>Ga0209963_1000018_pt1 | contig 1025103 bp, 716 predicted proteins | sample ThiBio_1000_biof_2_FD_183957 | JGI IMG/M metagenome (GOLD analysis project Ga0209963, IMG submission 183957) | Wastewater bioreactor microbial communities from Cape Town, South Africa - Thiocy_cont_1000_biof (SPAdes) | ecosystem: Engineered > Bioreactor > Thiocyanate-remediating >... | reverse complement strand
AAAAACCAATCTTTCCCCCCCTCCGCCTATTTTACGCTCCTTCAACAGGCCGATCCAACCAATAAATACAGCAACCACCATCCAGTCCTATAAATTAAAAAGCCGCCTCATTATTTATGAGACGGCCTCTTTTATTTTATTTGAACGGTATCTTGTATGTACTATAGGCCCCCGTCACCGTATTGAGCACCTTCAGGATATACATCCCTGTCGGCGTGGAAGCATTTCGCTCGTACAGTATGGGCGCCGATATATTATCTACCATCCTGGTAAAGATGCACTGCCCTATCACATTGTACAGGGCCACCAGGTATCGCTGATCCGGCTCTCCCTGTATCCTTATATTCAGCTGCCTGCTCACCGGGTTCGGGTACACCGATACCACCGGCTCACCATTCCCTCCCAACGACACTGTATTGCTATAGCTGTCGCCTCCGCCATTATAGAAGATATGCAACCGGTATAAATGGCCGCCCTGTCCGGGAGCATGGTCCATAAACATATAATTGCCATCCGAAGAACCTCCGGGTACGGTACCAATGGCGTCATAAGGCGCATTTATCCCATTGCTGCGTTGCACCTCATACGCCGTGATACCGGTGTTGGAAGCATTCCAGATCAGCTGATTGCCCCCGGATAGCTGCCGTCCTTCCAGTGTGACACCCACAGGCAGCACGGTCCCACAGGTACCCGTGATCCGGAAATATGCTACCCTTATCATACATCCCGAATTGACAGAGGTCTTGGCCACATAAAGACCGGTATCGCTGAACCGTACAGTCGCGATCGTGTACGTCGGCGAGCCGGTGGCCAACAAGGTACTGTCACCCGTCTTGGATTTCTTATACCAGCTGTACGTGGCATTCGGTATCGACTCGGTCGATAAGGTAGTACCTTGATTGATACAATCCGAGCTGGCAGTGACGATCGTATTGGCCAGGGGAAGAATGCTCACGTCATTGAGGGCGGCGTTGCCGCAGGCGTCTGTGGCACGCAGCCGTACAAGGTTGTACTGTGTATTGTTGTTGATGGAAAATATAGGATTGCTTTGCGGCGCTGTGACCAGGCTGGGCGTCGTAGGATTGCTGGCAATGATCTCATAGGTGAATGGCCCGATACCACCCGAGACAGAGGCGCCCACGCTGAAGCTGTTGTTGTCACACTGATAGGCGGATGACTTCGCCAGGCTGGGGAAGGTATAGACAGGTACGACCAGTGAATCATATACGGTGGAAGTACAAGCCGCAAACGTATAGGCCAGTACATAGGTGGCCGCATCCAGGTTGCTGAACGTAAAGTTATTGCCCGATTGGAAGGAATACCCAATGTTCACCGCCACGCCATTCTGTTTGACAATGGCAACGCTCAAACCCGAAAGATTGCTGGTGGCCGTTATGACCAGGGTGCCCGATCCATTGGCCTTCAGACTGGAAGGACATTGAGGCGTGATGGAATAAGAATGTGTGACCACGCTGGGGAGGGCCGCCACCGTGATGGTATCCGGTTTGCCGCAGGCGCCTGTAATGACTACCTTGTATTTCCCTGCTGTTGGCAGCGATGGCAGACCATTTATCGTCGTGGTCGAGCCGCTGAAACTGGCGCTGCTGAGAAGATTATATAACGTGTCATATACCTTCGCAACATAGGGACCCGTACCGGCGGTCACCCGGATGTCCAGATCCGTCGCAGCATACGTACAGGAAGGAGTGGCCGTGGCCGTGGCGCCTACAGGAGTCGGCTGCAGGGAAAAACATCTGTCTATCGTCGTATCCCTACACGCATTCGTAATTTCAATACAATAGGACCCATAGCTGACATTGGCAAAGACGCCGGTCGTGGACGTAGCCACCACCGTACCCGTATTGTCTTTTAGGGAATATTGCGCCCCCGTAAGATTGGTTTGCCCGGTGACGGTCACGGCAAACGAAGTACAGGTCAGATTGGCAAAGCTTACATTGGCATTGACGGACGACACCGGCTTCACAGCGGTATAGGGCGAAGTAAAGACCTGACCCGTACATCCATCCGTTGTCTTTATCGTATAGGACCCATACCCGGTGACATTGAATACACCCGTGGTATTGCAGGCTCCTACCTGGACCCCGCTGGCATTATAAAGACAGAATTGCGGAGTGGTAAGGTTCTGCTGATTGCTGACAGTAGCCGTATAGGTAGAACAGGTCTGGTTGGAGATCACCACGGGTCCTACGGAAGGAACAGGGGCCGTCGTCGTTATACAGTTGGTGAATACGCCATTGGTACAGCCATCCGTCGTCTTTACACAGTACGTACCATAAGGTACATTGTTGAACACACCCGTCGTATTGCAAACTATCTGGTTGCCGCTGGCATCCAGCAGACAGTACTGACCGTTGAAAATATTCTTCTGGCCCGTAACGGTTATCGTATAGGAGCTGCAACCCTTGTTGCTCACAGAAAGACTTCCGCCGCTGGGCGCCGGCTTGGTCACATTGATACAACGGGTAATGGTTGTGTCGCCGCAACCGTCCGTTACCTTTATACAATAGTTCCCGTAAGGTATATTGGTGAAGATACCCGTCGTATTGCATATTATCTGGTTACCAAGATTATCCAGCAAACAATATTGCGGATTGGTCATATTGGTCGCGCCCGAAAGTACCGCAGTAAATGTGGAGCAGCCCAGGTTGCTCGTGTTGATCGTACTGCTGACGGAACGGGTCCGCTTCGTACCGTTGACAGTCACCGGCAGTATGGTGCCCGTACACCCATCCTTTACATTGATCTTATAGGTGCCGTATGGCAGGTTGTTGAATATCCCCGTCGTATTACAGGCCTGACCTGCTACCGCAGCACCGGCAGCATCCACAATACAATATTGGGGATTCGTCAGATTGGTCTGACCCGTTACCGTAGCCGTAAAAGTAGTACAGGTATAATTGGAGATCGCAGCAGTCGCGCTCGCAGCCGGAACAGATTTTGTCTGCGTAAAACAACGGCTGATCACCGTGTCATAACAGATATTGGTGATCTTGATACAATACGATCCATATGGTACATTGCTGAACACACCCGTCGAATTACAAGGCTGACCGCTGACAGCATGTCCGCTGCCATCTACCAGGCAATACTGGGGATTGGTCAGGTTGGTCTGACCCGTGATGGCCACATTGAATGTCGTACAGGCTTGTCCCGAAAAAACAGGATTGGCATCCACAGATGGGATGACAGTGTTCGACCAGCTCCTCGCCTGTACATTTCCGCATCTGTCCTTCGCCACCAGTGAAATGGTTCTGGCATCGCCAATACTGAAAGTAAAGTTGGGCGTCGTATACCAGGAAGTATCTCCGGGGCTGCGGGCAACTCCATATTGGAATCCATTAAAAGCCGTTCCGGATGCGTTCGTATTTCCCTTGCTGTCCGTCAGCACCATCTTTCCATTATAGGTCTGACAGCTCGATAGGGTCACCGTAGCAGATGTGATGGACCATGTATAGTTCTGGATGCTTATAGTTCGGGTCTGGATACCACCGCAGCTATCCGTCATCTGTACGTAATAGGTACCGGGGTTGAGCCCCGTGAAGCTGCCGGTGCTGTTCGTTACCCCTACTCCCGTCGGAGATGGAGCCACCAGTTTGAAGGCATAAGGCTGCCGGCCATTTTGGGCCCCGGCGACAGATATAGTACCGTCGCTGCCATTCGTACAGGTGACATCCGTCTCGGTAAGACCGAATTTGGGCGTCACATAGGTCCCCGGTACGACAATGTTCGGAATAGTGATGATACAATTGGTGGAAATGTCTTTGACAGTAAGTGTATAGGTGCCAGGTTGAAGACCTGTGATATAGCTCGATGAGGTATAATCTACAGGGGAAGGGCCATCTATCTTATAGTTGTAGTTCCCAGTGCCGCCGGTGGTTCTTACCTGCACAGCTCCGGTAGCCGTACACCTGGACTCGAATACGGTGTACGTAGCGGTAAGCTCACGGCAATTCTGTGAAAGACCGATATGCTGAATACCTATCAGCAACAACGTCAACACGGCTCCCCTTATAAAGGTAATTCTGGTGTTCATAGGGTCTTGTTTTCTTAGGTATGGATTATGGTCCTAGTCAGGACACTACAAATTTTTGAAAAAAATCGCTAGAAAACGAATTTTTTATAAATAAAACCGTGGTTTGGGGACAAAAAAAAGTCTTAATTAGTAGATTTCTCGATAAAAAGATTAAACAGCCGGCTCCTGCTGACTCAGGCAATGGAAGCTGCCCAGTCCCCATATGATCTCTGTCGAGTCGATACCAACCACCCTTCTGTCGGGGAAACAGTCCTGGATGATCTGCAATGCCTTCTCATCCCTGGAGCATCGGAAAGTGGGGACGATTACCGCGTTGTTGGCAATATAAAAATTGGCATAAGAGGCCGGCAGCCGCTGGTCTTCATAGATAACCTCCTCAGGCATAGGGAGTTCCACAATATTCATCTGTTTGCCGTTGAGAAGGCGCATCTTTTTCAGATCAGCCAGATTATCCTGCAACAGCGTATAATTCTCATCCTGCCTGTCCTCTTCTATCACGGTGATGACCGTATCTTCGTTGACAAACCGGACCGTATCATCTATATGCCCATCCGTATCATCTCCTACGATCCCTTCCTTTACCCATAATACCTGATCCACTCCATAATAATTTACCAGGTAGGTCTCGATCTCCGACTGCGAAAGATGAGGATTGCGGTTGTCATTCAGCAGACAGCAGATAGAGGTGATCACAGTGCCCTTTCCGTTAAAATCCACGGAACCGCCCTCCATAATAATACCCGGATGATATACGGGCAGATTCAGCTCTTTTCCTATCAGGGTCGGTATGACATCATCCAGATCGAAAGGCGGATATTTATTGCCCCATGCGTTATAGTTCCAGTCCACGATAACCTTTTTCTGCGCAGCCTGGGGATTGATAAGAAAAGCAGGACCATGATCCCTGCACCACGCGTCGTTGGTAGGATGAAAAAAGAAGCGCACCCGGCTCATGTCCACTCCCTCCAGACCCAAACAATCTACGGCAAAGGCCTTCATGGCCTCATCCCGCACATTGATACAGACTTGTTCGCCTTTAGTCAGCTCTTTTATGAACTGGCTGTAATATGGATAGATAGTATGGATCTTGCCCGGCCAGGAAGCCTCCTTATGCGGCCAGGAGAGCCAGGTTGCCACATGCGGATGGAACTCTGCGGGAAAATAATAGCCGGATGCCTTGGGCGTGGTGCTCATAGTCATGCTTAGTCCTGGTCGATATATCTTTTGGTGATAGGCTGATAAGAGTCGATCCTTCTGTCACGCAAAAAAGGCCAGTGCGTGCGGTAACGATCGGTAGCTGCCGTATCCACCTCCACGATAAAGGTTTCTTCCTTGTCGTGGGAAGCCTGGTGCAGTACGGCGCCAAAAGGATTCGCAACGAACGAACCTCCCCAAAACTTCATCGCGCCATTCTGCTCGAGCCCGACCCTGTTGACACTGACCACATGCACTCCATTGGCGACGGCATGACTGCGCTGTATGGTCTGCCAGGCATTGTATTGCTCGGTATTGGTAGCTTCGTCCTGGGTGGTGGCCCAGCCGATAGCAGTCGGATAAAAGAGTATCTCCGCACCCATCAGCGCCGTTATACGGGCCGCTTCAGGATACCACTGGTCCCAACAGATGAGTACGCCGATGCTGGCATATTTTGTCTTGAATATCTTATAACCCAGGTCGCCGGGAGTAAAATAGAATTTTTCGTAATAGGCGGGATCATCAGGGATGTGCATTTTCCGGTACTTGCCCAGGTAGGTCCCGTCGGCGTCCAGTACGGCTGTAGTATTGTGATAGATACCCTGCGCTCTCTTCTCGAACAAAGAGGCGATGACCACTACCTTCAGCTCGGCCGCCAGTTTGCCCAGCGCATCCGTGGAAGCACCTGGTATGGCTTCCGCCAGCTTGAAGTTCTCGTAATCCTCCACATCACAGAAATAGAGGGAAGTAAATAATTCCTGAAGGCAAACGATCTGAGCTCCCTTGGCAGCCGCAGACCTGACCTCCTTCATAGCCTTCTGCAGATTAGCCTCCTTGTCGGAAGTACAGCTCATCTGGACCAGGCCTATTTTAACCTTAGTCATATGCTTAAAAAAATAAGGTGCAAATGTACTATTTCCTACCCATTTCTTTCAAAAAGGCTACATGGCTGGCCACAGCATACCGCACCCGGGGGTACTCGATATATACCAGCCCGTATTCCTGGCAGGCCTGACGAATGATCTTGCTGATGGCCGGGTAATGGACATGTGATATCTTAGGGAAAAGATGATGCTCGATCTGGAAATTAAGCCCCCCTACCAACCAGGAAACGACCGGGTTGTTGGTAGCAAAGTTGGCTGTGGTTTTGATCTGATGGATCGCCCATTCGTCCTCCAGCTTGCCCGTTTCCACATTTGCCACGGGGAATGCGGTATGTTCTACCGTATGCGCCAGCTGGAATACCATGCTTAGCACAAAACCCGCCACACAGGTAAAGATGATAAAGCTGATCAGCCAGTTCTCGAAACCGACCTTATAGATAGGCAGCCCGATAAAGAGGAATGCATGGAAAAGCTTGAAACCCCAAAACACGAAATGGTCCGTAAGACTCATTTTTTTCAGGGGCATGGCGCCTACCTTGCTCTTAAAATATTTTTGATAGTCCAACAGGAATATCCAAAAGATGTAAAGGATGCAGTAAAAAAACCAGAAATAAAGGTGCTGGTACCTGTGAAGACGGTATTTCTTCTGTGTTTCGCTCATCCGCATCCAGGGCTGGATATCGATGTCGTCGTCAATTCCGTCCACATTGGTATACGCATGATGGACCACATTGTGCTTCATATTCCACATAAAGCTGTTGCCGCCAAGGATATTCAGCGAAAAAGCCGCCAGGCTGTTCACCCATTTGTACTTCGAAAAGCTGCCATGCGCTCCGTCATGCATCACATTGAATCCGATGGCAGCCACCAGCCCACCCAGCAACACACTCTCTACAATGGCCCAAAAAGCATTCGGAGTAAAGAACACCAGATGAATATAGACGAACACAAAGCTTGCCATCAGAATGACAGCCTTGATAAAAAGGTTGTAATTACCTGTTTGGGATGTTCCCACTTCCTCAAAATAGGCGCTTATTCTTCTCTTCAGTTCAGTATGGAAAGATTGGGAAGAACTGGCAAACTTGGGTAACGACATTTATAGCTCGGTTAAGTATGAATAATTGCTTGCAAAGGTAACGCTTTCAAAGTGTAATAATTGTTAAAGGAGCTACAATTAATACACCGGTATTATCCTCAGGTATCCATCTGGATAAAAGCGTCAAAATCCCGCACTCCGACCATTTTCTCGGTGATAAACCCTTCGGCATAGGCAGTTCCGATCATCTTCCCGAACATCTGGTGCCGGCCTATGACCGCATTCAGGAACCCGGGCGTGGAAATATACGTCTGAGGCTCTTCCTTGCCATATTGAGAGGAGAAGAACTGGGACGAATAGGCCTTAATGGACTCCAGTTTCTGATCGAATACAGGGGTTACATCGTAGACAAAGGAGGGATTGGCATAGCGGTCCTGGATATAATGGAAGATATACTTCGGCCGCCAGTGCATCTGGGCCAGACCGTCGTTGTCCACGGTCTCGATCTTTCGCAGACCGCTCAAAAAACAGGCATCCGATATCAGATGCCCCGCCCTGCCATGGTCAGGATGACGATCCGTAAGGGAATTGGCAAGGACGATCTCCGGTCGGTATCTCCGGATCACACGGATCAGTTGCCGCTGATGCTCTTCGTCATTCCGGAAAAAACCATCGGCCATGCCTAAATTCTCCCGGACATCCAGCTGCAAGATCTCAGCCGATCTGGCCGCTTCTTCGAGCCGTAATTCAGCAGTGCCTCTCGTTCCCAGTTCGCCCCGGGTGAGGTCCACCACACCCGTCCTTTTTCCATTCTTTTTTTCCATCAGCAGGGCTCCCGAACACCCTAATTCCACGTCATCCGGGTGCACGGCTATGGCCAGAATATCCAGCTTCATTTAAAAAAATTTTGCACAAAAGTACCGTTTTTTGCGTTTTGGCTATGTGCCCGCCGTGAAGTAGCTTCGCAAATCGTTTCCCCGGCAACCCGCAGGGTTGACGGGAAGTTCTTTAATCCAAAAAATCAGGTCATACATGGCATACGATGTAGTCGTCCTTGGCAGCGGTACTGGCGGGTATGTAGCCGCGATCCGCGCTGCACAGCTAGGCTTTAAGACAGCAGTCATAGAAAAAGAAAATCTGGGAGGCGTTTGCTTGAATTGGGGATGTATCCCTACCAAAGCATTGCTCAAGAGCGCCCAGGTCTACCAGGATATCCTGCATTCAAAAGATTTCGGCATCAACGCCACCGGCACACCCGACTTCCCTGCAGTGATCAAACGCAGCCGCGGTGTCTCCGACAAAATGAGCAGAGGCGTTCAATTCCTCATGAAGAAGAATAAGATCGACGTTATCATGGGAGTTGGCAAATTAAAAGCAAAGGGACAGATAGAAGTGACAGGAGCTGATGGCAAAACGCAGCTCGTGGAAGGCAAACATATCATCGTCGCCACGGGCGCACGCAGCCGTGAATTACCCAACCTGAAACAGGACGGCAAAAAGGTCATCGGCTACCGCGAGGCAATGACACTTCCCGAACAGCCCAAAAGCATCATCGTAGTAGGTAGCGGCGCCATCGGCGTCGAGTTTGCTTACTTCTATTATAGCCTCGGCACCAAGGTCACTATCGTAGAGTTCCTTCCCCGTATCGTTCCCGTCGAAGATGAAGAGATCTCCAAGGAGCTGGAGAAGATCTATAAGAAATATGGCATCGAGGTCCTTACCAACAGTGAGGTGACGGGTGTAGACACAAGCGGCAATGGAGTAAAGGCAAAGATCAAGACCCCCACGGGTGAAGTTACACTGGAAGCCGACATCGTCCTCAGCGCCGTAGGCATCACCGCTAATATCGAGAACATTGGCCTGGAAACCCTGGGCGTTAAGACAGATAAAGGCAGGATCAGCGTAGACAAATACTATCAGACCAACATACCCGGCGTATACGCCATCGGCGACTGCGTCCCCGGACAGGCGCTGGCGCACGTATCCTCCAAAGAAGGTATCATCTGCGTCGAGAACATCGCCTACAACGAAAAGAAATACAACCACCAGCCGGAGCCATTGGATTACAACAATGTTCCCGGATGTACCTACTGTACTCCCGAGATCGCTTCTGTAGGCTATACAGAAAAGCAGGCCCGTGACGCCGGCTATGAGGTCAAGGTGGGCAAGTTCCCCCTGAGCGCTTCCGGTAAGGCCACCGGCGCTGGCCACAACGAAGGCTTTGTAAAAGTAGTCTTCGATGCCAAGTATGGCGAGTGGCTCGGCACCCATATGATCGGGTACAACGTGACGGAAACCCTCATGGAGACCGTCCTCGGTCGCAAGCTGGAGACAACCTATCACGAAGTGCTGAACAGTATCCACCCCCACCCCACCATCAGCGAGAGCGTCAAAGACGCCATCGAAGTGGCCTACGGGGAGGCGATACACCTCTAAGAATTTAAAAAGGGGCGCGGATAGCGCCCTTTTTTTATACCTTTCCCCTATAAAACCACCAGCCATGAAAAAGCTCGTCATCTTCCTGCTCGTAGCTCTGCCGGCAGGTCTCTCCGCGCAGTCTCTCACCGGCGAAGACATCAAGAACCAATTCGTCAAAGATTGGGAAAGATCAAAGGCTTACACACAGGAGTATCTGAACACCATGCCTGCCGACAAATATTCCTTCAAGGCAGTAGACAGTATCCGCAGCTTCGCTCAGCAGATGCTCCATCTGGCATCCGCCAATGCCTTTCTGATGAACCTGGCCACAGGCGCAAAACCTCCCTTTGACGCAAGAGGACTGGAAGGAAGGGCCTCCGCACAGACCAAAGATTCCGTGGTATATTTTGTCAACACCAGCTACGACTATGCCATCAAGGCCGTCAAAGACCTGGATGACTCCAAGCTGGGTGAAATGGTAAGCGGCCCTGGTGGCCGTCAAGCCTCCCGTTTTGCCCTCCTGTTAAAAGCCCTCGAACACCAGGCTCACCACAGGGGACAAACCACGATCTATATCCGTCTGCAGGGCATCAGACCTCCGAACGAAAGATTATTTTAAGGCCCGGGGCAGGTCACCTTCCATGCCCTGCCCTTCTACTCCACCTTCCTGCACTTCATCGGGTATCCTGTTGTGCCACCAGCTGGCCAGGGAAGACCCCGTTGTATTCATCAAAGGACCGAAGACAGCCGGCGCCAGGCCTACAGTAGCTAATTTATTCATAGTCAGTGCCAGCCCGGATGCAAGCCCGGCATTCTGCATGCCTACTTCCAGGGCAATCGTGCGGCAGTCCCTCTCCTTGAATCCCAACAATCGGCTCGACCAGTACCCCAGGAAATATCCCGCCACATTATGCAGAAAAGTGGCCAGCACCAGCAATCCCCCAACCCGCAAAAGACTTTCTCTTCCCGCTGCCGTTATCACGACGATGATCAGGGCAATACCCCCCATCGAGATCAGCGGCATGGCCTTGTCCAGCCACTTGAACTTTCCTCTTACCAGGTAGTGGAATACCAATCCCGCAATAACAGGGAAGATCACCATCTTCGTTATGTCCCACACCATCGCCTGCCAATGGATCTCGATGAACTCACCCGCCAGCAGACGCATCATCAACGGCGTTAGAAAAGGAGCCAGCAGAGTAGACACTGTGGTGACAGACACCGACAATGCAAGATTTGCCCTCGCGAGAAAAGACATCACATTACTCGCCAGTCCGCTCGGGCAGCAGCCCACGAGGAGTATACCGGCCGCTATTTCCGGAGGAAAATTAAAAGCCCTTGCCAGCGCGAATCCTACGAGCGGCATGATGGTATAATGACAGATGACCCCGACGATCACTCCCTTGGGCATACGCAGCACCGCCGCAAAATCTTTTAGGCTCAGCTCCGTCCCCATACCAAACATGATCACCTGCAACAAAGGGACTATGAGCCGGGATAATTTGAACCCGCCGATACTTACAAAATATTGCGGATAATACAACGCCAGGCTCACTACAGCCAGGATCGTCATGGTAAAGGAGAAGCCTCGCAAGAAGCTTGTCTGACGGAAGCCCAGCCCCACAGAGGCCAGACAGAGCATGAGGCACCAGCCCGCCCATTGCGGCTGATGAAAAACGATCGTCAATATATAGGCCAGTAAAAAAGCAATAGCAATCTTATAGAAAAAATGCATAGTTCGGAGTTTACCAGGTGCGGTCTTTCATAATTCGATCCAGCTCTGCACGGCTCATGGAAACCTTTCCCGGATTCTCATCCAGCCAGCGCAGAAAATCTTTTTTGATCTCATCCGACCACTGCGCATCTATCTGGCCGGGCGTATATTTTCCCTGACGCAGACGCAGATGCCCAAATTCATCCCGCAATGCGATAAACTCCGAATTCTGCACCACGTATTCCACCAGGTGCGCAGGTATAAAAAGGACCCCTCCCTTCTTCGCCAATACGACATCGCCGGGCAATACCATCGCCCTTCCTATCCGGATAGGCACATTGATACCTCCCAGCATCATCTGCTGTATATAGGAAGGATCATACCCTTTGACCCATCCATTAAAACCTTCTATCTCTTGCAATCCTTCCATATCTCTCACCGATCCATAAAAAACAACACCCCTGTGGGAATGAGCATAAATAGCATTCCCAAGATTATCCCCGATCAGTGTCCCATCGACCACTTTTCCAAAACCGTCTGCGACATAGATATCGCCATCCTTAAGGACATCGATGGGCCAGGAATTCGTATTGCCTATACGCCCCTCGGCCTTCCCTTTATCTCTTATCAGTTTGTCGAGGTCCGGCCGCGTAGGATAATACTGTGCCGTGACTACCCTGCCGGTCATCACGGAGTCGGGATGTATCACCATCCAATCCCCTTCAAATTGATTTTGGTAACCTTTATTGCGAAGCAGGACCCATGCATCCTCCGTCCCTACCTTTCTGAGCCGTTGTAGCAGCGCGTCAGACACCCTGGGCCGCCCGTCCCCCGAACGCTCACCCGTCCATTCCGGAGTCATCGCCTTTATCTGATCTGGTGTGGGCGTCACCTGTTGTGCAAGGGCAGCAGTCGTTAGATTGATAATACATAGAAAAAGAAACAGTTGTCTATTCATATAGGTTGTTTTTATGAATGGTTGAGTACCGTTTCATTTTCTCTGGCAGCTGAGTATTTGTCTGTCCTTCTGACAACGAACCATTGGTTCGTTTTAGCAAGTTCCGGGTTTTTATACCTTTATTGCCATCCTATTTTTGTGTGGACAATAAAAACATACGATCATGGAAGATACAACCAATTTCGACAGGATCGCCATAGCGATCGATTATATCAAAAAAAATTTCAAGGATCAGCCCAATCTGGATCAGGTGGCAAAGGAAGTTCATCTCAGCCCCTTCCACTTTCAACGGCTATTCACAGACTGGGCCGGCGTGAGTCCCAAAAAATTCCTGCAGTACCTCAGCATCGACTATGCTAAATCCATGTTGCAGGACAAAGGCGCCACTCTCTTCGATACAGCCTTCGAAACAGGGCTGTCAGGTACAGGCCGGCTGCACGATCTTTTCATCGGCATCGAAGGCATGACTCCCGGAGAATATAAGAATGGTGGAGAGTCTCTATCCATCAATTATTCTTTTGCCGAGAGCCCCTTTGGAGAGATCATCGTGGCATCCACCCAAAAAGGTATCTGCCATCTCGCCTTTATCACCGACAGGGACATGGCATTGGCGGAGCTGAAAGCCCAATTCCCGCAGGCGCGCTACAGACAGACGGTGGACCTTATACAGCTGAATGCCCTGTATATCTTCTCCCAGGACTGGAGCCGGCTGTCCGATGTCAAGCTGCACCTGAAAGGAAGCCCCTTCCAGCTCAAGGTCTGGGAAGCCTTATTGAATATTCCCATGGGACGGCTTTCAACCTATGGTTCCATATCCGAAACCATCGGCAACCCCCGCGCCTCGCGGGCAGTGGGAACAGCCATCGGTAGCAATCCCGTAGCCTTTCTTATACCTTGCCACCGCGTGATACGCTCCTCCGGCGACACAGGCGACTACCATTGGGGCAGCACTCGTAAAAAAGTTATGATTGGTTGGGAGGCAGCTAAGGTCTCGCTCCCGGAAAATGAGAATTGATCCTTCCCCCCGCCTCGGGCGCCGGCCCTATTGCGCGTTCCGGTTTCTCCGACAGGCTTCTCCAGAAATAAAAAACCAGGTAGCTTTCCCATCCCTTGTACCTGGAAAAGAATCGATCGATCTTCGACAGCTCCGTACGCTCCTTTATGATCTTATGTTTTGTCAGCGCGGTCATCAGCCCCGTATCCCCGTGCGGGATGCCGGAAGGGTCCCGCAAAGACTTCATCAAACAATAATTGGCGGTCCAGACGCCGATGCCCTTCATTTTCATCAATGCCTGCAGCCGGCTTTCCCTGTCCGGTAAAGCCATGAGCTTCTCTCTGCTCAGCTCACCCTTTGCAAACGCTTCTGCCAGTCTGATGAGATACGCAGCCTTGCTACGGGAGAATTGCATGAGCCGCAGGTCTTCCACCGATGCAGCAGCCAATACCTCGCAGCTGGGGAAAAGATAAAAGACCTCTCCATTATAGATAATGGACGTTCCATATTTCTCCACCAGCCTTCTTTTAAGCATAAATGCAAAGGGTAGGTTTATCTGCTGCCCGATGATGGACCAGGCCAGAGCTTCGAACACATCGACAATACCCACCAGCCTGAGCCCTTTGTATTCCTCACACATATAGGCCAATCGCTTATCCCGCTGCAGCAGGGTATAGAAAGGAGTAAGGTCCCGGTCCATGTCCAGCCATTCCCGGACATAGGCAGCCAAAAGCTCTCTCGTCCGTTCATCCGCCCGCCCATGCAACATCGTAACATCGAGTCCTCCCACCCCTTCCCCGATCTCCACCAGCAGATCTTTTCCTCCCACTCGCAATGCCTTCAGCAGCCTGCCATTCCGCACACGATGCCCACAGTCGTCATACCCCCTGTCCAGGTACCACGTGCATTCCGAAAAACTAAAATTGGCCGGGGAGGATATATACAATTTATCCATCCCCCAAAGGTAAGACCATTCCACGCGGGCACAGCACCCGGTTCTTGCGGGAATTGTATCGGGTCGCCATTGCCAGGAATTGTACCATCCCAAGACAGGATAATGTATCAAAAACAGACAATCTCTCTGCTCTCATTACCCCAAATATCTGGTTATCACTCGAATGTATCTCCGGCATATTTTTGGAACGTCCATCTGTCTCCAACTTCAACGATATGCTTAAAAACTACTTCCTGACGGCTATCCGCCATCTGCAAAAGCAACGGGTTCTCGCCTTTATCAATGTATTTGGATTGTCGGTGGGCATCGCCTGTTGTAGTTTACTTTTATTGTTTGCCAACAATGAATTCGGGTTTGATAAATTCCATAAGAATGCCAGTAACATCTACCGTGTCTACGACTTATGGGACAATCCCTCCAATGGCGAGCCTCCGGTGGCATATACAGAATATTCCGGTCCTACGGCTGCAACATTGGGCGAGGCGATGAAACAGGCCTTGCCAGACGTAAAGGAGTATACCCAACTGCAGTTACCCTGGGGAGAAAATCTCGTTCGAGCAGGTGAAAAGATGCAGCGTATTACCTTGAGCTTTGCCGACCCGTCGTTCTTTTCCGTCTTTGATTTCCCTTTACAACATGGGGAGCCATCAACGGCATTACATGATATAAATGACATCGTTTTGACCAGGTCAAGGGCAAAACAGTTATTCGGCACCGATGAAGTAGTTGGCAGAACACTCGACATACAGATCGGAACATCTTTTCAGCCATTTAAGATCACTGCCGTCGCCAAAGACATTCCCGGCAATTCCACCGTCCGTTTTGACGTATTGGGGAATTTCCTTTTTGCAACCCGGAATCATAATCAATTCTTCATCGGCAGCAATTGGCACCCTACAGTTAGACAAACCTTTGTTCTCCTGAAGGAGGGTAGCAGGCTGCCAAAGGATCAAAAGAGGTTGACAGCCTTCTTGCAATACTTTAATCCCAATCTGATCACTGAGCTTAAGAACAACGGATGGAAGGGAGGCAAACTACCTATTTCGCTTGGATTGCAACCCTTGCTCTCCATTCACACAGACACCTGGTTCCATGGCTGGGCCTTCACCGACTATGAAAAGATCAACCCCAATATAGTCTGGATATTACTGGCCATTGCGGGAGGTATATTACTTATAGCCTGTATCAATTTTACCACGCTGGCCATCGGCCGCTCTGCCGGAAGAAGTAAAGAGGTGGGCGTACGGAAGGTCATCGGCGCGGAACGGCGTCAGATCATTTCCCAGTTTTTTGTAGAAGCGATATCGATGTCCATGATCTCCGCCTTGCTCGGCCTTCTTTTGGCCAGCCTGCTTTTACCCTGGTTCAATCAATTGGCGGGAAGAGACCTGCATTTTTCTCTTACCAACAACCCAAAATTGATCTTCTCATTGACAGCCGTAGTGCTGACAGCCGGATTGCTGGCCGGGATTTATCCCTCCCTGGTGCTGTCCGGCGTTAAGCCAGTGGAAGTCCTGAAGAATAAGATACGCATCGGAGGCTCGAATTTATTCACCCGGAGCCTCGTCACCTTCCAATTCACCCTTTCCATTGCTTTGATCATTGCCACGGTCATTATCCTTCAGCAGGCAAAATATATGATCAATAAGGACCCCGGATTCAACAGAGAGAACCTCGTGGCCATCGACGCATCACAGGCAGACCCTAACAATATCTATCCGGCATTCAAACAACAGCTGCTCAATCATCCGGGGGTACTGGGAGTCGCCAGTTCGGCAGCCGGTATGGGCGCCGGGAAGGATTTGCTGGGATTCTCTGATAAAGGTGTCGAAGCCGCCGTAAATGTCATTGATACGGATTACATCAAAGTGATGGGCATGCAGCTTATTGCAGGGGAAAATTTATCCCCTTCGCTCATCCATGACAGTATCCAGCCGATCATTATCAACGAAACAATGATGCGTGCCTTTGGCTGGCAGAAAGAAAATGCAGTGGGACAGCGGATAAGACCTTTCCAGGGGGTAGGTCTCGTAATAGGAGTGGTAAAAAACTTCAATTTTCGCCCATTAGGCGAGCCGGTGAGGAACCAGGTATTCACAACATCAAAGAATAAAGGATTTATCAATTTTTATGTACGCATAAATGCTGGTAACCCCGCCCCTTTATTAGCAGCCATACAACGTGCATGGAACAACGTAATGCCGGGCATCCCGATGAAATATAGTTTCCTGGACGAAGACATTAATAATTATTACAAGTCCGAACAGACCTGGAGCCGTATCGTCGGTTGGGCAGGCGGCATTTCCATTGTACTTGCATGTCTCGGCCTTCTGGGGCTCTCCTCCCTCGCCGCCGTCAATCGCACAAAGGAGATAGGTATAAGAAAGGTGTTGGGAGCCTCAGTACCAGGTATTGTAACCCTTATGTCAAAAGATTTCCTGAAACTGATACTGATAGCATTTCTCATAGCGTCTCCCCTGGCATGGTACCTCATGAACGCCTGGCTGCAGGATTATGCTGTACGGATCAATATCAGCTGGATGGTATTTTTATTGGCAGGCGCTTCCGTGGTTGTTATAGCCATCATTGCGATAAGCTTTCATGCCATCCGGGCTGCATTGACCAATCCATCGCGAAGTCTCAGGACGGAATAGAGCACTTATCTCTGCTGGTCCTGCTCATCCTCTCTCCGAAAGCCTATCATGCGTCTCTCGACCTGTTCCACTGGGACAAGGAACTGCTTGATGTAATCAAGAACGGTTTGCACATCATACGTATTTTGCATGGTTTGCTTTTCCAACTGCTCCAGTTTCAGCAGGATATCCTTATTAGTAGATAACATTTCCCTCATTTTTACAAAGATCTCGACGATGCGAATGCTTACCTGTATGGCCGTTTTACTTCGCAACACATTAGCCAGCATCAATACACCATGCTCTGTAAATACATAAGGAAGGGCTCCTCCCAAGTGCTGTTTAGAAGGTATCGCATTTTGCGATACCATTCCATCTACTTCATCCTCAGTTAGTTGGAACATAAATTTATCAGGAAACCTGTCGCTGTTCCGTTTTACCTGTTCCCTCAGTCTTATTGGCTGAACCCCATACAGCTCCGCCAGATCCCTGTCCAACATCACTTTCTGCTCCCTGATATAATAGATCTTGCTGATTACCATTTCATCCGGCACAATCATTTCCTTTTTTTCAGTCATAAAATAGGTTTTAAGGTTAATAAATTAGAGCCTGCAAACCTCCCCCTTCTCCCTGATTTTCAACCCCTTTACCCCAAAAAACAATTATTTTTACGCCCAATAGGGGTCAACACTCCCTCAGTTGTCATTATCCAAACGCCTGTTATTGACAACAACAGCTATCAGTAAAAACACCATTACACCGGTAAGCATGGAATTCACCGATGCCACGATCATACAATTGCTGAAACGTCGGGATGAAACAGGATTCGAGCAGGTCTTTAAATTCTATTTTAAGAACCTGTACAGGTACGCCCTTACGATCTTGCAAGACCACGACCAGGCCGAAGACATCGTACAAAACGTCTTCTACAAGCTCTGGGATAAAATGGATTCTCTGCATTTTCAGGATTCCTTAGCCGCCTATCTGTACAGGGCCGTCTACAACGAAAGCCTCAATCATCTCAAACACAAAAAAGTAAAGCTCACTTATCAAACATATATCACCAGGAGTATGAAAGACCAGACAGACGGCGCGCATAGAAAAGTGATGTTCAGCGAGCTGGAACGCCGCCTGCAGACAGCCATCAACGAGCTGCCCGAACAATGCAGGACCATCTTCCAACTCAGCCGTTTTGAAGAGCTCCGCTATCTGGACATCGCCCGGCGACTGGGCATCTCTGTCAAGACAGTGGAGAACCAGATGGGCAAAGCATTAAAAATATTACGGATGAAGTTGATCGACTATCTGCCCTTCATTGCCCTTCTCCTCCTCAACATTTTAAATCATCGCCCTTGAACAAAGATCTACATACCGACCCCGGAGGCCCTCACGGCATCCATGAAGACCTGCTGGTAAAATACCTGCTGGGCGAAACATCCCCCGATGACAACGCCCGCGTAGAAGCCTGGCTGGCTGCCGATCCCGCCAACAGGCATTTCTATGACCACTTCCAGCTCATCTGGCGTGAAAGCCGCCGCCTGAACGACGATTTCACCACGACGGACGAACAGACAGACGCCGCCTGGCAGAAATTCCGTCAAAAAATACAACGACCCGTTCCAAAACGAACCGGAGGTTCGTTGTCCGAAGGACAGACATTAGATATGCAGGCCGTAAAAACCACCCCCGGCCAAAGACCCCGGACTGCCTGGGTCACTCGGACCATCTGGACAAAGTCAGCAGCGGCTATCCTCCTGGTAGTTTCCATTGCGGGAATTATCTATCTCATAAAAGGTCCAGCCCCCGACAGACTGGTCGCCAGCACAACAACCCCGCTCACCGACACCCTGCCGGACGGGTCGTTCATTACCCTTAACAAACGATCCGATATCCGCTACCCGGCAAACTTTAAAAAACAACGTGCCGTACACCTGTTAAAAGGAGAGGCCTTTTTCAAAATAGCACCCGACAAAGAAAAACCGTTCAAAGTATACGCAGACAATGTCACCATCACGGTCCTGGGCACCTCATTCGATGTGCGCAACAACGGGAACACCACTGAGATCATTGTTGAGTCCGGGCTGATCCGTGTGACAGACTCACTCCACGATATTCTTGTACATCCATCGGAGAAACTGATCCTGCATAAGGGAGACACTTCCCTGACAAAGGAAGAGACAACGAGCCAGCTATACAAATACTATCGCACAAAAGAGTTCGTTTGCGACAACACCCCGCTCGCCCAACTGGCTGCTTCACTGGAAGAAGCCTACGATGTGAAGATCGTGGTCGATCCTTCCCTGCGCCAATTGCAGATCAACACCGTATTTCGCAACCTACCCCTGAAACAGATATTAAACATCATACAAGAAACATTCGGCATCAGGGTCAATCACTCTGGCAGCCAGTACACTTTACAACCATAAGATAAGAGCATGAAATATATACATTTTGTCTACACCTTACTGGTAGCGGGATCGCTATTCATTGCCCAGTCACCACTTCGCGCCCAGGATGTACTGGACCGGCAAGTGCCTGCCCTGTCTATGCACGAACAGCGATTGGACGACGTCCTGCAGACGATCAGCAAAGTGGGTAATTTCTATTTTTCTTATAGCAGCGGGCTCTTCAAAAAAGACAGCCTCGTGTCGATGACACTGGAACACAAAACGATCCGGCAGATCCTGGATACTCTTTTCCGTGGCCGGCTGGAATACAAGGTCAACGGCAATTACATCATTCTACGCAAGGCGCCCCCACCTGTCATTACATCTCCCCCGCATACGGGTCCCGAGGATAAAAAATATGTGGTCAAAGGCATCATCCTGGATGAGAATACAGGCGAGGCCGTCAGCCAGGCCAGCGTTTATGACAAACAGGGTCTGATCGCAACCCTATCCGACTCGGGCGGTTTTTTTACCATACGGCTGAAAAACAGGTCCAGCCCCGCCGCCCTTACGGTCAGTAAAGAGCTCTATGATGACACCACCGTAAAGATCGAGCCCGGCGTCAATCAAAAGATCACCATCACGGTCAGCCCCACTTCCATCAGCAAAAAAATGGTCACCATCGGTCCCGAAGGCTATCTGCCATCCGACTCCATCCGGGTGGAGCTGGACGGCGCTCCCGTTTATTTGCGTCAGGACCCCATACGCGTGGAAATGAGCGGTCTGGGCAAACTGCTGCTTTCGTCGAAATTGAAGATACAGAGTATCAACCTCCGTAAATATTTTATACAGCAACCCTTTCAGCTCTCCCTCGTGCCGGGCTTAGGCACACAAGGGATACTGAGCCCACAGATAACCAATAAGCTTTCCCTGAATATCATAGGCGGTTACACCGCCGGACTCGATGGCGTGGAATTAGGCGGCGTCATCAACATCGACAAAAAGAAGGTACAGGGGCTCCAGGCTGTGGGTGTCGCCAACGTGGTAGGAGGCCCACTGAAAGGCGTCCAGCTCGCAGGCTCGCATAACATCGTCCTGGACTCCGTGAGAGGCTTGCAGGCCGCGGGCATCGGCAATTTCGACAAAGGCAAATTGAAAGGTGTCCAGCTCGCAGGCATCATGAATAAGGTATCGGATTCCGTAGAAGGTATGCAGGCCGCGGGGATCATCAACATTGCCAAGCTACAGATGAATGGCGTGCAGGTGGCGGGTATCATTAATATAACCCACAAGTTGAAGGGTGCACAAATCGGCCTAATCAATATCGCCGACACATCCGAAGGCTATGGCATCGGTTTGATCAACATCGTCAAACATGGCATGCATGAAATATCTTTATTCACGAATGAAGTGACTCCGTTAAATATCGCCTACCGGAGTGGCAATGATAAGCTATATACTATCCTTCTGGCAGGCTACAACCCCGGCAATGATCGAAAATCCTATCTATATGGATTTGGGCTGGGTCACCGCTTCCATCTTAATAAAACACTATCCCTAAATCCAGAGCTCACCAACGAACAACTCATAGTAGATGGATGGAGTAATTATAAATACACGAATTTTATCAGCAAATTCAATCTTGACCTCCGCGTACGTCTCGGAAAATATTTTTCCCTTTCAGGAGGTCCTTCCCTCGCTATTTATTCCTTCGATAAGAAGATCACCGTCAATGGTCATGACTTCTCGCCCGTCGCAGACAACTATGGCAGCTGGCGTATTTCCGACAAGGTCACAGGATGGATCGGATGGCGCGCCAGTATTAATTTTCTCTGATCTTACTTTTCCGCATAGGGGTAAATAACAGATGCGTTGTTATATGATAAACACCGAAGATCATGACGCCATCTAATCTCAAAACACAATTTCTATGTATACTTATCTTATTACTCCATGCGGGGATATCTCAGTCACAAGGACTGACACAACGCATAAGGGGCGCCGTTACAGACCAGATCTTATCCAGGCCCCTGACCGGCGCCACCGTCACCCTGCTCGGCGAGGGCGGCCGCGAAGAAAGATCCACCATCACAGACAGCAACGGCAACTTTTACTTCAGGGATGTTCCTATCGGTCGCCGGCAGTTGCGTATCTCGCACATCGGTTTTAAAGAATCCGTACTGGACAATATCCTCGTCGAAGCAGGTAAGGAGTCCGTACTTAATATTCCTTTGGAAGCCGCCGCTCATACGGAAAATGAAGTGGTGATCCGGGCAGGCAGCAGAAGGAACAGACCCTTGAATGAAATGAGCGTCGTCAGCTCCAGGGCCTTCACCGTGGAAGAAACACAAAAATTCCCCGCCGCAGTCAACGACCCGTTGCGTATGGCGACAAGTTTCGCCGGTGTAATAGCTCCTTTCGATGGGAATAACGATATCGTTATCCGCGGCAACTCTCCCACCGGATTGTTATGGCGCATGGAGGGTGTGGATATCCCCAACCCCAATCATTTCAGCTCCGCCGCCAGCAGCGGAGGAGGTATATCCATCCTCAGCGCACAGCTGCTGTCCAATTCGGATTTTCTTACAGGCGCCTTCCCAGCCGAATATGGCGATGCGCTCAGCGGCGTATTCGATCTGCATCTCCGCAAAGGCAACAATGAAAAAAGAGAATATACCCTCCAGGCGGGTGTACTCGGGCTGGACGCTTCTGCGGAAGGTCCGTTAAGTCCTTTTTATAAAGGCTCATTTCTGGTAAATTATCGTTATTCCACGCTGGCGTTACTCAAAAAAATAGGATTGGACATCGGATCAGGCGTACCCGTCTTTCAGGATCTTTCTTACAACATATATATGCCAACCCGCAAATGGGGCGAGTTCAGCCTTTTCGGCTTCGCAGGGCTCAGTTCGTCAAAAGGCACTCCCAAAAAAGATTCCGTCAAATGGAAAGAGGAAAACGACCGGTATGCCCAGACCTACTCCGGCACAACGGCCATGACGGGGCTCACCCACAACATTTTTTTGGGCAGCAGGACCAATCTGCGTTCGGTGCTGGCAGTCTCCTATACCGGTTCAAAAATAGCGGTGGATTACATGGACGATAACTATCAGTATTCCAGAAGCTATACCTCCAATGACAAGACTCCCAAATGGACCCTCACTTCCACGTTGAACCACCGCTTTGGCACGAGCAACATCTTCCGTGCAGGTTATATAGTCAACCTCATCGGCTTCAATTATTATCAGGAAGCCAGGAAGTCCCCCGAAGCTCCCTTGCTGCGACAGGTGGATGCCAGCGGTCACACACAGACCATACAAGCTTTTGCACAATGGCAGGGCCGCCCCGCAGATCATCTTCTATTCAATGCGGGTGTTCACTACCTCGAGCTGCTGCTCAATCATTCCAGGGCCATCGAACCCAGGGCTTCCGTAAAATGGGAAATAGACGACAAAAACAGCATTGGCTTGGGCATTGGCCTTCACAGCCAGATACAGGCGCTGGGAGTCTACTTCGCTCAGGATACTATAGCAGGAGGCCAATATTACCGTCCTAACGGCAATCTGGGCCTCACCCATGCCCAGCACTACGTTCTTTCCTATAATCACCGGCTGGGCGCCGACCTAAATCTGAAAGCTGAACTATATTATCAGCGGCTCTACAACTCACCCGTCAATGCCAACGATACCAATACCTTCTCCACTCTCAATATCGAAAGCAGCGATTATGTGTCGGATCCCCTGGTGAACAAAGGCAAAGGAAAGAATTATGGAATGGAGCTCAGCCTGGAGAAATTCCTTAGCCATCGCCTGTATTATATGGTGAATACCTCCCTCTATCAATCGAAATATACAGCTCTCGATGGCATCGAAAGAAACACCCGCTTTAACGGGAATTACGTGATCAACTTCGTGGCCGGGAAGGAGTTCATAATGTCCCAACGTGCCGACAGGTCAAAGATATTTGGGGTCAATATCAAGACCGTCTATGCAGGAGGATTCAGGACAACACCCATCGACGCCGTCCAATCCACCCTCCAGAACCAGACCATTTACTACCAAAAGGAGGCATACACGCTCTCCAATCCCGCCTATTTCAGAACAGACCTGCGCCTGAGCCTGAAAAAAGAGAGACGACATCTTACCACCATCCTCTCCCTGGATCTTCAGAACCTCACCGGCAGAAGGAATGTGTATGATCAGCAATATGACATCGTAAAAAAGAAGGTGGTCACCATCTATCAGGTAGGCCTGATACCCGTACTGAACTACAAGGTCGAGTTTTAATCGCACCTCTGTCAGCCTCGTTCATTCTAAACAAGGTATACCATATCCATACGGAAATATTTCTCCAATATCTTGTCCCTATGGTCTTCGTCCACGATCTGCCTCACCTGCTTATTTCCGTTGGAAGTACGGATCAGCCTGTTGTTTATGATGCTGATACGACCTTCGGGAGTAGGCAGGCTGCAGATCAGGCTCCGGGCAAAATGTGACTCGCGGGAGGTCTGATGGAAATGATTCATCTCTGCAAATTCATGCAGACCGTGTGGAGTCAGTGTAAAAATGTATTCGATCTTAAAGGTTTGCTTTGAGTCATTCCACTTGGCAACACCCAGGTATTCCTTACCGTCAACGGAAATGTTCTCTATTATCTGGTAGAAAGTACGTCCATCGCTTTGGATCGCTCCGGGCTCGATGGCCAAAGGACGAAGGGAAAAATCACCATAACCGACATCCACCAGCCATTTTTTACCTTCCAGCTCCACGATCAGAGCCATATGCTCGAACTCGCGACCATAACCATGACCATGCAACAGCCGGCCCGCGACCATATGGACCTCAAATCCGCTTATGGCCAGCAGCCTGTGGAATAAAGTATTCAGCTCGTAACAGTACCCTCCCCGCCTGTCGAGTATCACTTTCTGATACAACGAGTCCAGCTGAAGGATGATGGGGATATGATGGTGTATGTCCAGCGTTTCGAAAGGAATACTGAAAACATGGTGCTGCTGAAGGGAATGAAGGGTTTGTAAATCCGTGTAAATAACACCGTCGTAATCAATACGTTTTAAATAGGCGCGAATGTCCATAGCGTAAAATTGTAATAGATCTGTTCTGTTGTATAAAAATTCTCCTAAGTCTCGATATATAATTCAAACAATTCTCCTGCCAATATCCCTAGAGTGTTTTTTTGTATAAACCGCTGCATGAGGTCATTGGCAATAGCTTGGTATTGGGGTAAATGGCTTTTTCGCTCCACCATCGGTAGGGTCAGTCAGGAATGCCTCCGGATAAAATGTCATACAAGAACAACAATAGAAAAGATTAGTTCACACCCGCCTCCATATTTTTCAGGAGAAGAGTGTATTTTTATATCTAATATGATATAAATGAGCCGGTTCCTCTCAATTTTATACTGCTGTCTGGGCCTGACGCTCTTATCCGCCTCTCATCCCCGTCCCCCACAGGAAGTGCTCGTAGCCGCAGCAGCCGACCTGAAATTTGCGATGGATTCCCTCGTAAAAGCCTTCTCCGCCGGGTCGAATGACATATCAATAAAATTGGTATATGGCTCCTCGGGTAATTTTTACGAACAGATAAATAATGACGCTCCCTTTGATATCTTTTTCTCGGCCGATCTGGGTTATCCGCAGAAACTGGAACAACAACATAAGACCCTTACTCCCATCAAATCGTATGGTACAGGGCAGTTGGTCCTCTGGAGCAAAAAGCTGGACCCATCCAAAGAAGAAATGAATACACTTTTGCTACCCTCCGTCACCCACATAGCCATCGCCAACCCCGCCCATGCTCCCTACGGGCAACGGGCCGAAGAAAGTTTGAAACATTACCAGTTATATGATAAAGTGCGGGAAAAGCTGGTCATAGGGGAAAATATTTCTCAGACAGCCCAGTTTGCCAGCACTGGAGCCGCCGATGTCGGCATCATAGCCCTCTCGCTGGCGCTTTCTCCTCCATTGCAAAAAGAAGGAAAATACTGGCTGATCCCTCCGTCAACACATCAACCTTTGAAGCAGGGTTTCGTACTGCTGCAACATGCGAAGGGAAGTGAAGGAGCAAAAAAATTCGCCGCATTTATAGAGTCGGCCAGAGCTAAAGAGATATTGAAATACTTTGGATTTGGTGACGAATAAGACAATGAATGTATGACTGATTGGCAACCTTTATGGCTGAGCTTCCGGCTGGCTTTTATCACGACAGTGCTGCTGCTGGTGATCTCCATCCCACTGGCTTACTGGCTGGCTTATAGCCGCTGGCGTGGGCGGGCCGTGATCGAAGCGCTTATCAGCCTTCCCATGGTGCTCCCTCCCACTGTGCTGGGTTTCTATCTGCTGATAGCTCTCTCGCCGTCACATCTCGTATTCACCTTCACCGGACTGGTTATCGCCTCATTGTTCTATTCCCTCCCATTTATGGTAAACCCGCTCCTCTCAGGTTTCAAAAGCCTTCCACCGGCATTGAGAGAAGCATCCTATACCCTCGGCAAGTCGGGATCGACCACATTGATAAAAGTGTTGCTGCCCAATATTCGCCCCTCGCTGCTCACCGGCATCGTGCTGAGCTTCGCGCACACTATCGGAGAATTTGGGGTCGTGTTGATGATAGGAGGTAATATCCCGGGACGTACACGTCTGGCCTCTCTGGCGATTTATGACGAATTGGAATCTATGAATTACGCTGCCGCCAGCACATACGCACTCATCCTCTTTACATTTTCTTTTAGCGTCCTTTTGATAGTACATCTCGTCAATCATCATTTCAGCAAGCCCGATCCATTATCATGACCCTATGATACAATTCCAGGCAAATAAAACTCTTTTGACCACGGCTGGCCGGCAGCAGATGGATCTCGCATTTGAAGTGGAGAAGGGTCAGCTCCTTACTCTATACGGCCCATCGGGCGCGGGGAAGACCACGATATTACGTATTCTCGCAGGACTCACCTCCATATCCTCAGGACATATCATCGTAGATGGGGATGTTTGGTACGATGCCCGCCAAAAAATAAATGTCCCGACCCAGCGCCGATCCATCGGATTTGTGTTCCAGGACTTCGGTCTCTTCCCTCATTGGAGCGTATACGACAATCTCCGGTATGCCATGCCAAAAGGTGAAGATCCCCGCCTGATGCATGAATTGATAGAATTGATGGAATTGGGCTCGCTTCAGGATACTCGCCCGACCTTTCTCTCGGGCGGACAACAACAACGAGTGGCATTAGCCCGGGCCATCGTCCGAAAACCCAGGCTCCTTCTGCTCGACGAACCCCTCTCCGCGCTGGATGATGATATGCGCCATCGCCTGCAGGACTACATCGAGAGGATCCGCAGACACTATGAGCTCACTACCGTGCTGGTCAGCCATCATCTGCCGGAGATACTACGCCTGGCCGATGCGGTCATTTGGCTGGACAAAGGAAGCATAAGACAGCAAGGCCCTCCCGAAAAAATATTCCCGCCCGCCCCGGAAAAAACTTAATTTTCGGTATGAACGATCTATCCGTATGGGAGCTGGAAAGCTTTTTTGCCCCCACCGACATCATCATCGCCGGGAGTGGCTTCGTTGGCCTCTGGAGCGCCTGGTACTTGAAAAAACTGGAACCTAAGCTGTCCATTACTATTCTCGAAAGAGGACTGATCCCCACGGGCGCCAGTACTCGCAATGCCGGATTTGCTTGTTTTGGCAGTCTCACCGAGCTCATCTCCGACGCAGACAAGATGGGAGAGGACAAAATGCTGGAGCTGGTAACCATGAGATACAAAGGCCTCCGGCGTATCAATAAGCTGTTCTCTAAAAAGGAAATAGGCTTCGAACATCACGGCGGCTATGAGCTCATCGCCGAAGACCCCGGCGCCGATGTAAATGCCCTCGATGTAAATACCCCCGATATAAATAGACTACGCAGCCAGATAGACAGGTTCAACCAACTGCTCAAAAAGACAGTAAAGATGCAGAAGACCTTTCGGATGGTCAATCAAAAAATAGCAGAGTTTGGATTTACAGGTATCCGGCATCTTATCGAGAATACACCGGAAGCACAACTCCATTCAGGTCGCCTATGCCAGGCCCTGCTGCGACTGGTACAGTCCATGGGCGTCACCGTGCTGAACAACATCGAAATAACGGGCTACGAAAAGACGGGCGACCATTTGCGACTGCATACCAATCTCCCTCTTTCCTTTACCACCTCCCAGCTCCTGGTATGTACCAATGCCTTCGCCCGGCAGCTTCTTCCACAGCTGGACATCCTCCCGGCCAGAGGACAGGTGCTCGTTACTTCGCCCATCGAGGGGCTGCCCTTTAAAGGCACTTTTCACTATGATGAAGGATTCTATTATTTCCGCAACCTGGGCAATCGTGTACTCCTGGGTGGCGCCCGCAATAAGGCATTTGAGGCCGAGGCGACGGAACAAATGACCACCACTACACAGATACAGGATGAGCTGGAGCGCTTTTTGAAAGAAGTCATTCTCCCCGGTCGCAACTATACTATCGACCACCGATGGAGCGGCATCATGGGTATGGGAAGTGAAAAAATGCCCATCGTTCAGGCTGTAGACAAGCAGATATGCTGCGCCGTCCGTATGAGCGGGATGGGTGTAGCTTTGGCTCCTATCGTGGGGGAAAAGGTGGCGCGAATGATGACCGGTAAAGACTCCTGATCTCTTCTTCCGTCAATGGTTCAGTAAATACTTTTGCCGCATCGATATACCCGTTGAACACCCGCTGTCCCGGAAACTCTTCATTACGTCCCAGGGTCCACTTATTTGTTACGGACAGATTCACTCGCCCGTCCACATTCGACGAGCCTTTCAATACTCCATCTATATATATTTTCAGGACAGTACCCTCGCAAACACCTGCTATATGATGCCAATGCCCCCACCAGTCGGAGGGAAGATCCACCGTACAATCCCCCCTGCCCCATCCGCCTGCGAAAAAGGTCAGGGTCCGGTTACCACCTACCTGCAATACATGATTATCCCCCTTGGTAAATATATCTACAAGCCCCTCGCCCTTCTCCATCGGATAGACCCAGGCCATCATCGTCAGCATCTCACCCATGCTGTCCAAAGCGGGTGCATTTGGCACTTCTAAATAATGATCCTTCCCGAACAAAGGACCTTTTCCAACCACTTTCGCATCATGCCCAAATCCCGACCTATCCTTCCCGCCGGCAGATAGGTCCAGCAAAATAGATTCCACTGGTTGGCTATATACCTTGAATTTCTCCTTTTTATCGCCCACTTGCATCACCTGCCATCCCACCGAAAAAGCCGGCAGGCTTATAAAGACTTTCTTCGACGCCCCCGGTTCCAGCCACGACGAATCCACGCCCATCATCTTGTCATCCACCTTCACAGGCGTCACAATAGTGCGAGCAACGCCTCCAACATTCCGGACGGTGAACGAAACAGGAGTGGTCTCACCTGTTTTTACCAGTGACCGGACAAGTACATCCTTTATTTCCCACCGTAGCGGCCCCTCCTTTACTACTTTCACATCCACATGCCAGTCCTTCACCCCTTCGATCTCCAGACGCGCCCGCCCTAATGCATAAAGGCGGCAATCCATCGAGTCGACGATCGTACTCCCCATAGGAACCAGGCAATTCTTCACAGCATATCTTTGCCCATTGACTTTTAGCCTCACGATCTTTGTACCGGTAGCAAAATGGCCATCTATGGTCCATCGCACACGGAACAGCTCATTGGAGACCAGCTGCTTTTTGGAAACAGAAATATCACGAAAACCAAATTGAGGCGCGGTCCTGAAAAATGGGGGAATTCGCTGGGCTACACTGTCCATCTCAAATATAATCTCCCTGGCTCTTTTAATGTCATCATGCAGCAGGTTCCGAAATAAACCGGCCTTCCCATCCAACATTACCCTCCGTACATATCTATTCCGTGCGCTTAGATTCGGAGCGCGTAAAATCACATCCCCGGAAGGCAGGTGTAACACCACCTTCCGAAAAAGAGGGGTCCCCGGGTCATAGGCAGGTAAACCAGGGCACACAGGATAAAAACCCAACGCACTAAAGACATACCAGCTCGACATCGCCCCCAGATCATCATTGCCCGGCAACCCGCCCGGTGTAGCAGAATACCGGCCCTCCCTAATGGTATACACCCAATCAGATGTCTTATCCTGTCGGCCGGCAGCATCAAAAAGATAAGGTATATGCAAGACCGTCTCATTGTCGAAAAGAATATCCTGACGTTGTAAAGCACTATCCAATCGCGCAGTAAATTCCTCATCACCACCCATTACGTTGACAAGACCATAAGGATATTGCGGTACAAAATAGGAATATACCCATTTATCCCCTTCCTTGTATCCACTCGTACCCGGATTCCGGTTGAAGACATCCCCCTGCCGCGGCAATAGGAAAAGGCTCGCCGGGTCGAACAGCTTCCGGTAATTATATCCTCTCTCTGATTCCCCCTTCCGCTGCATTACCCGGCTGCCGAACTCCGATATCACCCAGTCATCATACGCATATTCCACTGTTCTCGTCACCGACTCGGGAAAGGTCGAAGGTATATACCCCAACTGACGATACACCGCCATATCACTTTGCCGATACGGCGTATCGGTCACCCCTTTCCGCATGGCAGCATACGCTTCGGCACTGTCAAAGCCCCGTATACCCTTTGCCCAACTGTCCGCAATCACCGCCACCGCATGATTTCCCGTCATAGGGTCGGATGGCAGGTAACCGGTCTGCCGGTAAACATCCATCATCGACAGAACCATATCCTGCTGCCGGTCAGGGAACAGCAAACAAAGCAGAGGATGCAGGCTGCGGAAAGTATCCCAGGAAGAAAATCCCCCATATTCACGTTGCCCCCGCGTCACATGCACCACCCCATCCTGCCCTTTATACTTTCCATCCACATCGGAGATGATCCAGGGAAACAACATGGAATGATACAGGGCCGTATAAAATATTTTCTTATGTACTTCATCAGGATCATCCACCTCTATGACCCCCAACTGCTTTCTCCAACTGGCCTGCGTCCTTTCACGCACTTCTTCGAATGTCAACCCATCTGTCTCGCGGGCAATATTTTTTTGCGCGCTGGCTTCTCCTACAGACGAAACACTGACTCGAATGATGATCGCACCCGTATCAGCAGAAAAACGCAACACCATACCATCATTCGAAACCTGCTCTTTCACATAGGGCCTGTTAAATTGCAGAGCAGCATTGGCTCCCGCGCCACCAATAAATATCCTTGGTGTGGTTCCTGCCGGAAAACTCAACCGAAATACTCCCACTCTCTCTGTCACCGTAGCTTCCACCATCGTACCATCATCCGCCAATCGCACCCGGTAATAGCCAGGTGTTGCTCTCTCATCCTCATGACGAAAAGGCCTTCCAGCCTCAGCTCCGCTTCCACCCACAGGCATGATCCGCATCCTTCCCGCCGAGCCGCTGGGATAGCCGCTCATATGATGGTAACAGCTAAAAAAACAGATCGTACTGTCCTTGTAATCGTATCCCCCTGTCCTCTTCGTCTCCGGCGTCAGTTGCATAGCACCCCAGGGCGCCACAGCGCCGGGATATGTACCACCCTCATTCCCCCACCGCGTAAATACATTACTCCTGCTGGTACCGACAAAAGGATCTACATAGGTCAAAGGATCAGGAGACTGTGCTTGCACCAATTGGCAAGCCAGCAACCACCCATATCTTATAAAATAGCGCATCATTGTCCGTTTGCATAATGGAATATATCTCTGCTGGCCGCCAGTTCTGGTACAATCGTCACCCCGGCAGGACTCTTCCCATCCTCATCAAAAATGAGCAGCTCATTATCACCTGCCTTCATCCAGCATTCCGGAATATAAAGCCCCGGCGCAGGTACCTTCTCGGGATATCGCCCCAAATTATGTCCATTCACCCATACAGAGCCATGACCCAGGCCCTTCGTCACCACCCTCCAGATAAGATGATCTCCCGCCGCGCCATAGGCCGGCGCATCGAATGTCGCCCGATAAAAGCAGGGAGTCATCGTATCCGCGGTCGCCCCCTCACTCTTCCCCACCCGGACCTGGTCTACTCCACCTCGCATACACCACCCCGTTACCTCCGCGGCCTGGGTAAGATAGTTCACTTTCACAGGCTGATCGATCCCGCCTTCATTCGAATAATTCTCAATAAAAATAGTCAGCTCCAACGGCCGCTTCATCGTATCCAGCCCTTCCAACGCCACTTTAAAAGGAATATTCCACCCCTCATGTCTCGCGAGCTTCCTCCCATTGAGATATACGGTAGCATTCTCATCCACACTCCGGAAGACCAGCTGACCCTTCGAAACACCCGCCGGCGGCTCAGGCAGCACCGCCCGAAACCACGCGGTACCCTGCTGCTTATTGAACACATCCTGCCCAATCGTATAGTCCTTCCATTCCTCTTTACCATCCCTCGACACCTTCCAGTTCCCCACCACATGCTTCAGGGACTCTCCCTTTACCAATGTCACCGCACCTGTCAGCCCCTTGCTGTCCACGTCATGCATATCACCTAAAAATCCCGCTAATTTATCCCTTCCATCATGTGCCGTAAATATCGCCAGCACATGCTCTCCCTTTGACAAGGTCAACGGTATCTCTCCGTCATGCAGGTTCACCCGCACCCCCGGCTTCCCATCCACAAATACGGTCGCCCTGTCGCCGCCTTCTACCTGTAATACATAATTGCCGGACTCCTCCACATGTAGCTTGCTCCGGTACCAGGCATCGGCCGTCCTATCTCCATCCGCCCCCATTTGCGGGGGCTGCTTGCCAGATAACCAGTTACGATCATCGAACTCCACACCAGCCGGCGAAGACCATGGTTGTATATGCCAGTCACGCAGTGGCAACATAGCTATCTCCTTATGCGGCGGCATCAGCCCATCGTGATGTATCCGGTGCTCACCCGTTGCATCATATAATAACGCCGGTGGATCCTTCCTATCCTGCCAGGCCGTCTCACCCCGAAAGCTAAGATCCTTACCCCATCCTTTTATTTCACCCACATACGTCGGTCCAAATATTATTCCTTTCTCCACCAACCATACACGATCTACCAGCACATTATTCACAGCAAGTATCCTCACTTTCCGGTCACCAACTTGAAAACTATACACGACCGGAACATCCGAATCCCTGAACTTTGTTCGCAACACCACCAAATTCTCCTCCTCCATCCGCTCAAAATCATCTCCCCCTTCAAGTATGGTATACTTACCCTTCACCGAAAAGAACAATTCTGCCGGACTCCCCGCCTCTCCATAGATCACCATCGTCGTCGTATTCCCCTGTCTGCTGATGCCCAGCAATCGCACAGGTCCCCAGTCAAGCCTCACCCCCGGCGCAACAGACACATTATGAATAATAGGCACGATCTCTCCGGGCCCGATCTGCAACGGCCCAAACCCTGGTAAATGCATCTCCCTTCCATGCTCGTCCTCCCCGGCAGAAAATTGGAACGATCTTACTCCTCCCGACGGATTGTCCACAAACAACAGATCCCCGGCAGGACTCCGTCTCACCGTCATACGCAACACGCTATCCTTACACGCACTTTTCCATTCCCCTGTAGCATCCTCGCTGTTCTCCAATATCTCCTGCATACTGCGCGCAAACCAGCCGGTCTTACGAAAACTATAATAGATAGGCCGAAGATCACCCGCCTGCCCCACAGCGGCCCCATAATCATACGATGCAGCATCTTCGTCATTATTCGTATACCCAAAATTGCTCCCCCCATGCGCCATATAATAATTATACCCATTGCCTCCATGCGCAATGATCTTCCAGGTTCTTCGCGCATACTCCTTCGCCTCCTTCTCCCCTGAGCTATAGCCATTATACCAGACACTCCAAAACTCGGTCGACAGCCAGGGATTGTTACGCCCCGGATCATCCAAATTTTCGGCATCGCCGGCCGGATCACTCGCATGATGCAGCCCACTAAAAAAATAAGGCACTTTCAAACCCATCGAAAGCGCCTTTTGCTGCAAGTGCCGGAAGTATCCGTCCGGCATATAGGTTCCCCACCCTCGTGGATGCTCATTCTCCAATTGCACCAGTATCACAGGCCCTCCCCGGTGTATCTGCTGCCCGAACACGACAGGCAGCAGCTTGTCGAAAAATCTGTCCACACACCGCTCGAACGCCTCATTATCCTCCCTCACCCGAACACCTTCCTTGAATCGCAGCCACAATGGATAACCCCCATTGTCCCACTCGGCACAGTAATAAGGTCCTACCCGCACGATGGCATAAAACCCCATGCTCCCGACCAATCGAAGAAAGGCCCCCAGATCATGATCACCGCTGAAGTCGAATTTTCCTTCCTGCGGTTCATGCCAGTTCCAAAATGTATAGATCTCGATACAATTAAAGCCCGCCCGCTTCAGCCGCAACAACCTGTCCCGCCACAACTCATGCGGTATACGGGCATATTCCAATCCCGCCGATACAAGAAAAGTTCGTTTGCCATTTATTAAGAACCCTTTGCTGTCAAAATCTACAAAAGGCCTGGCCACCGCATCCGCAGGAAATATGCCGTCATTGGTCGCCACCGGCTCCTGCATCATGGCAATATACTTTTTATACAAAGCAACAGCTATTTGCACCGCATCGCCGCTCACAACGTCTGCATATTTATCACGACCATTCACCCACTGCCATTCCCAGCTCTTCACGTCCGCATCGAAGGCTTTCCAATCCATTTCCTGGCCGCTATTCAACGCCGCCCCAAGTCGCCGGAAGAACAATTCCCACCTGGGTTTATAGAAGCCCCTGATAAGCCCGCTCCATTGCCGGCACGAATACTCCCTTAATCCGCTTTCCTTATCCCCCCACAACGTCACAAGATCCCTGGCATTCTTCTCATACAGGTCGGACTCGAACGGGGTCACACCACACGCCCTCGCCTCCTTTATCCAGCGCCCCAGAAGAAAATCATTGCGCGTCGCCAGCAGCCGGTCCATATCATCCATCAATTCCAAAAATTGCCTGCTGCTCTTCCGGAATCCCGCGGTATCTCTTTCCTTCCATGCCCGGGCAAAACGCTGCTGCACCACAGAAGCATAGTTGGCCAGCACCTGCCGGGTAATATCCACCAGGTCATATCGATAGCCGTCGCTTTTCTTTAGTTTTGGCGCGGAGTTGACAAAAAGGGTCCAGGCGCCCTGCAATACGCCCGGATCATAGTCCAGATGCGTAAGCACCCTATCGATGGCAGAATCCAGCGTTGGCCTTGCCTGTATGATGGATTCAGGACCTCCTTCCGTCAGCCCCCCATTATATACGCTGCTTTCCAAAAGATGCCAGGCCATCCGGATGGCGCCATCAGATACCCCATAGCGTTGTAAGGCATAATTATCCAGCCACGACCGCAAATCCACTGCACTGTCCTGCCACACATTTTCCAGCATCAGCTGATACAAAGCCGGGTTCTGCTCTATACCTTCCGGGGTTAGTCCAATCCCAACCATCTTCCCGGCAGAAGGATCATGAAAAGCTTTGGACGGGTCTTCCGCGGCATGCCGCATCCGCCCCCATAAGCTGATATTCCCTCCGAAATTGTGCAGCATATTCCATATCCAGGGTTTGCCATAATAGGCTTCCGCTCTATTCCATACGGGATGGCTCTCGCTATAAAGATCCAGCAGGATCATATGATCATCCGGAACGGCCTTTAACAAGGCTTGTATCTGCGTAGGCTTCCAATAGGCCGCATTATAGTGGAACATCCATCCCTGCATCACCCAGACAGCCTTCGGGTCCGCACCGGCCATGGAAGCATATACTTTTTTGCTCATCCCGTCCAGGTACGTAGAATCGCTGGTGGGAGGCACATTCTCGTTAAAAGTATCCGCTGAATAAAAATGGTCGGTCCCAAAAACACGGGTTTGCGCTTCGATAAACTTTCTGCCGACAACCTCAAAAAGACTGTCGGACGGATCGAGAATATATACATCGTCAAACCCCGCATCCCAATTCGTCTTTTTCACCTTTGCGGAAGGGAATTTGTCTTTGAAGCCTGGTGGTACATGACCGGTAAAAGACCCCAACACAGGTTTCATCCCAAACGCCCGTTCGGCTGCCAATATCTTCTTCTGCAGCGCCAAATGGCTCTCTTTCCAATGCGCCGGCAAAGGCCCGCCCCAAGCATCGATATTCCCCATCCACAACCAGGAGAAATAGGCAGGACCGCTAAAAAATCGATCCAGCTCCTGGTCCTGAAAACCCATATTCCGGTATACCTCCTGCCAAACGGCTTCTTCACCCGTCAGCGCCAACGGCATATTTATGCCATTCAACGCCATCCAGTCGATCTCCCGCTGCCATCTCTCCCAATCCCACCAGGCCATGGAATATTGGAAAGTGCAATAATTAAGGTAATACCGGTATTGATACGGTGTGCTGCGATGGACTTTTTTCTTCACCGCAGGCAATACCGCCTGTAAGGGTTCCGGCGCCCCGTTCCAGGTCACCAGGTGATGACAATAGTTCTTGAGATAATAGTTGAGCGCAGAGGCTACACTGAGACCATTACTACCGCGCAGCACGATCTTCGCCCCCTTCCCCTCCAGCTCAAAAACATCCTTCCCGTCCTGAGGGGCGATATACACTATTTCAAATTGGCCTGCCTTGTCTTTCACGATCCTGTGTAAGAAAGCATCCAGCGATGGCTTATCCAGCTGAGCACAAACCGGGCCGGCGAATAGCACCAGCCCGACAAAAAAAATCCATTTACTATAGTTCATCTCGCAAATTACAAAAATAAAGGGGCGCCGTCAGGCGCCCCGGGCTGTCCATAGTTGTTAATAATTCGAATTCTGTAAAATAACCCCCTTGCTCTCATCGATAATCTCCTGCGGCAAAGGCATATAATAATGCTTGGGCCTTACAAAGGTGCGCGCCGGTATGACGGTAGCACCATTATAGGGAGGCAAAGGACTAGCGGTCTTGGGTCTGCCAACGATCGTATCCAGGTTGATCACCTTATCCTTATCCCACCGCAGCAGGTCCTGCCAGCGGATATTCTCTCCACCCAGCTCCACCCTGCGTTCATGCATCAATTGTCCCATACCCGCTCCGGTCACTGGCAGCAAATGTGCCCGTGTACGTACGGCATTGATCTCCGCATCGCCGCTACCTGCCCCATTCAGACGGATTTTGGCCTCGGCCACCAGCAGGTATACATCGGCGCTACGTAAGATAGGCTGCTTCAGGTCATAATCTACACCTCCATCCCCGCTGGGCATAAAGGCGGTGTACTTACGGATGGCATACCCGGTGGTAGACATGCTGGGCAGCATGCGACCGGTGGATTGCCCCTGCTTGCCGGTAAACATCTGGTAAGCATCCCCGCTGCCGATCTGCGTCATATTGGTCTGGTATGGTATCGAATCCCCGATGGAAATCAGCGTGGCACGCTTGCGTATCGTATCGGTAGTTTCAAACTCATCGGCAAAATTCTGTGTCGGATGATGAAAACCCCAACCCTGCCAGGCCCTGGGAGTGAAATACGTGCTGATAGCGGAAGCCGGCACATTGGATATCTCCTGGTTCTTATTCCACACCGCAAACAATATCTCCGTATTGCTTTCCTGCTTTCCCAGCATAAAATTGTCCTGGTAGTTCGGCGCCAGTGCATAGTTGGGATCATTGACGACCAGCGACCCATACTGGATGGCTTTGTCGAACTTGTCCTCGAACATATACAGCTTGCACAGCATGCCCCAGGCTGCCCCCTTACTCACCCTTCCCCTGTCCGCATCGCCATAGGTCTCCGGCAGCAGATCGATAGCCTTCAGCAGGTCTGATTCCACTTGCGCACGGATGGTGTCCACCGAAGATTTGGCCACATTATAATTTCCGTTCAGGACATTGCTCTCGACAATCAGCGGCACATCTCCATAAATCTGGCTCAGCACAAAATAAGCATGAGCTCGCAGAAAATAGGCTTCACCCAGACTGCGGTTCCGGATGCTGTCCGTAATGACAGGCACCTTGGGAATATAGATAATGGCATTGTTCGCCCGCCCAATCTGCTCATAGGCAAAAGGCCAGGTGATATAGATCAGCTGCAGGGTCGGGTCGATATTGAATCGCTCGATGGCCTTAAAATCCGGATGGTCCCCATACACGGAAATATCATCCGACTGGTCATCGAAGACATACAGATCATGCCCTACCCAGTCCTCCGTGAACAACACATTGTAAATACCCAGCACACCGGCAATGACATCGCTCTCATTGCGCCAATAGTTGCCGGTGGTATATTGTCCCGTAGGCTTCTGGTCCAGGGGCTTCTTGACACAGCCATAAATAACAACGGCTGCGGTGATAGTGATCAAAGAAAGTATACTATATTGTCTGATTTTCATACTTACCTTTTTAATAAACTAAAAATTGATGGCCGCGCCGATGGTCAGATTCCTGGCCGAAGGATATTGCGCCACATCCACGCCCCGCTGCAGGTTACCATTGGTATAACCCAGCTCAGGTGTATAACCTTTATAGCCAGTCAGCGTGAACAGGTTGTAGCTGCTGAAATAGACGCGAACATCCGGCAGCAGCCAGTCCCCTACATGCTGTTTGGAAATGGTATAGCCTAATGACAGACTCTTCAAAGTCAGATAAGAACCATTCTGCACCCAGAGGTCGGAGCTCTGGTAATTATTGTTCAGATTGAGGATGCTCAGACGGGGAATGCTATTGCTTGTATTCGCCCCATGCCATCTGCCTTTCTGATCGGCATACCAATTGTACACCTGTGTTGCATCGAGTCCCGACAAGCGATCTGCATTGTACAATTTAAATCCAGTGGCACCGACAAAATTGAAGTTCAGATCAAAACCTTTATAGGTCAGCGAGCCATGGAAACCAAAAACAAATCTTGGATTCGGATCACCCAGGTTCACCCTGTCCTTGTCGTTGATGATCCCATCTTTCTTGCCCCCCGTACCGCTGACGTCCAGGAACTTCACATCCCCGGGCTTGATATTGCCCTTGTTGGGATCATTCGCCACATTCGGATCGTTGTCGATCTCCGCTTGGGTTTGGTAAAGCCCCGCAGTCCTAAACCCATAAAAAGAGGCGATAGGCTGTCCTTCATAGGTACGGGAAATATCCGTGTTCTCACGACCATAAGGCGTAGATGCCAGGTAGGTGCTATTGCCATACAGACTGGTCACTTTATTGCGGAGGAAAGAGGCGTTGGCTCCCAACGAATAGCCCAGTTTGCCCGCTGTATTGTTATAAGTAAGCTCTATTTCTACACCGTGGTTGTTCAGCCTGCCCAGGTTATAGTCCGGCAGCGTGATATTGCCTGGATCGTCCGGCAGATTGTTTTGAGCCCCGAATGTCTCTACCGGATGGAAAGGCACCAGCATGTCCGAAGTGTTCTTGTTAAAATAAGTGATGGTAGCGTTCAGGTGATTGTTCAGGAAACCCAGCTCGGCGCTGATATTGGTCATCACCGCCCTCTCCCAGGTAATATTGGGATTAGCCAGGCTGGTGACATATGCCCCATTGTAATTCACCGTGCCCGTTCCAAGGTTATAGCTGTAGCCGCCACCGCCGGTGCCACCGCCGCCACCGTAGCCAATGACACCCAGATACTGGAAGTCTCCCACGTTCTGATTACCCAGCTGTCCCCAGCCGCCGGTGAGCTTCAGTGTATTGATCTTATCCTTCAGGCTGCCATAAAACTTCTCATCCGAAACACGCCAGCCTGCCGAGAAGGCAGGGAAATAACCCCAGCGCTTGCCGGGTTCGAACTTGCTGGAAGCATCCGCCCTCATCGTGGCTGTCAGCAGATATTTGCCCGCATAAGCATAATTCGCCCGCGCAAAATAGGATTGCAATCCGGAGGGGTTATAGTTATAGCCATTGTTCGCTTGCGAAGAGCTGTTCCCTAGATTCAACACCCGCTGATCCAGGCTCGTATCCGCAAAACCATTACGGCTGGCCTTGAAATAATTGCCACCATACTCCTGCGCCGAATAACCACCGGTCAAGGTCAGATTGTGCACTTTGTTGAATATATGGTTATACGTGATAAAATATTCCTCCAGGAAAGTAGTGCCCTTCCCAAGAGACTGCTGCAACGAGGCGATGGATGGACCACGCGTCTGGTTGGGCATGGCATTGTCGAACTCATAGAATTCATCCGCGCTGTAGTCGATCCCATAGTTGGCCCGCAGCTTCAGGCCCTTTAGTATTTCCAGCTCTGCAAAGGCATTGCCTAATATGCGATCGATCTTGTGATTTCTCTGTATCTCGTTGGCCGTGGCGACCGGGTTGTTAATATCCCCCAGCTGATTGTCTGCCTGGGAAGTGCCCCAGCTGCCATCGGGATTTGTTACCGGGATGGCAGGGTTGAAGCGTATAGCGCTCCATACCAGGCCCGTTTGGGTCGACTTGGTATCAGGAGACGAACCGGTGGTCTTGGAATAGACGATATTCTCTCCTACCCTGAACCGGCTGCCGATCTTATGCTCCGAGTTGATGCGGAAGCTATACCGCTTGAAGTACGAATTGACGATCATGCCCCGCTCATTATAATAGTTCCCGGAGAAACTGTAGGACGAGCTGGCATTGCCGCCTCTCACGGCTACATCCGCATTCTGCACAACGCCCGTCCCGATAAGGGCCCGCTGCCAGTCCGTTCTGTCGGTGGAATAGTAGGAATTGTTCCATACGCCTGGAACCGGGAGACCGTCATTGGTATATGCTTCCTTCTTCAGGGCGACAAGATCCGGCGCCTTTAACATATCCAGGTATTTCGCGGCCTTGTTCCAACCGGTATAAGCGCTGGCCGATAGTTTGGCAGCATCACCAAAGTTCCCCTTCTTGGTAGTGATCAGCAACACCCCATTGGCGGCGCGTGAACCATAGATAGCGCTGGCGCTGGCATCCTTCAATATTTCTATAGATGCTATGTCGTTTGGATTGACATCATTGATCGCCGCCGAGGGTATCCCGTCGATGACTACCAAAGGACTGGCGTCATTGATCGTTCCCGTACCGCGGATACGGATATCAGGCACGCTGCCCGGAGACCCATCATTCCGGACAATGTCCACACCCGCAGCCCTGCCTTGTAAAGTGCTGGCCACATTGCCCACCGGCAAGTTCTGGATATCCTCTCCTTTCACGCTGCTGATGCTTCCGGTGACATCCCGCTTGCGTTGCGTACCATAACCCACCACCACGATCTCATTGAGCCCGGTGGAAGCTACATGCAGTATGATATTCAGATTGGTAAAATGGTCCTCTCCGACAGTGATGGTCCTCACCTCCGTCTTATACCCTACAAAGGATATTTCCAGCTCATATTTGCCCGCCGGCAGATTGAGCACGAATTTTCCCATCTTGTCCGTCGCTGTACCTGTGCCGAGGGTCTTCACCGTGACAGCCGCCCCTTCCACGGGATTGTTGTTATCATCCCTCACCGTCCCCGTGACCTGCTGTGGAGGGATGGGAGCACCCACTTCGGATGGTGCAGGCTTCTCTACCGTCACCACCTTTTCTTTTACCACAATGGTCTTGTCATGGATGACATAAGTGAAGGGCTGGCCTGAAAAGCAGAGGAATAGCACCTGCTCCACGGTGGCATTGCTCACCCGGATATTGACCTTTTTGGCCCTGGCCAGCATGTGGCTGTTGAAAATGAAGTTATAGTTGGTCTGTTTCTGGAGGATGTCGAAGACGTCCTCCAGCCGGGCATTCCTTTGTGTCATGGTCACTGTCTGGGAAAGCCCCGCGGCGCTCACGTGCAGTGACGCCGTCAGTAAAATAATGGCAGCTAATCTCATAATCAAAAACATTGTGCTTCCACTTCTCCAGCGTCCCAGCCACCCTGCGGAAGCGGTTTTGACAGGCAAAAGCTTTTGTACAGACACAGCTTTGCCATCTGCAGTTAGATTCATACTTTTGAAAAGTTTAGGTTATACAATTCAGTCCTTCTCGGGTCTGTTCAAGTATCACCTGACTACTCCCCGGGGGCGGCTCCAATCGCCCTCGGTTTTTTATCAGATCATACGGATCGTTTTGATTTACAAAAAACTCGTTTTAAGGTAATACAATGATTTTTTTATCTTCTATCCGGAAATGCACGGTACCCGTCATCTCCAGCATCTGTAATAGCGCGGAAACAGGCTGATTGCGCGATACTACCCCCGTAAAGTCCTGATCCTTTCCCTCCGTCTCGTATACCACCTGCACATTATACCATCTTTCCACCTGCCGCATCAGTTCCCGGATCCCCGTCTCCCTGAATCTAAAGAGCCCGTTTTTCCAGGCCACCACCTGCTCCACGTTGGCGTCCGCTACCCGCATAGTCTTCGTCTGATTGTCCAGTATTGTCTGCTTCCCCGGCTCCAGCACCCTGACAGCGCCCTTGCTGACCACATTCACTTTCCCGCTCACCAGGGTGGTATTGCTGGTTTGCTCGTTGCCATAAGCCATGACATCGAACTCCGTCCCCAGCACCTGCACATCCATCCCATTGCCCGGCACCTTCACCCGGAAAGGCATGCTGCTATGCTGTGCCACCTCAAAATAGGCTTCTCCTGTCAGCTCCACCGATCGCTCCTTCCCTTCAAATCGGGTAGGGAATTTCAAAGAACTGGCAGCATTGAGCCATACCTTGCTCCCATCCGGCAGGATCACCTGGTACTGCCCCCCATTGGGCGTGGCAATCGTATTATACATCACTTCCTCACTGCCCTTTCCCTCCGTATTATATGCCAGCGAACCCGCATCCAGCTTTTCTACATTCGTCCCTCCCTGCTGCGCCAGTACGCCATCATGCGCATTATCGAGCACAATGGTAGACCCATTGGCAAGGGTCAGCAGGGCTTTGTTCCCTCCAGGTGCGATATCTTTCTTGCCCCCCTGCCCCTGCGCCGCCAGAGACGCCGCCTTCTTCTCCCTTCCCGCCAGCCTCCAGTATGCAGTACCCGCACCCGCCATCAACAGCAGCGCGGCAGCTACACTCCCCCATATCTTCCACATACGCACCGACCTGGACCGGGTCTTAAAATCCATTTCCTGATGAATAGTACCCCACACCCTGTCCCAATCCTTCTCCGTTAAAGATGTCTCCTCATCCTCATCCCAAATCTCAGCGACCATCTCCTTTAGCGCCTCCTCTCCTCCGGACGTTCGCAGCAATGCCAGCATCTCCTCCACTTCCTCAGCAGAGGCGCTGTTGTCCGCATATCGTTTCAATAAATAATGAATTCGCTCTTGTCCCATACCAGGTATAGAGTCAGCAGAGAAGAAAAAGGATGATGGTCTGGAAAATTTTTTTTACGACACGCCAAAGCCCTCAGGACAGCCAGGCAGTAATAAGCCCGATGATCATTAAAGCATTATTTTTCATATAGTTCCGGATAAACTTCAAAGCCTTTACGAGATGGCTCTTGACAGTATGAGGCGAAAGATGCAGGGTCTCGGCTATCTCATCATAACTCTTGCCCTCCTTCCTGCTCAATTCATAAATAAGCTTTTTCTGAGGGGACAGCTGCGCAAGCGCATTATTGATAAATCGCTGACCTTCATTAGCATATATCCTTTCCTCTGTTTCATTCACCCATTCCCTCGCATGCCACCCGGACAGCCGGAGGATGCGCGCCTTATTGGCCTCCTTCTTTAGATGACGGCTTATCTTGTTGTACAGGGCGGTATGAAGATACCCCAGCGGATTGTCTACGTGAATGAGATGCACCCGTCCTGTCCAGATACTGATAAAAGTGTCTTGCGTGATCTCTTCCGCCGCGAAGGTTGATTTTGTTAACTTAAAGGCGGTATTATAAACCCTGGACCTGTACTGCTCAAAGAATTCCCTGAAGGCGGCTTCATCGCCTCTTCCAATTTTCTCGAATAGCAGTTTACAATCGGAGCCCATAGCCTTACATTACAAAATAAAGTTAGGAGAATTTTCTAAATAATATTATAATTTCATTTTATGAAGATATTAAGGCGCTGTTCTTTTTTACTAATATTTTTCACTTCCTGCCATCAATTAGAAAAGAAGAATACCCTTTTTACGGAAATGCCCTCCTCTATTACGCATATTGATTTCCGTAATGAAATAAAAGAAGATGTAGACTATAACATACTCACCTACGAATACCTTTACAACGGAGCCGGTGTTGCCGTCGGAGACCTCAACGGAGATGGTCTTCCCGATCTTTATTTCACATGCAATATGGGCCCCGATAAACTGTATCTCAACCGGGGCGGATTTCAATTTGAGGAGGTGGCGGCGCGGGCGGGAGTGCAGGGCAGGCCTAAATGGAAGACTGGCGCCGTCATCGCAGACGTCAATGGGGACGGGCTTCCCGACATCTACGTATGCTATTCGGGTCCGGGCACGGACGAAGACAGGCGGAAGGAACTATATATCAACCAGGGTGTAAAGGACGGCATTCCCACCTTCAAGGAAGAAGCCAAAGCATTCGGACTGGACGCCCCTGGCACCTACACCACGACCGTAGCCTTTTTCGATATGGACCATGATGGTGACCTGGACATGTTCATGGTGGATCATGCCGACATGTTCTTCAACCCGTTCTTCAATACGGAAAAGCTGCGGGCCAAAAGACATCCCAAATTCGGCAATCGGCTCTATCGCAACGACAACGGGCATTTCACCGACATCAGCGAACAAGCCCACATCGATGGCAGCGGTCTCAACTTCGGGCTCAGCGTCTCCATCAGCGATATAAATAACGATGGCTGGCCCGATATATACGTTACCAACGATTACGACGAGCGGGACTTCATGTATCTCAACAACCACGACGGCACATTTAAAGAGGTCCTCACCAAAGCTACGCGCCATATTTCCGAATTCGCGATGGGTTCGGACATCGCGGACTACAACAATGACGGACTGCCCGATATCGCTGTTATGGACATGCTGCCGGAAGACAATCACCGGCAAAAGCTCCTGCGCGGTCCCGACACCTACGATAAATACACTATGCGGGCCGAACATGGCTTCCATTACCAGCAGATGCGCAATACCCTCCAGCTGAACAACGGCCTCGACACCGCCGGCATTCCCATGTTCAGCGAAGTAGGCCAAATGGCCGGCATATCCAATACAGACTGGAGCTGGGCCCCTCTCTTCGCCGACTTTGACAACGACGGCTGGAAAGACCTCTTTATCTCCAACGGCATCCTGCGGGACATGACCAACCTGGATTTTGTAAAATATACATCGGGCTATACCACAGGGCAAGCCGAGAAAATGGGTAATAAGGTGGAGATGTGGAAGCTCGTGCAGGACATGCCCTCTACAAAGAAAACAAATTATCTTTTTCACAACAACCATGACCTCACCTTCACCAATGTCAGTGAAGACTGGGGACTGACACGGCATACAGTCAGCAACGGCGCTGCTTATGTGGACCTCGACAACGATGGCGATCTCGACCTGGTCATCAATACCCTGAATGACGCCCCCATCATCTATCGGAACAATACTCACCAGGGACATTACCTGCGCATCAAACTGAAAGGCGAGGGTCTCAACACGGATGGCATCGGCGCTAAAGTACAGGTCTCCACCAACAACGGCTCACAATACCAGGAACAATACCTTACCCGCGGGTTCCAGTCTTCCATCGACCCCATCATGCACTTTGGGCTTGGTAAGGACTCCATCGCCGATGTCACAGTTACCTGGCCCACAGGCAGGGTCACCCGGCTACAGCGCGTCATTGCTGATACCTTGCTTACCTTGCACCAAGCCAATTCTGAAGACATCGACATATCCCTCCATCCTCCGTCTTCCCTACTATACACCGACATCACCTCCACCTCCGGCATCAACTATATTCATAAAGGCTCCAATTTCGTAGACTTCAAGGTATCGCCCCTTCTACCCTACCAGGTCTCTCACATAGGCCCCTGCCTCGCCAAAGGCGATATCGATGGGGATGGACTGGAAGACCTCTTCATCGGTGGCAGCGCCGGGCAGGCCAGCACGCTCTACTTACAGACACCCGATGGCCATTTTAAACCTGCCCCATCACAACCCTGGAACCTCGATCTGGACCATACCAATACAGCCGCCCTGTTCTTCGATGCCGACGGTGATGGCGATCTGGACCTGTACCTCGTCAGCGGTGGAGCCGATTACACCCCGGGGAGTCACAACTACCAGGACAGATTTTTTGAAAATGACGGAAAAGGCAATTTCCGATATCTCCCCGACGCCCTCCCCGCTGAAACCCTCAGTGGTGGCTGTGTAAAAGCAGCCGATTATGACAAGGACGGCCTGCCGGACCTTTTTGTAGGCGGCAAGCTGATGCCCAACCTCTTTCCCACTCCCCCGGAAAGCCTGCTGTTAAAAAATAAAAGCACACAGGGTCATATCCGCTTTGAAAAAGATGCTTCCCAGCGCGACAGCACGCTACAACGTCCCGGTATGGTCTCGGACGCCTGCTGGATTGATCTTAATAAAGACGGCTGGCCGGACCTGGTCCTTGCCGGACTGTTCATGCCCCTTTCGATATTCGAGAACGAGCACGGACAATTGATTGACAAGACTGCTGCCTATGGACTCGAACGCAGCCAGGGCTGGTGGACCTCGATATTGGCCGCTGATTTTGACCACGACGGCGACACCGACCTCATCGTAGGCAATCTGGGGACCAACACGCAGTTCAAAGCCTCCGATGGGCAACCGCTGGAAATCTATTACGGCGACTTCAGCGGCAACGGTACTTTCGATCCCTTCCTTACTTATTATATTCAAGGCAAAAGCTATCCCTATGCATCCAGGGACGAGCTGCTCCGGGAGATCCCCGCGCAACAGAAAAAATTTGCCCGCTATGCCGCCTACGCAGATGCTCAGATGCAGGACATCTTTACACCGGAGCAATTGGCGGCCGCGCATATCAGCAGCATCCGCATGCTGTCCAGCAGCTTCTTCCGCAACGACGGCAGCCATCATTGGACAATAAGCCCCTTGCCCACCAGGGCGCAGATCAGCGTGATCAATGGCATGGTCATGGAAGACAGTTCCAGTCTGATCCTCGCAGGTAATCTATACCCGTTCCGCGCACAATTGGGACCATTGGATGCCGGTATCGGCCTCGTTCTGGAGGGAGATGGTAAAGGGAATTTCACGCCGCGACCATACACCGAAACAGGGCTGTGTATCCCGGGCGATACGCGTAGCCTTATAGACGTCCGGGGGAAGAAATACAGATTCCTCGTAGCAGCTTCCTATGGACGTAAGGTACAGGTGCTGAGAAAATAGGCCCCGCAGTCCTACAGCTTCACCAGCTTCAGGCTGTTCCCGCCGTCCCCGTTTACGTGAATAAAATAAAGTCCTTTGGGAAGGGATGAAAGATCCAGTTGGAAAGAGCCCCCCGCGATGCGGGTGGTCATTACTTTTTGCCCCACCAGGTTAAAGATATCCAGCACAGCGCCGGTATTCGACGCATCTGACGAAATGATCCATACAGGTCCTGTGACAGGATTGGGTTGCAGCCGGATAGACGCACTGCCGCTGGAAGGCCCGCTGGGTAATGGCCCGATAACGGTCCCTGGCGCCAGGCCGGTAGAGGACAGCAACGCATGCCTGAACCCACCCGGAGCAAATAAAGCCCTCATCCTGTCCCGTTGGCCATAGGTGAAGAGATGCATCCCGACGTCATCCGTAAAATCCATGTAATCCATATACAGATTGCCGTAAGGAGTATTGCCACAGGAGATGATGATGCCGCTGGGGTTGCCATGCGTAGCAGCGCTCTGCGGGGGAGTATCAGCCACATAGTCATCGCCACAGTCCGCATCGCCCCAAACATGGATCAGGTTCAGCCAGTGACCGATCTCATGCGTGGCAGTCCTGCCAAGATTGAAGGGCGCCGTGGCCGTCCCCATCGTACCAAAAGCAGTGTAGCTGATCACGACCCCGTCATTGGGTTTCGCACAGCCCGGTACGCTGGAATAACCAAGAACTCCATTCGACAAATTAGTTACCCAGATATTTAAATAACGATCCCTGTCCCATCCATCATCTCCTCCTCTCGCCGTGAACTTGACCGCGTCGTCATACGTGAACTGCTGCTGTATGGTCCGCCGGCGAACAATACCTGAGGTTGTGCCGCCATTGGTGTCTACATTGGCAAGCGCGAACCGTATACCGCAGTCGGCCGCCAGCCCCTTGTAATAAGAAGGTATCCTGGACGTATCGGGGTTTTGCTTGCCGTAATCTCTGTTCAATACGGCGATCTGGGATTGCACCTGGGCATCACTGATATTCTGGGCAGCGTTGTTGTAGACGATATGGACTACCACCGGGATGGTGATGGTGGTGAAACTTTTATCATTGTGGCTGGCATTCTCGGTGCCCGTAGCGATGGGGGAAGAATGTTGCACCTGCTGACGCGTAAACCGTTCGATATCCATAATTCGCGCGGCCAGTTCCGGATCCTTACGTAACAGGTCCTGTTTATAGTCGACAGCACGGCAACCCTGTTGAGCTATTGCGGGGTATCTGAACAATAACAATAAGAATACGGACAACCGTAAAAAATGTCTCATGGTACCTTCTTTTCAAAGGCTTCCATAAGTGTTGGATTTTAAGAAAATGTCGAAATGGATATTGGGGGATCTGTCAGATATCATCCGGTGAGAAAAGAGAAATTAGCAGGAGCTAAATGGGTGATAAACAGATGATAAGCTACTGTAAAACAATACATTTTTCGGCACAAATGCAAGCTTTTATGCTAAAATTTTTACAATTAGTCCCAAACAGCCCTAAGAACGTTGGCTAAAGACAGGGAGAACCTTAAATTTGCCCCTTACCAGTCTCATTATGAAGAAGTCCATCCCTTTTCTCATCATTGCCCTAAGCCTTTTAGCCTCCTGTAATAACTCCAATCCCGACGTCAACACCGGGCGGACGGAAGATAACTCCACTCCCCTGATCAATTACAGCGTGGTAAGGACCCTACCCCATGATACGACCTCCTTCACGGAAGGATTCCTTTTTCATAACGGAGAGCTCTACGAAAGCACAGGAACGGAACCCTCCATGCCCGAGAGCAGGAAGTCCATGTTCGGAGTGGTAGATCCTAAAACAGGGCGGGTCACTATCAAGGTGGAGTTGGACAGGAATAAATATTTCGGAGAAGGTATTACCTTTCTGAATGATAAAGTATACCAGCTCACCTGGCAGACCAAAATAGGCTTTATCTACGATGCCAAAACCTTTAAAAAGCTGGGAGAGTTCACTATGCCTGTCAAGGAAGGATGGGGAATGACTACGGACGGCGCCAATCTTATCATGAGCGACGGCACCAGCAACATCAGCTATGTAGACCCCGCTACCTTCCGGCTTGTAAAGGTAGTAGGTGTGACAGACAATAACGGCCCCGTAAGTAATATCAACGAGCTGGAGCTGATCCATGGCTTTATCTATGCCAATCAATGGCAGACCAATTATATCCTGAAGATCGATCCCTCCAGCGGGAAGGTGGTCGGCAAACTGGACCTGGAAACACTGTTCAACACCGAACTGAACAAATATGCCCATGCCGATACGATGAATGGAATAGCTTATGATTCCACTACCGGCAAGGTATACATCACCGGCAAGCTGTGGCCGGACATCTATGAGATAAAATTTAATTTCTAACGTTATTTGCCTATCACATAGATGAGGCTGCTGCACCTGGATTTGTCGACAAAGGCCTTTACATCGGAAATAAATCCGTTAAAGACGGCCCTGACAATATTTCCCTTGCCGTTCCGGTATTTTTCGCTCAGCATGCTGATATAAAAGCTGTCGTACCACATCGGGCGGGTCACCTGCAACTGCAGACCATGCCGGGTGAGAAGGTTCTCCATAGCATCGGGAGAAAAATGATAGAGATGCCGTGGTACGTCATAAGCAGCCCAGGCGCCATGATAGACAGTCGCATCATGGGAGGTGTAATTAGGCACCGCGATAAAGATCCGTCCTTCTTTTTTTAATAATCTTGCCAATTGTTCGATATAAATGTGCAAGTCATGTACATGCTCTAACACATGCCATAGTGTAACAGCATCATAGCTGTCAGGGGGCAGGGAATAAAAATCGGACACAGGCGACAACTGCACCTCATTTTGGGTCAGCGCTACCTCCCTGGCTTTTTCATCGGGCTCCAGTCCCGCAACATCCCAACCATACTGCTTCATATGAGCGACAAAAGCACCCGTGCCCGCCCCGATATCCAATAGATTCCCTTCTTTCATCCCTGTGGCGGAAGAAATAAGACGGCGCTTGTCCGATAAGGTCTGTTTTCGTACCGTATGGTACAGTGAATTCACCAGCCCTTTACGGGTATTCGTATGGGAAATATAATTTTCACTTTGATAATACACCCCGATAGAGGCGGCATCCGGCACATCCTGCGTAAATCGCAAGGTACAGTCGCTGCATTCCCAGATGGAAAAGGTCTTTTGCGACACCGTATGATCACGGGCAGTCAACGCCTCGGCTATTTCACTGGAATTACATAAGGGACAAACTCGGTAATGTATCAATTTTTCTTGTTGCATTTCACAGCGTACGTTGATTTCCAATAGACCAACCATTGACGTAAAAATGCCATCCAAGAGCCGCCAGAGCAAGTATCGCCAGCACCAACGCAACGACCCACCATGCCCATTTCCGCTTGCTGGCTGCTTCTTCGTCATGCAGCCATTCATTCATTTCTACATTGGTTCGCTCCTGGTCGCCTACCAATAATGTATGCTGCGCATTTTGACGATTGATACGGATCGCCGGGGTCGGCGCCATGTACAGCCCGCTCATGGATGCCGGCTCAAACAGGACGTTTCCTCCCTCATCCTTGCTCAATGTCCCTACCCCTTCCCAGTCCACCTTTTCTTCTGTACGTATCCGGTTGCGAAGATCCGTAGAGAACTCATTGTACCATTTAATAGCCTCATAATCAAGGACATTACGTTGACTGGCAATATAGGCGAAAAACTCCCTGTCGGGACTATCGAAATATTTGTCAAACCGGAACTTGTACAAAGGAGGTAAAATAGTACGGTCAGCCACATCCACATTGGCGGGGAAGGTCTCCAGATAGATAGTACCCAGCCCGGGAATGCTGATACTTCTGTGCTGGAAAAGATAGGCGTTCAAGACCTGGAAATTTGACATCATCTCCTTTTGAGGCTGCGAATCTAATGAAAAATGGGCGTCTATTTACCACTGAACGAAATTATGATGCCACCCAGGAAATTAAACCCATATACCGGGTATTGGTGCCATCTTTCGTACTTTTTATTGAAAAGGTCGTTCATCTGTACCCAGCCCTTTATCCAGCGGTACACGCGGAACTCGACACCCGCATTCAGGTCAAAAGCTCCATCTCCTTTGAAGGCAGTCCCATCCGAAGCGCGGTATTGCGCACCATCAAAGGCAAACAGATCAGCCTTTACCCAAAATTCCTTCGCGGGAATGGGCCGCCACTTTATGTTAGTATTGAACTCCAGCGGCAGAAGACCCCAGGCCTTCGGTTCCGTATGCAGTTTATGGAAATTCGTATAGTTCAGGCTGGCTGTGGCAGTGAAATCTTCTCCTTGTATATAACTCAGCTCCCCATGCACCTGCAGGGTCTCCAGGGAGGATTCGTACAGGACATCGAATTGCTTGCCGCCGCTGCCCGATGCCGTCATCGTGTCATTGACGAACAAAGGCATATTCTTGTACGTGTTAAAGCCGATTTTGGTCGAATAGCTGAAATGCTTGTCCAGAGAACCTTTAAATCCTCCGTAAACCTCTTGCACCCTTGTGTTCAGCAGGAAGCCAGGTTGCGCCAGCCAGGGATTGATGGATTCATACCGCTGATAGGACCCCTTGTCATAATAACCTATAAAGCCTAACTGAAGACCAAAACGCTGATCCGATGTTGAGATGTCAGCCGTAAAATTGGGCAGCAGGTGAAATTGTGAATTGTCCCAGGACGGCATCACCGACGCCTGCAAGTTGATATTGGATGTCTTGACCATAAACGCCGGCGTTACAAAAAAGACATTGTTGTTCTGATTGGGAAAAGGAGCCACCGCCCTGTAGTTGGTAAGATCCGCCGTAAAGCCCAGGTTAAATGCATACTGCTTCCCGAGGCTTATTTCCAAAGGAAGATTCAGCACCGAATTGGCCTCCGAAGCCTTGGAGCTGTGGTTATCCGTAAAAACAGACACTTTAATATTGGGATGATACGTCAGTCCATATTCCGTAGGCTCCATATTGCGCAAAGAAAGCCTGCCCTCATATGTCTGGAAGAACTGTTTGAGATCGTCTTCATTGAACTTCAGCGTATCCGGCCTGTACCCATACAGGTGATAGTTGTCGCTCTTGAATCCAAGGCTGCCGGTCCACTCCAGCTTGCCCGCCGTCTTCACCGTTCCCATGATCTTTACATCCGTAAGACTGCTTTTCTGGGATGGCAGATCGCCTTTTGAGCTAAGGTGATTGGCGAAAATATTGAACTGGCCCGTCTTTTCATCCCCGAACGTAAAGCCCGTCTGGACAAAGGGAAAATGAACATTGCCCACCCCGATCTTGATATACTGGTAGTTCTCCCAAGGCTTCATGGTATCTCCCTGAAAAGCCACCGGCCTCATCTCACCCGGCTGATAAGTAAGAAAAAGGAATTGAGCGGGGATATTGTAGTTCAGACGGGGCTTGCTGGTATCCGCCTGTGGAGGAGCCGCATTGAAATTGATCTTTACCGCCTCGCGCAGCACAGGTTTAAAGGAGGAGGTGATCTCGATCGTCCTGCGCTTCGTCGTATCCTGTGCATAAAGAGAGACCGCCAGTCCCGACAGAACAACTAAAAGAAAAAATGACTTTTTATACATCTTGTCAACTAGTAGATTAAAGTTATTTATTGATCCCCGACCTTGCTGTTCTTCTTTTCCTCATCGATTACCTGGGCCAGTTTTTGTTGTGCCTGCTGACGCAGATCCTCGATCTTCGCATTATCCACGATGCTTTGGAACGTCGCCTTGGCATTGAAATAATCCTTTTCCGAGAAATAAACGTCCCCCAGTAACAGATAAGCCTTGGTAACCCATATCTCGTAGCTTCCGGATTTATTGACCACTTCAAAAGCCGCCTTTTCCGCATCTTTCAGCTGGTTCTGACGGAAAAGACAGGCGGCTATCTGATACCTGGCTTCCGCTGCATAGGCCGACTTGCTGAGCGAGGCCGCCGTTCTGAAATATTGCAATGCCGTCTCGCACTGATTGTTCGCCTGGTAGGATTTGGCGATGGCCATATTAGCCAGTACCTTGTCATCCGTGCTCACCCCTTTTTGAGTAAGCAGATCCTTGGCATTCTCAACAGCATCCGGCCATTTCTCCAATTGGTACTGGCTGCGCAGCAATCCACGCATAGCTTCCATTTTGTTCTCCTGCGAGGAAGAAAAGTCTTTCAGCCTGATAAAGTATTTCTCTGCTTGCTGATAGTTCTTCAATTCGAAGAAGTTCAGACGAGCCGCCTGCAACAGGGATTTTTCTGCAAATTTGTTCGGAGCCCGGTCCGCCACAGCCTGGTATCCCGTGACAGCCTTGGCCCAGTCCTTCTGCGAGAAATAGATCTCGCTCTTATAGTAATTGGCTTCCAACGAATATTTGCCGTCAGGGAATTTGGCCAGATAGGCCTCAAATCGCTGGACAGCGCCCGGGAAGTTACCGTTATTAAACTGCACCTCCGCCTCTTCATAAGCCAGCTGATCCTCTTGGCTGGCGCTCACCTCCACCCCCATCGATTTGGCGAAGTTCACATACTCTCCACTCCTGCCCTCTTCCACATAGATCGTCTTGGCATTGTCCAGCGCATCCTGTGCTTCCGGAGAATTAGGGAACTGATGTAATAAGCTGTCGTATTGGGCAAGAGCCTCCTTATTATTATTCAGATTGTACCAGGCTATCCCCGATTGAAGATAAGCCTTGGGCTTTAGCGCATCCGCTCCCGGGCTCCGCAGCACATTCTTCAGATAAGGAAGGGCCTCCCTGAACTGCTCCCCTGCCAGATAGGTCCCCGCAATTTCCATATTGGCATCCGCAGCCAGGTTGGAAGCAGGAAATTTTCGGTTGATGGAGTTCAGCAGATTGATCTTCTCCTTCCCATTGCTTACCCCCGAAACCATAGCCTTCTGAAAGGTAGCATAGTCGCTGGCCGGCCAGGAAAGGTCCAGTACCTTATTATACATGTTCAGGGCCGTCTTGAAATCCCGGTTCATATAGTAACAGTCCGCATCCCTGATATAAGCATCCTGCTCCATGGGAGAAGAGTTCAGGGTCGGAGTGCGGACCACCTGTTCAAAAAATCCCTGGGCCTGCCGGTAATTTTCTTTTTTCAGGAAACAATATCCCAAATTATAACGGGCATTGGCCGGGCTCACCTCCCCACTCACAACACTGCTCTTGAGATATTCCAGGTAATAGCGGATGGCATCGTCTATCCTGGCCAGTCTGTAGGATATCTCCCCCTTCCAAAAATTAATATAAGGCAGGACGCTGGTATTGTTGGGATCTTTTAAGGCCTTGTCCAGCAGCTCATTGGCATTAAGCAGCATGCCGTCATTGACCAGTTCCGTCGCACGGCCATATAATATCCTTGGATACAGACGGCGGGCATTCTGGGATGGGTGATCCAGACTATCCAGCAGCGTCATTGCGTCCCTGTAGTTATTGGTATTGGCCAGCACGCTGACCAATAGCTCCTTTGCCTCCTGGTTATAGGTCGAGTTGGGATATTGTTGTAAGAATGACTGTAGTTCCGTCAGCGCGACATCCTGGTATCCCAGCTCGTAGGATAGCTTGGCGTAGTTGTATTTGGATATCTCCTTTTGTTGCGGATTGCTGCTGTTGGAGGAGCAGAAGAGGAAGGCATTACGGGCATTGGCCTTCTGTCCTGTTTTTAGGTAGGCATCCCCCAGCATATACATGGAGTTCTGAGCCAGGGAATCCTCTTTTCCACCCAGTTGCCTGAACCCTGCAATGGCCTTATCCCAATTCTTCGTCTGGTAGTAACAGTAGGACAGCTCATAAAGGTCCGTCCTCGATACCTTCCTGGACTGATTGACATACTGTTCCAGGTATGGGAGAGCCTTGGCAAAGTCTTGTTTTTCATAATAACCATGTCCCACCAGCTGTCTCATCTCCACGTCATAATATTGGTTGCCCTTCTTCAGACGAGCTTCCGCATATTCGATGGCCTTATCTTTTTGCCCCTGCACCAGGTAAATATTGGCGACATAATAGGGCACAACCTTTTCATATCGGGGATTATCTTCCACAACCTTGAAAGCCGTCAATGCCTCCGGATATTTTTTCTGGTAGAAACAGATAAAGCCGTAGTAATAATTGGCGTCGAGATAATTTGGGTCGGTGGGCATCTGCCGGATGGCATCGAACAAAGGCAGGGCCTGATCAAATCGCTGTTGCGTGAAATAACAATATCCCTGGTGGAATTTCAGGTCGGCTATCTCCCTGTTGCTGAGATTCTCGATATCCGCCTGTTCATACAAACGTACCGCAGCTGTATAATCCTTCTGCCGGAAATAATATTCCGCCAGGTGGAAACTCATCATGCCCACCCGGGGGGCATTGTTTTCCAGATCGATGAAGTCGCGGGCAGGGCCCACAGCCGTCTTGTCGTTCTGCTCCAGGGCGCATACGAGATAATAGTATTTTACATCCTGATATTCTACCGAATTGTTACTGCGATCTGTCTCCCGAAGGGAGTATTTCAGCTCTCTGAAAATAGGATATGCCAGACTATAGTATTCATTTTGAAAGAAATCCTTGGCCTGTTTGAAACTGGCTTGCGGATCGTCAAGGTATTTTGTCTGCTGGGCAAATGACGAAGAGCTTAGAAGAATGATGGAAAAAAACAATACAGGTTTTTTCACGAAAAAGACAATTTATGTTCTATATTTTTTCAAATATCCTTCCTATCAATTACAGAAAGAGCCGGCCTTGCCCGCCGACCGGCGGGGGACATTGGCGGCTTAACGCGATAAAGTTTCTAATTATTTTACCTTTCACCAATTATCGTTCCAAACACCCTGTGGATAACCGGACCTTTAACAAAACCTTGGCTGATCGGGCACAGCCCGATCGTCCGAAGGACAATTCTTTAGCGTCCGTGTAATGGCCCTGGACCGTAAGGTCCACCCACCCGCAGATGGTCTAATGTTAAAATTACTCTATCTTCGACCCACCCAAAAAATTCACCATGAAAAAATTTCTCTCGACCGCCTATTCCGACAACGCTTTCAACCTGGCTGCTTTCCTGCTGCGCCTGACTTTTGGCCTCATCATGTGCATCAACCATGGATTCCCTAAACTCATGAATTTTAGCAAAGAGGTAGGCGCTTTCTCCGACCCTTTTCACATTGGACATCGCTGGTCTCTTATCCTGGTGCTCTTTTCGGAAGTCTTATGCTCCCTGCTCCTGGTCCTGGGTCTCTTCACACGGGTAGTTGCCCTGGTATTGGCCATCGAAATGGCAGTAGCCGCCTTTTTAATTCATAAAGGTCAACCCCTTACCGTCCATGAAGCCGCTTTGCTTTATCTCGCCGCCTTCTTTTCCATCCTGCTCGTAGGCCCCGGCCGTATCAGCGTAGACGGAATGATGGGCAAATAGTTTAATTAAATAACCCTTAAACCCCTTTCATGAAAAAGATCGATCTTGTCCACACGACCATCCTCATTATAGGTATCCTGGCCGGCTACGAGGCTATTAAGAGTCTCATTTCAATGCTGTCCGCGCTCTCTTACTATGGATATAGGGGATTGGAACAACTAACATATGTTTTTATCATGCTCCTTTGTTCTGCTCTTGCCTGCATCATACTCATAAGAAATGGACGCAGGTTTGCAGAGCTGATCCTGAAAGATGAGCCGGAAGGCTCCTGGGAACAAGCCTCTTACTGGGACCTTGATCGTCGCAACATCCTATTCGTGCTCTTTATCGGGATAGGATTGTACTTCCTGGTCCAGGCCATACCTAATTTGCTGGTCTACCTGTACCAGCTTTTCAGCGAGAAGGTCACTCCGTCACTGCTCAGATCCCCGGATCTAAACAAAAGCAGTCTGGCCATAGAGCTACTGCGCGCCACCATCGGAGCTTTCCTGGTATATGCATCCCCTACCCTTACCAATTTTATAGAAACAACGATTGCTGTCCGCCTGGACATCAAAGAGAACAAACAAGAAGAATAATGTACACCAGCGATACACAGATCCGCGTCCGCTATGCAGAGACAGACCAGATGAATGTCGTTTATTACGGCAACTATGCGCAATATTTTGAAGTGGGACGGGTGGAAGCCATCCGCCAGCTGGGACTAAGCTATAAGGACATGGAGGCCAGCGGCGTCATCATGCCTGTAGTGGAGTTTACGGCAAAATACCTCCGCCCTGCCCGTTATGACGACCTGCTGACAGTCAGGACGACGCTGAAAGACTGCCCGGTGGACCATCGTATAACATTCCACCAGGAAGTCTACAACCAGGAAGGCAAGCTGCTCACCACGGGAAAGGTATCGCTGTATTTCCTTAAAAAAGATACGATGGCAAGAACGGGTATTCCGGATTACCTGGCAGAGAAGCTGGCGCCATATTTTTGACGCCTTTCCATCATTTCCCTCCAGGTGGTCAGGATAATTCCTTTCCGCCGGATATAATCTTTCAGCTCAGGGTCCATCATGGACAGCATATCCGCATTGCGGGAATCACCCGAGCCGCTGATCCGCCTGAAATCATCGGTCACCACCGAGCTGTGCACGATGAACATAGCCACCCCTGGCTCCATGCTGTCGATGGCCTCTTCGAACTTCTTCACCTTGAACTTCGCATACGCCTCTGGACTGACCTTCCCATTCACCGGCTGCGGCTTCCACTCCCCACTATAGGTCACCAGATCATCCAGCACCGGCAAGCCCGCTTTCCAGATCATCTCGCCCACGGCATGCGCATCCTTTAGCATGTCCGGAGCGGCCTGCTTCAAATTCGCAATAAGCAATTTATTGTTCCCGCCCGGGAACATGACAGGGATCTTACTTTCAATACCCACTTTGATATATCTTTCCAGGTAGGCACGGCTGGCAAATAAAGTACCCATATGCGAATCCAGGTGCGTAGGATGCAACCCCACCGACAAAGCCCTTGCCAGCTGTGCACGTATCTCCGCCTCCACCTCATCGGCGCTGGCATGCTGTATGACATCCTCCGGCTCCGGCCAGAGGCACCATTCTTTATCGGTGAGACCGGGAACCTGCTTCACGCCGGCCAGCGGCCCCCATCTGTAATGGTGCCATTCGGAGGTCAATGTTAAATGCAATCCGGCATCATACCCCTTCTCGACGGCATATTTGGCAAAGCTCGCCGCCCAGCCGCAAGGCATCATGATGCTGGTGGATGTCGCTACACCCTTCTCGATGGAATTGATGGCGCCTTCATTCGAGTTCACCGACATGCCCGCGTCATCGACATGGAAGATAATGACCTTCGCGCCCTTCGGCCAGCCCAGTCGCTCGGCATAAGGCCGGGTATCCACCTGCACAGGCGCGGTATTGGCCTGGACAGGTAGTGCATCGGCTTTTACAAGCCCCGCAGCAGGGTAATACTTCCCCAGCCAGGTCAGGGTCTTTACGAACACATCCGCAGCCGCAGCGGCGCCTACACCATGCTTTTCATGAGGATACAGCTCCAGTTGCGCAGGAATTCCCAAAGAAGACAGCTTTTGATACATTTTCTTAGCCTGGCTGACATCCACCAGGGGATCCTCCTCTCCATGGAATAGGATAGTGGGCACGCCGGACTCCCTGTTAATCCGCACATAAGGGCTGGCATCCAGGCACAGCTGCGCCTGCGGATCGGCCACTCCCAACAAATTGACCACCTTGGCATCCGCATCCTTGTTGCCTGCACGTACAGCCTTATCCGATAGGTCCGTAGGACCCCAGAGGTCTATCACCGTCTTCACCCGCCTGGCCGTGTCATACCCATAAGCATATAACATGGCAAGATGACCGCCTGCACTGCCGCCCATCAGGGCAAACGAATTTCCATCATAGTGGTATTTGCCCGCATTGCGTGAAATGAACGCCATCGCCTGTGTAATATCTTCCATCTGCGCAGGGAACCTGTTCTTCCCATCCCTCACCAGCCGGTAGTTCATGGAGACGACTATATACTTCCTCCTCGCCAGCTCCTCGATCAGGGACGCCGGCAGTTCGCCCTTATCCCCTCCCGTCCATCCACCTCCATGCAGGTATAGGATGACCTTTGCATCATCATATTCACGGGGTATATAGGCGTCCATTATATTTTCCTTGTCAGGCCCATAAGAAATGTCCGACATCTTCCGATATGCCGGCAACGCATATCCTCCCGTTGAAGCTCCCGCGGCCGGCAGGCTCGCTGTCCTGTCACCCCCATCCCGGCGGTGGGTCTGTTGCAGGTATTGCACAAGCGCCTCGGGATGGTCCGTCTGTACTCCCTGTATCGGCTGGGAAAGAGCCTGGTCCCAGGTTTTGGGCCCCTCATCCTCGCTCTCCACATCCAGCCAAAGAGCTATCCCCTTCTCCCGGACGACGGCTTGCAGGGCAGTGTCATACACATTATCCAGCACCTCCAGTTTCGCCATGTCCAGGAATGCCCGGAGCTGCTGAGGCGTCTTTATCTGATCAGGTATACTGCTCATCAGCGGCATGGCAGGCGCCACCTTCTTCCATTGACCATACTGCTCCTCCCTGTTCAGATAGACCACCACCTGCTTCTCCATCCCAGCCTCCTTTATTTGACGGTAGGTCTCCCCCGGATCGGCATCTTTAAAATCCAGGTATATGTTCATTCGCCCTTTACACGCTTTCAATATTTCCCTGAACGTGGGGATACGATAGTTTCCCTCCTTACCGACCTTCAGCTTTCTGATCTCCTCAAACGTAAAGTCCCTGACCTTACCCTTCCCATTCGTCATACGATCCACGGTGCCGTCATGGCTTAACACCAGCTGACCATCCTTCGTCGTCCGCAGATCGAGCTCCACATAGTCGACACCGCTGCGAATGGCTGCCTCTACGGCAGCTACTGTATTCTCGGGCATTTTGACATGGTCGCCCCGGTGTGCAATGACGACAAATCCATGTCTGACGGCGGGCAGTGTGGACAGCGCCCCCTGTGCCCGCGCACTCATAACCAGGCCTGCAACCAGAAAGAAAAGTAAAAACCCACGATAAAATGCATTCAGTGTTTTCATGATCTAATAAATGAAAAAGATATTTATTTTAATTATCAGCTTATATCTACCATATCTGCCGGATGGCCTCTGCTACGGGATGGTCAGCCGTAAATACCAGTCCGAGCAGACCCGCGAATGTCTGTGCAAACTGTTTTTGCCATATCAGCGCGGATGATCTCACTTCCCCCCTCGCTGGCAACCCCGGCCCCATAACGCCAAACCATATCTGGGACGCCTCGGTGATACCGCCATGGCTGGTCCATTTCTCCTTGTTCCTGTCGCCCCGGCCATGATCGGTAGTGACCCATAGTACAGTATTGTTCCTGTATTGCGGATCAGCCCGCAGGAACTCCCAGAACTGCCGCAACCATTCATCCACATGATGCGCCGCGTCCAGGTAATTCCTGTACATCTTCTGATGGGCCCACTCGTCCGTCTCGAGATACGCCACATACAGTACTCTCGGTCGCCTCGTCCTCAGATACTCCATGGCGGAAAAATGGGTAAATACATCCATGCACCCTTCCTCGCCTTCGGGCTTATAAGAAGCCTGCTTCATCGCATCGATGAGTCGCTCCCTGGATGTAGGGTTCTTCCAGGGTATGGTATCGAATGCCGCCACGACGGGAAATCCGCATCTCCGGCTATTCAATATCCGGTGGTACGCTTCCCAGGACCCGAAGGCAGCCACCTTATCCTTAAAACCGGGCGCCCGTTGAATATATTCCAGCACATTCACATTCGGGTTATCCCTGAAGGCATTGGTGTTGATCGCCGTATCAGGGTATCCGGTAAATATCTCATTGTAGCCGGGGTAGGAGAAGTGGTACCCGTTGGCCACACTGACCTCACTGCCCAGCGCCACGTTGCCGAAGAGCTGGCCATTGGCGGCAAATACAGACCAGAGAAAAGGGAATAGCTTCTTTCTACGTGCGGCAACGTCATCGCTCCAATAGCGGCCGAAAATATACGCGCTGTCACCCTGGTTGAATTGCGCCTTATGGGCTATAGCGCTGTCCATCCCATTGAACACCTCCTGCCAGCGCAACCCGTCGGTGGTGACGATGATCAGGTTCTCTACCTTCTGCTGCGCACGGCCGGCATGCAACTCCGCTAAAAGAAAGCCAAGCGCCATCCAAAAACTTTTCCCTATCATTCTGCCTGTTATTAATGCAATTTCAATTCATCCTTGTCCGCCACAAACATCCGCGTGCTTTCCGTATATTCTCCCCCGTTGGCATCCTTGTATTTGAGGTCGAGATAAAAGGCCCGGAAGCCCGATCCGGGGAACTTCTCCGTGAACACGATCTTCGATCTCCCCGCTCCTCCCAGGCTCTTGCCCGTCCAGACAGATTTACGGAAGATCATGTTCTCCGAATCGGCCGACCAGAGGATGGCATCGGTAAGGACGCCGGATGTGGCGCCGACTGTCACGGTCACCTCGCCCTTTTTTACCTTCGTGCTCCAGCTGCAGACAGGATAGGCGCTATGCTTCAGGGTCTGTCCGAAAAAAGCGCTCAGCGCCGCAAAAGCCTGTTTGCCATCCCCCAGGTCATGACCGGCATTGGGTACATAATGTATCATGTTACGGCCGGGGATGCTGTCATAATAGTTCTTGATCGCATCGACGACCCAATACTCGTCATTGGTGCCCATAAAGATCATCTTGGGCATAGTGAGACTCCTGCGATAGGAATAAGGATCGACCATCGCGTTGATGGCGCCACCGCTCTCCGTATGCGCCTCCTGGGGAATACCCAATTTCACATAATCTTCGATCTGGATACTGTATTCATGCCAGGCCTTGATCTGGTAGTCCAGGTTCACCGGCATATTGAGGATGTCGATGACCATGGGGCCGATGGCCTCCACCCGCTGGTCATTAGCGCCGGTGAGCCAGGTGGTCCACCCGCGTTTCGAAGCTCCCGATACCACAAAGCGGCTCACAGGATGATGCAGCCGCGTGCCGGCAAATTGCTGTATGGCATCCATAGCCCGTCTGGCCGACTTCACCATGGGGAACAGGAGCGGCCACGTATAATCTCCGTCCTTCTTGAACTGGTGCAGCGTATAGGAGATCAGCGCATCTTCCGTCAGATCGCCATACAAAGGCTGGTTGGGTGTTTGTTTCAATACGGCGACAATGGCTTTGTTCTTCGATGCCAGTGTATGAATGGAGTTCAACAGCTTGTCATCCTTCCCTGCCCATTTGGGCTCACCGTCCTTGACCGCCCCGCCCGTGACAAACAACAGGGCCCCGTCATAAACGGTCTCCTTGGGAACAAAGATAACCAGCTGATGAACCCAGGGAATGCCGCGCCATGTCTGAGAGGTCAGCTTCACATTGTAGGCAGTGACTTCGCCCACGGCATAGCTTTCCCTGACCTCCCAACGGAAAGTCGTATCGCCGTTGTCAAGATAATGCCGGAGAGCATTGGATGGTACGGTCGGCTCTCCGGCAGGGTTCGAAGATTGAGCAAAAGCCCCCTGGATCAACAACAGGCAGCTGAGCTGGCAGATCAAAAAAGTCTTGAATTGAAAAAAGGTCTTGTTCATGAGTATTTTACACGTTTATAAATTGATGGTATTGTTCGGACATTATTTCCCCTGCGATGCAGGCGGGCTGTCATCGATAAGCCGGAGGGCTTGCTCCATATATATCTCCCCCGTCATCTCGCCCAGGGAAGTATTGCTGACATACTCGTATCTTTTAAAGCTCCTGAAATCCACCTTGGTCAGCATATACCCAAACGCATCATTGGTGAGGCCAAAAAGAAAAGGCTGAGTGGTATGCATATGTCTTTTTACATAATATCCGATATTGGGTAAGGCTTCTCCGGGAATGGTCAGCACCTGGGCGCTGCCGATATTCAGCAGGTTGATCCGGGTAGACACCGAGTCCTCACCGGCTGAAGGGCTTCTCAGAGGCGTTTTGTTGAGGATGTATTTCATCACAGGATTTTCCACCGGTAACTTGATGACACGGCTGGCGCAGATGAGAGAAGGATCCTTCTGGATGGGCGCATCCCCAACGATACGCAGGGCTTCATCGGCCAGCAGCTGGCCGATCCTCGTACACTCTTCATAGTCGTTGGCCTCTTTTCCATTACCCAGCCGGTTGTCCGCGGTCACCATCCCTCCCTGTGCGCTGTTCATGAACAGGGCGACACCGCCCCCTTTTGATACTATCCGGTCGTACAACGGACCACAAAGATCAGGGCTCAAAATGCCGCGGTGACTACCGATGACCTCCGGATGGATGGCATAGTTTACCAATGTGGCGATAGGACGGCCCTTCCCCTCCCCTGTTGCAGCCAGCGCCTGGATCACCCCGCAACGAGGATCGTACAGCTGGTCCGCATAATAGTTGTAGGCGATCTTGCCCCTGGCCTCGCCCACCGCTGTCTTCAGCACGGCAGGCATGAGATTCCGCACTGCTTCGTTCACCGCGTCGGCTATCTGGTGAGTACACCAATCGAGATACTGTAGGTCGGCTCCCGTCCGCCCCGATTCATCGGGGAATGCATAAGCATCCGGCGCGCTGTGCGTATGCGTGGCGCCGATAAGTACATTCTCAGGTGGTATACCCTTGATCAGGGCCCGAGACCTGTCGCCCAATACTGCCGTCCAGCCCAGGTTATCCACGCCCACTATGGCGATGCGCGTGCTCCCTTTCTCCAATACAAGCGCCCGCACGGTCAGTTCCCCTTTTTTCTCATGGGTCGGGTTGGGAGTGCCGATACCCCCTGACACAGGCAGCAGCGGGTCAGGTGTGATGACGCGGACAGCCGCCCCCGCCCTTAATGCCTGGGCCCTTGCTGCATCACCATGGAATAACGATACAGCCAGCAACGGCACACAAAACAACACCGATATCATCCTGTTCATAGACATTGACTTTTATGTATTACCATGGCTTACCCGTTCCCTGGCTGATCCAGGGCCTCGACCAGGCGCTGTTCGAAAAGCCGTTGGTGGCATCGGCGCCATAACCCGAATAGGTCGTGGTCTGCAGGTTAGCCTCCGCGATCTTGATATTGGCAGGGTTCAGGTTACGCTCGTCCAGCATATAGTACAGCCGGATGGGAAGCACCGGCGCTTTGGCATTGGGCCCGGATACCAGCGCAGGATAGCCCGTGCGGCGGAAGTCGAACCAGGACTCTGTAGCCGCCGTCCAGGACGCAATCCATTTTTGTGTGATGAGCTGCTCTACGGTTCCGGCATACGCTACTGCCGGCTGGGCGATATACGCAGCATACTGACCCGAAATCCCCCAGGCGACGAAGGACGCCTGTATGGCGGCATTATAATGCGTGGCAGCATCCCCGGCTGCCCACCCCTTCAGGGCCGCTTCCGCCAGGATGAAATGGACCTCTGTGGCAGTCATCAGCCTTGCTTTGAGCAATGGCCCGCTGGCATTCATATAAATGCTGTTCAACCATGACACATGAGGGTTATGCGCGGCCTGGCTGGCATCAGGACCGATATTGTATACCGGGCCTCCGACGATGGCCGGCGGGATCCCCACATAGTTGGGGTCCTGGTCGATGTCAGCCTCGGTCAGCCCCTTGGCGGCCAGCACGTCGGGCGAAAGATAGCGCACCTTGCGCGGCTCTCCATTGACGGTAGTATCCGCTATACGGTCGGTGCCGGGGGGTAGTGTATCGACCACGTGCAAAAAGATCTGCACCTTGTTGGCCCACACTCCGATCCTGGGATCGTTCAGCGATACGAGGGTCTTCACGAACGAAGAACACATCTTGAGCACACGGTAGTTGACGCTGTCGGCATGATAGTTGACATTCGAAGGCCAGGAGTCGGCATTGCTTGCCCCCGCAAAACCCATCAGGGCATCGTCCGCCGCAGAAGTGATGATGGGGTATGTCGCAGGATCGGCCACTATTTTCTCGATACCCGCCTTGGCGATATCCGGCAGTTTGTCCGAAAGCCGCATGTAGTAGCGGAGGGCGAGGGAATTGGCCAATTTCCGCCATTTCGCCGGATTGCCTCCGTAATAGACGTCTACCCCGTCGATGGTGCTGTTATAGGCTGTTTTGGCCTTTGATAACAGGGTATTCGCTGTCCCCAGGTCCGCCAGTATGCCCGTATAGACATCCTGCTGTTTATCATAGGCAGGGAAAAGATTGGCGCTGCCGCTCTGATCCCCTTTCAATGCCTGGCTGTACGGAATATCTCCATATAGGTCGGTAATCAGTCCAAAGACCATGGACTTCATCACCAGCGATACACCCTGCTGCAGCTCCCAGCCAAGCGCAACGCTCCTGTCATATACATACTTGTTGTTCCGGAGGATATCATAATAAGGAGTCCAGTCGTTGGAACCGCTCCAGTCATATTCATTATGGTTGCCCGTCCAGCCATCTGCCTGCGTATGCTGCATGATGCCGGCGGCATCGCCAAACCCCAGCGACACAAACTGCTGCCCCGTGGTCGTAAGCACAGTGGACAGCACCAGGTTGGGATTGGTGCTCGAAGGGTCCGCCCCATTGGGGTTCTTGTTCAGGTCCTCCAGGTGTTTCTGGCAGGAGGAAAAGAGACAGACTAGCGCTATTAATTTATAGATTGATTTCATCTTTATGCGAATTAGTTGTCTTAAAATACTACGTTCAATTTGACACCCACTGGGATCACCCAGGGATTAACGTTATACCGTTCGATGCCCTGCTTGAATTGTGTCCCTGATCCTTGTACGCTCGTCGAAGGCTGAAAGGCATTTTCCGGATCGATATTGATCTTCGCCGCCGTCCACAATATGATATTCCTGCTGTACACGGAAATACTCGCGCCCTGCGCCTTCGCACCCCTCACCCATCTGGACGGCAGATCATAGGCGAACGATATCTCCCGTAGCTTCAGATACGATGCGGGGAATGTAAAGGCCCTCGTAAAGCTCCAGGCAGTGGCTCCGGCAAAGGGCAGGACTGCCGTCCCATTGGCGCTGTTGATATTCTGACCCAGGTTCTCGTAATAGCCGGTGGGATTGCCGTTGGCATCGAAGCCGGAAGCCCTCACGCCGGGCACGAATACACCCCCGTATGGCAGTGTATACGGACCATAGGTGAAAGGGAACCCATTGTACTGGGGAGTAGGACCTCCTACCAGGGGGAAATTATTTCCCGTGCTGCGGATCATCTTATCCTGGTTGGCCACCAGGTAGTCATGCAGCTGCTGTCCCGTACGCACACCGGGATCGATCAGGTGGTCATAGAACAGCGACGACTGACCGTATTCTTCACCATAGCGGTATGTCTGCGATACGAAATCACCCCCGCTCCTCCAGTCCAGCGTAAAGCTCAGGGTAAAATGTTTGTACGAAATGGAGGACTGGAATCCCAGAATGAAGTCCGGGTTGAAATTGCCGATCTTGTTCCGGGTATTGATGGCGTCTATAGACTGCCATTTGCCGGTATTGTCCAGTAGCGGATAGCCATAATAGGGAGAAGCCTTGTCTGTCACCGTAACCAGTTTCGCATCGTAGATGTCCCCGATCTGGTCCCCGACATAGGTCCAGGCTCCGCCCTTCGCATCCTCCCACAACGTGAAGTAGGGCAGGTCATCCGACAACTGGATGATCCTTGTACGGCTGCGGGTCAGATTGGCATTTACATCCACCTTCCAGTTCCTGCTCTGCACTGGCGTGCCGCCAAGGGAAAGCTCGATCCCCTTGCTGCGCAGCAGCCCGGCATTGATGTTCTTCGAAGAATAGCCGGAAGAAGGAGGAGTTTTCGTGCTGAAGATCTGGTTCTTGTTCTCCACCATATAATAGGTGGCGGCAAAACGCAGCCGGTTACGGAATAGATTGATATCGATGCCTCCTTCATAGGAAGTGGCGATCTCCGGCTTGAGGTCGGGATTCAGCAGGGTCGAAGAAGTAGTCAGACGGGGAATGCTGCCCCATGCCCCGGCATTGGTGAGCACAGACTGGTACGAATAGGGATTCGCATCATTACCCACTTGCGCAACACCTCCTCTCAGCTTGATCAGGCTGATCGTGGGGGATTTTATACCCGCGATATCGCTTACAAGCAGACTGAGGGACGCAGATGGATAAAAATAGGGCTGCGCGTGTGGCAGCGTGCTGGACCAGTCATTACGGGCCGTGACATCCAAAAACACCATCTCCTTGTATCCCAAATTAAGCAGGCCGTAAACACTGTTCACTCCTTTCTGATAAGTATTGCTGAAAAAATTGAGGTTGTCAGGCAGTATATTCTGGATCGTGAATACGCCCGGCACGATCAACCCCGTTCCATCCTTGGTAGCCGTAGTAACACTGGACCCCTTCTGGTAGCGGATATTACCGCCGGCAGACGCCGCAAGACTGAAATCCTTCCACTCTGTCTTATAGGTCAGGAGCATGTCCGCATTGCTTTCGAAGGTCTTCAGATCGACGATCCCGTAAGAGCCTCCCGGATCGTTGATATAGCTTTCCGAGATCTTTGTCTCCCTTTTTTCATCATAGGTATCCAGGGCATATCTTGCCATAAAGCTGAATGCATGCGACAGTTGCCAGTCCAGCCGGACATTCCCGAACAGGCGGTCCCGGACAAAGCTGTTCTTTACCTCATTGGCGAGAAAATATGGATTATTGAAGACACCCTTGTATTGCGTACGCTGCTGTATCCCTTCCTGCCCGGGCAGCCAATACTCCTTTAGATCACGTATATCCGTATGCGGGCTGACATTATAGGCCCATTGCAGGGGATTGGTCCCCCTTTCACCGGCAGGGCGATTGTTAGAATTATTCCTGCTGAGGTCGATATTGGTGCTGAGACGAAGGGATTTATTGATCCGCAAGCCCGTGTTCAGGCTCAGGCTGTTGCGGTACAGGTCCGAATGCGGGATAATACCCCGGTTGGACATGTTGGAATAGGACAGGCGATAGGACACCTGTTCATTATTGTTCGCAACAGAGACCCCATTCGTCGTCGTAATGCCTGTCTGCACAAAATTCTTCACATTGTTCGGATGGGACACCAACGGCTCGGCGATGGCACTCCCGCTGGAATCCAGGGGACTGTTCCATTGTACTTCCTTATATCCCCTGTCAAGTTCCGCGCCATACGTACCCAAAATGTTTTCCTGGATCAGGCTGCCGAATGGATTGCTCAGCAGGTTGCCGCTGGCAGACACAGGGATCGCGGAGAATTGGCCCGACCCATACTTATGCTGGAACTTCAGGTATTTGTAAGGTACATCGAAGACGGTATTGGTGGTGGCGGTGACCGTTAGTTTCCGGGCGCCCCGGCCTGATTTGGTTGTGATGAGAACGACCCCGTTGCCGGCCCTGGAGCCATAAAGTGCGGCTGCACTGGGGCCTTTAAGTACCGTAACGCTTTCTATATCTTCCGGATTGATGCTGGAAAGAGCATTGCCATAGTCCACACGGTTGTCTACGCCCACCTGGCCGATATTATTCAACGTATTGGCAATCGGTACGCCGTCCACCACGAACAGCGGTTGATTGTCGCTGGACAGCGAAGTGGCCCCCCGTATGATCATGCTCACTGAGGAACCGGTGCCTCCCGTAGAATTGATCGTTACACCGGGGATCTTTCCGGACATGCCATTGAGAATATTTTCCTGGGACACACGGGTAAACTCCTCGCCACCCACTTCCTCCACCGAATAGCCCAGCGATTTTTTGGCCCGTGTAATACCAAGGGCCGTCACTACCACCCCGGACAGTTCCTGCGAAGCGGTCTCCAGGATCACTTCCAACTGGGTGCGTCCGTTGAGAGCAACATCCACCGTCTTGAAACCTATAGAGCTGAATACCAGCACGGCATTCGGGTCGGCCACCTTCAGATGGAAACTGCCGTCGACCCGGGTAGTGGTGGCATTGGTCGTACCCTTCTCCGTAATAGTGATGCCTTCCAGCCCTGCATTGTTCACATTGCGGACTACCCCCCGTATCTCACGGGGAGGAGGCTCCGCGAATTGAGTCGTATCGGGCAACTGTTGTGCTGTGATGGGAGGAAGGGCCTCCTTGCGGATGACGATGCTCTTCCCTACCAGCTTGTAGCCTATCTGCCGGCTTTGCAGGCAGAGGTCCAGCACCTCTTCGATCGTAGCATCTTTAATATGAATGCTCACCGGACCCGCTCCCTCCAGCAGCGTCTCCTTATATACGAAAGATACGCCCGTCTGCCGGGTGATCTCCCTGAACACCTGCTGTATAGGAACATTCCTGACAGAAAGCGTGACCTTTTGAGAGAAACCGCGGGCGCTGACATGCAGGCAAAAAGCAAGCAAACAGAATGCGATTAGTTTCATTACACGGACAATGTTTTGTTGACACTGGCCACTGGACCATGCCGGTCCCGGCCTCATAAACAAAAAAGTTTTGGGTAACAACCCCCGCTTTGCAGGTTGGAGGTTGCAAAAAGCCCTTAATTGCATAAATTTGCATTGTTGGGTGATGTAATAATATGATCCGTCCGATCAAATGTGTTACGTAAGTCCCCGATCGCAGTTGCGGTCCCACTACAGCTGCTGCCGGGAGTGTTGGTAGCATTCCCGGCTTTTATCAGGTACTTACGACAGCACAAATACTTTTCTTCCTTCTATCTTAAAATGGTTTATTCCATTGGCTTCCAGGAGGTCAAGCACTTCTTTCAGGTTTAGCTTCCTGCTGATGCTTCCGCCCAGCGGTATCTTGTTCGGCGCCACCTTATAGACAACCTCTATGTCATACCACCGGGCCAGTTGCCGCATGATAGCCGCCAGATCGGTATTGGAAAACTCAAAAAGCCCTGTCTTCCATGCAATGACCTGCTGTACATCAGCCTTGCTAACGGATAGGCGGCCTCCCGCACTGTCGAAGGCGGCCTGCTGTCCGGGCTCCAGTTTCTTTTCCAGTTTGCCCTCCGTAACAACGACGGAACCATCCAGCAGCGTGGTATTGATCGTCTTTTCATCAGGATAGGCCATGGTATTGAACCGAGTGCCCAGCACCTGAACCTTCATGTCGTTGACAGCCACCGCAAACGGCCTGTCCCGGTCCTTTTCTATCTCAAAATACCCCTCCCCTTTCAGCTCCACCTCACGCTTTGTCCCCGTGAAGGCCGTGGGAAAACGAAGTGAGGACGCAGAATTCAGCCAGACCCGGCTGCCATCGGGAAGCACAAGCTCATATTGCCCGCCCCGGGGTGTAGTGATGGTATTGTATAGCACAGGCCCCTGACCTCCTTTGTCAGGACCTGCATGTTGGGAGTAAGAGATAACCCCATTGAATTTCAGCACCGTTGTAGCCCCCTGCCGGGCAATGCTCCCATCCTGCGAGCTGTCCAGTATGATCTGTTCGCCGTTGGCCAGCGTGAGGATCGCCTTATCGGCGCCGGGTTTGATATCATTGACAGCCACCATCTCGCCCGTCTTTTTACCGGCAGGATGAGACCGGAACAACCATATCATGCAGACACAGACCAGCAGACTGGCAGCCAGGGCGGCCACCCGGACCAATGGCCGATGCAACCAGCCGGAACGCTCCTTATGCTGCCCTCGTCCCTGTTGTATCTTCTGCCATACATTGTCTTCCAGCGCGGGCGACCAGGTAGCATGCTGTCCGCCCTCTTCCAGGTGTCGACGGAGATCCCCTTCCAGCCAGGCATCGTGGATACCCTGCCGGAGCGCTTCCCGCAATTCTTCCCAGTCCTCCTGTTCCAGGCTGCCGGACTTGTATAGCTCCCATAAATACTCGAATCGTTGTCGGGTCATAATAATGTCTGTAGGCCTTCGGTCCGTTTAAATATAAAGACGGAGCCCCGCTATAAATGGCCCAACGAAAGAGATATTTTTTTTTATTTCATACTGTCACGATCCCAATAAAGTGGAAAAAAAGACCAGTAGGGGCAGCAATGCCTCATGATGCAGGTAGTGATGAATATTCTTCCGGACAAAACGCCGGGCAAGCTCCAGGTGCCTTTTGACAGTCAGCCGGGACAGCTGCATACGAGCCGCTATCTTATCATAGCTCATCTCCTCTTCGGAGGCCAGCAGATACACCTGGCGCTGCCGCTCAGGCAGCCTGGCGACGACCTGACGGAGCATCCGCCCGCACTCACGCTCCTGTATATTGGTTAGGACATCGTCATCCGATACAGGCGCCCGGGCGTGAAACTCCGCCATGTGTCTTATTTCAACAGTATGCTTTTTGATATGGTCGAATACAAGATTACGGGTGAGGATAAACAGGTAATCCGAAAAGCTGCGCACATTGCGCAGGAGCGCGCGGCTGTCCCAGATCCTGATATACACCTGCTGCACGATCTCCCGGGCCACCTCCGTGTCCCTGACATAGGTCATTACCGCATTGTACAGACCCGCATTCGTCTGCTGATACAGCCGGCAAAATGCCTGCTCATCACCCGCAGCAATCAACGGCAGCAACTCATTATCGCAGTATAGTCGGTTCGCGGGCAAAGCTATGATCGTTTGAGTATTAATGTTAGAGGAGCCGTACCGAGACCGGGTATATTCACTATCATCGAAAGCGCCAGCGAGTCGCTGGCGATACCGGCAATCCAGTGAGGATCGTCCACTTTGGCAGGAGAAGTCAGCTTCAGCACTGCATCGTATACATCCAGCGTCCAGCTGCCATTGCTACCCGCTACGGGTAAGATAAGGTTCGTAACCCCATCGATCCGGTAGGACCCACTGTCCGTAAAATTATAGATATTTCCCTTTGTAGGGGCAAATAACGCCGCGACGCCGAATGCTTTCAAATACGGATCGGTGATCACGCTGGTCCCCGATGGAAATGAATACTTTGTACCGCCGACTTTTACGGAAACAGGAACGCCCAAAACTATATCGGATTGCTTCCAGGTGCCGGTGACCATCTTATATTTTTCCGACTTCGCCGGGAGATCGTTTTTTTTACAGGAGATAAATGCAAGGACAAACAATACCAGGGCGGCCATTGATGGCACATTGAATAGGGATCTTTTCATGACGCGTTGATTTGGAGAGAGGGTTAAACAAATAATAACGCGGGACCTGGCGGTCATTTCATAATACTGGACTTACTACACCGGGACACCACTCCCGGCTGACATATCAAATGTACTAATAGATAAGATCTTATGACTGATCTGAAAAACAGGATAACAATAACTTAATGAGAGGCGGCCAGGGCCGATAAACCCATAAAGTTTTTTAAATTTAGGTTTTTTTTTCAATTGACCAACTTTATTGCATGGAAAAGATAGTAGCCAGTATAATCACCATCGGAGATGAACTATTGATCGGACAGGTAATAGACACCAACAGCGCCTGGATGGCGCAGGAATTGAATAAGATCGGTGTTTGGGTATGCCACCGGCTGGCAGTAGGCGACGTATGGGACGATATCTGGAAAGCCCTGGACGAAGAGTCGAAGCATTCCCGGATCATCCTCATCACCGGCGGTCTGGGTCCTACGGCAGATGATATCACCAAGCCCCTTCTAAATGAGTACTTCCAAGGCAGGATGGTGGTGGATGAAGGCGCCCTCGCCAATGTAAAGCAGATATTTGAAAGGCTGCAGCGACCCATGATCGAGCGCAATCTCAAACAAGCTGAGGTCCCCGATGTCTGTACCGTGATCCCCAACAAAAGAGGGACAGCCCCCGGTATGTGGTTCGAAAAGGACGGCAAGATATTCGTATCCATGCCCGGTGTTCCCAACGAAATGAAAGGCATGATGACAGACAATATCCTGCCTGCCCTGCAACAACGTTTTGGCCTTCCGATTATAGCTCATCGTACCTTGCTGACAGCCGGCGTCGGCGAATCCTTTCTGGCAGATCATATCAGCGCCTTCGAGACGGCCCTTCCGCCTTATCTAAAGCTGGCCTACCTGCCCAACTATGGCATGGTACGTCTGCGGTTGACCATACAGGGGGACAACCCGGAGGCTATGACAAACGAGCTGGATGCCCAGTTTGCTACCATGAAGCAGCTTACCAGGGATTGGATGGTCATCGATGAGGACCTTACCCTGCAGGAAGTACTGGGCAAGCTCCTGAAGAGCCGCGGACAGACAGTAGGGACAGCCGAAAGCTGTACAGGAGGCTATATTGCCCATTTGATCACCTCAATTCCGGGCTCCAGCCAATATTTTAAAGGCAGCGTCGTTAGCTATGCTAACGAGATCAAGGAAAATGTCCTGGGCGTGAGCCCCGATACCCTGGCCACCGCAGGAGCCGTCAGCGAAGAGACGGTCCGCCAGATGGCTGCCGGAGCCCTGAAAGTGCTGGACACGGACTATGCCGTGGTGACGTCCGGGATCATGGGCCCCGATGGGGGCAGCCCCGAAAAACCTGTAGGCACCGCCTGGGTGGCCGTTGCAAATCGTCAAAGAATATCCGCCCAAAAGTTCTGGTTCAGGTTTGATAGACAGCGGAACATTGAATTAACTGCAACAAATGCCTTGAATCTGTTGAGAAAATTTATCTTGTCCGACGAGGGGTAGGCGTTCGTCAACCTCCCCATCCGGATGGTGTAATTTTCATTGAGAACCATACAGGTGCACAAATTTTGCATACCTTTGGTCCGCTGGCTGAAGGCCCCGTACCCCGAAAAATCAATCTACATCTTAAAAACCGATATACCATTATGTCTCTTGTTGACCTGGTGATGCCAAAAATGGGTGAAAGTATTGTGGAAGCCACGATCCTGAAATGGCTTAAGCAACCCGGTGATGCCGTAAAACAGGATGAAAGCGTATTGGAAATTGCCACCGACAAGGTAGACTCCGAGGTTCCCTCCTCCGTGGAAGGGGTCCTGGAAGAGATCTTGTTCAAGGTCAACGATGTAGTTCCCGTAGGCGCCGTCATCGCCCGTGTCCGCACAGGCGCCATGGCCGGCAGCGCTGCCGCCCCGGTAAAAGAGCCCCCTGTAGCAAGGCACGACACAAGACCAGACACCTGGCAGGAACCCGCCGCCCGGCCCAGCCCTGCTCCAGTGGCCCACACAGTGCCCATGACCAATGGCCATAATTCGGCCAGCGCCATTCCAGCCAATCGTTTTTACTCTCCTCTGGTATTGAATATCGCAGCCAGCGAAGGAGTACCCCTCCACGAGTTGGAGAATATACCAGGCAGCGGCAACGAAGGCCGTGTCACAAAAAAAGACATCCTTCAATATGTAGCCGGCAGGAGCAGCGGTGGTATCATTGGACAGGGAGCCCCGACGATCCCCGTAACGTCACTTCGCCGTACTGAACAAGATATCCGTCCTGCTACCGCTCCTGCTGCCACCGTCCGGGAGGCCTCCTCTCCTTTTACGGTGCCGTCAGGCAATGTAGAGATCATCGAAATGGACAGGATGCGCCGGCTGATCGCCGATCATATGATCCGCAGCAAACAGACCAGTGCACATGTCACAAGTTTTGCAGAAGCCGATGTCACCAATATGGTGCATTGGAGAGATAGGGTGAAAAAGGAGTTCGAAAAAAGAGAAGGAACAAAGATCACCTTCACCCCTCTCTTTATCGAAGCCGTCATCCATTGTATCAAGAAATACCCGATCATCAACAGCTCCGTCGAAGGAGATAAGATAATTATCAAAAGGGATATCAATATCGGCATGGCCACTGCCCTGCCCAGCGGCAACCTCATCGTACCTGTCATCCGGCAGGCAGACCAGCTCAACCTGGTAGGGCTCACCCGGCAGGTAAATACCCTGGCCGACAACGCCCGTCAAAATAAGCTGCGTCCCGAAGACACCCAGGGAGGAACTTTCACGTTGACCAATGTAGGCACTTTTGGAAGCTTGATGGGTACGCCCATCATCAACCAACCTCAGGTAGCCATACTCGCCGTCGGCGCCATTAAGAAAAGGCCAGTGGTGCTGGAAACGCCGGAGGGCGATGTGATTGCTATCCGCCATATGATGTACCTGTCTCTCTCTTATGACCACCGCATCGTGGATGGCAGCCTGGGAGCTTCCTTCCTCACCGCCGTTGCCAAAGAGCTGGAGAACTTCCCCGCCGACAGGGATTTCTAGCATAGCCGCACCGGGTCTCGTTATATACTTAAAAGAGATTTTTAACGTTAAAATATTAACGAATCAGCTCTTTTATCTGTACCGTCTTTTTCGTATATTCATTAAAACGAGATCATCCAATGAAGACATTATCCGACACCTGGTTTGCCGATGGGTATATTGACTTCGAATTAAAGAAATACACATTGCTGGCCTATCTCCAGGAGATACATCAGCATTTCTCAGAGAACAAGCTCTATCCGCAGCTGTCCGATATCATCTTCCATTACAACAATCTCGTAGCTTTCCGGGAGAATAAAAAATACCTGCAAGAGCAGTTCCCCAAAAAACTCACAGGCGTCCAGATAGAAAAATTACAGGTGCTCTACGAACTGCTCATCGAGGACGACGAGTTGATGCAGGAGCTGGAGGATATCATCAATTATGCAACCCAGGAGATGAAAGGCGCTATCAGCAATGGCACCGAGATATACGAATTCGTGGAAGAGAAACTGGTTATCTTCCCCGTTGGGCTGATCCCGCTGGACAATCACGAAGGATACTTCTTCCTCAGCGAAGGCAGTTACTCCAATACCCGCGTCTATCAATACAGACTGAGCTTTTTTGAAAAACACGACGAGCGCTATCGCAGTATCCGCACCGAATACATCGATACCTGGACCCGCAATATGGTCAATACTTACGAGAATATAAAGGCCGAACTTATAAGGTTAAAATCTGAGATGCCCAATCCCGCCGTTTATTCCATCGAGACGGAACTGAAATTTCCCGTGGATGAGACGTTGTTACCCATTGCCAAAAGGAGCCTGGTGAGGTATATCAGCAATCAGGCGGCATAATATTCACGCCCTGAGATGACGCACTATGCTCTTTCCAGGTAGCGCCAAAGATACCCTCCCGCATGGCGGCTTCCTTTTTTGAGACATCTGCAGATGCTTGAGCTGAATATCTGGGTCCTTCTCACAGCTTCATTGATCGAAGGGTAGGTGGCAATCTTTTTACCAGCCAGACTATACTGGATCACCGGTCTTTTCGCGGTCTTGATGTGCGGGAGTTTGCCGTCATAATCCTCCCCGACATAACGCCAAACAAATCGCCCCGGGTGGCGTGTTTTATCCTGGGCGCTGGACCAGATGGCAGAAATACTCACTCCCGTCTTTCGGCTGGCTACTGTAATGCTCGCATATTCCCTCAACAGCGCGCCGTCCAGGCTATATTGTTTGACCCGGATCCTCTTTTTGCGATTGAGTTTCAGTAGATGTTTACGGTTCTTTTCCTGATCCTGCAGGTAAGCCGGAGGAACGAACCTGTCCTTGTCCAAATCCAGCTTGCGAAGGTCAGAACGTGTGGCAATGGCCAAATTAGACACATGGTTGTTGAGCCCATCCCCATCCAGGGGATAGACCCGCATACCTTCCATTTTTTTCCGCTCAGGGGCGCCACGAATGCCGCATAGACCAGCCGCCGGACCATCGCCGCTTGTTTGCAGCCCTCAAATTGGAATTTTACAGCTGTTTCAAACTTGTAGTCACGTCGGTAGCGATTCCTGTTGCTAGACACCGACTGTCGCAGTATCCGTTCCTTTATATGGCGAAAATATCCGTTCCGCTCGATTGTACGCGCCAAGGCCTGTTTTCCGCGCTGGAGATAATTTTACTATACTCAAACGCTCCCATATCATCAGAATAATAAATAGGATCATCGTCGTTGACACCGACGAGCGGCAATCCAATATTTTCCTTCAACGATGTTTCAGAAACCTGCTTAAAATTGGTTTTCCAGTTCGGCTTTACTTGAAAAGAATAGTTTGCCAAAGGATTGAATTTAACCTCTGACAGATGAGATAAATCTTTAGATACTACATCTTTCATGTTGTCAAATTTTGACTGTTATAAATAAAGGCAATACATTAGTTTGTATGACATTATACAACTATTGCATACCGTTATATATAAGAATATATATCGGCGTCTTTTTTCTTAACACTATCAATGAAATCACCTATGGCAAAAGGTTTCATCGCTTTTATGATCAGTCAAAACTTGACAATTCAAATGGATTTATTAGCTAATATCCCTCGAAGTATCTTGCTTCACTTTAGGCCATAAACCGCGCTGTTTCTCGAATGGAAGTACCGGAGACAGCCGCGCCCTTAATGGCTTTCTGATATAACAACCTGCCCGATCATCTCAGGCAACATTATTAACACTGGCTAAAGTCACGAGGCATTCAAGCTGTTCTTTCAATAAGTCCTTATAGGAGTACACTCTTTACTATGATGTGTCCGCTTGTCCCAGAAAATGATGTATCCAAGGCTATTTGTTCTCAGATGATTAACTAATTCAGCAGTTAGCTCGTAGGTGAATACCCTGGACCGTAGTCCTGGTCTATTAATACCAGCATCCTTTTCCGTCAAAGCATATATAATACCTTTATCAGATTCATCAGGACCCAGAAAGGAGATAGCACTAGGAGCGCATTCTTGGATCAGATAGGCACCGCTTGTAGTATACCTGCATTGCAGCATGTAGTAGCATCCTTTGACAACATCCGTGTCCTTATTCAGGACTATACTCAACTCGTATTTGTTTTTGCCATCTTCAAGGTTGGGATTAAGATACACCGTTTCCAATGCAGCAATGTAAGTGGTCGAATGCTGCCCGACCTCTTTGGTAACGGAGTACCGCCCTATTGCAGAGGTGGCAAAAGCCATAATGAACAGTAAAAGCATCAAGCCTTTCATAATAATAAGTTTAGGGTTATAAAAATCCGAAGATAACAAATGCAGCCCAACTAGACCACATTAAGGGTATAATAAAGCCAGGATGTTACTCCTGGTCATTTTTCTATTTAACAACTACCTTGAAGTGCTATCCTACCAAGTTCTTATTATCTTTATGAAAAACCTGGTATCTGAGCACAGAACACAAAGAAAAAGAAATCAGAGCTTTTTATACGGATCGATATATACGCGTCTATCAGGCTTATAATGATGCTATAGCTGACAGCGCTTTAATGAATAAAAGGTTCGTTTCTCCACCTTTTAAGATAGAACGTACTACTTGGATCAAACCATCCTTTTTATGGATGATGTATCGTTCTGGATGGGCGACAAAAGAGAACCAACAAAGAATTTTGGCTATTGATATTACTCATCAAGGATTTTCATGGGCTTTGGAACACTCTTGTCTTTCTCACTTTATCTCAACGGTCTATTCATCCCGTGAAGAATGGCAAAGAGTAAAAGCTAACTCCCCTGTAGTCATTCAATGGGATCCAGAAAGAGATATCTATCTAAACAAGCTACCTCATAGAGCTATCCAGGTGGGGCTGACGCCAGAAGCAGCAAAAAAATATATTAATGACTGGATCATTGGAATCTCTGATATAACCGAATTAGCCCAAACAATAAAGTCGTTCCTCGATAAGAAAGATATAACACAAGGTATTACTCTTTTGCCTGAAGAAAGAAAGTACCCACTACCAGAAGGCATCATCGAAAAGTTGGGAATAAAATAACACCCTATTTTCCATACAATTGCTTCTCGGCCTTTTCTTTTATGATTGGAACATCAGATGTAGCCAATAATCTCAGTTTCTCTTTTGAATATTCAGTTTTGATATCCCCCAATGCATGTATACATTTTCTAGCCAAAGCATAAGTGTCGTCATAATCCAAGTAGTCAAACCTGGATAAAGCGGCTTCATACAACGCATCGACACTCTCAGGAGCTTTTAAACCCTGCAGTAAAGTAACAATATCTTCGTGCCTATAATGCCAAGATGCGCTTAATAACTCACATAATATCTCCACATATTTCTTTGAGTTTCTGAACTCCTTATCAAAAAAAAGCAGTGATAATCCCAAATCTACTTCTTCTGCATTTCTTAACTCATAAGCATTTTGTAAAGTCAAAAGTATATAACTATGATTATTATCAAAGTCAATTGGATATCGACTTAAAAAAACATCTGAAGTAATCTTACCAGATACAAAATCCGTTATCAATTGTTTTTCATTTACTGTCATTAGTTTACAACTTTAAAACTCTGAATGTTTTTATTAAATAATTCTAGGGCCTTCCCCTTACCAAGACCAATATTTACCTGCTTCAGACCTTCTACGTTCGTCTCTAGCTTAAAAAACGCCTTACTCTGGCCCCATCCCTTTTCAACTAATGGCAGTTCACCGTATGGATGGCCGCTTGCTGCATTTCTTACTCCAATACCTTCCAACTGTTTAGCAGTACCTGGTTTCACATTAATTTCCACAAGAACCCCTTCATAGTTAGCAGAGAATGCTTTTGTTGGAGAAATAAATGTTTCACCGGTTGCAGGCAATTCTCCAGTCTTTTGAAATATGGAAAAATCCTTGGCAGACATAGTTCTATAGAAGGTTTCCGAAGCAGTCGTTGCTTTAATACTACCGGCCAGTCCCGCTTCAACAAGGCTAGCTATGGTAAGTGCCACCTCAGCCCCTTGTTTTATTTTTCCGATAGTATTGTAAATGGGAATATCCTCCAGCAGCCCTTTATAGTTTTCCCTATCTTCGGCAGATGTTCTGAATGATTGGCTTCTTTGCGTAATATATTTTTTTAACGCAGGACTCGCAGAAGTATACTTCATTAAGGTAGCATAATCCCGGTCATTATGAGGGATAGTACCAAGTATATCCGTCTTAGTCAAGCCTGATCTTGAGTCTGGATTCCAAGGGAAAAACTCTATTGTTCTTTCTGATGTGGATTCTCCGCCCCGTGAATAATTGGTGGGAAGTCGTATCTCAGTAGTATGATTATGCTGGAAGAACTTATCCGGCCCATTAGCCTTGATTATCTCAATCCGGGCAGTCGTAGGTCTTCCATATGCTTTTCCATCGGGTCCAATAATGGCCTGTGTATAAAAATGGAAGTGTATTTCATCTTTACCATCCGGGTCAATGTTGTTAATGGGATTATTAGCCGCATAAGCATACGGGCTCAACCAAGGCTTAGTAATCCTGTCCGTGGAATACCATCTTCCTGCCCGCGTATCATCCATTCTATTCTCAAAGCTGATACTATTTCCTACGCCCTTCACCTCATCATCCTTCTCCTTCCCGTTAAACCCATACCGATACTTACCTGTCCCCGCTATAGCACTGCCATCATCATCCCCATTGCCGCCTCCCGCATAAGAAGTATCCGCAATATAGGCCGTCAAATCGTCGTTCACACCACTTTCAAATCCTTCTGTCAAATCAATGCCATGTGTAGCCGTATACGTAGAAGGTGTAGTACCCGTCCGGCTGTTCACCGTCAGGTCCACCGGTAGCGTATATCCGTTTACAGTAGTGGTCCCTGAATAGGTCCCCCCCGGTATAGAGATAGCCGTAAACATCCTCCCCGGCATGATCATCCCAAAAGGATAGTAGTCCTGCGCCGTCTTTACATCCGCTTCATAATGGTCTATCAAAGAACTGTCTGTCGTTAAAGATACGCCGATTTTCTTATCTGTAATCGTCGCCAGCACATTCCCTAAATGGTTCGACAGTTCGTATTGTTTTCGGCCAGTGTAGTATGGCAGGTGTTGACCCGTCCAGGGTGACACATAGTTATTCACGCCCGTCGTATTCGCATCCACCGACCGATTGGCCGTCAATATCCCCAACCGGCTGCTCCCATATATATGCTGCTCATTCAGGTGCAGGTCTGCACTGTCCAATATCTTTGTACTGTCGATGCTCGCCGTATAGGTCGCCATCACATTGCCGCTCGCATCCCGCACATACCACGTATAGTTCACAGCACTCGTATCACCCCGCACCACCTTCTTCCCGATCCGGTGACCGGCTGCATCGTAATAATAGAATATATTCTTCGTCGGTCGGGCTGCCGTGGTCACACTCCGGTCAATCTCCGTGATCTTCCCATACACATTCCACTTGATCGCACTGATCTTTTCACTGCTGTCCCTGATCAGGTTGCCGATCGAGTCATACCCATAGTTGTTCCCTGGCTGCGTGTGCAGGTCATACCCCCCGCCGACGGCATCTGATGCACTATCCCGGATGAATTGTAATTTGTTGCTATTAGCAAAATAGTTGTAATGCAGGCTGTCCATCGGCAGGCCCGTCTCACCAAAATTGTTCCGCTTGTACCCTTGGATATTCCCATTCCCATCATAGGACACCCTCTCCCGGAAGTCCACCGTCGGCATCAGTCCCGCCCAGCTGTTCGCCTGCTGGTTCAGCCCGTAATAGGCATCCATCCCCGTGATCCGGTTCAGCTGGTCATAACGGTAGTTGTATAATAAGGGACCGCGCCAATGGCTGGTGTCGGTTGTTCCACCAGGGTTTCTGTACAGCGGTCCCAGGTTCACCGCCATGCTGCTGATGTTTCCATTGAACAAGGGTCGGTCATTGGTATTCAGGTAGGCGCTCACCCCGGGGAAGGCATTGATCCCCGTCCCAATGGCGCTGTAGTCTCCACTAAAGTAGTTCAGTCCGAACCCATATATATCTTTAGCGATATACCGGTTCTGGTATGTCGTATCCCCATCCCGGCCCATATCATACACCGGCAGCAGGCTCGTGCTGTTCACGCCCTTCAGCCATCCTTGCAGGGTATAGGCATAATCCAGCCCCTGTATCATCTTATCGCCCAGCACCACCCGGGCCAGCGGCCCATGCTTGTAATATTCATACCGCGCCTCCCTGTCCCAATACACGCTGTCCGTACTGGTCTCGGCCAGGGTCAATCTGTTCTCCGCATCATACATGTACCGGTGATAGAACGCATCCACCTGGTGCGGCTGATACGCCACACTGTTCACCTTCCCGCTCACCAGGTCATACTGGTACACCATCCGCTTGAACCGGTTGCCATTCAGGTTCATCACGTTCTGCGCTGTTCCTATGGTGCTGCTCCCATAATCCTGTAGCAGCGTGTCCACGTTCCCTTCTATGTCGTAGGTGTAGAACGTCCCCTGGTTGTACTGGGCGGGATTGTTGCCCAGCGTGAACGTCGTATACGCCACCCGGTTCCGCAGGTTCCTTTGTACCACCGGTGCGAAGGATATCCCGGTAAAGCCGCCATACGCCGTATCATATACCGTCTGCGTGATCTGCTCTCTATTAGATTGCGATGCGGTTATCCAGCTCACCAAATTCCCCTCCACCCGGCTGATCGAGTCGGTCATAGGCGAGCTGCCCGTATTGCTGAGCTGCCCTACCTCCGTGATCCGACCGATAGCGTCATACAGCGTGTAGCTGTACTGTCTTCCCGCTTCCGTTCCACTCGCTGCCTTCTGTCGCGCATTCTGCGAGATCGACAGCCTGCCTAACCGGTCGTACCAGAACTTGCTCTGCCCCCCATCCGGCGTCTGCTGGCTCACTACCTGGTTCAACGTATTATACCGGTACTGGGTGTTCAGCCCATGCGCCGGCACCAGCGATTGATCCAGCGCCCTGGCGGCCTTGACACTCTCTAACCAGGTAGAATCATAGTTCTCATGTACTCCAGCCGGTGGCACCGTCTTGAGCAGGTTCCCGGCCTGATCGTAATAATATAAAGTATGATGATACTCGCTCACGGTATGCGTTACGGTGAACTGCTCATACTTATAAGCCTGCATACATTGTGCATGGTAGCTGCTGTCGAACTTCCCCCGCACAGAATCCGTATATACATTGTACAGCTCGGTGCTCTTGCTCACGGCAAAGAAAGTAGAATCGCTACAATTCGTCACAGTATTCAGCGACACCGGCGGCAGCACCGGCTCGGATCGACCACACAGGAATAGGGTGTCCGTAACAATATGAGGACATGCATTATGTGAACAGATTGTTTCAATCGGGCTTGGCCGGAAAGTAGCCGACAACGTCCTTGCCGTATTGGTGATCGTAAGACTATTGGATGTCAGCGTATCCAAATATTGATGAATAGCTGGTTTGCTATTAGTAAAACTCTCCGTTGAATCATAACAACCTGTTCTACCAAGTCCGTCTATGCTCAAATGAATTAAATCAGCTCCTAATCCTGAACTCTTATAGCCAGCCCCCGTGTAGGTCCCGTTGCTATTGACAATAAGGCTGGATAAATATTGATCGGCCGTATATCTTATACGATTGGTCCATGTAATATTCCCATCGGCGCCGGTCTTATAAATATGGATACTACGGTTCGTCCCATCTTCCGATTGAGAGGATATATATCCTCCATCAGGCGTGGGGTAGACCGTTGCGGCGCCTGTCTGAGCCCCGGGAGGCGAAGGTATTTTCCTGACCCGTGCCGTGTCTCCATTTTTAGTCAGTTCTACGACCACCGGTTGTACGTTGCCAAAACTGGGGCCATAATTATCTGTCATTACACTGTTGATGATATAGCCATTTGATGTATTGTAAATGTTGAAAAACCAGTTGCAACGCGCGTCGAAATCATAGGATTTGGCCCATATCACCTGCCCGTTGCTCTGGTTTATCTTCATCAAGATGCCATCATATTTTGTATCCGGATTCCCTAATGTCGTAGAAATGAACAGCCCGGATAATACCAGTGTATCCTGGTCCTCTACCAATCCCCCTACGTTATCCGAACTTGTTGTTCCGATGGTTTTTGCCCAAATCGTATTCCCGCTGCTATCCAGGCGTAGCACTTCCCAATCGGCTGTTCCCGGGGCATTGTTGTAATTGGCGGCCACCGCATATCCTCCATCGGATGTCTGGATTACATCCACCCCGGCTTCTCCATTGGTAGAGTTGGCTCCCAGGGTGCGTACCCACTGGGTAGTACCGTCCGAATTACCCTTGATGATGATCGGCTCGCCCTGCGTCTGCGAAAAAGCGGTAGTCGATCCCACCGCGATAAAACCACCGTCTCGGGTATTCTTTAGGCGTGCCATTTGCGTCGAATTCGAGGCGGTATAGCCTGTCGCCGATTTGTAGACACCTGTTCCATCTGTTTTAAAAATGCTACCACTATGTAATACTAAATACCCGCCATCGCTTGTTTGTACCAGGTCTTTTGCTGCTGTGAAATGATATCCGTTAATAAACTGATAATTCCTGCATGAATCCTTTGGGGGTATCACCGCCGTCCCCGTTGAATCCGGCGTCGTCAGATCCGGCAAGGCCCCGCATTTTCGTTTGAAAAAGTCATTGACCTGGGACCAGCTCATCGAAGTACCGAGCTTACTATTGATAAAGTCATCGAAGTTGGAAGTGGCCGGATAAAAATTCTTCAATTCCACCGTATCCTTGGCCACGGTTGTCCACGCATCCGGATTGATGTTATCCGTCGCCGTTATGACAGTCCAATGCCTGGCTGCCAGATTGGCCACTGCTGCATCGCTGGCGGAACTTCTGGGCTGCCCTAGCAAATTAATACCGCCAGTATCCTTTTTTGTCGAAAATGCCACCTGATTCAGGAGCTTGTCTACCTGATCAGTGGTCAGGCCTGGGATATATCCACCTCCAAAATAGCTCAGGGTAAGATTGACCGCATTCGAATACATTGACCCGGGAATAACCAATAGCCGCAGCAATGGAAAGTTTAGCGGTATATTAGGCAAAATGGTATCGATACCCGGATGAGTAAGATCACTTTCCCCTAGCCTGACATCCTGAAGCGTATGAAACTGGGCAAGACTTCCAAAATTGTAGTTTTTGAAGGGTGTTGTCCCCCCGTCTCCCGAATGCATATTCACCGTCCATAATCCTTGAAGCTTGGATTTGTTGACAAAACCATCCAACGTATTTAAGCTACTGTCCTGTGTACTATGGAAGAGCAGGCTGCTAAGATTCTCCGGAGCGTACCCTCTAAGGTTCTTTAAACCGGGTAGCCTCACCGCATGACCGTCGAGATAATTATCGAACCCAACCATGCCGTGTATATCTGTATGGTACACTGTCACGGTCCGGTTCAACGCGTTGCCATATGTGTGAGACACATAAAAATAAGATTGGTAGTGGAAATTAGTGGTCTCATAAATTTCTCCTATTCGCGTAGCCGTCGAAGTGTAATTGGAATCTACCTTGATATGCTGTCCGTCGCCAAAATCGATGTAGGACCCAAGGTTGGTTAGTACTGCATCCAACGTATCATACGGGATGTCGAACTGGTAATAGCGCATCCCAATGATCCCATTCGACGGAACCAGTTGCCCCTGTTTTAGCAGCAAATGGAACTTCCCATTGTCCAGGGCACTCAATGTACCAACCTTTTGGTTAGCCGTATCGCTGTTCCACAACTGCGCAAAAGAGTTATTCACCTGGCTGACCGTACCATCCACCGTATTGCCAACCAAGATCCCATTCACATTGAATACCCCTTTGGGGCCCTCCGCCGGTGTACTATTCCCCGCAAAGGTGCGCATATCCAGGTCTGCATATCCTCCCGTCGGCGACAGGTACTTGCTCTTGTATTCTTTTACCAGCGAATCCAGGTCTTTGCAGGCCAATGTCGCGCTATCGTACGTCTTGTAACCGTCAATGTTTATGCCGTGCAAATGATACAAAGAATCGATCTGGCTAAAACTATAGCTTGATCCTGTCTTTGAATTGAAGTAGGTGGTAAACCCATCCTGCCAGGGTCCTTTGCAGGAAAAAGCAAGGGGATAGTTCGACATGGATTGCCGGCAGTCTTCGAACTCCTCACTGTATTGCAAGACTCCATTCTTGTCATATACCCGGAGGTAATCCACATATCCATGATCTGAAAATGTCCCGAACAGCGTTTCCAGGGCAACGAGCCGGTAAACACTATCGTTAGATAAAACCTCCCCTATCAATGCCCCATTATAATAGGCCTGCCACCTATCCTTCAAGTGCGTTAACCGAACTACCGCCCAATCCTTCATATCGACTACAAGTCGTGATGTAAGCGGATAAAAGGCGCCGCTTCCATAGTGCGCAAGGCCCATCAATTGGGGGGCGCCGGGGGCTACAATGGCCGCCGTATCCGCAGCCGTAGGGTTGATTGGCAACAGTGGAAATATAGCTCCAAATAGCCCATACGCCCCACCCTGGTTGAATTCGAGCTGGACCTGGGTGGTAGCCCCAAGACGTATATCACTGTTCCCGACTTTTATTCTTGCCTCGAAGGAAAATTCGTTATCGACACAAAGCGTGTCCCGCTTGAAATAGTCGTTATACCCCGTGCGATCCGGAGGATTCAACTGAAATATATCGTCCGGAATATGCGCCACCCCGTTCCTAAAGATCAGGGGATAATAGTAAGGGGTCACAGTATGGATCAAATCACTCGAAAAGAAATGTGTAGTATCTATAGAAGTAGTATCCGGATAATACCCCTTATTATAATCATTCACTATCTTCTGCAACGAGTCGAGATAGGAGCTCGCCACTCCATTACAGCCGTTCAAAAATGTTAGATACTCCGCCGCCGTCTTCGTAAATCCCAGCCGGTAGTTCATAAATTGCTCATACAGCTGGTTGATCCCTAACTGTGCCGAGTCCGTGGGCGAAGGCGTCGTCACCGGCATTAACCCGGGATATCTTCCCCGGAACTCCGCATCCAACGACTTGAACTGGGTACAGCCCACACAAATATCCCCCGTACTGCACTGCAGGGCAGGCGGCAGTTGGATAGGCGTAGACACATATACACAGCCCCCGCCCGCCGGATTCACCGAACACAGGTTCCGCAGCTGTGTCAGTGTGGAGTCGGCAATGGAGGTCTGGTAGGCCTTGTACATATAATCGGAAAAGGACAGATAATGCCCTGCCACCGACAGGTAGCTCTGATACACCGTCCGGATATGATCGCACTCGCAGCTGTCAGGTCTCGTCCACAACGGCTTGCTGCTGTACGCTACCTGCTGGTCATAGGGTTTGGGAGCCTTGATACCATAAGCATTACAGATCGTCGCCGAATAGCCCTTGGTGGCATTGTATTGTTCCAGCACATCCTCGAAGCTCGTATATTGATAAGAGCTGGAAGGCTTCACCGAGCTGGCCCCATACGGATGGCTGCCGTCTGATCCCTCTTTGCATACCTGTAACAGCCGGGGAATAATGATCGCCGAATCCGTGCTGTTGTAGCACGATTGCAACGACTGCCACCACAATGCCACATAGGACAGGCAGGTAGAATCATAGTAATTATTAATGGTTGCCTGGTTCTGCGCTATGGCAGCATTGGGGTCTGAAGGTGGTGTCAAACCCGCCGCCTGCATCATTTCGCCCGCATCGGTAAAATGAGGTTGATGACCTGAAGCTAACAAATCACCGGCTGTTTTGGAAGCGCTGCAGGCGCTCTTGATCTGGGCATTTATCAGTTGGTGCTTCACATCCAGGTACATCTGCCGGAACGTTCTCCAGGCCATATCCTGATCGCCGGAGCACATATTAGTATTGAAAGCGCTGTCGTCATTGGTCCCACGCTGGTACATCCTGATACAGGCTGTATCCCTGCCGGCACACCGGATGGTAGCGGTTGCAAACCCCCACATGGTCATCAAAAGTGAACTCGACCCGGTCGCATTAATATAAGATTGTAGACTACTCTCCAGATTATTCTTATAATTGTTCGTGCCATTACTGTAGGTGATCGCCAATGGATCATAATCCGCCGTCCCCGTTGCATTAAATCGTGTGAACAACGATGTAGTGCCTTGAGTGGGATTCAAATACCCCTTACTTAGCGCTTCACCATAGGTGTCCGTCGACTCGAATCGTTTGTCCCAATCGACGCTGGATTGCAGCAATTCATACTGGTGCAGCTTGCAATACTCCGGGTGATAGGGCAATAAGCTTTGCGCCCATGAAAGCTTGAATTTCTGCGCAAACGCTTCCTGCGACAAGTCCTGCGGCGCCACCATTTCGCCCGCGCTCTCGTCATATACCGAATCCGGCCGGCCATTCTCATTTACGTAGTTATTATTATACCGCGTGTATAGGGCGCTGTCTACAACATCCCCATTCGAATTGGTCCGTACGAAGAAAATGGAATAGGGATCCGAGGTGCTGTCTACCGTAGCGTATTGCCCCGAAGGAGGGGTCATATCCAGCAACATGGCCTGCCGTATATTGTCCAGGTCGCCAATACTATCACACAACAGGCGGCAGTCAGCCTGCGCCTGCTGATACGCCGTAAAGATCATATCCTTATAGGAAGAGTCGCTGGACGCAATACCTGCCTTGGTGATGAATCGCTGGTAATACGTCGGCCAATCCCCCAATTGGGCCTTGCAGCTGTCACAGGACGGCGCGCACTGCGTCATGCTGGCCTGGATAGCCTTTTGCTCCTGTAAAAATGTGTTGACATTCTTACAGGAATTTCTTCGCATGAACACGCTGTCCCGGTAATAGTTTTCGCCCCACCGGCTCACGGACAGCCGTTTGGTGATCTCATAGCTTCCCGCCGGCAGCCATTTTGAAAAGCTGACGACAAAACTATCCGCTGCCCGACAGGTCGTATCCGGGCGCCCGCCCAACGAGAAATTATGGAACACCGTATCGAAAGATTGCCCGCCCAGTTTTTGATTGTTACAATCATCCGTCATAGAGATCTCCAGGTCATACAAACAGTCATAACAGACAGCGCTGTCACGGCAATCCGGCATTTGCAGGCTGGCCGGGTTGAGCTTATAATGGAAGATATGCGTTCCGGCCACCGCCACCACAAGCCCCTTCTTGCTTTCCATGACCAGGTCATGCACGACGTTGGCGGCAGGGTTTGTCAACGATTCCGTGATCAGGGCGCTCCGGTAGGAGGAGAGGGTATCCAGCTTGGTACTGTCCGGCACACCCGCCAGCGCCGTGGCAATAGTACGCCCATGCATATCCGTATAGCTGACACTGAACTGACCATTGGCATCCTGGACCATGGTCTTGAAATAATGCGCATTATCTCCCACTTCCGTCCCAAAAAGAGCATCCAGCTCATGCTGATCGGGGGTCCCATAGAAATACCTTGTCTCATGGCCGCTGCCCAACCGGTGCCGGGGACCTACGCCGCTCTGCCGGCTGATCCTGCCGGTGTTATCCTGTACATACTCGACCTCCGTGAAAGGATAGCCGCCTGCATCCGGGATATATTTGTTAATTCCGGTATCCTTATCCGGATTGGCGGTAGAATAATACTGCGCAGCTCCCCCACTTGTCTTCATAGCTGCAGCGCTGCTGCCGCAATACTGAGAGGGATCGCCCAGGCTGTCGAAATTATTTTTGTCATATGCCACCCCGTTCAACCCCAGGTTAAAATTCTGCGAGTATTGTATGACATTGCTGAAAGTAGGCGCCGGCAATACCTGTATCACCGGACGACCCTGGTAATCATAGAAGCTCTCGGCCACCACCGTCGTATTGGTGGTATTGTCCTTTGTCACTGTCTGCCTTCCCCGGAGACTCCCGTCGTAATATTGTACGACCACCTTCCGCTTGCCTTCTTCCGCATAGCTCGCCGTAGACTGCCAATTCAGGTTCCGTTGATGTCCTTTAAAGTAGAAGTTTCCCGGCGCCTGACGCTCACTGCTCCACTGTCCCTCGATACGGCTCCCATCCGTCCGCACTTGCACAGGTCGCACGCGAAAGAACAAGGTACCGGCGCCATCATAGAAAATGGGAATATTATACGTAGTGCCGGCGATGGTCACACGGCTGGCGCCATTCTCGAATATAAGAGACGCATTGGGGCTGGCAGGATTGCCATAAGGCTGCCGGGGGTTCTGCAACGCACTGGAGTCGACATAGGTCCATTCCAGATCATATTGATCCGCGCTTATCACCTGAGTCCAGTTCACCGTCAGCTCGTCCGAGGTAGTGGCGGAATCCAATACAGCATGCCCCACCGATTGGATCGTGTCGGTGGGCGGGGTAAAGATAAAAGCCGGAAAGCTGACCAGCTCATTTTCCAATGTCAGCGACTTCCATACATCCCAGTCTGCATCCGTCTGGCGGTCGATGACCGTGACCTTTACCCTGTAGCCACTGCTGAAAAGATAGCTGTCTCCATCCCGGATAAGGCTGTCCTTGTTATACCGGACGGTCAGGGAAGTGTCAAGCGTCGTCACACTCCCATCTGCCCCCGTCACCGCCAGCTCCAAACGAAGGGTTGCCGAAAAGCTCCGCTTGAGATAATAAGGAGAATAAGGATTGATCCGCAGCCTCACGGTATTCCTTACCAGGTATGGTTTGGTTAGCAAGGAATTGTAGGAAGTGGAAAAGAAGAACGTATCCGATACGATATTGAACGAGTCTTTGCTCAGCTGCCCCAGGCTGCCGTCCAGCACCTGTAATACGGGCGGTTGCCCGCCCCCGGCCCGGGCAGTATGACCAATACTGTCAAGTAACAACAATACTACGGGAACAACGATGCATACAAATAGCTTCTTCATACACTATACGATTATAGGTCAGGAGAACCCAGAAATATTTTATACGATTGATAGGGGGGCTGAGGAATATACTCTTTGCCATCCTTTTTAAAAAGCCGCCCAAGATCCCATTCGTCTTTCGCCACATCCGTCTCACGATAGTCCGAAAGATCTGTCTCCACGATGGCATAGGTAGCCTCATTTGTCACCTTTTGTCGAACGGAAGCATCGTACAGTTCCCTGGCAGCCACCACATTGATCATCCTTATTATAAACCCCGAATGCCTGTCAACGACATATTCGACACGCTTGGTTGTCCGCACAGGATGAAAGGAAAGAACAATGGTCTGCCAATCCTTCGTTTCCTGTATGTTGCAATCCACACTGTCGTTCTTCAACAACAGGCTATCCAGCAAGGCCATGGGATTGACACTGCGCATGTCCGCGCCCGGTCTCGCCAGGTACATGACCTGGTCCTGTTTGAAAAGGATCACTGACAGGTCCTTGCCTCCCACAAATTCTGTACTATCCAGGCGATAGCGATAGCGGTCGCCGTAAAAGGTAAAATCTCCCTTCAAAGAATCCAGCCATACGGTGGGTTTATCTTCGGCGGCATACCGGTAATGCATGTTAAAATGCAGCTCCTTGTTGCTTTTATACCGTTCCGCTACATTCCGGAAGATGGTCATAGCACGCTGTTTAGCTCCCTGATCCTGTGCCGTTGCGGTTATCCCCGCGCAACAGCCGATCACGCATAACAATAATCTCAATGGTCTCATGGTTACTGTTTTAACAAGGCGCTCCTCGTCTCCTTGATGGTTTGAATGCCTCTTTCCGTTTCCTTCTTCACCCGGATCAGCGTTCCGTCATCGTCGTATTCGTAAAAAGTGGAATAGTTGTTCTCGTCCTGTTCCGCCATCAGCCGCAGGTTGACAGGATTGTATACAAAGGATTTCATGTTCGCGTTAAAAGGATGTACCCGCAGATCGTCGAAGTACACCCGAGTCGAGCCGGACGATTCTAAATTGACACTCATCGTAGTGTCTCCTTCCGGCATCATAAAGACTCCCTCACACCGTTGCCAACCCTCGATGATAGGTCCTGCCGGCATGAAAGTGGAGCTCAACGCGGTACTCCCCGAACATACGATCTTCACATCGCTGTTGACATAGGAAGTACAATTACACGCATTCTCCTCCTTTACCCAAACGCTGACGACCATCTTTCGACCTTTAAAAGGCGAGAAGGTAGGTAGCAATATGGTATTGGGCGTCTTGACGGCGCTCAATACAGCACCCACCCCCGGGCAGGCATCCGTCGCCGTGATAAAATTCAGTGTAGGCTGCGTCGTATCCTGGCTGATAAGGGGGAAAGCCAATCCTACCTGGTCATGCCCGTTTAACAACAAGCTGCTCTTCCCGCTGTGCTTCTGCGCCGTACTCAACTTGCTGAGATAGGGCCCAAAGTCTACATGCCGGGCCGATGGGCAGGCAGTATCACAAGTCTGAGTAACAAAACCATAGTCCTCGAATCCCTCGAAAGCCGATTCCCGGTAATGTCCATTTTGTATCACGGCGGTAGGCAACGTGTTATAATAGCCATACAGGATGGAATTGTACCTGCCCAGCGGGTCCTTGTTCTCGATCTCCATGCCCTTGGGGTTGAAAAGGGTCAGCTCGCTGTTCCAGACCCATCGGGTAGTATCGGGCTGCGGCTGCAACGATTGATTTTGAAAGGCCCAGTACGGAGCAAAATCATGGAATGTCCCATTGTGCCGGATAGTGGTCCCGGAGGTAGGATCTATTTCCGCACGCGTGCCATAATAGGTATAGCTGCGATTGCCTCGCCAGTTACCCAGTACTCCGGTCGTATAAGGGTTCAGGCTGGTGTCGGTGACCACGCTGTTACACGAATAGTCGATCAGGGTGTCACAGGTGGGGTTGTAGTGGATCAGCATGTAACCGGATATAGTATCGACATTGGTTGGCACTGTGTACGTCACATTCAGATAAGGGAGTACAAAAGAGGAATACTTCAATGTGTCATGGGAGTTTGCGGTAAACATGAAACCGTAATTCCCTGAATTCACCCACGCTTGTACAGCTGAGGTTACGTTCATTGTCAGACTCTGTGAAATGGACGTAATTCCGTATCTATAGTATTGATACGCTCCCGACCATGTATTGGTGGTATTCCAGTTAGCTACAGGCACGTCGATTAAAAAAACCGAGTCTGCTATGGTATGAGCATGGGGGAAACCGGGCGGATAAAATCCAAACGGAGCTGCAACTAAGAAGAGACTTGCACTGTTTATGATGGCGTTTGCAGGAATATTGTTTACACTATCGAATTTTATATTTGTATAAACAACGGTACCAGGAATGCCCAGTTTTACATTGCCAGCCTTTGAGGCTGACATGAGCCTCTGAGCTGGACTGTCCACCGCTTGATAAGGTAATGTAAGCCCGAATGGATAGTTATCAGGATCATTAGCCAGATCATAGACCGTCATAGACTGTGTCACAAGCATCGTCTTCCGCATCGTATCAGGCCTTGCCGCATCCACCGTATCCCTAAAAGGCAGCACTCTCCCACCTCCACACGTATCCGGGTAAAAATGATACAGGTTCTCCGCCCTGGTATTATTCCAGCTCACCTCAAAGTCACCGATCTTCGCCGTATACGCACTGCTGATGCTGTCTTTTGTCAACGCATAGAACAGCTTATTCTGGTTCACCTGCAGCACAGGACAATCATTCACGGTCAAAGCATACCCCGCACTGTTGGCGCTGCTCACCAGCGACGCCACGGTCACCCCATCCGACGGCTGAATAAACAGCCTCCTGCTGGCGATCAGATATCTAAACAGGCTCCTCAAACACTGGCAGGTACAGGAGGTCCCGCTACCCGAACAGTCATAGGGAATGCTGTCGACACAATTCACCGAGGTCTTGTGCACCTTCCGGTCCTCTACCTTCCATAGTTGCTGGAATTCTCCCGCACTGGCATTCACCACCTGGCTGGCAGTTGTCAGATTTAATTTATAACCTCCCGCCACATTGTCCCATACCAGCGGGTTCTGCAAACAGGTCACCGCCCCTACCATGGTATTCATATTTCGCCTGCCGCTGCGGATGACCTTCAAGGTAGCATCGTTGCCGGTAAAAGGCTGCCCATTCGCATCGATAAAATAGATACGATGCGGGCCGCCGCTCAACACACTGCTATCTATAGCCCATATCTTCATGTAGTCTGCAAAAGTTGCAGGTATAGGCGCACAATCCGACGAGCCCGTCTGTAGCTTGCCGGCCACCAGTACCTCATCACCACTGGCAAACAAGGTATACAAAGCGCTGTCGGGCACGGGCGCACCGCTGATGATCTTACCACGCTTGATAAAGACGTGCTTTAGCAGGAGATCGATATTTTTATAAGCCAGCCCCATCCCATCATACGCCCAGTGGGACGGATAGCTGAAGCTATACACAGGGTCGTTGAATTCATTTTGTGTCCGAGTCAGCAATACATCCCCCGTCTCGCTGTCATACAACATATCCTTGGTCGACACCTTACTTCCCTTATCGACATGGATCACACTGTCCAGTATACCGTAGCGCTGTATCACCTTCAACGTAGCCGTCGATCGAAACCGGTTCTCTTCCCGCTGGCTGAGATTGATCAACGAAGGCAATACCCATATAGGGGGGAAAGGCATGCTGAACATATCGGTATTCGGGCTGATATTGAACCCATTGGTGATGGACAACTGCTCCCGCATGTCCATCATCAGCTCCACATCCTTGCCGATATAGGCCGCCGTATCGATCGTACCATCCGGATGCATCACGCTGACAACGTTCGATAGTTTTTTCTCGTCGGCGGTGGGATCTTCTACTTTATACATATTTTCCGTGTAGGAAGTATAATGCAAAGGGTCGGTCTCCGGGTAAAATGCCTGCGATCGCATTTTACCATGCATATCATTCAGTTCCACCTTAAAACCCTGTGAAAAGGTCAGAAAGTGATACGCATTGATCCGTAAAAAATTCGCCAACCCCGGTTTGTATCTTTTCTTCGTATCGTTATCCAGGATAGTCCTGTCTGTAAACGTGGGAAAATCGTAGGCCGTATAAAAAGTAGTCTCCTCATACCCATTGGCAGATTTGCGGTTCTTGTAGTTGATGGTCCGTACCCTTACTTTACTATAGCCAATACTGGCCCCGGGAAATATCGATTCTCCCAGAGGCTCTTCGGAATATCCCAGCGTCACAGGTCCCAATGGCGCAATCTTTTCCACGTATTCAATCGGCTGGCGGAAGGGGTTCTCCTCTCCTCCGATACCAGGCTCATAACTGGCAACACCGCTACTGATCGTCGTCGTCACCCCATTGATCTCCTGCTGCGTGGTATAGGTATAATCCTGCCCATATAGGGCTGCCCGCTGCCCCGTCATTTTATCCCAATTATCATAGATCGTGACCCTTTTTACCCGGTGCCCGCCCCCATATTTCTTGTAATAGGGATTGTCCAGCCGGATAAAGGTCCGGTTGAGGTCCACATCCGTACACCAGGACTTACCCCTGGCCGTCCTATCAAAGGATTCAAAAGCGGTTCGAATATTATTCGCCAGGGAAAATACCATTTTGACGGCGCCGGAAAGATCCAGGTTATCCCCGATCTCGGAGCCGGGATAGGCTTTGGAAGGCAGATTCAACCGGAGGAACTGGATCGCGGCCTTGGCCAGCGGACTATTAGACCCGGCCCCATCTCCCGCCAGGGAGATGCCGCTGATCCTTACCCAGATGATACCACCATTGACGATCCCGTAGCTGTTGCCCTCACCAAGATCTGCGTAGCAAGGGATATACTCCGAACCGCTGCCATACATATCGTCCGGCATCCGGACAAATAGCTTAAAATAAAGCTTGCTTACGCCTGATAAATATTTTTCTAATAGATCGGCCTTCGAGGTCACCGCGCGCGGAATATTGATAAATACATACAAGTTATCTCCCAGGAGGGAACTAGGGTCGTACAATTTGTTGCTGCTGTGGGCGATCAGGGTATCCGGTCCCAGTCCCGCCAGTTTGAACAGGTTCATGGCCCGTTTGTGCTGCACATACGCATAGTCGTCACTCTCATAGTTCACCTTGATGGCGCCGCCGGAAGGAAGGTATATGGAATCCAATGCCCAGGCGGCAGCATTCTTCGCCGCCAGTGTACTATCCTGCAGTGCATAGGGATATTCCGCATTGGTGAGCGTGCTGCCGGATGTCGGGTTCTGTGAAGGGTCCTTGTAATTACCCCACCGGTCATAGCTCCGAATGTTATACGCCGGGTTCAGCGCATTATAGTTGAACACATAGGGGTTCTGCTTTCCCTTATCATTCCCATTATAGGTGAACCACACCTTTTTTAACGTGAGCTTCCCGTTGTTGTTAGACAGGCCTGCCCCCTTGTTGATGCCGGGGCAAAGTTCATAGCTGTACTCGAAATGCACCGTTTTCACCGGTATAGCCGAGGTTCCGTTCTTGATAAAGTCGGCCTTGCTGTACAGGTTGATCGCCTTCAGCCTTTTTCCCAGGCTGTCGGGTATCAGACGCCCGTTCTCGTCGATTGGGAAGAGGTCTGCCCTGTTCTCCGTGACAAAAGTGGCGATCATGGTCTTGGACTCGATCGTGTGCAAATACCACAGCTCTTTCTCTCCATAGACGTAATTACCCTTATCATCCCGCCTATCCGTCTTCAATCCATCATTATAGGTGGCGCTGTCCATGGTATAGGGTGCACGCCATTTGTAAGGGTGACCGATGCCGCAAACCTTGGAATAATTGAATTTCACCGCATCCCCCTTATCGTCATCTGAAATACCGTTACCCGTCAGGTCTACATAATCCGGTGAAAGAATGCCCGTCAGCAGGAAGGAGTGCGCATAGGCCGGGATCTCTTCGCTGTTATAATACCAGTCCTTTCCCTGGTGATTGCCGATGGCTGTATTATCCGCATTCGGCACATCATGTGAATAGCCTACCAATCCCGTCGTGGTATTGCCATTGTTCTTATCCACGGAAAAGGTCGTTTCTTTCTGACGGAGATTATACACCGGGATGCCATATACATATCTTCTGCCGTCATTGTTCAATACATCGATCTCCGAAATATGATTGGATTTGCGGAAGCTATTGACCCGTTTCTCCTGCACCATATAATTGCCGACAGGGAAGGTATCGATGGCCGGCGGGTACAAGAATTCTCTTGACAGCACCCGGCGTTGCCCGATATTGCCTGCATATTCACAGCGCAGAATGGCGAAGTCGGCTCTTACGATTTGGTAATACTCGATCTTGATGGGATAGAACTCGCCGGCCACGAGGTTCACCGTAACGGATTGCTCCGTATTGGCCTTATAATTACCCAGCAACAGGCTATCGTTCATCCAAAATCGGACACCATCGTCATGCTCTAAAATAAACTTAACGGGCCCGGTCACCGGCGCTTTGAACCGCCCTGTCCAACGAACAGAAAAAAAGTTTCCTGGGAAGGTAGCAGGCATTCTCGGTGGCCGTCCGCCAAACCAGTTGTAATTAATACTGTCGTTGGGTATAATAACAGGCGTTCCAGTAAAATTTTCTTTAGGGTAATACTCCCCCACCAGCCCCGTATTGAATCCGCCATCGTTTTGCTTCACTGGATTACATCCGTTCAAGGTAAAGACATTGGGCGTATAGTTCTCGATGTATTTGTTCAAGCCCGCCGCATCCGTCTCCGTTGCATTCAAATAGGAGATCACTTGGGTCCGCTTGTCCCTTTCCGGCTTAAAAGCTTTCTGCGGAGTTAGCAGACTGTCGGCTACGGGCCGTTTGTTGCGGTACAGCGTAAGATAATTGGTGCCCTGGATCACCGAGCTGTTGACCCCAGGCTGGAACAGCTTGGTCGTCACCACATCATCCCCTCCGAGATTGTCATAGAACTTTTTCGAGTTGATGGACTTCTCTCCCGGGTTCCGGAAATAGGCTGCCTCGAACAGACCGGAATCCTGTTTGAAACGGACCACACTCGCCATCGTATTCTCACCCGTCCAGGGTCCATTCTGTGTGAAGGCCCGGGTCACATTCAGGTCGATCCCGCCATGCACCAGGTCTGAAAAGCCCAGGTCCACACTTGCCTTGTCCGACATATCCTTTGTACGGATAAAATGATCATTGATATATCCGATATCCCCCCGGTAGGCCCGGAACATGCCGCCCGTCCCTTCTCCCGTGATGGAAAAAGCATCGTAGGTATAAAAAGGAACGGCAATATGGGGCATAACGGGACTCTCCCGGTAGGTCAATTCCTTTTCCCGGTTCATGTCCAGGAGGGCACTTTTATTGTTCGCTCCATCCTGGTAATGCAGATACCCATAGGCAGGTAAAGCCAGCAACGTATCGGACGGATCGATGCTATGCTTGGAAACATAGCCGCTGAGATAAAAACTGGGATGAAAAACATATTCGGCCAGTCCCAGCTTTGCCGTAAAGGAATAATTACGGTTGGTCATCGGCATCGTGATCGTTGGCGTATAGGCCATGTGCGCGAAAGATATTTCGCTCGAAAAGGAGCTGCTGACACTATGTGCTGCTTTCTGGTTGTCGTTGTCTATTTTACTTTGACGATCGCCGATGGTCAGCTCCAGGCCTTTAAGACCGCTGCGGGAATTATACGGGGCTGAAATGGTCAATCCCCCTGAAATACTGGAATTTTCCTCTTCATTGTGTTGTGTCATTTCCAGCGAAAGAGAAGGCGTCAGCGTAAGCCCGTCCTGGGAATTGTTATCCACAGAAAGCCCCAAACCTCCTGTTAGGTTGCCTTTCCCTCCCTGCCCCGAGTTGATGCTTGCATTGATGCCATTCTCCAATCCCCATCCCTTGTAATTATTGTGAAATACGCCCAGCTTAGCACCAAAACCTACGTTGATGGGAAATCCCGCTACTTCCACATCCCCCGAAGCCCCGGCCGTAAGACCGATCGTTTTGTCCTCCTTAATGCTGGTAACTTTCTTTATCGAATCCTTGTCTGAAAAATCATCCGGCAGTCCGCGCAAGTTTCGGGTGATGGTGCCCGGGTTAATATTCCAGCCCAGACCCACCCAGCTCGCTTCCTGGTCCATGGAAATACCGCTGCGATAAGATAAGCTCAACGGATACCCGCCCACATCCATCAACGGTATGTTATAGGAGAAATCTCCCGAAAAAAGGTCCACCATATTGTTGGAATTGACAGACTGAAAAGCCTGCATCTCCGGCTGGGTAGGCCCTCCCCCATACGTTCTCCTGGGTGTCGGGGTTTTTGTCACGCTTGCCGTCCCTGGCAGAATGGATATAGACTGTCCTTTCGTTCTCAAAAGATCCGGGATCGGGTACACGGCATGTGTATAGCTTGCGCCACGGGTTCCCTCGTGGACACGAGCAGCCGATAGACATTCGCTGCAAAAAAGAAAATAAAAGGACCAGGCTATTGTTTTGCTACGCCGGCCAAGGTATTGAATGATCATGCGCTGTTGCTTTATACGGCTATCAATGTTGAATGGGTTAATGTCTGACCTTCGGTCAACGGGCCTCCGGCCCGTTTCGGTATTGAAATTTGACACACCAGTGTTCCTGTCTGCTATTAATAAATTCCAACAGGTAAACATGATTGTCTTTTAATGCATTCGTATGAGTAAGGTCCAACTGCCCCAGGTTGTCTCCATAATGGAGGTCTATAAAGGCGGAATCCAGTGACACCTCCTTACGTCCTGCCTGACTGATATCATATATCTTAAAGGACACCCGCTTGTCATTTACTTCGTTGAGGTATTCATACCGAAGTATGCCATAACAAAGCGTAAATCCCGCTTCATTCTCGTGCTTTAGACGAACATAGTATCCCAATGAGGGTTTTGTGGCATCTGGTTTCATGGGTTTCACACGAAAGGTCCATACCTCGCTCCGCGCAACCTCAGCCCCTCCGCTCCTGGCCGTTACCTGCCAGGCATACAGCTTGGCAGTATCCAAAGCGGGCAACGAAGGCGGATAGGGCAGACTGGTCGTATTCAGATTACCCTGTCCATGCAACGGCATATTTTGCTGCACGGCCTCAGCGCCTGTTTGCAGGTCCTGCACTTCTACGAGCTTGAAGTCATAGACCAGGTTAGTAAATAGCTGGTAGGGAGAAGGAGGCAGCCAGTTGAACAAGGGACGGACAAGTTCTGTCTCCCCGCTGTCCGGCGGATTTACCAGTTGCGGCGGGCTCACCGGCTCGATGACCACCGTCTCGCAATCCTCTGCCACTCTTTCCGACGTCTCCAGGTCGATCCTGACCACGGAATAGCACAGCTGAAAAGTACCCACCGGTAAAAAACCTTCTGCGCTGCCATCCAGGTGGAAGTCGCCGCTGAGAATATTATAGGTCACCGGCGCTGCCTCCGCTGCACGCAACTGTTTTAACCCCTTCGGAATATCCAGTACCCGGGTCGTAGCCGTCATGACCGGCTGGCTATTGGACGCATTGACCATCGACAGCTCTATTTGCACCTGGATGGTTTGGCTACCCGTATTCACCACCGAAAGGTTCCATAGCTGGCTCTTCATGGTAAGCCCGCCCGGTGGCAGCTGCGGATTGATCACCACCTGCGCGCACAGCCCCCGTACTATCAGCATGGAGCAAAAGAGCAGTATATTTTTTTTCATACGCATAAATGCTTGTTTTTACCCGCTATCTGAATGTCTTCATATATTGCACCGTACCAATTACATTGGGCGCCAGCCTGGCTGCCGTGCCGCTGCCTGGCAAATACCCTTTCTCCACCTGGAAATACAATTTATCACGGGGGCCGAGCGCGAAATTGCCGCGCACAAATCCACCGACTCCCGCCATCGACTGGTTCAGTCGATGCAGCTTGGCGCCCAATCCTATGCTGGCGAACTTTGCCAGCGGCACCTCCACATTTCCATCCAGCACATCGTACTGATAGCCCGTGCTCTTGCTATGCGAAAGCGCCACGGTAGCCGTAAAATCCCTGAAAAAAATGCTTTGTCCCAGGTACAGGTTGGCGGAATTGTAGTAGATAAACCCGCTGTCCGCGCTGCTGTTAAAGAATTTCGTATACACTATATTCGTTGCAGCCTGCCGCTGCCCCAGGCGATAAAAATGGCTGACACCTGCATTGAAGGTCTGGAACCTGCTTTCTGCCAGCTGTGTACCAACCATCGTCAGCTGGGACATGGGCATATAGCCGGCCGTGATGATAGGCAACCCCCTTTTATGAAAAGCGAGTCCCAGGCTTTTGAACACCGTATTCGACTTATAATTTTGTACGATATATGGATTGGAGAAATCATTGGTGCGCAAGGATGCGGTAAGTTTCAGCTGTCGGTGGAAAAAATGCTGCTCCGCCTTGACATACCATGACTTCAGCTGAGACAGGGTTTGAAAACTATTGAAGGACTGAAAGTTGGCGCCGGTAAATTTATACTGGGCCTCTATCCGGGAGGAGGAAGCGGGTATCCAGGAGGAGAACTTTAGTGACAAAGCCTTGTTCGACTTGTCCGAAAGATCCCACCCGGGTTTGGAATCGCTCCCCGGCAAAGCAGGAGAAAAGGACTGAGCAGCTTCCGCTACAAAAAAGGTGTTCCGCTCCAATTGCCATTTCGCCTCCGTGCTCAATCCTGTCATCCTGACGACGGGAGATATACCCGCGCTGTTGACACTGGTCAGCAATTGCTTCTGCCCGCCGAACAGGGTCACGATAAAATAATTTTTTTCCAGACGCCCCAGCCCCGCCCTAACCATATACATATATTGTTTTGGCTGCCGGATACGATGTACGGTAAGATCAAGAAAACGATAATCGACCAACCCCGCCGTCAGCCCCAAATAATACCATGAATTATATTCAAAATGCACCCCATTGATACTAAGGTTTTTTGCCGTCAGCTCCGAGGTATTGATAGTATTCCTGCCAATCCCGAAGTTCCGCACACCCAACAACCAACGCTCCCCTGCCGGCAGTTGCCCCGCGCCGGGAGCATACTCCTGTAATGGCTGTTTCCATTGATCATACCCTCCCGGATTGGTAAAAGAGCCCGATACAAGCTGCCGGTATTTATGTATCTTCCCTATGGACGAATCGTATATGCCTTTCAATGAATCCTTTTCATGTGTCAGCTGTTCATATCGTTCCTGGTTTTTTGTATAAAGCTCCAATAGCAGGGCAGCTTCTTTTCGTAATGAATCCGATCTTCGCTGGTTGACACTATCGCTCAGTTGCATATTGTAAGTCACCTTCGGAACACGCACGATCTCATTTGCTTCTATGAGCTTTTGTTTTGTCAGAGGATCCTGTAGCCAGTTGCCCAGGCTCTTGAGCTGCGACTGCCGGAGACCATATAGCCTTTTCGCAAGGCTGTCGGGTGCCGGAGCCTGCTGCAGCATTCTATCTCTGACCCTTGCTGCCAGTTGATTACGGTAGGCTGCCGCGTCAAATGCTACCTGTATATCCGTAATATCCCTGAAAATAGCTGAGTTGCTCCGCCGGATAAAGCTGTTTACCCGTATAGGTATCATCCCTTTAATAGTAAAATTCAAGGTGGACACTACCTGGTGCTGCGCAATATTCTTTTCCGCATAAGGAGTATCCAGGACGCTCCGATAGTTGAATATATATCCTGCATATCCACCCCTGAATTGCAGAAAGGCCGGTCGGTTCGGAATATTGAACAGCTGTGTCTTCACCGAGTCCTTTCTGCGGCTCTTCGACAATAGTCTCCGGATAGACAAGGTATCTTTGGAATGCGCTGTACTGTCACGCAGTAAAAGCAGGGGTACGGGAATGCTCAACAGGGTCGTATCCTTTCGGGGGATAACGATCTGGCCCGATGCATACATCCTCATCGATAACAAGAAAACGATACATATGATGATCCGGATAGGCATCAATGACTGGCTTTACTTTGCCTATTGTTAAGTTGAACTTTCAGCCGCTTTACTTCCTTTGTCAATTTTTCTACCTGCTTATGCTCCCGGATCAGGTACAGCGTCTGCTCTTCCACCTTCTTATGCTCCTGGATCAGGTACAGCGTCAGCTCTTCTACTTTTTGCAGCAGCAGGGCCTGGTTCTCCACCAGGTCGATGGGCTGTTCTTTGGCCTGGTCCGCAGAAATGATCCCCGGCAGATGCTGGTTCACCCGGATGTACCGCTCCAGGGAGTCCAGGCCGGGCAGCTTATAATCATCCTTGAATACATAGTCCGGCCAGCTGGCATAGTTCCGGATACTCACTTTCGTAAAGATGGCGCTGCCATTTACTGCCAGCTTGTAGCCGTGCGTGCTTTTTGTGCCGATGCCCACCGATCCATCACCGAGCACGCTCATCCGCTCGACATTGTTGGTCCGGATGGCAACGCGGTTGGTATCCACCGTGCCCAGGAAGAAGGTATCCGCATTCGTAGCGATATTACCCGTCGTGGACCAGAAATAGTTCAACGATTCTATGGAAACATTCACGGAAGACATGCTGATCGTTCCCACATTGTCCGTCGCCTTTGCCGTCAATTGATACTTTCCAGGGTCCGGGTCCACCCAAGTCATCGTGTATGGCGCAGCGTCCGCTTCTCCGATCTTGACGGTATCCGCATAGAACTCCACTTTCGCGATGGTGCCGCCCGTCTCCGACGCCGTCGCCGAAATAGTAAAACTACCCCCCTCGGCCAACCGGCTCCCATTCGCAGGCGCCGTCAGCGTTACTACCGGGACACCCACAGTGGTGTCTCTGCCCGAAAAAACCTGCAAGCCGCAGATAAAGACGAAGGACGCGCTGCTCGTGGCGTTAACGTATACTTTTATATGACCATTGCTATCGGGATACACGTGCAGAAAGGTCACGCCTTGGGTCTTGTTCTGGTAATTATTTAAGGATTGACTGCCCGATACACTGGCGCCTGCCACCGTATACTGCGTGGGGCCGCCATTAAAAATATCCGTTCCGCTCATTCGTAGAATATAATTGCTGTCTTTATTGAGTCCGCTCAGCTCCAGCTGGGGCAGCAGGGCGTTGTACAGCGCCAGGTTATAGCCTGACCCATTGTATTGCATCCAGTTGGCGATCATCACGCCGACGGGGAAATAAACTCCCGGGTAGCCGCCATTCCCGTTGTACGCACAGACTCCTGATGGGGTGGGCGACCAGTTCGCGGTGCTCACCGATGAAATGGCAATGCCCGACGGGTCCGTAGCCGTCCGGACAGCGAGAGAAGGATCACCGGCGACATTGGTCCAGCCCGCAACGACCTGCGCCTGCGCAGAGAAATTAAAGCTGGCAATTTGAGCCTGCAGATAGGTGATGTCACATAAGCTCACAAGACATACAAGGAATACTGTCCTTTTTAAAAAGGTCATATGTTACAATTTAAATTGATGTAGGTAGATGAGAATTATGCGAATGCTGGCCATCGGATCACCCAATGACTTCGAGAGAATATAAAAACCCGGGATCGATGATCAAGGGTAGTGTAACCCTTTTTAGGAATGTCCTGCATATAGCAAGAAAACATGAGGTCAGTCGGCGGCAATAGCTTGCATGCCCGTGATCTTATCATAGTAAGCCGGTTTAAGAGTTAACAGTTCCGCACATAGGAAATGTGGCCGGGGTCAGATTAAAGGATCGTGTTTTCAAAGGGAAATGAAAAATCCAATTTGACATAGCAACACTTTACAGACGTGTCGGAATCTCCAACAGATGTGTCGATTCGGCCAATAGACGTGTTGTATCATCTGAAATAAATGACCGGAAAAATGTAGACAATGACAAGTTGTGATTGTCCAGCAGCTGCTAATCAGAGTGTGAAAGAAAACCAGGTAAGAATAATTGCTATCACGAAATAAGTGATTTTTTTCTGAAGTTCATACTCCAAATTAATTTTTTATTGTAAATAATTTTTAAAATCGACTACTTTTAATTCTTACATGAAATACACTCTTCTTCTAATCTTATATTGTTTATTGTCTTCCACCCATCTCCAAAGCCAGGACAAGACCTATGTGCAGCAGCCCATTTTAGGCCTGCATATCTTTACCGAAAAGTTTACTTCTTTCGAAAACTACCCTGCCAGGGCAGGTATAGCACTAAACTACCTCAAAGGTTTTACTCCTCGTTCGGATCTGAACATAACACTGGCGGGCACATTCCTTTCCTACCCTTTTCAAAAGAACATGGATGCCGGCAAACACCTGCTGTTGGAGTTGGATGCTTCGATCAGGGAAAAGATCCTTCCGGGTCAACACCGCTTTAGTCCTTTTTTTCAGGCTGGCTTGGGAGTGTCGCAGTACGATATATACTATGGCCTCTTCCTACCTGCCGGCGCGGGCTTGCAAGTGAGTCTTCCCGGAGAGGTCCTTTTGCTGCTCCACGCGCAATACCGCGTCCCGCTGACCAGCACGCAATCCGGTCATTTTTTTGGCAGCCTCGGCATCGCAGGTATCATAGGGAAAAAGAAAAGGCATACAGTGGCCACCATGGCATTACCACAACGCTCCGCGCCTTCTTCATCGAAAGATACCGACGGAGATGGAATACCCGACAGTTTGGATGCCTGTCCGTTGGCTCCGGGGTTACAAGCCTTTAACGGATGCCCCGACACGGATGGGGACAGCATTCCTGACAAGGACGATAAATGTCCTCTTGTTCGCGGGCCCCGGTCATTACAAGGATGCCCCGAACCAGATAGCGATAAAGATGGTGTTATCGATGCAGAGGATAAATGTCCCGACCTGCCGGGTTTTCGCGAAACAGCAGGTTGCCCGCCCATTGAAAGAAGCATCCAAAGGAAAATATCGCGGGCCGCAAAGAATATATTCTTCGAGACAGACAAATATATATTGCTACCCGCCTCCTACCAGGCGCTGGATGAAGTAGCCGCTGTTCTTCAACAGGATCCTTATCTGAAGTTGATTATTGCTGGGCACACAGATAATTCCGGTACCCCCGAAAAAAATCAGAGGCTCAGCGAACAACGCGCCAACGCCGTATTGGAGCATCTTCATACAGAAAAAGGCATCTCGAAAGAAAGATTGTCTTCTGCAGGCTATGGCAGCACAAAACCTGTTGCAGATAATGGTACGCAGGAAGGGCGTGCTCTTAACAGGCGGGTAGAGCTTACGTTGAAATATTATTGAGCACCCCCTCACTTCACTCTATACGACGTATTGGCATAATTCCATTCCCATGTCTTCCCATTGTCGTCGGAGAAGGCCTGGCTCCACTTCGGCCGCTCAGGATTGGTCTTGTCCCATTTATACACCACGATCACAGGCCGGCCCACCTGAAAATCCTTTCCAAAGAACAATCCGATGCCATCATGGAACGAGCCGATGACAGGAGGCTCCAGCGCACCGCCGTTGACATCTATCCAGTACAATCGCCACAGGCGCGTTCCGGGGTCGAATGTACGTATCGTTCTTCCCTCGTAAACCTTCCCATCATCCAGACGCCGGCGGACAACATCGAAATTTCCCATGCCGTCCAGCACGCCGAGATCCTCCACCTCGCTGTCGAACTCTGTGTATTCCCTGCAACCCTCGAGCCGTTTGTTCAGGTGTTTATTTTTCATTTTCCATTTACCTACCAGGAAGTCGAAGTCATTCTTCGAAGAGGTGGCAGAGGCCGTAATGATCAATTCCCCTTTGGGATCGAACTTCAAGGCAGGCATGGGGAAGCTGTCGATGATCTGAGCCTTCCCGAAATAGCAGGCAGTTAATAGCAAAAAAGTGATTACGTATCTCATATTATCAGGTTTTTAATGTCAGACGGTAGGTGAAGAACTCATGGTCGGGTGGCCGTTTTATAAACCCCATTTTTTCATAGAGGTGCTGGCCTGCGTAATTGTCCGTCGCGGTTGCCAGCTCCACAAACACAGCGCCTTCCCCCTTTGCAAAATCCATCACCTTCCTGATCAGCGCCGCCCCGATACCCATGCCCCTGTAGGGAGTCTCCACATACAGATCATTAAGGATCCAGTTCTTGGCAGCGCGTATGGAAGAATAATGGGGATATAATTGCGTGAACCCTACAGGGATCGACATATCCCCCTTTTTTGCCAGCGCCACAAACACGACTGATTCATCGTTCTCCAGCCGGAGGCCCAGGTATTTGCGGGCCAGATCGAGGTCGGAGGGCTGCTGATAAAAGACTCGATACCGGTCGAAAAGACCCGCTACCAGGTCGATGTCATGACGCTCTATTTTTCGGATGTTCATTTAATTCAAAGCTATATCTTTACTGGAGTATACAACTATACCAGTTCAGAGATATCAACTAGGCCAGTTAGCTCGCATGCCATGAACCTGATAAAAGAATTGATAGTCATTGACAAATCGTCCAGGTCGCCGATGTACCTGCAGATTACGCACGCGATTATCCAGGGTATTCATCAGGGACAGCTGAGGAAAGGCCTTCGGCTGCCCGGCGCCAGACGAATAGCAGATATCTTGAAGATCAATAGACTGACAGTGGCTGCCGCCTTTGGGGAACTGGAATCGCAAGGGTGGATAGAAATAGTGCCGCAGAAGGGAGCATTTGTGAAAGTGGACCCGCCCGTTCTTTCTCCGCGAAAATTGACCATCGAGATGGCGGTGTTTCACGTGCCGGCGACTCCCGGCTTTGCCTATGAAGAGAAGAGGATATTGCCTTACCATTCTCCGGAACACCCCCCAGCCGGCAAGCTGGTAATAGATTCAGGCTTCCCCGATCCCCGCCTGGCGCCGATGGAAAGCCTCGTCGGCAGTATCAGACGCCTGTCCAGATTGTCTTTCCATAAAAAATACCTGACCTATGGCGGAGGACAGGGAACTTCATTCCTGCGGGAGACGCTGGCCGGTTTTCTCAATGACACCAGGGGACTCTCGATAACGCCGGAAAATATCCTGATAACAAAAGGGGCCCAGATGGGGCTTTACATTATTGCTTCCCTCTTGTTAAAGCCCAAACAGGAGGTCATTGTCGGGACGCCCGGCTATGCAAGAGCCAATCGCACGTTTGAATTGTCCGGTGCAAGGATCAATTATGTGGCCATGGATGAAGAAGGCATAGATACCGCGCGAGTGGAAAAGATATGCAGTACCCGGAACGTAAGAATGGTGTATGTGATCCCGCATCACCATCATCCTACCAGCATGACCCTTGCCCCTAAAAGACGCGTCCACCTCCTGGAGTTGGCGGCCAGATATAAATTCGCCATCATCGAAGATGATTACGACTATGACTTTCATTACTCAGGCAGTCCCATGATGCCCATGGCCAGTCTCGACAGGAATGGAAATGTTATCTACATCGGGACCCTGAGCAAGTCGTTGGCGCCGGCGATAAGGGTCGGTTTCATGGTGGCGCCGGAGAAGTTTATCCGCAGCGCCACAGCCCTGCGCAAGGCCATCGACACGATGGGAGACAGCCTGATTGAAAATGCGATCGCCGAACTATACAGGGATGGCACCATTGTCCGGCATATCAAGAAGTCAGTAAAGCTTTATAATCAGCGCCGGGACCATTTCTGCCCTATCCTTCAACGTGAGCTGGGACAACATATTTCTTTTAAGATCCCCGAAGGAGGGATGGCAGTATGGACACAGTTCCTGCACCATCCATTACCTGTCGTGGTTGAGAAGGCCCAGCAGCGTGGACTGATCTTTCCTGACGGCACCGATTACGATACAGGCAGGATCAAATACAACTCCACGGGATTGGGTTTTGCCTCCCTGAATTTTAAAGAGCAGGAAAAGGCGATTAGTCTTTTGAAACAGGTGATGGAGGAGATATAAGATAATTATTTAAAAGTCAATCATTTATAGCGCTATCGTAAATAATTATTTTTTTATATAAAAAAAAATATAGCTATCTTTACACCAACAATCACACCCCAGGCTATCTAATTACTTCCTCAACTTACTACACAACGCCTGGAAAGAACCCATCCTACTATTAAAACATCTATAGTATTACTCTTAGTGCTTAGCCTTATGGTTAGCGGATTTTATTGAATGCCGGGGAATTGAATTTGAGAAAAGAGGCGGATCGATATTATTTATTAACCAACAAACTACAATGCACATGAGAAAAATAGCAGCCCTTGTGGCCTTCTTGCTCATTTCTATTGCAGCATTGGCCCAACTGAGATCTTTCAAAGGACGTGTAGTTGATAAGAACGGGATGCCAGTCCCGTATGCGTCCATCAAATCTGAAAATGGTAAGTACGGCATCAGCGCCGACGAGAACGGGTACTTCGACATTAAAGCCAAAGTGGGAGACAAGATAACTGCTACAGGCGTTGACTTTGCCCCCCAAACAATTACCATTACCGAATCCACCGGGACAATCCAATTTGTCATCGACAAGCAGGTTGCCAACCTGGCCGAAGTCATCGTGACCACTGCCCTGGGTATAAAACGGCAGCCAAAAGAACTTGGCTATTCGACGACCAGACTGTCCAACGAAGAATTGACCCAGGCAAAAGTTACCAACCTGGCCAATGGCCTGGCAGCAAAAGTCTCCGGTCTGCAGATCAACCTGGTGAACAACGGAGTAAAGCCGGATGTTCGTATCACGCTGAGGGGCAACCGCTCCATCCTCGGTAACAATCAGGCATTGCTGGTAGTGGATGATATCCCGCTGCCGATCAGCTACCTCAACTCCATCAACCCGGATGATGTGGAAAGTTCCACTATCCTTAAAGGAGCCTCCGCCTCCGCATTATACGGCTCCGCAGCATCCAATGGCGTTCTGATCGTTACCACCAAAAAAGGGAGGTCCGGCAGGCCGGAGGTAAGACTGAGCAGCTCCATGCAAATAGAGTCTATCGCCTATACAGCCGATTTCCAGAACGAATTCGGGCAATACGGAGGTGAGGCCATCGGATCTCCTGGTCTGGTAATGATACCCGGCAGCCCTTATGTGCCGTATGTACCATATGAGAACCAGAACTATGGCCCGCGCTTCAATGGCCAGATGGTCCCTATCGGCGCTCCCATCCGCATTTACAGACCCGATGGCTCCTTCTATATCAAACAGGATTCCATTCGTTATGCCGCCGTCCCCAATGCAAAAAAAGGCTTTTTCAACAACGGGATCACCTGGATCAACGGTATCTCGTATTCTACAGGAGACGAAAAGAGCAGGTTCTATATGTCTTTTGAAGACGTAGACAAAAGTGGCGTCATACCTAAAGATCACGACCGCCGCAATACGATCCGCCTCAATGGTTCCAGGACCACTGGCATATTCCGGGTGGACTATACATTGGGCTATACCCTCCGGCATACCAGCACCACCCCGGGTTCGGGCGTGCCGTTCACCTGGGGAACAACAGCATTGACAGCAGGTTATGCCGGCGGCGGCTCCTATTTCCAGAACAGGCCCCTGTACTGGACGATCATCAACTCCCCGGCAGACGTAAACCTGAGAAGATATAAGAACTGGCAGACCGATCCGTTCTCCAGCCCCGATGGGTACTTCAACGCTTATTACGGGAATCCCTGGTGGCAGATCGACCAGACCAGGCTGGATGAAAAAAGTAATGACATCCTTGGCAACCTCTCTCTCGATCTGAAACCCCTTAAATGGCTCGAATTACAATACAGGGCCGGGATCGCGCGAAATGACTATAACAATAAATACACACAAGCCGGTTATACATTCGCGCCATGGGCCATTGCCGATACATTGCAATCCGGTAATATCCCAAGCTCCGTGAAAGTGTACTCGCCTTCGGAAGGCGATGCGCTGAGCTACAATCAACGGCTGACCAGCGATTTCCTGGTATTTATACATCAGTCAGTCGATAAATTCGACTTTCGGCTCATCACGGGTACCTCCCTCGTCGTCAATACGCTCCGGATCGCGGGTGTCAATGCAGGAACCCTGGTGATACCTGATTTCTACAATATCAGCAATCGGCTAGGTATCCCCATTGTGGGAGAATACAAGGAAGAGACAAGACTGTTGGGCGTTTTCGGCGATCTCACCGTCGGGTATAACAACTACATGTTTTTGCATGGATCGTTGAGAAATGACTGGACCTCTCTCCTCGCCAAATCCAACCGCTCTTACCTGTATCCGGCCGTAGATGCTTCCTTTGTATTTACGGAAGCCATACCGGGGCTTAGGAACAAACGCACCCTGAGCTTTGGTAAGATCCGGGCCGCCTATAGCCGGACCGCCCAGGTCAGCATCGGCGCCTATGCGCTGCAAAATACATTCAATGCCGGCGCGGGCTTTCCCTTCGGGAATGTAGCAGGCTATACGGTCAACGGCGCATTCGCCAACCCCAATATCAAACCTGAATTCAGCACGGATGCAGAAGTGGGAATGGAATTGAGCTTTATCCGCAACAGGATAAATTTCTCCGCTGCAGCTTATCACACAACGACCAATAACCAGACCATCCCGATCACGATCTCTTCCGCAACAGGTTTCACCTCCGCTTATGTGAATTCGGGAGAAATGCTGAACAAGGGAATTGAGCTGGACCTGAAAGGCAGGGTGCTGGACAATATGTCCGGATGGACCATCGAGGTCGGCGCCAATTATTCTTATAACAAAAACACTGTTCGGTCCCTGGGCTATGGTCTCACCGACGTCAATGTCGGCTCCAACTCCTTTGCATCCGTGGGCGACCCCTACCCGATCATCAAAACAAATGACTGGGTCCGCGATCCACAAGGACACATCGTAGTCAGTGCTACCACGGGTTATCCCACCCTGGATCCCAATCAGAAGAAGTTTGGAACGACCAACCCGCCGACCCGGATAGGGCTTACCTTTTCTATACAATATAAAGATCTCAGACTGGCCGCTGTAGCTGACGGACGGTTTGGGGCAGTCATCTTCAATTCGCTGGGCAGCAGTCTCGATTTCACCGGCGTATCAGCCTATTCAGCATCCTCCGGCAGACAGGCATTTGTCATTCCAAACTCCGTCATACAGGTATCCCCGGGTAAATACACACCCAATACCAATGTGAACGTACAGGATGGGAATCTCTATTTCTGGGCCAATGTCTGGAACACCGCCGGCAGCAGTTATGTAAATAGCGCGGACTTCTGGAAGCTGAGGGAAGTATCCCTCACCTATAATGTCCCCAGGTCGATCCTCAGCCATTTGAAGATCATCAATGGCCTGAACTTTTCCATCATCGGCAGGAACCTCCTGACCTGGAAGGCAAAGGACAACGTCTGGTCCGATCCCGAATTCAGCAATACCATCGGAAATGGCATAGGGACCACCGATATCAACCAGTTGCCGCCTACTAAATTCATCGGGTTCAACCTGGGAATTGTATTCTGAGAGCGCATTTAGTGAACTCAAATTTTTCGACAATGAAAAAAAGTATCAAAATATATATTCCAGTCGCATTGATGATCCTTGGCGCCAGCTGCTCCAAGAATTATTTCAATATCAATGACAATCCCAATGCGGCTACAAATACCACACCCGAGCTGGTATTACCGAATGCGCTGAAGGTTACCGTGGTCACACAGCTCACTGGCTATACCTATTTATGCGGTTGGATGGGCTACTGGGCGCCCAGCGGCAGCTATGCCATCAGCGCCAGCGATGTAGCTTCTTATAAGCAGACCAATGACACTTACTCCGGCAGCTGGACTACTTTCTACCGCAACCTGGAAGATTATGATTATATAGAAAGATCCGCCAGGTCACAAAACAAGCCATTCTATATCGGTGCGGCAAAGATCATGAAAGCCTTCGTTTTCCAGCAGCTGGTCGATCTCTACAACGACGTACCCTACTCCGATGCCCTGAAAGGCACCACCTCCATCACGCCCAAATACGATAAAGGACAGGCAGTATACGAAGCCATCGCCCTCCAATTGGATTCCGGTGTGTTGAATATGCAGAACCCCAGCGCCACATCAACAGCCAACAGCGATATACTCTTCGGAGGCAATACGGCCAGCTGGATCGCGCTGGCCAATACGCTCAAGCTCCGGATAGCCATGCGTCAGACGGCAATGAATGGAAGAGACGCTTATATAAAAGACCAGATAGCCATAACAATAGCCAATGGCGGTGGATTCCTCACTGCCGATGCCACAGTGAACCCCGGCTATGCCGGCTCCACCGGACAGCAGAGCCCGGTATGGGGATATTTCGTAACCCTCACAGGCAATCCCACCAGCGGCGGACAAGCCGATTACTGGCGAGCCGCCCAGTACTCCATTTCTTTTCTGGTGAATAATAATGACATCCGGTATCAGTTTATCTATTCCGCCTCATCGGACGCCAACCACCCTTACATTGGCGATGTACTCGGCTCCCTGACAAATATACCAGGGACAGGCTCCTCCTCCATAGGTCCCGGGATACTTAAATCAGTAAGCCAGCCGGCAGTCCTGGTCAGCCTGGCAGAAAGTTATTTTCTCCAGGCCGAAGCAAATTTAAGAGGTTGGCTGGGCAATGCCGGTGATGACGATACCAACTTCGTAAATGGCGTACGGGCTTCGTTTGAATATCTGAATGCCTCCAATCCCGGCTCGACACCCGACCAAAGTGCCGCTGACCTGGTAGCACAAAGCGCCAATAAGAATACCAATTATCTGGCATGCACCAATTTCAATGAGAAGCTGGCATGCATCATCCGGCAAAAATGGGTGGCCATGAATACGATCACTCCGTTCGAAGCATGGTCCGATTACAGGCGATTGGCATTGCCCGCTGACATCCCCATCTCTGTTTCGCCCTACAAGGACGGTCCCAACATACCCGTCAGGGTGTTGTATCCCACCAGTGAATACACCACTAACGCGGCAAATGTAAAAGCAGAAGGGGTCATTGACGGACATACGTCAAAAGTTTTCTGGATGCCGTAGTCCCCGGCAGCGGCACGCGCTAACAATTAAAAAAAAGATTATGACAACACGATATTATATTGCCCTGTTCGCCGCCCTGGCGGGCATGGCGCTCCTGAACTCTTGCGTAAAGAGCAGGGGTGATGAAACCGTCTTTAGCGGACTGAAACCCATTGTCGAGATACCGGAAGGAGGAATGGCGAATTTTACGAACACCGCCCTCACCTTTCCCGGCACCGACTCGGTGGACACCGCCAGCTTCCGGATTAATTTCGCAGCCACCCATGTTGCCGCCAGGGACGTGGTCGTTACCGTGGGTTACGATGCCAATGCCCTGACAACCATCAATGCAGGCCTGGATTCTACCAGTCGATACACCAAATTTCCGGACAGCACCTTCTTGTTCATTGCCTCCAAAGTCACCGTACGGGCAGGCCAGAGCTATTCGGGCCTGATCCCCTTTATCGTATATCCATCTAAGATAGATCCCACCAAAAGCTATATGTTCCCCATATCCATTCTCGATGCATCGGGGAATACCATCAGCGCTGATTTTGGCACTATCTATTATCATGTCATCGGAAATCCCATCGCCGGCAACTATAATTGGGACTGGAGCCGGTGGAACAACAACGATGGCTCCGGGTCCCCGACGAGCTCCTCCTTTACAGGACATTCCGCCGTTTTTTCTCCCGACAATCCAACACAGATCGAAGTGCCCAGCGGCTATTATCTGGGCGCCCGGTATGTCCTGAGCTTTACGAACACCAATGGCGTGCTGAGCAATTTCCAGATCATCCTTAACCCCAATGACGTCACCAGTCAGCTGACAGCCAACGGCATTACAGTGACGGAAGGTCCTGCCATCCTCAAGGCGGACCCCGTCGCCGGGGAATATAAATTCCATTATTCGGTGTTCAACGGTTCAGCCTACAGATACCTCATCGACAGGTATTACAAATAGTGTGCAGTAAGTTTGACAATCCTACCCTGATTTCGCAAGGGGCCTTACGGCCCCTTGTTTTTGTTTCCTCCTCCACATCCTCAGCATCTGCAATCCGATAGAAAGAATGATAAGGGCAAACCCCGTATAAAACCCGCCGTGCATATACCTGTCTTCTCTGAAAAGGACGAACGCCAGTAAAATTCCATACACCGGCTCCAGGTTATAGCTCAGATTCACCGTAAAGGCGGAAAGTCTTTTCAACGCATTCATGGAAAGAGAAAAGGCCAGGACCGTACAAGCCAGGCTAAGGACCAGCAACCCGATCCAATCCTTCCAATCCGGCAACAGCTTGGAGGCAGGCGCCAGCATAAGATAAAAAGGTAGCAGGATACTGAGAAAAAGGAAGCCACCTGTCAATTCATAAAGGGTCACTGTACCCGTAGGCACTCGTTGCAAAATGCGTTTGTTCAACACCGGGAAAAGACTGCCCAGCAAGGAAGATACAAGGCCGATGATAATGCCCGTTTTGTAAGATGGATCTACCTGGAAAATGAGAAAGATCCCTGCGATGACCATCAGCCCTAATAATAATTCCACAAAATCCACGCGATGCCTGAGCACCAATGGCTCGATCAGCGCCGTGAAGAAGCCCACCGCAGAAAAACACAATAGCCCGACCGATACATTCGAGTATTTTATGCTCCCGTAAAAAGCCACCCAGTGCAGGGCGGCAATGGCGCCAATGCCAAATATGTGGAAAATATCTTTGCCGGCAATAGATGAGGAAGGGCGGCGGAAAAGATAGATCACCCATAGTGCCAGCGACGTCAGCAGCAGACGGTACCACACCAGTAACCCCTCATTAAGGGTGATGATCTTACCCAGGACGCCCGTAAGTCCTGCAAGAAGGACGGCGATATGCAGCTGGATAAATGCTTTCTTCAAATTATTTGCTTTCAGCCATGGCTTCCTGGGAAAAAGAACGTACTGGAGATTCTTCGTTCTTCACACGATTGCGGTAGTTCTTGAAAAGAGATTGCCAGCGCAGGTTCAATACTCCAAGGATACCCTCCTTGACAATACCCTTATTCATTTTAGAGACACCGTATTTACGGTCCTCAAAGATGATGGGAACTTCTTTGATGGTAAAACCCAGCTTCCAGGCGGCAAACTTCATTTCGATCTGGAAGGCATAGCCAACAAAACGTATCTGGTCGAGGTTGATCGTTTCCAACACTTTTTTGCGATAGCAAACGAAACCTGCTGTCGGGTCCTGCACCGGCATCCAGGTGATCAGGCGGGTATAGATGGAGCCACCTCTGGAGAGTAATATCCTGTCCCTGGGCCAGTTGACATTACCCCCGCCTTTTACATAGCGGGATCCCACCGCCACATCCGCCCCCTGGAACTTGCAGGCCTCATAGAGGCGTTCCAGGTCCTTGGGATTATGGGAGAAATCCGCATCCATTTCAAAGATGAACTGATAGTTATTGCGAACGGCCCATTTGAATCCATGGATATAGGCCGTACCTAATCCCTGCTTACCCTGACGTTCTTCCAAAAACAGCTTATTGGGGTATTTCTGTTGCAATTGCCGGACAATGCCAGCGGTACCATCTGGGGAGCTATCGTCGATCACCAATACGTGAAAACCCTGATTCAGCAGAAAAATTGTTTCCACGATATCGGCGATGTTCTCCTTTTCGTTGTACGTAGGTATGATAACGATCTTTTCCAAATGGCGTATAGTTCAGTGATGATTCAAGTATTAGGTCAATGGTAATTTAACCATAAAGATACGATTTCAGGCCGAAACTCACCCCCTACCCCCTGGTTCCTTAGCCCTTTTTTAACATCGTCCTGTTAAATATCTCTGTCAGTTTCTGTTTGGTATGCAAAGGAAAATCCCCCTTCATCATCCAGTCGTAATATTGCGGTTCCGCCTTGAGGATTTCTGCAACGCTCCTACCCTTGTGTTTACCGAAATTAAACACTTCTACCCCATTTTCCAGCACCATCCTGCGGGCAAAATCCACCACAGCCTCCTCACCTATACATTTTAAAATAGAATCCACATCCGTGCCCAATTGGGGATATTTTACGACTTGAGCCACCAGCACCTCCCATGTAGCCGTGGCGTCTGCTTCGGCGCCATGTGCACCTTCCAGCTCCTTATTGCAGTAGAAACGATAGGCGGCGCCGAGAGTCCGCTGCTCCATCATATGAAATATTTTCTGCACATCCAGCAGCTTGCGGCCCTTGCCCTCGAATTCCATGCCTATGCGAAGAAATTCTTCCGCCAACATGGGTATGTCAAATCTGTTGGAATTATACCCCGCGAGGTCACAATTGTCCAGGAATTGTTTAAGTTCGTTGGCTACCTGCCGGAAGGTAGGAGCATCTTTAACCATTTCATTGGTAATACCATGAATATCGGTAGAACTTACTGATATGGGCATTTCCGGATTAAGAAGCTTGCGCTTTACAAGCTTTTTGCCGTCCGGCATGATCTTTACAATGGCAATTTCAACAATACGGTCAGTCCCGAAATTGATCCCGGTCGTTTCCAGATCAATTATTGCTAAGGGGCGTTTAAGTTGTAGCATTCCTTCGTTATAGTATTTAAAAACCCTGCTATGACACTTTGTTGGCAAATCCAGCGACATCTAAACCGTCGTAATTTCCCGAACTCATCAGTAGCAAGTTAACATTTTCATAAGATTGTTCCATCAACCACTTTAGTAAATCTTCTTTCTCATTCAGGACCAAAAGATCTTTTTTGCCAAAGCCAGCCGCCACTTTTTCCGGGGACAGAGGAGGCAGACGCTTCAGTTCCAGGGCATGCCGGGAATAGAACACTACTGCCTTGTCAGCCAGGTCCATAGCGCCATGATATTCTGACAGAAACTGTTCATTCAGACTGCTGTAAGTATGCAGTTCAAGCACGGCGATCAGCTTTCTGTCCGGGAATTGCCTTCTCACCGCCTCCATGGTGGCCTTTACCTTGGAGGGAGCATGGGCAAAGTCCCTGTATATATTAAGACGCTCATTCCGGGCCAACAGCTCCAGACGTTTGGCCGCGCCTCCAAAGGCCATGATTCCCTTTAAAAAGGCGGCAGGTCCAACCCCCAGCTCCTTACAGGCCAGCCACGCCGCCTGCAGGTTCAGCAGATTATGCTCACCAAAGACCTTGAGGGCCCCGGAATGTCCTTCCAGCGTAACAACTGTTATGCCGTTTTCTATCCGGTGCTGAGGAATGCCGTATGGGATTTTTCGCACGGATGAAGGATGCTGTTCTACCAGCTGTTTAAGCACTAGGTCTGTATGGTTATATATAAGGACGCCCCCTGGCTCGATCTTATCGATAAAGATCCTGAACTGCTCCAGGTATATATCGAAAGTGGGAAAAACATTGATATGATCCCAGGCAATCCCCGTGATAATGGCAATATGGGGGAAGAGAAAGTGAAATTTGGGTCGTTTTTCCAGCGTGCTGGCAGGGTATTCATCCCCTTCGCAGACGATCAGGGGCGCCGAGGTGATATTCACCGATTGGGGAAAGCCTTCCAGCCGCGCCCCTACCAGGTAATCGAAGTCTTTTCCAGCGCTTTTAAGGACGTTCATGATCATGGAGGTCGTCGTCGTCTTACCATGGCTCCCCCCTACGACCACCCGGGTCTTGTCCTTGCTTTCCTGGTAGATATACTCCGGGAATGAATAAATAGGCAGCCCCAGCTCCTTTGCCTTGAGCAATTCCGGGTTATCCGCCTTGGCGTGCATCCCTAATATAATGGAATTCAATTCTTTATGAATCTTTTCTGGAAACCAGCCATCCGCTACCGGCAGTAACCCCTCCGCAGCAAGATTCGACCGGGCCGGTTCAAATATCTCATCGTCGCTGCCTGTCACGATATAGCCCTTTCTCTTGAGTGCAATGGCCAGTTGGTGCATAACGCTGCCCCCAATGGCGATAAAATGTACCTTCACGTATTTTCTTATTAAAAGATAAATGTATTCAACCCCAATTTATTAGCAAAAAAAATCCCCGTCCGGCATTCCAACGCTTGCAAGAACGGATTTTTTGTATTTACTTTGTATATCGATTCACAACTTTTCTTTCTCTATCCTTCGAAACGACTTCCCAACAATCATCCGGATCCCTTCCTCTGAATTACCTGGTCCCATTTCCTCAAACCAGGCAATCTAGTTTTAACTTTTAAATACCTCTTACAATGAGAAAGATTATCATGATCCTCGCCCTTGCCCTCGCCGTTGCAACCGTATTCACCTCTTGCGCATCATCCAGGGGTGGCTGTAATATGAGCAGAGGCTTCAGTGGCTATGGTGCAAGCCGCTAATCCAAGCATAACTCCTATAAATGATATTGATATGGAAAGGTTATCCTCAAAGGGTAACCTTTTTTTATACACACAACATTCTTACTCTTTTGGTGTTATAACATCAAATTACAGATATATACATGAATTGGATACCCTTGCAGTCTGAGTCACAATTAGAAGACATTCTCAAAAATTCCTCCCACCGTCCCCAGGTAATATTTAAGCACAGCACCCGCTGTTCTACCAGCGCCCTGGTGAAAAACCGTCTCGAAAGGGCGCCCCAGCCACAGGATAAGGAAATTGAATTCTATTATCTGGATCTGTTAAGCCATCGCCCCATTTCCAATAAAATAGCCGAAACCTTCCGTGTACATCACGAATCTCCCCAGGTACTGATCATCCGCAATGGGAAATGTATCTACGATGAAAGCCATCTGGGTATCTCCATGGATGAGATCGCTGACCGGGCAGCTTAGGCCCTGCCCCGGGAGGCCGCCTAATAGGGCTTCTGACCTATGATATTGCCCGCGGGGGAATACCTGCACACAAGATAGTCCGTCTGCCCGTTGGAGGCGAGGGCACAACCCACGGAGGTAGTGTTCTTCCAAATCACCTGCGTATAATGGCCTACAACACTCTTCCCCTTCCTGCAATTGGGAAATACATCATAAACAAAGTCCTTCTTCTCGGATCCCCAGAAGCTGACCATATCGGTGTAGGAAAAAGCCCCGGCAGTCCCCCACCAGATGTTTTCTCCCTCCCGTCCCCGGATACGCTGGTCATGGTCCCCTTTATCGATAGCAGCCAGGTGGACCGCCCAGGCCTTGGCATCAGCCGCCAGATCATTCGACCAGGTAAGTTGTGGTAATTGCTGCGCGGCCCGATAGGTGTTATGTTGCAGCAATAGGGCGTTAACAAAAGCCGAATCCTTGTATGTCGGTTGCCCGGATTGAGCGCGAAGTCCCAAAGTCATAAGGGTGGAGATCAGGAAAGATAAATAGCGCATGATACACTAAACGTATTCATGGATATGATAGTACATTTCGCATTAGAAAAAAACAAGGGTAAACCTGCGATGGCAGACTTTTTGCTTAGATGAAACCATGTAGGCTGGTTATTTTTCGATTGTTGTTTTTGTTGATGTTTGTTTTTTGCCGATATTTAAGAATCAAAACCTTGTCTTACTAAAAGACAACCTTTCCTACCTACTCTCCGTTCCATTTCTGAATACCGCCTTGCCTATCTAAATTTTACTTTAGAATTTTTTCAAAACTGAATTAAACCAGGGACTAACCCCTCGGTAAACCTTGAACTGTTATGAATAAACGACAGGTAGTATTAGAGTGCATCTCCGCCCTATTGATAATGCTTTTCCTGTACGCAAGCGTAAGTAAATTCCTGGATTTCCAACGGTTCATCGGAGAGGTAAATAACCAGCCGCTGCCCAATTCCTGGACCCCCTTTCTTGTTTGGACGGTGCCCTCTCTCGAAATAGCCATCTCTGTCGCATTGATCTTTGAGCGTACACGTATGGTGGGTTTTATTGCATCCCTTGCCTTGATGACCTTGTTCACGATCTACGCTGCTGCCATTCTACTTCATTTTTTTGAGTATGTGCCATGCTCCTGCGGGGGCGTGATCCGGAAACTGACCTGGCCGCAGCATCTTGTGTTCAATCTGTTCTTTGTTGGCTTATCGGTCATAGGCATTATCCTCCAACGTCGGCGTTCATTTAAATCAATATCAATCACAAAAAACAGTTTCGTATGAAAAAGATCAAGTTGACTGTCATGACCCTGGCTATCGCATTAAGCATCGGTGGCGCATTTGCAACATCACCCCATGTTACACAGACCTGTCAAAGCTCCACACAGTATTATTACAATGGAAGCACCTATGTACTTGCAGGCACCGCCGGCGTTAATTACATCTGCGTTGGCGTCCAGGGCACATGCACCTATTACAAAGTAGGAAGTACTTATGTTCCCTGTATGCCTGGCGCTTATTGCACATCCAATTGCAGGACCGCCCCAACCCCAAAGACCAAAAATTAATGCGCTGAACCTTTCTGTTTAAAGAAAGGGCAAAAAAGATTTGGACTGGAGGGCGTCAACAGATATATATCGTTGACGCCTTTTTATTTGCCCCCTAATTAGGATCGACTCTTGGATTATCCTGCATACCGCTAATATTAAGCACATCCGGGGGAATGGGTAAGACATAGTTGGGGGAGCCGGCTGACAGACGCTTTACCTGGCCGTTCAATCCATGATAGATCGTAATATTTGCACCTTCCTTGTTTAGTCTGCGCAGGTCGCTCCATCGCAGACCGCGGAATGCCAGCTCCTTTCTCCTTTCCACAAGAATACTGTCCCTGGCATCCTCCGCTGTGGCAGCAGTAACAGGAACAAAAGTACTATCCCATCTATATTGCAATAAGTGATTGAGGTCGGCCAGCGCGGCATCCTTGTTCCCCGCCCGGGCGGCGCATTCCGCACGTATGAGGAATACCTCGTCAATGGCTAGTCCGCTAAAACAGTACGAGCGACCGTTATAGCTCCCTTTCAGGTTTACTATATTCCCATTCGGTGTTTTATAAAAAGCGATTCTACGCAAGTCTCCCGGGGCATAGGAAGCATATAGGTTGGAATCCACGATATCGGTAGTTTTCAATATCCCTCCCAACACCCCCGAGGTGCTGAGCAGCACACTTTGGTACAAGGTTTCGGGGTTGTTTTGCTGAAAAGGTAAATTGCTGCCAATGGTACCATGTGTCTTATACATGATCAACGAGTCATACAATTGCAGACAGCTATTCGCATAGGTCCATGCCTGGTCATAAGCTCGCGCGCTCAGACATACCCTCCCCAGCAAGGCCAGCGCGGCCGGTTGAGAAGGGCGATTAAGGCTATTAGTAAGCACCGCAGCTGGCAACAGGCTGACAGCCTCTTGCAGATCCGACAATATTTGATTATAAGTATCCTTCACACTAGCCCGTACAGATTTCTGGTTGACATCCGAACTTAACCGCAGTGGTATACCCATATCATTCGCAGCAGTGGTGGAATCATATATGGAGGCAAATACCTGGGAAAGATTGTAGAACGCATAAGCCCGGAGGAATAGAGCCGTTCCTTTGATCGTATTCCATTGTACCTGGTTCGATCCATCCGGCTTTAACCCATTCAATCCATCCAATACGACATTCGCATAAAACACCTGCTGATAAGGAATATCCCAGTCCGGTACCTGTCCCTGGCTCGCATAGATATCCCTGGCCCATAGATAAGCATTCTGTTCTTTCAGGAACACGTTCTGCCAGACACTATAGGTCATATAAAAATCGTCGGAGGATAGCTCACCCAGCTCCGGCGTCTCCTGCATGACATACTGGTTATCCAGCAAGTGTTGGAAATCGGCCAGGGTGGTGGGTACCACCAGCCTTGTATCCGGCTTCTTATCCAGGAAGGAGGATTTATTGCAGGCCGGCAGGATCACTGCAGCCATCAGCAAAAGGTAAAAGGTTATTCGCCCATGACGTTTCATACACCTCGATTTTAAAATTCCAGCTTGCATCCCAGGGCCAGGGTCCGGGGGTTGGGCAGGCTGTTGATATAATCAGGGTCGATACCCCTGTGGTTGGCCCTCCAAAGGACACCGATATTATTCGCATAAAGATAAAAGCAAATGGCCTGTACCGGTAGCCCTGGATAGGATCTCTTTGGAAGGTCATAGCTAAGCCGGATATCCTGCCAACGCACATGGTCCCCTTTTTCAATCAACACTTCCGAATCCTGATAAAAGTTATCCCGGTTTATATTGGCCTTGGAAGGCCGCGATGGCACATTGGTGATCATTTCATCACCTGGCCTCTGCCAGCGTAAGTCATAGTCCGGGCTTCCCTTCGAAACTCCGTTGTACAGGTTATAATAATGAATAGAATTTCTTCTAAAATAATAACCAAACTTGAAAACGATATTGAAGGAAAGCTCGAACTGTTTCCAGGAGAAAGTATTGCGCCAGCTCCCAAAAAAAGTTGGGCTGGCTGGTCCCTCATATAGCAGGCTGGAAACCGGTGCATTAAAAATTTGGCTATACGTGGTGTCTATATGTCCATTCGCCTCACCCAGGGGATCACCCGAATGAGGATCAAGCCCCTTCCACTTCAAAGCATAGATCGAGTACAAGGGATGACCCGCCAGCGGATTGAAGGAAGTGGTCCGAAAATAGTCATCTACGGAAGGTATCGTCACATCGTAATGGGTCACCTTGTCCTGTACAAAACTCATCAACCAGTCGTTGCTCCATTTGAGCCGGCCCGCCAAATTCCGGGTATGCAGGGTTAGATCAAACCCATGCGCCATCGTGTTGGCCGTATTGCCCGTAAAAGTAAGGACCCCTGAAGTAGGATCCATTACCGTCTGCCCGATCAGGTCTTTGCCATTCTTGGAATAATACTCCACTGTGCCCGCTATCCGGTTACTCTTGCCGGCAAAATCCAGTCCTACGTTAAAAATGCCGATCTTTTCCCATCGCAGGGAAGGATTGGGTGGGTTGGTGATTTGAGCAAAAAGCTCATTATAGCCGTTCGGAGCGTCACTCAGCTGGGCCGTGGTATAGGATGACACGGATCTATCTACATTACCATTGTATCCATAAGTGGCTCTTAATTTCAAAAAAGGCAGCCAGCCCGCCGTATAAAAACCTTCCCTGGATAGCTCCCAGGCAACTCCCGCAGACCAGAGGGGTACGCCTTTCTGATTGGTCTTCACGCCAAACAAGTTTGACTCGTCCCTGCGAGCGCTGGCGGATAATATATAACGCTGCTTGTATGTATATGCTGCATTGGCATAATAGGAGAGAAACCGGTCGGAGGTGCCGAAATGCAGATCCGGATTGGGGATCTTGGCGACATTTCCGGAATAATATAAATAATAAAGTGTATTGTAATCTACTGGCACACCGGCAGGCTGTTCATCAGTAATTCCATATTGCTGGGTATAATTCGCATGTCCTTCCACATCCCTTAATTCCCAGCCCGCCAGGGCATTCAGCCTGTGATCCAGGGAGAATATATGATCATAGTTTAATTGCAGCCGGAGGTTATTGGCGTCATACTGGTTGATCATTTCATCCAATATCCCACCCTGCGGGATAGGCCAGTCATACCCACCGTTTGCATTTGGCTGCGCATAAGAATTGATAAGATTGCGGGTGAAATAGGTTTGCAGGCTTTGTAAATTTCGCTCATCTTTCTTTCCATGTTGGTATTGGTAGTAGATATTGGCATTGAGCCCATCCCAAATATTATAACGTACGCTGGTATTAAACCGGATATCCCTAAGACTCGTCTTGTCATCTGCATTGCGCAGCTCGTCCAGGGGCCGGTAATGCCAGTCCAGCAGTTTTCCATCACCCACCGTATCTACAAAGCCCAGTCGAAAATCCAAAGCCATTGCCAAAGCCTTACCACTTGCGTCAGTCAGTGTCAAATAAGGATAGCTCACATTGATCCCGCCAATATTATTGTTCCACTGCTTACTCCCCGTCCACGTGACATCCGTATTCCATTCCAGCTTCTTCGGAATAATATTCCAGGTATTGCTCGCATCAAAGGTTATGCGATCATACTGATTCGCCACCAGGTTTGACACATCCTTATTATACCCCACTGATATAAAATAGTGATCCCTTTTCCCACCCCCGCTATAGTTCAGCGCATACAGTTGGTTCACGCTGGGCTGATAATAATATTTCTTAAAGTCACGCCGGGTATCGATATTCCCAAGGGAATCCAGTTTATACTGCACATTGTTACCACTCAGCATTATCTCCACTGCCGGCGACAGCGCAGGATAGGTTGGATCATTGATCCTCGCATTATAGAACCCCGAATCATACAGGAATTTTTCCACCTGGATATAATCCCTCGAAGAAAGTATAGGCTGATAGTACTGGTCCGGCTTTTCACCCACCGTCAGGCTGGTAGTAAAGCCCCATTTCGTTTTCTGATTATACTTACCCTTTTTGGTGGTCAGCACAATGACCCCATTGCCCGAAAAAGCTCCCCAGATGCTCGCAGCCGCCGCATCCTTCAGCACCGTGATAGACTCGATATCCTCCGGGTTGATATTATTAAGGTCTCCGCTATAGGGGAAATTATCCACGACGATCAGCGGATCAGGATTACCAAAAATGGTGCTCCTTCCCCGGATTGTAATAGTCGACTGGTTGACACCAGGCACGATATTCTTATTAAATATCAAACTGCTCGTCACCCCATCCAGTCTATCCATGACACTCGTCGACACCCTCCTTTCAATCACCGCATTGGGCACCTGGCTATAGCTGCCCGTCGCCCTTTCCTTAGGCACATCCTGGTAACCCGTATGCGCCGTCCCCACCACAGAGGCTTCCGCCAGTTCGACGATCTTTGCCTTTACCTCCACCTTTACTTCCGTCTGTCCGCTGTACGATACCTCCTTCGTATCATAGCTGACACTGGAGATTACAATACTCGTATCCTGCTTGCTCAGAAAAATACTAAACCCACCCAGCTCATCGGTGAAAGCAGTCGAAGCCTTACCCATTCCCCTTGATATAACAGCTGCTCCCGGCACAGGCTCCTGCTTCTCATTAAGGACATACCCTTTCAATATAAATTCCTTTGTCTTGATCACGTGAATGGATATGCCCCCTTCCACCATCTCATAACGCAAAGGCTGATCCTTAAAACAGATCGCAAGTGCTTCCGTATAAGGCATGTCCTTTACCGATATCGTCACCTTATGAGCCACCTGCGCCCATGACGATTCTCCAATAAAAGTAATACCGGTCTGCCGTCTGATGGCATTGAGGACTTTTTCAAGAGATGCATTCTTCTCTGAAAGCGTGACATTGGGCTGTGAAGATTGACAATAAACAGAAATGCTTCGTTGCAAGCAAGCTATAAGCAGTAAACAAACAATCCTTCTCGTTGAACCCATGAGGCAGGTTTAATAAATAAAGTTACAGCTCACAAGCCATGAGTAAATATAAAATAAATACTTATCATACTTATTTTAATTACCTACCCATGACGGCGGGCTGTAACTGGTGGACTCGGTTCAATGGTTATGGACAATATGGTGCTTAGTGCATCACCGTAATAATTTTGCCATCCCGTTTACAGTGTATGCCTTGACTCTCTAACTGATTCAAGATTTGGGAGATATTGGATTTTCGTGAGAAGTTACCTGTGAAACTAATGTTCGGCACTCCTGACTCGTAACGTATATCCAGGTCATAACAGCGCGCAATTGCCTGCATAACGGTATAGAGTTTGTCATCTTTAAAATCCAGACCTCCATTCTTCCACGACAAGGCTGCATCGATATCTATTCCTCGTATAAGCCTCATCGAAGGATCACTTCCAGATGGAGGATAATTAATTTCAGCTTGATCTCCTGGCTTGAGTTGCAAGGTTTCCAAGCCTCTGATCACTTTTACAGCTCCATCCACCAACGTCGTCTTGCTGGTAGATTCCTCGTCGTAAGCCTTCACATTGAAATGCGTTCCCAACACTTCTATCTCAGCGCCCTTGATCTTAACGTGAAAAGGTTTCGTAGCGTTGCCCGTTACTTCAAAATAGCCTTCTCCCGACAATTCAACCGTACGCTCGGCACTGTTGAAAGAAACAGGATACTTTAACGTACTGGCGGCATTCAGCCATATCTTACTGCCATCTGCCAGTGTAAATTCCTGCTGCGCCCCACCACGAGGCACTGCAAACATATTATAAAGAGCTTCAGCATGACCATCTGCAGTAGCCGCTTTTTTGCCAGCCGAATGATCATTGATCAGGAAATATCCGCCAGACAAAAGCAATACAACCGACGCTGCTGCTATCCATGGATTCTTCATAAACCTGGCAGGACTCATTTTCCTCACGGACTTCCCCTTCACCCGCTCATCTGCCTGATCAAGTCTTTGTTCCAGTTGAAGAGCCCACTCCGGAGAAGGAGCCACATCTGGCAATGACCATTGTTCGAATAATGCCTCATGCTCTTCCGCAACAACTCCCAGCTCTTCTATCGAGGCATCCTGGAGCCAGGCTAAAAATGACGCATATTCCTCCGGGGTATATTTCCCTTTAACGAAATTTGCTACAAATAACCTGGCGTCCTTAAGAATCATAAAAATAAGGTGATATGATAAAGACACATCCCGATCACCAGGGGATACCTCGAAAGCCAGGTTTTTTAATAAATTTTTAGAAAGAATTGCAAACAGTTAAGGATCAATTGGTTAAAATCTTTCTTCATCTATCAAAAAGAGAAAGAAAGGCCAGCAAAAGAAGGGTCATTTCGGCGTGCTCCAGCAAATATTGCCTGACAAATGCAGTAGCAGCATACAGCTGTTTCTTTACCCCAGCCCGGGTAATTTTTAACTTCTCCGCAATCTCATCCAGGGTCAACCCCTCCTCGACACTCATCTTCAGGATCCTCCTTCTGCCGGGAGGCAGTTTTTCCATTCCCTCCACAGCTATGGAATAATACTGCTTGTATAACAAAGCATGCTCCACATGATGCACCCCCGCGGGATCCATTGTTTCGTTCAGCTCGCTGGTCCGTTGCTGCACCCTCACTGACCGCATGTAGTTAAAGACCACATTACGCGTCAGCATAAAAAGATATCCCGATAAAGACTCCACTCCCACTAAACGCTCCCTTTTCTCCCAGATACGCACAAATACATCCTGTGTCAGCTCATCTAAATTGTCCTTGGAGGGTTCAAAAAGACTTATGTACTTCTGGATCACCTTGTAATAATGCCCGTACAATACCTTAAAGGCCGTTCTGTCCCCTTGGGCTATACGCTCTAAAGCATCTTTTTCATTATATATAATCTCTAATGACACAGGATCTTAGCGTAGAGTGGCCCTCCAAAAAGGAAAGAATGTATTGTTAGGGCAACTATTAGGCCATATACGGCTCATCGCCAGGAGGATGAACGGGATTTCGAGGTATAGCATGCGAGGTTTATGAGGTTATTGTTGTTAAAAATAATGAGATATTCCGGTGTAACCCTAACTGCGGTCAAAAAAAGGTGTCGCAGTTTTCAAAAAATGTAAATGCGGGACCAGGCAAGGGAATATCCGGGACCAGACAAGGGACAAAAAAGCCCCCTCATCCACCATCCGGCGGGTGAGGGAGCCCTATTCTTTAATAGAAATAAACTTAATTCAACGGGGTCGCATCCAGGATCACCACCTTGGCAATAACATCCGCGCTAGGCAGCGACGGAGTTGAACCGTTCAACGTGTGGAACCCTATATACACCGAGTTCTTCCAATGCAGGGTATTATACGATACCCCACCCTCCTCGGCCGGCAGCGCATCATAGGTATTCCCTCCATCGAAAGAAAGATAAACCATTACAGCCCCATTGGCCACGATCTTATCATCCACCTCCGGGACATTCAGAACGACAGCATACTGGTTGATCGGACCAGGAGGAAGTCCCGTATAAGCACCAGTTCCCGTATAAGTATCGGCAGTCCAATCCGTGCTTTTAATAGTGTAAATAGCAGAAAAACCCTGGTCCACCACCTGGGTTACATGTTTCGTACAGGAACCCAATGCAAATAAGGATACAAAAAGAGCAACAATCATGGTCGTTCGGGTCAATACAGCGTGTTTTGTCATACTAGCGGTTTTACGTTGTGTTTTAGTCTTTCCTCAAAAGAGCACATTCATTCAAATGCAAATAACCTACCGGTTATTGTCTACAGACTTGCAGAAAAGAAAAAAGTTTAAAATTAAAACCAGATTAATGATGCCCCAGCAGAATCCGAATACCCACTAACCCCAGGCTGACGGCCAGCGCCCTCTCGATAGCACGGCCCTTTACACGATGAGAAAAATAAGCCCCTACCTGCGCCCCGATGATGGCCCCAACACCCAGACAGAGTACCATTCTTTGTATAGCAGCATCCTGATAGCTGCCCTGTACGATATGCACCACCACGCTGACCACCGACATGACAGCCAGGATAAAATGAGAAGTAGCAGTGGCGACATGCACGGGAAATTGCAGCCAGTTGATCAGGGCCGGCACATGTATAATGCCGCCTCCAATGCCCAGTATGGGTGAAATAAACCCCACGATCAGACTAATGCCCCATCCGATATATTTGTTAAAGGAATAACGATAGGTCTCTCCATTCCTGTCCGTCAGGATACTCACCTGTGTCGATCTTCCATATCCCTTGTTCACAGGTATCTTCTGACGCCCATCCTTCTTCAACAACAGATATAAAGCCAGCAACACCAGCAACGACCCAAATACAATAGCAAAGAACGATCTCGAAATATATCGCGTGACCATTACCCCTATAACGCTCCCCGGTATGGTAAAGGCCGCAAATTGTACACCCGCCCGATAATCGATCCGATGCGCCCTCGCATATGCCACAGTCCCTGAGACAGCATTACACGCGACAATAGCCATCGAAATGGCCGTGATAGCGTCCGGTTGCAAAGAAGGATATAAAAAAAGCAGGACAGGAACTAAAATAAAACCTCCCCCAGCTCCTATCAACGTTCCGAGCCCTCCTACCAATAATCCAATTGCAAACAACAGCCAGACAGAATCTATCATGATTTTTATCGAATTATTTCCAAACCAGTACCAACATGCCCGCAAAAATTAGCAGCGCCGCGAGTATTATCCGCGGCGTCAATGGCTCCCGAAGAAAGAAAAAGGACAATAAAATGGTAAAGACAATACTGCCCTTGTCGATGACACTCACTTCAGACACCTTCCCTAATTGTAAAGCCCGGTAATAAAACACCCACGACAAGCCTGTGGCAATGGCAGATAGAATAAGAAAGATCCAATTGTTGCGGGACAAGCCGGTCACCTCCCTGCCATGTCCCCTATAGAACACGATACCCCAGGTGATAAGTAATACCACCGCAGTGCGCACGGCCGTCGCCAGATCGGAATTGACATCCTTTAGTCCGGCCTTGGCGAATATAGCCGTCAGGGCAGCAAAAACTGCAGATAATAATGCATATGCCAACCAGGATGGAATATTCAGCATATGCCCCAAAGATAGTGGAAAAGTTTCCCTGAAAGTTATTATGTAGTCGCCCAGGCCTTCTCTCCCTTCTTATAGTCGATACATCCCTGGTATTTCCCCGGTACGGCTACATAACGCAATGCCTTGGTAGCTCCCGGCTCTGATGTGAAATACCCCCAGAGAGTCAGCTCCTTCATCAACCTGAAATAATGCGGAGGGTCGCCTTCTTTTTTCTTATCGGTATACTGCTTTTGCTCCTTGTCCAGATCCACCAGCAGGTCATGTCTTTCCTGCGCGCTCGCATCGAGGAAAGAATGGCCATTCTTTTTCTTGCTGGCTTCATTCAGCTTTTGCATGCCATCGACAAATACCTTCTGATCCTTCTCGGTGTAACAATCACGGACTATGCGGGTCATAAAATCCCCCACCTTCGCCTCCTTGGCGCCCGGCGTATCCGTCGCAGGCAGGATAGTCTCCGCTACCTCGTCCAAAAAGGCGACGTCGTCATTCGAGAAATTGATACCGGCGCCGCCGATATTCTTATCAGGCTGGCGACACCCGGCCAGAAAAGCTTCCGCCCCCAGGATCGTACCACCCAGCAGCAGGCTTACTCTCGATATTGCTTCTCTTCTATTCATAGTGCAAATTTTTAAATATTACCTTTTTTTAGTTCCTTCACTGCAAAATCCGCTGCCCTGGCGGTCAATGCCATATAGGTCAGCGAAGGGTTCTGACAGGCGGCCGAAGTCATACAGGCGCCGTCCGTTACAAAAACATTTTTAGCATCCCACACCTGGTTATGCTCATTCAACACCGATGTCTTGGGGTCCTTCCCCATACGCGCCGACCCCATCTCATGAATACCATCCCCTACATGATGCCCATTATCCCACGAATGCACTTTCTTCGCGCCCGCAGCCTCCAGCATCGCTACTCCCTCCGCCGCCATGTCCTTCCGCATCCTCTTCTCATTATCCTTTAGCTCGGCATCCATGTTCAGCACAGGCAGCCCCCACTTATCCTTCTTATTTTTATCCAGCGATATCTTATTATCATGATAAGGCAGCAGCTCTCCAAAACCCGTCAATCCCATGGTCCATGCCCCGGGTTCTGTCAGCGTTTCTTTTAATTGGGCCCCAATGCTCAGCTCCGCTACGCTTCTCCTCCAGTCTTCCCGGCTGGCGCCGCCCTGGTAGCCAAAGCCGCGCAGATAATCCCGTTTGTCCCCAAAAAAATTGGCAAACCGCGTTATATAAATGCCGTTCGCCCGGCGGCCATAGACATATTTGTCTTCATAGCCTTCAAAAACTCCTGCCGCCCCCACATTATAGTGGTGGTCCATGATATTATGCCCCAGTTCCCCGCTGCTGCTCCCCAATCCTTCGGGCCAAATATCCGTTGCCGAATTCATCAATACCCAGGCGCTGTTCAGGGCGCTGGCATTGACAAAGATGATCTTGGCATAGAACTCATAGGTGTTGTTCGTTTCCGCATCCAATACTTCCACCCCCTTTGCCTTCCGGCTGTCCTTGTCATACAATATCCTGGTGACAATAGAATAAGGCCTTACGGTCAGGTTACCGGTAGCTACAGCCGCCGGCAATGTGGAAGACTGTGTACTAAAATAGCCCCCAAAAGGACAGCCCTCCCAGCAACGGTTCCTGAACTGACATTGCGTGCGTCCCGGTATAGGCGCCGTCAGATTAGCCACCCTGCCAATGATCATATGCCGCTGGCCCTTCCAACGCTCTTTTATACGCGCCGCCACATCCTTCTCCACACAATTCATTTCCATCGGCGGCAGGAAATGACCATCCGGCAATTGCGCTAACCCTTCCACCGAACCGCTGACACCGGCAAAACGCTCGACATGATCATACCAGGGCGCAATATCCTTATAGCGAATTGGCCAGTCGATGGCCCAACCGTCCCTGGCATTGGCCTCAAAATCAAGGTCGCTCCAACGATAGCTTTGCCTGCCCCAGAGAATGCTTCGCCCTCCCAGTTGGTAGGACCTCCACCAGTTGAAAGGCTTTGTCTCCGTATAAGGACAGTCCACATCCTTAGCCCAGTACTTTATTACAGCCTCCGTGGCGCCCCATGTCCTTCCGATATAAGGATGGTCCTTTAATTCCTGCTGCGTCACCTTTCCCCTATGAGGGAATTCCCAGGGATCCTTATTGGTGTCCGTGTAATCTTTTATATGCTCGAAGTTCCGCCCCCGCTCCAGCATCAGGGTACGCAGCCCTTTTTCAGTGAGCTCCTTCGCCGCCCACCCGCCGCTGATACCCGATCCAATAACGATGGCGTCATAGGTGTTCATATATTACCTTTTTTAAGCTCGTTTACCGCATGGTCCGCCGCCCTTGCCGTCATCGCCATATACGTGAGGGAAGGATTTACACAGGCCGCAGAGGTCATAAACGATCCGTCAGTGACAAACACGTTCTTCGCATCCCATACCTGGTTGAATGAATTCAGCACAGAGGTCTTGGGATCCTTCCCCATCCGCGCCGTACCCATCTCATGGATACCGCGCCCGATAGTCCCATCGCCATCATGGCCTTTGACATTCTTCACTCCCGCCGCCTCCAGCATTTCAATAGCATCATTCATCATGTCAATCCTCATCTTACGCTCATTCTCCTTCCATTCGGCATCGATGTTCAATATATTCAACCCCCATTTGTCCTTCTTTGTCTTGTCCAGCGTCACCTTATTTTCATGATAAGGAAGTATCTCGCCAAATCCCCCGATATTCATTCTCCACGGACCTGGCTCTGTCAACGCCTCCTTGTATTCCTTTCCAATGGCGTATTCCGCTATCTCATGATTATACCCTTCACGGCCTCCTCCACCCTGATAGCCAAAGCCACGCAGATAATCCCGTTTGTCGCCAAAAAGATTGCGATACCGGGGAATATAGATACCATTGGCGCGTCTGCCGAAATAATACTTGTCCTCATAACCCTCTACATGTCCGCCGGCGCCCACACCCAGATGATGGTCCATCAGGTTATGCCCCAGTTCGCCGCTGCTGCTGCCCAATCCGTCGGGCCATATATCCGTAGCGGAATTCATCAGTATCCAGGCGCTGTTCAGCGTAGACGCATTCAGGAAAATGATCTTTGCAAAATACTGGTAGGTCTTGTTCGTTTCCGCATCCAATACCTCTACGCCCGTTGCCTTCTTTTTATCTTTATCATACAGGATCTTGGTGACAATGGACCAGGGACGCAATGTAAGCTTGCCTGTCTTCATCGCAGCAGGCAGCGTAGACGATTGTGTGCTGAAATATCCCCCAAATGGACAGCCCAGCGCGCATTTGTTCCGGAACTGGCAGCCGGGCCTTCCGCCATGCGGTACGGTGATATTGGCCGTCCTGCCGATGATCATATGTCGCATGCCCTTGTAATGCTCCTTTATCCGGGCCGAAACATCCTTCTCCACGCACGTCATATCATAAGGAGGCAGGTACTGACCATCCGGTAATTGAGGCAACCCCTCCTTACTTCCACTGATCCCCGCAAATCTTTCGACATAGTCATACCAGGGCGCGATCTCTTTATAACGGATGGGCCAATCCACGCCAATTCCTTCTTTCGCATTCGCTTCAAAGTCGAAGTCGCTAAAACGGTAGCTCTGACGTCCCCACATCAACGATCTTCCGCCAACATGATAACCCCTGAACCAGTCAAATCGCTTTGTCTCCGTATAAGGACATTCACTGTCCTTTACCCAAAAGTCCAGGTTCCATTCGCTCAGTGGATAATCCCTTTTCAGCACGGGATAATCATGCTTCATCTGCTCAGTAGCCTTTCCGCGATGAGGAAAATCCCAGGCCTCTTTGTTGGCGCTCGGATAATCTTTTATATGCTCGATGTTGCGGCCCCGCTCCAGCATTATAGTACTTAATCCTTTTTCGGTAAGCTCCTTGGCGGCCCAGCCTCCACTAATACCCGACCCGATCACAATTGCATCATACGTATTGTCAGCCATACACGTTAGTATTTAAAAATTGAAAAGATCATTTTCATGGACGGCCCATCATTACACATCACAGATGCGTACGCCCTGCTTCAGGCTCCTCAGCTTGTCCGGTCTGGCAGGTATGAACTCCTGCGCCACATAGCCCTTGTATCCTGTAGCCACTATCGCCTTCATGATGGCAGGATAATAAAGCTCCTGCGAATCGTCGATCTCATGACGACCAGGTACCCCACCCGTATGATAATGACCAAAATATTGATGATTGTCGTTGATGGTCCGGATAACATCTCCCTCATCTATCTGCATATGATAGATATCATACAACAGCTTGAAATTTTCGGAACCCACCCGCTTCACCAGTTCGACACCCCATTTTGAATTGTCGCACATCTGGTCGGGATGATTCACCTTGCTGTTCAGCAGCTCCATATGGATAATGACCCCGCTTTTCTCCGCCTGCCCGATGATCTTTTTCAATCCATCCACACAATTCTTTAGACCCGTTTCCCTATCCATCCCTTCGCAATTACCGCTGAAACAAATGAGGTTCTTATAACCCGCGGTGGCGACAAGATCGATGTGCTCGGTATAGTTCTTTATCAGCGTCTCATGATATTCCGTATGATTCCAGCCCTTGGTCAGACTTATCTCCGCCCCATTGCACATGGACGACCAGATGCCGTTCTCCTTCAACACAGGCCAGTCTTTAGGACCTACCAGATCGATGGCGCTAAAACCTATCTTCTTTACCGCTTTACATAATTGATCCAATGGAATGTCCCCATAGCACCACCGGCATACGGAGTGATTGATATTACCCTTAAAGGCCATGTTCTTTTGATTTGCTTCTTCAGGGCTGTCAAAGGACGACAGCATACCCGCTGTTCCCAATACTGCTGTCCCCGCTACAATGTTCTTGATAGCAAGACGTCGGGAGGATGGATTAGACATAAATGGTTCCGGTCGTTAAAAAAAGTAATTTACAAAATGTTCGCATGCATCCAGCCACAAAAAGGACGCATGGCATTAAAAAAACATTAATTGGCCGATCCGGGCTGCATTTGCTGTTTATGAGCAGCATATGTTTTGCGACGGACTATATATATGAGCGTAAATACCACGATCAGTATCGCCGGCATAATAGCCACTTTCATAAAAGTATTGGAGCCCGCAATAGCATCGGCGTGCGCGGCGTCAGTCCCTCCGGCAATAGCGGCATCCTTGAAATTCTGATACCATTTTCCCATCAGGGGCAATATCAGCGATACGGAGAACATGCCCGCGCCCCCCATGATCGAAAGCCCCAGCGCCCCGGATTTGGGTACATACTCAGCTACAAAACCCAGCATGGTCGGCCAGAAGAAACAGATACCCGCGGCAAATACAAAGGCTGCCCCAAAAGCTGCATAACCGCTGGCCTTGCTCATCAGGATCAATCCGATGGCGGATAATATCGCGGAGAGGATCAGCATCCCGTTCGGGTTCAGACGGTGTACCACCGGTCCCGCAAAGCTTCTGCCCAATGCCATAAGACCATTGATGAACACCAGTACAAGGATGCCCGAAACATTCGCCCCCTGCAATAAAGCAACGATCCATTGGTTCGTCCCCAGCTCCGTCGCCGCAGTCAGGAACATACAGGCCAGCATTACCAGGAAAAGAGGGTTCAGACAGGAAAGGAACATATCTTTCGTGCTAACACCGCTGGTAACTCTTTCCGTCTTGGGAAATTCCAGGCTCCAAAACATCCATCCATATATAATGGCAGGAATAAACAATACGCCGATCAGCACATGCCAGTTCAGATGCAGCTGGTCCATCAATAAATATGCTATGACGCCACCCAACGCCAGACCACCGGGAAACCAGACATGGAACCTGTTCAACATCATCGTCTTGTTATTGGGATAAAGCGTCACCGTCAGCGGATTACAGGCAGCTTCCACCATCCCGTTGCCGATACCCATACACAACGTCCCGATGAACAGCATGGTCGCATCTTTGGCCAGCAGATAGACGATCGCTCCGGCTATATGACCGATAAAAGCCAATCCTAACAATTTCTTCATACCCAGCACATCACACAACGGCCCCCCAAAGATCATCGCCAGCGTAAAGCCATAGAACGCAGGACTGAATATCCATCCTATTTGTTCCTTGTCTAAATGAAATTCAGTTCCCCATACCCCCTCCAGCGAAGCCCGGAAGGCAAAGGTCATAGCCGTGAAAATAAGAGCTATCCGGCTGGCGAGAAAAAGCTTGTTAGCGTGAATGTTTGCAGACATGGCAAGTGTAGTTTTTAAATGTGCTTGTTAGGTTTCGTAAGAGTGGTAAATGTACTTTTTTATTTTAAAAAACTACACTGCTAAAGCGGTGCTATATCAATAATTCCTTAAAATAGACACCAATTACTTAGAAAATGTACCAAAAGCTTACAAATAAGATGAATTTCCACTAAGATGCATTAAAATTGTGCTCCCTCCCGCCGATCAGGCGGGTCAAATTAAATGGTTTAATAAAATATAGGATGAAACGCAAATTAAAAATGGGAATGATCGGTGGAGGCAAGAACGCCTTCATCGGCGCCGTGCACCGCATCGCAGCCAATATGGACGGACTCATCGAACTCGTATGCGGAGCCCTCAGCAGCAATCCCGCTACAGCAAAAGAGTCCGGTCTCGCCTTATTCCTGCCGGAAGATCGCATCTACGGCAGCTATAAAGAAATGATAGAAAAGGAAAGTCAGTTGCCCGCCGGCAAACGCATGGACTTCGTCGCCATCGTTACCCCCAATCACCTGCATTTCGAACCCGCCATGCTGGCCCTGGAAAAAGGATTCCATGTCGTCATCGACAAGCCTATGACTTTTTCGCAGGATGAGGCTAAGAAATTGGAAAAAAAGGTCAACGACACAGGTCTCCTGCTTTGTCTGACACATACCTATTCGGGCTACCCAATGGTCAAACAGGCCCGGCAGATGGTAAAAGAAGGTGTCTTCGGTAAGATAAGAAAGATATATGTCGAATATCCCCAGGGCTGGCTCAGCCGCCTCTCGGAGAAAGATGGCAGCAAACAGGCGGAATGGCGAACAGATCCCTCCCGCTCAGGCAAGGCCGGCTGTATGGGGGATATCGGTACACACGCAGCCCACCTGGCAGAATATATCAGCGGTCTCCAGATCAAACAGCTCTGCGCCGACCTGAGCATTTTTGTAAAAGGAAGAGCCCTGGACGACGACGGAAATGTCCTCTTACGATTCGACAACGGCGCCACCGGCGTATTGTTCGCCTCCCAGGTTGCTGCAGGAGAAGAGAATGCCGTCAAGATACGCGTATATGGAGAAAATGGCGGTCTGGAATGGGCACAGCAGGAACCCAATACACTGCTGGTAAAATGGCTGGATCAACCCACACAGGTCTATCGCGCCGGCATGGGCTATCTTTCTTCATATGCCAAACACAACACCCGAACCCCTCCCGGCCATCCAGAAGGCTACCTGGAGGCATTCGCCAACCTCTACCGCAACTTTGCGCTGACCCTGTCCGCCCGCCTGGAAGGAAGAACACCCACTCCCGAAGAGCTGGACTTCCCCACAGCTGCAGATGGCGTCCGTGGCATGGCCTTCATCGACAATGTCGTCAAAAGCAACGAAAGCCTGGAAAAATGGACCTTCTTCACAATCGACTAACCAAAAAAGTATTGTCATATGCAAACTATCAAAGGACCCGGCATCTTCCTCGCTCAATTCATGGGAGACAAGCCCCCTTTCAATTCACTCGCCTCCATCTGTAAATGGGCCGCCGGCCTCGGATACATCGGAGTGCAGATACCCAGCTGGGACAGCCGCTGCATCGACCTCCAAAAAGCGGCGGAAAGTAAGACCTATGCCGATGAGATAAAAGGCATCGTACAGGAGGCAGGCCTTCAGATCACCGAACTCTCCTCCCACTTACAGGGGCAATTGGTAGCGGTACACCCGGCCTATGACGCACTTTTCGACGGCTTTGCCCCGGACAGCGTGCGCAACAATCCCAAAGCCCGCCAGCAATGGGCGGTCCAGCAGCTGAAGTATGCAGCCAGGGCATCCCAAAACCTGGGATTGAATGCTCACGCCACTTTCAGCGGAGCCCTGCTCTGGCCTACGGTCTATCCCTGGCCCCAGCGCCCCGCCGGGTTGGTCGAGACAGGTTTTAAAGAGTTGGCCGCCCGCTGGATGCCCATCCTCGATGAATTCGACAAGTACGGCGTGGACCTCTGCTACGAGATCCACCCGGGAGAAGACCTGCACGACGGCATCACCTATGAAATGTTCCTCGAGCACACCAACAACCACCCCAGGGCCTGTCTGCTGTACGATCCCTCCCACTTCGTCCTGCAATGTCTGAATTACCTGGAATACATCGACAATTACCACGAACGTATCCGTATGTTCCACGTCAAGGACGCCGAATTCAATCCCACCGGTAAACAAGGCGTCTACGGGGGCTACCAGGGATGGGTGGATCGCGCCGGCCGCTTCCGCTCGCTCGGCGACGGCCAGGTCAACTTCAAATCCATTTTCAGCAAGCTCACGGCCTATGATTACAAAGGCTGGGCAGTGCTGGAATGGGAATGTGCGCTCAAACATCCGGAAGATGGGGCTAAGGAAGGAGCTCCCTTTATCAAGGATCATATCATACGTGTCACGGAAAGAGCGTTCGACGACTTCGCCGGCACCGGCAGCGATGAAAAATTTAATCGCTCCGTTCTAGGGTTGCAATAAATTATTTCGGAACTTGGGGCGGCAAATCCATTCCGGACATTGACCCTCATCTAAAAATTGTGTTTATGAAGAAAGGACTAGTCTTTATTTTATCTTGCAGCCTGCTCGCAGCAGCATGCGGCGGCTCTGACAGCTCCAAACCTGCAGAAAAAAAAGATTCCGGTAGCACATCCGGCACTACGGCTCCGGCTGCCGCCGCCACAGGCGACACCAAAGGCCTGGAGCTCATCGGCAGCAGCGACTGTACCACCTGTCATCGTCTGAACAAGGCCAGCAGCGGCGCCTCCATCGGACCCGCTTACGACGAAGTGGCGGCTAAATATGCCCCCGCAGCCGACACCACCATCGACAGGCTGGCCGGTAAGATCATATCCGGCGGCAGCGGCGTATGGGGCACAGTTCCCATGACCCCTCACGCAGCTCTCACCAAGGATGATGCGACGACGATCGTGAAATACATCATGACATTGAAGAAATAAACAACATGAAATATACGATTGCTGCCCTGCCTGCCCTCCTATTGATGGCAGCCCTACCTGTTTCCAGGGCCAAACACAATAAAAACGCCGACGGCGGATGGAAAACGCTTTTCGACGGAAAGACTACAAAAGGATGGCACACATTCGGTAAGTCCCAGACCGACCCTCAATGGGAAGTAAAGGATGGCGCCCTCCACCTGGACAAGTCGAAAAAAGGGCAAGGTGATCTCGCCACAGACGGCGTCTACGGCAACTTCGACCTCCGGCTGGAATGGAAAATATCGCCAAAAGGCAACAGCGGCATCCTCTTTTACGTACAAGAAGATACTGCCAAATACAAAGAGTCCTATTACACAGGCCCCGAAATGCAGGTGCTCGACAACGACGGACACCCCGACGGTAAGATACACAAACACCGCGCGGGCGATCTGTATGATCTCATCGCCTGTAGTAAAGAGTCGGTCAAGCCCGTAGGAGAATGGAACCAGGTAGAGATATACAGCAAGGACGGCACGTTGAAATTATTCCTCAACGGGGTCAATGTGGTATCCACCACCCGGTGGAATGAGGAATGGAAAAAAATGGTAGCAGACAGCAAGTTCAAACAATGGCCCGCTTTTGGCACATTCTGGAAAGGCAGGATCTGTCTGCAGGATCACGGCAACGAAGTATGGTATCGCAATATCAAAATAAAACAACTTTAATAAGTAACCTCCACATGAGAAGACCTTCCTTTCTCCGCTTTATGGCTGTCCTGGCTTTTGTAATGGCCAGCCTGCTCCTGACCAGTGCGACAACCCGTTCCTGGCCAGAGATATTTACCCGGCCCAAAGTGCTTATTTTCTGCAAGACCAATGGCTACCACCACGCCAGCATAGCAGCCGGTACAGTCGCGATAAAAAAGCTGGGAGAAGAGAATGGCTTCGACGTGGACGTCACAGAAGATTCCACACAGTTCCGTTACAAGAACCTGAAGAAATACTCCGCGCTCATTTTCCTCAGCCCCACAGGTAAGGTATTTGGTCCCGAGGAGGAGAAAGCCTTGCAGAAATATATCCACCACGGCGGAGGGTTCCTGGGAATACACGCCGCCACCGACTGCGAATACAATTGGCAATGGTATGGCGATCTGGTAGGAGGATATTTCAAGTCCCACCCCAAACAGCAACAGGCCAATATCATCGTCGTGGACAAGGATAACCCCGCCACAAAAGGCCTGCCCGAAACATGGTCACGCTGGGATGAATGGTATAATTTCAAATACCTCAACCCCAATATCCATGTGCTGTTGAAGATTGACGAAAAATCATATACTGGTGGAGAGAATGGCGACAATCATCCCATGGCCTGGTACCACGAATACGAAGGTGGCAGGTCCTTCTATATAGAGTTGGGACATACGGACGAATCCTATTCGGATCCCGCCTACCTGGGACTTCTCCTTGGCGGCATTCAATACGCCATGGGCAGGAAATAACCCTGGTCGCCGGTGATCAGGCGCCCGCTAAAACACTTTGGCAAAAGACAGTCCAAAGGACCCATTCTGATAAGAAGGCATCAGCACTGTTCCCGTGGATTTACTGCCAAATGCATGCTGTATTTTCGGATATAGCCAGTAAGCCAGGCGCGTGCCCGCAATGCCAAATCCGGCGCCGGCCACGACATCATTGAACCAATGCTTGTTGTTATACATACGAAGGATTCCGGTAGTAGTAGCCACAGCATAGCCGGCTATCCCATACCAGGGACTGACGTCCTTATACTCCATACGCAGGAACTCCGCATTGGCGAATGCCTCGGCCGTATGCCCCGACGGGAATGAAGTATGATCCGAACCGTCAGGCCGCAATACATGTGTGCTGTTCTTCAAAGAAAAGACCGCCGCATTGGTAAATAACTGGGACATCAAAAAAATGATGGTTCTATCCTTGAAATTATGCGCCCCATGAACGCCGGCGGCATTCAGTCCATATACGGCCAGGGCAGGCACGAACATAAGGTAATTATCCGCATGCATGGGACGATGCGGACCATCCGTCCATATTTCATCCTTTATCGTGGAATTGACATGTTGCAATCCGCTGACATGAATGGCAGTATATCCATAGGCTATCATGGCGGCAGGCAGGATGAACGATTTCACCGGGAAAGGCTTCTGATAGGCTGGAATGCTCCAGTCCAGGTGATGACGAAAAGGAAGCGTATCATGTATTCCCGCGGATGCCGGGGTGGCGCTTACCTCTTTTATAAAATTGCTGCTCCCCTCCTTGTTTAGGACGAGGGAATCCTGAGACCTGGCTGAGAGGCAGACGCTTATGGACAGCGTCAACACAGTTGCCATTTTCATCATGTGGGGCTTGTTTTAGTCGTTGAATGATTACAACGGCAAAAATCAGGAAAAGTTCTGTTGAGATCTTGATTTTATGTCGCAAATGCCCCTTAAAGCCGTGTTTTAACACGAAATTAAGGACTTCCCCCTACGATAGCCTGGCCCCGGCTCCACAAGATCACACCATGGGCAGCTTGTACCCATTATGATATTCTTTCACCAGATATTGCTGGTTGATCTTATCCGCGTCGAATTTGCCCGCCTTTTCATCCCATACCAGCCGCTGCCCGCTGCGGAAGCTGATATTACCCATCTGAGCCACGATTGCAACGTGAGAGCCAGCTTGTATGCTGCAGCGCAAATCCTCCATTTTCCGGCTGCGGACCACGTCGATGAAGTTGGCCATATGCTTGTCCAGCCCATTGTCCGACGGCTTTTCAAAAGGCTTGCTTACCTTATTCTTTGACTGTTTTTCCTCGATGACCTCCCATCCCCCCCTGCTAAGCACCAGCGTGCCGTTATTGCCGATATAGGCAATGCCATGGTCGCGGCCATAAGAGCCATTGTCGATACCCATCGCATGATCCCAGACAAGGTTGAAACCATCAAATTGGTACAGTGTTGTCAAGGTATCAGGCGTCTCCTCATAAAGATCAGGGTAAGCAAAATTTCCACCCAGGGCGGCAATAGTCTTGGGTACCCCGGCCTTCATGCCCAATAGCCCATAGTCCAGCAAATGCACACCCCAGTCGGTCATAAGCCCACCGGCATAATCCCAGAACCAGCGGAAGTTGAAATGGAACCTGCTGGCATTGAAGCTGCGGGTAGGCGCAGGCCCCAGCCACCTCTTAAAATCCACCCCTTCCGGCGGATTGGAATCCGGCACCACCGGCCCGGGCTTCATCCAGCCCTGGTAGCACCAGACCTTCACCGTACGTATATTACCAAGCACACCCGACTGCACATAATCCACCGCATCCTTGAAATGCTGCTGGCTGCGCTGCCACTGCCCTGCCTGGACCACACGGTTGTATCGCTGCTGGGCAGCCATCATGGCCCTGCATTCACCAATGGAATTACCCACCGGCTTTTCTACATAGACATCCTTCCCGGCCTGACATGCCTCGATCATGATCAACGCATGCCAATGATCGGGAGTGCCGATAATCACCGCATCGATATCCTTCTGCTCCAGCAGCTTCCGGTAGTCGGAATAGGTCTTTACCTTGCTGGTATCCACATTTATCTTGGAAAGATCTTTCATCCTTCTGTCAAGGACATTCCTGTCTACATCGCAAAGAGCTACCACATTGACGCCGGGCAGCTTCAGGGCAGCCGAAAGATCGGCCCACCCCATCCCATTGATGCCGATAGCCCCTATATTGATATGGTCGGCGGCTGACATACGCCCTAAGGATGAAAACGTCTTGCTGTCAAAGGAGGAAAGCAAAAGAGCTCCGCCCGCTGCGAGGGAGCCCTGCTGAAGAAATTGTCGACGGGTTGGCATAGCGTTCGTAAGTTGATTACGATGCCAATTTAAGGAAAAATTACAATCGGTTGCAAATAAGTTTACTGCCTGGTAAGGACAACGGTCTGTGTCGCCACATCATGCTTCTGCGCAGGAACACCGAGACTGTTGTCTACAAAGCTGGTATCGAGCTTCATGATCATGGTCAGCGTGTTGCCGCTGAGCGTATATTTACCCCCGGAAGCGCCGCCCGTCGTTCCACCCCCCATCGAAGAAAAACCTCCGGCAGGGAAATAGATACTGTCCGCGCCTACCAGCTTGAAACTGGAGACGGAATTAGTGGGAGGCAATGTATAGGATACAGGTTGAGTTCCCGACTGCTGCACGACATCATTTATATAATACGCATAGCTTGCATCGGCTGATATAGTGTAAGCCAGCCCCTTAGTTGTCATTACTCCACCGCCGATAGATACTGTACCCTTATTGTCTGTCGAGGTAAAGCTGGAGGTCGTCACAGTCTTTTCAATATCGCTTACACTATAATTAACTACCGCGGTACTGCTTGTATTCGCACTCATGGAAGTAAAATTCCAGTTCCCGTCCAATGCACTTTTCTGGCCCGAATCCTTTTTACAGGCGCTTGCAAATAACAGGAGAAGGCTTGCTGTTGGCAGTAAAAATTTCATACGCATAAATAGGAGTTTTAGGATTTACGTCTAAATATAGCGTTTATCCCCCGTATCTCCTAATAGCTATACTCGGGAGGCTCGACACCGTTACACCGCAGATAAAGTACGGCCTGCCCCCTATGGTGTGTAATATGGTCCAGCGTAGCATGCAGCCCGGCCACAACCTCATCCGTCAACGAGATCCGGCCCAGGGTTTCGGCCAAAACCCCGTACGCCTGTAACAGCGCCTTTTGTACTGCCTGTTTGTCGCTCTTCACCACCGGAGGCGCCCAATCGGTCTTTTTCCCCTTTACGTAATTGTCCTTCCACCACTCAATACCATATGCGATATGCTGTAATAGCTCGCCAAAATTCCAGCCCGCCCCCGCTGGCCGGAAAGTATAACCCGCTTCCGGCATCACGGCAGCCACTTGCATTGTGTAATCTTTTGATCTTTCTAATGTTGCTGATAATTGCTCTTTCATATTCATATTTTTATAGAGCAAATCTATCCGCCAGTCAGGACGAAGAGTTACGAAATCTTGCTATTTTCAGCCGGCCTTGCAATTTCCAAACGCCAGCGGGCAGGAGAACATTTGTATTTCTGACCAAATGCGGCCGTAAAATGCTCCACTCCATTGAAGCCGGACTGATAAGCTATATCCGCTATAGGACTCGCGGTGCTGCGCAACAGCGTGGCCGCATGATGCAGACGTATGGTCAGCAGGTATTGATGTGGCGTGCTATTCGTAAAGATCTTGAACAACCTGCTGAAATGAAAAGGGCTTACACAACAATGGTTCGCAATTTCCATCAGCGACAGGTCCCGCGTAAAATTGGCAGTAATATATTCCTTAGCACTTTCCATCGTTGTAAGATGCTGCTGCTTGAGCCTTCCATTGATCCGGGTATCCGGCTTGTATTCCGTAATAGCGCCCAGAACGGCTTCAATGATCTGCATCACTAGCTGGTCTATCTGCAGCTTGCTCCTCTCCCGGCTCAACAGCAGCTGTGCCACGGCATAGTGCAGGTACTCCATCCCCGCATCCGTGCGCACCAATGCAGAATGCCAGTCATTATCCCATAAAAATCCGATCCCCCGGTACCGTTCCTTCAGTCGCCCATAAAAATCCTTGTTGAACTCGAAGATCGTACACTCGTCCGGCACAGCATGCGTATGGGTGATAGTCCGCTCATACTCCGGCTTGCTCACCAGCACCGCACCGGTATAGGAATCCAGGTGACGGCGGAAAACATTAAAGATAAAATTACCCTTCCTTACAAAGCTGATACAAAAGCTGTCCCCATACTCCGGCTTGGATTCCCTGCAGCTCGTACACCGGCAGCGAAAATCCACCACCCGGTAAAAGTCGGAGCTGTACAACGTATGAATATCCGCATCTATGAAGGAGTAATCATTCATCTTCCTTAAAGGTAACAAAAAAGCCGGCCCAAGGGCTGGCTTTTCGTAAGTTCTCATGCAACTCTATTATGCAGGCTTATATACCCATACGGCAAATGTGCCGGGAATGACCTTGCGCGTTCCTGCCTCGAACTGCGGAGCGCTGAAATAGATCTTCCGGGTCTTCTTATCGAACGCCATTGTCTTGGCACGTTGTGTCGTGGTAAGGGTTTGAATGACCTTATATTCATCGGCGGACTGCTGCTGGATGATAGTAGCCGTCCCATCTCCATTGGACACAAATACGAGCTTATGTGCTGCATCATAAATGACCGCATCTACACCCGCACCTATCGGCAGGGTCGTTATTACCTTCCCGGTACCGGCATTCAGTACACTAAGTCCCTTATTCGCACGACATCCCGTAAAAAGACGCTGATTCCCCGCATCGAAGGCCAGCCCCGTAGGCTGGCCGCAAGGCGCCAGGGGGTAGCTTGCCTTTACGGTAAAGGTCTTGGTATCGATGACCTTTATGACATTCAGATCCTCGATATTATTATAGATCAAACCCTTGCCATTGGACACGGCGAACTCAGGCCCGCCTCCGAGATCGATCTTTTTCTCCTCTTCCAGCGTTTGCGTATTGATGGCAATGGTGCTCTTGCCATCCCCATTGAATACAAACACCTTTTTGGAAAAAGGATCATAAATAATACCATCAGGGTCCTTGCTGCTCAACGGTATCGTCTTTATCGTCTTGAAGCTGGTAAGATCGAAAACGACTACCGCATCGGCCTTGCCGTCGCTGATAAATCCCTTATTCACCTCATTTACGATCGCCACCCCATGTACTCCTTTCATCCCATCGACAACCCCAACAGGCTGCTCCGTAGCCAGATCTATCACATTGAAGGCGGTACCATGCGACACAAACAAATGATTATTGACCTCGTCGATAGCCATATAATCATACCCGCCATCTCCAGGCACAGGTATCTTCTTCTCGAATGTATATTCCTGGGCATGCCCCGTATAGCAAATTGCCGATACAAGCAGCGCCATACCAATAGGTCGAAAGCTCATTTTCATTTTTTTATTTTCAAATTTAGGAGCCGCTACCAGCGGCTCGTCCGAAGGACAGACATTAGCGGTTTGCGGGAATTGGGCTATTTTTCAAGGGGAGACCAATTCCCGCACAAATCTATAGGCCAATCCTGTAGAGAATTTGTGTTTAGTGTTTATTTCCCTTTCCATCCGAAGTATAGGCCCCGATGTCATTGTTATACGTGGGATTACCCTTGCCAAGAGCGGCTGAGCCGGTCTGCAGGTGATAGTCGTTGCTGGTAGAGGCGCCGTTTTTCGTAGCCACCTTTCCGTCAAAGCTCTTGAACATAGGGTCCTTGTCACCCACCTTGGTAGAGATCAGGTCTGTGGATTGAGGTTTGCCAACACCATCACTTGGATAGAAATTGCCACGGATGTTGATCTGGAGATTGCCTCCCTGGGTAGTGTCCAGGTAAGTATCCTGGGACGCATAGAACAAATTATAACCGTAATGGAGGTCTGCTGCATTTGTATCCGCGTCCTTGAAGATCTCCAGCCCCTGGTAATTGTTCATCATGATATTGTTGTAGATATTCCCCTTGGCGTTCAATCCTACGGAGACGCCTCTTCCGGGCTCTGCCTGTCCTCTGCGCCACCCGTTACATACCAGCGTATTATTGTAAACATCCACAATGGTCTGGGGAAGAGGCGCTGTAGAGCTCGTCTCCAGCTTGACACCCGTACCGGCCTGGCTATAGACCACATTGTACGCCACGGTCCCTGTAACGCCTGATTTCAGGTTGATCGCCTCGCCATCGGTGCTTCCGGAACATAGGATGGTATTCCTAAGGATGGTTATGGTGGCGCCATTCTGCAAACGTAGAAGATCGTCCTGGCCATTCGTAAACCAGCTGTCTTCGATGTCTACGGGGATAGCCTTATTTACAAACACCGTTTTGCGGGCGCTGCCGGTGGGATCAGGGCCACCCGTATTATCGATATGCGCCCACTTGATGGTCACCGAACTTGCACTGTCGCACTGGAATCCACCCCAGCTACCCGGTAGCTGGCTGTCCGAGTTGAAAGAGATGGGCTGATCCTGAGTACCTACCAGCAACAAGGTCCCTGCAACATTGATCTGGGCATCGCCCTTTACTATTACTGTCACCCCCTGCTGGGAAGCCAGCGTATCGCCGGGCTTGACAGAAAGGTCCCCTGTAATAGTGTAGGTATTCCCCGTAGTGAAAGTCCCTTTCACAAAACCCGATATATTACCCGGGGCTATGGGGTTGGAAGGAGGCACGGTCGGCGTGATCACTTTCGTGGTATCCGATTTCGAGCAGGAAGCAAGCCCCGCGAGTACTGCGGCGGCCATAAGATAGGATGTTACTCGTTTCATATTCTTCATTTTATTTTGTGAGATTTAATGAGTATAGCGTATACCAAGACTGAAATTTAATTTTGTTTGTTCATCGACGACCCGTAGGCTGCCGATCTCCTGTTTTACATGCGTATTCAACAGGTTATTGAATTTGGTGAAAAGGGTAAAGTGTGCCTTCAACTCCTTTTCAGCCGAAAATGCCAGGTTGGACTGAGGTCGCTGCATATAATTGTACCCGTAGATAGGATATACCACCGCCAGCGAATTTCCGCTGTATTGAAAAGCTACTTCAGCGAATAATTTATGTTTTTTGCTCCGGTACAACAGTGACACATTCAGCGTATGGTCCGTCTGCCCCTGCAGCGACCTTTTTTCCAGCGTATCTTTGTTACTGATGCCGGAGGACAGATCATAATAGGATTTGGTGGAATATACCTTCGAATACAGATAGGTGTAATTTCCCGTAAATCCGATGGCCCCGAAAAACTTCGTGAAGGCCAGCTCTGCCCCATAATCGGTGGCATCGGAAACATTTACAGGTTCATACTGAGTGCCGCCGACCAACTCATATTCGATCGGGTCTTTTATCTTTTTATAAAATAGACCCCCAAATATTTGCTCGTCCGCTCCCGGATACCATTCATAGCGGATGTCATAATTGTCGGCTATGGAATGCCGTAGGTCTGGGTTACCCTGAGTGGAAGTAGCGTCGCTGGTGCTATAGCGAACTGCAGGTACCAGGTCATAATAGTTAGGTCGGGCAATAGCCTTGTAATAGGACAATCGTATATTGGTACGAACGCTCGGCTTGTATTTTACATCGATACTGGGCAAAAGGTCCGTATAATCCTTGTCGATCCCATTGATACCCGTGGGATGGAAATTGTTTAGGGAATAACCTTGCTTCGTCTTTTCAACTCGCGCCCCGCCCGTGATATCCACGATGGGAAAAGACAACCTGAATTGTCCATATCCTGCCGTGACATCCTCATACAGACGGTAATTGTTCAGATCATACTCATAGGTGCCGGCACTGTTATACACTGTCCATTGCGCCGAATTGATATCGGTGAATTCCTGTTTGATACCGCTGCTGCTCGTGGTAGGTTTCAGGGTATATTGATCCTCTATATTATATCTTGTTTTGTGCCGGTAGAGCCCGCCCGCCTTCAACTCCAGGGAGCCATTTCCGGGCAGTCCATTCCGGTAAGCCAGGCTGCCCAGTACATCGTAATCCTTATCCACATTGTGCTGCCAGATACGATAGATGTCATCGAAATAGTCAGGTGTGACGACAAAGGCGTAGGGTCCATTGGGGTCATGGGTCGTATGTACCGTATCGATCTTGTTGTTGATAGTCAGGTCCGCAAAGTCAGGCGTCCGTTTCGTAGCATAAGAGTAGACCCCCGTCCAATCAAAAAAGAAGTGGTTCGATAGGACATGCTTGCCTTCCAGTTTGATATCCTCCAGGAATTGCCGGCTGGTGACGGAAGTATAATCCTTGCCTACGGGCCCCGTACCCGGCACGGTTCTGCCACCATTTCCCCCTAACAGGGACGTATCTATGACCTCACGTGCCTGGGCTAAAAAACTATACAAGCTCATGGAAGTAAGAGTGAACTTATTGCGGTCGTTCAACGCATAATCCAGGTGGATAGTCAGGCCGCTGTTCAACTGGTTGGTGGAAAATGCCCGGGTCGCATAGTCGGAATAAGTGGGCGCCCCTTTTGCATGGACATCCGGCGCAGCCTGGTTGAAGGTGGAATTGCTGCCATAATACTGGTCCTGAAAGCTTACCGCCGTCATCAATCCCAGTTTGCTCTTTAAAAATCTCCTGCCATACACCAGAGAGCCGACCGTATTCGGCGGAGAGGTCACCTGCTTGAAATCCAGGTTGCTCCTGCTGAAATCACCCGGCTGCGCTGTATAGCCCAGCCCGTTCTTTTCAATGAGACTTTTTTGCTGGATGTCCTTGTGGGCAAAACTGAGGTATTTCCTGTCGAAGAATATCGCGCTATACCCCACCGAGCCCAACACCTTCCATGTTTCCTTCTCCGGGGCATCCTTCATCACCATGTTTACAGTGCCGCCAATGGCATCGCCTTCCATTTCCGGTGTCAGCGATTTATGCACTTCGATACTGCCCAGCAGGTCGGACGGGACTATATTTAAAGGAACAAAACGCGACTTGTCATCAGGACTCGCGATCTTGACGCCATTGATCAATGTATTGTTATACCGCGGATCCAGACCCCGGATGATCGGGTAGGCTTCATCCCCACCTCCGTTACGCTGAATGGTCAATCCACTCATACGTTGCAGTACATTGGCCGCATTGATATCCGGCGACCGCTCCATCGCCTTGGCCGATATGATATTGACGATGTTATGACTCCTTTGCTCCTTGTCCCTGGCGCCGGCTTCCTCTTCCGAATTGAGCTTACCGAACACCTGGACATCGACCAGTTCCTTGACCCTCTCTTCCAACTCGACCCTCACTTCAGTCTCCTTGTTGGCGCCTACGGTGACATGCGAACGATATGTGTCAAAACCTACAAACTCCACCTTTATATCATACTCACCTGCAGCCAGGCGTTTAAACTTGAACTCACCATCATCATCAGTTAGGACGTTGAAAGCTTTCCCCCTGGCATCCGTAACAGTGACAACAGCTCCATATAATTTTTCCTGCTTGGTCCGGCCGATTACCTTCCCTTTAAATGTAACCTGTGCATAGCCAGATACGGCAACCCCGGCTAATAAAGCAGTTAGTAAAAAACGAAAAACCTTCATGCTGGCATTTTTTGGTAAGGCAAAAGTGCCGGTATTCCATCAGGCCCTCTGCAATCCGATTGTTATTTAATGAAGGGATAATCATTGTATAACTATTTGATAATAATAACATTATAAATTCAGGAAACCTACAGGATATATCCAGGTTCTCTCCAGAATGACTTAGCATTCCCTTAATATTGAGGATTCGAATACAGAATTTCCCCAGAATGTTTTGCTTATTTTAATTTCTATGAAGATCCTTATTGTAGAAGATGAAATAGAGCTCTCCAATAGCATGGCGACATATTTAAGAGGTGAGAGCTATCTATGTGAAATTGCACATGACCACCGGACGGCCCTTGACAAAATTGAAGTATTCGATTACGACTGCATATTATTGGATATTTCCCTTCCTGACGGCAATGGCCTTAATCTCCTTCGCCAGCTAAAGGCGAATAACAAGACAGACGGCGTCATCATCATTTCTGCCAGGAACTCCATCGACGACAAGATAGAAGGCCTCAATCTCGGCGCAGACGATTATATCAGCAAACCCTTTCATCTATCCGAGCTCAGCGCACGTATAAAAGCCGTTATCCGTAGACGAAGGTTTGAAGGCACCAGTGTTCTCGTCTTCAACGAGCTGGTCATCGACATAGAGGGCAAAAGCGTCTTCATCGACGACAAACCGGTAGACCTTACCCGAAAAGAATACGATCTGCTGCTATACCTTGCCTCCAATAAAAATCGCATCATATCCAAGAACGCTATTGCCGAGCACCTGTCCGGCGACGAGATCATGAGCTACGACAACCTGGACTTTATATACTCGCACATAAAGAATCTCAAACGTAAGCTGAGCATGGCCGGTTGTTCGGATTATATTAAATCCATGTACGGCATGGGTTATAAATTCGAGCCAAAGTCCTGACCCGGGCACGATTTTTTCAGTCATTTCTTCGTAAATTGGGATGATTGAGAACGTCAGGCGTCATAATACTGCTTAGCATCCTAAATATGCCATTATCTGCCCAATACTATTTTACCGGGGAGGTAAAAGGCCCACACGGCGACAATCTTCAACATGTCTCGATCCTCGTACGGTCTACAGGAATGATATTTAGGACAGGCCCCTATGGGAACTTCGAGATCGTATCCCGGACAGCAGACGATTCACTGACATTTTCCATCGACGGATATGAGAAATATTCCTCTCCCGTCAGCTCCTCAGGGTTTCTTCGCGTCATTCTAAAAGAACTGCCTTTTCCACAGACCTCCAAAAAGAACAACCTCATCTCCGTCATCAGAGGCGCCGGTACGGAACAACCCTCTGACGGCAATACCTTACAGACATCCCTGGTTGAAAATCCATTTGTCAGCCAGTACGCCACCGTATCGTTTGCCTGTAATAGCAACAGCGTCTCCTATAGCAACATCAAACGCTTCCTTGACATGGGACTGCCCGTGCCGGCCGAAGCCATTAAGCTGGAGGAGATGTTGAACTATCATAACTTCTACTATGAAGATCCTGAAGAAAAATATCCGTTCCATTGTTCATCTGCATTATTGTCCTGTCCCTGGAACGAAGCACACCGGCTATTATGCCTGAATATTTGTGCAAAGAAGGCCATTCTCCCCAACACGCCCCCGGCTAACCTCGTCTTTCTCATCGACGTCACCGGCTCCATGGACATGCCGAACAAGCTCCCACTCGTCAAGGCCTGCCTTCACACCCTGGTAAAGAACCTGCGGAGCATCGACACCGTTTCTATCATCGAATATGGAGGAAGACAGCGCATGCTGACAGGCGTTCCGGGCTCCAATAAAGAACAATTGTTAAAAGTCATCGAACAGTTGTACGCCGATGGCCCCTCTCCTGGCGAGACGGGTCTCGGTATGGCGTATAAAGTGGCCGTTGCTCACTATTTGCCGGGCGGTAACAACAAGGTCATCCTGATCACGGACGGCGATATCTCCTCTTCGTCGGCTAAAAGCCGCGGCCTGGCAGAACTTGCCCGCAGCCAGTATGATGATAGTATACATCTCTCTTGCCTGGGGGTAGGCATGAATAAGGACGAAGAGTCGGAGCTGCCGGCACTGGCCGAGGCAGGACATGGTAACTTCACCATTATAGATGACATGCAGGAAGGCGAAGGGGCGATGCTGAACCTTCTCGCAAATCACCTGCCCGGCGTCGCCGATAAGGTCTGTATCACCGCTCAATTCGATACGACCCTGGTACAGGAATATCGTCTCCTGGGCTTTGAGAATAAACGCAGCGCCCTGGACGATACCGCGCTGCGGCTGGAAGGCAGCAGCATAGGCTCAGGCAATGCTCAGCTGGCGCTGTTTGAGATCATCCCCAAAAAAGACTCCGCTGGCATTGAGAACATAGCCGGCATCCAGATCGACTACTGCCTTCCCGGACAGGGCCAGATGAAGAAGATGAAGTATTTCTGTCCTAATAAATCAGCCCGTTTCGAAAGAGCCTCGGCCTCCCTTAGAAAGGCGGTCTGCATTGCCTTGTTCGGTATGAAACTAAAAGGCTCCGCCTGCACCGCCCAATTCAGCTGGCTGGACATTGAAAAAATGACCAAAAAGGTCTTTGCAGGCAATAATGCCATCGATAGAGACTATATCGCCCTGATGGCCAAGGCACGCAAGGTATACGCACACACCCGCAACAATTAATTGTTATCTTTGTCCCGTATGCGATCCCGGCAAATATTCCTGCTCGTACTGGTCGTTATCATAGCAGATCAGACACTCAAAATATGGGTCAAAACGCATATGGCCCTTGACCATAGCATTCACCTGATGGGCCGCTATTCACAGCTCTACTTCGTGGAAAATGAAGGGATGGCAACGGGCCTGCAGTTCGGAGGCAGCTGGGGCAAGCTTTTTCTCACCCTCTTCCGCCTGATAGCCGTGCTGTTCGGCGGCTTCTATATACAACGGATCATAAAAAAGAACTATCACCCACACTTCATCGTCTGCGCAGCCCTGATCTTCGCCGGCGCGCTGGGCAATCTTATCGACAGTCTTTTCTATGGATTGATATTCGAAGAGAGCACATATAACCATGTGGCGCATATCTTCCCGGCACATGGCTACACCACTTTTCTACATGGCAGAGTGGTCGACATGTTCTATTTCCCATTGATACATACCCATTTCCCCGGTTGGCTGCCCTTTATAGGCGGTAAGGAATTCACCTTCTTCGACGACATCTTCAACATTGCAGATGCAGCCATCTGTGTAGGCGTGATCTATATCATAGTCTTTCAGCGCAAACTCTTTCGCCGGCACTCGTCACAGCAGGACGCTGCTATGGGTTAGAGGAAACCTCGGTTTGCTCCTTAAGAACGGCATCATTCGACTGCCTGTTCCTCAGAACATTGACATAGCTCAGCGCCAGGCGATTGTTATAATTTTCATACGCCTTCTGCGCCCAGGCCATAGCACCATTGAGATCACCGTTAATTTCACTTATGATTGCCATATTATAGCAGGCCCTACCGGCAACTTTCCGGCTGGCATTGGTAGTCTCCTGTTGCCAGAGCTTCGCAGCTCCATCCCAGTTACCCGTTCGCGCCATGCGGGTTGCAACGGTGAAATTAGAGCTCCCTCTGACATAATAAAACCTGGACACACGGACAGAATAAGGCATGATGCGATACGCATACGCCTGCCCTGCCTGGTTACCCACCTTGACCACTTCCTCTTTATGTCCGATAATAGCCGACGCAGCTGCCATGGGGCTTCCCCTAAAAGCAAGGTCCCTGGAAAGAACATATTCATCGAGTATATTCCGGGAAGAAGGATCATATATACGCCAGCCCGTCTTTACCAGTGTCGTCATATTCACCTGCTGCGCCAGCGCGGGCACACCTCCCACCATTGTACCAAGCGCAGTCTGTCCCACGGCGGCCTTGGTCTCCGCATCGAACAGCTCCAGCGAGAACAGCAGGTCGGTATTGTTATCCCTGCATATCTTTTCCACCGTGTCCCACGACATGGCGGACGGGAATACACCCGCGCCAAAACTCCGGAGGTCGAGATTGGTCAATGGCTTGACCATGGAGAAACGATTGTTCTTCATCAGCTCATCCGCCAGTCCGGTCATACTGGCCCTGGCGCCTTCTTTCTGTAAATTGCTCGATTCAAGTGACATTGCCTTGTGAAGGGCGTCGACGGTCCTGGTCTCGTTCGTAGCTCTCGTCCTGTTGACGACAGCCACCGTCTTGGCGTAGTTTGGCAATGTTACGGGCGCTGGTTGCACGACGCTGAGCGACATTAGATTCGTGGAGCTGCAAGATGCGAATAGCAGACCTGCGCTTAGGGCTATACAGAGGTTTTTCATAATGTCTTAGAACGAAAAATCAGAAGGCTTAGTATATGATCATTCCCTCCTGAGACTTCTTACCGGATTGACCAAAGCTGCCATAATTGATTGATAAGCAACGCTCACCACAGCGATCAGGATGGACAGCGCCGCAGCCATCAGAAAGACCCAAACCCCGATCTGTATACGGTATTTGAACCCTCCCAGCCACGAATGCATCGCATACCACGCGATAGGCGTAGCTATGATCACTGCGATCAGGACCAGCCCGATAAAATCCTTTGCCATCAATAAAGTGACACTGGCTACAGAGGCGCCCAATACCTTCCGAATGCCGATCTCCCTCGTCCTCGACTCCGCCATGTAAGACGCCAGACCAAACAGCCCCAGACAGGAAATAAATATCGTCAGTCCGCTGAAAAGCAACCCAAGTATACCCTGCTGCTGCTCCGACTTGAACTTGCTGTTATAGTACTCATCCGTAAAATAATATTCAAAGGGATATCGGGGATTCCAGCGTGAAAAGATCTCCCCGGCTTTTTTCAGATTGGCCGACACAGTACCAGCAGGATTCAGCCGGAAATGCACTACAGGATAGGTCGTAGAAAGTCCCTGGATGATCATTGGCTCCACGGGGTCATAGGGGGACTCTATGATAAAATCCTTCAATACCCCTACTACATGACAGTTGACACCCTGACCATTCCTGATCATCTTGCCCACGGGATCTTGCAGACGCATGGTCTTCACCGCCGTCTCGTTCAGCAGCACCGCCGTACTATCCGTAGGATAGGTCTTCAGATCGATGTCCCTCCCCTGTACCAGTTGAGTACCCGTGGTGCGTACAAAATCAACGTCGCTCTCGAATTGAGCAAAATTTATCTTTTTGTCGGTCTCTGTGCTCCCGGGCCAGGAAAACCCACCCACCGAGCCCCATATACGGGTGATGGGAGAGAATAGCTTGGTCACCGAAATGGCAGCCCCGCTGCCGATCAGTTCCTGCCTGATCTGATCGTAATGAACCAACACATCCCCCTGCGCAAAAGTAAAGACCAATTTGTCCCTGTTATAGCCTGTGTCCCGGTTCCGCGCATATTGTACCTGCCGGTGGACAACAATGGTGCAGATAATAAGGACAATGGAGAAAGTAAACTGTAGCACGACCAGCACCTTGCGGGGCGTCAATAGCGCATTCATCTTTTGGAAGCTGCCTTTCAACACCGACGCAGGCCGGAAAGAAGAAAGATAAAATGCCGGATAGCTGCCCGAAACGATACCCGTGAATAGGATAAAGCCCGCTGCAAAATACCAGAAGCTGCTATCCGCATAGTTCGTATGCAGGTCGGCGCCAATCAGCTGGTTAAAACTTTTCAGGGACAGTTCCACCATAAAAAGGGACAGCACGAATGACAACGCAGCCAGCACAATGCTCTCTCCAATGAACTGGGCTATCAGCGAACCCCTGGCGGCGCCTACCACCTTGCGTATACCAACCTCCCTCGCGCGCCTTTCGCTACGGGCCGTGCTGAGGTTCATAAAATTGATGCAGGCTATCAGCAGGATAAATACCGCGATCACCGAGAACATTCTCACCATGGATATCAGCCCGCCCGTCAGACGGCCATTCTCCACCCTGGAATAAAGATGCGCCCGGACCAGCGGTTGTGTAAATGTCTCCTCACGCAGATCCTTATCCTTCGTTTGCTGCTGAACAAAATGGCTGATCTTCGAGTCGAACACAGCCTCCGACGCACCCGGTTTCAATGCGACATAGGTCACCGCGTCCGTGAACTTCCAGGACCCGCCGTTATTATCCCACCCTATGCGGTGAAGATAGCTCCAGGGCAAAAGATATTGAAAGGTGAATTCCGTATTGCCCGGCAGGTCCTTTAACACCGCCGTCACTTTAAAATTATCCGTGCTGTCGATACGGACCGTCTGCCCGATAGGATCTGCGTCACCAAACAAATTTCTGGCTACATGCTCCGTAAGCACGATACCCTCGTCCCTACTCAGGGCCGTCTGCACGTCCCCTTTCAAAACAGGAAAGTCGAACACACGAAGAAAGGACGAGTCCGCAAAGGCGCCCTGTAGGTTGAAATGCTTTTCCCCCGTATTGCTTACAAGAAAATACACCGTCCTTACGCGCGCCGCCTCCTCAACTTCGCCAAGATCCTTTTTCAATTCCCCCGCCATCAATGACGACACGTGCGGCCATGCATCAGGCTTCCCATTGTATTCCCCCCGGGTGTACAGCTGGTAGATACGGTCCGACTTCGCGAACCATCTGTCATAGCTTATCTCATGCTGCACCCACAGACCGATCAGCAACGCGGATGCCATGCCGATAGCCAAACCGATAATATTGATGGAAGTAAAAGATTTGTTACGCCACAGATTGCGGACCGTGACAAGAAAGAAGTTCTTTAGCATACATCAATTTACAACATATCTTTACGTATGCCAAATACACCCCCTACCTTTTCAGGCACCATCCCCGAAAATTATGACCGCTACCTGGGTCCCTATATCTTCGAGCCGTATGCCCGGCATGTCGTAGAATGCGCGGCTTCCGGCACTCCCGGGAACATCCTGGAAATAGCTTGTGGCACGGGCCGCGTTACACGTCATTTGCAAAAGACCTTTCCCGGCGCCCGCCTCATCGCCACCGATTTCAACAACGATATGATCAACATCGCCCGTCAGCTGACACCGGGCACAAACATCGAATGGCAAACAGCCGATGCCCAGGAGCTCCCCTTCGAGGACCGCTCATTCGACCTCGTGGTCTTCCAGTTCGGGCTCATGTTCGTGTCCGATAAGCAAAAAGCCCTGGCAGAGGCCCGCCGTGTATTGAAGCCGGGCGGACGGCTGTTGTTCAGCACCTGGGACAGACTGGAGAACAATCCTGCTTTCAATACCGCCGATAGGGTGGTAAAAAAATATTTTCCCATCGACCCTCCCCGGTTCTTTCATCTTCCATTCTCCTTATATGACGACGACCAGTTGACAGCGTGGACAAAGGCAGCCGGCTTTACAGATGTTCGTGCCAGCCTGGTGAAGTTCACAGGCTATAGTCCATCCGCCGCCGACACCGCTGCCGGCATGCTGGAAGGTTCGCCCATGTATGCCACGCTCAACGAGCTGGCCCCCGGTCAGTTACCCGTTATAAAGGAGGACCTGACAAATGCGTTGGCAGAGGAATTTGGCGAAGCGCCGCTGACAAGCCCCACCCAGGCCTGGGTGGTAGACGCCTCCACTTTCTCGCCTGGCCCCAGCGGGACATCCACATAAGAGATAACATGCCCCCATTTATCTTTCTTTTGCTGTAGCGCCACCGTCTTCCCGCCGACGCTGGCCTTGGCAAAGGCTCCGGCAAATTCCGCCCGCCAGACGATCTTACGCTTGCCCGTATTGGCCGCCATGCTCCGCATCCCGCCCGTATGTCGCACCGTCAAGATGGTCCCCAGAACAGGGAGGTCCTTCAACCAGGATTCGCCTGCACCACGCTGACGATGCAGCGTTGACACGATCCGCGTCCCCGGTATCACCTCGACCCCCATCAATCCCATGACCACACCCTGTACCACACCAAACGAAACTTCAGGATATTCGCGGCGATCGGTAGCCGGATCAGCCAGGTATAGGATCGTATGTCTTGCCGTATCCCAATACCCCTCACGGTAGAACAAATACGGCAGGTAGGAAGTATTCTCCATATTCCATTTTACAGATGCCAGATGGTCGATAGTCCGCCGCGCGCGCGCCGTATCATGCAGCACATCGAACCACAACAAAAAGGTCTCCCCCTCCCCCATCCCGAAATGACCCTCATTGCTATACCATGTCCAGTACCTGTCTGCACTGTCGCTCCACCAGTCTTTCTCGAGATGCACACGATATTGCCCGGCCCGTCGTGCATAGACATCGGCCTCCCCTTTACGCCCCCGGTGACGCAGCACATCGGAATAGGTCATCAATCCCCGATACAACGCCGCCACAAGATCCACTCCTACTTTGATGTTCGGTATGCCTTCCGAGTACGACGGCAGACCACGGCACCGGTCAAACGCATCCTGTTCATTGAAAGGGACAGGTGCATTGGGATGGGCAGGACGCGTCAACAGCGAGTCCGGCTGCAACACCCATCTCCCGATATATGGACCGACACTCTTTTCCAGGAAATTCCGCGAGACAGGGTCATCATAATAGCTGCTGTCGCCAGTCCATACACCCAACCGCCACATCGCCGACAACACATCGAAATTGGCGTCCAGATTATACCAGAACTCCTTGTCGCTGCGATAGTCCTCCGGCGCCGGAACACCATGCTTGTTCATCTCCCAATAAGAACACCAGTCCTTCGAGGCGGAAATATTCTTCGCAAACAGCCTGAGCATATTCCTGTTCTCTGCATCGAGACCCAGGATGGCGCCGCCAACTGCCTGATGCGATACGTCGCGCATACAAAACGCATCCCTCGGAGGAAGGGCGGATTCATACCAGGGCCCTGCAGGGTCACCCGGCCTTCCCTTGTAACGCAGGGCCTGCGCCTTCGCCCATTCAAATGCCTTCGTTAGGGCAGTATCCGAAGACCCGAACTGCACTCCCTCGTCCTCCGCATCGGCGCCTATTATTATGGGCCGGTCCCCATCCCATTGCACATCCTTCACCAGCCTCCCGTTCTTCCACACCCTGACATGTCTTTCCTTTACGGCAATGCTCCAGTCCCCTCCAAATGCCGCCATATGCTCCAACGACATCGACTTCCATCCGGACGGCAGCCGCGGTATAAGCGAGAACTTTCCCAGCCCCATAGGGTCGATACCAAAAAGTCCTTCCGTCACCACCCGGCAATACAACGCGCTCTCCGCCGACAGATGACGTTGATCTCCTTCCGGCCACGCTTCCACCGGGTAGGGCACGTGCTCACCCAGCAGACGGGTGCGCGAATAATAGGAGAAATACCGGTTACAGGTATCCGTTGCACCCGCATAGAACAGCCCCCTGAACGCATACAACGTGGCCCGGTCCCAAAAGGTCGTATCGCCTGCCTGCGTCAGAATACCATTCTTTGTCCATAAAAAAGGGGAAAGCAGGGCCTTTATCGTTTGCGGGGCCCGGTCAAAAATGCCCATCACCAGCGGCAGACATATCCATGAACGCAGCACCCAATTACCGTCGTAATAACGATACGTATCGAACCCGCTGACCCTGACGCCAAAATACCTGCCGATATTTCCCCTTAACCTTTTCGCCTCCTCCGCCAACCTGGAAGAAGTGACGCCATCCCCCAGCGAAGCCGCCAGACGGGAAGCATACAACCATCCGCCATAAGCCAGCACATTCGTAGATAAATTGATCTTTCCCGCAGGGAACCTCCCTTCCAGCTCATCCGCATCGCTTGCAATGACACCCTCGCTATTCTGCTTTCTCCGCAGATATTCCAGGCACCAGTCGATCAGCGGCCATAACTTTCTCGCCTCGATGGTATCTCCATATGCCAGCCCAAATCGTGCAGCTCCATAAGCGATCATGGCCTGATCCCCCCGATCCCCCGCCCCATCCCAGACGGAATCCCCCTCGGCGACAATAGAGCTCGGAATGGGACGATACGCATCATTCATATAGGAGGCAAAAAGCCGGAAAGTATTTTCCGCCGCCTCATTACCGGCATCATTGCCTAAGAACGGGAAAAAAGGACTGGCATATTCCGCCTGGTCATTGGCCCAGATAGCCGCATAATACTGCCCGCCGCCAGGCCCATGCATCAGCCCCGCCTTGGTATCATAAATACTTTCCGCAGCCCGCAGCTTGGCAAAGTTGAAAAGACGGTCGATGGTATCGTTCGGCGTCTTCAGCACCAGCGCTCCGAATATATTGTTCACCATGCGCTCTCTTCTCTTTAACTCATACCCCGCAGAAAAAGCATAAGCATCTTCCGACGCCCTCCTGACAGAGAGAACATAAGAAAATGAGATGCTATTACCAGGCTGCAGAACAAAGTCCCCTCCGTCATAAGTTCGGCGAGTCACGATAAAAGGCCCCTGCACCTCCTTTGCCCCATCGGTGACACTATCCTTACTCACCACCGGTAGACGCAGATGTAAAGGTCTCAAACCCCGGTTGGTCAGCACATAATCCTCCACATAAGCCCGTTTGTCTACAGAAGGAAAAATGGTCCTTTCCACGACCAGCGGTGTTTGCGTCCCACTGACGATACGAAGCAGCCCCCGGATATAAAAGACATCGGGCCGCTCTATGATCGGCTCGCCATCCACCCGGATAGAATCCGCCATCCGCTCAGCCAGCTTCAGCGTATAGCTGCCCCTCGTATCATTCGGCAGCTTGCGCAACCCCGGAAAGACGAGATGCTGCTGCAATACCAGCCTTCTATTTCCATCGACGCCATAAGTCACGATGACGGCAATCCCTTTTCCCGCCATTTCGAGATGATCTTTATGAACCGCTGCGGCGCCCCCCGCACCTGTCTTCCAACATATCCCCCCATCTCCTGACATGCTCCATCTCACCTGTTGCGCAGATGCGGTCACCCCCCATAAAAGGAATGCACTAAGTAATAATCGTATCATAAGTATACTAGTCTGATCCAGTCTGTAAATATAGCATATTATTTCGCAAGACCCGCTGGTGAAAAAAGTATGAACAACCCCGTCATCATAGCTAATAAAAGCACTGCATACCAATAACGGTCCCGCCAGGGTATCACCTCAACCTTATTATTCAACGGCGTCCGGTATGGCTCGGCCATAGGCCACAGCCGCCCGATCAAAAGCATAAGCGTCGCCGTTACGACAAAAAGAATGGCCAGCACATGCAGAAAATGCAGCCGCACAGGCAGGACGGTCTGCGTAAGCCCATAACAGACGATAAAAAAGACCAGCCCCAGCTTCGCCGCCAGGGGCGGCACCCGCTTCGTCACCATCCCCACGAATATCACCGTGAAGATGGGAACGTTGAAAAACCCGTTGACAGTCTGTATATAGGTATAGAATCCTTTCTGGGCCAGCACCAGGGCAGGAGCTACTGACATCGCAAGGAAACAAATGCCCAGTTCGAACCGCTTCGCCACCCGCACCATGGCCTTTTCTTCTACCCCAAGTCCTCGCGTCATCCGCCAGGGACGATAGATGTTCAGCACAAAAAGTGTGCTGCTGCTGTTGAGCCCCGCATTAAAGGTGCTCAACCCCGCTCCAAAAATGATGGCCGCAAAATACCCGGAGATAAAGGGCGGCGATACCAGCGCCGACAACGCGGGGAACACCTCGGCAGTATTGTGCATATGCGAAAAGACATGCACGGCTATCAGCCCGGGTATATTCAGCAACAGAGGCGACACCAGCTTGCCAAGACAGGCCACAGCGATACCCTGCTGACAGGTCTTCAGATCACGCGAAGCCAGCACCTGCTGTACGATATACTGTTCAGTCCCCCAATAATACAGGTTGACCAGTATCATCCCCGTGAAAAGGGTCGAAAATGGGATCGGGTCCGAAGACCCGCCAATGCTGTTCAAATGATCCTTATGCGTCTCCAGCACGCTGCGAAGCCCCTCCACAGCATCGCCATGCCCTACATATTTCAGTGCAAAAAATGGCAACAGCACCCCGCCCGCAAAAATGCCCATTCCCAGCAGCGTGTCCGAAACAGCTATCGCCCGCAGACCTCCAAGCACGCTGTACAGACAGCCGGTGGCGCCCATGATCCAGACCAGGATCCAGATGGCCGGCCAGTAGCCGATATGCAGCCGGTCCGATAAATGGAATAGTCCGTTAAAAGCCACCGCGCCACTGTACAGCACGGTGGGTAGCAGGTTCACAACATAGCTTACAAGAAAAATGATCGAGACCATCTTCCCCGTGGCCTTGTCGTATCGCTTTGCCAGGTACTCAGGTGTGGTCGCGATACCGGTCCGCAAATAGATGGGCATAATAAACTCAGAGACCACCAGCATCGCCAGCACCGAGGTCATGCCCCAGGCCATCACAGTCATATTGTTGGTGTAGACCAGCTCATTCTCCCCGACGATGGTCGCCGTATTGATATTGGCGAAGAGAAGCCCTCCTCCCACGACCAGGAAACCAAGGCTTCTGCCGGCCAGGAACAATCCGCTCAACGTGTCGATCCTCGTCTTTCGGGATTGCCTCCACGCTACGAAGGCAATGATCCCGGTGAAGAGGAGAAAACTGGCTATCGTGACGATATTTCCCACCTATAATGTATTCCTTCTCCACAACACCATCGGCATCGTCTCGCTCACCGCGTCTCGCCGCATCACGAACTCTCCCGCCTTCTTCCCCATCAGGGAAAAATCGGCCGAATAAGTAGTAATGCCGATCAGCTCCTTGGCCGGCTCATCGTTGTGCGACAGTATTCCCAGGTCCTTCCCCGGCTTCAGCTTCTTTGCCTTGCATTCCTTCAGCATGGCAAATACGGCAAAGTTGTCCAGGGTAAAATAGACCTTTCCCTTTTCGATGGTCCCCGGCTTGAATTCGGGAACAATCCTCCCCTTTATCTTGCTGTCCTTCAGAAATTTTCTAAATGCGCCCACGATCTCTTTCGGGTCGAGCGAGTCCGTGGAGTGATAAAAGATCATCTCGTCGAATTCCCGGATCACGGGCGCCAGTTCCATGAATATGCTGTAGGACGATTTGGCGAACTCCTGTGTGATATGATTGAACTCGCCTTCTATCGGCTCATACCGGTCTACCATCAGGAACCTGTTCCGGGGAATGGCTTCCAGCAACGCCTTTGTCCGGGGATGTGGGATGGGCGCCACTACATACATACCATACTTCCCTTTTACCTGGGTCAGGATAGTGTCGAATACATCGATATTGCCGTGATGAAAAAAGACATTCAGATGTACATTCGGACCAAGCTCAGCCCTGAAGCTGCGATAGAACTGCTCCTCGAACGTATCCATATTGTACATCAGCAAAGCCACCTGCAGCGTCTGCCCGGTATTTCCGTTCGTCACATAATAACCTCGCCCGCGCGTCGATCCCACAAGCCCCCGGTTGATGAGCTCCTGGTACCCCTTCACTACAGTATCTCTCGAAAACCGCAGCTCCCGTATCATCTCGTTGAGGGAAGGCAACATCTCATCCCTTACCAGCACTTTCTCCTCTATCGCGTTGATGATACCCTGTACCAGCCGGTCATGCTTGGAAAAAGAGGGCACCGACTCCAGTTTCTTTATCTCGCCAAACACTGTCTTCATACTTCGTAGAGCTTTTGCCTAAGATACGTCAAGTTTGGACGCTATCAATTGTATCCCGGGTTTTGTGTAAGATTCGGATTCGCTTGTATCTCCGATCTCGGTATCGGATAATAATAAAAACTCGACTGCCATACCCTCTTTTGTACCGTATCGACCTGGTAGCTGAAAGTTGTATTTTGCGCATTGGTCGGCGTAATAATGATACCCAGCGCGCTGCCGGCGCCCTGGTCGGCAATGCCCCAGCGACGAAGGTCGAAGAACCGGTGTCCCTCAAAACAAAGCTCTACCCTGCGCTCCTGGCGGATCTTGTCGATCAGATCGCTGCCCCCCGCCGAGACCACGTCTGGCATACCAGCCCGTTGCCTGATCTTATTCAGATAGGCCAGCGCCGTGTCGGTCTTTCCCAACTCAGCCTCCGCCTCCGCATAGTTCAGATAGATCTCCGACAGCCGGAAGACGATCCATTGAGCAGCGCTATAAGGCTGTACATTGAAGTTATAGTTCGAATCCACCATCTTTAAAATGGTATAGCCGGTCTTCGACGCATTCCAGGGCGAAAGAGCGCTCAGCTTGGAATCCAGCCCGCCCAGCCAGAACTGTGCCGGCCTCCCCTGGAAAGAAGCTCCATTGGTTAAGATGTCGGCATACAGCCTGGGATCACGATTCTGATATGGATTGGCCGCCTCGGTGGGGTTGCTCCAGTCGAAAGCCGTGCCATCGCTCATTTGGAACGCATCCACCATTTGCTGAAGCACATTGTACGCACTATACCCATTATAGCCGTTAGGACTAAGGTCACGGTAGACGGTATTCATCCTGTCCTGGAAAACATTACCATAGACTCTCCCAAAGATCACCTCCGAATTGAAGAAGTCGGCAAAGATCTTCCCGTACGTAGTGGATGTTCCATACAGCGAATATTGATTCAGGTCGATCACCGCCCGCGCCGCATCGGCAGCCGCCTGCCACTTGGACATATCGTTCGTGGTATTGAAATAGGGACTGGCGGCATACAGCAGAAGACGTGATTTCAGGGCCAGAGCCGCGCCGGTAGTTGCTACGCCCTCCTGTCCCGAAGGAGCCGCTGACTGAAGGCCCGGAAGAGCAGCCGCAATATCCGACAGGATAAAGGCAGTCGTAGCATCCCTGGAAGCCCTCGTCTCGGTAAATTTAGTATCGCTCGCGGTATAGACCTTCGTGATCAAAGGCACTCCGCCAAAACGTTTTTCAAGCTCGAAATAACAAAGAGCCCGCAGAAAATATACCTGTGCGGTCATCGACTTGATCGCCGCCTGATTGCCCACCGTATCCAGCTGCCCTATATTCGCAAAGAACATATTGGTCTTTTGAATGGTGCTGTACAGGGTCGACCAGAAATTGAGCGTCGAACTGTAGTTCAACGGGAAAGAGCTTTTCTGATTGTCGGGCGTAGCCTGTCCCTGCACATATTGATTCTCGTTGCACCAGTTGAAATTGCTGAACAGCTCGTCGGTTTGCGAGCCCCACCCAAAACCTCCATCCTTGAAGGCAAATACGGACTCGGCATAGATCTCGTTGACGAATACCTGCACCAGCGCAGAGCTTGTCCACACGGCATTGGTGGAAAAGGAATTGGTAGGCTGCAGATCCAGCACCTTATTACACGATACTCCGCTCATCAGCACCGCCAGCCCCAGAATGACATATATCTTTTTCATGATGATCTTCTTTTGATTATGCTAAAAATTGACGTTCACACCCAGGTTCAGCACTCTTTGCTGCGGATAATATCTGCCGCTGGTAGCCGACGCGCTATTGGGTGAGGTAGTGCCCGGCGCTTCGGGATCGAATGACGGTCCCCATTTGTCGATGGAAAAGAGATTATTGCCGCTGATATAGATCCTGGCGGAAGATATCCTGGCCCGCTGCATCAACCTGCTCGCACCGATATTATAGCCAACCTCCACGTTCTTCAGACGAAGGAAACCGTCATTCAACAGCCAGAACGTAGACTGATAGGTATTGGAACCGTATGTTGCATTGGTAGGCCCGTTGAAGGTCCTGGGGTATTTGTTATCCCCGGCCTTTTGCCACCTGCCGTCATAGAACTGCTGCGCCATATTGAGTCCCCCGGGTTGCAACAAGGCTTGCGCACCCGCCTGCCCCTGAAAGAAGATAGTGGCGTCGAATCCCTTGTAACGTCCGCCGAACGTGAAGCCATACATGACCTTCGGAGTGGACGATTGATTGGTGCGCACTTTGTCCAATCCATTGATGACACCGTCCCCGTTAATATCCTTATACTGAATGTCGCCGGGACCCGAACCCAGCGGATGCGGGGTCTTGCTCACCGTCGCCGCATCCTGGTAAAGACCTTCTGCCTGGTACACCAGGAAACTTCCGATTGGATGCCCGGTCGCACGCTGATAATCCGGTACGGAAGAAGGCTCCGCTTCATAGATCACCTTGTTGGCTGCATAGGTAAAATTGCCATTGATGAGATAGGAGAAATCTCTATTGACGCTCTTACGCCATCCTACCTGGAGCTCCACGCCACGGTTCAGCACTTTACCCAGGTTCTCATCCGGCAGGCTGAGACCCGTGTACATTGGTATTATCTCATTCGGCGGTACCAGTATATGCGTCCGCATGCTCCGGAACACATCCACATCAAAGGTCAGGTTCTTGAACAGCCGCATATCCACTCCGAGGTCGGTCGTCGTGGCAGTCTCCCAGGTAATGTTCACATTGGGCGTAGGTCCAAGCACAAAGCCGGGCACCTGCCCCGGGTTTGCACCATAGAAATAGCCCGCAGCCAGATATTGGGATATCTGACCCGCCTGCAGTTGGTACGTCTGGATATATTGGTAGGGACTGACGGCATCGTTACCTGTCTGACCCCAGCTGCCGCGCACCTTGAGCTCGTCGATCACCCTCGAATGAAAGAACGACTCGTTGGATATACGCCAGGCGCCGGACAGCGACGGGAAGAATCCATATTGCTTTCCTTTGGGGAAATTGGGCGATCCATCCTCACGCATGTTCACATCCACCAAATACCTGTCGTCAAAATTGTAGGACAACCTGCCGATATAATTCTGTCTGGCAGTCCTTATGGTGCCGGAATTATTGGTAGCTCCGATCGTGCTGCCCGCAAAGAGCTCCTGTACATTGTTGCTGAGGTATCCCGTCTTGAAAGCATCCAATCCGGTATATGTCTCACGCGACATCTCATAGGCTACGAACGCCTCCAGCGAGCTGCGGCCGAATTTACGCTGCCACCCGAGCTTTACGTTGAAAAGCTGATCCTCCGTGCGCGCCGTGGAATCATTGAGGTTCGGTGGAATGGAAGACTGCACTTCCGTATAGGAATTCGTTGTTGCGCTGTAGCTGTATGCCGGTGGTGGCTGGGCGTTAAAACCTTTATAGCCATAGAAGAACAGGTCATACGCATAATAGGCGTCCAGATGCAGGCCCGGCGTGATACGATCCAGATTCCAGTTCAAAGAGGTCTTGGTCTGCAGGAAATCGTAATTGTAGGTCGAATTACCCAGCTGCCCGCTCAGCACATAGACCATGCTGTTCTGCGGCCCGCCGCCAATACCCACTCCCACCAGTCCATTGGGATACTTCGACACGATATATGGATAAGCGCTCCACAGCTCGCTAAAGATATCTCCCGCATTGCCGTATTGCGGACCCTCGGTCAGACGGAACTCGTTCCGGTACAAGGCATCGAGCCCGATCCGGAGACTGGGCGTAGCCTGGATATCCACATTGGCGCGGGCATTCTTGTTGGTATAATAATCAGAACCTCCCCTGTACATGCTGTTCTGCCGGAGATACTGCCCCGATAGATAATATTTCACCTTATCGCTGCCGCCACGGAGGGACATGACATCATTCGTCTGAAATGCCCAGGGCCGCATGACGGTCTTCCACCAGTTCGTATTTGGATAACCCAGCGGATCGGAGCCATCCTGGTACTTCTGCAATTGCTCCGCTGTATAGGTCGGCTGCTGGCCTGTCAGCGCATCATATTCATTCACCGATTGTGCATAGTCATGCGAGTTCAGCATCTTGGGTACACGGGTAGGCTGCGTCATCGATGCATTCGCATTGAACGAAAGCTGTGATTTGCCGCTGATACCCCGTTTCGTGGTGATGAGCACCACCCCATTGGCGGCCCGCGCACCGTAAATAGCGCCGGTAGCATCCTTCAGGACCGTAAAGGTCTCGATGTCATTGGGATCTATACGGTTGAAACCGCCCTGCCGGTCAGGGATACCGTCGATGACGATCAGCGGCGCCGTATTGCCCAGGGTCCCCATACCACGGATAAAGAACGCCGCATCATCGGCGCCCGGCTCACCGCTGCGCGTATTCACGATAAGGCCCGGCATGGACCCGCCGAGAGCATTGGAGATATTCGCCACGGGCGACTTGGCAATCTCACTCCCGGTAATGTCGCTCACCGCACCGGTAAGATTGACCTTCTTCCGGACACCATACCCGATGACAACGACCTCCCCCAGGTCCTTGCGGCTGCTCATCAACGACACAGTCACCGAAGACCTGCCATTCAACGAAACCTGCCTGTCCTCAAAGCCTATCATGGAAAAAGTAAGCATCGCGTTCCCGGCAGATGGAACGCTCAACGTAAAATAACCCGTGGAGTCCGAAGTCGCTCCACGCTTCGACCCGCGAACTCCTACGCTTACCCCGCTCAGGGCAGTACCCGCCGAATCCGTTACCCGGCCCGTCACCTGCTTTAGGTCCTGGGCCGAAACAGCTCCGGGTACAATGACAAAACCTCCTGCAACAATGGCTAGGAGGCACATCTTTAAGAGCATTCTTTTAAGCATGATCGTTAGTTTTTGGCTTTTAGTTTTTAGTCAACCTTAACCGTCTCAGATTTTTTCACCGTTTGGTTTACTAGTCTGGTCTAGTCTGATTTTTAATAAAAGTAAAACTCTTTTTCGATTCGCCAAAAAAAAATTGGGCGGTCCATGGACCGCCCTGTATACTATTCTTGCCTCATAACCCGCGTCTCAATGACGGGTCCAGCTCTTCTCGATATCTTCCAGCGTACGCTGCCGGGTCTCTGGTATCCTCTTCCAGGTGAAGACAAGCAGGACAATAGCATTGACCATAAATAATAAGAAGGTCTTTGCACCCCCAAGCTTTTCCAGCATCACGGGCGTCAGTTGGGTAATAAGCAGTACCCCAACCCATAATACCACCGTTGCAAAGGACATGGCGACACCCCTGTTCTTGGTAGGGAATATCTCCGAAATGATCACCCAGGGCACAGGCCCGAGTGAACAGGCAAAAGAAGCAATATAGCCAAGGATGCAGATCAATAGCCAGGCGCCGCCAAAATGATAATGATAACAAAGCCCCACAGCCAGCAGACAGACGATCATCCCTGTCACACCCCAAAGCAGCAATGCCCTCCGTCCTGCCTTATCGATCAGCCAGATGGCGAGAAAAGTAAATAATGTATTGACCACCCCGATGATCACCGTTTGCATAAAGGCCGACTCAGCCCCAAAGCCAGCGCTTTTAAATATCTCCGGAGCATAATAGATGATGGCATTGATCCCCGTGATCTGACTGAAAAGGGCAAGGAACGCCCCCACCAGCATAGCCATTCGCAGCCCCGGCTTGAACAGCTCTTTCAGCGTGCCCGTTTCATGACGCAGCGCATCGACGATCTCATTATAGACAACAGGCGCCACCTCCTCGCCGTTGACCTTTTTCAATATATCCAACGCTTCTTCCTTCCTGCCCCTTGCGATCAACCACCTGGGACTCTCGGGCACGAAAAAAAGCAGCACCAGAAAAAGCACGGCAGGCAGCATTCCGGACGCCAGCATATATCGCCACCCCCACTCGACATTCCAGGCCTCATCACCCAATGCCGCGATCCTCAGATTGACGAAATAGATCAGGTTGATGCCAAGAACAATAGCCAGTTGATACAGGCTGACGAGCCGTCCCCTGTTCCTGGCAGGGGCGATCTCCGAAATATACAAGGGTGAAAGCATGGACGCAGCCCCAATACCAAGACCACCGATCAACCTCGCCAGGATGAATTGGGTCAGGTCCCCAGCCAAAGCCGCTGCAATAGAAGAAATAAAGAAAAGAATAGCCGTAATGACCAACACCTTCTTACGCCCCATCCGGTCGCTAAGATACCCCGCTAACATGGCGCCTATGACACAACCCCAGATCGCGCTGCTGGCTGCCCATCCTACCATGACGGAAGACAAATGAAATCGGGCTTGCAAATAACCTACAACGCCGGCGATGACGGCCGTATCATACCCAAAAAGCAATCCACCGATGGCCGCGACAGTGGATACTCGTAAAACGAAGGATTTATTCATGGCAAACAATATATCGGGGTATTTACCTCACATACGCCTTGATCGTAGCGCACTGCGCACCGGCTGACTCGCCATAAGGCGTAATGGTATACTCTCCCACAGCAGCAGGTATTATAAAGGTCTCCGCATAATGCACGACAAAAGGGGAAAAGGCTCCAGTCGGGCTTTCGACGATCGCCTCCCTGCCTTCCACCAGGTTCAGCACATTGACCCCGCCGCCTGTATGGTGATGCACTTTCCCGGTGAACCAATGCCGGCGAGTCTCGATAAACTCCATCTCGTTCAGACCTGTCCTCTCTTCAATAACACCCTGCCCCTGCTCCAGGGTCTCGGTCAGATCAAGAACATGCTCACGGACCCAGGACTCCGTCCTCTCCCATTGTATATTCTTCTCGCCATGCTCGATATTGATGGGACGTGGCTTCCCATCCAGCCCCAGCCTGTTCCAGTCCCATAGCTTGAAGGTGAATATATAAGGGGTGGCGCTGATCTCCAGCACCAGGCTACCCGCACCGCTGCAATGCACCGTGCCTGCCGGAATGGAAAAATGATCGTGCTTCTTTACCGGCCACCTGGCAACATGTTTCTCCGCATCGAATTCACACCCGGTCTGCTGCGCCCGCTTCAATTCGCCGATCATGGCCGCGGGATCGACACCGTCCTTCAAACCTAAATAGACAAAGGATCCAGGCTCCGCATCCAGGATATAATAGCTTTCATCCTGCGTATAATGCATCCCGAATTGCTCGTGAATATAGTCCGTCAATGGATGTACCTGTAAACTGAGATTGCCGCCTTCTATCGTATCTAAAAAATCAAATCTTATGGGAAACTCTGCCCCAAACCTCGCATATACCCTGTCACCCAACAAGGCGGCCGGCTGATAAAACACCAGGTTGATAGAAGGTATCTCTATGGTTGTATCTCCGAACTTGAGCAGCAGACTGTTCTCCTCCGGTACACAATCAAAACCCCAGGCATAGTTGATCTCCCTGTCGTCAAGATCGATCACTTTCTTCAGCCATTGCCCCCCCCAGGGCCCCGGATCAAAAAAAGGCGCCACCCGGAAAGGCCGGTTGACACATCTCTCCAGCGCCCGCAGGACCACCCCGCCTTCCACCAGCTTGGGCTGGGAAGGTATATGCGTGTCCAGTACATAATCCCACCGATGCATCAGTTGCTTTTTCAACCTGTCCGCTACCCGCCAGTCCACAAAGAAGGCATGCTTGTATTGTTCCGAAAAAGACACTTCTTTATTGTTTACCCCCAGATTGTTGATCTCATTCCTTCGCATCCGCAGCTGTATCTCCCAACGGGCCAGGTCCGCATAGACCAATAACGCATCGCCCGGTAAGGCTCCGTCGCTTGACATGCCGGCGACATAACTCGCCCCCGTACCAACCACCAGCACAACTCCGTCTCTTACCCTCGCCACCTGTTCCTGCAAACCCAGAAGTTTCTCCTGATCCAGGTAATCCACCACGTTCAGGTGGGTAAGATATCCAAACACCCTGTCATCCGTCACATCAGGCGCCACCATTGCACGGATGCAATCCTCCTCCTTGTATGCCGAATGCGCCTGTATGGTCACCGCAGGCGACAATCCCTCCAGGGACAGCAGCATCTCAGCCTCATGCACACCTGGATAGCATTCAATAACGATAACGCTCTTCTTTTCTCCTGCAACCCGCTCCTTTAATACGGCGACAATTTCTTCCCATCCGCTGATACAGGATCCATCAACTTCGACAAAAGGGAATTTGTCATAATTCGAAGTTCTCAATTTGTTGGTTTATTTAAATTGTGGGTGAGGTATTCCATTCCCAGCAATCCGGCATAATCCACCTGCATGGCCGCAGCCAGTCGGGTTGTCCCCGGAGGTAGCCAGGCATATTGGTCCACCATTCGTTGTATATAAGGTAAGATCTTTTGTTCCTGCCGCATGACGCCCCCGCCGATGATGATCATCTCCGGATCATAAGCATGTATCAGGTTGACCACAGCCGTACCCCATGCTCTCATGGATTGCTCCACCAGCGAACCAGCCAGGGCATCCCCTTTATGAGCCTCCTCGAACAAATGACTATACTGCGGCGATGTTATTTTTGATAAGCTGCTCTCCGCCAGACGCGGCTGTTTTGATATAATAGATGGCAGCGCCCAGGTCGATGCTTCGCTCTCCAGGCAGCCAAAGAACCCACAATTACACGGACCGCCATTGACGTTGATGGACATATGACCCGCCAGGTTCCCGGCCAGCAGATGCCTGCCTTTGAATAACTTCCCATCCACCAGCACCGCACTGCCGACACCCGTACCAATGGTCAGCAGAACAATATCGTTACACCCCTTACCCGCGCCATACTGCCACTCCCCCACCAAAGCTGCCCTTGCGTCATTTTCCATCGCCAAAGGCACACCCCACTCCCGCCCCGCCCAATCGGCAAAATCGAACTCCAACGCGCTGGTATATTTGACATACCGGGAAACAACCCGGCCGGCCTCCGTATCCACGATGCTGGGAAGAGCAATGCCAATACCCGACAGGCTATGAGCGGAAAACTGCCCCTTAAAGGACGACAAAGCTTGCTGGCTGATCATCTTCAGGTTGTCCTCGATGCTGCTTTCCGGTAAGGCCCTGACCTGGTCGACAGCAATGACCTTTCCTCCCTTCTCAATGATCCCAAATTTTACCCTGGTCCCCCCAAAGTCGATAGTTAGTACCATAAAATATCCTGTAAATCAAAGATATCAAATATGTTCAAACATTCCAATAAATAAATTACCGCAACAACCGCATTTCAGTCATCAACAGCCTAAACCCCGCCTTCTCATACGCTTTTATCGCCGGCACATTGTCCGTATATACGTCCAGCCGGATCTCTTCGATGTGTTGAAGCAGGGACCATTCTTTTAAATGCTCCATAATTCGGCCGTTCACCCCTTTTCCCCGGTGTTCCGGCAACACATACATAAACCCGAAATAAGCATGTCGTTTATGTCGCAGATAAGACTTGGAAGCATCGATACGCGCATAGCCGGAGCCGATGATCTCACCATCATACGCCGCTACGGCCAGCCTGACTTCAGACGCGTGGATCATTTCCTCCAGCTCATAATAATGTATAGGATCATCCGCCAGCGTAGGATCAAATGGACGCTCGGCAGCAATGAGCGCCTGTTCAAACTTTCTCAATGTTGGCAGGTCGCCCATGACCGCAGGTCTGATCGTAATCCGGTCCATTTGATTTTTTCCGGAATTTACTTCAAATCTTACATAAGTTCGATTGCGATACAATCTTCTGTTTCCGGGTGTCAGGTAGAGGTGTTACAAATTAAAATGCCGCGGAGCTATCCGCGGCATCAATTTTTTGTCAGGGGCAACGATCTTCAGGTTAATTTAATCGATCTAATTTAGTCATCATTCGGACGGATTCATATATCTAGGTTTTGCACCAGACAGGATTTTCTTCGGACGATTGGATTTTTGCACTACTCTTTTTTTCGGTTGTCGGGTAAAGAGATTCCCGGTTTTTCAAATAATTGGATAGGATCTTGTGGTTTTTCGGGCTTTGGATTCCTTTCCGTTTTTCTTTTGGATCAGGATTTAGGGGTTTTTCTCGGTCTGGATCTTTGCTTGGTTTCTTTGGTTTTTCAGGGTCGGATTTGTTTCGTTTGCTGATACAAAGATGTAAAATTCCCACACCCGCAAAGAGTTTTTTCGACCAAAATGCCATTCTGCCCGACGAACGAAAGATACGCCCGACGAAGGCCCGCCCGCTACCACAAAAAAAGGCCCCGGCGAATGCCGAAGGGCCTTGTGGATCGTACAGGATTCGAACCGGTGACCCCTTCCATGTCAAGGAAGTACTCTAACCAACTGAGCTAACGATCCTTAGAAAAAATAACAGGGCACGAAGGTAAAGATTTTTTATAAATTTATCCTATAAAAATTACCCCTTGCCCCGCCTTACCAAAACCCAGCTAAAAGACTACGAGCCCGGTGAATTCTCCGACCTCAAACAACGCTCCTGGCCCGAGACCCGGGACCTCATTGAACAATTCCCCTGGACCCAGCAGCGGGACCATCTAGCCGTCAGTCTAACCAACCCTTCTATTACTATCGAAGGGATCGCAGGCGACTACCTGAAACTGGCTCTCTATTACAACGGAAAATTCGTTCTTTATTACCTGGACGGGAAGGATCATCTCTCTACACATTCCATGCCCACCCTCCAGGAAGCCTACCCCATCATAGCGTCCTATTTCGACAACAAGCTCGATATTGCCGGCTTCAAGCACCAATCAACTCCCTTCACCAACAACAGACATCACTTTGCAACGATCAATTTCGCTTACACCATGGCCCCGACATCTACACTCCTGTCAGTCTGCTTCTTTTCATTGATCTTGCTGGCATTTCCCATCATAGGCATCTTTGGACTTATAATGAGTGCACCCTCCGCTCAGATAGTTGGTCTACTGATCTTCGGCGCCTTAGGTATATTTTCCGCCACTATTGCCGTACTCTTGATCGCTTCCTGCATCAGTCACTACCGCGCATCCAAAGGCATGATACTATCCATCAGCAGAGGGCATCCCTTGTTCCAATTTGGTCCAATAGGCGCCCCAGTCACATACGATAAAAAAGATATCAGCGAAATAATTCAATATGGTAATAGTAGAGGATTGGAAGGCTTGAAAAGGACGGAAATAATCTTCAAAGATGGCGCCAGCATTAATATTTCAGGTATGATAGCATATATCGGTACTATGTCCTTGAAATTTCCCGGGCAAAATATTACGAAAAAGGCGACAGCCTTCGCTTTTATACCCCCCGCCTCTTCAATTCCTTCCTGATCAGCCCCAGTTCACGCCCGGTTTGTCCCGATACAGAGCTGTTCTCCTGGGCCCGGCGCATCAGGTAAGGGACGACATCCCGAATAGGACCGAATGGAAGATATTTACTCACCGCACAGCCTGCCTTGGCAAGATTGAACGTGATATTATCGCTCATCCCGTACAGCTGCGAAAAATGGATATGCGGATGTTCCAGCGGCAGGCCACGCTCCTGCAGCAGCTTTACAGCGTAGAGATTACTGTATTCATTGTGAGACGCTACGATAAGCGCAACCCGATCCAGATGCTCGATACAAAATTCCAGGGCCAGATTATAGTCCCTGTCCGAAGACTCCTTGTCCGGCTGTATCGGTGAAGCATACCCCACTTCCTCTGCCCGCTTCCGCTCTTTTTCCATATACGCTCCACGCACCAATTTGGCGCCAAGTATAAAATTGCGCTGCTCGGCAGCCTCATAACAATCCTTCAAAAAACTCAATCGGTCATGCCTGTACAGCTGGATAGTATTATACACCGCCACCTGGCCGTCCCTGTTCAGTTTATCCATCATCAGGATGCTCAGCACATCCACCGGGTCCTGTATCCAGGTCTCTTCAGCATCGATAAGCACCCCTACCTTCTTGGCGGACGCTTCCCGGCAGATACGCTCCATCCGTTGCTGTACCCGCTCCCACTCTTCCCGTTCCTGGTTCGTCAGCGCCTCGACAGCCCGGGCATACCGTTTCATCAGGCTACCCCCTTCCTCAGGGCTCCCCACCCCACGATCCAGCTTTTCCAGGAGACCAAAGCGGGCGACCCCCGTCACCTTGACGCTCATAAAAGGTATATTGGGTTGCGTAGCCGCATAGTCGATCACCCGGATAAACTCGTCACAGGCATGGTCAAAACCCTCTTCTCCCTCGTCCCCTCCCTCTACCCCATAATCCAGGATCACCTGAACATGGTATTCGCCCAGTTTGCGGGCCACAGCCGCCGTCTCCTCCAGGGTCTCGCCCCCTACAAATTGTGAAAATATCGTATTGCGTATCAGCCCCTTTACCGGCAGGCCCGACCGGATCATCCAGGGTGTGAGCCTTGTTCCAAGCTTTACCAGGGCGGCATTGCCCATGCTGGAAAATAAAAAAGCCGCTTTTTTTAGCTCCTTATCCGACTTGTATTCAAATGCATTCTCAGTGTTGTCGAAAGAAACAGTTCCGGGGTCTGTAATCATAATGTACAAAACCTGATTTGCCGGCAAAAGTAAGAAGGAATTCGGTTTTTTTCTATATTCGGTATAAATCCCCTGCATGAGAAAATACAGCTGGATACAGACAGGTATATCCCTGACCGCCGCAATCCTCCTTGCCGCCTGCCATACCAGCCCTTCCTACGACACCATCATCCGCCATGGCTCTATTTACGACGGCACAGGTCAAGTCCCCATAAAGGGAGATATAGCCCTCAACGCCGATACCATAGCCTTTATCGGCGATTGCGCCAACGCCACCGCCCGCCTGCGCGATATCGACGCCACCGGCAAAGCCATATCCCCGGGATTCATCGACATGCAAAGCTGGTCCGTAACCTCCCTCTTACAGGACGGCCGGTCCATGAGCGCCATCCGGCAGGGGGTGACCCTGGAAGTCTTTGGGGAAGGCTCTTCAGAAGGCCCCCTCACCGACACTATGAAAAAGATAGAAGAGCAACAAGAGGGCGATATCAAATACAGGATCGAATGGACCTCCCTGAAAGACTATCTCACCTACCTCGAGAGGAAAGGCGTATCCACCAATGTGGCCTCCTTCGTAGGCGCCAGCACCATCCGGGAGAACGTGCTCGGAGACGCCAATAGGGCCCCCACACCGGCCGAACTGGATAAAATGCGACTCCTGGTCAAACAGGCTATGGAAGAAGGCGCCATGGGCATCGGGTCGGCCCTCATCTATGCCCCGGGGTTCTATGCCAGTACCGGCGAGCTCGTAGAGCTATGCAAGGTCGCCGCCCCTTATGGCGGAATATACATCTCCCATATACGGAGCGAAGGCAACAGGCTCCTGCAGGCCTCCGATGAGCTCATCCACATCGCAAAAGACGCCCGCATTCCCGCCGTATTCTATCACCTCAAGGCGGCGGGAAAGAACAACTGGGGCAAAATGGATACCCTTATCGTCAAGATTGACAGCGCCCGTGCCGCCGGGCTCGACATCTCCGCCTGTATGTATACCTATACCGCCGGCGCCACGGGATTCGACGCCTCCATGCCCCCCGCCGTACAGGAAGGCGGACTCGACAAATGGATCGAAAGGCTCAAGGACCCCATTATACGCAAAAAGACCATCAGGGACATGACTACTCCTACCGATGCCTGGGAGAATCTGTACCTGGGCTCGGGCGCCGATAACATCATTTGTGTGGGTTTTAAACAAGACTCCCTGAAATACCTCACCGGCAAAAGACTGAGCGAGATCGCCAGGATGAGGCATACCAGCCCCGAAGAGACCATCATCGACCTCGTGATACAGGATCATTCCAGGGTAGAGGTCATCTACTTTCTGATGAGTGAGGACAACATAAAAAAAGAGATACGCTTGCCCTATATGACCTTTGGTTCCGATGCAGCCAGTATGGCGCCCGAAGGAGTGTTTCTAAAGAGCAGTACCCATCCCCGTGCCTATGGCAACTCAGCCCATCTCCTGGGCACATACGTACGGGAAGAAAAGGTCATCCCGCTGGAAGAAGCCATTCATAAGCTCAGCGGACTGGCGGCAGCACGATTGAAATTGAAAAAAAGAGGCGAACTTCGCGCCGGCTATTATGCCGATGTGGTGATATTCGATCCCGCCACCGTTCGGGCCAACTCGACCTATGAGCAGCCTCACCAACTGGCTACAGGCGTATCGGGTGTGTTCGTCAATGGAGTAGAGGTGCTAAAGGACGGTCAGCACACAGGCGCCAAACCCGGAAAAGCCGTTTTTGGACCAGGCTATAGAAGCCCCCAACTGGACGGTTCGTCGCACACTAAACAATAATATGAAGATCCTCAAGACCGATATCTATAAGCTCAGTATCCCTATGCATCCCTTTACGATCGCCACAGGGACCATGCATTATGCACAGAACATCTTTATCCGTATCCACACCGATGCCGGCTATTACGGTGTAGGCGAATGCTCCGCTTTCCCGATGATCGTAGGCGAGACCCAGGCCACCTGCTTTGAGATGGCAAAGGACTTCGCCGCACTTTGGAGAGGCCGGGACGCGGAAGACATCTCCGCCCGAATGGGCGAGCTGCATATGTTCACGGCCTTTAATTCCACCATCAAGAGCGCTTTTGATATGGCCCTTTATGATCTGGCCGCCCGCAAGGCAGGACAGCCGCTCTATCAATTCCTGGGTGGGGAGAAAAAAGACATCGAGACAGACCTTACCATCGGCATCGACACTCCCGGCAATATGGCCGCCACGGCTATCCAGTTCCGGGAAAATGGCGTAAGGATGATAAAGATCAAGCTGGGCAAGAATGGTAATGAGGACGTGGAAAGGGTCAGGCAGATCAGGGCCGCCGTGGGAGAAGATATCATCTTACGGATTGACGCCAACCAGGGCTGGGACTTCGATACGGCATTGAATGCGCTCTCCGGTATGGGACCTTATAATGTTCAGTTCTGTGAGCAGCCCATGCGGCATTGGGACGATGATAAGCTGCCGCTGCTGCGCAAAAAATCACCCATAAGGATCATGGCCGACGAGAGCGTCTTTGATCACCACGACGCCCGCCGGCTCATAAATGAGCACGCTTGTGATTATATCAATATAAAATTTGCCAAATCAGGCGGCATCCTCGAGGCCATCCAGATCAATGACTGCGCCGCGCAGCATAGAATTCCCTGTATGATGGGCGGTATGTTGGAAAGCCGGGTTGCACTCACCGCCTTTGCGCATTTTGCGATGGCGCACGACAATATCCTCTTTTATGATATGGATACCTGTCTCCTGGGCCATAAGACCGATCCCGTTACAGGCGGCGTACAATACAAAGGCTATTTCCTGGAGATACCCGACACCCCCGGCCTGGGCGCCGACGTGGACGAGGCCTTCCTAAGCCAGTGCGAGAGCATCACGATCTGAGCCACGGCTAAGAACAGGTTCAACCAGCCGAACCAATCGCCCCAACGACTATATAAGGTCAAGCCGCCGGCCTTTGTACATACCTCACCGGTCACCGAAGCATGCTTGCTCTTTTCAGAGCTGGCTTCAGCCAGCACGCTGCCCCTGTCGTCGCTGATGATCAGTCTTCCCTGCTGTGCATTCCTGACCAGGACGAACCCGTTTTCAACAGCCCGCATCATAGCCATACGCGCATGAAGCCATCCATCCCTGTCAAAATCCCAGGCAGGCACATAAAGTACAGATGCACCCATCTTTCCGTAAAGGATCATGTAACGCTGGTAATCCATATCCTTGCAAATGGCAACCCCGGTCCGAACGCCCTGCCGATCGTAGAAGCCCGGCTCTTTACCTGCCTTGAACCCGTCCAGGACCTCGCCCTCGAACAGGTTAACCTTCCGGTAATTCAGGACCTGGTCGCCATTGGAGGAAAATACCCTGGCCTGGCATTCCATATGGCCTTTATATATTCGTGTAAATCCCACTATGATCGTTATACCCAAATGCCGTGAGCGATCGCTGAAAAGTTCCTGGATGGAAGCCTCCGTTGCGTCGGACACGGGAATACATTTCTCCGGTAATAATATTACCCGAGCGCCCTTCCCTGCCAGAGAATCCACTTCGCTTAGATAAAGCCGCGTCAGGTGTAGTTGTTCCTCTCTGCTGGTATCGTATACATTTTTATACGTACTCATGGATATAGCTGCCAGTCCGACCTTTGTACATTCCGAAGGTCTGCTCTCTCGCAAACGCAGCAGACCATAAGTCAATACAGCAGCAGTCGGAAATATACCCATCAACACCAGGTTCCTTACCACCCTGCCCTGACGATGATAATGGACTACCAGGACAATCGCTGATGGAACAAAGCTGACCATGAAAGTAATACCCAGGATGCCCGTTATCGAAGCAATCTGTATGATAGGTAGAAAATTACATTGCGTATAAGCAATACTTCCGAAAGTCCCGTCGCGGGACAACAGGAATTGTAGAAATTCAGCAGTTGTCAACAGTACGGGATAGACGAAAAGGGCAGCCAGGGGCGGAAAAACATGTTTGAGTATTATTCTCCGGCTCAGTGCAACGACCAGGGCCATCGGCAAAGAGAAGAGAATGACTACAAGCAGGATCACCGGTAAAGGAAGGATGGTAAGAAGATAAGGTATCCAGCTGCACCAGCCGGCCAGGCAACTGACAAAGGCCGCGCCGAATGCCTGCCATCCCGAGACCCGCAGAGATAGATACAGCACGGGCATAGGCGCTATCCATGTTGCCCACCATGCATGCAGCGCCAGGTCGAAGGACAGATACCAAAATATCCCCGATATGAATATTGCCAGCAGGGCTGTCGATCTTTTAGATGCTTTCATGCATTCAAAGCTAATGCACATCCCTGGCCTGAAATTGTAAATTTTAGACAGCCTGATACCGGACCAGGAATTCAGTCATAGATTCGCCTACCAGCCGAAAATCGCCCGGAGCGATCCCTGCATATCGGTAAAAATCCTTGATAAAATGAGATTGATCATAATATCCGCTGGAGTGGCTAATCTCCGTGTATGACAGGCGCATATTCATTTTCCGGAAGGCCTGGTTGAAGCGGAGGATCTTGCAATATTGCCTTGGAGTATAGCCCACCGAAGCCTTAAAGGCCCGCTCCAGCTTCTTATAATACCAGCCCGTTTGAGCGCAAATATCCAGGATGGAAGCTTCCCCCGGATGTCTTCGGATAATACTCAGCGCTAAGCCCAACGCGGGTTGCATGCCAAACGAGCCCCGGAGCAGCCCGGAAAACAGTTGATCCAGCAGCCGGACCTTATCCATGTCACAGTTTTGAGCATACAACCGATCCTCCCATTCATGTATCGAAGGACCAAGGATATCTGCCGCTGTCACCATCCGGTTGAGGATGCTGGATACAGGCATGGAAGTGAAAGCAGTGAGACCGCCAGGTTTAAAGCGAACTCCAAGCAAATGCACACATCCTGTGGGCCGGGACAGGAACAACCGGTCTCTTTGACCCATAAAATGAACGCTGGATAACAGTTCGCCCCGGACAGCCCCCGGACTGATCAGCCAGTGAACCGGGCTGTCGAAATGAAAGATCATTTCCACCCTTCCTCCCGGGATCAGCTTCTCCTCTTCAAAACGCGGGACGGGTGAATAGTATACCCAATAGCACTCGATAAAAGCCGATAGATGGGTCCCTGGCTGATATTGACGGTATAGTACCATGTCTAGGGCTTCTCCTCCAGTATCTTCTCCGCCTCGCGGTCCTTATATTCCCGTATCAGCCCCTTCAGCGTGGATTTCAACTCCGCCGTCTCCTTCTCATATCCCGCATGTCCATACAGGTTATGCACCTCATCAGGATCTTTCACAAGATCGTACAGTTCCCAGCTATCCGATGGGCCATAGAAACGTACCAGCTTATATCGCTCCGTCCGCACCCCAAAATGCGGGTACACATGATGCGGCTGCGGGTACTCATAGTAATGATAGTACATCGCCTTCCGCCACCTCGTCACATCACCCTTCAGCAAAGGCAGGAACGAAACACCCTGTACCCCCTCCGGAGACCTCACCCCCGCTATATCCAGTAACGTAGGCGCCCAATCGATATTCAACATCAGCCGGCTCACCGAACTTCCCGGCTTTATCACTCCCGGCCAGCGTATCAGGAAAGGTGTCCGCAAAGATGGCTCATACATCCATCTTTTATCGAACCAGCCATGTTCTCCCATATAAAATCCCTGGTCCGAACAATAGACTACCACCGTATTCCGGGCCAGCCCCGTCCTGTCCAAATACTCCAGCAGCTGGCCGATATTCCGGTCCATCGAGCGGGCCACCGCCAGATAATCCTTCAGATACCGTTCGTATTTCCATCGCACCAACGCCCTGCCCGTATCGTGTCGCGTATCGAATTCCTTGCTGATCTTATTTTCGTAATAGTCGTAAAAAGCCTTCTTTTGAGCAGGGGTAAATCTATTGTAGATACCGCTGTGCACATAATCCGCGTGCACCTTAAGGTCTTCTTTCAGTCGCATGGTCTTGTCGATGGTCATGTCCTGATCCGCAGCCGCCACCCGGCCCGCATAGTTGTCAAAGAACGTCGAAGGCAGCGGGAAATCCTTGCTATCATAGGCGCCCAGGTCCTGTATATCCGGCAGCCATTCTCTATGCGTTGCCTTTTCTCCTATGATAAGACAAAAAGGTTTCGATGTATCCCTGACATCCAGCCATGAAGTAGAAAGCCTCGTGATCAGGTCCGTGACATATCCTTCCATCCGCGTCGTATCACCCGGCCCGATAATATCCGGATTATAATATTCCCCCTGCCCGCGTAAAATACGCCAATAATCAAGCCCCCGTGGCAGACTGCCCAGATGCCATTTACCTACCCAGGCCGTCTGGTAACCGTTCTCCTGCAATAACGCCGGAAACAGGAACTGATCCGTATTGAATCTCTTCTCATTCAGGGTATACCCATTCATATGGCTGTACTTCCCCGTTAGGAGTGTCGCTCTGCTGGGCCCGCAGATGGAATTCGTGACCATAGCCCTGGTAAAGATCGCACCCTCCCGTCCGATCCGGTCTATATTGGGCGTTTGCGCCAGCCTGCTTCCATAGGCGCTGATAGCCTGGTAGGCATGGTCATCCGAAATGATAAAAATAATATTGGGGCGGCGCGATTGTGCTCCGACAGCCCCGGCAAAAAGGATGCCCGTCAGCAGAAAAGAAAGTATACGATAGTTCATGATCCAAATATATTAATCTTGCGCTGAATTCCTGGACGGCCGCATATCCCGCAGGTTCTTCCGGTACTCCTCCGGCGAGTACCCCGTCTTCTCCTTGAAAAGTTTACTAAAATAAAAAGCCGACTCGAAATTCATGCTGAAAGCTATCGACTTGATACTCTTTGTATGATCGGCCAGCAGCGTTTTAGCCCTCTCTATTTTCAATTGAATGATATATTGATTGGGTGCGATCCCCGTATATCGTGAAAAGGACCTTCTGAACCAGGCATAGCTTATATTCAGCTCCTCTGCCACCTTTTTTACATCGATGTCCTTATCGATATTCGTTCGGAAGATCACCCTGGCCTTGTTGATGATGGATTCCGTAGGGTCCTCCGGCTCGAAGCTCCGCTCCTTCACCAATGAATAGACCTTCCCCAGCAGATGATATACGATGCCCGATACTAATTGCTGATAGCCCGTCTTCTCCTCTTTTGTTCTTTCGATGATCTCGCTGAGCAGCTGGATGACAGGGTCGCTGACACCGACATGCAGCACCGGGTTCGTCCGTGATAAGAATTCCTGTCTTACAAGATTCTCGATAACTGACCCCTTGAATCCTACCCAAAACTCATCCCAGCCCATCTGCTCGTCCGGTTTGAATCGATGCCACTCATTGGGGAATAGGATGAACACACTCCCTTCCTCTACATCTATCTGCGCGCAGCTGGACGACTCGAACTTGCCGGCGCCCCTTGCAATATAGATCAGTTGGTATTCATCGAGTACACGGCCGTTGTTCCAATTAAAATAATGATGCGTCGGATGGTCCGGAGCCGGATAGGCAGCATGCTTGCTGATACGGTTGCAACCCGCATTCAGCACAAAGATCCCCCACCTTTCATCGGCCTCGCTTGTCGGCAGGTATTTGTAGAAGTTGTTCATGGCACACTGTTGATGGTGTCAAAAAGTATTATTGAAAGAGCAGTTTGTGTATTTCCTATCAAACGTATGCAAAATAAATTTGTCGGGAAAAAATATCAAAATTGCCTGCATATGAAGAAATACCAATTACTTCTTCCCACCCTTTGTGTCTCCTTATTTTTCATGATCTGCTCAGTGGCTATGGCCCAGTCCAATCAGATCAGCGGCGTCATCAAAGATGAATCGGGCGCCGCAGTTGAAGGAGCCGATATCCTGATAAAAGGTTCGACCAAAGGTGTGCGGTCCTCACACGATGGAAGATTTACCATCACCATCCCCTCGAATCCCTCTGTCCTCCTGATCAGCCACGTAGGCTTTGTCACACAGGAATTCCCCGTCACCACCGGCAATATCGCCGAAGTGATCCTTAAACGAAATATCAATGCCCTCAACGATGTCGTTGTCATCGGTTATGGCTCACAGCGCAGACGAGAGGTGACAGGGTCTGTCGCCAGCATCGACCTGGCAGCGACAAAGGATATCCCTGCAGCCAACCCTACCCGCCTGCTGGTGGGGCAGGCGCCAGGTGTCACCGCCAGACAGTCCACGGGCGTACCCGGAGGCGAGTTTGAGATCAATGTGCGGGGCCTGGGTTCGCTGGGCGCTGGTAGCGCCCCTCTGTATGTCGTAGACGGATTTCCTCTTGGCACCAGCCTGGGGCAGAATTTCAATGGCAACGACATCGAGAACATCAGTATCCTGAAAGACGCAGTCTCCACTGCAATCTATGGTGCAAGAGGCTCCAACGGCGTTGTGCTGATCACCACCAAAAATGGTAAACCCGGAGCGCCGGTCCTCAACGTCAGCAGCAGCTATGGTATACAGAACATCCCCTCCGGCAGGAAAGTAAAGATGCTCAATGGACAAGAGTTTGCACAGTTCAAAAAGGATATCTTTATGGACAAGATCCGGTACTTCCAGAACAGGGAGCCCGACATCAGCGAAGTACCGCTGGACTACCGCTATCCTGAGCAAACAAAAACATCGACCAACTGGTTTGATGCCACCCTGCATGACAATGCTCCTTTCCAAAACTATTATGTTTCTCTTTCACAGGGCAATAATAACCTCCACTCCTTTTTGTCCGCCGGCTTTACAAGACAGGAAGGGATACTGCTCAATACCAAATTCGATAATTTCTCCGTACGGGGTAACATCGACGGCAAAGTGAATGACAATATCAGCATGGGCCTGAAAGTAAATGGTTCCTTTGCCACCAACAACCTGGCGCAGGCCACGGAAGGCCGGGACCAGATAGTAGGCGCCTCGCTCATCGCCGACCCCCGCGATCCCATTTATAACCCGGACGGTAGCTACCATGCATACGTTGGTGGTCACGACGGCGTATTTGGATTTGCCAATCCCGTCATGTCCCTGACAGATATCCAGAGCCGGTCCAACATTGGCCAGCTGCTGACCAATGCCTTCATAGAGATCTCCTTCTTAAAGAACTTTAAGTTCAAAAGCTCTCTCAACGGACTGTTGAATTACAACAGCTACAAACAATTCGTTCCCTCCACCATCCCCGGTGAAAATGCACCGCCCCCCAGAGATGCCAGGGAGACGGATCAGCAGGTAAATACCCGTAACTATTCCGCTGATCAGCTTTTGACCTACAACAATACTTTTGGCAGCCATCGCATCAATGTACTGGTAGGTTATACGGCCCAGGATGAAAAAACGACCACCCTGAATGCCAGTGGCGCCCAGTTCCCCAACGACCTTACTCCCTTCCTCAATTCGGCAGCGTTGAAGACGGCAGGTTCCGGTGAATATGGTTGGAGCCTTGACGCCTTCTTCGGCAGGGTCAACTACGTATTTGCCGAGAAATACCTGTTCTCCGGCAGCTTCCGCAGAGAAGGCAGCTCCAGGTTCGGCGAGAATGTAAAGTATGGTAATTTCCCCGCCGTCTCTGCCGGTTGGCGTATCAGCAGCGAGAAATTCATGTCTGATATATCCTGGCTGTCCGACCTGAAACTGAGAGCCAGCTGGGGGATCACCGGCAATAACGGTATTCCGAATTACGGTGCACTGTCTTTCATGACGGACAATAACTACATCTTAGACAACAATCTGGTACGGGGTCAGGTGGTGAACGGCATACCAAATCCCACACTGAAATGGGAAAGGTCCAAACAGCTCGACCTGGGCATCGATCTTTCCGCCTTTCAGGACAAGCTCACCTTCACCGCAGAATATTACGACAAGATCACCAGCGATATGCTATTGTCCATACCCTTACCTGCCATATCCGGCTTTACTGATTACCTGGCCAATATAGGGAAGGTGCAGAACAAGGGTTTCGAATTTGCGGCAAGGTACAAGACCAGGGTTCGAACCGTTGGCTTATGGGTCAGCGGCAACCTGTCCATCAACAGGAACAAGGTACTTGCGATCAACGGTCCCAACGACCAGCTCCTCGCCGGCGACTTCTACGGCGGATACAATATTTCCCGACCCGGTTCGCCCATCGGCGCGATTTTCGGTTTCAAAATGATCGGCATCTTTAAGGACCAGGCCGACATCGACAAATCCCCCTTCCAGGATGGAGCCATCCCCGGCGTATACAAATACTTCGACGCCAATCACAACGATACTATATCCTATGACACAAAGGACATGGTCCAGATCGGCAACCCCTGGCCCAAGTTCACCTACGGCCTCTCCATAGGCGGGGACTTCAGGCACTTCGACTGGAGCATCCTCATCAACGGCGCACAGGGCTATGACATATACAGGGTCATCGAAGCCTCTACCATGAACATGGATGGCGTATTCAATGTGCTGGAAGAAAGCAAGCTGCGCTACCGTAATCCGCAGAACCCCGGCAATGGCAGATTGGCAACCACCAACACCTGGAAATGGGAAAGAGAAAGCAACTCACGCTATGTCTACAGCGGCAGCCATATGTGGATCAAGAATATCAGCATAGGATACACCTACCAACCCCCTACCCCCAAGCTGATGTTCAAATCTCTCCGTTTGTACGCCAGCGGTGACAATATGTTCCTCTTTACCAAATATCCCGGTTCCAATCCCGATGTCAACAACAGAGGCGGTATCAACCCCGGATTGGACGACGAAGCCTATCCATTGGCAAGAACATTCACCCTCGGCGTCAACTTCACATTTTAAATTTTTACCAATGAGAATTATTATCATACGTCTGCTGGCCGTCACGATCATCCTCGTCCAGTTGTCCTGCAAAAAGGATTTTCTTAATAAGACCGACCCTACCAAAGTAAATACCGACCTTTTCTATAAAGACGCAAAGCAGGTGGAACAGGCCGTCAATGGGGTGTATGGCACCCTGCATGCAATTGCCAATGATCAATGGATCACCAACGAGCTGCCCTCCGATAATACCACTATTGATTTCAATCCGGGGGACAGAGGGCAATCGGACAGGATCGAAGCGTTCGAGTTTTACACGGTCAACGCCAATAGTGTTAACCTGAACTCGTCCTATATCAACTATTACAACTCCATCTACAACGTCAATAATACCCTGGCAAAAATGCAGGGCGCCACCGGCCTGACGGATTCCGTCAAAGCAGTCAACGAAGGACAGCTGAAGTTCATCCGGGCCTATCTGTACTTTGAACTGACACAGTATTACGGCGCCGTTATCCTTATCACCAAACCGCTGGACCAGCCTTCCGATGCCTGGACATACCAGAGAGAATCATCCGATAAGGTCTATGCACAGATAGAAGCCGATCTGAAAGATGCCGTGGGCGATCTGCCCGTCAAATACCAGGCAGGACATGTCGGCAGGGCCACAAAGGGCGCAGCGCTCTCCCTGTTGGGTAAAGTGTATCTCACCGAAAAGAAATACGCGGATGCCGCCACGACCTTGAGCCAGGTGCTGCCGCTGGGATACGATCTGAACGTCGACTATGCAGACGCTTTCAATCCACAAAAAAAGAATGGTATTGAATCCATATTCGAGATCCAGTATCAGGGAGGCAACGACCTGGGTGAATGGAGCAGCTTTATTTATACCTTTGCGCCAAGGCTGTCGGCAGGGGCCGTCACCGGCTGGCCGCAAAGTAATCCGGGTGGATGGAATATCCCGACCAATGACATCATCGATGCCTATGAGCCCGGCGACACAAGAAAGGACGCTTCCGTAGGCCTGGATTTCAAAAGCCCTGTGACCAACCAGACCGTACCCTACATTAAAAAGTATGATCACGTCCATGCCATCTATGGCAGGACGGATGACAACTGGCCCGTATTGCGCTACTCCGATGTACTGCTGATGCTGGCCGAAGCCATCAATGAGCAGGGCGCTCCTACGACAGATGCCTATACCTACCTGAACAAGGTGCGCCACAGAGCCGGTCTCTCCGATCTGTCAGGAATGAGCCAGACAGTATTCAGGGACACGCTCGCGCACGAAAGAAGAGTGGAGCTGGCTTTCGAGAACTGGCGCTGGTTCGACCTCAAAAGGACTATGACGACCGCCCAACTGACCACCTTTCTTAATAATTACGCAGCAAAGGAAAAAGCAAATCCGACCGTGACGAGACAAGGCGTCCCTTACTCCAATACGGACTATGTCTTCTCGGAATATGAAGCACTTTTCCCGATACCCGCCAATGAACTCATAGTTAATCCGAAGCTTACACAGAACAATGGATATTAAATAGATCGATTATGAAGCTACTGCATATTGTACCTTTCCTGCTAATTTCCGCAAAAGGATTTACCCAAACAGCACAGCCGACGCTGCACATCGACTGGAACAAGGTGACGCATGTCTCCAAAACAACATCCACCCTGCAGCTGGTCGAAAACCCTATGGTGCGGCCTTCATCACCCATCCATCGCCAGACTTTTGCCGCATTGAAAGAGCTGGGCGCCGACTACGTTCGTTATGTTCCATGGTTCCCTTATCCTAAAATGGCCGTGGCAGAATTGAAGCCTCCGGCAAAAGATGCCACGTATTGGGATTTCACATACCTGGATAGTACGATGGAGGCACTCATGACAGCTACAAAAGGTCACTCCGTAGTCATCAATTTCAGCACCACCCCCGCATGGATGTGGAAGACAGACGCGCCGGTAGCCTATCCGGACGATCCCTATCAGACATGCTGGGACTACAACCAGGGCCGGCAGCTGCGGGACACGACAGGCAAAGAGCTGGCAGCATATTATGCCCGGCTCATAAGCTGGTACACAAAAGGAGGTTTTACGGACGAGCTCGGCAAATACCACCGGTCAGGGCATTTCTATAAGATCCCCTACTGGGAAGTTTTGAACGAGCCCGACCTCGAACACAATATCTCACCGCAACTATATACCAGGCTCTATGACGTTATAGTAAGAGAGATGAAGAAGGTCTCCCCGCAGACGAAATTCATCGGCATGTCCCTTGCATTCGCTGCCGACCCTGCTTATTTCGAGTTTTTTCTGAATGGGAGAAATCACGCTGCCGGCATCGTCCCCGAAGGCATCTCCTATCATTTCTATGCCACGCCCTCCCGGGAGGATCAGCCACCCGCCGACTACCAGTATACTTTCTTCGAAAAGGCAGATGCTTTCCTGGACAGGGTGAGATTCATAGAAGCCATCCGGAAAAGGCTGGCGCCAAATACCTTTACAACCATCAATGAGATAGGCAGCATTCTCCGCTCGCCCTCCGTGATAAAACCCATCGATCCCGAATACTGGAGCCTGTCCGGCGCCACCTATGCATACATATTGCTGCAGCTGATGAAGATGGGTATCGACGTGGCAGGTGAATCACAATTAGTAGGCTATCCGACCCAGTTCCCCGATGTCAGCATGATGAATTGGGCCACCGGAAAACCCAATGCAAGATATTGGGTGCTTCGTCTACTCCATGAGAACTTTGCGCCCGGCGACAAGCTGGTAGAGACTACCGGCCAGCCGCAGGACGTAATTGCCCAGGCTTTTATCACCAGGACAGGGAAAAAACTGCTCTTCATCAATACCAGGAATAGAGAAGTAACATTTTTCTTACCTTCGGAAACAAATAAAATAACGCTGTTCGTCACCGATGTTTCAACAATGGACGACCCGCCGGCGCAGTCCACCGTGACCACCAGCATTACACTCCGCCCCTTCGCGGTCGCAGTAGCGGCCCTAAACTAAAACCATGAGAGAAGGAAAATTCAAGATTGGGATATTCGCCATCGGCCTGGATACCTACTGGCCACAGTTTGAAGGATTGAAAGAAAGATTGGAAGGCTACCTGGAAGTAGCAGTTACAAAGTTGAGGTCTCTGCATCCTGATATTATAAACGCAGGGCTTGTAGACAACGTAGACAAAGCATTCGAAGCAGGCAGGCTGTTCAGCACAGAGGACGTGGATATTATTTTTTTGTACGTGTCAACCTACGCGCTCTCCTCCACCGTGCTGCCCGTGGTGCAAAGGGCCAGGGTCCCCGTGATCATTCTCAACCTCTCTCCCGAGCCCGCCATCGACTATGCTTCATTCAACAGCCTGAAAGATAGAACAAAGATGACGGGCGAATGGCTGGCCTACTGCTCCGCCTGCCCCGTTCCCGAGATGGCGAATGTTTTCAGCCGCACAGGCATACGGTTCAACCAGGTGACAGGCATGCTTCATGACGATCCGGTGTGCTGGAAGGAGATAGAGGAATGGGTACATGCCGCCAGGGTCGCCAATACGATGTTCTACAATCGCCTGGGATGTATGGGTCATTACTACAGCGGCATGCTCGATATCTACACCGACCTCACACAGATCTATGCACATTTTGGCGGACATATCGAACTGCTGGAAGTGGAAGAACTGGCCGCCTTACGCCGGCAGGTGACCCCGGATGAAATAAAACAGAAGCTGCAGCTTTTCCATCAGGTCTTCGACATTCAGTCCGATTGTCCCGCAGAAGATCTGGAACAGGCCGCCATCACTTCACAGGCGCTGGATCGTCTCGTGCAGATGCACAAGCTGGGCGCCATGGCATATTATTACAAAGGCACGGGCAATAAAGACAATGAAGATGCCATCAGTTCTATTATCCTGGGCAACTCGCTGCTGACCGCAGGCGGCGTTCCCGTGGCGGGCGAGTATGAGATCAAGAATGCCATAGCCATGAAGATCATGGATACATTCGGCGCCGGCGGCTCTTTTACGGAATACTATGCCATCGATTACAAAGACGATGTGGTGCTGATGGGACACGACGGCCCCGGTCATATTGCAATAGCAGAGGGAAAAATAAAAGTGCGACCGTTAAAAGTATATCACGGCAAAGTAGGCAAAGGCGTGTCGATAGAGATGATGGTAAAGAATGGTCCCGTCACGCTGCTGAGCGTTGCAGAGAATAAAGGGAAAGGGATGATACTCCAGGTGGCAGAAGGTGAGTCCGTTCCGGGCCCTATCCTCGAGATCGGTAATACCAATAGCCGTTATAAATTCTCCATCGGCGCACGACGTTTCGTCAACGACTGGAACAGCCATGGCCCCGCCCACCATTGCGCTATAGGCATGGGGCATATCAGCTCCAAAATAGAAAAGCTGGGGTCCCTGCTGGGTATGGAAGTTATAAGGGTATGCTAATTAGGCTTATCTTTGCCCTATGCAAATGAAAGCGAAGACCTCCCGCGAATCGCTCATCGTTATGACTGAGCTCGTCCTGCCCAACGATACCAATGTGTATGGCAACCTGATGGGAGGCCGTCTTATGTACTGGATGGACATCGCCGCCGCACTGTCGGCAGGCAAACATTGCAATGCCCCCGTAGTCACCGCCTCCGTAGACAACATCTCCTTCGAAAATCCTATCAAGCTGGGCAATGTGGTGCATATCGAAGCCAAGGTCACAAGAGCCTTCAATAGCTCCATGGAAGTGCATATGAAAGTATGGGGAGAAGATCATCTGCAGCAGTATAAATACAAGAGCAACGAAGCTTACTATACGTTTGTCGCCCTCGATCCCAACAGGCGCCCACGCCCCGTCCCCGAGCTCATTGCCGAGACGGAAGAAGAAAAGAAATTATATGACGGTGCGCTCCGCAGACGGCAGTTACGCCTGATACTGGGCGGTAAGCTGAAACCCGAAGATGCCGGTGAGCTAAAAGCCTTCTTCCTGAAGAACTAGTCTCTCCCGGGGTGGTCCCTCAGTACACCGACGCAGTCGGCACTTCCTCCGCCTTGGCGAAGGCTTTTTTATACTCCGCCCTTCGACCCAGCCCTACCAACGCCCACCCGTTCCCCGGGTTATGCACGAGATCTTCTCGATAAACCTTCTCCGCGTCGGCCGGCCGATGCAGCTTCAACAAACAATCCCCCAGATAATGCCGCACAGGAATAGGCCAGTCCTTGGGCTCCCGATAGATCATCCCGTCTTCCACCGTCACCCCTTTTTCCAGCCATCGGATGGCTCCCTTATAATCCTTTTTGGAAAAGCATATCTCCCCCGCCAGTATCGCCTCCGCGATCTTCGCCCCTTCTATTGGCGCATTGAAAGGCATGATCCTTACCGTAAGGCTGCTGTCCTTTAACCATAGCCGAAGCCGCGCAAGATGACGCTCGGCCGAATCCATATGATGCAGGCGCAGACAGGCCATTCCCTTTCCAAATTCATACAGCAGCGATGCATAGTGCAGGCTGCTGTCCGGCGCCGGTTCATCCATGGCCACCTTCCACTTGCCGCTTCGCACATAGGCCATCATAGGCATCATATACAAGTATTGAAAAAAAGGATTGGCCAGACGCGATTTATAGGACCTGAGAATTATCTTCCGAAGATGATAGGAGGTCTGTATGGCCTTGACATACATATTCGCATTGAGAGCACAGTATGTCTCCACCCCATCGAAATGGGTCTGGGCAAAAAGCCCCAGCTTCAGGTTCAGGGCCGTCGTATCATATTGCACCGCCAGTTGAGAGGCCTTGTCATTTACGTCGATCCCTTTTGCATACAGCCCGTTCCGCTGGTACATATGGCTTGACATGTGCACCATATGCGGGACCCCTGGCATCACTACCTGTAAGGAATCCGCCGCAGCCAGGGCCTGTTCCGGATGCCGCGACGCCTCTACCAGGTGTATCTTGTAATGAAGGGCCGCAGGATGAGAAGGGTGGGCTTTCAGTATGGCATTACAGTCATCCACCAGCTCCGTCGTCCAGGACTTCGGCTGGCCATCGCCCGTCCAAAAATCCCAGCTATGCTCCAGCATGACCGCATCTACATACAAGGCTTTAAGATCTATGTCATCTGGATATCTTCCCATTAGCTGGAGCAACCCCTCCGCATAATCCCTGTTTAATTGTTTGCGTTGGCTGTCCGACGTGTCGGCGGAATACCGTCTTCCCATCACATTCACCAGGGCCTTTTCTTTTTCCGGTGCGTTCGCAGCGGTACGGTTCATTTGTTCCAGCACAGACAGCACAGCCGCCGGCATCTTATAGGTATAGCTATTGTAGTAGGGCCCCATGGACAATGCCTGTCCCCAGTAAGCCATCGTACATTCCGGGTCAAACCGTGCCGCTTCCTTAAAGGAAGCCAGCGCCTCTGTAAGATGATAGCTGTAATAAAGGTTCAATCCCTGATCGAAATAGAGCTGCGCGCTGTCGATATTGGTATGCACCTTATAGCTGTAATGCCCCCAGCCGATGAAGAAGGGCGCAAATTTGCCCTGCCCGTCCACCCGCATGGCAGAAAGATCAGGCGCCGGAGCGCATCCAACGGCCGCCAGGTCCGAACCAACAGCAGACACACCCGGGCGTCCCGCAATATAGATAGGTTGACTGCCTCTACGCAAGGCGAGCAGTATCAGCACGGACAGAGAAAGTAGTGTGATGGGAAGGAGTTTTCTCATAAGCTAGCTTTTAAAAATACAAAGATTATTCCCCAGGGCGGGGCGCAGCGCAGGCCCTAAGCCGCCGGTTCATTCTTCCAGTGGTGAGCTCCTTTCAGCATAAAATCCTTGCTTTGCTCGATAGCATCCATGACAGAGGCGAGTATCTCTTCCGCAGGGGCGTCATAATTGATGTCCATAGGCGGCTTGAATGTAACGGACAACAGCACCCCCTTCTTTTTGAATTTCAGACCGGTCTTGTTGAAAGCCCTCCAAAAGCCGCTGATCACCACCGGCACGACAACAGGTTTGTTTTGTTTGATGATAAGGGCCGTCCCTTTTCTGCCAGGTGCAAAGGCCTTGGTCGTACCCTGAGGGAAGGTGATCACCCAGCTATCCTCCAATGCGCGGGTGATCTTTCGGGTATCGGACGGATCGAGTCCTCTCCTTACTTCCGTGCCCTTATTGGTCCATGTCCTTTTCACCGTGAGCGCTCCCGCCAGCGTGAACAGGCGGCTTACCCAGCTGCCCCGCATGGTTTCTTCTGCGGCAACATAGTACACATTGGTAAAAGGGTTCAATAGATAATAGGGTATGCCCAGCTTATCCTTCTTTCTCCATTTCACCGCACAGAAGATGTGAAGGAACGTGATGACATCCGCAAAATAGGTCTGGTGATTGCTTACAAAAAGGACATTGCTTTTCGGCAGACGACGTAGATGCTCCGTACCGCTTATTTTAAGGCGATTCACGATCGTCAGACCCGGGTAAGATACAAGGCCTACGACAGCATAGACCAGCTTACGGACCAAACGAATTTTCTTTAATCGGTCACTTAAAGTACTCATACCATGTGTAGATGAGAGGAAACGGAATCTTACCCAATGTACGTAATTGTTACCATACAAATGCCTGTATCCCGTTAACTTTGCCGGATATGGAATTGAATACCGTTATTTTCGACATGGATGGGCTACTGATTGATTCCGAACCCTATTGGCAGCAGGCGGGTATGGAAACACTCAAACAATTTAACATCACCCTGGCCCCCGCCCAGTATCACCACACCACGGGTCTTCGTACTCCCGAATGGCTGGATTATTGGTTTGGTTACTACAATATCCCAAAGAACAATATGCAGGAAGCCGTGGATGCCCTCCACACCAATGTCTTCGAAAAGATCAGGGAAGAAGCGGAACCTCTGCCCGGCATTGACTATATCTTCCCCTATTTTAAGGAAAAAGGGTTCCGCATCGGGCTGGCAACATCTTCTCCCCTCTCCCTTGTAGACATAGTGGTGGACAAGTTAAAGATCGGCCACTACCTGGATGCTACCGCTTCTGCCGAACATCTTCCCTTCGGCAAACCCCATCCACAGGTCTATATGGATTGCGCCGCAGCCCTGGGTGTGTCGCCCTTGCAGTGCCTGTGCTTCGAGGATTCATTTAATGGATTGATCGCCGCCAAGGCCGCCCGTATGCGCTGTGTCGTCATACCCGTTGCGGATCAGTATGATCTCCCCAAATGGGGCGCTGCCGACCTGAAATTGCATTCTCTCAAAGAATACAAAAACCCCGGCTGATGCCGGGGTTTTTAAAAATATACCTTAAAAGCTTAGTGTGCAGCTTGATCGCCACCGCCTTGTCCTTTCTCTTCCTGCTTCAGCTTTTCCTTGATAGATGCTAAAGCGCCCAGGTCTCCCAATGTCGGCTTTTCAACCTTCTGCTGGAGGTTCTTGACAGCTTTACGCGTCTTGTCAGCCTCGGCACGAGCTTCCTTCTTCAGGGCTTCCTTCTCTTCCATCTTGCCTTGTTCCCACAGACGAGTATGCGACAATACGATACGTTTTTCATTGCGATCGAATTCGATCACCATGAACTGTGCCGTTTCATCAGCAACGATCTGCTTGCCATCTTCCTTGTTCAGGTGACGGTTGGGAGCAAAACCTTCCAGACCGTAAGGCAGCTGTACGATAGCACCCTTGTCATCCTTGCGGATAACAGTACCCTCATGGACAGAACCTACTGAGAAGGTTTCTTCCAGGGCATTCCAGGGATCTTCTTCCAGTTGTTTGTGTCCTAACTGCAATTTGCGGTTGTCCTTGTCGATACCCAGGATCATCACGTCGATGTGCTGACCTACCTTGGTATACTCGGAAGGATGGTTAAAGCGCTTCAGCCAGCTCAGGTCGCTGATATGGATCATACCGCCGATGCCGGGAGCCAGTTCCACGAATACGCCGTAAGGAGTGATATTCTTCACCAGACCCGTATGACGGCTGCCTTGCGGGAATTTCTGCTCGATAGTATTCCAGGGATCTTCGCTCAGTTGCTTGATGGAAAGGCTCATCTTACGTGCCTCCTTATCCAGGGTAACAACTTTAGCCTGGTGTTCGTCACCCAGTTTGAAGAATTCCTTGGCGTTGATCGGGGTATTGGCCCAGGTGATCTCGCTCACGTGAACAAGACCTTCTACGCCAGGCATGATCTCCAGGAATGCGCCGTAATCTTCGATATTTACAACCTTACCCTTTACGATCTCACCTTCCTTGATGGTCTCAGGCAGCACATCCCAAGGATGCGGGGTCAGCTGTTTCAGACCCAGGCTGATACGCTTCTTGCCATCGTCGAAATCCAGAACTACTACCTGCAGCTTCTGGTCCAGCTTCAGCACTTCGCTCGGATGGCTGATACGGCCCCAGCTGATATCCGTGATATACAGCAGACCATCCAGACCACCGAGATCCATGAACGCGCCAAAGTCGGTGATATTCTTGATCGTACCTTCCAGCACCTGTCCTTTCTCGAGCTTGCTGATGATCTCTGCACGTTGTGCTTCGATATCGCTTTCGATAAGGGCCTTGTGAGAAACTACGGCATTCTTGATCGCTTCGTTGATCTTTACAACCTTGAACTCCATAGTCTTTCCGACAAACTGATCGTAGTCGGTAACAGGCTTGACGTCGATCTGGCTTCCGGGCAGGAACGTCTCCATGCCGAATACATCCACGATCAAACCACCCTTTGTCTTGCTGGTCACAGTACCGGTAACGACTTCGCCAGTCTTGTGTACTTCCACGATCCTTTCCCATGCACGTGTGATACGAGCTTGTTTACGGCTCAGGTGCAGGTGACCTTCCCGGTCTTCCTTTTCTACAACCATTACCTCGACCTCGTCACCAGTCCTTAAATTGGGGGTATCTCTAAATTCGTTCAGAGAGACGAGACCGTCGCTCTTGAATCCGATGTTCACCACCACGTCGGTCTTGGTCATGCCCACTACAAGGCCTTTTACCAGCTCACCATCCGTGATAGCTACGAATGTGTTGTCATACACTTTGTCGTACTTCTCTTTTTCCTCCTTGGTGTACGCAGCTACATTCCTCTTGTCGATGCTCCAATCGAAATCATCGTGCGCAGTTTGCACGAAAGCAGGCGCTTTTGTTGTCGCTGTAGCTTCGGTCGCAGCGGTTGCTACCTCCGACTCCTGTCCTTCAGCGTTTGGGTTAACAATATTGTTTTCAGACATAATATAAAATCCCGATTATTTTGTTCGGGCCTGCAAAGATACGAAAAAAAGATCAAAAAAAACCCCTAAGAGCCCTCTGTAAATCAGCAACTTACAGCATCCGTTTTTCACTTCCGCTCATTTAGAACAAAATTCTCATCACAGAACATTTTTCTCAAACAAGAAAAAAATTATTAACTTTAACCCACCAAATTGCGAGGGCATGAAACCATCATTGATCCTTAAACTATTAAAAATGGTTATTATCTCGAGACCTGTCCTTCGCGATTTCATAGCCCGGTATCCGTTAAGTGCAAATGCCTTGAATGAATGGTACAACAAGACGACCAAGGGCGACTGGGGGCACTTCGCCGATGTGAAACAGACCTGGAACAGCTGCGACGCCATCGGCAATGACAGATATGTTTTTGACATTGCCGGGAATAACTACAGGCTCATTGCAATGATCCATTTTAAAAAAAGGACATTGTACATCCGCCGGGTGCTGACACACAAAGAATACGATACGTTCAACAAACGTGGAGAACTAAACACATTATAGGAGGGCTATAACATGGTAAAATCCAACATGATAAAAAAGATCACCAACAAGCAACAGTACCATTCCGCTATGGCCGAGATCGAAGGCTATTTGCAGAAAGGTTTTTCCAATCTGACTTCAACAGAAGAAGATCACCTGGAAGAATTGTCAAAGGCCGTTGAAGCATGGGAGCTCAAGGAGTATCCCATGCCCATGCAGCCCTCATTCCCCGATATACTTATTTACGTCATGCAATTCAAACGCTATACCCAGTCGGAGTTATCAGAAGATCTCGCTATCTCGAAGTCTTTATTGTCCGAGATCCTGAATGGGAAAAAACAGCCTAACTTAAGCATCGTCGTCAACCTTCATAAAAAGTTCGGCATCGACGCCAATGTGCTGCTGGAAAGTGTTTCCGGCTGAATCTCACTTCACGCCCCGTATCTCCGACCAGGTCGGCTCTATCCGCCTTTGGAACGTCCATGAATGCCCGAACGGGTCCTGCACCGTCCCCTGCCGCAATCCATAAAAATGATCCTGCATGGGATTCATCAACTTGGCCCCTGCCTCCACCGCCCTGTCCACCAGCGCATCCGGATCGGCAGTATACACCACCAGCTCCACCGTCGTCCCATGTACCTGCTCCGGACTCACACACGAAGAACCCGGCATCTGTTCATGTACATAGAACTCAGCTCCTTCCAACATAAGTTCCACGATATGGATGCTGCCGTCATCATTGGAGTACCTGTTCAGCTCCACCACTCCAAAGGCTTTCTTATAAAAATCCAGCGCTGGCGCCACCACCCCTACTTTCAGCTCCGGTGCAAATTTTGTCTCCATATATACAAGGTTTAAAAAAGCTTCTCCACCACCGCATTCGCTGCGATCCACGCGCTCGTCCACGCATGCTGAAAGTTAAACCCGCCCGTCACTCCATCCACATCCAGTATCTCTCCCGCAAAATATATCCCCGGGATCTTTTTGCTTTGCATCGTGGCCGGATCTACCTCTGTCAGCTTCACCCCCCCAGCCGTCACAAACTCCTCTTTAAAGGTAGTCTTTCCCGCTACAGTAAACTCTCCCGCAGCAAGGAATCTCACCAGCTTATTTGTCTCCTTCGCGGGCAGATCAGCCCATCTCAGGTCATCGTGTATGCCACAAACGCTCAACGCATACTCCCAAAGTCTCGCCGGCAGGGCGAAAGGATTCCTGCCCCCCACTTTCCCGCCGCCCCACTCATAACGCACCTGCTGCAATCTTTCCCGCACCGCATCCTCCGTCAGCTCGCCCGTCCAGTTCACCATGGTGGTAAATCGGTATGCGGCTGCAGCCAGTTCCCGTGCACCCCAAGCCGACAGTCGTAACACAGCCGGCCCGCTCATCCCCCAATGCGTGATCAGCAAAGGCCCCTTTTCCTGTAGCTTCGATCCCACAACCCGCACCCGGGCCTCAGGCACCGACACCCCCATCAGTTTCGTGATAGCATTATCCGGCATGTTAAAAGTAAAAAGAGAAGGCACGGGCTCCTCGATGGTATGCCCGAGATCACGTATCCATCCAAACATAGGTGACTTGGGATATCCGCCACAGGCTATACAAACAGCATCGGCCTCGAACATCTGTCCGCTGGCAAGATGCACCTGGAACGCAGGCCCGTCCACCCCGCCGGCAGCCTCAACCTTCACCACCTCCGCATGCATCCGTATATCTACCCCATAAGCCGACGCCTCCTTCATGAGACAGTCGATAATTGTCTGTGAAGAATTGGTCGCAGGGAACATCCGCCCATCCTCCTCGGTCTTCAGCTCGACACCCCTGTCCCCGAACCACTGTATCGTATCTGTAGTAAAGAATTGATGAAAGGCCTTCCGAACAAAATGCCCTCCCCGGGGATACCGCTTTATCATCTCTCCAATGTCATAACAGGCATGCGTGACATTACAACGACCGCCGCCACTCACCTTTACCTTGCTCAGCAGCTTGCCCGCCTTCTCCAGCAATATGACACGAACCCCCAGTCTGGCCGCATTCACCGCGCAAAAAAACCCGGCAGCACCGCCTCCGATGACGACCAGTCGTTTGTCCTTGTTTTGCATGCGGTAAAGATAATCATTTGCCTCCTCCCCCGTGGCAACAGCGCCGGCACGTATCATGCGACCTGGTTGCCTTGAACCCATCCGTATCATACCCGCCGGCAGCCACCGTCTGCTGTATCTTTTCCGGATTGGTCCTGGCCCTGTTGTATTCCACCAATAACTGTTGAGAGTCCGCATCCCAATGGGCAAAGGTCACTCCCGGCGTCCTTTTGGCAGTCTTTTCGATCGAAGACTTGCACTGCTCGCAATCTCCATACACCTTAATGACCCTCTTTGTGATAAAAGGCCCATCCAGCTTGGAGTTCTGCGCCCGGGCAATAGAAGCAAATACAAATAGGGAAATAAGGACAATAAATATCTTGTTCATATAAACGTTTTTGCTGTGAAGTGAATTAAAAATGAAAATACGCCGTCGATGAACAAAATATCAAATGCGGAAGTTGCAGTTCCGGATAAATAGAGGAACTACACGCTTAAGAGAGGTTACGTGATCTGAAGAATTATATGTATGGTAATTATCCTCCCCATATACATTCGCATGCCGAAGCTCATCCTTACAACAGCATAACAGCTACTATGAAAGCAAAAACCTTTTTCATACTCTCACTGCTATAAAAGTAGAAAATTTTCTACCCCTTCATCCAATAAGCTTTGTTAATATTAACCTCGGCGGTCAGCCGCTTTATTGTGGCTGCACCAGCACAGCGGATTTCTCCGTAGTAAAAAGATGAGGATTGGCCTTCTCCGCCGCCTCGATGATACTATAATCAGAAAGAATATCCGGCTTGCCCTTCTGTATCGCTACATCATGCTCAAAATGCACGGAAGGTTTATGATCCGCCGTACGTACGGTCCAGCCATCCCGTTCGGTATAGACCTCTTTCTTTCCAAGATTGATCATGGGCTCGATAGCCAGCACCAACCCTTCTTTTAGTTTGCCCCCCGAACCTCGTCTGCCATAGTTGGGTACCTGTGGCTCCTCATGCAGATGCTTGCCCAGACCATGCCCCACCAGCTCCCGTACAACCCCATAGCCATATTTCCTTTCGGTGTGCTCCTGGATAGCATAGGAGATATCCCCTACCCGGCCACCCGCTATAGCCTTCTCTATGCCTTTATAAAGAGACTCCTTTGTCACCCGGATCAACTGCATGACCTCGGCGCCGGGATCGCCTATGGCGAAAGTATACGCATGATCCCCATGCCACCCGCTCTTGATCACCCCGATGTCCACGGAAATGATATCGCCCTCCTGCAATGGCTTTTCGTTGGGGAACCCATGTACCACCACATCGTTGACGGAGATACAGGAATTATAAGGATAGCCCCTGTAATTGAGGAAGGAAGGGATGCCCCCATTGTCCCGGATATATTCCGCTATCAGCTTGTCCAGCTGCAGACTCGTAATACCAGGCTTCAATACCTTGGCCACTTCTGTCAGCGTCCTGCTGACAAGCAGGGCGCTTTCCCGCATCAATGCTACTTCCGAAGATGTCTTATAATGAATCATCCTAAAAAATTGAACCTGTCCCGGATCCTCCAGGACAGGTCTAACTATAAAGTTTATTCCAGTCTATATAACTGCGTTCGATACAGACGACTGACGTCCCTGTATCCTTCCACTCTTCATCAGACCATCGTACTGACGCATGAGCAGCTGCGTTTCTATCTGCTGCAGAGAGTCGAGGATTACACCGACCATGATCAGCAGGGAAGTACCGCCAAAGAAGGAGGCAAAGCCCTGTGTAACATTCAGACGCTGTGCAAATCCGGGCAGGATACCCACTACCGCCAGGAGGAATGCTCCGGGGAGAGTGATCTTGTCCATGACAGCTCCGATATAGTCCGCCGTAGGCTGTCCGGGTTTAACACCCGGGATAAAGCCATTGTTGCGTTTCAGGTCGTCCGCTATCTGCTTGGGGTTAAAAATAAGCGCCGTATACAGGAAGGTGAAACCGATCACGATCACACCATAGACGATCATATGAATGGCATCCTTGGGGTCGGAGAAGGTCTTGGCAATCCCCTGGGTAGGTGCAAAATTCGCGAATATGGTAGGGAGGAACATGATGGCCTGCGCGAAGATGATAGGCATAACACCGGCGCTGTTCACCTTCAGGGGAAGGAACTGACGGGCGCCGCCGAACTGGCGGTTGCCTACTATCTGTTTGGCATAGTTCACAGGCACCTTCCGAACGCCCTGGATAAGGACGATCAATCCCATGATGATAGCTACCAGTATAGCGATCTCGATAACAAAGATCAGGATACCACCTGCGCCGATAGTCGCCTTTGCACGCCATTCGTCGCGGAAACTGTGAGGCAGACGTGCGAGGATACCTACCATGATGATAAGGGAAGTACCATTACCCAGACCCTTATCCGTGATCTTCTCACCCAGCCACATGACGAACAGCGTACCAGCCGTAAGCACCACGGGCGTCGTCAGCCAGAAATAAGCGCTGAAACTATCGAAGATGGCATCCTTTGCCAGGCTCTTCAGGTAAGTGACATACGCGTAAGCCTGCACAAAAGTGACGATCACCGTAAGATAGCGTGTCCATTGGTTGATCTTCTTCTGGCCGCTGGCGCCTTCCTTCTGCACTTTCTGCATCTGCGGAATAAGAATGGTCATCAGCTGCATAAAGATACTGGCGGAGATATAAGGCATGATACCCAGCGCGAGGATAGAAGCCTGAGAAAAAGCGCCCCCTGAGAAGGCGTCGATAAGCCCCAGGGCTCCGGTCTTTGCACCGCTCAGCGCACTGAGACTCTTAGGATCGATACCAGGCAGCGTGATATAGGTCCCAAAGCGATACACGAATATCAGGGATACAGTAACAATGATCTTACTCTTCAGATCCTCGATACTCCAGATATTTTTAAGAGTTTGAATAAGTTTCTTCACGGAACAATCTAATTTTTGGGTTTTCTGAGCAATGCAAAAAAGACGCATTATTCATGCGTCTATGCAAGTTACATAAAATTGTGCAGGAAATGCCCGTCGGCAAAAATCTAGGCATTTCCTGCAAAGAGCTTATGTCTGTCCTGCGGACGCGCCGCCTTGGCGGCTTCTGTTACTTCAGAATTTCTATCGTCCCGCCGACTCCTTCGATGGCGGCTTTGGCCTTTTCGCTGACCGCGTTGACCTTAAAGGTCAGTTTGGTCTTCAGTTCGCCATTGCCAAGGATCTTGATACGGTCGGTTTGGTTAACTAATCCGTTGATATACAGATTTTCAGGAGTGAATTCGGTAATCCCGTACTTGTCTGCCAGCTGTTCGACCTGGCCCAGGTTGAATACTTTGTATTCTACCCGGTGAATATTGTTGAACCCGCGCTTGGGAAGCCTTCTCTGGATAGGCATCTGGCCACCTTCGTGCGCCATTTTGCGTTGATAACCAGCACGGCTCTGTCCACCTTTGTTACCCTTTGTGGAAGTTCCACCTTTACCGGAAGCTTCACCGCGGCCTAAACGTTTTTCCTTATGAGTTGCGCCTTTGGCAGGCCTGATAGTGTGTAAGTTCATGACTTTTTGATTTTTACTTAACGGGGAATCTCCCCTCGCTTTTTTAAATTTTAAAGGCCCTCAGGCCGTAACCTTCGCCGACAGGCTCAGTTATTTGACTTCCTCAACCTTTACCAGGTGATCCACCTTACGGACCATACCCAGTATCTGCGGAGTAGCTTCCACTTCCTTGGTAGCGTGAAGCTTGTTGAGACCCAGCGCCTTCAAGGTCTGTTTCTGACGCTCGGGCCGGTCGATGCCGCTCTTGACTTGTGTTATCTTGATCTTTGCCATAGATGTTTACTTATCCGTTGAAAACTTTCTTTAATGATACGTGACGGGTCCTGCTCACATGGATAGGTTCCCTCAGAAGAGCCAGCGCCCTGAAAGTAGCCTTTACCACGTTGTGGGGATTGGCGCTGCCCAGCGACTTGGCCAATACGTCCGTTACACCGGCGCTTTCCAATACGGCGCGCATGCTGCCTCCGGCAATCACACCAGTACCATGAGCAGCCGGTTTGATCAACACCTTGGCGGCGCCTTCCTTGGCCAGCTGGTCATGAGGAATAGTACCATGCATCACCGGAACCTTGATCAGGTTCTTCTTGGCATCTTCAATACCTTTTGTGATGGCTTCCTGTACTTCCTTGGCCTTACCCAGACCATGACCTACTACGCCATTTTCATTGCCAACTACCACCAATGCAGAGAAGCTGAATGCACGGCCACCCTTGGTTGTCTTTACCACGCGATTGATCGCAACCACTTTTTCCTTCAGCTCCAGATCGCCGGCTTTAACTCTGTTTAAGATTACTTTTGCCATTGTAGTTATTTACGAATGCTGTATTATACTTAATTAATTAAAAGTTCAGACCACCCTCGCGAGCGCCGTCGGCTACCGCCTTCACGCGACCGTGATACAGGTTGCCCCCCCGGTCGAAAACAACATCTTTCAGACCCAGCTCGCTGGCCTTCCGCGCGATTGCCTGGCCTACCAGCTTGCTTTTTTCTACCTTGGTAGTTTTTTGGGCGGCGATATCCTTGTCCTTTGAGCTGGCAGCAGCCAAAGTCTTGCCGTCGTTGTCGTCGATCAGTTGCACATAAATATCGCTGTTGCTCCTGAACACCGATAGCCTCGGCTTCTGACTGGTCCCGCTGATCTTCTTGCGGATGCCGAACCTGATCTTCTGTCTTCTTTCTGATTTCGTAGCCATTGTTGTTTATTTAGCAGCTCTGATTCCAGCCAGAGCCTTATGAATCGAATTATTTACCAGCAGCTTTACCAGCCTTCTTACGAACCACTTCACCCACATAACGAACACCTTTCCCTTTGTAAGGCTCAGGCTTACGCAGACTGCGGATCTTGGCAGCTACCTGTCCCAACAACTGCTTGTCGGTACCTTCCAGCGTGATCTTGGGGTTTTCACCCTTTTCCTGGGAAGTAGCCAGCTTCAGCTCCTTGGGGATCTCGAAAATGATATTGTGAGAGTAACCAAGGGCCAGGTCCAGGATATTACCCTGGTTGGAAGCCTTGAAACCTACACCTATCAGCTCCAGCTGCCTTTTATATCCATCCGTAACACCCTTTACCATATTGGCGACCAGGGCACGATAAAGACCATGCAATGCACGGTGACGGATCTGGTCGGTGGGACGGGTAAATTCCAGCTCACCTTCCTTTACGTCTACCTTGATATCGCGGTCGATGGCTTGCTTCAGCTCACCTTTGGGACCTTTTACAACCAATATATTATCGGATCCTACCGTTACAGTTACTCCCTTGGGAAGTGTCACTGGTTTCTTACCTATACGAGACATAATAATTCAGTTTATTGTTATCTTTTAATTACCCGGCCGACCGGTCAGCCTGTATAGAACGGCTTAATGTGTCGGAAGGGCCCACAATTAATATACGTAGCAAAGAACTTCGCCGCCTACATTCTGCACTTTAGCCTCCTTATCCGTCATCACACCCTTGGAAGTGGAGATGATCGCCACACCCAGACCGTTCTTCACACGGTTGAACTCAGCAGGGCTTGCATATTGACGCAAACCAGGACGGCTGATCCTTTCGAGGGATTTGATAGCCGGCTCCTTGGTAGCAGGGTCATACTTCAAAGCTATTTTGATGACGCCTTGCTTGCTGTCATCCTCGAATTTGTATTTCAGGATATATCCCTTGTCATACAGTATCTCGGTCATACGCTTCTTCAGGTTGGAAGCAGGTATCTCAACGATACGGTGATTCGCCATCTGCGCATTACGGATTCTCGTCAGAAAATCTGCTATTGGATCAGTAACCATTGTTTATTTATAGTTATACGTGTTATCAAAAATTATTTACAATGCGATATCCTCACCCCGGAGGGGAAAAATTACCAGCTTGCTTTCTTCACACCCGGGATCTTACCCTGGAGCGCCATGTCACGGAAGATCACCCTGGAAATCCCGAAGTAACGGATATATCCCCTGGGGCGGCCCGTCAACTGGCAACGATTCTTCAATCGCACAGGAGATGCATTCCTGGGAAGAAGATCCAGCGCCTTATAATCGCCGGCAGCTTTTAAAGCGGCACGCTTTTCAGCATATTTTGCCGACAGCGCCTCTCTTTTTCTTTGTCTGGCCTTTACTGACTCTTTAGCCATGTTTTATTCTTTTTTTGTTTGAATAAGTTGATTATTGATTGCCCCCGGGCCTGATGTTACGGAAAGGCATGCCCAGCTCTTTCAACAGCTCGTATGCTTCTTCGTTGGTGCTGGCAGTAGTCACAAACGTGATGTCCATACCAGTGATCTTGTTCACTTTGTCGATGTCTATCTCAGGGAAAATGATCTGCTCGGTGACACCCAGCGTATAATTGCCACGGCCATCGAAAGATTTATCATTTACACCCTTGAAATCCCTTACACGAGGGAGGGCAGTAGACACCAGGCGGTCCAGGAACTCATACATCTTCTCGCCACGGAGGGTCACACGCGCACCGATGGGCATGTTCTTACGCAGCTTGAAGTTGGAGATGTCCTTCTTGGATTGGGTAGTGACGGCTTTCTGACCAGTGATAAGGGTCAGCTCATCCACAGCTACTTCCACCAGCTTCTTATCCGTTACAGCGCCGTTGACGCCACGGTTCAGACATATCTTTTCAAGTTTCGGCGTCTGCATGATACTGGAGTAGCCGAACTTCTTCATGAGGGCAGGTACAACTTCTTTCTTGTACTTGTCTGCCAGACGCGGAGTATATTTTGCAGTGCTCATTATTTGATTACCTCCCCTGATTTTTTAGAAACACGAACTAATTTCCCGTTCTCCCTGGAACGTTTTATCTTGGTTGCACCTCCGGTCTTGGCATCCCACAACAGTACATTGGAGATGTGGATCGGAGCTTCCTTCTTCACAATACCACCCTTGGTGTTCTGCGCAGAAGGCTTGGTATGCTTGGTAACGATGTTAACCCCTTCGACCAGGACCTTGGCTTCATCCGGGAATACTTCCAGGACCTTACGTGCCTTCTTGGGATCCTTATCGTCTCCGGTGATAACGACTACGCTGTCACCTTTCTTGATATTAAACTTGGGTTTGAATCTGTTGCTCATTTTATTTTATTTTTTCCCCGCCAGGGCGAAGAATTTAGCTATTGTTTCTGGTTCCGTACTACAGTACTTCAGGCGCCAGGGAGATGATCTTCATATACCCCTTGTCACGCAGCTCCCTCGCTACAGGTCCGAAGATACGCGTACCGCGAGGCTCGTCGGACTGGTTCAACAATACCACCGCATTATCGTCAAAGCTGATATAGCTGCCATCCTTACGGCGCAATTTCTTTTTGGTACGGACGATCACCGCTTTGGCGACAGTGCCCTTCTTAATTCCGCCGGAAGGCAATGCATCCTTTACAGTGACAACGATCTTGTCGCCGATGCCGGCATAGTCCTGTCCGCTATTGCCCAGTACCCGGATGCACAATACTTCCTTGGCACCACTGTTATCAGCTACATTTAATCTGCTTTCTTGCTGGATCATTTTATTAACTTTTACATCTACTCGTCCCAAAGGACGTATAGAAATTATAATAGAATACTGTGTATCGTTATTTCGCCTTCTCGACGACTTCCACCAGACGCCAGCGCTTGGTCTTGCTCAGCGGACGAGACTCCATGATCTTTACGATGTCCCCGATGGTGCACTCATTCTTTTCATCATGAGCGTGAAAGCTCGTAGTCTTTTTTACGAACTTACCGTAGATAGGGTGCTTCACTTTCCTTTCAACAGCTACCGTGATGGTCTTATCCATCTTGTTGCTCTTCACCACCCCGATCCTCGTTTTGCGCAAATTTCTTTCAACCATTGTTTTTGCTTTTATCTTTTATTGTCTTCCCGCAGCCCAAAGGAACGGGATCTTTTGTTTTTATGCTTTCGCAGTTTTCTGGGCCAGAGCAGTCTTCAGCCGGGCAATGTCCTTTCTCAAAGAGCGGATGCTCATCGGGTTTTCCAGCGGTGAAATGGCATGCGCGAACTCCAGTTTCTTAAGGCGCAGCTCATCTTCCTGGATACGGGCTTTCAGATCACCTTCATTCAGGTCCTTCAGGCTATTTACAAAATCGATTCTCTTTGACATTTTATAAACTTTTTACTGTTCTTACTTTGATCTTGCCTCGCTAGCGAGGCCCCCGCCCGCGGGACCTTCGGTCCTCCTGATCGAATGTCGGGCCTTCGGCCAACCTCCCTCCGGTCGGTTAGGCTACTACGTCGCGACGGATAATAAACTTCGTCTTGATCGGCAGCTTCTGAGCAGCCAGTTCCAACGCTTCCTTCGCTACAGCCAGAGGAACACCATCGGCTTCGAAAAGGATACGACCCGGCTCCACTACAGCAGCCCAGTACTCAGGGTTACCTTTACCTTTACCCATACGCACTTCCAAAGGCTTCTTCGTGATGGGCTTGTCGGGGAATACACGTATCCATACATTCCCTTCACGCTTCATCGCACGGGTCAGAGCCTGACGGGCAGCTTCCAGTTGGCGATTGGTCAGCCAGATCGCTTCCAGCGATTTCAAAGCATATGAACCAAAGGCAATCGTATCACCTCTTTTAGCAGTCTCACGAATGCGACCTTTCTGTGCTTTCCTATGCTTTGTTCTTTTGGGTTGTAACATCTTGAACTATTTTCGAGATTTTTTCTAATTCTTTTTACTGTTATAGCCTCGGCGATCAATGCCTGCGATCCCTTCTTTCACCACCGCCACCGCCTCTGCGATCACGGTCTCCACCACCTCTGCGGTCGCGATCTCCGCCGCCTCTGCGATCGTCACGGCCATGATGACCATGACCTTCTCCATCCCTTCTGTCCCTGCGGTCGCTAAGCCCGCCTTCCTTTCCACCTACGAAATTGGGGTTCAGGTCTCTCTTCGCGAGTACTTCACCCTTACATATCCATACCTTGATACCGATCTTACCATATACAGTCAGCGCAAACACGTTCGCATAGTCGATATCCATACGCAGCGTATGCAGCGGGGTCCTGCCCTGCTTGATCTCTTCCGTACGCGCAATTTCAGCACCACCCAGACGACCACTCACCTTTATCTTGATACCCTCGGCGCCCATGCGCAGCGCAGAAGCAATAGCCATCTTGATGGCACGCTTGTAATTGATACGGTTCTCGATCTGACGGGCAATAGTGTCACCCACGATATTGGCATCCAGCTCCGGACGACGGATCTCCAGGATATTGATCTGGACATCATCCTTGCCTGTCAGCTTCTTCAGCTCTTCCTTGATACGGTCTACCTCTCCACCACCCTTTCCGATGATGATACCAGGCTTGGAAGTATGTATCGTCACGATCAGCTTGTTCAGCGTACGCTCGATGACGATCTTGGCAATCCCACCCTTGTTGATACGGGCGTTCAGGTAGGTCCTGATCTTATTGTCTTCGATCAGCTTGGTAGCATAATCTTTCTTGCTGCCATACCAGTTGGATTCCCAACCACGAATGATCCCTAACCTGGCCCCGATAGGATTTGTTTTCTGACCCATATTATCGATTAATAAGTTTTATCAATTTGTTTTTGAATCCACGATGATAGTAACGTGATTGCTGCGCTTGCGCACACGATAACCCCGACCCTGAGGAGCCGGACGCATACGCTTCAATATCCTGCCGCCATCCACAAATATCGTCTTCACTACCAGGCCGGCGTCAGCTGCGCTCGTTCCTTCATTCTTCTGCTCCCAGTTCTTTACGGCTGACCACAACAGCTTGTGCAGCGGAGTGGAAGAATGCTGAGGATGATGCTCCAGTAAAGCCAGCGCCTTCTCAACATTCAGACCGCGGATCTCATCGGCCAGCAAACGCATTTTACGGGGCGATGTCGGGTAATTTCTCAATTTAGCTACTGCTTCCATTATTTTCTATTTATGGCCTGCGGTCAACGACCGCAGACTAATTATGCTATCTTTTTAGATGAATGTCCTTTGAAGTTACGGGTAGGTGCAAATTCACCCAGCTTGTGACCTACCATGAACTCCGTTACGTACACGGGAATGAATTTATTACCGTTGTGCACAGCCAGCGTGTGGCCTACGAAGTCCGGAGTGATAGTAGATCTGCGGCTCCAGGTCTTGATAACACCCTTCTTTGCCGTACCCTCATTTATCGCCAGGATCTTGTCTTCCAGATTCGCGTCTACGTAAGGACCTTTTTTAATTGAACGACCCATAATTAGTATTTAAATTATTTCGCTAATTTTTTACCGTTTTTCCGCTGGATGATCAGCTTGTCGCTGCCCTTGCCCTTCTGCCTGGTCTTCAGACCACGGCTGTACTGAGCGTTCCTGCTGCGAGGTTGGCCACCGGATGCTTTACCTTCACCACCACCCATCGGGTGATCTACAGGGTTCATCGCTACGCCACGGTTTCTTGGACGAATACCTCTCCACCTGTTACGACCTGCCTTACCCATGCTCTGCAGTGAGTGATCGCTGTTGGATACAACACCTACCGTCGCATAGCAGTTGATCAATACCTTCCTCAATTCGCCGCTGGGCATCTTCAACACAGCATATCTCTCTTCCTTGTTCGTCAGTTGAGCAGAGGTTCCGGCGCTGCGCACCAGCTTGCCACCCTGACCAGGCTGCATCTCGATGTTGTGTACGTTCGTACCAAGAGGCATGTTCTTCAGCTGAAGAGCATTTCCAACTTCGGGAGCTATATCATCACCGGACTGTACCGTGGCGCCTACCTGCAGACCCTGCGGAGCGAGGATATACCTCTTTTCGCCATCTACATAGTTCAACAGCGCGATGAACGCAGTACGGTTCGGATCATATTCGATGGACGCAACAGTAGCGTTGATATTCTTCTTGTTCCTTCTGAAGTCGATGATACGGTACATTTTTTTGTGCCCGCCGCCTATATAGCGCATCGCTCTACGACCTTGTACATTACGACCACCCGTGCTCTTTACCTTCTCCAGCAACGTCTTTTCAGGCGTGTCGGTAGTGATCTCGGCATAAGCATTCCCGATTCTCCAGCGGGTGCCGGCGGTCATCGGTTTGTATTTTTTCAGTGCCATGTCTTATCTTTTATTGCGAACTTATCAGCTTCGCTTGCTTTAATTAATTAATAGTTTAAATGCTAGCGTACAGATCGATAGTCTCCCCTTCCGCTACAGTTATCAGCGCCTTCTTATAAGCAGGCTTGCGGCCTTGAACATAACCAGCCTTCGTGAAGCGGGTCTTGTTCTTTCCAGGCACTACAGAAGTATTTACGTCGACAACAGTCACCCCGTAAAAATCTTCCACGGCCTTCTTGATCTCCAGCTTGTTGGCCTTGCGATTGACACGGAAAGCATACCTTCTCAGCTTATCCTGCTGAGCATTTGCCTTTTCTGTCAGTATCGGTTTTACTAAAACTTCAGAGAGTTTCATATCTCAATTTTTCGAATGATCAATTATTTTACTTCAACAGCTGTATCGTCCGCAAATACGTTGGCAACCGTTTCGGACAGCACCAGCACCTCTGCATTCACGATATCGTAAGTGTTCACATCAGCCAGCAATACACCTTCAACAGTCGGTACATTGCGCAGGCTCAGAAACAGATTGTCGCTCTCTTCAGGCAGCACGAACAATACCTTCTTGCCAGCTATATTCAAGCTCTTCAGCGCATCCGTGAACTGCTTGGTCTTGGGCGCATCCAGCTTGATATCTTCCACGACTACGATGGCATTACCCTTTGCCTTGTGGGCCAGAGCCGACATCTTCGCCAGGTCCTTCACCTTACGGTTCAGCTTGAAATCATAATCCCGGGGCTTGGGTCCGAAGATAGTACCACCACCCTTGTACAAAGGGTTACGGAGATTACCCTTACGGCTGCCACCAGTACCCTTCTGACGATGCAGCTTCTTGCTGGAACCCTGCACCTCGAGACGGGTCTTCACTTTATGAGTACCCTGACGCTGCGCAGCCAGGTATTGCTTCACGGCCAGGTAGATCACATGGTCATTCGGCTCGATCCCGAAGATATCTTCCGGTAACTCCACCGTTCTGCCGGTCTTCTTTCCTTGTATATTTAAAACGTCTGCTTGCATGGTAGTTCGATTAAACGATTTTACTTCTGAATGTATACGATAGAACCAATGTGGCCGGGAACAGAACCGCTGACCAAAATATAGTTCTTCTCAGGGAATATCTTCACAACCTTCAGGCTCTTTACCTTTACGCGATCACCGCCCATACGGCCGGCCATACGCACACCCTTCATAACGCGGCTGGCATCGGAAGAGTTACCCAGCGAACCCGGAGCACGCTGACGGTCATGCTGACCGTGTGACTGCTCGCCTACACCATGGAATCCATGACGCTTAACCACACCCTGGAAACCCTTGCCTTTGGAAGTACCTACTACTTCGACTTTATCGCCTTCGGCAAAGATGTCTACGGTAATGGATTCACCGAGATTCTTTTCTATGGAAAAATTGCGGAATTCTTTTACAAACTGTTTCGGAGAAGTGTTGGACTTGGCGAAGTGATTTTTTTCTGCAGCGTTGGTGTGCTTTTCTTTCTTGTCGCCAAATGCTAATTGAAGGGAAGTATAACCATCCGTGTCCTGGGTCTTCACCTGCGTCACCACACAGGGACCCGCTTCAATGATCGTACAAGCTGTCTGCTTGCCGTCAGGACTGAAGATGCTGGTCATCCCGATTTTTTTGCCAATAATGCCTTTCATTTCTTTTAAAATTTATGCCATCGGGTATGAGGACAGCTATAGACATACTGTTTGGCTTTTGCCCGTATCTTCCGATCTCATCGGATATCCCGGACATACAGCATCGGTCTAATAACTTCAATCCCCTCGTTTGCAGCCGACCTTTTCTTTGTGTTGCCCTTCGCCCGTCTTGTACGGGTCCGGAGCGACAGAAGTACCGGCAGTAAACAAACCCTGAACGGCTTGTTCATATGTACCCTAACAGTCTCGCAACTGTTAAAGTGTTTACTAAGTTGTATGATCTACCTCTGATCGGACCAAAGGTCCCCGGCCGAAGCCACCAGAGTGATCACCGATCCAGCGCTGCTTTATTCCGCATCTCGCGGAAGTTTGCAGATGGATATATAAAGAGCTTAAAATTCTCGTCAGGCCTTGATCTCAACATCCACACCGGAAGGCAGATCCAGCTTGGACAACGCATCTACCGTCCTCGAAGAGGAAGTATAAATGTCCAACAGGCGCTTGTGCGTATGCAGTTGGAACTGCTCACGAGCCTTCTTGTTTACGTGCGGCGAACGCAGTACAGTAAAGATCTTTTTGCGGGTTGGCAGGGGAATTGGTCCCGTTACCACAGCACCCGTACTACGAACGGTTTTAACGATCTTTTCAGCAGATTTATCTACCAGATTGTGATCGTAGGACTGTAATTTGATTCTGATTCGTTGAGACATAAGCCAAATCCCATTTTTTCGAATGGGATGCAAAGGTATGTATTAGTTTATCTCGCTCCAAAAAAATAGCAAACTTTCTACGAGTTTCCCATCCGGTATTCCCTGTCGTCCGCTCCATTTACCGTCACTCCCCGCTTAATCTATCCTTAATTTAACTCCATGTAATTTTAGTACCGGATAAATCACCCCAAATATTTACTGATTATCAACACTTTAAATAAAAAATTATGCGCTCTGCCCTATTCCTCGCCTGTCTGCTGCTCGCCTTGCTCGGCAACGCTCAATCCCCTTCCCGGGATTCTGCTTATTATGCCCTGTTGAAGGACAGCCAAAAGATCTACTCCTCCCACCTGACACTCCGGGACACTCTCCCCTATAACCAATGACCCATCGGGGAACAAGCTACCTCGGCCCTCCCGGACAATGCTCCCTTAAGTAGCTGGTATACAGGGTCGAAAGATGCTTCCTGGTCCCATCCCCCTCAAAAATACCATGGCTCCTGTTGGGATAAGGCATGAACTGGAACACCTTGTTGTATTTGATCAGGGCATTCAGCAACATCTCCGCATTCTGGTAATGAACATTGTCATCCCCAGTGCCATGTATATATAAAAGATTGCCTTTCAAATTCTTCGCATAAGTTATAGGCGACCCGTTCACAAAGTCTTCCCGATTTTCCTGGGGAAGGCCCATATACCGCTCCTGGTAGATATTGTCATAGCACAGCTGATTGTCCACCGCTGCAATGGCAATCCCGGTCTTATAAATATCGGGGTACTGGAACAGGAGATTCAAGGTGCTGGAGCCACCACCGCTCCAACCCCATACAGCGACCCGGCTGCTGTCCACAAAAGACCATTTCAGGATCTCTTTGGCAGCCATTGCCTGATCCCGGATATTCAGTCTGCCGATGTTCCGGTAAATAGCCTTCCTCCAGGCGCGTCCCTTAGGACTTGGTGACCCGCGGTTGTCCAGGCTGATGTAAATATACCCGTCGTCAGGATTGTCAATATTGCCACCATAAAGGAAATTCCTCCCCGCGCCGCTCTCATCTTTCACGGTCTGCGAAGCAGGTTCCCCATATACATAGAACAATACAGGATATTTCTTTGTGCTGTCGAAATGCTCCGGTTTTACCATCCACCCATCCATATCCACGCCATCCACGGTCTTCACATGGAAGAATTCTATTTTCTTATTGCTTGCCCCCTGCTTTACCATTTCCGGGATATTCACATCCTTGGAAAGAGATTGATGCCCCGGCAGACTTACCCACTCCTGCGCCTCCGCTGAATTGGCATTGCTGAAATTGTGCAATGCATACCGCGCTCCGGGAGAAATATCATACTCATGCGTTCCGGGTTCGTCCATGGGCGAAATCCTCTCGGGTTTGCCCTTCCCGTCCAGCCTGGTGCGATAGAGATATTGTTGCGTGGCGTTATCCGGAGAAGCCATGAAATAGATATAATTGTTCTTCTCATCGATGCGGCTGATAGAGATAATATCATAATTACCCCTGGTCACCAGCGTTTCCTTTTTCCCATCCCGGGTCTGTCGGTAGATATGACGCCAGCCGTCCTTTTCAGAGACCCAGATAAACTCCTTTCCCCCATCGAGCCAGTCCCATCCGGCTACTACCCCATCCTGCCAGGCGCCCTTGCAATCTATCCAGGCGCTGTCATGCTCTTCAGACACCTGCGTGGCCGAGCCATCGGATATCTTTCCGACGAATATCTTACTATCATTTTGCTTGCGATTCAATTGTTGCATGATCAGCTCGGAAGAATTGGCAGCCCATTCCATCCTGGGAAGATAGGTCTGCTGCGGATCACCAGGGATATTCATCCACTGCGTCTGGCCGGTGGCTATGTCCACTACGCCGATCTTATAAGGAGATGGCGGCTCTCCCACCTTGGGGTATTCCACAGGTATGACAAAAGGATAGATGGAATCCGTAGTGTTCAGCATGAGATAGTCCCTGATCTTATTGGCATCGATCTGCCAGTATGCGATATGTGCTCCGTCCGGGCTCCAGCGGAAGCCATCCCTGCAATCCAATTCTTCCTCGTATACCCAGTCGAAGGTCCCATTGATCAATTTAGGAGTGCCGTTGGTGGAGGTGAGGCATTTTGACACGCCGGAAGAAAGGTCCTCCACATATACATTGTGCTCGCTCGTATACGCCGCCTTGCTGCCATCGGGACATAACTTCGCGAACATAAGGGACGAGGCCGGCCGGCCCTTTCCCAACTGCTTCAATGTCTTTGTACTAAGATCGTATACCCAATAATCTCCTCTCGTGTTGTAGCGCCAGACCCTCTTCGTATTTGTATAGATAAGTAGCTTATTCCCATCTTCAGAAAAGCTGAAGCTCCTCACCTGGAGGGGCCGCCCTTCACCGGAGGGGACCAATTGCATTCTGCTCACAATGGTGGTTTCCACATTGCCCGGCAGCTCGATACGGACAATGCCGCCATTTTTTTCCATATAAAAAGCATTCCCCTCTTTTGTCCATTTCAATTGCGAAGAACCAGGCTGCGCCTCGACCCGCACACAAACCAACCATATCGTGAGGGCTAAAAATACCCTGACCGAAAAACACATACGCTAAATTTTTAGGGTCGGAAATTACGAAAAAGAGTCCCACGAGGGACTCTTTATTATTAATATTTATGCTTTACTCAGCGCCTTCTCCAATGACCAGGCAACCACTGCCAGCCCCTGCGGGTATGCACCCAGCGGCCGGGTATCCAGATCCACCCACGACGGGGAGGTGCTGCCCAATGCCCGCCTACGGGCACATATCGACCACCTCTGTATTGCCAGTCTTCCCCGATCCATACGTAACCAGGGCCGGGAGCAGCAGGTCGCGCTGCGGGAGCCCAGGTAGGACGGACAGTAACGTATACCTGCGCCGATGCGGAAGAGGTAATAAACGATACACCGACCGCCATCAGCACGATGACTACCAGTCCAAAGAAATTAGATCTGTATTTCATATGTTGGTTTTAAAGCTATCCGTTAGCTTTTCATGGTAACCCTTATTTCCCCAGCGACAGCAATTTGGCCGCACCGATCAAACGCCCTTTCTTACTGTCATAGATATTCAACAAATAGACACCCGACGCCAGCACGCCCGTCTCGATATTGACCTCCTGCTGACCCGACACCTTCTGTCGTAAGACTACCTGTCCATTACTGCGCACAAGGGTGAAAGTATAATTTTTGAACGACTGCAGACCGGTGATATGCAGATGATCCACGAATGGGTTTGAATAAATATTGATCACCTGGTCCGGATAGTCGACATCCACGATCCCGGTGACAGGGCTCCGTACGATGACGATACTGTCCACTGCCATCTGCATGGTATAACAACTATCACTCGTCTTCATCCGAACATAACAGCTATTGTTTCCCACCTGCAGGGTGGAAGGATCCACGGAGACAGAAGCCAGGGAACTCTCCGCCTGAAGCAGACTGGTAAATCCCCGGTCCTTCGCAAACGTATACTTCGGCTGAGTGCCGCCTCCGGCCGTATTCACAGCTGTGAGCACCACGGACTGCGAGAGGCTGGTCACAGTGGTGATATTACTCCCGAGACTGACTACAGGCGTCACTTCCGCATCGACCCGGAAAATCCATGAACTGGTGTCCGATTCAGCGGCATTGCTGAAAACAACCACGATCGTATGCTGCCCCGCCGCCAGGGTATCGGGCCGCAGGGAGAAACTGCTGTCGCTTGCCACCGCTGTAACACTGCCGTCTATCTTCACCGTCACCGTTGCCTGGTAGGAAGGCGCAGGAATATTTGTGATCCGGACCTTTTGCGCACCCTCCATAGGACAGTAGTCTGTCTTCAGACCGCTGATAGCTGGAACAGGAGGAGGTAAAAGCACCGACTTCGTGACTACGGTTAATTGAGTATTGGTAGCCACCGGTTCATTCAGGTCGAAGTAAATGGACGCTCCATTCCGTATAGTATCCCCTACAGCTACACCTGCCGCTGCCTTGATCCTATATGTCACATAACCATGGCTGGCAGTCTGATCCTGCGTGCTGTCAGGCAGAAGTATGTTCTCAAATCTCCATTCCAGGATATTGCCCTGCCGGATATTGAGCTGATAGGGATGGCTGGCGCCGACCATTTCCAGTGTGGCCGGGTCTACTTTGCTGCCCAGCGTGTCCCGGACGATGACCCTGAACGCTGTATCTGTACCCGTATTCTGGAACCTTATTGTATATAAAAGAGCCTTGCCCTTACCCAGATCATCTGCCCTAACCACCCCGCCATTCACTTCCTCCTTGTCATTCGGGTCAAAACTGCCTATCCCGATCTGACGCAATACACTGGTATTATCTATGGTATGCAGGTCGCCCGTAGAGTCTATGTATGCTGTGAACAGAAGGGTATCACCTATTTTTAGCAAAGGCGGAGCGGCAAGCTGCATATTCAGAATGATGGACGAAGTGTCTCGGGGAGCCATGCTACTGATATTCCAGATCAGTGTATCGCCTGATATCAACAACGGAGCTACACTGGCGGAGACAAAGGCCGCCCGCGGATCTTTTATCACCCGCACCTGCTTATTGACGAGAGTGTCGGTGCCCACATTCGCATATATGAGCTTGTAAGCAACGCTCTGTCCGGGTCTGGGAAAGGCCGACATCGAAAAAAGATTCACCTGGTAATCTCTTTTCCCGGGAACAGGCTGCAAGGCGAAAGATATACTGTCTGTATTATTGTAAGAATGGAATGTGGACGTCGCTGAAATGGGCACTGCCGTATAATAGGGCACCGCCGACAACACGGTAGTCGTATAAACACCCGTATCCACGGCATTGCGATACACCCCATTGTAAGTCGAGCTGCTAAAAGTAGTGCCGCCCTGGCTGCTTTGGACGAGGATACTGTTCACCAGCGGCTCATTGGCGTCACGCACGCCATTCAGATTATAATCTAAAAAGACACTCCCTTTGATGATATTCGTATTGCCCATCTTGACGATCCAGCAGTCATATCCTCCGTAATTGCCCGAAACATCCCCGTCATTGGAATTAGTATAGCCTATCATATAATAGGTATAATCATTTTGCGCCACCATTTCATTGAACCCATCATCGCCGGCGCCGCCAAAATATTTAAACCATGTCTGCGGAGAAAATGTACCTGCCAATCCATCATTGTCGCCGCCATGGTAGCCGGTTGTATTCGGAAAAATGTAGGAGGCCGCACACAGCACACCTGTTCCATCGCTTAACAAGGACAACCCATTTTCCCCTTTCAGATGAACTCCCTGTGAACCATATGTTGGATTGTTTGGAGCACAAAAGCTGTAACTTCCTCCACCAACGTTAAAGGGCTTAATAGCCGTATCATATTTTGACACATTAAATCCTTCATTCGGATTCATAGGGTAACAATTCTGCAGAACATTGACCAGCATGAATTCTGCCTCATTGATCTTTTTCAAGGCGTAACAGTTGTTTCTTTGACCCATCCATTGCGCACTTGTAGGATTTCTGTTGCTATCTACTTTTAGCAAATATGCGTTAGGAGGATTGGCTGTTGCGCCTGCGAGGGCAAAATCTCCACTGGCATCCATTGCTTCGGCAGCAATCAGGTAATTGCCTGAAGAAAGAGGCAGGATATCGTAGCCTTGGGATGTATATGAGCTGTTATAACAACGCGTCCATTGCTTGGCGCCGCTTTGATCCAGCTTCACTATCCATGCAGCGCCAAAAGCATTACTGGTATTGCCCGTCACATCTCCATCATAAGATCGCGTGCTCCCGATAATAACATATCCATTATCCATTGTCTGCCGGATATTGCCCCTCGACTGGGGACTGAAGCTGAGACCATCATCATTAGTACCCCCAAGACATCGCTGCCATTGTATCGTACCGCTGCCGTCCAGCTTGACTACCCAAATATCAGTGGCCCCATGATTCCCGCTGACATCACCGTCATTCGACTCTGTAATGCCCAGCCCAATATACCCCCCATCGCTGGTAGGAATGATCCTGTCGATCTCGTCGTTCAGGCGTCCTCCCAGACTCTTCTGCCATTGAATATTGCCGGCTGTATCCAGTTTGACCACCCAGCCGTCCGTAGAATCCGTACTGCCGTGATGCCCCGTAACATCTCCATCATTGGATTTGGAGGACCCCGCAATTATAAATCCTCCATCATGCGCCCGGGCAATGGAATAGGCTTTATCGTCTTTCGATCCCCCCAAACATTTCTGCCATATAATAGCAGGCGGCTGTTGCTGTGCAGTGGCTGAATAGGAAAAGAACAGCGATACCAGGAATACAGGAACAAGGCATCCTTTTAACATAAGAGGCAATTATGCCATAAAACTACTTTTTAAATCGAAATCTTTTACAAAAAAAGCGCCGTCCAACATAGGACGGCGCTATCTTATGAATAAAATCGCTAATGCGATTTTTTAAACCTTACGCATTCACTTTTCTACCCTTCACCTTGGCTATCACTTCCTCGGCCACGTTGTTCGGAGCCGGAGCATAGTGAGAGAATTCCATGGTAGAGGTTGCACGGCCGGAGCTCATGGAACGCAGCTGCGTCACATACCCGAACATTTCGCTCAGGGGAACCTTGGCCTTGATCACCTGCAGGTTGGCACGACTGTCCATACCTTCCAGCATACCGCGGCGACGGTTAAGGTCACCTGTCACATCACCCATGTATTGGTCAGGTGTCAGCACTTCCACTTTCATGATAGGTTCCAGCAAAATAGGCTTCGCTTTACGGCCTGCTTCACGGAAGCCGCCTTTCGCGCACAATTCAAAGCTCATAGCATCGGAATCCACATCGTGGTAGCTTCCGTCGAATACACGGATCTTCATATTCTGCAGCGGATATCCGGCCAGTACACCAGCCGTCATGGAAGTTTCAAAACCCTTCTGGATAGCGGGAATGAATTCCTTGGGGATAGAACCACCAAAGATATCGTTCACGAACTGGAAGCTCTTTCCTTCGTTCTCCTTCAGCCACTCTTCATCGGCAGGTCCTATAGCAAACTGGATGTCGGCGAATTTACCACGACCACCCGTCTGCTTCTTCAGCACCTCACGGTGCTCGATGGTTGTATTGAAAGCCTCTTTATAAGCCACCTGGGGCGCGCCCTGGTTTACTTCCACTTTGAACTCACGACGCATACGGTCGATGATGATCTCCAGGTGCAGCTCACCCATACCGCGAAGGATGGTCTGACCGGTGTCTTCATCCGTGTTTACACGCAGGGTGGGATCTTCCTCCACCAGCTTGGCAATGGCCATGCCCATCTTGTCCACGTCTACCTGTGTCTTAGGCTCCACAGCGATGGCGATCACGGGCTCGGGAATGAACATATTCTCCAGGGTGATAGGATGATCTTCGTCGCAAAGAGTATCACCCGTCTTGATTTCCTTGAAACCTACAGCAGCTCCGATATCACCGGCTTCGATGAAGTCGATAGGGTTCTGCTTGTTGGCAAACATCTTCATGATACGGCTGATACGCTCTTTTCTGCCGCTGCGGACGTTCAATACATAGGAACCTGCATCGAGGTGACCGCTATAACACCTGAAGAAGGCCAGACGACCTACAAAGGGGTCGGTCATGATCTTAAAGGCCAGCGCAGCGAAAGGCTCCTTTGCATTTGCCTTACGTGTGATGGTCTCGCCCGTGTTGGGGTCCGTACCAACCGTGTCTTCGATGTCCACCGGAGAAGGCAGGTAACGGCAAACGGCATCCAGGGCAGTCTGTACACCTTTGTTCTTGAAAGAAGAACCGCACATCATCGGGACGATGCTCAGATCGATCGTAGCCTTACGGATCGCTTCGTGCATTTCTTCCTCTGTAATGCTGTTGGGGTCCTCGAAGAATTTCTCCAGCAGCTTCTCGTCATATTCAGCAACGGCTTCTACCAGCTTGCCTCTCCATTCCATAGCCTCATCCTGCATATCTTCAGGCACAGGGATCTCATCGAAGGTCATGCCTTCCGTCTCCATATGCCAGATAATACCTTTCATCTTGATCAAGTCCACCACGCCTTTGAAGTTATCTTCAGCGCCGATGGGCAGCTGCAGGGGAACAGCCTTGGCTCCCAGCATCTCACGCACCTGGTTGACCACCATCAGGAAGTCAGCGCCGCTGCGATCCATCTTGTTGACAAAGCCAATACGGGGAACCCTGTAACGGTTGGCCTGACGCCATACCGTCTCGGATTGGGGCTCTACGCCGTCCACGGCAGAGAACAGGGCGATCAGCCCGTCCAGTACACGCATACTACGCTCCACCTCTACAGTGAAGTCCACGTGTCCCGGAGTATCGATAATGTTGAAATAGTATTTCTTAGTGTTGGCATCTGCCTTACCTTTTACAGTAGGGAAGTTCCATTGGCAGCTCACGGCAGCCGAGGTGATCGTAATACCTCTCTCCTTTTCCTGCTCCATCCAGTCGGTGGTAGCCGCGCCATCGTGTACTTCTCCAATTTTATGGATCATACCGGTGTAACGCAGGATACGTTCAGTGGTGGTAGTCTTGCCGGCGTCGATATGAGCCGCGATACCAAAGTTTCTTTGAAATTTTAAATCTGCCATTTTACTATATTAAAAAGTTGATTTCTAATGAGATTTAATGTGGCCACAGGCCACATGGCCGAAGGCCCATCATTAGCGCTATTGCGCGGACAGGCTTATCTTCTTTATCAAGACCGGACGCGCAATAAATGAGGCCGCAAAGGTACTTACTTTTTCCCATATTTCCTCCGCCGCCTTCTACAAAAACAGAGCGGACCACGGGTCCGCTGTCCGAAGGACCATCATTAGATTTTTTTTCATCCCGAAGTACTTTTCAATCAACGAGGGGTGAAAAAACAAGCCCCGCCGGTTAGGCGGGGCTCCTCATATATACTAAAAAAGATATATACATTAAACCTTGAAGTGAGCAAAAGCCTTGTTGGCTTCAGCCATACGATGGGTATCTTCCTTCTTCTTGAAAGCACCACCTTCACCCTTGCTGGCAGCTACGATCTCATTAGCCAGCTTTTCAGCCATGCTACGACCGTTTCTTTCCCGGCTGTAGCGGATCAGCCATTTCATGCTGAGGGAGATCTTTCTGTCCGGACGAACCTCTGAAGGTATCTGGAACGTAGCACCACCGATACGACGGCTGCGTACTTCTACGGCCGGAGTGATATTGGAGAGAGCCCTCTTCCAGATATCATAACCCTCTTCATTCGTCTGCTTGGCCACTCTGTCCAGCGCATCGTAAAAGATGTTATAAGCCGTATTTTTCTTACCCTGCCACATCAGGTTGTTCACAAAACGTGTAACCAGCGTGTCATTGTATTTTGCATCAGGCGCCAGCGGTAATTTTTTGGCTTGCGTTTTCCTCATTGTTCGTTGGAATTATTGCTGTTTGATCAATTTATTTTTTAGCTGCGGGTTTAGCACCGGCCTTTTCCTTCTTCGTACCATACTTGCTACGGCTCTTCTTACGATCCTTCACACCGGCTGTGTCCAGGCTGCCACGAACAATATGGTAACGTACACCGGGCAGATCCTTCACACGACCCCCGCGGATCAGTACGATGGAGTGCTCCTGGAGATTGTGCCCCTCACCCGGGATATAGGCGATAACTTCCACCTTGTTCGTAAGACGAACCTTGGCAACCTTACGCAGTGCGGAGTTAGGCTTCTTGGGGGTGGTGGTGTACACGCGGGTGCAAACGCCACGACGCTGAGGACATGCATCCAAAGCCCTGGATTTGCTCTTAGCGCGGATAATCTCTCTTCCTTTTCTTACTAATTGTTGTATAGTAGGCATTTCTGAACCTAATTTTATTTGGGACGGCAAAGGTAACTCCTCCCAGGTAAAAAACAAAATATTTATTAAACCTTGAACATCCAGCCCCGGGTGTCCTCAACCCTGCCTTCCCGTATGTCCGTCAACAGCTTCTTGACAGCGGGCGTCGCCTTCCAGGTGCTCGTATCGAACTTCATGCTGTAATCCTCATAGCACAATTCCTGGATCATGCTCACGGTTGCAGCGGTGCCTGTACCAAATAACTCCTTGAGTTCCCCCGCTTTATGAGCGTGGATGATATCGTCGATGCTGATAGGTCTCTCCTCAACCTCATATCCAAGCTCTTTCAACGCCTCGATAACGCTGTCCCGGGTAACCCCCTCCAGGATCGTACCGGCTTCCAGATCAGGCGTGATGGCCTTATTGCCGATGACGACAAAAAAGTTCATCGTCCCTATTTCCTGCACATATTTGTGCTCGAATGCATCCGTCCATAACACCTGGTCAAATCCCTTCTGCTTGGCTATCTGCGTAGCCAGCATGCTGCTGGCATAATTCCCCGCCGCTTTGGCAAACCCGATGCCCCCGCGGACAGCCCGGGTATACTTCTCCTCCACATAGATCCGCATGGGGGCAGAATAGTAAGGACCCGTAGGGCTCAGCAGGATCATGAACTTATAGGTCTCAGCGGGCTTGACCCCGATGACATCATCCGTGGCAAACATGAAAGGACGGATATAAAGGGAATAATCGTTCTTCATGGGGATCCAGTCCTTATCCAGGGCCACCAGCTGACGCATCCCTTCGATAAAGATATCTTCCGGTACGGTCGGCATGCACATCCGCGCGGCACTTACATTGAAGCGTGAAAAATTGTCATAAGGACGGAAGATAAAAGGATTGCCTTCCCTGTCCTTATATGCTTTTATGCCTTCAAAGATGGACTGGCCATAATGCAACGCAGCCAGCGCAGGGGAAAGAGAAAGATTCCCGTAAGGCCGGATCGATACCTTGCCCCATTCCCCATTCGCATAGTCCACCTCCAGCATGTGATCCGTAAAATATTTACCAAACGGAAGATTATTAAAGTCGATCTCGCCTATTTTACTCTTCGCCGTTTTCGTAACTTGTATATCCATAGCAGCTATCATTGTCAAAATTTTGTAAGGACAAAGAAACGAACAATCTTTGTGCTCGCAAACAATTGTTAGTATTTACTACACCAGCGGCTATCTGCTACGGATAAAAACCAGGAATAATTTTATGAGTCTCAATGATATTCAGTTGAAGGACCTTGTCGTCTCCGAACTCTACCGGGATAATCTCCTGGCGTCGGACACTCCGCCACCCGCCTCCACCCTGGTGACTGTATCCACGCCCGTAGCAGCATCGGCACCCGTAACAGCCCCCGCGGCCCCGTCCCCGACAGGCTATAAATTCCTTGGTAACAATCGACGCAAAATATCCATCATCGTAAACGCTCCAGATACCCCCTTCCTCCCGGACGATCAGCTCAGCGTGCTCACCCGTATGCTGGAAGCATGCCGGATGAATATAGGCGATGTAGCCATCGTCAATCACGCGGCCGCACCGGTAGCCATCAACACGTTGAAACATCAGTTGCAGCCCGGCTTTGTTCTCCTGTTCGGCCCCACCCCACGGGACATCGGTCTCCCCATGGACTTTCCGGTCTTCAAGATCCAGCCATACGACCAGTGCACCTATCTCACCGCACCTTCCCTGGAAGATATGGTACGCCCCGGCGATGAGAGCAAATTATTAAAGAGCAAATTATGGGTATGCCTGAAGACCTTGTTCGAAATATGAGCACGACACAACATAAGCCACAACTCATCTTCGCTACCAATAACGCCCATAAAGTGGAGGAGATACAGGCAGCCATCGGCCACCAGCTGGAAGTGATCAGCCTCAAACAGGCAGGTATAGATATCGATATCCCCGAACCTCATCCCACCCTCGAGGCCAACGCAACGGAGAAGTCAACCACCATCCACCACCTTACAGGCAGCGACTGCTTCAGCGAGGACACAGGACTGGAGGTTGAGGTCCTGAATGGAGAGCCCGGCGTCAAGAGCGCCCGCTACGCGGGCGAAGACCGCTCGTTCAGTAATATCGACAAGCTATTATACAAGCTGCAGGGACAGACCAATCGAAAGGCCCGCTTCCGCACCGTCATCTCCCTGATCATCGATGGACAGGAGCATCTCTTCGAAGGCATATGCGAAGGACATATCTTAACCAGCCCGACAGGAGGGCAAGGCTTCGGCTATGATCCCGTATTCGCCCCCGAAGGAGATACCCGCAGCTTTGCCGAAATGAACATGGAAGAAAAAAATCACTATAGTCATCGACGCCGGGCAGCCGATAAGCTGGTCGCATTCCTGAAAACACGATCCACCCACTAAACCATTGCTTATGCCAAAGACAAAGATCACATTACCGGAACGCTTTACCTTCACCACAGAGATCCCCATTCGTATCACCGATCTGAATTACGGAGGACATGTAGGGAACGATTCGGTGCTGTCAATCCTCCATGAGATTAGAGTGCAATTCCTGCGACACCATGAATACACCGAACTGGACCTTGCCGGCACAGGTATCATCATGGCGGACGTAGCCATCGAATTCAAGCTCGAGGTCTTTTATGGTGAAACGATCCGCGCCTCCGTTGCCGCAGCGGAATTCTCGAGAGTAGGCTTCGATATTTATTACAAGCTGGAAAAGATCTCCGGGCAGAGGTGGGTGACAGTAGCTGTCGCCCGCACAGGCATGGTGTGTTACAACTATTCACAAAAGAAGATAGCGTCGGTGCCAAAAGAGGTCTGCACCCGCCTGTTGTCCTAGCCCATCAGTCCGCCCTGTTCCATATACGCCAGCTTTCTTCGGCCTGGCCGATCAGCATGTCATATCCATTCTCCACGGCAGCACCCCGCTGTTCCCCGCTACGCAGAAATAACGTGCGGGCAGGATTGTATACCAGGTCGAACAGATAATGCCGGGCGTCGATAGCCTCATATGGCAGGGGCGGGCATTCATCTACCTTGGGATACATGCCAAGAGGCGTGGTATTGATGATCAGCGTATGACTGTAGATCACTTCCTCATCCACCTCCGCATAGCTTAACACCCCCTCTCCGCCTTTTCTCGATACATACTTGTATTCAATATGCAGTTTTCTCAACACATACTCCACAGCCTTCGAGGCGCCACCCGTACCGAGGATCAGGGCCCGGTTATGAAAAGGCTGCAGCTTCCGGACCAGCGACTCCCTAAAACCCGCGACATCTGTGTTATAGCCCATGGCAATACCATTCGCGATCTTGATGCAGTTGCACGCCTTTATCTCCCGCACAACGTCATTCATTCCCCCCAGATAAGGGATCACTAATTGCTTATAAGGAATGGTTACATTCAACCCGCACAGTTCCGGGTCCTGCAACAGGGCTTTCACCCCGGCAATATCTTCGATGGGATATAGCTCATACCGGCAGTCCGTAATACCCAGCCGTTGGAATTTTTCCGTAAAATACTTTTGCGAAAAGGAGTGGGATAAAGGGTATCCTATCAATCCGAACTTCCTCATCGGGCCCCTTCTTTATCCAGGAAGAGGTGGAAGGTATCTCCCCTCAGTCCTACACGCATGGCCTCCATGGCAATGACTTCCGTGGGAGCGATATTCCCCAGGTTCACATTACAGCCGATGAGCTCGATAAAATAAAGCTGCTGCGCTTTTTGCGGCGCCTCCCAAAGGATCTTCTCCGCAGGTATTTGTGTAAGTATTTCCTGCACCAGCCCTTCTCGTACCTCGCCACTGCCGCGATAGATCCCCACATTACCTGCCTCGCGGGCTTCGGCGATCACATAAGAGGCTCCCGCGCTCAGCTCGGCCCGCATGAGCTCGATCCATTTATAAGGAGGGATGATATGCTCGGCATCCTTGCTACCGACCTCGCTCAACACTGTTCCATACTTCGTCAGCTTCTCGATATAGCCGCACTTTTCAGCATGCGGGATCGTGATCGATCCGTCGCTGACTTCCATATGCGTAATATCATAGTCCTTGCAGACAGAGATATAGTCGTCGAATTGATTGCGGATCAGGAACGCTTCGAAAAGAGTGCCCCCAAAATAGACGGGCAGATCATATGACTGGTAAACTTCGATCTTCTCTCTGAGATTGGGCGTGACGAAGGAGGTCCCAAATCCCAGTTTTACAATATCCACGTGCGGATGGGCCACGCTGAGAAAACTCTTCGCTTCTTCTATGCTTAACCCTTTATCCATGACCATCGTAATACCATGCTGACGCGGCTTTGACATTCTTTCCGGGATCTGAGTAAGTTTGAAATTCATCCTGTTTTTATTGAGTCATTGGTTATTAATCGCGGCTTGATGCCTGAGGCCTTCGTCGGAGCTCCGCGCACTCGCTCCTCCTCGGTCGTAACCTTCGCTATGCTCGGTTATAGACAGCGCCCTCCGGTCCGTTTGGCCGTGCAAATGTAGGAAACTAAATCAAATCAAAGGCTGACCTTAGACATCCCATTAAATTATAATGTAAGGAAATGCGCGAATTGGTCTTCACTCGAAAATAGCCCAGACCCTTCCTCGAATACCTCGGTCGGGACCTATGGTCCCGGACGAACCGCCGCAGGCGGTTCCTGGTTAGACCTCAGATGGATTTATTCTTCTTGTAACGGGCGATGATATCCACCACGGGCTGGTATTGCAGGATCACCGGGTTCAGCTCGAGCAGCTTCTTGAGCAGCTTCGGAGCCTTTGTCATGGCCTTCTCCAATTGCAGCAGCCCTTCCTTGGATCTCCCCAGGGCAAAGTAGATGGCGCTGAGATAGAAGATAAATAAAGGTTTTCCACCCGTGATGCGAATGGCGGCCTCCACCTGCTCCAACGCTTCTTCAAAAAATTCGGCATTATAAAGACAACGGATCAGCGCTTCCCAGCTGGAGATATTCCGGGGGCGCATACGCACCACGTTCGAAAAGAATTGAATGGCTTCTTTGAATTCACCCAGCTGCATCTTGCATTCCCCCATCGCCAGGTTATATTCCGGCTGCATGGTATGGATACGCATCGCAGCTTCCAGCTGCTTGACAGCCTGTCCCCATTGCTCCTCATTGATATAGGTACAGGCCAGCTTGTAATAGAGTTTGCTGTCATCTGGATTCAGGTGGGAAGCTTTTCGGTAATAGAATCTCGCCTGCGCATAATTATCCAGCTTATCGTAGCAATGTCCGATGGCCTCATAGATCACATCCTCCGGTCGCGATAGTTCCAGCACCTTCTCGAGACTCTCGATAGCATCCTTGTATTTGCGCAGACGGATATACGCATCCCCCATATTTCGATAGGCGTAGTCGAACTTCTCGTCTATCACAAGGGCATACTTATAGGCATCCACCGCCTTTTCATATAATTTCAAACCCTGGAAGGCAGCCGCCAGATTGAACCATGCCAGCTCGCTATAAGGATTGTCGTCGATGATATTCTGGTGTAGGCGTATGCTTTCTTCATTCCTTCCCGTAAAGTCCGTCCAGAAACAGATCTTATACAACGCTTCCTCGTTGCCCGGGTCCTGTTCCAGGATGAGCCTGAGACAATCGAAGATCTTGTCGAACTCCTCATAGTCATCATACACATCCGCCAGCTCGAAAAGAAGCTCTATCCGTTCGTCACCCTCGAAATGCAGCAGGGCATTCTCCAACAGGGCTACTGCTTTTTCCTGCTGGTCAAGGGCCAGGTAAGCATCTGTTTTGAGTATGTAAAGGTTGATATCTGCACCGTCCAGCAATTCCGCCTGTTCCAAAATAGTGAGGGCCTCAAAATAACGGCGGGTGGCTATCATAAGATCGGCTTTCTTGATAAGAAGGGCAGAAGAGTAAGGATATTGCCCGATGCCGATCTCCACCGCCTCTATCGCCTGGGTCAGATCTTCCGTATCATCAAAATAGTCTATGATCTTTTCGAATGCCTCCTCTTCAAGGAACGAATGCTGTCGCCCATTCTTCAGATCCTGATACTGCTTCAGCAACTCCTTCATTTCTTCCCGGTCCTGATGGTATGGATTTTCTTGCATGTGTTTTAGGTTATTGTAATTTACGGCATTCCCCCCTATCGACAAACTTTTTACCCGGCAGGGGCAACCCAAACGCGCTCCGGGACGTATCTTATTAACAGAGATTTGGCAATTGTGGAAAAGAACCTGGGATCAAAAAGGCATTAAAAACGAATTAAAATGTAACCTTTTCGATCCCACAGCGTTAAAGGTTTATTAAAATTTGTGACGAGCGGTTAAAAAATACCCAATTTTTTTTACTATATTTGTAATTAGAATGCAAAAACCAAGCACGATACGGATGAGGAGATTGATGCGCCACGCGGTCATCAGCGGCCTTTTACTTGCCGTTGTCGGTTTGACTTTTGCCAGCAAAGGCGGTGGTGGAGATAAAAAGAACAAGACAGTACCCCTAAAGACTGAGTTCACCCCCATTCGCACGACGGGTAATTTCACCCTTAAATCCTCGCCCAATTACAGCGGCAGCTACTTCCTGGGTCAGGAAAGGACAAAGACTACCATTTCCTTCAATACACTGGTTACCTACGAGAGGGGCAACAGCATCTTTATCATGCCCTATAAGTATAAAGTTAACATACCCGGACTTTCCGATGGTACCAACAAGACCAATCTTCAGTTACTGGATCTGAGGATCAGGATGCACCGCTAACCTGCGGCATCCCCTTTCAATTTCTTACTTTCTTCGTAGTTCATTTCCCGGTAGCCCGACTTGGGTATATCGAATTTTGAGGCTGGAACAGGATTCAGGCTGATCCTGGAAACCCGGTACTTTATCTTAAAATCCCCGTTGGTAAGCTCATATTCCAGGGGCAGACCATCCAGGTTGCGGAACGGAGGGTCATATTCCTTATTCTCGGGAATGATATCCTTTGTATAAAATACGGTGATCGTAGCGCCCCATTTGGTCTGGCCCACAGCTTTCGCGCATTTATATCCTGCGATCTCCCGGGTCTCTCCTGTGGGCTTATAGACCACCCCGTCATATCGGCTGTTACGCTCCTTCCAATTGTCCGGATTCATCCTGATCAGCAGTTTCTGCCCGCTCACCTCCTTTAAGATCACTCCAAAGCTGGTGTTGGCATCGAAGATCACCGTAGAAGAGAAATTCGAGGCGACGATCTCGCTCCGGCTCTTGCTTCCCTTGATATAGATGGTGTGTGTGGCGTTCTCCCCACCGGAAGAGGGTTTATCCGTGCCGGCAGTGTAGTCATATACGAGGGTCATCTCGGATATTTTCCGCTGCGCTGATACGGGAAAAACACTTAGTTGAAAGAGTATCCCGAAAAAGACGATGATGGTTAGTGGTTTCATGTTAGCCTTAACTATTCATTAAAAATAGGAAAGACAGTTGACACCTGCAAACCGAATGACTATTTCCGCGCCTTCTGGGCCTGCTTCTGCTGCTCCTGCATCTGCTCGAGGCGCTCCGCCCACTTGGATTTTGTTTTGGGCTTGTTCCTGTTCTCCTGGATCTTGGCCAGGATCTTATCGTGGTCGATGATATAGTGTTGGATCACAAATTGAAGTATCAGCGTGACGACGTTGGACACCGTATAATACCAGGTCAGCGCGGATGCCAGGCCGTTGAAGAACAGCAGCAGCATCACAGGCATGATATATGGCATATATTTCATGGCCGGATTGCTTTGATCGGGTGTCATGCTCATACCATACAGGGAGATCAGGAAGCTGGTAACCACCGCCAGCAGGGCAAACAGGCTGACATGATCGCCATATCCCGGAATGGAGAACCCGAAGTGCAGGACGCTGTCATAGGCCGACAGATCATGGCTCCAAAGAAAGCTTTCCCCTCTCAGACCGATATTGGAGTTGAAAAAGCTGTAAAGGGCAAAGAAGATAGGTATCTGCAACAGCGCCGGTATACAGCCTGCTGCCGGGTTGACCCCCGCCTCACGAAAAAGTTTGATCTGCTCCATCCCCTGCGCCTGCTGGTCATCCCCTACCCGCTTCTTCATAGCGTCTATCTCCGGACGGAGCGCCTTCATCTTGGCGCTGCTGAGGTAGCTGGTGTAAACAAGCGGAGAAGTCACCAGACGGATGAACAAGGTCAGCAAAAGAATGCATATGCCAAAGCTGGCAATATTGGATTTGAAAAAGTTAAAGATGGGCATGATGACATACACATTGATGGGGCGCACGAATGAGTACATGCCCCGTCCCAGGTCGATGATCTTGGTCATTCCCTTGGCCTGCTGGTCAAGGATATGGAAGTCATTGGGACCATAATAGATCTGGAAAGGCAGCGTGACCGATGCAGCCACGGGGAACTTCGCCTGAAGAGCGATCTCAGCCCGGGCCAGTGTATTGCTGCTGTCGACATTATCCTTTGTCACACGTACCGTACCGGATGAAATGCTGGTGCCCTGCCCCGCTATCAGCGTGGTATTGAAGAACTGCTGCGTAAAAGCCAGCCATTGCACCGGCTTTGTAAAGGACTTTTCGGTGCCCCTCGACATATAGTCGAACTCTCCATCCTCGGACCAGCAGGTGCTTACCAGCCTCCTGTCGATGGCCGAATATAACTGTGTACGCCCCAGATAAGCATGCCAGTCGAGGTTGAAATTGCCCTGACTGAACAGCTTGTCGGCGCCCCCTGCGATCACATTCCAGTCGATGCGGTAGTCATTGGGGCGAATGGTGTATTGATGCGTGAGCGATTCCCCGTTGGGAGCAGGCAGGCTATAGCTCACCGTCTGACTGCCATCGGCATTTTTTACCACCTGGCCATCCCTGAAATAAAGATCGTTGATATGAGCCGACTGGTTGCTGCCCGTATTGATGGTATAGGAAAAGCCATTCCCCGTAGCCGCATCCAGCAGCTTCACAGGTGTGCTGTCATAAGACTTGAAATTTTTCAGCTCGACCAGCACCGGCTGACCACCCTTATTGTTGAAAACGATCTTTAACAGGTCGTTCTCCACCGTCAGCTTTTTCTCGACCCCATTGATGGCTGCATTGAATCCAACCGTATCCACCGGCTTGGCAACAGTCGGGTTTTGCGCTTGCGCTACCGAATCCTTCTGCCTGGCTTCTGCAGCCTGGCGGGCTCTCACCCCGGCGACGGAATCGTCATAATGCATGCGCTGCGCTTGCAGCTCGTGGCTGTTCTTGGTGGAAATAAATATATAGGCAATTAATAAGACCCCAAGTAGCACAAATCCAATCACGGTATTACGATCCGTTCCCATTATGATAGCTTTTTTAAGAAGTGCAAATATAGGGGGTTTTGCAGCGGGAAGCAGCACTTTCTCGGCCAAATGACCCCTGCGGGCGGCAGGACACGGAATCCCCACCGCCAATGACTCACCCCGTCGGGAGCCGGCCTATATCATTTCGCTCTGCAGCAGCGGATTACGTACCGCATTCTTCGTTTCGGCGAACTCCTTGGCAGCCTTGATGAAATGAACGAAGATAGGCTGGGGGCTTTCTACCGTGCTTTTCAGCTCCGGATGGTATTGTACCCCTATAAAGAAAGGATGATGTGGCAATTCTACTATTTCCACCAGCCCGCTTTCCGGATTGGAGCCGCTGGGCACCATCCCGGCCTGCTCGAATCTGCCCAGATAGGCATTGTTAAATTCCCAGCGGTGACGATGTCTTTCGCTGATCTCGGTCTTGCCATAGATCTGATGGGCCAGCGAACCCTCCCTGATGACACAGGGATAAGCCCCCAGCCGCATGGTCCCACCCTTGGCCGTCACCTTCTTCTGCTCTTCCATCAGGTCGATGACAGGGTCAGGAGTATGAAGGTCCATTTCAGTGGAATGAGCGTTCTTAAGCCCCAGCACATTACGGGCATATTCTATGACAGCCATCTGCATCCCCAGGCAGATACCAAAGAAGGGCAATCGGTTCTCACGGGCATACCGTACGGCAATGATCTTCCCCTCCACACCGCGATGCCCAAAACCAGGAGCAACCAGCAATCCATCCAGACTGCCCAGCTTTTCAGCCACATTCTCCTCCGTTATGAATTCGCTGTGTACATTCACCACCTGGACCTTGCATTCATTGACCGCACCCGCATGTACAAAGGATTCCAAAATAGACTTATAGGCATCCTGCAGCTCGATGTACTTCCCGATCAGTCCGATGGTCACCTTGCTCTTGGGATATTTCAGCTTGTCCAGGAACTCCTTCCAGCGTCCCAGCTCCGGCTCATGATAATGAGTGATATTGAGTTTTTTGAGACAGATAAGATCCAGCTTCTCCCGCATCATCGTCAGCGGGACCTCATAGATGGTAGGTGCATCAGCCGCCTCGATGACAGCTTCCGGCTTTACATTACAGAAGAGGGCCACCTTCTTCTTGATATCCGGCGACAGCGGCTCTTCCGTACGGCAAACGATAATATCCGGATGTACCCCTTCCTGGCTCAACAGCTTTACACTATGTTGCGTGGGTTTCGTTTTTAGTTCTTTCGCAGCTTTTAAGTAAGGTATCAACGTAAGATGGACCACCACACAATCCTCTTCTGGCATCTCCCATTGCAGCTGACGAACGGCTTCGATAAAGGGCAGCGATTCGATATCGCCTACAGTACCCCCCAGCTCGGTGATGATGATATCATATTTATTACCCTGTCCCAGCAGCAGCATCCTTCGCTTGATCTCGTCGGTGATATGAGGGATCACCTGTACCGTCTTGCCCAGATAAGCTCCTTCCCGCTCCTTGTTGATCACCGTTTGATATATCCGACCCGTCGTCACGTTATTGGCCTGGGAGGTATAAAGGTTGAGGAATCGCTCGTAATGCCCCAGGTCCAGGTCCGTCTCGGCGCCATCTTCCGTTACATAGCACTCCCCATGTTCATAAGGATTCAGCGTACCAGGGTCTACATTAATATATGGATCAAATTTCTGAATGGTTACCCTTAGCCCTCTCGCCTGCAACAATTTTGCCAGCGAGGCTGCTATAATTCCTTTTCCTAACGAAGAAGTTACTCCACCTGTAACAAAGATGTACTTAGCCATAAAATGGTCAATTAATTTATTATTAAATGCATTGTTTTATTATTAGGCGACAGGTAAAAAACAATAACTTACATCTCCGATCTCGTAACGCACATGGCTTAATGATCTGGGGTCTCACTTCCTTATATAAGCACATACAGGAAGCAAATAGCGACAATTGTAATTTTGATTCTTTTTTCTGTAAACCTGTCTGAAATTGACCTGCTGAGAACCAACAGAAAAGAAATTCCTAGAGGTCGTGTAAAGGTACTGCTATTTCCTATCCCATCAAAAATTAGTCTGGCTCCGTCTTGCCCAATCCCCAAATTTTCCACATTAGGTCCGCCGGAGGCCAATCCCTGACCCCGAAGGGGCATCAAACAAAAAAAGCCGCCCAATGGACGGCCATCACTTCTATTACATTACGATAATTTACCATCTGTACGCTGCAAACGAGAAAGAAGATCCTGACTTGGAATCCGGCTGATTTTCTGACGCCGCAGAGGCATTCTTGGAAGATTCCCTCGTAGAAGTCATTTTCTCGGACTGGCTGATCTTTACGGCATGTAAAACTACAATGGTGAGGATCTCTACAGCTAACACGATAAGGGTCGATGTCTTCTTACCTTTTTTCATGGTGCGATTGGATTTACAAGTTGTTTCTTTAGGATTGATTAACTGTGCTTTATGTTTCATTCAGCAATTATCTAAACGCAAGATATCCTTATTTTATTTCCTCCACAATCGTAAAAATCCAGGTAAACCACAACGAATTTAACATGTTTTGTCTTATTTAATAGGATGGCTTACGATTATTTAAATATATCAACACGTCCGGCTTAATCCTTGGCAATTTTGTCGTAACTCGCCACCAGCCCCTTGATAAGGGAAGAGCTAAAACCCTGATGCTCCATCTCGTTCAGTCCGGCAATAGTACACCCTTTGGGAGTAGTCACCTTATCGATCTCCTGTTCCGGATGAGACCCCTTCTTCAACAGCAGCTCGGCAGCCCCCTTGACCGTCTGGGCAGCAATAAGCGTAGCCGTAGCCGCATCAAACCCGATCTCGATCCCCCCCTGGATATTGGCCCGGATATACCGCATGGCAAAGGCAGTCCCGCAGGCCCCCAATACCGTAGCAGCATCCATCAGCTTTTCATCGATCTTCACCGCTTTGCCCAGCTGGTCGAAGATATCCTGCACATACTGCAGCTGGTCATCATTGGCATTATGCGCCGCCAGACAGGTCATGCTTTCCTGGATGGCAATAGCCGTATTCGGCATGGCCCGGACAATAGGCACCTTCTTTCCGATAATGGAAGCAATGCTCCCGATGCTGATCCCCGTTACCACCGACACCAGCACATGCTTGGCCTCCTTGAACTCGTCCCGGAGACTCCCCAGGATATCGTTCACCTGAAACGGCTTCACCGCCAGGATCACCAGATCGGCATAACGCAACGCCTCCTCATTCTTATCGCTCACCAATACCCCCTTCTGCTCCAACCCATGCAGGGTCTGGATATTCCGTTTGGTCACCAGTATATGCTTGGCCTGAACAAAACCACTCTGGATCAACCCCTCTGCAATCGCAGTCCCGAGATTTCCACCGCCAATAATGGCAATTTTCTTATTCATAATAGCATTAATTAGTAATAGGCCTTCTTTGCAAGGTAGTTCCGCACATAATCCCCTACCCCTTCCTCCAAAGAATAGAAGGCGTCCTTGTACCCGGCAGCCCGCAGCTTATTCATATTGGCTTCCGTAAAATATTGGTATTTATCCCGGATGTCCTCAGGCATATCAATAAAAGTTATATGGGGAGACATATCTAACCCGGCAAATGTTGCTTTTACCAGGTCTTCGAAACTCCTGGCCTTGCCGGTCCCAAGATTGTAAATGGCAGAAGCAGGCTGATGCTCCATCAGCCAGTAGCAAATTTTCAGCAGGTCCTTCACATACACAAAGTCACGCAGCTGCCAGCCATCCTTATAGTCCGGCCGGTGACTCCTGAACAGCTTCACCTCTCCATCCTTTTTGATCTGGTTAAAGGAATGGAAGATCACGCTCGCCATACGCGCCTTATGATATTCATTGGGACCATATACATTGAAGAACTTCAGTCCCGCCCAAAAAGGAGGCTGCTCCTTCTGTAAAAGCGCCCATTTATCGAATTCGTTCTTGGAGATGCCATATGCATTCAATGGCTTCAGACGGGGGATGATGGCATGGCTGTCCTCATACCCAAGCTCCCCGGCCCCATAGGTTGCCGCCGAAGAAGCATACGCCAGCGGTATCTTTTTCTCCGTACAGTATTTCCATATTTTTTGGGAATATTCGACATTCAGATGCTCATGGATGGAATAGTTGAACTCAGTGGTATCCGTGCGGGCGCCGATATGGAAGATGAACTTGATCGTAGGCTGATGCTCCACGAGCCAGTCAAAGAATCCTTCCCGTTCGACCTTACACGTATATTGCTTTCCCTCCAAATTATGGCTCTTATCGCTGCGACCGAACTCATCCACCAGTATGAGGCCCGTCAGCCCCTTTTCATTCAGGTACCCGACAAGACAGCTGCCGATAAATCCGGCGGCGCCCGTTACAACGATATATTCCTTTCTCTTTTCGATAGTTCCTTCCATATCGTTCCGTTTCCACCGGCAGGATTACTCCATCTCCACCAGCTGGTTCATATAATTTTCTATCGCATGATCGTATTTCTCTTTCCAGTCCGACACATTACCCCATTTTGCTCCATCCACTTTAAATGAGCCTTCGGTGACAACTCCCAGCTCTTCATACGGCAGACTGCCCAGCGCCTTCTTAAAGGCAGCCGCCTTATCCGGACTCACACTCACCACCACACGGCTTTGGGATTCCCCAAACCAGTAAGCATCCTTCCGGACACCCGCTTTCCCGGCCTTCACATCGAAACCCAGCCCACCCGGAAAGGCAGATTCAGCCAGGGTAATGAACAATCCCCCCTCGCTGACATCATGGGCGCTGTCGATCAGCTTTTCTCTGATCAGCTTTGCCACCGTCTCCTGCAGCAGGACCTCTTCCTCCACCTCAAAATGAGGAGCGGGGCTGTATTCCACGCCTTTTATCTTATGCAGATATTCAGAGGAATTGATGTCGTCATTGCTTTTACCCAACAAAAAGATAACATCGCCCTCTTCTTTGAAGTTCAGCGTCATTTTATCCTTCACGGATTCCAGCAGCCCTACCATGCCGATGGTAGGAGTAGGATATACTGCACCGCCCGGATGTTGATTGTAGAAGCTCACATTGCCGCCGGTCACTGGCGTATCGAATTTCCGGCAGGCATCCCCCATTCCCTTTATGGCGTTCACGAACTGGTAATATACTTCAGGCTCATAGGGGTTCCCAAAGTTCAGACAGTTGGTCACTCCCAGCGGTTGCCCCCCGCTGCACACGATGTTCCGGGCTGCCTCCGCCACGGCGATCATCGCTCCTTTATATGGGTCCGCAAATACATAGCGGCTATTGCAATCCGTTGTTACAGCCAGGGCCTTGACAGAACTTCGGTCCTGGCCACTGGCAGGACCTCGTTCGTAACCTTCGCTTCGCTCGCTTACCTTTGCCAGTACCACCGCCGCATCGCTTGGTTGATTGGTGGAAGAATTGGCTGCGCCCACCGTGCTGTCATACTGCACGGCCACCCACCTCTTGGACGCAATGTTCGGCAGCGCTACCAATTGCTCGGCAACAGCCCGCAGATCACCCGGCTCCGGAATGGCAGAAGGATCAAAACTTTTTATCTTGGCCAGGTACGCAGGCTCCTTATAAGGACGATCATATTGAGGCGCACCACCACCCAGCACCAGTTCATAGGCGGGTATCTCGGCTTCCAGCTCTCCGTTCATATAGAATCTCAGTATACCGTCGTCCGTCACATGTCCTATCTCAGCGGCGGGTAAATCCCATTTTTCAAAAATGCGCACCACTTCCGCTTCCCTTCCTTTTTCAACCACCATCAACATACGCTCCTGGCTCTCGCTCAGCAGGAGCTCCCATGCCTTCATATTCTGTTGGCGGGCCGGCACCTTGTCGAGGTCGATATGCATCCCTACCTCTCCTTTGGCGCTCATTTCCGAAGTGCTGCAGATAATGCCCGCAGCGCCCATATCCTGCATGCCTACTATCGCTCCCGTCTTGATGACTTCCAAACAGGCTTCCAGCAGCTTTTTCTCCTGGAAAGGATCACCTACCTGCACGGCAGGCAGCTCCTTGGTGCTCTCACCCGTGATATCCGCGCTGGCAAAAGAAGCTCCTCCAATACCATCCTTACCGGTAGCGCTGCCCACAAAGATCACCGGGTTACCCGTTCCCTTCGCGGTAGCCGAAATGGTTTCTCCATTCCGCAGGATCCCGACACTCATCGCATTCACCAGCGGATTGGTATGATAACAATCCTCGAAATAAATTTCACCACCCACCGTAGGCACGCCAAAACAGTTCCCATAATGCCCGATACCATGAACCACCCCCGACAGCAGATGCTGCGTCTTCCCTTCCTTGAGATTGCCAAATCGAAGAGAGTTGAGCGAGGCGATCGGCCTGGCCCCCATGGTGAAAATATCCCGGTGGATACCCCCTACCCCCGTCGCGGCGCCCTGGAAAGGCTCGATGGCGGAAGGGTGATTGTGTGACTCTATCTTGAATACAACGCCAAATCCATCCCCTATGTCCATCAATCCCGCATTCTCCTCACCGGCCTTGACCAGCATCTTCTTCCCCTCACGCGGCAGGGTCTTCAACCACTTGATGGAGTTCTTATAACTGCAGTGCTCGCTCCACATGGCGCTAAAAGCACATAACTCCGTAAAGTTGGGAGTGCGGCCAAGTTTCTGTTTGATCAATTCAAATTCTTCTGGAGTGAGTCTAAGCTGTGCGGCTGTTTTTGCGCTTATTTCCATGGTGTATATTATGCGCCGGCGACCCCGGGCTTTAGAAGCCGCAAAGGTACGAAGACCGGCGCAATTCTCCCCCTCCAAGGTAAAAATTGAATAAATCGATACGAATCAGTAGGTTTGCCCCGTATGCCCCCGAATAAAAGAATTGCCTTTGTAGCCAACACCAGTTGGAGTATCTACAAATTCCGAATATATCTCCTGGAAAAACTCATACAAAACGGTTTTTCCGTATTCGTGCTGGCCCCCCGGGACAGGTATACAGAAAAGTTCGAGGATATAAAAGGGCTCACCTTTATCCAGCTGACAAAATTCCGGGCAAAAAGCATTTCCCTTTTCCATAACCTCCAGCTGAAAAAAGAGCTCGCCCGGCATTATAGCCAGATCCGGCCCGGACTGATATTTCATTACACGGTCAAAGCCAATCTTTATGGATCCAAGGCAGCCGCAAAGACCCATTGTCCCTCCATCAGCGTCTTTACAGGACTTGGTTACGCCTTTTCCAATAGCCTCCTTCAATCTTTTGTCCAGACAGGGCTCCGGCCGGCGCTTAAGAAAAATATAAGCAACTGGTTCCTTAACAGCGATGACCAGCAGCTCTTTATAGAGAAAAAACTGGTAAAAAAAGAAAAGACCTTCCTCCTCCCTGGCGAAGGCGTGGACACTGAGACATTTTATCCGGCGCCGTATAACGGCTCCCCCGATGTCACCTTCCTGCTCATTGCCAGGATCATAAAGCACAAAGGCATTTATGAATACGTCCAGGCGGCAGAAATATTACAACGCAAAGGCCTGCCGGTCAAATGCCAGCTCCTGGGCTTTTTCGACGAAGGCAGCCGGATAGCTATCTCCCGCCGGGAAGTAGAGGAATGGCAGCAAAAGGGCCTGGTACATTATCTGGGCGACACGGATGACGTAGCCCCCTTTATCCAACTGTCGGATTGCATCGTGCTGCCCTCCTATCGCGAGGGCATGCCACTGAGCCTGCTGGAAGGGGCCAGCATGTGCAAGGGACTGATCGCCACCGATACACCCGGATGTCGCGCCATCGTCAGGGACGGGGTCAATGGCTTTCTTTGTAAGATCAAAGATGGTGCAGACCTGGCCGCCGCGATGGAAAAATATTATCACCTCCCACCGGATGAAAAAAGGAAAATGGGGCTGGCCGGCAGAGAACAGGTCCTGGAGAACTTTACCCGGGACATTGTCACCAATATCTACCTGGATAAAATAAAGGCGCTGCTGGCCACCCAGCAGGAACATCGATAGAATGCATCTCCTCTTATTCATCCTTTATGCCTTCCTTCTCGGTTGGATACTGCTCAGACGCCCTTTCTTCAAGGACCTGCGTCCGGGCCTGCTGATAGCCTTCTTTTTATTAAAAGTGGGCGTGGGATGTCTGCATAACCTGCTAGCCTATAAATACTATCCGCAGCATGGAGATATCTGGCGTTTCTTCCAGGACAGTTTTACCACCCGCCACGGCCTGTCGATGGGCCTCTCCTGGTTCTGGGCCCGCAACTCCTACCTGATCCACCCGGTATATTGGCCGCACAATATCATCGAGTGGATGCATATCCTGTTCAACTTCCTTTCCTTTGACAACCTTTATATCAATACCCTCTTCTTTTCCTTTCTCACCATCGGGGGGAACGTCGCCTTGTTCCGGGTATTTTATGAGAAGTTTGGCCGGGATGCGCTCTGTGGTCTTTGCGTCCTGCTCCTGCCTTCTGTACTGTTCTGGACTTCCTGCATCCACACGGAAGGGATCATCTATGCCATGCTGGGATGGCTTTTCTATGGACTGCACCGGGCGCTCTCAAAAGGATGGACCGCCCGCCTCATCATACAACCCCTCCTGCTGACAGGCCTGATCATAGTCCTAAGACCGGCTTTTGCCATCGGGCTCCTGCCCGCCCTGTTGATATGGCTGGGAGGGGAAATGCATATGCGTCGCATTACCTTCTTCGTAGGTCTGGGGGCATTTATATTGCTCATCGTTGGCTTGAATAGGTATAGGCCGGATGTCCTGAACAGCATCCCCAGGACATTGAGCGTCCGGCAGCAGGAATACCAGCATCTCGAAGGTAATTCCCGAATCCCCCTGCCTGTACTGGAACCCAGTTGGAACAGCTTGCGCAACATCCTCCCCGATGCCCTGTTCAATGGCTTCTTTCAGCCCCTCCCGGGCACAGGCGGGCAAAAGATATATCGGGCATTTTCTCTGGAGCTCATGGTCATAGGGCTCATCATCGGGTTTTCCTTCGTCATCTTCGTCGTCAATGGCATCCGGGGACACCAACCCTACCACAGCTTTCATTATCCCCGCTTTTTCGCCGCTGCCTGCCTCGTCCTGGCTTTTTTAGGAATACTCCTCATAGGCTGTATTATCCCTTTCGTAGGAGCCATCGTACGCTATCGCAGCATATTTTTGCCCCTCCTGCTGCCACCCTACCTGGGAACCCTTCACGATTATCCGGTCTACAAGAGATTGAATAATAGGCTGATCCGTCATATTTTCAAATAAGCGGCCTTTTTCTCCTTGAATTATGATTATTTGACATAGATAAAAAAAACATAAAAATCCGCCCCAAAATATCCAAAACATATTTTTTTTGAGTTTTTTTGTTGATACCTATTCATTTTTAGGCCCGTTATTCTAAAAAATTGTTTAATATGCTGCAAACATTTAGTTTCGCTAAAACTTTACAGCATGTCATCATTAAGATTTAAAGCCATCGACAATTTGACTACCGCGCACGAAACCCAGCTTCCTGGTTCCACCAAGATCACCGCCATATTCGGCGAAAATGTTTTCATTTTGAAAACAGCCCGGGAATTCCTCAGCGACGAAGCTTATAAGAGTTTACTCGCATCTATCAAGGGTGGTAAGAAGATTGATCGAGCCGTTGCCAACCAGATTGCCTCCGGCATGCGGCAATGGGCAGAAGCGAAAGGAGTTACTCACTTTACACACTGGTTCCAGCCTCTTACCGGTACCACTGCTGAAAAACACGATTCTTTCTTTACCATAAAGAGCGACGGCACAGCCATTGAAGAGTTTGACGGTGCAGCCCTGATCCAACAGGAGCCCGATGCATCCTCCTTCCCCAGCGGCGGATTACGCGCCACTTTCGAAGCCCGCGGCTACACCGCATGGGACCCCTCTTCTCCTGCTTTTGTCATGGAGATAGGTGCAGGCAAGACCCTTTGTATCCCCACCATCTTTGTGTCGTATACCGGCGAGTCCCTGGACTATAAAGCTCCTTTGCTGAAGGCGCTGGCCGCACTGGACAAGGCTGCTGTAGACGTATGTCATTACTTCGATAAGAACGTAACCAAAGTAACTGCAACCCTGGGATGGGAACAGGAATATTTTATCATCGACGAAGGTCTGTTCAATGCCCGCCCCGACCTGGTAATGAGCGGTCGCACGGTTTTCGGTCATGCTCCTGCCAAAGGCCAGCAGTTGGAAGACCACTATTTCGGCAGCATCCCCGAAAGAGTATATGCCTTCATGCGCGACTACGAACAAGAAGCATATAAATTAGGTATTCCTCTCCGCACCCGTCACAATGAAGTGGCTCCCGCTCAGTTCGAGTGTGCTCCCATCTTCGAAGAGGTCAGCGTTGCCGTAGATCATAATATCTTGCTGATGGACATCATGGACCGTGTAGCCCGCCGTCATCATCTTCGCGTGCTGTTGCATGAGAAGCCTTTTGCCGGTATCAACGGTAGCGGTAAGCATAACAACTGGAGCATGGCCACGGACACTGGCGTCAATTTGCTGGCTCCCGGCAAGACGCCGAAGACCAATCTCATGTTCCTTACTTTCTTTGTCAATACGATCAAGGCGGTATTTGACTATTCCGATGTGATGAGGGCCTCTATCGCCAGCGCCGGCAACGACTTCCGCCTGGGCGCCAACGAAGCTCCTCCCGCTATCATCTCCGTCTTCATTGGCGAGTACCTGAGCAAGGTGCTTGCAGATGTCAAGGAAAGAGTAGGTGATAAGTTCGACGAACAGGACGAAGCTATCCTGAAACTGGACCTGCACCGCAGCATTCCTGAGCTCCTGCTGGATAACACCGATCGCAATCGTACATCTCCCTTCGCCTTCACGGGTAACAAGTTCGAGTTCCGCGCCGTAGGCAGCAGCGCCAACTGCGCCAACGCGATGATCGCCGTAAACACTATCATGGCTGAAACCCTGAAGAAGTTCAAGAAGGATGTGGATGCCCTCATCGAAAAAGGCGATAAAAAAGAGATCGCTATCATGCACGTCATCCGTGAGTATGTCGTCAGCAGCGAAAAAGTATTGTTCGAAGGCGACGGCTACAGCGACGAATGGCACCACGAAGCCGAACGCCGCGGTCTGCCCAATGTACGCACTACGCCACTGGCGCTGGATGCCATGGTCACCGACAAGGCCAAGCATCTGTACGAATCCAATGGCGTATACAGCCACATCGAGCTGGAAGCCCGTCATGAGATCGAGCTGGAAAAATACATCAAGCGCGTGCAGATCGAAGCCCGCATCATGGGCGAGCTGGCCACCAGCCACGTCCTGCCCCCCGCTATCAAGTATCAGAATACACTCATCGAAAATATCAAGGGTCTGAAGGAGCTGGGTTTGAAGGACAGCGCTTATTCCAACCAGAGAGCTATCCTGGAAAAGATCTCCGAGCACATCGGCAAGGTCAGCGCCCTGGTGGAAAAAATGATCGAAGCCCGCAAGGTGGCTAACGCCATCAGCGACACCCGCACCAAGGCCATCGCCTACAATAGCCAGGTGAAAGAGCCTTTCTTCGACGAGATCCGCTATCATGTGGATAAGCTGGAGCTCCTCATAGACGACAACGTGTGGGTTCTCTCGAAATACCGCGAAATGCTATTCTTGCGCTAATAAGAAAAAAGCCCCGCAAAATCAGCGGGGCTTTTACTTTATAATTTTTCGTGCGTCCACTTCAACGCCGTCTCCAGCTGCTGTTTCATCGTCAGATGAGAATTATCCAGCACCACCGCATCTTCGGCCTTCCTGAGAGGGCTTACTTCCCGGTGACTGTCGATATAATCCCGCATCTCCAGATTATGTTTCACCTCCTCCAGCGTGATATTGGGGTTCTTCTCGAACAATTCCTTAAATCGCCGCTGCACCCTCACCTTCTCATCCGCCGTCATAAATATCTTTAGCTCCGCGTGCGGGAAGACGGTCGTACCGATGTCCCGGCCGTCCATGACAATGCCTTTATTTTTTCCCATCTCCTGCTGCTGAGCCACGGCAAACTCCCGTACAGCCTTGATAGCCGCCACCTCGCTCACCTTTTCCGCGATCACCAGGTCCCGGATGACATATTCCACGTTCTCCCCATTGAGCCACATCTCCGTCTGCCCCGATTTATGGTTGGATACGAACTCGAGAACGATATGATGAAGTGCGTCCTGCACCGCCTCGGGATGGGTCCAGTCCACGTGATTACGGAGGAAATACAGCGTAATGGCACGATACATGGCGCCACTGTCGATATACTTGTATTTCAGGTCACGCGCCAGCTGTTTTGCCAGTGTGCTCTTCCCCGTGGAGCTCCACCCATCGATGGTGACGATGATCATTTTCTTTCCTTCCATAATATTGAGCGCCAAAATACAAAAAAAGAGGCTGCCTCCGGTTTTTAGCCTTCGAGACAGCCTCCGTTTATTTTCCGCTTGGTTATGCTTCGGATTTTTCTTTTGTTTTTTCTTTCAGTGTGAACCTGATCTTGGCATTTTCCTTATCGAGATCAGCAACCAGTATATCGCCGTTCTTGATGCTCATGCTCAGGATCTCTTCTGCCAGGGGATCTTCCAGGTATTTCTGAATGGCCCTGTGCAGCGGACGAGCGCCAAACTGCTGGTCATAACCCTTGTCCGCGATGAAGTTCTTGGCTTCTTCTGTCAGTTCGAGCGTAAAGCCCAGCGTCGTGAGTCTCTTGAGCACTCCCTTCATGAGGATGTCGATGATCTGGAAGATATGCTCCTTGTTGAGAGCATTGAATATGACCACGTCGTCGATCCTGTTCAGGAACTCAGGGCTGAATGTGCGTTTCAACGCCTTCTCGATGACAGCCTTGTTATTCTCGTCGGCATTTTGTGTCCGGGCAGCCGTTGCAAAACCGACTCCGTCACCAAAGTCCTTCAACTGACGAACACCGATATTGGAAGTCATGATGATCGTCGTGTTCTTGAAATCTACCTTGCGGCCCAATCCATCTGTCAGCTGACCGTCATCAAGCACTTGCAGCAGGATATTATAGATGTCCGGGTGGGCCTTTTCGATCTCATCCAGCAGGATCACAGAGTAGGGCTTGCGACGTACTCTTTCCGTCAGTTGACCGCCTTCTTCATATCCAACATATCCCGGAGGCGCGCCGATCAGACGGCTCACCGTGAATTTCTCCATGTATTCGCTCATGTCTATTCGGATGAGAGAATCTTCCGAGTCGAACATATAACGTGCCAGGGCTCTTGCCAGCTCGGTCTTACCGACACCGGTGGGGCCAAGGAATATAAAGGTTCCGATGGGCTTCTTGGGATCTTTCAGACCTACGCGATTACGCTGGATGGCCTTCACCACCTTCTGAATGGCTTCATCCTGGCCTACTACCATGCCACGCATATCTATAGACATGTTCCGCAGCTTCTCGCTTTCGGCCTGTACCATTCTCTTCACCGGTATGCCCGTCATCATGCTCACCACTTCGGCGATATTTTCTTCGTCGATGGGATAACGCTTGTGCTTGCTTTCTTCCTCCCATTCGGACTTGGCTTTCTCCAGGTCCTCTTGCAGACGTTTTTCCGTGTCGCGGAGAGAAGCAGCTTCTTCGAACTTCTGGCTTTTTACCACCTTGTTCTTTTCATTCTTCACATCTTCGATCTTCTTTTCCAGGTCGACGATATTCTGGGGAACATTGATGTTCTTGAGGTGTACCCGCGCACCTACCTCATCCAATACGTCGATAGCCTTGTCGGGGAGCAGCCGGTCCGTCATATAACGGTCGCTCAGCTTCACACATGCATCGATAGCGTCATCGGAGTAGGTGACATTATGGTAATCCTCGTACTTCGATTTAATATTATTGAGTATCTGGATGGTCTCTTCCACGCTGGGGGGATCGACCATCACTTTCTGGAATCTGCGGTCAAGAGCGCCGTCCTTCTCGATATACATACGGTACTCGTCCAGGGTCGAAGCGCCAATGCACTGGAGTTCGCCTCTTGCCAGGGCAGGTTTGAAGATATTGCTGGCATCCAGCGACCCGCTGGCCCCGCCGGCGCCTACGATAGTATGTATCTCATCGATGAAAAGGATCACATCGCGATTCTTTTCCAGTTCATTCATGATAGCCTTCATCCTTTCTTCGAACTGGCCACGGTATTTCGTGCCTGCCACCAGGGCCGCCAGGTCGAGGGAGATGACACGCTTGTCGAACAGCACGCGGGAAACTTTGCGCTGTACGATGCGGAGGGCAAGACCTTCCACGATGGCCGTCTTACCTACGCCGGGCTCTCCGATAAGGATGGGGTTGTTCTTCTTGCGGCGGGAAAGTATCTGCGATACTCTTTCGATCTCTTCTTCCCTGCCGACGATGGGATCAAGGGCCCCCATCTCAGCCAGCCGGGTGATATCCCTGCCGAAGTTGTCCAGGACAGGGGTCTTGCTCTTGGCATTGCCGGCGGACCTTGCTTTTTGCTGAGAATATTTCTTTTCTTCGTCGAAATCGTCGTCGTTTTCTTCGGCGTATTCGCTCCGGATGTCGTTGCTTTTCACAACGCCTAATTCGTTTCTGAACAGGTCGTAATCCACGTCAAATTGATTTAAGATTTGAGTAGCTATGTTTTCTTTGTTCTTCAGGATAGAGAGCATCAGGTGTTCAGTTTCTACTGTGGGGCTCTTCAGGGCTTTCGCTTCTAAAACCGTCACGCGTATTACTTTCTCCGCCTGTTTGGTCAGGGGAAGACTATTGATATTGGCGATGTTCTTACCGGTCTTGTCTTTTACTGCCATTTCCACCTCCTTCCGCAGCTCATACAGATCCACATTGAAGCTTTTCAATATGCGGACAGCTGTATTGTCACCCTCACGGATCAACCCCAGCAATAAGTGCTCCGTACCGATAAAATCGTTCCCCAGACGCAACGCTTCCTCCCTACTGAAAGATATAATCTCCTTTACCTGGGCTGAAAAATTGTTATCCATTTTTAAGTTATTGAGCTTTATACAATAATAACAAATATTTTTGACTTCTGTTTCCGCTGTTTTATTAACGGCCGTTAATAATATTTAAGTATTATGCAAGTCAAAATTGATACCAAGGAAAAATTTCATGCCATTACGATCAATGAATCCAATCTTGCTGCTAATATGACAGCGGATCTTGAGCAATGTTTACTCCCGATCCTTGAAAGGGACGTTAAAAACATAGTGCTCATCCTTAAAGACACTCAAAACATAGACGGTGCTGCGGCCGAATGTCTCGTACAGATCCAGCAATCCTTCTACGATGCAGGCTCCTCCTTCGTTATCTGCGAATTGACCCCAAACGTGGAAAAGAGCCTGGAGACCAGTGGACGGCTCGAGCTGATGAACGTAACCCCCACTGAAAGTGAGGCATGGGATATTGTTCAAATGGAAGAGATGGAGAGGGAGCTTTTAAACGGGTCAGACCTGTAAGTCTTTGTTTATGTGTTGATTACAGCCAGACTTATCCCTTTTCCCTCTTTCTGTAGGACAGAAAGTCAGAAGAGCATCAAAATCACTGTAAAATAAACGATGCCGGCCGGTTTCCGGATTTATTTGTCCTGGAAAGTCAAGGATTGGCCCTATTGGAGGCTACAGCCACGATCCGGGTCCCTCAAGTCATTGCCTGCGAAGTGATTGCAGGCAAACAGGTGCTCATATTGGCGCTCCTGCATCAGGTCACAGGCCGCGCTTTTGGCCTCGATACTCCCAATTACATGGGCGCCCTCCCCCAGTCCAACACTCCCTCACCTGACTGGGTAGAATTCTTCCGGGACCAAAGACTACAGCCCCAGCTAAAGCTGGCCGTGGACAAGGGTCTTATGGGCGCCAGGGAGATACAGCAGTTCCAGGGATTGTACAAGGTCCTGGATTCCATCTTCGAAAAAGAGCCCCAGCCAGGGCTACGCCCGTGACCTTTGTTCGGTTCCAACACTGTTGGACCCTCGCTCGGTCATACAGTCGATCTGTGGAGCGGCAACTTCCTCAGCGACGAACAGCATCATCCATTTCCCCCGAACTATCAGCAGCAGTGGGATATTTGTAACCTGTACCCTTTATTGATTCATCTCAACCTTTTCGGCAAATCCCATTTGGGAAATATTTTGCACACAATTCAACGCTTTTAATGTACGTTAGTGGTGGAAGCCCATGCAGCAGATTAGCCATGGTGTCCGTCTATAGACTGATCGTAACCTTAAAATCGCGTAATGCTGGCCGTCACTATTTTAGGCAACAACTCTGCTCTACCCGCATTTGATCGTCACCCTACAGCCCAGGTCGTGACGATGGAAGATCAGATTTTCCTCGTGGATTGTGGCGAAGGCACCCAGATGCAGATGGCCAAGTACAAGATCCGGCGCAGCAAGATCAATCATATTTTTATCTCCCATCTTCATGGCGATCATTATTTCGGGCTCATCGGCGTATTGACCAGCATGGGACTGCTGGGCAGGTCTCAGGACATGCACATCTATGCTCCACCCGTTTTGAAGGACATCATCGGGCTCCAATTAAAGGTTGCCGATATTCATCTTCCTTATCCCCTGCATTTTCATCCGCTGGAGAAAGAAGGCGTTCTTGTCCGTGAACCCAAGTTCGAGGTCAGCTGTTTTCCTGTCTATCATCGCATCGAGTGTTGGGGGTTCAGGTTCCGCGAGATACGCCCATCCCGGCGCGTGAATCCCGAGAAAGCCAGACAACATGGGGTGCCCTCTTCTTTTTTTGATAGGCTAAAATGGGGCGAAAGCTATCTCACCAAGGATGGGCAGCTGATTGAGAACAGTTGGGTCACCGAGCCCGCTACCCGCGCCAAGTCTTATGCTTATGCTGCGGATACCCTTTTCGATACCCGCATCGTCGACAGCGTCAGGGGGGTGGATTTGCTCTATCACGAGACTACCTATTTAAAGGACCTTTCCGAACAGGCCAACAAGCGGTTTCATAGCACTACGGCCCAGGCAGCCACCGTCGCCCAGCAGGCAGGTGTGCATCGGCTCATCATCGGTCATTTCAGTTCCAAATACGAAAAGCTCCAGGCCTTCGAACAGGAGGCCAGAGAGATATTCCCGCACACCGATCTCGCCCTGGAAGGCGTAACCTACCGGATTTAGAGACCCGCCACGTATTTTTTGATTTTCTCCTGCAGCCCCTCGCTGACAGGTACCACCGGCAGACGGAGGTAGTTACCTATGAGCTTCATTTCGCTCATGGCAGCCTTTACTCCCGCTGGGTTATTTTCGGAAAAAAGGAGCTCGTATCCTCGTATCAGCTTGTCATTCGCAGCCTTTGCCCCTTTGAAATCCCCTTTCAGGCACGATCTCACCATGTCCGTGAACATACGGGGGAAGCTATTGGCTGCTACGCTGATGACACCTTCCATACCGCAGGCTATCTGGGGGAGGGTCAGGGCGTCGTCCCCGCTGACGACCAGGAAATCCTCGGGTTTGTCACGAAGGATCTCCATACATTGGGCCATATCGCCGCTGGCTTCTTTGATGCCGGCGATATTCTTTACTTCTTTGGCCAGTTTCACCGTAGTCGAGGCGTTGAGATTCCGGCCCGTGCGACCCGGTACATTATATAGCAACAACGGCTTGGGAGACACAGCAGCCAGGGCCTTGTAATGTTGGAAAAGGCCTTCTTGTGAAGGTTTGCTATAATAAGGGCTGGCGCTGAGCACGCCAACCGCCTTATCCAGGGGGAAGGATTTCAGTTCTTCGATCAGTTCGGCCGTATTATTACCGCCGATGCCTACGACTACCGGCACCCGGCCGGCTACTTTTTCGTAGGTGAAGTTGGCGATGGCTATTTTTTCCTCCTTGGAGAGCGTAGGGGTTTCGCCCGTGGTTCCCAGGGAAACAACGTATTCTACGCCGCCCGTGATGACATGGTCGATCACTTTTCTAAGTGATTCATAATCAATGGAATAATCAGAACGGAAGGGTGTAACTAAAGCTACTCCGGTACCGCGGAGTGTTTGACGAAGGGACATTTCAATATCGTATTTAAGTAGTTGTAAAGTTATTATATGATCCTCGGTCGGGGTCCCCGACACCTGTTTTCCCGGAGCCTTGTTGGGCTTTTACCCGGGCTCCGCCGGCTGGCTTATGCATGGGTGCTTCTGGTCAGGCCGGCACTTCGTCCCAGAAGCCCATCTTACCAAACTTCTTTATTCTGTTCTCCACCCGCTGCTGAGGAGAGTATTGGCGGAGTTCATGCAAGGTTTCAATAAGCCTGGGCTTCAGCAGGGCGGCTGCCTCATTATAATCCCAGTGGGCGCCTCCAAGAGGTTCCTGCACGATGGTGTCGATAAGGCCGAAATTATACATGTTGTCCGGCGTCAGACGGAGCTCTTCTGCCGCCTTTTCCTTTTGATCCCAGCTCCGCCAAAGGATAGAGCTGCAGTTCTCGGGGGATATCACCGTATACCAGGAGTTTTCCAGCATAAATACTTTGTCTCCTACTCCGATCCCCAGGGCCCCGCCCGATGCACCTTCTCCGATGACCACGCAGATGACAGGCACCTGCAGGCGCATCATTTCGTATATGTTCCGGGCAATGGCTTCACCCTGTCCTCTTTCCTCCGCCTCCATGCCAGGATATGCGCCTGGCGTGTCGATAAGAGTGATGATGGGTTTATCGAATTTCTCCGCCATCTTCATCAGGCGGAGGGCTTTACGGTATCCTTCAGGATTGGCCATCCCGAAGTTGCGCATCTGGCGCATTTTGGTATTGGTGCCTTTTTGTTGTCCGATCATCATCACCGTCTGTCCGTCCAGTTGGGCAAATCCGCCTACCATGGCCTTGTCGTCCCGGACATTCCGGTCGCCAAACAGCTCTACAAAGTTGGTGCACATCTTCTCGATATACTTCATGGTATAGGGCCGGTCCGGATGACGGCTGAGCTGCACTTTCTGCCAGGGCGTAAGGTGCTGGGTAATTTCCCGGCGCCGTTCAATGACCTGGTCTTCCAGTTTCTTAATGGAGTCGCTGAGGTCTACCTTGGTCTTTTCGGCAGTCTGCCTGAGTTTTTCAATCTCGTCAAATAGCTCTTTGATCGGTTTTTCAAAATCCAGGAACTGTCGATTTTTTGCTTGGGGCATAGTTTTATCAATGGTCTGTAAATGTAAAATTAAGCAAACACAATTTTCTATGAACATTTTGTTGGAGAAAATCAAAATTCTCCTATCTTTGCCATCCCGAAAACGAAGGGTACCATGCCTCACAGCGCGGTTTCCCGGATACGGAAGGTTGGATCGGTAGTTCAGTTGGTTAGAATGCCGCCCTGTCACGGCGGAGGTCGCGGGTTCGAGTCCCGTCCGGTCCGCGGATCCATCGCACCAAACCCACGCCCCGCGTGGGTTTTCGCATTTAGGTTCAAAAACCAGGTCCGTGTGCTCGCTTGGTCTTAAGCCGGTCCTTTTTTCAAAGGCTCTTATATTCAATCCTTTCCGTTTTATTTTCTTCTTTTCTTAGGTAGACAAGCTCCTACATTCCAGGATACCCACCCGGATACCAGGATTTCCGTCTTCATTTTGGTATCCAATTTTCTATGAAACCCTTACCCGTAATGGGTTTCGTAGCTTTGCTTTTCGCATGTCCAGGGATTTTTAGATTTCTCACACTTTAAATTCTTACAGCCATGTCACCACATCTACACATTTTCTTCTTTCCGAAGAAGTCCCGCGCTACCGTTCGTCACACCATCCCCATTTACCTGAGAGTGACGGTTCAAGGCAAGCGAATGGAGGTCACAACGAATCGTTTTGTATTGCCAAAACAATGGTCACCCCAGGCAGGTAAAGTCAAAGGGAAATCCCAAGAAGCGGAGGGGATCAATTCCCATTTGGACTATCTCCGACAACAGATCTATGAATACCAACAGGAGATTCTTCTGGATCATAAAGAGGTTACCATCCAAACCATACGAGAAAAATGGTTTGGGCTGGGTGAAAGCAAATATACCTTAATGGAAGTTATCGGAATACACAATGCTGAAATGGAAAGCTTAATTGGTAAGGGTTTTAAGAAATCGACGTTGACTAAATACAAAACAACGGAAAGACATATCCAGGATTTTATTCATTGGAAATATGACTGCATGGACGTTCTTTTAAAAGACCTGCAGATAGAATTCATGAAAAATCTGGAAGACTATCTTCAGTTTGTGAAAAGGTTAAGTATCAACTCACGCGGCAAAGTGATCTCGAATCTAAAGAAAATCATTGGCGAATGCACTGATAAAGGATGGTTGATCCGAGACCCCTTTTCCCGATTTCATGTAAAACATGTAGATGCCAATGTCCCTCACCTTTCAGCAGATGAATTGCTCAGCATCGAAGAGAAAAATATTGCGCTGGAGCGGCTCGCTACGGTCAGGAATGTCTTCCTTTTTAGTTGCTATACGGGCTTTGCCTATGTCGATGTTGCCAATTTGAAGTTGGAACACCTAAAGATTGGCCCTGATGGAAAGCCCTGGCTAATAAAGGCCCGCCAAAAAACAGACATCGTAGAACGGGTACCGTTGTTAGCTCCAGCCATTAAGATCATTGAAAAATATAAGAATAATCCGGTGGCAATACGATCGGGAAAGTTGCTGCCTGTTCCCAGTAATCAAAAATTAAACGCCTATTTAAAAGAAATAGCTGACTTATGTGAGATCAAACAACGACTTACTTTTCACGTGGCACGTCACACCTTCGCTACCACGGTTACCCTTGACAATGGTGTACCCATTGAGTCCGTCAGCCAGATGATGGGGCATAAATTTATTAAAACCACCCAGGTCTATGCAAAGGTCAGCAATCAGAGAATTGTTCAGGATATGAAAGAGGTTTTTGAAAAATACCGTGGGAGGGAATGCAAAGACGGGCAGTGAACAGCACATGGGTCACGGCCCCAGCAGCGGGGATGCACGGTGGGTCAGAATCATTTTTGGATCCCTGCTGCGCAATCCTGTGTACGCGGGAGTTTTGTGCCGAAGTATCGCGAAGAAGCCCCCAGGTGTGTCGAGAGGTAACACCAAGGTATTATCTCGCTCGCGTTGTTTGTGCAGTACAAGTAGAGCTAGACGGTCGGCGACGGATCAATCAGACGCGGAAACCGGCTGATAGCTTCCCGTTACGCAGCTTTCTCGCCTGTCCTGTTTGCGGAAAACTCCAGAACTAAAAGCTAATTAGTTGACTGAAAAGTCGATTGCCGCTTCTCGATCAGCGTTAAATAAGGTATATTTATCCCTACCGTAACAAACTTATGAGTATGATTTCACCCAAAGATGGCTTTGTTGAGCAATATACTGAGGAGGAGACCAAGGAGCTCAAAATGGCTTTTGATATGCTCACAACCTATAGAGATAAAGTGCGCTTTTTTGACCAATATTTCAAGATAGATATCTCTGGTTTTCTAGAACAAGTTGAGCGCTTTGAATTTCCATTTCCATCGCAGGGTAGGCACTCGAAAATAGAGGTCGAACGCCTGGAGATGATCCTTTCAAATTCGACCGTTGACCATTTGTTAGAAAAGACCTTGTTTAAAATTCCGTTTTCGATTCACCCAACCAGTCCGGATGACTGGTTTTATTTCAATCGTTACCTCATGGGCCGCAAGTTTGTCACCCTTGATTCCTTAAAAAAAGCGTTCTGGTTGCGATTAGCGATTGTGCCGGAACAGGAGTACTTCATCCAGGCACAAATCAAGAAATTTACCTTGTTTGACAACGAAAAGCGGGGAGCCACAATTCCCTTTCATATAGAATACTACCAAATTTTTCAGCAAGACCCCGATTTTCGCCCCCATCTGAACAGCTGGTATACCCTATTCACTGCCGCCTATGGCTCGGCAAGAAAAGAAGGCAACCTTAACGTTCCACTAGAGGGCCGTCTATTATACGAACTTTATTTCACGAATCTAGGCTTCGCATACGCGCATTACCTCGGCTTCCTGAAGGGGTGTTTAGTAGAGATTGCTGAAAAAGGCATACTTTCCATACCAGGGCAAGGCCTACCACCGCTTGAAAAAGAGGAAAAGGAGGTAAAAGAAGAACAAACAGGTTCGGTTAAATCGGAATTTAGCCATCGATCACAGATCTTGCTTCTACACAGATTAGGCATTTTTGACCTGGAAATCTTTAAAAACCTGACGGATGTTCAACGGGGCAAGCTTTTTGGCCGTCTGCTAAACCGCAACATCGACAACACCGAGAATTACATTCGATACCGGAAGGGGAAGAACGTTGATGTGAAGTATCGCCTTGAAAATCGCCAGTCGGTCCGACCTGTCGAGGACCTTCTCCGGGAATGTAGTTTAGAAAATTTGTAGTCACTACAGTGCCTACCCCTTCCGTCTGCTTGCCAGATTTTTGTCCAACAATACATACGCTATGGCAAAAAGCAAGCATTCCGTTATCGATTTGATTCGTGGTAAATCAACTTTCACGAATGAACCCCTATGGTATCGCATAGTCGTTCTAATTGTGCAAGTCATTTATTTTCTGTTACTTATTATTGGCCTGTCTTCAACTTCTTGCAAACTAGGAAGCTTAAGTAGTTCTCAACAGATGCCGCACCGAGCTAACCATGTCGTAACATGGCTGCCAGCCCCAGTCGATCCGGATTAATTATCAAACAAGACCGGTGGAGGGTCATGGGGCAATGGCATGCATGGGATGGTAAAAAGGTTGCCAGAGAGACTACATATCTGACCTTTCAACAGTTGCAGTTCGAGTCGAAAAAAAAGCCGGATCCACTATGTTTCCTAGTCACGGTGATGGTGGAATGGGTGTTGGGAGTAGCGATGATCCTGCTATTTCTTGTTTATATTGCAAGTAAGTATGCGTTTGTAAAGGGGTTGCTAGGCATGTAGAGCATGGACGGTCATTCTTTCAGCACTTAAACACTAGAATTCATTGTTTTCAAATGAAATTACATACATGCTATCTATGTGATACACTCATCACGGCAGAGAATAAAACGACGGAGCATATTATACTGAACGCCATCGGCGGCCGGCTGAAGGCGGGCTATTTACTTTGCAGATCGTGCAACAGTACGGCGGGTCATAGGGCAGATGCAGCGCTTGCCAAGCAGCTTGAAGCACTCATGGCATTGCTTGGTATAGAACGCGAGAGGGGTGATATCCCCGTTCTCAAAGGCGGTAAATCGGAAGACGGTAAAGAGTACGACTTTCACGGCGAAAAGATCGTGCCTTCCAAACCTGTATTTACACAAACGGATGAGGGCACGAAGAAGCATATTTCCATATCGGCCCGCAGTATACGGGAAATGGAGGCCATGTTAAGGTCTCTGGCCAAGAAATATCCGGTAATCGACGTGGCAGAGGCTATGAAGCAGTCCGTATAGAGCGTGGCTCGGAGGTCAAATATCTCTCCAATGGTAGACTGAGTCCCTGTCATTAAAGCTGAAGAGCGATTTTAGGGCATAACAATCTGGTTAATTGCTAATTATCCATTGTAATTTATTTTATATACATTTAGAGACCCACCAAGTCTCCAAGAAGCTTTATAATAAATTATAAGATATTCCCTATCTTTATAGAGACTTTCCAAGTCTCTAAATGGATGTAACATACAAAACATTATCAAACAAATCTGCTCAAGTCGTAAAACACTTCAACGACTTGAATAGGTCAGCCTTTACAATAGACGAAGCATACTCATTACTAAAGACTTCTACCAAAGACGCAGTCAAGAAGCTGATGCGTGACATGATTAAACGAGGGTTACTCTTACGTCTGAAAGAAGGAGTTTATTGGATTATTCCCTACGAGCAAGACTCCAAAACATATTTTCCCAATTGGCATCTGATCGCACAATACCTAGTTGGAGATGCTGAACACTATATAGGCTACTACAGCGCAATGGAGATCCATAGCCTGACAACACAGCCTTCTCTTGTTGAACGCATTGTCGTGAATCAACAGGTCAAACCATCAATATTAGAAATCCAAGGCATCAAATTTCAATTCATATATCACAATGCTCACCATTTCTTCGGCAGCAAGAAAATATGGCTAGAGGCCTTTAACAAGGTAAGTTGTTCCGACCTGGAGAAAACGTTTGTCGACAGTCTCTATAAGCCAGATTACTCCGGCGGTATCGTCGAAATAGCGAAAGCATTATACAAATCGAAAGACAAAATAGATTATCAAAAACTATATCATTATTGCGAACGGTTTAAAGCCCAATCAGTCATTAAGCGGTTAGGATTCCTATTGGATTTGCTGGATATAAGTAACCCTATTTCCGACGATCTTCAGCGAATAAGATCCAACTCCTTTATTCTGCTAGAACCCTCCTACGAAAAGAAAGGAAAATGGATACACAAGTGGAATGTTTTGCAGAATATGGAAACAACAGACATTACTTCACCCATATTCACATGATATGATCCACCCGAAAGAAATTAATGCCGTCGCTAAAAAATACAAGCTCAAGGACACCCAAATAGAAAAGGATTATGTGCTGAGCTGGCTGTTGCTGGGCATTTCCAAGAATGCCTTCCTTTCCGATAACCTGGTGTTCAAAGGAGGTACAGTTCTCAAGAAGGTCTACTTTCCGGATTATCGATTTTCTGAAGATCTGGATTTCACTCTGCTCGATAATGGTATCATGAACGAGGATCTATTGGCAGAGTTCGAAAAAGTCTATGCCTTTTTAAAGGAAGAAGCCAATATTACTGTGCAACTAAAGGAAAGCATGACGCATGAAAGCGGTAGTCTTGCCTTTTACGTAAATTACGTTGGTCCATTGCAAGGAAACCTGACCAGCCGGGATATAAAGATAGATATCACCAGAAAAGAAGTCCTTGAATTTCCGGTTGTAGTGAAAAAAGTATTTATCCTTTATAGCGATTTGCCGGAAGAGTCGTTTTCATTGAAATGCTATCCTTTGGAAGAGATCCTAATCGAAAAAATGGCGGCGCTAATGGGAAGGACCGAACCAAGAGACCTATATGATTTCTGGCACTTGACAGAAAGCGAACGCCTGGATACCGGGCATCTTAAACCGGAATTTGAACGCAAGGCCAAGAACAAGGGGCATGACTTTCGACTATTCGAGCAAAAGGTACTGGAAAAGGAAAAAAATCTCAGTCAGGCTTGGCAAAGGAAACTGCAAGATCAGGTCTATGACCTTCCAAAATTTGCGGACGTGTTTCGGGAATCAAAAAGGCATTTTAAGCTCTAGCGTCGGCAATGAGCCGGGCGGGCAAAAATACAAGGATGATGTTGTGCGATTATACTAATCTGATGCATTAAAATATTCCTACATGCATATGTATAATGCTTATTTACAGAAATATAGAGCGCATTTTGCCAATGTCGAGTCTGTACCGTTATTAGGTTTCCGTGCGGGTTGTTACTAGGATTCCGTGCAAAAAGCTGAATTTGCCCCACATTGAAAGCCTATCTCTTACCAGATATGAAACAGGAAAACCAATCCAAAAACTAAATTAGTGATGAAACGAACTATACTTCTCTTGCCGTTTTCGCTCTTTCTTCTAGGCCTTACCGCCAAAGGCCAGACGAACAGTGAAAGATTTGAGTTTTCTCCAACAACAGCTCATCCCAATGCGAAAAAATTGATGAAGGAGGATTTCTATTGGAGCCCCATCGAAGAATCCGGCCCTTTTGGCAGTGACGCCGGATCTGACGCCGCATACGGATTTCAAAAATGGCGGAAAAGCCATCCAACAACCTCCCCCATCCTTTACTTAAAACAACTGATTGACTCCTGGAATTTTCCGCCTTTCGCCTGGGACGAGCTGGATACTGTAAGGATAAAACTTTACATATCTACTCCAGCTCATCTGGACGAATCGTTCATAACCCAGGAGATCGAAATGCTGAAGAAAGAAAATGAACGGTACTCCTCAATGCCCGGCGTAGGTAAGAAATTAACTGATGAACAAATCCGCCAGATAGCCCTGAACTCGCAAAAGAACATGGGAGCATCCTATTTAAATGATATAGACGAAGCGATTATTGGAACGGCCTTTGCCCAGTTCGTGATTGAAGGAAAGGTCGATCGGGCTTTAGAAAACTACGTCGCTAAGACCATCCAGAGAGAAATGCTGCCCATCATCACCAGACAATTCGGCCTGCCGGATCAGGTCAAGGCACATAACGATAAAATGAATAAATTGCTTCAGGTAGTGCAGAAAATGCCAATCTTGGGATAATCATGGTCGACAAAGAACGAAGAAAAAGACTAGCATATCACATGCGTCAGCTATCAGTAGGAACAATCTCTAATGATGGCTTTGAAAGTGATATTCTTGACGATGTAAGCCACGGTTGGTTGCCGGAACACTATTACAGATCCACCTATGCAAAGACCGACGACCCGGTTATTGTACCCATTTTGGAAGTATGCTGGGGTTTATATGACGATACCAGAAATCATAAATTGAAGGGGCCCGATCAGCTTTCCGCTGAAAGTTTAAAAGTCATCGCGCGCTGCATACTATTTCTTCACACGGAACTCGAATATGAATGGCCGGCGTTTGACACAGAGAGCCCCATCTTCTCATTTTCGCTTGTGGACTTTCTGGTGTGCCTTTTGACCCTGGGACAAAATTTCCGAAAAGAAAGAAAGGCACAATTGATAGCCTACGAAGCATTCAAAGAAACAGGCGATTTCGATTATTGGCTATTTTTTAGGAAGTCAGACTACGACAATCGCCTTACCTATATTAGTTACCATTTCACCGTACGTGAATGATAGCTGAATCACAATTGGTCCTTACATTTTGTGTTCAGCAAAAATCAGGCAATGCGGACATCTTTTGTATCAGAATCAAACAGCCAATCAAATATCGCGGAAATTAAATGCTTCATTTGCAACAAATTGTATAAATGGCATCTCTTATGTACAAAAAGGTGAAAATCCCCCGAAAATGGTCAAAAGCTATTTTAAGATTGCCTGGCGCAATATCCGCCGTCATAAAGTAACCAGCCTGATCAATGTCCTGGGACTTACGCTCGGGATCTGCGCCTGCCTTGTCATCTACCTGATCACCCGCTTTGAGCTGAGCTATGAAAATTTTGTGCCCGGCAAAGAACGCATCTACCGCTTGACGGGAACACTGCCAATTCCCGAAGGCAAAAAATTGTATACCGGTGCGTTACCTTTTCCTGCTTCCATGGCCATCCGCAAGGAATTGTCCGGGTTGGAAACGGTTACCGGATTTTCCATTTTTTACTACGCAAAGGTGACCATTCCCAATGGCGGCAAACCGGCGATGGAGTTTGAACGACCCCGAACCGGTATGGAGGCTTACCGCACAATTATCGCAGACCCCTCCTATTTCGATATTTTTAAGCATCAGTGGCTGGCAGGTAACGCGGCTACCGCCCTTAACGAACCCTTTAAGGTGGTCCTGACCGAAACGGAGGCTCGCCGTTATTTTGGCGGGGTGGCTCCGGAAGATATACCGGGTAAAATAGTCATATTTAACGATTCCCTGAAGCTGACGGTTTCCGGTATCGTGAAGGACCTGCCAAGCAACACCGATTTCGGGTTCAGGGATTTTATCTCCGTGAGCACCGCTCAGCATAGTTTCTTGAAAGAAGGCTACAGCCTTAATAACTGGGGTAATTGGGGTATCAGCCAGGTCTTTGTGAAATTAGCCCCCGGCGTTACCCCGGCGCGGCTGCAGGCGCAGTTGCCCGGATTTGCGGCAGCACATGTCCAAAATGAATTCCGTAAACCTGAGATAGGGATTCAGCCTTTGTCCGATATCCACTTCAATGGCATTTACGATGACCAGTTTTCCCGAAAGGTCAGTTTGCCCACTTTGTATGGCCTGATGGGAATCGCGGCATTCATTTTGATCCTGGCGGTAATTAATTTCATCAATTTATCGACTGCACAATCCGTTCAACGGGTAAAAGAGATTGGAATCCGCAAAGTGTTGGGCAGCACCGAGGCAAAACTTGTTGCCCAGTTATTATGTGAATCGCTCCTGCTCACCTTTTTTGCCGTCATCGTAGCGGTTATCGTTGTAAATCCCCTACTGCGACTGTTTCATTCGTTCATACCTCCTGGCCTTGGCTTCCATCTGCTTCACACGGATGTCTTGTTATTTTTAGGGATCATCACGCTAGTCACTTCCCTGCTCGCGGGTTTTTACCCGGCAAAACTGCTGTCCTCCCTTCTGCCGGTATTGAGCCTGAAAGGACAGGGGGCCGTACAACTCAACCAGAAAAGCCTCCTCCGAAAATCGCTGATCGTATTCCAATTTACCGTATCGGTTCTGTTTATCATCGGGACAATGATCATTGGAAAGCAGGTGCATTTCCTACTGAATGCGGATATGGGCTTTAAAAAGGATGCTATTATTAATATTCAAACCGCTTATGCCGATTCTTTCGGTAAAATCAATGTCCTGGCAGAAAAGCTCCGGAAATTGCCAGGCGTCTCCATGGTAAGCATCAGTGGAAATACTCCTTCTGCAAGCAGGCAAAACGGCTCGGGTATGAAAAATTACGGGACCAGTACGAACGTATTGTCACAGGTGCTGACAGCCGACGAAAAGTTTTTACCCCTGTATGGGATAAAGATCTTAGCCGGAAGGAATTTAGGCCATAGCGATACGGCGCGGGAATTCCTGATCAATGAGACGGCTTCCAGGGCCCTGGGTTTCCGCAAACCGGAAGAGGCCCTCGGGAAACTCATTGTCAATGGATTTGGCGGACAAATCATACCCATTTGCGGGGTCGTTGCGGACTTCCACTCACAATCGCTGCACGATACAATCCAGCCTACCTTTATATTTTCCAGTGCTGACTTTTCCAGGACCCTGAATATTAAACTGTTGACAACCGGAAAGGGGGGAGATGATTTCAAAATCACCCTCGCTGGCATTGAAAAAGCCTGGAAAGACGTATATCCTCATGCCATATTTGGGTATCGTTTCTTCGATGAAATCATCGCGGAATTTTACGAGAAGGATCAGAAAATGGCTCAAATCATAAATGCGGCCATGGCCATTGCTATATTTATTTCCTGTATGGGCTTGTTTGGACTGGTCACTTTCACCACCGAACAGCGCGTCAGGGAGATCGGCATCCGGAAAGTATTGGGAGCATCCGTGCCCAATATCACGGTTATGTTGTGCAAGGATTTTGTCGGCCTAGTGGGCATTTCCATCCTGGTAGCGTCGCCGGTCGCCTGGTATTTTATGCACAAATGGCTGGAGGGGTATCCTTACCGCATTTCGATTAGTGGGTGGATATTCCTGTTTGCTGGATTGTCGGCGATCGTGATCGCGCTCGTAACGGTGAGCTTCAACGCAATCCGGGCGGCAAGAGCCAATCCAATCAAAAATTTGAGAACTGAATGAAATTATTGCATGACTGTAGGATTAAATCATGATTAGAATTTATTATTTGTCGTTTTAAGTGTTGGCTATTACACCTTACCAAACAACCTTTTTTATCCAAATGCCCGACCCATTGATATGAAAATGTTTCAAAACTAGCTAATGTTTGTCGTGTCACATTTTGTCAACCATTCATTGTGTTCCCAATTAATATTGAACTTTTCTTTTTTGTCAGTCGCCCAAGGCGGTATTGCCACTTTAAGGTGAAGCATTGGCGGATCGTTAAATACTTTTTTCCTATAATCATTGTCAAGAGAAGACTTAATTTTGTCCCACGTCAGTTCTTTTGCCATGGAGAACAATTTCGGTATCGCTTCTTGTATTTCCTCCTCGAGGGTATTTAAAGTCATGTTTTATAGAACCATAAGAATTACTTTAGGCTACTTAAGTACTGATCCGGCGTCAGCACTGCCAATTCACTATTCCTGAAATCTTTGACATTCCGGGTAACGATTGTCTTTACATTTTCCGATAATGCAGCATAATGCTGTAATGCATCCTCGAAATCGCCAAATTTGGAGTCCAATGCTTGCAGAACAGACGCTTTGGATAGTGCAATTATGTCGATTAATCTAGCTAGTTGGGAAAGTTTTTCCATTACTTTTTGATGAGTCCCCAATTTGCGAAGAACATAATAGGCATTGGAGAATACCAGTCCCGTCGTACATATCGAGATCTGCTTTTTCTCAGATAAGGTAAATATTCGGGCGGCGTCCATCGCGAAAGGCCCCCTTGCAATCATAAAATCCAGGATAACGTCAGTGTCGATAAATGCTTTACTCATATTTCCGCTGCTTTTCCTCCCGTAATATCTTCTTATAATCAAAATTCTTCGGAGCTTTAAAGGAACCCATCAGCGATTTCACGGAAGATGTCAGTTCCTCAGATTGATGGCTATTGAGCTCTGTGATCGATTTGAAATAGCTTTCTACCAATTCGGATACACTCCGGCCTTTTGCCCTTGCGTAGCGTTTAGCCTCCCGGATTACTTTATCATCCAGAGTGAGGGTTAATTTTGTGGTCATGACACGTGTAATTATTTTTATAAAGATACGTATTATTTAGTTATTGGCAATACCAACCTCCAACTAATTAAAGAAGTTGTTATTTAGTAAACTAATTGATTTTCAATAAGTTTTAAATGAAAATGTTCGAAAGTTGTCCCCTCCAGCCCGCTGAAAAAACACATAAAGCCCGCTCACCAGAGCGGGTTTTCGCATGTAGGTTCAAAACCAGGTGCGTGCTCGCTTGATCCGCTTTATCCCATTGCGCACTTACTCCAGAGAATCCTTAAAATTTTTCTCCGTGGCCTTGAGATGCGCCAACATGGCGTGGGAGGCTTCGCGCGGGTCGGCTTTTTTGATGGCTTCGAAGATCTCCTCGTGGAATTTCAGCACTTTGCTTATGTCGTGTGTCAAATACCCGAGATTGTTTTTGGCGTAGATCGATCTTTTGACCTTGGGCATGTTGTCGAAAATGGGCCGCATCAGCAGGGCAACGACATTGTTGTGGGTGGCGCTGGCGATAAGACTGTGAAAGCGGATGTCGATGATGGTTTGACCATCGATGTCCTCCGGGGGACTGGCTTTCAATGCTTCGAGGTTTTCCGCCAGCTCTTCCAACTCGGCGACAGTGCGATTCAAAGCTGCCAGGCCGGCAATCTCGGGTTCGAATAGCTGTCTGGCCCGGATAATGTCGAAAATGAGGGATCCATCATCGGTCAGCTCGAGGAAAAGATTGATCGAATCTATCGCGGATTCGGAGCTCAGCTCGTTGACATAAGCGCCGCTCCCCTGCTTGATGACCACCAGCCCGCGGGCGCTGAGCTTGCGCAAAGCCTCTCTCACCACAGTCCGGCTGACGCCGAAGAGGTCACAAAGCTGTCCCTCCGTAGGCAGTTTTTCGCCCGCCTTGTAGTCCCTTCTCCGAATGGCCAGTTCAATGGACTCTTCGATCTTTCCACTCAACAACTTGTCCGAGCCGATCTTTCTAAATGGTGTATCCATGACACAAAGGTAATGTTGTATGACAAATCGCAATTTTTTAATATAGGAACTAAGTAAAAATCCTTATATTCGTCAGGAGTTGTATGATGTTATATGAATTATCCCTTTTAACCCTTAACGATGTTCAACCCGCCACCAACCATAAAGGAAATAGCCAAAAAGCTCAATATTTCCATCTCTACCGTTTCCCGTGCCCTGCACGACCATGAACGTATCAATATCCTGACCCGAATCCGGGTTCAGAAGCTCGCCCGCGAAATGGATTACGAACCCAACCAAAAGGCCATTTTCTTTCAAAAGAAGCGGACCTTTACCATCGGCGTCATTCTCCCCGATCTTTCTGAATATTATTTTTCCACCGCCATCAGCGCCATCGAAGATATCTCCACACAGCACAAGTACTCGGTCCTGCTGGGCCAGTCCCATGACAGCGAGGAAAGAGAAAAGCATCTTGTGGAGTCGATCATGCATCAACGTATCGACGGTCTGATCATCTCCATCGCCAAAGACACCCGGAATTACGATCACCTGATCCAGCTGAAGCGCCATGGTATTCCCATCGTATTTTTCGATCGTGTGCCCGCGATACCGGATATCCATTATGTGGCCTGCAATGTTGAAACGGGTACGGTCCAGGCAGTGAACTTTCTGATTGCCCAGGGACATCGAAGCATCGCTATGATCAATGGCCCCGAGTCGCTTTATTCCTGCCGGCAGCGGAAGGAAGGCTATCTAAAGGGCATCCGTTCGCAGCGGTTGAAATATGAACCGGGACTTGTTACCGCCACCGATCTCAGCCGGGAAGGCACCGAGCAGGCGATGGCGCAGCTTCTATCGCTGAAGAGAAAGCCAACCGCAGTGCTTTGTTTCAACGATAATGTAACGCTGGACGCGATAGAGTATTCCCGAAAAATGAAGCTGAAGATCAATAAGGATATCAGCTTCATCAGTTTTTCCAATCAGACATTGATAAAGTACGCCGCGTTCCCTCCGATCGCCACCATCGAACAATATCCGCATGAACAAGCGCAGCAAGCGACGGAACTTCTGCTGGATCTGCTCGACAAAAGGGAACTGGCCCAAACAAACTCCTTCAAAAAGATCAACCTGGAATCGCGGCTTGCGATCCACCCACAGCAAAAATAAGCGCCCGCATGCAACGACAGTTTTCCGGATCTCTAACGGCCTCGGCCATTCTGCTTTATTTGTTTTCGATCTCTTCAGCCATAGCTCAATCCCCGGGGCCTATCCTGCTCAGCAGTCCTTCGGGGCAGCTACGCGCGTCGATCTTTGTAGATACATCTCATCGTCTCGGCTGGTCGCTGACCTTGAAAGGCAGGCCCGTTGTGGGAGCCTCGGCCATGGGGATCGACATAGCGGGTAAAGACCCACAAGGCCATGTCGGGCTGGACGCCCCTGTCCTATCCACGCATCATAGTTCCTATCCCTGGAAGGGCGTCCATGCGGTAGCTACCGATCATTACCGGCAGGCGGTTATTGCCGTCAGACATAAAGGGAACGGATTGCGTTATAGTCTTGAATGCCGGATCTTCGATGGAGGCTTCGCCTTTCGTTATGTCGTTCCGTCCGGCGGCCTTGTCACCGGTGAATCCAGTTCCTGGCATGTTCCCGATGGCAGCAGGGTATGGTACCAGGAAAATGTCTATTACTACGAGGGCCTGCATTATACGCGTCCCATCGCGGACATGGGCAGCCGGCAGCTTGGACCGCCGGTGACATACCAGACGGCCGCCGGTGATTATGCCTGTATCACGGAGGCTGCACTGTACAATTACAGCGGGATGTCCCTGCATTCGGATTCCGCCGGTACCCTCCATGCCGGTTTTATCAACGACCCTCAGGGATGGCAGATCAACGGCGCCATTACTACGCCCTGGCGTGTAGTGCTGGTATCCGAAAACCTGGACGGGCTGGTAAATTCGGATATCGTTGCCGATCTGAATCCTGCTCCCCCTGCAGGGGATCTCTCCTGGATACGGCCCGGTCGTGCAGTATGGTCCTATTTTGTCCATGACAATGTCACTACGCTCGATCTTGAAAAGACCTATGTCGACAAGGCCGCCGAACTTGGCTTTGAATACAGCATAGTCGACGCGGGTTGGGACAGCAGCTGGCCGAATACGCTGGACTCGCTGCGCTCCCTCGTCCGTTATGCCGGGCGTCACCATATCGGCATTTTTGTCTGGAAGTCTTATGCCTCTTTACAGGACTCTTCGGTCCGAAAGGCTTTTTTCCGCACGATGCACGAGGCGGGCGTGGCGGGCCTTAAGATCGATTACATCGATAAAGAGGGCATCGAACAGGTACGGTTTTATGAAAAAGCATTACAGGACGCGCTGGCCTTTCATCTGCTGATCGATTTTCATGGGGCGAATAAGCCTACAGGTTATAACAGACGCTGGCCCAATGAGATCACCAGGGAAGGCATCTATGGTCAGGAGTGGCGGACCTATACGCCGCAGGGCGCGATCAACAATGCCATTATTCCCTTCACCCGTTTTCTGGCGGGCCCGGCCGATTATACACCGGGGGTTTTTACCAGCAGTCTCGCCTATGGCACGTCGCGGGCGCAACAGTTGGCCCTTCCCATCATCTATAGCTCTCCCCTGCTTTGCTGGGCGGACGATCCTGCCCGTTATCTATCCAGTCCCGCCGCCGGTCTCATCCGGGCTATTCCCGTTATTTGGGACGAGACCCGGGTACTGGCTCCCAGCAAGATAGGGGAACTGGTGATCTTTGCCCGCCGAAAGGGTAAGGATTGGTATCTCGGGATCATCAATGCCGGCGATGAACGCCGCCTGGTGTTGCCGCTGAACTTTTTAGGCGCCGGAAATTTCCGGGGCGAGATCATTGCGGACGATCTGCGAAGCAGCGACAGTCTGCTTCATTCGGTCAGCAGCTTTTCTACCGGGGACTCTCTGCACATAACCTTACTGAACAAGGGCGGATTGGCGGCCAGGTTTACGAGTACGGAGAGCGAGGCTGTTCCTCTTGCGATCGTGCCGGCTGGGAGCTATCTGCAGGGACCCCAAAAAGTGCGCATCGTGTCGAAACCGGGGGCTGAGATCCGCTATACCACCGACGGAAGTGAGCCGGGTCCGCAGTCGCCATCCTATAAAGCTCCGCTGGTGGTCAGTTCACCGGTGTTGCTGAGAGCACGAACCAAAGGGGCGGACGTAGTAGCGCAATTTCTCACAGCCCCTGCACCAGTGACGTCTCCATCGGGCGGGATCTTCGTCGGCCAGGATACGATTCGACTGCTGACAAGGTTGGCAGGATCCATACGCTATACCACCGATGGCTCCGATCCCGTAAGCTCTTCTCCGTTGTATGCATCCCCAATCGTTCTGCACCGGTCTACACGACTGAAAAGCCGGGTGTTTTTCACCGCGGGCGGTGTCAGCGAGATCGCCACGCAGGATTTCCAACAAGTGGCACCGGATACTGCACAGACCGCAAATACCATAGGCCGACCGGGACTGACATATACCTATTACGAAGGCAAATGGGACTCTATGCCGCGGTTCAATACGCTCACTCCCGTAAAGCAAGGGCTGGCCGGCGCGGTTGCGCTGGATAGTTTGCCGGCGCGCCCCAATGAATACGGATTGCGTTTCGAGGGTTGGATCGACATTCCCGAGACGGGCGTTTATAGTTTTTATACGGTGTCGGATGATGGCTCACTGTTATATATAGATGATAGGATCACCGTGGACAATGATGGCTGTCATGGGGATCTGGAAAGATCGGGCGACCGGGCGCTGGCGACGGGTAAGCATGTATTCCGGCTCGACTATTTCCAAAACGGGTCGGGTCAAACCCTGCAGGTCTACATAAAGGGACCGCATATGGAAAAACAAATCATACCAGCCGCCCTGTTCAGTACACCTTAGTTCTTAAAATTGACCTTATATACCACCGCTAATTCAGCGGGATAATTAGCAGAGGGTTCGATGACCAATGCGTCCGCCTTTTGCACCCATTTCGGTTTTTGCATGCTGCCCAGTATCTCGACAGAGGCGATGGCGCCGGGATGGGCGTTCAGGCCCAGGTTTTTGATGACCGTTCTTTCTTTCGGCGTCCCCAGCGTGATGGCATAGAGCGTCGGACCTTTGGTCGTGAAGCGTATGTCCCGGGCGGTAAAAGGCTCCTTTTGATCGGCAAAGGCTCCGCTCGCGGATTTTGTCGGTCCTTCCCCATATACGCGCCAGGGTCTTGTGCCATAGATTGCCTCGCCGTTTACATCGAGCCATTTGCCGGTGCCGAGCAATGTAGCGGTCTCTTCCTCGGTGATGGTGCCGTCACTGCGGGGCCCGATATTCAATAAGAGATTCCCATTCTTGCTCACGATGTCGATGAGATTGGTGACGACATACTGTGCGGATTTAAATGTATTGCCCGCAGCATAGCCCCAGGACTCGTTGCCTATAGCGTCGTCGGTCTGCCAGGGCAGGCGGCGGACGGAGTCGAGTTTCCCGCGTTCCAGATCGAGCACCGCAACACCGTTGGGAAAGGATTTATCGTATTTGTAGTTGATGACGACGCCTTTGTCCCATTGCAATCCTTTGTTATAATAATAGGAAGCAAAGGTCTTGCGGTAAGGATCGAGCGCCGGTTGTTCGATCCACCAGTCGAACCAGAAGAGCTGGGGTTGGTAACGGTCCACCAGCTCGGTGCAGCGCAGAAGCCAGTCGGCCATGAATTCGGGAGAGGGATCGTCGCTTTCTTCGCGGGCAGGGCCATAGAGGTCTCCGTTCTTCGGGTCGAGGACATCGGAGAGGAATTGTCTGCCGCCGTTGAAGAAGAACCAGTGCTCGATGCGGTGGGAGGAGAGCCCGAAGATCAGGCCCTGTTTGCGGATCTCGGCGGACAGTTCGCCAAGCACATCGCGTTTCGGTCCCATCTCATAGGCGTTCCATCTGCTGAGGCTGGTCTTGTACATCGCAAACCCGTCGTGGTGTTCGGCGACAGGCACGATGTATTTAGCGCCTGCTTTCTTGAATAAAGCCACCCATTGTATGGGATCCCATTTCTCCGCTTTGAACAGGGGCACGAAATCTTTGTACCCGAAATTCTTTTGCGCGCCATAGGTGGCGACATGGTGCTTGAACTCGGGTGTCGTCGAGTCGTACATGTTGCGGGGATACCATTCACTGCCAAAGGCGGGTACGGAATAGACGCCCCAATGAATAAAGATGCCGAATTTGGCGTCCCTGAACCAATCGGGGGTGGTATACTGTCCCAATGATTCCCAGGTGGCCTGGTACTTGTGCTGAGCCGTTGCAGTCAGAAGAGCGGCCGTCATTAATAGTGTACAATAGATGCGCTTCATATGTATGGTTGAGTTATTCATGAACCCAGGCCGTAGCCGGTAATTCCTGTCTTTCGATGCCGTTGGCGCTGTATTCCAGTTTAAGGGCTTTGTCGCTGCCCGCCTGGATATAGGCCAGCTTGAAAACATGCGGCCCTTTTTTCAATGCGATCTTTCCAGATTTTTCGGTGTTGGCATGTTTGCCGTCGTGATCGATCACCAATTGGCCGTCGATCCAGAGCACGGCGCCGTCATCGACGGAGAGATACCAGGTATAGAGTGCATCGCGAGGCGCCTGAACATAGCCCGTATAAAGCAATCCGGCGTTATCCGCACGCGAAAGATCGTTGATGGAAGGCCGTGAAGAAACGGTGTCTCCAATGGGCGTTGTTTTATCCAGGTCTTTTACGGTCTCTGGAATGAGCTCATACCGGGTGAGCTGGAGACCTTGCTTTTTGGCAGCGGGATGGGCGGCCGGCAGGAGCGGATAGACGGTCAGAGGCGCGACGAGGATGTTGCCGGGCAGGGCTCCGGGCCTGAAGGAACGTGTCGTCAGGACGGCCGATTGCTGAGCCGTAAAAGGTTTTGTGAACAAAGTGGCGTTCTCATCTGGAATGGAGCCATCCAGCGTATACCTTATCTGACTGCCATCCCTGACCGAAATATTGACGATGGGTTTGAGCAAATTACCAGGATATTGGAGATCGAGTCTCGGATTGTCGGCGAAATCACCTGCTCCCGCCAGTCTCATCGTATAATAATATTTGCTTTTGATGGTTGCGGGGTCGTAGACAGGGAATTCGATCTCCAGGTCCTTCCCGTTTTGGTGCGCGTTGAGGATTTGACGGGACTCCAGAAGCTCGATCCTCGTGCCGGGTGCGATGGCGAGGTCCTTTATAGTAAAGGAGCTGCCCGGCCAATGAGGGAGGATGACAAAGAGGTCTTTGGTGTTTTTATTATAGGTAAAGAAACATTCGGGCTTTCCGGAGGCGTCGGTCTGGCGCGGGGTTCTCCAGCGGGAGGTATTGTATATCGCCTCGTGGTTGGTCTCCATCCATTCCCCAATCTGCAGGAGCCGTTCCTGCATGATGGGCGGGATCTTGCCGTCGGCGTCGGGACCTATGTCGAGGAGAAAATTGCCGCCTCCGCTGGTCTTATCGACCAATTGTCCGATCATGGTCTCGGCGGAATTATAATCCCAGGCGTCTTCATTGCGGTTGTAACCATAAGAATATCCCATACCGCGGCTTTCTTCATAGTAGTGATCTGCGAAGCTGACATCCGGCTGGTATTCCGGCGTGAACACGCCCCCGTGTTTGAAGCGAACGCCTTTTCCCCAACGATCATAGGTAACGACTTTGTCTTTGATCGGGCTTTCGTTGTATAGCCAGGCGAGGAATTCCTGCGATTTCCAGGTTTCGGCGGTTTCGTCCCATTCGCCATCGGTCCAGAAGACCTCGGGCTTGTAGTTGTTGACGAGGTCTTTCATCTGAGGCCATTCGTGTTGCGCCACATATTGCTTATGGTCTTTCAGCCAAATGGGATTGTACCATTCATAGAGAGAATAATAGAGTCCCGGATGAACACTGGTCTTGCGCAATGCGGTAAAGAGATCGCCGAGCAGGTCGCGATGCGGTCCGGCCTCGACGGCATTCCACGGGAAGCCCCAGTCGCGGGTGGCTTCTTTGCTGGGCCAGAGCGCGAATCCGTCGTGGTGTTTAGAGGTAAGCACGACATAGCGCGCGCCGGATTTTTCGATCAGGTGGGCCCAATCGTCGGGATTGAAGAGGGCCGCCCTGAATCTATCTGCCAGCTGATAGTAGGTAAGGTCTCCATATTGCCGCTTGTGAAAGGCGATGGCAGCGGTATCGCCGCTATTCAGTCCGTTCTGATACCATTCCGCATATTCTCCTTTTGTGCGGAATGCTGGCACCGAATACACCCCCCAATGGATAAAGATCCCAAACTTCGCATCCTGGTACCATTGCGGGACGGGCCGCTTATCCAGGGACTCCCAATTCGGAGCATAGACCTGCGCCTCCGGCGCCAATGCCGGCAGGCAAAAAAACAATAGCAAGCAAACCTTTTTCAACTTAAAATTTATTTACTTTTAAAAACAATAACGCATATATGAACAAACTGATCGTTATTTTCCTTTCTCTCGTCATCGTCTTAATGTTGATCAGCCTTGTTATTCCCGCCAAACAGATCCGGTCGGTCACCGTCGCCAACACCCTGTCTAACAGTGTCGCAGCCTTGCACAGGCCCCGCAGTTGGCGGACTTTGGACTCGGGCAGAAATACCCATATCAATGAGCTTGGATTCATGCGTTGGACAATTAGTGAACCCGTCAACGACAAAGACAGCACCGAATTTGCGATCTCATTAGCCCCCGATCTGTCTCCTAAACAAGATCCGCAGCACTCCACCATTTCCTACGTCCACATGACATCCCTGTTTTATGCCCTTTTTCCCTCTCTGGAAAAACCCGGTATCGATGTGCGCACTGTCGACGAGCTTCGCTCCTACCTGCAGGACAATCTCCGTTTTTACGGCTATCCGATAAGGACGCAAAAGCTGGTCGATTCTTTTTTCCTGACAAGACAGGCGAATCTTCGTTCGGGCGACCTTTTCAAAGCCCTGCCAGGTATATTCCAGACGCTGGAGACCTATGCTTCCAGGGAATCCGGCAAGATCATCGCCCGCAATATCGCCATTACCCCGCTGGATCATGATTCCATTACCCTAATGGCCGGTCTCAATATCGATAAATCGATCTACGGCGATGAGGTCTTCAATTTCCGGCAGTTGCCCTCAACACTGGGTCTGGTCGTCGGCCGGTTCGAAGGCCGGTTTAGCGAGCGCAACCGTCTGTACGCGGCGATGGAAAAATTTATTTCCGATCACGAACTGGCCAAACGAGGTCTTCCTTATGAACGGTATCAGTCTCCTCTACCGGGTTCCGACAGCTCGATGATCCGGATCGATCTGATCTATCCGGTGAGCTACCGGTAGGACAACAATCGCAGCGGTCCGTTGTTGAATCCGATAAGCATGGCTCTTCCGCCGCCCGCGAGCCGGATGGGTTGAATGCTGCGTACTTCCCCCGAAAGCGTGTCCAGCGGCGAAGGTAGGGGTAGGACGCTGTTGAATGAACCTTTCCCGTCTCCCCAGTATAGCCCCAGGGGCATTGCGTCGTAACGCCCTTCATAGGGTTCGGTCCCATCGAAATCGCCGCCGGTCATGATATCCGGGTGGCCATCCCCATTCAGATCCGCCTGTGCAAATGCAAAAATAGGCGACCATTGCATCTGGTACGGCAAAACCTGTGATCTGAAATGCCCGTGTCCGTCATTGATCAACACCGTCGAAGCCAGTGAATAGGCCTCGAAGAGCGCGCAGCTATCCAGCTTTTTTCCAAAGATCTGTTCTACAGTGAGGCCTGCCATTTCTCCATAGGTAAGGTATTTCTTTTTCAAAAAAGGTAACTGCTTTTCCAGGTTTTCCTTATCCAGAAAAGTATAATAACTACCATTTTTTTGCAGGGCCACGATTTGTGACATCCGCTGATTGTCCATCATATCTCCTATATACATCTTGAGGGGCGCCGATGCGCTTGCAGTGAGCTTGCTGTTGAGACCATAATTGCCCAATAGGAGGTCAGGGTATCCGTCGCCGTTGCAATCTGTAGCCAGCATGCCGCACCACCAGCCCGAGAGATCGACGTCGTCGTTCGTCAGCTCTTCGCGTACCAGGTGTCCCTGGTGATTTTTAAAGAGCACGGGCGGCATCCATTCGCCGGTGAGGACAAGATCGGGCCAGCCATCCTTATCGACATCGACCCAGGCAGCATCGGTTACCATGCCGATCTGAGCAAGACCAGGAGCTGCTGTTGCTGTGACGATCGTGAAATGGCCCCTGCCATCATTTTCCAACAGATAGCTGGCCGGGGGCTTGCCATAGATCAGGGAATTGGCTCTGCCGCCGACGAAGATATCCAGGTCGCCGTCTTTGTCGAAATCGGCGACACGTACGACCGATTTGTTTTCGAACAGGTCGGGGAGACCTGTGCTTTTTGTAAAATGGCCTTTGCCATCGTTGAGATACAGACAGTCTTTGAGCTCCTCGGCACGCCCGGCATATTCATTGCCGCCACTGGCGACATAAAGATCTGGATGATGATCGCCGTTGACATCGACGAAAATGGCATCGACACCTTCGGCGGCGCGGTCCTTTAGAAAAACGGCGGAGTCGGGGGATCTTGAAAAGGTCGCATCGGGTCGTTGTATAAAAAGCGTCCCTCCCTGTCCTTTGCCGCCGCAAACGAAAAAATCCTCCAGGCCATCGCCATCGACATCGGCCACGGCAATCTTTGGTCCCAGGGTAGAGATCTCATGGGGAATGAACCATTGTTGGGTGAAGTCGATGAAGGAAATATCTTCCTCGTGACGATAATCGATGTGGGAGGCCGCCGTGATGTCCGTGAGAATAGAGTCATGGCCGGTGTGTAGCAGCAGATCGATAAAGGATTGATAATTTTGGATGCTATCCTGTTTACTGCGGTCGTACGATATCTTGAGTGTCTGATCCGCTTTTGTGCGGCCCATCCGGGCGTAGGTATTATCTGGCCAGATGAGGATCAGGCTGTCCACGCTGGTCAGGCTTCCAAGTCCGTAATGCAACACCGGTTCGGAACAGCTCATGAATCCGCGTACGGGTTGTAACTCCTGGAACTGCAGACGGCCGCCGGCGAATACGAAAAGCTTGGCGCCGATGCCGAAGGTATTGGGAGCTTTACCTTTTAAACCAACGGTCAGGAAATGGTTGTCCGGGATTTGGGTCCTTGTGTTGTTCTTATAGATGCCGGCCTCTTCGTTCATATTATTGGTCACCAGGTCGATGGAGCCATCGCCATCGAGATCAGCATACGCTGCGCCCTGAGCGAGGGTCGGTTTGTCGAAGCCCCAGTCGATGCTGCGATCGATGAATTTGCATTCGGCGCCGCCCTCAAAAATATAATTGTGCCAGGCCCCGGAAGGAAGGTGTTGAAGGATCTCTTTATCATGGGTCCTTTTACCGGTGTCTGAATGGTTTTGCGGGAGGCCGGAAATGAACTTGACATAGTCGAGGTCGTTAGGGCGGTTCTTGATACCATTCGAGATATAGATATCGTCGCTGCCATCCAGGTTATAATCCGCGATCAGGGGTCCCCAGCTCCAGTCGGTGGCGGCGACACCACTATATAGTGCGATATCGGAAAACTTTTTGCCTCTGCCGGTATTCAATTGCAGACAATTCCGGGAATACTGGTAATTGTATCCGAATCCACGCTGGTAGAGATAGAGGGTCAGAGGGTCATCGCCTAGAGACGACTTCAGGACCTTCTCATCGGAGGGCAGCATATCCACCGTCATGATATCGAGCCAGCCGTCGTGGTTGATATCGGCAATGTCGTTGCCCATGGAAAACTTTGATTCGTGACCGAAGGCGAGACTGTTTATTTCTTTGAAAGTGCCGTCTCGTTGGTTGAGATAATAATAATCGTTCTCGTGGAAATCGTTGCTTACATAGATATCGTCGTATCCGTCGTTATCGAGATCGGCCACGGCGACCCCGAGACCGTATCCCAGGGCGCTGCTATAGATGCCGGAAGATTTGGTAACATCGGTGAAATGTCCACCGTCGTTTCGGAAGAGCTTGCCGCCGCTTTCGGGACTGTACTTTTCCCTGAGCGAGACGGGGCCATATGCATCCGTCTGGTGGGTGGAATGCTGTAGCACAAAGAGATCGAGGTCTCCGTCTTTGTCGTAGTCGAAGAAGACGGCCTGGGTGTTATATCCTTTTACCGCTATACCGTATTTTTCGGCGCATTCCGTAAAAGTATTATCGCCATTATTCAGAAAGAGCTGATTGCGTGAATTCCGGAAATACAGGTGCGTGGCGCCGTTATGGTCTCTTGGATCGAAATCCCCGACAGCGCTGACATAAATGTCGAGAAGGCCGTCCCCGTTGACGTCGGCCATGGTCACGCCCGTGGTCCAATCCGCCTGACCGCCGACATGGGCTTTGGCGGTGATGTCTTCGAATTGGAAATTTCCTTTGTTAAGATAAAGCTTGTTGCCCCCCTGATTCGCCGCCAGATAGATATCCGGCAGACCGTCGTTGTTGATATCCCCGATGGCAACGCCTGCGCCATTATAATAATAGAGATAATCCAGGATGCTGAGGGTATCACGGTCAGTATTGGCGTTGACAAACCCGATGCCGGTCTCCGCAGCATTCATTTTAGTGAAAAGCACAGAGCGGTGATGGGAACAACCGGCCAGCAATAGCATGTACCCGAGCAAAAGGACTATATAATTGCGCCCTGGCAAAGGATCAATGAGTAAATTAAAGTGTTTCAACCTTAAGTTCTCGGAGAACCGGACGTGAGGCTCTCGCCTCATCCAGCTCCTATTATCCAACCGACGGCACTGCGCCGATGGTCCAGTGAGCAAATAATTCCGGGTTCTTCAGGCTGACCCGTTTAAGCCATTTTAGGCCTTTGAGCTCGCTCGCCCGGACCTTTAGGTATTTACTTCGTACCCATTTTACAATTCTGTAATTGATCGCTTGCATAAAGTTTCTCAGTTTTGAGATGTAAAATTTGCCGTAATAGTTAATCCATCCTCTCACAACCGGGTTGATCTCTTTCGCTATGTCCTCGATCTGGCACCCGGCCGTTCTAAGTGTCTCCCATTTCTTCATCTTTTCCCGCATTGATCGCATCGATTTGTCGCTTACTGCCGGCAACCAGTTGGTAAACCATACCTTCCGGATACTATTCTGAGCCATCCTCGGCTTAAAGGTATACCCGAGGAAGTCGAACTGTACGTTGGGATAGTTCCCTCTGCGATTGCTATCTTGGCAGTACACGATCTTTGTCTTCTCCCCGTGCATTTCCAGCCCGCATTCATTTAGCCTCTCTTCCAGTTGCTTCTTCACCAGCTTCGCCTGTTCCTCGCTGGCACAGTGCACAATCGCATCATCGGCAAAACGCTCGAACGGACAGTGCGGATGTTTTCTCCGTAGCCACTCGTCCATCGAGTAATGCAGGTAGAGGTTGGACAGTACCGGTCCGATCACCGATCCTTGCGGAACGCCTTTCGTTCTGGCCTCTATCGTTCCATCTTCCCGTTGCACCGGCGCTACCAGCCACCTTTCTATGTATAGCAGGGCCCATTTGCAGTCCAGATGCTTTCTCACCGCCTTCATCAGCTGATCGTGCGGCAGGTTGTCAAAGAAACTCCGGATATCCAGGTCGATCACCCAGTCGTATTTCCAGCACCGCTCTCTCGCTTTCCCCAAAGCCTGGATGGCCGATTTTCCCGGTCGATACCCGTAGGAGTCTTCATGGAAGATCGGATCTACTTCCCTTTCTAATAGTCCTGCTACTACGGTCTGGGCAACACGATCAGCAACTGTCGGTATACCCAACGGCCTCATGCCTCCTCCCTTCTTGGGTATCTCCACCAGTTTCACAGGCGGCGGCATGTAGCTTCCGGAACTCATCCGGTTCCACAGCCTATAAAGATGATTTTGCCAGTCCTTTTCGAACTCGGCCAAGCTCACCCCGTCCACGCCTCCTACTCCCCGGTTCGAGTACACCCGGTCATAGGCCGTCATTACTGATCGTCTTTCAATCCTAAATGGTTTTGTTTCGCTCATCCTTGTACCTCCTGAGGTTGCCCTCAGTTTTCTTAGAGGACTAAAAACTGGATAATACAACCCCTTCACTCCACCCTCATTACAAGGGCTTCTTCACTACTGCGGGTTGTTCTGCCACCGTGCCACGCTTCCGTACTTTCTCTCTTGCCGGTTCACCGGCTTGTAGATTTTCCGTTAACATCGTGACGACAGCTTCGCACGTTCCTTGTAAAAGCCTGCTGTAAGATCACGCCTCCTGTGCGCCGGATGCCGCAAGAGCATAAACAGGTAATTCTCTTGCTTATCCCAGGTTGATACTGCACCCGGTTACGACATCGTCTGACCCTTTCGACACCTCATCGGAGGTTTACTTGCGTTCGTCTTCTTACAACTCACCTGACATCTTTAATGATGCCTTTTCTCCTATCGCTCCCCACCACGGCTACTTAACTGCAGCAGCATAGAAGTAGTTTGATATCAACGCCTGCACATCGATACCGGGAGGCCGACTCCCATCATTTACAAAGCATCAAATTCCAAATTCAAAGAACTCTTCATTTGTTCGTGCCGCCTAGTACCCCGGATTTTGTTTCAGGTTAGGATTCGTATTGATCTCGACTGTGGGCACAGGCAGCCAGAAAGTATGATTGTCCGTGTTGTCGGCCGATTTTGGCGGATAGGATCTTGCCCTGGTGAAATAGGGTGTGCCGGTATATACCTGCATCCTGATCTGGTCGATCCTGCGGACGTCTTCCCAGGCAAGTTCGCGGCCGCGTTCCTGGAGGATATTATCCGGGGTCAGATCTGAGAGGGCCCAATTATGGGCCAGGCTGCCGCTGTAAGCGCGTTGGCGGACGGTATTGAAATCGCCCAGCGCGTCAGGCAGGTTCCCAAGCCAGTAATTGGCTTCGCCGCGCATGAGATAGACATCGCCGAGGCGAAATACGGACCAGGCATTGCCCATATTGCCGTTGGGAGGAAGGCCCGGCTGCGGCCAGTACTTGATATTGCGGACGCCTGCGTGACGGAAATAGGCCGGCGAGGTGCCGAAAGTGAATTCGGCCATGGTATCATAGTAGATGACGGGAGATTTCAGGCTGTTGTAATTGTCACCGATCTTGGTCGTGGCGGCCGTGGAAGCATCGCCGTCATACGTACAGCAAACGTCGTCATTAGCTACGATCCAGTTCTTGTACGGGGGATAATTGCTGACGCCGTCCCCCTGGAACTGCTGGCCCACGAGGTATTGCCCTGTGCGCTGGTCGTTGAAGGTGCGCAGGACATTGTGTACCGTCCTGCCGTTGATCTGCTGTGTATTGGAGGAATAAGTTGAAGCCGTATCGAAATATTGGTAGAAATCCTTGGTGCTGGAGGCCCCATTATTCCCGTAATTGCAGCAGGGGATGCCGAAGGTCAGCGAGGAGTTGAACTCGATCGAGGCTTGTACAAGGCCGTTGGTAAAAGTCAGTCCGCTTTGGCTGCCAGGGACCACAAGGATATTTTCTTTGCTTTGGTTGTTGATACCTGAGAAGCAATCGAAATAATCCTGTTCGAGTGCAAACTTGCCGCTGTTGATGATGGAATCGCACATCGTGACACAATCGGCGAAGCGGTCCTTGCCCGTATAATATTTGGCATTGAGGTACATTCTTGCCAAAAGGGCGAAGGCTGTGTATCTGGTGACCTGGCCGTAGGTAGAATTGTCGACAGTGGTGCTGAGGTGGGGAATGGACGCTTTGAGCGAAGTCTCGAGGCTGTCGAAGATAGCGGCCATCGGGGTTTGAGTCACCTTGGTCGGATCAACGGCGTAATTGACGTAAGGGAAATTGCCGAAGAGGACCATTGCCTTATAATAGAAAATACTGCGGAGTGCGGTCATCTCGGCGATGTCGGCATCGAGATTGGGGTCAGTGCCCGCAGGCAGACTCTGGAGCGTCAAAATAACATAATTACATTTGGAGACACCGCCGAGACAGCCTTGCCAGCATCCATCCACATTTCCGTCAACATCGCTGGGGAGGTTCTGGTGGTAATACATCCTGGCCCACTGCCCCCCGTCGTACCAGTCGGTGCCGCGGGTCGGATAGACCATTTCATCGGAGGTGATCTCCATCATATTGCCGACGCCGCTATGCCCCACAACATTACCCAGGGCGGTATAGGGCCCGATCTTTCCGGCGGCGATATTGTCAGGATTGCTCCAGAATTCCGCGGCAGGCAATACGCTATAGGTTTTTACATTGAGTTTGGTACAGGCCGCACCGGAGATCCAAAGGAGGATGATGGCGGGAGCCCAGCGCTTAACGTTGTATATCGAATTCTTCATGTTTTTCATTTTTTGATTGCCTGATCTTATTTAACAGTGATGGATACGCCAATCGTAAAAGTACGTGCGCGGGGATAGAAACCATTCCCGGCATAATTATTATCCAGGTAGCCCTGGCCGGAACCGGCGCCGCCGAGACCTCCATAATTACTTGCCAGATTGGTAGCGAGGTTTGCGACATTGGCCTTGCTTCCATTGGCGGAGCCATAGGGTGAGATCTCTGGATCAAGTCCTTTGTAGGGTGTGATGACGAAGAGATTGCTGCCTGTCACGAATACCCTGAATCCGGAGATCGCTTCCGTAAGTTGCGGGAATGTATAGCTGATCGTTGCGTTCTGACAGCGGAGATAGGAAGCTTTTTCCAGCCAGTAATCGCTGGTAGTCGGGGCATCCTTGAGTCCATTGGTGAAGAGCTCTTTCAGGCTGTTGAGGCCGGGGAAGCGGCCATAATTCGCCATGTTCAGACGGGCATTGTCGTACACTTTCTGTCCATAGTTGCCGGTGAAGGAGACATTGAAAGAGAAATTCTGATATCTCACAGAAGTATTGAAACCATAGGTGAATTTGGGAGAAGGATCAGTATAGTAGTAGGTCGGATTGCCACCGATGCCTACTTTAGCCCCTGCCGAATCCAGGAGCTGATTGCCATTCTGATCGATACCTACGAAATGCGGCAGGTAGAAGACTCCGGGATAATAGCCTACCTGGAGGAAGGTCAGCGGGTTGAAGCTGAGGCCCTGACCACCGGCAGCCGTGAGCTGGATATGATCGGTGGCAACGGGGATGCCCTGGAACGAGCCGCTGAGACTGGTGACTCTTGTACGAACAATGCTGATCTGTCCGCCAAAGTTCCATTCCAGATCCTTGCTTCTGACGATCGCGACATTCAGACCGAGCTCGGCGCCTTTGTTGGTCATATCCCCGACATTTGCGAGGATACTTCCATAGACGATGGGAGGAATGGGCTGTACGTTGTAGGTGTAGAGCAGGTTTTTTGTCTTATCGTTGAAATAGGAGAGCGTACCTGTCACGCGGCTTTTGAGAAAGCTGAATTCGAGGCCGATATTACGGCCGATCTTTTCTTCCCAGCGCAGATCGGCATTGGGGTTCTGATAGGGGAAAACGCCCGCAGGGTACTGGCCTGTGACAGGGTTATAGCCATTGCTGTAGCCGTTGGGATTTGAATTCGTCAGCAGGGTTTGGGTATTATAGGCGCCGATGGGATCAGAGTTCCCCGTGACCCCGTAGCCGACCTGGAGTTTCAGTTCATCGACCCAATAAATATCTTTCATCCATTTCTCCTGGCTGATGCGCCATGCTGCGGAGAAGGAAGGGAATTGACCCCAGGCATGATCGGCGCCGAATTTGGAGGAGCCGTCACGGCGGAGACTGGCCGTCAGGTAATAGCGGTTGTCATAATTGTAGGCGGCTCGGGCCAAAAAAGAGATCAGTTTGTATTCCTCCTTATAGGACTGGATGATATTCAGGGCGCTGTTACCCGCCTGAAGCGAATTATTTTGCAACACGTCTACCTGGAAGCCTTCACCCGATGCGGAATAACGATCATCTTCATAATAATTGTATTCATAAACGCCGGTGGCCGAAATATTGTGTTTGCCGAAGCTGCCCAGATAATTCAGGTGAAAGTCCCCCCTATCCGAGTTGTAATTCGAACTGTACTTGACAGCCTGGTTAAGCCCGCCCAGACCGGGAATCACCGGTTGGTAATAGTCGTACTGGCTGTTCAATCTGCTGATAGCGCCCGTGACACCGGCTTTGAGGCCTTTGATGATCTCATAGTTCGCCGTAGCCGAATTTTGTTTCAGGTAGTCGGTGGATTTCCACAATTCATTTTTTTGCAGCCAGACGGGATTGAGATAGTTGTAATTGTTCAGAGGCGTCAATTGTCCGTTGGTGTATAGCGGCACCGTCGGCAGAATATTGTAGGCCCAATAAAAGATGTTGGCATTGATATGCTGGTGCTCGGTCTCCGTGTTGACGGTATTGTATTGTATTTCGAGCTTACCCTTGAATGCTTTCTGATTCGCACTGAGCCTTAGCCCCAATTGCTGTCTGCCGGTATTGATGACAATACCTTGCTGATTCTGGTAGTAGAGCGAACCTCGGTAGGTAAAATTATTGCCGCCTCCCGAGACGCCGATGTTATGCGTCTGGCTGTAACCGGTCTGGGTGATGGCTTTTTGCCAGTCGGTGTTACCACCCTGGTCGAGTGCGGCGGTATCGGTGCCGGGAATGGTAGCGGCCGCTTTGAGGAAACTGCGTGCATCACGGTATAAATCGTAATACTTGGCGTCTTTGGAGATGGATGCCGATCCTGAATAATCGACCTGGAAATTGCCGTTGCGTCCCTGTCTGGTGGTGATCAGGACGACGCCGTTGGCGCCGCGGGAGCCATAGATGGCGGCAGCAGAAGCGTCTTTCAGGAAGTCGAAGGTGACGATATCCGCCGGAGGAATGGAGCTCAGCAGCTCGTAATTATCGAGGATGACGCCGTCCACAACGAGGAGAGGCGTTTGCGTTCCTAACAAAGAAGTCTGGCCTCTCAGCCGGATAAGAGGGTTGCTATTGGGGTCGCCATCGGGCGTGGTTACAACGAGACCGGGTACCTTGCCCTGAACCTGGTCCATCGGCGTCGTGATATTGCCCTGGTTGAAATCCTTGGCCGAAATGCTGGCGACCGAACCAGTTACGTCTTTTCTGCGAGCGGTGCCGTAACCAACCACTACCACATCATTGAGGGCCGTGCCTTCAGCCGTCAAGATGACAGACAGGTCTCTGCCACTGCCTATTGAGACGGTCAGGGTTGCAAAACCGACGCTGGAGATCTGGAGCTGTTTTGCTCCGACAGGGGCTTGAAATGAGAAATGACCCGTAGCATCCGTGGAGGTACCATTGGAAGCCAGGCCTTTGACGATCACGGACGCGCCGACGACCGGATTGCCCTTGTCATCGTTGACCATCCCTGTAATGGTCTTTACCTGCGCGAAACTTTGATGGAAAAGAAATAGAAAAAAGAAGCTAAGCAGGACTTTCGCATTCATATCAAGATTGACCATAAGCAAGCATTTTTGGATGCTTTAAAATTATAGCTTCTTGTCAGGTCAGGTATGTTAAGTTAATATTTCACCGCCTGAATAATCCTAATTTTAAATGTTTAAAAAAATGAAAAACAGTTTTTTATGAATGGGCAGGGAATTACGCAAACGTTTGACTGAAATCAGGCTTTTTGACGACGATTTTTTGTGCAACCGTTTGCAATTTTATGGTGGAATTTAATAAACCTTACCTTGGCGGCGACAATAAGCCATATGAAGTATTACACCTGCCGTCTGCTGATTTTACTGATCTTATTTCTTTGGAGATCTATAGGATGGTGCGGGCCGGCTGATGAAGTCGATCCGTTGATCGGCACGGCCAAATCGGTAAGACCGACGGTCTGGGAGTCGAATGGGGCTTGTTTCCCCGGTGTGCTGGCGCCGCATGGGATGGTTCAGATAACGCCTGACGGCTACCATTATACGGACACGCATATACGCGGGTTCAGTTATCTGGATCATGGCAGCGGGTGGAGTTCTAACGGGCGCTTCCTGGTTTTTCCCTATGTGGGATTGGAGGCTTCTCCCTCCGCTTTTTCTCATGATCATGAGGAGAGTCATCCATGGCGATATGAGGTTGATCTCACTGATTACAGGATCCATGCCGCCTTCGTAGCCACTATCCATGCGGGATTTGCACGAATGACATTCCCCCGCTCCGATGATGCGCATATACTGTTGAGTGATATTGGTCGGGTCACCATTCTATCGGACACTTCTTTGATGGGGTATTGTAATGGGAGTTGGTTTTTCCTGTTATCCAACAAAGTTTTTCATGCTGTTTTGATCGAAGGTGGCGGCGTCCGGCTGGACTACCGCACCGATTCGGGGGAGGTTGTTGATATAAGAACGGGATTTTCTACCGGGTCTGTGACTGCCGCGACGAATAATCTGCTGGCGGAAATGCCTGATGGGAATTTCGATCGATACAGCCGGGGGGGCCGGGAGAACTGGAATACCGTCTTGTCACGCATCGAAATACAGGGAGGCGATGCGACGCATCGGAAGATCTTTTACACGGCGCTTTATCATAGTTGTTTTATGCCATCGATTGTATCCGATGCGGATGTCTCGCCGCGCCGCTATACACCGACCTACCCCTGGGATACGTATCGCAGCGAGCATCCGCTGAATGCTTTGCTGGACCCGGATGCGGAAGGGGAAATGATCGCTTCGATGCTTTCTGTTTATGATAACACCGGGTGGCTGCCCACCGGCAATATGCTGGGGAATCACAATGTGGAACTTATTCTCGACGGCTATAGGAAGGGAGTTCGAAATTTCGATGTCGGCAAGGCTGCCCGGGCCATCCGGAAGAGTCTGCTGGCGGAGCCGTATGCGCGGCGGGATATGGGGCTTTTCCATCGGTTGGGTTATGTGCCTGCTGAACATGCGAATAGTGTTTCGCAAACGCTGGAGTTTGCTTACAACTGTTGGGCAGGGGCGAAATTTCTAAAAACCGCAGCAGCAGAAGTGGACGGCGACATCGATACATTATTTCGACGGGCTCTATCGTACCAGCGCCTTTATGACCCCGGGACAGGGTTTATGAGGGCGAAAACTGAAGGCGGTGATTTCACCGATGGAGGCTATTGCGAGGGGACGGCGTGGACTTATAGCTGGTATGTTCCACATGATGTGCGGGGTTTGGTGAATCTGATGGGAGGACCGGAACGCTTTTCCCAAAAATTGGCGGAATGCTTTGACAAGGGACATTATGTTCATGACAATGAACCGCCGCTGCATTATGCCTATCTCTTCGATTTTGTGGGGAGGCCGTGGAAGACGCAGGAGTATGCAAGAATGCTTACTGAAACCGCCTATAGCGCAGTGCCCGGAGGGCTTCCGGGGAATGACGATCTGGGCGCTTTGTCGAGCTGGTATGTATTTAGCGCGATGGGATTTTATCCTGTTACACCGGGGGAGCCATTCTATGAACTTGGCAGCCCGGTTTTCGAAAGTTGTATCCTGCATTTGCCAAATGGAAAAACCTTTACGATACATGCCCCGGGGAGCTCGGCGAAACGCCGGTATATACGTTCGGCGAGACTGAATGGACGGGTTTATGAACGGCCCTGGATCGGACATGATGTTATACTTGCAGGCGGGACGCTGACATTGGAGATGGGGGCAGAGCCGAATAAACAATGGGGTGTTGCCGAAAAAGATGCGCCGCAGTCGCTGACGATGGGGAGACCGAAGTTTAAAGTTGCGGGATCGTCGCTTTCCCGGACAAATGCGTCGGCAGGCGATTCAGTCGAATGGTCCTGTCTGGTCAGCAATGGAGGCTTTGCGGCGGGCAGCGTTCGATTGGATATTTATATGGATGGCCGGCCATACGCCAGTCGTTCGGTACTTGTCGGGCCGGGTCGGACTCAGCAGATGTCTATTCCCGTTGTCCTCTATCAGGCGGGGGCGCATCGAATTACGCTGGGTCGGGCTGGCCTTCCGCTACTGCTTACCATTGCACCGAAGGCGCCGAGCTTTTCATACTCCGATCTATCCATTCCGCTGCCACATATTGCACGGCCGCAGGATAGTGTGCCGGTCGGCGTAATGATCCGGAATAGCGGGAGCAGCGGCGGGTCTGCGCCCGTGCGGCTGATGGTGGATGGTCGAACAATAGAAAGCCGGAGGGTGTTTGTTCCGTCGGGGCAGGAAAAGAAGGCCATGTTTATGGTGTCGGGTTACACTTTGCGGCCACTGTCGACTATTGGCGTGAATGATTTGCCGCCGGTGACCGTTAGGCTGATTGATGACCTTCCATTGCCCCCTTTTGATACTGCGATGCTGAAAAGGCTGGGCGCATTAGCGATGCTTGATTTTGAGGATCTGGCGAGCGACCGGTCCGGACACCATAATGACGGTCTGATACATGGAACACCACGATGGGTGAATGGTCTGTTTGGGCGGGCAGTACAGTTGGATGCGCCACATGGCAGTTATATTGAGCTGAAGCCAGGACAGTCGCTCGACACACTGGTCCGGAACGAGGGAATGACGATGATGGTCTGGGTCTATCCGATGGAGGAAGAAAATTTTGCAGATATTCTTTGCAGGGGCGACTGGCATACGCTGCAATTAAAGGCCAGCAATACGGTCGTGAATTTTTACTCGGCGGGCTGGGAAGGACACGAAGTCTTTGCACCGGTGCCGGCGAACTGGAACCGGCATTGGCATCATATTGCCGGTGTAACGCGTGGCGATATCGAAGAGCTATATATCGACGGGCGTCTGTCGGCGGTCCGGCGGATGGAGCCGCGTGATCCTGATGGGGAGACGGGGTTGACGGATTATTCGAATCACCCCTGGAACATCGGGCGAAATGATGCAGATCCGACGAGGGTTTTCAAGGGATATATCGATGATGTGATGATCTTCGACAAGGCGCTGCAGCCGGCCGATATCCACCGGCTGATGCTGCATCTGCCCGAGCATCCGTGATAAGGCCTTCCCATACCTTCCGATCGTCACCCACTTTGCTGCTTCTGTGCATCAAAGAAAACATTCAAAAAATTACCCCAAAATACCCAATATGTGCAGACCGCTATTTTATAGCATGTTGGCTGGAATTTTCTTGTCTTGGTCCCTTAGTGTTCCGGCACAGCGAACCGCAGAGCTAAGACCTGCAACCGACGCCTTTCAACGGATGCTGTTAATACCTGGTGAATACACCCTAATCGATGGGGAAACGATCAATCTACCCTCCTTCTGTCTCGATGAGCATAAAAAAGCACCCGGACTAAAAAATAGATACTTGAAAGGCACCAAAAATATTATTGTGGAACGACGGCGTCCATCGAAGCCAACCGATACCCTCACACTTACAGGCGCGCTCGCATCCTGGATTCGCATTACTGGTGACACATCAAGTTACACGCATCTGCTACTATCTAAACTAAATGCGAATGACACAGCAATATATGTCCTAAGGATCAATGGCTTCCCGGCTGTCACCGGCCAGGGAAGAACAGGTATAGATAGCGGTTTGGCTACACTGAAGGCCATGAATTCCAACATCCAAAGGGTATTGCAACAAATACAAAACTTACGCATGGCAGGCGTGGAAGAAAAATATCTGGGTGGAATCCAAGAACCAATCAACGATAGTTTCATCTGGCCAGTATTGGCCAAAAAATTGACGCCCGTTGAAGTTGCGAACCGGGCACAAGCCATCGAAGGCAGACTAATCCAGTTTGCACAATTCCACCAGGCAATCGGAAAGAGCTGTGAAACGGGAACGCTCCTCTATGATCGCATGGCAGGGGCATTCTGCTGGAGCTTCCGCTATAAGATCAAGGAACCCTTTTCCTATGCTACATTCATCCCTGGCATCATCGACCGTCTCAATCAATATGAGGGTCGATTTATCTTCCCGGACAGCCTGCAAAAAAAGCTACTTCCCTGCACCGGCTGGTTGTTGACAAAATTTAGTCCCCCGTTGGGTACGACAACTGCGACAGCTCTACTGGTAGCCTTGCAGGGGGACCGGGGAAGCAGAACACCGCCGATCATACCTGTTCATTTCCAGGAGCCACGCGATTATTTTGACCTCATCGAACATATCGACTGCGAAAAGCAAGTATGCGTCGATACGGAAGAAGTTGTAACCACTATTGACTGCGAAGGATTCCAACTGGAGCTCACGTATAACTATAAGAAGGGAGCGAAGGTCGATATGGGCCTTTCGGTTGGTGACGGAGAGGTTTGGATGCCCTTATTTCGCCCTTCCGAGAATCCAGTATCCCCTCCCGATCAACCATCGCAGGCGCTAACCCGTGCTATAATGATCCTGCAGCACCCCGACTCCGCAACAAATCTCGAACATCAATTCTATTTATCTCCACGGGAACTGGCCTACCTTTACAGCACTCAACAATCGGCTGATCATACAGACTCTTGCCAAATTAGACCGAAATTATGTATCGGATCAAACGGCTTTAGGAGCGTAAGCCTTCTTTTTGAAATAAAATGTGGCGACCAAACCATAAAACTATATACCAGAGGAAAAGTTGAGCTGGAGATTGAACAGAATGAGCATAAATACTCCACGAGCTTTGGAAAATAGATCAATGCCCTTCGCAAACCTGCTCGTGCCAAGACAAAAACAAGCCACACCCACCAATCCTCAACTGAGCCTTCATGCAATAACCAAAAAAGACCAAAATTACCAGAACAAGACATCGCGGAAAACAAGCTAAAAGATCATTCCCATCGGCCGCTTTACAATTCTCTTAACAAGAAGTCTCGCAAATGCATTTTCTCCGTGTAGTGAGGTCTCTGGATAATCTCCTTTTACATTGCAAGATATTTATCAGTTATAACTAATGAAATTACGAAAATTTACATTTTCATTAGACATAAATAACAAAATAATCAATATTGCAAGTTTTATCATTTTATAAGATCGCCCTTCGTCCCATTTCACCGGAAATAGTCGCTAATAAGACCTTCCCATACCCAGCCCTGTCACTACCATTCTGTTCAAATTCCACAATATAAAAGCCAAATAACCAGTTCCGCGTCGTCAATAAAAGATTGACAGCGCGAATACTTTGTTCCCCGGAGCCCTGCATTCACTTTGGAAAGCTTCGATATCAACTCTGAGAAATTCATGATGATTTTTTTTCGGTTACCCGCACAAGCTCTCCCCCTCACTTTCCTTATATTTATACCTATAAAACCTTATTCTACCAATGAAAGAACTCCTCTCAATGCTCAACGCTATCAGACCCATGAGCCAACCCCTCATCAATTACCTCCAACTCGTCATCGTTGCATTCGAGCTCCGCAAAAATCAGTTCCTCCTAAAAAAAGGAAGGGTCAGTGACCACATTTACTACGTCAGCGAAGGCATCCTCCGGGGTTACTATGAGGACGAGGACAAAAAACAAACGACCAAATGGTTCATGGACGAAGGCAACGTCATCACCTCCGTGGACAGCTTCTTCTCCCGCACCCCAACCCTCGAGCCAATCCAGGCCCTGGAGCCCAGCCTGCTCTTCGGTATCACATATCAGCAATTATATCATGCCTATGAACATTTTCCCGAATTCAACTACCACGGCCGGGAGCTCACCCAGAATTACCATGTCATCAACGAACGCCGCATATCAGCTCTCCAACGCCTACGCGCCCGCGAACGCTACCTTTATACCAAAGAAACACAACCCCGCATTGTGGAAAGAGTTCCCGACAACCTCCTCGCCTCTTACCTGGGCATAAAAAAGGAAACCTTGAGCAGAATCAAAAGTAAAATTTGAGTAGGGAACGTCCCCGTCACTTATCCATCGACTCTCCCAATACGAATTCATTAAAAAAAGGATCATAACTCCAACACGCTTGAATATAGTAATCAAAATTCAGCTTAAAATAGATCAGCCTTACCTCCCTGGCCGCCTTGATGGTGCCAGGTCGCAGCGCATTAGCCTCGTACCTAAACTCATCATCCTCCTCCTGCATAGCCCCACAATGCATACAGGCATTGCCCCAAATCTTTTGCCCCAGTGCTCGTACACGTTTGTACTTAAAAAAAGGATAGTAATCCTGTAGGGATTCGACCACTTCATCATCCACATACTCTACATCGTCAAATAATATAGGCACATCCCATTTTTTCCAGGTCAAAGTATCTCCCCTCCGAAATGCAGCCTCCTGCGCGACCTTCGCTCCCAAAGCGACTACGGTTGTCTCCTTTTTGCATTTATAACAAGGCATCCTTGCCCGTACGACAAAATATGGACGTTTAACAAGAAAACCTTCCTCGCATGGCAACCACGGCTTGAACTTATTGATATGATCCAGTTCATCCGGAATGACCCAGGTCTTCCCATCTTCCAGCAAACAAGCTCCCAGTTTCCGGGCCTTTGCCTCCTCCCTGGCTTCAACATCTATCTTGATTGGCATATCACAATAGTTTAAATAAAAAATCACTCCCAATCTACGAACCCAAACCCGTTGTAAGAGTTGACATTTATCAATTCCCTCACCGCCAAAATTTCCTTAAACTGCGCTCACCAAACATTAAAACCTATTCCTTATGGTCGACCTAACGCTCTTCCACCTGCACCCCGGCAAAAAATACCCTACACTGGACAGCCTCAACCGCCGCACAAGCCGTCTCGCTTGCTACCTCCTGGAATGGTTAGGCTGGTATAACTTTGACGTGGCGCACCGCTTATTAGGTCACTACCGTCTATACCAACTGTACAAAAAAGACCCGGATCGCGTCTTCCGCACAATGCCCCTCTCACAAGCCTATATCCTTCACTATCAGTCCAGCCACAACGTCAAATATGCCCTTTCCAGGGTAATGTCCTTTCTTTATAGTATCGGCACATTGGGACGTCATTACTTGGCCGTAGAGATCGAAACATTCAACCGCTCACTTATAAAAGATCATGCGAAGATCCTGGCAAAATTTCTGGAAGACGCTGAAAACGACTTTACCCAAGCCTTTCACACAGCAATGGCCCAGCTCAAGGACCACATCTTCGACACCCTACCCAACAACCACATATTCATCCGGTTCCAACAGGAGTATCACCATCACCACACCGCTGATCCCCACCAATCTGCCCCGTCCATCCCCTCTTCCACCTCAACACCTCCCTCAGGTAAAGCAAAAGGTGTCTTCTCCAAAAAACAGGTCCTCATCCTCTTCGATCTCCTCTCCCAGACCGCCCACCAGGATAAGCTCGATCTCAGCAAACCCAATAAATACGAGGCAATGGCAGATCTCTTCCACGCCATCACCGGCAAAAGCCACTCATCCTGGATAGAGGAGCTGAGGAACTACAAACTCAAAGACCTCTATGAATTCCACACAGAAGGTGAACGCAAACAGCTCATCGCCACCCTCACCAACCTGGCCGAACACTGCCGGAAAGCAGGCTACCGCACCATCGCAGCCCTGGTCGATAAAAAGATACGCGAGCTCGAACAGCATAGACGGAGTGAAGAATAGCTTCATTCCTCCATCAACTTCTTTTTCTCCAACTCATATATCTGCCGCCGCGCCTCCTGCTCCCTCAAAAGATTCCTCATCAGACTTTCCCTCCGGGCTTCCTCATACTGAACGTCCCGAGCCAACCCATCCGGATCGCTTCGCCCCCTCGATTCCGCCCGGTTCACCATTATAGAAACAACTGAATCGGTACTCAACTTCACAAACCTCCATTTCATCTCGTCCTGGGCATACCTGCCTGCACGCTGCCATTGCCATGCCATCATCGTCAACGCACACACCGTAATTATCACCATCCCGGACAAAACCCATACCGCCTTCCCGACAAAGTGATGATAATACACCGTCTTGTCCAGCGGCTTCTCAAAAAGCTGGCTATGTTGCTGCAGAGATCCTTGCAATAGCTCGATCTTTTCCACCGGAATGTCGATCTTCGCAGCCACTTGCTGTATAGCCTCCACCACCTCGGCATTCTTCTGGACCAGTTCCTCCACCCGCTTTTCCTGGCTGACCATCCGCTCTTTTACTTCTCCTATCTCTTCTACATGCTCCACCAGCCTCTTTGTCTGATCCAAATTTTCCTTTACGGACGCCCCCAGGTCCACCACCTTACCCACGAGCGCCTTTAATATTTCTCCCTCCATCGATCGGGTTTCATTTGTCTGCTCAAACAACTCATTCATAATTTATTTAAATTTAAAAGTTACAAGCTCAATCGTAGCCGATGTACATGCCGGTGCACATGCTCCTCCTCCAACCGCTCCACCTGCTTAGGCTGCAGTTCACCGGGCAACGGAGACTCAGCACCCAGGTACTGTTTCAACACCTGCTCCTGCCGCAACGACAACGCCTCCTCCAGCTTCCTCAGCGTACAAGAAGGGTCCACCTGGTAGCCCCCAAAACTGCAATTCTCTATCCGGAAGCTGATGCCCTGCCGCTGCCCGCTCACAGGGTCGTGACGGACCCGCATAGTGATCCCCTCCTGCAAAAGCCGCTTCTCCAGGTCTTCCAACCGGTAACACTGCGGTAGGTTCCGTTTAATCGCCTGGTAAAGCCTGTATCGCTTCGCATCCGGCTCGTGCAAAGCTTCCATATTGGTAAGATGAAGATTTTTGCGGTTCTCCTGTTGTAGATGATGCTCTCTAGTCAGCTTCTGAGCAGCCTTGATCCCCCGCTCGACTATTAGCCCCTTACCGATGATCTGACCGTCATTGTCGATCCTGTTGGCTATAATATGCATGTGCAAATGCTGCTTGTCCACATGCTTGACGATAGCATACTGCGTATTCCGCATCCCGATCTCATCCAGATACTGCCGGGCGATCAGCACCATGCGGTCATTGCCCAATACCTCCCCTCGGGGAAAGCTCAACGATGCATGGAACACCGGCTTTTCCTTCTCCGCCCAGAATTGATGCTGTAGCTCGAAATCCTCCGCCATCAGCCGGTGATCATGACCACGTACCCCCTCCACAGCCAGCACCTCCGCCCTTACCAGGTCCTGGCACACATACTGGCAGGTCTGCTTGAAGGTCTTACCCGTTATAAACACCTTACTTAGCATCACCCAGCCGTTTTAGCGCCTCATCGATCTGCTTCCCGTATTGCCCGAAATACAATGCACACTGCACCACCCCCTCCTGCCGGGCCATCGTCACCAGTTCATGTATGTCATTGGACATACCTACCATCTTTTTGAAGATGTCCCTCTCTTCAAAACTCCACCGGGAGCGTATTTCTCCAAATACACTCGCCTGACGCATATAGTCGGAAATATTAACTCCCGCCCGAGCAGCCTTCTGCTGGATAATGAAGTATTGCGCCTGGGTGACAAAGAACCCTATATTCTTATCCCTCGTCACCGCCTTCTTCGGCCTTCCCGTGATCTTACCCATAACGCTGACAACGACGCTTTAGTCACGCCGTACCTGCAAATAAAAAAAGAAAAAGCCCCCAATGGGGGCCAGGTCGACCTGAAAAAATAATGGCTTGAAAATCAAATATCGCCCATCAATCGCCTAACCTCCTTTCTCAACGTCTCCGCCTCCACCCTCGATCGGGTCAATGCAATAGCCTGTTCATAATAGCCGACAGCTCTGTCAATATCTACCCGCGTATACAGATAGCCCAATAAGGAATAATAATGACTGTTGTCATTCAAGCTCAATTTCTCCGCTTCTTCTATCCCCTTCTCCCATCCATAGACTTTCCCAAACGCAAACGCCCGGTTCAATGCCGTGACAGGTGAATATTCTATAAGGAGCAGCTGATTGTATAATTGTAAGATATGCTGCCATTTTCCCCCCCCCGTTGGCGTAGTATGCCAGTACGCAATAGCCGCCTCCAAATGATATCTCGAAACTTCCTTCCCCTCATAGGCATTTACGAGGTAATGATTCCCCCTTTCTATCAACCCCCGATCCCATAAGCTCTTGTCCTGATCCTCCAGAAGGATCATTTCTCCCCTGTCGTTGGTCCTGGCATCAAAACGTGAGCTTTGAAAATACATTAATGCAAGCAAAGCATTGGCCTGAGGAGTATCCGTCAATGCATTCCCTACAAGGATCAAACCCAATCGAATAGCTTCGAAACAAAGATCCTTCCGAATGGACTGATCATTCGTCTTGGAAAAATAGCCTTCGTTGAACAACAGGTATAAAGTTTTCAAAACACTTTCCGACCTGGCCCTAACTTCCGGGTCGCTTAACGCCTTGATCTGAAAATTTCCGTTACGAAGATTAACCCTGGCCCTGTGCAGACGCTTCTTAATGGTTTCCGGATTGGTCAGGAACGCACTAGCGATCTCCTCCACGCTGAACCCGCATAGGATTTGAAGAGCCAAACATATTTGAGCGTCTGTGGAATTCTCCGGATTGCACACGGAAAAGATCATAGCCAATTGGCTGTCCGCTATATTTTGATGGCTAAACTCAAAGTCCAGCGCCGTCTCGATATCATTCAGCTTCATTGTCTCTTTGACCTGTCTTTCAATAACAGCATTGTGCTTAAAATAATCCTTGACCTTGTTTTTTGCCACGGTATAAAGCCAGGCAGTAGGATTTTCCGGCACTCCCCTAATTCCCCAGATCTCGGTGGCCTTTAAAAAGGTTTCGCTCGCAATATCTTCGGCAACCTCCAGATGCCTCAGATCAAAAGAATTACAGAGCACAGCAATTATCTTACTGTACTCTGTTCTGAACAAATGCGGTATCAGCTCACTCTCCTGCATACGCGGGTCAGATGGCATTGATCTCCCTTACCTCTACGCTCCCATCGTATGACAGAATGGGACACCCACCCGCCAGTTTTGAAGCTTCTTCGAGAGATGCGGCCTTTATAAGGGAATAACCCATGATCGACTCCTTGATCTCGGTATAAGGCCCATCCGATACGGAGCCATTGCTTTTTAACACCTTGCCCGAAGGCACCAATCTGTTCCCCCTGTCAACCAGCTTTTCCTGCGCTGCAATGCCCGCTACCCAGTTCATCCATTTTTGGGTCAACGCCTGCATTTCTTCCGGCGACCTTTCGGGCTTGGAGGCGGGATAAGTGGAGTAGTCTGCTCTATAGATCAATAAGAAATCTTTCATTTTTTTAAGTTTTATGATTTTACACTTTATTTTTTACCGCGACTGCTGTTAAATGACTCGCGCCACATTTTCCAGCCCTGGGATGTTTTTTTCCAAAGTACAATAAATTTACCGTCGTCTATCTCGATGTTACTAATATTATATAACTTCCAGAAACCGACCTCCGCCACCACATCCTCGCTTACTCCATAGACATCGACGGTAATAAGCTTCCCATTTCTTACCCCAAATTTATTATACCCGCCTTGGAAAAAATCCTTCGCTGCATTCGGGCCACACAAGGCCGGCGCATTCGGCAGCATTATCCAGCAATCTTCGGCATATCGGCTGATGAACAGATCAGTATCGTTCTTCGCAAAAGCCTGAAAGTACAATTCGTTACTCTCTGCAATGGCTTTTCGGACATCTTCAAGGTTTGTCTTGGTGTCAGACTGAGCCGTTGCATGCCCCAAAGACAGTCCGGCCGTCACACAAAGGATAATAAGTATTTTTTTCATTTTAGTATTTTTTTAGACGACCATTCCCGCCGTCAGGTTAAGAACTGTTCCGGTGATAGCGCTGCCCTCATCGCTGGCGACAAAAACAGCCGCATCTGTCAGCTCCTTCAGCGTAGTTAATTTCTTCCGGTGCGTATTGCTTGCAACAACAGCATCGAATTGCGCCCGGCTCATGCCACTGCCTTTCGCCGTAGCCTCATAAAGCTCCGTAAAAGCATTCCTTATGATAGGCGTTTCCGGTACAGCGGTCGAGAACAAACATACTGCCCGCACCCCGTACTCCCCGCATTCCACTGACAGCCCCCGGCAAAGCGCCTCCAGCGCCGCCCAGGCCGGTCCTCTGCCACCACCCATAGGTGCATTTAGCTGGCTCAAATTGGCCGTATGCATGATAATTACCCCGTGCCCCTGCTTTATCATCCGCCTTGCCGCAGCCTTGGCGGTTATGAAGTGGGATTCCGTATAAGTCACTATCGGGTAAATGAAATTCGCCACCGGGAGATCTACAAGCAGCGTGTGCTGGACATCCTTCGAAGAAACACCGATGGCATTGAATGAAATATCGACCTTCCCGGCCTTCTTAATTACTTCATTCATGTGCTTCTCTACAGCCTGTTCATCGAGAGCATCAACCTCAGCCGTCTCGATCGACCCGCCCTCGATCAGGACATCGTCGGCAATGGCCTTGAGCTTTACAGGCGTCAGCCCTGCCAGAAAGATCCTCGCCCCTTCCATGGCAAAGGCCCTCGCGATCGCTCCGCCGATGGCGCCGTTACCATATACCACGGCAACTTTGTCTTTTAATCGTCTCATTTTTTTAAGATTTTATGTTCATCTTAATGACGACTACCATCCCAAAAGGGGGACAAAGTTGTATTCACTTTTTTTAAAGTATGCGCCAAGCCCAACCCAATCAATGATTATCAAATATTTGCAATTCGGGGGTCGCCCCCCGAATACCTGCTGCAAGAATTGATCTGCTTAATCTCTGTGGAGGAATTCCCTCTCCCTATATTACAAATATCAATGTCCACATCCATGCCACCTACGCCTCTGCTTTCACAGTAAAAATTTATACCGACCAGTATGAGGCTGTTCGAAGCATGGATTTTTCCATTGGTCCAAACTTGGGCGGATGAGATGGCAAGAACAGAATCTACACTAAGCGAATTAATGCTCTCCAAGAGTATAGAATCCTTTATGGATTGACGTACCTATGCAGCCTGCCTCTGAAGTAATTCTTTTTTCCAATTCTCAAATTCAAACAAACACATCACTCAATATACTGATTTTCAATATCCCTGGAACCCAGTTCCCTTTTTTACAATTCCACCCCACCCCGCCGGCCTACCTTGCAACACAGCAGCAAAAGCTGTACCTTCAATCCATGGAGTTCACCTGGTTCCCTCCTTCCGAGATTTTAAAGCCCTACATCCGGCATTATTATCTCTTTCATTCCACATCGGATTCCCCCTTTGTGGACACCGTTTTCCCCAGCGGGGATATGGAAATGATCTTCAATCTTGGCGAAGGCGCCTGGTGGGCTAATAACAAATTGAATCCCCCGATCGAGCTTTGGGGACAGATCACAAGCCCCCTGACCATCCGCTCCACTGGCCGCCATACCATGCTCGGCATCCGGTTCTTCCCTCATTCCGCTGCCTATTTTCTCAAGGAGGATATCAGCGGACTCAACGACCAGGTTCGCGATCTTGGCGACATGCTCGGCCATCCCGTCAAACAATTGCATACCCGGCTACTGATGACGTCCGACATATCCAAAAAGATCGCGCTGCTGGAATCTTTCCTGATACACACATTGACAAAAGCAGAAAAAAGATCCGTTGGCATCGACAAAGCGGGGCATATCCTGAAAACTATGATGCAAGATCCATCAGAGCTCAAAATAAATGCCATTGCCGCCCGGCATGGCATCACCTCCCGCTATCTCAACAAGCTGATCCAACAACACACCGGCCTTACCCCCATCTCTTTCCATAAGATCCGGCGCTTCCAGTTCAGCCTTAAGCTTATCGGGAGAAAAAACCAGCCGCTCACGGCTATTGCTTATGACTGCGGCTATTTCGACCAGGCCCATTTTATAAAGGATTTTAAATCCTTCACCGGCCTCACTCCTTCGGCTTACCTGAAGAACATCTCCCCCGTCAACCAGCTCATCCTGCAATAAGCAGTTCCCTTTTTTACAATTTTCGACTGTTCGACACCGGTAGCTTTGTAGAAAAAACAATGGACCTTTATCAACGATTTTCAAACCTGCACCGGGCCGCAGTCCCCCTTCTGCTGGCCAACTGCTGGGATGTTCATAGCGCAAAAATGCTGGAAACAGCCGGCTACCCCGCTGTCGGTTTCTCAAGCCACGCCCTTTCCACCGCCCTCGGCTATGAGGATGGTGAACGACTGCCATTCGACCTGCTGGTTCGCATGACAAAAAGAGTCGTTTCAACGATCAACATCCCATTCACTGTCGATATGGAAGGCGGTTTCAGCCGGAACATCGACCATATCCTGGCCAATATCCACCAGCTCGTCGATGCAGGAGCTGCGGGCATCAACCTGGAAGATACCATTGTCGGCGCCACCCGGGAACTCCAGCCGGCAACGGATTTTGGGAAGATCATCACGGCTGTTGTCGATCATCTCGGGAGGATTAACAGGAAACTATTTCTCAATATCCGCACAGATGGGTTCCTGTTGAACATGCCTGACGCGCTTTCCGAAACGCTTTCCCGGATAAAGATCTATGAGAAGGCCGGAGCCGACGGCATCTTCGTACCCTGCATCACCCGCAGATACGATATTGAGCAGGTAGTGAACGCCACCGCCCTCCCCATCAACGTCATGGCTATGCCGGACCTGCCGGATTGGGACTCGCTTCAGTTGCTCGGCGTACGCCGCATCAGCATGGGTCCCTTCCTGTTCACAAAAGCCTATGAACGGGGCGCCGCCGTGGCGGGATCTGTCTGGCAGGAAAAAAGCCTCTCACCTCTATTTTCATAACCAATTTAAATATTACAACATGAACCTACCAACAAGACCTGAAGACGCACACACAACACTGGCAGCCGCCTTCAACACAGGCGATGTCGACACCGTCATGAGCATGTACGACACCACCGGCATCTTCGTTCCCGAACCCGGCACTTCTGTCTCCGGCAAAGAGAAATTCGAAGAGTCGATAAAGGCGATCCTATCCATCAAGGGAAAAATGCAGATTAAAACCGTGTATTGCCTGAGGACAGGCGATATCGCCCTTGGCCGTTCGGAATGGAGTATTGTCGACGGCAATGAAGTAAAGATCAGCGCCAAAGGCATCGAAGTAATGAAACAGCAGCCCAATGGCGCCTGGAAGATCATCATCGATCAGGCCTTTGGAGCCGAGGCCGACCTGAAAGCAAACTGACCCTCCACCCCAAACCAAAGCCGTTCGCTTCTATCAGCGGGCGGCTTTCCCCTCCAATCCCTTCCTCATATCTTCCGTCTTGTTCTTCGCCGTCTCGGCTACGCTGTTCAAAAACCCGATCTTCACAGTATCACCGTCAAACACACAGGTGATCCTGTCCCCAAATATCCCCTCCACCATCCGCACATTCACCTGCAACTCATGCTCCCCTACCCAGGTAGCCGTACCCGCGATCCGTGAAGGCATGGGGAACATATCATTCATCCCCAATACATATATCCCCCGCACATCATTCAACATCCAGCTCTCCCATCCGAACTTCAAGCTCGTCGCCCCGCTGACAGCCCTTACCCCCACTTCTCCCCCCTTATCCGTAAGGCCAAATCGTATCTCACGCACCCCCAGCTCATTTTCCTTCATAATGAAATTCATACCATTCAACTTCGCCGCAATCCCACTCTTTACAGAACCCTTCGCCACCGGTAACCCCAACCCTGCCAACTCTTTTTTCAGCTCCGCCCACCCGGCAGCATCCTCCGGCAAGGCATTCCCCTGCATCCCTCCCGGCAAATGATCCCAAATGATATTCATCGACTGCTGCATGTCCGGACTCTGTCCGGTCACCGCTACCACCGCATCCAGCTCCGGCATGACGATACAAAACTGTCCAAACGCACCATCCCCCCTGTAAAATCCATGCGTACACCGCCAGAACTGGTAACCATAACCCTGCGACCAGTCACCATTGTTTACCTGCGATGCAGTCTGATAGCTGGTAGCCTCATTCACCCAGCTTTCGGTCAACAATGATTCCCCATTCCAACGCCCCTTTTGCAAATACAGCTGCCCCAGCCTCGCAATATCTTCGGTTCTTATCCGCAACCCATACCCCGCCGTGTTCAATCCCTGCGGTGAAACCTCCCAGTCATACCCTACAATACCCAATGGCTGAAAAAGCCTCGGCGTAAGATATTGCTCCAGCGTCTGCCCCGTTATTTGATATACGATGGCTCCAAGCATATAAGTATTTCCCGTATTGTAAAGAAAATGACTGCCCGGCTCGAACTCTACAGGCTGCGCCAGATAGGTCCGCACCCAACCGTCCTTCGAGGCCCTCATAGCTGGCATCGTATCCTTCGCATGCCCTGTATTCATAGTCAGCAGACTGCGCACCGTCATCTGCTGCAAATGCTCGCCCGGCGCCGCCGGCAGATCATGCGGAAAAAAAGAGACCACCTTTGAATGAATATCCAGCTTTCCCTCCTTTACTAATAGTCCGATGGCAGTGCTGGTAAAGCTTTTCGATAAAGAATATAAGGAATGAACAAACTGCGGCTCATAAGGTTTCCACCAGCCCTCGGCCACCACATGCCCATGACGCAGCAGCATAAAGGAATGCCAGCTGATACCCGAGGCGTTGGCCGCCGCCAGGAATTGGCTGATCGCCCGTGAACTGACACCTTGCAGCTCCGGACTCGATCGTGGAAAGTCATAGACGCCAGCCAGGTCACCCGGCTCATATGATCCGGGCAAGGCCGGCATGATACTCCATCCCAGGACACCTCCGCCTGCCATCTTGATAAATTGTCTCCGGCTTGTCAGCATGATAATATATTTAAACTTTTATATATACCTTGTTCCTATCCAACAGATAAGCCAGCACCCAAAAAGTCAGGACGGTGCTTATGGCATCCAGCAGGCTCCCATTCATAGGACCAAATACAGGTGAAAAAATATGGGTATACATCCATCCGCTCACCCGTAAAAGTCCATATAGCCTCGGCAGTATCCCGCTGATCATAAAGATGAACAATGCGTTCTTCCCAAACACATCGAAAAATTTGCTCCACCAGCCCTTTATCCCCTTCATCTCGATCACATACATCAGCACACACAATACCAGGATAGCTAGTCCCGTCGTATAAACTACAAACGAGCTGCTCCAGGTCTTTTTATTGATAGGAAATACCATGTCCCAGCAGAACCCGGTAAAGATGAGCACACAGCCCACCACGAACAGTCCCGTTATCATCTCATATGTCTTGCCTTTCTGTACTATATAATTGCCTGCCAAGTATCCAAAGATCACCTGTACGGTGGCCGGCAATGTACTGGCAATACCTTCCGGATCGAATGGAACTCCCTCTCCTTTATACATATGCGCCGTTCCCAGCACCGCCTTGTCGATGGCGGTACCAAAATACCCTTGAAGACTATAAGGATCACCAGGAGTCCCTGCAACCAGGCACAACGCCCAATATCCTAGTAGTATTATCACCCCTGTCACCAGCGCCACCCGTGGTTTCCCATAGTAGATGATCAGCGATGCAAAACAATAAGCAAGAGCGATACGCTGCAGCACACCCAGAATACGGATACCAACGGGATCCTTACCCGGAAGTGCAGCCTCTGCCCAGGATTTGAACACCAGGTGGTCACCAGACCATTTCACAAAAGGGAACCAGTTCAGGAACAATCCAATGCCGAATATCAGCAGTGTCCTTATAAATACCTTCTTTAAAAAGATGCCATCACCCGCCTCCCGCAGCCGCGGCATCACAAAAGCCAGGGCATTACCTACGGCAAAAAGAAAAAAAGGAAATACAAGATCCGTTGGCGTACATCCATGCCAGGACGCATGTTCCAGGGGAGGATAGATGTAGCTCCAACTACCAGGGTTGTTTACCAATATCATGAATGCCACCGTGGCCCCACGAAAAACATCCAGCGAATAAAAACGTTGTTTCAAGTATAGAAGGGTTTGCCCCTAAGATAAGGAAATCCCATTCTTCTCCGTTACTACCAAAAGAGTAAGTTACATATTATCCCAAAACAAAAGGAGCTCCTTGAAAGGAACTCCGAATTGCTTTATGCATTCAAAACTTGAGCCCGCCGACCAGGACATCCCGGCCGGAGCAAGCCACGACGGCAAATTAAAAGGAAACCCTTACCCATTATAGCCCGATTGAGCAGTTGGCAGAAAATCCGCTGAAATTGTCCAATTGCAATGAGCCGTCGGCTAAAACAACAATCCGCTTCCCTTTACGGGTAACCTCTCCGCCAGATGATCAAAATACCGATGCTTCGACCATGCCCCCCTGTTCCCAATGACATACAGCCTCTCCTTCGCCCTTGTGATAGCCACATTCAGCATGTTCGGACTTTGCGCCACCCAGTTCCGCGCATGCGCTCCCGCAGGCATCGTCCCCAATACGAGGAATACCACCTCTGCCTCCTTCCCCTGGAAGGTATGAATGGTGCCGCAAGAGACCCGCCCCTTCCCCTGGAATTCCTCCCGGCAAATAGCCGCCACACTTACAAAAGGGGAAATAACATAGATCTTTCCCGTATAGTAACGCAGCTGTTGCAGATACAGACGTAATACCCCTATTTCTTCTGCAATAGCATGCCTGTCCAGCACGGTATACCCGACGACATCGATCCAGCCGCTGCCGCCGGTGGGAATATTAGAAACAAGGTCGGGCGTCACCTTGACCATCTGCTTATTATAGGCAATGGCATTGGACAGCGAGAACATGGGCTCCCCGCACCGCCTGTGCGCCCGTAACGGTATGCCCGTCCAGATAGGCTGGTCACCATTCACATCGATATACGTACCTACTGAGGTGACCCTGTCAGCCAGGGACTGTGCCGAATGATACACAGGGTTCCAATTGCCGTCGGTAATGCCATAGCTCGCTTGTAACAGCCTCCCCAATTCGGCAGGAATGGTTACTATGGGAGGTATCTGCAGCGTGTCGCCGATAATGATACATCGCTCACTCCGCCAGATGGCGCCGCAGGTAGATCCCGGGGTTGCCTGTCCGGCTTCATCCAGCAGCAGCCAGCCGATCCCGCCTCTTTTAATTTTCGGAAATTGACGCTGAAAGGATGCCAGCGTCACCGATACCACCGGTATGCAAAAGAAAAAAGTATTCCACAAGACAGCCGCTATTTTTTCGTCGATGACACCAACCTGTTTGTTCGACACCATATTGACAAAGGCGTTCAGATTGCTGTTGAACTGCCGGGCATTGACGCGAATGGCCCAATGATGCAGCTCGAGACTCAACAAGAATATCCTGCTGCGGAGTATATTTATTTTCCCGGATGAATAAGGTGTCATTGCATGGATCTTCCCCAGGGACATACCTAAAAAGTCGGCGCCGGGCAGATTGGCAGAAGGGATATCCCATTCATCACGTAGCCGCACAGCCAGCACTGATAGCCTCCCCGTATCTGCCCTCTCGTCGCCTGCCACCTCTAACAGCAGATCATGATATTCTCCCGCCAACGCGCTGAACCTTTCATACTTCTCCAACAGCTTCTCCAGCTTCGCAGCTGTTTCCTTATAATGGGCCATATTTTCCTCAACAAGCACGGTATCTTCATACTGGCTTTTTAAAAATCTTCCAAACCCAAGCTCCCTGCTGAACCAGAATTTTGTAACGAATGAGCTCCGATTGTTCGCCCTTCCCAGGACGGCGCTCAAAAGGCCCCAACAAGGCGCGTCATGAATATGGCTTGCCATCTCTGGAAAATAGGAAGCATCCCCAAAGGTCTCTCGATCGATGCTGTCGAAGACAGGCAGCTCCCGTGAAATATTTTCTATAGCCGCGTTGTTATTGCTCGATACGACAATCCCGTCATTACCAAAAATCGCTTCATTGATCCCATAGTATCCCATCATGTCGACGATGACAGTACGCCGGCCGGCAAACATCCCCCATACGCCATATTTCAAAAGCCGTCTGGCCCTCGTTACAACCACATCGGCAATGATCTCTCTCAGCAGGGTCGTCTTCCCCGTTCCGGGCGGACCGTTTATACCCACCAGTGTCGGATCTCGCATAGTGAGATGGAGTGCAGCCTGCTGGGCGCTGTACAGTCCGAGCTCAGGACGGGCAGGCCATCTGCCGGGACGCTGATATTTGGGATGTAAATTTTTCAGTAAAGCCCCGGGGCTAAGCAGATCCTCCCGGACAGGCAGCTCCCTGGACAGGTAGACTTCCATAGGTTTGCCAATATCATCGATGTACGCGATCAACGTATTCAGATCCTGTACATAATAGCTGTTCATAAAAGGGACATCCACGGCAACGGTCATAGTCACGAGCTCCGACAGGCATATGATAGCACGTTTTACCTTCAGGCGATGACGTGTAATCCCATTCACAACGTCCAGTTCCTTTTTTAAGACCGTCCAATCCAGCGGAATAGACGTCTCTTCATCTTTTCGTTCTTTATCTGGATTACTCCTTTCCTCCCTATCAGGCTGCCCCCCTTGATCACCCTCCTCTCTATCAGGTTGACAACGGACGAGAAATTCCTCATGCGCCTTTCTTAACAGTTCCGGTAGTTCCTCCGGGTCGAGCCGCTCCTGCAATATCTTTATTCCATAGATCCAGGCGGCAGGCATATAGCTTCGCTCTATCAGCTGCCCACGCTGATTGAGGATCAAGGCCGAAAAGAAAGTTTGACCGCTCGCTGGCTCCCGAAATTCTTTTGACTGGCTCAACTTCGCCAGTGTCTCGATCACCGACTCCTTTTCCACCGCATAAAAGTATAACGTGTGCCGCCATTGCTTATCCCCTTCCAAAGAGGGAAATTTATCCGACTGCCAGGGCAGAGTGTCCTCTGGCTCGAGGACACTATATTCTTTGGAACGATGACCTTCGAATGGTGGAGGCAGGTCCGGTAAATTGAAGGTCTCGATGGCTCTCCAGAACTTCAGCACATTCGTATAATGATCCCGGGTTATAGACATAGGCAATAAGGTTCAGCATATATAATCAGCGGGGCGGCGACTCACGCGTCCTCCGACCCTTCGAGCACAGGCTTGATATCCACCACCTTGACGCGGTGCAACCCCAATGGGTTAGGCCTGTCCGGACTCCGGGTAGCAAAGACGCCGGTCAGCGGATTCCGCTTGTCACCCCGTGGGTGCACAGCCAGCACATCCCGATGCGATTGATGGAACCAGGTGATCAAAATCACCTCGTCCCCCTGCGCCATCCCCTCCATCGCCGCCGCAAACTTTTCATGCACATGCAGCCATACATCCGGCGCCCCCTCATATCCCTGCTTCGGTGCCATACCCCTATCTTTAATTTCCGACGGAATAACCCCTACCGGCTCTAATAAAAAGTTCGACATATGATCTATTTATAAAATTCTTCCCTGATCCTGACCAGCAACCGCTCGGCCGCCCGCTCATCCGGCGCTTCCGGCAGATCGGCCACAGCATATAACTCTTCGATCCGGCCCATTTTCTCCTCCGCTTCCCTTAACAAATCCTCGTATTCGAATTCCCCTGAACGGATACGCAGTAGGAATTCTCTGTCTTCACGATACACCATTACTTTATGATGCACCGCGATTTCCTCAGCCATGTTCAATAGCCGGAATGTATGCATCATATGCTTGGCATCATAATTCTTCCCATGTGACATAGTATTCAGATACCGCTCTTCATTGCGTCCTTCTACCCATCGCCAGTATTCGGCAAATTCCCGGCAATAAATAGAATAGGCATCCTTGTTAAAATGCATTACAGCCAACGGCTTCACTCCTTTTGCGACACTGCTGAGCCATACATCGTTGGCTGCATCGGACGAAACGATCCCCTTCAATTGCCCTCCCACCTCTTTTCCCCTCTCCTCATGAAAGAGCAGGTAGGCGTCCCGGAAATGATCCAGATTGACCAGGCCACAATCTTTTTGATCAAACCCATTTTCCTGCAGCCATTCCTTTAACGGCTTTGTTCCGTTGTCCCTGACCACATGACAAAAATCCAATACCGATCTGCGCTCTTTTTCAAATGTCTGGAGTATCTTTTTATTTAGTCCCCGGGCTTTTTTTATCTGGGTTTTTGCATAGCCGGCAAAGGTTTCAAAACAGAGCCTCGAAAGGAAATTCTCTGGTCTTATAAGCTGCATCAGCGGATGACGGAATAGCACGCAATTTTCCGGTGTGCTGAGCAGTTCCAGTATATTGGGATTGTTCTTGCACAACAAGTCGATAAAACGTCCCACTTCAAAAAACACTTCATCATGGCTCGCATTGGCCACCTGCTCGGTATGGGTCAGTCCGTACAGCTCTTTTTGAGGCAGCGCGAATATACCCTTTATATCTGTGTCGGAACCGGGCAGCGCCAGGTTATAAGCCCTGCTGCCGCTGACACATTTCAGCAGTAGATGCTGTGGCTCCCGCATTAGTTGTTCAAAGGTCATGATCCAATATATTTACGGAAAAGTCCGTCCATTTCCTCTGTGTCGTTCTTCAGTGCAGGGATCTCATCCCCCTGCCTTTTACAGTGATCCAGGTTTTGCTCCAGCCAGTCATGCAGAATGGGCACCGCATCGGTCAGCGCTTTCTCATCAGCCCCCTGCTTCCGGGTTAGTAGATCATCCACGGCCGATTGCCACCCCTCATCGTCCACCAGGGACCTGAGGATAGCAAACTCCATTGGAGGAACAGCCTGCCTCTCTATGATCCACCGGCAAGCCAGGGCAGGCCGAAGAGCATAAAAATACTTTTTGAGTTTTACCCGTCCTCCCTGCAATTCATTTTCAAAAGCATTCCGGGCCATGGAGAAATAATGATGACATCCCGCTCTATGGGAAAAATATATCGGCATCAGATTGCGCATTTCGTGTGCAAGCCCACCTTCTTCCTTGTATACGATGGGCGATTGCAACCATTCATACAAAGGGCCGTTCGACTTAAGGAATAGCTGCAACGCCTTCCTGATATCCCAGCCATTTATATCCAATAGATGATTCACCGGCAGCTCGATGACATCCTTCCGTTCCCGGATGCTGAGATAACGATGGGTAGGCTGTACATAAATGAATCGTACGTCATAGTCACTGTCCGGAGAAGCAAACCCCCAGGCTCTGCTACCCGATTCACAGGCATACAATATCTTCACATGATGCTCTTTTTCAATATCTCCGAGCTGTTGCTCTATCGTGTCCTTCATGTCGTACAAATTAGGGAAATAAAAACTATCTTCAGCACCAAAATACCCCACATGCCCCTCCCCATACGCCTGACCTTCCTCCTGCTAACAATATACGGCACCTCCCTCCACGCCCAGACGCTAAAGGCCGACGAGCTCGCTGTCCTAAAAAAATACAAATTGGAAAAGATAGACTCCTTCATGACAGCCAAAGGATTTAAAAAGCAGGTATTCAGTGATGAAAAAGACTTCAGTATCACAAATTATACCGTCATAACCCGCACCGATTCCGGCGCCGCCCAACGATCCCTCCATGTCGGCTGGGTACCAAAAATAAAAGTACTTACATTGGAATATGGCCTGTGGCTAAAATCAGAAGCCGCCAGCTTTAGCAAACAGCTCACCCAGGCCGGCTATAAAAGATCAGTAAGTTCAACGCCCAATATCGATGGCAGCAGCTTCCAAACCACGTCTTATAAAAAGGGGCTCATCAGCATCGGGTACAAGGAAGTACAGCAGGACTCCGGTACAGTTTATATTTTTTCCATAGAAGACGATCGATAGCCCCTATTTCTCCCCTACAGACCACGTCAAAAGCACTCTCCCCTTCCCATATCGCTGTTTTTCATGACGATTTTACCTAACTTGGTTCACCGGCGGATCTCCGGTCCGTCCCCCCCTGCACATTAACATATCAAATCTCATGGTAAAGTTTTTCCTGTCGATTGCCCTGCTCACAGTCACCCTGTATTCCCATGCCCAATTCACCCCCGGCATCTCCATTTACACCCAAAAGATCGATGACCCCGCCGCAGTCTATTTCATGCCCGACAGTCGGACCGACGTCTCCGCCCAGCTGCAGACAGCTATCGACCAGCTAAAAAAGGACAGGAACTTCGGCATCCTCTTTATCCCGGAAGGCACCTACACCATCACAAAGACCATCTATATCCCCGCAGCCATCCGCCTGATAGGTTATGGCAGCCACCGACCTCTTATCCTATTAAAAAAGAACGCCCCGGGGTTCCAGGAAGAAAACCCAAAAGATAAGGGCAAGGCCAGCTACATGTTCTGGTTCACCAGCGGCCCCCTCGATTCCACAGGCGCCGTCCATGACGCCGGCGCCGGCACCTTCTATAGCGCCCTTTCCAATATTGATCTGAAAATAGAGGACGGCAACCCCGCCGCCGTTGCGCTCAGGACCCACTTTGCCCAGCACAGCTTCGTGGCTCACTGTAATATTGATATTGGCAAAGGGCGGGCAGGTCTTTTCGATGTGGGCAATATGATAGAAGATGTAAAATTCTTTGGCGGCGAGTATGGCATCTATACGACAAAAGCCTCCCCCGGATGGCAGTTCATGATGCTCGACACTTATTTCGAGGGCCAGCGGCAGACAGTTATAAAAACACAGGAGGCAGGCTTCACTATCATCCGCATGCAGGTAAAGAATACCCCCTCCGTTATACAGGTGACACCCAATTATTGGGAGAAACTGTTTCTCGGCGATTGCAAGTTTGAGAATATCTCCGGCCCCGCACTGACATTGAGCGACGAAGACAATGCCAACATGCAGCTCAATATCCGCAACCTCGTCTGCCGCAATACCCCGGTCCTTATCCATTATCCCAAAGCCGATACTACCACAAAAGCCCCGGCCCCCATCTACCAGGTCCAGCGTCTCGTCTACGGCCTCCAGATGGACGATCTTGACAAGGATGCAAAATATCACGCAGAGATGGACATCACACCCCTGAAGACCATGCCCGCACCCACCCCCCGCGACATTCCAGCCCTCCCCGCGGTAAAGGATTGGGTCAACCTGAAAACATTGGGAGCCGCAGGCGATGGCATCACCGACGACACAAAGGCCATCCAGAAAGCCATCGATGAACACCCGGTCATCTATGTACCACAAGGCGCTTACAGGATCACCGGGACCATCCATCTGAAACCCAATACCATCCTCATAGGTCTTCACCCCATGGCCACCCATTTCGCCCTAAAGGAAGACGCCCCCGCCTTCGGAGGGTTCGGGCCGCCTCAGCCAATGATCGAAGCCCCTCAGGGCGGCGCCAATATCCTCACAGGAATTGGCCTGTATACAGCAGAAAACAACTTCCGCGCAGTAGCCTGTAAATGGGCTGGCGGCGAGAATTCCATGATCGATGACGTAAAGTTCATCGGCGGCCATGGCACGATGCGTCCCGGTCCAAAAGTTCCCTGGCAATGGGAGAACGCACAAGCAGTACGCCCCTATGACGGCAATGGAGGACAGACCTGGGACACCCAGTACTGGAGCTGCTGGGTGACCAATAACGGTGGCGGCATCTTCAAGAACATATGGTCCGCCAGCACTTCCGCAACCTCCGGGTTCTATGCCAGCAATACCTCTACCCGCGGCAGGATCTACGCTCTCTCCGTGGAGCATCATGTCCGCAACGAAGTCCGGTTCAACAACGTTGCCAACTGGAACATTTATGCGCTCCAGCTGGAAGAAGAGAGCCGGGAGAGCTCCCAATGCCAGCCCATGGAGATGCAGGACTGTCATGATATGAGCTTCGCCAACCTCTACATGTTCCGGGTCATCCGTGTCAAAGTGCCTTACCCCTACTCCATCCGCACCTGGGATTGCAGGAACGTCGAACTGCTGAATGTCCACAATTACAGCCAGATCAAATACACGACGGACAATCCGCTGTATGATATCAATACGAATATAGAAGTCCGGCCCACAGAATTTTCCCGGTTGCTCATCACCGGTACCACCCGCAAGCTGGCCGAATCCCCATCCACAGGCCCAATACAAATGTTTGGAAAAGGTTTTGAATTCGCCCTCGGTAGCTGCCACGACTCCAAAGGAAATGTATACTTCGCCGAACAACGCATGAAAAGAGTCTACAAATGGTCCGCAACAACCCAGTCTCTTCAACTGCTGGCCGACTTCCCCTGGGAGCCCCTTTCCCTGGCATGTGACTCCAAAGACAATTTGCTCGTAGTTTTCAGATACAATCCACAACCAGGCTTCATGGTCAACGGTCGCCAGGACGGCTTCCAAAACCCGCCCGATGCCGGCGGCACCTCCTTTAGCGGCTGGGGCAACTCGGGCTTTGCCACCTTCGTCTATTCCATTGATCCCAACCATCCAGACGAGTCGATAAAAAAGTTGGACATAGTCCCCATGAGCGCTGTCGGCAATGTTTATAAGGCCCTCTACCCATCCAACAGATGGCGGGATTTTCATGATTTCAATCAGGTCTCCATCCGCAGAAATGACTCCTGCTGGCTGGCCCCGGACGGACGGACGATCATACCCATTTGCTACGACCTGGCCAGATCCTGCGCACTGGTAGAAGCATTCCCTGGTCAACCGCTTTACGCCGTAGACGAATACGACAAACGCACGGTTAGATTCCAGGTTGACCCAAAAGGTTATCTTTCCGACCTGAAATATTTTGCCGAACGGGGCGAATTCAGTGCCATCCCCGACGAGCAAGGCAACGTCTGGATCGCCGACGGAGATATTTATAAATTCAACCCCAACGGCGTACAACAGCAGCTCATCCACACACCTGAGCGCCCCTCCACCCTGACCATCCACAATGACACACTTTACTTCACCGGTCGCACAGCACTTTACCGACTCTCGGGCGGGCAATGGTCTCAGACCGGCCAATGGGCTCCATCCGGCTCACAGTCTCGGACCGCATCCGGTCAGCCCTCCTCAAGTCCCCTGATCCAGGCCCATTTCTCCTCCTCCGGCCTCAACCCAAAAAAGGTCCTCGTCGTAGGTTCCATCGACCGCTACCACTACCCCATGGTAAAAGCCTCCAGGCCGCTCTTCCAAAAGCTCGCCGCCGAAAACAACCTCGACATCGACCTTACCTGCGATCTCTCCGCGCTGACGGAGGATAACCTCGCAAAATACCAGGTACTTATCCAATTGCACCAGGCCCCTTTTGAGCTCACCACACAACAACAATACGCGATCCAGCAATTCATCTCCAAAGGCAAAGGTTTCATAGGCCTCCACGCAGCCGGACTCACAGGCGCCCAATTTACCAGGCCCGGACACACCTACTGGCAATGGTATGAACAGTTGATGGGCCATGCGGTCTATTCCCCTCACCCGCCTCTTCAACAAGGCACGGTCCTGGTAGAAGATCACGATCATCCCGTGACACGCCATCTGCCGGGATCATTTTCCATCCGCGACGAATGGTATGAGTTCGAAAAGAGCCCCAGAAAATATATACACGTCCTCGCCACAGCGGATGAGACCACCTATAAACCCGCCCATCCGATGGGAGACCATCCCATCATCTGGACCAACCCGCAATACGACCGCGTCCTGTACATCGGCATTGGACACGATACCAGCATCTGCACAGACACCAACTTCACCACCCTTATGAAGGATGCATTGCTCTGGGCCGCGTCAAAAGCCCCGGATAAAGAACAGCATGACATCGACCAATCCCTGGCCCAGCCTATCACCATCCTGGCCAACCAGGTTGCGTATAATATGGAGGCGCCTAAAAGCGCCATCGTCAGAAGCAAAGACCCCCTCCCGGATCATACGACATTTACCCTCGTGGACGCCAGGACCCTTCAGACGGTCTATACGGACGTCGTGCAAAAGTCCGAACAAGTCACGGACTGGGCCCAGGTTTGGTACAGCCGCATCGATTTCTCAAACTTCCATACCCCCGGCTATTACAAGCTGAAAGTAAAAGACGCCGAATCCCCCGCCTTCCAGCTCGACGACAACGCCCTCACCAGGATCGCCGTCCCCGCCATCACCCATTTCTTCTATCACCAAAGAGCCAGTTCCCCGGAAGAACAGGAAGCGGACAGGCATATAAAACTCTTCGGCAGCGACAAAACGGTCGACCTCACCGGAGGATGGTGCGACGCATCCGGCGACGTCAGCAAATACTTCTCCCACCTGGCCTATACCAATTTCATGTCCCCCCAGCAGATACCCATGGTAGACTGGTCAATGATCCATACGGTGGAAAAAATACCGGCCCTCCTCGAACAGACGGGCTGCAAACAGGCGCTGACAGACGAAGCGCTCTACGGAGCCGACTATATCATGCGTTCCCTCTCCCCCGAAGGCTATTTTTACATGACAGTCTTCTCCTATTTTAATAAAGACGCCAACGCCCGCAGAGTAGTAGGATTGCTGGCCAACAGCAAAACCACCTCCGACTACCAATGCGCCTGGCGTGAGGGTGCAGGCATGGCCATCGCATCACTCGCCCGCATTGCAGGATGGAGAAGGGACGGAGCCTTCACTTCGGAAGACTATCTCAAAGCAGCCGAACGCGCCTTTACACACGTCCAACAGTTCTCGACAAAATATGCAGACGACGGCAAGGACAACGTCATCGACGACTACTGTGCCCTCATGGCAGCCACCGAACTCTGGATAGCCACCGGAAAGGATATATATAAGGCAGAAGCCCGCAAACGCAACGATAACCTCTCTCATCGACTCTCTCCCACCGGTTATTTTATAGCCAACGATGCTGACCGCCCCTTCTGGCATGCCGCCGACGCAGGCCTCCCCATCATGGCCCTGGCCCGTTATCTTAACATCGAGACGGACACTGCCCATCGTCGCCAGGCGCTCACCACTATAAAAAAAGCCATCGACTATAATCTCACCATAACACACGAAGTAAAAAACCCCTTCGGCTACCCGCGACAGAGCTTTCTTTACAAAGGAAAAGTAACGAGCGGTTTCTTTATACCGCATGAGAACGAGAGCGGCTGGTGGTGGCAGGGTGAGGACGCTCGCCTCGGCTCCCTCGCAGCAGCCATGCTGGTGGGCGGACGTCTCGTCTATCCGGCTGAAAGCCCCCTGGGCGTAAGACAGGACATCGCCGAATATGCATCCAACCTCGTTTCCTGGGTGCTGGGCAGCAACCCCTACAACATCTGCATGATGTATGACTATGGCAAGAACAATGTGCCTTATATGGCATCGATGTATGGACACGGCTCCGGAAGAGGCGGTATTTCAAACGGCATATCCGGCAGGAACGCAGACGGCTCAGGCATCGATTTCAAAATGGAAGACAATGGCAACGAATGGCGATGGAGCGAACAATGGATACCACACAGCGGCTGGTTCCTCCAGGCCGTCACAGCCATGACAGTCGAATAGTCAGTGCAGTTCTCGCCTGATCTCCATATCTATCCCGGCTTCTTTTTTCCTGGCCTCCTCCAGCGGCAGCCCCACATTCATACCCGGCCGCTTATGACCCGCCGTCGTAAGCCAGGCATCCTTCATGATCTGCTGCTTCTCTCCTACCAAGCGGAAGACAGAAAGTCCACGCGGATATTTTTCAAAAGCAGCCCCGGCGCTCTCCGCATCCTCCCTCTCTCCCAGGTAGCTCAGCACAGCTTTTGCCATGATCCAATGTCCCAGGCTGTCTGGATGTACCCCATCTTTTGCATAAGCAAAAGATGGATCGGCCGCCCTGCGATCCAACAGATATTTTTTCATGGGGAAATAAATATCACCTACACTCCATCCCAGGGGATCTCTCTGCTGCAGCAGCCAGCCGGAATACCTGTCCATCACTTCCGCGTACCCCGCATGCCCTCCATGCTGCTCGTCAAATACAGCCGGCGTCAGATGTATGATCCGGACGCCCGTTGCAGCCAGCTCCTTATGCAGCCATAACATACCCTCCCTGAATTTCGCGAACCGCCTATCGTCAAAAGGCATATAGATACCGTCATTCATCCCATAGCACGCAAATACCAGGTCGGGCTTTGTCAGAGCCAGCACCCTCGACAGCCGTTCATGCAGATCAGGCCGGGGAAATTTTCCATCCGCATGCCCCGGCTCGGACAACCCCGACACAGTCTCGCTGGGAAGGCCCTCATTGATAAATTCAAAATGTCTCCCTGGATAGTGAAGTGTAAAATATGTCTCCAGGTCTACGATATATTTACCGTCATACGTGATGCTGTTGCCTAAGAACAATATCCGGTGCACCTGTTTTGGAAAGGGTTCCGGCTGATGCATCATCAATCCATCGATGACATCCCGCACCACCGTCGGTGGAACAGCTTCCACCAAATAAAATTGCCCGCGACCACTACTATCCCATGTATTGCTGCCATCTTCCGCCACTCGTATCCGCCCCGGCCGAAGCGTATAGTAAGGTTTATACCCACCCACACCTACCAGCACCGCCGTCTCATCCCAGCTCATCCTCCCTGCACTGTCTTCCGCAGCCTGGGGAATGCTGATACGAAATACATCCTTGACGGGACTGTTCCATATTTGTTCATTGTGAACCAACGGCAATCCGCATTTTATTTTCTTCCCTATCTCAAAACCGCTGAATATAATAGTTCCCGGCCAGTGGATGGATACATACCGGCTGGCCTCGCTATCCCGATGGACATTGAACTCTTTTCCGGCAGGAAAGCTTCCCGCCATGGACACCAGTTCCTTTACCTTCTTACGCACCAGCTCTTCACCGCTCAAGGAAGAATATACATCCGGACCGCTGCGAAGGAGCCCGGAAAGATTGGTCAAAAAGCCCACCGTGATGACGACAACACTATGATCCTTCTGTCCGGCTAATAGTTTCCGGTAAAGTGCAACAGCATCCAGCGCCTCACTGTTCCGACCAATTGCATGCGGATATTTATGTAATATACTATCCGTCCAATGCTGCCAGTCACGCTGATCCACAGCCTCGCCTTTTGGAACGCCGACAGGTATCTCCGGACGATGAAAATAAGTATTAAAGAGATTGAGAACGGCCGCAACTCCCTCGTATTTGTCACTCGCCATCGTGGCCAGTATCTTTATCTTACCGCTGTCCGCAAAGGCATGCAGCAGCGTGATCGCGCCTACATCATCGTAGTCAGGCCCCATATCCGTATCGAAGATCACTGGTGTCTGAGAAAAACCCATGTGGCAGCTCAGCCCCCAGGATAATAGCAGCAATCCTATTCTTCTTCCCATCTTTTTTTATGGAAAAATAGATCATTCATGCTATATTTATCAGGACATGCCAAAGGTTTTTGATTGTATGGTAGTAGGGCTGGGAGCTAATGGCAGCTCAACGCTGTATCACTTGTCCCGGACAGGTAGAAAGGTCATTGGCATCGACAGGTTTACCCCGCCGCACACACACGGCTCGTCCCATGGCGAAAGCCGCATCATCCGTCAGGCTTATTACGAAGATCCTGTATATGTTCCGCTGTTACAGGCTGCCTATGAGGAGTGGGAAAGGCTGGAAAAGGCCTCCGGTAAAAAGCTTTTTCTAAAAACAGGCGGCATCATGCTGGGTGATAAGGACACCGCCGTGGTCCGGGGCTCAAAACTCAGCGCAGACACACACGGCATACCCTACGAATACCTTGACTCGACCAGTCTCCGGCAACGTTTCCCCGCCTTTCGCCCAGCCGATGACACAGTAGGCCTCCTTGAGAAAGAAGCAGGCATCCTCTTCCCCGAAGAATGTATCCGCACCTTCCTCGATCAGGCCATCACACAGGGCGCCGCCATCCATTACGATGAGCTCGTCCTCAATATCGTACACGACAAGAACAGCATAGAGATAACCACCACAAAGGAAAAATATAGCGTAGGCAGCCTGATCCTCTCCGCCGGGGCATGGACCAACCAGCTGCTGTCCGGACTACATTCTTCGGACGCCATGCACCCGCTCGCCTCGCTCCCGCTCACCGTAAAAAGACAGGTCCTTTTTTGGTTTGCGAACGATAACGCGCAAGACCACGACCGCTTCCTGCCCGCCAATATGCCCATCTATATCTGGGAATACACGGAAGGCAAAATGTTCTATGGGTTCCCCGATCTGGGTGCAGGCATCAAGATCGCTCCCCATCATAGAGGCCATAGCATCGACCCCGATCACCTGTCACAGGATGTCAGCCAGAAAGAGATCGAAGAAATGAAGGACATCGCCCGCGAATACCTGGGTATGAGCCCCGTCTTCCAAAAGTCCGCCGTCTGCATGTATACCAATACCCCCGACGAGAATTTTATCATCGACTTTCATCCGGAATATAAGAACATCATCATAGCAAGCCCCTGCTCGGGTCACGGATTCAAATTCAGCAGCCTCACAGGCAGGATACTCAGCGATATGGCCATGGGGAATGACACGGGCTTCGACCTGTCCCCATTTTCCCTCACCCGTCCGGCTATTGCCACCGCCAGTCCGTCACTTCAAAAATAAAGTGTAACTTGATAGGCAACTGTCATATGAATGTTGGGGGGATCCGTTAGATATTGTTTACTACACCTGCTTATATTGTTTAGCACGTGCTGCACAGCCCAAATGATCATACCCTGGGGCTATGCATTGAACCTAACATTCGGCAGGGGAACCACCGACCCCGGACCACCTTTATCCACAGGTTACACCAGCCTCACCTACACCACCTCCCCATGCCCGGATCCTGGTTACTATACAGTCGAATCCAAATTCAACTGCCCCAATTTCTTCAACGTTGATTTTGATGCCGGTCATTACTATTTCCATGGCGTTCGCCAGCCCATCGACTCCGGGTATATGATGGCGACCGATTTTCATGCCAGCGTAACTCCCACACTCCTTTTTTACGATACACTAAAAGGCCTTTGCAGCAGTCATGCCTATATGTTCTGGGCAGCCATTATCAACCCCAGGCCTTCATCCTGCTTCTATCCTAGTCTTACTTTTAGCATAGAGACCACCACCGGCACAGTCATCAAAGCAGGTCATACAGGCAATATCGGAGGGCCTGGCGATAAAGGCACATTTTTCCCCGGCTGGTATGACCCTTCCCTCCCGCCACCTCCTCCACCTTTTTATGGCGTTAATTTCAGCCTGCCCGCAGGCATCACCGACGTAGTCGTAAAGATCATCGTCGATCCGGTCTCAACCTATACAGACTGCAGCGCAACCCTTCTTCTGGACAATATTCTTGTCAGCAGGTTGAGCCCGGACCTCGATATCGTCAATGTCAACAACCCCAATGCCACCAAGACCTTCTCCTGCTACATAGGTGACATTCCGGTCGTACTGAACGGCTATGCCGACGACCACTATTATTCGTTGGCCCCGGCACGGGTCGGCGATAGTTATACCAACCTGGCCGTACAATGGCAGCAGAGCCTGGACGATGGTTATACCTGGACAGATATCCCCGGGGAGACCAGCCCCAACCTCAACCATATCTTTTCTATACCAGACACCTTTTTGGTAAGATTGAGAGGCGCAGAGGCCGGAGAGATCGATGACCTTGCCTGTAACAACGTCTCCAATATCATTAAGGTGGAAGTGGATGGTTTGCCTAAAAACTATAACCTTACCAGCAATTCTCCCGTCTGCACAGACGGAGACCTGGGCTTCGATCTGGAGGGGGGCGCTACCTATACCCTGACAGGACCCAATGGCTATTTCGACAATTCCCCGCATCCGCACATATTCCACCCCGCGCCGGCAGACAGCGGCTGGTATTATGCAACGATCTTCACGCTGGGTGGCTGCAAGGTTACTGACAGCACGAAGGTCCGCGTCATTGGTCCTAGCGTACAGGCCGGTGTCGATCAATCCATCTGCTATGGACAGAACGTTCAGCTCCATTCGCAAGGTGGTAACACCTATTCATGGACACCGGCCACCGGACTATCCAATCCCTCCATCTCCAACCCAACGGCATCACCCGTGATCACAACGAACTATATAGTAAAAGTGACGGACAACTTCGGATGCAGCGACACCGCCGCCGTCAGGATCACCCTGCGAAATAAGATATTAAAGGCTAACTTCATGGCGCCGGACGTAGTATGTCCAAGGGACATCGTCGGGTATAGGGACACTAGCCAAGGCGCTATTACCAGTTGGAGTTGGGATTTCGGCAACGGTCAGACCAGCACGGAAAAAGATCCGCCCACACAGGCCTATCCCCAAAGCTTCAGCCCGCAGTACTATCAGGCCAGCCTTATCATAATAGATACCGCCGGCTGCACCGATACGGCCACCCATCGGTTCCTCTCGGCTCCCAACTGCTTCATCGACGTGCCCTCATCCTTTAGCCCCAATGGAGATGGGAGTAACGACTACCTGTACCCGCTGAATGCCTATAAAGCCACACATCTAACCTTTAAGGTGTTCAATCGCATGGGCCAAATGGTCTTCGAGACCAACGACTGGACAAAAAAATGGGATGGCGCCCTGCATGGGCGCCCACAGCCCGCCGATGTATACGTATGGTTCCTGGAATATACCGATGCCGGCGGCAAAAGACAGGTATTGAAAGGGACAACGCTGCTGGTCCGGTAGAAAATCATATCACATGCTCCCGGAAACCCTTGTTATGAAAGAGCACAGGCATCGCCACACTACAGAGCCCAAGGATAACAATAATGCCCGACAACAGTCCCTTGAATTCATGATTCACGACCGCATCGTCCGATCTGTGCACACCCGATGTAGCCATAAGGAGCGCAATGGTCACCAGCACAAACAGCGCCTCGAACACAATATCCCCTTTCGGTAGCCATCGGAGACAGACAAAATATAGCAGCCCGATAAAGACAAAAAGAAGATTTACCGCAAATATCAACGAAGAGACATTGATGATCGCGGAAGGTAAGAATCCGGTATCATCCCGGTAGATAATATTATAGGCAAGACAAAGTATCGTACCGGCAAAGCCGGCAAAAACGCCGGTTAGTAAAGTACCGCTAAAAGATGGACCATGTCCGTCGGCCGAAGGCGTGTGAAAATCCAATCCGCCCATTGGTTCATGTTGTGCCATAATAAAGAGAATTTATTTGTTATAGATTATATCTGTCTTTAACCGCCTTCAACGGTTCCTGGAGTAGCTTCCTGCCCTGGACCAGCATACGTCTCGTCCTTCCCGGCGAGTGATAGACATGCTCCTTCTGTTTCTGCTGACTATAATAGCTCAGCACGGCCGCCGAAGTGACGATACCAACCGTCTTGCCCGAATCCTTGCTGTCCCGTACTAATAACGTGTCCGTATTGTATCGCCCCATCATTTCAGCTGCAAGCCCCACATCATCGGACAGGTACACATACGGCAATCCGACAGCCCCCGAAGGGATCACTGGCTTCATCAATCGCGCCACCGCACCACCCTGCAGTACATCCGGCTCATAAGCATCCGGCGCGTTCACTCCCCTGCGTTTGATCTTCTCCGTCATGATGCTTCCATTCATGAGGAAGAAGGAGAGGAAGTATGCGGCTACAGAAGCGCCCAGCACAGGCAGCAGACCGTGCGACTGTCCCGTCGTCTCCAGCGCAAAGACCACCGAGGTCAGCACGGCCCTGGAAGCTCCCGCAAACATCGCCGCCATACCCGCCAGAGCTGCCGTGGCCGGATCGATCCCCAATGAAGGAAAAAAATGCTGAGCCCCCATACCTAACAAGGCTCCAAGCCCTCCTCCGATGGTAAATAACGGGGCGAGTGTACCGCCAGAAGTGCCACTGCCAAGGGAAATGGCCCACGAGATATATTTCAGCACACACAGCGAGAACAATATTCGCATAGACCAGGACCCCGTCAATAAATATTGAATATTGTCATACCCCACCCCCATCGTATGCGGCGCGAAATACCCCACTACGCCGATAGCTATCGCCCCAATGGCAGGCCACCACATCCAGTGGATAGGCAATTTTTCAAACAGGTCTTCGATAACATAAATGGACCGCGATACGCCCGCAGCCACTACTCCGACGATCAATCCAAGCCCTACATAGGCCACCAGTGCGCTGTCGGACGGCACCGGTATGTCCGGCATGGCAAACACAGGCGCCGTGCCAAATAATAAGATATGCATGCCCGCGCCCGTGATACAGCCTATCGCTACAGGTATGATGCTTCTTGGTGAAAATTCGAACAGCAGAAGCTCGACGGCCAGCAGTACCGCCGCCAACGGGCTCCCGAAGATGGCAGACATACCCGCACAGGCCCCTGCCGCCAGAACGATCTTACGCTCGCCGGAGGATATATGCATCCACTGCCCCGTCAGCGACCCAAAAGCGCCACCCGTAGCAATGATCGGCCCCTCCGCCCCAAAAGGACCGCCCGTACCGATGGAAATAGCCGCCGACAGCGGTTTCAAAAAGGTCATGGCAGGAGGGATACGGCTGTCCTCCAGAATGATCTTTTCCATCGCCTCCGGTATACCATGTCCGCCTATAGCCCTCGAACCATAACGCGCCATGAATCCCACCAGGATGGCGCCGATAATAGGCACCACTATTACCAGCAGTCCCAGCTGATTGCCCGCCGGCGAGGCGGGCTCGAGGGACACACGCCCATAAAAAGAGAGGTTTGTGATAAATTCGATGAGATATACAAGTCCCTTCGCCAATACACCAATGATTATTCCATTGATTGCCACTTGTATACATAGATAAAATACTCGCTTATTTACCGGAGCCTTTCTTACGATCCTTTCTCTCATGCTGCAAAGATATTGCACAGGCAATATTTTTTACTATAATTTTCATATTTAACAAAGAAAAGTATTGGCTAAACAATGTATATATTTGCCATACAGATTGATTATCATTGTGACATCATGACAGCATTACCCTGCAATCTGAACGATTGCTTCTTATGTCAGCACTGCATTCCCGAATGGAAAGAGGTCATCGCACTAAAAAAGACCACCTTGTCCATAAAAAAAGGTAAAGCCATATTCAGGGAAGGCGAGAAAGTAAAAGGCATCTTTTTCCTCTATAAAGGTCATGTCAAGGTCCATATGCAATGGAAGGAGCAGAAAGACCTCATCCTCCGCTTTGCCGCCCCTGGAGATATCCTGGGACATCGCGGCCTGGGCGGCATCGACCATTATCCCGTCACAGCCACCGCACTGGAGGATAGCCAGCTTTGCTATATCACCAATGATTTTTTGGAGAGCTCCCTGAAAGCCAACCCCCAGCTCACCTACAGGCTTATGCATTTCTACGCAGCGGAGCTCCAGAGGACGGAACAGAGAATGAGGGATATGGTCCATATGGAGGTCAAAGGAAGGATCGCAGGCGCCCTATTGGAAATAGCCACCTTGCCATTCACTACCACCCGGCAGGACATAGCTTCGTACGCCGGCACTACTTACGAGACAGTCTTTAAATTCCTCACCGAGCTCACCAATGGAAAGATCATATCTATATCCGGGAAGAATATACGCATCGATGATCCCGCACACCTGAAAAAATATATCCAGACAGCCGGCCCATCCTAACGCACAAGTATCACGGTCCCTTTGTGGAAGATTGTCTTGCCTTGATAAGAGATCCCCGATACCATCCAGACAAAGGTCCCCGGATCCTGCAACCGGCCATTTACACGGCCATCCCAGCCCCTGCCAGCCTGCGAAGTGCTGAACACCAGCTGGCCATATCGGTTGTATACCCGGAAATAGTCGAAGGTCGCAATACCCACCGGCACAGGCCGGAAAACGTTATTGGCAGTCCCTCCCGGCGTAAAGGCGCTGGGCACAAAGATATCCGGCAGCGTCTTGAACACCTTGACTAAAATGGTAGCCGATCCATAACAGTTTACCTCCGTGCTGGCCGTCACGACATACCTGATCGAGTCGATGCTGGGTCCTAAAATAGCCACGGGATTATGTATATAAGGATCGTCGAGTCCCGTCGTCGGCGCCCATGACCAAAAATTTGCAGTAGTATCGTTGGAGCTGGCATTCAGTTGCAATGGCTGATTGAACACCACAGCCGTATCATGCCCCGCGTCGACCACGATCTTCTGATGCACATGGATCATAAAGGTGTCCCGCAGAGGATTTGGACAGCCCGAATTCATAACGCTCAGCACATAAATAGTGGATTGTAAAGGAGTGGCCAGCGCATGAATAGCCGCCGTACCGTTGACTATTCCATCCCCCTGGTTCGTCAGCGGCTCCGTATTGCTCCAGCTATAGCTCGTTCCCAAAGTGATATAGGCATTCAATGGAGCCGTGGCCCCATAACAGATAGGTGTATCCGCAGGCGCCGCCACCGCCTGTGGGAATTTTGCCGTCAACAGGTTCACGGCAGCTGCGGCGCTTATATCCGACGGACATACCCCGCTCTTTACTATCGTACGATATCGTCTCGAGGAAGTGATCCCGACCACATTGTAGCTGGTATCTGTGAGCACGGGAGCAAAATCAGTCCAGTTGACGCCGTCCGGTGATGATTGCCAGTTCGATACATTGCCCACATGTCCTTGCAGGGTCAATATAGCATCCTTAAACTGTCCCGTACAAAATACCATATCGGAAGGGTTCAACGTTCCACCCACGCTTTGCGGGTCTACCCTTACCGTAGCCGCGGTACTGGTGTCGATATCACAGCTCTCTCCATTCTGCACCAGTGCCCGGAAATCAGTTGTCGCTGTCAGGTTTTGTGCCGTATAGGCAGGCGTCGTTATCGACAAACTACTCCAATTGATCCCATCCGTAGAGGTCTGCCAGCCAAGGACATTACCCCGATAGTCCCCTAATAGCAATGGACTGTTGTTGGTTCCCGTACATACCTCATTGTTCCCCGTCATCTCACCCGCGATGGTAGGAAGAGTGGTGACTACCTTGATGGTATCTTTCAGTATCGCGCAGCTGTTTGATTCCATGGCCGTAATCTCGCCATTATTGACGCCAACCTTTACCTTCAGGATATTACTGTCCGCTCCCGAGACGATGCTCCAATCCGATGGAATGGTCCATTGATAAGCAGCGCCGGTCAGGGCCGGTATGGAATAAGTAAGCGTGCTGTTCCTGCATGCCTCGATAGGACCGCTGATGATCAATCCATCACAATCGCTCCGTAATGCTACATAGGCATAGGCGAAATGCCCGCCCGGCTCACAATTGTCCGCCTCGAAAGTAAGGGTCACTGTCTGCCCCCTGTATGGTGAAAGATCAAAGGTCACTTCCGCCCAGCCCTTTGCCCATACATCATACAAATGCTCTGCATTGGGATTTTGAGAGTTGGGATTGGCGTTGGGAGAAGCGTATTTGCTGAGAAAAATACCCTGCTTCTCCGCAGCTGCTGTATCCAGTGTGGCGCCGCTGCCCCGGGAGTCGGCATTGTCCCTGGTGGGAAGATAATATTTCGGCGAAGCACAGCTGACAATGCTGTCACGCACCTTCAGGGTAGCCTTGAACAAAGGCTGCTGGTTGGAATTATGCGTCCCATTCTCCAATACCATCGCATAGGCATAGGTCATGGTATAAGGCTGGCTGACCGGGCTGGTCGGCACCGATATCCGATAGCTGATGGCGCGTACATATCCGCCCTGACCATTTCCGCCGCTCCGGCTGATAGCCGTAGAACCAAGTTTGACGGACCGCTGGTATCTATATCCGTTGATGGTAGGGATGGTCGCAAAACCACCCCAATAATCCGTACTGCTGTTGTTAATGACCTGGATGCCGATCACACTGGGCAGATTGTATTCGGTGAAGCTGCTCACCCCGATGGTTCCATTCGGCGGCCCTGAGGTAGTATCATAAAATACAGTGTCCCCCTTGGGAAAATTCTGATTGGGCAAAATCCCGATGAAAGCCGACCAGTGCGTCAGGTCCCCGATGGAGAAGTTACTGTTTATCGGACAGGATTGCGTCTGCGCCAACAAATCATAACCACTTAAAAAAAATACAATGGGTAACAAGAATTTCATCAGGTATGTTTATCCTTAACGAATACGAGAGAATTTAAGGTAAAGTTGACTGGCCATTCTATTAAATTTTCAAACGGGCATCCGGGATACGCCAACAAATTCCAACAAATTGACTAACAATTCATTGCATGCAAAACTTTATCGATGGGACAGAGCTCGTCGGAAGGCCGGTCCACTATTTCCTGCAGCTTTGCCTTGACCACCGTCAACTCATTGATCTGTTGTTCTATATGCCTTATCTTTCGCTCCACATACCGTACCCCTCTCTCGGGGTCCAGTACCCCCTCTTCGAACAGGAGGAACAGCCCCCTCGTCTCCTGTAGCGTAAAGCCATACTCCTTCATCCTCCGGACAGCCAGCAGCCGCTTGAGCACACCCTCCGGATAATCCTTAAATTGATACCTGTCCCGCAGGTCGTCCTCCAGCTTTATAAGACCAATTTTTTCATAAAATCGGATAGTGTCCCTGCTAAAACCCGACTTTTTAGATAATTCGCCGATCAGCATAAAATTTTTTTTAGAAAGAAAGGATAGGATGGACTATACTCCAGGGGTTATGTTTGCTCAAAATACGATTTTATGGAGACAAAACCCAGGACATTTTACACCATACGATTCAATGATTGCGACCCTTTCGGACACCTCAACAACAGCAGATATATCGATTATTTTCTTAATGCCCGGGAAGACCATTTGAAAGAACATTACAGCATCGATCTGAAGGAATGGGCGGCAAAAGGCATCGGCTTTGTCGTCAGCCGCCATGAGGTACAATACATCCGGGCTGTCTCCTACAATGACACGGTCTGCATCCAATCCGCCCTGGTAGGCTATGGGGACAATTATCTCGAAGTCGAGATGCAGATGTATGATAAGGACGGGCAAAACCTAAAGGCCGTTCTGCTCTCAAAATTCACCCAGATAAATCTTCATACCGGAAAGAAGGACAATCTTACGCCGGAGCTGGAAGAATTCGCCCGGCAGGTATTGACGCCCCGAACTGTTTAGTCGAACCTTCCCGCAATTTCCCCCTCGATCTTCTGGAGGAATTGTCGCAAATATTCGACTTTCTCGTCGGCCAGTCTCCTGCCCGTAGCCGTATTCATAAGGGCAGGCAGCCTGAACAGCTTCACTGCAAAGTGATCCAGGGAATATCGCTGGTCATCCGGCTCCCGGTGTAGCGCCAACGGGTCATTCCCGTCAAAAAGACGCTGATGAAGCACCCCGGCCGTGTAAAATACCCGCGCCAGTCCGATCGCGCCCAACGCCTCCATCCTGTCCGCATCCTGCAGGATCTTCGCTTCCGGGGTCAACGGCTCCACCTGCGCAGAAAAACTGTGCGCATGAATAGCATGCCGAACCCCCTCCACCTTCTCGGGGGGGAAGCCGGTAAAAACTTCCGTCAGCAGCACCACCGTCCTCTCCGCACTCAGGCGGGAAGAGGAGCTTCTTTCAGGGGAATTCTTTGGTAGGGACACCAGGTCATGAAAATAGGCAGATGCCAGCAGCACCAAGGGGTCGGCTACATTTCCCTCCTCCCGGTTGATATACTGCGCCGCTTTCCATACCCGGATAAAATGACCCAGATCGTGAGAGCCATCCTTTGTATGTGCATTGGTCCTTAAATAATCGGTAAATTTTGCTTCCCATACTGCCGTATCCTGATTTTGCATGGCCCGAAAATACGACGAACCGGAGAGATCCGTATCAATACTTGGTAATAGCACTTGCCGGCCACGGGCCGGCGCGCGCGTAGCGCCATCATTAGATTTTTTTTGCCTGGACCTACTTTTCCCAAAGGGCCAGGCAAAAAAAAAGGGCCGGAATAGAAATTCAGCCCCGTTTAAAATCCAATATCCTATGAAAAACCAGATTATTAACGGTAGCACAAAAGAAATAATTGTGGCCACCTCCAAATGTTTTTTTAAGCAGTTCCCTTACCCCCCATTTCGCCATTCTTTGTATTTATCCCAATCCCCGCCATTCGTACATAACAATACGACCATCGTCCAGTTATGGTAAAAAAAGAACTATGTTGAAATGCTTATTTTTCTTCCTGCTGGGCGTCCTCGCCTCATTGGTGGTATTCTTTACCCCCTGGTGCGTTACCGCAACCCTGATCCCTTTGCTTATCCTCTTCCGCCTGGTAAAGGTCGAAGCCAGATTGAGAGAAGGTATGGACAAAAGCCAGGGCCTACATCATAGAAGGAGTATTCAAAAATTTGAGCCTTAGCAGACCCAATGCCTTTACCTTATGATTTTTCACCGTGTTGACAGATATGGAAAACCGCTCCGCTACCTCCGAATTGCTCAAACCCTCCACATAGCATAGCTTAAAAACCTTCTTACATCGGGAAGGTAATGCCTCTATCGCATCATATATCTGCTGCAATACCTCCGCACGTATCATCTCATTCAACACAAACTCTTCGTGTTCCGTAGAAAGATAATTGGAAAGACCCGACTTCATGACAGAATCCCTTTGCAGCCGTTTTATATAATTGAGACAGGCATTGCGCGTACTGATATACAAAAATGCCTTGATGTTCTGCAGCGTCTCAAAATCCTGGTTCTTCTTCCACAACGTGACAAACACCTCCGTAACGACATCCTCTGCCGCCGGAATGTCCCCCAACAGACTTATAGCAAAATGACAAAGTGCGGGATAATATAGATCATGAAGCTCATGGAGAGCCCTCGTGTCGCCCTTCTTCAGCCGGGAAACAACATCTGCAGCGTTTTGTATCGTCATAGGAGAGGTTTACGGGTTAATGGTTGTTCAGGTAAATTATAGCTTAAATCACATATCTGCAAAAAAATAATAATATCCCGATTGGATAACTTAAACGGAGTTTCTAAATAATCGTACTTTAGACTACCGGAGCCGCCGAAGACGGCTCGTCCAAAGGACATACTATGCCTCTCCACCACACCTACCTATCCTATAACCAGCATCTCTATTCGCATTATTACCTGTGCCACTACCTCCCCGCATCCGCCGGCCGCGACAACCTCTCCCATAGCCTGCTGAGATTTAAAAAAGGAAGACAGCCTGACCTCGAAGGATGGCTCGACTGCTCCCTGGAGCTATTCGCCCAGGCCCCCATCCCGCCAGGCGCCACCATCATACGCGCCCTCCATCATCATGAGATCACCGTTTCACCCAACCCCTCCTCGCTCGACCTCCTGGGACAACAGTTCGCCCACCACCTCCGGCACCATTATCATCCCCAAATCCTCCAAAAGACCCACCCCAATCAGCCCATAAAACTATTTTCAAAACCCCGGCGGGAAGAAGCCCTCCAGGGACTCTACCGCATCGACACCACCTACCCCCTTCCCAGTCCCCCCGGCCACTGGCTGATCATCGACGATGTCCTCACCTCCGGCGCCACCCTCCGCGCCATCCTTCAGGCCCTCCACCAGGCCTATCCATCGTCAACTACCCCCATCGACATCTTTACCATGGCAAGGGCCACTACCACCCTACCCGCCCACTCCCCCCCCCTAAAAGGCCGGCATTATCAGTTCGGGGAGGATGATATGACCTGGACCCTGGCCGAAGACCCGGCCCCCTACTACTCTGTTTTACAGCTGAAAACCAGGATTCTCAGCGACGCATTCTAAGGGCCGTACATATTTTTATTTATCCTATGCAGCATTGACCAATACCCACTTGTCTCCATCCTTAGTAACCTGGTTTTGACAGATTTCAAAAAAAATTTGTTAAGTAAAATTTAATTTTTTTAACTTAGGTTCTTAATATAGCTAAACTTTTGCTTTATGACCATTCAACGCTTGCTTGCCAAAAGGGTAAGTATTCTCCTACTATGTGTATTTTTCACACTAACTGCATTCTCCCAAACAAAAACAATTACTGGTAAGGTTACTGACGACAAAGGCAATCCCATTCAGGGCGCCACAGTAACAGCTAGAGGCACCAAAGGCGGAGCTTCCACAGCTGCGGACGGCACTTACAAGCTGACGATCCCGACTACTGCAAAGACACTTGTCATTAGCTCGGTCGGCTTCACCCAGCAGGAAGTATCCATCGGTGAGCAGACTGCCATCGATGTATCGCTGGCAACTGCCCAGTCCAACCTTAACGAAATAGTCGTTATTGGCTACCAGGGAGTAAAGAAAAAAGACCTTACAGGTTCCGTTACTACGGTAACTTCCAAGGAATTCAACACGGGCGTCATCACCTCCCCCGACCAGTTGTTGCAAAACAAGGTTTCCGGCCTTGAGATCGTCAACAACAGCGGTCAGCCCGGTACGGCAACAACCATAAAGATCCGCGGTAACAGCACCATCCGCGGTACTGGCAACCCCCTTTACGTCATCGACGGAGTGATCCTGGATGGTCGCAATGCCCGCCCGGTACTTAACCTGGGCATCGGCGGTTTCGGTACCACTCCCGATGCAAACCCGCTGCTCTACATCAATCCGTATGATATTGCCGACATCACCATCCTGAAAGATGCCTCTTCTACCGCGATCTACGGTTCCCGAGGCGCCAACGGTGTGATCGTGATCACCACCAAAAAAGGCAGCTCCTCCGGGATCAAGCTCGAAGCAGGCCTCTCCGAAGGCTGGAACGTTGGCTATATGAAGAGATATGATAACCTCACCACCGGTGAATTCAGGGGCGCATTGAAAAAATATCAGCTGGATACGCTGACCAACTCACTGGACCACGGCGGCAGCGTCGATCCGTTGAAAGATATCACCCAGCATTCCACTATCCAGAACTATAATGTTGCTATCAGCGGCGGCAACGAAAATGGCAAGTTCCGTGCCTCCCTGCTGGCTTCCAAAACCCCCGGTTTCATCAAGACCAACCAGCTCGATAAATACATCGGCAACTTCGCCGGGTCCTATAAGTTCTTAGATAAAAAGCTCACCATTGACTTCGGCCTTATTGCCGCCCACACCCAGGAAAATATCGTGCTGGCGTCCAACACCGCCGGTTCCGCAGGTAACCTGATCAGCTCTGCCCTCCAGTGGAACCCCACACAGGGATACTATAACCCCGACGGTAGTTTCTTCGTATCGGGCAATGGCGTCGGTAACCCCCTTTCCCTGATAAAAGCCTATAACGACGTAGCTTTAGTAAATTCGTTCCTGGGCAATATCTCTGCGACATACAAGATAATACCTCATCTGGATTACAAATTCCTCTACTCTGTCAACGAGAGCAATGGTACACGTAATACCAACGTCGACGGCTTCATCCGCGGTTTCAGCCCTATCGATGGAGCAGGTGTCGGGATCATAGGTGGAGCGGGCCTTACGTCTCAAGTGCTCACCCATACGCTGCACTGGAACTCCGATATCTCCTCCGACCTGAACCTGGACGCCCTGGCAGGTTTTGAATACTGGAAATCCAATTTCAGCAACTCCCTGCAAGTAGGCCAGGGCTTCAATTTCAATCTCAACGAAAAACAGCTTCTGAATGCCCAGTACACCGATATCATGCAGGATGCGAAATCTGTCAGCAATCCCGTAATATTCAGGGACATCACGACAGAAGTACAATCTTACTTCGTACGCGCCGCTCTGAACTACAAGGATAAATATTACTTCACCGGTACCTTCCGCGCGGATGGCTCCAGTAAGTTCGGGTCTAATAACAAATACGGTTATTTCCCCTCCTTCGGTGCAAAATGGAACCTTATCAACGAGGACTTCCTTAAGAACAGCACCGCATTCAGCGCAATGGCCCTTCGCGGCACGTGGGGCATCACCGGTAGCCAGGACTTCCCGGCAGGTGCTTCCATCGCCCAGTTCTCTTTCTTTAGCTTCAACAGCGCAGCACAAACCAACGTCCCCAACCCCAACCTGAAATGGGAACAGACAAAACAATACGACATCGGTCTTGACTTCGGTATCCTGAAGAACAGGCTCAATTTCACCATCGACTATTACAACAAGAACACTACCGACCTGCTCTTTCAGAACATTACCATTCAGCCCGGCCCAGCCGCCACCTACTGGATCAACCTCCCCGGTCACCTGATCAATAAAGGAGTTGAAGTGTCCGTCAATGCCAATATCGTCAACCAGCAGGATTTTACATGGGACCTGACATTTAATTTGGCGCGCAACAGCAACAAGATCACGAATTTCGTTACCAGCGACGGACATACGGCCCTCAAGATCAACACAGGCCAGATCAACGGCCAGGGCGTATCCGGTACGCTGGGTCAGATCATCACAAACAACCAGCCGGTTGATGAGTTCTTCCTCAAGAAATTCACCGGTTTCGATCAGAATGGCAACCAGACCTACGAAGCTAACCCCAGCTTCGCCGGCGACCCCAACCCCAAATGGCTGTACGGTGGATCCACAACCCTCCGCTATAAAAAGCTGACCCTTACTATCAATGGTGGCGGCTCCGGCGGGTTCCTGATCTACAATAACACGGCTACCTCCGTTTCCAACATCGCAGGTCTTCTCCAGGGTAGGAACATCGATAAGAAAGCCTACAACTCAGCGGAAAAGCTTAGCAGCCCCGTGGCAGCTAACTCCCGCTTCCTGGAAAGTGGCAACTTCTTTAAGCTGAGAAATGCCAACCTCTCCTATAACATCGGGAACATCGGTCAGTTCGTCAAGAACGCAACCGTTTATGTGGCTGGCTCCAATCTCTTCGTCATCACTAAATTCTCCGGCTTCGATCCGGAAGTTAACATCGACAAGAGCCAGGGCGGCTATCCTTCCCGTTCCATCGAATATATCCCTTACCCCACACCAAGGAGCTTGGTGGTTGGCTTAAATTTCTCACTCTAAAAACTTTTTTAAACAGAATTGTATGACAACTTTTAATAAATTCAAACTCGCTACAGTGATCCTGCTCGTTGGAACGGTGGGGTGTACCAAGTTGAATGAAACCTATAAAACCACCGTACCCGGTGACCAGGCCGCACAGGCCCTCGGAGCATCCGGTACCGCCCTCTTGCTTAGCGCCGCTTACAACGATATCCCAACTCCCTTCGTCAACCAGGACCGGGTCTTCTCCCTGGAAGAGAACAGCACCGACGAATCGCTGGTTCCCACCCGCGGTGGTGACTGGGATGACAACGGCGTATGGCGCGTAGTTCATAACCATACCTGGAACGCCGACCACGACCAGATCCTCCAGGTATACAACCTGCTGAACAAAATGAACTTCGATGCCACTAACGTGCTCGGCTTCAATCCCAGCAAGGAACAAACCGCCGAAGCAAGGTTTCTCCGGGCTTTTGCATGCTACTACATATTCGATCTATACAACCAGTTCCCCGTCCGCAACCCCGGCGACAACCTGCTGAATGCCCCCAAAGTTTACTTCGCCGACAGTGCTGTCAACTGGCTCATCAGTGAGTTCACCGCCGCTCTCCCGGACCTGTCCGCTACAAATACGATGACCCAGGCCAACCCCGATGCCTGCCGCATCATGCTCATGAGATGCTATCTCAACAAGGGCGCATGGCTCCATCGCGCAGCACCGACCTTTGCCGACGCTGATATGCAGCAGGTAATCACCCTCGGCGCCGCAGTTATGGGCAATAGCAAATACAAGTACATGTCCAATTACTTCGGGAACTTCAATTTCAACAACGGTCAGTCCACAGAAGGTATCTTCGCCTATCCTTCCGCCTCTGGCGTGGCCACCAACAACCCCGGCGTACAGGCCCGTTGGATGATGACCTTCCACTACAACGAATATGACGGTCAGGCGCCCAACGCAGGTTGGAATGGATTCTCCACCATCGGAGACTTCTATAGCACCTTCTCCACGACAGGGCAGCCTGCTATTACTTTCAGCAGAGCCGATACCGTCCTCGATACCCGTCTCGGTGCCAGAACAACATCCGATTCCGTTTGCTTCGTTAATTCCGGCATCCGCCCCGGATTCCTGGTAGGACAACAATATGATCAGAGTGGCGTTGCCCTGAAGGATAGAAAGAAGAACCCGCTGGCCTTCGTTCCTACTATCGCCCCCACCATGATCGAACAGGGATCCAACCTCGAGGTCACTGGTATCCGCGTCGCCAAATATGTTCCTGACTTCTCCGACCCCTCCGGTAAATGGTATTCTTCCAACGCCGGCAACTGGCTAATGCTCATCCGTTACCCTGAAGCACCCCTGATGGTCGCAGAAGCCAAGCTCAGGCTGACCGCCCCGGATGCCGCCGGAGCCCTCACCCTCGTCAACGATCTGAGGACCGCCCGGGGCGCAGCACCCGTCGCTTCCCTGCCCCTCGTGAACGCCGCCAACGTCGACGACCCCAATACGCTTTTGGCTGAAAGAGGTCGTGAGTTCTACTGGGAGTCTTTGAGAAGAACAGACCTCATCCGCTTTGGCGTATTCAACGTACTCTGGCAATACAAACCCAGCGACGACCCCAAATACCTGATATATCCCGTTCCCAATCAGGCACTGGCTGTTAACCCCAACCTGAAACAAAATCCCGGATATTAACACTATCGTTTAAATAAGAATCGATAAATTGCAAAGGCCATTTCACAATGGCCTTTGTTTTTTTTGCTGCACGCACAATTTGCCATTCAAAACATGAAAATCGTCCAGTCCTTTCTTTTCCTTCTCTTCATCATCCTTTGTACCTGCTGCAATCACCCAAAGGACACCACCCTCTTTCAACTCATGGATAACACCGGCATCGACTTTAACAACAAAGTGGTGGATCAAAAACTGGACAACAGCTTCCTCTTCCGGAACTTCTACAACGGCGGCGGCGTAGCCGTTGGCGATCTCAACAACGATGGCCTCCCCGACATCTTCTTTACATCCAATATGGGCGAGAACAAGCTCTATCTCAATAAAGGCAATTTCCACTTCGAGGACATCACCCCCCATTCCGGTCTTGAACAGGACAGCATGTGGAGCACCGGCGTCGTGTTCGTGGATATCAACCATGATGGCTGGCTCGATATTTATGTATGCAACTCGGGCCATATGAAGACCGGCCACAGGAAGAACAAGCTCTACATCAACAACAAGAACCTCACCTTTACCGAATCTGCCGCAGCATACGGACTGGATATATCCGCCTATACCACCCAAGTCTCCTTCTTCGACTACGACAACGACGGCGACCTGGATTGCTTCATGATCAACAATAGCCCCATACCCGTCAATACCCTCAATAACGCCAATCGAAGAGACCTTCCCGAAGCCCAGTGGCCGGTAGCCGACTTCCTGAAAGGAGGAGGCGACCACCTGTACAGAAATGACAACGGACATTTTACGGAAGTCACCTCGCAGGCCGGTATCCACGGCACCCTCATCAGCTTCGGGCTCGGCGTATCCATAGGCGACGTCAACAACGACGGCTGGCCCGACGTCTTCGTATCCAACGACTCCTACGAAAGGGACTACCTGTACATCAATCAGAAGAACGGAACGTTCAAGGACGAGCTGGAAGATCGCTTCGACCACACCAGTTTTTCCTCCATGGGCGCCGACATCGCCGATATCAACAACGACGGCACACCCGAAATATTCACCACCGACATGCTGCCCGAAGATGACTACCGGCTCAAAACGTTGGGCGCCTTCGACAACATCGATCTTTATAACGCCAAGCTGAAAGCAGGGTTCTATCACCAATACATGAAGAACTGCCTCCAGCTCAACAACGGCCATGGCGGATTCTGCGACATCGCCAACTACAGCGGCGTATCCGCCACCGACTGGAGCTGGGGCGCCCTCATATTCGACATGGACAACGACGGCTACAACGATATCTTCGTATGCAACGGCGTGAACAAGGATGTGACCAACCTTGATTTTATGGACTTCTTTGCCAACGACATACTCCAGAAAATGGTGCTCACAGGCAAAAAGGAAGAAATAGACCAGATCCTCAAAAAAATACCCGTCAACCCCATGCTGCACAAAGCTTATCGCAACGGAGGCAACCTGCAGTTCGTGGATATGGGAAAGACCTGGGGCTTCGACCAGGCCTCCTTCGCCAACGGAGCCGCTTATGCCGACCTGGACAATGACGGTGACCTCGATCTCGTGATCAATAACGAGAACGGCCCCGCCTTCATCTATAAGAACAATGCCCGCGAGATCAATAAGAACCACTACATCAGTATCCAGCTCAAAGGCAAAGGGGACAACAATTTCGCCATCGGCAGCAAGATCCACGTATACGGCAATGGCCAGCTCTTTTATCGCGAATTGGTCCCCAGCAGAGGCTTCCAGTCCTGCGTGGACTACACCCAGGTCATTGGGCTCGGTTCCTTATCCCACATCGATTCCCTGATCATCACCTGGCCCGACAGGTCCATGACAAAAAAAATACACCCCGCCATCGATCAACGTCTGGTCATAAGTCAGGGCAATGACACCATCACCCGGACCCCGGATGCTTTATTACCCATCACACCCCTCCTGACCCCCGCCGGACACCCGTTCGACAAACATATAGAGGACAACTACGAAGATTTTAACCACGAGCTGAACCTTCCCAAAATGCTTTCCCGCGAAGGACCCAAGGCAGCCGTTGGAGACCTCGACGGCAATGGAACGGCAGATGTGATCATCGGCGGCACAGCCGATCATCCCGCACAGGTCTATTTTCAGGACGCGGAAGGGCGATTTGTAAAAAGACCCGAACCAGGCCTCGCCCAGTTCAGCGATTTTGAGGACGAAGCCATCCTCCTCTTCGATGCCGACAAGGATGGGGACCTCGACCTGTTCATCGGACCCGGTGGTAATAATAACCCACCCGACAGTCGGCAGATGCAGCTCCGGCTCTTCCTCAACGATGGCAAAGGCAATTTTACCCTGGACCCCAACGCCCTCCCCGGTACTACACAAGGGTCCAATATCGCCGTAGCTGCCGCTTATGACTTCAACCACGACGGCTATGCCGACCTCTTCGTAGGAGGCCGCAGTATCCCAAGGGACTACGGTTCTTCACCACGCAGCTACCTGTACGTCAACGACGGCCACGGCCATTTCAAGGATATGACCCCTACCCTCGCCCCCGACATCGCTAACATCGGCATGGTCACTGGCGCTACCTGGGCCGACATCGATAAGGACGGCGAAATGGAATTGATCATCACCGGGGAATGGATGACACCCCGCATCTTTCATGTGGGAAAAGATCATTTTACGGAAATGTCTACCAACCTCTCCTCCCTCTATGGCTGGTGGGAAGCCATCTCAGCAGCCGACCTGGACGGAGACGGCCTGCCAGATCTTGTACTCGGCAATATAGGAGAGAATTTCTACCTTCACCCCGACTCGGCACATCCCGTCAGACTATGGCTCAACGATTTTGACCAGAATGGCATCACAGACAAGATCCTCACCAGGTCCATCGACAATAAGGATATGCCTGTATTCCTCAAACACGAAATGGAACGACAATTACCTATCCTGAAAAAACAAAACCTCAAACATGGGGATTATGCCAAAAAATCTCTCCGCGACCTCTTGCCACAACGGACATTGGACTCTTCTCAAGTCAGGCTTTTCAACTACTGCAGCAGCATCATAGCCTGGAACGAAGGCAATGGCAAATTCACTATACAAAAGTTGCCGGTGATGGTACAGCTTTCCTCCGTCAATGCTATCCGCTGTACAGACATCGATGGAGATGGCATGCCCGACCTGGTCCTGGGAGGCAACGAGTATGGACTGCTTCCTCAATTTGGCAGACTGGACGCCAGCCGCGGACAGATATTGCTGAACGAAGCCCACCGTAACTTCCAATACCTGGATGAAGACCATTCCGGCCTTAGCCTCAAAGGCCAGGTCCGTGATATACAACCCATACCCGGAAAAAATAATAAGGACCAGTTCCTTCTGTTCCTTATCAACGACGATGTCCCCTCCCTTTTTAAGAACTCCATAAAGAATTGATCCCTGCCCTTTATGAAACAACTCCCACGCTCCATATTTCTTCCGCTTTGTCTTATCCTGCTGGGCTTTTCCGCCTGCCGGCACCATGTAGCCTCCCCCATCTTCGAAACGCTCGACCGGTCGGTAACAGGCATCGGGTTCAGTAATACCCTGCATCCCCACAATACATTCAATGTTTTCGACTATATGTACTATTACAACGGCGGAGGCGTAGGCGCAGGTGATTTCAACAACGACGGTCGCATCGATCTGTTCTTCGCTGCCAACCAGGAGAATGACAGGCTCTATCTCAATATGGGCGAAATGCATTTTAAGGACGTGACAGAAGCCGCGCATATCCCGGCGGCCAGCGGATGGTCCACAGGCGTCTCCATCGTGGATATCAACAACGACGGCCTTCTCGATATCTATATTTGTAAAGTAGGCCAGCTGACAGGCCTGCGCACAGCACACAACCAATTGCTGGTCTGCCAGGGCATCGGCCCCGATGGCGTACCCGTATATAAGGACGAAGCCGCACAATACGGACTCGACTTTTCAGGCTTCAGCACCCAGGCCGCCTTCTTCGACTACGACGGGGACGGCGACCTCGACATGTATCTGTTAAATCACTCCATCCATCAGAACGGGACTTTCGGCCCACGTACCCAAAAACTGTCTACCACCAGCCCCTACTCTGGTGACCGTCTCTTTCGCAACGACGGCAATGGCCATTTCACCGACGTCACCCGGCAGGCCGGCATCCACAGCTCCGTCATTGGTTTCGGCCTCGGCATCGCCGTGTCCGATATCAACCTCGACGGTTATCCAGACCTTTATATAGGCAACGACTTCCACGAGAATGACTACCTGTACATCAATCAGAAAAACGGCACCTTCTCCGATGAATCGACCAGCCGCCTCATGCATACCAGCATGTACTCCATGGGAGTGGACGTGGCAGACGTCAACAACGACGCCTTTCCCGAGATCATCAGCATGGACATGCTGCCCTACGACCCTTATATTCTCAAACGGTCCGAAGGCGAAGACTCATGGGATACCTACTTCCTGAAAATAAGCCTCGGCTACGGCTATCAATACACTCGCAATAACCTCCAGCTCAATAGGCGCAATGGTCACTTCAGCGAGATCGGCCTCTATGCGGGCGTCGCCGCCACCGACTGGTCATGGTCCCCACTCTGGATGGATTTTGACAACGATGGCAACAAAGACCTGTTTATCTCCAATGGCATACCCAAAAGACTCAATGACATCGACTATATCAACTTCGTGTCCGACCAGGAACTACAGAACAAAATGCGCAACAAAAGCCTGGATAGCAAGGATCTTAGCCTGATCGATAAATTCCCGCAGATCAAGCTCCCCAGCAAATTCTTTCGTAACATGGGCTCCATGCAGTTTGCGGATCTCCGCGACAGCATCGACGGCTCTCACCCCACCTTCTCCAACGGCGCCGTTTATGCCGACCTGGACAACGACGGCGACCTGGACATCGTCGTCAACAACATCGACGAGCCAGCCCTCATTTATAAGAATACCACCAATGACAAAGTGGCCAAAGCTTCCGTAGACATTACCCTGCATGGCGATGAGAAGAACAGGAATGCCCTCGGGGCCAAGGTCATACTCTTCACCGATGATCGTATCATCACCTGTGAAAAATACCCCGTAAGAGGCTTTCTCTCCAGCATGGAGATCCCCATACACATTGGACTGGATCGCATCAAGGTAGACTCCACCTGGCTCATCTGGCCGGATAACACCTGCCAGCGCATCGATCTTTCCACTCACCCCAAAAAGATGACCTGCACCTACAAAAAAGGCCTGCCCTTATTCGATTATACGATCCTGACAAACCATTGGAAAAACCCTACCCGCCCCATGGAAGATATCACACGCTCCACAGACCTCTTATGGCGGCACGAGGAGAACGATTTCCATGAGTTCGACCGCGAACCCCTCATTCCTCATATGCTTTCCACCGAAGGACCCGCGCTGGCCATAGCGGATATCAACAAGGACGGTCTGGAAGACGTTTTCATTGGTTCCTCCAAATGGAAAAAGAGCGCCGTTTTCCTGCAAACGCCTTCCGGGAAATTTATACGCACCACCCAACAGGCACTCGACATGGACAGCACCTACGAAGACGTCGATGCCTGCTGGACAGACGTCAATAAGGACGGTAACCTGGACCTCATAGTAGCCTCAGGTGGCAATGAATTCTTTGGCGCCGATCCGATGCTCACCCCAAGAGTCTACCTGGGTGACGGGAAAGGCCATCTCAGCCCGCTCGCCGGCGCATTCAACGGCATCTTCCTGAACGCATCTTGTGTATCTGCCTGTGATATCAACGGAGATGGCTATCCCGACCTTTTCATCGGTGGCAGATCTGTCCCATTCGATTATGGCCAGATACCCCGCTCCTACCTGCTGCTGAATGACGGGAACGGGAAGTTTACGGACGTAACAGAGCAATATGCACCCGGTCTCGGCACCGTCGGCTTTGTCACCTCCGCGCAATGGTTCGACCTTGACAAGGATGGCCATAAAGACCTGCTGCTTTCCACCGAATGGGGAGGACTGCTAGCCTTCTTCGATGAGAACAACCACTATGTAAAAAAAATACTGACGGATAAGAAGGGATGGTGGAACTTCCTGCTGCCCGTGGATATCGATGGCGATGGCGACATAGACCTTGTAGCGGGCAATCTGGGCCTCAACAGCCGCCTCCACGCCTCCGCCGAACAGCCCGTGCGGATGTATCATTACGACTTCGATAACAATGGGAAAAAGGAACAGGTAGTCACTTATTACCTCGATGGCCGCGAATTGCCTTTTGCCAATAAAAGTGAGCTGGAAAAGCAAATGCCTTCCCTCAAAAAGAGCTTTCTGTACGCAGATAACTTTGCAAAAGCCACGCTCACCGATATCTTCCCTCTTGAAAAATTGCAAAAGGCCGACACGCTCACCGCCGACTATTTTTCCAACGCACTCTTCATCAACGACGGCCACATGCATTTCCAGGCAAAAGCGCTCCCCTGGGAAGCCCAGCTATCGTCTTACCGCGACGCGCTCGTGGTCGACGCAAATCATGACAGTCTCCCGGATATTTTACTGGTGGGTAATTACTATGACAATAACATCCAAATGGGGCGGTACGATGCCGACTATGGCACGATCTTGCTCAATCAGGGGCATGATTCATTGACAGTCACACCTATCAATGGATTGGTCATCAAAGGACAGGTTCGTCATATCCATCCTATACGGATCAAAGGTACACCGTCCTATGTTCTGGTCCGTAACAACGACAGCGCCGCCGTGATCCGTTTCAGCGACAATAACAAACCTTAAAATACAGGGTAATACAACCAGGTAGACCATTTGGCAGTATCAGGCTGCTGAAGCCTGTCCGTAACAAGATACTCCCAGGGAATAGCCATCACCGTACGCTCATGATCCGCTACATATTCCCGAAAATGAACCCAACCCTCCCGCACGGAATGATCTCCCCCCTTTACTTCCGCGATTAGGAACTTGGCAGGGACCAGTCTTCTGAAATAAATATCTCCCTCTCCCTCCAAAGGCCTCTTTGTAGGAATGGCAGTCATCAATTGATACCCGCTGTCCGTCACTGGCGTGATATTATCCATGGGATAGCCACTTATTGACGTTCCTTTACGGGCAATATATTTCTTCAATTTGTCCAATTGCCTGTAAATATCCTGTGTAGTGGGGTAGTCCCGGTAAAAAGATTTGGTGGCTACCAGAAAAGTGTCCGGCGTCCCACCCCAACCCACCGTCATACCATAGATATTCTTTTCATTCTGCACAAATGGACGCAATTTCGAAAAAATGGTATTCATGTCATGCTTCAGCGCCCTGCCATAAAAATATTGACGCAGCCGGGAGAAAGGACTGGACCCGGCATCCAGATAACATTGCCAGTATATGGCCGACGAATCCTGCGTGGCAACGGATACTACGCTCATCTTCGTCTTTATCTCCTTACCCTCATGCAGGATCGATATTTCCGCCAGGGGATAATGGCTGGCATCCGGGTTGTAAATAGCACTACCATACCGGAAAGCCTTTTGACCATTTACTTCCGACAGCCCCCCCGGCCACCATTTCTCCCAACGCTCAGATTGCCCCACCTGCCGGAAAACAGCCTGTGCATTACATTTCATCATACCCAGGACGGAAACTTCCAGCCTTCCCGGAATAAAAATATATACAGCAGCCAGCGAACAAATTGCGACAGTGACAATACCAATGATCCATTTCTTCATATAGGGGATGAAAATAAACAATAATGTGTAAATTAGCCCCTAACGATTGTAAAATCATACAAGACTCATGCGAACCATTTCACTCTGCTCTCTTTTCCTGATCCTCACTTCCCTCGTCACTACAGCACAGTCCGATACCTGGACCATCAAGGCCGATACCATCGATCCCACACATTATTTCGGGGTCACTGTAGCCAACGGTATGATAGGTCTCGTATCCTCCGCCGTGCCCTTTTCGGCAAAGGACGTAGTGCTCAATGGCGCCTTCGACCTCTACGGCCGGGGCAGGGTCAGCAATATCCTGAAGACATTCAACTTCGTCAACATGTACCTCGACATCGATGGCCGCCGCATCGACAACCTCAGTCAGGTAAGCCACTGGCAGCAGAGCCTGGACATGAAGCACGCCTGCCTGACCACTCGCTTTGATTATGACGACAAGGCGTCCATCACCTACACCTGGTACAGCCTCCGTAATCTCCCCTATACGGCCCTGGTAGACGTCACCATCACCGCCAAAAAGGATATAGAGATCACGCCCGCCAGCGTCATGGAAGCCCCCGATATGCTAAAGGATGTAGAGAACTATTACAACGAGATTGACAGACCCCATGTCCGTATCTCGCTCCTCACCTCCACCGCCAAAAGCCCCACAGGCCGGCTGCTGATGGCCGCCTCCAACAGCTTCCTGTTCGACGAGCCGCACGGACAGGAACCCTCCGTCATCCATGAGATGTGGGACAACAACATGCACCTGGAAAAATTCAAAAAGACATTGACAGCCGGATCTACCTATCATTTTGCCGTCACCGGTTCCGCCATAACTTCCGCTCACAGCGACGATCCCCTCAACGAGGCGGAACGCCTCACCATCTTTGCAGCCCTCCAGGGCAGCCGCCGCCTGATAGAATTTCATAACAAGGCATGGGAAGATCTGTGGAAGAGCGATATTATTATTGAAGGGGACGACCAGACCCAGCGCGATATACGTCTCATGCTCTATCACCTGTACTCCTTCGCCAGGGAAGGCACCTCCTACAGCCTGTCCCCCATGGGCCTCAGCGGACTTGGATACAATGGCCACACCTTCTGGGATACGGAACTCTGGATGTACCCCGCCCTGCTGCTGCTTCAACCCCGTATCGCCGCATCCCTCATGGAATACCGCTTTCAACGACTCGAAGCAGCCAAACACAACGCCGCTTCGCATGGCTACAAAGGAGCCATGTTCCCCTGGGAAAGCGCCGCCAGCGGCAACGAAGAGACCCCCGTCTGGGCCCTCAGCGGCCCCTTCGAGCATCATATCACCGCCGACGTGGCCATCGCCGCATGGAATTATTATTCCGTGACACAGGATAAGACCTGGCTGCGTGAAAAAGGATACCCGATCCTGAAAGAGACAGCAGATTTCTGGGCCAGCCGGGTCGAACGCAATGGCCCCGGACATTATGATATCCTCAACGTCGTCGCAGCCGACGAATGGGCCGAGAATGTAGACAATAATGCCTTTACCAACGCCGCTGCCAAAGCCAATCTGCAATATGCCACCGACGCCGCTAAATTACTGGGCCTCGCCCCCGACCCCGATTGGATGGTCGTACATAATAATATACCCATCCTTCGCTTCGCGGACGGCATTGTAAAAGAACATGCCGCCTATCACGGGGAAAAGATCAAACAGGCAGATGTCAACCTCCTCGCCTACCCTCTGAAAGAAGTAACGGACCCCGCCGCCATCCGGAAAGACCTGGACTACTACCAACCCCGTGTAGGGGAAGGCCCCGCGATGACCCACGCTATTTTTGCCATCCTCTATGCCCGCCTCGGCTCACCCGATAAGGCTTACCTATCGCTCAAAGAAGGTTATACCCCCAATCTCCGACCTCCATTCGGAGTTATGGCCGAAACAGCCAGTGGAAATAACCCTTATTTCGCCACCGGTGCCGGAGGCATGCTCCAGGCCCTTCTCAATGGCTTCGGAGGTCTGGAAATAACCCCTACGGGTATCCAGCAATTAAGGACTAAACTGCCTTCTAAGTGGAAATCCTTAAGAGTCACGGGGGTCGGGCCCGGTCGGAAAGAATACATTGTAAAATAACCTCATTAGTAAGGAGTTAGGCGGTCTAAAACTTGGATTAAAAATTGGATTAAAATTGTATTTTAAATTAAACCGATTAAAATAATCACATTCTAACAGCCGTTATACCTTAACATTAGAATAACTTTTTCAATAATTGATTGTATTTTTATGCCGCCAAGACAGTTGCATGGAGATCTTTCATAATTTTAAAAGGCAATATGATCTCTAAAAAATCACTCTATTTCATGAAAAATCTCGTCAGAAACCTCTATTTTCTCATGTTTCTGAATGGTTTTCTCCTGGCATCCCTCTTTTACTTCAAAATGGAATCTACCTACGAGAACGGACTTTTCGCTTCTATAAAAGGTAGCATCGACAACAGGCTGGACAGCGACGACACACAGGACTCTATTTTAGTAAAGGCCATGACCACCTGCCATGACCTGATGAGCAACAGGGCCCCCGTATTCGAAGGCACCCGTACTCTCGGTCCCCAATCCGATTTCTTTCATGGCACATCCGTCGATCTGATGACTACCCAGGGCGCCTGTGGCAGCTATTCCCAGGTCATGGCCATGATACTTAAGACATATGACTACCCCGTCCGCATCGCCCAAATGAAGGTAGGCGGCGCCTGGGCAGCCCATAATATTGTAGAGGTAAAGACCCATCCATGGTTGGGTCGTCCTTGATCCCACTTTCAACGCCCATTGGGTTCGCCCCGATGGTCAACTCGCCAGCTTCGACGACGTACATAAGGACTGGGATTATTATTCCCGTCAGGTGCCCGCCACCTACGATCCGCAATACCGTTTCGACGACGTACGATATTCGAATTGGGGCAAGGTCCCCGTCATCATGCCCGCTCTCAAAGGCGCCCTTAATTTTATCATTGGCAAGGACAAGGCCGACACCATCTCTATGCGGACATGGTTCCTCCAGATATATTCCATCTATTTCTATATTTTCCTTTTCCTGTATATCCCGGTCTTTCTCTTCACGATCAGAAGACTTATACGGACCAAGGTATTTCCTAATCCGGACATTCCTTTAACCTTCAGTAACCTCATCAAATACATGCGCCCCATCGCGGCACGGCAAAGCACAGAATTCACCCGGTAGAAAGCAAATACCCTATCTTTGGCACGAAAAAAATAATAAATGCTTAAAGTAGGTGTTTTTGGGGTAGGCCACCTGGGGAAATTTCATCTTAACAACTGGAAGGAGATAAAAGCAGCGGAACTGGTAGGATTTTATGATCCCGATGACACCATCGCACAGGAGGTCTCCGAAAAATATCAACTACCCCGATTCCAGGACCCCGAACACCTGATAGACGCCTGTGACGTCGTCGATATCGTAGCGCCCACCCCCTTCCATTTCTCCATATGCGAAAAAGCAATTCGTAAAGGTAGACATGTTTTTGTGGAGAAACCCCTCGCAAACACCATGGACGAAGCCCGCGAGCTGGTCAAATTAGTAAAGGAATCCAATGTCAAGCTCCAGGTGGGACACGTAGAACGCTTCAACCCCGCTTTTTTGTCCCTGCACTCCCAACAACTGAACCCCATGTTCATTGAAGTCCATCGCCTGGCCCAGTTCAACCCGAGAGGAACGGAGGTTAGCGTGATCCTCGACCTCATGATCCACGACATAGATATCATCCTCAGCCTGGTAAAAAGTGAAGTAAAGACCATATCCGCCAGCGGCGTAGCCGTAATGACCGAAACCCCCGACATCGCCAGCGTACGCATCGAATTCAACAACGGCTGCGTGGCCAATCTTACCTCCAGCCGCATATCCATGAAGAAAATGAGGAAAATGCGCCTCTTCCAAAAGGACGCCTACATCGGCATCGACTTCCTCAACAAAAAATCCGAGATCATCCGACTCAAGACCCCGCAGGACCTGGACGCATTTGCATTCGACATCGAGACCCCAGGCGGAAAAAAGACCATCGCCCTCTCCAATCCCTCCGTACCCGAGGTCAACGCCATCCGAATGGAGCTGGAAAAGTTCTGCGAGGCCATCCTGCAGAACAAACCCACCAGGGTCTCCGAAGTAGACGGATTCAGGGCCATGGACATCGCCCATCAGATCCTCCGAAAAATAAAACACAATACTATCAATACCTGACCCCGGCATGCCGGCCTACAAAAAACCACATACTATTCCTATCCTTTGGTACATCGTCAGCGATTATGTCGCCGCATTGCTGTCCTCTATCATATTCCACTTCAGCCGAAAAATACTCCTGTCCGAACCCCTGTTCGCCAATGGCAAACTCTATTTGAACAGTCGCTTCTGGATGGGTACCATCACAATCCCTATCGCCTGGCTTATCCTCTATACCCTGGTAGGATCATATACCTCCCTGTATAAAAAATCCAGGATCAACGAGCTTACCAATACCTTTACCTATAGTATCATCGGCTGTACCATCGTCTTCTTTGCCATCGTTATCAATGACCCCGAAAAAGATTATCACTACTTCTACTACACCTATTTTATCTTTTTCCTCTCCCACTTCCTGCTCACGCTGGCTGGCAGGATCACCATTCTCAACAGGGTGCGCAGACAGATAAAAAAAGGATCCGTCGTATTCAATACCTTGCTGGTAGGCAGCAACGGCGTGGCGACAAAGATCTATAAAGACTCCAATAAAGCCCTGCGATCCTCCGGCTACTTCTACACAGGCTACGTCACCACTGACCAGCACAACAACGGCATCGCCAGATATCTTCCCCAGCTGGGCAGCGCCGAAAACATCGAAGCAGCCATCGACAACCATCATATCGAGCTGGTCGTCATTGCCCTTGAAAAGTCGGAAAAGGAGCAGGTGGAAAAAATACTCGAACGGCTCAGCAATAAGGACGTAGACATAAAGATCATCCCCAATACGCTGGATATCCTCTCCGGCTCGGTCCGTACCAGCAACGTAATGGGCGCCATCCTCTCGGACATACATACAAGCTTGATACCGGAATGGCAGCAGAATATCAAGCGGACCATCGATGTGTTGACATCCGTCCTGGGCCTGCTCTTCTTTTCCCCCCTTATCCTTTATACCATCCTTCGCGTCCGGCTCTCGTCCCCCGGCCCCATTTTTTATCTACAGGAAAGGATAGGCTATAAAGGGAAAAAATTCATGATCTATAAATTCCGCTCCATGTATCAGGACGCGGAAAAGGACGGCCCCGCCCTATCCTCACACAATGATCCTCGCATCACCAGCTGGGGAAAGACTATGCGTAAATGGCGCATCGACGAATTGCCCCAACTGCTCAATGTCCTGAAAGGCGAAATGTCGCTCGTAGGCCCCCGCCCCGAAAGACAGTATTATATCGATCAGATATACCAGCGTACACCCTACTTTCGTTATCTGGAAAAGGTCAAGCCCGGAGTGACATCCTGGGGCATGGTCCAATTCGGCTATGCGGAGAACATCGACGAAATGATCATCCGCATGAAATACGACCTGATCTATATTGAGAACATCTCCCTGGCCCTCGATCTGAAGATCATGCTGCATACCTTACGCATCATCTTTATGGGAAAAGGGAAATAAATTGAATAGCATGAAAATCGTCTTCCGCCTGCTTATACTTTCCCTCGCCCTGCACGGCTCGCCACTCATGGCCCGCAGCCCAAAGCTCGCAACTTCAACCTACTGGCAACAGGAAGTACGCTATGACATCCGGGTCACCCTGGACGATGCCGTCCACACCCTCAAAGGATTCGAGACCATGGTCTATAGCAACAATTCCCCCGATACGCTCCATTATATATATATCCACTGCTGGCCCAATGCCTATAAGGATAACAATACCGCGCTCTATCGGCAATTATCCCAATTGGAAGAACGCAGGAATAAGCTGAAAAAGATAAAAGAGAATGGCTACATCGACCAGCTCGCATTTACCGTCGACGGTGTCAAAACCAGCGCCGAAGCCGACAGCCAAAACACCGATATACTTAAATTGAGACTGCCCGCAGCCCTGGCGCCCGGGAAAAGCCTCACCATCGCAACCCCTTTTCTCGTCAAGATACCCTCCTATTTCTCCCGCATGGGCCACGAAGGGAAAAGCTATATGATCACCCAATGGTATCCCAAACCCGCCGTATACGACAACAAAGGCTGGCACCCCATGCCCTATCTCGATCAGGGTGAGTTTTACAGTGAATTCGGCAGCTTCGACGTCCATATTACCCTCCCCAGCGGATACGTAGTAGGCGCCACCGGCCAGCTCCTCACCAGCTCCGAGCTGGACACCTATAAACGCATTGGAGCAGCCAATCACATAAAACCTTCCTCCCCCGCTTCCTATAAACCCCCGACACAAGACGCCGGCGCCAAGACCCTCGACTACCACGCCGACAACGTACATGATTTTGCCTGGTTTGCCGATAAGGACCTCATTATACAATACGACACCCTGCAGTTTGCTTCCGGCAGAACCATCGACGTCTTCTCCTATTACCGCCCCGGTGGCAACAAGGAATGGGCCAATAGCATCTCCTTTATAAAGGATGCAGTCCTCCATTACTCGGATTGGATAGGCGAATATGCATATCCGGTAGTCAGCGCCGTGGAAGGCCCCGGCAATATCTCCTCGGGCGGCATGGAATATCCCATGATCACCCTGATCACCAGCCCCAAAGCCAGCCGTCCTGAGCTGGATGGCGTCATCGCTCATGAAGTGGGACATAATTGGTTCTATGGAATGCTCGGCTCCAACGAACGCGAGCACCCCTGGATGGACGAAGGCATCAATACCTTCTATGAATTCCGCTACGAAGCCGAAAAATACAGGTACAACGGCATCCTCGGCGACATGATACCCGACAGGCTCAAAAAACTGTCCGCGGACGATTTCCTCGCTTCCATCTACAATGTCATCAATCAGCTGAGGACCACCGAACCCATCGCGACCCCCGCGGCCGATTTCCCATCCGAAATGGACTACGGCCTGGTCATATACGCCAAGACAGCCGTATGGATGCACGTCATGGAAGAGGCCATCGGAAAAGATCAGCTGACAAAAGGCATGCACGCCTATTTCTCCGCCTGGAAATTTAAACACCCTTACCCGGAGGATATGCAGGCAAGCCTCGAACAATCCACAGGGAATAGCCTCGACCAGTTTTTTAGTATGCTGCATAATACAGGATCATTCTAGTTATGAAGAGAATGCTTTTATTCATATTCTTATCATGTACATTACAACTGAATGCTCAGCGATACTGGCAACAACAGGTCAACTATACCATCGACGTCTCCCTCAATAACATCGAATACACGCTGGACGGCTTCGTCAAAATGGAATACATCAACCATTCTCCCGACACGCTGTCCTATATCTGGATACATTGCTGGCCCAACGCCTACAAGAATGACAGAACGGCTTTTAGCGAACAACTGCTCGCCAACGGTCGCACAGATTTCTATTTTTCCAACAAGGACAGAAAAGGCTATATCAATCGGCTGGACTTTAGCGCCGACGGTGTCAGGGCCCGCATGGAAGATCACCCACAGTATATTGATATCGTAAAAATTATTTTGCCACACCCCCTTCCCCCCGGCAAAAAGGTCCTCCTCACCACCCCCTTTCACGAACAGCTGCCCTTCAACTTCTCCCGGGGAGGCCACGCCGACGGCGCCTACCAGGTCACCCAATGGTATCCCAAACCCGCCGTATACGACAAGGATGGCTGGCACCCCATCCCCTACCTCGACCAGGGTGAGTTCTACAGCGAGTTCGGAGATTACGACGTACGCATCACCGTCCCAAAAGCCTACACCATAGCCGCCACCGGCGAACAGCAGCCCGGCGCCACGCCGGAACAGGCCTCTCCCGGCGCCCAGCCCACCAAAACGGTCCGTTATACCCAAAAAAACATCCACGACTTCGCCTGGTTCGCCGATAAAAAATTCCTGGTAGACCACGACACCCTCCACCTCCCCTCCGGAAGGACCATCGATATCTACGCCTATTACCGGCCCTCCGCCAGATCCACCTGGCAGTATGCGACCCGCTATATAAAAGAGGCCGTACGCTTTCGCTCAGCCCTCATCGGAGAATATCCATACAACGTAGTCAGTGCAGCCGAAATAAAAATGGGCTCGCCGGGAGGAATGGAATACCCCACTATCACGGGCATCACAGACCAGCTTACAGCAAAAGAGCTCGACCTCCTCATCGAACACGAAGTAGGCCACAATTGGTTCTACGCCGCACTGGCCACCAACGAAAGACGCTACCCCTGGATGGACGAGGGCATCAATACCTACTACGATCGCCGCTATGAAAAAATGAAATACCCGGCGCCCGCATCGGCGCCCGCCCGTCCTCAAAAACCCGGACACGCCAATAACGACTGGCTGCTGAAAAAAATGCCCCAGGACCAGGACCAGCTTTTTCTCAATATACTGGCAACAGAAAAAAAGGATCAGCCCGTCTCCACCTCCTCCGAAGATTTTACATCCACGAATTACGAACTGATCACCTACGCCAAAGCCGCCAATTGGGTCGAAGCCCTGGAAGACAGCCTGGGCCGCCCCCTCTTCGACAGCTGTATGCGGACCTATTATGAACAATGGCAATTCAAACATCCCTATCCCGAAGACTTCCGGGCCGTCATCACAAGTACCAGCCATAGAGACCTGTCATCCCATTTCGCACGATTGGACGAAAAAGGCGCCCTTCCACCGCTGCCAACACATAAAAAGATACAGCCTGCCTTCCTCTTTTCCCTCCGCCATACGGATAGCATCGAGTATATCAATTTCCTGCCGGCATTCGCCTACAATAAATACGATCAGTTGATGGCGGGTATCGTGGTCCACAATTATGACCTTCCCTTCAACCGCTTCCAGTTCCTCGTAGCGCCATTGTACGCCACCGGTAGCAAACAGCTGAATGGCATCGGCGGTATCAACTATAATTGGTATCCCGACACCCATATAAAAAAACTCACCCTTTTCCTCTGGGGAGAAAGATTTTCCTCGCTCTCTGGCGTCGACACCAATGGACATAAATTATTCGGCGGTTATTACAAGCTGACACCGGGTATCCGCATTACATTGAACAATCCATCCCCCCGCAGCACCACCCGCCAATATGTCGAATGGAAAACCTTCCTCATTGGAGAAAAAGGCCCCGATGGCTATGTGACCAAAAGCACCGACACGATTACTTCCTATGTCAAAGGCATGGGCAAATACGATTTCCGCTATCTCAACCAATTGAGCTTTCACGCAGAGGACAACCGCGTCCTTTATCCCTGGCAGACGCTCCTGCAGATACAGCAGGGCGATAGGTTCTACCGTGTCAACTTCACCGGGAACTACTTCTTCAATTATTCAGAAGGAGGAGGCATGAACCTCCGCCTCTTCGCCGCCAAATTTGGCTACCTGGGTGGTAAGGATGAAAGCCTCGGCCTTGCCTTCTACCAGCCAAAACTTACGGGCGTTGGCGGCAATGAAGACTATACTTACAGCAATTACTTTATAGGCCGTAACGAATACACGGGCTTTGCCAGCCAGCAGATCATGCAGCTGGATGGGGATCTCAAAATACGCGTTCCCAGTTTCCCCTGGCTGGAAGGCCGCTCCGATAACTGGGTCAGCTCCCTTAACCTTACCAGTACGCTCCCAGCCTCCATCGTTCCCCGCTGGCTGCCCCTCAAAGTATTCTTCGGCGTTGGCACCTATGCCGATGCATGGAAGGCAAATGCCCTCACCAGCCGCTTCCTTTATGTGGGAGGCCTGCAGCTATCCCTCTTTCATGATATCCTTAATTTCTACGCTCCCATATTTTATAGCAGCGACTTCGGCGACCAGCTAAAGACCCTCTCCGATCAGAATACCTTCTGGAAAAAAATATCTTTCAGCATCGACATTCAAAACGTCCGTCTCCGAAAATTTTTCGGCAACCTCCCATTCTAATCTTACCATGCATTCCATCCGCTATTTAAAAAGAAAAGAGATCGACACCCTTAAATGGGATCGATGCATAGCGCAGGCGCCCAATGGATGGATTTATGCACGCTCTTTCTACCTGGACAGCCTTGGACACTGGGATGCGCTCATCGACGGCGACTACGAACACATCATGCCCTTGCCGGTAAAAAGAAAATACGGCATGCCCTATATCTATATACCGCCTTTTACAGGCCAATTGGGGATCATTGGACAAGCTCCGGTGACACAGGCATTGACAAACACGTTCATCCGCCATATTCCCCGCCGTTTCCTGCTGGCGGACATCATGCTTAATGAAGGGGATCCTCCCCCCTCATTGTCTGTCGCCCAATCGATACAAAGGATCAATTTTACCCTCTCCCTGAAAGAAGATTATACATCCATTTACAGTCAGTACTCCAGGGATGCTAAAAAGAATCTGAAAAAAACACAGGCACAAGGGCTATTACCTTGTTTCGATATTGCCATGACAACGATCATACAGCTATACAGGGATGCTTACGGGGCCAGGAACAAGGACCTCTCGGCCACAGCCTATGATAAGATGGCCCGGCTGGGTAACGAATGTATACGCAACGGGTCCGGTTTCACGATGGGCATTTGCCATCCGGAAGGCCAATTGCTGGCAGCCGCTTTTTTCGGAATGGATGAAAAACGTATCTATTATATACTGGGCGCCCCCAGCCCCGAAGGCAGAAGTCTCCATGCCGTCCACAGCCTCATTGACGAATTGATAAAGAAATATGCAGGTACTGGCATCACCTTTGATTTCGAAGGTTCGGATATCCCTTCTGTTGCAGCTTTCTATCGCAAGTTCAATCCACAGGCAATGCCTTATCACTTTATTCAGATCATCCGCCCACGCCTCCTTCGATTATTCTTCCGGCAACGATAAGATCCGTAGGAGTAGTGATCTTGATATTATTAGCCTCCCCCTCTATCAAACTCACCTTCCCTCCATTCGCCTCCACCACCGAAGCCTCATCCGTAAAAGACTCCTGGTAAGGCTGTGAATAGGCCGGCAGCAGGACACTGCTCAAAAAGGTCTGCGGCGTCTGCACCAGCTTGACCCGGCTGCGATCCACCGAAACACTTTCCTCTCCCGTCACCACCCGTATACTGTCCTTCGAGTCGACAACAGGTATAGCGGAACCCAGACGGACAGCCTGCTCATAACAACTATGCACCAACTCCGCAGACAGGAGGCACCGGACCCCGTCATGTACAAAGACAACGGCTTCTTCCCGCTCGGCCCCATCATCCCGGCCACCAGCCGAACTGCGGATGATCTGCAGCCCGTTGTATACGGAATGAAAACGCGTTGCGCCCCCGGCCACCGTCCGGATACGATGAGCCGCCCCCGTAGCATGGACCATAGTCCTGGCTGTTTCCATATGCTCTTCAGGCGCTACGAGAATAATATCCATATCCTCATACGCCTCTAAAAAAATCTTTAATGTATACCAGAGAACAGGTTTGCCATGCAGGAGAAGAAATTGCTTGGGCACCTGTGTACCCATACGCTGTCCCGATCCACCCGCCACTATGACTGCGTATTTTTTCATTGCACCTTGCTTTTTCCGCCCAGCAACAGTCTGCATTCATGCAGCAGCCTGTCCTTATCGATGGCCGCCGTTCCCACTTCCTCACAGACCAGCCCTCCCGCGATATTGGCGATCTCAGCCATCAGCCGGATATCCTTTGTCACAGCGTATACAAGGGACGCCACGGCGATTACCGTATCCCCGGCCCCGCTGACATCAGCTATATTGCGCAGATGAGAAGCAATGATGCCCGACTGATTTTCATGCTGATAAAAGACCCCCTTTTCCGATAACGTAATAAAAGAGACGGCATGCTGAAGTTTTTCAGCCAGCTGATCATGTATCACCTGCAGGGTAGGCAGCTTCACGTCTTCCAAAAGAAGGTTCAGCCCCTCCTTTACTTCCTTGAGATTGGGTTTGAAAATGGTTACCCCCTGATAAGAAAAGAAATTCTTCCTTTTTGGATCGACAGTCGTCACGACACCCGCCTTGGCGCACAAAGCTATTGCTTCCCGGATCACCCTCGCCGTAAGCACCCCCTTGTTATAATCCTCGAATACCATCACCTGTGGCTTCTCTTCCTCTATATACTTTGCTACCTGTGTCAGCAGCTTGTCCTCATCCTCCGGGGATAGGTCCTGCGTCGTCTCCGAATCCAGCCGCAGCATCTGCTGATTCCGGCCCATAATTCGCGCCTTATTGGTGGTGATCCTGGTATTGCTTTTATCTAAATATCCCGTATCGATCCCCTCTTCCCTCAGCAACCCCTCCAGGATCTTGCCTTCCTCATCCGTACCGATAGTGGAAAAAGTAGCCACTTTCGCACCCAGCGAAACCAGGTTCAACGCCACATTCCCCGCTCCGCCAATTCGGTATTCTTTTCTGTCCAGGCTCACCACAGGCACCGGCGCCTCGGGCGAGATACGCTCTACATGCCCCCACCAATAGGTATCCAGCATGACATCCCCAATGACACCCGCCTTGATCTTTCCAAACGCCTCGAATAGTGTATTAAATTCCATGATTAGTTGACTAAAGGTTCTCTCTTTCTCGATACCGCCACATAATATATAGGTATCCCCACCAGCACGATCCCCAACCCCCATGTTGCATACAGCGGTTTTTGAATGATCAGCGCCACACAGAACACCAGCGCTAATACTATATAAATGGCCGGCAGCACAGGATATCCAAAAGCCTTATACGGCCTCTCCATCCCGGGCTCCCTTTTACGAAGCACAAAGATACCGATTACGGTCAATGCGTAAAAGGCCACGGCCACAAAAGAGATCATATCCAGCAGGTCGCCATACTTCCCGCTAAGACAAAGCAGGCTGGCTACAAGACATTGCGCCCACAAAGCCCAGCCGGGAACGGCATTCTTATTCAGCTTGCCCGCCTCTTTGAAGAACAGCCCGTCTTGCGCCATCGTATAATATACGCGCGCTCCCGCTAATATCAATCCATTGTTGCACCCGAAGGTCGATACCATGATCATGGCGGCTACGACAAACGTCCCCGCATGTCCGAAGATCACATTGGCAGCAGCCACCGCTACCCTGTCCTGGGGCGCCGTTGCGATCTGGTTCAAGGGCAGCACGCTTACATACATCAGGTTGGCCGATACATAAATTATCGTAATGATCAGCGTACCTAAAAAAAGACTGAGCCCGATGTTCCGCTTGGGATTCTTCATCTCACCCGCAATAAAAGTGACATTGTTCCAGGCATCGCTGGAAAAGATAGAGCCGGTCATGGCCGCTGCAACAGCTCCCAGCACAGCCAACCCGATCACGGGATTGCTGCCTATCACGCTGTCCCCGGCTTTTGAAACCGCCAGCGAATGCATATTCCATGCATCCGCCCAGTTCATCTTCCAGACATCATGCCGCGCTCCCAGAAAAAGACCGAACACGATAAGCCCAAAAAGAGACAGTAATTTCGTAACGGTAAAAATGGTTTGTATCCACTTGCCGGATTCGATGCCCCGGGTATTGATATAAGTTAACAGGACAATCAGCAAAATAGATATGAGCTGGCCATAATGTACCTGAAATTTCCCCGCCTGAAAAAATATATTGTCGTCCGTCCATTCCAATGGATGAAAAAAGTACCCGGAGAATTTGGAAAAGGCCACCGCCACAGCGGCTATCGTCCCGGTCTGAATGACGGAAAAAAAACTCCAGCCATACAAAAAGCCCGTCAGCGGATTATAAGCCTCCCGCAGATAGACATACTGGCCGCCAGCCTTGGGATACATGGCGCTCAGCTCCCCATAGCTCATGGCCGCAGACAAGGTCATAAACCCTGTGATCAACCATACAAAGATCAGCCAACCGGCACTGCCTACATTTCGGGTAATATCCGCACTGACAATAAAAATACCGGACCCAATCATGGAGCCGGCTACGATCATGGTCCCGTCCAGCAGTCCCAGGGACGGTTTAAAAGTTTTGGTGGGTTCTGTCATAATTTGATTATAGAAGTTTTCAACGGCTCTTTAGTCCGTCAGGACCTCAATATAATCAATTTTTTTTCTTATATCCCGCATTCAACCCATCTACCAGATCAGGCGTGATGTTATAAACAGAATCTTTATAATATATGAAACTCCCGGGATCGTACTCGAAAATGAAGGAGTAGTTCCGCTGTTTATTATAGATTTTTAAAAAATCTTCCACTTTCTTGCGTATAGAGGTCTTGAAGTCCTCCGTGCTCCTGTAATAGGCCTGCTCCAGCGCATCCTTGCGGGCCTTGAAGTTCTGCTGCATGATAGCAATCTCCTGCTGCGCCTGCTCCGCCTCCGCCTGGGTAATGTTATTACCCTTCTGACGCCATACATCCACCTTCTTTTGATTGCTCCTGTCCAGGCTGCTCAATTCCATATTCATGGCATTCTCCTGGGTCTTTAGCTGGGCCTGGGCATCCTTGAATTCCGCATAATGCGCCTCCAGCGTATCCATATCGAAATAGGCTATCCGAAATGCATTAGGCGTATTCCGCTGCTCCTCCTGCTTGGATATCGTCTTTAACTGTTCCGTATGATGCGCAAACAGGTAGAACAATACGCCACACAATACCAGGGATACAACACTTAAAATAGTAGCTAATTGCTTCATAAACGCGAATATAAAAAAAGTAGGAGGTTAAAGCCTCCTACTTTGGTTTTTTTTAACATATCTTATTAGAGGTTATTCCTCATCATCGAATTGCATGGCCTCACGGGTAGTTTGCAGAAGCTCATACTCCTCCTTGCTGCCCACGATCATGTTTTCGAAGTCACGCAGCCCCGTACCTGCCGGTATCGGGTGACCGGTAATAACATTCTCCTTCAGACCCAGCATATCATCGCTCTTGCCCTGGATGGCGGCAGAGGACAATACCTTCGTGGTTTCCTGGAAGGATGCAGCCGAGATCCAGCTTTGCGTACCCAATGATGCCTTGGTGATACCCAGCAGCAACGGTGCAGAAGTCGCAGCCCTGGCGTCACGGAACTCAGCCAGCTTCTTATCATTCCTGCGGAGGATGGAGTTCTCTTCCCTTACTTCCCGGAGACTTACGATCTGCCCGGCTTTCAGCTTGCCGGATTCGCCCGGGTCACTGATCACCTTCTTATCGAAGATCCAGTCATTTTCTTCTAAGAACTCGAACTTGTCTACCGTATCTTCTTCCAGGAATCGCGTATCGCCTGGGTCTACAATGGTCAGCTTACGCATCATCTGACGTACGATGACCTCGATGTGCTTGTCGTTGATCTTCACACCCTGAAGACGATATACTTCCTGGATCTCATTCACAACATATTCCTGTACGGCAAACGGGCCCTTGATAGAAAGGATATCCGCAGGTGCTACCTGTCCATCGGACAGCTGAGCGCCGGCCTTGATAAAGTCGCCATCCTGTGCCAGGATCTGCCTTGTCAGCGGTACCAGGTACTTCTTCACCACACCGTCCCTGGCTTCAACGATGATCTCACGGTTACCACGCTTGATATTACCAAAAGCTACTACACCGTCGATCTCGCTCACGATAGCCGGGTTGCCCGGATTACGCGCTTCGAACAATTCCGTTACACGGGGCAGACCACCGGTGATGTCCCGGAGCTTACCCAGTACACGGGGTATCTTCACGATTACCTGGCCTGCCTTCACATCATCTCCTCCTTCTACAATGATATGCGAACCTACAGGCAGGTTGTATGTCTTGACCTCCTTACCGCCTTCGATATTGATGGTCGGGATCTTTGTCTTGTCCTTGGTTTCGATAACCACCTTTTCACGGTGTCCGGTCTGTTCGTCAGCCTCTTCACGATAGGTGATACCTTCGATGACGGCATCGAACTTTACAGCACCTGCTATCTCGGAGATCACGACGTTGTTGAAGGGGTCCCATGTGCAAATGACCTCGCCCCTGGATACCTTCTGGCCATCCTTCACATTCAACGTTGCGCCATAAGGCACGTTGTTGGTGATCAGCAGACGGTCATTCTTCACATCCATGATACGAACCTCACCCGTACGCCCGATAACAACCTGTACCTTGGCGCCTTCGTTGTTTTCAGCCACAACCGTTCTCAGACCGTCGAATTGTACGGTTCCTTCGAACTTGGCCGCCATGGTGGATTCCACCGAGGCGGAGCCGGCAACACCACCCACGTGGAAGGTACGAAGTGTCAGCTGCGTACCAGGCTCGCCGATGGACTGGGCTGCAATGATACCCACCGCATCACCCTTCTGGGCCGTATACCCTGTCGCCAGGTTCTTACCATAACATTTCACACACACGCCACGCTTGCTCTCACAGGTCAGCACGCTACGGATTTCCACCGTCTCGATACCGGAATCTTCGATAGCCTTGCCGATCTCTTCCGTAATTTGCTCACCGGCACTGACGATCAGCTTGTCGGAAGCAGGATCGTATACATCATGGAGTGATGTACGTCCAAGTATCCTGTCATATAAAGGTTCTACGATATCTTCATTGTCCTTAAGGGCAGAAGTGGCGATACCACGCAGGGTGCCGCAATCCTCTTCCGTAATGACCACATCCTGCGCAACGTCCACCAGACGACGGGTGAGGTAGCCGGCATCGGCCGTTTTCAAGGCCGTATCCGCCAGACCCTTACGGGCGCCGTGTGTAGAGATGAAGTAATCCAATACGTTCAGACCACCCTTGAAGTTGGACAGAATGGGGTTTTCGATGATCTCGCTACCCGTGCTGCCGGACTTTCTGGGCTTGGCCATCAGACCCCTGATACCAGCCAGCTGCTTGATCTGCTGCTTGCTACCACGGGCGCCGGAATCCAGCATCATGTACACGGAGTTGAAACCCTGCTTGTCCGAGCTCAGCTCATGGATCAGGGTCTCCGTGATGCGGGTATCCACACGGCTCCAGATGTCGACGATCTGGTTGTAACGTTCGTTGTTCGTGATCAGACCCATATTGTAGTTGTCCCACACCTCATTCACCTCACCCTTGGCATTCTCCAGCAATTCTTCCTTCGTATCGGGAATGATCAGGTCATTGATATTAAAGGACAATCCACCACGGAAGGCCATACGGAAACCAAGTTGCTTGATATCATCCAGGAACTTCACCGTCTTGGGGATATTCGTCCATTTGATGATATTACCGATGATCTCCCGGAGGGATTTCTTCGTCAGCAGGGCATTCACAAAACCTACTTCCGTAGGAACGAACTGGTTGAACAGTACCCTTCCCACCGTAGTCTCGAGCAGCTTGTTCTCCAGCTGGTCATTATTGCCTCTTACCTGTGTCTTGACCTTTATATAAGCGTGCAGGTCTACACGTTGCTCGTTATAAGCTATAATTACTTCTTCGGCACTGTAGAAAATCTTGGCTTCACCTTTCACCTTCTCCTTGTCTGTAGACTTCCGGCCCTTGGTGATATAGTAAAGACCCAACACCATGTCCTGGCTGGGCAGCGTGATAGGCGTACCATTCTGCGGGTTGAGAATGTTGTGAGAAGACAGCATCAGCAGCTGCGCTTCCAGGATGGCCGCGCTGCTCAGCGGTACGTGAACCGCCATCTGGTCACCGTCAAAGTCGGCGTTGAAGGCCGTACACACCAGCGGGTGCAGCTGAATAGCCTTACCTTCGATCAGCTTGGGCTGGAAGGCCTGGATAGACAACCTGTGCAGCGTTGGAGCACGGTTCAGCATCACCGGATGCCCTTTCAATATATTTTCGAGGATATCCCAAACAATGGCTTCTTTCTTGTCTACCAGCTTCCTGGCGCTCTTCACCGTCTTTACGATACCCCTCTCGATCAGCTTGCGGATGATAAAGGGTTTGAACAGCTCGGCAGCCATGTCCTTCGGAAGACCGCACTCGTGCAGCTTCAGCTCAGGCCCTACAACGATAACGCTTCTGCCGGAGTAGTCCACGCGTTTACCCAACAGGTTCTGACGGAACCGGCCTTGCTTGCCCTTCAATACGTCGCTGAGGGACTTCAACGCACGTCCACCCTCCGCCTTTACGGCATTGGACTTACGGCTGTTGTCGAACAGAGAGTCGATCGCCTCCTGCAGCATACGCTTTTCGTTACGTAAGATCACCTCAGGAGCCTTGATCTCCAACAATCGCTTCAGACGGTTGTTACGGATGATCACCCTGCGGTAAAGATCATTCAGGTCGGAAGACGCAAAACGTCCGCCATCCAGCGGTACCAGGGGACGCAGTTCCGGAGGTATCACCGGAATATATTGCATTACCATCCACTCGGGACGGTTCGTGATCCTGGAATTGGCATCCCGGAACGCTTCTACCACGCTCAGACGCTTCAAGGCATCCGCCTTGCGCTGCTGGGAAGTCTCATTGGCGGCAGCATTCCGCAGATCAAAGGACAGCTGATCCAGCTCGATCCTTTCCAGCAGATCATGTACTGCCTCCGCTCCCATCTTGGCAATGAACTTCGCGGGATCTTCATCCGGCAGATACTGATTGTCCTTTGGCAGGGTGTCCAGTATCTCTAAATATTCTTCTTCCGTGAGCAGGTCGCCGTAATTCTGCCCCTTATCCGTACGGATACCAGGCTGGATCACGACATATCTTTCATAATAAACGATACTTTCCAATTTCTTCGAGCTCATGCCCAATAAATAACCGATCTTGTTAGGCAGGGACTTGAAGTACCAAATATGAACTACAGGCACCACCAGCTTGATGTGGCCCATGCGTTCCCGGCGCACCTTCTTCTCCGTCACCTCCACACCACAACGGTCGCAGACAATGCCCTTATACCGGATCCTCTTATACTTGCCGCAGGCGCACTCGTAATCCTTCACAGGACCGAATATACGCTCGCAGAACAGCCCATCCCTTTCAGGCTTGTACGTGCGGTAGTTGATGGTTTCCGGCTTGAGGACCTCCCCGTAGGACCTTTCCAGGATACTGTCGGGAGAAGCTAATCCGATGGTGATTTTTGAGAAAGTGGCTCTGGGACGATTTTCTTTTTTAATAGCCATATTGCAATATGCGGTTTTTTATACTGATAACCAATAAGTTAGGCTCAACGCTCAGGATCGAGCTACCCACTGAGCCCAAATTAAGGAGGGCAAAGGTACGAATTTAATTAGAAATAACATTAACCCAAAATCTTTTACAGCTCTCTTTTGGTTCGCCCTTCGCCCCCCTTTTTGGTCCCCCGGTCAACCACCGGGCCAGCCACTAAAAAACACCTGCTTAGCTCAAAAGGTTCAGCTCACAAAGTTCAGCTCTCCGGCAAATGTCTGACGGAGTATCTTACCTTCCTTCATTATAAAAGTGTCGGTCGCAAACGGCACGACAAGGCGTGGCGTCCTGGCATGCCAGACGATCAGTATCAATTCGTCCACGACTACCGTTTTGTCCAGCTCAAAAGAGGTCTGCAGCTTGGGAAAATATACTATCAGGTCCGTAAAAAAACCCTCAATCTCCTTTGGGCCTGAATAGGTCCCCTGCGGGGTCACCATGACGGACTCCTCCGTATAGTCGGACATCAACGTCTTCAGGTCATGCTCCATAAACGCGTTCAAATGCCGCGTCAGAATAGCCCTGGAAACATTGTTCAGGGTTTTTGGCTCGTTTAGATCTTTTATCATATGCTTATAAATTCATCGTTCAATACAATAGACATATCATACTGCTCCACCCGCAGCGACTCAGGCAACACACCATATCTCACCGGTATATAACTGGCAAGCTCAGAATTCAAAAATTCCTTTCTTGCAGCTTGATCCTCAAATATATAGATCCCACTAATGGCGCCTGTGGAGACTTCGCTCAGGTAGTATTTCTGAATAAGACCGGGCACCTCCCTGAAAGCTTCCAGGTCCTCGGAACAGATGGTCATCAGCTCCTCCGCACTAAAAGAGGACTGGAATTTCACCGACAATACCGCTTCCGCGTTTTTCATTTCAGCTGATTTATTGATTAAGAATGTCCGGAGAACGGAACCGGGGATCCGTTCCGGTAAACAGCAAAGGTAGAAGCAGAGGATGCCCCACCTGTCGACTGAACAGCCGCAAAAATCGACTCTGCGGTCTAAATTCCGGCCACGGGCGTCCCGGAATGCTGCTGGCGGTATTGTAATGGCGTGAGCCCGTATTTGGACTTGAATACCCTGATAAAATGAGAAGTATCCTCAAATCCACATTCCAAAGAAATATCGTGTACAGGCAGGTCCGTGCCCAGCAATTTCCGATGAGCATGCTCAAGCCTCCTCGATTTAAGCCAGGCTGCAGGAGTGGTCCCATAATGCTGCCCGAAAGCTTTTTTAAAGGTGGTCAGGCTCATATGACACAGCCGGGCATAATCCTTCAATTGGAGATTATAGGCGAAATTGGCTTCCATTATCCTTCCCATATGGAATTCCCCATCCCGGGTCAGCGATAGGAAATAGTCCGTCAGCTCCCGGTGCTTTTCATGGTGGAACAGGCTTAAGAGCAGCTCTTCGAATTTCAGCAGCAGCAGCTCTTCATGCGGTTTCTCGGACAGGGACAAATAACTCTGGATGGATTGGTAGTAGCTCTTCAGCAATACATCCGGCTCCACCCGTAGGACCGCATCCTGCTCGGAAATATCCTGCTCCGGCGCATTGGTCAATTCTTCATGTTTCAATAAGAATGCCCGGATGAAATCGTCCGGGATAAACATGAATATGGCGCAGAACTCCTCCTCGAAGAATTGATGAGATAGATTCGCGCCTTTTTTAATAAAGAGGATATCCCCATCGTTCACCTCATACGTATGGTACACCGTCCGCCATGCCTTCTTACCCGATGCTATAAAGGCGAAATAATTCCTGTCCGACCAGAACCCAAGTTTCGTCTCCTCCGTCATACAGGTGTATTCGGCAAACAGCAATTCGCTGACTTCTATTTTAGGAGTTAGACTGCTGTCTTTTATAAAGGAATATAAGTTGATCATGGCATTATAGCCCGCCTGCCTCCTTTCAGGTATTTTTCCCTGATCACATCCTGCACCGGCACATTCTCCATCTTGCTCTCCAGCCAGGAAATAATGTCCAGATACACAAAAGCCCTGGTCTCGAACCTGTTCTTCTCATATTTCTTCAACTTCTCCAACAGCTTCTCCAATTCAGGACGTATCCTGTCCGGTGAAAGATTGAAGGACTTCCGAAGGAATCTAAATATTTCCTCTTCCACCAGGCTCAAATTCTCCATTTTCGCCATAAATCGGTACACCGATTTGGTCAGGTACTCCAGCAATTGGTAATTCCCCAGCTCATAATGCGCGATCAGATGCAGCAGCCTTGAATAACACTGAAGATCCGTCCGCAGGTCCACCTTCCAATTAATGATCTTGTTCAGATAGTCTATCGTCCGCTCATAATCCCCGCTCCCAAAATACAGACACGCTATCTTGTAATAAAAAACCAGAATCCTGTGCCGATCCAGATAGATCCAGTACTCCCCCAGCTTCTCCTCTATGTACGGCACCAGCTCCAGCCCCTCCGTAAAAGTCCCGTCCAGGAAATGCTTGTTCAGCTTGGATATATACAGGTACACAAAGGTCTGTATCCGGTTGTTTATATTCCCCGTCACAATGGGAGATTGAGAGAACTCCTCGAACTGCCGCAACGTCTCCGTGAACCTGGGATAATTCATAAGGTCAAAATGTGCCCCTAGAAGGTTATGCATCCCCTTGATATAATGCGACGTCTCGATAGCCAGCATATATGGCTCCTTCTCGAAAAGATCCACCCACCGCTGCGTATAGCGATAATACATAAGAAAATCCTGCCGGATAAAAGCATACCAGCAGAAGCTTTGATATTGATACAGCTTCTCGTAAAAACCGGAGCACTCGCTAAGGTCGGCCGGAAGGTTCTTCTCGAAGAACTCCTGCACCGCGATCTCGTCCTTCTCGTTGCGGGCTACCCCATTGCGGATATACCAGCTGTATAGCTTAAGCGCCAGGTTGGAGAGCTTGCTCATCAATTGCAGATGTGCATTCACTTCATCTACCTCCGACGTCAGCCTGTCTGCCCTATCCTGCATACTTCGTGTTATATGCAGCGCCTCGATGGTCTTTTCAAAGAAAAGTATTTGCAAAAGGAAAGTGGTTTGATTATGGGCCTTCGCATTCTCCTTTATCTTATCTAACACCTTGAGACTCTGAAGATATAACCCCTTATTGTAAAGTATTCTTGCATGATCCAGCTGCTCGTGCAGCAGGATGTCGATATTTGCTTCCTGCCGGATGAGCCGCAGGCTGGTGAGTATCTCCCGATACAAATGAGCCTTTGCGTTGGACAGCTGTTGTTTCTTGAGGCTTTTGCTTTTCTTTAACAATTGCGCCTCGTCATACTCCTCCATTTTATCCAGAGCGTCAAAGAGTTGTATGCTTTGCAGATCCTCGCTGGCTGAATTTCGCTTGATATAGAGCTTAAAGTTGCGTTTCTCCGACTTTTCCAGAGATTTTACCAGTTGGAACAGGGCATCTGAACTTCGGTTGGGCATCGTAATTTAAAACTTTAAAATCCTTTACAGCAGCGGGTTTTGGAAGAAAAAGCCCCCATTAAAAGGTGTAAAATCATATTAATTATGATTTTAAGCCCAAAATAAAGAAAGCTAAATTTATTTTTCCGGAATAGGCATACAAAGATAATATCCGTTCCCGAAACGAACCAATGGTTCGTTGTCCGTGAGGACAGACATTAAACATCTAACACCTATAAATAATTCTATGTCCGACAAAAAGATCTACATTTTCGATACCACTCTCCGGGATGGCGAGCAGGTGCCTGGCTGTAAGCTCAATACTGCTGAAAAGGTCGAGCTGGCCCAGCACCTGGAAGCCCTTGGCGTCGATATCATCGAAGCGGGCTTCCCCATCTCCAGCCCCGGTGACTTTCACTCCGTGGAAGAGATCGCCAAGATCGTTAAAGAAGCCACCGTCTGCGGCCTCACCCGCGCCGTTCAGAAGGATATAGAGTGCGCCGCACAGGCGCTCAAACACGCCAAACGCCCCCGTATCCACACCGGCATCGGCACGTCCGACTTTCACATAAAGAGCAAGTTCAACTCCACCCGGGATGAGATCATTCAACGCGCCGTTCAGGCCGTAAAATGGGCCCGCAACCTCGTGGATGACGTAGAGTTCTTCGCGGAAGACGCCGGCCGCACCGATAACGAATACCTGGCCCGTGTAGTCGAAGCCGTCATCGCCGCCGGAGCCACGGTCGTCAATATACCCGATACCACAGGCTACTGCCTTCCCGATCAATACGGTGAAAAGATAGCTTTCCTGATCAACAACGTAAAGAATGTCGACAAGGCCGTCCTCTCCTGCCATTGCCACAACGACCTCGGCCTGGCTACTGCCAACTCCATCGCCGGCATCCGCGGCGGCGCCCGCCAGATAGAATGTACTATCAACGGCCTCGGCGAAAGAGCCGGCAACACTTCCCTGGAAGAAGTGGTCATGGTGATCAAACAGCACAAACACCTGGGATTCTATACCAATATAAAAACAGAAAAGCTCAACCCCATGAGCCGCCTGGTTTCGGACACCATGCGCATGCCCGTACAGCCCAACAAGGCCATCGTAGGGGCCAACGCCTTCTCCCACTCCTCCGGCATCCACCAGGACGGATTCCTCAAGGACGCCTCCACCTACGAGATCATCAACCCCGATGAAGTGGGCGCCGACGGCTCCAAGATCGTACTGACAGCCCGCAGCGGCCGCAGCGCCCTCGCCTTCCGCTTCCAGAAGCTGGGCTACACATTTAATCGCAACGACATCGACGTATTATACGAAAGGTTCCTAAAAGTAGCAGACACGAAAAAAGAGGTAGTTGAAGCTGACCTTGAAGAGCTGGCAAAAGCTTATAACAAGACAGCCGTTACTGCCTGAGTGGACCTGCGGTCCACCGGCACAACAAGAGTGAGTATGGCAAAAACACTATTTGAAAAGATCTGGGACAGCCACGTGGTTAAAACCATCGAGGGAGGCCCCTCCGTCTTGTACATCGACAAACATTTCATTCACGAAGTCACCAGCCCCCAGGCATTCAAAGGGCTGGAGAAAAGAGGCATGGAAGTATTCCGCCCCCGGCAGATCGTTGCCACGGCGGACCACAACGTCCCCACCATCGACCAGCACCTTCCCATCAAGGACGAATTGTCCAGACTGCAGGTACAGCAGTTGATTGCCAACTGCGCCCGGTATGGAGTTGAGCTGTACGGTCTCGGACATCCCTACCAGGGCATCGTACACGTGATTGGCCCCGAATTGGGCATCACACAGCCCGGTATGACCATCGTATGCGGCGATAGCCACACCTCTACCCACGGTGCCTTCGGCGCCATCGCTTTTGGCATCGGTACCAGCGAAGTGGAAATGGTAATGGCCACCCAATGCCTGCTGCAGAGCAAGCCGAAACTGATGCGCATCAATGTAGAAGGCCAGTTGGGCAAAGGCGTCGTTTCAAAGGATATTATTCTATACATCATAGGGATGACAACTGCCAGCGGCGCCACCGGCTACTTCGTTGAATATGCAGGCTCCGCCATCCGCAACCTCTCCATGGAAGCCCGGATGACCATCTGCAATATGAGCATCGAAATGGGCGCACGCGGTGGCATGATCGCACCCGACCAGACCACGTTCGCGTATATCAAAGGACGCGAGTTCGCCCCCAAAGGCGCGGAGTGGGATAAAAAGGTCGCCCAATGGTCAGAGCTCTATTCCGACCCGGACGCCCGATTCGATATCGAGATCAACATCGACGCAGCCGATATCGAGCCCATGGTCACTTACGGCACCAACCCAGGGATGGGCATTGGTATTACGGGACACATTCCCGCCCTGACGGAGATCTCCGAAAAGGAAAAACCAGGCTTTCTCAAATCCCTCGCCTATATGGGCCTGCAGGCAGGCGCCCCTATCAAAGGCAGAAAAGTGGACTATGTCTTCATCGGAAGCTGTACCAACTCCCGCATCGAAGATCTGCGCATGGTAGCCTCCTTCGTAAAAGGCCGCCACAAATCAAAAGACACCGAGGTCTGGATCGTCCCCGGCAGCAAGCAGGTAGAAAAACAGGCAATAGAAGAAGGTCTCGATAAAGTATTCGAAGAAGCAGGATTCCATCTTCGCCAACCCGGTTGCTCAGCCTGCCTGGGAATGAATGAAGACAAGATCCCCGCAGGAAAATATTGTATCTCCACCTCCAACCGCAACTTCGAAGGCAGACAAGGCCCCAATGCCCGTACACTGCTCGCCAGCCCGCTGACCGCAGCCCTGGCGGCTATTACAGGAGAAGTCGCAGACGTGAGGGAATATTTATAATAAAATGAGCAACAAATCTATAAATACCGTTCACTCCACCGCCGTCCCGCTCAACGTGGAGAACGTGGACACGGATCAGATCATACCCGCACGCTTCCTGAAGGCCACCAGCCGGGATGGGTTCGGGGAAAATTTATTCCGCGACTGGCGTTATAACACCGACGGCAGCCCGAAAAAAGATTTCGTGCTCAATAACCCTGCCTGGGCAGGCAGGATACTGGTGGCTGCAAAGAACTTCGGATGCGGATCGAGCCGCGAACATGCCGCATGGGCTATCAAGGACGCAGGATTTGATGTCGTCATCAGTAGCTTCTTCGCGGATATTTTTAAAAACAATGCGCTGAATAATTTTCTGCTGCCTGTCACAGTGAGCGAAGACTTCCTTAAGGATATCTTCACCGCCATTGAAAAAGACCCATCCACCGTCATCACTGTCGATCTGCCCCAGCAGACCATCACATTGGAACCCACTGGCCGGAAAGAAAAATTTGATATCAATAATTATAAAAAGACCTGCTTGCTGAATGGCTATGACGACATCGATTATCTGCTCAGCATCAGGAACGAAATCGAATCCTTTGAGTCTAATTTCTGTCCTTCGGACAACGAACCCGTGGTTCGTTCTGGAAGTCACTGATCATTTTAACCCTATACCAAACTCTATCGTATGCAAAAGAACATCGTTGTAATTGAAGGGGACGGCATCGGTCCCGAAGTCACCCGGCAGGCTATTAAAGTGCTCGACGCAGTAGCCGAACAAGGAGGACATGAGTTCACTTACAAATACTGCCTGATGGGTGCAGACGCCATCGACAAGACAGGCACCCCCCTGCCCGATGAGACCATCGAAGCAGCCCTCAACAGCGATGCCATCCTCTTCGGCGCCATCGGTCATCCCAGGTACGACAATGACCCCACCGCCAAAGTTCGCCCCGAGCAGGGATTGCTCAAATTAAGGAAGTCATTACAATTGTTTGCCAATATCAGGCCGGTGACCACTTATCCGGCCTTACAACATTTATCCCCCCTCAAGGCCAAAATCCTCGAGGACGTGGATTTTATCATTTTCCGTGAGCTGACAGGCGGTATCTACTTTGGGAAAAAAGAAACCTCCGCCGACGGCAGCCAGGCCCTCGACGATTGCACCTACACCCGTGAAGAGATCGAACGCATCGCTCACCTCGCCTTCCGCCAGGCTCAGCAAAGAAGAAAAAAGCTGACCCTCGTGGATAAGGCCAACGTACTGGAAACCTCCCGCCTGTGGAGAAAAGTCATCCAGGAGCTCGCCGGCAGCTACAGCGATGTCAAATTGGATTTCCTCTTCGTGGACAATGCCGCCATGCAGATCATTCTCAACCCCAAACAGTTCGACGTCATCCTGACCGAGAATATGTTCGGCGACATCCTCAGCGATGAGGCCAGCGTCATCAGCGGCTCACTCGGTCTGCTTCCCTCGGCATCCATCGGTAAGGGAGCCGCCCTCTTCGAACCCATACACGGCTCCTATCCCCAGGCCGCCGGTAAGGACATCGCTAACCCCCTGGGCAGCATCCTCTCCGCAGCCATGCTGCTGGATCATTTCGGGTTGCATAAAGAAGCTGGAAAAATACGCGAAGCCGCCAACTGGACATTGCAGAACAGCTTCGTAACAAAGGACATCGACCCGGTGAATTTTTATTTCACCTCTACCATCGGCGAGCTCATCAGCGACTATGTCGGCGGCAAGATCCCGGGCGATATCCATAAGGAAAATATAGAGTTGCGTAAGTCAACCATCATATAGAGTTTTTGCGCTCCGCGCAAAAACTCACAAAAAGTTCTTTGTTTATTCGATTGGCGGGAGTATCTTTGATACGAACACATCCCTCATGGACCAACGCAGATTAAATAATGTTATCACTCGACTAGCTGCCACAGCGCTTGTGGTGGTGGTGATTATTATTCCTGCGATCCAGGGAGGAGGGTGGTAATAGAATAACTATACAAATCAAAATACCAGCGACCCGCCTCCCAAAGGCGGGTCGCTTTTTTTTAGACCCCGACTAGGACCAACCGTTTTGCACCACAGGTGCAAAGCCCGAAGGGCCGACATTAGCGTCCTTGAAAAATCAATGGTCTGGTCCGACTAGGACCAACAACTATAAAAAGATATTATATGGCATACTACAATGAAAATACCGTTCTCTGGCTGGACGGCAACATCGTGAAGGCTTCGGAAGCCAAAACCGACCTCTATGGTCAGTCCCTCCACTACGGCTACGCCGTATTCGAAGGCATCCGCTCCTATCGCACCGCCGCCGGCGCCACCAGGATCTTCAAGGAAGTCGAACACTACGACCGCCTCCGCAGATCCGCCGAAGCATTGAATATGCCCTATCGCTACACCACAAGCGAACTCATCGAAGCCACGTACGACATCCTGGAAAAGAACAAGCTCCAGGACGCCTATATCCGGCCCGTCGTCTACGGCCCCGCCAATATGAGCTTTTCCCCCAACACCGAATCCTACACCGTCATCCAGGTCTGGGAAATGGCTCCCTTCCTCGGTGAAAAACTATTACGCGTCATGACCTCCTCCTTCCAACGCCCCAATCCAAAAGGCTTTAAGATCGAGGCAAAAGCATCCGGTCATTACGTCAACTCCATCCTCGCCAGCCAGGAAGCCAAGGCCAAAGGCTTTGACGAGGCCCTGCTCACTGACATGAATGGATTCATCGCCGAAGGCCCCGGCGCCAATATGTTCTTTGAAAAGGACGGAAAGCTCTTTACCCCGGCCCCAGGCAATATCCTGCCAGGCATCACCCGCGCTACGGTGCTGGAAATAGCCGCCGAACTGGGCATACCCGTCGAAGAAGGTCAGTATACCATCCAACAGCTGAAAACAGCCGACGCCGCCTTCTTCTGCGGCACCGCAGCAGAGGTCATTGGCTGGGATTCTATCGACAACACGAAATTCCCTACCCCCTGGAAAGACACCACGGGACGCAGGATACAACAGGCCTATATGGACAGGGTCACAGAACAACAGCATCAAACAGCAAAACAGACTCAATTAGCAACAGCATAAAATAACCAGCAGCACAGCAATGGAACTGAATAAATACAGCAAGACACTCACACAGGACATTACACAACCCGCCGCACAAGCGATGTTGTACGGTATTGGATTGACAGATGAAGACCTCCAAAAGGCACAGGTAGGCATCGCCAGCATGGGCTACGATGGCAACACCTGCAACATGCACCTCAACGACCTCGCCAAACTGGTAAAAGAAGGCGTATGGGACAAAGACCTGGTAGGACTCATCTTCAATACCATCGGCGTCAGCGACGGCATGAGCAATGGCACAGACGGTATGCGCTATTCCCTCGTCAGCCGCGATATCATCGCCGACTCCATCGAAGCCGTCTGCGGCGCACAATACTACGACGGGCTCATCGCCCTGCCCGGCTGCGATAAGAACATGCCCGGCACCATTATAGCCATGGGCAGGCTCAACCGCCCCTCCATCATGGTGTACGGCGGCACCATCGCCCCGGGTCACTACAAAGGACAGGATCTCAACATCGTCTCCGCCTTCGAAGCGCTGGGACAAAAGATTGCCGGTAAGCTCGACGATGCCGACTTTAAAGGCATCGTGATGAACTCCTGTCCCGGCGCAGGCGCCTGCGGCGGCATGTACACGGCCAATACGATGGCAGCCGCCATCGAAGCCCTCGGCATGAGCCTCCCCTACTCCTCTTCCAACCCCGCCCTCAGCGAAGACAAAAAGAAAGAATGCCACGCAGCCGGCGGCGCCATCCGCCTCCTGCTGGAAAAAGATATAAAGCCCCGCGACATCATGACCCGCAAGGCTTTTGAAAATGCCATCACCACCATCATGGTACTGGGAGGCAGCACCAACGCGGTTCTTCACCTCATCGCCATGGCCCGCAGCGTGGACGTCCCGCTGACACAAGACGATTTCCAGGCCATCAGCGACAGGATACCCGTACTGGCCGACTTTAAGCCCAGCGGCAAATACCTGATGCAGGACCTTCACGACCACGGAGGCATCCCGGCCGTCATGAAATATCTCCTTGAAAAAGGACTGCTCCACGGCGACTGCCTCACGGTCACAGGCAAGACACTGGCTGAGAATCTGAAAGACATCCCCGCCATCGATTTTAAAAAACAGGATATCATCTATCCCCTGGAAAAACCCATCAAAGCCACCGGCCACCTGCAGATCCTCTACGGTAACCTCGCCTCCGGCGGCAGCGTTGCCAAGATCAGCGGCAAGGAAGGCGAAAGGTTTGAAGGACCCGCGCGTGTATTCGATGGCGAACATGACCTGATCAATGGCATCAATACGGGGAAGATAAGATCCGGCGACGTAGTGGTCATCCGCTACGTGGGACCCAAGGGCGCCCCCGGTATGCCCGAAATGCTGAAACCCACCTCCGCGCTCATCGGCGCCGGACTGGGCAAAAGCGTAGCCCTCATCACGGATGGCCGGTTCAGTGGCGGCACCCACGGTTTCGTGGTAGGTCATATCACACCCGAAGCCCACGAAGGCGGCGCCATCGCACTCGTACAGGACGATGATACCATCGAGCTCGATGCAGTAAAGAACACCATCACTCTGAAGATATCCCCGGAAGAATTAGCCAAAAGACAGGCGGCCTGGAAACAGCCACCGCTGAAGGCTACCAAGGGTCTCTTATATAAATACGCAAAACAAGTGAAGAACGCAGCCGAAGGATGCGTTACTGACGAATTTTAACTCCGGTCCGCCGACCGCGTTGAACAACTGATTTTGCGCTCGGGATGCCGGCCAAATTTGCCCCCGGCGCAAAATCCGCTAATGATGGCCCTTCGGGCAGCGTGGTCCGCTTTGAAATGGAACAGGAATTTTAAAAAATTATTTTATGAGCAACAGCACAACAACATCCGCCCCCACACAGCCAAAGGCCAAAGCCGCCGCCCAAAAGCCCGCTGCCCGCGAGATCAGCGGCTCCGCCGCCGTCCTCGAAGCTTTCCTGGAAGAAGGCGTAGACACCATATTCGGCTATCCGGGTGGCGCTATCATGCCTATCTATGATGCGCTCTACGACTATCAGGATAAATTGAAACATATCCTCGTCCGGCACGAACAGGGTGGCATACACGCCGCACAGGGCTATGCCCGCGCCTCCGGCAGAACAGGTGTTGTATTCGCTACCAGCGGCCCCGGCGCCACCAACCTCGTCACCGGCCTGGCTGACGCCCTCATCGATAGCACCCCGCTCGTTTGTATCACCGGACAGGTCTTTGCTCACCTGCTCGGCACAGACGCCTTCCAGGAGACAGACGTGATCAATATCACCACTCCCATCACCAAGTGGAACTACCAGGTCACCGACGCCACGGAAATACCTTCCGTCCTGGCAAAAGCATTTTACATCGCCGGCAGCGGCCGCCCCGGTCCTGTGCTCATCGATATCACCAAGAATGCTCAGATACAGAAGTTCAACTACGAAGGCTATCAGAAATGCAACCATATCCGCAGCTATAGGCCAAAACCTATCGTCCGTAAAGAATACGTCCAAAAAGCAGCCGAACTGATCAACAAGGCACAACGCCCCTTTATCCTTTTCGGACAGGGAGTGATCCTCGGCAAGGCGGAGAAAGAGTTCCGGGCCTTCATTGAAAAGACAGGCATTCCCTCCGCATGGACCATCATGGGTCTTAGCGCCCTGCCCACCGACCACCCACTCAACGTAGGCATGCTGGGCATGCATGGCAACTACGGCCCCAACGTGCTCACCAATGAATGCGATGTGCTGATCGCGATAGGCATGCGCTTTGACGATCGGGTGACGGGTCGCCTCGACAAATACGCCAAACAGGCCCAGGTCATCCACCTGGACATCGATCCGGCGGAAATAGATAAGAACGTAAAGTCCGCCGTACCCGTCTGGGGCGACTGTAAAGAAACCCTGCCCATGCTCACCGAGCTGGTGGAGAAAAAGACTCACACCCAATGGCTTCAAAAATTCAAGGACTATTATAAGGAAGAGGTAGACGCCGTCATACACGACGAGCTCAACCCCACCGCCGAACAGATGACGATGGGCGAAGTGATGAAATCGCTCAACGAGCTCACAGGCGGTGACGCCATCATCGTGACAGATGTAGGCCAGCACCAGATGGTAGCCTGCCGCTATGCCCGGTTCAACCAGTCCCACAGCAATATCACCTCCGGAGGGCTTGGCACCATGGGCTTTGGATTACCCGCTGCCATCGGCGCCAAATTCGGCGCACCCGACCGCACCGTAGTCGCCATCATCGGTGATGGAGGCTTCCAAATGACCCTCCAGGAACTAGGCACCATCATGCAAAGCGAGATAGACGTGAAGATCCTGATCCTGAACAATCGCTTCCTGGGAATGGTCCGCCAGTGGCAGCAGCTCTTCCATGACAAACGCTATTCCTTTGTTGACATCACCAGCCCCGATTTCGTTACCGTGGCCAAAGGTTATGGCATCGCAGGCAACAGCATCGATAAAAGAAAGGATTTGCATCAGGCGCTAAAAGCTATGCTCGATCACAAAGGATCCTACCTGCTGGAAGTATTCGTAGGTAAGGAAAACAACGTATTCCCCATGGTACCCCAGGGCTGCAGCGTTGCCGAGATCAGGCTTAAATAATCCGCCCCCAGCCCGCCGGCCCGGCCGCGGTCTGTTTAAAAACATAAGGAATGCAAACAAGGACAAATACCAGCTGGAATGCCGCCCTCTACGAAGACAAACATTCGTTTGTCTTCAAATACGGAGAGGACCTGATCAGCATGCTCGCCCCACAGGCAGGTGAAAGGATCCTGGACCTGGGCTGCGGTACAGGACACCTCACCCACCAGATATCCCTCACCGGCGCACGGGTGACAGGCATCGACAGCTCCGCCTCCATGATCGGGAAGGCATCCGTTATCTTTCCGGACATCGACTTCCGGGTCATGTCCGCCACGGATTTCCATTTTGATGAGTCGTTCGATGCCATTTTCTCCAATGCCGTACTGCATTGGGTGCTGGATAAAGAAACCGCCATCGACTGCATCACACACCACCTCCGCCCCGGTGGTCGTCTCGTGCTCGAGATGGGTGGGAAAGGTAATGTGGAAGACATCGTGGTCAATACCCGTAAGGTCCTCACCCGGCACGGGTATTATAAGAATGCAACCACCCAGCTCTGGTACTTCCCTTCCCTGGGAGAATATACCTCCCTCCTGGAAAAGAAAGGCTTTCGTATCAACTATGCATCGCATTACGACCGACCGACTGAACTCCAGGACACCGAAAATGGCATCAAGGACTGGATCAGGATGTTCGGCAATGCGTTCTTTAAGGATATCCCCCAAAAAGACATCGACCCCGTTCTGGAAGAGATACAGGAATCCGTACGGTCCACCAACTATCGCAATCACAAATGGTATGGTAATTATAAAAGACTGAGAATAGAAGCAGTCAAAAATTAAAAAATATGAACTCGAACAAGCAACAATACACCATCACCGTCTACACGGAAAACCAGATCGGCCTGCTCAACCGCATCGCCATCCTGTTCTCCCGCCGTAAGATCAATGTCGAGAGCCTCAACACCTCTCCCTCCGAGGCGGAAGGCATCCATCGCTTCACCATCGTTATCAACGAGACGGAAGAAGTGGTGAGAAAGCTCTGCCGCCAGATAGAAAAGCAGGTGGACATCCTCAAGGCCTATTACAACACCAATGAAGAGATCATCTGGCAGGAGATGGCCCTGTACAAAGTGTCCACGGAAGAGATAGCCGAAAAAGTAAAGGTGGAACGCCTCCTTCGCGAATACGGTGCCCGCGCCGTAGTGATCCGTAAGGACTACACCGTCTTCGAGACCACCGGACAAAGGGAGGAGACCAACAAGCTCATCGAAGTGCTGGAACCCTACGGTCTCATCGAATTCGTACGCAGCGCCCGGATCGCGATTATCAAGGACAGCCACGGCTTCCATGAAAAATTGAAAGAGTTCGAATCCAGCGAACCTGGCGAGAACGTAGTAGCAAACGAGTATCTCAATCAGCAGGACAAGGTCTTCACTATGTAGACCCGGTCAAACAAAGGATCAACAAAATCAACTATACAAAACTCCAAAAAACAGAATAACATGGCAAAGTTAAATTTCGGCGGCGTGGAAGAAAATGTAGTCACAAGGGATGAATTCCCACTCGCCAAAGCACAGCAGGTATTGAAAAATGAAGTGGTAGCCGTCATCGGCTATGGTGTCCAGGGACCCGGCCAGTCGCTGAATCAGAAAGATAATGGTATCAATGTCATCGTAGGACAACGGAAAAATTCCAAATCCTGGGATAAAGCAGTAAAAGACGGATTCGTTCCCGGCCAGACGCTGTTCGACATCGAAGAAGCTCTCCAGAAAGGCACCATCATCTGCTACCTGCTCAGCGACGCCGCCCAGATCCAATTGTGGCCCACTGTAAAAAAACACCTGACCCCCGGTAAGGCATTATATTTCTCTCATGGCTTCGGTATCACCTTTAACGAACAGACAGGCATCGTTCCTCCCAAGGACGTGGACGTATTCCTGGTTGCTCCTAAAGGCTCCGGCACCTCGCTGAGAAGAATGTTCCTCCAGGGTCGTGGGCTCAATAGCAGCTACGCCATCTTCCAGGACGCCACCGGCAAAGCAAAGGACCGCGTTATCGCACTGGGCATCGCCGTAGGTAGCGGCTATTTGTTCGAGACGGACTTCAGAAAAGAAGTATTCAGCGACCTGACTGGCGAACGCGGTACGCTGATGGGCGCCATCCAGGGGATCTTCGCAGCCCAGTATGAAGTATTACGCAAAAAAGGACACACTCCCTCCGAAGCCTTCAACGAGACAGTGGAAGAGCTGACACAATCCCTGATGCCGCTGGTAGCAGAGAATGGTATGGACTGGATGTACGCCAACTGTTCCACTACTGCGCAAAGAGGCGCGCTGGACTGGTGGAAAAAATTCCGCGACGCCACCCTGCCCGTCTTCAACGAGCTGTATGAAAGCGTAGCCACCGGCAAGGAATCCCAACGCTCCATCGACTCCAACAGCCAACCCGACTATCGCGAAAAGCTGGAAGCCGAACTGAAGGAACTCCGTGAAAGCGAACTGTGGCAGGCAGGCAAGACGGTAAGAAGCCTCCGCCCCGAGAACCAGGCCGTTCCCGAAAAGAAAGCCAAAGAAACAGTAAATGCATAGCATATCACTTTCTCCGGCGCCCCCGACAGGGGCGCCGGAATTAAATTTCCAGGCAGCAGCCGGCAGATTGAAGAAAGTAGTGAAAAGGACACCCCTGACCTACAATCACAATCTCTCCCGCAAATATGCCTGCAAAGTCTATCTGAAAAGAGAAGACTTGCAGGTAGTCCGTTCCTATAAGCTAAGAGGCGCCTACAACATGATGGTAAGCCTGCCCCCCGCACAATTGCAGAAAGGCGTCGTATGCGCCAGCGCAGGCAATCATGCCCAGGGTTTTGCTTTCTCCTGCCGCAAACTAGGCGTAAAAGGAGTCGTATTTATGCCCATCATCACCCCCAAACAAAAGGTCACACAGACCCGCATGTTTGGAGAGAACAATATCGAGATCATCCTCACAGGCGATACATTCGACGACTGCGCCGTCGCAGCCCGCGAGTATACGACCTCCAACGGAATGACCTTTATCCCCCCCTTCGACGATCTCCGTATCATCGAAGGACAAGGCACCGTGGCAGTGGAAATACTGGAAGATCAGCCCGATATCGACTACCTCTTCGTCCCCGTGGGCGGCGGTGGCCTCGCATCCGGCGTAGGCTCCTATTTCAAGACACACTCGCCCGGCACGAAGATCATCGGCGTCGAACCCGAAGGCGCCCCCTCCATGAAGGAAGCCCTGAAAGCCGGCCACCCGGTGACCCTCGATAATATCGAACGGTTCGTAGACGGCGCCGCCGTAAAAAGAGTAGGCGACCTCACCTTCCGCTTCTGCCAGGAAGCTTTGGACGAAATGCACCTCGTTCCCGAAGGAAAAGCCTGCTCCACCATCCTCAAACTGTACAACGAGGACGCCATCGTCGTCGAGCCCGCCGGCGCCCTCAGCATCGCAGCCCTGGATGATTACGCCGACGCCATAAAAGGCAAGACAGTCGTATGCATCGTCAGCGGCAGCAACAACGACATCGATCGCATGCAGGAGATAAAGGAAAGGTCCCTGCAGTACGAAGGACTAAAACACTATTTCCTGGTAAAATTCGCTCAGCGTCCCGGCGCATTAAAGGAATTCGTGAACCATGTCCTCGGCCCCGGCGACGATATCACCCGCTTCGAATACATGCAGAAACACAACAAAGAGACAGGCCACGCCCTGGTAGGCATCGAGCTCCGCGCCCGGGAAGATTACCAGACACTCATCGACAACCTGAAAAAATTCAATATATCCTATACAGAGCTCAATAAGAACGATACCCTTTTCAGCTACCTCGTGTAGCCCCCCACCCGCGGCCGGGTCCTGGTCAAAATATGATCCGGATCATCCACACCTGTGAAAAACTAATTAATAGAAATTTAATTATACGGGATTTTTTCCGTACTTTTATTCGCTTGCTTGCTATCCTTCTTAGAATATTTTCTAAGGATTCATATAAAAAATTGAAAAAAGTCTAATTTATTAATTGCGTATGGTAAGCAAAGGTTTATACCGCCCTGAGTTTGAACACGATGCATGTGGCATCGGATTCGTTGCCAATATCAAAAGCAACAAATCCCACCAGATCATTTCAGACGCACTGACGATCCTGGAGAACATGGAGCATCGCGGGGCCTGTGGCTGTGAGAACAACACCGGCGACGGAGCCGGCATCATGATCCAGACTCCCCATGAGTTCTTTTTCGACGAATGTGTCAAGCTGGGCATCCATTTACCCCCTTATGGCAAATATGGCGTAGGCATGCTCTTCTTCCCCCGGGACATCCGGTTAAAAGAAGAGTGCCGTGATATCTTCTCCCGCTCCGCCGAGAAGCTGGGCCTGGAGATCCTGGGCTATCGTAAGGTTCCCGTCAACCCCGAAGGCATCGGCCCCACCGCCCTTTCCGTCGAGCCCGAAATGGAACAGGTATTCATAGCCTGCCCCGACCATATCAAACAGCCCGACGATTTCGAAAGGAAGCTGTTTTTGCTGCGTAACTACGCCAGCAACACCATCAACAATACGATAAAAAAGGACGCCATCGGATTCTACGTGGCATCCCTCTCCTATAAGACGGTCGTCTACAAAGGCCAGCTCACCAGCAGCCAGGTAAGACATTACTTTCCCGATCTGAGCAACAAGCGTCTCGTTTCGGCCTTCGGTCTCGTACACAGCCGCTTTGCCACCAACACCTTCCCCTCCTGGAAGCTGGCCCAGCCCTTCCGCTTCATCGCCCACAACGGGGAGATCAATACCCTCCAGGGTAATCTCAACTGGCTGAAGACAGGCGAGAAAGGCTTTACCTCTCCCTACTTCACCAAGGAGGAAATGGAAATGTTGCTGCCCATCATCGCGGAAGGCCAGTCCGACTCCGCCTGCCTGGATAATGTCATCGAGCTGCTGACCCTCTGCGGTCGCTCGCTCCCCCATGTGATGATGATGCTGATACCTGAAGCATGGGATGGCAACGAACAGATGGACCCCGTGAAAAAAGCATTTTATGAATTTCACGCTTCCATCATGGAGCCCTGGGACGGCCCCGCCTCCATCTCCTTCACGGATGGAAAGATCATCGGCGCTACCCTCGATCGCAACGGCCTCCGCCCTTCCCGTTACTGCGTCACCACGGACGACAGGGTCATCATGGCTTCCGAAACAGGCGCCCTGCCCGTCGACCCACGACTGGTCAAGGAAAAAGGAAGACTCCAGCCCGGTAAGATGTTTGTAGTCGACCTGGAGCAGGAACGCATCATCAGCGACGACGAGCTCAAAAGCACGATCTGCTCTCAGAAGCCCTATGCAGAATGGCTGAATAAATACAAGATCCGGCTGGAAGAGCTGCCCGAACCAAGGGTCATGTTCACCCACCTCGAATCCGATCAGATATTCAAATACCAGAAAGCCTTCGGTTATTCCACCGAAGACCTGGATAACCTCATTGCTCCCATGGCTCTCGATGGCAAAGAGCCTATTGGCTCCATGGGTACCGACGTGCCCCTGGCCGTGCTCAGCGATCAGCCCCAGCACCTCAGCAGCTACTTCAAACAGCTCTTCGCCCAGGTGACCAACCCGCCCATCGATCCCATTCGTGAACGATTGGTGATGTCCCTGGCCAGCTTCGTGGGCGGTAACGCCAACCTGCTGGAAGAAGATCCTCTGGCCTGCCATAGCGTGGCCCTCAAGCACCCCGTGCTGAGCAACCACGAGCTGGAAAAGATCCGCAGCATCGACACAGGCGTATTCCAGGCCAAGACGCTGCAGACCTATTTCAGGGCCGACGGTAAGCCCGGCTCCCTCCAGGCTGGTCTCGATCGCCTCTGCCGTTATGCAGTGGACGCCGTGGAAGACGGCTTCGAGGTATTGATCCTGACAGATCGCGCCATCGACTCCGATCACGCGCCGATCCCCTCCCTGCTGGCAGCCTCCGCCGTGCACCACCATCTCATCCGCAAAGGCTATCGCGGACAGGTAGGCATCATCGTGGAAGCCGGCGACGTATGGGAGGTACATCATTTCGCCTGTCTCATCGGGTTCGGCGCCACCGCCATCAACCCTTACCTGGCCCTCTCCTCCATCCGCGACATGAAACTGTCCAGCCGCCTGGAGACAGACCTGGATGCAGAACAGCTGAAAAAGAACTATATCAAGGCCGTCTGCGACGGATTGTTGAAGGTCTTCTCCAAGATGGGCATCTCCACCCTGCAAAGCTACCAGGGAGCGCAGATCTTCGAGATCATCGGCCTCAACCATACCGTTGTCGATAAATATTTCACCGGCGCCACCTCCCGCATCGAAGGGATGGGCCTCGACGAGATTGCCAAAGAGACACTGTCTAAACATTACTTCGCATTCAGCCGCAAAGACGTTCCCGTTGAACGGCTGCCCGTAGGAGGCGTCTACCAGTGGAAGAGAAAAGGTGAATTCCACCTCTTCAACCCCCAAACCATCCACCTGCTGCAGTATTCCACACGGATGAACGACTACAATACGTTCAAGAAATATTCCAAGCTCGTCAACGATCAGAGCGAAAAGGCAGCCACGCTGAGAAGCCTGCTCACCTTCAAAAGGAACAGACCCTCTATTTCCCTCGATGAGGTCGAGCCGGCCGAAAGCATTTACAAAAGGTTTGCCACCGGCGCCATGTCCTTTGGCTCCATCAGCCACGAAGCCCACTCCACCCTGGCTATCGCCATGAACAGGCTAGGCGGAAAAAGCAACACCGGCGAAGGAGGCGAGGACGAGATCCGCTACGAGACCCTGCCCAATGGCGACTCCATGCGCTCCGCTATCAAACAGGTAGCGTCCGCCCGCTTTGGCGTCACCAGCTACTACCTTACCATGGCCGACGAGCTCCAGATAAAGATGGCGCAGGGCGCAAAACCCGGCGAAGGCGGACAGCTCCCCGGGCATAAGGTAGACGAATGGATCGGCAAGGTACGCCACTCTACCCCCGGCGTGGGCCTTATCTCACCCCCGCCCCACCACGATATCTATTCTATCGAAGACCTGGCACAGCTGATCTTCGATCTTAAAAATTCCAACCGCGCCGCACGCATCAGCGTCAAGCTCGTGTCCAAAGCCGGTGTAGGCACCATCGCTGCCGGCGTGGCCAAGGCCAAGTCGGACGTCATCCTCATTTCAGGACACGACGGCGGTACAGGCGCTTCCCCCATCAGCTCTATCAAGCACGCAGGTCTGCCATGGGAATTAGGATTGGCTGAATCACACCAGACGCTGGTAAGAAATAAGTTGCGTAGCCGCGTAGTACTGCAGGCTGATGGACAGATGAAAACAGGACGCGATATCGCCATCGCTACCCTCTTAGGTGCCGAAGAATGGGGCCTCGCTACCACCGCGCTCGTAGTGGAAGGATGTATCATGATGCGCAAATGCCATCTCAATACCTGCCCCGTAGGCGTGGCCACACAAGACCCCGAGCTGCGCAAACGTTTCTCCGGCAATGCGGACCACGTGGTAAACTTCTTCAAGTTCATCACCAATGAATTGAGAGAGATCATGGCCGAGCTTGGCTTCCGCACCATCGACGAAATGGTCGGCCAGGTAGACTGCCTCGACATACGGGAAAATATCAGCCACTGGAAATACAGCAGGCTCGACCTCACCCCCATCCTGTACAAGGAACCCGCTTCCATGTACACAGGACTCCACAAACAAGAGGAGCAGGATCACGGACTGGAAGGACTGCTGGACTGGAAGCTTCTCGATGCGGCGCAGCCGGCCTTACACCAACGGCAAAAAGTATACGCCGCCTTTGCCATCCGGAACACCGACCGCACCGTAGGCACCATCCTCTCCAACGAGATATCCAAACTGTACAAGTCTGCCGGCCTGCCCGAAGATACCCTGCACTTTAAGTTCACAGGCACCGCAGGACAAAGCTTTGGCGCCTTCGCCACCAATGGCGTGACGCTCGAGCTCGAAGGTGACGCCAATGACTACTTCGGTAAAGGACTATCCGGCACCCGGCTCATCGTATACCCATCCTCCAACGCCGCCTTTGTGCCCGAGGAAAACAGCATCATCGGCAACGTGGCCTTCTATGGAGCCACCTCCGGCGAAGCCTTTATCCGTGGCAAGGCGGGCGAAAGATTTGCCGTCCGCAACTCCGGCGCACAGGCCGTAGTCGAAGGCGTGGGTGATCACGGTTGCGAATACATGACAGGAGGCAGGGTCGTCATCCTCGGTAACACTGGCCGCAACTTCGCCGCAGGTATGAGCGGTGGCATCGCCTATGTGTACGATGTAAGAGGACAGTTCCCCGCACTCTGTAATAAAGAGATGGTAGACCTGGATCCCGTAGGCGCCGGCGATATAGCCGAGCTGAAAGACATGATCCAGCGGCACTACGCCTATACAAACAGCACCGTCGCCAAATTCGTCCTCGACGACTTTGAGAACCAGCTGCAACATTTTGTAAAGGTCTTCCCGAGGGATTATAAAAAAGTATTACTGGAAAAAAGTCATAAACAAACGGTCCGCTCATAAATGGATCGCGCCGCCCACAGAGAAACGTATTGAGAACGCGGAGTAGGCTCTCATGTGTGACTCAGCCACTCCGTTGTTCTCTGTGGGCGGAAACATTGGAAATAACACGTTAAATAAAGTAAAGAGAAATGGGCAAACCCACAGGATTTCTGGAATTTACCAGAGAATTACCCTCCAAACGCCCCGTGCAGGAGAGGAAGAATGATTACAACGAATTCGTATCCCCCTACAAGGACACCCAGCTCAACCAGCAGGCCGCCCGTTGTATGAACTGCGGGATACCCTTTTGTCACCACGGATGCCCCCTGGGAAATGTCATCCCCGAATTCAATGATGCCGTCTATCGTCAGAATTGGAAAGATGCATACGATATCCTCACCTCCACCAACAACTTCCCCGAATTCACGGGCCGCATCTGCCCCGCCCCCTGCGAAAGCAGCTGCGTGCTGGGTATCAACCAGCCACCCGTGGCCATCGAAGAGATAGAAAAACATATTATTGAAATAGCCTTCCAGAAAGGTCTCGTCAAAGCCCGCAAACCGGCCGTTCGCACCGGCAAGAAGGTAGCCGTCATAGGCTCCGGCCCCGCCGGACTGGCTGCAGCCGACCAGCTCAACGCTGCCGGACACACCGTCACCGTCTTCGAAAGGGACGACGAGCCAGGCGGACTACTCCGCTACGGCATCCCCGATTTCAAGCTGGAAAAATGGGTAGTGGCCCGCCGGGTCAAACTCATGGAAGAAGAAGGCATCACCTTTAAATGCAATGCCAACGTAGGGGTCAACGTTAGCATCAACGACCTGCTCCGCGAATACCACGCCATTGTACTGGCGGGAGGAGCAACCATCCCCCGCGATCTGCCCATAGCCGGACGGGAATTGAAAGGCGTCCACTTTGCCATGGACTTCCTCAAACAACAGAACAAAAGGGTCAGCAACCTGCCCATCGACAATGAAGCCATCATGGCCACCGGCAAGAACGTAGTGGTCATCGGCGGCGGCGACACCGGCAGCGACTGCGTAGGCACCTCCAACAGACATAAGGCCAAATCCATCACCCAATTCGAGCTCCTGCCCAAGCCGCCGGAAACACGCACCGCCTTCATGCCCTGGCCTACCTACCCCATGCTCCTCAAGACCTCCTCTTCTCACGAAGAAGGAGCCGACAGACACTGGGCCGTCGCTACCAAAGAATTCATTGGCGATGGAAAAGGTAACCTCAAGGCACTGAAGATCGTCACCCTCGAATGGAAGCTCACCGAAGAAGGCCGCGCCGCCAACTTCGTAGAAGTAGCCGGCAGCGAAAGAGAATTACCCTGCGAGCTTGCTCTCTTTGCCATGGGCTTCGTACACCCCCAGCACGAAGGACTCCTCCAGGAGCTCGGCGTCGAGCTGGACGAAAGAGGCAATGTCAAAGCCCCCGAAAAAAGCTATCAGACCAATATCGCCAAAGTATTCACGGCAGGCGATATGCGCCGGGGACAGTCCCTCGTCGTCTGGGCCATTAGCGAAGGCCGCGAATGCGCACGCAAGGTCGACGAATACCTCATGGGAACATCCCTGCTGGAAAGAAAAGATCAGAGTCTTATAGCGCTCTAAAGACATCCCCAATAATATACCGCCCCCTCTTTGTCTAAAAGAGGGGGTTTTTCTTTTCATATTGAAAAAGTTCGCTCAATTTTCCTTAAATAAACCTCCAATTTTCTCCGCTTTTTTTAAACAGCTTCGATATTTAATTTCATAAAGAAATTATAAAGACGGCCGTAATTATTTAATTATTAATTTTTTAAGATCATTTAACGCTGTTAGATTTAACATATTAGTTTTTACTATATACAATAGTTAATAGCCAACTTTCCATTTCGATGACTATATTAGCATTACAAACATCACTTATAAATATTTTTAATGTGACAATCCGGTAAACCCTTCTCCTAAAAGCTGTCAGCCCGGTAGACAGTAACCCTCGACCCTTTTTTATTTATTAACCAAAACAATCAGCCAATGTTAAGGATTATCACCTTTTGCCTTACAACGACTTTCGTGTCTTCTTCCATCTGGGCGCAGACAACTACGGCAACAACAACGACAGACACTGCTAAGGCTGCCACACCCGCACCCGCACCTGCACCCGCACCTGCCCTGTCCATTACCGGCTCAGCCGATTTTTACTATCGCTATAACTTTGACAAGCAGGTAAATAGCTACACCAGCTTCACAAGCACCCACAACAATTTCAAGTTGGGCATGGCCAGCGTCAAACTGGAACACAAGACAGCTAAAATGGATATGGTCGCTGATCTCGGTTTCGGCCCCCGCGCACAGGAATTTGCCTACAACGACAACGGTATCGTTCAGGCTATCAAACAATTGTATATCAGCTACTCACCCACAGCCTGGGTCAAATTCACAGGCGGTACCTGGGCCACCCACGTCGGTTACGAAGTATTGGACGCTTATGCCAACCGTAACTACAGCATGTCCTATATGTTCACCAACGGCCCATTCTCCCACACCGGCGTTCGCGCTGACTTCACCGTCGGTAAGTCCGGTATTATGGTCGGCGTCTCCAACCCCACCGACTGGAGAAGCGTCCCCACAGCCTATACCAATAAAAAGAACCTCATCGCTCAATATAGCTACGCTCCGAACGACAATATCAAGCTCTACCTCAACTACGTTGGCGGCAGAGACACTGGCGACAATAAGGTACATCAATACGACTTCGTAGGCACCTTCAAACTTAGCAGCCTCTTCAACGTAGGCGTCAATGGTACCCTCAACAAATCCAGCCGCTTCGTGGAAGACTACGTTACCAGCCGCACCTGGTATGGCGCCGCAGCCTATCTCAACCTCGACCCGAAACCCTGGTTCGGCCTCACGCTCCGCGAAGAATACTTCAGCGACAAGGATGGCGTCAAGCTGCCCGTGCCCTCTAAGGTCTTCGCCAGCACCCTCACGGCTCAGTTCAAAGTGGACGGGTTCATCTTTATGCCCGAATTCCGTTTGGACAACGCCAACGTAGAAGTATTCGGCAAGAGCGACGGCACTGCCTCCAAATCCACCGCCAGCTTCATGTTCGCAGCTATTTACTCATTCTAAGCAACACACCACACAAAACCAAAATACCAATCAACCTTATTAAATATGATCTAACCATCTAAACATTCTTTCACAAATAAAAACCAACGCAAAATGGGAGTAACCAATTTTATTAAAGGTAGACTGGGACTGGCAGGAAATGGGAGCCTGCCGGTAATGGTCAAATTGACAAAAAAAGATAAGTGGCGCATCGCCGGTGGTATGTTCGCCGGTAAGATCATAGGCATCTTCATAGTCCTGCTGGCTATGGGATTCCTGCCCGCTATCATCGGTGGCACGCCGGCACACGCACAGGCGCCCACCTATACGGCCCATGAGACCACATTAATGAACACAGCCAACACCATCTGGACACTCGTCGCTGCATTCCTCGTATTCGGTATGCAGCCCGGTTTCGTATTCCTGGAAGCAGGTTTCGCCCGGAAAAAAGAGACAGTCAACGTCCTCATGGAATGTATCTTCGATACCTGCATATGCGGCATCCTCTTCTGGGCCATCGGATATGCCTTTATGTTTGGTCAGGGCAATGGCTTCATTGGATGGGGCGGCGGCGCCCTGGCAGGCGGTGACCCCAAACCCTGGTTCTTCCTCCAGAACACCCCCGAGACATACGGCAGCACCGGCGTTCCGGTACTGGCTCACTGGATATTCCAGTTCGCTTTCGCAGACACTACATCTACGGTGACTTCCGGCGCGATGATTGGTCGCACCAGCTTCCGCGGTGATATTCTTTATAGCATCGGCGTTACAGGTTTCATCTATCCCATCGTTGGTCACTGGGCCTGGGGACCCGATGGCTGGCTGGTGCTCATGGGCTCAAAAGATCACTTCCTCCCCGGTCTGGGACAAGGCTTCCGCGACTTCGCAGGATCCACCGTCGTACACACCATCGGCGGTATGGTATCCCTTGCCGGCGCCATCGTACTCGGTCCTCGTCTCGGCCGCGTATTCAAACGCGATGGAGGAGGCATGCCCGCTCCACACAACCTGACAATAGCTGCGGTGGGTGGCTTCATCCTCTGGTTCGGATGGTATGGCTTCAACCCGGGTAGCACCCTCTCGGCCGTAGACATGCAAGGCATCGGTCGTGTAGCCGCCAATACCACCCTGGCAGCCTGCGCGGCCGGTATCTCCGCCATGTACATGGCCCTCTGGTTCGGCGAGACAAAAGGTAAGTTCGACCTCGGCTATACTACCAACGGTTTCCTCGCAGGTCTCGTTGCCATCACCTGCCCCTGCTACTGGGTATCCCCCTTCGGCGCTATCATCCTTGGCCTCGTCGCCGGGATCGTGGTCTGGATAGGCATCAAGGTGTTGGAACACTGGCGCATCGATGACCCCATCGGCGCAGTGGCCGTTCACGGCTTTGCCGGCATCTGGGGCACCCTGTCCCTGGGCCTCTTCGCCTGCGGCAAATATGGCCTTACCGGCCCCACAGGCCCCGATAACTCGGCTCCGGTCGCAGGTCTCTTCTACGGCGGCGGCGCCGACGTTCTGAAAGCACAGTTCATCGGCAGCTTCAGCATCACCGTAGCAACCCTCGTCATTTCCTTCATCCTCATGTGGGTGATCAAACAACTCCCCTATCCCTGGAAACTCCGCGTCGAACCCGAAGGCGAAACAGGCCCTGGCGGTCTCGATGTATTCGAACACGGCATCGAAGCTTACCCTTCCCAGGAACTGGAGCCCCATCCGGTGGTTCGTTCAAAGGAAAGACGCTTTACAGAAACTGTCTGACATCCTATAACTACTACTACATAAAGATCCCGGGCCGTGGCCCGGGATCTTGCATTAGGTATCTTTTACCGGCCCACAATTAGCCAGCGGCCTATAGCCGCCCCAAGCATGAGCAATAGGAACAAGGCATACAATAAATGAATGGGCTGGATTCTTTTGCGCATATATCTGAAATAACTATTCATATGTCTCTTTTGATCTATGTAGGTCAAATGACAAGCCAGCCCACTCGCAATGAGCAAACCATTGATTGACAATAAAAAGCTCCAGAGCCTATTGGAGATGATCCTTCTCTTTTGGAAATGGTTTTTCAAAATGAACCGGTCATGCTTATCGCTAAGGCCGATCGCCTTATCTTTCGTGGTGTTTTGTATCTTCCAGCTTTCTGTATAAAGTGGCAATCCCAATATTCAATAGCTTGGCCGCCTGCGCCTTATTGCCACCCGTATATTGTAATACGCGTTGAATATGCTCCTGCTCGACCCTGGCAAGCTCAAAAGCAGAAGGCGATTTTGACTTCAATGTCGTGTATTGCAACTCCAACGGCAAGTTCTCGATAGTCAGCCGATCACCGCTGCATAAAATGAGGGACCGCTCGATCACATTCTTCAGTTCACGGATATTGCCCCGCCAGTCATGCTTCGCTAAATGCGCCACATAACTTTCGGACATTCCTTTGACATGCTCATAGGAACCTTTGGTCAATTTTTGTAGAAAAAAATCTGCCAGTAAAGGAATGTCGGTTTGGCGTTCCCTTAGCGCAGGTAATTGAATAGTGATCAGATTCAGCCGGTAAAAAAGGTCCTCTCTGAATTTTCCTTCGACGATATCCTGCCGCAGATTTCGGTTGGTAGCCGCTATTATCCGGATATCGACCTTCTGCAAATGCGTGTCCCCGACCTTGATAAATTCACTGGTCTCGAGCAGCCTTAGCAGCTTTGCCTGCAAGTCCAACGGCATTTCACCTATCTCATCCAGGAACAGGGTTCCTCCATTAGCTTCCTCGATCAGCCCTCTCTTGTCTTTCATGGCGCCGGTGAAAGCGCCGCTCTTGTAACCAAAAAGCTCGCTTTCCAAAAGGGTCGATGAAAATGCGCTGCAATTCAGACCAAGGAAAGTCTTTCTGCATCTCTTGCTTGCCGAATGTATTGCCTGAGCGAAAATTTCTTTACCACTGCCGGTTTCCCCCAGCAGGAGCACCGGCGCTTCTGTCGGCGCGGCTATTTGAGCCATTACCTTTGCCTCCATGATCTGCGGAGAATTGCCGATAACAGATTCAAAGCTGGCATATTTTTCGGCCACCTGTTTTTCCAGTCTCGCCACTTTTTTCCCCAGATTGATCCTCTCCAAAGCGCTGTAAAGCAATGGTAGGATCCTGTCATTGTCATCGACTTTTATCAGGTAGTCGAAGGCGCCGTTCTTTATTGCCCGGACACTGTCCGGTATATTTCCATAGGCGGTAAGAACGATTATCTCCAGCAGGGGAAAGGAGGATTTCATCCGTTTAATAAGATCGACCCCATCCCCATCCGGCAATTTCACATCGCACAATACCAGATCGATCTTTTCATTTTCTAAAACTTTCAGGGCGGATTGGCAATTGGCAGCCTCGAACATAGTGAACCCTTCAAGGGCGATCACCCTTTTCAAAAGCTGACGGACATCAACTTCATCTTCTATTAACAGCACTCGTGCAGTACTCATGTTAAAAGGTTGACAGGATCTAAACTTGCCTCTGCCGCAAGACTGAATCCGAAAGTGCTTCCCTTGCCAAAATCACTTCTGACCCAGATGGCTCCCCCTAATGCTTCGATAAACTCCTTCGAAATAGCCAGCCCTAAACCCGTTCCAATCTTTTCCCTGCTTCCGGGGACCTTGAAATATTTTTCAAAGATATAAGGCAAATATTTTTCCTCTATTCCTCTGCCATGATCTGTAACAATGAAATCGATATTCCCTTTGTTCCGTCTAACCTGTACATCGATATGCCCTCCTTTGTTAGAATATCGGATGGCATTTGTCATCAGATTGATCAATACCCAGGTCACCTTTTCCGCATCCATCCTTATGGAAGGAAGGTCCGATTCGACGGCCGGAGTTATCGCTATTCCTAACTGACCTGCTTCCAGATCGACAGCTTCGATCGCGCTCCTGGTTATCTCTCCCGGCTGAACAGACTCCAGCTTTAGCTGCATCTTTCCTGTCTCGACCTGGGACATATTCAACAGCTCCGCCGTTATTCTGAGCAACCGTTCCGTATTGCCCCGTATGGTCCCTAATATCTCCGCCTGATCGTCGTTCAATTGCCCCAGCCGCCTGTCATCCAGCAATTGGGCGCCCACCTTCAACGCAAACAGGGGTGTTTTCAGCTCGTGAGATACAGTAGCGATAAAATTTGTTTTGGCAACATCCTGTTCCTGGAACGGTGTCACATTTCGAAGCAGGATCACCTGTCCGCCGTCGCCATTTTCAGAATGGATAAAAACAGATTCCCTGGCAAAGAAGCATTCCTTGCTGTCTGCAACGATCCGGAATGTCTTCTTCGAATCCTTCTGCAGAAGGGCTCTCAACAGGTCATTGTCCAACGCGATATCCGGCGCATAACGTCCAATTACGTTCCTGTCGCGCAATCCAAATAATTTTTCTGCGGTGTTATTAAAGAACAGGATCTCCTGTTTATCACTCAGCACAATGATCCCGTCGTTGATCTTATTGATGATCGTTTCGACCCTGTTCTTTTCAAACTTCATTTCCGCCAGGTTGCTATGTTCATATTCGTCCAGCTTTTCCGCCATGGAATTGAAAGCTTCGGCCAGATCGCCAAACTCGTCATGACGATTGAGATCGATCCGTTTGCTGTAATTCTTGCTGGCAATCTCCTTTATCCCTCCGGTGAGTATCCGGATCGGCCTGGTGATCATTGATGGAAAATTAAGAATAAAGGCAAAGGCCGCAATACTCAGGACACTTACGACCAGTGTAAGCCAGAAGGTTGCCTGGATGGCCGTATTGGCAGCGACGATATTCTTATTGATGATAGCGATCTGGTTGACATCCTCAATCTCCAGGATCGCCCTTCGCATTCTCTTGTAATCCTGGAAGCCCTTCGGGTCTTTCTTCAACTGCTCGAACAGGGACCTCACTTCCGCCGCCGCCTCATATTCCCCGGGCTCGGTGATATTATTCTCTTCCAGTTTCAGGTTGTTCTCGAAGACAGCCTCCTTCGAATGATCATCCGGCAGGTCATCCAGAGCCTTCAACATGTGATTGCAATATTCCAGGCTGATATGGTTGTCCTTAAGGATCATGCTGGCATCAGCACTCAGCCGCTTGACATAAAAAATGCCCAGCCCGCCGAATGCCAGGATGATCGCAAACAGGATCAATAGCCCAGCCGTCAATTTCGTCTTAATATTTGTACGCATACCAATGCCAAAGATACTACGGTTCACCGGAATCGAGCCGTCAGGCCGGCTGTAAGCCAAAGGTCTTTATTGGTGATCATCGTCCCGTCCCGCTTGGGATAAAGCTGTTCAGGCGAGCCGAAATAACGCGCCTCCAGACGGAAGAGCACTTCGTCAGTCACGGCCAGGTTATAGCCCAGGCTGGCGCTCGACAGCTTGAACCCGGAGGCGCCGGTGACAGGCGTGAGCAACACCTGGTAGGGATCGCGAAAATGCTCGATCCTTGCCGAAAAAGAGTTCCCCGGCGCAAAGGTATAGCGTGCGCAAAGATTGACGCTCCACCATTCCCGGGTCGTTATGAGGTCGGCCTCCGCTCTTCGCTGCCAGCCGATATAGGCATCCGCCGTAAAAGTCCATTTATTGGAAGCTGTGTACGTAGCATACAGATCCGTAAAGCATCGTGTCTTGTATCCGGGATATACCGCCGAGCTCTCATTGCCGATGTACGTATTCCAGTTGATATCCCATTTGCCGTTCGGTTTGAATTCCAGCTGCGATCCGAAATCCAGCGGGTCATGCTGCGCCTGGATCACCTGCCATCCATTCAGAAGATAGAGATACGCTGTCCATTTGCCCAGCGGGACAGTAAGCTTTGCCCCGGTGAGATAATAGGGGACGTTCTCGGAAGCCAGGCTCCGCGTATACGGGATCTGGTCGAAAGAATAGGCACTCTCATTTGTAAAGGGCGAACCAATAACACCCGCATCCAGCCAGATATCCTTTTTGCTGAACAGCTTCACCCCCACATTCGCCTCCAGCAGGTTCTGCAGCGTCTGTCTCTCGGTGGCATAGTTGGCATTCATATAGGTTCCAAAGCCGGGCGTGAAGGTCGCCCGAACTCTATCCGATGTATATTTCAGACTGATATAGGCGAGGTTCACATTGATCTCATTATCCCTGTTGTACGATACAACGTAGGGATGTGTAGCATCTTTGGGATGACTGACGGAATAAGAGTAATAAGCATCCACATACCCCTCGAGCGTCAATTTACCTTTTTTAAACAATGAATTTTGTGACGAATCCACTTGCTGTTGCGCGCTCAAAGGAAGCACGAAAATGAACAGGATTGCAGGCAGCGATAAAATTTTCTTTAACGATAGCATAAAAATTCTTTTCTCTGTTACTTCAAATTATCCAATGCGATATTCAATTGCAGCACATTTACTTTTGACGGTCCGAACATCCCCACAAAAGGATGCTCCGTATGCTGATCCACCAGATCCCTCAGCGTTTGCTCGGAAATATGCCGCGCAGCAGCTATACGGGGGATCTGGATCTTAGCGCCGGCAGGAGAAAGATCAGGATCGAGCCCGCTGCCCGAGTAGGTCACCAGCTCAGCAGGGATTTGATCTTTGCGAACACCCGGATTGTGCGCCAGAAAACTGTCGATCCTGGCTTGAACATCTTTCAGATAATCCGGATTGGTCGGCCCTTTGTTGCTTCCCCCGCTGCCGGCGGCATTGTAGCCTACCGCCGAAGGACGGCTCCAGAAATAATTATCCCGGTCGAACTTCTGGCCTACATTGGCATATCCTACCGCTTTTCCATTCACCGGCAAAGTTTGCCCGCGGCCCCCGCCAGGAGCTAACCTGGCTACCGCCGCTATTACCAGGGGATAGATCACCGAACAGATAATGATGAATACGGCGGTGAGTTTCAATGAGACCAGTATATGCTTTTTCATTTTTTCAATTTTATTGGTTACATAAACAGCGCAAGAATGAGATCGATGAGCTTGATACCGATGAAGGGTACGATGATACCGCCAAGTCCGTAGATAAAAAGGTTTCGCCTCAACAGGGGACCGGCTCCGATTGGCCGGTAAGCTACCCCTCTCAGCGCCAGCGGTATCAAGATCGGGATAATGATGGCGTTGAAGATCACCGCTGAAAGAATAGCACTTTGAGGACTGCGTAACCCCATAATATTCAGCGACTGAAGAGCTGGAATAGTAGCGATAAACAAAGCCGGCACGATCGCGAAATATTTGGCCACATCATTGGCAATGGAGAAAGTGGTCAGGGTACCCCTCGTCATCAGCAACTGCTTGCCTATCTCGACGATCTCGATCAGTTTCGTAGGATCATTATCGAGATCCACCATATTGCCCGCCTCCTTGGCCGCCTGTGTACCGCTGTTCATAGCTACCCCTACATCCGCCTGCGCCAGCGCAGGGGCGTCATTGGTGCCATCACCCATCATCGCTACCAGTTTGCCGCCAGTCTGCTCCTTCCGTATATAGTTCATTTTATCCTCCGGCTTGGCTTCGGCAATGAAGTCGTCCACTCCCGCCTTATTGGCAATGAATTTTGCAGTCAACGGATTGTCACCGGTGACCATTACGGTCTTGACGCCCATTTTCCGCAGTCGCATAAACCTTTCGCTGATGCCCGGTTTGATGATATCCTGCAATTCTATTACTCCAAGCACTTCCGAATTCCGGCTTACAACCAAAGGAGTGCCGCCATTGGAGGAAATCGTCTTTACCTGCTGCTCCGTATCATCGGGGAAAGCCTTCCCGGCCTTTCTGACCTGGTTAAGGATTGCGTCGAAAGCGCCTTTCCGGATCTCCATGCCATTTACATCGACGCCACTGAAGCGGGTCTCCGCGGAAAAGGGAACAAACCTGGTCCCGCCATCCGCCTGTAAAGAAGGTGTTTTGTACCCCTTACTATTGCCCAGCTCGATAATAGACCTCCCTTCCGGGGTCTCATCGGCCAGGGAGCCAAGGATACAAGCCTCGACAAAAACGGCCTCGTCTATTTTGCCAGTAGGGTAGAAATGGGTAGCCTTCCTGTTGCCGATGGTAATGGTCCCGGTCTTGTCCAGGAGCAGCGTGTCCAGGTCCCCGGCCGTCTCCACCGCCTTACCGCTTTTTGCTATCACGTTTGCCCTCAGGGCCCTGTCCATACCAGCAATACCGATCGCACTAAGCAATCCGCCGATGGTGGTCGGTATCAGGCATACATAAAGGGAAATGAATGCGGCTATGGTAATGGGCGTATTCGCATAGTCCGCAAAAGGCTTCAGCGTAACGCAGACCAACAAAAAGATAATGGTAAAACTTGCCAGCAGAATGGTTAACGCTATTTCGTTGGGAGTTTTTTGCCGGGAGGCGCCTTCCACCAGCGCAATCATCTTGTCAAGGAAACTTTCGCCCGGATCTGTCGTAACCCGCACCTTGATCGAATCGCTCAGCACTTTGGTGCCACCCGTCACAGAGCTCTTGTCACCACCCGATTCGCGAATGACAGGCGCCGACTCACCAGTAATAGCCGATTCGTCGATAGTAGCAATGCCTTCAATGATCTCTCCATCCATAGGAATGACATCGCCTGCTTCACACAGAAAGATATCCCCCTTTCTCAGACTGGAAGACTGAACGATCCCCCATTTGGTTTTATCCTTCGAATGGGGATCAGTGATTTTTTTCGCAGGCGTATCTTCCCGCGTCTTACGCAGGCTTTCGGCCTGGGCCTTGCCCCTTGCCTCCGCAATAGCCTCGGCAAAATTGGCAAACAGGACAGTGACAAGCAGTATGATAAAAATGGTAAAATTATATCCAAGACTCCCCTGTGAATTTTCGCCCGCCATTATCCAAACGCAGACACCCAGGAGAATGATCGTTCCTAAATATACGGTGAACATTACCGGGTTCCTGATCATGGTCGCCGGCTTTAGTTTAATGATCGATTGCTTTAGCGCCTCCTTCACCAGTGAGGCATTGAGCAGTTTATTGGAATTAACGTTCTGCATAAATATTATTTATAGAATTTGTCAATGCATATTCAGATATTCGGCAATGGGACCAAGTACCAGCGGAGGGAAATAAGACAACGCGGTAATGATAATGATGACGGCAAAGGTCATCACGCCAAAAGTATACGAATCGACTTTTAATGTTCCCTGGGACTCCGGAATGTATTTCTTTCCGGCCAGCAACCCCACTATGGCGACAGGTCCGATGATCGGCAGGAATCTGCCAAGGATCATGGCCAGACCACCTGTAATATTCCAAAAGGGATTGTTGTCCGACAAACCTTCGAACCCGCTGCCGTTATTGGCATTGGTGGACGTGAACTGGTACAGCATCTCGGAGAAACCATGATACCCCGGATTGTTCAGCCAGTTGGCTGGCTTCACCGCCCAGTCGGCGTTGGCATGATGCACGAAATAATAAGCCGCCAGCGCGGTAAAACCCTTGATGACAAAAGCAGACAACAACGTCACCAATGCGGCGATCTTTACCTCCCTCGCCTCGACCTTATGGCCCATGAACTCCGGTGTGCGTCCGATCATCAAACCAGCTATGAATACGGCAATAATGATATAGATGAGGTAGTTCAGAAAACCTACCCCGCATCCCCCATAAAAGGAATTGATCATCATCCCCAACATTTGCATTAGTCCGGAAACAGGCATGGAACTGTCATGCATGGAATTGACCGAACCCGTGGAGATGATGGTGGTCATAATGCTCCAGTAGCCTGAAGCCGCAGGGCCAAGACGGACCTCTTTACCTTCCATGGCCCCCGTAGCCTGCAATACACCCATCCGGGTTATTTCCGGGTTTCCCCTGATCTCCGAGATCACGGTAGGTAGCATCAGGCATAGCATTCCCACCGTCATGATCCCAAAGACGACATAGGCAAATTTTTTACGCCGGATGTAAATTCCCATCGCGAATAGCAAAGCGACAGGTATCAACACCTGGGCCGTGATCTCGAGCATGTTGGTGAAATAATTGGGATTTTCCAGGGGATGTGCCGAGTTGGCGCCAAACCATCCGCCACCGTTGGTCCCAAGATGCTTGATAGCGATCATTCCAGCCGCAGGTCCGCGGGACACTTGTACAGTATCTCCCTGTAATGTCGTAATAGTATCCTTACCATCGAAGCTCGCCGGGGTACCGTTGAAGACCAGTAGAATGGCCATGATCAGGGCCAGCGGCAGCAGGATACGGGTCATCGTTTGCGTAAAGATCACCCAGAAATTCCCCAGGTTCTTCGTTGTTTTTTCTTTCAGACCATTGAACACAGCCACCAGACAGGCAATACCCGTAGCCGCGCTCACAAACTGAAGAAAGGTAATTACAAATAGTTGGGTGAGATAGGTCACGCCCGTCTCGCCCGAATAGTCCTGCAGGTTGCAGTTCACCAGAAAGCTGATCGCCGTATTGAAGGTCAGGTCAGCCGGCATATCAGGATTTTTATCCGGGTTCAGCGGCAGATGCCCCTGGAACAGGAGCAGGACAAACGCATAGATCAGCCACAATAAATTAATGGTCAGCATGGCTTTAAGGAACTCCTTCCAACCCATGCCTTTCTTAGGATCGACATGGCAAAACTTGTAGATGAACCTCTCCAGAGGACTCAAAAAATCCGTAAAGGTCTTCTCCCCGGCATAGACCTTTGCGATATACCTGCCTAGCGGGATCGCCAGCAGCACGGTTATCAGAAATGAGGCAATGATGCCTGTGATCTCAGTATTCATAAATAGCTCGTTAAAATTTTTCAGGTTTCAATAAAACATAGATCAGGTAAAAAAGTACCGCAATAGCGAGAATAAACAGAAATGTCGTCATGAGCTTTGGTATTTATATTTTTTCGAAATAGTCGATGGATTTGAAGAATAGCCAAAAACATAGCAAGCAGACCAGTAAGAGAATAATTGCATTCATTTGTATTCATTTTTATCAGTGAAAGATGTGTTTGAGCAGTCCCAGCTTGATAATAAAAAGATAAAGGAGCGACAGCGCCATTAACCACGCTACGATGATCAGGACGATGTCCACTAGCTTTCCTTTCATCTTTTTAGCACCCATTGATGTAAATTTTCACGGTATTATTCCAAAAAAATGCCTGACTGCGCCAGCGAGTAGCCCGCTCTTTATAGCGTAATGGCATTCAATTAATTAAAAGCAATTAAAAGACAGGAATAAATACTAAAGGGGAGCAATAAAAACCTATCAATATGAGAGACGCTCTCAATTTGAGCAAATGAGGGATTTCGACCGCCTTCAAAAAAACTTTATAATAATTTTAGAAAAAATTTTCGCATATATTGAATAAATACATAATATAAATCTCAGCTAAGATTTATCGCATGGACAGTTTCTATCCTTAAAAAAAGTTGAATTTTTAATCTTCCTCTTCCTTTTTTCTCTTCACACCTCTCTCAAAACTCGGATTTTTATCACCTCCTTCACATGAAACCCTTGCCAGCAAAGGGCTTCAGCCTATTGCACCTCAACGCACACTATGGATTTGGAACAATATTAGTTCTAACTTTACGTCATAATCACACGAAAAAACAGTTCGTACAGCTCTAACAAAACACATTAGATATATGCACCAGGACCTTAAACACCGCTTACTTGCCTGGAAAAATGATGTTCAGCCCGGAGAGATCAAAAAGGTGTTCATCGCCGATAACCCCTTCACCGCAGGAGAAGATATCATCCGTCTTGAAATTAGTCTGTCCAACAGACTCACCGGAAAAAGCAGCCCGCTGATCACATCCGGAAAATTCCTGACTACTCGACATCTTTCCAGCGACATCGATCATCTCAACAGCGTCATCGTATCCCTGGAAAAAGAATTCAACCATCGACTCGAACAAATATTTCACCATACTGATAAGGAACAGTTGGCCCGTTACGCCGAGCTTAACTAGCCTTGCCAAAAAACTTTTTACTAAACAAACACACTATGACAACGATTCTTTCATTCGTAGTTTTAATGATCGTGATGCTGGCTCCTCTGGTAAAATCGAGAAAAGCCGCTCACTAAAAGATAAAGGGCCGTCTCGATAAAGACGGCCTTTTTATTACAAAGAGGCCGTAGAAACGGCCTCCTTCAACTTTTACAGTGTATTATGATCATGACATCACTAAAGCCTGAATAGCAGCGCAAAAATAATCCTGTCCTCCGACTGCACCAGGTCAGGCCTCCAATCCGGAGGCAGCGGCGTCGTCGTATATCCATCCGGTGAAGTGACCCCGCCAGGGCCCGCAAAATATGGTACGCTGGCATGACGATGCACATACTCCACACGGAATAAAAAACTCTGATTCGGCATCCAGTCCAGGTTCGTCGAACAATCCCATCCCTTGAATTGATCACCGGGATTGGCGCTGAAAGGATACTTCCCCTCCGTCTGCGTAGGATTGTTGGGATCAGGTAACGGACTGGCTTGTCCTGTAGGATACAATACCAGGTAGCGACCGGGGTTAGTCATCACCCCCCCGCCAAACGTCCACGCAAACTTGTTCTTGGCAAACCAGGTACGATTGTACAACATCGCACTCAAAAAATACTGTGCCGGCCCTTTCACCCCATCGGACTTGAAACCATTCACTCCACCACCCGTCTCGAATCCCAGGTCGCCGGTCAACGACAACGCCATCCTGCTGATACCGCTGCTGTTCGGATTATTGAAATAGCGCAGCAGCATGCTGTTGTCCGAGTGGAAACGCTTCCGCGCAGGCAATCCACCCGCATCCGTACCATAATAATCATTCGTCAGCAGCTTGAAGCTGCTCGTGGGGTTCCAGGTAATATTCGCACCCACACCCGGCATGCTGTTGAACTTTCCATAGCTCTGCCACCCATTGATGATCCAGGGCTCTATCTTCAGATACTTGGAAGGAAAGATTTGTATCCGCACTCCATTGAAGAACCAGGGCGTGTTGTCCGAAGTAAAGGAAGCCTGGTAATCCCAATTCTCCACCTGGTAGTAGGAATTCAACCCGATATAGGACATAAAGAGACCCGCGTCCACATTGATCCCATACCACTTGTTAAAATGATAGCCTATATACGCTTCACTCAGATAGCGGTATGCATCCGCCAGCTTATACTGCCCCCGGTAAGGACTAAGGTCATTTCGTGGCACCACCTGCGTCCTTGTCCCCAATTGCATGAGAAACCGCGCCCTGGCATTCTCATAGTTGAAGTCTCCGCCAAAGCTCAGCTGCGACAGCTGCACCTCATTGTTCCGCGCCAGCGCCGTCGAACCAACTACCGTATTGTCATTAGGGTGATTGAAAGAATGCGTGTAGTTCACATCCACCATGACGGTAGGTATAAAATACTTGCCATGGAACACCGTGGAATCCCTCCTGTCGCTCCCATTCTGCCAGTTGGTCTCTATTCCATCAAAAGGGACCTTTGCACTCGTAGAGTCCTGCGATCTTACATTCATTGCCAGCGCTGTAAATAGCGCGCTTGTGAGGATTAGCTTTTTCATTTGGTCATTTTTGTATGATAGACCCTCCGTTTCAAAACTCATTCCTCAAACGCAAATAATTAAGGATCAATATCATACTAAAAGCCAACCCCCTACCGTTTTGAAAAAGCCTATCAATTCGGCATGTCAATGTTCGACGCATTCAAATACGGCCCGTTCAATCCATACTCCTCCATCTTTCGATAGACGGTCGTCAGCCCGATGTTCAACAGCTTCGCCGCCTCCACCTTGTTGCCATGCGTATAATTGAGCACACGCTGTATATGCAGCTTCTCTACACTGGCCAGGTCAAAGGCGGATAACGCCTGTACAATCGAAGACTCCATGCTCCACGCAGCAGGCAATGTCTCTACTCCCAGCTCCTCCCCATCCGACAGGATCACCGCCCGCTCGATCACATTCTTTAGTTCCCGTATATTCCCTTTCCAGGGCTGCCGTTCCAGCGCATGCAGGAACTCCCTGCTCATCCCCGTTACCCGCTTGTTCAGCTTGTCCGAGAACAGCTTCATAAAATATTTCGCCAGCAAGGGTATATCCTTCCGCCGGTCCCTTAGTGGAGGTATCTCCACCGTAAAAACATTCAATCGATAATAAAGATCTTCCCTGAATGCACCCTCTTTCACCTGCTGGATGAGGTTCCTGTTCGTAGCGGAGAGCACCCTGACATTGGCCAAGGTTGGCGTAGTGCTCCCGACCTTGAAGAACTGGCCGACTTCAAGCACCCTCAATAGCTTCGCCTGAAGGTCCAGCTGCATCTCGCCGATCTCATCCAGGAACAGCGTTCCCCCATCCGCCTCTTCGATCAACCCCTTCTTGTCCTTCATCGCTCCCGTAAAAGCGCCCGCCTTATGCCCAAAGAGCTCGCTCTCGAGCAGATCCTTGGAAAAAGCGCTACAGTTCAGCGCAACAAAAGGAAAAGAAGCTCTTTCGCTGCCCGCATGAATAGCCTTTGCAAACAGCTCCTTCCCCGTCCCCGTCTCACCCAGCAGCAGCACAGTCGTATCCGATCCCGTTACCTTACGGACCATCGCTATCGTCTCCCGTATAGCGGTCGAATCCCCGATGATATTGTCAAAGCTGAATGCATGCTTTACCTGCTCTTGCAACAGCCTTACCCGCTTCTGCAAACGCGCCTTCTCTATGGCATGTGCGATCAGGGGCAACAGCTTGTCATTATCGTCCCCCTTGCTGATATAGTCGAATGCCCCCGATCGCATAGCCTTGACAACGTCAGGGATATTCGCATGCGCCGTCAGCAGTATGATCTCCGCGTCAGAGGCCCTGGACTTGATGCTCCGGGTAAGGTCCAGACCATTGCCGTCCGGCAGACGTATATCGCAGACCACTACATCGATGTCTTCCTTGTTCAGGACCTTCCACGCGCCCTTGCAATCACTGGCCTCATGCACGATATAGCCTTCCAGCGTAATGATCCGTTTTAACAGCCCCCGAAGCTTGTCTTCATCATCCACAACCAGAATATTTCCTGCTGCCGACATATATGATTATTTTATGGCCTGACTATATAAATACTTGATCTTATACATCCTTATCGCCTTGTCATATGCTATCAGCTGCTTGTCCCCATGGAACGAGGCTTCCAGCGAATAGCGGAACTTTGGATTGGATGCAAATGCTTTCTCGAGATTGTCCATCGTAAGCTCCAAGACAGGCGACTCCTTGTCAACGCTAAAAAAATACACCGTCTCCGGTCGCGCGATCTTTTCACCCTGCACCAACATGTTGTAACTGTACAGATAAAATCCGACCGTGTCGACGATCGTATATTTCCTTTTCCCTACCTCGCGATAACCCTGTCCGTTAAGGATACCGGCATACAGAAGAATACTCAATAACATGATTTTCATAACCAACATTTTAAGGCCCCCGCCGGCACTCGCCAGCGGGGATCCGTGAAAAATTCTATTTAAAAAAATTTAAAACCTGACCAGGAATGCCAATACGATCCTGGATTCCGCCTTCCGCAGGTCCGGCATCCACTGACTTCCATCCGCATTGGTCTGACCGCTCAACGGTCCCGGAACGGAGGCCCCGCTGGACGTCCAGTTATACCCTGTCGTGTTCGTATATCCCGAAGGGCCCGAAACTCCGCCGGGTCCGGCAAAATATCCATTCAGAGAAGTGGTGCTACCCGTCGCAGCACCTATCTCTGTCACCGCTCTGTGTACAAACTCCAACTTCAATGTCAGACCTGGCAGCGGCATATAGTCGATGGAAGTAGACCAATCCCATGCCTTGAAGGTAGAGCCGATACCCGTCTGTTGCTGATACAGCGTATCCGCATATCCGGTAGGAGCCAGCACCAGATACTGACCAGGGTTCGTCATATAACCACCCCCTGCCGTCCAGGCCCATTTTTGCTTCGCGCCAAACCACAACCTGTTATAGATCATTCCGCTGATAAAGTTCTGCGCAGGTCTATATATACCCGTCTTCACATCCCTTTTTCCAAAAGGAGAAACGCCATCCCCGTTCTCGATGCCGAAGTCCCCGGTAATGGAAAATGCCGCCTTCGTGACAAACCCATGCCTGCGATTCAGGTACCGCAGCTGGTAACTGTTGTCGCTGTGGAATCGATATCTCCCGGGAGCGCCCTGGTCATCTTTCCCATAGTATTCGTTGAACACATAATCCACCGTCTCCTTGGGCCTGTAATAGATCGAAACTCCCATCCCAGGCGAGTGGTTGAACCTGCCATAGCTCTGCCATCCATTCACCAGCCAGAACTCCAGTTTCAACTTGTCCGTAGGAAAGGTCTGCAGCCGCAAGCCATTAAAAAACCACGGCGTATTGTCCGATGTATACGAAGGCTGATAACCCCAGTTCTCGAAATTGTTGTACGAGAACAGTCCTATATACGACATGAATATCCCCGCATCCAGGTTGATTCCATGCCAGACATCCCAGTGATAGCCCGCATACGCCTCGCTGATGTACCTGTAGATGGTCTGCAGATCATATTGCCCCTTGTAAGAGCTGCCGTCATTACGCGGCACCACCGTACTCCGGGTGCCAAACTGCATCATGACCCGTCCCCTTACATTGTTTACATGAATATCACCCCCCACTCCCATAAAAGATAGCTGCAGCTCATTGTTCCGCGCCAACGCCGTACTACCTACCACCGTATTGTCGATGGGGTTGTTGTAAGAATGCGTATAGTTCAGGTCGAACGTGACATCCCCCGTAAAATATTTGGAGTCGAATGCCGGTGGCGTCGTCTTCCGGCTCGTGCCATTCAACCACGAAAAATCTCCGAAAGCAAATGGCTCGCTGGCAGGCTCCTTCGCCGGCGTCTCGCCCGAATCTTTCTTGAACAGATGAACAAGCCCACTCAGCAACCCACGCCGCGACCCATTACTCCTGTTAATAGTGTCCTTCCATTCATTAACATTGGCAGGTGCAGAAGAAGCGACTTGGGTCTGTACGTCAGTTTTGACAAGATCAGCCGACTGGCTGTATCCTTTAAAAAAAAGAACCAGTGCTCCAATAACAACAAATGATCTCTTAAGCATAGTCAGTATTTAATTAGTAAACAATAGCACGCCGGAATCCTTCCGTCGTTCATTAAAAATGACTAATTGTATACCAGACAGGGATGGCCAACGACTCCATATATCCGAAACTCAATGCCACAAAGGTTTTCATAGGTATAGATCCATTTCATCTGTCATAGAGGAGTAGAGCGTTGTATATTGCCGATTTGAAAATTTCTTTTCATTTCGATAAAGAATAACATTCGACATTTCAAAAGCTAACTCACTGAATAAGGCATACTTCAGCACGACCTATCGATTGTTAACAGCTGGTTAATGGGATTTTCTTCAAAAAAATCCTTCTCGAACTAAAAAATCCAGTGAAAACAATATCAAATTTTTATATTACAATTAGACCTCATTCATTTTTCCAAATTGAAAAATTTTTAGCACACCACAGATCGTGCCGGTTCATACAGCATGGCCGTACAAAGACAGATTTTTCTATTCTTCCCTTGTAGCAACGGATAGTTGATACAGGCTTTGCACTGATCCCAGAAGGTCGCATCCTTCGTGATCTCCGAATAGGTCACGGGTCTGAACCCCAATTCATGGTTCATGGCCAATACGGCCCCGCCCGTAGTGATGCTGAAAATATTTGCGTCCGGATATAGTTGTCTTGACAGCTCGAAGGTCAGTTCCTTGATCCGGGCAGCGATATGCATCCCCCGAAACTCCGGACGCACGATCAACCCGCTGTTCGAAACAAAGGCGCCATCCTGCCAGGACTGGATATACGAAAATCCGGCCCACTCACCCGCAGGGGTCACCGCTATCACAGCATGACCTTTATATATCTTTTGACAAATGGACTGAGGACTTCGACGGGCTATACCCGTTCCCCTTTCACGCGCACTGCGCTCCATTTCATAAAGAATAGGATAAACATATTTTACATCGGCCGGCACAGCCACACGAATGATAAACGCCGAGTCTTCTTCCATTTTATAACATTTATGGTTGATAACAAGGGTCCAAACCCCATTCCCTATTCACAAATAACTGATAATCAAAAAAATAAACCAAACCCCCACCCTGTCTTTTTGGAAAGCTTTTTCCATTCCGGAGCACTCCGGCAGCCAGCGGCAGTTGACGGCAGCCCGCCCAACCCCCACAAAAACTATTGCTGAACAGTCACTTACAGAAGACCATCCCTACCACAGCTCCAAACAGGCACTCGTTTTGGCATTGGTATTACAAACCCAAAGAAAATGTTAGATCAATATGAAGTACCGGTATATATAGCCGGCCGTATGCCCCAGTTGAAGATGAATGACAAAGACATCTACCAATCCATGCAGGCATTGACTGACTATACCAAACGCATGGCGCTCGAACATAATTTCAAAATGGTGGAAAAATGCCTGGGGCTGGTGGAAAGGATCTACGACAAAGGCACCGCCCTCGTAAAGAATGCCGTGGAGAATATCTTCATCTTTTCCTTTTCTTCGATGAGGATGTTGTGTAATATAGTAGAGTGGAGGATGGTACAATCCTATATGCCCGCCGGTCTGTATGCATTGTATATACAGCAGGTGTTGTGCTCGAAGGACTGAGCTGCCTCTTAAAGGCATTCATCGCCTTGAAGCTCCTGGTCGTTACGCCGAATTCCGTGCCGCATTGATGATCCCAAAACTGCTGCGGATGATCAGCTTCTCATATACCTCCTTCATAGGCTTATTGTCCCCGCTCTTCTCGATGGCCTGGAATTTACTAAGCGCATATTGCTGAATGGTGCTGAGAGGCAATACGATCCTTTCCCGCATCTGGATGGATAACTGATCCACCGGGTAGTCCGCCATCAGTTCATTCTTGCCTGACAGCTTAAAGATATATTTCTGCGTAAGCTCGAACTCATCATAGATCAGGGTCCATATTTCCCCATAGACAGGGTGACGCGAATAATGCTCCGTCAATGGAAAGAAACATTTCTTCATCGCCATCTCGCAATTGTCCAGCAGGGTCTTGAAAAAAGGAGAGTTCTCGTACAAACGCTTCACGTCCTTCCACTTTCCTTTCTTGTCCAGGATCTGTAAAGCCTTGCCCACCCCATAATATCCCGTGACATTTTGCTTCAGCTGGCTCCAGGACCCTACATAAGGTATAGCTCTAAGATCCTTTAATTCCAGTCTGCCCGAACTTTTCCGCTTTGTGGGGCGGCTGGCGATATTCGTCTCGTTGTAGAATCGCAAGGGGCTTACCTCATTCAGGTACTGAAGAAAATAAGGATGCTCCTTCAACATGGAATAAGCCTTATAGCTCTCCAGGGACAGCTCATGCAACAGTTCTTCTTCCCCGGCCTCCAATGTCACCTCCTTGGAAGAAAATAGATCATTGGACACCCCTGCATGCAATAGTTGTTCGATATTGAACTGCGCCGTGTCGATGGTCCCGAAATTGGAGCTCACCGTCTGCCCCTGTATCGTAAGCTGGATCTCTTTGTTGGCGATATTCTTTCCCATCGACGCATAGAACTTATGCGTCTTTCCTCCTCCTCTCGCGGGAGGACCACCCCTGCCGTCAAAGAATACCACATCGATGTCATATTCCTTGGAGATACGCGTCAGTTCCTCCTTCGCCTTGTAAATACCCCAGTTAGCCATCAGATAACCCCCATCCTTTGTGCCATCCGAGAACCCTAACATGATGGTCTGCGTCTTTCCTCTTTTCTGCAGATGTTTATTATAGACCTTGTTCTCGTACAATTGCTTCATCACACCCGCAGCATGCTGCAGATCGTCCACTGTCTCGAAAAGAGGCACGATATCCACGGGCATCTTCTCCTTCTTCCATCCACTGACCAGGAAGAGACCAAACACCTCCAGCACATTCAACGCGCTGTTACACTGGCTGATGATATATCTGTTGCAGCCCTCCTCCCCATTGTACTTCTGTATGGTCGCAACACCCGCAATGGACTCCAGCGTATCCTTCACAAGCGCATCTTCATATAGTTCCGGACGCGCTTCACCACTCAGCTCTGTAAGCACATCGATCTTTTCCGCTTCGGACATGCTCTTGTAATTCTCCGGCACCAGCTTCTCTTTGGCAGCTATCGCCTCCAGCACATTCCCATGAACAGAGCTGTCCTGCCGTATGTCCAGCGTGGCGAAATGAAGCCCGAAGATCATTACCTTGCTGATCAAATTATCCACCAGGTGAACAAAAAGGCTATTGTGCTGATAAATGATGATCTCCCGTATCTGGATCAGCGGATCCAGTATCTCCTCCTTATGGAGCTCTATCTTCTGACCGGGAATAAAAATATTGTTGTACAGCTTCTGCTCCAGCTCTGCGATGATGGTATCCACGCCCTTGAAGGTGAGTCTGCGCTTCAGCCTCCGTACATCCAGGTAATAACATTTGATGATGGCGCCCCTCAGGGACTCCGCCACCTTCAAGGTCGTATCCGTCTTTACAAAAGGATTCCCATCCCGGTCGCCCCCCGGCCAGAATCCCATCTTGATCACGGCATTCCGCTTGTCGACGGCATCCGGGAATTGATTCTGCAACGTGGCAATGATCTTCCCACAGGCATGATAGAACACATTCTCCAGGTACCAGATCAGGCTGATAGCCTCGTCAAAAGGCGTAGGCTTCTGCTTTTTCAAAAAAGGCGTTTTACCCAGCTGCTGTAAATATAAATTGATCTCGGCCGCATTGTTCTCGATGACGGCCCTCGACAGGTCATTGATGATCCCCAGCACTGGCCCCGGATAGAACTGCGTCGGGTGCGCCGTCAGCACCATTCTTACAGAATAATCCTTTAATTTGTCCGTCAGTTCCTCTTCCTTCCCCGTTTGCAGCACTTCCGAGATCAGATGCTTCAATGTTCCCGCTCCTCCCATATCATTGACATGCCGGAAGGCTGCATCCTCCAGGGCATCGAACAATACGATCTGACGCTCCACATATTGGACAAATCGGAAAAGGATATCCGCTTTCTCCCGCTCGCCCGATAATGCCGTATGCTTACGAAAGAACTCTTCCATGATCTCCTCGGGGCTCTGCTTCTTCTTATAGCCATCCTCACAAATAGTCAACAGCAGGGACAATAGAATTCCGGTCTTCTCTATACGATGAAATGGCAGAGAAGTAAAAAGACTGTTATAGAGCTGGAATTTGATCCCGACCAGGTTCTTAAATTGCTGCAACCCCTGTGAAGACTGAATGCTCATGGTTATTTACCCTCCGGTTTGTTATTGTTCAAGGAAATTATCAATTTGGCAGCAATAATTCAATTAGGAACCAAAACTACCCAATTTTCATCAAAAAAATCGACTATTTATTGTTTTTTGAATAGCATCCACTATCTTTACCCCACTTTAATACCAAAGGTGATCGGTTTTAACAACCATATTATCTCATCTCCTACGACGCACGCAGAACCCATTTCCGCTGCGCAAGTTACAACTATTATCACCTCCACGACAACATCCACAACCCGTTAAGGGTTGTCAATTTCCATATTATAACATGGGCCTTTAACGAGGCTTCTCAAACCCGGAAAGAGTCATTCTTTACATTCATTCACAAAATCATTATATGCAGGTCTTAAAATTCGGAGGTACTTCAGTAGCCAACGGGGAAAATATAAACAAGGTCGTTCAATTGGTACGCACAGCCATGGCAAAGGATAGGACTATCCTGGTCGTTTCAGCGCTGGGAGGGGTCACGGATATGCTCATCCAGGCCGGTCTTGCCGCCGCCGCAGGAGATGAATCCTACAAAGAAAAATTACACGTGGTGGAACAACGCCACCTGGAAGCCGTAAAACATCTTATCCCGCTCACCCGTCAGAGCAGCATCCTCAGCCTGGTCAAAACAAAATGCAATGAGATAGAAGACATCTGCAACGGCGTATTCCTCCTCAGCGAATTGTCGAACCGCACCCGCGACAAGATCGTCAGCTATGGCGAGCTGCTCTCTTCTCTCATCATCGCCGCCCGCTTTGACGCATTGGAAGTCCGAAATACGTGGAAGGATTCCCGTGAGCTCATCAGCACCGACTCCAATTTCGGCTATGCCGCCGTGGATTTCCCTCTCACCAATCAAAAGATCCGGGAATACTTCGACAATAATAAAGGAGATCTCTTTATACTGCCGGGCTTCATAGCTTCCGACAGCCATGGCATCACCACTACCCTTGGACGGGGTGGTTCGGACTATACGGCAGCCATACTCGCCGCAGCGGTAGACGCTCATGCATTGGAAATATGGACGGACGTCTCCGGCATGATGACGGCCGATCCCCGCCTGGTATCCAACGTAAAGCTCATCCCGCATATATCCTACCAGGAGGCCATGGAGCTGTCCCATTTTGGCGCAAAAGTAATCTATCCACCCACTATCCAGCCGGTAATGGCAAAAGGCATCCCCGTCTGGATAAAGAATACTTTTTCGCCTTCCGACACCGGCACCTTGATAGAACACGAATCTGCCCGTAATGGCGGTGGCAGCATCCGCGGCATCTCCAGCATCGGGAAGATCGCGCTCCTTAGCCTGGAAGGCAGCGGCATGGTAGGCATACCAGGCTTCTCCAAACGTCTTTTCGAAGCCCTCTCCAATGAAAAGATCAACGTTATACTCATTACCCAGGGCTCTTCCGAGCACTCGATATGCGTAGGCGTGGAAGAAGCCAGCGCCGACGCTGCCAAGACAGCCGTAGACCGCGCCTTTAGCCACGAGATCGAGACGGAAAAAGTAGAACCTCTTATCCTGGAAAAGGATCTTTCCATCGTAGCTCTCGTAGGCGATCATATGAAGAGCCACCCGGGGGTCAGTGGAAAAATGTTCGGGGTGCTGGGACGCAATGGCGTCAATGTCCGCGCCATCGCCCAGGGATCCTCGGAAAGGAATATCTCCGCGGTCATCGCCGCCGCAGATGTAAAGAAGGCCATCAACGTATTGCACGAAGGCTTCTTTTCCACCACCTACAAACAGATCAACCTCTTCATCACAGGCGCAGGTAATGTAGGACGCCGTCTGCTGGACCAGCTAAAACAGCAACATAGCTACCTGCAGGATCAGCTTCGTCTGCAGGTACGTGTCATCGGCATTGCCAATAGCCGTAAAATGATCTTCAATGACAATGGTATCCCCCTCGACAGCTGGAAACAGGCCCTGGAAGAAGGCGTCCCGATGAGCCTCCCCGCATGGGTGGAAGGCATCACGTCGAGGAATCTGCGTAACGCAGTCTTTGCAGATATCACCGCCCATCCCGATGTGGCCGTCTGTTACGACAGCCTGCTGCAGAAGAGCATTGCCGTAGTGGCCTGTAATAAGATAGCCTGCTCTTCTCCCTATGACTATTACCGCCGTCTGAAAGACCTTTCCCGCGAATACAACGCCCCCTTCCTCTTCGAGACCAATGTAGGCGCCGGCCTCCCGGTCATCGGTACGCTGAACGACCTGCTGCGCAGCGGCGATAAGGTCGGCAGGATCGAAGCCGTACTAAGCGGAACCCTCAACTTCGTTTTCAATCACTACAACGGGGAGAGATCCTTCTCGGAAGTGGTCCGTCAGGCACAAAAGGAAGGCTATACCGAGCCGGATCCTCGCCTCGACCTCAGCGGTACGGATGTCATGCGTAAGATCATGATCCTGGCCAGGGAGGCAGGGCAAAAAATAGAAATGGAGGACATAGAGAACCATTCTTTCCTGCCCGCATCCTGTCTCAAAGGCAGCGTTGAAGACTTCTATAAGGCCATGACAGAAGAAGAGGCGCACTTTAAAAAGCTGTACGACGCGGCCTTCAAGGCAGGGAAAAAACTGAAATTCGTGGCCCAGTACGAGCATGGTAAGGCTTCCGTAGGATTGCAGCACATCGGCCCCGAACAGGACCTGTATCATTTGTATGGTAAGGACAATGTCGTACTGTTCTACACCGATCGCTATCCCGAACAGCCCCTGGTGATCAAGGGTGCGGGCGCAGGTGCAGAAGTGACAGCCTCCGGTGTATTCGCAGATATTATCCGGGCCGCAAGAGTCTAAGCCGGCCCCAGTCGGCCACAGTCTAACAAAAATCATTTTAAAAATAATTTCATGAGCAAGATCACCGTCCAATGCCCCGCCACCGTCGCCAACCTCGTCTGCGGATTCGACGTGCTGGGAATGGCCCTGGATGAACCATACGATATCATGGAGGTGAGCCTCCTGGAAGAACCCGTCATACGCATCGTCAGCGGGGACGGCTTCCCCCTGCCCTCCGACCCCGCACAAAATACGGCAGGCGCCCCGCTCATTGCCATGCAGGACGAGCTGGAAAAACCCGTCGGATTCGAGGTCATTATCCACAAAAAGATAAAGCCCGGCAGTGGCGTAGGCAGCAGCGCCGCCAGCGCAGCAGGCGCCGTGGTAGCAGCCAACCATTTATTAAAAAATAGATTCTCCAAAGAAGACCTTGTCCGCTTTGCCATGTTCGGAGAGAAAGTGGCCTCGGGCGTCAAGCACGCCGACAATATCGCCCCCTGTATCTATGGTGGCATCACCCTTATCCGGTCCATCTTTCCCCTCGACATCGTATCCATACCGGCCCCCCTCCTGCATGTCACAGTGGTCCACCCGCAGATAGAAGTAAAGACGGCGGACGCAAGACAGATACTCCGGAAGGAAGTGCTGTTAAAGGATGCTATCCGTCAATGGGGCAACATCGCCGGACTGGTAGCAGGGTTTATAAAGAACGATTATGAGCTGATAGGCCGCTCGCTCGAAGACGTGATCATCGAGCCAGTCCGCAGCATGCTCATTCCCGGCTTCGACCATGTCAAAAGCCAGTGCAAGACAGCCGGCGCCCTGGGTGGCGGCATCTCCGGATCAGGCCCCTCTATCTTCATGCTCAGCAGGGATATCCAGACAGCCCGCGCGATCGAGCAGGTAATGAAAAATATATACAACGACATTGGACTCGATTACCACACCTATGTGACAACCATCAACCACACAGGCGTAAAAACAGCATAATATGAACTACTATAGTCTCAACGATCCTTCTACCAAAGTCTCCTTTAAAGAAGCCACCATCAGAGGCCAGGCTCCCGACAAAGGGCTTTATTTCCCCGAACAGATACCTACCCTGCCAGAGCAGCTGATCCGGGACATCGACAATATTTCACCTGAAGAGCTCGCGGAAAAGATCATCAGCCCTTATGTTGGCAATACCATCCCGGAGACCGACCTCCGTCGCATCGTGGCCGAGACGATCAATTTCCCCTTTCCACTGGTACAGGTCACAGACAGCATCAGCTCCCTGGAGCTATTCCATGGTCCTACCCTGGCCTTCAAGGACGTTGGCGCCCGGTTCATGAGCCGCTGCCTGGGATATTTTGTAAAGGACAAGAACCAGCCCGTGACCGTGCTGGTCGCCACCTCCGGGGACACGGGCGGCGCAGTCGCCAGCGGCTTCTACGACGTCGAAGGCATCGATGTCGTCATCCTTTATCCCTCCGGAAAGGTCAGCAGCGTACAGGAGCTGCAGCTCACTACATTGGGGAAGAATATCACCGCGCTGGAGGTAAGTGGCAGCTTTGACGACTGCCAGCGGATGGTAAAAGCTGCCTTTGCAGACCCCGACCTCAATCGCGCACTATTCCTTACCTCCGCCAATTCCATCAACGTCGCAAGGTGGCTGCCTCAGCAATTCTATTATTTCTTTGCATACCAGCAATGGGCCGACAAGGAGCATCCCCCTGTCATCAGCGTACCCAGCGGCAATTTCGGCAACATCTGCGCCGGTCTCCTCGCTCATCGTTCAGGCCTGCCCGTCAAACACTTCATCGCCGCCTGCAATGCCAACGATGTCGTCCCCGCCTACCTGCAGACAGGCGCCTATACTACAAAACCTGCCGTCCCCACACTCTCCAACGCCATGGATGTGGGTGACCCCAGCAACTTTGTCCGCATATTGGAGATATTCAACCACGAATTCACCTCCCTGAAAAAAGTGCTCACCAGCTATAGCATCTCGGACGATGAGACAAAGGCCACCATCCGTAACGTGCACGATCGCTATCGCTATCTCCCCGATCCCCACGGCGCGGTAGGATTTCTGGCCCTCGAACGATATTTGCAAAAACACCCCGGCGATAAAGGCATATTCCTGGAAACAGCCCACCCGGTAAAATTTTACGATGCCGTAGAGGCCGAGACAGGCGAAAAAATTCCCCTGCCCGACAGCGTCAGCCATCTGCTTGGAAAGGAAAAACAAAGCATAAGGATCGTACCCGAATTCAGCAACTTGAAGGAGTATCTGATCAACAGTTAGCCCCTCAAGTCTTAAAGCTTATACACCACACCCAGGGTCCAGAAAAAACTGTTCTCCAGTTTTTCCACCCGCATTCTGTCGGTGATAGTACCCGTGGAATAGACGGAATGGATGTTAAGCGCCGCGGGATGAACAGGCAATGCATAGATAGGATTAAAACTAAAGGTCCATCTCCCTGCAAAATATTTGACAGACATCCCTGGCTCGTAATCCAATATCTTAAAAGCAGAAGCATCTTCTACCGTACCCGTGATGCTTACAGTCCCCGAGATGGTCTTCTGCCCTTTTCGCTTTGTAAAATGTTTTGTCCTATAGTAACTGTTGTAGAAGTTTAAAGTACTCCCATTGGCGACTATGGAAGGCGTTATCTCCAGCTTGTCCTTAAACAGCTCAAAGGTATGCTCCAGACCAAGAGCGCCCTGGAAGTCCGTTTTCGTGCCAAGATCCAGCGTCGTCGTCAGGGTTGGCTTGATAAATCCAAAGTCATATTCATTCTCAAATGCCAGCGAAGCCGTTATACCCGACGTCACACTGGTGCTTTGACTGTTATAAAAATACTTTGAAAGATATACCTCCCCATCATACTTCCCGGCCGTAAAGTCGTACCCGCCTTCCAACGTTACTACATCGATCCGCTGGTCCGTCGAAGTAGGCAGGTACGAGGCGCTGGCGGAGAAATAAATCCCCGACTTATGATAATAGGTTATCATCGGAATAAAGTATGGCAACGCTACCGTATCCTTCCTGCCCAGATACACATTGTCGTTCTGGTAGTTCATGGAAGCTTTAAAATACGACCGCGTGCTATCCTGTGCAAAAGCCATATAGGATCCCAGCAGCATGATCAGGCTTGTATATAAGTGCTTCATAAGGCTGAACAATAAAATACCTGGAAACATCCCCCTTTTCAGAAGACGCTTCCAGGTATAGGTTAAAATATTTATTGATTGCTGGTAGCCGGTGTCGCCGCGTCCTGCTTGTCGTCCTTCAGGTCCTTCCTGTCCTTTTTAAGATCAGACTTGTCCTTGCCTAAATCCTTCCTGTCCTTGGACAGATCTTTTCTATCGCCTGCCAGGTCTTTCTTATCCTGATGGATATCCTTACGATCCTGGTGCAGGTCTTTTCTGTCGGCATTCCTATCCTTTCTGTCGGCCGAAAGATCTTTCTTATCCGCATTGATATCCTTCTGCTCCGCTGCGGCATCCTTATAATCATGGTTCTTTACGTCTTGGTTCCTTTCCTTACGGTCGGTAGCGATATCCTTCTTATCCTTAGCGATATCCTTGTTATCATGGTTCAAATCCTTCCTGTCGGATGCAGCATCCTTCCGGTCGCTTCTCAGGTCCGTCTTGTCCCCGGCGATATCTTTCTTATCACCTTGGATGTCCTTCTTGTCATGATTAATATCCTTCTTGTCATGATGGATATCCTGTCTGTCATGATGGATGTCATGCTTAACGTGAGGAGCCCGTTGGGCGTTTGCAATAATAGTGCTGCCGAGTATGGCCAGTGCAAGCAAAAACGTGAGTTTTTTCATAATGAACGTTTTAGTTTTAAATCAAGAGGTTTTTAAGTTCATATGAGAACGGTTTTCGCCCTGAAAATTTAACCGCTCACCGACCCTTAACGACCAATTAACAAGTCAATATCTCCTAAAACATTCATACTGCGTTGATAGGCAATCCAATATACATCAACATCGTTAACCCGGCTTCGCTTACCACACATTCTCCAGGTCCTGCTTCGTAAAAGAGTGTTCCCGGTCGGTAAAATTAGTCTGCTGCCCCTCCCGGACACGCAGCAAGTTCCCCTTGCCCAGCAGGCGCCTGATAAGTCCCATAGGCGTCAGCACCAGAAAAAAGATCAGGGTGAGCAATAGCGTGTTGCTGATCCTGCCTAATAAAAGCGAAAGCTTATTCCATACTATGTCGATCTTCTCACTCAGCCATGACGATAATAAACCCGCCAGTCCGATGACAAACGACACCGTCAGAAAAATACGATGCTTAAAGATCAGGTACAGCGCCAGGAATCCTACCGTGATCACCAGTACCGTCTCTTTCGATGTGCTTTTCGTAGAGCTGGACATGCAATCTAAAAGATTTTAGAATAGAGAATAAATAAAAGGAGCCAGCGCTGTTGTGCTGCCCAGAACGATCAGGACAGTCAGCAGTACGATGAGGATGATCAGCGGGAGCAGCCACCATTTCTTTCTTTCTTTTAAAAAAAGCCAAAGGTCCTTTAAGAATTCCATACAAAACTTTTAATCATTGAAGATACTCGTTTTCCCATCCTTTTCGATAAGATCAGCCAGGGCCTGGGCAATCCGTCCATTTGCATTGCTCGTAAAATGACAATAGTCGACAAATACCCAGCCCGGCCATTTGTGCACTTCGGTCATACGCCGGATATGCGGGTTTTCATGTGAAAGGATGCTTATCGTATCATATAGCTTTTTTAGAAATCCGACCTTATATTTGTCATTTTCTTCCCTACGCAGGTAATTGTTTAAAGCCCTCTCCTCACTGGTCATCACCGTGGTATCCCTAAAAGCCAGATAAGGCTGAACTAAAAAAAGGTATTTTTTCCCGTCCTCGTTCAGCCGGCTCTCGAACAAATGCATTTCCTTTAAAAAGGCTTTGCATGACACGCTGACCCGGGGATCAGTACTGTCAATATCCAGCCTGGGAATAGATTGATCCGCCCAGTATTTCCGTTCGGGAAAACCTTTCGCCTCATTCTTCTTCATCCTGAAATGCAATCTTGCATAATAAAATTCCTGTTTTAGGGTATTGAATAAGGCCGAATGCTGAGTGACAGGCACTATATATTTAAGAGGGGGGCCGTGAAAAGGAAAAGTTGAAAAGTAAAAATGATTATATGCCAGCTCGTCCCTCTCCTCATCACCTGACAATGTATCGCATTCATTAACGCCATCCATGGTGATAACCCAGTCAAAATTATATTTCTTGGATAAGGCCTGATATTTCAAAAAGCCCTGGCTAAGCGTAAATCCGGAGACAGCGGCATTGAACACCCTTACCTTCCGGCTAGGGTATTTTTCTTGCAGATTGGCCTGGAGATACGCTGCGATCGTCTCATTGTAAGGATGGTCCTGTACGTTTGTAATATCGAACCATTTACCGTCCCTATTGGACCCCATCCCCTCCATAGCCGAACCTCCCAATAGTAATATCCACAACTCATTGCCTTTGCTGTCAGGCATCCTGAAATCCCCCGGCAAGGACTTCATTCCTTCTTCATTATGCTGGAACCTTTTTTCATAATCCACATAAAAAGGCCTGTTGTTATAGACTGATAAAGGGTCTTCCGCCTGGATCGGGCTTCCCTGAATATAGACGCTCGTGCTCATCCCCCTGAACTTGCTATAAAAAAAGATCCGGGCAGCTAATTCCGCTACTACTAAAAGTAAGAGAATAGAAATGACTGAAAATTTGAATAGCTTCCATTTACTCCAGTTATTTGTGCTTCCTTTTTGCATAGCCGTTATTGATCCTCCTTGTAAATTAAGAAATTTTCCATCACCAAAATATCCATTTTTGTATGCATAAAACAATGAATGGCGTCTTCCGCGCTGCATACGATGGGCTCATCCCGTACATTGAAGCTCGTATTGATCAAAAGCCCTTCTCCCGTCAGCTCCTCGAAGACCTTTAAAAGCTGCCACAGACGGGGATTGCTGCCTTTCGTCACCGTCTGCACCCGGCAGGAAAGATCCACATGCGTAATGGAGGGAAAAGTGCTCCGCACTGTATCCAGCTTTTCACGGATATTTAGACTTGCATATCCTTCCGGCAGCGGCAGACAAAAACGCCCGGCCAGCGGCCGCGTCAGCAGCATATAGGGTGACGGGACATCCAGGTTGAAGTAACGCCCCGCATTCTCCACCCGGCACACCGGCGCAAACGGCCGGAAACCCTCCCTGTATTTAATGCTAAGGTTCAGTTTCCGCTGCATCTCCGGATCCGCAGCGTCGGCCAGGATGCTCCTGTTGCCCAATGCCCGCGGGCCGAATTCCATCCTGCCCTGGAACCATCCCACGATCTTCTTCTCCTTGAGACAACGGGCTACCTCCGCTATCAATACAGCTTCATCCTTATACTCCAGCCCCACCATTTTTTTTCTCCGAAGCGCTTTCACAATGTGTTCATAGCCAAAGGCGGGCCCCAGGTAGGCGTGTTGCATACTATCCTCATCCGAATAAAGCGCCCTCTCCCGCCCAAAATATATATGATAAGCCGCCAGCGCAGCCCCCAACGCCCCGCCGGCATCTCCTGCGGCAGGTTGAATAAAAATATTCCGGAACAGTCCCTTATCGAGAATTTTCCCGTTGGCCACGCAATTCAGCGCTACTCCTCCCGCCAGGCATAGACTCTCCAGCCCTGTCAGCTGTTTGGTAGTAGCCGCCAGCTTTAACACGACGTCTTCCGTCACCTTTTGAATGGCCAGCGCCAGATTGCAATGACAGGGCTCTAATGCGCTCTCCGGCTTACGGCGCGGGAATCCGAATAACGCCTCCCATTTCTTCTCATGCACCATCCTCAACCCCGAGACATAATTGAAATATTCCTGGTGCAGTACAAAGGATCCGTCCTCATACACTGTAATAAGCTTTTCAAGGATGGTTTGCTTCATCCGCAGGAACTCCTCCGATCCCGGATCGCCATAAGGCGCCAGACCCATTAGCTTGTATTCACCGGCATTGACCTCGAATCCACAGTAATAGGTGAAGCTGCTGTACAGCAATCCCAGGGAGTGCGGGAATCGTATCTCCTTCAATACCCGTATATCTTTCCCTTTTCCGGCGCTGATAGAAGTAGTCGCCCATTCCCCTACCCCGTCGATGGTCAGGATGGCGGCCTCCTCATAAGGAGAGACATAAAAAGTGCTGGCAGCATGCGATAAGTGATGCTCGCAGAAAAGTAGACGCAGCTTCTTTTTGTTGTAGCCGGGCAGCACAGACAATTCATCCCGGATGACCTTTTTCAGCATCATCTTTTGCTTCATCCACACCGGCATGGATGTAAGAAAAGAGCGCCATCCAAAAGGCGCCCGCGCATGATACGACTCCAATAGTCTTTCCAACTTCAAAAGTGGCTTGTCATAAAATACAACCGCATCCAGTTCGTCGACGGATACATGGGCTATATCCAGACAGTTCCGGATGGCGTTCAGGGGAAAGGAAGCATCATTTTTGATACGGGTAAATCGCTCTTCCTGGGCGGCAGCCATGATCTCTCCATCCCTTATAAGCGCGGCGGCAGCATCATGAAAAAAAGCCGAGATTCCCAGTATCAACATGCGGAAAATTAACTATATTTTACCTAATATTTCATTCTTAACAAATATAAGTCTTTCACAGGCGTTATTAAATTAAGTCCTCCACCGAATGAAAAACAATCAGATTCTGCTGCTTGCCCTTCTGCTGCTATCTCTGCATAAATTGTCCTGGTCCCAGGCTATATGTGGCTTTGATGAGGTTCATAAACAACACATGCAGACAGATGCATCCTACCGTCAGCGCGTCAAGGCAGGAGAATCCGCCATCCATCTTTATTTGCAACAGCATCCCAAAATAGGGCAACCCTCCCGCATCACAGTGGATAATATAGGTGGCGCCCACGCCCTGGGAGCCCCTCCTTATACTATTCCCGTCGTGGTTCATGTCGTTCATACTGGAGGCGCTATAGGTACTATATACAATCCTACAGACGCCCAGATACAGGGAGCCATCGATTACCTCAATGCCGTCTATAATGGCACGTATCCCACGCTATCCGGCGGCGTAGGCGATCTGCAGATACAATTCGTCCTTGCCAAACGGGACCCCAATTGCAACCCTACTACCGGCATTGATCGCATCGACGGTTCCAGCGTGGCCAACTATGCCGCTTCGGGCATACGGACGTCCTCATCCTATCCGGGCACCGACGACATCAATATAAAGAACCTTATCCGCTGGGACCCCACCCAATACTACAATGTATGGGTGGTGGATAAGATCAACGGCGCAGATGGCACAGCTGGCCAGTTCATCGCTGGCTTTGCCTATTTCCCAGGTGCATCGGCCAGTCTCGACGGCATCGTCATGCTCGCTACGCAGATGGTCACAGGCCAGAAAACCCTCCCCCATGAGATAGGTCATGCATTTAATTTGTATCATCCTTTCCAGGGTTCCACGGATGTCAGTGTCTGCCCTGTCAATAATAATTGCAGTTTGGATGGGGATCAGATCTGCGATACCGACCCGATTTCCGAGAACATCAATAGCAGCACCGGCGTCGTGGATTTCACTTGCAGGACAGGTACCAATACCTGCGTAAGCCCGGCTGCTGCCTACAGCATCAATACCGAGAACAATTACATGAACTATACCAACTGCTATACCCTTTTCACAGCCGGTCAGAAAGCCCGTATGCTGGCCGCTGCCGCAGGGGTGTACCCGTCCAGCCTCACTACCTCACAGGGAGGCACAGCCCCCAATGCGGGCTCGAGCCCCTGTGTTCCCAAGATCAACTTCGAGACCAGCAGTGATCAGGCAACGGAGACAACGGCCGCTACTTCCGGCTGCCGCGCTTATAAGGACTATACCTATAATATGGTCATCGGTAATACTCCTACCGCTACAGCCACAGCTACGCTCAATGTCAGTTCCGGCAACGCACAGCAGGGGTTGGATTTCGATATCACCACCAACGGCAGCTTTACAAGCCCGTCGCAGGTATTGACCTTCCCATCCGGCTCGATGACCTCTCAGTCGTTCACCGTACGCATATATGATGATGCCAGCGTCAACGGCACCCGCAGCTTTACCCTGGGCTTTACGGTCAACAACGGTGGAGGCAATGCCGTAGCCGGCGATGGTATCCCCAACTTTACCTTTACCATTCTGGACAACGATTCTGCGCCTACGGGAGGTACTTCCAATGGAGTCATTACCATCGGCAGCACTTCAGCCCAGATCCCAGATGCCCCATTCAACGACTCGATCAATTCCCAGCGTGCTCAATTCCTCTACAAGGCTTCTGAACTGACGGCAGCAGGCGTCCCCGCCGGGCAATTGACAGGTCTGAGTTTACAGGTAATGACAAAACACAGCACCCGCCCCTTCACCAACCTGAATATAAAGGTCGGCGCCACCAGTGTCAGCTATCTCATCAACGGATCCACTATCACAGTCGGCTCCGGACTGACTACGGTAAAGACGCTTCCCTCTTACAGCACAGTCGCCGGATGGAATAACTTTTCTTTCGACACCCCCTTCACCTGGGATGGCGTCAGCAACCTCATAGTCGAATTATGCTATGACAATGGCAGCATCCTCTCCGGCTCCGGCCTGGATAATGTATATTATTACAGCGACGGTGGCACCTCCTCTCAGTACAATATGTTCTGGCAGAATGGCATCAACTGCTCCCAACCCTTTAGCTCCCTCAACGCCTATAGTATGGGGATCAAGCCCATGGCCAAATTCTGGTATGGCATACCTGCTACTATAGTACAGACGGCCCTTAACTCCTCCGTACAGCAATACCTTGGCCCCAATGCAGATGTTTATTTCTACGATCAGACCAACCATCAGCTGATGGCCCGGATACAAAACCTCAGCGGTTTCGACTACGGCTGTACCCAGGTCGTCATCGATCGCCAGGGCACGGGCTCCAGCCAGTTCTGGAATAATAATACAGCCAATTATCTCATGAATAAGACCTTCAGGGTCCTGCCCACCAACAACAACACTTCGGGCAGCTATAACATTACGCTCTATTACACACAGGCAGAGATCAATGGCTGGACAGCAGCAACAACACAATCGCTCAGCAATATCCAATTGGTAAAGGTCACGGGGCAGATATCCAGCGTTACACCCGCCAACCCCACCGGTGCAGGTACCGTAGTCATCGGCAACCCCACTGTCAGCAGTCTCGGCACCAATACCGCGCTGACCTATAATTTCACCACCGGCTTCTCCGGCTTTGGAGCAGGCGTCCCCGCTGTGGCCCTGCCATTGACCTTATTGAACTTTGAAGGACAGCTCCTGCAGCAGCACGTAGACCTTCAATGGTCCACTGCCTTTGAATCCAATACCAAACGCTTTGGGGTGGAAAGGTCCTATGATGGCGTCAGCTATGGCAACATCGGGTATGTGGGCGCCGCCGGCAACAGCAACTCAGAGCACCAATACATATTCACCGACACCGCGCTGGCCCGGCTTAAGAACTTCTACCGTCTGAATGAGATGGACCTGGACGGCCATTCCACCTATAGTAAGGTGCTGATGATCACCAATACGAATAGAGATGTCTCCTTTACCGCCTCTCCCAGCCCGTTCACCACCAGCCTCGACCTCGTATTCGGTCAGGCCCTGGAAGGCAAGACAAGCATCCGGCTGCTGGATATGACAGGTAAGGCGCTTTTCAGACAGGACAGCAACCCGGCAGGACAGGATCACATCCATCTCGACCTCTCCGGCCTCAGCCTGGCATCAGGTCTCTATCTGCTGGAAGTGCGCACCAGCAACAATGTCTATATCTCCAGAATAGTGAAAGCCCGGCTTTAGCCAGGCTTTCACACTTGTATTATTCATCAGTTAGCGGAGTACCTTAGTCGCTCCCGCGCGCTTTAATCGAACTTCAGATCCAGACCCAATCCGCGCAGCTCATGTACCAACACGTTGAAGGATTCGGGAATACCCGCTCTCGGGATATTATCCCCCTTCACGATAGACTCATAGGTCTTGGCCCTGCCGATGATATCATCCGACTTCAGCGTCAATAGTTCCTGCAGAATGTTGGAAGCACCGTAAGCCTCGAGCGCCCACACTTCCATTTCCCCAAAACGCTGACCACCAAACTGTGCCTTACCACCCAACGGCTGTTGCGTGATCAAGCTGTACGGTCCGATGCTACGAGCGTGCATCTTGTCGTCCACCATGTGGTGCAGCTTAATGATATAGATGATCCCTACGGTTGCCTTCTGGTCAAAGCGTTCGCCCGTCTCACCATCATAGAGGTGAGTATGACCAAAGCTTGGCAATCCGGCTCTCGATATATGATCGGCAATTTCTTCTACCGTAGCACCGTCGAAGATAGGAGTGGCGAATCTTACCCCGAGCTTCTCACCCGCCCAACCCAGTACAGTCTCATATATCTGTCCGAGGTTCATACGGGAAGGTACACCCAGCGGGTTCAATACCACATCCACAGGAGTTCCGTCTTCCAGGAATGGCATATCTTCCGCCCTTACGATCTTGGCAACGATACCCTTGTTCCCGTGACGTCCGGCCATCTTATCACCTACCTTCAGCTTACGCTTGACGGCCAGATAAACCTTGGCCAGCTTCAATACACCCGCAGGCAATTCGTCCCCGATGGAGATATTGAACTTCTCTCTCTTATAGCGACCCAGCTCTTCATTGTACTTGATGCTGTAGTTGTGCAGAAGAATGTTGATGGAGTCATCGGTCTTTGTGTCACCGGTCCAGCCCAGAGGATTTACGTTGAGATAGTCGATCCCGGCCAGGTTCTTGGACGTAAACTTCGCGCCCTTGCCGATCTGCACCTCTCCAAAATTGTTATTCACACCCGCGGATGCATGATCTTTCAGCAGCACTTGTAATTTGCCCAACAATACATCCATCAGGTCGGTCGTATTCTTCTCATGCACCTTCTCTATCTTTTCCAGGGCTGCCTTTTCACGCACCTTGGCATTCTTATCTTTTTTGGCTCGCTGGAACAGCTTCTTGGAGATAACCACACCTTCCGTACCACTGGGAGCCTTCAGAGAGGCATCCTTGGCGTCCCCGGCCTTGTCACCGAAGATGGCGCGGAGCAGCTTCTCTTCCGGAGTAGGATCGCTCTCGCCTTTGGGTGTGATCTTACCGATGAGGATATCACCTTCCTTGATCTGGGCGCCCACACGGATGATACCGTTCTCGTCCAGGTCCTTGGTAGCCTCTTCAGAGACGTTGGGGATATCAGGTGTCAGCTCTTCTTCACCCAGCTTGGTATCCCGTACCTCCAGCTCATATTCGGAAATATGCACGGAAGTGAAAAGATCTTCCTTGACAACTTTCTCGCTGATCACGATGGCATCCTCGAAGTTGTAACCCTTCCAGGGCATGAAAGCCACTTTCAGGTTACGACCCAGCGCCAGCTCACCGTCCTGTACAGCGTATCCTTCCGTGAGGAAGTCGCCTTCTTTCACCTTTTGTCCCTTCTTTACGGCAGGCTTCAGGTTGATACAGGTCTCCTGGTTGGTCTTGATGAACTTCGTGAGCTTATAAACTTTCAGATCTTCTTCAAAAGAAACAAGCTTCTGCGCTTCGCTACGGTCATAACGTACATGGATCTCGTTGGCATCCACGAACTCTACGACACCTTCACCTTCAGCGTGGATCTGGATACGAGCGTCACGGGCAGCCTTTGCTTCCAGCCCGGTGCCAACGATAGGCATTTCAGGACGGATCAGCGGTACAGCCTGACGTTGCATGTTCGATCCCATCAGCGCACGGTTGGCGTCATCATGCTCGAGGAAGGGGATCAGCGAGGCGCTCAAACCAACGATCTGGTTGGGGGCCACGTCCATATATTCTACCTCTCCCTTGTCCAGGATGGGGAAATCACCCGTCTGACGGGAGACGATCTTGTCTTCAACGAAGTTGCCCTTCTCATCCAGACTAATATTTGCCTGGGCGATCTTGGCTATGTCTTCTTCTTCAGCGCTCAGGTAGGTCAGCTTCTTCAGCTCGACCTTTCCGTCCTGCACCTTACGATACGGGGTCTCGATAAAGCCCATTTCGTTGATCTTGGCATGGACACAAAGCGTGGAGATAAGTCCGATATTCGGTCCTTCCGGAGTCTCGATGGTACAGAGACGTCCGTAGTGGGAATAGTGTACGTCACGAACTTCGAAGCCGGCGCGCTCACGGGAAAGACCTCCAGGTCCAAGGGCGGAGATACGACGTTTGTGCGTGATCTCGCTCAAAGGGTTGGTCTGGTCCAGGAACTGGGACAGCTGGGAAGTACCAAAGAATGAGTTGATGACGGAAGACAGTGTACGCGCGTTGATCAGGTCCACAGGAGTGAACACCTCATTGTCGCGGACGTTCATACGCTCGCGGATGGTCCTGGCCATACGGGCCAGACCCACGCCAAACTGAGCGTACAATTGCTCCCCTACCGTACGGACACGACGGTTGCTCAGGTGATCGATATCGTCGATCTCGGCCTTGGCATTGGTCAGACGAACAAGATACTTGATGATCTCGATCATATCTTCCTTTGTCAGCGTCTTCTGGTCCAGGGGCTGGTTGAGGTTCAGCTTACGGTTGATCTTGTAACGGCCTACCTCGCCCAGGTCATAACGTTTGTCGCTGAAGAACAGCTTATCGATAATACCTCTCGCCGTCTCGTCATCGGGAGCGTCGGCGCCGCGCAATTGGCGATAGATATGCTGAACAGCTTCCAGTTCCGAGTTGGAGGTATCCTTATTCAGGGTGTTGTAAATGATGGCATAGTCGCCGCCAACGTCTTCTTTCTGGATAAAGACGCTCTTCACGTCCATCTCCACTACCATGTCGATGGCTTCTTCATCCAGGATAGTATCGCGCTCCAGCACGATCTCGTTCCTTTCGATAGATACCACCTCACCGGTGTCCTCATCGACGAAGTCCTCTACCCAGGTACGGAGCACGCGGGCAGCCAGCTTCTTGCCAATATATTTCTGCAGCGCCTTCTTGTCGGCCTTTACTTCATCGGCCATACCGAAGAGCTCCAGGATATCCTTATCCGTCTCATACCCGATGGAACGCAACAGGGTAGTGACAGGGAATTTTTTCTTACGATCGATATACGCGTACATCACATTGTTGATGTCCGTAGCGAACTCCATCCAGGCGCCCTTGAAAGGGATCACACGGGCCGAGTAGATCTTGGTCCCGTTGGGGTGGATGGACTGGCCAAAGAATACCCCGGGACTGCGGTGCAGCTGGGATACGACTACGCGTTCTGCCCCGTTGATCACGAACGTGCCACGGGGGGTCATATAAGGGATATTGCCCAAAAATACGTCCTGGACAATGGTCTGGAAATCTACGTGCTCTTCGTCATTACAACTCAGCCGGAGCTTGGCCTTCAGAGGAACAGCATAGGTCAGACCGCGTTCCATACACTCCTCGATGGTGTAACGGGGAGGATCGATGAAGTAATCCAGGAATTCCAGCATGAAAATATTCCGCGTATCAGTGATCGGGAAATTCTCTTTGAACACCTTGAACAAACCTTCGATATTACGTTTGTCCGGGGTAGTCTCTAACTGGAAAAATTCTTTAAAAGATTGGATCTGCACTTCAAGAAGGTCAGGAGTTTCGGCAAGGTGCTTGATTTTACCGAAATTGATCCTGTTTTGCAATTTTGTTGAAGACATATTGATTACTACCGGTTTTTAATGATTCGTGCTCAAAATCGTCTGGCGCCAATAACTGCTTGATTAATTGACTATCAGCAGTTTATACATTTAAACAAATCTCAACGGCTAATTAGCTTTAGGGAAACGGACCGCAAAGTTATGAAATTAGCAATAAAAAACAAAAAAGAGGCGCCCCGGAAGAAAAAAATCGGGGCTTGCCTCTTTTTTAGCATCATGTCCTGACCTGCTTCGCAGATCAGGGTAGAGGCAGCCACCTGCCCCTTTTTTGAACATTTTCATTCTGCCGGAAAAACCAGCCGAAAACCTTAGTTAACCTCAACTTCAGCGCCAGCTTCTTTCAGCTTGGCAACCAGAGCGTCAGCGTCAGCCTTGCTAACACCTTCCTTAACGGGCTTGGGAGCACCGTCAACCAGGTCCTTGGCTTCCTTCAGACCGAGGCCAGTCAGGTCCTTAACGATCTTCACAACGTTCAGCTTGTTAGCGCCGGCGCTCTTCAGGATTACGTTAAAGGCGGTCTTTTCTTCAGCAGCAGCAGCAGCGCCACCACCAGCAGCAGGACCAGCAACAGCTACAGCAGCAGCTGCAGGCTCGATGCCGTATTCTTCCTTCAGGATCTTTGCTAATTCGTTTACTTCTTTTACAGTCAGCCCTACGAGCTGCTCAGCAAATGCTTTTAAGTCTGCCATGTTTTACAATTTTTTCCGCCTTCACAGCTATTTTGCTCCAGCGGATGGTTTAAAAAAATTAGCCTTAGTTGGTTAGCCCCCAGGCCTGGGCTTTATTTTCTATACCGGCTCTTCACCGGCAGTTGAAACTTAGTTCGCTCCTGCACGATCTTCCAGCGCCTTGATCAGGCCAGCCAGCTTGTTGCCGGCATTCAGGCCGCTGATAACATTCTTGGCGGGAGACTGCAACAGACCGATGATCTCGCCGATAAGGTCTTGCTTGCTTTTCAGCGTGGTCAGCGTCTTGAGCTGGGTGTCGCCTTCGAATACGTCTCCGTCGATAAAAGCCGCCTTCAACACCGGCTTTTCCCCATTGCTGGCTTTACGGAAATCGGAGATGATCAGAGCGGGCTCCTTGGCATTCTCGGAGAAGAGCAGCGCAGTTACGCCGTTCAGGGATTCGTACATGCCGGCAAAACGCTTGTCGTCGATGCCTTCCAGGGCCTTCTTGATCAGGGTGTTCTTAGCCACCTTCATCTCAACCTTCTTGTCGAAGCAGATGCGGCGCAGCTTCCCGATCTGTTCTACGGTCAGTGACTCGGTGTTGGTCACGTAGAAGTTGTTATATTGATTGAACTTGTCTTTCAACAGTTCAATTACTTCATTTTTTTGATCTTTGTTCATAACGCTTTTTTTAATCCCGGCTCCCCGGGCTCACGGTGATTAGATTAGTGGACAAAGGCTTTTGTGTCGATGGCAATACCAGGGCTCATTGAGCTGGCCATAAATACGCTCTTGACATAAGTGCCTTTCGCAGTGGCTGGCTTGGCCTTGATGATCGCATTGATCAGCTCCTGGCTGTTCTCGACGATCTTCTCAGGAGTAAAGCTCACCCGGCCGATGCTGGCATGGATGATACCAGCCTTGTCAACCTTGAACGCGATCTTACCACCCTTTACTTCATTCACGGCAGCCGCAACATCGTTCGTAACCGTGCCCGTCTTCGGGTTGGGCATCAGATTACGGGGACCGAGGATCTTACCGAGTTTACCGATCTTAGGCATTACAGAGGGCGTAGCGACAATGACGTCCACATCAACCCATCCACCTTCGATCTTTTGGATAAATTCATCCAGACCTACATAGTCGGCGCCGGCTGCCTTTGCATCGGCTTCCTTGTCGGGCGTGCAAAGTACCAGTACCCGCTTGGTCTTACCCGTGCCATGAGGCAGGCTCACCGTACCGCGGATGGACTGATCGGCTTTTTTGGGATCTACACCCAGACGTACGTGCAGGTCTACGGAAGAATCGAATTTCGTAGTATTTACCTCCTTCACCAGGGCAGAAGCCTCCTTGAGGGAGTAAACTTTATTTTTATCAACCTTTGACAAGGCTGCTTTTCTTTTTTTACTGATTGCCATTTCGTAATGTTTTTGGTGTTAGGAGATTAATTTGCCCAGGGAGCTTTACCCTCTACAGTAATACCCATGCTGCGTGCCGTACCGGCTACCATGCGCATGGCGCTTTCAACAGTAAAGCAGTTCAGGTCAGGCATCTTGTCCTTCGCAATAGCCTCTACCTGCGCCCAGGTTACTTTTCCAACCTTGTTACGATTTGGCTCCTTGCTTCCGCTCTGGAGCTTGGATGCTTCCAGCAGCTGTACCGCCGCGGGAGGAGTCTTGATGATAAATTCGAAGGACTTGTCCGTATACACTGTGAGGACAACGGGGAGTACCTTGCCCATCTTATCTTGGGTCCTGGCATTAAATTGCTTGCAGAACTCCATGATATTCACGCCTTTAGAACCTAATGCAGGTCCAATGGGAGGTGCAGGATTGGCTTGACCGCCTTTAACCTGCAACTTGACATAACCGCTAATTTCTTTTGCCATGTTGCTTCTTTTTTTGGTGTTAACGTCCCCCTCGTTTATTGAGAAACGGATGGGAACTCCCAAAACAATTGTCCGTAAGAACTATTTGGGGACGCAAAGTTAGTAAAATTTTGAGGTATAACAAGCCAAATCCCCTCTTTTTTTAAAGGTTCCCGCCCATCCTCGTCCACACATTCGTACCGTTCGCACCTCGGGCTGCGCCCGCAACCTTCGTCGAAGCTCCGAGCCCTCGCTCCTCCTCGGTTATCTCGAAAGCTTCTCCCCCGACAGTTCCCCGACAAATGGCATCACAAACCACATCACAACCTATCCTACCGGCGCCGCATATAGGCCCCACAACCCCCGCCCAACCGCTTTCTCAGCCCCATCCCAACACCCGCCATGGAATTTTTTGTGAAGAAAATTGCCTGCCATTTTTTTCTATTTGAATTTTTCTAACTAACTTTTCCGATAATAACTCTATTAAATTCTCATAACAACTTAAAACGCTCAACAAACTATGTCAAAGTCTAAGAAAAAGCCGGCGAAAAAAGCAGCCCCTAAAAAGGCCGCTAAGAAAAAATCAGCTCCTAAAAAAGCTGCAAAAAAAGCCGCTAAGAAAAAGGCTGCACCAAAAAAGAAAGCCGCTCCTAAGAAAAAAGCAGCTGCGAAAAAGAAAGCAGCTCCCAAGAAAAAGGCCGCTAAGAAAAAGGCAGCTCCTAAAAAAGCAGCTTCCAAAAAAGCAGCCCCTAAAAAGGCCGCTAAGAAAAAAGCCGCTCCTAAAAAGAAAGCAGCTGCGAAGCCTGCTGCCATGCCGACTCCTGCAGCATCTGAGCCTACGCTGTTCTCGCCAGCGCCTGAAGAGCCGACACCATCTTTCGGTTTTGACAACGACAATAACGACAACTAAGAAGTATAAAAAAACCCTCCAAATGGAGGGTTTTTTATTTCAATACTTTCTGTAAGGTCTACGCAATCTTCTCCACCTGCATATAGTTCAACTCCACCGGCGTACTGCGACCAAATATCTTTACAGTTACTTTCAACTTCTTCTTCTCATCATTCACCTCTTCAATAATACCATTGAAATCATTGAACGGCCCTTCGATGATCTTGATCGTCTCCCCAATGATGAAAGGCTCGCTCATGCTCATACCACCCGACTCAGCCATCTCATCCATTTTGCCCAGCATCTTGTTCACCTCCGCCTTACGCAGGGCTATGGGATTCTCCTTACCTAAAAAGTGAATAACACTATTGGTATTCTTGATCGCCTCACGCAGATCATCTCCCAATTTGCCATCCGTTACCTCGATCATCACATACCCGGGATAATAGTTACGCTCACGCATCACCTTCTTGCCATTCTGCACCTTGTATACCTTCTCCACAGGCAGAAAAACCTGCTTCACCACCTCACCCCATCCGCCACGGGTAATCTCCTTGTCAAGGTATTCCTTTACCTTACGCTCCTTACCACTGACCACACGCAGCACATACCACTTGGTTTCCGGAGCAGGCTTACCTTCAGCGGGCTTGACCTCTTGTTGGTTTACAGTTTCCATGTTTTATCCAAATAAAGAGTAGATAAAATGTAATACAGTACTGGATGCCAGATCCATGATCCAGACCAGCAGCGTGATCAATAATGTAGCCACCAGCACAATTACAGTAGACTGCTGCAGCTGTGTCCAGGAAGGCCAGGTCACCTTTTCCAGCAACTCCTTATAGGACTCGCGGAAATATGTAGTGATTTTGTTCATATCCGATTTTCTTGCACGGGCACTAGGATTCGAACCCAGACCAAAGGTTTTGGAGACCTCTATCCTACCGTTAGACTATGCCCGTTCTTGTATCTAATATCTGTCCTGCGGACTAGCTGCCATAGGCAGCTAAAAGGCTAAAAGCTATCCCGCATATCAATTTGGAACAGCTTTTAGACTTATTACAAAGATACTAAAATAATCTCTAAGTTATTTTATGATATCAGTTACCTGTCCGGCGCCTACCGTACGACCACCCTCGCGGATAGCGAACTTCAGACCTTTCTCCATCGCGATGGGCTGGATCAGCACAACGTGGAGAGAAGTATTATCGCCAGGCATAACCATCTCAGTACCAGCTGGTAAGGTAACTTCGCCCGTTACGTCCGTTGTACGGAAGTAGAATTGAGGACGATATTTGTTGAAGAAAGGAGTGTGACGACCACCTTCTTCCTTGCTCAGTACATAAACTTCACCCTTGAACTCAGTGTGAGGGGTGATAGAGCCGGGTTTTACAAGCACCATACCACGACGGATCTGGGTCTTTTCAATACCACGGAGCAGCAAGCCTGCATTGTCACCAGCTTCACCCTGATCCAGCAGCTTACGGAACATTTCAACACCCGTAACAGTGGAGGTCAAAGGAGCTTCCATCAGACCTACGATCTCGATAGCTTCACCTACCTTGATACGACCTCTCTCGATACGGCCGGTAGCAACTGTACCACGACCAGTGATAGAGAACACATCCTCAACAGACATCAGGAAGGGCTGATCAACAGGACGGGGAGGCAGGGGAATGTAGCTGTCAACAGCTGCCATCAGCTCGTCGATAGCCTTGACCCACTTGTCTTCACCAGCCAGGGCGCCAGTAGCAGACCCCTTGATGATCGGCGTATTGTCACCGTCAAATCCATAAGAAGACAGCAGCTCGCGGATTTCCATTTCTACCAGTTCCAGCAGCTCAGGATCATCCACCAGGTCTACTTTATTCATAAATACCACGATACGAGGTACACCTACCTGGCGAGCCAGAAGAATGTGCTCCTTCGTCTGAGGCATAGGACCGTCTGTAGCGGCAACCACCAGGATAGCACCATCCATCTGGGCAGCACCGGTGATCATATTTTTCACATAGTCAGCGTGACCAGGGCAATCCACGTGAGCATAGTGACGGTTGGCCGTTTGGTACTCGACGTGAGCTGTGTTGATGGTAATACCACGCTCCTTTTCTTCCGGAGCAGCATCGATCTCATCATACTTTTTTGCTTCTGCCAACCCTCTTTGCGCTAAGATCGAGGTGATAGCAGCAGTCAAAGTGGTTTTACCGTGGTCAACGTGACCGATGGTACCAACGTTAACGTGGGGTTTGTCCCTCTTGAAGGTCTCTTTTGACATTGTTATCTGTTTTAATAGTTGTGTTTAATAATAATTCCGGCACCTCTATCCGGGCCGGTATCCGGTTTTTACAAAAACTTCTTACATCTCTAAATGCCTGGCACTCAGCCAGCGAACCCACGGTTCAGAACGAGCCAAAGGCTCGTTGTCCGAAGGCTTCCATCATTAAACCTTTCCGAAAACGGGCTATATTTCCCAGGCGGCCCGTTTTTCGGATATAATAATTTCAGAGCCGTTGATGAGAATTGAACTCACGACCTCTTCCTTACCAAGGAAGTGCTCTACCCCTGAGCTACAACGGCTTATGAGTCAACTCAATCCAAACTCCGGAACCGGTTCGGTCGAAGGTCAGACATTAGCCCGAACTTATTGAGCGGAAGACGAGGTTCGAACCCGCGACCTACAGCTTGGAAGGCTGTCGCTCTACCAACTGAGCTACTTCCGCATACAGGACGAACCGGAGGTTCGTCGTCCGAAGGACAGACATTAGCGCTTCCTAAAAAAATCGCCCGATTTTTTTAGGTTCTGTACTCCGAATTTTACAAAGAACTCTTCACCGCAGTGAATTACGTGGGCAAGGATGGATTCGAACCACCGAACTCCGAAGAGGACAGATTTACAGTCTGTTGCCGTTGGCCACTTGGCTACTTGCCCGAAATTTCAATACCAGGGAATCTATCTCCCCCCGTGAGCCGGCGGATGGAATCGAACCTCCGACCTACTGATTACAAATCAGTTGCTCTACCAGCTGAGCTACGCCGGCCTATGCTCACTCAAAAAACCACCCAAATCTCGCTTATCAGATCCCCCCTAAACTCACCGAAATCTCACTTATCACACTGAATCACTGCTTTTTTTGGGAAGGCAAAGGTACGTGAAAATGTCAAATTCAAAAATTTTGTACCCTTTTTTTTACTATCTTCTCTCCAATCGGGAGGAAACACAATTTACGTCTCTTGTATTAATTGTAAGTTTGGCGAAACAATTCCCCTACGCCGACGGTCCATTTATTGATCGATAGACTAATACAGGGCGTGTTTTATCGTGCCAGCGCTAAGGCGGCAGACCTTCGATCGCCCACGGCCAGGATGCCTGATGATCAGGCATCCTGTATATCCAAAATAAATGATAGTTTCATGCCCCCAAAACAGCATTCATGGCATTATCACTGTCGAAAAAAAATTCATTGTTTATCTGGATATGTATCTTTCTCTGTCTGCTGCCCTTCGTTATTCTCTCTTTTTTTAATGTCATAGCGTATGACGACTATGCTGGTATAGGAGCTTTTGACAAATATGGATTCCTCAAGACACAGCAATTGATCTACACCTACTGGGAAGGCAGATTCACGGCTACATTTATCTGCGGAGTATGCGTGAAACTGGGCATTCTTACCCATTATTACTATCTCGTCTTCTTTTTATGGGCAATCTTTAGCTGGGGAGCCATTTTCTTTTTTTTGCGATCGATTAATACCTATTTTCTAAACAGGACCTTTTCAAGACAGGGTATCGTGCAGGCAAGTCTAATACTATTTATCCTCGACATCTATGTTATGGTAGAGATGTCTTCGGGTATTTACTGGTTTAGCCCGACCGCCGTTTACCAGACTGCCTTTATACTATTTATAACCCTAATGGGATGCCTGATCCGCCAACTGTCGGCCCCCGTCCGTCCGGGGAAGCGGGCAGCCTTTTTGAACACGGTGATCCTTCTTCTATGTATACTTATTGCAGGCAGCAACGAGGTGATCAGCATTGCCCTCGTCTGCTTCTTCATACTTCTAACAGGAATTTATCGCTACTACGGCAGCCCTATCCCAAGGTCGCTATTCCTTTATCTGGGTGTGCTTCTACTGGCAGGAGTGACCATCATGCTCAGTTCGGGCACTTTGTCTTTCCGGCAACAGTTGATGCAGGGTCATACAGGATATGCAGGCGTGGTGCCCATTCTGTTGTTCCGGGTGCTCGCCATCTTTTATTATGTCCTGAAAGAGCCCTTGTTCTGGGCTGTCTCCGGAACCAGCTTTGCCCTGGGGATGCGGGCTGCCTCCATACCCTCCCTTTCCGGATTTGTTGCTGCTCTGAAAAGCAGGCCTTTTTTTATACGGGGCATCGCAGCGGTGCTGCTGCTGATGCTATTTGTTCTGGCCCCTATACTTTGGGTCACGCGCGGCTCCATTCCCGAACGAGCGCTCAATGATATGACATCCCTGGCGGCCTTTGGACTGCTGGCAGTTGTTTTTTTGCTGGGTGTTGGCAATCCTTCTTTAAGCAGGATCGTACTGCCCATGAAACATCTTTCAACCCTGATCATTGTTGTATTAACCTGTGGACTGCTGGCCAGCTATAACTACAAGGAGGCCTGGAAAAATGTCATTACAGGGTATTTCTATCATGCTATTCAAAAAGACAGACAGAAGATATTCGAAGCGGCCCGCGAACGCCATGAACGCGTAACCACAATATTGTCTTATGAAGCGGCATTGGATGAGAAGGTTCGGCAACTGTTCCCCCATGGAGCACCGGTGACACTGCAACGCTGGCTGGCGGCGCGCCCCACCCTACTGTATTTTGACAACGAGGCGGAAGATCATACCGGCCCCTACCTTCGTCAATTCTACGGATTGGACAGCATTTTGGTGCGCTCCGACCTTAGAGGACGCTAGCCGTGCAGCCACCGCCCTTTTTTCAAGCTTTATTAACCCCGACAAATATTACGGACAAAAAAAAGACCCCCGTTAGGAGGTCTCTTCCGGTAATATCTTTCTGGCGTTTCTGCCGACGAACCTTTGGTTCATCAGGGACGTCAATCCTTCCCGGAACTATGCAAGCTGTTTTTCTTTCTTCTTTTTTACCTGGTTCACCAATGACTCGAAGGCGCTGTCAAAAGACTCTTCGAAAGACTTGGAAGAACATTTTACAAAAAAGTGGTGTTTGGGAACATGAACTCTGATCTCTGCTATCTTGTCCTTGATCGTGTGGACCACGTTATCCAACTTCAAGAACACGTCAACTTTAATGATCCTGTCGTGAAAGGTGGTTAATTTAGACATTTTTTTGTTTACATAATCTACTAATTTTCCATCTGCATCGAAGTGCACAGTTTGAATTCTGACATTCATAGCTATCCCATTTTTAAACAGTGAACAATAAATACAAAGAACTTGCTGCTGAGGTGCATGTGTACATCGAGATACTCTTGTATCTCAGGAACTACAGAAGGATAAGGTGGGACAATGAAGTTAATCTTTCAACGCTGTTTTTCCAAATAAATAGCCGTATATAATATCGTTAAAACCGCTACTTTCAAAAGCCCCTGGAAGGGACTCGTCCGAAGGACAGACATTAGCGGTCAACCAAACTCCTCGTTACATAAATACGCATCCTCGGCCCATATGAGGTCGGCTTATCATCCGCCCACAACACATACCTTTTACCCAAAACATCCAAAGGCAACGGCATATTCAGCCCTTCCGGCATAAAAATTACATCTCCCCCCACCACGGTCCTGCTAAAGAACACCTCCTTTTCCCTCCCCTTCCGGATGAGGTACTCCTGGACGTACATGGGATAAAAATCATCAGAAGTCGTTCTCTGCCAAGTAGTTGGATGAAGCCCATCCAACTCCCTTATATCCTTTTCCACCCCCCGGACTATCCGCGTATCTATCCGGTGCTCGAGCCCGGACTGATCCCGGTATAACCCCCTTACACTACCCCCTATTTTCACTACCAGGAGCAACCCCAGCGCCAATGACACATAATACCTTCGCACAAGCCGCCACTTAAACAATAAATCATAACACCCTTTTATAAACACGAGATTTATCGCCGGCACAACATAACATAATCCACGTTCCACGGGATAAATCTTTTTATATAATGTCCACCCTGTCAGCGATACCACAAGCGCTACGAGATATAAGAACATATTATCATAGAACATACCCACAATGATCTTCTTTCTGTATGCAACAAACAACCCTACAGCACATACCACCATAAAAAACACCCCGGGTATATCCCAATGTATAAAGTCTTTTACGATATAGGCTCCATTCCGTATATGAGCAAAGAGAATCGCATAGCTGCCCCCGGTCACATAATCATTCGCCATCAGGGCGCCCCAGCTGCTGGATAAGATCAATGGCATATACAATACTGCCAGCCACCCTGCCATGATACCCACGCACCGAACAAAAAAAAGAAAGCCTGCCCTGTCCTTTTCCCGCCAGCAATGCCACAGATACGCTAGCCCCAATGCGGTCAGATGATACACAAACACAGGATTGATATAAAGACCCACCACCACTCCAGCAATAAACAAAGTATACCCACGACGCTCCCTCCTGCCGGCCCCAAAAAAACATTCCCAACAACTAACCGCACTCACCAGCGCACAAACCTCCTGCCACTGATACCCCCTTCCCTGTACAGCATAATAGGACGTGACATAGCAAAAAGCAATCGCGGCTACAGATATCATCGCCCTCCAATACCCATCCCACCGCCTGACCAGACAAAAGATACTATACAGCAGAAAAAGATCACCCAGGATGCTGGGCAACCGCATCACAGCCTTGACGGACAACCCCGGTATAAGGTTCAGCAAAGCGCAGCAGCCATTAAAAAACACATGATTGTTGGGGATGGGATAGCTTGTAAGGGAAATGAATAATCCCGGTCGCACAAAATACAGATAAGAACAAACCTCGTCGGTCTGCAATGGGTTCGCAACATAAAAATACAGCCGGTAGGCCAGCACACCCGCCGTCAAAAGAAAGAACGCGCCTTTTTCAGCCCCGCTGCATCCTTTCAGCCCCCCGGCCAAAAAGACCAGCCCCCTCCACAGTTCGCCCACCAGCCTCCGGAAAAATCTCCAGATACTCCGGCTAAAAGCCAGGTAGAGGACAGGCATCGCCGTCAGCAATACAAATCCCGCCAGCCGATGCGTTCCTATCCATTCATGCCAGGCCGGCGTGAAGCTTTGCACAGCTATAGTGTACGTATCAAAAGCCTGGGGAAAAGTCTTGCTGTAGAGGGCTAAAAGATTGTCATAGCTATTCCCGGCCAGCAGACGGAAGATCCCCAGCGACAGCAACATATACCCCAATGGAATAAGAAATAACACGGTGCACAACAGCCATCCGGCTGCCCGCCTGACCGCGCCCTTGTGCAGGGTCGGACTCCCATCCATACTATGCCTTGGGATGCGCTTTTTTATAAACATCCTTCAGCTTTTCGATGGTATTATGTGTATACACCTGCGTGGCCGCAAGACTGGCATGTCCCAACAGCTCCTTTACGGAATTCAATTCGGCGCCCTCATTCATCAGATGCGTAGCAAAAGAATGCCGCAATACGTGCGGACTTTTCTTATCGATGGTGGTCACCTGCGAAAGATATTTCTTCACCACCCGGTAGACATATTTGGCATAAAGCTTTTTTCCACTCTTTCCTACAAACAGATACCGTACATCCGGCTCCTCGAACTCTGCTCGCTTCTTCTGGCAGTACGCTTCGATCTCTCCTATCAGCATGGGTCCTATAGGAATAATCCTTTCTTTTTTACCCTTTCCCAATACCTTGATGGTCCTGTTCCCCTTGTCCACCTGCCGCTCCTGCAAATGCAGCAGCTCGCTCAGACGGACACCGGTGTGATAAAAGACGGCCAGGAGCAGCCTGTCGGTCCAGCCTTCCCAGCTGTCGGGAAAGCTGATATTCTCAAAAAGGGTCGCGATATCCTGCTGCTCCACATAGACAGGCAGCCGTTTGCTGACCTTGGGACTCGTAATAGCGATCATGGGGGATTGCTCTACCTCGCCCGAGCGCATCTGGTATTTAAAAAAAGACTTTAAGGAAGATATCTTCCGGTTGATGCTCCTGTTGTTCAATCCCTCGTCCTTTAAGGACGCCAGCCAGCTGCGGATAATAGCAGGAGTGATGGCTTTCAGCGACTGCTCTCCGAACTGCAGCGCCATGTAGTCGAAGAATTGCACCAGGTCATCCTGGTACGACCGTATCGTATTGGGCGAATAATGCTTTTCAAACGTCAGATAGTCGATAAAGGATTGGATCATTGCGTGACCGCTTAATTTCTGCAAATTTACCAAAAATACCTGTCCTTCTCAGTTGTCAACGGACGATCACCTTTTTTTGAAAATAGTCGGATATGTGAAAGTCATTGACATCCGCAGAGTCATAACGCAGCGTGATGGATGTATGACGCAGGTAAGGCACCACACAGCTGTCCGCCCTGCATTTCAGGATCAGCTGATAACGCTGGTTCATTTCCTTGTCATACTGATAGGCGTTGCCGGACACCAGTTCCCGGACGGCAATGGATACATTGTTTTTACACATAAATCCCGATATCAGCAGCAGCGCCACGGCAATATTCCTGTATTGCCCAAACTTTGCAAATGGCCCTCTCCCACGGGTCGCCCGGGTTCCGAAATACATCAACCCTATGAGCTGAAAGAAAAAGACCATATTAACCACCCGGTAGGGAGGATGCAGCCCCGATAGATACAGCACAATAAAAGGGATAGTAAAGAGTATAAAAAGCCAGCCGGCCGTAAAATAAGACACGGCATTCAACAGTTCCTGCTGCACACCATACACGCTCCTGCACCAGCGTATAAAAGGATCATACGCCGCGATCAGCGCCGCCAGGCAAAAAGGGCTGATCAGCGCTTTTAAAACACAAAAGCCGGATACCAGGATGGAAAATCCGGCCGAATACCAAAACTTGGCGCTGTCCGTGGTCTGCATAAGGGCCAGGCGGTGTGGCGCCCCTTTAAAACAGGCAACAAACCCCACTGAGAGCCCCAATAGGCTCAAAAGCAGCACGGTCGCACGGTCAATTCCCCTCTTCCTCCTGATCCTGTAAAGGTTCACCACGCCCAATATTACCAGGCTTACAACGGTGATGATCTCGTTTGAACCCGCCATGGCCAGGAAACAAACGCCGATCCCAGCCAATACCCATCTACTTCGGCGCCCCCTGTACCACATCACCAATAAATTGACCCAGCATACAAAGAGCAACAACCCTATCCCAAAAACGATAAGGGCAGAGACCCAATAGATCCCCCCTCCGATGCCCGGTGCGGCGGATAAAAAAACAGCGGTAAAGAGTATGGCCAACTCGTAACAGCTTTTTCTGGTAACCCCGGGACTATACCCCGACAACGTCCTGAACAGCCCTGCCATAGCCGCAATAAACAACAGGAGAAATACAACAGGAATGACCTTATACCCCCAAAAATTACCCCAGGACAAAGGACTGAAACAGGACAGTCCCAGGGCCAGCCAACGGGGAGGTACAGTATTATACAGCTCCACCTGGGCATGCAAAAAGCCCAGCCGGCGAACCATGCCAGTAGACCAATAATCGTCCCCCAACGGGTGGTTAAAAAAGGAAATAACAAAAAAGGGAAGAAGGATAATAAGGGCCGTCGCCCGGGACAGGAATGCCTGTCCTTTGGACAATGACCCATCGGTGCGTTTAGTGGCCAATAGTCTTTCCATTCAAAAAGTCCATAGGAGCTGAAAGGTAATACCTCGTAAACAAAGATAGGGATTATGGGCCCTTCTTCTCACGCCTCAAAGCATCTCCTAAAACTGAAAATAAATAAAGGACTGCCCGCTGAAAACACCCCACATAAGGATGCTGGTCAGCATAAATACCCCAAAAGCAATATCAGGCCAAAACCGGCCCTTCAGCTCTTCCAGTTTGGACGAAGTATACCTCTCCAGTATCAAAAGAAGCGCGATAAAAATAAAGCCCACGGCAATGGAGGTCCGCGTGATCCACTGTACATAAAAGCTATTCCCTTTCGCTACAAAAAGATGCCGCAGTACGGTCAGCGACTGATCCAGGGTGGCGCTTCTGAAGAATACCCATGCAACGCTCACCAGGCAAAAGGTCACTACGACTCCCAATACGCGTGTCATTTTCCCCCCTTCTGTTTTCCTATTTCTATCCCTCCGCCACATCCACACCACCATCATCACCCCATGCAGGGCGCCCCAGATAAGAAAATTCCAGCCCGCGCCATGCCATATCCCGCTGAGTAGGAAGACGACCAGGACATTGAAATATTTCCTGTACCGTCCCACTCGATTGCCGCCCAGAGGAATATACACATAGTCCCTAAACCAGCTCGTTAGTGATATATGCCACCTGGACCAGAATTCGCGGATATTCCAGGCGAAATAGGGACGTGAAAAGTTGTCCATCAGATCAAAGCCCATTGTCCTGGCAGCCCCGATGGCGATATCGGAATATCCGGAGAAATCACAATATACCTGGAAGGAAAAAAATACCACAGCCACTATGACATACGAATATGGCAAATACTGTGCATGGTCATACACATAATTTACATACGCCGAAAGCCTGTCGGCGATGACCAGCTTCTTAAAGAATCCCAACAACATCAGCCTGAGCCCCGCCCCGAGGTTCTCCCAGCTGAAATAATGACGTTCCCTCAACTGTGGCAGCAGCTGATAAGGTCGCTCGATAGGGCCTGCCACCAATTGAGGATAGAACATGACATACAGCGCATAGATACCAAAATGCCGCTCGGCCGCCTGACGCCCCCTGTACACTTCTATCGTATAGCTCATGGCCTGAAAAGTATGAAAAGACAGCCCTATCGGCAATATAAGACTCCAGGAGGAGGATATCCATCCTGCATATTTAAAGACAAAGAGGACCCCGAGATTGGCGGCAATGCTCATGAGCAGAAAAAGCTGTCGTCGCCGCCCAGCCGACCTTTCGATAACGATGCCGGCTACATAATCCACCCCTATCGTAAATACCAGGATAAGCAGATAGGCAGGAATAAAATACATGTAAAAGATGCAACTGGCCACCAGGAGCTGAAGCCATCTCCACCGGTGAGGCAATATGAAATATAGCAAGGTTACCACAGGGAAAAAAACCAGAAAACTCAACGAGTTGAATAGCATAGGCGTTGTTGAATAGCGCTTATTGTTCCCTTATCCCTTCCAAACGGCTGAGCCGTGAAGCCAGTTCCATAGAATATAGCTCCGCCCCGCCGAAATTGAGATGATTGGTATTATAAAAATATTGCTTATCCATCGACAGTGTATCCTTCATCATATTGAGATAAGGTACGTTCCCGCTCTTTGCCGATGCCTCTATTTTTTCGGCCATACTGTCTGCATTTATAATTACTTTATAGTAATCCTTGTACACTGGCGCTGTTACAAGGACCAGCCGGATACCCTGCTCTTTACAGGTATGTATGATGTCGTTCAGCAGCTCAAATCCTTCCTCCTGCCACGGCGCTCGGGACGGAGGTTCATAGGGCGCATGATAGCTTGCATGGCTCGGCCTGAACCCCTTACCAAGGTAGACGCCGGTGTCCCCCCATAATGACCGCACCCTTTGATGGAACTTCTCCGTACTCTCCGTCAAACCCTCCATCTTGAACCCGTCATTGATGCCTAGGCATTTCTGCAGCTTGTAAAAAAAATATTTCCATTTGTACTTATACCGGTCCTGTACAGCAGCCATCGTACGGTATACTACACTGTCCCTGAGCGCATAATCGAATACCTGGTCAAAATTATAATAAACGCCCACCACCTGTAAAGTAGCGGGATCGACATTTAATACCAGCACCCTGGGAGCTTTTCCCTGCCGGATACAGACATCCAGCATCATCCTCAGTTCCGCAATAGTCAAACCTTCCACTCCCAAATTATAACTGTCTACATGGCAAACGGAATCGATCACCCGGGGGTCGATATGCAGCAGCACCCTCGATGAACCAAGGAACAACATATCATGTTTATGGGCGCTGTCATATAAATAGTTCATTTTGTCCCGGAAAGCATTGGGGGCTTCGTATACAAAAGAAACTTTCCTATAGAAAAGAAAGGAACCTATAACCGGCAGCACAATGATCAGGAGAATTTTAATAATGCGACGACGCATAATCATGCCCCGGGTTTATGAGGGATAAATATACAAAAAACATAGGCCATCCGCCATTTGGACAGACAGCCTATATTAAATATCTGTAGCTCAATATCTTAAAGATCAACCTTGCCGGCAGCAACCTGCTGCTTGTAGACTGCCTTCAACACCTCACCTCTGCGCCTGACAGAAGGCTTGGTAAAAGACTGACGCTCCCTTAATTGAATAAGGATCTTAGCCTTCTCAAACTTCTTCTTGTACTTTTTGAGCGCCTTGTCAATGTTTTCGCAATCTTTGGAATCGATAATCAACATATCTATTTATTAATTTGCGCACCGGGTATGGTTTACACCGAAAACTAACCCATCCCCGGTGCACGGCTAATGATGGGCCTTCGGCCGACGGACCTGTGGCCCGTTCTGCGGGTTGCAAATATACTACAAAACTGCGAAAAAGGAAATTTTACGCTAAAAAATGCGAAATTCGTCCCCATGTTTACAGGAATCATCGAATCGCTAGGGCGTGTTAAAAAGGCTGAATCTCAAGGCACTAATCGTACTTATTGGATTGAATCCCCCATCTCGGAGGAGCTGAAGGTCGACCAAAGCATTTCCCACAATGGTGTCTGCCTCACCGTGGAAGAGGTGGCGGGTGGCGCCCACAGGGTCACCGCCATTGAAGAAACTCTCGAAAAGACCAACCTGGAAAGCTGGCAGCCGGGCCATCTGGTCAACCTGGAAAGATGTATGCAGCTGAATGGACGCCTGGATGGCCATATCGTCCAGGGCCATGTAGATACCACGGCAGTTTGCGCTCACCGGAAAGAGCTCAACGGCAGCTGGGAGTATCGCTTCGAATTCCCCAAAAAATTCGGCCACCTGGTCATTGAAAAAGGCTCTATCAGCCTGAATGGCATCAGCCTCACCATCTTCAATGTTAAGAAATCCCGGTTTGACGTGGCCATCATCCCTTATACCTATGAACATACCAATATGCAATCCATACAACCCGGCAGTCTCGTCAACCTGGAATTTGACATGATAGGAAAGTATGTCGCCAGGTTCTTACAATAAATACGAAATTCGCCCCGTGTTTACAGCGCCCAAAGACTTTCATCATATATGCCGACGCTTATGATCGCAGGCCGTCCACTGGAAGAATACCTCACATCCCCGGGACAGAACAACTTCCAGCTTGTGCGTCTCCTTGCCGCATCTATGGTGGTCGAAACCCATTCCCATATCCTCTTTTATGACGACAGCAGAATAGCTTACCTGAATCAACCTTTTCACCTGTCTTTCCTTGGATTGCCTGCGTTTTTTTTTCTTAGCGGGCTGTTGGTTACCCAAAGCTTTTTCAAAAGTTCATCCTCAAAGAATTTTCTTTGGAAAAGATTCTTGCGTATTTATCCTGCTGCCTGGTTTTGCCTGCTGATGACAGCTTTTATCATGGGCCCTGCCGTTACTACCCTCCCCCTGAAAGACTATTTCTCCTCCCCTCAGTTATATAGGTTTCTCGTATCCCTTTCTCTGTTCCATACCAATCTGTATCTGCCCGGGGTCTTTACCCACTCCGTGCTCGGCACCTCCTCCACCAACTCCTCCCTGTGGACAATAAGCTTGGAGCTGAAGCTTTACCTGGCTCTCACGTTCGCCGGCCCGGTCATAAAAAAAATTCCTGCCGCCAAACACCTGCTGCTCCCCGTCATCGTCTCCGCCGTTGCATTTTACGGTTGGAAGAACCCATCGATCCCATCTGCTGTTAAGCCCTGGTGTACATATGGGGTTCAGTTCCTTTCTGGGGTCGCATGCTATCTTTACAGAGACAAGATCATCATCCGGCCCTTCCTCATTTTGCTCCTGCCCTTCCTGTTCTTCCTGAGCTTTCGCCTGCACATCTACTTTTATACTGCCTATCTGCTCATCCCCGCAACCGTCATCCTGTCCGGCACCTTCGCCGTGACGCAACTTCACAGGATAACACCCGCCCCGGATCTTTCGTACGGCATATATATATTCGCCTTCCCTATACAACAGCTCATCGCCAACTATATTCTCCCTTCAGGACCCATACAGTTCTTCCTCCTCTCCATGGCTGCTATCATACCCGTTGCGATCATCTCCTGGTATGGAATAGAAAAAAGAGCGCTCGGCCTTAAAAACAGGGTCAGCCGGCGCCATCCATTGTTATCTCGACGGAAGATCCCGCGTCAGGAGCTTTGACAACGCCCGCGCGATCTTTTCATGACCAGACGCCTTGAAATGCGCATCCAAAATATAATGATCGTCCGGTGTCAGCAATTTCCCTGCATCCATAAACAGCAACCCCTTCCCAAACCTTTCCCTATACGGCATCTGCATTGATAACCGTTCTGCCTCCTTTAAAAATGTACCCTGCATATTTTCTGGGTCATCCATCATCGTAATGACCACCTTTAATTTTCCAAAGTTGATACCTGAGTGGTAAAGTAAGTCCAGGAATATCCTGGCCTGATCCTCCTGCCCTTTACCCCAATCCTTTCGTTCCCATGGTAATGAGAAAAAAGGATAGATCTTGTTGAGCAGGCTCTTCCCAAAAAAGTTTCCGATAATGAGAAAATATTTACCGGGGAAGTATATACGCGAGCTTCGTGCAGCCCGAACGAGATCCTCATATGTATCCCTGGACGAGATAGGCAGCTTGTATCCATGCTTCTGGCAAGCCAGGTTCTCCCCCTGGTCATTGCAGCAGTATTGGATGATAAGACATCGCAGTTTGGAGGTATCGACCCTCCCCAATCCCTTCAGTTCCCGCGCCGTGCCATAAGACGCCATTCCCAGATTGGCAACCTTCCACCCGGATAAAGCTGCAAGCCTGACGGGAAACGACGAATCCTGTTCCACTCCCCAGCCCATCGTATAAGAATCTCCCAAACATATTACTTGTGCGGAGGATAGGATACTATCCCCATCCCGTAATCCCACGCGGTTGGTCCTGTATTCATTGTCGAACTCGATATTCCTGAAAGAAAAACGACTTTCCGGCTTCAACGTATAAAAAAGCCCTGTATCGTATACTGCATACCGTGCATCGAATTGCAGCAGGTCCTCCTGGAAATAATCGTAATAATAGGCAAATGAAGGACGAAAGGATACGGGCAGGCGGTCAGGATGATGCATCCACCATGCCAGCAGGCATTCCATGACGGTCACCCATATCCCTATAGTGAAAGATGCCATCGCTACAGGTCTGCGTGCCGAAAAAAACTTCCGCAGTATCCAGGCGCAAAACCAAACGCCTGTGAATGCCATCACTAAAAAAAATTGCATGCACCCGCAAATGATCGCTCCCAATACCGACCATGGCAGCGTTTGCCTCGAAAGTACTACCTTGATCACCTGCAATATCAGCAACACGACGATAAACCAAAGCGCATTCCTTAATATCTTCATTGCCGTGCCGCCATTTAAGTGAAGGATTGTCCGAAAAGATCGTGAAAATTAGATATTTTCGCCCTGCAGTCCAAAATAATTTCATCTGGTACATAAATCTTGTATGAATGTTATACCAGTTATTCTTCTATGTGCTCATCTCCTGCGTATGTTTATGGTCCGGCATGATCTTTTACTCTTTCTTCATCAATAGTGAGCAGGCCGATAGCTCCTATCAGCGGCCGCTTGCCAGTTACTTCTTCAGCGGGTTGATCATGCTTGCGGCATTGGGACAATGGTTCGTGCTTTTTTTACCCTTGAATGCATACATCCTTTGGTTCTTCATTCTGCCCCCCCTCTCGATCCTTTCCATCCTCTTCAGACGACGCTTGGCGAGGATCATTGCTACTATTCGCTCGCAAGGACCGGCATCCTCCTTTCTTTTTCCTATCCTCGCCGCCTTTGTAGTAATGGTCCTCGTCCTGAACAGCGGACCTACGGTCATGGACGACACCGACAGCTACCATATCCAAATGGTAAAATGGGCGCAGGAACATGGCACCGTACCGGGCGTCGCCAACCTCCACCTTCGGTACGGCTTTAATTCTTCCTGGTTCCTCGCCATCGCCTTACTGATCCCTCCGTCTCCGGGCATCAACCATTATATGACGCTCAATGGCCTTATTTCCATCTGGCTTTGTTATTATCTGCTTTGCAAGGTGACGACGGCTTTTTCTTCCGGCCCTGTTGCCAGGAACTACAATAGCGCCATCGGTGCATTCATTGTGCTTATCCTGGGTCTCGCGGTATGGCCCATGATAAGAGGCAACGCCACGACTGCCAACTATGATTTCATCAGCACCTGCATTATCATCATTCTCTTCATGGAGGCAGGCGTGACACGAAAGCCTGCGCTTATGCCGGAATGGATCGTTTGGCCTCTTTTCCTTTGTACGATCAAGTTGGTCAACATCGTGATGCTAGCCTGCTGCCTGCAGTCCCTGTTGATATATTTTAGCCGCCGGAGTCTCCGGCTCTATATTGCGGCAGCCTTCTTTATCCTCATCCCCTTCTTTCTGCGCAATCTCATATTATCAGGTTACATACTCTATCCCCTATACCAATTGGATTTCTTTTACTTCGACTGGAAGGTACCCCGGCAACTGGTCGTCGAAATAATGGATTATGTGGAGTATTTCAACCGGAGCAATGGGAATCAGGAGCTGGTCATACATCGCCCTTTTCCGGATTGGGTTCCGATATGGCATACGCAACTGGTATTGTACGACAAAGTGCTCACGGACCTGTCCGTTCTATGCTGGGCCCTGGTCCTGCTCCGGTGGAAAAAGCTGACAGCGACCTTTTCCAGTCAGTACAGGATCCTGCTGCTTACCCTGCTCCTTATGCTGGCGGTATGGTTCTTTGTTGCGCCGGATCCAAGATTTATATACGGTGTCCTTTTGGCCGGCGTCTACACGCTTATCATGACCCTGCCGCCCCTGCTATCTCAATGGGGTCCCCGTCGCATCCTCGGCGTGGGAACGATATCCCTGTCTTGCTGCATCCTGGTTTATACAATAGTCAAGATCGCTAGCCATCAGGATTATCGCAACTGGACGCTCCCTCATCCGCTACCCGTTCCCGCCGTACAATTGGTCACCGTAGATGGCATAGAAATGCAGATACCGGAAAGAGCGCTGGGCAACTGGAACCCGCGCTGCTATGATCTTAGCTTACCTTGTCTGTATACCGTGAGCCCATTCCTCCATGCCAGGGGCAAACACATCAGCGACGGATTTAAAATGGTCACAGGCCAGGCGAAGAAACCGATTCGGGGAGAATTTAACAATTATCAAACCCATTACTGACCATGCTAATCAGCCTTCTCGCCTGGACCTATCTTTCCATCCTCTGCCTGGTGTGGGGACACATGCTATTATATATTATAACGCCGGTGGAGAAAGATGATGCGGCCTGGCCTCATCCCTGCCTCGTTTGTCTGGCAGGCCTCGCAGCGGTCTCATCCTTATCGTTCGGTTTGTCGCTGGCAATCCCACTTGGCGGGAAGGCGCATGTAATTTTTCTGGGATGCGCCCTTCTGTGGCTGCTGAATAAAAAAGCCCGCCGGCAGATAAGGATGCTTCTACACCGCCTGTTTGAAAACTATACTACCCTTCCATCTGTGCTGCTGGCAGCTGGCATCGCCATGGTCCTCGTCATCAGCGTTCATACCATCAATCACCCCGATACCCTGATCTACCACGCCAAAGCCATCTTCCTTCTTCAGCGGTACCCTCCCATACCGGGCATCGCCAACCTACGGGTGCAATTGGGCTATCAAAGCTGCTGGTTCGCGGCGCTGGCCGTTACCAACCCCTTCCCCCAACAATACGATATCATATTTCTCAACGGATCCGTTCTCTGCTGGTTCCTTATCTACGTGGCGCCTACTCTTCGCAGGTCATGGACATGCTGGGCGCTGCTGGCCTATTCCCTGGCCTCCTGGACACAAATACGCCTTACCGCAGCCTCTGCCAGCCCCGACTTCATCGTCGCGCTTTACTGCTGGGCAGCCATCCTGGCTTTCCTTGACGATCATCCGGCACGCCGGAACAGTTGCCGGGCGCTGGTCGTAATATTTTGCATGGCCGCTGTCCTGACGAAAATGTCTGGCATGATGATCTTACTCCTGGCAGTACCTGCTTTAGCGGCCGGCAAGCCGGCAGAGACGCTCAAGCTCCTGGCCTGGTGCCTGGTGTCAACAGTGATTTTATGTGTGAGAAATGTATTGGCATCCGGATATATGCTCTTTCCTTCTTCCTGGCCGGATGTTTTTAACGTGCCCTGGAAAATACCCCTTACGTATATGCGCCAGAACCGCGACTATACCACCGAATACGCTTTCATGTCCAACGCTTCTCCTGGCACGTTCCTGTCTCTGTCTCCGGTCCAAAAGATCCTGGAATGGTGGAGTCATATCGAACTCCCGGACCGGGTCCTTCTCCTGGCCATTGCAGGTGGATTGCTGGTTCGGCTCGGACTTATTATAGTCCGAAGGGATAGATCCTTCTTATCCGGCCGGAATGTCTTCCCGTTCCTGGTCGCCCTGGCCGGCAGTTGTCTCTGGATGCTCAAGATCCCCAGCCCAAGGTTCGGAACAGGCTTTCTGGTTCCCCTGGCTTATTTCCTCTGGCATCCCCTCCCGTGGCCAAAAATGCCTGTCTTACAGCCTTATTTGATCCGCGGAACAGCCTGGTGCATGATTGCAGCCGTCAGCGCGTATACCATCTATCGTTGTATCCGCTTCACCACCACCTCCAATCTGCTAACTCCGTCCGGTATTGCGCTCAATGCATATAAACCCAATGGCTGCGACCAGGTCAAGGTAGACTTGTTGCACGATACGATCATCTCTCAAGGCCCCTCCGCGAAATGTCTTGGCAGTTTCTTCAACAGCTTCCACCCCATGGGCGCCACCATTCGCCAGGGCTTCGAACCTGCGGTTCCATCTCCTTAGCCGCCAGCGGATATCCTTATCTCATCAGATACATTTTTCCATAGCCATTGTTGAAATACTTATCGGTATTATCCCCCGCCGCCTTGTACTTGTCCAACGAATGTCCATTGAGGTTCGTCACCACATGATACAGGTATACGCCATTGGCAAGTCGCTGACCATACATGTCCGTACCATTCCATTTGAAATCCGTGATATTACGACCTATATGCAATGGTCCCAGCTCATCTTTTGTGATCTCCCGCACGATCTTCCCCGTGATAGTCAGTATCTGTATCTTGATATTTTGCGGCACCTCCGATCCCGTTATGGTAAACACAAATGCCGTAGACGTGGTGAAAGGATTGGGGTAGTTCAGCAGATTGGAGATCATCGGCTTTGATATGACTATGAAGCTGATCCGGTAAGCAGCGGTACCAGCAGTATTGCCCGCTTGATCCTTGCCGGACACAATCAACTGGTAAGTATCACCCGACGCATTGATCTGGTTCGTAAAATTAGGCGTAAAATCTACGGTGGCCGTATTATCAGTGCCGCTGGCAGCAGGCGTGAAACGGACCGAGTCATTGTTAAACCCGATGGTTCTCAAGGTCCCGTCAGGATACCTCAACTGCAGTGTTATCAGGGAAGTATCCGTCAGGAGAAGATAGCTGGACAGGCTCTTCAGCTTGATCTGGATATGAGGCTTCGCCGATACGATGTCGTCGTTCAGGATATGCACGTTGTCGAAAGTGACATCCAACGTTGGCTTCCGGGCATCCCCCACCACGAAGAAGTTCTTATAAAGGAAATTATTGAAATGATATTGCTCTGGCTGGTTGTTGTCGGGATTTACGTCCAGATAAAGAACATTCGCTCCGGGATAAGCTTTAGTATCCAGTTGGAAAGATGCGATCAGTGTATCCCCGCTGATCAACGGTTTCTTTTTAGGCAGCACAAATGTATGCGTCACATTGTTCGCATCTATAATATTGACCTTTATTGCCATACTGTCGAAGGCCGTCGGGCTGACATTTTTAAAAGCAATGCCGAAATTCAGCGTCTCACCCAGGACCAGGGTATCCTTGCCTGTCAGGAAAAGATTGGCCGCCAGCGCTCCTTCAGGAGTCGGGTCATCCGTCAGCCTCCAGTATTTCAGCTGATAGGGTGTTCCTTTTGACGTATCTTGAAAGGCCATCTTTATTTGCAGATAGGGATATTTTTTTGCGTCCACACTACTTATATCGAAATCCTGGCTTCCAAATCCCAGGCCGCCGTATAAGAGGGCTATATTCCCGGAAGTATCCACCCCATATAAGCTCAACAATGCATTATCCGCTGAGGGAGATTCCAGACTCGACCCTCTCCACTGCAGCTTTTTCCATGCCTTGGCAGGTCCGAACAAGGGCGATTGGAGACTGCCTTCCAATGAAGGGGTCTGACAATCCACCGATAAGGCCACCGCATCATAAATGCCCGACGTTATCTGATACTTCGTACCAAAGGAGGGATTACCCTTCTGATACACCGTGCCAAATGCCCTGGGTGTGGTAAACGAGTCGATGCATAATATACCCGCATTCAACAATGTGTGATACAAACTATTACCCGAACCATACAAGGCAGTATCAGCCTTCCATTGGTCTATAAACACATTGTTGGAAGGAGTAGGATCGTCGTTATTCCTGATCACCACGAAATACCCGTTCGGAACAACATTATTCAGGAAGTCCATCGCCAGTTTTCTATTGGCCGCATCTGTATATAAGAAGTCGAAGTTATATTCCCGCTGCGTACCGCACACAGCCCGCTCACTGCCATACAGGCCGGTGGTCCCTGAATAGTTATTCATCCAGGGCTTGAATGTCACAGGGTCGATGACGTTTATGATCAGCTCGTTCGCGTTACAGCCGGGTCCGATATACGCATTGCTGTTGAGCGCCACTGTGTACGAAGCCTGACTGCCCGAGCCAGTCGGGAAGGTTGTGTTCCTGACATAAATATTGTCGGTCAGGTTTATGAACTTCCAAATCCTGCTGGCCGAATCGATATATATGCTGTCTCCCACGGACTGCGTATGCTGGAAAAAATGCGATTGATTGTACCCGCCCCCCGGGCTGGTGACAGGGTCCAGATAAATGAACGAGAATGTATTCCAGACATAAGGGCTGTCAGGTGTCGAGGGCGCGATAGCCACCCTCCAATAATACACGGTACTATCCATATATGTCATATGCGGATCGAACTCGAGCACACCTCCTGTAGATGTCACATTCCCTGCTACTTTCAGGCTGGAATTGAATAGCGCCGTAGTGTCTATCTGAAAGGCGTATTTTTTTAACTGGCTGAGCGGATTGGCCGTGGATGCATATAATTTCTGCGAGCTTGCATTGATAATGCTATAGTTGAATGGATATATCGGGCTCGCTTCATCTTCATACACATAGACGCTGGTCGACACCGTATTGTTGGAAAGGGTTGTTTCCGTCACATCATTATCTACATTGAGAGAGATCGTGATATAGTTCTGGCCTTTGTCCCTGATGGCGATGATAGGCACAGCCAGCGACAGCGAGTCGGCATAAACGATGCCTGGTATCCGCTTCTTAAGCAACACGGCACTGCTCCCATTCGGATATTTTCTCGTAACAAGGACCGATATGCTGTCCGACACTACCTTACCAAGGTTATAAAACCGGGCTTTGATAATGAAGTTGTTGTCGGCGATGGAGACAAATGTTGGATTTATGACTACCTGCGATGCTTCAATATCGTAGTCAGGTAGGACGGGCTGATTCAGCTTTAAATACGGATCGCCATGCGTAGTCATCTCCTCGGCATGCAGCCGCGCAAAATAGTCCCCGGGCGCCACATTGACAAGTCCCTGCAAGGCATCCTTTTGAAGGATACCCAGGGGCTTTCCATAATCCGTCTGGTCTATATACGTATATAGACCATATAGCAGGAGGTTGAGATAGTTTACGATGCCGAAATGCGTACTGGCTATAAATGCTATAGCCCCCCTGTCTTTCGCGAGTACAAAAAGTTCCGATAGGGTCTTGCTTGTACCAAATCGTTGTGAATCATATACAAAAAAGTCTCCGGCATCGCATCCATTGATAAAAAATACAGGATATTTCCCCTGATTATCATAATCCTTTGGATCGTTCAGGTTATAACCCAATGTCGTATTGTTGGAGTGTCCGAAATAATTCAGCATGCTGAACCCCTTGCTGAAAAGGCCGGAAATAAGATCCAGGGGCACCTGGCTCACCTGTCCTGCATTCCCATCACATAGGGTGTAGACGTTGGCCCCAAAGAGGCTGTCATCGATGATGTTTTTATAGGAATACATATAGTTACAGAGGATCGTCCCCAGGAAAGGTTCGCTCACCCCTGTAAGCTGCAGCACATTCTTCATCCAAAGCCGCCCGTCTATCGTATTGGGAGCAGTCGCCTGCGTCAACTCATATTGCTTGACCTTATCCAGGTAAGGTTCGATCTCGGCCCCGGTGACCACGGACAGCCTTCCGATAGGCGTGATGGGGATGGCATCCAGCACATTGCCTGCGGACAGTTTGTTGTCCGATGCAGGATAGCCAAAGGTCGGTATAAGGTTCAGCTTATCCGCCAATGGATCATGTTGCTGGTCGGCATAGGAGTTATAGTCCACATACGTCATACCATGCCCCATCAATAGCACAAATTGAGGTTTGGCCGCAAAGGTCGCACGGGCATAACGGAGAAAATTCATGACGGACAGCGGATGTTTCTTGATCCCGAAGGCAAACTGGTCTTGCAGCTCATCGATGTCGTAGATACTGGTGTTGAAGCTGCCCCCCGCCGGAGAGTTCCGGTAATTGGCATAATCCGCGACGGGATTGTTGCCATGGGAGCCGACAAATAAGGACGAATGAGCGATGATGAGATAATTACCCTGGTTGGCGGGGAGGGCGTAATTGGTAAAGGTCCTGGACGTGAGACCCGTGACGGTGTTCACGGTAGTAGGATCTTCATTCACGAGCACCAGCCTGCGCATGGAAGCCGACCCCGCGAGCAAAAAGGACAGCGTGCTGCCGGGGCCTACGATGGCGGTATAACGAAGTCCATTGGTAAGATCATACAGGACAGGCGTGCTGCCGCCCACTACGGCCAGATTATTTATTTTCAAAAAATAGCCCGCAGGCTTCGCCGGCAGCTCGAAATAAAAATTAGGCCGGCCGCCGAAATCGAACTGGCGGGGATATTGCAGCTCATAGTAGGAAGCCACGATCCTGTCATTCGCGGTAGAGCTCGTATTGATAAATTGTACGTTGGCTGTATTGCCGCTGAGCATGCCTATCGGCACGGGCTTGGTGACATTCATGTCATTGAAGCTGACCACGGCCGTATCGATAAGGGGAGTACCGTTCAATGTCACGCGCATGGTACGGTTGTAGTCGGCACATCCCATCGCCCCAAAGCTCATTGTCGCATCGGGGCCTCCGGAATACACGGCTAAGTTGTTCTGGGCGTCAGACACGGGGGTGCCCGGGTAAATATAGGTCGTCGACCAGAACTCTCCCAGATCATAGGAAGAGGAATAAATATATTCGCCCACTATCTGAGCGTAGCCGGGATTGATATTTTGTTTGAACCAGGTCCCCGCCTTATACATAAAATAAGGCTCCACCGTAAGGGCAGTGCCCGTCGTATCATTCGTAGTATTGCTATAATGAAAAGTAGCCCCTGTATTGTTCACCGTTAAGAAGTACACTGCCGTATCGGTCTCCAGGCTCCAATGCTTTGTATGCTGATAGGTAGGGCTTCTGTATAATACCTGGTCGGGGGCGCCGTCATTGAACCTTCCCCAAAATTCGATATAGTCGCTGGCGCCTAACGTGCCGGCGGCAACGGATGTATAGATAGGAACTTCCTGTCCATTGCGGAAGAGCTGGAAATTCTGAACAGGCACAGCGCCAAGTCCCGCACCGGCCAGCACGGACTGAGGTATACGATAGAGACCATCGCTGCCCACCTTGAATTTAAAATATGTCTTACTAAAGTCGATCCATTCGTTATTGTAAGACTGGGCGGCAAGTCCCATCGTGATCAGTAAGAGAAAACCAGTAAAAAATGTTTTCATACGATTGGGCTTATTTTTTCTTTTCCTTTCTCTTCATATCGATCCTTAATGAGAATACGTGTGTATACAAAGGATAAGATTGATTGGCCAGATTGGTAAATGCATAGTCGATCTGCACATCCCCTACCTTGAATCCGGCCCCTACGCTGGGCTGATAGATCCATAACTTCTTCTGGTTGGTGGTGTCCTTGTCATCCAGCGCCTTTTGAAAATTATTGATACCCGCCCGGACAAAGAACACATCCTTAAAGGACAGCTCCAATCCTAATTTCGGATCGATGCTAATGGGGTTGGTGCTGACCACCGTATTGCGCCGTCCGTCGAATGTGGCATCCAGATCGGCTTCTGCCAGCAGGTTCAGCTTCTTGCTCAGCCTGAAATTATACGATCCACCCAGTATCAGCTGCGGGGCGGTCAATTCCGTGGACTTGGTCGGGATCTCGTTCTGCGTCATATAAAACACCTCTCTCATCTGCTGATCGATGCTGTATGACCAGGCATTGAACGTGGTGGTGACATCCTTGGCTACTACGCCCAGTTTCCACCGATTGCCGATAAGCTGGGCGGCGGCGTCGAAGCCAAATCCCCATGCCGTGGCAAAGTCCCCCGCCTTGCGGTAGATCACTTTGGCATTTACACCGACGTCGAACTTTCTGCCTCCACTGAGATCAGCCCGCTGTGCCAGGGAAAATATAAATGCATAGTCAGCCGAAGAAAAGGTCTTGATATTGTCGAAGTTCACGGTTCCATCGGGCTGCACAAGAAAAATGGTATTGGGGATATCATCCACGGCAAAACGCAGAACGGTAATACCCAGCGTTCTTTTGTTATCCTTCATGGGCAATACCAGGTTGCCAAAATCGTATTTGCCGATGCCCGCATAATATTCCGCATGCATCAGGTTCAGCTGCGGTGCGTTGCGGATATCCGCCAGGGCCGCCGGATTCCAGTACCCGGCCGTACCATCCGATACACTCGCTACCTGGGCCCCTGCCATGGACATCCCCCTGGCGCCGGCGCCGATATTCAAAAATTCGTTGGAGTATTTGGTAAATTGAGCAGATGCGGAAAAACAGGAGAATAACGATCCAATCAGCAGTAAAGGGTTCCTACACATACCCCGCATTCTTTTCAGCATAAGCCTATGGTTATGGTTTATTTTACGGTTGAGCTTTCCAGGGGGTTTTCGGATCATAACGGTTGTCTGGCGAAACTGCCACATCGGGTTGTCAGGTATAACGCCCTTCCATTCAGAATATTGTACCTGAAATGCTGTACTTTTGCCCCCGTTAACAAGGTTTCTCCCGGGCGGGAAGGCCTTGGGGCATGAATCATTTAACTGATTGATTATCAAACATGAACTTAATAACTGAATTGACCTGGAGGGGCATGATACAGGACATCATGACCGGCACTGAAGAGCAGCTTGAAAAGGAAATGACGACGGGCTATATTGGGTTCGATCCGACAGCGGATAGCCTGCACGTGGGCAGCCTGGTCCCCATTCTCCTCCTGGTGCATCTGCAAAAGGCTGGTCATAAGCCCATTGCGCTCGTCGGTGGCGCCACGGGTATGGTGGGAGACCCCAGCGGTAAAAGCGCGGAACGTAATCTCCTGGACGACGCCACCCTCAACCACAACCTGCAAGGCATCAAAAACCAGTTGTCAAAATACCTGGATTTTACGGCTTCTTCCCCCAATGCGGCAGAAATGGTCAACAACTACGACTGGTTCAAGGAGATGGGCTTTCTCCAGTTCATCCGGGATGTGGGCAAACACATTACAGTTAATTACATGTCTGCAAAAGACAGCGTAAAAAAGAGATTGGAAGGCGAGAATGGGATGAGTTTCACGGAATTTACCTACCAATTGGTGCAGGGATACGATTTTTACTGGCTATATGTGAATAAAAATGCCAAGCTCCAAATGGGTGGCAGCGATCAGTGGGGGAACATTACCACCGGCACGGAACTGATCCGTCGCAAGGCTGCCGGCGAGGCCTTTGCCTTTACCTGCCCCCTGATCACCAAGGCGGACGGGACCAAGTTCGGCAAGTCGGAAAAAGGCAATATATGGCTGGACCCTGCCAAGACCTCGTACTTCGACTTCTACCAGTTCTGGCTCAATGCAGCCGACGCAGACGCAGAAAAATGGATAAAGATCTTCACCTTCTTGTCCAAAGATGAGATCACAGACCTTATAGCGCAGCATGCCGTCAACCCAGGCGACCGGGTTTTGCAAAAAGCCCTGGCGCGTGAGATCACCACTTTTGTTCATGGGCCGGAAGGTCTTAACCAGGCCCTGGCGGATACGGAAAAGATGTTTGCGGGCAGGACTGCTCCTGCCGAAAGTCTCAGCGAGGCGGATCTGGAATCCCTGGAAGGGGTTGCACGCTTCAGCTATCCCGTGGACAAGCTCGGTGCGGGCATTGACATCGTCAGCTTCCTCGCGGAGACGGGTATCCTGGCCAGTAAGGGGGAAGCCCGCAAGCTGGTGGAAGGCGGCGGCATCAGCGTCAACAGGAAAAAAGTGGAGTCGGTGAAGACCACCGTGGATAGCTCCCTGCTCCTGCACGGGAAATATATCCTCGTGCAAAAGGGGAAAAAGAGTTATTATCTGGTGCAGGCGGGTTAAACTACTTCCCGGGCCCGGGGGCTACGCCCCCCGGGCCGCCGAGTCCTAGCTCAGCAGGGCCGGCCTCTCTCTATAAGTTTTCAAAACAAACTCTCCAAACAGCGTATTGGCCCACGCAAACCATTTCCGGGTGAATTTACTCACGTCATCCTTATGGAAGGATTCGTGCATAAACCCTGTACCGGCATGGCTGTTCTGCAACATCTTCAGACAAAGGGCAGTCTCTTGCGTGTCATGGCTGGTAAGTCCCCTCACGATGATGCTCAAAGGCCAGATCATGTTCAATCCTGCATGAGGACCGCCGATGCCTTCGCCTGCCTTGCCTTTAAAATAAAAAGGATTGCTATCGCTGAGCAGCATCCGTCTCGTGTTCTGATAAACAGTGTAGCCATGCTTCTCGGCATGCAGCACGGAAAGGTCGCCGCCAAAGATGGGAGATTGAATATATGGGAGCGCCAGCAGGCTGGGCACATTGGCGTCGTCCATGAAGGTATGGTTCCCAAAACCGTCGGCTTCGTAGGCAAACACTTCTCCAAAGACGGGATGTGTAACAACGGCATGTTCGCCCAGCGCCTTGACGAGGTCGTTCTCCAGTGCAAAACAGGTCTCGATCATATCCTTACCGGTCTTCATGGTGTCCAGCAATGCACGCAGATTCCGCAGGCTGCTGAGGGCAAATAAATTGGAAGGGATCAGAAAGGGATAGATAGTGGCGTCATCGCTGGGCCGGAACATGGAATGGATCAGGCCTACCTTTTTTGTCGGGTATCCATAACCTCCCAGGGGGACGCCGTCGGTGGCCCAGCTTGTCTTACGCTGGAAGTGATAGGGTCCTTCTTCGTCCTTGCGTTGCTGTTCTTTAAAGGTCTTTAGCACCAGGTGCATGGCATCCAGCCAGTCTTTGTCGAAGGGTGTGGTATCCTTTGTCTCCATCCAGTATCCATAGCTCAGTCGGATGGGATAGCACAGGCTGTCGATCTCCCATTTGCGCTCATGGATGCCGGGCTTCATATCCGTGTCGTCCGTCTCCTTCCATTCGCTGATCTTCTTTTCATCCTTGTAGAAGGCATTGGCATAGGGGTCCTTGAGGATACATTTCACCTGGCGGTGGATGACGCCCTGGATCAGCTGTTGCAGGTCCTTGTCTTCCTTACACAGCGACAGATAGGGATATACCTGCGCACTGCTGTCCCTTAGCCACATGGCATCGATATCGCCGGTGATGACATAGGTATCGGGCTTTCCTCCGATGATCTCGAACTCCACCGTAGTATCCAATGTATTGGGGAAACAGTTCTCGAAGAGCCACCCTATTTCTTTGTTGCCGACATTGGTTCTCACTTCTCGGATGATCTTCTCGACGGACTTGCTCTTAAATTTTCTTTGCCCTTCGGGTATGCGGACAACGGGAAAATCCTTGATATTGCCCGGTCCGGCCAGTGCCGACATCCCTGGTTTGAATAAAAGTCCCGCGGCAGCGATCGTGCTTTGTTGAAGAAAGGTTCTACGTTCCATACAGCGAACCTACGTTATTTTTCCGCACTAAGTTCTCTTTTTCTCCTACTTGCCGCCGGTTGCCGGCGCCTAAAGTTTAGCAACGCCCCATTTCCCTCTCGTAAGAAAATAAACGACGACACCGACACTGGCCAGCGCAAGCCCATACAGGGCGAACTTTCCTGTCGTCCCCCATATGAATAGCCATATACAGATAGAAAGTATGACAGGCAAGGGATAGAGCCACATTTTGAACGGCAGCTTTTCTACACCCTCCCTTTTCCGGAGGATCACCACTCCCACCGCCTGTGCGACGAACTGAACGAGTATCCGCATGGCGAGGATAGCGCTGATGGCCTGATCCAATCGCACGCGTATGCTGAAAAGAAAGCCCAATGCGCCGATGAACAAAAGTGAAATATAAGGGAATGATTTCGTCGGATGCAGTCGGGCGAAGATGGGAAAAAAATGGCCATCCACCGCCGCCGCATAAGGCACCCGCGAGTAGCCCAGCACCACGGCAAAGAGGGAAGCGAATGCTACCCATAAGATCAGCCCCGTCGCTACCAGCGCCGTCTTGTGACCATAGATCCTCTCCATGAACGTGCTGATGACGGCATCCGAATGCATGGCCTCCTGCCAGGGCACAACTCCTACTACGCTCAGGTTCATGCTCAGATAGAGAATGGCGATACAGATGATGGATATAAAGATGCTTCGGGGGATATTACGGCTTGGGTTGCGGATCTCTCCACCCAGGTGACATACATTGTAATACCCCAAGAACGAATAGATGGTCTTACCCGAAGCCTGTCCCAGCAGCAGCGCAAAGCTCCAGTTGAACATGGACTGCCCTTCCGAAGGCAGACAGGAAAAGGACGTCTGCCGATGGGTCAGTCCGCTAAAGATGATCCACAGCATAGTGATGATGACACCAGCCCACAGAAATACCGAAATCTTTCCGATGGTCTTTATGTTCCGGTAGAGCAACAGCACGATAAGGATAACGACCGTCCCCGACACCAATTTTTGTTCGAACTCATTCAATGGTATGAGATATCTGAAATAGGTAGAGAACCCGATGGCTCCCGAAGCCACTACCAGCGGGGCCTGTAGACAGGTCTGCCATACGAAGAGAAAGGACATCATCGGCCCCCATTTTGGACCATATGCCGCTTTCAGGAAATTGTAGCTGCCACCCGCCAGTGGATAGGCAGCTCCCAGCTCGCTCCAGATCATCCCGTCGACCAGTGCCGTAATGGCCCCGAATACCCATGCCCAAAGAAAAAGATTGCTGCCAATGATCTTTATTACCAACGCCAGCGTGACGAATGGGCCGATGCCCACCATATCGATCATGTTGATAGAAGTTGCCTGCAGTAATCCGATTTCCCGCTTCAGTTGAGGAGAAGACATAGGCTGTTATCCTTTCATGTGAGCTTTTTCCAAAAGGCGAATATCGGTCAATTACGGGAGATTTCCCGGCCCCTGCATCTGGCCCTTCCGGTCCCCCGCGCCCTATGCTTTCGCCAGCTCCCCGATGGCCCTGATCAGCACATCCAGGTTTTTGGTCGTCGTGTATACGTTAGGCGTTATTCTCAATCCATGAAAATGCTCCCAGTCGATGGCCACGGTATGGATCCTGTAGGTGTTGAAAAGAGCAGACTCCAGGTCGCTGGCCTTCTTCCCGCCGATGCTTACCATACCGATGGCACAGCCGAACTCCGGCTTCATGGACGTATGTAGTTTGACCTTGGGGATGTCCTTTACCGCACCCATCCAATAGTTCTTGAGATACTGCAGCCGCTGCTCCTTTCGGGCGGCGCCGATCATGTCGTAAAAGTCGATGGCTTTGCCAATGGCCTGCTCGATAAAAAAGGGGCGAGTACCCAGGGTTTCGAACTTCCGGATATTATCGGACTTGGGTTCTCCATGGGCAAACAGCGGATAGATGGGCGCTATTTTCTCTTTCTTTATATAGAGCATGCCGGTGCCGATACAGGCGGTCAGCCATTTATGCAGGCTGGTCCCAAAATAGTCACAGCCAAGGGAGGGAATGGTAAATTCAAACTGAGCAAAAGAATGCGCCCCGTCCACCAGCACTTCGATGCCCCGCTGATGAGCCGCATCGGCGATCTTCCGCACAGGCAGTATCTGCCCGTTCCAGTTGATGACATGGGTGACATGCACCACCTTTGTCCGGGGCGTAAATGCTTTTACATATTGGCTTGTCAGGTATTCGCTGTCTTCGCTGGGCAGCTCCAGGTCGATCCACACCAGCTTGACCCCGTCCCGCATTTCCCGCTGCCGCCAGGCATTGATCATATTGGGATAATCCTGTTTGGAAAGCACCACTTCATCTCCCGCCCGCAGTGGCAGTCCAAAGATCACCGTCTCCAATGCCTCGGATGCGTTGCGGTGGATGGCAATCTCCTCGGGAGATGTGCCCGCGATACGGGCAAGATTGTTGCGAAGAGGCTCTCTTCCCTGGTCGAGTATCCGCCACATGTAATAGCTGGGCATTTCATTGCACATGTCGTGGTAGCGCTTCATGGCCTCCTGTACCACCTTCGGGGAAGGAGACACTCCCCCATTGTTGAGATTGATCAGTTCGGGAGAGGTGGTAAAGGATTGTTGTACGAAATACCAGAAATCCTCGTCGCCCGCCAGTTCCGACGCTGGCCGGTCTTCTGCATGATAAAGGGCCTTATCCAGGTTGCGGCTCCAGGCTGGGCGGCTGAGTGAGCTTAAGAAGGCGGTGGCGGAAAAAGTTCCCAGCGTATCCAGGAACCGGCGGCGGTTGAAGGCAGTCATGGTGATAGAAGTTTTGTACTTCAATATAGCGAAAAAGCGCTGACCCGCGACAGCATCTTCCCGCCCGGGCAACTCCCCGGACTATCGTATATTTGCCCCTCCATGAAGTATTATATCATTGCCGGCGAGGCGTCCGGCGACCTCCACGGCAGCAATCTCATAAAAGAATTGAGGAAAACAGATCCTGCGACCGAGGTCCGTTGCTGGGGAGGCGACCTGATGGCAGCGGCAGGGGCCACGCTGGTCAGGCATTACAAGGACCTTGCCTTCATGGGTTTTGTGGAAGTGCTAAGCAATCTCCGCACCATCTTCCGGAACCTGGAGTTCTGCCGCCAGGACATACTGGCCTATCAGCCCGATGCCCTCATACTGGTGGACTATCCCGGATTTAATTTAAGGATTGCAAAATGGGCTCACCGCCAGGGTCTGAAAGTGATCTACTATATATCTCCGCAGGTATGGGCCTGGAAGGAAAACCGTGTACGGCAGATCAAGGAGAATGTCGACAAGATGCTCGTCATCCTTCCCTTCGAAAAGGATTTCTATCGTCGCTGGGATTATGAAGTGGAATATGTGGGGCATCCCCTGGTAGAGGTCATCGACAGTTTCCGGGCCGACCCAGGCCGGCATGTTCTGCAAACGCTGTCTCCGGCATATACAGACAGCTCTGCCTCCAGCACGCCACACCTTGCCCGCCCCATCATTGCGCTCCTCCCCGGATCGCGCCGCCAGGAGATATTGAAAAAGCTGCCCATCATGCTGGCTGTTGCGCCTCTCTTCCCGGACCATCAATTCGTAGTGGCCAAAGCGCCGGGCCTTGAAGACAGCTTTTACGACCTGCTGTTAAAGGATCAACCCAATGTCTCCTCTGTTCGTAATGAAACATACGCCCTGCTGTCACGCGCCAAAGCAGCCTTCGTTACCTCCGGCACAGCCACCCTGGAGACGGCGCTGTTCGGTGTGCCTGAAGTAGTCTGTTACAAAGGCAGCCCCGTTTCCTACCACATCGCCAAAAGGCTTATCAAGGTAAAGTATATTTCTTTGGTCAATCTGATCATGGACAAGCCAGTGGTGAAGGAACTGATACAGGACAAGCTCACCCCGGGGAATTTAAAGAACGAGCTGGATGGTCTGCTGCATGACCCTAAAAGGATGGAACAGCTCCACGCAGATTACACGGCGCTCAAGGAGCTCCTCAGCCAGGGCGGACATGCGTCTGCCAATGCAGCGCACAGTATACTGCAATTCATGAGTGCGGCATCCCGCTGATGTGCAGACCAGGCGCCAGCCCCCACTCCTTAATGTTTCCTGAAAAAAACCATCCGGATGATGATGATGATAATGGCCACCAGGAACATAAAGATGGATAGCCGATTGATAAAGTGCATATATCGGATCCATCCTGTATTCGGCTCTTTTGGGTCCCTCTTTTTGATGTAGAAGTACTCCGCTATTTGTCTTAAAAAACCCATAAAAATTAAGCTGCAACTTATGTGCCCCGGTAAAGATAAAGAACAACCCCAATTTTTAAATTGTTTAGATCAAAAACCTCTATATTTGCACTCCCAAATAGGGCCCGGTGTCTGTCCATAGGACAACGAACCTCCGGTTCGTTCGGCACAGACGGATCCTGGGGCCATTCCGGGCCGGTCGCCTACAGCCGTCCCGGAATGAGGAAGGGGAATTAGCTCAGTTGGCTAGAGCGCTTGCATGGCATGCAAGAGGTCACGAGTTCGACTCTCGTATTCTCCACAAAAGCCGGACATGAAGTCCGGCTTTTTTTGATCTAAAGATCCCCTCACCACACCTTTATTCTTTGCCTCCCGCTGCCCACTATCTCCAATGGTCCCGGCGATGGATGGACAATATTTCTTTTCCTTCCCAGGTAGTCCGTATCGACCCTGACAGGCGATCCGTCCGTATTTTCGAACGGCAGCCCCGGCACGATGGCCCTGCCTAAGACCTCCGTAGTCACCAGCTTTCTTTTTGGCGCCTTCAGCCAGTCCGGGTCCCAGGCAATATCCAGGTACACCGCGTTCCCTTCCACTACCAGACCTGTTGCAGCGTCAAAACCCTGCCTGTACAGCTCGCCTGTCTCCGTCTTGTCCTTCAGGGCCGCCTGCTGGTCCTTGCTCAAAGTCCTGGTAGGGTCTCCCCCTGGCTGGTTGGTCCCTTTTGTATACACATTCCCCGAAAATACCACGGGCTGGAGAGCATTATCATATTGCCTGGCATTGCCTTTATTGACAAAGAGGTTGTTGATAAACCGGATATCGCCGCCAGGATTGTCATGAAGGGCTGTAACAAAAGTGGAGTGCGGCTTATGATAAGGCGTCAGCCGGTCGTCGTACGCGATTACCTCCATGGTCCCGCCGAACAGGTTATGGGCAAAGGCGACGCCACCTGAATTCATCAGCAAACTCTGCCCGGACAGGGAAATATTATTGCAGACAAGAATAGGCCCATGCTGGACCTCTAAAAATATATCCAGTGAATTATCATGGAACAGATTCTCCTTCACCTGCGCCCCTTGCGCCATCCAGTCGAGCCATACGCCCATATTGGTACGGTAGATATGGTTGTGCGCGATCTGCACATCCACGCCGCCATGGAATTTGATACCCGCCATTTCAGCTCCGCTGAATAGTCGCCGGATATGAATGTCATGGATGACATTTCCCTTTATGATGCTGAACGAACAGCCCATGCTGCCTACGATGCCTGTCTGCTCGCAGTAAGCTATCTTGTTGTTCTGCACCAGGTGCCCGCCAATAGTGCCTTTGTTCCATCCAAAAGCCAGCGCCCGGTGGATCGTACCCACATATCCCTCCGCCGACTCGGTATTGTTGTTGTCCCACTTATCTCCATACTTTCCCAAAGCAATACCCGAGCACTTGGAGTATTGAATGGTATTATCCTCGATGATCCAGCCCCTGCTCCAGTGCGTACCGATCAGGCCCATCTGCTCTGCCGTCGGCGGCGCCCAGTTGGTGGCAGCCTGCTCCATCGTAAAACCCCGGACGGTGATAAAATTCATAAAAGGCTTGTCGGGATAAAAGACAGCCTGGCGTGCATTGATCTCTACCGTCTCCTTATTAGGGTCCGCGCCCTTGAATTGCGCCCAGATAGTGGTCGTCGTAGAATCAACAACAGCCCACCACAGTGGGTTCTTCACATCCGCAGCCCGCATGACTTCCTCCTGGTTAGCCGCTTCCATCAGCCAGTCCCCATTCAGGTACACAGCACCGGTATGATATTTTCGCTCTTTTGGTGTTGGATAGAACCAATCCCCGCGGATCAGGTCATCATAAGGATTGAATTTCCCAAAGAACCGATTCGGGAGCCTTACCACCCAGGTATCATTGCCTGCCCGCTCCCAGCCTTTGATAATTTCCGATCCCTTGATCACCACTTTCTCTCCCTTAGCCGCCTGGTATACGATCCGCTCCCGGTCCGAATTCCCACCCCTGGGCGGCGTGATCTGCTCCCGGTAGGTCCCGGCATGCACGGTGATCACATCCCCCGGCATGGCCAGGTTGGCGGCGGTCATGATGGTTCGCAAGGGCCTGGAGGCTGATCCATCCCCCGCATCATTGCCATTCACCGACACATGGTATTCCTTATTCACAACCACAAGGTGTTCTTTCGAAAGGGCCACCCGATCGCTGGGTTGACCAAAAACAACGCCGTTTAGAAATATTGACAAGAAAGCTCCGAGCCATTGTACGATAACATTACGTTTACTCATTATTTATCACTATTGTCAGGGTTTCATATTCAATGTAACCGACTTATTGAAAGCTGCAACAATTTCGGGCGCCAATTTTGCCTTGGCTTTCCACGACCCGTCTCCATATACACCAGCTTTTGTATAGTCAAACGGTTTGAAGCCAACACGATTGGCCGCGCTATTATTTTTGAGCTTAAAATTCCTATTTTTTGCATCCACAAATTCCGGATCGGCTAAAATGCTGTGGCCGTCCTTTCCGCTGACTTGCTGCCACTCCCTAAAAGTACCGATCCTTGTCTTCCCATCATTTCCAGTGATGGGAAAACCGCATGCAGCATTATTCATATTCCAATAGCAATTGCTATCCAAAAGAACATCACCCTGTTTCCATGGCCCTTGAAGCATGACACCTCTATCAGAAATAATAATGTTGTGCATAAACTCAAAGCTCCTATGGTCTTCTACCCTTGTATACTGTGCCTGAAAATTTTTGCTGAATGCAATGATGTTGTTTCGAATAATATTCTCTTTTCCATAATGCTGATGAAACCCGCCTGTCTTTGTATTATACACCAAATTATTTTCCATCCGGATGCCGGTCGACCCCTCATCGGTATAAAGCCCCCAACCACCATAGTCATATGAATAAACATCGTGAACAACATTGTTGCTGACCTCGGTCCCGGGAGAAACGCCAAGTGTGTAAACTGCGGCCATATCACTCAACACCCCCCAGCCGATATGATGTATATGATTATAAATGATCTTATTGTTTATGGAAGGACTAAAGGAATAGCCCCAAACCCACCCTACTGACACGCCGGTATAACGAAAGTCGGCAATATCGTTATGCGAAACGACATTGTTGGCAGTATGCGTGAGCAGCACGCCTACTGCCGAGGGATAATGATAGCCGCCTGATTGAATGATACAATTATCGATGGTGTTGCCCGACGGAAATCTCATTTGTTCGTTTATCGCTGCTTGTGGGATCACCTCTCCAATACGTATCCCTCCGCCTCCCAGATCATGTATATAGCAGTGGTTAAAGAGGCAATGATCGCTCTCGGATCGTAACCATACAGCATATTGTCCAGTGTAGCCGATCTCGCAATGATTGAATTGAATATTATCGGCATCATCGATCATGACAGCCGCATCGATCGTTGCAGCGGCTTGCAGCGGCTCAAAAGGCGCATAGCGTCGATTGCTGTATCTAAAAGCAATCCCCTGAAAAACAATATTGCTTACATGTGTATTTTTGTCGCCTTTTACAATAACGAATTTTTCCACTACGGGAACAACGGCTTCCTGTTGCTGCACATCTTTATTTTCCGGAATGTACATCAGCTTATTTCCCGATATCATCCACTCGTTAGAGGTATCAAGCGCTGCCGGAAAATTTTGCACATAAAAAATAGCGTCTTCATCGATGGTGTTCCATGGCTGCCATATCTTACCCATTGAATAAAAAGCAGCGCCGTCAGTCGCCAACGAGTCGATAGTTCTTGTCGTATTGTCCCATTTGTGGTAAATAGTAAACCGCACTTGCTTTAATTGGCTCGAAGTGAGAGCAGACAGCTGCCCATCGAGCGAGGCAGGGATTTCGTACCGCTGTAATGAATTCCCTTTCCCGAACAAAACAGAGTCCACTGTCTGAAGCGTATTTCCCAGCTTATAAAACCCTTCGTTAGGGCTTCGGGCCAGTGTTGCCCGTTTTCCATTTACATACAGGTCATTGGGCTGAAAATCCTGCAATGAAGCAATATCGGCGCTTAAAACACCTTTCCCTCTCAGCAGTATTCTTCTGCCGCCGCTAATCACCGGCTGTTCATTGGGCGCCGCCTTAAAAATAATTTTCAACGCTTCCGTACCTCCGTTTTCCTGCGTAAACAAGAGCGGCTGGTTCAATTCGTACTCTCCTTGTTGTAAAACAATTGTAATACTTCCTTTAGGGTTTTCTTTCTTTAACCCTGGGAGCATGCTCATCGCCTTGCTTAAAGAAGCCGGGTGACTTTTTGTTCCATCGCCTTTTGCTTTGGGAGAAACGTAAATAGTAATGTCCGATGCCATTGCAACAAAGGAAGATATCAATACCAGTAATAGCAGCACGCCTTTCGACCACCGTTGCCTCAGCATCCGCATCATCCAGGCATTCACTTCCCACTGACTGACGATTGGCTGCCTCGAATAAGGCAGCTCCACCATATAGGGGTAAGGCCCGAATTCCGGCGTGATAGTCAGGGGCTTTGTATCACCCTGCTCCCGCCTGCGCGCAGCCGCAGCATCCCCCTTCCAACGTGCAACCACCGCATCCCACCAATCCAGGTGGTGCCCCAGCGCTTCCTGCCATTCCGGGGCCCGTGGATCGGGGACCTGTGGCCCACAAATGTAGCCGACGCGCGCATGGATATGTCCGGTACGCTCGATGGCAAGATCCATGGCCTCGGGCTGGTCCTGTAAGAACGTCTCCGCCACGCAGACCCAGTGCGACGCATCCAGCGTGATCTTCAAGTCAGGTATCTTTTCCAGGTATACTTTGGCGATATGCGCCGCAAAAGACCACTTATTACGGTGTGTCTCATGGACGACCTCGATACCGGTGGCATTAGCAAACTGTCTGGCCACGCCGATCAATGCCTCATTCTGCTCAAAGCTGAAAATATCCCTTCCGGTCTGTGAATTGATCTTTACCACCGGATAGTCCTTCATCCTGTCAAGCCACGCATGGTACTTCTCATAGTGCCGGTCGAAGTTTGCATCCACGGTATCATAATGCTGCGCCAGCAGCAGGAGTCCCCATTGTTCGGCCTTGTTGCAGATATCCTCGATCTCCCTCCGTTCCGTGGAACCGGCAACGCCGAACTCTACCCCATCATATCCTTCGTCGCGCACACGGCCCAGGAATTCATCCCACGACAGTTGCTCGCTACCCCATCGAGGGCAAAAAAATTGTAGTTGCAGCGATTGGGTCATAGATCTGTTTTAATTTTTAGTATCTCGGGCCTTAAGTAAGGCCTGTTAAGGTCGACGATGCCCTTCCACGCATATGGATCGACGCCGGCCACCGGCACAATGTCCCGCAGGTCCTCCGTGGGCTCTAGTTTACCGTCCTGATCCCAGGGCAGCATGGACTCCGCGCTCATATAATGGTTCACCAGGGCGGTCCGGAAATTGTCCGTGGTCTTATTGCGCAACGAACTGTGCAGGGTATACCCATTGAAGAAGACCACCGAGCCACGCTTTACCTCCACCGGGATGACCGCCTCTTTCGCATACCCGGACACATCGACTGTATCCACATCCGCATACTCGGTAGAGCTACTGGCCACCCGCCTGAACAGATAACCTGGCTGGTGCGACCCCGGAATGATCCACAGACAACCATTGCCGATGGTGGCATCATCGATAGCGATCCAGGCCCCCACCAGCGATCGGTCCCGGGTCGGGATATAATACTCATCCTGATGCCAGGATTGGCCGGCCTTCCCCGGACCCTTAACAAAAAGCATGGATTGCATGCACTTCAGGTTCGGACTGACGATGCGGGTCAGTATTTTAACCACGGCCGGATGCGACAGATATGCGTGGATGGTTGGCGAGATCTTGTTAGGGAAATGGATCGCCACATATTTTTTCAACACTTCCTCATCCGGCAGCCCTTCCACATCCAACATGCCTTCCACATGCCCCCTATTCCCCCTAAAGATCTCCACCGTCTCTTTTTTTAAGGCTGCTATCTCTTCGTCAGCAAACAAGCCCGGCGCGACGAGATAACCCTGCTCCCGGTAGAAGGCGATATTCTCCCCGCTCACCCCTTCAGGCGCCACTGTTCCATGTGCAGTATTCATAAATTTTTATTTTATCTGGTAAATAAATTTTCCGTCTCTTCCAGCGACCGCCCCTTCGTCTCCGGCACCCGGCGCAGGATGTAGACAAAGGCAATCCCGCAAAACGCCGCATACACGAAAAAAGTCCCGGAAGAGCCTACCTTTCCTGTCAGGACGGGAAAGGTATAAGTGACCGCAAAGTCAGCCAGCCACAAGGCCAGCGTCGCCACCGACATGGCAATGCCCCGTATCCGGTTGGGAAACATTTCGGACAGGTATACCCAGACCACGGCTCCCAGCGTACAACCAAAAGCCGCCACATACAACAACATAAAAATGAGCACCCAATAATGTTGGAAATATCCAAAGCGGAAGCACAGACCCACTGCCATCAACATCAGCCCCATCATAAAACAGCCCGTCACTAAGAGCCGCCTTCGGCCCCATCTGTCCACCAGGGCGATAGCAACGCAGGTCGATATGACATTCACCACTCCAATTGCAATGGTTTGCAGCAAAGGGGAAGCGCCGGGCCCCGTCTGTTGAAAGATCACGGGAGCATAATAAATGATGGCATTGATGCCGGTGACCTGCTGAAAAACAGCCAGCAAAATTCCGGTAACAAGCGCCCGCCGGTGGCCCTTCTTCCATATTTCGCCCTTTCCCGGCTCCGGCCCCGTAAAACTTTTCCCGATGTCCTGCAGCAGCGAGGCCGCCGCCTTCGGGCCGTTCATCTTCGTAAGAACACCCAACGCTTCCGCCTTCCTGTTCTTTGCCGCCAGCCAACGTGGTGTCTCGGGAACAAAACATAACAGGACCCCGAACAATACAGAGGGCGCCGCCTGTGAAGCAAACATCCAGCGCCAGCTATTCGTTCCCGTACCTTCCAGTGCATAATTTGAGAAATAGGCCCCCAGTATCCCCAATACAATGGCCAGCTGATACAAGGACACCAGTCTTCCCCGCCAGGCCGCCGGTGCAATCTCGGCAATATACATGGGTGAGATCATAGCCGCTGCTCCCACTCCCAGCCCACCCAGCAGGCGAAATAGTATAAAGACAGTGAGAGAATTCGACAATCCCGCCCCAATACCAGAGGCCGCAAACAAAAAGGCGCAGACCAACAGCATATAGCGCCTCCCAAGCCGATCGGCCAGTTTGCCGGCCAATAAAGCGCCTGCTGCACAGCCGATCAATACAGCACCAACAGCCCAACCCAGCCAATAATCATTCAGCTTGAAATAGTTGGTTATAGCCGGTATCGCGCCCGAGATCACCGCCGTATCAAAGCCAAAGAGCAGGCCGCCCAACGCTGCCACGCCGCTGACTGTCAGCATGAACCCCTTCCGGTGAGGTTGGGTATCCTGTAAATCCGGGGCCAAAGGTTTTACCCGGGGAGAGAAAGTTTCCATATAGCAAACAATTAAACTAAAAAGTCAACTATCCTTGTCATCTCGAAATTAGCGGCCCCTGTACTCTTATCATTATCCCATCCTATCGAAAAACTAAACTATTTTAATCCCGAAAAGCATCTTACCTTTCACATCGGGAAAATCTGGTTCAATTATGAAACCTCTCATACAGAAGCTACCCCTCCACCCGGACCACTCATTTGTCGCAAAGACCTTCCGTACTCCGCATTTTGAAGTGGGGTGGCACCAGCACATCGAGTATGAGCTGATCCTCTTTACGGAAGGCGCGGGACTAAGCTTTATCGGCAACCATGTCGGTGAGTTCGACACGGGAGACGTCTACCTGTTGGGGAGCAACCTGCCCCATACATTTCAGAAACACATACCCGATCTTATTACCAGCGCGGTGGTCGTGCAATTCCCCGACAGCTTTTGGGGCCATGATCTTACCAACATCCCCGAAACCCGTGCTATCCGAAAGCTGCTCGATGATTCCCAACAGGGCCTTAAAATGCACGACTCACTGGCACGACAGCTGGCGCCTCTCCTGCAAGCCCTGGAATATGCCAGTGGCTTCAGACGCATCCTGCAATTAGGCGAATGCCTGCATCGAATGGCCGAAGAACGTGATTATTTTGCGGTATCCACCCAGGACATTAAAGTCTACAATGCCAGGGAAGCGGCCTGCATCGACAGGGTGATCCGGTTCACTATCGACTCCTTCAGAGAACGGATCAATTTGTCCCAGGTTGCCGCCATCGCTTGTATGAGCGTCCCCGCCTTTTGCAACTACTTTAAAAGGAGCACAAAAAAAACCTATATCGACTTCCTGAACGAAGTGCGCATCGGCTACGCCTCCACCCAGCTCCTGGAAACGCAAAACTCCGTCCTGGACATCTGCTATGACAGCGGGTACAACACGATGGCCAATTTCCATAAGCAATTCCTCCGGCTCCGACGGGTTACTCCGCTACAATACCGGAAGCAGTTCAGGAACAAATTATCACTGCCACAGAATAACATCGGCATCGTGGATCAATAATACAAACAATACAATTTTCATATCCTACATAAATTTTCTGCCTCTGCCGTTTACTCATTTCAACAAAAATGTCCTCGGCTGATTGGCCCCTATCTCAAAAACAAAGGAATTGTTGGAAATAGGAATGCCTGCAGCATTGCCTATTCTTTCGCCGCGCAAATTACAAGGATACGCCAGCTTAAAGGACGAATTCCGGGGCAGCGTCACGGTACATTTTCCGGAGCGACCCGCCTGTTCCCACATACGGATCATAGCCTCATTCCCATGTTTATTGCATGACGTTACCAGGATTCCTTTACGATCGAGCATAAGTCCACTCTGTGTATCGGGTAGTTCTCCCTGGGTTTCATAATTATGGGCAAATGAAAGACCCGACGGCGCATAAAAGGCGGCGCTCAATGGCGTACGCGTTTCCTCGGCGGGTGTGATAAAGGTTGATTCCGCGTCATAATTTTTATAGCTCCAAACATAGAATTTTGCCGCATGCGACCCTTCAACCCATTCGGTAAAGTTGGTACCCCAGGCATTGTTGTACAAATTCGAAAAGACGGTGCCCGAAGTCAGGGTTCTGGACTTTGAATATACTCCAACTCCGGGCCGGTCGATACTTACACCGGGTGTGTGCGGACAATTCAGCCCAACGCCGCCGCTTTTATCGTACATGGCCATGGCGGTGTTGAGAAAATAAAAATCATGATTCGCTCCGTATACCAGGTCTTTTTGCGGATCTACAATACCACCGGTGCGGAGCAGCCTGTACTCCGGCCTGTCTAGGCTGAACGGAAAGGCCACCCACCCTGCTTCGGGATTGGACACGGGCTTCTTTCCATCCAGCCCGACGGTGATCTCGATATAGGGTTCATTATCGTACAAGGTATAGCTTACCAGGTAACGCGGAGCGCTGCTGTCGTTTAATTGACATAACGCGGTCGCGCGTATCATGCTCTTGTTGCGGAGCCACTCTATTCTATCACATTTTCCGGCATATTTTATATTATGCTGATTGTGCACTTTCAGTCGGATAAATTCCTGGCCCGCCCAATCGACATTGCCGGGCTTGATATAATTGCTATCGTACGCATCGATCTGGTCCTGCCCCAATTGCTCATATACATATTCGCCGAAGCCGTATTTACTTTTAGTATCCACCAGTTCACGACTGTTCAATTTATCAAAGACAGATTGCAACGTTCCCGTGTACGGATTTATCGTCAGTTTGAAATAGTTGTTTTCCATGATAGGACCTTGCTCGTCATTTGAAAGGGACGAGGACAGCTCTCCGGGGTTGTCAACCACCACAAAAGTTTTATATCCGCCGGCAGGGATCTCCGTTGCATCGAAGGACAGCAAATTATGGTCCTGGTACACGGAGATTAGCTTCCCCGTTCCGGGATCTTTCAGCGCCGCGACGACCGGCACCTCATGAACAGGATTTTCATAATAGCTCTGGAACAAACTGACACGCCCGCTCCTTGCCCAGGGCAGGGGATTATAAACGGTGACATGCCGCCCCTTGTCTTTCACCGACTTCACCAATTCGAAAAGGAGATTACGTTTCACCGGCCATATTGTCTTCTCGGCCGTTCGCGGATAGGCGGATTTCTCCTCCCATGACCTCTCCAGAAAATAATAATTGCCTTCAGCCCGATTGATCTTAAAATCATCCCCATACTTCCAAAAAAGCTGGTGGCCATGCGAGATCGCTCCACCAAAGGTATGTTCATCGAATAACAGCATATTTTCTGCCGCCTTGTCCACATATTTATCTATTGAAACATCCTTGCCTTTCCACAAATTCATGTGGGTATTCAACTGCTCGGCCACATACGTTTCACGTTGAAAGGTCTTATTCGTCTTCACTTCCTCCGGCATCGACATAAAGCCATGGATCCAGGTATCCGGCATGTCCCCTTTTATCACCGGCAATTGGGGTTTCTCCTTCATCAGCAGGTCGTAAAAATCAGAAAGACGTCCGATGTGCACCCGTGCATGGGGCATCTTCTGCCTGGCTTCTTTCAACAACCCGGCTACATATTCAGGATCAGGCGCGCCGGTATTTTCATGCGTCATGATCATGGCCAACCAGGTCTTGTAAGGCCAGTTCTTTGGAGGCAGGATACCGGAACCATAATATTTATCCCAGTAGAAGGTCAGCAGCTTTGAACTATCGGGGCCCTGCCACCAAAACAAGGTGGGCAGATCCGGTGAAGCCGATCCCGGGTTACAGCCAATATGCAACATATCCACCCCCGCATTTTTCAAAAGGGTCGGAATTACCCATGAGTGTTCAGGCACATCCGTAAACTTGGCGTCGCGTGCAGGTTTTAATCCGTACCGGCGGTTGATATTATCCGCAAACGACAACCCGCGGGTGAGGTTCTCCATATCGCTCGACTCGGTCTCTACGGTAAAGGGCATGGCGTGCGGAATGATGCGCTGCTCCTTGATGGCTTTCTCAAGCCGGACTTTATTTTGAGGTGAACAATTGTCCAGCATATATTGTAACGGCCAGCCCGGCACGGTCCACACAAACTGTTCATTTTTTGGCAGCGAGGCTGTCTGGTCGATAAACCGCAGTGTCTTTTCCAACATAGGGCCGGAATATTTCTGAAGCACAGCTCCGGCCCAGTCGGTGTAGCCGATGTCAAAATGCATTTTAAAGACGACCACTATGTCCGTGACATTATTATTTTCCGTTCCCTTCCCTGCATCGACGGCACTTATCTGTGCTTGTAATACAACAGGGAAGAACAATAAAAAAGCCAGTAGTTTATTTCTCATACAATTCCTCCGGATTTATGGTGGGCACTTTTTTTATCAATCCTTCCAATCCCCTGTCGCCCTCGAATAACAGCGGGAACCACCGGCTGTCCAGCACCTTGTCCTGCTCCATGGCGGGGAAGCTGTGCAATGCTTCCATCCGGTGATAATTGGCCGTGTTGCCTCGCGTACCATCTGCCATGGCATTTAGCACAATGGCTCTTCTGGGCCTGTCAGAATGATTGGCATAAGATCCATGCATGGTCAGCGGATGATGGAAGCTGGCATATCCTCTTGGTAATTCATTGGCGACTTTTTCCTCGAAATCCGCCCTTTGTTCTGCATTTAAAATTTCCGTCACCGCATCCATATCTCCCGTCAGACCCGTAATGGGTAGCAGTCCCCATTTATGACTGCGCGGCACGAAATATAAACATCCGTTTTCCTTATTGGCATCATCCAATCCTATCCAGCAAGTCAGATGATGCATCGGCTTTGTAAAGGTCCAGTATGAAAAGTCCTGGTGCCATGCCACGACACCACCATGCCTGGCGGGTTTGCAGAACAGCTGGTCGTGGAAGAGCCGGAAGGATTGACCCAATAACTGATAAGCCGCCATCCGATAGGCAGGCGACCAGATGAGGTCATGGAATCCGGGAGTAACCCTCCATCCGCCGATGGCGTGAAAAAGCACCTTGCTGGGGTCTTCCGACTCGTTGCTCTCATAATGGTAAAATAGTTTTCTTCCCTCCGCGTCAACGGATTGCAATTTCACCAGCTCCTCATTCAGTCTCTCTACCTGTTCCTCCGTCAGTATTTTTATCCCCCCGACAAACCCATCCCTTTTGAATGCTTCGACCTGCTCGCTGGTAAGCATATACTGCTCCCATTCCTCTGCGCTTCTTGGCTGCTCGAACATACCGCCGATCGGGCCGCTGTAATTGGCAAGATCAAAAGACAGTTCCATCCCTGACGTATTCATATATGCTGGTTTAAATAAAGAATTTCATTATGTTCAAACATACTAACATTTTTAAAACAAACCAACCATTTTTTTAATGTGTTTTAAACAAATATGGCCCCGGCTGGAAATGCCGGGGCCTCCACATAACCTGTAATTCTAAGCAGCCCTCGCTACTTAACACGTATATACCTCACCATACCTACTGGAAGGGATCGAAGCTCCCGCCATTCCAGCCATTGTTCTGCTGGAACTTGGGATTGCGCTGCAATATGGTATAGGGGATACCGTAGATATAACAATTGTCGGAAATGTTCAAAGGGCCCGCATCCGCGGTGATCTTCGTATAGTCGAACTTGTTCCAGGCAGTATTGATATCCTCCATGGGTGTTACGGCCGGTGCAGATACGGAAGCTTTCTTGACTACTGCCAATCCATGCCTTTGTCCCATGGCTCTTAGCTTGCCGAATAATTTCCATCTCCGGATATCATCCCACCTTTTGCCTTCAAAAGCAAATTCTACAAATCTTTCATTCTGATAGGCAGTCCGGATATCGGCCTGGGTCAGGGCCGTAATACCGTAATTGCCGCCAATGCCCGGTGCGATGCCAGCCCGCTGGCGGATCTGATACAGTACCTTCAATGCATCTGCGGTGTTGCCCAACTCGTTGGCCGCCTCACCCATATTCATCAACACTTCCGCATACCGGATCTCGGGCCAGTCGGTACCTGAGTGTTCGACGCTTTGCGCAGACTGGTCCACGCCTTTAAGCCGGAAGAAGAAAAGGTTCTCTTCGCCCCAGCCTTCCCATGAAGAGGTGACGGTATTCCGGGTACCGGACATTCCTCCCGCACCAGTCACCGTTCCATTGTCCAGGTAGGTCCAGAAATATTCCTTCTTGCTCACCATCTGAGGTGAGAATTGTACCGGGGCGCCATTGTAAATGATGGTGGCATAGAACCTGTCATCCCTGTGCATGAACAACGTATCATATGCCATCGTCGTAGGGTCCCAGGCTGAGCCATCGGACATGGGAAAGGCATTCAACAATTCCAGTGAAGCGCAATCCACTCCCCAGTCGTCGGCGGTATATCGGAGAGGAATGATCCCGGGAACGGGGTAATCGCTGCCAGGCGTAGAAAATCGCCGAACCATGATCACTTCTTTGTTCAAGCGGTCTGACCATATATTCTTGAATGGCGCATACAACCCCTTCCCCTGTCCATCCACAAAAGTTTTGGCTGCCAGACAGGCGTCATAGGCCTTTTGCCAGGTGGCAATGCCATTCAATCCATTGAAAAGCGGGCTCGCAAAGAACAGGAGCACTCTTCCCTTGAACGCCATGGCGGCGCCCTTGTCTATCCTGCCCACATCAGCGCCCGACCACGAATTCGGCAACAGGGCGATGGCGCTGTCCAGGTCGCTCAGTATCTGTGTCACACATTCGGAAGTCTTATTCCTTGGTAGCTGCAGACTGGTCAGATCCGTAACGGGCTGGGGTTTCAGGATCAGCGGCACACCGCCAATGTCCTTCACCAGCTTGTTATAAGCCCATGCCCTGAAGAATAACGCCTGTCCTTTGATGAGGTCCTTATCCGCCTGGTCGAAGCTGGCCCCGTCGACATTGGCAAGGATCTGGTTGATCGTACGGATGTCCTGGAAGGTACCCACGGCCCAGTTATTGACAACGCCCAATGCCGCGTTGTCGTAATTCTCCAAAAAGTCGTAGGTAGCCGTACCTAATAAGAACTTATCAGTGCCACGCATGGTAGGGATAGCCTCGTCCGTACCGTTGCCATTCCCATAATTCACCAGGTTGGTGTTGGACACCCAGCCGCCCCACCACCAGTTATTGATCACGGGGCTGCAGCCGCCGGCATTACCCGTACCATAGGGCATACAGGGCATTTCATTATAATATACTCCGTTGAGATAGGAGGTGGCCGCCGCCGGGCTGCTCCACAGATCGCTGGAGGTAAGAGCGGTCAGCGGTGATTTATCCAATACTTTCGTGCAATTCGAGAATAGGATGCTTGTGACTGCTGCCAGGCTCCATGTTAATATATGTTTGGTTTTCATTGCTGTTGATTGAGAATTTAAAAACGGAGGTTTACGCCAGTGGTGATGGTGGTCACATTGGGATAGCTGGCATTGGAATATGTTTCGGGATCATAATATTTGAACTTCCTCAGGATGAAGAGGTTCGTCCCGCCTGCAAACACGGAGATGGATTTGAAGCCTGTCCGATTCAAAATGTTCTGCGGGATCTCGTAATACAAATTCAGGTTCTTCAGCCGCAGGAAATTTCCGCTGTAAATAGAAAAGGTGGAAGGCACCACATATCCATTGGCCCTGGCATCCCCGCTGGGGAATATCTTCGGCATCCTTGCATTGGGGTTATTGACCGTCCATGAATCATTGTAATATGCAGGTACAATAATACCATTGGAATAATTCCTGCCCCAGGGATCGTTGTACAGGATCGTATAGCCGGCCAGCGCGCTGAACAGGGCGCTCAACGTAAATCCTTTATAGGAAATATTGAAATTAAGCCCCATAGAAATAGGCGCGGATGTGGGTGAGCCGTACTTGGCTATCTCCACCCTGTCATACTCATCGATGACGCCATCCGGCTTGCCATTCGGCCCCGACACATCTGCAAAGTCCATCATGCCAAGTTCCGGTTTAGCTCCGAAAATGGTATAGTTTGCCGGCAAAGCATTCAAAGCCTGCTGATCCCTGATAATACCTTTAGCCTTGTAGCCGATGAGGTAGTTCAGCGGCTTGCCGTTGGGATTCTCGGCTGGCAATGAATTGGCGCCATAGTCCTTCCTCACCACATTGGTAGTGGCCAGGCTGAAATTCAGTTTCGCATTGAAAGTGATATCATGACCGATCTTTCCATTAGAATAGCCCAGATCAAATTCCAATCCTTTAGCATCCACGATCCCATAGTTCACCGCGGGGAAGGAAGTACCAAACTCGATGGGCAGGGCCAATATCCGGGTGCCCAGGATATTATAAGAATGCTTTTTCCAGAATTCCGCAGTGAAGTTCCAATTCCCGAGGAATGTCAGGTCCAAACCTATATTGGAGGAAGTGGCGCTCTCCCAGGTCAGGCTGGGGTTGGATAATCCCCCGTAGTTCAATATGGGAGCAGGCGATCCCCCAACATAGAAGCTCGAGTCGGATAAGTTATAGAGCTCCTGCCACAGCCATCCGCCTATAGCGTCATTACCCGTGGTGCCATAAGAGAACCGTAGTTTCAGCTGATTGATAAAGCTCAACGTATTTGACTTCTGGAAGAAATTTTCTTTCGACAGTACCCATCCGGCGGACACGGAGGGGAACAGGCCCCACCGGTGGCCAGGTGCAAATTTGATAGAACCGTCTTCACGTGCAGAGGCTGAGATCAGATATTTTCCCGCATAGTCGTAATTGACCCTTCCGATGTAAGACAGTCTTCCATCCTGCATCTCATATCCTGTCGCCTTGGTATTGGCAGGGTCCTGGCTGGCAAAGGCAAACTGGTCGATGGTGGAAATAGGGAAATTATATTTATAGATAGAAGAATATTTCCCGGAGCTCTCATATTGTTCATACACGCCCATAACATTGATATGATGCTGACCGAAAGTTCTGTCATAGGTGATTCCGCCATTCAACTGATAGGAGGACACGGTGATATTATCATTTCCTATCAGCGGTTGTGCGGGGAAGCCGGTCAGCTGGCTGCCAATGACTGAATCCGTAAGCACCTGTCCGATACCGCTCCTGGGGTCCTTGGCAAAATTGTATAACAGCGGCTTGGGAGCAAACGCCTTTTTAAGCACATTGTCATTGTTGTGGCTATAGTTGAACCGGACGGAGAGTCCCTTGATAAAGGGTATCTTATACTCAGCCGTGATAAGTGCGTCCAGCTTCTGATCATTTACTTTATTGTAGCCGCCCTCCTTCATGGATACCACCGCATTTCCTCCGGCCCATCCCGGGTACACAGGCTTGCCATCGATATAGGGAGGAATAAACCCATTACCCAGGTAATACAGCTTCTCATAAAACCCTGAAAGGTCCGCGTCACTGGCCAGATAGGAATAGAACCGGTTGCTGGCGTTATTGCTGGTATGGAGATTCAATCCCAGGGTCAGGTCCTTCGTTAGGGAAGCCTGAACATTGGCCCGGAGATTGTATCGCTGAAATTTCAGGTGTGGCAGAAACCCGGTCTGATCAAAGAACGAGCCCCCCATGAAGTAGGTTACATTGTCGCCTCCACCAGATACATTCAATGTATGCTTTTCGCTGAAGGGATGCTGATAGGCCGCATCGAAATACATCTTGCCATCTGGGTTATTGGTATGTACCCAGTTCCTGTCGAAATCATTGATCTGGTTGGTGCTGTGCAGCTGGTTGTATAGATCCATACCTTGATCCACGCTCATGTATTTCATCTGCACCTCCGGCTTGCTGTATACGCCGAACACGGAGCTAAGCTGGACGCTGGGCTTTCCCTTCTGACCGGTCTTGGTGGTTACCAGCACAACGCCATTGGACGAACGTGAACCATATATGGCTGCTGATGCCGCATCCTTGAGAATGGAAAAATTGGCAATTTCCGTAGGATCCAGCGCGTCAAAGGCGGATGAATCCCGAACCACCCCATCGATGACAAACAAGGGACTTCCCCCATTCCAGGAAGAAGATGCCCTGATCCTTACAATGGAGGTCCCACCGGGCAGGCCGGAAGGAGTTTGAACAAAAGTTCCCGATGCCCGTCCCGCCAGCATATTGGACAGGCTGGAAGCAGGGATGTTAGCCATCTCAGCGGCATTCACCGTAGTCACCGCCGCGGTCATGCTGGCCTTCTTTTGCGTTCCATAGCCAATAATGACTAAATCATCCAGCGAGCTCACTTTTGTCTTCAAGGCCAATGCCAGCTCTGTCCGGCCATTCAGCCTGACAGTGGACGTCTCCACATTGGTGCTGCTCAATACCAGCGTCGCGTCATTGCCCACATTTTTCAATGTAAACTCTCCATTGGCATCCGTGGAGACGGCGTTATTTGTTCCTTTGACCATGACGGTGACACCGGCCACGGGTTCGCCTTTTTCATTGGTCACGCGACCATGTACATTGATGGGGGGCGGCGGAGGTGCCAATTCAGTGACAGCCGATGTAAGCACAGGCGGCGTGATCGGTTTCGCTTTGACTACGATGGCTCCCCCCTCGATGGAATAATTGAATGGCTCATTGCGCAGACAAAGCCCAAGGACCTCATTGACAGGCATGTTGCGTACGTTCAATGTAACCTTTCCAACCTTTTCCAGCAGCGTCTCCTCGACCAGTACATTGAGCCCCGTTTGTTTCCTTATCTCCCGGAACACGTGTTTCATGGGAGCATCTTTTACCGAAATACTTACGGTTTGCCCGGCTGTTCGGGCCGAGACCTGCAGACAGGCAGCAAGCATTAGAATAGCAGTAATTTTCATAACCCTGACCATTTTGCGGGTTATCCCACCCCCAGAGCTATGGGGACGGAAAATAGCAGTTAATTGCATAGCTTTGCAATAATTTGGTGATTGAATAAATGATTCCGACAAGCCTTGTTTATTGATCCCAATTCAGCCAGAGATGTTCGCTGCATTTCTGGCTTTTTAGTATCCTACATGGATGTTACATACAGCTTCTTCCCTTCGATCCTGAATTTGATATCACTGGCCTTCAACATCTGGAGCACACCCGCCAGCGTACTGTTCCGGCTGATGATGCCAAAGAATTTTCTCTCTTTTACTTCGCCCTCGTATACGACCTCTACATCATACCATCTCGCCAGCCGACGAAGAATGGTCCGGATGTCCGCGCTTTCGAACTGGAAATTGCCCTCCTTCCAGGAAACGACCTCCTCTACATCTACATCCTTTGGCTGGGACAATTGTCCGTCGTTGTCCAAATGCGCCTGCTCTCCGGGCTTTAAGATGGCATGCGCTGATCCCCCAGTCAGCTTCACCGCTCCCTCGACCAGCGTGGTATTGATATTGTCTTCATCGCTATAAGCGTTGATATCGAACTCCGTACCCAGCGCCTGTACATCCAAGCCGCGAGCTGTGGCAATAAAGGTCTTTGAGGGGTCCTTTGCTACCTGTACATACACCTCACCGGTGATCTTAATTCGTCGTTCCTTGCCTGGAAAGGCTACGGGGAAATTGATCGAAGACGCAGAGTTCAGCCACACTCTCGAACCGTCGGCAAGGGTAAAAGTATAGGTTTCACCCTTGCCCGTTGCTATCGTATTGTACATTACCGCACCCGTATCTTTCTTGCCTGTCTGATAGGCAACCTGGCCATTTTTATTCACCACTGCTGTGTTCCCCTGCTGGGCCAGCTTTCCCATCCCTGCGCTGTCGAGCACGATCCTGCTGCCGTCTGCCAGGACCAGGCTGGCCTTATAGCTTCCGGGTTTGACATCCGCCGCATGCAGTTGGGCAATGGGCGTGTTCACCGCATGGGTGGGCCGGTGGTTCCACAGCTGGAAGCCACGCAAGATGAGCAAAAGCACAGCCGCCGCCGCTGTCACCCGCAGCCAGCCTGGGATCCTCCGTACCTGCGTTCCTTTCCGGACATCCACAAGGGCAAGGGAAGGAGGCTCGTGCAGTATATGCCGCAGCATTTCCTCCGTGCGCTCAGCAGAAATGACCGTGCCTCCCCCCTCATATTTTTCCCATGCATCGGCAAATAGCTGCATGACTTGCTCCCTGTAGTTTTCCATAGTTATAAGATGGGCCAGTTCCGCCTTCTCTTCCGGGCTGGCTGTCTTGGCATAATATTTCTCAAATAGGTATGTTAACCGGGCGTCATTCATAAAAAATCCGGGATTGTATAACGTTCCCTGTAAGAGAGACGACCGGATCAAAAAAAGGGGGGAATGGATGGCTAAAAAATTTTTAGCAGAGTTGTTGCCACCAATGCAAACTCCGCCGGATGGCTCCGGATAAAGGCACCAATGGAATGGATCGCCAGCCTGATATGTGTTTTGACAGACTCCTGCGAAATGTCCAGCCGGGCTGCAATTTCCTTGTATTTTAACCGTTCGTTGCGGCTCAGCTGGAACACTTCCTTCCGACGAGGCGGCAGGCTTTCGATGGCCTGCTCGATAAGGGAGTGCATGATCAGTTCCTCTTCATTGTCGATGACCAACTGTTCCGGCACGTTCTCCTTTTCCCATCCCCGCCGAAGCGCTTTTTCCCGCAATTGTTTCTTCATCACATCAAACGCCTTGTTACGGCTGACCACCAGCAAAAAATGCTTGAAATTATTGATCTCCGTCATCGTCTCCCGGATCGTCCAGATCTTCATAAATACATCCTGGACGATCTCTTCGGTGGACTCGCGGGATTCCGTTATCCGGAAGATATAGCCGGCCAGCAGCTGATGCCAATGCCTAAAGAGCTGGCAAAAGGCGGACTCATCGCCCTCCGCGACCCTCGCAAGTAATGCTCTTTCATCATATGGGCCTTCGATATTCAAATCAGATCTTAGGTTCTTATTGGACATGCACAACATTTCATTGATCGTGTCCGCCCGCCTGCACCGTAACGGATGCTTTCTCCATCCCCTCACTTTCCGCTGTCACGATCAGTTGCCCTTTCGCCCCTTTTTTTGCCTTTACGATAACGACGGCCATGCCATTGAACGCGGGCCGCTCAGGATTGGAAAAAGGGACGAAGCTGGTGGCATCGCCATTGTCTGTGGCAACAATCTCCCCTGGCCCCTGGATGCTGAAACGGATCACTGGGTGACTGCGGGGAACCGTCAACCCTTCCGCATCCTGGACCTTTACCGTAATAAAAGCAAGCTCATCTTCGGCGGGATTGATGACGCGGTGGTTGGTTGTAAGAGACAATTTTGCTGCCTCACCCGTGGTCTTCACCGAATCGACGGCCCATACTACCCCATTCTTATACGCGACCACCTTCAGCTCGCCGGGTTCATATATCACCTCATTCCAGGCCAGGCGAAAATCTTCGCCGGCTGTCTTTTTCTTTCTCCCCAGGCTCCGGCCATTCAAAAACAATTCGGCTTCATCCCCGGAAGTATATACATTCACGGGCGTCACCTGCCCCACTCTCTCTTTCCAATTCCAATGCGGGAAGATATGCGCCATGGGGAAATCCGGCCGCCACTGCGCCTGGTAGCTGTAGAAGCGATCCTTGGGAATCCCGGCAAGGTCTATGATGCCAAAATAGCTGCTTCGTGATGGGGGTTGCTTTTTACTTATTTCATCCAGTATTTTTTGCAGCTCGGCCCTTTTGGTAGGATCGTTCCGAAAATTCAGCAGGTTGGTCTCATCGGAATTGTAAGGGGTGGGCTCGCCGAGATAGTCGAACCCGGTCCAGACATATTCGCCCAGCAGACCGGGATATTTAGCAAGGGTCCTGAACTGCACGTCGGGAGCACAGCCCCAGCCCGGACTGGCCGAGTCGTAGGAAGATACCTGCCAGTTAGAATGATCCGTTCCGAAAAAATATTCTCCTCTCGATGTGACGCAGGAAGAAGTTTCACTGCCGATGGTAGGCTTGTCTTTGTAACGGGGGTCTGCCTCCCAGCGAACCTGCTGTCCAAAAAAATAATTGACACCCATGATATCGAGCGCCATGGCAGCGCCGGACTCCCGACCCCCATCGGGGTCGTTATATCCGTTGGAGACGGGTCGCGTGGGGTCTTCTTCATGAACGATGTCCACCAGGTGCTTCGTCAGGGCAACATCGCCCTGATCCATCACTTCATTGCCGATGGACCAGATAAATACCGATGGATGGTTCCGGTCCCGGCGAACCATTGCCTGCAGGTCTTTCCTATGCCATTCCTGGAACAGTTTATTGTAATCATTTTTCCGTTTACCCGTTTTCCAGCAATCGAACGCTTCATCCCAAACGAGGAACCCCAGTTCATCGGCCAGTTCCAGCAATTCTGGAGCCGGCGGGTTATGAGAAGTCCTCAGGGAATTGCACCCCATTTCTTTTAATAACAATAGTTGTCTTCTCAGCGCGCTGGTATTGATCGCGGCGCCCAGCGCCCCCAGGTCATGGTGATTGCAGGTGCCATGGATATCTACCCTTCTGCCATTCAGCAGGAAACCATTATGCGCGGTAAATTCCAGGGTACGCACGCCAAATATCGTAGAGTAATGATCCACCGCCCTGCCGCCCGTCCATATCGAAGTTCTTGCAACGTAACGATTAGGGCTTTCCGGGCTCCAACGTTTGGGATGAAGTATCTCGCCGCGAACGCAAACAGTTGCTGAATCACCTGCGGGTATCTGTACCGTTGTATCTCCGAGGGATGCTACGAGGGCGCCCGCCTGTCCGGCAGCATTCAGTTCAAATATATCCGTATGTATCCTGGCTGAAGTATTTTTCTTGTCCTGGTTGTCGACGGTGACGCCCAGCCGGACCTTGGCAAGATTGTCATCGACGGAAGGAGTGGTAATACTGGTGCCCCAGTGGCCCACATGCACGGGGTCGGTCTTGACCAGCCATACATGCCGGTAGATACCCGCACCGGGGTACCATCTTGAATCCCATTTTTCCGTGTCGAGTCGTACGGCAAGCACATTCTCCTGCCCAAACTTCAGATACGGGGTCAGCTCCATTCGGAATGAGCTATACCCATAGGGCCAGGTTCCGAGATAATGGCCGTTCAGCCACACTTGGGCATAAGCCATGGCGCCGTCAAAATCCAGGAATACACGCTTTGCCCGGTCTGCAATAGGCAAAGTGAAATGCTTACGGTACCAGCCGATGCCTTTCCAGGGAAGTTTCCCCGTTCCTCCCTCCAGCTCTATCCGAAATGGGCCGCTGATCGCCCAGTCATGGGGCAGATCGAGCAATTGCCAACCATGATCATCTGTCCCGGGTTGTTCAAGACCCGCCGGTTCGGGTTTACTGGTCCCATCGGCCTGAAGGCCCCATCGGGAAAATCGCCATCCTTCGTCAAATGAATGGGTATCAGCGTTTCCATCTCTCGCGACAGTCGTCACTCCCCAGCATACAATACATGCGAATAAACAGAGTCTTTTCAAATCCATAAGCGTCACCACTCACCGGTGTGCGTGCAAAATATGTCCCTCCGGAATAAAAAACTAGTTCAAATTTGCCTGGTTTCGATGCTTTATTGACCTCGGGGCGCTCCATCAATATAACATCGGTATTAGTCAATTCTATGATATTATTAACGGGAGTTGAATTTTGGCAGCCTCTGAATTTTTCGTTTCTTGTACCATCTTTTTAAATAAATTATAAAACTTTCTTCCTAGCGTTTGAAGGTTGCTCTATGAGCGGGAAAAAAGTGAGAAAGATCAAGGAGATTCTTAAACAGTTATATTGTCCTCCTTTACTCCGGTATGAGAAAAACTGCTGCTTGTATTATTTTGCTGTTCGCCGGCCTGATAACCGTCAATGCCCAGCCGGTGACCTACCGGACCGTAGCGCCCGTCATTTTCAATAAATGCGCTACCTGTCACAGAGCCGGTGATGCTGCTCCTTTTTCACTGACGAGCTACCCGGATGTCCGTAAAAGAATTTCCTTCATAAAAAAGGTGATTACCGACGGCTATATGCCGCCCTGGCGGGCGGATGCACGCTACAGGGATTTTGCCAATCACCGTCTGCTTACTGAAGGAGAAAAGCAGCTCCTGCTGCAATGGATCGACAATAACGCTCCTGAAGGAACCAATAATGCTCCTGACGGCGGGCACGAAGACCAGGTGGAAGCGCGTCGCAGCTTATTACAAGTGACTGGCTGGTATCGCAAACCGGATCTGACAATGAAGCTTGACTCCGCCTTCACCGTGAAGGGCGACAATACGGAGCGATTCATCGTATTCAAGCTGCCTTTTGAGTTTTCCGAAGAGCATTCGATCGAAGCAATAGAATTCTTCACGAACAACAAAAAAATCATTCATCATGCCAACTATGGGTTCTATGAAATTGCGGACACGGCCGTCGACATCGGTGGTGGTCCCCGCCTTGTGAATTCGGCGGATGATGATAGGCGGCGGCCGGATCCATATGGTCTCTACAAGAAGAAGATGACATATTACACTGGTTGGATCCCGGGCACTTCAGTCGAAAGCTATCCGAATGATTTCGGTTGGGTCATGCCAAAACGTGGGGTTTTGCTGATCACGACGCATTATTCGGCAAGCGCGCTGGACGAGCAGTCTATCGTTGGCGTAAACCTTTTTTTCAGGAAGGGGGCTGTCAGGAGGCCGGTACAGATCATCAGCCTGGGTTCCGGTGGTGTGGCGGAAAGCGATATTTCGCCGCCATTCTTTATTCCCCGGGACAGAGTCAGCACCTTTCACCTGAAAGTGAAGACGAAGGACGAGCAGTCCCTGCTCGCCGTCTGGCCGCATATGCACCTGCTGGGTAAGGAATTCTTTGCTTATGCGGTTACTCCCGCCGGAGACACGATCCATCTCGTGCATATCCCGGACTGGGATTTCAGATGGCAGGAGCTGTATAAATTCAAAAACCTGATCAGGATCCCGAAAGGATCGGTCATCAATATGGATTGTACATATGACAATACGGCGAATAATCCTTTCAACCCGAATGCGCCGCCCGAGGGCGTATTTTCGGTGGGAGATATGAGTTCAAAGAATGAGATGATGACCCTTTTGCTGATCTATGTTCCTTATAGGGAAGGAGATGAGCAGATGGTGCTTTAGCTTTTTTATTATTTATTCACGCTAACCAGGCTAAGATGCTTTATACCGATTATACGGATGATCAACTGCTGCCATTGATCAGGGAAGGGGATGCTGCTGCCTTCGAGGTTCTATACCGGCGGCATTGGCAGTCGCTGTATGCCGTCGCAAAGAATATTCTCCGCTCTTCCGAACTGGCGAAGGACATCGTGCAGGAAGTGTTCGCTTCTTTCTGGCAGCGCAGGTCCGATCTGGAAATAGTTTATCCCAAGGCATATCTGCAACAGGCTGTTCGTTACCAGGTCCTGAATGCGATCCGGGCCGATAAAGTAGATGCCGGTTTTTACCAACGCCTGGCAGACACATCCCGGGAGATAGTTGAGGAAAATCCGCTTATTTTCAAGGAACTGCAGCATGTCCTGGCCGACCTGGTCGGGTCGCTCCCCGAAGACTGCCGCCTGGCATTTCATTTGAGTCGCGAAGAGGAGCTGACATACAACCAGATCGCGGATTATTTGAATATATCGGTAAAGACGGTCGAGAAAAAGATGTCCCGGTCCCTTCGTTTTCTTCGCTCCCGGCTGGACAGATCGGCCATTTCCATTATTGTCGTTTTGTCTTTTTTCAGGTAAGGCGGAAAAAAGACGATTTTTCCGTAGGGTGTTCCCTCATTTTTGTTACTAATATAAATAACATGCGTAAGGAGCTATTTAAACAATTGCTGAACAAGTATATGGACGGGACTGCCAGTCCGGCGGAGCGCCGATTGGTGGAGGAGTACTATATGCGGCTGGCGGCAAAGGAGGCCCCTGAAACAAAGTCATGGCCATACAGGATGCGGGTATGGATACCTGCGGCGCTGCTGGCGCTTACGGCAGCCGGCGCATTTTTCTGGGCGAGTCACCTGAAAGGCCACGCGGTGACAAGGATAAAGGAAACCCCGTCATTGAAAGCAGATATTGCGCCTGGCGGAAACAAAGCGATCCTCACACTGGCTGATGGGCGCAATATCGTTCTCGATTCGACCAGGAACGGGGCGATCACACGGCAGGGAAGCGCCAAGGTAACGAAGCTGGGCGATGGACGCCTGGCTTATGCCGCAGGCGGCGCGAGGGACATGAGCGCCGATGCTAACCAGGCCAGGGTGGAGTATAATATGCTTTCCACTCCCCGTGGCGGCCGGTACAAGGTCTCTTTGTCCGACGGCAGCAATGTGTGGCTGAATGCCGCATCCTCCGTACGGTACCCAACGGTATTTTCAGGAAATCAGCGGGTGGTGGAGATCACCGGGGAAGCTTATTTCGAAGTGAAAAAGGATCCGGACATGCCGTTCATCGTAAAGGTCAACGGCGCCGAAGTCCGGGTATTGGGCACGGATTTCAATGTGATGGCCTACAAGGACGAGGATGATTGGCGGACCACCCTCGTGAATGGTTCTGTGATCGTAAGGGAGGGTAGCTCTTCCGGGTCACTGAAACCTGGAGAACAGGCTATAGCACGCCCTTCCGAAGGTGTGAGATTGGCGAAAGATCCCGACCTGGAAGAAGCCCTGGCGTGGAAGAATGATCTGTTCTCCTTCAATAACGCGGATATACATGCCGTAATGCGCCAGCTTTCTCGTTGGTATGACGTCGACGTACGATATGAGGGAAATGTAGTACAGCATTTCAACGGAGACATCCCGCGGTCGGTGACTGTATCGCGGGTCTTTAAAATGCTGGAGCTCACCGGCGGCGTTCATTTCAGGATAGAGGGGAAGCAGATAGTAGTGACTCCCTGAAAAATTTGGATAAAAATATAACTCAACCTGTTGAGTGCAACATACTGATCGATTTAAACAAAACCGGGTCTCGTTGGAGCGAAACCCGGCAGCTGTCCGTATGGTAAGGGACAGGTTCAGATTCGATCAAGACAATCTGTTAACTGCTTTATTTAATCTAAACATTACAAAAGTATGAAATTGACTTTTTGTAGGCCCCGTTATTTTCCGGGGTTTTTAACCAAAACTCAAATGGTTATGAAACTGACCATTGCACTATTGCTCGCCACCTGTCTGCAGGTTTATGCAAAAGAAGGGTACACCCAGCGGGTCACTTTGAATGAAAAGGATGTGGCCCTGGAAAAGGTATTCAAACAGATCCGAAAACAGTCCCATTATTTATTTCTCTATACAAGGGAAGTCCTCCAGGATGCCCAAAAAGTGGACGTCAATGTGAAAGATGCCTCTATCGAAGAGATTATGTCCTTATGCATGAAGGGGCAGTCGCTGACATATACTATCCTGGAAAATACAGTTATCATCAAACGCGCTGAAGCGGAGGTCCATAAGGAGGCTGCGGAAAACAAGCCCATCGCCATCGTCATCCAGGGTACGATCACCGATTCCACCGGCAAACCAGTACCCGGCGTCACCGTCCTGGTCAAAGGCACCAAGACCCAAACAATGTCCGATGGTAATGGAAGTTTCAAGATTTCCGTGCCGTCAGGGAATGCGATCCTGGTCTTCACTTCTGTGGGATTCAAAAAGAAGGAAATAGCGGTGGGGGCTCAGACCTTTATGAATGTCTCCCTGGAAGGCAATCCCCGGGAATTAAGTGAGATAGTGGTCACCGGTTTCGGGGAAAGCCGTGCAAAAAGGAACCTGGGATATTCGGTTGCACAGGTCAGCGGGGACGAGATCCGGCAGACCACGGCCCTCAATCCTATCACCGCCCTGCAGGGACTCGTAACAGGACTACAGGTAACGCCGGGTGTGAGCGGACCTTCCGCCACTCCCAAGTTCCTCATCAGGGGGAGCAGCTCGCTGAACCCATATGGTAATACACCCCTGATCGTCGTGGATGGCGTGATCCTGGACCAGCAGTCCGTGACGCCCAATGTGGGAGTCGGTCCCGATTTCGGCAATATCCTCAAGGACCTTAACCCGGACGATATCGAATCCATGAGCGTACTGAAGGGAGGGGCCGTTACCGCCCTATATGGCAGCCGTGCCGCCAACGGGGTGATCCTTGTCAAGACCAAAAAAGGTTTCCACCAGAAGGGACTTGGTGTTTCCGTGTCACAGACGGTGATGCTGGAGAAGGCATACAAACAAGTAGATTTCCAGAATCAGTTCGGCGCTGGTCTTTATCAGACGGATTTCATTACGTCCCCCACCGGGCAATTACAGGTAAATCCAAATGACTATGGCATCAGCTTCGGACCGCCCATGACGGGACAGACGGTCCTGGATGTGACGGGCCAGGTCAGGAAGAACCTTCCGAACTCCCATGACCTGCTGGACCTTTACCGGACCGGCATTTCCTCCAATACCAACGTGGCGATTTCCGGGGGTAATGAGACGAGCACTTTCCGCTTCTCCTATTCCAGGCTGAGCGAAAAAGCCGCGACCCCGAATAATAATTTCGACCGGAACAGCTTTATGCTGAGGGCTACCCACCGCATCGCAAATAAGGTGCTGCTGGATGGTAATATCAGCTACACCCGTTCGGGTACCCTGAACCCCGCCCTCCAGGGAGGAAGCAGCCCCCTTTATCAATTTGCCTATGACGGAGCCCGCAACTATGACGCGAAATACTGGTCTACCCATTATATCGATTCAGCGAATGGCGGCGTCAACAACAACGATCCCGCCGGCCTCACGTCTCTTATTTTCTATCCATTGTATCAAAATCATGATCTTCAGAATGAGAATAATTTCAGGGGCGGCCTGGACATGACGGCCTATATAAGACCCTGGCTCACTTTCCAGGGCAACACCAGCGTGAACTATTATTCAAAAGAATACGAAGCGCATCATCGGGGAGCGAACCCCGGATTCGCTGGTCCCGGATATTACAATAATATCAACGATCTCCTGTCCCTGCGCTACAGGGGAGATCTGGAGGCCCACAAACAGTTCGGCGAATTTGCCACCGACCTCCATGTGGGGGGTGAAGTAACGACATCGGAAACAAAGGGCGCATCCTATAGTACCAACGGGGCTATCCTTCCTGATGTCTATCGCTTGTCCAATTCCAAGAATCCTGCGAACGTATCCGAGGTAAAACCATCTGAGCAACAGATCAGCTCCGCCTATTTCCAGGGCAGTGTTTACTGGCGTGACTTCTCCTTCAACGTCTATGGAAGGAACGACTGGAACTCCACCCTCGTATACAATGACGGGCACGGAACTTACTCCTATTTTTATGGCGGAGCGGACATGGCCTGGATATTTACAGACCGGTTCAAAAACCTGCCGTCGTTTATTGATTTCGGTAAGGTGAGGCTGTCCTACGCATCGGCCGGCAATGGCACCGGTTCCTATACCGCCAATACCGGCAACTATTCGGCGGGGAATTACCAGACGCTGAACAACGGGACGGTTACTACCTATTCCTACGCGTCGGGTTCGCTGCCCAATCAGCACCTGGTTCCTGAAAGGACCAATAAAGTCGAGACCGGGCTTGAGTTCCGGATGTTCCAGAAAAGATTAGGAGGCGAAATCACCTATTATACGCAACAGACCAGCAAGCAGATCATCGGGTTCAGTGTTCCGTCGGCCTCAGGGGTAGGTTCCGCCCTGCTGAATGGGGGGATTGTCCGCAATCGCGGCCTCGAGGTGACATTGTATGGAACACCCATCCAGACAAAGCAATTCACCTGGAATACACGGCTCCTCTATACAAGGAACACCAATACGGTAGTCACGCTGCCATTCGGCGTCGACTATCTTGGATTAGGAGGCGAGGACGGGATCAGGACGATAGCCGTCAAGGGAGGTGATTATGCACTGATGGTAGCCGGCTACGGTTATGCACGTTACCAGGCAACCGACGCCAACGGCAAGCCTGTCGCCAGCCCGCTGAACGGGCAGCATGTACTGGGCATGTTCGCCAACAACACCCAGGCCTATTATGTGAGGGCCAGCAATTATGGGACCGATCCTCACAGCAGAGAGCCCGTTATAGGTTCTACCCTTCCCAAGTTCCTCGGCAGCTGGAATAATACGTTTTCATACAAGGGATTTTACCTGAATATATTCCTCGACGCCAAGATCGGCGGATTGGAATATTCCACTACTTATTTCTACGGCAGCCAGGATGGAAATATCCGCAGCACCTTGTTTGGCAGGAACAAGGCATTGGGCGGCCTCTCCTATGTTCCGGTAACGGCCAATTCCCAATACCTGGGATTCCCGCTGGGCAGTTCAAGGGATGACGGTATTGCTTTAAGCGGAGTATTTCGGGATGGCTCCAAAAGCGTCGGTTCGGACGGCAACACGCACGATGTTTCGGGCATGACTTTCGACCAGGCTTATAAGCAAGGATTTGTCACGCCCGTCAACGCGGCTGATTACTATGTCCGTACGTATAGCTGGAGCAAGGGTATCCGGGAAGCCGGCACGTTTACAAACTCATGGGTGTCCCTGAGAGAGGTCTCCCTCGGGTATGAGCTTCCATCATCCATTGCAACCAAGGTGAAAATGAACAATCTGCGGTTGACCCTGATAGCAAGGAATCCTATGTACCTGTACAACAGCGCACCGAACCATATCAACCCGGACAATCTTACCGATACCGGTTCCGGCAGCGCCTTCGAGGAAGGAGGTATTCCCTATATGAGGCGTTATGGATTTATGCTGAATGCGAGCTTCTAATTTTTCAACATTTTAATCAGTGTTTATGTTTATCAATAAAAATATTTATGTGTACCTGGGGTTACTGCTTCTCGCCTTTTCCTCCTGCAGCCGATCAAAGTTCGCCGCGATGAACACGGACCCGGACGCCGTGCTGGTCATCGACCCTGCCACGGAGCTCACACCCGGTGAATTGAGCATACACAGCAATAACTTTGAAGTGTTCTATGATTTCGTAAGGAATATCAATCCCTGGACACAGAAATATGTCGGACTTACCGGCAATTCCGCGACGTTCCAACAATCCGGCGGCAATATCAACAACCGTTGGGGAACTTTTTATGGCGGCGTGGGTACAAACCTTGCCGACGTGATGCATATCATCGATATTATGCCGGCCGACAAGAAGGCGCAATATGCTTTCTTAAGGGCCATCGCCGGGATCCCATACGCCTATTACGCTTTTTATGTGTCCGATGCCAATGGCAGCATGCCTTACACACAGGCGTTCAGGGCGAGATATACCACTCCGCCGCTCCTTACCCCTCAATATGATCCGCAGCAGGCATTGTTCGATACCCTCGATGCGCAGCTGAAAGCAATCGTGGCCGTTTTAAAATCCAATCCATCCGTCAATCAGATACTACCCGGCAACAACGATATTTATTACCAGGGTAATGTCCAGAACTGGATCAAGGCGGCCAATAGCCTGCGCCTGAAGATCGCCATGCGGCTGATGAAGCGCAACCCCACCAAGCTGACCGCGATCGCCAACGAGGTGATTAACGACCCGGTCGGATTGATCAGCTCCGTAGCGGAGGACTGGGTATTCTATGCCGGGCCAGGCTTCGGTAACGGCGGCAACTCCAATCCGGGCGCCCTCTGCGGGGAGATCAATACCGTGAGCTTCATGTGGAAGACGCAGGATCCCCGAACCAGGATCTTCTATCAGAAGAGCGGCATCACTTCCCAGGCAATGTTCGATTCCGCACAGGCACAGGGACAAATACCCGCGTCCGCAACATGGGACGGTCAATCGTACAGAGGGCAGTTCGCCAATCCCGGCGCAAGCCAGAACCCCGCCAATGCGGCTTATTTCAAGACCCTCAATTTTTCTTTCAACGGGGCGCAGCAGTCGGTGAATTACCCTTCGCAGATCCAGCAGACACTGACCTACGCCGCTTACAATTCGAATGGCAACGGAACCAACGTCTTTCCTGTCATCACCTATGCGGACGTGTGCTTTATGCGCGCGGAGCTGGCTGCCGGGGGATTGAGCAGCGATCCTCTTACGCCGGCCCAATTGTACTACAACGGGATCACGGCTTCCATTACCAACTATGACCACTGGGGTAAAACGACACAACTGCCTGATTACACACCACTGGGCTCCAATGAGATCACCAACTACCTGGCACAGCCCGGCGTGGTCTTCGATCCCACCCATGCCATCGAGCAGATATGTGTCCAGGAATACCTTAATTTTTATATCAACCCCAATGAGACCTGGGCCCTAATCAAGCGGACCGGCTACCCTTCTGCCACCGGAGCGATCATGCCGCTGGAAGATGTGAGCACCTACGGCGCCATGCCCAGAAGGTATTCAGCCAGCTACCCGTCATTGGGTGACCTGAACTTTAACAACGCCACCCAGGCCATCGACGATATGCGCAAGGATCCTTCGTACGGCGATCCTTCTGATATTACGGGTCATGTCTGGTGGGATGCTCCTTAGAAACCGTGATATAATACAAGCTTAGCTTAAAAAGGGCGCTACAATTTCGTAGCGCCCTTTTTTTAAATAGCGGATAATTATTGATTACACGTTGAAATACAGCTTCGATACATGTTATCGCAGTCGGCCTGCGTATATGTATTGTTGATATATAGGATAGTGGTCCAGGTGGGGTTAAATACAGTAGACATAAAGGTGTGGCCAGCAGAATTTACCAAATCCACCGTAATGGAATTTTCATAGGTGGTCTGGACAGTTCCAATATAGGGCTGTAAACACGACTGATAGTCCACGACACATTTCCAACACTCCGGTCTTATTCCGCCGGGGCCAGCTGCAGGTCTTACTCCAGGCTGGCCATGGCTTTTAGCGAGCAAATTGCTGTCGGCAATGTATTTTAGCTCTCTATTCCTCAATCCATTAAAAAACAACTTTTGATCGTTGCCGGCAAGGTTAAATACGTCATATTTCTTCGCTAATGACACGAACAGTTTCACATACGCACGATAATCATCCATGTCCTTAAACCCTAAACAGGCAACAATGTAGTTTGATTCTTCCTTTGAAAAATTGGCCTTTTTGGATAACTCATGCCATCTTTCTTCCTTAGCTGCAGCAGGGTTTGAAACCTGAAGCAAGAACCTATCCAGGTCTTCGCTTGTAATCTGTTGATACATGGGATCGACAAACGCCTCATCGACTAATTTCGCCATCGCTTCTTCCGTTAAGGTAGAAGAGCCCAGCGTGCCTTTTGGGGAGTTTGATTTTGGAACATGGGACATCAACAACGTAGAAATAATACTGCAGGCAAAAACAATAAGAATGGCGGGAATAATACACTTTTTCATGGTAATAAATTGGTTAAATGGTTATATGTATCACTATCAAGTTCGAGAGACTTTTACCAAAAGTCAAATGCTATTTTGACGAATACTGACGTCTTTTTGATCGTCAACCGGTATAAAACTGCGTTTATTTCATCCACCAGACTTTGACGTCTGAATTATTGGTTCCCATCTTCGATACTTGGGCATTGAAATTATCCGTATTGTTCACCGCTTCATCCTGGGCATAAGGCAGCCGATAGAATTTCGTATAGGCAGTAGAGGGATTGCTGGCTGGGTCCTTTGGGGTCATGCCGCCAGTCCTTCGCCAAAGATTGAAAGCCAGCCAGGGCTCCCGGTAAAAGGACAGCCACTCCTGGGCATAGATCTTGGTCAAAGCATCTTGCGCAGTCCCCGTAAATTTAACCTTGGGGTTAGCAAAGAGATTGCCCATGGCCGTTGCATCCGGCGGGGCCGGTGCGGCCGCAGACCATTTCAGATGCGCCACGTTATCGGCCTTGCTGACTATATAATACCAGAAATTGACGGAAGAGGTGATCCCTGCTTTATATTGGGTTTCAGCCATGGTCAGGTCCTGTGTAACCCCAAGACCTCTGGCATACGCTTCGGCCTTCAGGAAATCCACTTCGGCGGCCGTAAAGATCAATTCGGGAATATACCATTCGTCGCGTACCAGGTACCAGTTGAATCGGCTGAATAAAGCCCCCGCCTTGGCGCTGGGGTCCGTGGGGGAGGCATACGCGTCCACATTATCGCTGGCATTGCTGCCAATGGTATACGGCGCCCAGTTTCCGGCGGCATTGGGATCGACAAATATTTTGGCGCGCGGATCGAAGATATTCGCATCGGCATTACCATCGGATACCATCTGCCAAAATGTACTGCTCATCCGCGTAAAGCCTGCACCACCAGACGAGAAGCTCCACCATTTTCCCGGAAGATCGAGTCCTCCCAGGTCGGCCGGCCACATACCCACATCTTCCCCTTCCCCGATCAGCGGGGTGCCGGAAGCCAGCACAGCCTGAAGGATGGGAGTTGCCGTAGCAGGGTCTTTTTCCACCATCTGCATAGCATAACGAAGGCGCAGGGAATTGGCGAATTTTAGCCATTTGGACATATCGCCCTTGAAAAAAGTGTCAAAACTACCAAGAGCCGCATAAGGCGTTCCGGAAGCGCTCACGGGCGCCTGGTCTGTCTTTATATGGTCCGCGGCCCATTTGAGATCGCTCAGCAGGGAATCATAGATCGCTTGCTGGGGATCATACGCCACCCTGAAATTGCTCACACTCCCGGAATAAGCTTTGCCCGCCTTAAAATAGGGGATATCGCCGAACTGGTCGGTGATCCGGAAGGTCTTATAGGCGCGCAAAATATATAACACCGCCTGGATATTATTCATAGACTCCTTATCCTTGACGGAATTGATCATGTCCAGCGCCAGGTTCATATTCTGCAGATTGCCATAATAACTGCTCCAGACGCTGGATATGGCGCTGCTCAATATATATCCGGATACGGTACTGATGGCCCCAAGCTGGGTTACAGGATAGTAGTAGTCGTTGTGTATGGAGGCCTGTTCCGTCCAGTCGAGGAGCAGTGAGCTGATTACGCCATTTACCAATGGTTTCACCGTCGTGGAGGAAGGTTTGTCCTGGGTTGCGTTCAGTTTCTGGAAATCCTTGGTGCAGGAGACCAAAAAAACGGCGGGCAGCAGGTATATAAAAATTTTCTTCGCAGTGATCATATAAATATGTTTATACATTGAGAGATGAGGGTTCGTATTTACCTGTTTTAGAATGATAATCTTGCCTGGATGCCGAAGGAACGGACGCCCGGCAGGGACGCGAATTCTATGCCTTGCGCATTGCCTGCGCCATTGGATCCTTCCGGATTGATATGGTCCGGCAGGGAGCTGTACAGGTAGAAAAGATCCCGGCCCACCAGGGAGATAGAGGCCGCCTGGAAAGCTTTGGTCTTTCTCACAAGGCTCAATGGCAAATCATAGTTTACAGAGACTTCGCGTAACTTATACCAGGTATCATTAAAGACAGCGGTACTGTGTATCCAGCTGCTGCCGATGGGGCCGCTGCTCCATACGCCGTATTGCATATACTTGAAATAGTAGTGAACGACCTTGGTATTCTCCGCTCCGTCAGGATATACACCAGGCAGGATCACCCCGGAGTTGGAAGTGACTCCACCGGGAGAAGTATAGGGTAGTCCGCCGCCATTTCTTTCCTTTAGCGTTTCGGGAGCAGTGCCCTGCTGCATCATGGAGGCATAGGTGCCCGACCACATTTGTCCGCCGATCTTACAATCGATCAGCGCACTGACAGAGAAACCATTTTTGAAAGAGAAGGTATTGGTAATGCCCCCCCTGAATTTGGGAGTAGAGTTTCCAATCGGGACGATGCTGGACGTAGACTGGTACATGGTACCCTTCATTTGCGCAGCTGTTGTCGCATCCACGCCGAAATTCTGCCTGATCATTGCCTCATCCTGCAGGATGGGTTTATGCGTTTTTCCGTCATATACATAATCATAACCCATGATGGCGCCGAACTCCTGTCCTACAACGGCAGAAATGTAATTGCCACTGGCGCCCCAGATATTGTTCATATCATATCGGTTCGCTCCGGGGGCCAGCGACAGGAGCCGATTGTAATTTTTAGACATATTGAAGCTCAGGTCCCAGCTAAAGGAGGGCCGATCCACCAGTTTGGCCCGCAGTATCATTTCGATGCCCGAATTTTCGAGCACACCCGTATTTACGATGATGCCGCTAACACCTGAACTTTGAGGCAGCGGGGAGCTCAGCACCTGATTTTTCGAGCGGCCACGGTAATACCTGAAGTCGAAATTGAACCGGTCATTTATAAACCCGAGATTGATCCCCAGGTCCGCCGTTGTATTGATCTGCGGCTTATAGTTGATGGCGGGCAAGCTTCCGGGCAGACCGGAAGTCGGCGATCCTGCAAAAGTGCCCGTATTAAAGATCGTGTTTATGATCTTGTACGGTACGTCCACCGCGCCTTTCGCCCAGGCGGCCCTGAACTTTCCGAAACTAAGTACATTGGGGTCGACGTGCAGCAGTTCCGAAAATACAAAGGCGGCGGAAAAAGACGGGAAGAAATAGGACCATTGTCCTTTGGGTAAAGTGGACGCCCAGTCATTCCGGGCCGTTGCGTCCAGGAACAGGAAGTTCTTATAAGACAGGTTCAGGAAGCCATAAAGTGAATTCAGCCTTTTCTCATACCAGTCCTCTGAAGGAACCTGGCTGGATTGTGTATTCCCTGAATAGTTCCCAAAAGCGTTCATATAGGGAACGTTATAAGTGAGCCCATTGCTGCCCGAAATACTATAGGAACTTCTGCTGTAGGCAGTTCCTCCTACAGAAAATTTAGCTCCGACGTCCGAGCCGAAGAGATGGTCTTTATGCAGGGTACCCAACCAGTCGATATTGCTCGCATTATCCCGGGTGAGTCCGTGCCCATAGCTGCCGCCATTCGTTCCGGTGTTGTCGGTGGGATCGTTAATGGTCTTGTCTTCGTTGTTATTCGCGTCGATGCTGGCCCTGAACATGAAATTCAGGAAGCTGGTGGCATCGTAATTCAACTGGGCCGATCCGATCAGTTTCCGTCTTGTCACGGTCTCATTATTCGCATAGGTATTCCAATACAGAAATTGCGCGGCCCCGTTGCCCGCCCAGGGGAATCCATTGAATTTATTCTGGGACAGGTCCGGCAAACGATAGTTGCCGTTATCGGCCTTGCCTTTATAATCCCTTCCATAGGCATAGATCAGGTTGGATTGCAGGCCGCTCTCCGTATTTCCCAGGGCCGGCGCATTGTGATACACATTGGTGAAATAAGAGACATTGACCTGCACATTTACTCTTTTCGTGAGTTTTATACTGGTCCCGAGGTTAAAGGAATTTTGGTTATAATCGGAATTTGGAATGATCGAGGTATTGTCCAGCCGCGTATAGGACGCCCGTAAAGTAGCATTCTCACTACCTCCCTGTACAGATACATTATGTGTCACCTGGCTGCCATTCCGGTAATAAGAATTGACGTTATTGGGCTGGGGATTGTCCGGCTGCATGGTGCCGTCCCACCACTTTATCATAGTCCCATCCATTTTCGGCCCCCAGGAAAGGCCCGTGCCGGGCCAGCTTACAAGATTCCAGGTAGCAACGCCATAAGGGCCCGCATTTGTTTTGGGGTCTACGAACAGGCCGTTCCAGCCATCCGTCAGCACAGGATTGCCGGACCCGTCGGTCAGGCGTTGAACAGGCTCCAGAGAAACCATGCCGCCCGCTCCATATTGGTTTTGCATATCGATGTAGCGATAAGGACGTATGGTCTTATATCCCATATTATAGTCCACGCCGAGCCCATTTCTTTTGGTCCCTTTTTTCAGCGTTATCAGGATGACGCCATTGGCGCCGCGGCCTCCATACAGGGCGGCGGCAGCCGGCCCCTTCAGTACACTGAAGTCTTCTATATCCTGGGGGTTGATGAGATTGATAGCGCTGCCCCAGTCCTTTGGCGCCGTAACATCCTGGGCAGCGGCGGGAATGGTATTGTCCATCGGCATTCCATCTATAATGATCAAGGGCTGGTTATCCTGGGTGATCGTATTATTGCCTCCGATGATGATCCGGGTACTGCCTCCGTCTACCCCATTCGGAGAAGTGATATTCACGCCTGCCATTTTCCCGCTCAGCGCGTTGATAACATTGGGTGCATTGGATTTGGTCAGCTCGCTTCCCTTGATCTGCTCCTGGGAATAGCCAAGGGCCCTTTTCTGGCGACCAATTCCCAGGGCGGTAACCACCACTTCATTCAACGCATTCTCATTCTTGGAAAGCATTACGGTAACAACGGCTGAGGAGCCCAGCGTCAGTTTCTGCACCGTATATCCCACAGAAGAAAATAGCAGGACCTGTCCCGGCTCTGCCTGGATCTGGAAAAAGCCTTTTTCATCCGTGACGGTGCCACGTTGGGTCCCTACGACTGTGACGCTGACGCCTTGCAGGGGGGGTCCGTCAGGACCAACGACGGTGCCGGTGATGGGCTTGAACAAACCCTCCAATGAATCCGGGATAAGTATCTGCCCCAGGATGCCCGTTTCCTGTCTTTTCAAAATGATCTGTTTACCGATGACTTCGAAGGAGATGTGGAGAGGCTTGAAAATTTTTTCCAGCACATCTCCCAACCTTTCTTCATGCGCGATGACCGTGACCTTCTGCTTGCCCGGAAGTACGCTATTGCTATAGGTAAAGCCCACTTCGGTAGTAGAGGCAATCGTTTTCAGCACCGCTCTTATTTCGCGGGCGGGCAGGTTGAAAGACACCCTTTTGTCCAATATCTCCTGTCCGCTCGCATCATTTGCGAACGCATAGCTCATAAAGCCGGCCGCCAGGAAAATTTGCAGTAGTGAAGCTCTCATAATGAATAAAACAGCTTGTTTTGGTTTTCCGGTTTTGTTCATAACTTTAGTCGGTTTTGTCAATTTTGAAAAATGATGGCAAGATCATCCCCTTTCTCTCGTTCGGCAGAATGACAGTAAAAAAGGGGCTCACTCGGATGGTGGTGTTCCCGCATCACCATCCTTATATTCTTCTTATATTTCTCTATCGTGATTTTTATTTTCTCATAGCGCTTATTTAGTTTATGGATTGTTTTGGTTAATGGGCGTTTTCTCCCCATTACAGGAGCCGCCAACAATAAAGACACTGTTGTCGGAGAGCCGGTAATTGGCGCCGATGGCCTCACAGATGATCTTTAGTTTCACCTCGAAAGATTCTTCGCCAAGGGAGGTGGTGATTCGGCAACCCGCAAGGCTTTGCTTATCGAAATGGATCGTGATCCCATAAGCGTTCTCCAGTGATTGGAATATCTTTTCCACGGGTATCTCTTCAAAGTCGAAGTTAAAGGCAAGATTGGCCGGGGTTTTGTCAACCAAGGTTTCTAAACTACTCAGGCGGGATTGCATAAGATGCCTCGTCCGGGCATCATACAGTGCACGCTGATTTTGGGTAAGGACCAGTTGCGCCTGCTGCTTACTCGATTTTCTATAGACCGACACTTTCCCGGTTCTTACTATTACAGAAATGTTCCCGTTGTTCGAATCGACGGAGACGTTAAAGCTGGTGCCCAGGACACGCATGACGATATCTTTCGTATAAACGTAGAATGGACGGGCCGGGTCCTCAGCTACTTCGAAAAAGGCATTACCTTCCAGAAAGATCTCTCTCTTGTCTTTTTGAAGGAATATCGCATGGTTGATAGAGGAGCCGGGCTGAAGAACAACTTTTGAGCCATCTACAAGGTAAAGCACCTGGTTGGACTGGGTCTGGTTGGTCCTTTTCAGGTTGTCATTTACCAATACCCGGGCAATTTTTTGTTCTGCAGGCCCAGGGGATGCCGGGCCATTCATATGCCCGGGGCGGGAATAATAATAAATACCTGCACCAAGCAATAGCGCACCTGCAAGGGCCACCGCTATCCCATATCTTCTCCAGTGAAGCCTTTTGAGAGCGGGTGTACGAGAGGAGTTCTCCAGTGGAGTGACGACTGTATGGGTGGTGGCAGCCGGCTCGATGTCGATATCGCTGTTCACCCTGTCCCAAATAACTTCCGAAAGAGATTGGGCATCCGAGGGAATCGCGTTCATGGTCATATCTATGAGGATCTGCCTTGCCTTATGCAGGGCCCCGGCCCGTCCGGGACTCTGCCTCTTCCAGTTTTCCCAATAAGTCGAGCTCTCAGCATCGGGCTCACGGACCCACTGTAAGAAATGGTCATTCTGAAGGAGCCACCATACCTGTTCTTCAAAATTATTCTCCATAGTGGGAAATGTACCCGAAGAACAATTTATACTCAAAAAAGGCAGAAAATTTTCAGGACCCTCCCATTAGACAAAAAACAGGAGGCACGAAAAAATGGAAATGATAACGTCATGGAGCCTTACTGCTTCTTTGAGCTTGCATAAAGCCGTATACAGCAAATTGCTCACCGATTGATAGTGCATATGCATCAGTTCGGCTATCTGTTGATTAGTAAATCCCTGGTAATAGCGAAGCTGGATCACTTCCTGCTGCCTGGCAGTCAGCTGCTTAACGGCTTTCTGCAGCAGGGCGGCATGGTATGCATGATCTTCCCGTAAGATAATCTCCACTTCAATGGGATTGTCGACTTCCTCATCCAGCCAATCGGTCCGGGGTAGGATGGCGTGGGATTGGATACGCTGCCTTTTCTCCTGTCGGATCAGTTTATAACGAAGTGCCGAAAACAGATAAAATTTGACCGAATCAGTGGGGGCCAGGCGGCTCCTGGAATTCCACAATTCAACGAAGAGCTCGTGAATACAATCTTTGAGAACCTCGCGGTCCGGGCAGATCTTAGTCCCGTAAGCGATCAGGGGCAGTATATGCCGATGGTAGAGGGAGGCAAAAGCCTCTCTATCGCCATTTTTAAATTGTACCCAGAGCAAGCAGTCGATATCACCTGTTTTGTTCATCCGTCAGTTTGGCATGTTGTAGTAGTCCTGGGGGCAAGCGATTCCGGACCCAAGGCAGTACAAAGTAAAAAAAAGAACAGATACTCCAAAAAATAGTCAGGTCTAATGGCTGTAGTTTACATGAGGGTTCAGTCTGAGATGCTCGCATCTTTCCATGACAAGCGCGGCAGCTCCTATGAGCTCGGCATCGTATCCCAGCTGGGACAAACGTATCTCCGTATTTTCAAATAGCCGGGGGATGCAGTGGTCGTTCAATGCCTGCTGAATGGGAGGCAGCCATATCCTGCCGGCCAGGGAACCTCTTCCGCTGAGCACCACCAGGTCCGGGTTTAATAAATGTATAAGGATCGAAAGGCCCCTGCCTATTTCGTACCCGGCCGACGAAAAAAGGTCGACGGAAAATTTATCTCCTTTCGCAGCCGCGGCCCTTATTGTTTCGAAGGACTTCTCCAGGTCTTCCCGATCCAGGTCGGCGGGATTGATACTGGACAGCCTGCCATTTGACAGTCCTTCAATGGCCTTTTCAACGATGACGCAAAGGGACGATTCCGTCTCCAGGCAACCTGACTTGCCGCAGTTGCAGAGCTTATTATTCTCGAACAGGGGGATATGGCTGAACTCTCCTGCAAATCCCTTCGAACCCCTGAAAAGGCGACCGTCGACGACAAGCCCGAGCCCCACCCCCCAGCCAATGTTCAGGACCATGGCATTCTGGACATTGCGCGCCATACCAAATTTCATTTCTGCGAGGGCTATGCTGCTGGAATCATTCTCTATGTAGACGGGCAGCCCAGTCGTTGATGAAATATATCCTGCAACAGACCGGTTCTCAGAAATGGAATAATTGATCCCCTTATTGACTTCAACAAACCCGGGCATTCCGATACCTATTCCCGCGATCTGCTCCTTCTCCACACCTCCGGCTGCGATATATTCTTTGATGATCTCAGCCAGTTCAGAAAGAGCGTCCGAATTGTTCAGCAGTTTCAGCTCATATTTCTCAGGGGCTACGACAAAATTATTTTGGAGATCCAGCAGCGCTATGCGTGCTACAAACTGGTCCAGCGCAACGGACAGGATATAGAACAGGTCGGGTCGAAGGCTGTACATCTGCGGCTTGCGTCCACCTGTAGAGGGCGCATGCCCTGTCTCGACGATATATCCACCGCGCTGCAATTCATTGATCCTAGCCATGGTGTGAGGCTGGCTCTTGCCCAGCTTCATGCTCAGGGATGTGCAGCTGATGGGTGCTGAATAATATAAATGTCTAAAGATCTCTCCGATCCGTTGGGTCTTAGTTTCTCTCATATATAAGGTAGCGTTAGTAGGGTGCGGGCTTTTGAAAAAGTTTATAAAACTTTGCTCAAAAAATTATTTAACTAACCTAAGTTCAAAATATTTTTACCCGGCTTCAAATGCTATATTGACGAAAACCGATGTCTTTTTGATCCTGCTGCATCTGACCTCTCCATTATTTTGCCCAAAACCAATGCTATATTGCCCTCTTCATCGTTGATAATAAATTATAATTTTTTTTATTTGAAATATTTGATTAGGTTTAATAAGATATATTCATTTGGAATTGGTGTGCGATTGACAAATCATTTGGTTTAACATGATAGATCCAATTCAACTACAACAACTGCTTGAGCGAATTGCTGTCTTTGGCGATCACGATGCCTATAAAGATCTTTTTTGGGCTTTTTATAAAGACCTGAAACGCTTTGCTTACTCATTTGTAGCATCGAATGAAGTTGCCGAAGAAATTGTTTCGGATGTGTTTGTCAATCTTTGGAAAAACAGAATGCGCCTGCTTGAAATTGAAAACCTGAAAGTGTATTTGTATATCGCGGTAAAAAATCTATCTATAAGACACAGTAACAGGAACCACCGGGATCATCTCATCAGCCTTGACGACCTTTCCGTCGATATCCCATCAGCTTCCACATATGCCAATCCGGAAGAAATATGTATTTCCGCCGATTTAGCAGCGGCCATACACACCGCCATTCAAAAATTGCCGCCACGCTGCAAAATAATCTATAAGTTGATCAGGGAAGATGGCCTCAGGTATAAAGAAGCTGCCGATATATTGCACCTTTCCGTAAAAACCATTGACGCTCAAATGACCATCGCTACCAAAAAAATTTGCCAGTCCATCAACTTTGTACTAAAGTAAGTTCCAGACATTCCGGCAAACCCCTCCTGATAATCAACAGTTTAAAAAAATTTCAAACCCTTTAGGGAAAGACGCTGAAAAATGGATCCTTATATATAAGGGATCTATCGATATGCAGACAAATCGCATTTGGCAGTTATTATCACGAAAGATGGATGGCGAAGCCTCTATGGACGAATTGCGTGAACTGGAGCAATTGCTGATGGATCTGCCCGACGATGCCTATAAGATCGATATCGTCACCTCTTACCTGAAAAAAAGATCTGACTCCGGAACATTCGACGAAGAAGATGCCCTTGCATGGGAAAAGCACATCGGGGTAATGCACAATTTGTATCCTGAAGAATTTGAGGATGGGACTTCAGTCATTTCCCCACCCCGTCGACGTTCTTTAACCGGCCATCTCCGGCGGCCTATAGTCGTTTTATTTTCCATATTGTTTGTTGCCGTTCCCGCTGCATCCTGGTTCTTTTATCATAAACAGGCCGGCTCTTCCCTACCTCACAAGACTGATCCTGTTCAATTATCAGATCAAAATAACCTTCCACATCCGTCAAAAACAAAAAAGATATTGCCTGATGGAACGCAAGTATGGCTAAATGGCAATAGCCGCATAAGTTACCTGGATAATTTCGGCAAGAACAACAAACGGGAAGTTGTGCTCGTCGGCGAAGCGTTCTTTGATGTGACACATGACAAGCATGTGCCATTCATTGTACATGCAAAATCAATCAATATCACCGTAAAAGGGACGGCGTTTAATGTAAAAGCCTACCCGGAGGATAAAAATGTGGAAACCTCCTTGCTGAGAGGAATGGTCGAAGTGTCTACCAGATCTGACCCGAAAAGAAAGTTCGTTTTAAAGCCCAGTGAAAAAATAAACATTTCTGTTGCTACTGATACTGAAATGCTACAGCCCGTATCCGGGAAAAAAACATCGCCTGAAAGGACTGATGATAATAATATTTACAGCATTGACAAACTCCAGCCAGATCGCGGCAGCAATATAATTCCGGAAGTTGCTTGGCTACATGATAAATTGATGTTCAGCAGCGAGCCCCTAGAGGAAATTGTTGAAAAAATGCAGCGATGGTACGGCGTGACTATAGTAATAAAAGACGACCGCCTGAAGGATCTAAGATTTACCGGAGCTTTCAGCAATGAAACGCTCCGCCAGGCGCTGAGCGCCTTACAAGCTACTTATCCGTTTGAAATCACCATGGACAATAATGTGGTAATGCTTTATATGAAGCAATAGTATTGTCTTAATGTAAACCATGGATAGAGGTCGGCAATACGTCCTTTCTAATAACATTAGTTAAATAACAAAACCGTCGCGTATGAGAAAATAAAAAAATACAAAAAAGGAGGTGCGTCAACACCTCCCTCAAACTTACGACCAAAACAAGAACCCGTTCAATTTGGAAGATTAGGCGGATTCTCATTATTTATCAATAAGCATCACAAAAGTATGAAAAAGAACAAAACTGCTAAGCTAATTTTTTTAGCGACATCACCAAACCTGAAACGCCTTTTTCTTACCATGAAATTGTCCACTTTCTTGATATTTGCTGTCTGCGTACAGACCTACGCAAATGGGTTTGCCCAGAAAAAAATCAACCTGTCGGTGAAACACATGGAGCTGAAAAGGCTATTCTCCATGATTGAAAAAAACACCGATTATCGCTTTTTGTATTTCGATGCGGCCATCCCCCAACACCAAAAAGTGGATTTACAGATGATTGACGCATCTATTGAACAGGTGCTTGACAAGGCATTCCTTAATACTCCGCTCAAATACAAAATAATAAATAATAACCTGGTAGTCATATCTTCCGCCGACATTCCATTGGATAATATAACAGTAAAAGGGCGGATCACGGACGAAAAGAATTTGCCGTTGGAAGGAACCAGCATCAAGATCAAAGGGGCACGCTCAGGCACCACTTCCAACGCCAACGGCGAATTTACGCTAAGAGTACCAGCTCACTCGACCATCGTGATTTCCCATGTAGGTTACCAGGCCATAGAAATGGTAATCGACAAAGAGGAAACCATTACCGTACAAATGCAGCCCGGCAGTAAAGCATTGGACGATGTGGTTGTAACGGCCTTAGGCATCAGTAAGGAAAAAAGAGCTTTGGGTTATTCCACCAGCACCATAAAGGCAGATGTAATAGGAGAAGCAGGATCACCCAATGTGGTGACGGCTCTTTACGGAGATATACCGGGCGTAAAAATCGCCGCTGCACCTGGTGGCGCCACCAGCGGCGTAAGCGTTATCATCCGTGGAGCTTCTTCGATCAATTACCAGCAGCAGCCATTGTTGATCATCGACGGGGTACCCGCAAGAAACGGCGACTTCAACTCGAATAGCGGCCGCATCGGCAATAACGGTATTTCCGAGATCAACCCGGAAGATGTGGAAAGTGTCACTGTTTTGAAAGGAGCCGCTGCCGCCGCCCTGTATGGCTCAGAGGCTTCCAATGGGGTTATTTTAATAACTACAAAATCCGGTAAAGGCAAAAAAGGGTTTGGCATAGAGTTCAATACCTATTATGACGAAGATCGTATTGCCTATATGCCGCAGTTTCAGACAGTCAGGGGACCCGGCCATATGATTGACTATTCAACCTTACACACAGGAAATATCAACGCCTCGAACGAAAATGGTTTGGACCCGGAGGGCTGGGACCATGTGACCTACAACGGGACCACCTACCGTAGCCTGGTAAAGTCAATCAATACGGGCGGAAGTACAACCCCCAATCTTTATTTCGGTCCTCTTTACGACGGTAAGCCAACCATTTACTGGGACCACCAGGTGAGGCCTTATCTCCCGCAAAAAAATAGCTATGCCGACACCTGGCAGACCGCGCATAACCAAACTACCAATATCGCATTTACAAACAATACGGACAAAACCACTACAAGGTTTTCTTATACCTACAATCATACGGAAGGATTAAGCCTGGCATCCCGTAATGATAAACATACTGTCAGTTTAAACAATACTTTCCGTTTGACTCCCAGTCTCACCATTCAAACGATCGTGAACTATTTTAACTGGCATGTTCACAACCGTCCTACCGGTACGGGTAACCTGCTCCTTGGTTTCGGCGGCATGCTGGGACCGGCGGACAATGGAAAATGGTATAGAAAGGCATACAAAACAAGTTTGGGTTACAAATATGTGACGGGGCAAAATACCAATAGTTTGACCCCGGATGAAAATATCTGGTTCGGCAACCTAAAGAACGGCACCATTGATTATGTATGGGACCGGTTAGCCAACAATGAAGATGAGAACGAAAACAGGATCAACGGGGTGATCAAAGCCGATTGGAAAATAAACAAGGATTTTCTGTTCACAGTGAGAACCTCGACTGATTTTACCAATACCCTCACCTACAATAAGCAAAGAAGCGCAATACCCCTGTCGCTCGGCAATTCCGGCGGCTATAGCGTAGGGACGTTCAATGATGAAATATATTATGGGGACGCAAAACTGAACTATACCAAAGATCTGACAAAAGACATTGGCTTGAATGTTTCTGCAGGTTATACCGCTCAGTATGAAAAAACGCTGAATAATAGTATCAGCACCAGCGGAGGATTAAGCGTTGAAAACAAATTTGACCTGTCCGCCACCATCAACCCCGTTTCGGCAAGCTCATCACAAGGCTATTTATTAAAAGATGCATTATTTGGAATCGTAGACCTGAGCTATAAGAATTATTTGTTCTTAGAAGGAACGTTAAGACAGGACAGGACATCTACCATGCCCCCCGGCAATAACACTTTCTACTATCCGGCGGTGAACGTATCTTATATACTAACCGATGCGCTTAATTTACCCTCGACATTTAATTATTTAAAAGTTCGTGCTTCGTATGGGCTGGTAGGCAACTATCCCCAGCAATACATTTCAAACGTGTCGTATGGTCTGTCCAGCGTCGGTGGCTATCCGTATACGACCGTCAATACCGGCCCCTACGGTAATGAATATATCAAGCCCGAAAGAAGGCATGAAGCGGAAGTCGGGGTAGAAGGCCAGCTTTTGAAGAACAGGCTGGGTTTTGACATTACATACTATTACAATAAGATCACCGACCAAATCACGAATTTGACCCTTCCTTATACCACGGGCGCTACAAGCATACTTCAAAATGCAGGCGCGCTGAGCAACGCCGGTGTGGAGATCAATCTAAACGCCACTCCCGTTAAAACAAAGAATTTCGTATGGAATGTCATCGTGAATTTCACACACAATACCAACAAGCTGTTGAGCCTGGCTTCCGGTCAAAACGAAATGTTGTTAGGCACCTTCGACGGAGAAGTGGCCTATAAAGCCAAAGTGGGCAGACCGCTGGGCGATTATTGGGCTCCTACCATTTATCAAACCAAGGGGCAGAATACTATAAATACAAATGGGCTTTACCTGTTGAATTATCAGCAATTGCAAAATGTTGGTAATTCGCAGGAAACCGGGGTAGGCGGCTTCAGGAATACGTTCAAGTATAAAAATTTCGGCTTGAATTTTTCAGTTGATTTCAAACTTGGCGGATCAGAGTCGACAACGGCCCTGCAATGGTTAACGGCGCTGGGCTATACGAAGAACACCTTATACGCTATGGATGCCGCACACGGCGGGCTTTCCTATTATCAAGTAGCAAACAATGGGGCTATCCAGGGTGTTCAAACCAACGCTACTGTCGGTCCTCAGGGGCAAACTGTTTATCATAACGGGATGCTTTTAAAAGGGGTGCAGCAGGACGGAACGCCTAATACAGTAGTGGTATCATCTCCGTATTTTTATCGTACGGAATTCAATTCCGGTGACGCCAGCTTATCAAGCGTAGGGCCTACACAAGGCGATTTAGAGTACCTATATGTATCTAAAAACACCTATTTCAAATTCCGGGAAATTGCATTTTCTTACACCTTACCCACTCCTATTCTCAATAAAATACACGCGACTAATTTGAGCTTGTCGGTATTCGGAAGAAACCTCTTCTACATATACAGGACGATCAAAGATGCCGATGCCGAGCAGTTTACCTCTGCCAGCGGTTACGGTTTCCAAAATGGCAGCCCGACAAGTAATATGGGTAATACGAATCCATCATCCCGTTCTTACGGAATCATGTTGAGAGCCAATTTCTAATCGGACCGGCTAAATTTATTTGTCTTAAAAAAGAAAAAATTATGAAAAGAATATTATTATACTACATAATTCTTCTTATTGTCGCTTTTTCTGCCTGCAGTAAAAGCAAATTTGGAGATTATTATCAAAATCCTGCAAGCACAAGTACTACTACCATAGAAAAACAATGGACAGGGTTTAACTATGCGTTATTTAGCTATGAATCCTTTCAGTACTATCCGTACTTTGTAGAGTGGCAGACTACCGCGCTGAACTTCACCCAGGCAACTGCTTACGTAAATGTCGCTCACAGATATGAGCCTGTATTTCAATACGCCAGTATCGATGATAAATGGAACAATTACTATAACTTTTTATCGCAGTATAAGAATTTTGTAGCTGAATATTCCAGCCAGCCGGCTGCTACGCAGAACCTTTACAGGATTTTCAAGATCACGGCCGATATTCATTTTTACGATCAGACTCAAAAGATGGTTGACACTTACGGCGATATCCCATGGTCAAAAGCCGGGTTGATAACGACCAATGGAGGGAATGTTTCGGCATCGTATGCATCGTACGACAAGGCGCCGGATATTTATGCGACAATGTTGGATAGTTTGAAAGCCCATGCCACTGAATTAAACGCTTTATCCGGACCCAATGGGATCACATCCACTATTACTACTATTTTTAATCATCAGGATTTTATTAACCAGGGCAGTATTCTTAAATGGCAGAAGTATTGCAATTCTCTAAGAATAAAAATGCTGATGCGTGTTTCCGGCACATCACAATTTGGTTCGAGAGCCAATACAGAGATCGCATCTATTTTGTCCGATCCTGCAACTTATCCTATTTGCAATGGTGGCAGTACGGGCGCCGGTACTTTTGGCAGCGCATCCAACGGCTATCAGGATGGTATTTATGTGACTCCTCCATCCAGCAAAACCGCTTTTACTTCCAGCCTATATAGCGGATTGATTGGATGGGGTAATGGCGACCGGGCCACAAAAGTAATGATAGATACCCTGGTTAATAACAGTGATCCAAGATTGAATTTACTATTTCAACCCGGCCCCGGATCACCCAATACGTTTATAGGATTGGACGAAAGTCTGGATGGCGCTACTCAAAGTTCATTGCTGCAGGGGACGACCATTGCCGGCTATAATTACAACATTTCAAATAGCAGCTTTCTTCCGATGCTGTATATTACATCTCAGGAAATACAGCTATTATTAGCCGATTATTATACAAATATCGCCCCGAATTCCACGTTAGCGGGCCAGGCGTATACGGCTGCTATTACCAATTCTATCAATTGGTATAGCTGGCTTTATTCAATAAGTGATAATACTAAACCAATCTATGGAAGCTATACATATTCGGCGCCCACTTCCGCTGCAATCTCAGGTTATATTAATGGAAGTAATATGAGTTGGGCTACTGCCACCACTACTGCTCAGCAGAACGAGTTGATAGGCTTGCAAAAATGGATAAATTATAATGTATTTCAACCCAACGAGTCTTGGGCTGAACTCAGAAGGACAGGATATCCTACATTAAATTTCGTAACAGACGATGCTTCTAATGTTTGCAAACAGCCGGCAACCAGGTTTTACTATCCGGTAAATGAGGTATTATACAATACTACCAATTATAATGCTGCAACAAATAGTGGTGCCACCAATATCCCGACGAAAAAAGTATTTTGGCAACATTAAATTGAGCTATATCCCCTAAATAGTAAAGGTTGCCATATGGCAGCCTTTATTGTTTTATTGCAGCCCTCCTTGCCCTCTGTACAGGCTCAGCGGCCTGTCGAGCTTTATCTTCAGCACGGTGACATACTTGTCTGCCGCCGATGCGGGCACATCGATATACACGAGTCCGGGGATGGGGCTCCAGGATATCTTTCCCACGACTTTCGGCTGCAGCTTTGTGCCATTCCCCAATACGGTGACCTCTTCTATCTTATTCTTCAATCCTTTGATCATCACCGGCCCCTCCTGTCGGCCATGCAAAAACAAATACAGCGTGGTTGAATCCTTCGACAACGTAGAAGGACCGTAAAAATGGCCTTGCGGCAGACCGCCCACCGTGCTGAATATCGATTCTTCATGCTTTCTGTTCCAGGCGCCCAGTTCCTTCAGGATATGAATTTGCTCTTCGGGAATGGTGCCATCTTCCCTTGGCCCTATGTCCAGTAGGAGATTTCCGCCGTTGGATACGACGTCCACAAAAATGGTGATCACCTCGTAAGGTGTCTTCCAATTGTTGTCATGATGAAAACCCCAATTATCATTGCTGGTCATACACAGCTCCCACCAGCTGAAGTTGGGACGCGACACAGGGAAATTCTGCTCGGGCGTCTCATAATCTCCCCAGCCCTGCAGCCGGCCGTTGATGATGGCCTGCGGATTGCCGGATAAAATAATACTCCTCACTTTTTGAGCCTCCCACTCCTCCCCGCTATGTTCCCAGTCGCCGTCGAACCACCACAGATCAGGTTTGAATAGAGTATTGATCTCGCTGATCTGGCCCTGAAAAAATTTCCGGAACCTGTTCCAACGGTCATAATCTTTTGACACAACGTACCGGGCGCTGTCCTTCAGGAACCCCGGATAGTTATTATCCGACCAGTCGATGAGGGAATAATAGGCGCCGCATTTGATATTCCGTTTGCGCAGCTCCTCGAAAAATGGCTTGATCATATCCCGCCTGGCGGGAGACTTTTTTACGATGCTGAGGTCGCCCATATGCGTATCGTACATCGCCACCCCATCGTGGTGCTTGGTGGTAATGACGGAATAACGCGCCCCGCTCTCCCTGATCAGGTCGGCCCAGTAGGCGGGGTCATACTTCTTTAAAGTAAACCCGCTCAGCTGCTTCATATAGTCGGCATACCCGATCTTTTTATTATGAAAGCTCCAGGACTCATCGATGCCATTCACCGCATAGATCCCGGCGTGTATAAAAATGCCGAGCTTGGCATCGGCAAACCACTGCATCTTTTCACGGATATCTTTTGGGTCGATGTTTTTTTGGCTATATACGGCCTGCGTAAAAATAAGGGTCAGAGCAAATACAACAATTGTTTTCATAAATAACTCATTAATTTGAAGGTCTTATCCAAATAGCCTGTCCCCCGGAGGGAAGCAGGTGCATTGGCAATACTATGGCACTGGTCACATCCAGCTGTTTTATCGACACACGGGTCCGCACCGGCGACGCGGGATCATCATAATAGACGGTGGCCTTATATTTTTTGCCAGATGTTAAAAAGGAGAGGTTGAGATCCAGGTCCCGCGCATCATTATTGGTAATGCAGCCCACGAACCACTCATCCCCCTTGCGCCGCGCTACCGTAATGAATTTGCCGACCTCGCCACCTACCACCCTGGTGTCGTCCCAGACAGTCGGTACACGGTCAAAGAACTCCAGTTCCGGCTCATCCCTTGAATCTTCCGGTCTGTCATACCAATATAAGAATTGCAGCGGGCTATAATATATCACGGACAACGCCATTTGGTGCATGGAGGTCGTCTTCAACACGCGGGCATTCCGGGATTTCGCCAGGTACGGCTTCCACTCAGGACGATGATAATAGCAAATGGTGTAATCAGCCGGCCCGCACAGGAACCGGGTGAAGGGAAGGATCGTATTGTGGTTGGCATCGGGCATTTCCTCATTTCCTCTTATCCCCTCTGCCGTGAGCAAATTAGGATAGCTGCGGCTGAATCCGGTGGGACGATATTCATCATGCACGTCCACCATCAGATGATAACGTGCACACTTCTTTACCGCCTCGTGCAGCCAGACTGTCCATCGGTAAGATCCCACATGTACAAATCCGAACTTGATACCCGCCACACCCCATTTATGATACAGGGGCAGCAGACTATCGAGGTCCTTTTCCAGGGCAATGTGGTTGACATACAGGAACACTCCGATCCCCCTCTCCTTCGCATAACGGATCACTTCGGCCAGGTTAAGGTCGTTATGGGGATTCCGGCGGGGATCAACATTCACCCTGGATGCATCGGATGCCCGGGAGTATTCATACCCATACCAGCCCGCGTCAAAATGAATGTAATCGAGATGACGCTTTACGGCAAAATCGACCAGCTTCTCCGCCCCCTGCGTGGACAAGGTCATCTCCCGCATGATCTTCCCCGGCCTGACCCAGCCCGTATCTTTAATCTGACAAGGCAAGTTCAGGTTCAGGAAAATGTCGTCGTGTTCCAGCAGGGAAGTTGCCTTTTCGGCGACCATAATGACACGCCAGGGCGTGGCAAAAGGAGTGGTAAAGTCCACCCTGTCGTACATAGAGCAGGCAATGGTATTGGACTTCTTCGGATCGAGGATAAATTTAGTTCGGCAATAGTCCACCACCCCCGCCTCCGCCAGCGCCGCATAGAGGCCATTTTCCAGCTGCAATGTCAACGGCCGCTCGGCTTCGTCCGGCCAGTTTTTTAAGGGCAGCAGGCTATAGCTCCCCTGGGCGCGATTGGTAAAGTAAGCCAGGGTCCCCTCCGGAACAGTGAAGTCCGTCAATTCCCTTCCGATGCTTATATCCCGGCCTCCGCCGGGCTCCTCGGGGAAAGCATACCGGAATGCAACTCCCCCATCATATGCACGAACTTCAACCTGGAAGTGCTGCGAACGATCCTGTGCTCTCACGAACGTGAAAGTCGTAGCGTTATATTCGTCCCGTATGACATTTCTTTCCCCATACAGCGGATGCCATGAAGTATCTTTTCTGGTTGAAATAGCTGATTGCAGTTCCAATTTATCCCCCCAACCCTCGGTACCCAGCCTGGAAGGTCTTATGAATTCCTTTTCCTGCCAGGCCACCGTATAATTCAACTGCCCATCCTCTCCGGCCATCAGTCGGAATCGAATGTTACCTCCGGGGGATCGAACCTGCAAAGAGTCTTGCGCCAATATTGTAACAGGCAGCAAAACCCAACACCAAAAAGCGATTATCTTAGTCATGCTTATCATCATGCATATATGTCAGACCCGCGTTTGAAAGCCTCTCCGCCCTGCCGGTAACAGGGACCACCAGTTCCAGCTTTACCTTTTCATTACCTCCATGCAGGGCGCTTACGAAGAGAGCGCTTTGCCCCTTGTTGATTTGAAGGCTTTCGTTCATGGCTATTTCCTCCAGCGGCTTACGGCCCTTGTCAGCCAGGTAAAGTCTGCCCTTTTTATAGATCACGAACTGCCCGGGATGGATCTGCCGGTCGATACGTATATCCTTTCCGCCGCCCACCCGGATCTTTAACCCCTCCACCGTCGTTTCCTTTGGCATCATCACTCTGAGTGAAAATTCCAGCGGCTGCGTTTCAAACTCATTCTGCAATTGGACCCGTATCCCTTCCTGCCGGCAGGCCAGGTCCATGGAACGGTTTTCTTTCACGGGGTACAACAGGAACGTGCTATCCGCTGTCTGCTCCAGGTGGAACTTATAATGAAGGTCTTTGAGTTTTTCCTTGTATGCCTGCGGGAACACACCGGCTTTACGGGCATTTTCCCAGGTCCGGAATGCCTTTAAGATAGCCGCCTTTTCAGCGCTGGCCTCTACGGATTGCTGGCTCAGCCCCAGCATATAGGTAGCATTCCAGCCGATGGACTTTGCCTCGAGGTTCTCTGCATCATACAGGCTCCAGTCGGGCTGGTAGTTTTGTATGCCGAAGGTGGCCGGGAAATAACTGCTTTCAAAGACATAACGCATATCTTTCCCTTCGATGCCCCATTTGTTAAGCACGGGACTGAACATATTATCGCCGCCGCCCACATTGCATACACTCATGTAATGCCAGTTGCCTTCCTGGACCGCACTGCCCATCACACGCAGGTATTTTCCGTCATTACGGACATAGCTGTCGAACAACCCACGGAAGAACCGTTTGAAGGAGTACTGGCCATGCCCCTGGTACATACAGCTTTCCAGTCCGTCAAAGTCTATATAATCCATGGCTCCCTCTGTCAGCCATTTCCCATAGTAATCCGCATACACATCCTGCAGACGCATATCGGGCGCAAAACCACGGTAACAATTCGGCTGTAGTTTTACAATGGTGGTCCCGGTCCTGTAAGAGCCGCGGGTCGTGCCATGAAAACCTCTTTTTACATGCAGGAAGGTATAGGGAATGGTGCGGGTGATGCCATCGTACTCTATCAGCTCGCTGCCGATCTTCAACACGTTGGTATGGTTCCCCTCCCATCCTCCGAACTCGTTGAACCAGGCGGTATCTGCCACGGTAATGACGGTATCTTCTGCTGAAAGGTTCTTTGTAAGGATGGTGCGCTGCATGATGGCCAGGCTATCGCTGGGTACAGGAGCCACATCGCTGTTGTTGTCCGGCTGGAGAAATTCGCAAAGCGTATGCAATCCATATCGTATGCCGTCCTTTTGTAAAAGCTTTCCATATTCCGGGATGGTCATCGGCTCCCGCCCCGAGAAACCAATGCCCTTTTTTGTCCAGCGGTTCGCAGGATTGGGATAGTACTCGCCCCAGCCTTCATCCTGCACATTGCTGATCGCAAGCTGTCTGGCGTAAGAGGCCAGGCTGTCATGAGGTCCCCACCAGGCAATATCAGGCCGGTAGGCCGCAGGATCTTTGATCCATTTTCCGTCTATGACAGGATGCGGCAGCCCCTCCGCCAGCACCACCTGTTCTATCGTATGCAGGCCTTGAGCATCCGGGCATGCATACAAAGCAATGGAAGAACCAATATAGTCTGCATCGGTGGCCGTTACGAGCTGATGCCGGGCCGAGTTGGCCTTACCGTCGATGTTGTCCGGGTATTCGGGGAAAAGGATCATCTGCTCCTTCCGGCGATCGCGTGCATGCATACAGATGCTGGCGCCAAATGCAGGTTCGAGCCATGCTCCGTTGCCATAATTCATACGGAAATACTCTTCCGGCTGTGAATAAAATGCCACATCGTTCACACCGTCGCCGCCGATGCTGAAGGTCTGCCCTTCTTTCAGATGGGAAGGCAATGGGTATTTTTGGGGATCAGGAGAATGGATATAATAATACATAAATGACATATCGCCTTCGCTGGGCGGTCCGCCGGTGGTATTATCATCCAATCCGAGCAGGCCAAAGGCAAAATCGTCATTGCGTACTACACTCAACAGGTCCCCGATCCATTTTGAAATAGTCGTTTTATAAGGTCCCCATACGATATTGTCTATCTCATCCCTGTTGGTCAGCGAGATCAGTTTCAGCTTAATGTAAGCCGGTCTTTGCTCAAACGATACCGTTGCGACCGAACCATTGGGGTATGATAAGAGCACATGACCATCCGCAGCAGTCTTTGCGGACAAAGGAAGTATATATTTCTTATGACTGTACAAACTCAGCAGCGCTGAAGGCCGGCCGGCCGGACAATACTCTTTTCCGGACGCCCTGTCTTTGATCGATACGATAAATCCTTTACCGTCCACGATGACCGCGGCATATTTTGTTTGCCACTTCCATGATTGCGCACGGACGGCAGGACAAAAGAACAATAGTGCAAGGGCACAGAGGCCTATGCGGGCACTTCTTATATGATCCATATTTATAATACTGAATAACAATTCTTTATAGTTATTTTCACCTCGTTCGCCGGCAAAAATGCGTATATTGTATTTGAGTTTCCACAACGAATTTGACTATATTTGATGATATTTTTGCAAGTGTTGAGCGCCTCTAAATGCCATTTGAATGCAATTTTTATATGAAAACTTTACGTTTCCCCCTGACCAGTCATTCACCATCCGGTCTGAATTCCTGGAGATAAAAAAATGGCAAACCTTCAAATGCCACGTAAATTTTGAAATTGCATTGATCGAGAACAGCTGTGGCAAACGGTTTATCGGGGATCATATCGAAGACTTTGATGGAACGGAACTGGTGCTGATGGCCAGTTACCTGCCACACTGCTGGCAATACTACCGGACCATCGATCCTGAGACGCCGGCCCATGCCATAGTGGTGCATTTCTTCCCCGACTTTTTAGGAAAGGATATTTTTAATAAACCCGAGGCCGGTCCGCTGCCAAAATTGTTCTCGGATGCCTCCAAGGGCATCCTCTACACAGGAGACACCCTTACCAGCGCCCGAACGATACTGAAGGAAATGCTTTGCGCAAAGGGACTGAGCCGGTCGGCATTGATGCTGCGTTTGCTGGATGTGCTCGCTCATTCGACATCTTATAAGATACTTAGCTCGCCGGGATTTAATATTCTGGGCGACACCATGGAGGCTAACAGGATCAACAGTATATTCGACTATATTTTTAAAAAATTCAGGGACCCCATCAAGCTGGAAGAAGTGGCGGCTATCATACCCATGTCGCCGGCTGCCTTTTGCCGATTCTTTAAATCCAAGACGAACAGGACCCTTACCGACTTTATAAAAGAAGTGCGCATCGGCCATGCCGCCCGGCTTTTATTGTCCGGAGACCACAACGTATCCGAAGCCTGCTACGACAGCGGATATAACAATGTCTCCAACTTCAATAAACACTTCCGGGAAATAAAAGGGGTCGCGCCAAAGGAGTTCGTCAAAAGATTTATTCATTCTTAGTTTAAAAGTCCAGTGACCACCTTCCCACTCTACGCAAACGGCTCACTGCTGCAACGCCTGGAAGGGCAGCGCATCGATATTCTCCCAGATGGCGGATTTAACATTCCCTCTGCAAATTAAACCCGGATTTCCCTACCCGTATCGAATGATCCTTGGTATATTGCCCGGTATATGAAACATCCTATCGGGTATACCTGCCTGTTTTGTCTCGCGCTACTCACCCATCATTTACTGGCGCAATCCGCACCGGGTTTTATCATTCATGGCGCCATCTATGGTGCAAAAGACGGTGCGACCGTAAAGCTGTATGACCTGGACGCACAACATACCATCGACTCCACCCGGATAGCAAAAGGTAAATTCATACTAAAAGGGAAAGTCGATCAGCCTGCCGTCTGCTGGTTGCAGTGCGAAAATGAATACGCGACGATCATGGTAGAAAACCTGCCGATGATCTTTGAATCGCCGCTAAAGAACATGTTCCTGGAACACAAAGCCAAATCCGGTAAAGAACAGGCGCTCATCAGCGAAATGGAAAGGAGACAGTACCCTTATAATAAGAGGTACCTGAGCGCCTTCGATAGTCTTATGCATGATCTTTATTCCAGCGATGCCGACAAGAGCCGCCTAAAAGAGGTCTTTGAATCTTCGCAGGATTCATCCATGAAGATTTATGTCGAATTTGGAAAGCAACATGCCAACAGCTATTATGGGCAGGACATTATCTATCGCAACCGGAAAAGTATACCGCACGATACGCTTGATCGTCTTTACAAAGCAATGCCTCTGACACTAAAGACCAGCCAAAAAGGCCAGGGATTGAAGGTATTCTTATACAGCGAGCTGGCCCAAAAAGGGAAGCCAATGATAGACTTTGAAGTGAGGACCATCGGGGGCCGGCCGTTCAAACTTTCTTCATTGAAAGGGAAATACATTTATCTGACCTTCGGGAGCGCAGGCTGCGGGCCGTGCCGCATGGAAAATAAGGCCTTGGCAGCCAGCTACAGCAAACTCCAGCCTGATATTGAAATAGTAACATTCTCGCTGGACCGGCATCTTACTGATTGGGAAAAAATGACCCGCGAGGACAAGATCAGCTGGTACAATGTTTCGGACATGAAAGGAGACGGGGAAGTAAAAAACTTATACAATGTCCAGAGCATACCTGTCGCCTTTTTGATCGACAGGAAGGGGATCATTATTGAAAGATATGACGGTTATTCGGAAAACCTGGTCCATGACATCGAGGAAAAGATAAAGCAGTAAGATCAGGGAATAAAGAAAACCCATATATTTTATCAATTGCCATATTTATAAAAAGATTTCATCTCCACCCAGGTCGCCCCTTTTGGAGCCCCTGGCACACCCGTCTGGTAGGTGGCCATCAGCTTGTTCCACGCTGCGCAGCGGGGACTGTAGGATTCCGCCAGCCGGCTCATGCTGTCCAGGTTGGCGCCCTGGGGAACAGTAATGGTCATCACCAGCAAATGGTCATACCGATACAACACGATGTCTTTGTAACCAGCCTTTTTAAAACCGGCCTCCACCTCCGGCCAGATCTGATGATGATAATCCAGGTATTCGTTCAATAGCTGATCCCCGGGGATGATGTTCACAACAAATATCCGCTCCTGGTAAGCTGCGTCGTTGACATAGGAAGTCTGCGGACGGCCACAGGAATATAGCACTACGGCGGCAAACAGCATCGGTGCAATGAACAAAAAAAAGTTTCTCATAATTACATCAGTTGAACAGCAAATAAATAAAGAACATGATGACAGCCAGGATGGCCCATCGGAACCACACCTGCCGGGCATTGCTCCCGGAGTCACCACCCGCCTCGGAGGACGTCCCGCCCGAACCGAAGGACGATGGAGCTATATTCACGGCTGGTTTTGAAATCAGCGTAATGATAACGATAACAGCAGCCAATCCGAGAAAAAGGTATACCGACAGCAATAAGAAGTGTGGCCAGAAACCAGGATAGGGAAAGTTCAAAATATGGCATATCCCTACTCCCATGCAAATAAGCCCTCCTCCATACAGTACCGTTTCCACCGCCAGGCTGCTTACCTTCTTCCAGGCAATGCCGGCTAAAAATACGACTGACAAAGGGGGAGATAATATGGATACCAGCCCCTGGCTTAATTCAAAAAAACCTTTCCCCGATCGCGAATATAAGTACGCAATCCCAACTGACAAACCTGCCGCGATCAATGTTACCCATCTGCCCATCCTGCGTCGGGCGGTATCGTCCATCTCGATCCATCTTCCGGCAAGGTCCAGCGTAAATACAGTGCTGAAAGAGTTCAGCCCGGATGATACGGTATCGATCAGGGCGGCGATCAGGGCGGCTATGCATAATCCCAGCAAGCCATGGGGCATCAGCTGCTTTACGAGAGTAATATAGGCGGTATCGGGCCGTGCGGAATTCCTGTATAGGACAAAGCACATGATGCCGGGAAAAATAAAAATGAAAGGCATGATAATTTTGAGCAGCGCCAGGAAAAGTGCACCGTATTGACCGTTCCTGAGATCTTTTGCAGCCAGCACTTTTTGAACGATCGTCTGGTCCGCGCACCAATAATAAATGGCTACAACAGGATACCCCAGTATGACAGCGATCCAGGAATATTCCGGGTCCGAGGCCGGACGAAACAGCTTCCAATAATTGCCGGGTACTGATCCGGCCAGTCGCCCGGCCCCACCCACCGCCCTGAACCCGAGAAAGGTGAGGATCACCGACGACAAAATGATGATCAGCGATTGGAATATCCCGGTACGGATCACGGCCTTCAACCCGCCAATAGCCGTAAAACTGGCGGCGATAAGGACTATTATTGCAATAGAGCCCATCAACGACCAGTTAAATACCTCCGAGATCAGCAGACCGCCCGCATAAAGAGCCCCGCCCAACCAGACCAGCAGGATGGAGATCAGGCTGTATATCACCAGGAAGTTATAGGAACGCATCCCAAACCGTAGTTTCAGGAACTGCGGGATCGTACTGATCTTCGCCGTGAGATAACGAGGCAAAAAGAACATTGCCAGCATCAGGATAAAAACCCATGCCAGCCATTCAAAATTACTTCCTACCACTCCATGTGAAAATCCTATGCCTGCAAACCCTACCACCATCATCGGACCGGCATTGGCGCTGAAAAGAGAGAACCCGATCTGCCACCAGCGGAGCGTCCTGCCCCCTAAAAAGATATCTGCATTCCCTTTTTTGTCCCTGCGATTCAGGTAAAACCCCACCATCAGCAATGCAATGAGGTAGATCAGCAGCACTATATAATCACTGAGGGCAAGGGAGATATTCACTGGTATCCTGTTTATCCATGAAGTTACATGGTTACAGTAGGATTATAGGCGGACAGCTGATCTTTTGTCCAGACCCGGTTCATAATAATTTTATCGGCTTTTTCCCAATAGCCCCAGTCAATGCGGACCGGGACTCCTTCGATGTCCGGCAGTTTAAATCTCCCCTGGTGCCAGACAGGGCGTACTATAAAGTACCGTTCCAGTCCATACATAAGAGAATACAGGTACTCCACGGCACAATCATCCGGTGCGGTGGCCAGCATCGGAGCTGTATAAAACGAATACCCGCCGGATGTAAGATCCAGTCCATTTTTTATGGCCAGGTCCCTGACCTCTGCCCATTCTTTGATCCCGCCGAGCTGTGTGGGTACGGGCTGCAAATGCGCAACTCCTATATGCACCAGCGAAGGGAACATTTTTGCCGTACGCTCCGACTCCCCATAAGCAATGGGTACGGGGGACAGCCGGCAAAGTTTTTCTATTTCCAGGTAATGTGCGGAATGGATCGGCTCTTCCACCCAGGCAATATCATCTATTCCCACCTTGTCGATAAAAGCAAGGGCCTGATCGGTACTCCAGGTCTGGTTGGCATCGACAGCCAATTTGACCTCGCCGCCAATTAAACTCCTTACGAACCGGACACGCTCGATGTCCCGCTCCATTTTTGTTCCGAACTGACTGCCGACCTTGATTTTGACGCAATCTACCCCTGCATCGAGGAAGAGCTTCATTTCTTTTTCCAATTCTTCCAGACTGTAATTGGTGCCCCCTCCGCTGCCATACATTTTAACGGAGTCCCTCGTCCCTCCCAGGTACCGGTACAGCGGAAGCCCCTTCCTCCTGGCCGCCAGATCAAAGAGGGCCAGATCCAACTGGCCAAGCAGCGCTGATGCCTGGCCCCTGAAACCCTCATTTCGGATGGACCAGTACAACAGGCGATACAATTTTTCATAAGGCAGGTCATGATTATGGAACAGGATGGGTAAAAAACATTTCTCCAGGATATTGATATAGGTGTTAAAAACAGGCGCCTCCCCAAGATTGCCATCCTTGTCCTGGACAGTCAATATGGAAAGACCAAATGAATCGAAAGGCCCCATGGTAGCGTCCTGGAAAGCTGTAACGGCACGCACCGGTTCCAATACCCTGAGCTGGGCCCTGGTGATATTAAATACTTCGCGATCGATTGGGTGCATAGCTCAGCTGTTGACGTGTTGTTCCTTCAAAATGCGGTTAACTATTTTGTTATAAATCCCTTCATCCAGCGGTCCCGCTCCGATGCCGGAAAGCGTATCCCGCAACTCCTCACCATTGGCGGCCCCGATGACGATATGGAACGGGTAGGGAATGTTCAGCAGGAACCGGTGGGCCAGCGCGGTGAGAGAGATATGTTCACTGTCGGCAATCTCCTTTGCGGAACGTGCCAGCGCGAGGTGACGGGCAGGTAGCCATTCCGGCCTATTGGCCTGGAACTCCTCATACCTGCGGCCAAGCAGCCCCATATACAGCGGGCTGGCTATCCAGCATTCGGCTCCAGCGTCCCGGGCGCCCCCGGCGCCCCCGGCATGCTTAAGACCAGAATCCAAAGCATCCAGGCAGCAGACGTTCAGCCTGTTGAACTCCATCACCACGTCAAAGATCCCCTGTTTTATGAATGGCCGGAACGAGGGAGGGTAATTCCCCCCTACACCGATCCGATGAGCCAGACCCCTTTTTTTAAATCCTATCATTGTTTCAATCACCTGCTCTTTCCGGTCTTTCGGGACAGCATCCGGTTCATGAAGAAAAAGCACGTCGATGGCGTCTATCCCCATCTCCTTCAGGCTGTTACCCACGCTGGACTCCATGCCGGACAGGCTGTAGTCATAGATACCCTCGTGCGCTGCATAGCTCTTAAGCCGTCCCACCTTAGTGCTTATCTGAGGTCTCTTTCCCCGCCATTTTTTCAATGCCTCTCCAATAAACTGCTCGGCATCCCCATAGGAAGGAGCGGTGTCCAGCACATCCAATCCATGCTCCAGTGCGCCGAGGATCGTTCGGACAGACTCGTCGGGCTGTACTTTCCCCCAAACCCCGCCAATTCCGGCAGTACCCAATACGATCTTTTTGGCATTTCTTTCCAGCACATGGGATAGTTTCATATTCATGTAAGTTGCTGTCTGTAAATTTATCGCATCCTACAGATATCCTATATTCCTGGATTGCTTAATTATTATGCTTTTTTTGCATCCCGGTGACGTCTGTAGCGGCCTTCTCATTCTTTAACAGCCGACTGAACGTGCCTTCGATTTGCCGGTTGTTGAGTCCCAGGCCTGCGGCAAGACACAACCGTAACACTTTCGTACAATGCCATTGGATGTACCTGCGCACAATGGAGCTATTCAAGCCAGGAAGGTGACACACACCAAAATAAAGGTCCTCAGGAACGGTCACGCCATAAAACATACCTACTAAATTGTAGCATACTATCCAAAAAGTAAGTAATGAGGGGATTGGGCGGCCGCTGGAAAATTGGTACATTGACATCGAAATATACATTTGAAAACTCCATGCTCCCGATAGAAAAATTCCCAAAAATAGATGCCCATTTTCATTCAACTTTTAACGACAGCCGCTATCAAAAAATAGCCGGCGCGTTTAATGTCCGTTATATCAATATCAATACCGATGCCGACGTTTTCCCGTCCCTGGAAACACAAGAACAGGTAGCTCTATCGTATGCAAACGCCTCGCCACAACATTTTGCATATATATGCAGTTTTGAAATGAATAACTGGACAGAGACAAATTGGTACAACGACGTTCTTGCATCCATAAAAAAGTCTATACAAAATGGGGCTGTTGGAATTAAGATATGGAAAAACATCGGCATGGGAATTTTGAAGCCGGATAGGTCATTCCTGATGATCGACGATCCATTCTTTATCCCACTCTTTGAATTCTTACAAGAGAACAAGATCCCCGTCCTGGCCCATTTAGGGGAGCCCAAAAATTGCTGGCTGCCGTTAGAAAAAATGACGTCCCGACGGAACAGAGCCTATTATGAAAAGCACCCGGCATTTCATGCTTACCTGCATCCCGAGATCCCGTCCTATCAACGTCAAATAGCCGCCAGGGACGCCATCCTGGAAACATTTCCCGATCTCACCCTGGTGGGAGCTCATTTAGGAAGCATGGAGTGGAGTTATGAAGAATTAGCAAAACGTTTTGACAAATACCCCAATTTTTCAGTCGATATCTCTTCCCGTCTCGGACATTTACAAATGCAAGCCGCACAACATCCGGAAAAAATACGAGATTTCTTTATTCAGTATGCTGACAGGATAATGTATGGAACGGATGCCTATAACAATCATGAAAAACTGGAGACTTCCCTGATCAATGACTGGAAATATTTTACAACGAGGGAATACTGCCAGTCCACCGAGGTAGACGGCTTGTTTCAGGGGATACAGCTACCCGAAGAAGTCTTGTACAAATTATATTTTTCAAACGCAAAGACTATCTATAGCCGGCTGGTCTTTTAGCTACTTCACGATCATGACATCCCCCATGCGATACCATCCATCTTCGGTGCGGCCGGTTATTGCGAGCCGCACCGTCGGCGCTAACGTCCCCGGCGACACGATCCCTACTTCGACCTGGTACTTTCCCAACGGCATATCGTAAGGGATAAAAAAATTCTCCTCATACACAATGTCTCCCGGCAGCCAGTTCAGCAACTTCGTATCGGAGAGATATACCCTCGCCCGGCCAGGGCCTTTCAGGCGGACAGCCAGCCGATAGTCCTTATAGAGGGGCGCTACACCTACATTCTCCCATAAGGACGTGATGGACAATTGACCATTGGGCGAAAGCCTGGAAGGATATTCGAAACGCCTGATCACGAATCTGTACCCCATCCTGTTCAGCCATTTCTCCACCAAAGGCCCCCAGACCTTTGGCACCGGCGAGCTCTTGGCATTGAAAGAGCTGATATGCCACTTGAGCGCTTCAGCAAAAATATATTGGACGGTCCTGTCGTCATATTTCAAGGAATCCAGCCATTGCAGAAAGGTGCCGCAAATCTCCATCGTCACCGGCCTTTTCTTCCATGCCTCCGACATCCCGCTTTTAACAATGTCCCTCGGGTATACATCCCCCATATGACTCCATTGCTGCTCAGGCCACAGGTCTGTCGTCATGTCCCCTAGACAGTCGCAACGAAGGCCTAGCGGCCGCATCCCATCCCCCACTCCATTGTTTCTTCCATCTGCCCAGAATGCCTCGATAGGCGTACCCCGTACAAGGACGCCCGGATCAGGGGCATCGCCATTCAATGGCTGAAAGGTCAGTGGCGTTCTTTTAAAATTCTCCAGGTAACAATCGATAAGCGCGACGCGGGTTCGCTCACTTAACAAATGCGAACCGTCTCCTTCACCCCAAAACCCGGTCAATGCGATATCTACGGACTCGAGGGTGGGATTCCCATCATAACGCTGACCCAGCGCCCTGATAAGCCCTCCGAAATACTGCAGGTATCTGGGATCTTCCGGGTCGGTTCGCCATTTCACGGACAACAGTTTGTCTTCCTTACCGACCATTTGCCGATACCACGCCGGTACATCACGGTCGCCATCCTCATAAGGTGCGACGCGGAACATGAGGGTCTGTCCGCGGGATGCTGCAGTGCTGAGCGCCTTGTCGATCATCGCCCAGTCATACTTTTCCCTTTCGGGCTCCAGGAAGGCCCAGTCCACCCTGAAATAGGCAATACTGGTCGATGGATGGCTCTTATTGACAAGGCCGCCGTTAAAGGTCTGGTACACGATGGGCAGCCCTTCCGTCCATCCGGAGCCAGGGTTGAGCGTATCTCCATTAAACCGTTGAAAGGTGGTAAATCCAATACCGGGATTGTTCAGCACGTCCTGGATCTCGGCGGGCTTGACCCTGGTCCTTCCACGGACCTCCGACACGGTCTGTCCAAATAATGACAATCCCTGGAACCCCAATAGCAGAAAAAAAACGCAAAATGTCTTTATCATTTTTTATCGATTGTACAACGGTGTAATAATATCTTCCGGCGCGTTCGCATCTCCTTTTGCCGGTCCATGCCAAACGCCTCCGCCAAATGTCATAATATAAACCTTTTCGACATCGGCAGGGTCCGGGGTCACTTTCCTGCCCCACTTGAAATTATAGCCCCGGATCCTCACCCAGCTTTTAGCGCCATCCTCCGAATAATACGCTGACCCGTTAAAACCGCAGGCATACAGGCGGTCCACCCGCGGGTCGAATGTCAGGTCGCTGATATGCTGATCACGGACCAGCGACTCCTCCCAGCTCACGCCGTCATTATGCGAGATAAATATACCGCCTCCTGTGTCCGGAGAAAATTCACCACCGGAGACTCTACCCCAGGCCGATAGGATCAAGGTCGCAGGGTCTTTCTCTGAAGTCAACAGGCTGGTAGGGCCATTGGTGCCGGGAGGCAATGCTATTTTTCTCCAGGTCTCCGCATTGTCATCCGACCGGTATAAAGCGCCATCGCCTTCATCACCTATCCGGCCATCTTCGCTCCGGCGGCTTACAATAAGGAATAAGCTGCCATGGGGACCGCGTTGTACGATCCGCCACGCAAAAGGCTCCGCACCTTCGATCCCCTTGTTCTTCGGCAGCCAGGTCTCGCCGCCATCGACAGATTTGAAAACGCCTTTCCCAAAAACACAAGCATATAATGTATTGCCCGTCCCTTCCCGGGCGGTATCCAGCAATAATCCTGTCACAGCCCCCTGGCCGACACCGGCGCTGACCACCCGCCATGATCTCCCGCCATCCTCCGTGCGCACAATCCCTCCGTTGAAATTCTTCACGCCATTGCGCCGGAACATCTTCGGTCTGGGCAGATCGTGGATCCCGCTCATCGCCGCCCATGCTCTTCCTTTTACCTTTGGATCGAGTACAAGCGAATAACAGGTATTCGTCCACGCTTCGGGGATAGCCGTGTCTCTCGTGGCGCTCCTCCAACTTATACCTCCATTATGGCTTTCGAACAGTCCTATATCCGTATACAGCAGGTACAAATGCAGACTGTCAAAGGGGTCGGACACGATATCGTAGTTGGTCGTCACCTCCAATCCCCGCGAGCTCCAGCTCGCGGCATCTTTATACAACGTTGAATATACTCCTTCCCATGTTTTCCCACCGTCCTGTGTCCGAATGGTCCGGCCGAAGTCCGTGCCATAGCATATCGCCGGATTCGACGGAGATACTCCCAGGCAAAGAGGATTCTCACCCCATCCGACACCAAAACGTTCATTGATCCAATCCCTCCCGAAATTCCGGGACACCCGCATACCTCCCGGAAAGACGGTGTCCTGCCATACCAGCTTCCAATTCCTGCCGTAATCATCGGTCCTGGCCACACCGGAACAGACTGTATCTCCCCCGCACCGTAGATGGCTGTACGAGACATAGGCTATACCGGGGGCTGTACTACAAGCCGACACCGCACGATACAGCGGACCGTCACCGCCGGTGCGTGCAAAGGCCATAATACCCTTGTCCCTTCTTTGCCATGAACTTCCTCCGTCGCGGCTGACATAGATACCCCGCACGGCGCCGCCTTGCGGAACATCCTGTCCCCATAATCCATAGATGCAGTATTTGCCTGCTCTCTTATCCCATCCGCCGGAATACTCCAATGCCTTCGCATCCTTATCCGGCCCGGGAAACCGACGCCATATTCCATGCTTTTTTTGAACGATGCCCTTGTCGTCGGCAATATATAATGTCCTGTCACCGGCAGCAGATCCGGGGTCCACCAAAATAGTACGGGCGCCCTGCGGGATATCCCTTTCCTTTCGCCAATGCCGCCCCCCATCTTCGGAAATATAAAGCCCCTTCTTTCCTTTTTCCTCTATGCCCGCATACAACCGAACGGAGGAGGCAGGATCCACCGCGAAAGCAAGCAGCTTCTTTCTTATGCTGTCTTTCGTCACCAACCGCTCTTCGGCATGATCTCCTTTTGAAATGACCCGGATCACGTCCAAAGGTTGGGGGTACAACAGTTCCCAGGTCATCCCTTTGTCCCGGCTTTTGAATAGACCTTCACAAACAGCATACACAACATTACTGTCCACCGGATCGAACACAAAGGAACGAACCCTGTTCACCAGGTTGAACATCCTCCATTGCCGGCCGCCGTCATAAGTAACATACGATCCGCCCATATCACAGGCTACAAAGACCAGGTTCGTATCATGGGGGCTGATGGCAGGGTAGAACATAGCTCCACCTCCTCCCACACCCGTGTAACCCCATCGATCAGCCCCCCGGACATTCTCCGACTGCATGGTATCATCTGTGACAAAATACTCCCAGTCCTTTATCCACCTGCTATGCAGGCGTTCCCTGAACTTTTGTTTATCGGTCGCGTTCGAATCCAGCGTAGCATCGGTGCCGTAGATCAGGCGGTCCTGGTATCGCAGCACGAAATCCCGCACCTTCTTCCAATCCTTCTGCGACTGGTACTGCAGATGCGAAAGCCTTTCCGTGACATCGGCGGCCATGTTGGGGAATCTATCGAATCGTTTGGCAAGCTCGTCCACATTCCATTCTAATGAACCCAGATGCGCTGCCACAAAACGCAGATCCGGATGCCGCTCCAAAAATCTGTCGCGGGCGGCTATTTGCTGTTCATAGGAAGGGAACCCGGGGTGAAGGTACATGTGGTATTCCGGGTGCGCCTGATAATATCTCCTGTCGTTAAGAACAGTCATCTGATCGACAGGCAGCCAGCAATTCTTCGGCTCGCCTAAATGTCCAAGGACCGTTTTCCCTTCCCGAATGACAAAGTCGATCACGCTATCAAATCGGGGATCGTCGATCATGATGAACCTGCCTGAGCTGTCCCGGCACGTCATTCCGATGTTCTTCCATATTTTGATCCCCAACGCTCCATCCTCGAAATCCTGTTTCAGGCGGGCAATCGTCGTTGAAAACCAACCGGGCTGCAGGAACCCATCCATGGAGAAGGCAGTGAGGAATTCGGCATTGCGTGGAAATGCCCGTTGCTGGAAAAGAGCATCCTCTTTCTGCTCCGCCAGTTCCGCCTTGCCCGCCACGTCGACATTGACATCCAGGATATCGAAACCATCTTCCCTCGCCTGCTCTGCAAAGGCAGTCTCCCGTACAAATAGGTGCGTGTGCGCATCCACCTTCTGAACGTTAGAGAAATCACCCAAATGGTAATAGCTGTCCCCGGAGGCCTGCACAAGCGCCAGTATACCGATGATGCCAGGAATAAGAGCCGTTATTTTATGGATCATAGTTTTTGAATTTGATAATGATCACCCTTTTAACTATAAGGCCTTTCGCCATGCATAGGACCGGATCCATTCGACCAGGGGCCCCATCCATTCCTCCGCCGGTATGTTCAGGGCAAACCCATGTTCCCCGGTAGGATGTAAATGCATCTCTGCCGGCACACCCTTTTCTTTCAATGCATGATAAAAAAGCGTGCTGTGCTCTACCGATACGGTGGAGTCGTCTTCCCGATGGGTGATCCAGGAGGGCGGCGTCCCTTCCGTCACCTGCAGTTCATTCGAAAATCTTTTTATCATGTCCTGTGTCGGATATTCGCCCAACAAATGCAGCCTCGAATCGTGGTGCATCAGTCTGTCGGACATGCTGATCAAAGGGTACACCAGCGCCATGAAGTCCGGCCGGAGGCTGACGCTTCGCTTGTTGGGGACATAGTTCTTGCTGAAATGCGTACCGGCTGTGGCGGCCAGGTGGCCGCCGGCAGAAAATCCCATAATACCCACCTGTCGGGGATCGATGTTCCAGATCCCCGCCTTTTGCCGGATCACTTTGATGGCCTGCTGCGCATCCTGCAAAGGCCCGATGGATTTATCTTTCATCGTGCGGTCGGACGGCAGCCGGTATTTCAGCACGATCCCTGCGATGCCCGTTGAGGCCAGGTATCGGGCGATATTGATCCCTTCATCCTGGTAAGCCTCCTTCATATAGGCGCCACCCGGGCAGATGATCACGGCAGGCGTGCAGCCGGCGTCCTGCAAGGGAAGGAACAACTCCAGCGTTGGCACCGTAATATTGGTATACCCTCCGAAAACGCCTTCTTCCCAATAAATCGTGTCTTCCACTACATCATTGGGCACGGTATTGGGTATACCAAATGAATATAGCTGAATGAGCTTCTGTGAATATTTTTTTGCAGCCATAACAATTCAAATTATCAGCATTCGGCCCGAACAAAAAATTTACTCCGACAACAGATATATTCCAGCCATCGCCAGCCCGACGCCTGTCAGCAGGATGGGGCCGGGTATCACTGCATATAGTATCAGGGAGATCCCCACCGTAATAAGAGGGGACAGTCCCGTCATCGGCACTACAACGATGGCTTTGCCATAACGCAGCGCATAGACCAGCGTCAGGGCGCCGATGGAATTGAGCACGTGGATCATGGCAGCCAGCCAGGGCCCGCGAAATCCAACATTGATCGCACCGGAAAAAGAGGTCATGTACAGGGCGACAGGCGTCAGCAGGAGCGCTCCCGCCATCATATAGAAGAAGATGCTTTCTTCATTCATGCGCTGCGTGGCAAACTTCATGATAAACGCCTGGGCTCCCCACAGGATAAATACCAGAATGGCCAACAGAAGCCAGACAATAGATCGGACCCTGCCGCCGGTGGCCGGTTGGTACGACAGCAGAAAAATGGCGGCCAGAGAGACCCCGATCCCGGCCCATTGTCTAACAGATCCTCTCTCCCGGAGGAACAGCATCGAAAGGACCACGGTTAGTATCGGGAACAGGGAAACTATTGGAAAAACAATATAGGCGGGTCCTTCACGCAGCGCTTCGAAAAGCAGCAATTGTCCCCCGGCGCCGAATAATCCTACGATCAGTCCATAGAATACGGAACGACCGTCCCTTGCCAGCTTTACCCTGCTGATCCACAGCGCTGACAACGCACAAGGGACCATCGTCAGGCTCCACACCACGTAACCCAGGGTTGCGGGGAAGCCGGACTTCTCCGGCAGCTCGATAAGCGCTCCCCAGACGCCCCAGCTTATCGTCGTTACCGCCGCGTAAAAAAGCCAATTGTTTTTCTTCATCCTCTATCGACAGGTTTATATTAATATCCCGCGTTCTGTCCGATGTATTTCGCGTCCGACGGTGGTATCGGGAACAGGTAATCATGATCGTCATAATCATTCGCATTGTCGGGCAGGTTCACGTCCTTGAGTATCCTTTTCCTAAGCACGTCGAAATACCGGTCGAACTCAAAACACAGTTCATAGTTCCGCTCCTGGAGGACCTTTTGGTCAAAATCCGCCATCGCCATATTCATGTTGGCCAGCGGCTCGGTCCCCGTCTGCTGCGGATTACCATACACATCGTTCCCATAAGGCGTGTTCGCCCTCGTGATGATCCTGTTGAGGTAATCGACGGCCTTCTGCGTCGGCCCTCCATTGGCCATATTGGCCGCCTCTGCGTACATCAGCAGCACGTCGGCAAACCGCAATATCGGGGGCGCCATCGTAGTATAGCCGTACAGCTCTTCCTGAACCGTCAGATTGGGCCAGTTCCATTTCCCCATCCAGGGCGTTCCCAGATTGGAAGAAGCATAGTTTACGATGTTTGCGGTGGGGTTCGTAAGATCTTTTGGCCAGTCCAGCAGGATATAGCAGTGCTTGCGCGGCTGCTCGGGGTACGCCTGCGCCCATAAGACTTTAACCGGTCCTACTCCCCAACCGCCCCATTCGTCCGGCGCCCAGGCAATACCTGGCATAGAGGGGTAGTCAGAAGAGGACTGGAAGGCGAACATCACTTCATTGTTGTTGTTATTGCCCGATTTAAATACCTGGCTTATATCCGTCAGAAGATCATAAGGTCCATTGTCGATCACATCGGCTGCCATATCTCTCGCCTTGGCATAGTTATCCTTTTCATTCAGCGGCGCTGTCGCACGCGTAAGATATACTTTTGCCAGCATCCCTTTCGCGGCCCATTTATTCGGCTTGCCGGGAGTGGATGCATCATAGTCACCCATATTACCCGACGCAAAGAGCAGATCCTCCTCTATCTTATCGTAAATGGTATCGATACCCAGCCTCGATGCGGGTGTCAGCGGATGCGTCACCGGGTCGGGCGTATTCTCATCTATGAAAGGGATACGTCCGTACAACCTGACGAGAAAGAAATAATTGAGCGCCCTCAAAAATCGCGCTTCGCCTTCCACGCTGTTCACCACATCCGCCGGATAGCTGCTCAATTTTCCCGCTTTGATCGCCTTGATCACCGGGTTGATGTTCGCGATAGCCTTATAATGCCATTGCCAGTGCACATTGAACGAAGTGGAGGTGAAGGCGAGGGAAGCTCCGTCCTGCTGGCCATCCGGCCAGGACGGTGTAGCATTGTAGCCATTCCAGGTAGAATACAGGAAGCTCATCGAGCCCGTGAGCGCCGCTTCACACTGGGCAGGCGTGCTGTAAAAGGCATCGGGTGTCAGGGAGCTTTCCGGCGTTTCCTTCAGTTTCTGACAGGACATCATCAATCCGGGCACGCAGGAAACCAGCAACAGGTATATTTTGTATGAATTGAATTTCTTCATAATGGATCCATTTTAAAAAGTGAGGTTTAGACCAAGTATGACGGATTTAGCGCTCGGATAATTGCTCAGGTCGATCCCAAGCCCTCCGGCCCTGACCCTTGCGCCCCGGTTGAAGGAGCTGACCTCGGGATCATAACCGCTGTATTGGGTGATAGTGACGAGGTTGGCCCCGGTAGCGTACACGGATAGCCGTGATATCCCCAGCCTTTTCAGGGCAGGCCCGGGAACATTGTAAGTCAGCGTAATATTCTTAAGACGCATATAGGACCCTTTCTCCACCCATCTGCTGGACCTGTTGTCGACACCGATAAAGATCCCGGATGGATGTCCGCTCAACTCCGCGGTGCGTGTCCTTGAGTCGATAAAGGCGGGTACCGGCGTATTTTGGTTGGAGGATGTCCACCTTGCATTCAAATTCTTAGATGTCCCATTGGCAGGGTTCTCGGTCTTGATCCGCACGGCGTTGAATATATCATTGCCATACGTGCCCTGTATCAGGAATGCCAGGTCGAAATTCTTATAGGTAAAACTGTTATTCCATCCGTAGATGAATTTGGGAGTGGCGTTGCCGATGACCTGGTTGCCATCCCCATTCCGTGTGATCTTTCCATCATGATCCACATCCTTCCATTTCGGGTCCCCCGGCAATTGCCCATATGCCAGCGCCGCTGCTCTCTCGGACTCCTTCCATGTCCCTTCATATACATAGCCGCGCATCTGGTCGATGGGCTGTCCCGCCTTCAGGTATTTGAGCGAGTAGCCGCTGCTGTAAATATTATACCCTCCGCCTGTATTGGTGATGATCGGCAGGGCATTGCTATCCACCAGGGCCAGGACCTTCCCGCTGTTGAATGATATCGTGAGATCCGAACTCCATCTGAAATCGCTGTTTACCACGGGCTTCGCCCCTATGCCGATCTCGAGTCCCTTATTTTCCACTGCTCCTACATTTGTCAGCACGGAGGTGAACCCAGTGTAGTAAGGTAACAGCTGATTCAACAACAGGTTTGTCGTCTTCTTCCTGTACACATCCACCACACCCGTCAGCCGGTTCTGGAAGAAGCCGAACTCCAGGCCCAGATCGGTCTGTGCCGTCGTCTCCCATTTCAGGTTGGGATTGGCAGGGTTGGACAGGGCATATCCTATATCCACCGAACCCGCGCCCTCGTAAGGATAGTTGAAGCCGGAGGCCACGGTGGCCAGGGACTGATAGGGTTGAATAGCCTGGTTCCCGGTCTTGCCCCAGCTGGCTCTCAGTTTCAGGTCGGAAAAAACTTGTAGGCTTCGGATAAAATCCTCTTCACCTGCCTTCCAGGCTACGGAGGCAGAAGGGAAATACCCCCATTTGTTATTATTCCCAAACACCGACGAGCCATCTGCGCGGAAGCTGGCAGTAAGCAGGTATTTGTCCGAAAAACCATAGTTTATCCTGCCCAGATACGAATTCAGCGAAGTCTTGGAGCTGGTATTGTATCTCGAATTGATCTGCTGGGCGCTGCCCAGGTCGTTGATCCCGGTGTAATCGCTGAAAAAGCCCTGTGCCTGTATATAGGCATATTTGGTAGAGGTATTCTGCTGTTCAGCCACGCCAGTGACGGTCAGATGATGTTTACCGCCAAATAGCTTATCATAGGTGAGGATATTGGAGTTCTGGTAATACTGGTCCGTCTCGTATTCCAGCTGACCCAATCCGCCCGCCAAAGATCCCGGCTGAGTTTTGGAATTGTAGTATAGCTGGTTATTGTAATTATAGACGCGCGCCGCTCCTTCTATCTTAAATGTCAGCCCGTCCAGCAATCGGAATTCCAGGAAAGTGCTGACCTCCGTATTGAACTCGTTCTTGGCCGCCTTCGTCTCCCTGGCCGACGCCACGGGATTCCAGACATCGGGGTCGGCATACCCCTTCGTACTGTCTGGGCCGCCCCGCAGGGCCTTGAAATTGTATTGCCCCGAAGCATTATACACCGGCGTAATGGGATCAAACCGGGCAACCCCATTCACCACCTGGCCCAAAATATCGCCGAAATAAGTGCCTTCCCCCGTAGGCGGAACATTGCCGACGGCCTTCATCAGGTTGAGATTGACACCCGCGTTCAACCACTTGTTGATCTTCGCGTCCACATTGCTGCGAAGCGTATACCTTTTATATTTCGTATTGATCAGGATACCCTGCTGGTCCATATATCCCCCCGACAGGAAATAACGGACATTCTCATTTCCGCCGGTCACAGACAGCTGATGGTTCATGATCCCTCCGGGCTTGAAAATTTCCTTTTGCCAGTCGGTGCCGCCGCCCGTGGAAAGTTTTTGTATCTGCGCGTCGGTAAATGGCAGCACGGGGGTGATAGGGCTCGCATCCGTACCGTTGACGGTAGCAGCATAGTCGTTTGACTTCCGCGCATATTCAGCTGCATTCATCAGGGCCAGCCGGTGACCTACCCATTGCGTACCGGCGCCGGCATTATAGCTGACCCTGGGCTTGCCCAAAACGCCTCTTTTCGTCGTGATGAGGATGACGCCGTTGGCGCCTCTGGCCCCATAGATCGCTGTTGCCGAAGCATCTTTGAGAACCTCTACAGCCTCCACATCGTTGGGATTGATCGTACTTATATTACCGCCTTGCAAACCATCAATCACGACCAGCGCATCGTTCCCCCCTATAATGGAATTCCCGCCCCGCACGCGGATAGTGACATTACCGCCCGGCTGGCCATCCGTATTCTGGACAGACACGCCGGTTGCGCGACCCTGGAGGGCCTGATCCACCCGCTGCGTCGGCAGCTTGTTCAGATCGCCGCCTTTTACAGAACTGATGGCGCCGGTGAGGTCGGATTTCTTCTGTTTGCCATAACCTACCACCACGACGTCATTCAACGCCCCATCTTTTCTAACGAGCACGATATTGAGCCCGTCCTTACTCCCTACCGCCACTTCGCGGGCAACGCACCCGGTAGCGGAAATGATAAGGACGGATGCATTGTCAGGCAGCCCGAGCGTAAATCGCCCTTGCTCATCGGTGGTCGTGCCCCGTTTCGTTCCCTTGACGGTGATGCTCGCGCCCTGAAGAGGAACACCATCCTCGTCCCTGACTGTTCCGGATATCTGTTTGTCAAAGCTGCCCTCCATTATTGCTCCGGAAGGGCGCCGGTCCCTTTCCCAAGGGCTGCCCAGGGTTTGCATGCTCAATGTGAAGAGCAGCACGCCCAGGAAGCAGGCGATCAGGTTTCGTTCATTTGCAGTCATAACTTTCTCGCGTTTTATTTTGGTTGTAGATAATTTCGAATTCCATGTCTCTTATTTCACCTACTCGGTCACTGCCTGGTATACCAACGCTTTGAACTTGCCATTCAGCTCCTCCTCATGCTGATCATTCCACATTTGGCGATACAGGAGGCCAATGATCTTTTTGCGCGGATCGACCCAGTACACCGTGGAGAACGCGCCGCCCCAGCCGAATGTCCCTTCGCTCTGCGGTGTAAGGGCGCTGCCCTCTGCGCTTATTACCAGGAACCCCAGGCCGAATTTTTGCGAGTGGCAGAGCAGCGGCCCTATCTGGTTCATCGTCATAAGCCGTACGCTGGTGGAGCTGAGTATTCTTTTGCCGTTATATGCTCCGCCGTCCAGCAACATCTGCAGGAAATGCGCATAGTCCGTTATAGTGGAGACAAGACCGGCGCCACCGGAATAATAGCTTCCTTCCGTGGCAGGGTAATCCTTCAGCACGCTCCCGCTCGTTTCGAAATAACCCGGGGATTTGACGAGTACGCCGCTGTCATCCACTATATACAGGTTCACCAGTCGCTTATACTTTTCTTTCGGCAGATAGAAATAGGTATCCCGCATGTCCAGCGGCCCAAAGATGTAGCGCTTGAAAAACGCATCCAGGGATATGCCCGACACCCGCTCTACGATGTATCCAAGCACATCGACATTCAGCCCGTACGTAAATCGCTCACCGGGCTCATGTGCCAGCGGAAGTGTCCCCAATTCATTCATAACCTCCGACAGGCTACGGTGCTGGCTGCCCAGTCCGCACGGTATCCGGTGCTTGCAATAGATCTCGTTCAACGCGCCGTCGCCTATCTGCGAATATCCCAGCCCGGACGTATGCGTAAGCAAGTGCCGTATGGTAATTTCCTTTTTTGCGGGGATCACCGAATAGCTGGTATCCGACGGATGGTATACATCCAATATTTTGGGGTTTCGGAAGGCGGGAATATACTTGCTCACCGGATCATCCAGCAGCAGCTTGCCCTGTTCATACAATATCATGACAGCAACGCTCGTGATGGCCTTGGTCTGCGACGCCACCCGGTAGATGGCATTCATTTCCAGTTTCTTTCCAGACGCCGGGTCATCTGAACCAAATACTTTGTGATAGGCCACTTTTCCTCCGCGGATCACAAGCGCCTCCATTCCCGGCGCCCACTTGTTATCTACAGCCTGCTGCAATACCGTGTCCAGCAGCCGCAGACGTTCCGCAGACATCCCGGTCTGGCCGCGGGGCTCATAAGTCACCGGGCGTGTCGATTGCGTCCTGGCGCCGACAGCAAAAGGCAAAAAGGTCAAAATAAGTATGTATTTCCTCATAATAGCATTGTTTGTAACTGTTCTGATCGTCATTGTCCTTCCGGGAGGGCGAAGGCTATATAGCTGTCCCCCGAAGGCGTCCCCACCTTACCACCTCCCCCGGCAGCAATGACGATGTATTGTCTGCCATTGACCATATAGGTGGATGGTGTCGCGTAGCCCCCGGCGGGCAGTTTGTATTGCCACAACAATTTACCGGTGAGTTTGTCGAAGACCCGCAGCCGCTCGTCACTGGCAGCTCCGATCACCACCAGTCCACCGGCCGTCACGATACAACCACCGAGATTTTGCGTGCCGGTAGGCGGTACTCCCCGCTTTTTTAAATCTTCGTATTCTCCCAACGGCACCCGCCACAATAACTCCCCTTTGTTAAGGTCGATGGCGTTCAGTGTTCCCCAGGGAGGCTTTATCCCCGGATGGCCATCCTGGTCCATCAGCTGGGTCCAGCCATTGTTCACATAACGCCCTGGCCCATGCGCCGACAACGCCCTATCCGTTGCCTTGCTGATTGTCCGATCTCCCAGCAGCCAGCCCACGAGCGCCTTTCGATCCTCCTTGGAAAGCCCGGGAAAGGATGGCATCTGGCCACGCCCTGTCCGCAGCAATGCTTCCACCCGGTCCCGGTTCATCCTGTCAGCCAGATGCTTCAACGAAGGAAAAGAGCCTATACCTTCCCGTTGGGCCCCATGACACATCGCACAGCCGTTGACCGCAAAAACGCGTCCACCATCCGTTGCCGGCTGATTGTCTTCATCGGGCAGCCTTGCCATTTTTAACAGGAGAGGAAGTTCATTCGCATTGACATAGAGCAGCCCCGTCTCAGGGTCGAAGGAAGCGCCGCCCCATTCCGCTCCACCCCGGGTTCCGGGCAGTTGCACGGTGCCGCCTGTGTCGGGCGGCGTATATATATCCCCCATCCGCGCGGTACCGATCCTGTGTCTTACAAAAGAATACGCGGAATCTGAAATGTCGGTTATGTCCTTCTCCGAAAAATGTTGCCGGACAAAAGGCGCGGGTTTCTTAGGAAAAGGTTGTGTCGGCCACGCCTCCTCGCCCGGCAGACGCGAGACGCCTGTCTTACGCTCCTCTATCGGGAACACCGGCCGCCCGGTGGTTCGGTCGAAGAGAAATAACATTCCCATCTTGGTCACCTGCGCCACCGCATATTTTATCGTATCGTTGCGCAATGTCACCAGCGTCGGCGGTGCAGGAAGATCATAATCCCACAGATCATGATGTACCAGCTGAAAATGCCAGATACGCCGGCCGGTGGCAGCATCCAGGGCAACGAGACTGTTCCCGAACAAATTCTCCCCCTTCCTGTTGGCGCCATAGAAATCAAAGGCAGGAGAACCTAATGGAATAAATACGATCCCCCTCCCCTCGTCCAGGCTCATTCCAGCCCAGGCATTTGTTCCTCCTACATGACGATAGGAATCCTTGTCCCATGTATCGTATCCGAACTCGCCCGGTTGCGGTATCGTATGAAATGTCCAAACGGTTCTTCCGGTGCGCGCATCATAGGCCCGGACAAAGCCGGGCGCCGCATCGTAGCCTTCATCTACGGTACAACCCTGTATCAGCAGGTCCCGGTAAACAACTCCCGGCGACGTAGACCACACGGCCAGCCTTGAAGCCTCCCTCCCAAGACCGGCACGCAGGTCGATCTTCCCATGATCTCCGAATGCATCGAGGGGCTTGCCATTCAAAGCATCGAGGGCATATACAAAGGCGCCGGCCGAAAAAAATATTCTTTTCTCCTTCTCTCCATCGTCCCAATACGTTACCCCCCGGTTGACACCTGAAGCCTCGCCACCGGCAAAAGGATCGAATCGCCAGATCTCCCTGCCCGTTGCTGCATCAAGGGCCATCAGCTTAAGCATGGGGGACGTCACATACATGATCCCCTGCACGATGATGGGATTACACTGTATGGTCCCCCGGTTGCCGGGTCTGGCATCGCCGGTATGAAAGGTCCATACGGGCGTCAAGCTGCTGACATTGGATCTGTTTATCTGCGACAGTGAAGAATATCCCGTGCTGCCCTTGTCGCCGCGGTAGACTGGCCACGAAGCGGAGTCGCCGCCCGGCTGCCTGCAGGCCGGGAGCATAAGACAATAGCAATACACCAGGGCAGCAGCCCTTATGAGATCTCTCATCATGGCAAGTTTCTTTATATTCTTATCCTGCGATCACTTCCAGTTTGCCGGTGATCAGTTCGGTCACCGAAGCGGTACCCCGCGGAAAAACCTTGCGCAGGTCGATCTCGGGGGATTCAACCAATACTTTCTTCAGGCTCTTCATAAACACGTTCTTTATCTCCGTGGCAAGATTGATCTTTGCGATCCCATTTTTGATCGCCCTCCTGATCTGCTCATCCGGTATCCCGGACGACCCGTGAAGGACCAATGCGCAAGGCGTCGCACGATGTATCTCGAACAACAATTCAAGCTGCAGGTTCGGCGGCTCTGTGTAAAACCCGTGCGCCGAACCGATGGCGACTGCCAGTGCATTGATGCCGGTGGCCTCAACAAAACGCCGGGCCTCGTCGGGCTGGGTATAGATCCCTGTAACCTGCGCCTGGCCTAATTTAGCGACATAGCCGAGCTCCGCCTCCACATTGACGTTGTAGCGGGCTGCGATCTTTACCACTTCGGAAGTGATCCGGACATTTTCCGCAAATGGTTTTTCGCTCGCATCGATCATCACGGAATCGAATCCTGCATCCAGGCAGCGCCTGACCATGTCCACAGAGCCGCCATGATCCAGGTGGAGCCATGCACGCACCCCATACTGCTCCATGGCGCATTTCCCCAACCCCGCTGCGACCTTCAACCCCATATAGTCGATGGAGCTCTCCGATAGCTGCAGGATCAGCGGCTGGCTCTTCTGCCGCGCCGCCATCAGCACCCCCGACAATGTCTCGAAGTTGTAAAAGTTGGTAGCCAGCAAGGCCTCCCCTTTCAAACTACATTGTAATAATTTATCCTTGAGCAACATCCTGGAGGGTATTATTGAACAAAAAATTGGCCGCCTGCTGAAAATCCTCCAGCGTGCTGAACGCCGCAGTCCCGCCTTTGCTGGTCGTATTGACCGCACCGGCAAGGCAACCCATTCGAAGACAGTCGGCAAAAGGTCTTCCCTGCAGGTAATAATGTATAAATCCGGCATTGAAACTATCGCCGGCGCCCACCGTATCTACTACCGCGGTGTGCGAAAAGGCCTGTTGGACTATCTCCATATCCTTTCCATAAAGCGCAGCCCCTGCATTGCCCTGCTTCACCACCACGATAGTATCGTGCCCTCTTATCTCCTTCACTGCTGCATCCGTAGTAGCCGCACCTGTCATGGCCATCAACTCTTCCGCATTGGGCAGGAACAGGTCCACACAGGTCAATAAGTCGCGCAGATCGACATCCCATTTCTCGGCCGGATCCCATTGCGGATCGATGGAAACGGTAAGCCCTTTCGCCTTTGCTCTCCTGAGCAGCGACAACAGGCCGTCCTTCAATCGCCGCTGTAAAAAAATGGAACTGATATGCAAATGCCGTGTGGAATCCAGCATCTCATCGTCCACGTCTTCGACCGACAGTTCCTCCATCGCACCCGGGAACGTCACATTGGCACGATCATCCAGGTAGCTCAAAACAACCGTGCACCCGGTTCGGCTTTTGTCGGCATAAAGGATATCGTCCGTATGCACGCCCCTTTCCCTCAGCGCAGAAAGAACAAGCTCTCCAAAGCTATCGCGGCCGATCATCCCCAGGAAATTGACACTGGATCCCAACGTACTGATGTTACTTGCAAAGATGGCCGAGCTGCTTCCCAGCGCAAGGGCCATATCGTTCGCAATGATCTCCTTGCCGACCGAAGGAAATCCCTGGATCCCGTTGAGGATCAGATCCACGTTCAATTCTCCCACTACTAATACATCGTACCTTTTATCCATAATTTCAATGCTGTCGTCAGTAAATATTGACCCCTTCCACCACCCTTGTGATGGCTCCGCTGGCCGATGGCTCGTCGGGTCTCAATCCCAGGCGCAGGGACTTGTAGAACCCCAGCAGCTGTCCCAGAAGAATGTAACACACGGCGAGATATTCATCATCCGTGCGCCATCTGCCCGTTACATCCAGCCGAAATGAATATCCCAACTTTTTATCCACTCCCGTAATATTCCCCTCGGCTACCGCCATTTCCAGCATAGGCCGCGTCCCCCGATCGGACTCGATCAGGTCTTTCTCATAAAGAGCCGCAAATTTGTTCCCCGAAAGAAAATAAACGATGAGCGTATGTTCATCCACCACCGCTTTTGGACCATGCCGGAATCCAAGATAGGAATCGCTTTTGCATATTACTTTTCCATCCGTCAGCTCCTGCAGCTTCAAATGCGACTCCGTAGCCGTTCCGTAAAAACTGCCCGATCCCAGGAAAAATGCCCTGTTAAAATCACTGTCGCAAATCTTTTTAACAATGGGAGCAAACTCGCCGATGATCCTTTCTCCATAACCCGCGATCCGGGCTACTACCTCCTTATCTGCATCCGCTTCGCCAATCCTTGCCATCAGGACTCCCGCCAGGAGCATCCCTGAATAACTGCTGGTCATCGCGAGGCTAAGATCATTGGCCTCATTGGGCAGGACAAACACAAACTTCTCACAAGAGGTGTTATAATTTGCCAGCTCCCCATCCTTATTGCAGGTAATGATAAGATGATAACACAGCGGACAATATTCGTCGGCCAGTTTAAGGACAGCGGTGCTTTCGGGGCTGTTACCCGACCGGGCAAACGATATCAATAACGTGGGTATGTCCCGGTGAAAAAAATCCTCCGGATGCGTTACGATATCCGTGCTGGCTATGGCCTCGGCAATGATGCCGGTGCTCCGCTGCCACAGCCCTTTTAGTGACAGCCCGATATAAGCGCTCGTCCCGGCCCCGGTGAGTACGATCCGCTTTGATTGCGCCAATGCCGTGCGTAAGAAGATCTCAACGGATTCCTTTCTCGCACACACCTTCTCCCACACCTGCCCCCAAACATTCGGTTGCTGGCAGATCTCCCGGGCTGTGTGTATAGCGCCAAGACGTGTCAGTTCCGTATCATCAATATTTAGATAAGTCATAGTTTATAATGCTTCAATACGTATCCAAATATACATTCAATAACAAAAGAAACAAAAAATAACTATAAAATATTTCCTTTTATTTCTTTTTTAAAGAAATAACCTATCATAAAAACCTTACTTATACGATTTGAATCAACTTATCTATCTTTACCTTTGTTTCACCTTAACTATTAAGTATGGCAAATGAAAATGAAAGCACCGTCAGTCGTCGGAAGGAAATTTTGCGGTTGCTGAACGAGAACGGGCGGGTGTTTGTAGAAGAATTAAGTAACACATTCAGTGTCAGCAAAGTAACTATTCGGAAGGATCTTGATCAATTGGAACAGAAGAATGTTCTTATCAAGGCCAGGGGCGGCGCGTTAAAGATCGACACGCTGGTCCCGGACCAGCGTGTCACCGACAAAATAAAATTGAACTTCGAAGAAAAGGCAAGAATAGGTAAAAAGGCGGCAGAGCTCATCCGGGAGTCCGAAAACATCCTTATCGATTCGGGCTCCACCACCTCGGAATTGGTACGAAACCTCCCGGACTTTCAGGACCTTACCATCATTACCAATGCATTTACAATTGCGAATCAGCTCCTTTCAAAACCCAACATCAATATGATCGTGCCGGGGGGCTATTTCCGAAAGAACTCCCAATCGCTGGTAGGCCCCCTTGCCGAAAAAAGCCTGCGGAATTTTCATGTGGACAAGGTGTTTTTGGGCGTCGATGGGTTCGATACCCGGCTGGGCATTTTTACCCCTATCCCGGAAGAAGCCCGGCTGAACGAGGTCATGATCGAGATCTCCAAAGAGGTCATCGTGCTGGCGGACTCGACAAAGTTCAACAAGAAAAGTTTCGCCTTTATTTGTCCGCTGGAGAGCATTCACAAAGTCGTCACCGACAGCAAGATCCATACGGACGACAAACAAAGGCTGCAGGATGCAGGGATCGAGGTCATCATTGCCTGAGACTAATCCCTCTAATTCGGCGTCGCATCATACACCTTGTAAGTATCCTGCGGACCATCCGTAAACAACACGAGCTTACTATCATGCCCGGCATCAGTATCACTGATCCTGAACCCCTTGAAAGAGAGGGTCTTTGTCTTTGTCAGTCCGTGGTCGCTGACAAAATTGAGTCGCACCACCATAGAGGCAAAATCCCAGTCATCGCTGTGTCCATGCGCGATCAGCTTGAAAGCCAGAAGGCCTCCATTGTTGCTGAACTCATCCATCTTCACCGGGGCCGGATTTGGGAACGTAAGCGTATAGTCATTCCCCTGTTTATTGAATTTGGAATGGTTGTCATAGATCTGGGCGACCCAATGCGGATTGTGCTCATTCCCTGATGCAATCGAGAGCCAGAATTCGGAATTGTCATTCTTATCATCATCCCCGGTCGCAAACGAGACATTGGCTGATTGTAATGTATAGACCTGGTTCGCGGGTGTACATTCCTGAATGGTGGTCTTGTCCGTGATGCTTTCGATACCCATCTCATTGCCATTGAGGTCGGTGAGGGTATATTGCAATGGTTTCGCATCAGTATAGTCGCAGACCGTCCAAAAATTGTTCAGCAGGCCCAGGAAATTGTCCAGGTCTGTATTGAAGGTCCCCGGGAATTTCGGCGGGAATCCCACCAGGAGGCCATTGATAGTAACAGTAGCGTTCTTGTTGGCTATGGCGCCTTTCAGATCGACAAAGGCCGAAGCCCCGATACTATTGTACTGGAAATTGAGCCCTGCGGTGTCTCCACTGGTCTGCAAGGCAATATCCATATTGGCCAATACCCTTGCACCATACACGACATTGTTGATCATGACCGGGAATCCGCTGCCTGGCTGCGGCCCCTGACCGGGAGGATATAACGAAGTCGAGTCGGGCATGACATTGACCGTAAAAAGCTCCTTGATCGCATCGATAGTATAATAAATATGGTATTTGGAATCAGTGTGAGAATAATTAGCCCTCCCGGAATAGGCGCCATAAGAACCTCCGGCCGTCACCGCCAAAGACTGTTCAGCCAGCGATTCGGTCCGGGTGATCTGGTAGAGCTCGGTGCCGCCGCCGGGACTGCCGCCGAAACTCTTGCGCAGCGACTCTATGCCATCGTTGATCGTTGTTGCATTGGGATTGGCAACATCTACACTGGAATTTCCCTGGGAAACCACCGGTACAAACAGGCTGATCGGGTATCTATTAAAATTCAATACCTGGTGAGGGAAGTTACCATTGGAGATATCCTCAAAGGTATAGATCATACCGGGCATCAGCATAGCCCCCTGTGATTCGGGCTGGGCGGACATAAAACTTTTGCTTTGCGCACTAAAGGTCATCGTGATCGTATGACAATCCAATCCGGTCCCCTGGTCGGGTTGCAAAGGCGTTTCTGCCACCTTCTTCGGCACGATGAGAGGATCATCGCTCCAGCTGCGGATATCGTTATTGGACCTCAATGTATAGCTGACATTGGTGCCTCCGATGTTCTTAGTAACTCTCGGCGAAGATATATACTCGTTGACCATAGAAGAGTTATTGACAGAGGACAGGTTTTGCCGGTTGCCCACAGGCCTGGAGTAATCCATGACCCTGTTTCCGGATGCTGCCTGGCCGGGATAACGCCGTACGCCCTGGTTGGCGACAAATATATTTTGGCGCACACTATGAGGTCCGACGGAGAACCTATTCGCCAGGTGATGGAAACGGATAAAACCCCTTTGCGGAACCATCCCGAGAGCCAATGGACGAAATCCATTGTTCCTGTTAAAGGATCTCTGATCGGAAGAATTGGGGCGACCGGGTGCGGGTGAATTGGGGCGGCTCATCGCGGGTTGATTGACCGCAGACGGAGCAGTCATCACTCTCTTTATCTGGGCGCTGACGCTGATGGAGAGCATCATTAGCAAACAAACTTGCCAGTAGTACTTTTTCATATTGGTAAAAGTTTTTGGGTGTAAAGTTTCCAGACGGGATACGCCTGAAATTTAAATTTACTTTAGAAGGCATAGCCCCAAAAAGGGGAAATTCGCGAACGACATTATTAATTGACGAACTGCATCCGGCTGACAGCAGCGGGCCCGAACAAGTATAGGTGTTCGTCATTGACATATTTTTCCGGTAGTTGACGAATTTGTACTTGCGATCCGGCCCGGCCGGACATTATATTCGTCTCATGAAAACATCATTACTATTTTCAATGATCTTTGCGCCGCTTGTCCTCCCGGTGTCTGCATGGTCACAGCAGCGATCCGGCGACGCCTTTGACAGGGCCAACAACGCGCTCAACAAGGTGACCAATACCATAGCGGTATTCCAACCTTATTTGCTGAAAGCCCGTCAGCTCTTTTACGACGGGAAGCAGCTGGCGAATGATGTCCGGAATGCCGCCAAGCAAAATTTTGGAAAGCATGGCGCAGACAGCGCAGGAGGATACAACAACGGGTACAATAACAGCAGCTACAACAACAACAGCAACAACGGGTACAATACCTCCAATCCCAACGGGAACTATGGGAACAACGGGAATGGCAACGGAGGGTATTACAACGGTGGCTCCAACAATAATGGCACACAGAACTATCTGCCCGGCCAAAGCCTACCGGTCAATAACCCCGCCACGATCAATAATGATGGTACGGGCAATTGGGGAAATCAGAACAACGGTCTTTATGGAAACTGTCTGGACGTACTCACAGGGACTGTCATGGGGATGGGCGATGCGGCTCAATCTCCTTCCTCCGTAGACCTGATGTTCTTTGCTCCGGCCGACGGTCAGAATACTTATACATTGATGACACCGGGATTCGCCCGCAACAACAGCACGGCCGGATATATGACGGAACACGTAAGCGAACAGGTGCAGCAATGGAGCGACGTCAACGAGAGCGAGGTCTCCCCTACCCGGCTGACCCTGGGACAGTTCAACCAGATCCAAAACAACAGCCAGATCCAGAACGCGGTCCGCAACGCTCATGACTACGCAGGCTATTACAATTCAGCCGGGCAAAAGCTCGATGGCCAGGTCTTTGCCGTAAAAGTGCAGGCGGACCACCGGGAAGTATACGCCCTGGTGGCCATTTTCAAACAATTCGGCACCAGCGGCAGCAATGGCTATCTTAAAATAACGATCAAGTCCATCGGTATTGACGCCAACCATGACGGCCAGCCGGATGCCAACGCCTACATACGCTAAAGGATCAACCATGAAATACGCTTCAGCCAGGCTGCTATTGTTCTTCCTGCTGGTCTCATCCCCAGCCCTGTCTACAAATGCACAAAGGGTAGTCGAGCGCTGGGTACACCCAAACATTCTGTTAGATGCCCGTCAGCTGCTGGGACACATCGGCCCTGAGAACACGGATTACCGGCATAAGGACAACCTCGTCAGTTGGGGAGAGAACGGGACGACATGGCAATGCTATGCGGACTGCAGTGGATTTATCAATGCGCTGCTTGTCCACACCTATAAATTTACGGAGGACATGTTCGAAAAGAATTTCGGGCATCGCCGAATGTATGCCTACCATTATTTCGATGCCATCCAAAATGGAAAGCATTTTTACCGCATCCGGAACATCCGGGATATCCGTCCCGGAGATATAATTGCTTTACAATATGCCGACCGCTCTGAGCATGACGACAATACAGGCCATGTCATGGTGGTCGACTCCCTCCCGGAAGTTCACCGGCCTTCAAAGGTGTTTGCGCCCAATACCCGGCAATTCCTGGTCCCGGTCATCGACTGCAGCCGCAGCGCGCATGGCAGCACAGACACACGATACGAAAAAAGCTATAGTGGACTTGGACGGGGCGCCTTCCGTCTGTATACGGACCCGAATGGTGAGATCGTCGGCTACAGCTGGAGCGGAGGCAATCCCAAGGAAGGCTTTGATCCCTTTGAGAATGCCATCGTGGTGGGACGGACCCTCTTTTAAAAATATAAGCTATGAAAATATTCAGCATTATCTTTATCGGAACCCTGCTGGTGAACGGCGCCATCCCGTGTACCGCCCAAACGATCACGGGGTCCTGGATAAAAACGGAGGAGGTGGTGATCCACCAGGATGGAACGACGGCCCAGACATTCATTAAAATGACAAAGCTGGCTCCCTGTCTCAAAACAGTGGTCTATACTTTTTCGTCGGACGGCAAGATAAACGAAGATGCATCTCACTGTAAACCGGAATTCCAAAAGATAGCATCGACCAGCCTGCGTGGAGCCGGGTGGTCGATGACCGGAGACAAGGTGACGCTGACAGTGGCGGACAAGACATCTCCTTTTTCCCGGATGATATTCCATGTCAAAAAGGACGGAAGTGATAAGATGGTCTGGACTTTTGTCTATGCAGAAAATCCGGGCATCCCAAGCCTGACAAAGGCAAAAGAAATGATCACCACCTACGAAAGGGTCAACTGATGGCCGCCTCGGTCTGTGAAAAACTAAGTACAAATCGCATCCCCCCGTCGGGCATAGGCTGTGCCTCTATACGACAGCCAATGGCCTTGGCCAGATCGCGGATGATATGTAATCCCAGCCCGTGGTTGGAGCCTCCAATCGGCCGCTCTTCGAAAAGTGCCGCCAGCTGTTCACGGTGACTGATCCCTGCGCCATTGTCGGTAATGGAAAGATGTATTGCACCGGACTCTTCCCAGGCATTCCACTCTATCCGGGCATCGGGCAAGCCGCCTACAGCCTTTGTCGCATTGGCGGTAAGATTGTGCATGATGCTGCGGAGGTAGTAATGATCCGTCCGGACCTTGAGATTGCCGGGATCGCGAAATATAAATAAAATGGAGTCCTGGGCCGGGAATACCTCCTGCAGCTCTGCGAACATCTCCCCCACATCGACCTCTGCCATTTCCGGCCAAAACCGTTCCATCTGGCCTTTGCTCCACAGCAGCATGGTCTCCATAGTGCCCAATACATTTTGTGCAAGGCCCCTTATTCTGCTCGACTGTTCCCGGGCCTCTCCGGCTGTAACCATCTCCGGCGCCATTTCCTGCAATTGCAGCAGATGTACCAGTCTGGCCACCGGGCTCCGTAGGTCATGGCTTAATATGCCAAAAAAACGGGCCTTTATTTTATTGGCCTCGTCCAGCTCGGCATTCAGGCGTTTGAGCTCGGCATTGTTCTTCTTTCGGATACGCGCCTGCCGGTAGACCAGCCCCCCCGTCACTGCCAGCAGGGCTATACAGCTCGCAAGGAGCCACATCTTCTTATGCTGGTTGGCTATCTGCAGTTCCTTGTTGGCAATTTCATGATTCTTGCGATCGATGGTGCGAGCGTTTTCGATGGTAGATATCTGGTTCTTATGCTCCTGGGAAAAGATGGAGTCGGTGATACCCTGATAGGAATGGAAATGATAATATGCGTTACGAAAATCGCCCTTTTGTTCTTCCAGCTCCGCCAGCAACCCGGTGAAATAAGCCGAGTCTTGCACATCGCCGTTAGCATGGCCCATTTGGATGGCGGTTCGCAAATATTTCTCACCCAGCGTAAGCAGCCCGCTCCTGGAATGTGGAATGATATCCGATGCAGGCAGGGTCGGCCATATATTGTTACGTACCAGGTCGAGATAGTATTCCCCGATATTGCCCACGTTCACGGTTGGGAGTATGTTATTGACAGGATACTTTTCCCAAAGAGCCTTGGCTTTTAGCTGAAGCGCTAATGTCTGGACAGGGTCGCTATGCATCAATATAGATTCATTGGCATATAGTCCGGCCATTTCCCGGAAATCATTCAGGTTCTCGAACACCGGCAACGCCAGCTGATAATAATGTTTGGCCAGGGAGGAGTCGCCTTTTTGAAGGTAGGTGTCACCCAAAGATTTCAGCGCCGCGGCCGTCAGGGAAGGGTCGTGCAGGTTTTTCAGAATGTCCAGCGCTTTTTGATCCGCTGCGATAGATCCGGCCAGGTCGCCTTCCTCAAAGTGTAATACCGATATATTCCTATATTCGTCCGCGGCAAGCCGAAGATCATTTGCCTTTTCGGCAATTTCCAGGCTTTCGGTAAAACATTGTGCCGCCTGTACAAAGTCCGACCGGATCATATAAAGCCTGCCCAAAGAGGATAAGGCTTCTCCCCTGGTAGTGTCGGATGATCGCAGCGGTCCGGCCAGCAGTGTCTTGATGGAATCGATTTGCTTTTGCCGCTGGTCCTGGGCGACGGCAGCGGACATCAGTGTTCCTGTCAGGATCACGGCAATGATCGACCTGCTAACGTGCCAGTTCATGCAAGGTGTCTTTATAAGTTCGTCCTACGGGCAATGTCCTGCCCTGAACATCCACATCCGCAGTTCCGATGCGGGTTACATAATTCTTTTGTACGGCGAAGCTGCGGTGTATCCGCACAAAGCAGCGGAAAGCATTTTCAGTCAGCAATCCATTCAAAGGAGCAAGGACGGTATATTTCCTGTCGGCGGTAACGATACAGGTGTATTTGTTAAAAGCTTCGAGGTACAGCACCTCGTCCAGACGGATCTTCTTTTTATCGTAACCTTCCTTTATGAAAATGACATCGGCGCCAAGCGTGTGGCTTAGTTGATCCGAACGCCTGCGCAGCCCTATATATTCGTCCAGACGCTGAATAGCTTTTTCAAATCGCTGCCCGGTATAGGGCTTTACCAGGAAATCCAGGGCGGATAGCTCAAATGCATCCACCGCATATTCAGGGAATGCCGTTATAAAAATGCATACGGGTATATCGAGCAGCTGCTGACGTACCTGCAATCCTGTCAACCCCGGCATATCGACATCCAGGAACAACACTTCGGGCTGTCGGTCGATGATGGCTGCCATAGCTGTCTCGGCCGACGTATAGGAGCCAATACAATCCAGATGGGGATAGCGCTGCAAAAAAGCCAGAACGGTGAGACAGTCTATTTTGTCGTCATCCAGCACCATGCAGGTAATCTTACCCATCGCATATATTTTTTACAATATATGAAAATATCCCAACTTCACCCGCATAGAGCCTGTTGTAAAATTATTTCCGTGTTGTAGACTCCCGGACAACCAGCTTTGTCGGTAACGTCAGTTCCTGGGGAGGGAAATTTTTCTTATTGATATGGTTGAGCAGGAATTCGCAGCTCTTGCGCCCTACTTCCAACGCCGGCTCTTCTATCGTCGTAAGTGTCGGAGAAATGATCTCACACATGGGATCGTTGGTGAACCCGATGATCCCCATCTGCTTCCCGATCTCGATATGGTGCTCTTTCAACGTCAGCATAGCGCCGATGGCTTTTCTGTCATTTACGGCAAAGATCGCATCGGGCGTGGTTTTGCATTGCAACAGCTGCAACGCGTCCCTCTTTCCGAAATCCATGGAGAACCCTGAATGGATGATCCATTCATCTTTTACTGACAGCCGGTGCTCTTTCATGGCTGCTATGAAACCTTCCATCCTCGTCTCTGTAAACAACATACCCGCAGGGCCCGTGATATGCGCAATCCTCGTATACCCCTGCCCAATCAAGTGCTCTACGGCCTGGTAGGCGCCGTGATAATCGTCCTGCAAGATCTTCGAAGCCCTGATATCCGACGCCACTCTGTCAAAGAAGACGATCGGGATGCCGTCAGTAAGCACCTGCTGAAAATGATCGTTCTGCCCTGACCGCGAGCAAACACTCGCCAGCAAGCCATCGATATTTCCAAGGGAAAGCTCATTCAGGATATCCTTTTCCCGTTCCTCCGAATCATTGGTGATGTACAACACAATATTATACCCTTTTGCATAGGCCACTTCCTGTATGCCTGTAACAACGGTGGAAAAATAATAGTTGGTGATGGAAGGCAGGACAATGCCGATGTTGTGAGAACTATTCTTTACCAGTCCTGTGGCGTTAAAGTTGGGTTTGTAGTTCAGCTCTTCGGCTTTTTTGAGCACCAGCTGTCTTGTCTCCTGGTTGACATCGTAGGTATCCCTTAACGCCCTGGACACCGTAGCTACGGAGATCTTCAACTCTCTGGCAATATCCTTGATAGTGACGAAGTGACGTTTCATACGCCAACGAAAGATAAGCAAAAAAGTCTTCGAGAACGTTCTCGCTGATATATTGGCCGCATTTCACGATGCGTAATGTTTTTACGGCGAATTTTGTTTGCACTGACTGTTTACGAAAAAATAACAACATGAACGATCGCAGACGCTTTCTGAAGTACGCCGGTCTTGTTGCCGGAGGTCTTGCCACCGGTGCTGTAAAAGGTTGGGCGAACGGGCATCCTCAGTTATCCTCCGGCCCTGCCGGCATACAGCCACCCGGACCCGGGATCTTCAACATGTGCGGTTATGCAGCCCCCAAAATAGAAACGATACGTATCGGATTCATCGGCCTGGGCAATCGGGGATCGGAAGCCGTTCCCAGGATCATTCATATCGACGGCGTAGATGTCAGGGCCCTTTGCGATATCAGGGCGGACCTGGTCCAACAGGCAAAAAATGAGCTGAAGGGCACCTCGCATGATCCGGCCCTATACTCGGGCAGCGAAGAGGTATGGAAGAAGTTATGCCAGCGGGAGGATATCGATGTCGTCTATATCGCCACCCCCTGGGCATGGCATACCACTATGGCGGTGTACGCCATGGAACATGGCAAACATGTGGCGCTCGAAGTCCCGGCAGCAAAAACATTGGAAGAATGCTGGGCGCTCGTAAACACCTCCGAAAAGACCAAAAAGCACCTCATTTTCCTGGAAAATGAATGCTATGATTTCTTTGAACTACTGACACTGAATATGGCCCGACAGGGATTTTTTGGAGAGATCATCCATGGGGAAGGAGCTTATATCCATAGCATCGGAGAAAGCCTGTTCGACCCGGTGAGGCGCCCCGGTCTCTGGCGCCTGGCCGAAAATGCGGCCCGGAACGGCAACCTATACCCGACACATGGCCTGGGACCGGTGTGTGTCATTATGAATATCAACCGGGGGGATAAGATGGAGTACCTGACCTCCATGAGCAGCAACGACTTCAGCCTGCATCCTTATGCAGTGCAGCTGGCTGCCAAAGACCCCAACTATACCAAATATACGGACAAGCATTTCCGGGGCAATATGAATACAACGACTATCCGTACCTGGAAGGGGCGGACGATCATGCTGCAACACGACACTTCCTCTCCCAGGGTCAAATCCTCCCGTTACCTGATCAGCGGCACCAGGGCTACTGCTCAATGCGATGCGGACACGCCGCGGATCGCTACAAGTCATGAAGGATGGGTTTCCCAGGACGTATACGGCCAGCTGGAAAAACAATATACCCCTGCCATCGTGCAGAAAATGGGGGAAATGGCCCGGGTGGTCGGAGGACATGGCGGGATGGATTTTCTGATGGACTGGCGCTGGATAGATTGTGTGCGCAACGGGCTGCCCATCGACCACGATGTCTATGACGCCGCTCTTTGGAGCTGTATGTCCCCGCTGAGCGAATGGTCTGTCGCACACCGATCCAGCCCTGTCGACATACCGGACTTCACCCGGGGCGCCTGGGAGAAAAATACCCCGGTGAGCCTCTCCATCGATCACGACCATCTCACCACCGCAAAATAGCATAACTAAAAAAGAACTATAAAAGGCCAAATGATGAAAGTAACTGTCGAACAAAACGCGAAGAGCCTTGGAATTGCCGCAGGTAAAGCAGCCGCTGCACTCATCAAAGCTGCCATTGAAGAAAAAGGTCAGGCAAATATCATTTTGGGCACAGGCGCCAGCCAGTTCGAGACGCTGAAACAGCTCACCGCTTCAAAGGACATCGAATGGCATAAGGTGGTGATGTTCCACCTGGATGAATACATCGGTCTGCCTGTCACACATCCCGCCAGCTTCCGCAAGTACCTGAAAGAGCGGTTCCTCGACGAGGTATCCTTATTGAAAGCCTATCACCTCATCGACGGCAATGCAGATCCCGTGGTAGAATGCATGCGGCTGGGTTACCTGATCGGCAGCCACCCGATAGATGTGGCGCTGGCCGGCATCGGGGAGAACGGGCATCTGGCCTTTAACGATCCTCCTGCGGATTTCGAGACGACCAAAGCCTATATCATCGCCCACCTAGATGAAGCATGCAGGAAACAACAGCTGGGTGAAGGCTGGTTCAAGAACATCGATGAGGTGCCGCAAACGGCCATCAGCATGTCCGTACAGCAGCTGATGAAATCCAAACATATCATTTGTTCGGTGCCCGACCTGCGGAAAGCAAAGGCCCTGAAGAACAGTTTCGAGCAGCCGGTAAGCAATATGTTCCCGGCCAGCATATTGAGAAGACATCCGGATTGCCAGTTCTTTCTGGATATCTTTTCCGTCTCCATGTTGTCGAGAGAAGCATCCTCGTACCGCTAAAGCACCCCGTATCGCAAAAAATCATTAATGCCCCGCACCAGAACCATACTATTGCTCTGCCTGTTGTTCCCCGCAACCCTGTTTGCGGAACCAACCCAGGTCCTTGGGGGGCTCTCAGACGCCCTTGGCGGGCCAACCGATCCTCTTGGGCCGCAGTTTGCCCTGTTCCCGGTGCCACAGCGCATCGAGCAGATCAACGGCCATGGGCTGTTATACAGGGAACTGCTCGCAGTCGAAGTGGAAAGTCCCGGCCAGGCCCGCCTTTTGTCGGACTATTGCGCCGCATTGCCCATACATATTTCGTACGGACAGTCCATGTATGTTTCCCCTGGACAGTCAGCAGGAATGCTCAGCCTCCGGATAGACAGCACACTGGACCTCCCCTCTCCGGAAGGATATGTCCTTCGGGTGGCGGACAAAGGAGTCACCATTCGGGCCAAAACCCAGGCCGGGCTGTTCTATGGTCTGCAGACCCTGAACCAATTGCTGGAAGACTCACATGACCAGGACATCGCCATACCGGCCTGCGTCATTACGGACTACCCCTCCATTGCAGTAAGGGCCGTTCACATCGACCTGAAACATCACCTGGACGCCGGTTTTTATTATTATCATATCATCGACGTGCTGGCGAGCATCAAAGTGAACACGGTGTTTTTCGAGTTCGAAGACAAGCTGCGCTATCGGAAGGCGCCGGCCGTTGGCGCGCCACAGGCTATTTCCATCGAAGAATTCGCCGCACTAAGCAAATATGCCCATGACCGCTACATAGAGATCAACCCGCTGGTGCAGGGGCTGGGGCATGCATCCTTTATCCTCAAGCACGAACAGTATAAGGAACTACGTGACGATCCCGCTTCGGACTGGGCTTTCGACCCCCTAAACCCTAAGACCTATGCCTTGCAGTTCGCGCTGTATGAAGATGCCATAGCGGCCACGCCTTATGGGAAATACCTGCACATCGGTGGCGATGAAGTGGGCACGCTGGGCAAATCAGCCCGGACGAAAAGGTCGGGCAAGTCGGCCATCCAATTGCAAATGTACTGGCTGAAGAAAGTGACGGAATTCGCACAGGCGCATCACAGGACCCCCATCTTCTGGGATGATATGGTCTTTAAACTGTCGGGGTTGTACAAAACCACCTATGATACGACACTAAACAATGATACTGTCACCGTCCTCTGGAAAAAGAACAGTCCAAAATTGGACGCCAATATCTCACTGTTTCCCACGGGCTGTATCTATATGCGCTGGAACTATGAGAGCCCAAACGCACCGGGGAATCGCCTGGCCATCGACTGGTACAAGGCCCATCACCTCGACGTAATGCCGGCCACCTCCGCCCAGCAATCCTATGCTGTATTGCAGCGCAACCACTCGAACTTCCCATACATCCGTGACTTTTGTCTCATCGCAAAAGCCAAAAACCTGGATAAGATACTCTGCACGGTTTGGGATGACAGCTCACCTCATTTTGAGACCATCTGGCGCGGACTATACGATTTTGCCTGGTTCAGCTGGAATGCGGTTGATGCGGGCGAAGACAAAATTCATGCTGCATACCGTCACCGTTTTTTCTCGCCGGCGCTCGCCGGACAGGAATATGAGTGCAGGGATCAGTTGGAAGAGGCCATCACGTTTTGGGAAACAGCTTTTTTGCAAAAGGGCGATCGGGAGAGTTACTACCCCTCTTTCCAACTCATGGACCTGCCCGCGCCGGCGCCCGCTCACGCCAAAGGACAATGGAGCCGCCGGTATGAACAAAAATTACAGGGCGCAGCTGCCAGCATGGAGATATATCACCTGGTCAAAGAAAAGATCCAACGCTGTTTGGCGCTGTCCCGAAGGAACCGCTACGCATTGGAAATACTGGACCAGATCAACGAATTGCAAGGCTATTCCGCCAACCTGCTGTTACTGCTAAAAAAATATGACGACTCGGACACGGAAGAAGAAAAAAAGCAGATCCTTATCCGGATCAGGGAATGGATCGACGGTTTTGCCGCGACGCGTTCACAGCTGGAAGAAGTCTTCGGCAGGACCCGCATGATGGGCAACCCCGAAGGATATATACGGGATGCCAACCAGCATCTTCACCTGGCCAATGGGACCAACAACACGGACTGGATGTATTATTACGAGTTGCCCATGAATAGTAAAGCGCAGAAATGGATTCAGTCTCGGAAAAAGTATAAATAGGGCTCTTATATTATAAACTACCAAAACTTCGCTTATGCATCGGATTAGAAGCACATGGAGACTCCTCCTGCTCTTGCTGCTCCCCTCCTCCCTACTCGCTCAGACGAGAACTATTACCGGCACCATCCGGGATGAAAACGGGCGACCGATGTCGGGCGCTTCCGTAACGGTTAAAAGGACGGGCGTTGGCACGAGCACGGACACTACCGGGAAGTTCTCGGTACAGGCGGCCACGGGTTCCGTCATTATTCTTTCCGCCGTCAACTACGAGGATGTATCCATCGTGGTGGAACAGGCCAGCCATTATAACATCGCATTCAAGCAGAAGGCCTCCCAGCTGAACGACGTCGTCGTAGTCGGATATGGCACCCAAAAGAAAGCAGACATCACCGGCGCTATTGCCACGGTGGATAAGAAACTGATCGAGAACAGGCCGGTAACAAACTCCGTCGCTGCCCTGCAGGGCGCCTCTCCCGGCCTTATCATAACCCGCTTCAGCGGACAACCGGGGAAAGAAGAATATACCGCCAATATCCGCGGGTTCTCCTCCATCAACGGGACCAATACGGCATTGATACTTATCGATGGCGTCGAAGGCGATCTGACACTGCTGAACCCGAACGATATCGAATCCATCAGCGTCCTCAAAGACGCGGCAGCCGTGTCGATCTATGGTGCGAAGGCAGCCGGAGGGGCCATCCTCGTAACGACCAAAAAGGGAACACCGGACAGGCTCACCCTCACTTACTCGGGTCTCAGGACCTTTAACCATGCCTTTGGCATCCCTCAGCGGAACCATTCATGGGAGGATGCAGAAATGCAGAACGAGGCGTTCAGGAATGCCGGCTACAACCCTGCCTACACGCAACAGGACCTGGGCTATATGAAGGATCCGAATATTAATTATATCGTCAATCCCTCCAATCCCAACGTATACAAATACTATTATGATCTCAACCAGATCAATATCCTCATGAGGAAGACCTCTCTCAGCCAATCGCATAATATTTCCTTACGAGGCGGGTCCGATAAGACCCAATACCTCTTCTCCATCGGGTATTTCGACCAGAACGGCGTGTTTACGCTAGGGCCGGACGGTACGAAACGGTACAACGGGCGATTTAATATCAATACACGACTGAGCAAGATCTTCAATATCGACGCCAGGGTTGGATATGCACAAACGCACACCATGTCCCCCGCCGGCGATACCTACGCGGACTATGGATTGATATACGGCATTTACCAGCTTCGGGAGATCTATCCCATTTTCCTGCCAGGCTCCAACAATACGAAATATGCCCGGGCCAGCAGCGCCCCTACCACTTATCAGATCCTGAAGGACGGAGGGTATGGGGAAGATATTCGTCATAACCTGGACGGCGTGTTTACTTTAAAAGCCGAGAATTTTGTAAAAGGCCTTTCCGCACGGCTGATCTATGCCCCACAAGTAGTCTTTGGCGCGAACAACTACTTTGAAAAGACCATACCATTGTATGACATCGGACCAAATCCGACAAAGTATATCTTCAATCCGAACTCGTTTACAAAGATCAGGGACGTTACGGACAGGACCAACCTGCAAGCCCTCGTGGACTATGATCTCGAACTGGCTTCGGTCCACCACTTCCATTTACTGGGAGGCTATCAATACCAATATTTTCATGCAGACACGACCATGGCCACTGCGAGCGCGCTGATCTCGAACGACCTCCCCTCCCTTAACCTCAGCGGCGACCCTACGGTACCTCCTACTGTAGGCGATGATGTCCAGACAAGTGCCCTGATCTCCTGGTTCGGAAGGTTCAATTACAACTATGACGAAAAATATTTCTTCGAGGCCACATTGAGGAATGATGCCAGCTCCCAGCTGGCGCCGGGGCATAGAAGTCAATACTTCCCCTCTCTGTCGGCTGCCTGGAGATTGAGTAAAGAGGGCTGGTTCAAGAACGCCCTTCCCCTATTCGATGAATTCAAACTGAGGGGTTCATGGGGAAAGCTGGGAAATTCCAATGTCCTGGGCAACTATGACTATATATCCATGCTGAACCAGGGACCTGTCTATCCATTCAACAACACCCGGAACAATTCACTGTATCAGGCAGTGCTAGCCTCACCCGAGAAGACATGGGAACGGCTCGCCACCACGGACGGCGGTATCGACCTGGGCTTGCTGGGCCAGCGGTTAACAGCCAGCTTCGACTACTATGTCCGTACCAACGAGAACATGCTGGTAGTGGTGAACGCTCCGGCTACCCTCGGGCTTATCCCCAGCGCAACCAACTCCGCCCGCCTGAGAACAAAAGGCTGGGAAGCCACTATCGGATGGAAAGATCACACCGCCAGGCTGAACTACTGGGTCAACTTCAATATATCGGACAACAAAGATGTCGTCACACGCTATGACGGACAAAATGTGATCGCCGAAGGCCTGAACACGGTGATCCAGGGGATGCCGGTCAATTCCATTTTCGGCTACATAGCGGAAGGTTATTTCAAATCCGATGCGGATGTCTCGGCCCATGCATTTCAGGACGACAGAACAGGAGCGGGCGACCTTATTTACAAAGACATGAACAAGGATGGTTTTATCAACGGCGGGCTCAACAGGCCGGATGACCACGGCGACCTCGTATACCTGGGCAACACCAGCCCGCGCTACACCTTTGGCCTCAACCTTGGTGTTGAATGGAACGGCTTCGACCTGTCCGCCCTCTTTCAGGGAGTAGGCAAACGGAACATGCTGATCTATCCCTCCGCCATCGTTCCCTTTGTCGATGCGTGGAGACAGCCCTGGGCCATCAACAAGGATTACTGGACGCCGGATCATACCAACGCGCTTTTCCCGCGTCTCTACGTAGGCGGCACGCAGAATACGCACACTTCCACGAAATGGGTGCAGAATGCGGCGTACATCCGGCTGAAGAACCTGCAGGTGGGATACACCCTGCCACAGCGGCTCACCGCCAAAGTCAAGATCCAGAAAGCACGCATCTTCTTCTCCGGACAGGACATCTGGGAGCACAGCAAAATGTGGTACAAGTATTTCGACGCGGAGAGCCCGAATAATGCTGCCTACAACTATCCATTCTTCCGCAGTTACGCTGCCGGTCTGAACATTACTTTCTAACCCGGGAATGTTAAAATAAATCATATGAATACGCTATATAAAAGAACGATCCTGCTGACACTTACAGCATTGTGGTTTTTCAGCTGTTCAAAAAAGCTGGACCAGATCCCGCAGACGGACCTGTCGGACGCCAATTTCTGGAATAACACCAACGACATGAAGCTGGCCTGTAACTATCTCTATTCCCAATTGCCCCCTATCGAGACCCACACGGACGATGTGATGTCCGCGGATGCCTTTGGACTGAGCGCCAATACGACCAGCGACGGCTCCTGGCTGCCACCCGCCACTTCCGACAGCTGGAACGGCGATTATAGCCTCATCAGGGCCTGCAACAATATCCTGGAGAAGTCGGCGCACGTGGTCGGAGATCAGAACATTATCAACAAGTATCTGGGAGAAACGAGATTTTTCCGCGCCTGGGCCTACTTTGACCTGGTCAAACGATATGGTGACGTACCCTTTGTCACGAAGACCTTGCAATTGACCGATACGCTGCTATTCTCCGCCAAGACCCATCGGGAGCTGATACTGGACTCGGTCTATGCGGACCTGGATTTCGCGGCAGCCAATCTTCCCAGGTCCGACCAACAGGCCGGCGAAGAATACGGCCGTATCACCAGCACGGCGGCACTCGCATTCACCTCGCGGGTCGCTCTCTTCGAGGGCACACGGATGAAATTCTTTAACCAGTCGGGCTACCAGAGCCATCTGCAGAAGGCTATCGCCGCCAGCGATGCGATCATTGCCTCCGGCAGCAATTCGTTGTTCACCTATTCGGCCAATCCCGACAGCAGCTATTATTTTCTATTCCAATATACAGGAGAGGGGCAGGGCAATCCGGAGAATATCCTGGTCCGTATCTACGGAGAGAACCAGCTGAATAGTATCTCCGCCAACAATTACACCCGGGCGGTGCTGGACGAAGGACTGCTGATGCCAACAGGTAATTTCACCTCGGCATACCTGTACACGGATGGTCTGCCCGCCAGCAAATCACCTTATGACAAGACCCAGACGAATACCTATACCGAATTCGAGAACAGGGACCCCCGAATGGCAATGACGGTCTTCAATATAAGATCATGGTATGTTTCCAGCTATTATGTCCCTACCTTCGAATATTCCCAAACGGGCTACCGGTCTTGTAAATATTATATCGCAGCGGACTGGACGCCCAATGTGAGCTATATCGATAACATCATCATCCGGTATGCCGAAGTGCTGCTGAACAACATCGAGGCCCGATTTGAGCTCAACGGTTCCGTTACGGACCAGGAGCTGGATGCCACGCTGAACCTTATCCGCGTCCGGGCAAAAATGCCCAGCCTGACCAATAATTTTGTCACTTCCAACGGTCTGGACATGCGCACCGAGATCCGTAGAGAAAGAAGGGTCGAGCTGGCCTTTGAAGGGTTTCGCTATTGGGACCTCCTTCGCTGGAAGACAGCAGAAACAGAATTACCGCAGTCTATTCTTGGCGTGAGGTATTTTCCGAACGAGCAGGGACAGCTGGATAATCCCCATCTCACCACGGACAGCACGGTCATCGTGGAGGACGCCAGCAAACGCCATTTCCGGCCGGATAGGGATTATCTCTGGCCTATTCCCACACAGGAGCTTGGATTGAACAAGAATTTAACCCCTAACCCCAATTGGTAACACCAGGATGAAATACCGGATACTGTTATTGATCGTCGGACTGATCTCGAACTTCGCGTCTGCGCAGCAGCCGATGCGCAAATTGGTGGAGAACGATCTTGCATTTGCCAAAGGGCAATATAAGACCCTCATGGAAAAGCTGCCGGCGGGACGGATGCCACGCACGTATGATGTCAGGACGGACACGCTGGAGACTTCCGGTGCGGACTGGTGGTGCAGCGGTTTTTATCCGGGCGCCCTCTGGTATCTCTATGAATATTCCCATGACCCGGTGTTCAAGCACGAGGCAGAAAAAAGAATGGCTCTCATCGAAGGAGAGAAGGACAATCGCAGCGACCATGATCTGGGATTCAAAATAATGTGCAGCTATGGAAATGCCTATCGGATCACGGGAAACCCCAACTATAGGAAAGTGCTGTTCGATGCCGTACAATCGCTCATGTCCCGATTCCGGCCCTCCATCCGGAGCATCCAGTCCTGGGACTCTTCTTCCCGCTACCGGTGTCCGGTCATCATCGACAACCTGATGAACCTTGAATTGCTGGAATGGGGCGACCCACAGGATACCATGGCCATCCAGCACGCAAATACGGCCATGCGGAACCATTTCCGGAAAGATTACAGCACCTGGCATGTAGTAGACTATGACCTGCCAACAGGCAAGCCGTCGCGAAAGATCACCCGCCAGGGCGCTGCAGATGCTTCCACCTGGAGCAGAGGCGAAGCGTGGGCCCTTTACGCCTATACCATGTTGTATCGTTATACCCGCGATCAGGCATATCTGTCACAGGCGGAACATATCGCCGGCTTTATCCTGGATCACCCCCGACTGCCCGCGGATGGGATACCCTATTGGGATTTCGATGCACCGGACATTCCCCATGCCTACAGAGATGCCTCCGCCGCCGCTGTCATGGCCTCCGCATTCCTGGAACTGGGACTTTATACAAGCACAACGAATAGCCGGCGTTATGTTGCCGCCGCCGAAAAAATGCTGCGCTCCTTGTCCTCGCCCGCCTACCGGGCCGCCCCGGGAGCCAACGGAGGATTTTTATTGATGCACAGCGTGGGCGCCCTTCCATTCCGGAGCGAGGTAGACCAGCCCCTGACCTATGCCGATTATTATTTCCTGGAAGCATTGCTTCGATACCGGAACTGGTGGCTGGACAGCACGCGGACTCGGCCAACAGGCCCTGCCTATCGCTCCACCTCGTCGTCCCCACAACCGAAATATCTCACCGACTCCATGAAATTCTATGACGGCCGGAGCCTAACGGTCATCGGCCAGTGCCATGATGAGAACAACTACCGCCGCCTGCCGCAAAAATATAAGGGTGTCGTACGAGATCCGGTATGGGGTGAAAGCACATCGGCAGCCGGAATATCGATCCGTTTCAGGACCAATGCGGCAACCTTGCGGCTCCGATGGAAACTGGCGGAGATTGGAAGGTCAGGGAACATGAACTCCGCCGGGGCAGACGGCCTGGACCTGTATACGCATACAGACAAAGGCTGGCAATATGTAAATACCGCCCTGGCAAAGGATACGGTCAATGAATTTACGCTGTTGCGAAACAGCGAGCCTGTCTACCGCGAATATCTGCTGAACCTGCCCCTGTACAATTGCGTAACGCAGCTTTCCATCGGGGTCAATCAATGGGCGGACGTCCGGGAGCCATCGGAAAGACTTTTGCTGGATAAGAAACCCATCGTCTATTACGGCAGCAGCATCGCCCAGGGCGCGTCGGCCAGCCGCCCCGGTCTGGCATATACGAACTTAATGTCGCGCCGCCTGGACAGGCCCTTTATCAACCTGGGTTTCAGCGGGGAAGGGACTTTTGACGAGTCGGTCGGTCAGGCTATGTCGGAGATCGATGCCGCCCTGTATGCCATCGACTGCACGCCAAATTCGAAAAAGGAGATCATTTACGATCGGGCCGTTGCGCTCGTCAAACAGCTAAAGGGCAGGGCGCCGGCAACACCCATCCTGCTGATAGAAGGGTTTTATTATGACGATGTTGTCTTTGAAAAGGATGGCAACGCGAACATCGACGCGAAAAGAAAGGAGCTTCACCGTGCCTATGACACATTGATACGGCATGGCATCAAAGGGCTGTATTACAAGACAGGGGATGGTCTCACCGGCTTCGACCACGAAGCTACCGTGGACGGCGTGCATCCGAATGACATCGGGATGCAGCGTTTTGCAGAACAAATGCAGCCCGTGATAGCTGGCATCCTTGCCAAACACCCATCCGAAGCTCCCGTTGCGGAATACTATACCGTGGGCGATTTTGCCTCCGTAAAGAAGATCGATGCGCACGTCCATCTCACGGAGGAGGTAGACACGGCCTTTGTAAAACAGGCAGAAGACGATAACTTCCGGTTATTGAACATCAACTTATATACCACCAACGGAACGCCGCTGGAAGAGCAGCAAAACTTTGCGCTGCATGAAGTACAGGCTTTCCCCGGCCGGGTGGCGTATGCAACAGCCTTTTCGCTAAAACATTTTAACGACACCGGGTGGCGCCGGGAAGTGATTGCCTGGCTGGAACAAGCTTTCTCGCATGGCGCCGTCGCGGTAAAGGTCTGGAAGAATGTGGGTCTGGAATTGCGGGATACCACCGGTCGCCTGGTCATGATCGACGATCCCCGCTTCGATCCAGTCCTGGACTTTATCGCGAAAAGGGGCATAACGCTGATCGGTCACCTGGGCGAGCACCGAAACTCCTGGCTGCCCCTGGATAAAATGACGGTCAAAGGCAACAGGGACTACGCAGCCGCCCACCCGCAGGAATATATGTACCTGCATCCGGAACGGCCATCGTACTTTACGTATATACGCGCCCGTGACCATATGCTGGAAAAACATCCGGACCTCAGCTTTGTGGGCGCTCACCTGGGAAGCCTCGAGTGGAGCGTGGATGAACTGGCCAAGCGACTGGACAAATATCCCAATATGGCGGTGGACCTGGCGGAACGCATCTCGCACCTGCAATACCAGGCTTTGACCCAATGGAAGAAAGTGCATGACTTTTTGATAAAATACCAGGACAGGCTCATTTACGGAACAGATATGCGCCATGAGGCCATGGATATCGTGGGCGAACAGATAACAGGATACGAGGGTTTGAAAAAACACGCACACGAGGTCTGGCTGCGGCATTGGCGTTTCTTTACGACGGGTGACACGATGACCGTGCCAAAGGTACAGGGAACGTTCAAAGGAATGAGGCTGCCCCGACAGGTAGTGGATAAGATCTATTTTGGGAATTCTCTGAAATGGTATCCCCGGCTGTCGGGGACCATCGACTAAATCGACATCTATGCCCGGAAACTATCGCTGGTTCATTTGTATGCTTCTTTTTGCAGCCACCACTATCAATTACATCGACCGGCAGATCTTTGGCTTGTTGAAGCCGGAGCTGGAGAAGGTGTTCAACTGGACAGAAACGGATTACAGCAGGATCGTAATGGCGTTTACGGTCTGTTATGCGGCCGGTCTTTTAGTCTATGGGAGGATCATCGACCGTATTGGCACCCGGCTCGGCTATACGATCTCGGTAGCAGTCTGGAGCACGGTGGCGATGCTGCATGCCGTTGTCAGAAGCGCGCTGGGGTTCGGAATTGTGCGCGCACTCCTTGGCTTGGGCGAGTCGGGGAATTACCCTGCGGGTGTCAAGACAGTAGGCGAATGGTTTCCCCCAAAAGAAAGGGCGCTGGCCATTGGGATACTCGACTCGGGCTGCAATATCGGCGCTTGTGTGGGTCCTTTGCTTGTTCCCTGGCTCCTGGCTGTGTACGGCTGGCAGGCAGCCTTTGTCGTGACCGGGTCCCTGGGCTTCCTCTGGCTGATCCTCTGGCTGCGGGTGTACCGTGCGCCGGCCAAGCACCCGCGCGTGACGCCTGCGGAGCTCACCTATATACAGAGCGGGGAGGAAGAAGCTGTCGCCCCGACGGCCCGGCTGACCTGGGGACAATTGCTGCGGCTCCGCCAGACCTGGGCATTTATCATCGGCAAATTCTTTACCGACCCCATCTGGTTCTTTTTCCTTTTCTGGCTTCCTTCTTATTTCAGCGCCCATTTTCATCTTGACCTTCGCAAACCAAGCCTGCCGCTGGTGATCGTGTATGCAGGCACCATGATCGGAAGCCTGGGCGGCGGTCAGCTTTCTTCCTGGCTTATCAAAAAAGGCTGGCCGGTCCACAAAGCACGCAAAACAGCGCTGCTGGCGGCAGCAGCGTGTGTGATACCGATCGTGATCACTCGCTACACCACCGACATCCGCGTCGTGGTTGCCCTCATCGGTCTGTCAGCAGCAGCCAACCAGGCCTGGAGCGCCAATATATTTGCGATCGTACCGGACATGTTCCCCCAGAACGCGATCAGTTCCGTTGTGGGGCTGGGCGGGATGGCCGGCGCCATCGGCAGCTTCCTCTTCCCCATCTTCATCGGCTTTATTCTCGACTTTTATAAGAATGCCGGTAATATCGTTGCCGGGTACAATATCATTTTCCTGGTTTGTGGAACCTCTTTCCTGGCGGCCTGGGTCCTTATACATTATGTCACGCCTAAAATGGAAAAAATAGCATGAGCACAACCGCTCCACCCCCGGCCCGGCGACTGCTGTCCCTGGACTTTATGCGCGGGCTGATCATGGTCCTGCTGATGCTGGAAGCCACGGATCTGTATGAGCGACTGGCGGAGGCGGCAAAAGGGACGGCCTTTGCACCATTGGTCGATCAGCTGTTCCACCATCCCTGGAATGGTCTTCGTTTCTGGGACCTTATCCAGCCGGGATTTATGTTCATCGCAGGCACGGCAATGGCCTATTCCCTGCATCAACAAACTGCGAAGGGAGCGCCCTGGCGGAAGTCATTCCAAAAAGTGCTGAAACGTTCCGGTCTATTGTTGTTCTGGGGCATCTTCATCCGGTCAGTCCATCCGGACGGTCTTAGCTTCGAACTGTGGAACGTCCTGGTCCAGCTGGCTTTTACTACATTGCTGGCCTTTCTCATTTTCTATTGGCCAGCCCGGCAACAGATCCTTTTCAGCCTTGGTTTGCTGGTATTGACGGAGCTGTTGTACCGCTGTATCCGGGTCCCGGGTTTCGACCAGTCCTTTACCAATCAGCATAATTTTGGCAATTACATCGATATGCTGCTGATGCATAAGACGAGCCCGGGCGGATGGGTTGCGATCAACTGTATCCCCACGGCATGCCATACGATCTGGGGGGCTTTGGCGGGGAAGCTCCTGTTGTCGCAAAGAACGGATGCCGAAAAATGGAAAGGACTCGGCCTGGTAGGGCTGATTGCACTGGCAGCGGGCTATGGTCTCGGCTGGACAGTTACGCCTATCATCAAGCGGATCGCTACCTCTTCCTTTACGCTGGCTTCCGGTGGCTGGTGCCTGCTGGGGTTGGCCTTTTTTTATTGGTGGATCGATATCCGCGGTCATCAAAAATTTGTATGGTTCTTTTCCGTCGTGGGGGTCAATTCCCTTTTCATTTACCTTTGGATGAATACGGTGGGTGGGGGAATTGACGAATACGCGGGCAAGCTGGCGGGCGGCTACCTGCCGCTGATCCACCTGCCGACGATGGGTATCCGGCTGATAGGGTGCGCGCTGGCTTTTTTTATGAACTGGTATGTATGCTGGTTCCTGTTTAAAAGGAAGATCTTCATTAAGATATGAAGGGAAAACGACATGCCTATACTTGTAATGCCGTCTCGAAAAAATTATCGATGTTTTTCACAGCGCATCCTAAAAGGTTGGCGAACTCACCTAATTCCGAAGAAACGATCTGCGCCTTTTCTCTTATTTGAGTCATACAGTACGTATTGATAGCTTGTAACATCGGTATCGTAATATATTGTCTGGCGGCGGCAATCCTGCCTTCCAAAATGACCAATTCAGGATTGAATATCTGAATGAGCGTGGAAATCCCTTTCCCCATGCTGGAGCCGATATTGGATAAGAGCTTTATGGCGTATAGATCTCCTTTGTTGGCGGCTTCTACGATCAATCTGGGTTCAATTTTGTCGATCTCTTTATTGCTCAATTCATTTAAAATAGATATCTGTCCGGACCCGATGCCTGCCTTGGCCATTCTTGCCAGTGCAATCCCGGAAGCAACAGTCTCGAGACATCCGTGCTTGCCGCAGTAGCAGAGTGCGCCATTATCTTCAAAGGGAATATGTCCTATCTCACCGGAAAACCCCGACGTGCCTATTCGAACGTCTCCATCCATGATGATCCCAAGGCCGACCCCCCAATCCATTAAAAGCACCAGGACATTTTTCTTCCCCTTTGCTTTTCCACACCTCAACTCGCCAAGCGCGGCTGCTTTTACATCATTCTGAATGCACACGGGCACATCGAAAAAAGCCCTGCAATACTCTGCCAACGTCCTTTGGTCATTATTGTCGATCAGATAACTAAAACTCTCTCCTGTATCCGTGTTGACCAGACCGGGAAGGCTTATGCATACGCCAATTAATTTATTCGCGGGTATATTTGCCGAAGCGATCAATTTTTGCGCGTACGCAAGAACACTATCCAGGTCTTTCCTGTTCTTAGGAAGTATATAGGGAATAGAGACCTTATTCCCCTGTAGGCTCAGCGTATTGTCAAAAACGGCAATATGAGCCATAAACAATTCGATATCGATACAAAGAACAAAAAATGATTTCGCCACCAACCCCACCAGATCGGGCCTCCTGCCGCCAAACGAAATCCCGGGCCCTTTTTTTTCAATCCAGCCGGCATCCGTCAATTCGGACAATAATTTCAATACGGTGGGCATACTCAACCCTATGTCCTTGCAGATCTCGGGCGTAGATGCTTTCTCCGACCGAAATAAATACTTCAATAGCTGGATTTTATTAACCCCTGTCTTCCCTTCCATTTTTAGCCCATCCAATGGATGCTGTACTGCCGGATCTTGCTTTGGCATATATCGCCTTTAGTTAAAAAATAGCTAAAGAGAAAATTAATAATATGAATATTTTATTGAAGTTAAGTAATTATTATATTTTTTTATTTAACTAGTTTTAGAAACTAAAAAAATTATTAGGTTTGTTTAGTAAGAAAAGAAAATAATCTACTCTCACTGGATTTCAAAAAAAGTCGCCATGAACAATGATTACTCTTCCCGCAGGAAATTTCTGAAGATGCTCGGCCTGTCTTCCGGAGCTTTAGCTGCCGGGAAATATGCGGAAGCTTTTGCGGGCAGCAATAGCGGTACATATGTTATCCGTCTTGACAAACAGCAACGGCTTTCCTCCAACGACAATCTACAGATCGCCCTGATCGGCGCAGGCGGCATGGGTACGAACGACACCAACACCGCTTTGCAGGTCCCGGGCATAAAACTGGTCGCGGTATGTGACCTGTATACAGGCAGACTGGAAACGGCCAAAAAGAACTGGGGCAATGATATTTTTACCACAAAACATTATAAAGACATTCTTAGCCGGAAGGACATCGATGCGGTCATCGTTGCGACGCCCGATCATTGGCACAAGCAAATCTCCATCGATGCGCTGAATGCCGGCAAACATGTCTATTGCGAGAAGCCAATGGTTCATTCGGTGGAAGAAGGGCCTGCCGTTATTGCAGCACAAAAGAGCTCAGGAAAGATATTCCAGGTGGGCAGCCAGGGAGTTTCTTCTCTGGGTAATGAAAAGGCAAAACAATTGCTCAAAGAGGGCGCCATCGGTGAACTTAACTATGCCGAGGGTTTTTGGGCACGCCGCGATCCTGTTTCCGTCTGGCAATACCCCATACCGGAAGACGCATCGGAGCAAACCGTGGACTGGGACACCTATATAAGCAATACGGTGAAAAGGCCGTTCGATAGCAAACGATTTTTCCGTTGGCGTAACTATACCGACTATGGCACGGGCATGGCGGGGGACCTGTTTGTACATCTTTTCTCCAGCCTGCATTTTATTACGAACTCTCTGGGCCCTGACCGTATATACTCAACAGGAGGATTGCGTTTCTGGAACGACGGACGGGAAGTGCCGGACGTGCTGCTCGGCTCTTTTGATTACCCCAAAACCATGGTGCACCCCGCGTTCAACCTGTCGTTGCGTTGCAATTTCGTAGACGGCACCAGCGGCACAACCTATTTAAAACTGGTAGGCAGCGAAGGGGCGATGGATGTGACCTGGGACGACGTGGTCTTAAAAAAGAACACGGCGCATGAGGAGGACCCTTTCCTGAAAACAAAGGGTAAGCAAAATGAAATGAGAAAGCAGATCCTGCCGCCCAGCTCCATTACTTACAAAGCTGAAGAAGGCTACAAAGGCGGGCCATACGACCATATGTTCAACTTCTTTTCTGCCATTCGCAACAATGGAAAGGTAGTGGAAGACGCTGTGTTCGGATACCGTGCCGCAGCACCTGCCCTGCTTTGTAATGACAGCTACCGTGAAAAAAGACCGATGACCTGGGATCCCGAAGCCATGAAAAAAGCCTGACGTGAATGAGCAAATGTAGAAACATAAACCAGACACCAACAATGAAAAAATCAATTTTAGCACTTGCAACGATTGCATTATGTCTTTTGTGTACCCATTCGCCTGCGCAGGAGAAAGGGAAATGGATCAAACTTTTTGATGGCAAAACACTGAAAGGCTGGCACGGCTTTAACAAAGGCGCCGCCCCGGTAAAGAACTGGACAGTCATCGACGGAGCCCTGGTTTGCCTTGGGGCAGCCCCCGATGCAGCCGGCGGAGACCTGGTTTCGGATGGCCAGTATGAGAACTTTATTTTAGAGTGGGACTGGAAAGTGGACAAAGGCAGTAACAGCGGTGTGATGTACCATGTAGTGGAAGATAAAAAGTATCATAGCCCCTATCAAACAGGCCCTGAGTACCAGATCATCGATGATGTCACCTTCCCGGAGAAACTGGAGGAATGGCAAAAAGCCGGAGCAGACTATGCGATGCATCCCGCCAATGCGAATAAGAAATTAGCGCAGGTGGGTCAATGGAACTCAAGTAAAATTGTTTTCAACCACGGGCATGTGGAGCATTGGCTCAACGGAAAGAAGATCGTTGAATTCACCGCATGGGATAAGGATTGGAACAATAAGAAAGCCAAGGGCAAATGGAAGGACTATCCCGACTATGGCCTGGCCAGGACCGGATTCCTTGCGTTGCAGGATCATGGCAATAAAGCATATTATAAAAACATCAGGATCAAAGCCTTATAACCAGGCTTTTATCTCATTTCTTCAAAGCCCGCTGTCATAGCGGGTTTTTTTTTCCTGAATCGATAGCTTTGCATCGAATGCAGGTATCTCCATCCATAGAACTGTCTGCCTTTGTCAGGCATTATCTTTTCCTAAACATAACGAAAGCTTCTACCCTGAAGCTTCGTCTGTTTTCCGATGGTAATACCGGGATCGTTCTCAATTCCTATCCCAATCTTGTTCTGGACTCCAAGCCCCTTCCTGAAGCCTTTCTTTACGGACAGATAACGGAATTCAAAGAAGTTTACTGTCAAGGCCCCGCCCAGTTGTCGATTATTGTATTTCATTCTCACGGGCTCGCTCGTATTCTTAACATACCTGCCAGCGAACTAAATAATAAGGTCATTCCTCTTGCCGGGCTTTTTGGGGATGCCGGCGCTATCTTCCAAAGGGATATGAGGGCCTCTGGAAAATTAAGCGAAAAAATAAACCTTATGGAGGATTTTGTCCGGAAGATGGCGGACAGTCATCCGTCAACGGGCGACCCAATGGTTGCTATTGCCCTTGATCTTATTCAAAGACACAAGGGGGTGATCCCCATTCATCACCTCACCGATATTATTGGTTGCCAGCCCCGGCAACTTGAACGCAAATTCATTTCCGCAGTCGGAATTAGTCCCAAACATTTATGTAACATTGTCCGGGTCCATGCCTTTATCAAACTTTTACAAAGCGATAAAAAATACAACCTTACAGGATTTGCATATGACAGCGGATATTATGACCAGGCTCATCTTATTCGGGATTTCAGAAAGATCACGGGACTTACCCCAACTCAATATATCAGAAATTCCACGCCGCTGGCGGTCAACTTCCTTCAACTGTAGTCCCGGGAAATGACCTGTCGCATTTGTACAATTTCATTTCATCGGCTTTCCGCAACTTTGGCATATGGAAAAAATCATAATTGCAACTGCTCAATTCGAACATCGCAGCGGCGACAAAGCCTATAATCTCAACACGATTGAACGCATGACGGCAAACGCCGCTGCGCTTGGCGCAAAGGCCATTGCATTCCATGAATGTTCGATCACCGGATATACCTTTGCCCGCAAACTCTCCAAAGAACAAATGCTTGATCTGGCCGAACGGATCCCGGAAGGCCCCTCTATAAGGAGGCTGGCAGCTATTTCTGAAAAGTACGGGGTCGCTATTCTTGCCGGCCTCTTTGAAAAAGACCAAAAAGACCGCCTCTATAAAGCTTATGTCTGCGTGGCTAAAAATGGGGTTGTGGCTAAATTCAGAAAGCTTCACCCTTTCATCAATCCCCATATTACTCCTGGCAGTGAGTATTGTGTATTCGACCTCTTCGGCTGGAAATGCGGCATTTTGATATGTTATGACAACAACATCATCGAGCATGTAAGGGCGACACGGTTATTGGGCGCCGAGATCCTGTTTATGCCGCATTCCACCATGTGTACCCCCTCGCCCCGGCCGGGAGCGGGTTTTGTGGATCCATCTTTGTGGGAGAACAGAGAGGCTGACCCCACATCCCTTCGCCTGGAATTTGAAGGAATGAAAGGGCGGGAATGGCTAATGAAATGGCTCCCTGCAAGAGCACATGATAATGGTATCTATTGTGTCTTTTCAAACCCCATCGGTATGGACGATGACCAGGTAAGGAACGGACGATCCATGATCATTGATCCCTTTGGGGATATCCTTTCTGAATGCACTGAATTGGGAGATCAATTGGTGACCGCCACGATGACCCCGGAAAAGCTACAGCTGGCTGGTGGCTACCGGTACATCCAAGCCCGCCGTCCGGAACTCTATCGGGCGATCATAGGGCAGGAACATCAGTCTGAACAAAAAGTCGCCTGGATGCAGGGGAATTTAAAAGATTGATCCATGACCGGTTTTAATTATCACCCGATCTGCCGTAATTTCATGGTTTAAAGCTTGTTTTATGCGAAAATTACTCTACATAGCCGGCATCATAGTTATGGCAGCCTGCCAGGCCTGCTCATCGGGAGAAACCTCGATGCCCAAGGCCAATGCTTCACCCACGATCAACAGTGCGACGAAAGTTGCCGAAAATCTGAAAAACCTGAAGTTCGACTACCCAAAAGACCCTAAATGCGGGGCAGCCTTATCGGAAGGCGTGGGAGATACCACAGAATATAAAGGCAAATTATACGGGTTTTGCTCAAAAGAGTGTAAGGATGAATTCCTAAAAAGCCCTGAGTCCTTTTTGTCTCGTATAGCCATACCGTGATATGCCGAGACCCAGCTCCCCCTGCGATCAGACCACGCTCATCCGGTGGCTCCTTGTTACATGCTGCCTGATCCTATCCCCGGCCGTCTTTCCGGCAATCCTCATCGTCTCTACAAATGCCGATAACGGGCCTGGTTCTCTGCGAGACGCGATCAATCAGGCATCGGCCAATGGCACATCCACCCGCGACTCCATCATTTTCGCCCTTCCAGATAACAGTCAGGCCGGTAGAACGATCACCCTTTTATCACCTTTGCCGCCATTGACATCCAATATGGCGATCAACGGCATTTCCCAGGGCGGCAGTCCCGTCGGTCCCAGTCAGGCACAAATCCTGCTGTTCCTGGGCACTACTACCACAAACTTCGATTTCCTCCGGGTTTATGATTGCACCGACGTGGGTATATACGGGTTAGCAATGATATCCACGGCGAATACGGGGAGTAACGGCGTCTTCGTCTATGGCATTTCCTATGTCCGTTGTCATAACCTGCAGATCGGCCAGCCGGGAGCCGGCAATTATGTACTGGGTTGCAATTATTCCATACACAGTGCTACAGGCGGCTATGGATTCTATGTCACCGGGGACACCAGCCGGCAAGTAGTGATCCAATCCAATGTCATCGGCCTGGACATGGCCGGAGGATTCAGCAATCGATACGGGAGCGCGACCCTCTCCCTGGTCTATAATTGCCTCTACCTTATCAACACCTCGGATATTACCATTGGCGGTAGCGACCCTGCTCAGGGAAATACCATCGTTTCCGGCAACCCTGATCCTGGGTACTCCGTTACGACGATCAATATCATGGTGCAAACCTATCGCTATTCCGGTAACGGGCAGCTGACCATCAGCAACAATAAATTTGGTACCCGTACTGATGGGACGCTCGACGCCGCCAATCCGCAAATTCCTATTTTTCTGGATATTTTCGGGGGCAACGACTATGTGGCCCGGGTGACGAATAATGTACTGCAAGGGTATCTTTATTTAAATAGCCTGGGGCAGCCCTTTACTATCCAGGGTAATACTATTTTCAACATCAAAGTCAACAACCTGTATTCTTTTGGCATCACCATCAGCCAGTGTGGTGGCGGGGGCCTCATCGGCGGAGACCTCCCTTCACAGCAAAATATCATCTCGAATACTTATACCGACACCATTTATTATTTTAAGGATAACACCTATGAGGGTAGTATCCGCTATGATCAATTTTCTCATCCAACCATCCGCAACAATATAACCCTCTGCAACAGCTATCACAGTTCAGGCATCCGGGATGATGATTTCGGCTATTACTACGACCAGTTGGCCTTCGTCCGGATCGACTCCACCGCCGCCAATTTTGTCCGGGGCATGGCTACCCCCGGTACGCGCATCGATGTCTATCTGGACGACGATTGCGATGCGTGCGAAGGAAAACAATATTTAGGATTTACTATGGCCAATGCCGATAGCAGCTGGAAATATACAGGGGTTTTCAATTCCCCCGTCGTCGCCACCTCCACCACTTCCATGACCGGGCAGACCTCCGAATTCTCCCAACCTTTTGTGGACAATAGCAGTGTCGTGGTGAAGCAACCTACCTGTGGCAAAAAGACCGGCTATATCAGAGGGATGCACATCACGGGAGGAGACAATGTCAAATGGCATCTGATGCGTCAGGTGGCAGGTGTATGGACCGACTCCATCTATTCGACCAAACTCGACCTCGACAGCGCGATGCCGGGAATATATTTTTTTGATGCCTGGCTGGGCAAATCCTGTCGCAGCGCCTACGTCCGATATGACCTCACCGACATTGAATTCCACCTTGACGCTTCCGGCATATCGCTCCAAAACCCAAGCTGCGGCAAATTCAACGGCTCCATCTCCAATATACAATTGTCCAACACGCAGGACGTGCGGATATCCTGGAAAGACGCCGCCGGCAATACGGTATCCAGCCAGCTGAACCTCGCCAGTGCGGGAGCCGGTCAATACCGGCTCGTGGCGCTCGACACCGTGACCAATTGCGGCGACTCCACCGGTTTTTACGCCCTCGTGAATCAGAGTGGACCTGCCCTGGACCTCAGCGGCGCCCAGGTACAGCCTGCAACCTGCGGTTCGGCCAACGGCAGCATTTCCCGGATCCAGTTCAGCAATGTCAGCGGCAGCGCCTACTATGGCTGGCTCGACTCGCTGGGTCATCTTGTCGGGAATGCCGCAGACCTCCCGAATGTACCTGCAGGGAGCTACCGCCTTCAATTCAAAGATGCTTCGGCCTGCGACACGATCACTACTCCAGCGATAGCTGTTCCGTCCGCAGGGATCATCTCCATCGACACGACAGCCAGGGTCATCGATCCCAGCCATTGCAATCATCCAACGGGCTCGATCAGTGGCATTACAGTCGTCAACGGTTATAGCTATTCCTGGGTGGACTCCCTGACAGGCGCTGTCGTTTCAACCAGCCTGCCCCTGAGTCAGGTGCCGGCCGGGTATTATCAACTATTTACCAAAAGTGCAGCAGGCTGCACGGGGCATACACATAGCTTCCATATAGCCGAAGCCTTAGTCCCATTCAACTTTACCAGCGCTACCCCCATCGATGAAAGCTGCCAAAAAAGCAATGGCCAGGTGCAGATCGAAGGTTTTTCACCTAACGATGGCAGTTTCACTTTTTCATGGACGGACGGCAATGGAGCTCCACTTAGCACGACAGGTCTCACCGAATCGAACCTCCCCGCCGGGGTCTATAGCTGCTTTGCTACGGATGCCAATGGGTGTACTCAATTTGTAGCAAAAGAGACAGTGGTTAACGAACCTGCGGCGAAGGTGGACTATGGCCAGGCCAAAGTACAGCCGGATATCTGTACCCAGGGAGTAGGCTCTATTGCTCAATTGAACATCAGCGGATCAGGCCCCTTTTCTTACACCTGGAAGGATGCGAACAATCAGTCCGTGGGTACAGAAAAAGATCTGCATGACGTTGGGCCAGGTAATTATTATTTGATCATTCAGGATGCCAACCAATGTATCGACACCAGCCGCATTTTTACCCTCACAGACTCTACCGTTCTGCCACGCGAGGCCAGCTATGGAACGATCATTACTTTGAAAGATTCGGTGGCCATTCTCGTCATCCGGGATCCTGTGAATGCTACTTACAGACTTTATCCGACCTCCGATACTTCGGCCGGTGCGGTGCAGCAGGATCAAAGCGGCAATTTTAGGACGGGGCCGCTGCAAAACGACACCACAGTATATATCACCACCACTATCGGATCGTGCACCAATGGACCAACTGCCGTACCCATCAAAGTTGTCGAAACCCTGCAGCTACTTATGCCCGGGGCCTTTACGCCCAATGGAGACGGCAACAACGACCTGTTCCATGTCAAATACCCTGCGCTGCTAAAAAGCTTCCATATGGTTGTCTTCAACCGATGGGGCATGCGTGTATGCGACACGTCCGATCCCGTCAAAGGCTGGGATGGGCGCTTCCAGGGCGTGATGCAGCCCACTGGCGCCTATGTATGGTATATCAGCTATGTCGATATCCTGGGGCGAAGCAAGACGATCTCCGGCGATGTCTTACTTGTACGATAGAAGGATAATCTCCATGAAACTGCCCGAATAATTTTATATATTACTAATAAATTTAGTAATATTGTGTAGCAAAATCAGCGATCCAACGGAAATTTCAATTTGTCGCCATGTCTGTCCAACAGGATATCATTCACCGCCTGCAGCGCGAAATTTTACAGTTGCAAGGTTCCAGGCCTCCGGCCCCGGGACAGGTGGAGCTGGATATGGGACCCATAAATACAGCCTTTCCCAATAAAACCTTCCCAATAGGCGCTATTCACGAATTTATCTGTCCGAGACCACCGGATGAGGCGGCGACAGCAGGATTCACTGCGGGACTTATCTCCGGACTTATGCAGCTGGGTGGCGTTTGTGTCTGGGTCAGCGCAGGCCGGAAGGTTTACCCTCCGGGTCTAAAGATCTTCGGGGTGGCGCCGGACAGGGTGATCTTTATGGATATGCGCACCGAAAAAGAAGTGCTATGGGTAATGGAAGAAGCGCTGAAATGCGAAAGGCTGGCAGCCGTGGTAGGCGAACTGCGTGAGTTGGGTATGACTGTCTCACGAAGATATCAACTGGCGGTGGAACAAAGCCGCGTCACAGGTTTGGTCATCCGGCAGCAGCCACGACAGCTTTATCCCAACGCAGCGGTCGCCCGCTGGCATGTGACACATCTTCCGGGTCTGATCGGGCCAGACATGCCGGGAGTAGGTTTTCCCCGATGGAATATACAATTAAGCCGCATCCGGAACGGACATCCGGGTAGTTGGGAGGTGGGATGGCAGGCAGGCCGGTTCCACTTCGAGACAGCAAAAGCCAGCGTGCAGGAAAAGGTCTTGCAAAAGCTGACGGGGTAGCGTCAATGGGTAAACGCTTTCTCTCGCTGTGGTTCCGTCGTCTGACGACGGACTATGTGTCCATCCGCCGGCCTGCCTTACTCCACCAGCCTTTTGTACTGGCACTTCCTGACCACGGACGAATGGTGATCACGGCAGCAAGCGCATTAGCCATGGAGGAAGGCATACAAACTGGTATGGCGGTGGCAGATGCGCGGGTACTGGTACCTACCCTGGAAGTATTGGATGATAAGGAGGGGTTGACTTCAAAGCTGCTCCGGCAACTGGCGCTTTGGTGCATTCGCTATACTCCCATTGTCGCCATCGACGCTCCGAACGGATTGCTCCTGGACATAAGCGGCTGCCCTCATCTATGGGGCGGAGAAAAGGTCTATCTCCAACAAATTGTACATACACTGAGAAACAAGGGTTATGATGTACGAGGTGCTATCGCAGACACGGTAGGTGCAGCCTGGGCGATAGCGCGATACGGACGTGTGACACCGATAATCGAGCCGGGTGAACAGGCGGATGCATTGCTTGGTCTGCCACCGGCAGCCCTCCGGATCGATCCATTGATCGCCGGCAGATTGCAAAAGCTGGGCCTGGACAGGATACACCGCATTGCAGGAATGGCACGGCAGTCATTACGTACGCGGTTCGGCAATGAATTGCTGTTACGCCTGGATCAGGCTTTTGGCCGTGCCGACGAACTCATCGAGTCTGTCATTCCGCCGGCAGTTTATATGGAGCGCCTGCCCTGTCTGGAGCCCATCTGTACGGCAGGAGGCATCGAGATCGCACTGACGAAATTACTGGACACGCTTTGCAGCCGGATGCAGCACGATGGCAAGGGGTTGCGGACCGCTATATTCAAAGGACACCGCGTGGATGGCCAGATGATACAGGCAGCCATTGGGACACATCGGGCCACACATAATATCGCACATCTTTTTAAACTGTTTGAAGAAAAGATCCCAACACTGGAGCCCGGTCTGGGGATCGAGGTCTTTACCCTGGAGGCGCCAAAGACAGAGGATACCGGACCTTCACAAACCACCATCTGGGAGGGTGCCGGCGGGTGGCTCGACAAGAATCTCCCGGAGTTGATCGATCGGGTGAGCAATAAAATGGGGGCGGATAGAGTACATCGTTATACACCGTCGGAACACTATTGGCCGGAACGGGCCATCACCGCAACGGACTCGTTGGACGAAATAGCATTGGACCGCTGGTCGGTGACAAGACCCAGGCCTGTTTACCTGCTTGCTCATCCGGAACCCATCGAAGTGACGGCGCCGATACCCGACTATCCGCCCATGCTGTTCCGGCATCGGGGCGGCCTGCATAAGATCATCCGGGCGGAAGGGCCGGAACGGATCGAGCAGGAATGGTGGATCGCTATGGGACAGCACCGGGATTATTATATGGTAGAGGACGAGAGCGGAGTCCGGTACTGGATCTTCCGCAGCGGGCATTATAAGGGCACAGGGCCACATCAATGGTTCCTTCACGGCTATTTTGCCTAAACTATGGACCACATGCATTACACAGACCTACAGGTGACGAGCAATTTCAGTTTCTTGCGGGGAGCTTCGCACCCGGAGGAGATGGTGGACCAGGCCGTGGCAATGGGACATAAGGCCATGGCGATCACGGACCGGAATACGCTCGCTGGCATCGTGCGGGCGCATAGCCGGGCAAAAAAGCTGGGTAATATTCGTCTCCTCCCCGGAGCCCGGCTGGACCTGCTGGACGGCCCGAGCCTGCTGGCCCTGCCGACGGACAAGGATGCATACAGCCGGCTGTCCGCGCTACTGACGCTGGGCAATCGCCGGGCGGAAAAGGGAGAATGTCATCTGTACAAAGTTGACGCCTACGCCCATGCGAAAGGCATGCAGTTTATCGTCATTCCACCCGACACGTTGAACGATCTTTTTGACTTCGAACCTTCTTTTCATAGCACCCTTCGGGAATACCGGGATGCCTTTGCCAACAGCTGCTACCTGGCCGGTTGTCGCTATTATCGGGGTGACGATGCAAAACAGTTATTCAGATTGTATGAGCTTTCCAAAAGCTTACAGATGCCAATGGTGGCGACCAACGATGTGCACTATCATCACCCTATGCGTAGACAGTTGCAGGACGTGCTGACCTGTATCAGGGAGAGATGTACTATCTACGATGCAGGTTATAGGTTGCATCCAAATGCGGAACGATACATGAAGCCGGCAGCGGAGATGCAGCGGCTGTTCCGGCAATATCCCGGCGCGATCCGGCGAACGCAGGAGATCGCAGAGGCCTGCCAGTTTTCGCTGGACAGTTTGCAATATGTTTATCCCGAGGAGATCACGCGGGAGGGACGTACGCCAATGGAAGAGCTGACCTTTCTCGCCTGGGAAGGAGCGCGGCAAATGTTCGGAGATACGATCCCGGAAATGATCCAAACAAATATCCGGTATGAGCTCGACTTTATCCAACGGATGAACTACCCGGCCTATTTTCTTACGGTGTACGATGTGGTCCGGTATGCGCGGGCGCACGGCATTCTTTGCCAGGGGCGTGGTTCGGCGGCCAACTCGACGATATGCTATTGTCTGGGGATCACATCGGTGGACCCGACAAAATTCGACCTCTTGTTCGAACGATTCCTCTCCGCGGCAAGGAACGAGCCGCCGGACATCGATGTGGATTTTGAACATGAGCGACGGGAGGAGGTGATCCAGTACATCTACCAGAAATATGGCCGTGACAGGGCAGGCATCGTAGCAACAGTGACACAGGTCCACGCCAAGGGCGCTATCCGCGATGTGGGACGTGCGATGGGATTATCCGTTGATGCGGTCGACCGGCTCTCGAAGTCGATCCATGAATTTGATGAAATGCTGGATCCTGAACTGGTACAGGCACAGGGCTTCCGGGGCAACAGGACACACCTGGAAAAGGTCCTGGAGCTGACGTCGCAATATATAGGTTTCCCGCGGCAGCTGGGCCAGCATACGGGTGGTTTTGTCATCACCCGCGGACAGCTGAGTGACCTATGCCCCATACTGAATGCGCGGATGGAAGACCGGACAAACATCGAGTGGAACAAGGACGATATCGATGTCCTGGGCTTTCTCAAAATAGATGTGCTGGCGCTGGGGATGCTGAGCGCGGTGCGACGGGCCTTTGACCTGGCCAAACAGCACTACGGACTGGATCTCACGCTGGCGAATATCCCACAGGACGATCCGGCCATTTATGAGATGTGTTCGCATGCCGACACCATCGGCGTATTCCAGATCGAGAGTCGGGCACAACAGTCGATGCTGCCCCGTCTGCGCCCGGAAAACTTTTACGACCTGGTGATCGAAGTGGCGATCGTGCGGCCAGGCCCCATACAGGGAGATATGGTGCATCCCTATCTGCGGCGGCGCAACAAACTGGAACCAGTGGTATTTCCTTCAAAAGAGCTGGAAGATATACTGGGTCGTACGCTGGGGGTGCCGCTGTTCCAGGAACAGGCCATGAAGATCGCGATCGTAGCGGCGGGTTTTACACCGTCCGAGGCGGATGAGCTGCGGCGAAGCATGGCGACATTTAAGGCGCAGGGACTGATATCCGCATTTCGCGACAAGCTCATCAACGGCATGGTGGGCAATGGCTATTCGGAGGAATATGCGCAACGCGTGTTCCGGCAGCTGGAGGGATTTGGGAGCTATGGCTTCCCCGAAAGCCATGCGGTGAGCTTTGCCTTGCTGGTCTATATATCAGCCTGGATCAAGTGGTACTACCCGGATATCTTTCTTTGTGCATTGCTGAACAGCCAGCCGATGGGCTTTTATGCACCGGCGCAATTGATCATTTGCGCGCAAAATCATGGAGTGCATTGTCGACCGGTGGATGTCAACCACTCGGAGTGGGATAATACAATAGAGGAGCAGGAAGGAAAATACCGTGCCGTGCGGCTTGGTTTCCGGCAAGTGGATGGATTACAACAGGAGAATATGCTCTTGCTGCTGGCACGGCGTCTGAAACCATATACCAGCATCCGGGCCTTACAGGAGGCGGGATTGTCGCAGACGGCATTGGAAAAGCTCGCGGATGCGGATGCATTCCGGTCCATAGGCATCGACAGACGGGAAGCCATGTGGCAGGTGGCGGCGCTGCAAAAAGAACAATTCGTAAAAACGCTCAAAGGCAAGGCCCCGGTCTTCGAAGGTCGCGCACTTACCTTGTTCGAAGACCAGGATGAAAAAGTATCGCTGCCTGTCATGACAGATGCAGAGCATGTGATACAGGACTATGCTTCGATGTCCTTATCGTTAAAGGCGCACCCCGTGAGCTTTGTCCGGGACAACCTCCGCGCGCTGGGAGTTTCCACCGCCGCGGAACACGGCAGACTTCACAACGGCCAATTTATCAAAGCAGCAGGCCTTGTGCTGGTACGGCAGCGGCCAGGCACGGCCAGCGGGATCTGCTTTATCACGCTGGAGGACGAGACGGGTACTTTCAACCTGGTGGTATGGAGGGACCTGTTCGAGCAGTATCGCAAACAGATATTAGGTGCAAAGCTGCTGATGGTGGAGGGTAACTTACAGATAGAAGGAGAGGTGATACATGTCATCGTGCAGCGTTGTCATAACCTGAATCCACTGTTGGGACTGCTGTCGCCGTCCGATGAGATGTTCCCCAGCGGCCGAAATTTTAAATAACCAAGGAGCGCTCCTTATTTCTTATACACCTCGCCCCCTTTCATGACAAAATCCACCTTCTCCAGCGCCTTGATATCTTTTAAAGGATCTTCCTTTACGGCAATGATATCCGCAAAGCCTCCAACCCGGATACTTCCAATACGCGTATTGCCGATGAGGTCGGCGGCATTCGACGTGGCAGCCTGTATCGCCTGCATGGGCGTGAGCCCGAATTTTTCCATATAAAAGAATTGCCGTGCATTCCACCCGTGGGGATAGACGCCGGCATCGGTGCCAAAAGCTATTTTAACCCCGGCCAGCGCAGCCTTGCGAAAACTTTCCCGTTGCACCCGTCCCACCTGCCGCTCCTTGTCGATGATCTTTTGCGGAAATCCGAGCCGCGCATATTCACTGAGGATATAGTCGTCATTGTAAATATCCGCTACCAGGTAAGTTCCCCTCTCCTTCATCAAACGGATAGCTTCATCATCCAGCATGCTGCCATGTTCGATAGACGCTACGCCTGCCTTGACAGCCATCTTGATGGCCACCGTCCCATGCGCATGCGCACAGGCCTTACGTCCCCAAAGACGCGCCTCGTCGACGATGGCATTCATCTCTTCCTGTGTATATTGCGGGGCGCCGACAGATTCCTCCTCGGTGAGAACACCCGCACTGGCGCCAAATTTGATCACATCCGCCCCATACTTTACATTGAATCGCACCTGCTGACGTACTCCCTCTACCCCATTGGCAACCCCGCTCAGTTCCTTGGGGCCATCGGTCCAGGACAGATAAGGTGAAAAACCGTTCAGGTCCCCATGGCTGCCGGTGCTCCCAATAAATAGTGTGGCTACAAACATGCGAGGGCCGGGTATATCCCCCCGATTGATCGCATTCCGCAACGCTACATCCACGAGTCCACGGGCTCCCACATCCCTGCAGCTGGTAAATCCTGCCACGAGTGTACGCAAGGCATAGGTAGGCGCCATCACGGCATCATCCACAGGCATCTTCCGAAAGATATCGGCATAATAGTCCCCGCTGGGCTGCCCGGTGACATGGGTATGGCAATCGATAAGACCCGGGAGCACAGTATACGCGCTGAGATCGATGACCTGGGCAGAATCGGGCGCCGGTATATCCTTCCCTATCCTGCTGACGGTGTCGTGGTCGATGAGGATCGTGACATGTTCCAGGACCTTCCCCGCCAGGGGATCGATCAACCGGCCTGCAATGATGGCCTTTACAGGGCGGGAAGGGCTTCCAGAGGTTTGAGCAGATGAAAAATGGTAAAAAAGGAAAATGCAGACGCTGGCGATAAATATTCTCATGTTGGAGGTTTTGGTCATGAGGCTAAACTTACTATTTTTTCTTATTGACTCCGCCGAAATAAAAAAGGCCATCTGGCCTTCAGAGGCTGCAGATGACCTGACCCTTAATTAAAACAACCTGTCGCAAGCGTTCAAATAAGATAAACAGGGGCCGCGTGTAGGGTTATATGTGGTAAGTAGTGCTTATGCTTTTTGCTGTTCTCTAATATTAGTACGAGCAGAGTGTAGTAATGTAACTACAATTTTGAGATTTTTTATTAATTCATAAAAATCACTCAAAACATTTACTATCAATAATTTAAGGAAATTTATGCCGCCGGCGCCTGTAGTTCGATACGAAAAGTAGTCCCTTGATGTTCCTCGCTCATTACGGATATGTTCCCGCCATGGACCCTTATGATCTGGCTCACGATGGCAAGCCCCAGGCCAAACGAAGCTTCGCCTGCCGTACCCGATCGCTTTACGCCGGCGTCCACGGAGAACAGCTTCCCCTCCATGTCTTTGGGAATACCGATCCCCTTGTCGCTGACGGTGATGATCGCCTTGTTTTCCCGCCGGTACAGCTTTATGTCGATGTCCGCCCCAACGGGACTGAACTTGATGGCATTGTCTAATAAATTGATGATGACACGCCAAAGCTTGTCATGATCCGCAGGAAGGGTGATAGGCTCTGCCTCCAGGCGGATCGTTTGCTTCTTCTCTCCCGCACGGAATTGTAGTGTGGCACAACAGCTCTCCAACAATTTCTCCAGTTCCACAGGCTCCATCTTTAAGCTGCCCATGGGCAGGTCCAGCTGCATGATCCCGCTGACCAGGTGAAGGGAACTATCTGCGGATTGCCGGATCAGGTTCAGCATGGTCTTCGACTGTTGGTCAAATTCCTGGTGTTGCTGCAGCAGGCTTACGGCGGAAGATATCGCTCCCACCGGATTGCGGAGATCATGAGCAATGGTCTTGAGGCTCCGCAGATACATGGCCTGATCCTCGTTCAATGCTTTTATCGCCGTCTGCGTTTGCCTGTTCTCGGCACGCAACGCCTTATTGAGCGCGTTCAATTGCAGGATATGGGCATTCGACCTTCGCGCGCCACGTCGGATCAGCAGCGCAATGATCACCAGCATGAGAACGATGAGCAAGGCCAGCGTCAGGTAAGCCGTCTTTTCCTGGTCGCGTTGTTGTAATACGTGAATGGTGTTTTTGTCTTCCAGGTGCACCAGCGCATCCGGCACATCGACGGTCGACGCAAAAGCTCTGGCAGAATAAAGAGAGTCTTTCAGATCCGTCAAAGCATGTAATGACTGCCACGCCCCGGAAATGTCACCCGATCTCGCAAGCCATTCTGCGTGCAGCTTTCGCCAGTCCAGGTCCATATCGGCATCGGGTCTGCGATCGAGCATCGTGCGAACATTCCGAAGGACTGTACCCGCCTCGCGAAGCTGTCCCTGCGCCAGGTGGAGACGCACCGATTTCACCAGCACGGTGAGCGCATTACCGGAGTCGTGGAGCGGCCGCATATTTAGGAGGATGCTCTTTTGATAAAGTAGCCAGGCCGTAGCGGTATCCTGCCGGTGAAGCGAACAGTCGCCCTGGTTGCCGTAGACAACAGCCCTGGCAGTCTCGATATACGCACGATGTCCGGAGTCGCTCATAAAAGGTGCGCATTCCCTGCCGATGTAGGAAAGGGTACTGTCATAATAGTAGGCGGCGCTGTCCCATTTCTTCATGGCGGCATAGCTCTCCCCGATATTGTCGAGGTTGCATTGCCCATACACAAAGGACTTGAAGGCAGGCCTGCAGGCGGCAAACTGATGGAACGCCAGCTCAAAAAGATGACGGGCCTCGGAAAAACGTCCGGCCCGGTAGCTGGCCATGGCTACCCGTTGGGTATATTCGGCCATCGTACAGCTATCTCCAAGGTCCCGGATTGCTTCCAACCCTTTGCGATAATAAAAGAGGGCATTTTCATAATTGTTCTCCAGCTGATAGGTCTCGGCTTTGTCGATCAGGCATTTGGCATATTGACTGCGGTATCGGCTTTGTTCCTCCGGTCCGGATAAAAGCAGCAGGCTGCTGTCTATACATCGCATGGTATTCTCAAGATCATGCGCGCGATAGAAATAGTATTGGCCTTTGTAATCCAGCCGACGCAGACGGTCGTTGACCCCTGGCGAAGGGAAGTGGGTATAAACAGAGTCTACAAATTGAAATGCCTGATCCGGGGGAAGATTCATACTGTCCAGCCGGTGGAATATCTTGTCGAAATAGGCAGGATGGTCCGGAGGAAGGGAGGATGGCTTATGACACGCCACCAGTAACACCACCATAACGACGGCCAGCCACCATTTTTTGGGGAGGATATCAGCGTTTAAACCAGGCATACAAAAAATGGCAAACGAAAGAGTAGGTTCATTCAGTATAGGGAAAAGACTGGATTTTCCCTTTTGTGGAAAAATAAGTGGTTATGCGTACTTCATTTCTTCTTATAATACGCACACTCATTCCTCATAACACAAACCTCACACAATGGTTTTGGCCGGCAGATCTCTCTCCCCAGGAAAGACATGGCCATACCCGCATCCCACTCCTCCCGGGGCAACACTTTCATCATCCGCTCTTCTATCTTGGAAGGGTCTTCATCCTTTGTGATCCCCAGCCTTGTCGCTACCCGTATGGTATGCAGATCCACCATGATCCCTTCCGCAGGCCGACCGGTCTCACGCAGAATAACATTGGCCGACTTGCGACCGATGCCCGGGAGGGCGGTCAGTCCCTCCATGTCCAGCGGGATCGCGCTATTGGATTTTAGCTGTTGAGCTATTTTTACCAGCCACTCTGCCTTGTGCCCAAAATTGGTCACACCTTTCAGGTAAGGGAACAGATCTTTAGCATCGGCCCCGGACAAGGCCTGCATATCCTTATACGCGCTAAAGAAAGTCGGAGCTATAGCATTGATATGAACATCCGTACTCCGGGCGGATAGGACTACCATCACCAGCAATTGATAAACGTCATGGTATTCCAACGGATGCTTCTGCCCTTTGTACTTCCGTAAAAGGGGGCGCATTGCTGCCGCCCAGTCTTTTTTTGCGGCCATATTATCCTTTTCCGCAAAGTTAGGGAATTGGCCTCGCAGACGGATTCTCTCTGTAGTACTGGATCTTCGACAAAAACATCTCTGCCATCCTCGAAGCCCGCCATTTTGCCTCACTTGCTTTTGTTCCCTCGAAGAGCTCATCCACGGCGCCATGCCACAGCGCGAGCCAGGTGTCGAAATGCTGCTTCTCCAACGGCATCCGGGCATGTGGTGGGAAAGGGCTACCGAAATAGGTATGCTCTTCCATAAGCACGGTCTGCCAGAATCGGTACATCTTATCCAGATGCTCGGGCCACCGGTCCTGTATAGCGCCTATAAAGATGGGACCAATGAGTTTGTCCTTCCGGACCCTTCCATAAAAGGTATCGACCAGCAGGCGAATGTCCTCTATACTACTAATATCCATGCTGCAAAGGTAAGGATCGGCAAGGCATAAAAGACAAAAAAGTCTTTTATTTTGCCCATATCATGCCGTCTGAACTTCAGACTGATGGCTTAACAGAGGGGATACCTATCGGGGAGTACTATATTTTGGTTTAAAAAAACACCAATTTTAGTACTCTGAGTACGAAAATTCGATAAAAAATAAACCAAATTGCCCTGCCCTTAAAACATAGTCGTACTTCCCCGGCCGCCTAATAATCCACCGGCATTCCCTTCGCCTTGCGCCATTCTATGATAGGCTGAAAAGGCCCATATTTATGCTGCGCCACGGAAAAACTATCCGAAAAAGGCCCCCGGTCATAGTCGATAGGCTTCAGCATCGCCTCGGGATATTCAAAAGACTTTGGCCGGGGCCGCTGATGGATCGCATCATTATTGATAAATGCCGCCACATCCAACGCCTGCTCATCCGTAAGAAAAGGCTTTCCTAAAGCCACTTTGTTATACGGCATATTGGCCTTCAGCCACCGCGCCATCTTTATAATACGATGCATACTGGAGCCGGGCTGGTAAGCCTGCATCCCCCACAAAGGAGGATAGACATAGGTCGTCTTCTCTGCATTCAGCTGCCCTGCCCCATCCTTCCCATGACAGCTCGCACAGCTCTCCATAAATATCTTTTCCCCTCTCTCGGGACTCGCCGCCGCCACCGGCAGCCCGACAACCAGGTTCTGCCTCCCTTCGAAATTGCTTCCTTTTTGAACAAAGCCATTGATCCACTTCAGATACGACAATATCGCCACCATCTCCCGGCTGTCCAATGGCAAGGGCCGGCCATTATGCGGATGCATAATGCAATTGTTCACTCTTTCAGCCAGCGTGAGGATCTTCCCCTCCCTCGCCCGGTACTGGGGATAGTTATCATGCGAAGCCAGCAAATTGAAAGAGTAAGGCTTCGTACCGGCATCCTGGTGACAATTCGTACAATTCATCTTATTCCCCAGGTAATGCCCGGCCACTCCATCCGGACCGATATAATACGCTGTATTCAGCAACAGCTGCCTGCCATAGCGGACCTCCTCGCCAAACTTATCTTTTGGGATTTGAGCGGTATCAGGGATCACCATCGCCGTCTTCGGCGCGCCGCCGGCATTCTTAGCTGTGTCCTTCCCTGCAGCACGCTCGCAACCAGGCGCCACCCACCAGGCCATAACCAGGATCATCATCAAAATAATTACTGCTCTCAGCTTCATTTCTTGCGTTTTTATGCGTGACTCAACATCAATCCAGTATATAAGGTCTCACCTGCGCAGCCGGGATAAACTCCACCCGGTAAGGTGGTATTGCGGTATCCAGCGTCCAGATGATCTGCCCCTTTTTATTCACCAGCACGGTGATATGCCGCTTGGAACAACAGCACAGCACCAGCGAGTCATTGATCATATAGGCGCTCCCCATCCGGTCGTTGTATATCTCCGCAGGCAACTTGATATGCCAATCCACGGTAGCAGACCGCGCAGTTGTATCGATCCGGTAGGCAAACACACCCGACTGCTTCCGTTCCACTCCATTGTCAAACAACATCAGGCTGCCGGAGGCATCGATATGCACGGCATGCGATTGAGAAAAGATATCCGTAGCAGGCATATGCAGGGTCCCTCCCTTGCCAAGCTTCCACATGACCCTGCCGCTGTGCGCATCCACCTTCCACACCTGCCCGAGATTATAAAATGACAGCAGGTAATTGCTGTCGGTGTCGAAGCTGAGACTGTTGGCATGCATCCAGTCCTTCTTGTGTTTTAACAGCTCGGGGTCCGCAAATGGATCGCTCACATCAAAAACAGACCATTGCCATACCTTCTTACCATTTCTGTCCAGCACGAGTATCCCGTCGCCATTCACGGTGTCGGCCTTGCCTCCTCCCACCCGGCTCAGGTCCATGATACGGGGGTCTTCATAGATGGTCACCACATTCCCGCTCTTGTTCTTGATCACCTCATGATGAATGGTATACCGCAGATCGCCCTGTCCTTTTTTGAAATGCAGCAGCGTATCTCCTGAGAGATTGATCTCCAGTATCTCGCTGCCATAGCTCGTGGGCTCATCGCTCTTGCCCAATATGGAGATAATAGTCCTGTCCGCGGTGAAATGCGCCACTTTCACACCGGTGCCATCCACCATATGATACCACCGAAGCCGCCCTCGGACGTCGACAATGTACAGTAGCCCCGGCGCCTCCCGTTTGTTCATCAGCATAAAACCCTCTTTGAATGTATCCGGCAACAGTTCGGGCCGGGTACAGCTGTATTTGAACTGATCTTGCAACCACATGGGCAATGCCCTGCTCCGGAATGGGTAGATCTTACTTTCACTTCGCACTCCACCCTTCTCAGTGATCACCCGAAAAGAATAGCCTGTCAGGGGGAGTATATTACCAAGCACAAGGGCATGATACAGTCCGCTATTGGACACCGACGAAACATATTTTTGCGCAGCATTGCTGTCGGGCCAGTACTCCGCAAATACTTTGGCCTCGGCATTGGTAGTGACATCCACCTCGATCTTCAGCTCGTTATTGGCATGCAGACCAATACCTATCTCACGGATCAAACCGCCGCCCCCGGAACAGCCGGAGAGCATGATCCCCAGCGCCGCCACTATCATTATTTTCTTATGCGTCACCATATTTTTCTATCTGTTCGAATTATCCAGGTTCGGGTCCAGGTTGACCTGCCCCTGCGGATACGGGAAATACGTGTTCTTCGGCATCGTAATATTCGAAGGCTGACCGATCCTGTTCAGGTAGGCATTGACGAGGACGTCGTATTTGCCCATCCGTATCAGGTCCGCCCTCCGCTTGCCTTCATAAAAGAACTCCCACCCACGCTCCTGTAAGATCGCATCCCGTAACGTGGATTGATTGTAGTCGGCCAGGTTCAGCTGCTTGGCATGGCTCCTGGCCTTCACCTGGTTGATCAGCCCGATGCCTTCCGCATTCGGACCATTGATCTCATTCAATGCCTCGGCCCTGCTCAGCAGCACATCCGCATAACGGAGGATGTCCACGCTGTGTCCGTCATAATATGTCGTCGAGCCCAATGAATCCGCATACTTCTTCGTAGCCACATCGGCCATATAGCTGAATCCCGGAGGAGGTGCGGCGCCCGGGGTCGGAGCCTGCATATAGATCAGGTTGTCTACGCCCAGATAGTATGGATAAAAGAGTTTCTTCCTGTCATCCGCCGCATCGAAGGAGTTGTAAAAATCCCAGGCAACGGCATAATACTGCCAGCGATTCTGAAGGGCGGGGGTAGGATTGTTTAAAGGACCGAAGTGATTCAACAGCTCCGTCCCATTGGTGTTGGCATCCGCCAGCACGGAAAAGATATTCTCTACACACCATTTGTTAGCCTCCGTAAACAATCCCAAATAGTCGGGGTAAAGATCATACGCCTTCAGATCCATCACCCGCTGGGTATAGGAGAGCACATTCTGCCAGTCCTTGCGCCGCAGATAAAGTTTGGCCAGCAGGGTCAGCGCGGCGCCCTTTGACGCACGTCCTACATCATTGCCTGGATAGATGGCATTGCTTTGGTAGTTCAGAGGTAAGGTCCCGGCGGCATCGTTGAGGTCGCCGATCAGCAAGGTCTCGATATCCGCCACGGACGCAGGCTTTGGCTGACTGACGAACTGTGCGTTGGGAATATCCTTTTCGGTCAGCAGTATGATGGGCCCAAATGCATCCGTAAGATCCATATACGCTACGGCCCGCAGGAATTTCAGCTCTGCGAGGAACTGCTTTTTCTCCGCATCCGTGATGGCGGTCATCGCTGAAATATTGTAAATGGCATTGTTGGCATTGGCGATGAGCTTATAGGCATACTGCCAGTCCTGCCCCAAGAGCCCGTTGGTGGAGTTCCATAAACCCAGGGACAGCTGACCGGGATCACCCCCATAATTACAATGCCCGATATCTGTCGTAAGATCGGTAAGCGCAAAATGCCGTACCGTCCAATAGGTGAAGTTGTCGCCGACCACCGGTCCCTTGAGACGGGCATAGACCGCATTGACGGCGGCAATGGCATCCGACTTCGTCTGGAAGGCGTTGGTATTCGTCAGCGTGCTGTATACTTTTGGCTCCAGGTTCTTGTTACAGCTGTACTGCACAAGGATCGCCGGTAGCAGAAGAAGGGATATGATATACTTGTTCATTGGATGTCTTGTTTTAGTGTATGGATAATTTAATACCCGCTACAAAAGTGCGGTAGGCCGGGAACGAGTTGAAGTCGATGCCGCCCGCCAGGTTCCCAAAAGCATTTGAAGGGTTATTGCTGCCACCTGCCGAAGTATTGACATGCGAGTTCACCTCAGGATCGGTTCCGGTATATTTGGTGATCGTCAGCAGGTTCTGGCCGGATACATAGATCCTCACCCCGTCTATTATCCCCGTCCTGCTCAGCAGCCCCGAAGGCAGATCATAGCTCAGCGACACCATTTTCAACCGCACATAAGTGGCATCTTCGACAAATCGGGAATTAACGTAGCTTCCATACGAGCTGAGAAAATATCCTTCCCGCGGGATGTCCGTGTTCTCATTCTTGCCTGCTACGAATCTGTTCAATATATCAGTGCTGGTAGTAGACTCCAGTACCAACCGGTTCATATTGTAGAGATGATACCCAAAGGCCCCCTGGAAAAATATGTTCAGGCTGAAACCCTTATACTGGAATTCATTCCCCAATCCGGCGATATAGTGCGGGGTAGTATTCCCCAGGTAGGTCCTGTCATCCTGCGTAATGGAGCCGCTCTTGTCCAGGTCGGCATACTTGGGATCGCCGGGTTTTGAAAGGGGCTGCGGCGCATAGGTCTCGCCGGACTTGATAACACCCAGGTATTTGAAACCATAGATAACGCCCAGTTCTTTTCCTGGCTCCAGCCGGGTGAACTCACGGGCGGAAACGACACCGCTGGGATTGGCCGTATTCGTGCTGATAATTTTTACATTGTTCGCCAGCGAAAGACATTTCTGCCGGTTGTACGCAATATTGAAAGACGTATTCCAGGTAAAGTCGCCGTCCTTTACATTGGTCGAGTTGACGGACAGCTCGATCCCCTTATTCTCGATCGAGCCGGCATTGAGGATCTGGCTGCTGAACCCCCACCATTGCCCGATGGGCACGGCCAGCAACAGGTCGGTCGTCTTTTTCCGGTACAGGTCGATCGTTGCGCTCAGTTTGCCACGCAGGAAACCCATGTCGATACCCACATTTGCCTGTGCATTGCTTTCCCATTTCAGGTTATTATTGATCAGGGATACGGGCTCCAGCCCTGGCGAAAGGACCCCTGAACCATTTAACGTGGTGCCGTAAGCACCGAATCGGCTCATGTAGGAATAATCCCCGATCCTGTCGTTACCCGCTACGCCATAGCTCACCCGCAGCTTCAGGTTGGAGAAAGTATTCATGTTCGCGATAAAGGGAAGGTCGGTCATCTTCCATGCCAACGCGCCGGAAGGGAAGGTACCATACCGGTGATTGGGCGCAAACCGCGAAGATCCATCCCTTCTTATCGTGAATGTCGCCAGTATCCGGTCATTGAAAGAATAATTCACCCTTCCAAAATAGGAAGTAAGCTTCGTCTCTATCTTGCTGCTGCCAGGCGTATTAGTCGAGCCCGCTACCTGTGGGATGGAGGCGGCGTTCAGGTTGTAGAACAGATACAGGTCCGTAGAGAACCCCCTGCCGCCAGCGCCCAGCCCTTCCGCTACATCCTTCTGGTTCGAGGTACCGGCCATTACGGTAAGATCATGTGCCCCCTTCTTGAACTTATAGGTAAGATACTGCTCTACCAGCCACCGGAAGGACGAGTTGCTCTGCTCCGACGCCACACCGCTATTGGCCTGCCCATTCACCAGCGTCCGCGGTATATACTGTCCTGCCGTGGTCTGTGAATACTCCGCGCCTCCGCTGATATGATACGTGAGGTCCTTCAGGATATCATAGTCGGCAAACATATTGGCGTTTATCAGCTTATTTTGCGAAACGTTCGTAGGCTCGAGCAAACCCGCCAGCGGATTATCCTTCCCCTGGTATTTATAATAGGTTCCGTCGGCATTGTATACAGGTATGGCGGGAGGTGAAGTGAATACCCCATACAAAGGCGCCGTGATGTCTGCTACATACCGCTGTAAATGGCTGCTGGTAGCAGCGCCATAGAAGTTGGAGCCGATCTTCACCCTGTCGCTGAATCGCTTTTCCGCCCCCATACGCACGGAATATCTTTCCATATCCGTATTCTTCAATACCCCAATCTGCTTCATGTAATTGCCCGACAGATAGAATTTCGAATTCTTGTCGCTGCTGCTGAGCCCGATCTGCCGGTTCAACACGGATGACTGCTGCGTAGCCAGCTTCCACCAATTGGTATTCGCCACCGGGAAGGTGGAGGGGAACACGGGCGACTTGCCATCTTCGGCGGCAATGGCATTCTGCACATCGGCATATTGCTGCCCAGTCACCAGGGATGGTTTATAGGTGAGATATTGATAGCCATTGGAAACATCCGCATCTATCTGCATCCTCCCCGGCCGGCCTTTTTTGGTAGTGATGAGTATTACACCATTACCGCCGCGCGCGCCATAGATAGCCGTGGCAGAGGCATCCTTTAGTATCTCGATGTCTTCGATGTCGTTGGGGTTGATATATTTTCCATTGTCGGTGATAAATCCATCTACCACATAGAGAGGCTCATTGGTGGTATTGATGGAGTTGCCGCCCCGGATGGTGATCGACATGCTGCCGCCGGGTGAAAAGTCCGACTGCTGCACATTCACGCCCGCCGCACGTCCCTGGATGGCCTGCGCGATATTGGCAGTGGTGCCGCCCAGGTTCATATGGTCGCTGTTCACCGAGGCAATGGCCCCGGTAATATCCTTTCGCTTCTGTATGCCATATCCCACAACAACGACCTGCTCCTGCTGCTCTGTCCGGATCTTCAATGTCATGTTGATCTCGCTCTTCCCGCTCACGGGTATTTCCTTCGTCTCCGTACTCACCGAAGAGAACACCAGTATACTTGTCGCGTTGGGGACCTCTATTTTAAAAAGACCATTTACATCCGTGACGGTCCCGACGGATGAATTGCCCTTTACATACACCGATACGCCCGATATAGCATTCCCCGATTCATCGGTGACCTTGCCGTGTACAGGCAGGGTGACAGGCGCCACCGTCTCCACCTCGACATTGCCCTGCCCAAGATCTTTGCGTTTCGGGAAGATGAGGATCGTGTTGTTGTCCTGTCTGAAATCCAGCTGTGTGCCGGTGAGTATCAGTTGCAGGGTGCTGGCCACGGAACGGGTCCCCTTTTCCAACGTGACATTCCCGTATCTCCCCACTTGCTCGAGTACATAAGCCATGCGGAAACCGGAGCTCACCTCTATCCGGTCAAGGGCATGGCGCAACGGCACATTCCTTAATTCCAATGTGATAAGCTTGTCCTCCATCTTCTGAGCGTAGCCTTCACGCGCCGTCAGTAACTGGGTGAACATAAGCAGGATCATCATGGCTACCAGACTCACTTTCATAAAAAATCGCAGATTGAATGCAAGAATTTTTTGCATAAATTGCAGTAGTTTAAAATGATTAGCATATTATTTTGAACCAACCCCTCCCATGCTTTCCAGGGCGAGAGGGGTTTTTCATATACCCTAGATTTATCCGCCACAGCCTTCCCCATCCAGGACCACAGTCTTCTCATCCACCAGGCTATAGCTCGTATTGCTGATAGTACACAACCTGTTCAGCACTCTTTCCAGCGTTTCCGTACCATCAAAGAAGACCTTGATAGTGCATTTTTTCAGGTTGTCCTTTTTGAACCGGATATCCACTCCGTATCTTTTCCCGAGCATTTCCGCCACTTCTTCAAACGACTGTCCGTCGAATGCCATCTCCCGCTTCGTCCAGTCTGTTACCAGGCTGGCGGCATTCACGCTGTCCCTCGATACGGCTAAAGAGACGGGTTGGTATTTTACCTGCTGGTTGGAGGTCAGCACAGCGAGGAGTTTCTGGTTGTCTTCCACCTTTACCTTTCCGGTGGTCACCGAGACGACAACTTCCTTATCATTGGGCAACGCACGGATATTGAATGCGGTACCTAAAACTGTAGTCCGTATCCTGCCGGTGTGTATGACAAATGGTTTTGAACCATCTTCCGCTACATCGAAATAGGCTTCTCCGGACAGGCTCACTTCCCGGACGTTGCCCGTAAATTGTTTTGGATAATCCAGTCGGCTGCCCGTCTGCAATACCACGTGGGTGCCGTCCGGGAGTGTGAAGTGACGGATAAAATCGGTAGGCTTCTCCGCCGTCTGATGCGTTGCAGGATGTACCATGGCAACAGCAGGCTGCTCGCTCCTGTGCCTTGTCGCCCGCCATATAAAGACGCTCCCTGCAATGACTACCACCGCGGCAGCTACCCGCCACCATTTGATCATATGCACGGTCCGGGCGCTTACTCCGGCACACATCTCCGCGTTGATCCTGTCATATATCCTGCTCCGCAATTCCTCCTCTGTCTCATTGCCCGGCCATTCAATGCTGTTCGGTGACTGTTCATTGTACCAGCTTTCGAAAAGGGCGCGTTCTTCCTCGGATAAGGTCCCTTTCATCCATTTTTCCGATAGCTCTTTTATTTTTTCTTTCGAAATACCTTGGTTCATAGAAAAAGTATCTGGTCCTCTTATATAGCGGGTAAAAAAAGGATCATCCCCTAGTCGGTGTAAAACTTTTTTTGGGGGGCTAAAACAGACTTGTCAACTGGCGCAGGGATGCGCTCAAAGCCTTCAGTGCCCTATTCATGTGAGCTTCAACTGTTTTGGGGGAAATGTCGAGGGAAGTTGCGATCTGCTTGCCGGAAAGCCCTTCTTCCCGGCTCAGGCGGAATACAAGCCGGCATTTTTCGGGGAGCGCGGCTACAGTCTTTTCAATGTCTTCCAGGAGCTGCTCGTACTCGAGCCATTCCACAGTGCCGTTGTCTTCTGCCTGCTGCAATGACACAAGCCGCTGTTTCAAAAGGCTTTCCTTTCTCCGCCGGGCAAAGGATGCGATGATCTCGTATTTGAGCATGGCTGCGAGATAGGTGGACAGCGCGCACCGGACCTGGAGCGTATTCCGCCGGCGCCAGAGATTGACAAATACGGTTTGAACGATCTCCTCCGCCTCCTCCTGCGACCCTGTTCTTATCAGCGCCTGCACCAGCAACTTCTTCCAGTAGCGATCGTACAAAACACGAAAGGATCGTTCGTCATTCTGGCAAATCAGCAGCAGCAAATGCTCATCATTGTATGATTGCAATATCTTCTCCACAGCAGTTATACATTGAAATTACTCAACACATAACCGGAAAACGCACGCAAACGTTTGCGTCATTTTTTGCACCAGGTTCACCCGACCTCCACATGCACTGTCTGCAAATGTTCGACTGTCAACCTCTTGTCGAGAACTACCAGCAGTTCATTGGATCGTTGATCCAAACGGGCATTCACCACCTGTTCCCCCAACTTCACCCGGACATATGTTGCCTTATGCGCGACCTCAAAGGACATCGTTCTTATTTCCAGCCTGCCATAACGCACCCGGAAAGATGCCCTAAAGCTGTTGTTGCCATGCTGCTGTGCATATGTCCCCCAACCTTCCGCGCACGTAAAGGGGGCCTTGAAATTTTCCGCTCCCAGTTTCGGCGCCATCCGGATATATCCCCGGGGACCGTGGTATTCGAAACCGCAGGCAGTAATAAACGTGCCATAGCTCGCCAGCGCCCGCCCATAGTGATCGCTGCATTCTATTTCGTTGAATGGGTTTCGCTTCGAAGCATGGTATCTGTCATGTATCGCGCGTGTCAGCGTCATCGCCTCCTCCACCATCCCCTCGGCCATCATATGGGAAGCAACCTGGTGCTCGAAACCGCTCATACATTCATGAAAATATCCCATCTGCCAGGTGACGCCGTCGCCATAGGGTTTTTCTTCATGGGCCGGGTTCGTATTCATGACCATGCCTCCCTCTCCGGGCAGGGCATAGGGTCGCCAACCCGTATGAGTGTTGATATAAGGGCCAACATCCACCATGAAATTGTGTTTCCACAACGCCCTCAATGCCGACATCGTCTTGTCTTTGTCCAATATCCGCCCCAGTCCCACCTGGAAAGCCCAGCTCTGCCCTAAGACCTGGTCGATATGACAGGTGTTGTATGATCCTACGTTCGCTCTGCCCTTGATCGCATCCGGCCGATGGATAAAATATTCTCCATTGAACAATTGCTGCTCCATATTGGCCCTTCCCTTTTGTACATACGCCTCGCAGACGGCAGCAAAGGCCGTATCACCCATTTCTTCCGCCATCCGCTGGCCCGCCCGAACCGCTGCGATGCACAGACCAACTATCCACGCTATCTCACCATCCCATACTGCATCGAGCGTATTCTCCAGCGGAGTATCTTCCATACCATCTCCATTCCTGTCTTTGGCGATGACAAACTGTACGGCCCTCTTTGCCTTCTCCCAGTTCCTTTTGAGGAAATCATCGTCCCTGCTCATCTGGTGTTCCCGGTAAAATCCAAGGATGCGCCCCGCCTGACCATCGATGGCGGGCCTTTTATCATATTCTCCCCTGAACCAGATACCTCCATCTTCCTGTAGCGAAATGCCGAGATCGACCCGCTCCCGGTTGTCTCTCTCCATAGACGGGAATATCCTGCCGGTGGCCTGCGCATATTGCCACACATGCGTGCAATTACCCTCACAAGCGCCCACTCCTTCCCATGCCCAGCGTCTGCCGGACTTGAATCGGTGCGAGGTCGTCGTCGCCAGCGTAGAGATATTCAGGAATGTCCTCTCCAGGAACCAATACGGCAGACTGCTGTCATACCATACTTCCCGCCATAGTAGTGTATTATACTCGAGGTCCTTAAAATGGTCCACAACATATTGCGCTACATCCCGCGCTTGCCCGAACCTGTTTGCATACCAACGCCCCCTGTCCTCGGCAGGCAGCACCTTGCCATCCCCAATCACAAGGTTCGGCGTATGCCAGCTGATGATAAAATGAGACGCCATTTCTCCTGCCACAGCGATCGATCCCCGGGAACACACGCTTCCGGTCAGTCGTTGCAGAATAGATGCGGATGCACTCGCGGAGCCATTTTCGAAAATATTTTCCCACCCCCTTCCAGATGCCCGACAGATCGCCCCCTCATCCAGGGCAGCCAGGCACATCGTGCCAAAGTCGAATTTATCCGCGATCTTCACCTTTGCATATAACATATCCTCCACCGTCATATGAACACCGCTGCACCTGTCCTCCCGGAATGAGCTGTTCCTGTGCAGCTGACTGCCCGGTCGCGCTGAATACAAGGCAGTCTTATTCTCCAGCCATCCGGCCACTTCGGCATGCACTACATCATGTCCCTTGTTCCGCAACAGGATACTGAATACCGTAGCCGGCAATCCGGAATTTTCCTCATCCAGCGGAATGAAAGGGCTATATGCTTTCATCTCCACCTCGACAGGGAGCTCATGATCCGTATACCTTATCGTAGCCACGGGATAGGTCGCTTCAAAACTAACCTCATCCCAATCCGACTGCTGCAACCTGCGGACGATCTCCTTTCCCCGATAGCGCAAACGCACCGCAAATCCCTGATCCACCGGCATCAGTTCTTCCGCCCGCGCCGGAGCGACATAGGCGGAGCCATCCCGCGACCGTATTTTCCTCTTTTCTCCCTGCACCTCCCTGCCCCAGTCGATGTCCAACGGGTTGACCCCTTCCTGGTTCAGGTTGAAGATGTCCCATAACCACAATCGCCCATCACCACCCAGGTAAAGCGTGCCGGTATGTATGCCGCCCACCGGCATTCCGATATGGTCCAGCTCCTTCTTCGATTTGTAATACGTGGTGGCATGTCCCCGTTGGAACAGCGGCGGTCTTGGTCGTAGGGGATCGGTCCCTGCAGCATTCCCATCAGGTGCATAGAATGAAAGGGCGGCCATCCCCGAAACTTTTATAAAATTTCTTCTTTTCATATCTTATTCAACGATCACCTCGTCGGCAAATATCCACGAGTTCTGCCCTTCGCCGGGATGCCCCTTGGGACAGGGACCCGCATTCCTGGCCGTCACCCGCACATACCTCGCCTGCTGTTTCGGGATGGTAATAATAAAATCCTTGATGACAGCATCCCGCAGATCCATCGGTACGTTGTTATCCGCAACTCCCGCTTCCCTGAAATGCACTCCGTCATCCGACAGCTCGAATCGTACCTGGGAAGGTAAAAATATCCACTGTCCCCAGTTTTGTATACATCCCAGCGACAACGTGCCGATCTCCATGGATGATCCCAGGTCGATGGTCGCCACCAGGTCCTCTCCGCTGAAGGCATGCCACCCGCGACCAATTTCAGTAGTGCCTCTGATCCCATCGGTCAGCGTATTGGGGCCATCGGCGGGATAATAGCGACTGTTTGGATGCAAATATACCACCTCCCTGCCCGTAGCCTTATTCAGGGTAAAGGACTGCTCCGCCGGCGTCAGGTTCATTACCTTCCCCTGCAAGGTCATCACTGCCTTGACCCGCATGGTGCCCGTCACAGCTATAGGATGCTCATAACGCAATGAGCTGACACCCGGCATGCTCCCGTCTACGGAATAATAGATAACCCCGTCGGGATTTTCCGTCGCCATCCCGACAAACAGCTTTCCATCCTTCACCAGCGGCTTGATCTCCACTTTATAATTCCCATTGCAATAGTGCAGCCCGCGCTCTTCGAACCCGCGCAGGTGCGGCTGCAGACGGATATTGAAATCCTGCCAGTTCCTGCGATCCACCGGGGACCACAACACTTCCGACAAAGCCAGTATCCTCGGCAGGATCATATATTCGGCATGCTCCCAGGTGCTGATGTATTCCGTCCACAAGTTCGCCTGGGAACCCAGTACATGTAACGCCTGGCTTGCATCCAATGCCTGCGGAACGGGCTCATAGTCGTATACCCGCTTCAGCGTATTGAACCCTCCAATAGCCAGCGGCTCCGTGGCGGGGTCACCCTGGTAATGATCGAAATAACAAGGGTCGCCGGGTGTCATCACCACATCATGACCCATCTTCGCCGCCTGTATGCCGCCATCTTCGCCCCGCCAGCTCATGACAGTGGCGGAAGGCGCCAGTCCTCCCTCCAGGATCTCATCCCAGCCGATCATCCTCCGGTGGTGTATCAGAAGGAACTTCTCCATACGCTTCATAAAATAGCTCTGCAGCTCTTCCACAGTTTTCAATCCTTCCTGGTTCATCCTTCGCTGACATTTGTCACAGGTCTTCCAATCCGTCTTGTCCACCTCATCGCCGCCAAGATGTATATAGGTGGACGGAAATAGCTGCATCACCTCCGTGAGCACATCCTGTAAAAAGACAAAGCTGCTGTCATTGCCCGGACAGTAGTTGCTTTCTACATGTGTAGCCAAAAAATCGCCCTTGTTCCCGAAATGGTCACGCGGGTGACAGCTCAGCTGCGGATAGGCCGCCATGGCTATTTCCGAATGCCCAGGCATCTCTATCTCGGGCACGATGGTAATATTCCTGGCCGCGGCATAGGCTACGATATCCTTTACCTGCTCCTGCGTATAATATCCTCCATAGGTGGCCCTGCTCTTGTCGGCATTGAACATTACTTCACCCCAGTTCCAGGGTTTATCACGATCGTCCACCCGCCAGGCGGCCAGTGAAGTGAGTTTGGGATATTTCTTTATTTCCAGGCGCCAGCCTGCCCCATCCACCAAATGCCAGTGAAAGACATTCATCTTGTAGGATGCCAGCACGTCGATAAATTCCTTTACCATGTCGGGACTGAAGAAATGCCGGCTTACATCCAGCATCATGCCTCTCCAGGGGCACCGGGGCCGATCCATTACCTCCATGCAGGGGATGGCGGGTGGCTGATTCGTCCGGATAAAAGGCAGGGTCTGCAGCAGGGTCTCGACTCCATAAAACAGACCTTTTACACTGCCCGCGCTGACACGCACCAGCGTGGTGGTCGCCGCGATCCTGTACCCTTCGTCCCCCAGGCCCGTAGTGTCACCCAGCACAAACTCGATATGCCTGCCAGGCGCCGGGGCCTTCCGTACAGGCAGACGAATGCCCGACAACCGGGTCACCTGCTCCCTGAAAAAATTCACTACCCGGTCCGCCTTGCCGGCGTCGCCGGCGCGGTCGCCATTGCCTCCGCCGGATACCGTGATGGAAGTCCCCGCATCTATCCGGAACTCTCCGGGCCTCCTTTCCGCCTGGATTGGCTGCGGTAGGATGTGTAAGGGGGATTGCGCGCTCGATATGGCGCATGTAAAAGAGATAGCGATTGTAAATAATTGTTTCAGCATCATGTAAGTAATAGATCAGCGGACAAATTACCATATCCTTTTCGCTGATACTTACGCAAACGTTTGCCCTAATGTCTGTATTTTTGGAAGACCCCCCTACTTCCATCACTCGACACCCATAAAAAATTAAACCATGACACCATCTCAAAAATTCCTGAAGAGGTTGGGTTTAAAGGACCCGGAGGCGGTACAGCCCAGTCGCCGCTCTTTTTTAAAAAGGTCTCTATTGGGCGGTGTTGCCCTCGGCGGCGCCAGCCTCCTCTCTCCCATCGAGGACGTCATCGCGCAAAGCACGCAAAAGGTCAACCGCTACTCCAGTCCATCGGACCTGAAGATCACCGACATGCGGTACTGTATCATCCAGAATGTGGGCCGCACCCCCATCATACGTATCGATACCAACCAGGGGATCTATGGTCTCGGCGAGGTACGCGACGGCGCCGACGAAAGATATGCCCTCATGCTAAAGAGCCGTATACTGGGACAAAATCCCTGTAATGTGGAAATGCTGTTCAAGACCATCCGTCAGTTCGGTGGTCCCGCTCGTCAGGGCGGTGGTGTATGTGCCGTGGAGATGGCGCTATGGGACCTGGCCGGCAAAGCCTATAATATTCCCGTATGGCAATTGCTGGGTGGCCGGTACCGCGATAAGGTGCGGCTCTATGCCGACACTCCCGAGGCGCCCACCTTCGACGAGTTCAAGGCGAAGATCAAACACCGGCTGGAAGTACAGGGCATGACCTGGCTGAAAATGGATATCTCCATCGGCGAGGTCAAGGACAAGGAAGGCGCGCTGGTGAACAGTAAGTTTTGGGGCAGTAACCTTGCGCAATGGAATGGCGGATATATGGACTATGCCAATACCCAACACCCTTTCACCGCCATCCAGATCACCGAAAAAGGACTGGACGGCATGGCGCAGATCGTCAGCGATGTACGTTCCGCGATAGGATATGAGATACCACTTTCCAGCGATCACTATGGCCATTTCGATCTCAACAATGCTATTCGCTGGGGCAAAAAGGTAGAACCTTATCGCCTGGCCTGGCTGGAGGATATGGTGCCCTGGCAGTACACCGAGATGTACAAGAAAATATCCGATGCACTGGAAACACCCGTGCTGACGGGAGAAGATATTTATCTCCTCAATGGATTCAAACCCCTGATCGATGCAGGCGCGGTCGATATCATACACCCCGACCTGGCCACGGCGGGAGGCATTCTCGAAACCAAACGTATCGGAGACTATGCGGAAGAAAAAGGTATCGCCATGGCCATGCACTTTGCCGGCAGTCCGGTCTCTTTTATGGCCAACGTGCATTGCGCCGCTGCCACCCAGAACTTTTTGGCGCTGGAACATCATTCGCTGGACAATCCCTGGTGGGACAGTATCGTGAAGACCACGGACGGGCGCAAGCTGTTTGAAAAAGGGTACGCCAATGTTCCACTCACCGCACCGGGACTAGGCATCGAGCTGGTGGAAGAGGAGATCAAAAAACATTTGCTGCCCACCGATAAAAGCTACTTCGCGCCGACAAATGATTGGAACGATGTGCGATCGCATGACAGGCCGTGGAGTTGATCACCTTTGAGAGAAGATCTTTTAACCCTCTCTCAGTTGGAATGATCGTACATTTGGGCCTATGATTCGCATTGCCTCCCTCCTCATCGCCGCCATCCTGATCATCGCCCGGCCCATCGACGGCGCCGGGAACCACGATAAAAAACGCCCTACCAAAGCTCCGGCCATAACGGACAGGCTTCACCCCCTGGACAGCATATCACTCGGAGGCTATGTGGGCAGCAAGCTGGACGCATCCTATGAACACCGGATACTCGCGCAAGATGCGGGCAGATTGGTAGAGCCGTTCCGTCATCGTACGGAGTCTTCGTGCTGGCAAAGTGAATTTTGGGGCAAATGGTTTACCTCCGCCGTATTGGCCTATCGCTACAGACCGGAACCCCGGCTGCGCCGGCTCCTGGACTCCAGCGTCACCGATCTCATCGCAACCCAGACGACAGATGGCTATATTGGAAATTATAAAGAAGACAGAAGGCTCGAACAATGGGACATCTGGGGAAGGAAATATTGCATGCTGGGTCTGCTGGCCTGGTACGATGTCACCCACGATAAAAAATACCTGCAGGCAGCTTCCCGGCTGGCAGACAATCTCATTACCGAGCTCGCCGGGAAAAAAGCGGTCCTTGTAAAAAAAGGTAATCACCGGGGAATGGCAGCCTCTTCCGTACTCGAACCTATCGTGCTCCTCTATACGCGTACAAAAGATACCCGCTATCTGGACTTTGCGAAAAACATCGTACGCCAATGGGAATCTCCCGACGGCCCCAAACTTGTCTCCCTTTCTTCCGTAGATGTGGACAAACGCTTCCCCAAACCAAAAAGCTGGTTTGGATGGGAGCAGGGTGCAAAGGCCTATGAGATGATGTCCTGTTACGAAGGCCTGCTGGAACTGTACAGGGTTACGGACAATCCCGACTACCTGCACGCAGTGGAAGCTACCTGGGAACATATACTGAAAAATGAGATCAATATCACAGGTTCAGGTTCGGCCGTAGAATGCTGGTTCCATGGCGTCGATAAGCAGGCTTTTCCGGTGAGCCATTACCAGGAGACATGCGTGACAGCCACCTGGATCAAGCTGAATCAGCAGCTGCTGCGATTGACCGGCGATCCTAAATACGCCGACGCCATCGAAACCTCTTTCTATAACGCCCTCCTCGGCTCCATGAGCGAAGACGGGTCCACCTGGTCGAAATATACGCCGCTGCTGGGACTCCGACAGATAGGAGGGGAACAATGCGGCATGGGGATCAATTGCTGTATCGCCAGCGGACCGAGAGGATTATTTACCATCCCCTTCACCTCCATCATGCGCAGCAGGGAAGGTTTCCAGGTCAACTTCTTTATTCCCGGCAGCTACAGCTCCCGTACTCCGTCGGACCAAAACATGACGCTCACCCAAGTCACCGACTACCCGTCCGGCAGCACCACCTCCATCCGCCTGGACATGGCCCGCAGCGAAGAATTTACCATCAGCGTCAGGATACCCGCATGGAGCAGCCGCGCACAGCTCACAGTCAACGGCCAGCCCGTCGATGGCCTGATACCGGGTACACTGGCATCCATCCATCGGAAATGGTCAGCGGGAGATGAGATCGTACTGGTGAACGATATGCGGGGACGCATCATTACGCTCGGAAGCAGCCCTTCCTGGAAAGCCATCATGAGGGGACCGGTGGTGCTGGCCCGAGACCAGCGGCTGGGAGGCCCCAATGTGGATGATGTCATAACACCCGTCGCAGACACGGGCGGATATTTCCAGCTCGAGCCGGTGAACAATAAGGATAAAGATATGTGGATGATTTTTAAAGGAACTTTCCAGCGCGATTCGGAAAATGCGGGCGAGACTGCCAAAGGGCCGATATGGCTTTGCGACTATGCATCCGCGGGCAAGACCTATGACGATAAGTCCTGGTTCCGTGTCTGGTTCGACCAGTATCTCGATCCGGCCAAATAGATATGAGTGCTGGTAGATATCAAAAGTAAAACAGGCCACAAGGGCCTGTTTACGCTGCTTGACCGAACTCCAACTATCAATTATATCCAGGGTTCTGCTTAAGAACACCATTACTTCTCTTTATTTCCGAAGTCGGGATAGGGAATAAATAATAGTAATCGCCTACCCAGGGTTGTCTGACCTCCGCATTGGCAATCACACCGTAAGTATAAGACAGTTTCCCCAATGTATTGATATCTCCGGGAGGCACACCCGTCCAATCCATCGTTACACCTGTTAAACCGCGAATAGCGATATCGACATTTCCCGGTGCAGCTTTCCAGCGCATAAGGTCGAAAAACCGGTGGTCTTCCAGATGCAGCTCGATAGCCCTTTCATTTCTGTAGTCCCTTACCAGGTCGGCGCCGCTGGTGGTGATAGGCGGCATATTCACAGAAGGCCTGGCCCTTACCTTATTGATATAGTCTCTTGCAACTTGCTCATTGCCCAGGGCAATCTCTATCTCAGCGTAGTTCAAATAGAACTCGGCTATTCTTAAAAAGACGATGGCCTGGTTATAGTTGTAATCAAAGCTGGCCCTCGGACCGGTAAAATCCAACAGCTTCATGAAAGTATACCCCGTCTGCACTCTCCAATGGAAAGGCGTTAATCCTTTCACCCAATAAGATTTGGAATCGCGGCCAAAATTGAAAAGAGCCTGCCCGTTCTTGGGGTCGACAGTATTCGGATTGGTGCCGGGCGGCGGGGTACCGTCTTCCCAGTATTCATATGTCCTGGTAGTGCTTTTTGCGCCATCATTAATGGTGAATGGGCCTGCTCCCGGATAAATAATAAAGCTTTTGTAACGAGGGTCCCGGTTGACATTGGGGTTCTGCGGATCGTATCCCGATGCGGGATTTACCGTTACGCCATCAGCCAGGTAAGGATATTGTCCGTTGGTCATCTCGAACATATTTATAAAGGTCTGTGTCGGCACGATGCGTTGACGGGCATCAAAACCGCATGGCCAGTAGTCATAGTTAAAGCCCCAGTCGGGTATCCTGTTGCCCGGTGTATAGCTTTTACCGAGAATGATCTCATCCGCCTTCACCGGTCTTGTAAACAGGTCATCATGCGTCGGATGCAAGGTGAACCCAAGGTCGATAACAGCCTTGGTAGCGGCTTCGGCAGCCTGCCATTTCGATAGATCATTCGTCGGGTTATTCAGCGGGCTGGCCGCATACAGCAGCACTCTTGCTTTTAGGGCCATGGCCGCAGCCGCAGTGATCTTGCCGGTGGCCGGAGTCACGCTTTGCAACAGACCGGTGGCCTGGGACAATTCATCCAACACAAACGTTTCACATTCAGCATAGGTATTCCTGGCAACGTTAAAGCTGGAATCGTTCAATTGAAAGCTTTTGGTAATAATGGGTACGCCGCCATAATGCCGCATCAGGTCAAAATACATCCATGCCCGCAGAAAGTGCATTTCTCCTTTCATGGGGTTCAAAACACTGGTGTCGATAGTGGAGCTTTTTACCTGTTCGAAAAAAACATTGGCTTTTCTGATATAGCCGTACTCATCACTCCATACATTGGTGAGGTCGGTGATATTGTCCCCCGTAATGATACCGTCGATCCATTCGCGGATACCGCCGGCCCGGTCATGCGTTTCGGGCTGGTCAACGGCGACATCTGTCAGGGCCTCATATCCGCCGGTGCCTGGATTCCAGATAGGCCGCATACCATTATAGACATTATATACATAATCCTGAAGGAATGACGGGTCTGAAAATACGGCCGCATCGGTAAGTGTATCCAGGGGCTTTTTATCCAGCAGATCCCGGTTGCAAGACACCGCAATAGCCGTAACGCCCGCCAATAACAGGATACAAATCTTCCCCCTGTGCTTATTAAAATATTTTAATGATTTCATCGTGTTATGTTTTAGAAAGTGAGATTTGCCCCAAGGCTGAATGTTTTCATATTCGGATAGACGCCGCCATTCCCTGCAAGAAATTCAGGATCGCCCGCGCCATATTTTTTAAGGGAGTTAAACAACATGAATACATTGTCTCCGGAAAAATAGACCCTTAACGCTGAAATTTTCACCCTGGACAAAAGGCTCTTCGGCAATGTATAGCCCAGCTCCACATTTTTCAGGCGCATCCAGGTCGAGTTGTGATAATAAAAATCGCTGTTCGATCCTGCTAAACCCACCGGCTGTATCATCGGCAGAATGGCATTTGTGTTCTGTAATGAAAATGTATTCTGCGCTACATATTCCAATCCATTGCCACCGGCTCCTGAATTGAAGCCGTTGTCCAACCGGAATTTGCCCCCTGTCTGTCCCTGTAATAAAATGGCCAGGTCAAAATCCTGATAATCCAGCCCCAATGTCAACCCAAACTGCGCCTTCGGGAAGGGGGTGGCGTCATACCTGTATGTGTCATTGGAATTGATGGTACCACTATGGCTAAGGTTGGCAAAGATGAGATCGCCTACATGCGCGCCAGGATAGCTGGGGTACTTTGCAAGATCGGCCGCCGTTCTGTAGATCCCGATTGCCTTGTACACCAGGATGGAATTAAGAGGCCGGCCTTCCAGTTTCTGATAAGGTTCTGCCTGGGGAGTCTCGTCAAAGAAAATGATCTTGTTCTTCACATAAGAGAAATTGGCCCCTGCCCTGAACCCAACGCGGCCAAAATTTTGCCGGTAGCCCACCTGAAGCTCGAAACCCTGGCTGTTCATTTTTCCGATGTTCTCATCGGGGAGCACCAGTCCGGTATAGGCGGGAATGGAGGCATTTCTTTGTCCCAGGATCTTCGACGTCTTGGACTGGAACAGATCAAGCTCGAACGTGAGCCGGTTGTTTAAAAAGCCGGTTTCAAGACCCAGATCGGTTTTTTCACTTACCTCCCAGGTAATATTGGGATTGGGAGTAGAAGTGGCGGAAATACCTCTGAATTCGTTGCCATTCACCACCCATCCGTTGGCATAACCATAACCGCCCAGGTATTGGAAGGGCGCTACCCTGTCGTTACCCAGCCGGCCCCACGAAGCCCTGAGCTTCAGATTGCTGAAGATATTTTCTGGTATAAAGGATTCTCTGCTCATCACCCAACCCGCGGACACCTGGGGGAAAAAGCCAAAGCGGGTAGCCTGGGGGAAAATAGGAGAGCCGTCATACCGGGCGCTAAAGCCCAATAAATACTTGTTCTTAAATTCATAGTTGACACGGCCAAAATAATTTCTCCGTGCGTCTTCGGAAGCGCGTCCGCCATTATTCCAGTTCGCACGGTCGGGGCTGCCAGCAGAAAGCTGGTCGATCAATGCCGACTCATAGCCAAGCCTGGAAGCGAAGAGAGAGTCGAATCTATACTCCATCTGCTCATACGCTATGAAGGCCGAGATCTTATGATCGCCGAATACATTGTCATAAGAAAGTTTGATATTTTCAGTGGTCCTTGTGCTTTGGTAATAGCTCTCCCCAAGGCCTATATCCTCGACGGATCGGGATTTGAACTTGATAACCTTGCCGGGGTTGTTGGGGTCGCGTGCATAATAGAACCAGGTGTAATTGAAATATTTATCAAAATCAGTGGTCTTGATATACGAACCATATCCATCTAATGCAAGGCCCTTTATAAACGGCAATACATATTTAAAGCGAAGCGTCCCGCTGGCGTAATCGAATTTGTATTGCTGATAGCCGGGGCTGAGCAGGCGGGCGGCAGGATTTAACTGCGACCAACCCTCGCCGGGATAGCGATAGTCGCCATAGATATAAGCCTCTTGCAACGGGCTGGTATTGGCAAAGTACGATATCCCCCCGCCGGCGCCGCCCTGTGGCGTTTCGGTATTCTTCTGCCGGTAAGCGACATCCACGCCAACGTCGAAGTTATGGGCGACATTGATATCTATATTGCTCCTGAGGTTGTATTGATGGACTTTTGTTTTGTCATCGCCGCGAAGAATGCTTCCCTGCGTCGCGGTGCCAAGCGAAACAAAATAGCGAACCCTGTCGCTACCGCCCCTCATGGTAAGAGATTGCCTCGATTGCCTGGCCGGCGGGTCCACCAAGGCATTATACCAATTCTCAGGCCGTCTGGTGCCTGTTTTGAATGCGTCGATTACCGCATCGGGAAAATCATGTGAAGTGCTATCCAGGTCCCTTCTTTGATTGAGGACATTCATATACTCGAAGACATTCGCGGATTTTACCTTCATCGTCGGAGAAAGCCATGACTGCGTAGTCGTAAAATCAAAGCTGGGTTTGCCGGATTTGCCCCGCTTGGTCGTTACAAGAATAACGCCGCCGGCAGATTGAGCCCCATATACCGCGGCCGATGCATCTTTTAACACCGAGATAGACTCGATATCATTGGGATCGATACGGTTCAGCCCGTCCGGGTCTGCATTGGCAATTCCATCGATGACAATCAGCGCAGAACTGTTACGGTAGGTGTTGGGACCCCTCACCAGTATCTCGGCATCGTCAAAACCGGGAACTGAGCTGCGTTGATTGATGAATAAGCCGGCCAGCCTGCCCGATAGCGAGTTGGACAGGGAAATGGCATTGGATTTCTTCACATCCGAACCCGACACCTGCACCACTGCATTGGTCAATGACTTTTTCTTCTGTGTTCCATAGCCCACTACCACCACATCTTCCATGTTCTTCGAAAGAAGCTCCATTTTCACATCGACGATGGAAAGAACGCCAACCCTGGCCTCTTTTTCCAGGTAGCCTACATGGGAAAATACCAGTATGCTGCCCGTTCCTTTCACATTGATCGAAAACCTCCCATCAACGTCAGAAACTACCGCATTGCCGGTGCCTTTTTCCTTCACGGTTACATCCGACAGGCCGGCTCCTTTGTCATCCGTGACCTGGCCTTTAATAATTTTGTCGGCAACTCCTTTGAACTCTCCCGCCCCAGGAGAGCCCATGATCTTATTGTCCGGGGAATTGCTGTCGTGCGCCCATAGCGCGGAACATAAAAAACTTTGCAGGACCATCCAGCAAAGCAAGTACCTGGAATACACCCAAATACCTGGCAGCAGTCGTTTGGCGTTCATAATGGCAGTTTGGTTTATTGTGTTTAAATGTTAGCCGACATTTTACCGGATAAAAACTATATTTGTACATATGTCCATATGTATGGACATATCAAATGTAGAGAAAAAAATATGTCCTCAAAAAATATTTTTAAGATTTTGTACGATTCCTTGCCAAACCCAGATTTTATGCAACCCCGTTTTTACGTTGTCCTCCTATTGTTTCTGTGGTCCATCATAGCTTCCTGCCATGGGCATGATCCGCTATTCAGAGAGGTTTCCTCCAAACATTCAGGGATCGTCTTTAATAATAAGATCGTAGAAACGGATTCGATGAACCCCATCGATGTCACCAATATGTACAATGGCGGGGGTGTGGGCATCGGCGATTTCAATAACGACGGCTTGCAGGATATTTTTCTGGCGGGTAATATGGTGTCATCCAGGCTGTACCTGAACAAAGGGGGATTGAAGTTCGAGGACATAACGGACGCTTCCGGAACAAATACCAATGGCAGATGGTGCAAGGGCGTATCCGTAGTGGATATCAACAACGATGGTTGGATGGATATATATGTTTGCGTTTCTATGGACAAAGATCCGGCAAGGCGGAGAAACCTGCTGTACATTAACCAGGGTTTGAATAAAGACAAGGTCCCTGTCTTTAAAGAAGAAGCCGCCGCCTATGGCCTCAACGACCCCCTCTATTCCACCATGGCAAATTTCTTCGACTATGACAACGACGGCGATCTCGACGTTTATATCGCCGTAAACGAAATACCACAGGATGTAAACCCATCGGTATTCAGACCGAAAATCACCGATGGCTCCTTCCCCAGTACGGGCCGGCTTTACAGGAACGACTGGGACAGCTCATTACACCATCCGAAGTTTACGGATGTCACCAAACAGGCAGGCGTTACGATCGAAGGATATGCCCACGGGGTGACCGTCGCCGATATTAACCAGGACGGATGGAAAGATATTTTCGTATCCAATGACTTTATCGCCAACGATCTTTTATACATCAATAATCACGATGGGACATTTACGGATCGGTCGGCATCTTATTTTAAGCATACCTCCGCCAATGGCATGGGGCAGGATATCATCGACATAAACAATGACGGCTTGTCCGATATTATCGAAATGGACATGAACCCGGAAGATAACTACCGGAAAAAAACGATGCTGGGATCATCCAGCTACCGGACCTACCAGCTCAACGATTTTTTTAACTATCAGCATCAATATGTACGAAATACCCTGCAATTGAATATGGGGCCAAGGATCAACGGCAATGATTCTATCGGCGAGCCGGTGTTTGGCGACATCGGTCTTTTTGCCGGCGTGGCGGAAACGGACTGGAGCTGGACGCCGCTTGTGGCTGATTTTAACAATGACGGCCTTAGGGACTTGATAGCGACCAACGGTTTTCCTAAAGATATTACCGACCGGGATTTTCTTGCCTATCGCCGGGAAGCCACTCCCGCAACGTCACAGAAAAGGACACTGGCGCAGATCCCGGAAGTAAAATTGCACAATTATGCTTTTCAAAATAATGGCAATGGCAGGTTTTCCGATGTATCGGCTGAATGGGGATTGACGCAACCGACTTTCTCGAATGGCGCAGCTTATGTCGACCTCGATAATGACGGCGACCTGGATATGATCGTCAATAATGTCAACGACGAGGCTTCGGTTTATGAAAACACTTCGAGGGACCAGGGGGCCGGCGTTCATCATTATTTATCCGTACAACTGACAGGGGACGTCGCAAATATCAACGGGATAGGCGCCTGGGTCGAGCTTCACTATCACGGCAATTTACAGGTTTATGAACAAACGCCGTATAGGGGCTACTTGTCCACCATACAGCTTAACCCGCATTTTGGCCTGGATACGGTCTCCGTTATCGATTCGCTTATCGTAAAATGGCCCGATGGGAATATGCAGGTGATCACCGGTGTAGCAGCCAACCAAACGATCAAAGTAAATAAAAAGGACGCTACTATTCGCTTCGAATGGCAAAAACCACTGCAGGCAAACGCCAGCTTGTTTAAGGATATCACCGCCGCCACCGGAATAAACTACAGGCATTCCCAACAGGATTATATTGATTTCAACATCCAGAAAATATTGCCGCATAAGTTTTCGGAATACGGGCCAGCCCTGGCCACCGGTGATCTGAATGGCGATGGATTGGATGATGTGGTGCTCGGCGGAAATTCTTCGTTCCCGGCAATGGCCCTGTTCCAACAGCCCAACGGAAGTTTTATTCAGAAAGAAATAACACACCCGGCGCCATCGGGCTCTGCAGACTTCCAGGACATGGGGATCGCTTTGTTCGATGCGGACGGCGACGGTGATCTGGACCTTTACATAGCAAGAGGCGGCTACGAGTCGGCGCCGAATAGCAGTTCATACCAGGACTGTTTTTATATCAACGACGGCAAGGGAAATTTTAGCCTGGACAGCCTTGCCATCCCCCCCGGTAACTTTACCAGCAAATCCTGTGTACGGGTAGCAGACTATGACAAAGATGGCGACCTGGACCTATTCATCGCAGGCAGGGTCAGCCCGTGGAATTACCCACAGCCGGTGTCAAGCTTTATATACAGGAATGATTCGAAAAATGGCCATATAAAGTTTACAGACGTAACAAACGAGGTGGCAAAGGGACTGAATAATGTCGGACTGGTATGCGATGCCATATTCTCCGACTTTGACAATGACGGCTGGCCCGACCTGGTATTGGCAGGCGAATGGATGCCGCTGACCTTCTTTAAAAATGTTAACGGCAGTTTCAAGAACATGACAGGCGCCAGCGGGACAGAGAGCCAGGTGGGCTGGTGGAACAGCATTGTCGCCGGCGATTTTGACAATGACGGTGATATCGACTATGTAGTGGGGAATCTGGGAGAGAACTCCTTTCTAAAGGCCAGTCAGCAGTACCCTGTTTCCATTTATGCAAAAGACTTCGATAACAATAAAAGCTACGATGCCGTCCTTTCCCAATACCTGCCTGCCAGTCAACAAGACCAGGTAAAAAAAGAATTCCCTTTCCCTTTGAGAGACGACCTGATAAAACAGATCGTCGGAATGAGATCCAAATTCCCAACCTACAAATCGTACGCCAATGCAACCATGGACCAGGTCTTTTCAAAAGAGCAGCTCACCGGTGCATTGATCTTAAAAGCGAATAATTTCCAGTCGACATTTTTCAGGAATGAAGGCAACGGAAAATTTACACCGGCGCCACTCCCTTATATGGCCCAACTGTCCATCATCGATGGGATGGTGGCGGATGACTTTGACGGCGATGGCAACCTCGACCTTGTCATGAACACCAATGATTTTTCAACGGACGTAAATATAGGCCGGTATGACGCCTTGAACGGACTGCTGCTGAAAGGCGACGGCAAAGGGAATTTCTTACCCCAGTCCATCCTCGCCAGCGGGATCTTTATTCCGGGAAATGGAAAAGCAATGGCGAAGCTCAGAGGAGCCAATGGCAAATACCTGCTGGCCGCCACGCAAAACCGGGGGCCTTTGAAATTATATGAGCTTAAAACAGATTGCCGGAACATTCTGTTGCAACCCGATGACGTTAGCGCCGAGATAAGCTATCGTAATGGCAAAAAGCAAAAGCGGGAATTTTATTATGGCTCCTCCCTGCTGTCACAATCGGCAAGGTTCCTGAGCATAGATAAAAATGTCGGTGCAGTTAGCATTTTTGATAACAAGGGGGGAAAAAGGGATATCACACCAACCCCTCCCCGTTGATCTTAAATGCATAAGCATGTTCTCCGGGCCTCCTGTCAGGCAGTTGGACCTTCAACCCATCCTCTCCCCTGGTAAAGGCCACCTTCCCATGACCCAGCAATTGCACATCCGCAATGGTCGCCCCCCCGTGCGGTCCCCCCGAGCCCAGCGCCTTTATCACCACCTGTCCCCCACCGTCCGGCCAACCCATGACAAATGCATACAATGTCTTGCCCTTTGTGGTAAATCGCACATCCTCATAATTCATATCTTTTCGCTTCTCTTCATTGAAGGAGGCGCCCTCACCCTTTTTGGCAGCCCCACCCGCTGCAGGCCCTTCGCCAAACAGCTTCCACGGCCGGGTGGCATAAATACCCTCGCTGTTCACCGCCATCCACCGGGTGATACCTTCCAACACGGTCAGCTCATCATTGTCCAGCATGCCGCTGGCCGGCAGAGGGAAGTTCAACATGAGATTGCCATTGCGGCTGACAATATCGACCAACAGGTCGATCACGGTCTTGGCGCTTTTATAATTGCCCACCCGCTCCTTATTGTAATGCCAGTCGCCGATACAGGTATCTGTCTGCCAGGGCAGCGGCCAGATGGACTCCACTACCCCACGCTCCACATCGAAGACGCAAATACCCGTCCCTTCCGCGGCATCCTCTGCCCGCTTGCTCGTATACACGGCCTGCGTTATTCCTCCATGCCGGCCCGCACTCTTGTTGTACAGATGCGCCAGGATCGCAAGACCATGCTCCTCGAAAGGCATATGCCCATCGCAATACAACAGGTCGGGCTCATATTTGTCCACGAGGTCCTTTATCCTGTCGAACCAATGCTGTTTCCACGCCTCCGGTATCCAGTTCTCCTGCCATTCCAGGTTCCGGAACACCTCCTCGCATTTGCCATAATACTCGAAGTTCTTCGGGTCCGCCCCGTCATACGCCACGCCAGCCATCGGCCCTTTCTTATCACTGCCCTTGCTGGTGGAGAACCATTTGTAGCTGATCCAGAGATGGTCGCTGATCCCGAACTTGAGGCCGTGCTTGTCCGCCGCCTTTTTCCACATACCGACAATATCCTTACGAGGGCCCATATTGACAGCATTCCAGCGATTGAACTTCGAATCCCACAGATCGAAATTGTCATGGTGCACACCCATGCTCATAAAATATTTTGCGCCGGCCTTCTTATACAAACCCATCAAATAGTCCGGATCGAACTTCTCGGCCTTCCATGCAGGGATGGTATCCTTGAATCCAAACTTCGATGGATGACCATAGGTCTTTATATGATATTCGTATTGCTTCTCCCCTTGCATATACATGTTGCGGGCATACCAGTCGCCATACTCGACAGCTGACTGCGGTCCCCAATGCGCCCAGATACCGAATTTCGCATCCCGAAACCAATCGGGTATCTTATACGCCCGCAAGGACGCCCTCGTCGGCTCGAACGGGCCAGTGGCAATGGCGGGGAGCACGCCCGACACCGGGTCGCCAGACTTTCCGGGGGCCATCTCACCGGACCTCCTGCCACCGATAGCCAGGGCGGCAGGACCAAACTGTAATGCGGGGAGGCCCAAAGCAAGGCCTTTCAGGAGATCTCTTCTGGAGAATGACATAGCAGGCAATTTCTACAAATATATTACTTCCCCGCCCTGACCGCCTTGTCACAAAAAGACTTTCTTTTATACAAATCCGACTTTTTTGTACCTTACCCCCATGCAAAGGTTATTGGGACATACATTCTCCCTGCTGCACGTAGACAAGGTCAGGCTCAACGAAAAATGGAACTATGCCCATGTAGTCAGCCCCTACTTCAGGATCTACTACATCGACGATGGAGAAGGATTTATTTTCAGCGGAAAGGAAAAATGCAAGCTGGAGAAAGGCTACCTCTATATCATCCCGAGCTTCACCTTGTGCCATCTCCGCTGCGACCACCACCTCAGCCAGCATTTCCTCCATTTCTTCGAGGAGTCCCCACAAGGCATATCTCTTTTTGAAAGGGACAGGAAGGTGATGAAGGTCCCGGCCCGCGATATGGATATCGCCAACTTTAAACGATTATTGGAGATAAATCCGGGCAGAGGGATCAATCGAAGCGACAACCCGAAAGTGTATGAAAAGAATGTGTACTACATGCAGGAGCTCAACCGGCGGGTTAGCGACGCCACCCTCCTGGAGACGCAAGGCATCATATACCAGCTTATTTCCCGCTTCATCGGCTCACAGCAATTTAGCTCAGGTGATCCCGATCCCATGCCATCGAAGATACTGGAGGCCATCAACCACATACAATTAAATCTCAAGGACGAACTCACGGTCAGCACGCTGGCGGGAAGAGCCAATCTCCATCAGGACTATTTTTCAAGATTATTCCTAAGATATACAGGAGAAAGACCGCTGGCTTATATACACGTAAAAAGGATCCAGCGGGCGCAATACCTCATCGCCACCACCCGGCTGTCGTATACACAGATCGCAGAAGCTACGGGGTTCGAGACCCTCCCCTATTTCTCGAAGATCTTTAAAAAGGTCACCAGCCTCACACCGGGTGAATACAGAAAAAGGAACGAGATGGTGTAGCCCCGAAAGCCGCTGACTTATTCATTTGTGCTATAACCATTCGCCTTTGCCCGGTCCTGCATACAGCCCCCGAGTAAAATCCCAACCGATCAGCCGGATTGGCGGACAATGAGATCGCTGCGCAATAGTATAGATTGTATGAGCTTATTGGGTGTCGAGCCATCCAACTGGAACATGAGCTCTTGAACGGCCGATTCGCCCATCTGACGGGCCGGATAATGGACCGTGGTAAGAGAGGGCTGCGTAACCAGGGAAATTGGGTTGTTCCCAAAACCCGCGATAGCGATCTCTTCCGGGACCATTATGCCCTGTCCCTGTAAGACAGACATACAGCCCGCCGCGCAATCGTCACTGGCGGCTATAATGGCATCGGGTTTCTGCCGCCATTGCAAGATCGATTCAGCCACTTTGGCGCCATCGGCCCACGAAACTCCCCCCTTTAAGATATGCCTTCCTCCAACGACTATGCCTTCCTCCAGGAGTGCGCGTCTATATCCTTTTAATCTCTCCGGATCGGCTGCTAAGCGGCCTTGACTGTCAGCTATATATACGATCATCTCCCTCCCTTGCTCGAGAAAATGCCGCGTAACCTCATATCCGGACCTGGCATGATCGATGGCAATATTGATATAAGGAGAGGTCTCATTCGCTCCATTTAGCAGGATCACCGGAACATTCCTTTGAATAAACGGCGCAAAATGCGCGAGTTTCGTGCTTTCCGAAACAACTACGAATAGCCCGTCTACCATCTTGCTATATAATGCATTGGCACATGACGCCTCTCCCTCGGCCGTTTCGTTGGTCTGCATGATGACCAGGCTGTAATCGGTCTCCCGCGCTGATTTCTCCATGCCGGACACTATGGTAGCTGTGAAATTGCAATCCAGTCTCGGAACGATACAGCCCAGGATATGGCTCCGGGAATGTTTCAGCAGTCTCGCATGTTCATTCGCCCTGTAACCGATGCCCCGGGCCAGTTTTTGAACACGCCTTTTGGTCTGCGGTCGTACCGTTGGATCGTTGTTCAGGGCGCGGCTAATGGTGGCAGTGGAGAGATCCAGCATTTTTGCAAGGTCTCGAATCGTTATTCCTCCTTGATTATTAATCATTTGGTATAAAGCAAGCGTGATACCCATCCATAGGATGGACTGCCGGCGGATAAAATTCGATGTCAACGAGGGCGAAGTCTTGCACGATTAGGTAAAAAACTATCCCGAATGTTGCAGGATCGGGAGAATTGAGCCGATGGTCGCTTTTAACCAATGGCTTTTCGCTTCAGGGCGACATATTCTGAAGGAGAAAGATCGAATTTTGCTTTGAACGCCCGGGTAAAATAGTTGGGGGTAGTAAATCCGACAGCATACCCTATCTCCGCGATCTTCATATCGCCTCTTTCGAGGAGCTCTGCTGCCCTGTTTAGCCTGACGGATCGAACGAATTCCACGGGAGTCTCCCCCGTCAGGTCAACGATCTTTCGATAGAAGGAGGTCCGGCTCATGCAAAAATGATTGGAAAGCTCCTCGACCGACAACTGAGAGCTGTCGAGTTTCGACTCTATAAACTGGATCACTTTCAACAACAATTGGTCTTCCGCCGATGGCAGCTCCCGGGGAGGAGTTTCAATATTGACCCGTCGGGTGTATGTTTCACGCAAACGCTGGCTAAGTAAAATCAGATTTTTTATCTTGATATTCAAAACCTCGAAGCTGAACGGTTTGGTCAGGTAGTCGCTGGCGCCGGTCTCCAGCCCCGTCAGCTGATAGGCGTCGTCCGTCAGAGCCGTTAACAGGATCACCGGAATATGGCTGACCCGCCTGTCGGATTTAATTTTCCGGCTAAGTTCAATCCCGTCCATATTGGGCATGGTAATGTCGCTCACGATAACGTCCGGATGAGTGGACAGGGCCTTTTGCCACCCCACCTTGCCATCCGGGGCCTCAATTACCTTGTAATAGGGTTGCAGGCTGCTTCGAAGGTATTCCCGGAAGTCATCGTTGTCCTCTACCAACAGTACGGTCAGCTTTCTGAGGTCTCGCAGGTTGGCCGGCCGGCCTTCGGCAGCGCTTACAGCTTTAACAGAAGTTCTTTCACCATCTGCCTTGTTCACCGTCCCACTGCTGATATTTTCCAGCGGCAGCAGCGGCAGGCAGATCGTAAAGGTACTCCCGGCTCCCGGCTGGCTTTCGACAGCGATCGTCCCTCCGTGCAAAACCACAAACTCCCTGGTAATGGACAGACCAATCCCGGCGCCCTGGTTGGAGACATTTGCCTTGGCGCTGCCCTGGAAAAACCGGTCGAAAGCGCGCATTCTTTCATCCGCGGACATACCGACCCCCGTATCGGAAATGATGATCATCAATTCTTTCGAATCGGGGACCTCTTTTACTGTCAGCGACACGCAACCATCTTTTTCTGTAAACTTGAACGCATTTCCCAAAAGGTTGAATACAATTCGTTCGATTTTATCCTTGTCGAATGCCGTATAAAAACTGTCTATGGTAGTGGAGAAGGAGAAACGGATCTGCTTTCGGTCGGCCATGTCGCTGAACGAGTCGGAAGCATCCTTTAAGAACGAAATAATATCGCCTTCGCTCAAATTAAGTTTCAGTTCGTGATCCTCCAGCTTCCTGAAATCAAGCAACTGATTTACGAGGTTGAGCAACCGTCTCGCATTTCGCTTCACCATGGCAATATGCCTTTGTTTGTCGGGATTACCCTCCTTTTCCTGTAACTGCTCCAGGGGCCCGGTGATCAGGGAGATAGGCGTGCGAAACTCGTGGCTCAAATTGGTCAAAAATTTTATCTTCAGTTGATCGAACTCATGCAAACGCTCGGCCTCCAGCCTTTCCTGTTCCAGGAGCTGTTTCATACGCATACGCTCCTGCTCCAAGGCGTATTTGATCTTGAACTTCCGGATGCCACGATGCCGGATGCCCCAGACGATCAGTATGGCAACCAAAATATAAAGTGCGTAGGCATATCCTGTAAGCCAGAAGGGCGGCTTGACATAGATATGGATCGAGGTATCCGTCGCGCTCCATACGCCGTCATTATTACTTGCCTTTACATGAAAAGTATAGTCACCCGGGTCAAGGTTCGTGTAATAGGCCGTATTCATCGTCCCCACGTAGATCCAGTCTTTGTCAAAACCTTCCAGCTTATAGGCATACTGGTTTTGCTTCGGCAGCGTATAATTCAGGGCAACAAAGCTCAATGCCAAATTCTGCTTGTAGGCAAGACTGATCTTAGTGGCTATGGAAATATGTTCCTGAATGGCAGATTCCTTACCCGGAGCTACGGACTTATTTCCAATCCGAAGGTCTGTCAGCATCACAGAAGGTACATTGCTGTTAGCCGTCAACTTCGTCGGATCTATGTAATTGAATCCTTGCAGGCTACCGAAAAAAAGCTCGCCGTTTGACGCCTTGAACCCGGCCCCGTGTACGAAATTATCGATAGGGATGCCGTTATAGTGCGTGAAATTGCGGAAGTGCCTGGTAGCCACTTCGAACGTGCTGACCCCTGTGTTTGTGCTTATCCACAGTTTTCCTTTATTATCTTCCACCAGTTGGTAGATGGTGGTATTTTGTAAACCATCTTTTTCCGAGAAGTTAGTGAACTTTTCTGTCCTCTCATCAAACACACTCAAACCTCCGCCATAGGTGCCTATCCACATCAGACCGCGGCTGTCGCGGAGCAGCGCGTGTATCTTATCGCTGGGCAGCGGGCTGTTGCTTTGATTGTGCACGGTAAATTTTCCCGTATGCGGGTCATAGACAGTCAATCCTCCGCCGTGCGATCCGATCCAGATATTTCCCCGGCCGTCCTCTTCTATGGCCCTGATATATCCATTTATCGGCAGCAGGATATCGTCCGGTCCCGTCGGATTTGGCGTATAGCGAACGAGGCCATTATTATTTTTTAAAGCAATGACCCCGTCCCCGTTAGTGCCAAACCAGATCTGCCCCTTGCTGTCTTCCGTTATACAATAGATGTCTCCGCTGTTGAGGTCCTCGGCGCCATGGGCGGCTGACAGGTGTTTCGCTTTTCCTGTCACGGGATCCAGGACGATGGCTCCGTTCCCGGCTGTTCCGATATACAATGTGCCATTGTGCAATCTTCTCAAAGACAGGACGGACAAGTCATTTGATCTCAGCCCATCCAGCTGCACCTCACAACGGCGGATCCGATTCCCCTTCTCGTCGAATAGATAAATTCCGCCGCCATCCGTGCCGACCCAAACATGACCATCGTCTGCCTGCGCAAATGCCGTTACAATAGAGCTCTTTGATCCATTGTCATGAAATGTTGCCCAGAACTTGCCAGGGAATAGATTGAGATTCTTGTCATACTTGTTGACGCCGCCCCGGTATGTCCCAAACCAGTATATCCCTTCTTTGTCGATGTAGATGCTTCGGATGACCTTGCTGGTTAAACTATGCATGTTCCCTTCTTCCGGCAGGTAGGCCGCCGCACGGCCGGTATGCGGGTCCAGGGCATGTATCCCTGCCATCGTGCCTACCCACAATAGTCCTTCAGCATCCGCCCGGATCGCAGTGATCACTCCCTGCCTCAATTCATCATCGCTGCCATTCACGGTCCCGGCACGCACGAACCCTTTCTCATCGGGGCGCAGCATACATAATCCGCGCTCCGTGCCCACCCATAGATGGCCATCGTTGTCTTCTGCCAGGGACCTTACCCGATCATAGACAAGGCTTGACTCGTCGGTTATGTCATGCACGTAGCGTCTAAACGCCCCCTTTTCCCTGATATAAAGAAATAGTCCTCCGTCCGTACCCACCCAGACCCTATGCCGGCTATCTTCAAAAATGCAATTCAGGGGTATTGTTTTCGACTCCCGATGCCCATTAAAGAGATCCATTTTCGAAAGCTGGCCCGATGCGGGGTCCAGTACATAGGGAGCCTCAAATTGCGCCATCCAGATCATCCCCCGATCATCGCTGCACAGACCCCTGACCACCGCATTGGGCAGAAATCCGTCGCCTCCCCCATCCACAGGGTAATGGATAAATTTATCCCGCCTCCTGTCATACATGCTTAAAGCGCCCCCGCTCGTCCCGATCCAAATATTTCCGGCCTTGTCCTCATACAATGCCAGTATCTCATTGGCGCGCAGACTGGCAGAATCGCCGGCCTGGTGCCGGTATACCGTAAAATTCGTCCCGTCAAACTTATTGAGACCGTCATCCGTGGCGATCCACATCAGCCCGTATTTATCTTTTAAAATGGCGTTAACCGAATTGGATAATAATCCGTCCCGGGAAGTCAGTGAAGTGAATTTGATCTGGGACGGCTGTGCAGACGAAACCTTTGCCAGTATTATTAAGCATATGAAAAGATAGGTTCTCATTACCAACAAGTTACAAACAGTCGTTGTAACTCAAGATACTTCTTTTACGGCAAATCCGAACAAATTACCTGCATTCATATTGAACTTACCGGCCGGCCAAAGGCTTATACACAAAATTCTTAAACGTAACAGCACCTTCTCCAATGGAGCAAAGCCCGATGCGCACCGCCATAAAGCCACCCAAAGCATTGTGATTAAACCCGGATATATCCAATGAACTTTCAATCTTATTCCATTTATCCCCCTCCGCCCGGTAGTACAGATCAACTATATTATCGACATTCCTCACGCGAAGGAATACATGATGGGTCACCGCTTTTTTCTCCGCGGGATATTGCCATCCATTTAAATTTGCCAGGATGTCGCCATCTTTTGTAAGGATGCCCGAAACGGCTCTTTCGTTATAAAAGACGACCAATCCACCGGTAGCCCCGCCTTCGATAACCAGTTCCACTTCGGCTATATAAGAGTGGTCGGACGGCAGGAAAAGTAAGGGCGAAGAATTCCCAATGGCATTTCCTTTTGCTTTTACAATCAGACCATTCTCCGTTGAACGAAACCTGCCGGTATCATATTCTCTAAAGAACTTCCATTGTGGTTTTAAATAGCTGCCGTCAAATTTATCACTCCCGGCAAGATCAGACGTCGAGACGGCCAACTCCGGCTTTTTAATCGGCTGACCAGCTTCAATACCATCCGGTATTTTATACCATCCCTCTTTTGTCCATTCGACGGGCAGGAGCAAGGTCTGCCTCCCCATGTTATAAAATCCTTTTTCATAAGCATGGAACACCATCCACCATTTCCCTTTTGCATCTTCAAACAAAGTACCGTGGCCTTTCGACCGCCATGTATCTGAGCTGTTTGTCGTTCTGATAATGGGATTGTAAGGAGAATTTTCCCAGGGCCCCCACAGTGACTTCGACCTTGCCGAGATGACCATATGCCCCGTTGCCGGTCCGGCAGTTCCTCCTTCTGCCACAGTAAGATAATAATATTCACCTCTTTTTACCAACTTAGGGCCTTCCAGGCAAAAACACTCGATGGACCATTCACGAGGCACCGGCCACCCATCATAAGAGCTCTTGATCTCTCCTGCAACAGAAAGACCATCGTCTGACAAAGGAACAAAACCGCCGCTGCTAAAAAACAAATACCTTTTTCCATGCTCATCGACAATATGCCCGGGATCGATGTTGCCAATTTTCAAATCGACAGGATCGGTCCATTTGCCATTGATGGAATCAGCCGTAACGACATAGTTGGTTCCACCAGCGGGGAAATAGATGTAGTACTTGTTTTTATACTTCACCAGGTCGGGAGCATACACGGAACCCACATATTTATACAAAGCATTTGTCACCGGCGTCCAGTTCAACAGATCCTTTGAGTGCCAGATCAGCAGCCCGGGATAGTATTCAAAAGACGAATGAACCATGTAATAATCGTCCCCATCCCGAAGAATGCTTGGATCCGGATGGTCGCCGGCAAGGACAGGATTCTCATAAAAACCGGAACCTTTTACAGCAGTCCTGCTTTGAGTAAGTTTGATCAGCTTCAGAAAATAAACATCGTTTTCCCGCAGCGCCAGCTCCTTGACAAAAGGAATGCCGTCCTTTATCGTAACGATTTCTTTGTACAGGGGAGAACCATCGTTCTGGTCCTTTATCTGTTCCACCTCCTTCTTATTCAGCTGCACAGGCCTGCCCAGCGAGAGATAGGTAGAATAGGCGTCATTACACCGGTATCCGGTCTTGTAAACCTCCAGCGCATATATACCCGCCGGTGCCTTGTCGATGCTCACTTTCAGCCGGCCTTTGGATCGGGCGGGCAGGTCCCGTATATAATAGTCCTGGTTATTTGTCGAATCCGGCTGCGTAATGGTGAAATCCCATATCAACGCCTGGACATTTCCTGAGCTGTCCCTGCACACCCATGAGGAAGGATCATTATTGGCCAACTCGATATTTCCCAGCTGGTTCAGGAATTTATAGGCATAGAAAACAGGTTTATTGATCCCCTGGATGGTCAACATCCCAAACCCTCCGTGAAAGGGCGTAAACCGGGGGCCCGGCTCTTCGAAAATGTCCGTAAAAACCCAGTACGACATGGAATTCGCGGCATTGCCCACCTGCTTGAGCTTCTGCAGCACATAAGCGGCTTCGTGATAGCTGTCATGGATCGGATCGGCGGGCGTATAGGAAGCGCTCCACTCGGTGTAGTGCAACTCGAGGCTGGGTATGGCGGATTCCCCGATCTCCTTATGGGATTGAAGTACATCCCCGCTGAGGCTCATAGGGTTCTTATCCAGCACGGTGCCGGTGTTGCCGAACTCGTCCAGGAATCCCTGCCTTACGCCATAGGCATGCGTGCTGATAAAGTCCAGAGGCACATTATTATTATGACAATACGCGATCAGCTCCGGCTCCCAGGCCGCGCCGGCGGTGGCAGGTCCGCCCACCCGATAGGACGGATTGACGCTCTTGATCGCCCGGGCGCTGTAGCTATACAGCTTAAAATAATCCTGTTGGGTGCCCGCCCAAAATCCGTCCAGGTTCGGCTCATTCCATACTTCAAAGTACCATGTTTTTACTTCTTCGGCGCCATAACGCTCCGTGAAGTGCTCGACAAGGCTTCGCATCAATCCTGCCCATTTTTCATAATCCTTCGGAGGAGTGACATTACCTCGCCACCAGAAGATGGTCTTGCTGCCGCTGGCAAGCCGTGCGGGCATAAAACCAAGCTCTACAAAAGGCTTCATCCCGATGCTGTGCAAAAAATCGAATAAAACATCGACGTACATGAAATTATATTGTGGTTTTCCATTTTTATCTTCCGAGTACACCGCCATCTCGTCCGTCAACAGTCCATGCATGCGGATGTACCGGAACCCGCACTCTTTCCGCACATACGCCAGCTGCTGCTGCCAGTCGGCCCTTAGCCCTTCGGCCGCCCTGCCCGCCCCCACACATTCATTGAACATAGTATTCAATCGTCCGGCAGTCTTGCTGAAATCTATGTGAATGACCCTTTCTCCCCCAGCCGGCCGATCCTGACCAGGCTTTTGAGCATTCAATACCATCGAACCAAAAGAAAGCATGACTACCAACGACAGTGACCTTATTTTCATCCCAAAATTTTTTATATAGCAACATCTTACTCGCTCCATACCGCCACTCCGCTGGGCTGCAGCACGGACTCTCCGACAAGGACCTTGCCTGTAACAGGAACCTTCAAAGCATATTCCTCCGAAGAATAATTCACGGCGATATAAAAACCGTCCCGCCAGTAAACATACACGCCCGGCGGATAATCTTCGGTGTCGGCGCCGGCCTCGTGATATGCATTGCGCAACAGCTCCTTTTCGAGCTTGAACTCAGTGGTAGCCGCCCCGATATAGGTCACGGTACCCTTGCCGATGGCACGCCGAACGACCGCAGCAGCGCCCTTATAAAACTGGTCATTATAGACAGCCAGGACATCCGTCCCCTTGTCCGGCGTCAGCAGATCGGCCCAGCTATTCCAATTATAATCGACGGAGTCCATACGGATATCCCCATGGTTGTTACCCGGCATCATGTCGGTGGCCGTTATATGAGCGCCGATGAGCCCGGACAATGCCGAAGCCCACTCTCCTTCCCGGAAATGTCCCTGACTGTCCTTCGTGGCAGTTCGACAGGTAATGATCAAATGTCCTCCGCCCGCGACATACGCTTTCCACTTCCTGACCAATGCAGTGTCCGCCATTTCATAGGCCGGAACAATGACGACCTTATACGCCGACAGATCGGTCCCGGGCCCGACGACATCGACAGGTGCCCCAAGCGCTTTGGCTGCCTCGAGAAATCTGACGGGATAGTTCCATGCATCCCATAGATAGGTCTGCTTTTGCCGGTCGATTGACCAGAAATTCTCCAGGTTCCAAAGGATGGCAGTCTTGCGGGCCGCCAATTTTTCGGGCATCCTCGTCCCAGGCTGGTACAGCTTCCGCAACTCCCTGATCTCCTTCATGAATTGCATATACTCCTCGCCTCCCCGCGAAGGCGTAATGCCATCGGTCCGTATCACACCTGCATGGTATTGCTCCGCGCTGTAAAGTATCTGGCGATAGCGGTACGAACAGGCTATTTTCCCGCCCGCCCCGAATGCATGGTACAACCACATCCGCACCGTGCCCGGCAGCAACAGCGGATTGAAACTACCCCAGTTCACCGGGCCTGGCTGCATTTCCATCACCCCCGACAGCCCACCCGTCGCCTTGAAATATTCCGCGGCAAAAAGGATCGTTCTTTCATCTCCCAGCCGGAATCCCAGTTTTCCCCGATTGTCAGCCCCGCCATTGGGATAGGCAGTATAGGCAGCAAAATCAAGCTTTTTCGTCCGCCGTGGATCGGAGCCGGTGGCAACGGCGGTATAATTGGTGGTAATAAACTGGCCCGGAGAAATATATTTCCGCAATATAACAGCCTGACTATCCAAAAACGCAGCCTGCGCATCGGCCGAATATCGCTTAAGATCCAACAGCGCGTGCGGATTGTTACCCCACCACCCTACCAGCATTGTATTGGGGATGATCACCTGCCCGAACCTGTCGTACCATTGACTCCAGAAGGCAGTACCCCATGCGGCATTCAGCGCATCGATGGTCCGGTATTTTTTCTTCAGCCAATCCCTGAAAGCCTGTTCTGAGGAGGGACTGTAGTCGGGCTTTGCATCGGGTTCATTGTCGAGCTGCCATCCTATCACATTTGGATTGCGCCCATACCGCCGTCCCATCTCCGTTATGATCCTGCCCGCAAACCATCGGTATTTGGAGTTGACGATGGAGCCCAGTCCACGGGTGCCGTGCTCACCCCTTATGTAGTGCCCATCCATCACAAAGGTCTCGGGGTATTTTTCCCGCATCCACGCCGGCGTAGTGGCCGAAGGAGTGCATAGAAGGACCTTCACCTTGTATTTTGCACAAAGTCCTACGACCTTATCCAGCCAGGCAAAGTCAAACTTCCCCTCCTGCGGCTCCATTTTGAACCAGGCGAACTCGGCCAGGTGCACAAACTCATATCCCATGCGGCTGATGTTGGCAATGTCCCGCTCCCACTGGCTTTCGCTCCAATGTTCGGGATAATAATAGATCCCTGTCGTGACGAGGTCCTTTTCGGGAAAAAACCGGGTGGCATCCTGTGATCGTGCGGCAAATGCCGCCAGTATGATCAATTGAAAAAATAGAATGATACGTTTGTTCATACACTTAATTAGCTCCTGCATGTATAGCATTGATAGTGCGAGCATCAATCACGGTATCTGCCCGTCTGTCCAGTGCGCCGCCGGTGTCCCACCAGAAGGGCTTAAGGCCATGCATTATCGCCTGGTGGGTCACATAGGTTATCCAATAGTCCACGGCATCGTTGTGCGTGGCCAGATCTTTGGGGGTGGTCCGCCTGTATGCTCCGTATTCCCCCATGATAAATGGGATCCCTTTATCCACGAACTTTGCTTTCATTCTTTGAAAATAGTCCAGCTGAACGCTTTCCTCCCCCCATGTGGCATTGCGGTCGGGCTCGATGGTGGAATGGTGACCGGCGCCCCAATAATAAAACATTTTTCCCCAAGAAGCATCCTCACTCAAAAAACAAAATTGTGAAGGCGTGTAGTTATGCTCTTCGTACATCATCCGGCCCGCCATCGGGTCGACCGGGAACGTGTTCATCAGGTCGGATGACCCCTGCACCACCAACACCCTATAGTGGTTACGGCCGCCGGTGGAACGTACTGCATCGACGAATGTCTGGTGATACGAAAGAAGGACGCTCATGTTGGTAGCGTCATAGGCATTGGGCTCATTGGCGCTGGCAAACAACACATGCTCGTCGAAATCTCTCAGCGCTGTCGCTATCTGTTCCCAGAAAGCCTTTTGCTTGGCATTCACAGAATCTTTCTTGTCCGGTGTGCAATGATTCTCGAGCCAGCCGCCATCCCAATGTATATTGACCATGACATACATATCGTTGTTCACGCAATATTGAACGACCTGTTTTACCCGCGCCAGCCAGCTATCCTGGATCTTTGCCGTCTTTGCATCGGAATACTGATTCCAGGAGCAAGGCAGGCGGATGGCATTGAATCCACTCTGCTTTACAAACTTTATATAATCCTCGGTGATGGCAGGATTCCCCCAGGCAGTCTCGCCGCCGACGGCCTCCATGGTATTGCCGATGTTCCAGCCTAACCCGATCTTGGCAGCCAGCTGTATGGCCGTGCTGGTCATCCCGGTGGAATCCGGCGCCAGCGGCAAAGTATTGTAGGAAGGATAGATGGAGCTCACCTGGGAAACAATGATGCGTCTGACCTGGCCGTTGTCCGCGGAGACTTCCACAATCCCGCTGCGGGTGACGCCGGTGGTATTCGGGCTGGAGGTCAGCTTCACGGTGGCAGTGCCACTCGTGCCGGTCGTTGGGCTTATCTGCAGCCAGGAGGAAACTGGGTTCGTGACGCTCCACGCCGAGTTACAGGTGATGGTGATAGAGGAGTCAGCTCCCTGGGCCTGAAAATTAATAGTGGAGCTCGAGACAGACAGTTGAGGCGCACTGCCTGAATTTTTTTTGCACCCCAAAGAAAAGGCAACCGCCATCAAAGCAACCAAAAACACATTGGAAAAACCAGCTTTCATAAGTGTAAAATTTAATATCATCTATTGTCCATGCATTCTTATCGTAGCCACGAAGCCGCCTCTCTTTAAACAATGAACGCTGATCCGGCTGCCTTTTTTCACCTTTACCGTCCGCACCGCAAATGCCTTCCCCGTCGTGTCATCGGAGATCAGCTCCAGGTCATAGGTCCCGTCGCTCAAAAAGTCGAAATGAAGTTCCATCTCCTGGTCCTGGTCCTCGCCGTTCAAGCCGCCCAGATACCATACATGGCCCTTTCGACGGGCGATCACCACCTTTTTGCCCGGGTAACCATGGATGAGCTTTGTATCGTCCCATGCTGCAGGTACCTCCATTAGAAATTTCTTCGCGGCAGCAGGCAGTGCATAAAATACAGTTGGTTTGTCGGCAAAATGCTGCAACCCCGATTCGAAAACCACCGATAAGGCCAGTTCATGCGCATAGGTCGTCGTATGCGGGAAATTCTGGTCAGAGAAGGTCACGGGCGTATAGTCCATGGACCCGACCACATTGCGCGTAAATGGCAGCGTCGCATTGTGTGTTGCCCCCTGGTTCGTCAGGACGGGCGCATAGCCATACCACTCGGCGCCATATACGGCCTCCATGGTCATCAGGTTCGGATAGGTACGCCCCCATCCTTTCGGGATCGTCGCTCCGTGAAAATCCACCATGATGTGGTACTTCGCTGCATCTTCCAGCAGGTCGAGATAATAGGCCATCTCCTTTTGCCGGTCGTCCTCGAAGAAATCTACTTTAACACCATATACGCCGATCCTGTTCAGCCAGGAGAACTCCCTGCATCGCGCCTCATGCGTCAGCAGCCGTCCATACGGGTCCAGCCCCACAGACGAGCCGGCAGAATCCCTGGAGTTGTACCACATCAGCGGTTTTATTCCCTTGCTGCGCGCATACGTGACGACATCCTCGATATTCCCGCCATTGCCCATCCGGTCCCATTCCCAGTCGATAAGGACATAAGGCCAGTGCATTGCTTTGGCCAGATCAACATACTCTATCACCTTCCGGTAATCCTTGGAACCATGGTTATACGCCCAATACACCCAGGCTGCCGCCCCTGGCCGTATCCAGCCGGCAGTATCGATTGCCGGCGGCGAACTCACATCTGTCACCAGCGTCGACTCCACGATATCTGCCAAACCACCAATCATGAGCACCCGCCAGGCAGACTCCCAGGGCAGCCCCGCACTGATCTCGCTTTCCGGCATCGTGACGGTATAGACCTCCTCATTCCCGCGATTGGTCAGGTGGGAGGCGCAATTTGCTCTCGACACATTCGCTTCCGTGATCAGCACCCATACGGGCTGATCCTTTACTTTATACAAGGCGGGAAATCCCCATTCGTGATCTCCCGGCCCGTTTCCCTTACCATTGGTATTCAATGGGTACAACGCCTCATACGTGCTGGTATACTGCTGCATCCAACGCTTCGTTCCCGCCGGGATCATAAAGCCCGTGGCCTCACCCGTAACCTGGCAACTATCCCCTGTATTGCCGGGGAATCGGTACCGGAATGCAACGCCATTATCATAGGCGCGGAACACCATATCCAGCAGCTGCCCGTTCCCGTTACGGAACCGGAGCACTTTTTCCATGGCCTCGTTCCGGCAATCCTGCCGCTTGCCATGGATCATACGGTACCGGTCCACCACCTTCCGCTGACTTGTCAGCCCTACATACGTCAGTCCTTTGGAGAGGTCGCCATCCTTTCGTACGATGCCAAGGGTGCTTCGGGGTACCGCCGGTGCGCTCATTCCGCCTTTGGCGTAATCTGCTTTGTAGTATAGGACACCTTGCCCATCCAGGTCCAACGTCACCACCATAGCGCCGTTGGGCGATACGATGCGAAGGTCGGAGGACGTCTGGGCATTCAAAAAAGCCATACCTGCCAACATCCCTGTTACGGACAGCAAGCTTCGAAGGAATATCTTTTTCATAGCCAATGTGTAACGATGATCTTTCACTTCTCCTTAAAGTCCTGCCCCTGCCTTTAAAGAATCCAAAAGCTGCGGATCGTATACGACGTTATTGTGCCGGTCGATAAGATCATAGTAAGCGTCCCAAATGAATGGGGGGATACCATTCTTCTTTGCGGACTGCGTGACGTATTTGTAAAAATGGGCCCTGGAATTCAGGGACAGGATCGAGTCCTGCGGATGGCCCGTCAACGTGGCATTGTGTCGTGGCACACCGTATTCACCGATCAAAACAGGTATATTGTTATCTACAAATCTTCTTTTCATATAGGCCCACGTACTATCGACATATGACTCTTCGGTATTTGGCGTAGCGTTCCTTGCAGAGTCGTCTTTAGAATGGTAGTTAGCGCCCCAGTAACACCATTCCTTGCCCCAGGAGGCATCCGCTGAAAGGATGGCAAAGTTAGGCGGCGAATACCAATGCACTTCCATTACCAGTTTTTTCGGGACCTGGTCCACCGGCATGCCCGGTATCCCGATAAAATAATCGGCCAGATCGACGGACGTGGATGGAGCTTGAATGACCAGTGTGCGATTGGCATTCTTCCCGCCCGTGGAACGTACCGCATTAATAAAGATCTGGTGATAGTCCCTTAACACAGTGCTCGATGGCAGATCGGTGGCATTCGGTTCGTTGGCGCTGCCAAGTATCAAATGCTCATCAAAATCCCGCATCTCTGTAGCGATCTGTTCCCAATACGCCTTTTGTTTTGCCTTGATGATATCCAGTTTCGCGCCGGTGGCGGTGCAATCCAGCCAGCCGTCGTTGACGTGGTCATTCAGTAGAACATACACGCCATCATTGATGCAGTATTGCACTACTTCCTTGACTCTGCGAAGCCAGGCGGTATCGATGGCCGCGGTTGTTTGATCTGCATGAGAGTTCCAGGCACAGGGTATCCGGATGGCATTGAAGCCGCTGCTCTTTACCAGATCGATCAGCGCCTGCGTGACCACAGGATTTCCCCACCCTGTCTCACCACCGGGCGCTTCCAATGTATTGCCGAGGTTCCAGCCCAGCTTCATTTGCGCCACCAGCTGCGCGGCGGTGCTGCTCATACCCGAAGCATCGGCGGCAATAGCGGAAGTATTGTAAGACGGGAATATCCTTGGAAGCTGCAGAACGGTTATTCTCCTACTTTGGCCATTGGTTGAATTTAAGCTCAACAGCACGGTTCGACTGATGCCTGATGCATTAGCCGCTGCGGATAAACTGATGGTTGCCCCACCAGGATTACCCGATGTCTGGCTCAGGTGCAGCCATCCTGCTCCCGTGGTATCGATACTCCATGCGGCGTTAGAACTAAATGACAAAGCTACTGTTCCACCCCCTTCCGGAATCGTATCCGTTAAATTGGTAAGGGTTAGCGGTGAGGTTGTCGAGTCCGTCTTCTTGCAGGATACGGCTGCCAGGACTGCAAACAAAATTCCAAAAAATATATACGATCTAAGGGTTCTCATATAGGTATGTTATTTGATTTGTACAACTCTTAAATTATCAAATGCGGCATAAAAGCCCGTGGGTGTAGCGGAAGCGCTGTAATTATGTATATACACGGTACAGGCGCTTTTCCCCGTCGAGCCCGTAAGGTCCGCAATAGTGGAAATAGGAGCGCCTTTGCCTTCTCCCAATGTAGGGTCCTTTGCGCGGAACGTAGTCAAAGGAATGGTCACCGTCGTCCAGCCTTTTGTGGAATAAGGCGCGGTAGTGGTGGGTGATACCTGCCAGGGTTCCCACCGGGCTATATATGTGCCGAGTCCGCTCAGAATATCGATGGATCCGCCATTCCAGCCCTTGGGAATACTAACTTCAAATTTAAATGCCCAATTCCCGGCAGGGTCGCTCATATGAGCCGCCGGTACCCACTGCGCTGCATTCATCAGAAGGGCGTAACTGGAATAGGTATTCCCTTCACCAGGGGAGAGGCTGGCTGTTTTCAGTACCAAATATTGGCTTGGATTGCCGGGGAAGTCGGGGTTGTATGGAGGCCATCCGCTGCTGGGATTGCCGCAATTCAGGTTGGCGCCTCCCCACCATTGCCAGTTGAAATTGCCACCCCATTCCCAATTCGAAATCGAACCCGTTGCAATATCATTTACATTGTACACCGTTGTTGCCGTACCAAATTTTGTTGTCACCGAGACGGGACCACTTTGGGTCAGCGTTGGCAGCACAAACCCAACCGAGCTTCCGTCGGCGGATGCTGCAAAAGATGTTATACTGGCGCCGGCAAAAGACAACGATTGAATATTCTTAAGATAGGTACCGTAAATGTATACAGAATCACCCGGAATGGCATTTTCGTTCGAAACAGCCACGATCGTCGGAGTGGCGACTATCTTAAAATTAACAGTTCCGCTCCGGGTGGTTACCGTTACCTGGTCGGTGGGTGTCTGGGCAGGCATCAAAAATCCAAGGGATGTGCCATCCAGGCTGCTGTGGAAGGAAGTGATCGGGGTTCCTCCATAGGAGAACTGTTGAACCAATACCAGGTTTGCACCGTAAAGAAAAACCGAATCGCCAGGATTGGCAAATACATTCGAAATTGCCGTTACCGTCGGCGCTGCTGGGCCTAATTTAAATGCAAATGTCGTGGAACCCGCCCGTGTCATATATTTAATTGTATAGAGCTGGCTGGTATCGATGGTTGAAAACACGATCGCGGGTATTTGTACGACGGCGCTACTCGGAGCTAAAAGCGCCGTGTTGAAAGAGGCCGGTACTCCGTCAAATTCTATCCGCACTGGATTTTGCAGATTCTGCCCGGTGATGACTACCCATTGGCCGTTTGCCACCAGGCTGGTATATACCGTATCGTTCGGGGAGGCTACATAGTTCCTTACGCCCGTGATGGAAGGCACGCCTCCCGCATCTTTTTTACAAGCCGGCAATAGTGCCGCCATCAGAATGACCAGCGGCAAAAAATACAGGCTGCGACAAGAAAAATTGTTCATATAATATCTTTTAAAGGTTGAATTAAAAATAAGGTACTGGTGCTTCCGCCAGTTTCGGATCCGACGTCAGCTCCGTTGACGGGATCTGCAAGGTGAACGCGCTGATGGTAGCCGGAAGAATAGACGGAGCGGTCGTCGTATCCGGCTTCGCCATACGGGTGGTTGGATCGTAGGCAAACGTCATCCTTGCCTGGTGATTGATAATATAGATCGCCTTGTCCGGGTTGTAATACGATAATCTTACCAGGTCCAGCCAGTATTGTCCTTCGAAGCCAAATTCCGCCCTTCTTTCCCGCAGGATCGTGTCGGCGTCCAGCATAGGCGCAGCGTCTACACCTGCCCGGGCACGTACTTTGTTAAAATATAACAGTGCATCGGCATCGCTGGTGCTGGTATTGTTGCCCAGGATAGCATCGGCGTATACGAGGTATACATCTGCCAGTCGTAAGATCGAATTGTGCTCGATGGATGACCAGATGTCCATCGTCGGCGCATTATTATCTTTCTCGTTGCCGATAATGTGTTTCTTCATGCAAACGCCGGTCGCTTTAAAGCCACCACCCGCGGCATTCAATTCGGGGTAATAATCTCCATTCATCATAATGGTGGCTATACGCCTGACCGTGTCTTTCCAGTTGTAGTTCGCATAAAAGTCATAAGTGGGCTCCAATGCCGTCCATGCGCCCGTCTTCTGGGGATTTATATCGTTGCTGGGGGAAAAGGTCAGCCAGTCGTTGCCATTGCCGTAACCGACGCCTGCCGTCCATTGAAGGGCAAACAGCGATTCCGGGTTGTCGTTATATTGCGCCCTGAAAAGATTATAATAGTTGGGCAACAAGGACAATCCACTGTTCTTGCACACATTGCCTGCATATTTTTTGGCGCTGTCCAGCAAGGCCTGATTGCGTGTGCCGCCGCTCTGTCCCAGCCCAGCCTCTGTTAAATATACCTTGGCGAGCATGCCTTGTGCCGACCAGGTGGTTACCCTTCCTGTTGCATCCGTAATGGGAAGGTTTTGTACGGCAAAGCTGAGGTCATTGTTGATGAATTTATAGACATCGGAAACGATATTCCTGTTAAGGAGCGGATGATTGATCAGTTTGGTATTATCCTCGACGATAGGTACAGCGCCCCACAAAAGGGCCAAATGATAGTATGCTATGGCACGGATAAATCTTGCCTCGCCGATGGCAGCATTCTTATCGGTGGCGGAAATGGACGCTGAAGCCTGCTGCTGTATGGCATTGATCACCGTATTGCATTGTGCGATGACATTGTACAGGCCCGTCCAACCGCTGGACACAATGGCATTTTGTCCTGTGATGGTACGTGTATACAGCTGGACCAGGTCTCCCCAGTAGGGATAATAAGCATTGCCGCTCAGCGCATCTCCCAGCGGTAGCAAAGCGCCGTTATGCCATTGCCACCAGGGTGATCCGCCGTACAAGCTTGCGGTAGCAAGCCGGAGGTCCGAAGTGGTCTGGTAAAAATTATTGGAGCTTATCTGCGAGCTCGAGGGCCGGTTCAAAAAGCTCTTATTGCATCCTGCCATTGCGGCTGCGAATAGCAAAGTGATGATTATTTTATTAGCTGATCTCATAATTTAGCTCTTAAATGGTGATTGCTTTATTTGGCAAAGCCGATGTTTACGCCGATGGTATACATTCTCGATTGCGGATAATATCCCTGGTCCCAGCCTGCCTGAAGGGGATTCCAGGAGCCGATCTCAGGGTCCATGCCGGAATATTTCGTAACGACAAAGGCATTGGTCACCGATGCAAATACGCGGAAAGATTGCAGGTGTGCCGTGGATAGTATTCTTTCGGGCAATTTGTACCCCAGCGTGATGTTCTTGCATCTCAAAAAGGAACCGTCTTCGATAAACAGGTTGGACGACCGGTTGTTACTGTTGGTATTGTCATTCCGCAGCCCTACGACACTTGTATTGGGGTTGACAACATAAACATTGTTTATGTCGGATGCAGAGCCGTTGGGATTTACCAACGCCAGTTTTGAATAATTCAACACCGACGTAAAATAGCTGGTATTGTTCTGCGAGTTGGTATGGGAAATCGCCACCTCATTGAATACTTTATTGCCGACGCTACCGCTGAAGAAAATATTCAGGTCGAAATTTTTATAGTAGAAACTGTTATTGAACCCGAACTGGAATTTGGGGATGGGAGAGCCCAAAAATGTCTGGTCTCTCGTGTCGATGACGCCATCGCCATTCAAATCCTTGAATTTCCGGTCGCCATACCAAATCCCGCCGCCTGAAGGAGAGATCGGATAAACTTTGCCGCTTTGGTCCACCGGCAGCGCATGTTTTTGGAAATCGGCTGGGTTGGCAAATACTCCGTCAAATATATAGCCATAAAATTCGCCAATGGGCTGACCCACCACTGTCTTTTCGGCGATGTCGTTGATCACATAGGACTTTTGGCTCAGGTTAGCACCATCGCCGGCGCCTAAGCTGAGTACTTTATTGATGTTCCGCGATACGGTGACATCTGTCTTCCACGTGAAGTCCCTGGTGCTCATATTGGTAGTGCTGACCCTGAAGTCAAATCCTTTATTGCTGACAGAACCGACGTTGACATAAGGCGCCGCCATCGACCCTGGGGAATAGCCGGCAGTGGTACCGGAGTAGGCCGCGAGCGGGATCTTTAATAAAAGCCCGTCTGTTTTGCGATAGTACCCGTCGAATGAGAAACTTATCCGTCCATTGAGCAATGTTCCATCCAGACCTGCATTGTAGTAATTTGTCTTTTCCCAGGTGACTTTGGGGTTTGCCAGGTTGCTTTGGAACTGCGCGATACCCGACAAGCCATTGGCCACTGTTGTAAGTTGCGTTACCGAAGTGTTGCCCGGTATGCTCTGGTTGTTGGTAAGTCCATAACCAAGCCTCAATTTCAATTCGTTGATAGCCGTTATACTTTTCAGGAACGCCTCATTATTGATCTTCCAGGCAAATGCACCAGACCAGGTGGTCACCCAGCGGTTGTACGACGGAAAATTGGAAGAGCCATCATTCCTTATATTGCCGGTGAGCAGGTATTTATCGTTCCAGGAAAAATTGATGCGACCGAAATATGACTCCAGCGAAGAACCGAGACCGTTGTCGCCAGAATTCTTGGCGGTGGTAGCATCACCGGCATTAAGGGCCTGCACATTGTTGGATGGGAAATTCGACCGTGTGCCTCCGGCACTTTCGTAATTGGATGACTGCGCCTCGTGACCTACCAATGCATTGAGGTTAAATTGAGTGAAATAATGATTATACGTCAGGTAATTGCGGATTACTGTATAAATGTTGTTGTTTATATTGGTGCCGCCGAAGTTAGTGCCATTAATGACCTTCCCGAAAGTATACGTTGGCGTAAAATTATCCTGAGTACTAAAATCGAAGTTGCCGGATACTTCATTTCGCAGTGACAGATCCTTACAAAATTGTATCTCGGCATATGCGTTCCCAAATACCTGGTTCCTCTTTCTTTGGTTTTTGACGATTTGTGCTATCGCCACCGGGTTGATGACCCCTGGTACCCAACCGCTGGTGTTGGTAATACCACCCCAGGAACCATCGGGGTTTTGTACCGGAATATCGGGTGTAAGGCTCACTGCGGAGCCGATGATCCCGGAGGCTGTGGTATTCACATTTTCATAAACATGCGCCAGTTGAAGGCTGGTCCCTACTTTTAGCCAGTTGGTGGTCTTGTTATCCAGATTCAGCCGCACGGAATATCGTTGGAAGTCCGACCCTTGCGCCATTCCTTTTTGTTGAAAATAAGAGCCCGACAACAGATATTGGGTTCGGGCATCGCCGCCGCTGACAGTGAATGTATGATTCATCTCCGGCGCCTTCTTGAATAATTCTTTCTGCCAGTCGGTGCCGGCGCCTAAATATTTCGGATTCGCAAATTCGGGTCTGGCATCGAAACCCCATACCTGCGCCCGGGCGTTAATAAAAGTGGCAAATTGCTGCAGGTTCATGATAGGGAGCCGCTTCGGCAGTTCCTGATATCCGGCATAGGCATCATAATTGATCTGTGGCGCCGCAGCCCTACCTCTTTTTGTAGTAATAACTACTACACCGTTGGTTGCCTGCGAACCGTAAATAGCGGTGGCAGAAGCATCTTTCAATACATCGATCGATTCTATTTCAGAAGGATTGATCGTATTTAATGGATTCGAACCGTTGCCAGGATCATTGACGGGCGGTACAATAACCCCATCTATTACATATAATGGTGAATTGGTAGAGCCGCTCATCGAAGTCACGCCCCGTATTTGAATAGATACGCCGCCGCCGGGCTGTCCGGATACCTGCTGGACCACGACGCCCGCGACCTTACCCTGGAGGGCCTGGTCGAACGTTGCCGGCTGGGTCTTCATGAGCTCTGTACCGGTGATGGAAGAAATAGCACCGGTGACATCCGAGCGGCGCGCTTTTCCATACCCGATGACGACCACATCATTCAGCGTGCTATTATCCTGCACCTGCAACCGGACTTCTACAGTTTGCCGGGTTCCCACCCTGACCTCGGTGGGTGTATAACCTATATAGGTGATCAACAAAACTTCACCATCCTTGATATTCAAACTGAATTGGCCGTCCTTGTCTGTTTGTGTGCCGCCGGTACGGCCCTTGATCGAAACACTGGCGCCCTGGAGGGGTTTGTTCCCCGGGCCCACCACTACTTTACCGGTGATTTTTCTGAGGCCGGGTGGATTTTGCGCATGCGCGCCGGCAGAAAAGAAAAGGAGACTGAGCGCGCACCAGAGCAGGCACCTCATCGCTCTTTGGAGATTTTGCTTTTTCATATGCAATCGTCTTGGTTTTAACTTTAGATGGCAGCTTAAGACAAAACCAGTTCGGAAATGCTATTGGCTGCCTACATCGACAAAAATAATTTTATATGTCATTAGGCAGGGTAGAGCAGCTTGCAAATGAAGGTGTTGAATTGTTCGCCTTAGGGGTATAATTCCGTTATTTTTGGGGTAAGAACGGTTTATCTTGGAGCTGACATCCCCGCTGTCAGTGTCAGAATGCCGGCTTTTAATCCGTTGGAGCTTGCGGTGACCATTATTTTCCCCGGCTGATGGGTGCTTCTGATCACCACCAGGGCCCTGCCGTGCCAGGCCTTCCTGGAATTTCCGACATACCGGTCCGTGTCCTGTAGATCGGCATTGGCGACCCCGGCAATGGTCGCTGGACCATCGACCTTGAACATAAGCCGGTTATCGGCATTGGGGTTGATATTGCCGCCGCTGTCGGTTAATTCGACCTCGATAAATGAAAGATCCTGTCCATCGGCCATCAACATTGTTCGGTCAGCCTTCAATTGAATGGTGGATGGTTCCCCTGCCGTTTGCAGGATTACGGAGTCGACCCCGCGATCCCCGTCAATGCCAACCGCTTTTAATATTCCCGGGGAATAGGACAGGGTAAAGCCCGCCTCATATTCCTCTGCCGGTGTACAGCTCTTTTCACCGACGAGTTTGTCATTCAGGTACAGCCGTACTTTTGGATGCTTCGAGTAAACCTCCACCTGGATATCCTTTCCTTCCCTGCCCGGCCATGACCAGCTTTCCCAGGTGGGCCAGACGGACCAAAGGGTTTCTTTTATCTTCCCCGTGTCGGGATTTGGCTCCCTGACGGCCATATAAAGGCTTTCGGTGCTGTTATTCAATATATTCCTATAGTGTGCTATTGGCTTTCTCCATCCGGTGAGGTCGATGTCCCCGCAATAAGCCCCGTGCCAGGGAAAATGATCTCCTTCCCAATGCTCTCCAGGGGGCTCTCCCGGATAAATATTCCGCCCGATGGACGACTCTCCCAAATAGTCTATCGCGGTCCAGACAAAATCGCCGATAATATAGCTGTGGTGCCGAACAAGGTCCCAATTGGCAAAAGCATCTCGGGGATAGGACTCCGTCTGGACGATAATCCTGGAAGGAACCCGCTCATGGTCCGAAGGCGCCTTGTTCAATAGATAATTATATCCGCCAAGGTCCTGCACGGCAAACAGCGGATCATAAATCTCCCAATCCTTGTCCCATGAAGCCATAGCCGAGGTCACCGGTCGCGTAGCATCATATTGATGAACAAGCGCAACAAGCTCACGGGCAGTCTTCACCGCATCGGGGCTTTTCCTTTCTATGATCTCATTCCCTATGCTCCAGATAACGATGGAAGGATGATTCCTGTCCCGCAATACCATCGACGTCAGGTCCCGTCTCCACCAATCGTCAAAATACCGCGCATAGTCATAGGTGTTCTTCTGCGTTCTCCATCCATCGAATGCCTCATCGATCACCAGCAGACCGTACCGGTCGCACGCATCCAAAAAGGCCGTCGAGGGAGGATTGTGGGACGTTCGGACAGCATTGAATCCAGCCGCCTTCAGCAATTGCACCCTCTTTTCTTCCGCCCTGTCAAAGGCCGCGGCGCCCAGACAGCCATTATCATGATGTACACAACCTCCATTCAGCTTTATCGTTCTTCCATTCAGCTGAAACCCCTTGTCCGTCGAAAATTTAATGGTTCGGATCCCAAAACTGTTTATTTGAAGGTCCCGCTGCTTCCCTTCCTGGATCAGGGCCAATTCCGCGCGATACAAATTGGGGCTGTCCACTGACCAAAGCAACGGCCGGGGTATGGCTATCGTTCGGGTCACCTGCTTCTCACCTTTCCCATCCACCCGCAGGCTCATCTTATCGCGTGCAACCACCTCATTGCTCTTACCCAGAATGGTCGTTGACAAAACAACGTCCTGGGCGGCATCCTTATAGCTCTTTACCAGGGCATCGATCTTAACCAAAGCATTGTCAGGGCTCACATCAGATGTAGTAATGGCCACGCTCCATGGATCGATGTGGATCGGGTCTTTCACCATCAGGCGAACAGGACGATATATCCCGGAACCGTTGTACCACCTGCAATTTATCTGCGCTGAATTGTCGACGCGTACCGCAATCACATTTTCCTCACCAGGGTCCAAAATGGATGTTATATCATAATAGAAGCTGGTATATCCATATGGATGTATGCCCAAAGACTTTCCATTTACGAATACCTCCGCATTCATGTAAACCCCTTCGAAACAGATGGATATTTCTTTCCCCTTCCACGAGGACGGCGCGACAAATTTTTTCCGGTACCAACCTATCCCCGTGGGAAAATAACCCCCGGCAGCATTCGAGGGATTCTGCTTGTCTGGTGCGCCTTCGATGCTCCAGTCATGCGGAAGGTCGACATTTCTCCAGCCCGCATCATCAAAATCTTTTTGCCCGGCCATACCCTGATCGCCCAACGAAAATTTCCAGTTATCGCCAAAAAGAACCCCGGAAGAATGATGAACCGACTGGGCAATTGTATAAAAACAACTTACAAGAGACAATACCAACAAGAAAATCTTTCTTCCGGGGAAGCTCATATGTGGATGCGATAGTTTATCGTGTTACGTTGCTAAGCTACTTCATTTTAACGACTTTGAACGTCTTTGAACCGTTGGCTGTGCGGACTTCGACGATATACATGCCAGGTGATAGGGAAGCCCCGGCCGTTATCCGGCTGGCCGACAGCGGCTGCCCGATGACCTCTGCTACATGACCCGCCAGGTCGGATATTCGGATGGACTCCACTTTGGCCGGGTCGTCAACATTAATGGTAAATGTGGATGAGAAAGGATTGGGAGAGATACCGATCGTCCCGGACAAGAGGTCACCGATCGTAGCGCCCTGGGCAGTCGCTGTCTGGCTCCTGGCCGTTGCGGTCGTCAGACCAGTGGTATTTAATGTCCATTGCTGGGCGTCGCTGTTGCTGTAGCTCCACTGTCCCAGGTCCGAACCGTTGGTATAACGGTAAACCCCATCCAGGTACTGCCCTGTGGCCTTATTCCTTAATCTTATATAGCTTCCGGCGGGCTCGATGGACCATAGCTGGTTATCGCTGCCGCTGCTGCTCCACTGGCCGGCGGCATCGCCGTTCGTACGGTCGCCCAGGCCGTCGAGATACAATCCGGTGGCCTTGTTCTTTAATCTGATATAGCTGCCCACCGTCTCCATCTGCCATTTCTGGGCATCGCTGCCAGAATAGCTCCACTGACCGGCAGTAGCGCCATTATTGGATCGGTACATCCCATCGATCAGCAGACCGCTGGCATGGTTGACCAGGGAAACATAATCGGCATTCGCACCCTGGTTGATCGCATTGATCAGATCCCGGTCCAGCACAGCTCCCGTGCTACGATCGAACATTTGCCCGGGGATATCCCATACAATGGGGATCAGTCCTTTGTTCTTTGCCGAACCTACCAGGTATCTGTAAAAATACAGGCGGGAGGCAAGATGCAGCTGCTGGTCCGAGGGCGCAGTGAGGTTAGTGTGCTTGATCGACGCATATTCTCCGATGATGACGGGGATGCCCTTGTCGATGAACTTGGTCTTCATCAGCGTAAAATTGGAATCCAGGTAAGATTCCTCCCCGTAGGTAGCATTGCGGCCGGCGTCCGTGGTGGAATGATAGCCTTTACCCCAATAGTAAAACATATTCCCCCAGCTGGCGTCCTGTGTGAGGATACAGAATTGAGGGGGATCATAGTAGTGTATCTCCACCATCATCCTGCCTGCAATTTGATCCGTCGGCAGGGTGTTCATCAGCGTATTAGTCAACCCTATATTCGTATTCGGACCCTGTACGATCAGGGTGCGTGAACTGTTATTCCCGCCCGTCGCCCTGACCGCATTCACAAAAGTCTGGTGATAAGATAATAAAACCGACATGCCCGTGGCATCGCTGGCATTGGGCTCATTGGCGCTTGCAAAGAGGAGGTGTTCGTTGTAGCCTTTAAAATAATTCGCGATCTGCGTCCAATAGTTATTTTGTTTGGCATTCACGGATGACTGTGCGCTCGTGGTAACATTGTTCTCGAGCCAGCCCCCATCCCAATGGATATTCACGATCACGTACAGGTTATCATTTATACAATAATCCACCACCTGTTTCACACGGGCGAGCCATGTAGGGTCGATAACGCCATTGCTGGTATGGCAATCCCAGGCGCAAGGGAGCCGGATGGTGTTGAAGCCGGCAGCCTTTACGGAATCGATCAACCGCTGGGTGGTAACAGCGGCTCCCCAGGCCGTCTCGCCGCACTGGGCTTCCAGCGTATTGCCTAGATTCCATGCGAGCTTCATGTTGCTGGCGATGGTTTGAGCCGTAGGCAGCTGTGCGATGGCGTTGGTGGAAAGAAAAAAGCCCAGCACGCAGGCAAAAAGACGTACCAGGACCTTGCGGATAAGTTTGTTTTTCATATGCAATCGTTTTTTTGTTAATGTCAGGAAAACAGGCATCCGCCCGTTCTGACGATCCAAAAATAGCCGACGATATGAAACTCCGGGGTAGCACAACCCGCATATAAAGGGGTTGAAATGTTGATCACGGGGATAAATTCCGTTATTTCTGGGGCAACAACGGTTTATCTGGCGCATCACCGGTTTAACGAGGCCGTCAGACTTTTTTCCGCATCTCCGCCTGGTAGACGCTGGGCAGCTTGCCATAGACCTCTTTGAAATATCGGGCGAAATATTTAGGATTATTGAAGCCTACCATATAGGCGACTTCCGCCACATTGTGCTTTGTCTTTTCCAGCAACTGGGCCGCGCGCTTCATCCGGAAGTTGCGTATAAAGCTTATCGGGGTAGTCCCCGTGGCGGAAAGCACTCTTTTATATAAGGTGGTTCGGCTCAGACCCAGCTCGCGCGACCATTCATCCACCGAAAAATCAGGATTGGCAATATTTTTCTCCAGGATCTCCGCAGCCTGGCGAATAAAATCTTCCGCTGTCTCCTCCGGACCCGCTACTACGTCCACCGGCTCTATATGAACCCTCTTTTTAGCCGTATCCTCGACAGTACCTCTATACTCCAGCAGGTTCCGGATCCGTGAGACAAGTATTTCCACATTGAAAGGTTTGGAAATATAATCGTTGACACCCATTCCCAGCGCGCGCAGCTGGTCCTGTTCGCTTGAAAGGGCCGTCAGCAGGATCACGGGGATGTGACGTACCCGCTCATCGCTCTTTATTTTCCTGGAAAGCTCCAACCCATCCATCAATGGCATGTTGACATCGCTGACCACCAGGTCCGGCTGTGCGGCAAGTGTCTTTTGCCAGCCCTCCTTGCCATTCGCCGCTTCCAGTATGGTGAATAAGGAAGAAAGATTGTCCTTCAGGTAAAACCGGAAGTCGTCGTCGTCTTCCACCAGCAGGACCTTGAAACGCCTCACTCCACCGGCGGAAGAGGGCATTGGATTGTCCACAGGCTCGGCTGTTTTGGCTGCACTCTCCCCATCCTCTCCGCCACTCAATGGCGAGTGCTCCAAAGATGATTCGGCAAGTAGGGTCACGGGCAACAGCACGGTAAAGCAGCTTCCCTTGTCGGGAATACTCTCCACCTGGATGGTGCCGCCATGCATTTCTACAAATTCCCGGGTGATGGCAAGCCCGATGCCTGTACCCTGGTTTCGTATATGACCGGGAGCATCACCCTGGAAAAAGGATTCAAAGATCTTCCCTTTGAGCGCAGGCGGGATCCCGATACCCGTATCTCTTACGTTGAGCTCCAGGAGCATACTTTGTGCATCCCGCTCGGCAGCGGCAAGCTGCACTACCACAGAGCCTCCCGTCGAGGTGAATTTGAAGGCATTGGACAAAAGGTTGAAGAGTATACGCTCCACTTTATCCTTGTCGAAAAGCGCCGGCAGTTGCTCCAGCTGTGTCTCATAGCGAAAAACAATGCCCCTTTCCTCCGCAAGATCATTAAATGATTCCACGGTCGTCTTTATAAAGGCGGCAATATCGCCCCCGCGCATATTCAGCTTCAGCTCATTTACCTCCATCTTTCTCAGGTCCAGCAGTTGGTTCACCAGGTGCAGCAATCTTTTTGCATTCCGCTCGATGGTCATTGCCAGCTGCCTCCTCCCCGCATCTTCCATACTCCTGATCAGCTTGTCCACCGGCGATAGGATCAGTGTAAGGGGCGTACGAAATTCATGGCTGAGGTTGGTAAAAAATTTGATTTTCATCCTGTCCAGCTCATGTACCCGCAATGCTTCGCGCCGCTCTTCCGCCAGCGCAAACTTCGCTCTGGCCCGCCGGATGATACGGACTCGTCCAATATAGAGCAGTGCCACGATGATCAGGACATAGACAAAATAGGCAAAGCCTGTCTTCCAGAAAGGAGGCTTTACGATCACCCTCACGGTGATGCCTTTATCGTTCCATACCCCGTCGCTGTTGGAAGCCTTCACCTGGAAGACATACTCGCCCGGATCGATATTCGTATAGGTCACTCTCCTGTTCCTGCCGTCGGTCTGCATCCAGTCCTTATCGAATCCCTTCAGCCGATACCTGTATTGGTTCTTGCGCACATTAATATAGCTCAGTGCGGCAAACTGCAGTGTAAAATTATTTTCGTCGTAAGAAAGAACAAGCTCACTGTCCTTCAGGAGCGAAGGGGGCAATGGAACATCCTTATTATATAACTGCAACCCGGTTAATACCACAGGCGGAACCTGTTCATCCCGGCCGATCGATCCCGGTTTGAAAAGATTGAATCCATTGGCGCCTCCGAAAAGAAGTTCGCCCTCCCTTGTACGAAGCGCCGCACCCTGGTTGAAGTCCCTACCCTGTAGCCCGTCATATTCGTCAAAATTCAGGCATTTGATCCTGAAATGCCCGCCATCTTTGGTAACGGTGAGCCTGGAAAGACCCCCGGATGTGCTCACCCATAAAAAATGATCCCTGTCCTCCAGTACCTTCACGACTATATTGGAAGGTAGTCCGTCTTTCATGTGAAACACCTGGAACGTATCCCTGCCCGGCGCCATGACGCTCAGCCCATTTCTTGTCGCCGCCCACATGTTCCCTTCATGATCACACAACATACCGAACACGATGTTATCGCTCAGTTTGCTGCTCTCATTGGTAAAATACATGTATTTGCCGGTGCTCCGGTTCAATACATCGATGCCGTATACAGTACCGATCCACAGATTGGATAGGGAATCCTCCTCCAGAGAGGCGATATAGTTGGAATGGATGGAATACGGCATGGAAAAATTGTTATGATAGAATTTCCCCGTTGCTCTGTCCATCCGGTCCAGCCCACCCGTCATAGTGCCGACCCAAAGTACGCCGTCCACGTCTTCCCGGAGTGAATAGATATTGTTATCAGACAGACTGGAAAGATCGGCATCCCGGTGCCGGTAATGAATAAATCTTCTACCGTCATAACAATCGAGACCTCCCTGGTAGGTGCCGATCCAGAGCTTCCCGTCATGTCCCGCCGCAAGCGATATCACTACGTCGCTGGACAGGCTGTTCGGGTCTCTCGCCTCATGCCGGTACTGAGTAAATGTTCTCCGTGTCCTGTCGAAATAGATAAGGCCACCGCCATCGGTGCCGATCCAGATATTGCCTTTCCCGTCCTCCGCAAAGCACGCCACATCGTCGTTGGGAAGGCTCCCCTGCTGACCGGGCTGGCGCCTGTACAAAGGGAACCGCAGCATGTTTTGGTGGTAATAGCCGACGCCCTTTTTAAGCGTTCCCGCCCAGATGGTACCTGTGTTGTCCTTGTAAAGCACCGAGATGGTATTTTCCGGTAAGCTCCTTTCTTCATCCGAATTATGAAGGTTCCTGACAGTGTGTTTCTCCTGATCCAGCAGGTCCACTCCTCCCTGGTCCGAGGCAATCCACATCAATCCCTTGTCGTCCTCGGTGATGTAGCTTACAATATCGCCGCTCAGCCGGACATTGCCCGAATCTTTGTCAAAATGTGAGAATTTACCCGTATGCGGATCGAATTCCCAGAGGCCCCACAGTGTGCCAGGGGCGTAGAGCCAAAGCTTATCCTTGCTGTCGATAAACAGTTTATATCCATATAGGACAGGCGCTTTTTCCTGCAGCATGTCTGAATAAAAGGTGATCGCGTTACCTTGCAGATCGATCCGTTCCAGCCTGCCCTTTCCGTAAGATAGCCAAAGCCCGCCGGACGAATCGAGCTTCGCATCGCCAATACCGCCCGGTATTTCAGCGGAGGTCCGCACCTTGGGACGCAAGGGAACGGCTCCTTTGCCGGCATCGAAGCGATAAACCCCCGAATCTTTGTAAATAAAGAAAAACCGGCCTTCCTTCCCCGGCACGATGCAGGTCAGGTCATAACGTAACAGATGACGCGCCTTCAAATACGCATCCACATTCGGAACGAAATGCTCGGTCGACGGGTCATATAAATTCAGGCCGCCCGTTGCAGTGGATATATACAGTTTATCTTCAGGTCCTTGAAAAATACGGTTCACGTGATCGTCCGTCAGAGACGAAGAATCGGCTTCATCGTGTCTGAAAACCCTGAACGAATAGCCGTCATACCTGTTCAACCCGGAATTCGTCGCAAACCAGACATAACCCCGGCTGTCCTTGAATATATCGTCCACATGGTTATCCGACAGGCCATCCCGGATGTCCAGCCGTGAAAAAGGATAATCATTGACCTGGCAATACCCTACGCCCCCAACAATCAGCAGTCCAATAATAAGTAAGCAGCTCTTGATCATGTACACCGGCAATGGAATTACCGCTAAATATACAAATATTTGCTTATTCGTTACCCCTAGTGTGAATTATAATAATCCAGGCTCACATAGTTGTAGATACACCAGTTGTTGGCATCTTTTAATGCAATGACTTCCAGCCCATCGGCCGTCAGCGACTTTATGGCCATTTTTGCATACCAGTTGGCGATGTTGGGACCCTGGTTCGGGTCATGGATCAATTGCGCTCCGATGGTAGCCAGCTGGTTGGTGCTCGTATACAGCATAAAATGACCGCTGGCCTGCCCCAGCGATGGCAGCATTTTATTATCGGAACTGAAATTTGCATTGCCGATCAGATCAAAGGTCATCGTTCCATAAGTACTCGGATCACCTGCCGGGCAGATCCAGGAAGCCCAGCCGGCGTCCCATTCCCAACCTGTCCCGCCGAAGTAGATAGGTCCGTTGAATAGCTTACTTGCGCCGGATGATGTTACATCCAGCACCCAGGTTTTCGATTTTCCATATCCGCCCGTAAGGTTAATCCAGGCAGGAGTGCTTACGGCCGCCTGATCCAGCGTATTTATCGTCACGATAGTCGTATCTGCCTGGACAAGCCCGCCGGCGCTTTCCACCCCGTAAACAAATTTATATTGTCCGGGGAAAGGAACGTTGATGGTGTCCTTTACCCGCTGTGATTGACCGAAAGGCGTAACCCATACGGGGGTCATGCCGGGTGTCGAGCTTGTCAAAACAATATTATTGGGATTTGTCGACGAAGGCGCAATATTGAAGGACAACTTACTCTTATCCGCCAGCGGTCCTAATTCATATTTCTGCTTGGTGCAGGCAGAAAACACCAATGCTGATCCGATGAACGCAAAGGTCTTTTTTATCATATTTCTCATATGTGTATTATTTTAATTATTAAATGATCTTACCAGCCGGGATTTTGTTTCAGTACCCCTGACGACAACGTGATCTGATCGGAAGGTATTTGTTGAAATCCCCGCGTAGCGGTAATATTTGCCTGCAACGTTGCAGCGCTTGGTTGTGTTCCCGTGCCGTCGTTGATCAGGGACAAAGTCGTATTAGCCGCGATGGTCGATGCGGCCGTGGCAAGGCCCTGGCGTAACAGATCCCAGTACCGGATACCTTCTCCCACGAATTCAAGCCGGCGCTCTGCAAGGATGTCGTCTTTCGTGACGGCCGTAACAGCAGCAGCGGAAGGGATTGCCCGCTGATGTACCTGGTTGAAATAGCTTACAGCGTTCGGGCTTCCCAATTCAGCCGCCATCAATAACACATCCGAATAGCGAATAGCGAAGTAATCCTGGCTTTGGCCAACCAGATAGTTGCTGACGGGAAGAGGATTGTTATTGGAGTCGCAGATCGGGCTGTATTTCTTCATATAATATCCGGTGTACTCACGATTGGCTGCCGCCTTGCCGAAAGCAAGATTTTCCTTGGCAATATCCGTGATGGAAGCAAAATACCGGCTGTCTTTTGACGGATCGAACAGCGCCACCAGCTTGGGGTCCACCGTACAGCCACCCCATCCAAACCCATAGGGATAAAGGCTTTGTTCACGCATACCCGTCATTACCATCCAGTTATTGCCCGTAATGTTTCCATTGTAGTCCCCTGTGGAAGAATATTTGATGGAAAAAACCACCTCTTTGTTGGCTTCTCCCGCATAGGTGACTTTTTTTGCCAATGACGCTGCAGGCCAAAGGGTAGTGAAGTCGCTGACCAGTCCGTGTCCGCTGTGCGCGATCACGTCCTCTACCGCAGCCAATGCGGTGGCAGCCGATTCGTTGCCGATGGTAGACTTGCCATAATACCCTGAATAAAACAGATAAACGCGGGCAAGCATGGATTCCGCAGCCCACTTCGTCACCCTCCCGTTGGGTACGCTGGTATACGTTGCAGAAGGAAGGCTATCCGCTGCATAGCGCAGATCGCTCATGATCTGAGCATAGATGGAATCAGGACCTGACTGAGGCACATTTGCCAAAGTAGGGGTCGTCAGCAGCGGCACTTTTTCAAACAGCCGGGCCAGATCGAAATAACAGTAAGCACGAATAAATTTGGTCTCCGCCGTGTATTGATTTTTCAACGTGGTGCTGTCTCCCCAAGCGATCTGGTTCATGTGCTGAAGGAGAACATTACAACGATAGATGGCCTGGTAATAATTTTTCCATCCGCCGCTGTGCATAGACACGTCAGACGGGGAAATGGTCTTATTGAATTCATCCATCATTTCCCAGCCATATCCGTCTGAAGCGCCGGTGGCTCCAAAACAATTGTCTGAAAAAACCTCCATTATGGGCGGGATGGCTTCACCATTATAGATCAGATCCAGTCCGTTGTAACATCCCACCAGGGCGGTGAAGGCATCGGAAGGTGTCTTATAAAAGGAGACGTCCGTCTGCGAGGCGGCGGTGAGCTCCGTGGTCAGGAATTTCTTACATGAATTGAGCGAAAGCATTGCCAGCGCTGCCACGAGGCCGATGGTACTATATTTAATTTTTTTCATGTCTTTTTTTTATCAATTAGAAAATGATGCTTACCCCCACCATCGTCTTTCTTGGGCGGGGATAATATCCCAGGTCAACGCCTTGTCCGAAGTAATAAGCTCCGCTGGCATCCGAAGAGGTATATCCTACTTCGGGATCCATTCCATTGTACTTGGTGAAAGTAACCAGGTTCTCAGCTGCCACGTACAAACGGAATTGCGTCAGATATTTCCACTTCAACAGTTTCGCGAAATCGTATGCCAGGGTAATGTTCGATACTCTCAAATAGCTACCGTCATGAATAAAGAGATCGGAAAACTCGGCCCAGTTGATGTTGTTTTGCGTCACACGGGGCATTGAATTGGATGTACCTTCTCCGTGCCAGCGACTCAAAACAGCAGTCGTCCAGTTCCCATAAGCGCCCAGATCCCTATAGGACTGGACCAGTTTATTTCCGGCAACGCCACTTGTCGTGATGGAAAGATCGAAGTTTTTATAGTTGCCGGAAAACCTCAAACCAAAAACATGATGCGGGTTCGGATCGCCGATATTCGTCTTATCGGCGGCGGTAATAGCTCCGTCGCCATTCAAATCCACATATCTTACGTCACCCGGATGAGCTGAGGGTTGAAGGGCCCCATTCTTACCCTTCCATGACTGTACGTCCGCCTCAGTCTGGAAGATGCCGGCCGTCTTATATCCCCAGAAATACCCGACGGGGTTTCCGGAAGATGCCCGGAAAAATTCCGGGGCATTTACAAACAGGCTGTTCGAACCGCCATGAATGATCCCATCGGCCGTCGGAATATTATTCACCATATTTTTATTATAGGCGTAGGAACCCGATATGGAGTAGGCGAAATCTTTTCCGATCCTGTCGTTGTACGCCAGCTGGAGCTCTATTCCCTTATTGGTGACATTGCCCCCGTTGATATATGGGTTTGTCGAAACACCTGCGGTGGCCAGCAACGGCGCTGCAACCAGCCAGTCCTTTGTCAATTTATTATATACGTCGATACTTGCGCTTAGTTTGTTGTCCAGCAATTGGGCGTCGATCCCTATATTGGTTTGTCGGGAAGTTTCCCATTTTGTCTTTTGAACGCCGATGGTGGAAGGATAAGCCCCATTGGTCAGGCTCGTATTGGTGTTGCCAAAATTGTATTGTGCATTTGACAAGCTGATCAGGGACAGGTAATTGAAAGCAGTAATGCCATCGTTACCGTTGGATCCCCAGCTTGCTCTTAATTTCAGGAAGTTCAGCCAGGTCCTGGCCGGCGCCATGAAAGATTCACTGCTGACCACCCAACCTACTGACAGGGATGGGAAGTATCCCCATTGATGGTCCTTGGCAAACATCGTAGAACCATCTGCACGGAAGATAGCGGAAGCGAGGTATTTGTCCTGGTAAGAATAGTTGATCCTGCCGAAAAACGAAGCCTGCGCATAGACGGCATTTGCGTTCCCGTACAGCGACATGGAATGCGTTACCGTTTGCCTGTTGGCGGTGGTAGTATCGGCGCTCATCGATATAGACGTAAGATTTGAAGTACTGAGGTATCCCCGGTCGAAACTGGCGAATAAGGTAGGTCCGGTATTATTTCCACCTACAAACGTTCCCTGGTACTTGCGAATGGCGCTACCCGCGAGAAAATCAAATTTGTGCTCTTTGATCCTGAAAAGATAGTTCACGGTATTGTCCCAATTCACAGTGTATGACTGGGAACTGCCCTGACCGATGTTCTCGTTCCTGTTGTAAGCATATATCGACAAATTATCATACACGGGCGTATAACTATGATTAGCCGAAGATGAATAATTCAACCCAAAAGAAGTTCTGATCCTCAAATCCTTGATCGGCTGCAGTTCCGCATATACATCTCCAAACAATTTTTGCGTCTTCGTATCATTTTGATTATTGTAGACCGCCAATGCATAAGGGTTCGCTTCGGCAGTGTTCCATGGGCCACCATTGTATACGGTAGATTTGAGGCTGCTCAGATATTTACCGGCAGAGTCGTACATCGCCAGCAACGGGCTGGTGGTAAATGCACCGCGCAGGGTGTTGCCATATATTCCTCCATCCGAGATCCCGTATTGATTGATAAAGGAGAAGGTCAGGTGCTCGCCTATTTTCAGCGCCCCGTCATACATTTTGCGTTCGGTGTTGCTACGGAAATTGTAGCGCTCATAATTCGAAAGCTTCTGTCCGCCGACGATACCGCCCTGTTGTGTATAGGACATTCCCAATGAATAGGACGAAACATCTGATCCGCCACTGGCGGATAAGTTATAATTCTGCACCGGCACGTTGGAGGCGAACATCTGGTCCAGCCAGTTGGTTCCTTTTCCCAACGCATTGATTTGCGCTTGCGTAAAAAGGGGAGCAAGCCCTGAGTTGAGGGCGGCCTCATTCTGGATGACGGCGTACTGGTGTGCATCCAGCAGATTTGTTTTCGGAGGGGCGTTTTGATATCCGTAGTAGCCGTCGAACGATATTTGCCCGCCTGTCTTTCCGCCCATCTTCCCGCCTTTGGTCGTTATCAGCACAACGCCATTGGCTCCATTGATACCGTAGATGGCGCTCGATGCGGCATCTTTCAATACATCTACGGAGGCTATGTCCGATGGATTCAAAAAAGTAATATCGTTGGTAATCACACCATCTACCACGTACAAAGGATTCGCGTTCCCAATGGTACCGACTCCCCGGATATTCACTTTAAAGCCGCCGCCGGGCTGTCCCGAGGTGGACGTAATGTTGACCCCTGCGGCCTGTCCCTGCAATGCCTGTAATGCATTGGTGGTGTTGAGTTTGGCAAGGTCTTCGCCTTTGACGTGGGCAGTAGCGCCCGTCACTGCTTTCGACTTTTGCACGCCATAACCCACTACCACAATATCGTCCAGCTTTGCGATACTTTGATCGAGCTGAATGGTCAGGTCGTTTGTTTCCGCCTGTATTTTGACTGTTTTCAAACCATGGCCTACCGAACTGATCTCAAGGACCTCGCCGGTGTTCACCACAATACTGAAAACTCCATCGTTATTGGAAATAACGGCGTTTCGCGAGCCTTTTACGGCGATCGAGGCGCCTGCAACCGGCTGCCCGGTACCAGTCTCCGTGACCCTGCCCGTTATTTTTCGTCCAGTAGTCTGGGCAAAATCGTGGGCGCTCAAAAGCAGCAGGGTCAGCAGCATCAAGATTGGCTTTGACCACTTCCGTTTGATTTTCTTTTCTAGCATAAACAAGCAATTTTTGGTTAATAAAAAAAACTACTTAAGATCAATCCTCTTTTCATGGCCGGTATAAGTAACAACAGCGGTTGGTTTGCTTTTTCCGCCGATGCATTCGATCCTGAAAGTCCTTTGGAGAAGAGCGCCTGCGAATGACCCATTTCGCTCGCCAATGGTAAGCATCCGGGCTGCCTCGTTATAATGTAAGGCAATAGTTGAAAAGCTGCCTTTCTCATAATTGTAGTTGGTGCCTTCATCCTCGTACAGGGTGAAATCAGCGTCGCGACCGGTGTATACATACAATGTGATCGTGTCGGCAGGCCGCTCGCCTGTGTACTGCAGATCAGGCCCCATCGGAAGGATCGTTCCCTCTTTCACATAGACAGGCATACGCTGGTAGGGCGCCTCCGCGGTGATCCTTTGTCCCCCATCCACGATCTTGCCTGAGTAGAGATCGTACCAGCCCTGGCCTGCAGGAAGATAGACTTCCCGCTGTTGCGCCTTATATGTACAGACAGGGTTCACCAGCAGCGACGGGCCCAGCATAAATTCATCGGCAATATCCCTGACGGCCGTGTCATTCCCGAAGTCCATCACCAGTCCGCGCATCATCGTATAGTCATCATGCCATACCATACCCGCAAGAGAATAGAGATAAGGCAGCAGCCGGTAACGCAGCTTGTCGTAATACAAGATGCTCTGGTAGGCGGGATGATCCGGCGGCGCAATATTAAATATCTCGCGGTAAGGGAACTGGCCATGGGCGCGGAACAAAGGAACGAATGCGCCAAACTGATACCAGCGCGTATTCAGCTCTCTCCATTCCTCCAGGCTTTCCGCATTGGGTTTTTCAAACTTCTCCGGCACCACAAAGCCGCCGATGTCCATCGTCCAGTAAGGCAGGCCGGACATGGAGAAATTGACCCCCGCGGCGATCTGGTTTTTCATATCCCTCCAGGTGGAGCCGATGTCACCGCTCCATATGGCGGCGGCATATCGTTGAGAGCCCGCAAATCCTGATCGGGTGAGGAGGAACACTCTTCTGTCCGGATCATCCGCACGTTGCCCTTCATAGATACCCTTTGCATTTTGCAACGGATAGGCATTGAGGTATTCGGCAGCGCTTCCCAACGCGGTCGGCGTCATCTGAAGCTTTCTCTTTTCAGGACTGACGTTGGAAAGTATATCGGGTTCGCTGGCATCCATCCACCAGGCGTCGATGCCCTTGCTGTAAATTTTTTTGTGGATCAGATCCCAGAACCCTTTCCGGGCATCCGCGTTGAACGCATCGTAAAAGGTAGAAACATAGCCTTTCCCGATCCAGTCCCTTTGCCTGTCAGCGATATTCCTTTTATAAAGCCAGCCCTTCTTATCAAATTCGTCGTAAGAAGATATGCCTTCGTAAAACTTCGGCCACACCGAGATCATAAGGTGCGTATGATACTTTTTGTGCAGGACGTCGATCATGCTGTCCGGGCTGGGGAAACGGGTCTCATCGAATTCCTGGCTTCCCCACGCTGCTTCTTTCCAATAACTCCAGTCCAGAACGATATTGTCGATGGGGATCTCTCTTTTCCGGAACTCATCTATCGTGTTAATTATCTCATCCTGTGTTTTGTATCGTTCCCTGCTTTGCCAAAAACCCAATGCCCATTTGGGAACGATAGGCGCCTTGCCGGTGAGCTCCCGGTAACCTGCGATGACCCCATCCATGTTGCGGCCATAAATAAAATAATAATCTATCTGCTGACCTGCCTCCGAAGAAAAACCAAAACTGTTTTGCTCTGCGGGGGTCAGCGGTTCCTGCCATTTCAGGGAAAGATAGGACTCACCCCCTTCGGGGATCCATTCGATCCTGACAGGGACTTTTGCACCTTTTTCTAATTGAATAGGGACCATCGCCGGCGCCGGGTTCCACGCCTTGCGCCAGTGATCCAGCACGAGCTTACCATCGAGCCACACTTTTAGCGAGCCGCCAAAGGTGAACCGGAATTGATGAACACCGGAGAGATAACTGGCAACGCTGCCTTCCCAGGTCACCATCCCTGTCGCAGGTGTAAAGCTCGGGGGAAGCTGGATCTTTGAATCGCCCAGGAATGGCATATCGATGTTGCCCTCGGCTCTTTCGGTGACAACTTCCTGCGATTTCCGCTTGTCGTTGGCATAGGAAGCCGTAAGCCATCCCTGGTCTCCTGTCTTCGAAAAAAGCTGTAATGCAGACAGATCGTGCAGCGGCCTGGTATCCCCCGCCGCCGTAAGCGAATAATTATCCCAGAGGACACCGTAATTCCGGCAGGAGATCAGGAAGGGAATGCCTACTTCCGTATTGTTTTGAAAAAGTGTGACCTGCTGACCCTTGTAATTATATATCCCATCCTGGTGCTGGCCTAATCCATACCATGCATCTCCGGGGGTAGTTTGAAAGGTTTGAGCCAGCTTATAACAGCGTTTGCCATCGACCACCGAAGCCTGGAAACTTCTTCCGAGCGGCCGCTTTTCCTCAAGGATCTTTCCGCCCCTGGGGTCCCGGAAAGAAACAGCGCCTGTTTTCAGGTCGACGATCGCGGTGAGCTTTTTCGTTCTTAAGGTCAGGCTTTCTTTCGACGGGATGACCTCCCAGAAAACATCGGTCCTTTTCTTATCTAAGGTGACCAGGCTTTGAAGAGGCACGATCTCTTTTGCGGGGGCCGCCGTCACCCTTATAATATTGTCTGCGATTACCTCCAGCCTGACGGCATTGGATGTACCTGTAACCAGGCTGTCGGTGAATATTATCAGGCCGTCGGGGATCGTTTTGTAGGAAGGAGGAGCCGCCAACAGGACATTTACAATAGCAACGGTCAAAAGGCTGGATAACACTAAGCGTAACTTCATATATAAGCAATCCGGGGTAAATGATGAGCTGTAAAACTACCCCGTGAACATCTGAGATAAGGGCCTCAAATGTTGCAAACTATAGTATGAATTGTTGCAAAAAGGTGATTTTCAAATCATTTTCCCGTCATCCTTTTTGTCCGCTACGTATTGCGAAGGCGTAACCTTGAATTCCTCCTTAAAGAATTTTGTGAAATGGCGGGGATTATTGAACCCTACTTCATAAGCGATCTCGGCCACTGTTTTCCCGCTTTTTTCCAGCAATTGGGCGGCTCTTTTCAGCCGGATGGAACGTATAAATTCGATAGGCGTTTTGCCCGTGAGAGACAGGATCTTCCGGTAAAGCGTCACCCGGTTCATATGCATGTCCCGGCTAAGGTCCTCTACGGAAAATTCGGGATTGTCGATATGATCCTCAACATGTTTCAATGCCTCCTGCAGGAATTTCTCGTCGACGGAGGTAATGGTAACCTCCGCGGGATTGACGGCTATCTGTTTGTGGAATCTCTTCTGCAACAGCTTCTGCTGGGCCAGCAGGTTCCTGATCCGCGAAGCCAGTATTTCGAAGGTGAAGGGTTTCGTAATATAATCGTTCACGCCCGCCCGCAGACCTTCCAGCTGCTTTTCCTCGCTTCCCATGGCTGTCAGCAGGATCACCGGGATGTGGGCGGTAACAGTTTCGGTTTTGATCTTTCTCGCAAGTTCGACTCCATCCATCAATGGCATCATGATATCGCTGACTACGAGGTCCGGATTCACGTGCTTTATTTTCTCCCAGCCCTCGGAACCATTCACGGCCTCTTCGACACGATACTGCCCTTTCAGGTTGTCTTTCAAATAGAACCGCAGGTCTTCATTATCTTCAATTATCATGATGGTTTTCTTGCCGGTGCCCTTCCGGTCGCCGTCTAATATTACCTTTTCTTCCTCTTCCGGATCGACGGGGTGGACGGAGGTGCGTACGGAAGGTTCATATATCTTTTTCGCGGGCAGATGGACCGTAAAGCAGGCGCCTTTCCCGGCCTCGCTCTGTACGGTAATGACCCCGCCATGCAACTTTACAAATTCCTTCGTAATGGCAAGACCGATGCCGGTGCCCTGGTTCACCATGTCTTCCGGCACATCCGTTTGAAAAAATCTTTCGAAGATCTTCTCATGCTTATCCGCCGGGATGCCAATCCCGGTATCTTTTACTTCGATGGCAAGCGATCCGTCATCCTGCCCATTTAATGAGGGCTTATATATAAGGCTGACGCCAATGATACCGTTGTCCTCTGTATATTTGAAAGCATTGGAGATCAGGTTGAACAGGATCTTTTCGATCTTATCCCTGTCGAAATACATTTCGAGGCTGTCGATATTCGATGAGAACGAGAATTGAATACGCTTCTTTTCCGCAATATCTGTAAATGAAAGGCTTATATCTTTGCTGAACCCGACGATGTCACCAATGGAGGGATGAAGCTTTACTTCCTGCACCTCCATCTTTCTGAAGTCGAGCAGTTGATTTACCAGGTTCAAAAGCCGTTTTGCATTGCGTTGAACGAGATGCAATTGCTTTTTCTGCTCTTCGTTGGCGGCATGATCGATGATCTTGTTCAACGGCGCCATGATCAGGGTCAATGGCGTACGGAATTCATGGCTCACATTTGTAAAGAACTTTGTCTTTAGCTGTTCCAATGCGTGGGCCCTTTCCGCCTCTCTTCGCTGCTGCCGTAGCTCGAATCGCATATGTATCCTGTCTAATACAATACGCCGTACAACCACGAATAGCCCTGCCGCGATCAAAATATAGATAATATAGGCGACAGGCGTTCGCCAGAATGGCGGCGCGATATTGACCTGCAATTCCTTTACATCGCTCCACAGACCATCCGTATTCAGGACTTTTACTTTAAAAACATAATGCCCGGGGCCAAGATTGGTATAGGTGGCCTTTCTCTGGTTTCCATCGGCATACAACCACTCCGGGTTGAAACCCTCCATCATGTACGCATACTTATCCCTGGCGCCGCGCGTATAATCCGGCGATGTAAATTCAATGGAGAAAACATTCTCTTTATACTTTAGATCGATGCTTTGGACCCGCGACAAGGATCGATCCAACAGGATACGGTTATTTACCACTTCACCCGGCTCGACATCCCTGTTCAATAGCTGGAGTCCGGCGAAAACTATTTTAGGCCGGTGAGCAGGCGCCTTGATGATGGAAGGCTGGATAATATTAAAACCGGAAGGGCCCCCGAAGATCAATTCCCCTTCCCGTGTTTTGAGCGCCGCATTATCATTGAATTCACGGTTTTGCAGGTTATTGATCTCGTCATAATTGATAATAGAAACAAATCCACTGTCTTTTTGCCGGGGAATAGCGTTACACAATCCGTTGGGTGTAGATATCCAAAGCGTCTGGCGATCGTCTTCCAGGATGTTCAATATGATATTATCGGGGAGTCCGTCCGATGTGGTAAAGACCTTAAACGTTCGTGTTTGCTCGTCGAACAGGTTCAGACCATCCCTGGTCCCTACCCAAATCCTCCCCCTGCTGTCTTCCAGAAAGCAAATGATGCTATTACTGCTCAAGCTGTGCTTGCCGCCGGTGGTCTTAAAAAAAACAGGCGAATCTTTCTTTTCCAGAACGACGATCCCCGATACCGTACCTATCCAGACATTGCCTTTTCTATCCTGCAAGAAGGCCGTAATAATGTCGAAGAGTGATGGCCCCTGCGGGCTCTCTTTATATTGGTGATGGATGAACCGGTGAGTTCTCCTGTCCAGGATATCGATACCACTGCCCAGAGTGCCGATCCACAATCGCTGATCCCGGTCTTCAAAGATCTCCCATACATTGTCGTTTGCCAGGCTGGACGAGTCATTGTCATCATGTCTGTAGTGCGTAAACTTTTTTCCGTCATAACTATCGAGCCCCCCGAGAAAGGTCCCCACCCAAAGCACCCCTTCATGATCGATCCATAAACTGACAATTACATTGCTGCCGGGACTGTTCGTATTGCTCGGATCGTGCAGGTATTGTTGAAATAAATTCTTTTTCCTGTCGAAGTAGATCAACCCGCCGCCGTTGGTCCCGATCCAGATGTTGCCGGATCTGTCCTCCACAAAACGGTTTACATCATCGTATTGAAGGCTCCTGCTGTTGGATGCCTGATGATGATAATAGGGGAACCGGATTATGTTGGCGTTATAATAATTGATGCCCTGCTTATATGTACCCAGCCAGATGATCCCGTCATCATCTTTATACAGCGCGGTAACACTGTTATCGCTAAGGCTTTGAGGATCTTTTGGGTCGTTCGACAAATAGCTGGTCCTCAGATCGTTCTTTTTATCGATGAGCGTAACGCCGCCGTGATCCGTTGCGACCCAGATCAACCCGTTGTTATCCTGTACTATTTTGTAAACCAGGTTGGAGCTCATCCTGGATGGCCACGTGCTTTCATTAAATTGCCTGACCGAGTTGTCCGTCCGGTGAAAAAGCAAAGCCCCATAGATGTAACCCCATAACCAGATGTCTCCGTCACTGTCTATAAAAAGGTTGTGGGTGGTATTTTTCTTATACAGTCCCTGCACGGCAGTGCTGGAAAAGATAATCCTGCTTTCTTTTATATCATACTCCTCCAACAGTCCATTTTGATAGACCATCCATAGCTTCCCGTCCTTCGTTTCTGCGACAGACGTGATCTTTTGGGACAAATAGGACCGGACATGCTGCCCGAATGGTCCTGCCCTCTTCTCAGCGCTTGAATAGAGATACAGGCCGAGGCTGTCATAAAGGAACCAGTACCTGCCGTTGTTCCCCTTTACGACACCATTGACAGTTCCCGAAGGCAAACCAATACCGTGTAAGAAGCCGTTGGCGTCCGCATCGAATTTTTCAGTCTGTGGATTATAGATACATGGACCTCCCCGGGTCTTTACCCACATCTTTCCGTCCGGCAATTCATACAGGGACACAATGTCATTGTCGTACAAAGAAAGGCTGTCATTATATTTTTTATGGAATACCCTAAAGGAATGGCCGTCATACCGGTCGAGTCCCGATAGAGTGCCAAACCACAAAAAACCATCGCTATCCTTTAATATATCATTGACCTGGTTATGGGAAAGGCCGGAAAAAATATCGAGCCTGGAAAAATTATACCGCTCGCTTTGAGAAAAAACGGGGAGCGAAAGGAATAAAAAAACAACCCAGGCAAAAAAACGCATCACAATATGTTTAACATACAGGGCAGTCAGTTAAACTCAAATATAGATATAGTTTTCAAATATTCATCTTCCCGGTACGGCGGGTAGGAATATCAATTGAGCAAACCAATAAAGATCATTTTTCCACACCGGAAAATCATGTCCGCCCGCCTCCTTATAGAAAATATGATGGATCTGTTTTTTCTCAAGGTACTCATGCGTCCGCTGGCTCACGAACATCAGGTTGTCCTCCGTACCACAGGATATCCATAACAGTTTCAACTGCTGAATGCTTTTAGCAGCATCGGGTAGCAGCGCTTCCGGCGTCTTTGTATTGGGTGCAGGAGAAAATGCCCCGATCCAGCCGAATTTATCCGGATTGCCCAACCCGAAATTCAGCGATTGGCCCCCACCCATGGACAATCCGGCAATGGCACGATGTCCCGGGTCATTATAAACAGGATATTTTCCTTCTATAAAAGGGATCAGGTCCTTGAGCAAATCCTGCTCAAAGGTGGCAAATGCCCGCACTTTCGCACTGTCGAATTTGTTCTCGCCCGGCCTGTCATCTTTCATCGCCCTGCCGTTTGGCATCACAACGATCATGGGCTGGGCTTTTTTTTCTGCATAAAGGTTATCCAGGATGATCTGCGGAGGCGCCATGGCAGGCCACTCCTCTTCTGTGCCGGCAAGACCATGCAGCAGATACAGCACAGGATATTTTTTGCTGGGGTCAAAGCCGGGGGGCGTATAAACCAACGCCCTGCGTTCCACGCCTACGGTAGTCGAGAAATAATTGACGGCATCGATTTTTCCATGCGCAATACCGGCACGCACAGAATCGAATCCCGGTGGAGCGTGTTTTAATTCGCCCTGCGCGCCGTCACTTACCGATATTTTCACCTTCTGAAAAATATCACGGGATGAATTGCCCAATTGCAAAATATACTCGCCGGCCTCGGCATTCCATGCTTTTTTCGACTCGTCATAGAACGCCAGATCGGCGGCCTTTACCTGCATTTCAACGGTTTTTGATTCCCCGGGGTTCAAAAACACTTTCTCAAAAGCTTTCAGCTCTTTCTCCGGACGCAATACAGAGCACACCGGATCGCTCACATATAATTGTACAACTTCAGCGCCATAGGAGCCGCCTGTATTTCGGATGGTAAATTTGACACGGATAGTGTCGTCCTTTCCATATCCCGATCTATCACTCGAAAACTGGTCGACGGAAAAATGCGTATAGGACAACCCGTACCCAAACGGGAACTGCGGTTGGATCCCTTTGGTATCAAACCACCGGTACCCCACCAAAATATCTTCTTCATAATTCACCTTCATATCCCTTCCCGGATAATTACCGAGCGCATGTGCTGGCGATTGATCCAAAGAGACGGGCAGCGTAAAAGGGAGCTTACCGGAAGGATTCACCTTACCACTCAACAGATCCGCCACCGCATTGCCCGCTTCCATGCCCCCAAACCACGACCATAAGATGGAAGGGACCCGTTGAACGATACCCGCCAGCCCCACCGGACTTCCGGCAATGATCACCACCACGGTACGGGGGTTTGCTTTGGCGACCTCACGGATCAGCACTTCCTGCCCGTAGGGCAGGTCCATATCCTGCTTGTCCGAAGATTCCGTGTCGAAATCATGATTTAAGCCGCCGAATATTATGGCTACTTCCGACTCTTTTGCGGCCTTTACTGCTTCATCGATCAGTTTCCAATCTACCTTGCCTGCACCGGACTGACCGGAGTTATTCCCCTCCCTGAATGAAGATTGCTTTTCGTACCCCTGCGCATAATTTATCTTTACGGTAGCTCCGAACTTCTGCTGCAAGGCCTGCAGGGGAGTTATTTCATACAAGGCCTTGATCTCGGAGCTAAGACCGCCATTGCAATGTTTACGCGTCGCATTGTCACCGATGACGGCCACGGATCTGATCTTATCGAAATGCAACGGCAGTAAGTTCCCATTGTTCTGTAATAACACTGCCGCCTCGGCAGCAGAATTATAGGCTGCCCGCTGATGTTCCGGCGTATTCATCTTTCCTACCGCCCTGCCTCCTTGATCAAGCACCTTTGTCCTGATCATTACACGCAGCACATCCGATACTTTTTCGTCCACTACGGACATAGGCACTTTCCCTTCCTCCACCGCCCTGATCAACGGACCCGCAAAATACCATTCGTTATAGTCTTTTTTATCCGTGCCCATTTCCAGTCCCAGCCCCGTCAAAGCCGCTTTCACGGTGGAATGAGCTGCCCCCCAGTCGGTCATCAATACACCCTTAAACCCAAATTCCTTGCGAAGGATCTGCCGGTTGAGATATTCATTTTCAGAACACCAGTCGCCGCGGAATCTGTTGTAGGCCGCCATTACGGTCAGCGCGCCGCCCTCTTCGACGGAGGCCTTGAATCCGGGCAGGTAGATCTCACGCAATGCCCTTTCGCTCATGTATACGTCGATGGAATCCCTATGCTCTTCCTGGTTATTGGCCAGCCAATGCTTTACGCTGACCGCGACATCTTTGGATTGTAATGCCTTGATATAAGCAACGGCCATCCTGGAAATAAGAAAGGGGTCCTCGCTCATATACTCAAAATTCCGCCCACACAGCGGGGTACGGATGATGTTGATGCCCGGTCCCAATAAAATATCTTTTTTACGATACCGGGCTTCCTCTCCCAGGACCAGTCCGCGCTCATAGGCCAACTTCGGGTTCCAGGTGGCTGCCAGCGCCGTGCCCGGAGGGAAGCAGGTAGCCGAATCATTTGTCCACCCCGCATAAGCCCAGTCATTCCGGTTGATCTCCGCCCGTACGCCATGGGGGCCATCACTCAACGCCCATTCCGGGATACCCAGTCGTTTTATCCCGGCAACATAAAATTTGGAGTTGCCATGCAACAAACTCACTTTTTCCTGCAAGGTCATTTTGCTGACCAGGGTGCCGATCCTTGCTTCCTGCTTGTTGTCATTGATAGGATCTTGCGCACGTACCCCGATGCTGGCTAGCAATAGAAGGAAAACAGATCTAAAAGTCATATTGAAAAGCAATTGTTAATATAATCCTGTCATCGGCTGTAAGACGCTCCAAAATTAGATCGCCACATCCGAAGGAAGGGTAGGTTAATTTGTCAATCATGGTATTGGAATGTTAACCGATGGCTATAATTCTCGCTTTTTACGGGCAACATTCGTAAACCTTCCCCTACTTCACCATGACCCTGATCTTCTTCAGGTCCCTGTCCGCCGAGCTGTTCCCGTACCATACTTCAAAGTCCCCCGGCTCAACGGCCATCGAAAGTTGCTCATCGCTGTAGAATTCAAACGCGCTATATGGCAGCGCGACGGTGGCCATCACCGTCTTCCCCGCAGGCACGGCCACCCGGCTGAACCCGCGCAGGGTCTTTAACAGTCCGCTGGTGTCGCTGACCCTCCGGACATAGACCTGTACAACCTCTGTTCCCTGCCTTTTGCTATTATTCGACACGGGTATGGCCAGCGACAAACCGCCCTCTTTCGTCACGACCTTATCACCGGCATCGGCATCCCCGATAGTAAGGTTGGAATAGCTCAATCCAAATCCGAACGGGAAAAGTGCGTCGGACATGTACCGGTAGGTCCGCCCCTTCATCGAATAGCTCTCAAAATCCTTCAGCTGGTCCGAACTTCTATAAAAGGTCACGGGCAGCTTTCCGCCGGGATTGTAGTCGCCGAACAGCACATCGGCCACGGCCTGTCCGCCTGCCTCTCCGCCATACCAGGATTGCAGGATGGCATCGCAGCTCTCCGTCACGGGTGTCAGCGCGATCGCGGACCCGGAACAATTGATGAAGATGACCTTTTTGCCGGCATCCTTCAGCGCCTTCAGGCAATTGCGCTGCACCTCGGGCAACTCGATATCCGTCCTGTCTCCACCCTTGAAGCCGGGATAATGCACGGGCATCTCCTCCCCTTCCAGTAAAGTAGAAAGGCCGCCCGCAAAGATCACCACATCTACCCCCTTCAACCTGTTGATCAGGGTCGTAAAATCTATATCTACTTCTTTGCCAAAGTCGAATTCCAGATTGGCCTGCCAGTTGTTGAGCTGTGTATACCGGATCTCGATCTTGTATTTCCTGCCTTTCTCCACCTTTAACGGCACTCTCGATGGCAAGGTTCTCCAATTGTAGTATTTCGCCAGCGATACGCCATCGACAAATAGTTCGAAATAGCCGGTAGCGCCACATTTGAACACGATCTCTTCCGTCTCCGGCGCCTCGAACTGCGTCTCGTAGATGGCCGAGAACCCTTCCAGCTTCACGCCGGGCGCAAACTCGTGATCGCCGGCAGTCGTCAGCTTCAGCGGATTGGAGACCCGGATCTGCGTGGCCATGTCGCCCTTCATGTCCCTGTCGTTCCAATATCGGGCTTTAAACCCCGGTGCACCGTCAATCGATGTTTTTGAAAAATAACTTTGTGTCACTTTATTATCCACCAGATCGCAGGCTTTATCATACACGACGGATCGCTCGCCGAGCTTCGACCGGACGCCGCTCAGGATCGTTATAGTGTTCACCGGTGTGCCGTTGTAATTGCCCCACAGCATCGTCTTATTATCCGCATTGGGACCGATAACGGCCACACGTTTCGTCGTCCTGCTCAACGGGAGGATATTGCCCCTGTTCTGCAACAACGTCATCGACTCGCGAGCCATGGCGAGTGCCAGCTGCTGATGCTGCGGACTATTGATCACGGAGGACGGGATCTTCGCCCAGGGCACGAGGTCATCGCTGTCGAAATCGCCCAGCTCCATCCGGCCCGTCAAAATGCGCAAGAGATGTTTGTCGATCTCTTTTTCTGTGATCAGCCCCCTTTTTACGGCATCCGGCAAATGGGCAAAGGCATATCCGGCCCAGACACATTCCACGTCCGTCCCTGCCAGGGCGGCCTTTGCCGAAGCATGCACTCCATCGGAAGACACTTTGTGACTGGTATAGAAATCTGTCACGGCGCCGCAGTCCGAAACGATGATGTGCTTAAAACCCCAGTCCTCCCGGAGGATGGTCTGCAACAGACGGTTGCTGCCACAGCAGGGCTCATCGTCTATCCGCTGATAGGCACACATCACCTCCCGCACATCCGCGTCCCGCACCAGCGATTTGAAGGCAGGCAAATACGTTTCCCAAAGTTCCCGCGCGTCTACATTATTCACATTCAGCACATGCCTGCTCCACTCGGGTCCGGAATGCACCGCGAAATGCTTGGCACAGGCCAGCAGCTTCCGGTATTTGGCATCCTCAGGCCCCTGCAACCCTTTTACCACGGAGACGCCCATGCGCGATGTCAGGTACGGATCTTCCCCATACGTCTCCTGGCCGCGACCCCAACGGGGGTCCCGAAAGATGTTGATATTGGGCGTCCAGACGGACAGGCTTAAAAAACGTCTGTTGTCCCGGCCTCTCGCCAGAGCTTGATTGTACTTCGCTCTTGTTTCATCCGACACCGCATCGAATATTTTGTAGACCAGCGTGTCGTCGAAAGACGCCGCCATGCCTATCGGCTCCGGGAATACGGTAACGCTGTCGTTATTGGCCAGTCCATGCAAAGCCTCACTCCACCAGTTGAATTTTTTGATCCCCAGCCGGGGGATGGCAGGAGACTGATCCTGCATCAATAACGCCTTTTCTTCCAGGGTCAGCCGGGAGATCAGGTCCCGTGCCCTTTCTTCAAAACCCAATGCCGGGTCCTGGTAGGGCAGTTTTTGCGCAAAGCCGCTGACAGAAAATAACAGGCCCGCTATCAATAATATTTTCATCTGTTTAATGGTTTAAAGTCGCAGCCGCGGCCGACAGCAGAATATAATTCGCGCATATGCCCACCGTTACCTCATTCTCGCCCCAGAAGAAAGGCCAGTCCTCCTTGTTCTCGGGGAAGTCGGGCTTCAGGATCAGTATCCCCGGCACCACGCCTCCCGCAATATAGCTGAAGTCAGCCCGGTTGTTCCCATACGTGATCCTCTTGGAATGCGTCCCCACCGCCGAGACAAAGGACACGTTGGAATAAGGATGACATCCGAACAAATAGTTCAACCCCTTGTAAACATCTTCCGCGCCTACGATGTCCGGAAAATTTTTATGCGCATAGTAGTTCGTGATGGCCCAGTTGACGATGCCTCCGTTACCACCCCATCCGCCCGTCGCCATGGGTACGCCATAAGGGTTTTGTTTGGCATACCCTTCGCTTAGCGCCTTATACTTCTCCACATAGGCCTTCAGCTTCGTCTTATAATCATTGCCCATATACGCGCATGCCTGCAAGGCCGCCGTCATGCCGAACTGCACCGACCTGTCCAGCGCCTGCCAGATGCCATCACGGAATGCCGTCGCATATTGCTCGTCCTTCGTCGTAATATACAGCTGTAGTCCTGCGGAAGACCGCAGGTTGCGCCGGAACATCATCGCAAATCGTGAAGTATCGTTCTTACCCAGGCTGTCATTCTCATTCCATAACTTCTCCGCGCAGCGGAGGCTCCTGTCGGCGAGCGAGTCGTCGAAACCCTTCAAAGCCCGGCTGGCGGCCGCCAGCGCGGCGGCAGTATAATAGTCCAGAAAACTGGACCTTTCCGTGAACGCCCACCGGTCGTCCATCGTACCGCTGGACTTGCCATCTGTCTGATAGGGCTTGAGCGCAGGATTATACGGCAGATTGTCGGTCTCGTTCGTGGCATCACCTAGGTGATGATATTGGTGAAGATTAGGAACGACGATGCCTCGTACGGGGTGACCGATGTTCTCCACCTGCGCCACCATATTCAGGGTGCCGTGTTTTATCTGCTGCAGGATATCGGGCTTGCCGTCAGGCCGATGGATGTCCACATAATGGGTCGGATAGTCGATATAGGTCTCATCCCTTTCCGGCCGGAAATTCTCCCAGGCGTCCACCAGCGCCAGCACGGCGTCGCAATGACTTCCGGTCTGTATGTCGAAATCGCCGGCATCGAACCAGCCTCCCACCGCCAGCCCAGGAATACGCTCCAGCGGTTTGTACTTTGTCTGTGTAGATGCGCCCATGCTATACCCGTCGAAATGCGTGTGGTTCACGGGCGCCTGTAACGCATCGTCCATAAAAGGAACACCGTGCCACACCCGGTATGCTTCGTTGACCTCCATATGATCCATCTGCACGGGCAACCAGACATCCGAGGTGGGATGCCAGATATCATTGTATACATCGGGACTGATGGGAAATGCATTTGTCCGCTGATCGCCGTATTGAATAAAATACAGCCCCGGCTCCCGCACGGCGCTGAAGTCGAACTTCCCGTAATTATATCGTAGATACCTTCCCCAGTTCTTGACAGAGGCCTTTAATTTCTCTACGGACCTGCCGTCCTCGGTCACCTGGTACAGGGTCGCCTGCGGCAGCAGGGCATCGTTCTTATCCAGCTCGATCACGGCCGTCTTTACCTGCTCCGGACGATAGCCCACCTGCGAGAATCCGATCACGGGTTTTCGCGTCCAGTCCGGGATCGCATTGGGCTCGAGATACCAGCTCAGCACCTTTCCCGTCTTGTGCGCCGGCAGCAGGCTCCGCACGATGAACCATCCGTTCTGGCCCAGATTGCGCCCGTCGAACAACATCAGGTCCGCATCGGCACATCGTATGATAACCTTTCGCTCGGGGTCTTCCGGCGCCAGCGCAAGACTCTTCCCTGTCGCGAGAGGCCCGGGTACGATAAACTCATTCCGACCCCTGTCATCGAAGGTCGTGTGACCGGCAAATTGAGGTATCTTCTCGCTCAAAGGAGCCATCTTCGTCGGGCTGGATGGATACATGGGAAAAGTTCCCGGCTTGCCGCCCGCCAGGTAGCTCTTTTCATAATACGCGGATGGGAGGAACTCCATATTATACCCTGCGCGGCCCTCCAGCTTTCCCGGCAGGGGCTGGTTCAGGTATACGCTGATCTCTACCCCCTTGTCTTTTGCCGTCACCACCAATCTCGACGTAAAATCATACTCCTTATATTTCAGCACGGCCTCGATGCTGTTATTCGTCTTGTCTACTTTACGGCTCACCAGCACGGGTATCAGGTCCCATTGCTCCGGCGTATTCTGAAGCCGGATGGCGCCGCCGGTGGAAGTTCGCACGCCATGGTGGATCAGCTCGATGCCGGCCGTCTTCTCATCGAAGAACATCCCGTTGTACTGGCTGCTGAAGACAAAGACGTTGACACCGCGTTTCTCAAAATAGCCCGAATCATTGACTTGCAGCTTTTGTCCATTCGCATGGGATAGCACAAGGCAGGTGGCTATGACACCCGCCAGACAGTGTTTCCTGGAAAGAATACGCATATTGAAAGGTTATTTTTTACCTCTTTCCGCCGCCTCCGGCAGACCCCGTTTGAACACCCGGCAACGCCAGCATCTCCGCTGCATACCGCCTGCCCAGCTCCCGGTAACCCGCCGCATTGAAATGCAAATGATCCCCGCCTGCGGTACATCCCGCCGACGAAATGACATGTGCATTCGGAATGACAGCCGGCAGCGTCGCGATGATCTTATTCATGCCGGCGCACACGCCTCCCTGATCCGCATTCACGACCTCGCCCGCCAGCAACGGTATCGTCTCCGCCCGCAACCCCAGGTCACGCACCAAATTATCATAGACGACCTTCACCTTTGCCGGCCAAAGACTGTCGTTCGTATTGGATTCGCCCTGATGCAGCAGGATCCCCTTGATAACGCCAGACCGCTGCGCCAGCTTCGCCATTTCGACCAGCCTTCCATACGGATCGCCGCCATATTCTTTTATCATACCCTTCATCCAATCCGGCGCAGTAGCCGCATATGTTTCATAATGATCCCTATCGAACAGCTCGATCTTACATCCGGGTACGGAAACATTGATGATCCCTACCCGCACGCCTGCCGGCAGCCGCTCCACCAGCGTCCTGCCAAAATAATCTGCCGGCGACAATCCCGAATGACAACGGCATAAGGGAGGTACGGCCGTATACCAGCCGCCCTTGACCCGTCCGAGGGCGGGGCAATCCACTGCTTCCAATACCTGCAGGCGGCTGTCCACCGTGGAGTCCTGCGACTCAGCACGCGCGGCGCCGTCCATATTCGACTGTCCGAAACAGAGGAAAACATAAAAGTTGGGGTCGGGCCCCACATCCACCAGCGTATATTCCTTACCGGGAGCAGTCGGAAGATCATACAGCATTGTTGGTTTCAATGCCGGAGTCGTAATGACCGCCCGGTCCGACACGATGGGCGCAGGCGTCTCTTCTGTCTGATAAAAAGGGTTGGGGTTTGTCCCTGTTGCGGGTTTCAGCCGGATGCCGCCATCAGCCTTCATCGAACCCGTGCCGGCCGGCTTCATCGAACTCCCGCCGGCCAGCCTCAACGCATTCGGAACGCGCAGCCGCAGGTTCCCTCCCAGTCCGGATCTTATCACGAGCTTCACCACCCGTCCCTCCTTCCATTCGACACGTACGAGCTCGAAACCACCCCGCGCCCGCAGACCGCTGATGCTGCCCGACGGCCATGCATCCGGCAGGGCCGGCAAGAGATGCACCGCCCCATCGGAACTTTGCATAAGCATCTCCGTTATACCCGAGGTGCAGCCTAAATTCCCATCGATCTGAAAAGGAGGATGTGCGTCAAAAAGATTGTTGTATGTCCCGCCGCCGCCCTCGTTCGTCCCCATCGGCGACAGCTGATTTTTGATCAGCGTATAAGCATGATTGCCGTCCAGCATCCGCGCCCACCAGTTGATCTTCCAGCCCATACTCCATCCGGTGGATACATCGCCGCGCTGCAAAAGCGTATTCTTTGCCGCGCTGTACAGGGCGGGTGTACGATAAGGCGAGATCTGACTGGACGGGAAAAGCCCATATAGATGCGATATGTGCCGGTGATGGTCGTTTGGATCATCCACGTCGTCAAGCCACTCCTGCAATTGACTGTGCTGTCCGATATGCATGGGCGCCAGCCTGCCCCGCAGCTTTCTCAACGTGTCGGCAAACGACGCGTCGGTGTGCAGGATCCCCGCTGCCCTTATCACCGTGCTGAACACGTCGAAGACGATCTGGTTGGTCATGGTCACACCTGCGTCGACGGAAGACCCCTGGTGCGCAGCAGGCGCATTCTCGGGAGACATATCCGGACAAGCCACCAGCCAATGATATTTGGGATGCTCCACCAAAAAGTCCGCATAGAAAAGAGCCGCCCCCTTTAGCACGGGGTACATGGATGCGAGATAGTTCCTATCGCCGCTGTAGAGATAATGTTCCCATACATGCTGGCTCATCCATCCCCCGCCATTATTCCATATCCCCCAGAAGGCGCCGTCCACGGCGCCGGTGGCCCGCCAGATATCCGTGTTGTGATGCGCCATCCAGCCCCGCGCGCCATACATTTCCCGGGCCGTCCGCACACCGGTGACGGACAGGTCCTTTACCATCTGTAAAAAAGGTTCGTGCAGCTCCGCGAGGTTGGTCTTCTCGGCAGGCCAGTAGTTCATCTCCGCATTGATATTGATGGTATACTTGCTGTCCCAGGGCGGATACAGCTTGTTATTCCAGATACCCTGCAGGTTCGCCGGCTGACCACCGGGCTGGGAAGAAGATATCAGCAGGTACCGTCCATACTGGTAATACAGCTCTACCAGCTGCGGGTCATTACCTGTGCTGAATTGTTTCAACCGCACATCGGTGGATAGGTTAGCAACGGCCGTGGAGCCCAGGTCTAATGACACGCGGTTGAAATAACGCTGATAAGCAGCCACATGCGCACCCAGCAGAGAAGCATAGGGTTTGACAGTTGCCTTATTCAGCCAGCCGATGGCCCGTGTGTGCGGGTCCCCGCTGATATCATGATAGTTATTAAAATTCGTGGCGATGGATATATAGATCGTGACGGCATCCGCGCCTTTCACGACCAGCGCCGTATCGTGCGATGAGATCGTCCCACCCTCCAGCCTGCATCGCGCAATGCCTTCAAAACGCACCTTCCCGGGCACGGTCTCATGATCGATGGTGACACCCGTCATGACGAGGTCGTTACCCGTGGCTTTTACCGATGCCCGTGGCTGCGGTGTGTTATATGTGGCGGTGAACGAAATGCTGCCGGGCTTGCTGGCGGTGAGTCGCACCACGACAACTCTGTCGGGGAAGGAGGCAAAATACTCCCGCTTGTACGTGATCCCCTCTGCCTGGTAGGTTGTCCGCGCCACGGCCCGCGAAATGTCCAGCTCCCGGCGATAGCCGGTAAAGGTCTCAGCCCCTTCAAATGCCAGCCGCAGACTACCCAGCGGTTCGAACATTTGCCCATGCGATGTTTTTGAGACGATGGTCTTATTCGCCAGCTTTTCAGCCTCTTTTTGTCTGCCCTCGAAGATCAGCTTTCTCATCTCCGCCAGGGACGCCAGGGCATCGGGATTATCATTGCGGTTGGGACTGCCGCTCCACAGCGTATGTTCGTTCAGCTGCACGGTCTCGGTATCCACATTGCCATAGACCATGGCGCCCAGCCGGCCGTTGCCAACAGGCAGCGCATTCTCCCACACCGATCCGGAAGGCTTGTCATACCACAATTTCAAATCCCTTCCGGCATCTGAAGTAAAGGATCGTCGGATCCTGAAAAAGTCGAAATCCACATACCCTCCGGCAACCTTCGTCGCATAGTTGAAGAGCCCAAACCTATAGCCCATAAAATGCGGCAGCGTATACGCCATCTGCAACATCGTCCCTATCGGCTGCCAGCTCTTGCCGTCCGGGCTGTAATAAAAGTGCGCCTGGTCGGTCCGGTCCCTGAAGTCGCAATCGGCCTTGAGATACACGGTCTCCTGTCCAAGCGCTACGCTGTCTGTCACTATTCCCCCCTGTACCATAACAACATATCGGACTTTGCCCGTCACCTTCACACCCACCCAGCCATACTTCTTTTGCAACAGCATAAGCCCGGCCCTATCCCCCTCCTTCATATGCGAGACGTCGATGGCAGTGATCCCGGAGCATTCCGGTCCGAGTGTCCTTTGGGTCAGCATATTCCGGACCTGTAGGATCGACGTATCCACACGGCCTGTCGTTAACCGCAGAAAACCCGGACGTTTGCTCAACGACCACCACCTGTCATCCGGATTATGATTCCATTGCCACACCAGCGGCAACACACGCCCCCCTTTATGACGCGTAAATTCATCCGATGCCACCACACCAGGATCCAGTCCCTTGCTGACAGGCAGCGCCACGGTATCCGGCGCCCTGCCATCCACACCCAATACGGGCCAGCCGTCCTCCCATACTACAGGCACCATGTATGGGACGCGTCCCACCGAACCATAATCCCGGAACAGATAGGCCCACCACGCTCCATCGGGCGTATTGACAAGCCCGCCCTGTGCGACACCCTTGTCCTGCAAACCTACCCGACCTTCATAAGGACCGTCGATCCTGTCGGCACGATGTATCAGCACGGTGCGCATGCCTCCCCTGGGCCAGGTGATATTGAAGAGATAATATTTTCCATTGATCTTAAAAAGCTGCGACCCCTCTGCCCGCAGTCCTATATTCGGTCCCGCCACGCTGCTTGCATCCTCGATGATGGGCCGTGGCTCCGTACCCGGCTTTATCCCCGAAAGGTCATTGCTCAGCTCCGCCAGCATGATCCGTCCGCTGCCATAGACCATATAGACCTTACCATCGTCATCGAAGAACAGGGAATGATCGTGCAGGGATGGTTTGAAAGAGACAGCTTTCCAGGGACCTTTTTCTATATCCCGTGTGGTATAGATATAAGTTTTGTTCGTGGTACCGGAAAAAGTGCTGACATAGAACTGCCCGTTGTGGTAACGAAGGCTGCTGGCCCATGAACCCCTGCCGTACGCGCTCTTGCCATTCGCCAGGTTCAGCTCATCCACATCGTCCAGTCTGTCATAGGCATAGCTCACCAGCTCCCAGTTCACCAGGTCTTTCGACTTCATGATGGGAAGCCCAGGGCTCATATGCATGGTCGTGCTGCTCATGTAATAGGTGTCGCCCACCCGGATGATCGACATGTCCGGCACGTCCGCATAGAGGACAGGGTTACGCGCCGAATCAGGCTGCCTGGCGCCGGCCGCCACAAAACTTATCCAGTCCACATCCGCGTGGCCCTTAACGCCTCTTACAAAAAGATTATGCACCCCGGTCATAACAGAACCCCGATCCACCGGCGCAGACACCTTCCTCCATCCACCGGTCGCCTGCAAATCCACCCGTGCGATCACGGGCCCATCCAGCGCATCCAGCCTGATCTCGATCGCACCCGTCTCCGCCATGGCTCTTAGCTCGACGGCCTTCCACACCTCCTGTCCAAAATCGATGCTGTTGTACTGCACCCAGCCACCCGCCTCCAACGCCGTTTTCCAGCCTTTGAACCTGTCCGCCGTATCCAAACAGCGGACCACCGCGCCACCGTCGCTGATCCCACTGTACCTGTCCACCTGTATCATCTCCCCCGCCTTTGTCAACCCTACTCCGCACAACGTGGGAATGACCTTACGTATCGTTCCATCCTCGTTGAAAAATAAGCTGTCCACCCTCACAGACCTGTTCTTGTCAAAGTTTGGCGACAGATCATTATGATGATAGAACAAATACCATTGTCCCTTGAAGGGAATGATGGAATGATGATTGGTCCAGCATCCGTCCGGCCACTCGTCCATGATGACGCCCGTCACTTTGAAAGGACCCAGAGGACTAGAGCCCATGGCATATTCCAGCCGCTCCGTTTTCAGTCCCACATGCGGATAGGTCAGATAATAGACGCCGTTGCGTTCGATCATATACGGCCCTTCCTTCAACCCTTTCGACGGCAGCTCACCCAGGACCACCGGCTCCGACGCCAGCTCCAGCATATTGTCCTTCAGCTTCGCGCCATATATATTTCCCTGCGCCCAATACAGGTAAGCCTGACCATCCTTGTCGATAAATACATTGGGATCGATGCCATGTACACCCTGTAGCGGCTCCGGCTGCGGAACAAAAGGCCCATACGGCTTGTCCGATACGGCCACGCCCACCGCAAAGCCCTTCCGCCTGCCCGTATCCTGTTTCCCGGCAGGGAAATAGAAATAGTATTTGCCCTTGTGCGCGATACAGTCCGGCGCCCACATATTGTATCCTGCCGGGTCCGCCCAGGGCACCTTATCCTGGCTGACGATCACACCGTGATCAACCCAATGGCGCACATCGGCCGAAGAAAAGACATGATAGTCCTCCATCACAAACCAATCGGCCCGACCCCTCCCGTTGCCGCCACGGATATCATGTGACGGATATACATACACGCTGTCCCCGAAGACCCGCGCGGACGGATCCGCAGAGAACTGGTCGCTGATAAATGGGTTTTGTGCCCATCCGCCAACTATTGCCGCCAGCAGACCAATACCCGACAAAAAATATTTTTTCATTATCACTGAAATAACAAGGGTGCAAAATTATACAGGTTATTCCTCCACACCGGCCAGGTATGCCCGCCGGGATATTCGCTATAGCTGTGCTTTATCTTCAGCTCATCCAACCGCCCCAGCATCAGTTGACAGTTCTTATAGGCTATGTCTTCCTTACCCCCCATCCCGATCCATAATATTTTCAGATTGTTGTTGATCGTGTCGGCCCTCCGTTGCATCAGCGTATATTGGCCTTCCGCCAGGTCCTTCTGCATGGGCATTATCCACCCCGAGCTGAATACACCCAGATACGAGAACATATCCGTGTTATTGAGGCCCGTGTACAATGTATTGATCCCGCCCATCGACAGTCCCGCCAGCGCACGGCCACCGGCGTCGGTCTTCACCCGGTAGTTCTTCTCGATATAAGGAATGATCGCCCGCTTCATCTCCGACTCGAACATTCGTAGCCCCCCCCTCGCCAAACGGCGTACCCTGCACATTTATATTCGCATCCGGCATCACCACCAGCATCGGCTTTGCCTTCCTGTCCGCAATAAGGTTGTCCAGGATAAAGTTTGTCCTCCCCTGCATCGCCCATCCCCGCTGATCTTCACCGCCGCCGTGCAAAATGTACAGGACGGGAAATTGCTCACCCGCATGCTCGTCATAGCCGGGCGGCGTATACACATACAGGCTCCTCCAGGTATTGAGCACGGGAGAAAAATAATTTCTCACCCGTATGTCTCCATGCGGCACATCCTTTTCCGCATAGTAACCGCCCCCGCTGAAGGGTATCTCGATACCGCTGGCCATTCTTCCCATCCCATAAAAGGTCTCGCTCGCCGGATCGGCCAGCGCCACTCCATCGATGAGCAGCGAATAGTAATGGAACCCTTCGCTGACGCTGTCTGTCGTCACCACCCAGTATCCGCCCGTATCCCGTTTCAGATCATATTTTTTTACGAGGTCGATCTGCACCCGTTGCGCATCCGGCGCCTTCACCCGGAATATCACCCGGCCGTCGGGTAACACCTGCGGGTATTTTGCCGACCGCACATTCGTAGCAGCAGGCTCGCCCAGCGGACTGTATTTATTAAAGAGCGATGGATCGACGGGTTTAAAGATTAGCTGCGAGAACATATACAACCCATTTTTCCAAACCTTGAAATCATGCACACCGGGCTCGATATAATAAATATGCGGAACATCGTGCGCCACCAGGTACTCGTGTGTCCTCCTGCTGAAACCGATGAGCCCGTCGGCATCACCGCAGGATATCCAGAGCAGCTTTATCATCTTTTTCGCCCTCTCCGGATCAGGCACCAGCTCCTCCGGCCGCTTCGTATTCGGCGCGGAAGAAAATCCACCGATCCAGGCAAATTTGTCCAGATTGCCCAGCCCGAAGTTCAGGGATTGCCCGCCCCCCATCGACAGCCCCGCTATCGCACGGTGTTCCCTGTCGGTGTATACGGGAAATTTCTTTTCGATAAATGGGATCAGGTCGTCGAGCAGGTCCCGCTCGAAGGTGGCAAACGCCTGTACTTTGTCCGGCGCCATGATATTGCCCGTCGCCCTGTCATCCTTCATCGCGCGTCCATTCGGCAACACCACGATCATAGGCTCCAATTTGCCCTGCGCATACAAATTGTCCAGTATCACCTGCGGATGGCCGCCATTGAGCCATTCTTTTTCATCGCCCCCGATGCCATGCAGCAGGTACAGAACGGGATATTTTTTCTTTTTAGAAAAACCCGGCGGCGTATAGATCAATGTTCGTCGCTCCGTCCCCACCGTCTTCGACGAATAGGTAAGAGTATCGATCCTGCCATGAGGGATGTCCGCACGCAGCGAGTCGTATCCGGCAGGAGCATGTTGTTCAACGGACTGCGCCCCGGCCCAAAGGGAGCCTGCCATCACAACGGAAAAAAGAATAGCTTTTCTCATAATATCATTTTTTTCTCGTGAATATTATTTGTTTCACATACATCTCGTGATCGCTCCCCGGCGGGAACTTCACAAACACATCGTGACTGCCCGAGAGATCCTTTACGCTCGCTGCATACGAGACCCAGTCATTACCGCCGGTCGGCGCCACGGGTATGCGTGCGATGAGCCTGCCCGTTCTCAGATCATCCAGCCAGATCTCCAGCGTGCCGCCCTTACGGGCAGATACCAGCGCCTTTACCTGAGCCACCGCATCCTTCCCTTCCCCCAGCGCTACCCCCGAGAGCATGAACCATCCGCCATAGGACGAGGTGCTGGTCACCGCCGGCCCCTCGCGTGTTTCCATGGCCTTTCCCTCATCGGCTGGCCCGGCCGCTGTCTGTCCCATAGTCTCCACGCCATAGTAATTGCTATATCCCCCGGCGACCAGCGGCGAGAACCCGTCCTTGCAAACGAACAGGTCGAAATCCGCCGCCCTGCCTTCGGCAAACAAGCCTACACTGGTACCCACCCAGGAATTGAAGTTGGGTTGCTCCTTATCCAAAGCAACAGCGCTCACCGGCGCCCCCAGCGATACCCAGGACCGGCCATCGCTGCTGCAATAGCCCCGCAGCATATGTCCCACTCTCTCGAGCTTTAGCCAGACGGGACCGGTGACGGGATTCATCACACTGCGTACCGCCGTATCCAGTCTCAAAAAGATCTTTTTACCATATCCTGCATACAATTGTACATCCACCTTTTGATTGCCATTGGTCAGATAGATCCCGGCCCTGTCAGCCATGTCCTTCGCATCCATCTCCACCCTCGTGACGGCTGTATAAAAATGATCCGTCTCCTTTTGCACGAGGTGGGCCCTGCCGGTGGCTGGCGTCGTACCGGCCCCTGGCGTCCCTCCGGCCTCAGGCGTCAGCCGTACCCATCCTTTCCGCGCCGTCAGCGAATATTCGGCCGCAGCTGCCCTGTTCAAAAAATGCCACCACAGGCCCAGCGTGTCCCTGTCAAAATAGTCCGTATGTATACTCCTCCACGGGATACCCGATCGCGGCAGCCCCGGCGCCACCACAGGCGTGCTGGCAGGCGCCATCCCCCAGGGACGATCGCCTTCCCAAATGACAGGATACAACGACGTCTGACGGCCGGTGCCCGACCAGTCATCTGCACCCGCGCGCTCATAGCTCTGCCCTATCGTCCACCAGCTCCCGTCGGCCAGCTGCAGGGGAGCGGAGATGTGATTGGGACGGCGAAAACGTGCATGTGCATCCATCACGGGCTTAAAGAAATCGCCCAGCCGCTCCCATGCCGTCGAATCGCTCGTCAGCCTCTTTGTCCTCAATACATACTGCCCTCCGGTTACATCCCCCGCAGGGAAATAATAATAATATCCATTTCTTTTACACATCACGGGGCCTTCCGCCCAACTGTATTGCAATTGTGCATTGATCCAGTCCAGGTTGATCACGGTGTCGGTGAGCTGCCCGTCCCGGCCGAGGGCCTGTATGCGGTTTACTTTCTGTCCGTTCTTGATCACCATGTAGGGCTTGCCATCGTCATCCACGAATATGGAATTGTCATACCCCAGATCGCCGGTCTGGGGATTCGTATGCACTCTCTCCGGCACGGACCAGGGACCATAAGGCGTCGCCGCCTTGGCAAACCATTGCCCGCCCGACGAAAAATAGATCCAGTAAGAATCATAAAAATGCGTGATCGCCCCCTGCCAGATCCCGGCGGAAGGACGGTCCGACACAAACGCGGCCCTCGAAGGAGGCACCACCCGGCTGATGACTTCCCAATGCACCAGGTCCCTCGAATGATACACGGGCAGGTAAGGCGTAAAATGAAAGCTGGACCCGCAATGATAAAAATCGTCCCCTACCCGGATCAGTGTCGGGTCGGGATGGTCCCCTGGCAGAACAGGGTTGACATAGGTCTTCACTTCGTTGTAATAGCCGGATGAATCGTTACCATCACCCTGCCCATGTACGGCTGCACTGATCCATAAGAAACCAGCCAGGCCCAGGGCCTTGTAAAGATATTGTCCCATATTATTGTATAGTTACTTTACTTTAATACAAGGTCCCATACCAGCGCCTGAACCCCTTCAAGGCCTTTTGCGGGACCTTTATCGTTTGATCTTTATATGAAATATATAGTTGTACCACTTCTTCGCCGTCCAGCCGGCGCGTGATTCAGCATCTGCGCCACCTTCTCTTCCAGCGTCAACCGCTTTACCAGATCGTCGACGCGTTGTTCGAAAGACAATTTATGATCCCAAAAAGGAAGTTTTGCCGTGCCGGTTTGGGCACAGGTAGCAAGCCCCACGAACAGGGCAGCGGTAAAAAAAAGATTTTTTATCATATGGCATCTTTAGGGCATGGCGTTCCGCTAACCAACTATTTATCCTGGAAAAGCTTCGGCGCCAGCTGGTACAGGCTGCGTCTCCAGGTAAGGAACTCATGCGCCGTGTTCTCAGATACAAAGGAGACGGCATTATACCCGGTCTGTTTCAACGTGTCTGCCGCCTGTCTGACCCGATCGGGATTTTCGCGGCTGCCGCAGCTTATAAAGATCAGTTTCGGCTTTTGCTTATCCTTCAGTTCCTCCGGCGTATAAATGCCGCCGCTCAGCAACGCATACTGAGAGAAGACCTCCGGCCTATTCAGCGTTATCGTATGCGTTTCCATGCCACCCATAGACAGCCCTGCCATCGCCCTGTTCTCCCGGTTAGCCAATGTGCGGAAATGTGCATCTATATAAGGGACCAGCTCTTCCGTCAGGACTGTTTGAAACGTATCGATCTTGAATTCCTTCATGTGGCCGAACCTCAACTGGTTGGTAATACCGTAGGTCATGACGATGATGAAGGGTTTGATCCTGCCTTCGGCGATCAGGTTATCCATAATAAGGTTGGCGTGACCCTGGTTGCTCCAGGCGGTCTCATCTTCGCCCCAGCCATGCTGCAGGTACAACACCGGGTAACGCTTCTTTGGATCCATGTCATAACCTGGGGGTATATACACAAAGGCCCTGCGGGATGTATTGGTGCTTTTGGAAGGGAAAAGCACCTGCACCACATTGCCGTGCGGGACATCTTTCACTGCGTAAAAATCCTGGTCGTGTGCCGGTATTTCGATGCCGCTCTCCCAGCGGGTCGACCCATAGAAGTTGAGTGTGCCGGGATCGTTGAACACACCGCCGTCGACGGTGACATGATAGTAGTGAAACCCTTCATCCATCGGTCCTGCGGTAGTTCCCGTAAAAGATCCATCCGCACCTTTTGTAAGCAGCGTTCCGCCCCTGCCTCCCAACCCCAAACTCACTCTGACGCTGTCCGCTCCGGGCGCCAGTATCCTGAAACGGGCATAGCCCTGCGAGTTCACCTGCGGGTATGGTTGCCCCGGCTGGTTTAAAGTGGATGGCAAAAAATCTTCTTTGATATCCTGGGCCAGACAGCAATTGCCGGCCACGGCTGCCAAAGACACCAGGAGTAGTTTTTTCAGTTTCATGGTGCGTGTTTTTATTTAATAGCGACTTCTATTTGTACGAACGAGTGCGGGGGAAAGACATACTGCAATTTGCTGCCGTTGAGCTTGACAGGCGCTATCACCGGCGCATACTGTGATCGTTTGTCGAAAGAGAATGGTGCTTTAAGATCGTCACTGTTAATGACAGTCGCTTCCGCCCTGCCCGAAAAATCGCCGGATGCCATCGTAATATCCGTAGCAATGGCTTTGGACTGGTGACGGTTTATTACATTGATATATACAGTGCCTTTTGACCGGACATATACCGCAGTGACGTCGAGATAGGGAATGCCCCTGTATTGCGCTGTTCCAAAAGTATCGCAGGCTACATAAGCATCGACAGATGAGCCAAGACAGTTATTGGAGAATAGCTTGAAAGTATAGAACATGGGCGATTTAAACGTGCCGTGCCCCGGATCATTCGACAGCAGGGAGGTCAGCATGGTGAAATTCGCCATCTTTACTACATCCGCATGCCGGACGAATGAATTGAGGCATTGTGCGATCGGCAATACGGACATGAAACTCCTGGCAAAGGCGCCATATTCATCTACAGAAAGATAAATAGGGTTTGATAAGGCCATCTTTACCCTCGCTTCACGGATCTGGGCGGCCACCAGACTTATTTTTTCATCAAAATCCATGGCGCCATTCCCCATATAGTCATAATAATTATCCGGGGAGCCGCCTTCCCAGTAACGGTGGATGGAAAGGTAGTCTATCTTGTCCCCGATGCCTTCCAGTACTTTCCGGTTCCAATCGAACCATTTATTGGTCGGCTCGTAATAAGATGACCCGGACCCTACGAATTTTATGGTTGGATCCACCGACCTCATCGCTTTTGCGGCTTCTCTTGCTGTTTCCACATAATCCTCCGCACTCTTATGGCCAAGTTCCCAGGGGAGTCCGTCCACTTCATTACCCAGGTCCCATATCTTCACATTATAGGGATCTCGGTGACCATATTTCGCACGCAGATCGGAATAGTAGCTGCCTTTTTTATAATTACAGTATTCCACCCAATACGCCGCATCCATAATGGATCCGAGACCCAGGTTGACGCATACGATATTTTCACTGCCGATGGATTTGTTCAAGGCCATCCATTCATCCGTGCCGACATGATTATTTTCAGGCCCGCCCCACGCGAGATTGATACGCGTCGGACGCTGCCCTTTCGGGCCGATGCCGTCTTTCCAGTCATAGCCCATCAGGAAGTTGCCGCCGGGCCACCGCATATTGGTAATCTTCAATTCGCGCATGGCATCTATATAATCTTTCCTGAAACCATTCTCATCCGCCAGCGGGGACTTGGGGTCATACAAGGTCCCGTACAGCGTGTTGAAGTCCACGCTATCGGGCAAGCCCATTCGTCTCCCGTTAAAATGGATCGGCTCCATGAATACGCCATAGATCCTGGGGTCTATCTCGCCGCGGACCCTGTCCACATCGATCCTGACCCGTGCGTCCTGCGCGTGCAGCATGACAGGAAAGAGCAGCAGAAAATAAAAGATTTGTTTTTTCATATGAGCTTTAGTTAGTGAGCAAAAGGTTTTGGGCACCTTCTAATTTCAACCGATTGATAAAAAAGACTACCCGATGGTCATTTGAGGGTTAAAATGACCACCATCTGAACACGGGCGGATAAACGTCAAAGCTACATTTCAAATGTAGGGAGATTTTGCTAAAATTAAACCGATTGCAATTATTTTTTTCCACCGCTCGCCGACAGGTGGTTCATATTACAAAAAAGGGAAGGATGTCAACCATCCTTCCCTGTACATGAACTGCTTGCTTTTGCTTATGACAACTACTAATAATACCCGGGGTTTTGATATGCCAGCTTGTCCGCAGGGCTCATTTGCATCGCATCGATCTGTCCCTGAGGGATAGGCTGCAGGTACAACTGCGGCGTGATAGTACGCGTATTTACAATGGGGGTATGGTTGGCATAGGCTGCGCCGCCAATGGTATAGGTGGCGTAATTGTAGCCTTCCTGGTTATCCATCCCGAACCGCTGCGTACGCACCAGGTCGTAAAAACGATAGCCCTCTCCATAATACTCCCGTGAACGTTCCGCCAGTATATAGCCGACGGTGATCGTGGCAGGCGTTGCGGCCACCATGTCGGCGCTGTGATCCGCGACAAACGCAGTTCTGCCGGCGTTGCTGTATTTCCATTTACCGGCCCGTGCGCGGATGACATTGATCAGGCTCAAGGCATCATACCCGGCCTGCGTGGTGGCTCCCTTTACCGCGGCCTCCGCCGCAATAAAATAGAGCTCCGAGAACTTCGCGGCTATATACGGACGCGTGCTTCCGGCATTCGGGTTCCCCAGGCCGCCGTTATTGTCGGTGCGATAGGGTCCCAGCTTCCAGATGCCAGGGTATACGATCCTGTTGATAGCGCTGGGGCCGATGACATAATCTGCGCGGCCAGGCAATACTCCGGCCCCAATGCTGCTCTTGTACGTGCTGTTGGAATAATCGACGCCTGCGCTGTCGGCATTCAGGAAGGTCAGCACGGCATCGCCTTCGGCAATGGGCAGATTGTTGGCATTGAACAAGGTGGTATACGGCAGATTAGCCTCCTTCATATTGCAACGGTAGACGGTGGTGAAGGTTCCATCATAGCGGGAATCATTCGTCTTGTCGGCAAATGTCTGTGTAAACACCTCGATGGGAGGAGCATTCCGCACCCAGGGACGTCCGCCCCATTGTTCGGAAGCACGCTGGACAGAATTCACGGATTTCCAGGAGCCCGAAGTACTGGAGCTGGTTATCGTCGGATAGGACCAGGTCTGGAACCAGCTGGACCAGTTGTCCGGCGTGCCGCCGCCGCCATAGGTAAAGCTGCTGACATTGTATTGTGCATTCAGCTGTGTGTGGTCGGAATACAGCATGCATTCTTTATTGTAATCGTTGGTTGCCACGTTGACATCATAAAACGTCGGCTGCAGGCTGTACACACCGGGGTTCTGGATGGCATTTACGGCTATATCATATGCCTTCTGAAAATACCAGGCGGGATCGTGTCCGTCGGGGTCCGTCCTGGGGGCGCCCGCTTCCACCGGATAGGAAGGGATATTATTGGGGTTCTGCAGCCACCAGGCATAGGTAAGATAGGCTTTTGCCAGGAACAGCTGCGCCACCTGTTTGGTCACCGCACCGGTGACACGGGGCGTGCCGGATAAATTATTGACGGCGTCGTTCAGGTCCGGGAAGATCGCCTTGGTATAGACGATGGATACCGAATCCCTTTTGGAGCTGCGTATGGTGGAGGTATTGAATTGCAGCCTGCCCGATCCCAGGTCCAGGGGAACCCCGCCAAAGGTCTGCACCAGCAGGAAATAGTCCAGCGCACGGAAGAATTTCGCTTCTGCAATGAAGGAGGTGGAAACCCCTGCCGCGGATGCATATTGGATCACGCCACTGGCGGTGTTTATATAAGGGAATGTATTGCCCCATAATTGACCGGCATCGCTAAGCGTTGGCGTCGGATGCACGCCGGGGACGGAATAGTCCTGCGCCTGGAAATTGCTGCCGCTGCCGCCGCTCTGCCCCCAGGTGGTCTCGTCGGTGCCGCATTGACACATATTCCAATAATAGGCATTCCCGTAAATATTGCGCAGGTGGGCATACAACGCCGTCAGGCCTCCCATGACGCCATTGGCCGTCTGGAAATATTGCGGCGTAAAAGAGCTGCGCGGTGTTTCCTTCAAGATCTTGGTACAGCCGGTCGTGAGCAGCAGGCTCAACACGACCGTTCCCATACATATATTTATTAATATCCTCTTCATAGTATTCATTTTTTAAAATGTTACATTAAGTCCGAATAAGAAATTACGCGTAGAGGGCGTGTTGGTGCCGATGGTGAGCAGACGATGCGGTCCCGCCGACACTGCCGAGTTCTGATCGGCGTATGAGTTTGTTTCCGGGTCCATATGCGACATTTTCGTATACGGGGAAAAGAACACGAACGGGTTTTCCACCGTACAATACACACGCAGCCGCTGAACACCGACGGTCTTCATCCACTTCTGATCGAAGCTGTAACCCAATGTCATCGTGCGTACTTTCAGGTAGGAGGCGCTGAAGTAACCCATCGTACTTCCATAAGCGGGATTGTCACCGCCCACGCCACCTGGCCTCGGCGCAAACGTGGAAAAGTCATTGGCATGATTGTTCGTCGGGGTCCAGTATTCGACCTTTACATTGTTGCCGGACCTCGTGTTCAGGTTGTTCAAATATCCTACCGAAGAGTACAAGGTGCTGATCAGCGTACCGCCACTACGGAAGAAGCCGGTGATGCCCAGCTCGAACCCTTTATAGGACACGCTGGTATTGAAGCCGCCTTCAAAGTCGGGCTGCATATCGTAGATCTGGCGGTCGTCATTGTTCAGCGCCGTACCGGCCTGGTTCTTTCTGTTCGGCACGCCATTGGTGTAATGAAGGGAAGTATCTTTTCCATTGTAGGCCACCTTGATCATGCCCACATTGCCACCGGGATAGGCCGCCTTTAAATAGCCGCTGGAGCTGTCGGCATAGCTCATCAGACCGATCTTCTTATAGTCATACGCCACATCGATGGGATGACCGGGGAACCAGAGATTACCCTTGTCGTAGGGCTGGCCGGAGTAAAGACTTACCAGCTTGTTCCGATTGCGGTAAATATTGACGCCTACCTGCCATGTCCATCCGTGATAGTTGTCCAGGATCACACCATTCAGCGAGAGCTCTACGCCTTTGTTCTGGGTGGCGCCGATGTTGGCAACATAGCTGCTCACGCCGGAAGTCGTCGGAAGCCCAACGCTCAGCAGCACATTGCTCGTATTGATGGTATAATATTCGATGGTACCGCTCAACCTGCTTTTCAGCGTGGAAAATTCGACGCCATAGTTCCATGTCTTGGAGAACTCCCATCCCAGTGCAGGGTTCGGCAGTTGGGTAACATAATAGCCCATAGCATACCCCGAAGGGCCGAAATTGTAGGGGCTCGTGGTCAGAGCGCCCAAAGTCTGATAGGGATTGATCGCCTGGTTGGAGGTCTGGCCATATCCAACCCGCAGCTTCAATGCGTCTACAAAAGCGACATTGCTCAGGAACTTTTCATTCTTCATATTCCAACCCACCGATACGGCGGGATAGGAATGGTATTGATGACCCGGCGCCAGCACCGAAGAAGCATCGCTCCGGAAGGAAGCGCTCAGCATATAACGGTTGTCATAAGAATATTGTACGCGGCCCATATAGGACAGCAGACCGTTTTGCGAATAAGAGCCGCCGCCCACGGTGGAAGTGCCATTCTGGTCTGCCAGCACATACGACAGGTTGTAGAACTGGAAGGCGTCGGATGGCAGATGATTGGCCGAGGCCGATGAATACCAGTTGGTGTTTTGCTCAAAGGAATACAACGCCACCGCGCTGACATTATGCTTCCCCGCGAATGTCCGGTCGTACGTGAGCAGATTTTCCATAGTATAGCCCACGGCCTTTGTATTGCTGATAGAGGCGCTCGATGCAGTCGTGGGAGTGCCGCTAAAAACGCCTGTCCCTGTATAGGTGCCGTAATCATGCTGGTGAAAATTTAGTCCCAGGTTGGCGCGATATTTCAACCCTTCGACACCGGGTATCCTCAATTCGCCATAGATGGAGTTATAGGAACTGTAGCTCCGGGTGAGGTCTATATAGGCATCTCCCAATGCATTCAGCGCATGCTTGGTATACGCCCAGTTGGGTCCGGTGGTGTTCAAATTCACAACGGACTTCCAGGACCCGTCCGGGTTCTGCGGTCTGATGATGGGGGTAAGGTTCAGCGTAGTGTACGGTCCCAGGTTCTGATCATGACTTTTTACATAATAATTGTTGGTGACCAGACCCATACGGAACAAATTCCCAACCTTTTGCTCGAGGGAGGTACGAATGCTATACCGCTCGTAGTATTGCAGGGGTATTACCGCCTGGTCCTTAAAATAGGTGAACCCGACACTGTAGTTGCCTCTTTCCGAACCGCCCGTGATACTCAGGTCCTGGTTGGTGACATAACCTACCTGATAAAGCAGTTTCTGCCAGTCCGTATTGACGCTGTCATTCTCATCCAGCGTATTGGTGCGAATAGACGCACCGGGAGTGGCATTGTTCGCCTTACGAAGGGCGACATATTCCGGTCCATTCATCATGGGATATTCTCCCCAGACTTTTTTGAGACCGGCATATCCATTATAAGATATATGCGCTTTTTGTCCGGCCGCACCTTTGTTCGTCGTCACGAGTATCACGCCGTTGGCGCCGCGTGAGCCATAGATGGCGGTTGCCGACGCATCCTTTAAGATATCGATGCTCTTGATCTCGCTGGGACTGATATCATTGAGATACCCCGGGAAAGGAATGCCATCAAGCACTACCAGCGGGTCATTGGAAGCGTTCAGCGATCGCGCGCCCCGGATACGGATCTGCATGCCGGAACCCGGCTTCGACGAAGTCTGGGACATTTCGACACCCGCAATACGTCCCTGCAGGGCCCGTGAGATATCCACGGCCGGGACCTCGTTTACTTTTTCACCGCTGATCGAAGCTATGGAGGCGGTCACATCCTTTTTCCGCTGTGTACCATAACCAATGACGATGACATCGTTCACCGTACTGGCCACGGAAGTCAGTACTACCGAGAAGGCTGACTGGCTTTTCACCGGCACTTCCTGCTGGTTGAAACCCACAGAGGAGATCACCAGCACGCCCCTGGGAGGCGCACTTATCTCGAAATGGCCGGTCTCATCACATGCCACCCCTTTTGACTGCCCTTTTACAATGACAGAAGCATTCGGGACAGGCTGTCCGGTTTCGTTTTTTACCTGGCCCCTGACCATGATCGTGTTCTGTGCATACAAATGAGAAGTGAAAAAGGATAGCAAGGCAAATAATGCAGTTGTAAAGAAGGGTCTCAACAGCTTGTTGCCCCGGTGTCCTTCCTTTTTCAAACGGGAAACTGTTTTTTGCATAAACGTTAGTTTTAGAAATTAATAAGTGGTCCAAAAGGCGTCGGGAATCTTAAATTTCAAACGATTGTGAAAAAAGGGGTCCCGGACGGCCATTCTTAGATCGAAATAGCTACCGTCAAAAAATCAGGTCTATCGGAATTCTATCTGGCTATGCGTGGGTTTATGAAAGAATAGGTATAGCCCGCTGTCAGACAAGAGAGAGAAATTTGATACAAAATCCTTGCCTGATAAGCATTTCATGAATATTACCTTTTCATAAAAGCAAGCGACAACCGGCGTAGAAAGACGTTCAAAAAAAGGATAAACGTCAAATCTACATTTCAAATGTAGGGAGATTTTGTAAAATTTCAACCGATTGAAATTTATTTTTTTTAGCTTTGTTGGGAACCATATACGCTCCTGTATGCCAAGAGGAAAGGAAGTCACCATCTACGACATTGCCAATCAGCTGAATATATCGATCGCCACCGTCAGCCGGGCACTAAAGGACGACCTTGTTGTAAGCAAGAAAACAAAGAAAAGGATCTTTGAAACAGCGGAAAGACTGGGGTACAGGTCCAATCATTTCGCCAGCAACCTGCGGAAACAACAGACCATTATCCGCGGATCATCATTAAGATCCCCGGGTCGGTCCTAAGATATTATCAGCAGGCCGGCCTTAAAAAATGTTTATCAAAATGGCGGTCTTTTTAAAAATGTAACCGATTTAAATATTAGCTTCATATAAAAATTACCAGGGTTTTGCCTGCTATGTGGAATATTATGCGAACATTTTCCGTGAGGTCCGTTTTTAGGACATTACTGGTGACGGGCGTCTTGCTGACCTCCCTGCGACTGCCCGCCGAGGACGGTTACAGGCTATGGTTACGCTATGACAGGATCGACGACCCTGCCCTGCTGGCGCAGTACCGGAATGCGGTCGCCTGCATCGTCTTCCCTACCCCATCCCCCACCCTCCTCGTCGCCCGGAATGAATTGCTCGACGACCTGGGGTCCTTATTAAGCAAAAAAATGACGAACCGGACCAGTCTGGCCGACAACTGCCTGCTGGCGGGCACCCCTTCGACCTCGCCCATTATCGCAAAACTCCTGTCCTCACAATACCCTGACCTGGCCGGGGACGGCTATGTCATTCACACCCAGCAGTCGGAAGGTAAACATCTCCTTGTCATTGCCGCTCATTCCGACATCGGCGTGCTCTATGGCGTATTCGCCTTTCTCCGCCTGCTGCAGACGCATCAGCCTATCGGCAGCCTTTCCCTGTCCAGCAGCCCCCTGATCCAGCGTCGTATTCTCGACCACTGGGACAACCTCACCCGCACGGTGGAACGGGGCTATGCAGGCGCCTCCATATGGAACTGGCATCTGCTCCCCGGCTATATTGACCAACGCTATATCGATTATGCAAGAGCCAACGCCTCCATCGGCATCAACGGTACGGTGGTCACCAATGTCAATGCCAATTCTCTCGTCCTCACTCCTCTCTATCTCCAAAAGGTCCGGGCGCTGGCTGACATCTTTCGGCCTTATGGCATCAGGGTCTACCTTACGGCCAAATTCAGCGCCCCGGTAGATATTGGCGGTCTCAAGACTGCCGACCCACTCGATCCGGCAGTACAACAATGGTGGAAGGACAAGTGCAATGAAATATATTCCCTCATCCCGGACTTTGGCGGATTCCTGGTAAAGGCAAATTCCGAGGGGCAACCGGGCCCGCAGACATACGGGAGGACCCATATGGACGGCGCCAATATGTTTGCCGATGCGCTGGCGCCCCACGGCGGTATCGTCATGTGGCGCGCCTTCGTATATGATGCGGGGCGGGACAGCGCCGCGCCGGACAGGTTCAAACAGGCCTACACCGAATTCACGCCCTTCGACGGGAAGTTCAGACCCAATGTGCTGATACAGGTAAAGAACGGGCCTATCGACTTCCAGCCCCGCGAACCTTTCTCCCCCCTCTTCGGCGCCATGCCCAAGACTCCCGTGATGATGGAATTCCAGATCACACAGGAATATCTCGGCCAGGGCACGCACCTGGTGTATGAAGCGCCACTGTTCAAGGAAGTCTTTGACGCCGACACCTACGCCAACGGCAAAGGATCTACGGTCGCCAGGATCATCGACGGATCAGCATTTCACGCTCCCCTCACCGGCATGGCCGGCGTCTCCAACATCGGCAACGAACGCAACTGGACCAACCATCCCTTCGGACAGGCCAACTGGTACGCCTTCGGCAAACTGGCCTGGGATCATACCCTCTCTGCCCGACAAATAGCCGATGAATGGATCCGTCAGACATTCTCAAACGACGCCACGGCTGTAAGCACCATCGAAAAAATGATGATGGCCTCCCGGGAAGCTGTTGTCAATTATATGACTCCCCTGGGTCTCCACCATATCATGTCCTCCAGCGGTCACTATGGCCCGGGCCCCTGGCTCAACAATGCCCCCCGCGCCGACTGGAACCCCGTATATTATCACCGCGCCGATGCCTACGGCATCGGCTTCGACAGGACCCTCACGGGCAGCAATGCCCTTGCACAATATCAGCCCCAGGTGCGCCAGCAGTGGCTCGACTCCAATACCTGTGACGAAAATCTCCTCCTTTGGTTCCATCATATATCCTGGTCTCACAAAATGAAGGATGGACAAATTTTTTGGGATGAGTTATGCAACCGATATCAATCCGGTGTGGACACGGTGAAATGGATGCAACGACAATGGCAAAGCCTGACCGGCCTCATTGACAAAGAAAGATTCACACAGGTCAGCATGTTCCTCGACATCCAGGAGAAAGAAGCAGAATGGTGGAGAAATGCATGCATCCTCTATTTTCAAACATTTTCACGAATGCCTATACCACCTGGCGTCGGGAAGCCCGACCAGACCCTTGAATATTACAAGAGCCTGCGCTTTCCATATGCTCCGGGTACAGGCACGAGCTTATAAAATTCCTATGTAAACCCCAAGAGTTATGAACAAACTTGCAATTGTCACAGGCGGCGGATCAGGCATCGGATTGGCCATCACGGAAAAATTCGTGCGGACGGGTATCCGTACCGTCATCATCGGCAGGGACAAAAAAAAGCTCGACGAGACGCAGCATAGATTGGGGGCCCTTTGCGAGCCGGTGTGTTATGACCTCACCTGCCTCTCCGGTATTCCCAGGCTTGTGCAGGACCTGCACAAACGTTTTGGGCAGATCGATGTCCTCGTTAACAATGCGGGTATCAATCTGAAAAAAGAATTCACGGAAGTCACCGATGAAGAGTTCCAGAAAATACTGCGCACCAATGTTTCCAGCATCTTCGCCCTTTCGAGAGAGGTTGTAAAGGTCATGCTTGACAGCAGCGCCGGTGGCGCGGTGATCAATATCAGCTCCATGGCTTCCCAGTATGGCATCCCGAAGGTGATCGCCTACTCCGCCTCCAAGGCAGCGATAGAGGGCATGACAAGGGCCATGGCGGTGGAACTCTCGCCAAAAGGGATTCGCGTAAATTGCATTGCGCCGGGCTTTATCGCTACGGATATGAGCGCAAAGGCATTGAACAACGATCCGGAAAGAAAACAAAAAGTAATGTCGAGGACCCCGATGGGGCATCTGGGCACACCGGCCAATATCGGCGATGCAGCCCTCTTCCTCGCATCGGACGCAGCTAAATATATCACAGGCATCGTGCTCCCGGTGGACGGTGGGAATTCCATCGGATTCTAATAAAAACGCTTGCTATTATGCTACGGGTATTGGTCCTATTTTTCACTGCCGTCTTTTCATGGTCGATTGGGTCACATGCACAATCATTCGTCATGGACAAGTGGACACTGGGCGCTTTTCCTATCGTATCATCGGGCACGACCTCCGGCGGCTCCTCCCGGGCGGCCGCCATCTACGTGTCCCCCACGGACGACTGGCTGGTCCGTCAATCTGCCACACTCCTCCAGCAAGACATCGAAAGGATCACAGGGCGCAGACCGGAAATAATCTCCTCTATCCCGCCCTCCGGGAATGTTATCATTATCGGTACGATAGACGGTTGCGCATGGCTCGACAGCCTGGCCTCCGCGGACCGGCTGGACCTCGATAGCATCAAAGGCAAATGGGAAGCCTTTACCATCGCCACCCTGGATGGCCCTGCCAATAGGATGCCCGGTACGCCCACCCGCACGCTGGTCATTGCCGGCAGCGACAAACGCGGCGCCGCCTATGGCGTCTTTGAACTGTCCCGTCAGATGGGCGTATCCCCCTGGTACTGGTGGGCGGATGTCCCTCCCAAACAACATAAAGAGGTATATGTCAAACAAGGATTATACCACTATGGCTCTCCCTCCGTAAAATACAGAGGCATCTTCATCAACGATGAAGCACCTGCCTTCTCCGGCTGGGCAAAGGAAAAGTTCGGGAGTGTCAACCATCTCGTCTATGAAAAAATATTCGAGCTGTTGCTGCGGCTAAAAGCCAACTATCTCTGGCCGGCCATGTGGGGCAACGCCTTCAACGATGACGACACGCTCAACCCGGTGCTGGCCGACAAATGGGGCATCGTCATGGGCACCTCCCACCACGAACCCATGCTCCGCGCACAGCAGGAATGGAAACGCTATGGCCACGGTCCCTGGGATTATACTACCAACGACTCCGTCCTGCGCGCCTTCTGGAAGAAGGGCATCGAGAACATGGACCGCCACGAGAGCATCGTCACCATCGGCATGCGGGGCGACGGCGACAAACCTATGACGGAAGGTACGGCCACTCGGTTGCTGGAGAACATCGTTACCGACCAGCGCAAGATCATCTCATCCGTCACGGGCAAGGCGGCCTCCCAAACTCCGCAGCTTTGGGCGCTCTATAAGGAAGTGCAGGATTACTATGACAAAGGCATGCGTGTACCCGATGATGTGACCCTGCTGCTGTGCGACGACAACTGGGGCAATATCCGCCGTCTGCCAAAGCTCACCGACCCGCCCCGTACGGGTGGTTATGGCATCTATTATCACTTCGACTACGTAGGCGGCCCCCGTAATTACAAATGGCTCAACACAAATAATATCGCCCGGGTATGGGAACAAATGCACCTGGCTTATGAATACGGCGTACGCCAAATATGGATCGTCAACGTCGGCGACCTCAAACCCATGGAATTTCCCATCTCTTTCTTCCTGGACTATGCGTGGAATACGGGTAGCTACAATGCAGACAATCTCCCGGACTACTTCACCCATTGGGCTGCCGAACAGTTCGGGCCCGCACATGCAGCCGCCATCGGCAGGATCATTCAGCAGTATTCCCAGTACAATGCGCGGAGAAAGCCGGAGCTGCTGGATGCCCGGACCTACAACATCAATGAGACTGTTCTGGTAACCTATCAATGGGATAAACTCCTTCAGCAGGCCGAAACTATCGGCAAACAGCTACCCGGTCAGTATAAGGACGCCTACTTCGAGCTGGTGCTTCATCCTGTCGCGGCTTGCGCCAACCTGCAGCATCTGTATACGGCCGTTGCGCTGAATAAATACTTTGTACAAAAAGAGCCCGCTATGGTAAACATATTTGCCAACGAAGCCAAACAATATTATCTCAAAGACTCCCTCATCTCCCGGCAGTACAATCATATCGCCAACGGCAAATGGGATCACATGATGGACCAGACACATATTGGCTATACATACTGGCAACAACCGGACCGGCAAAAAATGCCGGAAGTCTCCTATATTCCGGAAGATACAGCCGCCACGGTCCATATTGCCGGCCGATTCGACTCCACCTTCATTCAAGTTTCGATCCCCGGCACTCCAGCTCCTCGGGTACAGGCCCCGGTCCCTATTGGCAGCTCTCCCAACTCCTTCTACGAAGCCGACGGCTATGTCTCCATCGAGGCCGCCCGCGCAACCCGACAGGTCGGCGCCTCGAACATCAAATGGAAAGTGATCCCTGGCATCGGTCGCGACGGCGATGGTATCACCACATTCCCTGTTACAGCGGCAATGCCGTCCCCCGGCCCCGGATCTCCCCGGCTGGAATACGTCATCTATACCTACGACACGGGCTTGTTCAGATTGAATGCTTATTTTTCTCCGACACTCAATTTCCATCACGACAGCACGGGGCTGCAATATGCGATCACTATCGACGACCAGCAACCGCAGATCGTGTCCATCAATAAGAACGATAATACCCCCCGCGCCTGGAACCAATGGGTGGCCGATAATATTATCATTACTACCACGACTCATCCCATCCGCAGCATGGGCCGTCATGTGATAAAGTACCGGGCGTTAAGCCCCGCCATCATCCTCCAGAAACTGGTCCTCGACTGCGGAGGGTTGCAAGCCAGCTACCTGGGACCGCAGGAAACCATCACCCATAAAAAAAGTAAATAATGATACAACGATCGATTCTTGTCACCACCTTACTGACCGCTGCCCTGACGGGACCAGCGCAAACACCCACTTTGAGGGAGGCCTTCAAAGACGACTTCCTCATCGGCATGGCCATCAACACCCGGCAGATAGAAGAAAAAGACCCGGCCGCCGCACGATTGATCCAGCAGCAGTTCAGCGCGGTGACACCCGAGAACATCATGAAGGCGGAGATAATACACCCCGGCTGGGATGTCTACAATTTCGACCTCGCCGACAAGCTGGTCGCCTACGCACAAAAGAACAATATAAAGGTCAACGCGCACAACCTGATCTGGCATAGCCAGCTACCGGGATATGTGCACCGGATAAACAACGCCGACTCCCTCCGCACCTGGTTCACCAACCACATCACCACGATAGCATCCCGCTATGATGGGAAGGTCTATTCCTGGGATGTCGTCAACGAAGCCCTCAATGAGGACGGCACATTGCGTAACTCCGTCTTCCTGCAGAAATTAGGACCCGACTACCTCATCGAAGCCTTCCGTCTGGCGCAAAAGGCGGCGCCGCATACAAAGCTTTATTACAACGACTACAATATCGAGCAGCCAAAGAAAAGGGCCGGCGCCATTGCCCTTATCAAAAAGATACAGGCGGCCGGTGTTCGTGTCGATGGCGTGGGCATCCAGGGACATTGGAGAGCGAATAATGTCCCCATGGCAGACATCGAAGCCAGCATCCGTGAATTCTCCGCGCTGGGCATCGAAGTAATGTTCACCGAACTGGACCTGGGCGTACTGCCCAATCCCTGGGACAATACCACCGCAGATGTGGGACAAACAGCAGCCAACCGGGCGGGCATGAACCCCTATCCCGGCGGTCTCCCTGACTCGGTCGCGGACATACAGGCAAAAGCCTATGCAGATTTGTTCCGGCTGTTCCTGAAATACAAAGGCAAGGTCACCCGCATCACCTTCTGGGGTCTGGATGACGGCATGTCCTGGCTGAACGACTGGCCCATCCGTGGACGCACCAACTATCCCCTGCTCTTCGACAGGAACTATCAACCCAAAAAAGCATACTTCAACGTCATCGCTACAAAACAACAACCCTAACGATATGCAGCCAAACGATCAACAAACCTCCGCATCAGGACAGCCGAACCTCTCAAGCCCTTCCGCATCCGGACAGCCCGGCCCGCAAAAACTTTCCGTGATGGAAAAGATAGGCTATAGCCTGGGCGACCTGGCAGCAAACCTCATTTTCCAGACACTGCTCGCCTTCCTCGCCTTCTTTTACACCGACATTTATAAAATACCTCCCGGTCGGGCCAGCCAGGTAATGCTCATCGGCGGCGTCATCGGCGCCTGTTTCAACCTTGTCATGGGCGCCATCGCAGACAGGACCGAGACCCGATGGGGCAAGTTCCGTCCCTGGATATTATGGACGGCGATCCCCTTTGGCGTCATCTCTCTCCTCGCCTTCTCTACCCCCGACTTTTCCGAAGGCGGAAAAATAGCTTATGCCTTTATCACCTATTTTCTGCTGGTCATCGTCTATAGCGCCAATAACCTCCCCTACTCGGCCCTCAGCGGTGTGCTCACGGGTGACATGAAAGAACGCAACAGCCTCTCCTCCTATCGCTTCGTCGCGGTGATGGTGGCACAATTCGTCGTTCAGGTGATCCTGCTGCCGCTGGCCATTTCCATGGGAGGAGGTAACGATCCCAAGGCCAGGGCCGCGGGCTTCGAGAAAGTCATGCTGATCTTTGCCATCACGGGCGTGATCTGCTTTATCATCACCTTTCTTACTACCAGAGAAAGGATCCATCCTCCCAAAGAACAAAAAACACCCGTCGGCCGGGATCTCGCCGACCTGTTCAGCAACAGGCCCTGGCTCATCATGCTGGCCCTCACGGTGCTCGTCTTTATTACGTTGTCGATCAAGGGGGGCATGAACATCTACTATTTCAAATACTATCTCACCGAACAGAGTGAATTGGACTTCCTGAACAAGGTGGGTTTCAACGGCATCATCGATGGTCTTAGCCATGTCTTCCATCCTAAGTCGTTCGAAGAGTTCCACAAGCCGGGTAGTGCGCCCTACTCCGCTGCCAGCTTTGCCAATGCATTCAGCACTATCGCGATGATCGTTGGCATCCTTTTTTCCAAGTCGCTGGCGGATAAGTTCGGCAAACGCAACATCTTTGGCAGTTTCCTGTCCCTCTCTGCCCTTTGCCTTATTGCCCTCTATTTCTTTAACAACACGGCCGTCATGGCTGCCTTCGTCATCCTGGTCCTCCACGGTCTCATCTATGGTATAACTATTCCCATACTCTGGGCCATGATCGCCGATGTGGCGGATTACAGCGAATGGAAAAGGAACCGCCGGGCCACAGCCATCGTATTCTCCGCCATGATCTTCGGGTTAAAGGTAGGATTGAGCGTCGGCGGCGCCCTATCGGCGTGGCTGCTTGGCATATTTGGATATGTCGCGGACGCACCGGTGCAGACAGACAGCGCTACCAGCGGGATACGGCTGCTGATGAGCGTCATACCAGGCTTGATATTCATAGCAGGAGCCCTGCTGCTTTTTGGATATCCCATCAATAAAAAAATGGAGGTCGCCATTGAATCCGACCTGAAAGCAAGAAAAAAAACATTGGCTCCTGTTTGATCATTCAACAGACAAAAATTATCAATCATTAAAACCATTTATCATGCCAGAAGAAAGCATCGCCCATCTCGACTTTGCTGAACTGACCAGCAAAGCCATCTCCCAGCCGCTGGTCCGGCATATCTACACCGCAGACCCGTCGGCGCACGTCTTCAACGGGAAGATCTATATATATCCCTCCCACGACATCGAAGCCGGTGTCCCCTTCGACGATCTGGGCAGCCACTTTGCCATGGAAGATTATCATGTCTTCTCCATGGACAGCCCCGACGGTCCCGCAACGGACAATGGGGTCGCCCTCCACATAAAGGACGTGCCCTGGGCAGAAAAACAAATGTGGGCTCCGGACGCAGCCAGCAGAAATGGTAAATATTATCTCTACTTCCCGGCCAAGCGGCCCGATGGCATTTTCCAGATCGGCGTGGCGACCGGCGACTCCCCCACGGGACCATTCCGGGCCGAGCCCGAAGCCATCAAGGGTAGCTATTCCATCGACCCGGCCGTGTTCATAGACGAGGATGACAAGGCCTATATGTATTTCGGTGGTCTCTGGGGAGGGCAATTACAATCCTATCGGAACAATAGCTATAGTGCACTTAACCAGGAACCGCCCGCCGGCGATCCCGCCCTCGGGCCACGCGTAGTCCTACTCACGGATGATATGACCCAGTTTGCCGAACCCGTGAAGGAGATCGTCATCACGGACGAACAGGGTCATCCATTACTGGCAGGCGACAACGACAGGAGGTTCTTCGAGGCGTCCTGGATACACAAGTTCAACGGGAAATACTATTTCTCCTATTCCACGGGCGACACCCATTATATTTGCTATGCCATAGGGGACAGCCCTTATGGTCCTTTTACTTATGCAGGGCGCATACTCAACCCCGTGGTAGGGTGGACCTCTCACCATTCCATTGTTGAATTCGGGGGCCAGTGGTGGCTGTTCTATCACGACAGCAGTCTCAGCAAGGGCGTGACCCACTTGCGCAGTATAAAGGTCACCCGTCTCAGCTACGATGAAAAAGGATATATAAAGACCATCGACCCGTACAGGGACCTGAAAGCGCTTGTCTGATCGAGGCTCTGCCCGCATAAAAGGAATAACATCGCATGAAAAAGCTATCTACCATTGCTGCAGCGCACCTGGCCGCAGTCCTGCTCCTTGCCGCCGTCCTTTCTCTTGTGTCCACCCGGGTTGCATCCGCCCAGGTCCGGCTCCCGCGCCTGATCAGGGACAGCATGGTACTTCAAAGGGACACCCGTATCAATGTCTGGGGCTGGGCTTCGAAAGGAGAAAAGGTCAGTGTAAAATTCAACGGCAGGTCCTACCGCACTACCATCGGCGCCGATGGGAAATGGATGGTGCAGCTGTCCGCTACCCCGGCAGGAGGACCTTATACCATGGACATCACGGGTAAGAACAAGATCACGTTGCATGATATCCTCGTGGGCGACGTATGGGTATGTTCGGGTCAGTCCAATATGGTGCATCAGATGAAATTGCACAGCGTCCGCTACCAGGAAGAGATCGATCATGCTAACTATCCACAAATACGGCATTTCTGGATACCAACGCTGACTGATCTCAGCGGCCCCCGCGACGATCTACCGGCAGGTGTATGGAAGTCCGCGAACCCGCAGGACGTGCTGGAATTTTCGGCAGTGGCTTACTTCTTTGCAAAAGATCTCTATGAAAAATTCCATATCCCCATTGGCCTGATCAATGCCAGTGTCGGCGGCTCTCCCATCGAAGCTTGGACCAGCCCGGAAGGCCTTCGGGCGTTCCCGGATATGGAAAAGGCCATTGAAAGAAATAAAGACACGGCGTATATCAATAGCTTCACCCGCCTCCGAGCCCCAGCCAGCCCTAACCCGCAGCCAGGTTCCTCCTCAACAGGCGCGAGCGTCCCGGCACCTCGCGACAAAGGCCTCTCCGGCCCCATTCCCTGGTACGATCCGACCTATACTCCAAATGGCTGGCGGCAGATAGCCGTCCCCGGCTACTGGGAAGACCAGGGGCTAAGGGATCTCAACGGGTCGGTCTGGTACAGAAAGGAGGTAGACGTGCCCGTCTCCATGACAGGGCGGGCTGCGAAGGTTTTTCTGGGCAGGATAGTAGATGCCGACCAATTTTATATCAATGGTCAGCCGGTGGGCAACACCACCTATATGTATCCCCAAAGAAGGTATGCCGTTCCCACCGGCCTGCTACACCCTGGCAAGAACCTTTTTGTCGTCCGCGTGATCAACAATTCCGGCAAGGGTGGCTTTGTCCCCGACAAACCCTACTGCCTCATCGCGGGCAGCGACACCATCGACCTCAAGGGATACTGGCAATACAAGGTCGGGGAAGTCTTCACACCACACTGGAATAGCAACGGTTTCCAATCACAGAACCAACCCACCGCCCTGTACAATGCCATGCTGGCACCGGTGACCACCTACACCATCAAGGGGTTCCTTTGGTACCAGGGCGAGTCCAATACCTCCCATGCGGTGGAATATGCCCGTCTGCAGCCCGCCCTGATCACCGACTGGCGAAGCAAATGGAAAGAGGGAGACCTCCCCTTCCTGTATGTCCAGCTCCCCGGCTTTGGTGACTACAATTACCTGCCCGCGGAAAGTCAGTGGGCGGAACTGAGAGAAGCCCAGTCAAAGTCTCTCTCCACCCCCAACACGGCGATGGCGGTCGCCATCGATCTGGGCGAATGGAATGACCTTCATCCGGACAGAAAAAAGCCGATGGGCGACAGGCTGGCGCTCGCCGCGGAAAAGCTGGTATATGGGATGGATGTGGTCTCCACGGGTCCAACCTACCGGAGGTCGACCATCGAAGATGGGCGGGTAACTATTCAGTTCGACAACACCGGCAGCGGGTTGATCACCAATGACGGCGAAGACCCGCAGGAATTTGCCATTGCCGGCGCCGACAAAAAATTCGTCTGGGCCAATGCCCGCATCGAAGGTGATAAAGTCGTGATATGGAATGATGCAATAAAAGAGCCAAAGTTCGTGCGCTATGCCTGGGCGGATGAGCCCGTCAATCCTAATCTGTATAACAAGGAAGGTTTACCCGCAGCGCCGTTTAGGGTCGGAGAGTAACCATAAAACCCACTCATAAACAATAAGTTGTATTAAAAAGTAACCAAATTGGTTACTTTTTAATATATTTGCTTAAACGATGGGCCTGGATGAATATCTATAACCGCAGTTCCCTTATTGCTTTTTACAAAAAGCATTCGGACTGCAAAGAGACACTCGAAAAGTGGTATCACGATGTATTATCGAAGTCGTGGCGGAAACCTGGAGATATTACCCGGGATTTCAACACTGGCAGAACAGTTAAGAATAACCGGGCGATCTTTAAGATCAATGAGAACGATTACCGGCTTATTGTTGAAGTCAACTATCAAAAGGGATGGGTATTCATTAAGTTTATCGGCACCCATAAAGAATACGATAAAGTAAATGCCGAGACAATAGATCAGTTTAAAGCTAACAAATAAAACGACCATATGCCTATCAAAATATTAAAAACAAAAAAGGAATACCAGCAATCGCTTCAAAGGTTTGAAGAGATCTTTCAGGCAAAATCAGGCACTCCGGAAAGCGACGAAGCCGATGTTCTTGCCTTGCTAATTGAGGACTATGAGGAAAAACACTATATCATTGCTGCTCCCAGTCCTATTGAAGCTATCAAATACCGTATGGAACAACAGGGATTAACCAACAAGGATCTTGCCGAAATCCTCGGCTTTAAAAGCCGCGTTTCCGATATTTTTAAGAAGAATCGGAAATTGAACCTAGGTATGATTAGGAAATTGTATAACGCACTGCATATTCCCCTGGAGACATTGGTGAAAGAATATTAAGCAGTTAGTAACCCCTTTACATAGCATGCCCCCTCAACGAAGACCCCCGGACAATAAGTCCCGACGGTACTATGGCCGTCTTGCTCTGCGGGGACGAAGACACGCCCGATAAATGATCCAGCAGGCTGATAGCCGCGGTCTTACCTATTTCAAACCCCGGATAGTCTATCGTGGACAGTGTCGGAGTGATCAGCCTGCCCATCGGGTCATTGTTGAATCCAACAATGGCGATATCCTCGGGTATACATATTCCCTCCTCCTTCAGCGTATGCATGCACATGGCGGCCACGAGGTCATTGGTAATGAACAACCCATCCGGCATCGGGTCCATATGCATGATCTGCCAGGCGGCGTCCAGCCCGCCGTCCTTGTCATTGTCCTCCAGTATCAGCAGATCCTCCGTAAAAGGGATCGTATAGTCTTTCAAAGCCTCCCGGAAACCCTTGTAACGTTGCGCATATACATTTCTCTTTAGGCTGGATGTGACGATCGCAATACGCCTGCATCCCTGTTTGATCAAATGCTCCGTCGCCATAAACCCGCACCGGGCATTGTCGATCACCACCATGTCGCTGTTACCCGTCTTTTCCACCCGGTCAAAGAACACCACCGGAACACCCTCGTCCGTGAATGCCGAAAAATGAGAAAGTCCTTTTGTCTCTACGGTCAGGGACGCCAGCAGGCCATCCACCCTCCTCTCGAACAATAGCTGCGCATTGGCCACCTCCATTTCCATGCTCTCCTGGGAATGCGTAATGATAAGCTCATACCCATGCGCAGCAGCTACCGCTTCCATCCCCTTCAAAGCACAGGTAATAAAATAGCTGTCCAGCTTATGTACTATGACACCGATGGTATTGGTCCTATCTGGCATGCATTCGGAATTTTTCTACTAACTAATTTAATAGTCTGGTCCGAAAAATATTCCGGGGGCGACAGATTTCGCGGGAGATTGAGACGCTTTGACCAAATTCTGATAAAAAAGTGCTATCCGCCGGCCCATACCAACCCCAGGGCAGCCGTGCTCATTTTTTCAGGGAGGATTGCCGCACGATGAGCTCAGCGCGTATTGTCATCGTGCTGATGCTGCCGATATTACCCGCTCCTTTTAAATGATTCACAAGACTCCTCGCAGCGGCCTCACCCATTTCCCTGCCGGGATAATTCACGGTGGTCAGGGTCGGCTTTATCAGCCTGCCTATTACTTCATTGTTGAATCCTACTACGGCAATGTCTTTCGGCACCCGGACGCCCTGTTCCAAAAAAGTGCGTATACACACCGCCGCTGCAAAGTCATTGGTGACAAATACCCCGTCAGGCATGGGTTTCAATCCCATGAGTTTTTTCGCGGCCGCCTCGCTGGCCTCCTCGGTCGGCTCTGCAATCACCAGCAACGACTCTTCGAACGGGAGCTTACTCTCCGCCAGCGCATCCCGGTAACCTTTGTACCGCAATGCATAGATATTATGCTGCAGGTCCGATGTTACATGGGCTATCCTGCGGCATCCCTGCCCAATAAGGTGTTTGGTGGCCATATAGCCGGTTTGCATGTTGTCGATGACCACCGAAGTACTTTCCGCCATCTCGCTCGTCCTGTCCAAAAAAATAACAGGGATATTCTTCTCGACGAATGGCGAAAAATGAGCGAGATCTTTTGTATCGGGCGCCAGTGATGCGATCATGCCATCCACCCGGCGGTGAAAAAGATTTTGGGCATTGGCTGCTTCCTTCACGGCGCTCTGGGAGGAATCGGTTATGATGATGCCATATCCCGCCTCGCCCGCTGCTTTTTCGATACCGGATACGACGGACGAAATAAAAGGACTGTCAAGATCACTCACGATCACGCCGATGGTCAACGATTGCTGCTGCCGCAGATTTTTGGCGAAAGGATTGGACCTGTACCCCATTTGAGCCGCTGTCTCGAAGATCTTTTTTCTCGTCTTTTTGCTCACAGTCGGATCGTCCTTCAAAGCCCGGCTGACCGTCGAGGGTGACACATTGAGGTTCTTTGCTATATCGTAAATGGTTATCTCTTTCGAATGGTCCATACTAATGGTTTTGATTTTCCTTCCTTATGGCAGCATATTCAGATGGCATCATATTGTATTTAGCCTTAAATGCTCTTGCAAAATAGTTCGGTGTGGAAAATCCTGTTTGGTAGGCTATTTCCGATATGGTCATATCACTTTTTTCCAACAGCATGGCCGCCTTCTCCAGCTTGAAGCTGCGTATGTACTCCACAGGGGTCTCGCCGGTGATATCCAGCATCTTGCTGTACAGCGAGCTCCTGCTCATACCCACCTCTCTGCTCAGGGACTCTACGGATAGCTGTGAACTGGTAAGGTTCTCTTCGAGATACTGCACTACTTTATGCAGAAGCTTTTCATCTTCCGACGCAACAGCCACCTCCAGCGTCAGCAGCTTTATTTGTCTGGTATACGTGGTTTGAAGCGTACTTTTTAATACCAGCAGGTTCTTTACCTTGGCATGCAGCACCCCGATATTAAAAGGCTTGGTGATATAGTCGTTGGCGCCCGTTCCCAGCCCCCTCAGCTGCTGCTCTTCCTCTGTCAGCGCGGTTAACAGGATGACGGGAATATGACTTGTCCGCCGGTCCGCCTTGAGCTTGTAGGTAAGCTCAATCCCATCCATAAAAGGCATGCTGATATCGCTCACGATCAATTGCGGGTGGCCCGACAAGGCCTTTTGCCAGCCTTCTTTGCCATTAGACGCCTCTATCACCCTATATTGATCCCGGAGATTGTCTCTCAGGTAGAACCTGAAATCCTCGTTGTCTTCCACCAAAAGTATCACCGGCATGGCTGTAGCGTCTGCGAGCGCGTCCGGATCAGGCGCCTCCTCCGCAACAACTGGCACAGGCTCAACCACAGGTACGGCGGGCTCCTCCTCCACCACCGTCAGCGGCAGTCGTATCGTAAATATGCTCCCCTGCCCCTGCTCACTCTCCACGTCTATTGCTCCTCCATGCATCCTGACAAACTCCTTCGTGATAGAAAGACCGATGCCCGAGCCCTGGTTGAGCACCGCCGCGGCGGAGGCATGCTGGAAAAATCGTTCGAAGATCTTTTCCTTCTTGTCCTCAGGGATACCGATACCCGTGTCTTTCACCTGTATGGAGACCCATTTCCGCGCCGGATCGTCACTCCCTTCCACCTCCCGCAGCAACAGTGTGATCGTTCCACCCCCCAATGTGAACTTGAACGCATTCGACAACAAGTTGAAAAGGATGCGCTCCATCTTATCCCGATCGAACAGCACATATAATCTGTCTATTCCACTTTCGAAAGTGAATTGTATATGTTTCCTTTCAGACAGGTCGGTAAAAGAATGACTGACATCCTTTATAAAAGATACCAAATCGCCTTCCGAAAGCTGCAGCCTGAGCTCATGTTCCTCCATCTTTCTGAAATCCAGCAGCTGGTTCACCAGGTTTAATAAGCGCCTCGCATTCCGCCTGACCATTTGCAGCTTGTCCGCCGACGGCTTATCCCGCTGTTCCGACAACAGCTGATCCACAGGACCCATGATGAGCGAGATGGGCGTTCTGAACTCATGGCTCAGGTTTGTCAGGAACTTTAGTTTCAGTCTGTCCAGCTCCTGTATGCGCCGGGACTCCTGCCGCTCCTGCTCCAGCGCAAATTTGCGCTTCAACCTCGAAAGCCCCCTGTGCCGGCTGTACAGCAACAGGCCACCCGCCGCCAATACGTAGAATATATACGCATACACCGTCCTCCAAAAAGGCGGTTTGACATAGATGCGTATGGACGTGTCTGCCGAGCTCCATACCCCGTCATTATTGCTGGCTTTCACATGAAAGACATATTCCCCGGGGTCGAGGTTGGTATAATAGGCCGTATTGGCGGAGCCGATATAGTTCCAGTCCTTGTCGAACCCGTCCAGCCTGTATGCATAATGGTTTTGCCTCGGCAGCGTATAGTTCAACGCAACAAAGCTCAGCGAAAAATTCTGCTTATAGGCCAGATGTATCTCCTTTGCAACAGAAATATGCTCTCCGATGGGAGACCCGTCGCCCGGAACGACAGGCTTGTTCGCCACCTGCAGGTTCGTTAAAATTACAGCCGGCACATTCCTATTGGTAGTAAGGTCCGCAGGATGAAAATAGTTGAATCCCTGCAACCCTCCGAAGAACAGCTCTCCATCCGATGCATGCACCCCCGAGGCATGTACGAAATTGTTATTTTGGATACCGTTGTAGCTCGTAAAATTGCTGAAGGTCTTCGTACCCACATCCAGACGGCTGATACCCGTATTGGTACTTACCCATATATAGCCCAGCGCATCTTCCACCACCTGGTAGACAGTCGTATTCTGCAATCCATCCTTTTCAGAAAAATTCGTGATCTGCCCTTTTTTATCGAATACACTCAACCCGCCTCCATACGTACCCACCCACATCAGTCCTCTGCTATCCAGCAGTAATGAATATATCTTGTCGCTCGGCAGCCTGCTGTTTCGCTGATCATATACCGTGAACCTGCCCGTCGCAGGATGATACACTGCCAAACCGCTGCCGTGCGATCCGATCCATATATTCCCTTCCCCATCTTCCTGTGTGGCCCTGATATAGCCATTCACGGGCATAAGTATATCACCCGGCAGCTTTGGTCTCGGCGTCAGCCGGAAGATGACCTTATTGTCCTTTAACACATTTACACCCGAGCCATTCGTACCCAGCCATATCTGCCCCTTGCTGTCTTCGTTGACGCAATAAATATCATTTGCATTCAGGTCATGTGCCCCCGTCCCCATGGTTAGATGTTCCACCTTTCCACCGGCAGGGTCCAGTATGATCAATCCTTTGCCAAATGTTCCTATATATAGCCTGCCCTCCCGTGTTTTCTTCAGGGCCAGCACCGATAATGGGTCTACCGTCCTGCCATCCAGTCGGACATCGACACGCCGCAGCTCCTCTGTCCGGTGGTCGAAGAGATAAAGGCCGCCCCCATCCGTCCCCAGCCATACATTACCATCACCCCGGTCCTCAAAGGCGGTGACTACGGAACTCTTCGAGCCGTTGTCATGAAATGCGTCGCTGAGCTTGACATTGAACAGGTTGAGGTTCCTGTCGTATTTATTGATGCCTCCCCGGTAAGTTCCCAGCCAGTAAATGCCATTCCTGTCGATGTATATGCTCCGGATGGCCCTGCTCGTAAGACTATGTACATTTCCCTCCTCCGGCGTATACGACACCGAGTGCCCGGTACGAGGGTCCAGTATATAAAGGCCGCTCATGGTGGCTATCCATAACATCCCATCCTTGTCCGGCGCAATGGCATTGATATTCGCACCGGCCAGCGCCGTTTTCATTCCTTCCTGCATGCGGACAAACCCCTTTTCATCCGGCCTCATCATGCATAGGCCATTCTCCGTCCCCACCCATAAATGCCCATCCTGATCCTCGGCCAGGGCTTTTGCATTGTCGTTTATAAGGCTCGATCCATCCAGGCTGTCATGTCGGTATTGCAAAAATGAATGCGTTGCCTGTATATAAAGGAATAGTCCCTTGTCCGTCCCCACCCACATCCTGTGTCGGCTGTCCTCGAAAACACAATACAGGGACCTCTTCGCCGCACCGCCATGATCATAAGGGGTCAGATCCATCTTCGAGATGCCACCGGTAGCAGGCTCGAGCACATACGGGCTCTCGAACTGGGCCAGCCATATTTTTCCATCGTGGTCGCCGCAGATGCTCCTCACCACCGCATTGGATAAAAAACCATTCCCGCCTACGCCGGCAGGATAGTGGATAAATTTATCCTTTCTTCTGTCATATTGACTTACGGCCCCCCCGCTGGTCCCCACCCACAGATTGCCTCCCGGGTCTTCATATAATGCCAGTATCTCATTCGCCCGCAGACTGGAACTATCCTCTGCCTGATGACGATAGACGGTAAAATTCGTTCCATCAAATTTATTCAGCCCGTCATCCGTAGCTATCCACATCAGACCGTACCTGTCTTTTAAAATGGCATTTACCGAATTGGACAATAACCCGTCCCTGGAGGTCAGCGAAGTGAAATTGATATGGGAAGGCTGGGCCGCGACGGCTGTCACCAGCTGTATAAAGCATATAAATAGTATGTATCTCCTTATCGGCATGCGTCTGTGATCACAACCTCAACAATATAATCGATTTGTCATGAATCTGAACAATTGTGCTACAAATTTCAACAAAATGAGCATACCTAACTTACTGACAAATATACTTTTGTAATTGATGATTGCCAATGCTACACATGAGTTATATCCTTCGGCATCCCGCCGGGAAACAGCACCCGCTGGTACTATCCTGCTCGCCGGCCGCGATAAGAGCGAGCTGAATACGCTCAGCAGACTGCTGGACGATACGTACGATGTCTTTACGGCCCAAAATGAACGAACTGCGCTCTATATCCTGAAAACACGTTCCATTCAGCTGATTATTAGCAATATGGACCTGGGTCACACGGACGGAAGCGAATTGTGCGCACAATTGAAGACCTCTGTACATTATGCTCATATCCCCGTGATCCTGCTTATTGCCGGTGGCTCTTCCAGGATCAAAGGGCTGGATTCCGGGGCAGATGCCTGTATGGAAAGCCCCTTCTCCGGGGAATACCTAAGGGCCCAGATAAAGAACCTGCTCACCAACCGGGCCCGGATAAAAGACTATTTCGCCCATTCCCTCTATGCACATATGGGCAGCAGCTCAAAAGAAAAGGAAAAATTCTTACACAAGCTGAATGACTTTATCTCCGGCAATCTTCAGAATATCGATCTGGATGTCGACACCCTGGCAAAACTCATGAACATGAGCCGACCGACGTTCTACAGAAAACTAAAATCTGTCTCCGATCTGACGCCCAATGAGCTGATCAACGTGGCCAGGCTCAACAAAGCGGCCGAGCTCATATCGACCACCGGACATAAGGTATGCGAGATAGCAAAAATGGTGGGATTCAACTCCCAAAGCAATTTCGGCAAGGCATTCCTGAAACGGTTTCATGCCACTCCGACAGAATACCAGCAAATGACCGCTCCTACTTTGTATATCGCTTAGCCCATCCAATAAACGTCGCCCAGTTCGGCCCCGTCGTATGTCCTCCGCTGTGCTGACGCCAGGCAATATCCCCGTCCAGCAGGGCAGTCTCTATCGGCGGGAATTCCATCGTACCATATCCCTTCTTCCCCAACAGCTCATACACGGGCGCCGCATACGCTCCACCAAGGAACATGCCCTTCGCATCCACCCACTGCCCTTCCACTTTCGGGCTACCGGAGCTGATAAATACAGGACGCGGCGCACATAGAGCCACCAGCTCATGCGCATCCACAGGCAGATCATTCGGCGTCGACGGACCGGCATATTTGATAAAATTGCCGGCAAACCAATGATATTCTCCCGATGAAGCCAGGTTCTCCACCTGCTCCCCCAACATCCGGTGCATGATCTTTACACCACCATTGCCGCTGGACCCGACAAACGCAATATGCAGCCGCGGCTCATACGCCATGGCAACGACGGTGGCCTTTCCGTATCTCGACAAACCTTCGATACCTATCTGTTTTGCATCCACATCCTTATCCGTCTCGAAATAATCTACGGCGCGACTCGCACCCCAGGCCCATGCACGCAACGCACCCCAGTCATCCGGCCGGCGCCGCTGTCCTTTATTACACAGCCCGATTATCCCCTGTGTCAGCCCTGCACCATTATCCGCCTGGTAACTCGTCGGCACCAGGATCGCATAACCCCAGCCCTGTTCCAATACCTGCTGCTGCCAGGGTTTATCCACCGGCGTACCGGGTGGTGGTGGAGGGAATCGAAATCCCGGTGGGAAAATAAACCCAAACTCCATCATCACAGGTACTGGCCTGCCCGCATTTTTTGGTACGGTGAGGGATAGCTGTATATCCACCTTGATAGCGGGATAGGATGAATTGTCGACATGCCCTGCAAGGTTCTTCGTGACGGCCGCGACACCACCGATGACGGTATCGGCAGTGCGTAGCACTTCCCATGTCACCCCGGGCGTGTTTTTAGGCACTCTCCCATAGATCTCCCGGTCGTAGTACGTTACGATCTCGGGACGCCGCCGGCTCCACCAGGTTTTTGCATCCGTGACCTTTTTGCCATTATTCAACGTCAGCGGATCAGGCAGCGATGTATAGGGAGAAGCTTTTGATTCATCTACATTCGCCGCATTGGGCGCCGATGGATTACCCGATGGACCGGGACGGACGGACTCGATGTGTAATTGGGCCAGCATATCTTTATAATCCAGTTCCGTGGCCTGCTGCTGGACCTTGAATACCTTATCACGGGTCTGCCATTCTTTTATATGGTCAGCCACGATGATCATCGGGGCGATCATGATATCTTTTTCATTGTCCTTAAGGAAGTGCAGGAACTCACTGTGCGCGGCGGGCGTCACATTTAAGGGATTACCTCCACCCACACCATGGAAGAGTATTACCAGCAACGAATTTGTCTTCATGGCGGACTGAGCCCATTCGATCAGCTGCGCGCCGGTCTCTCCATTTACGCCATAGCAATCCACGTTATAAAGATCGACCTCTCCTATCTTATGCATCTCATTCCTCACCGCCCTGGCAGCGACAAAATCATCCTTCATAGCGCCGATAAAAGAGGAATCTCCGATCTTCATATCCCCGCAGGTAAAAGCAAATGTCCGCCGTGTCTGTCCATCCAATGCCCGAAGAAATACATTGGTCATCCTCGTCTCATCCACCATCCGCTGTACGGTATAGTTCCGCATGTCGTACTCGGGCCGCACCCACTCTCTGCCCACGCCGCCGATACAGGGATGATATAAGGTATGATTGCCTAGCTCATGTCCCTCGGTGGCCAGCTTTTTCCACTCACTCATACGGGTCTGCATGCTATGGGAAAAGGCCGTAACATAAAAAGTGGCCTTCAGCCCAAGGGAGTCCAGCACGGGCACAGCATTGTCCAGCTGCTGGTTGATGGCATCGTCATAGGTCAGCACGACGGCGCATTTCTTTCCCTGCCAGGGTATATTGAATTGCGCATGAACGCTCATGATGGCCGACACGAGCAGGGCTAGCATAAAAATATTTTTCATATGACTATATATTTACTTAGACATGATTATTACCCGCCCGGTGCTGAGTCCTTTCGATCGGGCTGTTATCGTTATCACGCCCGCCCGCCCCTTCTTCGCGCGTACGATCACCAGCGCCATTCCATTAAAAGCCTTCCTTTCTTTCGAAACAAAGGATCGCAGGTCCGCTGGATCGCCATTATCCGTAGCCACTATCTCACCCGGGCCTTCTATCTCGAACGCTATCTCATTATCCGCCCGCGGTACAAGCACACCACGGCTATCGACGATTCGCACCGTGATAAAGGCAAGCCCCTTTCCATCGGCCTTGATCAGGCCCCAGTCTGCCTTGATCCGGCTCCTGTCTGTCTCGCTCTCCCCTCTGTCCGCTCGCAGCGCTAGCCTGGCCGCCTCTCCCGCCGTCCTTACCGTATCCGCCGCCCATATCCTTCCATCCCTGTAGCTGGTCACGCGCAGCTCCCCCGGCTCATACACCACACTATCCCAACGCAATCGGTATTCATACGATCCCTTCTTTTTCCTTCCCAGCGACCTCCCATTCAGGAACAGCTCGGCCTCGTCCCCCGACGTAAACACATGCACGGGTGTGATCTTCCCCACACGGTCGGGCCATGTCCAGTGCGGAAGGATATGTGCCATGGGAAGATCGGGACGCCAGCGGGATTGATAGAGATAGAACCGGTCCTTCTTAAAACCCGCCAGGTCGATAACACCCGAATAAGAACTGCGGGCGGAGTAATAAGGAGTGGGCTCACCCAGATAATCCCATCCGGACCAGACGAACTCTCCCGCCACATAAGGATGGTGATCCTGGGCGGAAAATACTTTATCAGGCGATGCGCCAAAGGCGGCCGTATACAGCTCATAAGCGCTCACGGACATATGCTCCGGATCACCACCCGTGCTATCGCTGACAGGAGCGCTTATCCCATCCGTCACCGGGAATATATAGGCGCCACGGGTACTGAGCGCCGATGCGGTCTCGCTGCTGACGATCATTTTCCATCGAAATCGCTCATGGAAGGCAGAATATAGTGGAGATGTTCGGATGCCTTTCAAATGAGCATAAGCAGGTGCATCACGTATCCCCTCTCCCTGGTAATTCAGGCATAATATATCCATCTCCCGCGGGAAGGGCATATCGGGCTTGGCATAGTTCATCGACGCCGTAGCCGGCCGGGTACTGTCTTCTTCATGGACCATATCGTGCAGATACGTGGCGAGGATGGCGCCGCTGTCGGCCGTGTATTGCTCTCCTACTTCATTGCCAAAGCTCCAGGCGATGACAGAAGGGTGATTGCGATCCCTGCGGACAAAAGATCGTACATCGGCCTCATGCCAGTCGGAAAAGATCAGGTGAAAATCCAGCGGTGTCTTCCCTTTCTCCCAGCAATCGAATATTTCATCTATTACGAGGAATCCCATCTGGTCCGTCAGATCGAGTAATTCAGGCGCCGGTGGATTGTGCGCCAGACGGATGGCATTGCACCCCATGTCTTGTAGCATCTCCAGCTGCCGCTCCGCCGCACTGACATTAAAGGCTGCTCCCAGAGCGCCCAGGTCATGATGCTGGTTCACTCCCTGCACACGTATAGGTACACCATTCACCAATATGCCTTTTTCGGGATCGAATTGCACATCGCGGATACCAAACCGCGTCTCGTATTCATCCACCATCTTTCCTGCGATATACAGATGCGTGACGGCGGCATACAGATGTGGTTTCGGTCCGGGTTGCCACAACAATGGATTATACAGCTTCCCGGGCAGGGTCACCTTCATCCGGGAGCCGGCCCGCATATTGGCTGCTGACGAACCGAGACTTGCCACCTTTACTCCCTTTTCCAGTTTGTCATTCAGTGTATAGATATCTGTCAGTACCTCCACCGGCTGCATAGTTGCCGACCTGTTAAGGATATCGACGTCGATGATAAGCAGGGCCGAGGAGGCCGAAACATTTTTTGTATGTATGAAAATTCCCGACTGCGCTACATGTATGGGGCTCAACTTGGTGATCCATACATTGCGGTAGATGCCACCGCCGGGATACCAGCGGGATGAATTAGGCGGATTATCCAGTCGTATGGCCAACTGATTGGCGCCGCCAAATTTTATATAGGGCGTGAGATCCAGCCGGAAGGAATTATAGCCATAAGGCCACCCCCCGACAAGGCTTCCATTCAACCACACCATGGCATACGACATAGCGCCATCGATGTCGAGATAAATGGTCCTGCCCTTATCTGTAAGAGGGATTTCCAGTTTCCTCCGGTACCATGCCACCCCCTGGCTGGGCAATCGCCCCATACCACCACCCACTGCCGCATGCTCCCCCTCATAGAAAGGACCCTTTATAGCCCAGTCATGCGGCAGGTCCACTTGCTCCCAATGGGAATCATCAAAGTCGTTTTGTACAAAGGGGAAGTTGCGACCGGGATTACCCTCGGGGCGTTTGTGCTGCATCAGGTATTCCCCGAAAAAAAGATCATCCATAGAAGGAAGGATCCAGTTTTTCAACGCATGGGTGGAAGAGGTTGCCACAGCCGCCTCGGATGCGCGGGTATCCGCTACCTTATTGTCATTACGATCCGTGACCAGGGGACGCGTGTCGTAGATCAGGGTATCCGGCTCGCCTGTGTAACGCATAAATCTCCAGCCGTCATTGATAGAGATCCGGTCCCTGTGGCCAGGAGGTGGAGGTTCGGGCAGACGCCTCGGAACAATGTCCTGCCCCAGACCTGTAAGGCCAGATAAAACAATCAAACAAGCAATTGCAGTAGATAAATTGTTCCGAAATAACATTTCTTGCAGCCCTGTAGTCGGTGGGGCTACCCGAAAATAGATAAATTCCGGGATAAAATGCAACCGATTGCAGAAATGTTTTTCTCGCCCCCCCTTTTCAATACAGAAAATGAAAAACGCCCGGACTTAGGGCGTTTTAGAGAATTTAGTCCCAGATGAGCAATAACAATTTTATCGTCCTCCGGTATATTTTTTCTTTGGGTTTCTGCTGGTATGGAAAATGGAGCTTATAGCAATAATCTTCTTTCGCTTGTGTATCCGGTATATGATGAGATAAGGGAAGATTTTGAGATTGGTTTCGCGAAAGCCTTTTCTGCGTTCGGCATATCGCTCGGGCGTCTTCGCGACCTGTTCTAGCCTCTTCTCAACTTCTCGCACGAACGATTTCAGCTTTGACGTCTGCAAATGAATAGCCCTTGTCTTTGCCGGACTCCCATGCCGCATATTCCTTTTCCAACTCAGCAACAAAAGCAGCATTATTCCACCATTCCGTTTCTTCGGCAATTTCGTCTTCCAGCATCATGTAAATGGCCTTGATCTTTTTGTCATCAGCCACCCTGATATAATCATATAATCTGTCTCTTATAGCTGCTGCGGTCATATTAAACAGGTGTTGATCGTAAAAAACATAGAACAAATTTAAGATATTTTACTCAGCTTTTTTGAAAAATATATGCATATTACGAATTGATTATCAGCGCATAGAGCGTCAATCAACTAATATTCAGAGCAGCTTGTGAGCGCCGTCAATGCACCTTAGCCTTCGCCTCCAACCCAATAGCTTCCATCTCCACCAGCTCCAGCGACCTCACCATACCCATGGTCGTGTTTTTGTATTTCTTAAAATGCGGTGTCTGCAGATGTGTCTTGTAGGCTTGCTCATCCGCATATACCTCCAGCACCGTGACATGGGTGGGATGATCCTTCTCATACACGGCATACAAGGTCAGTACTCCCGGCTCCACCCGCACCGCGGTCTCGATCCCCTCTTTCAGGGCGGCCCTGTACTTCTCCAACTGGGCTGAGTCGACGACGATCTTCGCCATCCGCACCATCGGCTTGCTGTCCTGGGCCGTAGCGATCCCGAGAGAAAGTACTGCCAGCATACATAGTATCGTTATTCTTATCATATCACCTCCTGTATTGATCATCACGGACCTTTTCCATCCAGTCGACGACCTTTCCATCGAGACTCTCCTGGATGGCTATATGCGTCATGGCAGTGGTCGGCGTGGCTCCATGCCAGTGTTTCTCCCCTGGTGCAAACCAAACCACATCCCCCGGATGGATCTCTTCGACAGGACCGCCTTCGTGCTGCGCCCAGCCACAACCCGATGTCACGATAAGGGTTTGCCCCAGCGGATGGGTATGCCATGCCGTACGAGCCCCCGGCTCGAAAGTGACACAAGCCCCCGCCCCATGCGCAGGAGCCGCCGCCGTGAATAAAGGATCGATGCGTACGGTGCCGGTGAACCAGTCTTCCGGCCCCTTTCCCGATGGACGGGAACCGACTCGTTTGATTTCCATAATGTTTAGCTTTTAAATTTTTGACACCTCCAAGACCCCTTAAAATTAGCGAATAAATTCCGTTGAAAAATTCCGCTACCTTTAAAGAAGCAATCCTTTTTCTTCATCCTTAAACCATACGATCATGCCTGCTCCATCAGCTGCCGAAAGCAAAAAAACCGACGCTTCACTCGACCCTTCAAAAATAATGCAGATAGGCATGGGATTCTGGCCGTCAAAGGTCCTGCTTACCGCGGTAAGGTTCGGACTGTTCACCCAGCTTGGACAGCGACCCTTATCGGGCAGGGAGGTCAAAGAAAAATTGGGTTTGAGCTGCTCTCCCCGGCATGTATTCGACTGGCTGGACACATTGGTATCCTTAGGTTTTTTGGAAAGAAAAGGATTATTGCAGGATGCTGTTTACTCCAATGCGGAAGACACCGGTTTTTTTCTTGATAAGAACAAGCCGGCCTATATGGGAGGCATCCTGGAAATGGCCGACGCCCGTCTGTACAACCACTGGAGATTCCTGGATGAAGGTTTGCTCACCGGCAGGCAACAAAACGAAGGGAAAGGAAATCCGCATGGCAATATGGAGTTCTTTACCGATCTCTATAAAGATGAAAATAAATTGAAAGAGTTCATCGATGCCATGCGTGGCATTCAAACAGGGAACTTCATAGCTTTGACAGAGCAGTTCGATTTTTCCAACTACAGCAGCTTCGTAGACATCGGAGGAGCCGACGGATGGCTGAGCGTACAGATCTGTTTACATCACCCCGCTATTCATTGCACCACCTTCGACCTGCCGCCGGTGCAGCCCCTTGCAGAACGGCTGATCGCACAATTCCATCTCACCGATCGCATCCGTGCCGTGTCCGGCGACTTCCGCAAAGACCCTCTACCCGCGGGAGATGTCATAGCAATGGGGAATATATTACATGGCATGAACGAAGAAGCCAAAGAAGAGCTGCTCAAAAAAGTTTACGATGCCTTGCCGGAGAACGGCGTTTTCATTGCTATTGAGAACATCATTGACGACCAGCGGACCCGGAATACTTTTGGCCTGCTGATGAGTCTGAACATGCTCATCGAGAACGGGGATGCCTTCGACTATTCCATGGCCGATTTTACAAAATGGGCCAGATCAGCCGGCTTTAGCCGCATCGAATCAAAGGCCCTGGCGGGACCAGCGAGCGCTGCCATCGCTTATAAATAGGCAGGTCACAAGGCCGGCCCCCTTAGAACTCGAACACCGCAGCGGCCTTCCCAATGGACTGCTCCAGACCCAGCTGAGCAAAATGGCTCATCTGTCCGAAATCTGCAAATTCGGTCACGGTCATTTCGGTCCTGTCTTTGCCAATGGACTTGAATGTCACCAACGTTCGCACATCTTCCGGGAAGTCCGCGGGCATGCCCAGTTCGGTAGGCTTCTTTCTGTTCCCCTTCTCATCGGCCAGGTTCATTATAAACTCGATACTTTCGTAAGGCACGATCTTCGTATACTTCCATATATTGTAATGGGACGCACCGCCGAAATCATCGGGCGCCTTCATACAGACCAGCGAAGTGCCGCCTTCTTTGAAATGTATATTGGCCAGGGGACAGGTAAACTTATCCGGCCCCCACCATTGCATTACATACTCCGGTTCCGTCCACAGCTTCCATACTTCTTCCACGGCAGCATCGAATAACTTACTAACTTTTACAAATTCAGCCATAACATTGTGTTTTTTAGGTTATCAATTCTTTTTCGTCGACTTTAATATCTTATCCATATGACGGAGACGGCCTTCCCACATCTCCCGGAACTGCTCCGCCCAGTCCGACACCTCCTTTATCTTCTGCGGGTTCAGCTGATAATAGATCTCCCGTCCCGACTGCTCCTGCTTCAATAGCTGGCATTCGGTGAGGATCTGTATATGTTTGGAAATAGTCTGCCGCGAGCTGTCAAAATGCTCGGCGATGGCATTCGGTGTCAAGCTCCCCACGGCGATCAGGCTCAATATGGCCCGTCGGGTGGGATCTGAAATAGCCTGGAATACGTCTCTTCGGAAATTCATTACGCAGTCATTTGACTGCAAATATATGCGCAGCTATTTGACTGCGCAAATTTATTTTCATTTTCTTCCAGCTGAGTGTTTGGAAGGATTACTCAGGATGACGGCACTACTATACCAAATGGAAGGTGGGAAAATTGGTTTAATTTTTCTTTTTTTTTCGTACTTGTAGTACTAAAATTTGACTTTTTTTAAACCATTTTGACCCTATCCATTTTCATGCATCCAGCCGCAGACCTGTCAAAAGCCCAAAGCTTGTAGCACCCTCCCATTGGACTCCTTCCCATTCTGCAGGTAGTCCCGCACCACCGTCTTATCGGGCTGCCCCCCTGTCAATTGGGTCTTCGCCCATTCCGCGGGTATCCTCTCCAATGCCGCCCGCGCCGCCTTGTCCTGCCCCAACGCAGCATAGCATCGATAGGTCATCCAATCCTCCAGCCGCAGGTCCTGGTCTTCCAGATAGGGCGCCCCTACACCTAATCGCTCGGGCCATTGCCGGGCCTCCCCGATGCGAGCCAGCGCCTTCTTATAGGCCCGTTTCTTCATCTCCTGCACAGCCAGCATCAGCTTGGTCTCCCGATATAACTCCCTGCCGATGGTCGCCCCCTCAAATGGAATGATGTTCAGCGATGCCAGCAGCTTGTCACAGGCTGCAAACTCATGGTTCAGCAGCAACGTTCTCGCATACAGCATACCCATGATATAATTGTCGGGGCGGGTCAGATAGGATCTTTGGGCAATGGCCCCGGCCTTTACTGGATCGTTATGCTGGATATAATATTCTGCCAGCAATTTGGCATATCTCCAATGAGGATCGAGCTCGGCGGCTTTTTCGAGGTCATGCATCACAGCGGAGGAGTCCTCTTTCACCGCCACAGCCGCACGCCATGCATAGAAGGGCGCATATGCAGGCTGATCACCGCAATCCCGCAGCAACCGCCTCGCCTCATCCGGACGGTCACGGTCCCAATAGATCAATGCCAGCTGATATCGTAAGAACCATGACGGATACTTTGGCAACATCGTCTCCAATACTTTCGCGGTCTCCCACCGGAAAGGAAATGCCCGCACAGGGTCCAGGCCTGCGACATTCAATGGCTCGCCGGTGAGATAAGCCAGCCAGATCTTTGCCTCTGCCACGGGTGGGCACAGCCGCAATATATGTATGGCATCGGATGAGAGCCCACAGTCATAATACCAGCAGGCCAGCTCCAGATAAACCTCCTGCGGCAGCTCGCCCCGGATCAGGGAGGTAAACTCCCGTAGGGGATGACGCGTGGAGTCACTCAAATAATATTCCCAACGTGAAAAATGATTCAACGCATCCAGCGATTGTAACGCACGCAGGGTCGCAAAATGACCGGCCGTATCGTCCTTGAGCCGATAGATCACGGCGCGAAGCTGCAACGCATCCACATTCTGCGACTGTGCCGCCAACGCCTTGCCGGTACAATCCAGCGCACGGTTCAGCAACCCCTTCCTGATATACAGCCGCGCCAGGGAAGTATAAGCCGCACCCCGATACGCCGGGTCCAGGCTGGCAATATCAAATCCATCCCTGGCATCTGTATAGTTTCCCAGCATATCATTCACCAGCCCATAGATAAAGTTGGCGCTCCCATCCTCGGTATGTATGCTAAGCGCATGCCGCGCCACCTGCAACGCCTCGGTGTACTGCATATTACGGTACAACAGCTCTGCCTTTTTCACAAGTGCGGGCAGATAATGCGCATCCATACCAAGCGCACTGTCCACGGCAACACCGGCACGATGATAGTCCTTCATATCCATGGCTTCGCATGCCTGCAGATAATGGCCATAGACGGAGCTCCAGTTAAAATCCGCGGGTGTCTGAACTGGACGCCCCAGGCTGTCATCGGAGTCGGTAGTATACTCCAGCAGATGGTCCCCCAGCATAGCTTTCAGCGATCCGGGCAGGCTCCCGCCCGGTGCGGCGGTACTAACGCCCGCCAGAACCACACTGTCGGAAAAGAGAGCCAACGGCCTGGCCTGTACCACACGCCTGTACACTTCCCTACCGGCAACAGATATTCGCAACGTATCATGTATGCTCTCCACGGGCGAAAGATATATCTTCAGCAAACCCTTCTCCACCTTTAGATTGAGCGCTCCATATTCACTGGCGGCCAGAATACCATGCGTGCCATCCACCGGATACCAGTACTCCTGCCAGCTGTCGGCGCCATAAGGAGCAAAACCACGATGCTTGAAAGGCGTAAGGCTGCTCTCCGCCGCATTTTGATTGAACAGCCTCCCGGACTGCAATTCGAAATATTGCCCGTCCGTATCCGTCAACAGCTTCTCCCAGATCATCCCCTGTCGCGACAGTCCCCATATCCACAGCTTCTTGCCGGACTTGTCATCGTGGGTGCCATACCGGATCATACCCCTGTCCTCATTGTGATAGTATGCGCCGGAAAAATCGGTATACCTGCCAAAAACATGATACGACTTGTACCCGCCAAAATCATTGTTCTTATACCAGGAGATAAGTTTCCCGTTCTGCTCATTCACAGGCCAGGCGGCATATTCTCCCCCATGTCCAATATACCTGTTACCGGGATAAATGAACTCGAGGTCATCACTCGCCTTCAGTCCCGCATTCATCCAGTGATAATAAGGCTGCTCCAATGGCGTCGTATTGTACCAGAACGATCGGGTTTGAAAGAACGCCTTGTCGGCGGGCAGTCGGATCTCCATACGCCAATAGCTCCGGGAGAGCAGGTCCAGCGTGCCGACGATACAGCTGACGCTGCCATCCTCATTGGTCCGGGTGAGATAATCCACGGGGCTCGAACAGGCGGGCGTGTGGCCGATAATACCATAGTTCGCCTCCAGCCCACCGCTGGTCCAGGGCCCGCGCATGGCAACATCCCTGAACTTGACGACATGATTATAATAAAGGAAAGACGCGCCCGTCTTCTTTTCCGTGGCGGCCCAGATCTTACCGCCTATCTCCGGCAGGATCATCACCCGGATATAATCGTTCTCCAGCACCACCGTCTTCCATTCCTTCTCTACAGGCACACTGGTAAACCCATCCCAACGATAGTAAGGATACACGGGCGGGGGCAAAGGAATAGGGTTGGGGTCGGAATAGGGGTAGGTAGTAAATTGCTGAGAAGACTCCGTCACGGTGGCAGAATGAGGCGTTTGGGCAGCAGCCGGCAGCCAGGCGGAAGCAAATAGCAATATCGTCAGACAGCGATGCAGATAGGCGAAAATGTTCATCCCTAATCGGTTTTTCCTAAATCTACAATTATTCAGGCAACCACCCCCGTGCAAACGGTTGAGTAAATTATTTATCTTGCGACGCATGAACAAGACTTCCGCCAAAAAGATCATACTATTACTCTGCCTTTTCAGCACACTTCAAACAATGGCCCAGGACACCGGCAACGCACTCGCCGCAACACCTCCCATGGGCTGGAACAGCTGGAATTTCTTCGAAGAAAAGATCGACGAGACCATCCTCAAACAGACGGCCGACGCCATGGCACAGAACGGCATGCTGGCGGCGGGATACAATTACATCGTCATCGACGACCACTGGGTTGGAGGCAGGGACCGTAAAAACAAATTATTTCCCGATCCGGTGCGCTTCCCGGGCGGCATGCGGGCGCTGGCGGATTATGTACACTCGCGGGGCCTGAAGCTCGGCATCTATTCCGATGCCGCAACCCTGACCTGTGGCGGAGTTACGGGCAGCTATGGTTTTGAAGAGCTGGATGCAAAGACATTCGCCGAATGGGGGATCGATTATCTGAAATACGATTACTGCAATGCGCCGGATGATGTGACGACGGCTTTTTCCCGATACAAAAAAATGGGCGACGCACTGAAGAACAGCGGGCGGCCCATTGTATACAGCATCTGCGAATGGGGTCAGCGGAAACCCTGGCTATGGGCACGGGCTGCCGGCGGACAGTTGTGGAGGACTACCTGGGACTCCAGGGATGTCTGGCAATCTCACGACAAGGATCTCACCGGCGTAATGGAAATATTCGATCAGCAGGACGGTCTCCAGCAATATGCCGGACCGGGAGGATGGAATGATCCGGACCTGCTCATGGTAGGACTATATGGCAAAGGCAGCTCTTCCAGTGTCGACGGGCGCTTTAAGGGTTGCAACACCACGGAATACCGCTCGCATTTTGCCTTGTGGTGTATGCTCGCCGCACCCCTGATGGTCAACTCCGACCTGCGTAATATCGAGCCTGTCACCCTGGCCCTGCTGACCAATCGGGATCTGATCGCCATCGATCAGGACGGGCTCGGCAGACAAGGACATATCGTATACAAAAAGGACAGTATCGAAGTGTTGGCAAAAGAGCTTGACAAAGGCGAGATCGCCCTTTGCGTATTGAACAGGTCGGCTCAGCCTGTCACCCTCTCCATCGATGTTCCCGGACAACTGGGCATCCGCGCGCCTTTTGGCCGGATAAAGGACATTTTCGGAGGCGCCGCCACCAAATACAATGGCAGGATAAAATGCTCCCTGGATGTCCATGATACAAGGGTATACAGGCTGAGCTTATAGCCCCGTCATCTTTTCCAGCGACTCGGGATACCGCTCCCCCTGTACGACGATCTTTGCCGCAGCGCCATCGATCTCACGAAGATCATCCGCCGTCAGCCTGATCTCCGCAGCCTTTATATTCTCTTCGAGACGATACAGCTTGGTAGTGCCGGGTATGGGAACGATCCAGGGCTTTTGAGCCAGCAGCCATGCCAGCGCTATCTGTGCCGGGGTCGCCTGCTTCCGCTGTGCCACCTGTCCTAACAGGTCGATCAATGCCTGGTTCGCGGCCAATGCTTCGGGCGCAAAGCGGGGCAGCGAATTGCGAAAATCCCCGCTTTCAAACCGGGTATTCGAATCCATCTTGCCGGTGAGAAATCCCCTGCCCAGCGGGCTATACGGGACAAATCCGATCCCAAGCTCTTCCAGCACAGACAGCACCTCGTGCTCGGGATCACGCGTCCACAATGAATATTCGCTCTGAAGCGCGGCCACAGGCTGCACCGCATGCGCACGACGTATGGTCTGTACCCCTGCTTCCGATAATCCGAAATAACGGACCTTCCCTTCCCGGATCAGATCTTTCACCGCGCCGGCCACATCCTCGATGGGTACATTCGGATCCACCCGGTGCTGATACAGCAGATCGATAACATCTACTTTTAGCCGTTTCAGCGAAGCCTCGGCCACCTCCCTGATATGCTTCGGATGACTATCCACGCCGACAGGTCTCGAACCACCCCCGCTCGCGAACTTGAACCCAAACTTGGTGGCAATCACCACCCGGTCCCGGACAGGCGCCAGCGCCTCACCTACCAGCTCTTCATTTGTCAGGGGGCCATATACTTCAGCCGTATCGAAGAAGGTCACGCCCTTGTCCACAGCAGCCCGGAGTAACGATACCATTTCCTTTTTATCCGCGGGCTTCCCATAAGCATAGTCCAGCCCCATGCAACCATAACCAAGTGCCGAGACCTCCAGACCGCTCTTGCCCAATTTTCGCTTTTCCATATCTTTTTTTGACAAAGTTAGAAAGGCCCGCCCCTTCGCCGTTAACATTTATCAAACCAAAAACTACAGATTTCAAACCCCCGTCCCCTTAACTTTGACAACATGAACACCACTGACAGGATCACCAGACAAAGCCCTTTTCCGCCCATCAACGCCCTGCTGAGAGTCTAAAACTTAAACCTCCCGGCCTTCCGCCCCCTTGCATAAGTCTCCGACTGGGCTGGCGACAATACGGATTTTACCTTTTCGTCAAACTCCAGCTGATTGACAGCCAGCGCATCTTTTTTCTGCTTTTCAGAACCCGCCCCCACCCTGATCTCATCCACGGTCTTGGTATTACCCAGATAAAGGTCAAATACCTTTCGGGTAGTCAGGCTGTCCAGACCCAGCGATTGTCGAAGCGTTTCCGAAAATTTTTTTGAACGGACAATTACATCCTTCGGCATCTGCCACTCATTCCCGGTCTTGACGGGTGTAGCAGGTTCTCCTGTTTGCGCAAACACATGCATGCCGGCCAATGTGAGGACGGCAAAACAACTGATCATCTTGTTCATAATTATGAGATTTAATTATTCACTTTTTTCGGCCTGCGGGGGAGCCGTGCTCCGTTAATGCATATACCGGACTGGCCATGGCAGCCCGTACCACCTGGTAGCTTATGGTCAGCATCGCCAGCAAAAAACTGACGCCCCCCGCCAGCACAAATCGCCACCAGGAAAGCGATACCCTGTATGGAAAGTTCTGCAGCCAGGCATGCATCGCCATCCAACCCGCCGGCAGCGCGATCACAAACCCAAGGACGATCCATCCGGCAAAATCTCTCGCCAGCACACACGACAATCCCGCTACAGACGCGCCCAGCACCTTTCTTATCCCTATCTCCTTTTTTCTTTTTTGCGCCGACAACATCGACAACGCGAATAACCCTGTTCCAGCGATAAGAATGACGATCACCGCGCCGAAGGAGATGATCTGCTTCCACCTGTTCTCCGGTTCATAATCCCTTCGATTGGCATCATCTACGAACTGATAGAAAAATGGATGATCGGGATCCAGCTGCCGGAATGTCTTCTCCAGCGCCAATACGGTGGCGGCCGTATGCCCCGGTGCGATCCGGACCCACATCTTCCCCAGGGGAAGAGACGCCTCCTGTGTAAAGACCATCGGCTCTATTCTTTTCTTCAACGATTCATAATGGAAGTCCCTGACAACACCCACGACCATCACCCGCCGTGTACCCCATCCCGGTATATTCATATAGTCGATAGTCTTCCCTACCGCATCAGTCCAGCCGGCCTGACGTACAAATGTCTCGTTGACCAGCACCGCATCAGCGGAGTCTGCCGCATACACAGCGGAGAAGTTCCGGCCACCGGCCAGCCTGACCCCTAATGTCGGCAGATACGCCTCATCGACGCGTACATATGTTGCAGTTAGTTCCTTGTTGCCCGCCAGCGTTTTGCCGCCAAAATGTCCGATATTCTGATAACCCGCGCTGAGCACGCCCGGCACGCGGGAGAGGGCGGACCGGTAATATTCCATCACAGACCTGTTTTGAATACCCCGATGGAGCGTAAAAGTCAATAACCCCTCATCGTGATATCCCAGATCTGTTTGCATCAGCAGGTTCAACTGCGCGTATATAAATAGAGTGGCGGTTATAAGAAATGTAGCCAGGGCTGACTGAAGGACAACCAGGCCACGGGCAAAATATCCCCGGCCTCCCACCTGCTGATTACCGGACAATATATCGGCAGGCCTGGAGCGCGACTGTATCATCGCCGGATATACACCGGCAGCGACACCGGTCAACAGGAACAATCCCACCAGCTCCAGGATCAGCCCCCCATCCACCAGGTAAGAAAGATCCAGTTGCCTATTGATCATCTGGCAAAAGACAGGCAAGATCAGTCTGGCTAACAATAAAGCAAGCAGAAAAGCCAATAAGCAGGTCAGCATCGACTCACCCAGGAATTGCAGGATCAGCTGACTTTGCCTGCCACCGATGACCTTTCGTATCCCTATCTCCCGCCTGCGCCTGAGAGATTGAGCAATGCTGAGATTGATAAAGTTGATACAGGCTATCAGCAGGATAAAAAGCGAAATTCCGCTCAGTATATATGAATAGACAGGATCGCTGGCCCCCGGCACGCCCTGGTACTCCTTTTGCAAATGCATGGACACCATCGGTGCAAGCCCCCATTCGAACCTGTTCTGATATCCTGCCAGATGGTTCAGGTCGAGCTCGTCCTTTGCCTGGCTTTCATAGATCCTCCGCATCTTTTGCTCGATTGCTTTTATGTCTGCCCGAGGCTCCACCAGGAAGTATGTCGGAAAGGACACCCACATCCACCCATTGTCCGGATACAGCGCTTCATAATACGGAAAGGACAACAGCATATTGAACTGAATGCTGGAGTTGGGAGGCGCATCCCGGGCAACACCGCTCACGACAAAAGGTTCGAACCTGCCATTCATCTGCAGCGACAGTATCTTACCCATTGCCTGTACAGTACCAAAATATTTGAAGGCAGCCCGTTCGCTCAACACAACGCTATGGGGGTCGGCAAGAGCGCTATGCGGGTCGCCCGATAGCAGGGGAAATGAGAACACCGAAAAGAAGGAAGGATCGACCCACGTGCCATTTTCGTTGAACAGGTCATTGTCTTTTTTGATGATGACATCGCCCGGACGCACCCGCACAAATTCCCTGATCTCTCCTATCCCCGCCCGAAACGCAGGTCCCTGTGCCAGGGCAGCTATCGCGAATTTCTCGCTCCTGCCATCCTGTTCCGTACGAACACAGGTTAATTGATAGATATGATCTTTTTGCAGGTGCCACTGGTCATAGCTTAGCTCGTCCTTGATGAACAGTAGTATCAGTATGCAACAGGCCAGACCGATGCTCAATCCGGCAATATTGATCACTGAAAATAGTTTATCTCTTATCAGATGCCGGAGAATGGCCTTAAAATAATGGCGGATCATTTCTAACGTTTGACTGGTCAAAACAATAAGCTACCGTTGCATGCCGGGGCATACACTTTCATACCACCGATGAACTGTGGTTTTTACCTTGAACGATGGTTCTACCGACAACTATGGTTTCTAAGGATGAGCGCCCTGGGGCTGGCGATGGACGGCCGCTGCTTCTGCTTCAGCCTTCAGTTTGGCTTCCATTTGCACCGATGGGCTGGCCCGTGTGGGGGTACTGACCTGTGTAGAAGCACCGGCCCGCGTAATATAGAAAGTAGGACGCAACCCCACGAAAAAGCAGGTGAGCGCCAGGAGTAAGGATAATAGGTGGGCCCTGTTCAATGTCCTGTTATAGCCGGCTGCCAGCCGCTCCACTCTGGGCAACATCCCGCCGCCGCCAAAAGCCATCGCATAGGAAGGAGCCCGCTGCTCTTCAAATCGCACAAGCGCACGTATATAGCCTATCTTGTCCTCCGTGTGCCGGATCACCATATCATCACAACAGTTCTCCCTTTCCGCCCGGATAAGAGAGGACACCCAAAGCACCGCCGGATTAAAGAACAGCAGGATGGAGATGATGCGTAAAAAAATATTGACCAGGTAATCCATCCGGCGTATATGCGCCAGCTCGTGCAAAAGAATGACTTCTAAGTCTTCGGGAGCCACTCTTGCGATCATTCCGGCAGGGACAAGGACCACCGGTCTGATATAGCCGATGACCAGCGGTGCCTTTACAATACCCGATTCAAGGACACCGATGACCTTCCGTATACCCAATCCGGCCGCCAGGCCATTCACACGTTTCAGCAGGTCCACCTCCAACGGCCTTACCCGCACCACTTTGAGCCGCTGCAACGTATATAGGTCGAAGCTTAGTTTTATTAGCTTCATACACATCACTGCAAACCAGACAGCCGCGACCATTCCCGCATGCTCCCCGATCCAGCCGCCGCCCCGGCTACCCGCCCAGCTCCCGGGCGACGCCGCGTGTTGTCCCAGCTCGTAAAAAAATGTAAAAAACACGGCAACAACGAACAGGGCAAGCGCTCCCACCAGCAGATTGTACCGCCGGGCAGCGCCGGACCGCTTGGTAAAGACTATGATCAACCCCGCTAGGAAGACAAGTCCCGCCCCTTCCCATAAGGAATGCAATAGCGTAAAACCCAGCGCCACCGTTATATTCTCTTGTATGAAAAGGATCATTTCTTTTGTTTTTGCGCCTCGTTTTCCAGCTGTTCCAGCAATAATCTCATCTTTTTCAGATCCTCCGCCGAGGTCCTCTTGTTCCCCGCCAGTTGCATCAGCAGACTGGTGGCGCTCCCGTCATAAACACTGTCCAGGAACTTATCCAATAAATGCTCCTTCGTCTCCATCTCATCTCCCGCCGGGTAATATATATGCTGCATCCTGCTCTCATCCCGCCGCAGAAGACCCTTATCCACCATCAGCTGCATCAGCTTGAGCGTAGCGGTATAGTTCAGCTCGCGTATCTTATTGATCTCTTCCATGACACGGCGGACAGGGCTGGGGCCATACTTCCACAACACCTGTAATATCTCCAGTTCGGACTTGGTAGGCTCCTTTTTTCCGCCCTCTTCCGGCAATTTTGGGTTATTCACATTCATTTCGATGTCTTTACGGTGTTCATGAAGTTCGTCTCAGACACAAACCTACGAATTTTTTTGTACCTACAAAACTTTTTGTAGGTTAAGCTTAGCCTATTGCATATCCTGGATTTTTGCTATATTTTTAAGTGATCCAACTCCTTAAACCATTTGAAAAACCAGGAACTTCTATCACCTGTTAAGGATCCCAAGACCAGCTTCTGGCGGCTCAATACGTTCATCGTAGTGGCCATGTGTTGCAACTTTATCAACTTTCTTTATTACCTCACGGATGGCATGATGCAGAGCGCCACCATCGAGATCGTTGGCATCTTTATACTCTTTATCTTCATCCTTTTCAATCTGAAAGGTCTTCCGGCCATCCCCACCCTGCTCAGCATCTTCTTTGTCAACCTGCACGCCTTCTCTCTCTGCTATGTACAAGGCACGAACCAAGCCGCTTTTCTCTACTTGTTCCCCTTCGTCATGGCCATGATCTTCTTCCTCCGTGTGCGGAAGGATAATTTTATCATCACGAGCTTTGTCATCTTTACGGCGCTGAACCTGCTGGTCATCATCCTCCTGTTCCCACCCCATAATTCCCGGTATGAGCGTGTAACGGACACCATCATCGACCACCACCGCAAGTTCAATATTATCGTCAATTTCCTGCTGGTCATCGTATTCTTCTATGTCGTTCTGCGGCTGCTGGACGCCAAGGAAAAGAGGAACAAAAAGCAGATCGCCTCCCTGGTACAGGCGGAAATAGAGATCACGCAGGCAAAAGATCGCGCCGAAAAGGCGGCTGGAGCCAAGACCCGATTTATGAGCAACATGAGTCACGAGCTCCGCACGCCCCTCAACGCCATCATCGGCACTACGCATCTGCTACGGCAGGAACACGAGCACTTACATAACAGCGACCATTTTAAGATATTGCTGGATTCCTCCAAGCACATGCTCCACCTGGTAAACGAGGTGCTGGACTTTTCGAAACTGGGCGAAGGGCGGCTGGAGCTGTTACTGGCGCCATTCGATCTCGCCGAAGTCCTCCAGCAGGCAGCCGACACCGTTACCACTACCATACAACAAAAGAACATCAGCCTCATCCTCGACACCGAATCCGTTCCTACAGATAAAAAGATAGTGGGCGATGAGATGAGGCTCAAACAGGTGCTCCTGAATCTCCTCTCCAATGCCGCCAAATTCACGGAGACAGGCTCCGTCACCTTGCGGGCGCATGTCAACCATCTCACCGACACCATTGCGAATATCTATTTTGCCGTAGTCGATACGGGCATTGGCATTCCTCCGGAAAAGAAAGACCTCATCTTCGACAGCTTTACACAGGCCGATGCGGAAACCACCCGTAAATACGGCGGGTCTGGTCTGGGTCTTAGCATCTGTAAAGAATTGGTAAGAAAAATGGGCGGCAAGCTGCAGGTACACAGCCAGCCGGGCCATGGAAGTACTTTTTATTTCAACCTGACCCTTCCCATCCAGCAGCAGACGGCAGCAGCCCCGGCAGAAAAGTCCGGCGGCGTAAAAAAGCTCCATGGCGTAAAGATCCTGCTGGTCGAAGACAATGCGGTGAATATGAAGATCGCCCGGCGCTTCCTCCACAGTTGGGGCGCCACCATCTCCATAGCGGAAAATGGCCATATAGCCTGGGAGCTGTTCCAGCAGGGAAGCTTCGACCTGCTGCTCATCGATCTGGAAATGCCTCTCATGGATGGCAAGACATTGCTGTCACATATACGAAGGATCAATAAGGAAATACCCGCCATCGCCTTTACTGCCGCGGTCTATGACAATATGTACGACGACCTGCAGCAACATGGCTTTAATGGATTCCTGCGCAAACCCTTCCATCCCGACGAAATGCACCGCAATATCATGCTGCACCTGGGAAAGAACTGAAATTATATATTTGCCCGTCCCGTTTTTAAAGCCTACCTTCAGCGCAGATTGGGATATACAACATTAAGTACTCGATTCGCCTCTTCTTCTCACTGTTGCTTTCGTTTCCTCTACTTTTTATTGCAATGCTCAGTTATTTTTAACCTTTTAATTTATTATTATGAATATGTATGTTTCAAACCTGAGCTCCCATGTCACAGACGAAGATCTGAGAACCTTATTTAATCAATACGGGGAAGTTACTTCGGCAAAAGTGATCTCCGACAGGGAGACTGGCAGGTCGAGAGGTTTCGCTTTTGTGGAAATGGCTGACAAAGCAGGTGAAACAGCGATGAAAGAGCTGAATGGCAAACAGGTGGAGGGAAGGGCGATAAGCGTCTCCATAGCCAGGCCAAAAACCGACAGCGGCAGCTCTTTTTCGCGTGACAGAGGCAATCGCTGGTAATCCGGAGCTCACTATCACACCTCGAAAATATTTAGCCTCCGGATCATCATCCGGAGGTTTCTGAATTCGGGTTACAGGTGAGCAGCTTCATATTCTTCTTCGCGTTTGAACGCATCGAAGGCAGCATGTGTTTCCTGCAATATATCATCCGGCAATCCGTTCACTTTTAGATTCTCCCAGCTAATCGTCAATGGCTGGAATTGAGCGAGACTTTGATGATGATTCCGCAGGTAATCACGGCTCTCGGAGGGCCAGCGTGGCTCTCCCTTTTCAAAAAAGCCAATGAACCTGGATTCTACCTTATCAAAATTTTTTTTTAAGAGCTCGATGCCCGTGGTTTTTTTAATCATGTATATGTTAAAGGTAAGCAAAATCGACGCCATTGCTTCCTGTTTTTTAACACCTTCGAAATGTACCGTTCTATCATCACCGGCTCCGGCGCTTATATCCCGGAGCATATCGTAAGCAACAGCGATTTTCTATCCAATGTTTTTTATTCGGAAGGAGGCCTTCCTATCGAAAATACTCCGGATCAGGTTGTAGAGAAATTCAGTAATATCACTGGTATTGTCCAGCGCCGGTATGCCACAGATGGACTTTCGGCATCCCATATGGCGGCCAGGGCAGCCGAACTGGCGATTTCGGACAGCGGCATGAACAAAGAAAGCCTTGATCATATCATCGTGGCCCATAACTTTGGCGATCTGAAGGGGAACATGTCTTTTCCTGATTTCGTACCTTCTCTGGCTGCCAGGGTCAAACATCTGTTGAACATAACCAATCCGGCCTGTATTCCCTATGACCTGATATTCGGCTGCCCCGGCTGGCTCCAGGGAATGATCCACAGCGATGCATTTTTCAAAGCCGGTATAGGAAAGACGGCGTTGATCATCGGCGCCGAAACCCTTTCCCGGGTCCTCGATCCACATGACCGCGACAGCATGATCTTTTCCGACGGAGCCGGGGCCATTACCCTCGAATATAAAGAAGTGCATGACCCCCTGACAGGCATACTGTCGACAAATGTCCGCTCGGACTCCCGCGAAGAATGCGGCTTTATACATATGGGCTCATCCTGTAATCCCGAAAAAATGTCAAATGCCCAATACCTGAAAATGAAGGGTCGTAAAGTATACGAGTATGCCTTGCGTCATGTTCCGGAAGCGATGAAGGAATGCCTGGACAGATCCGGCCAGGCTATAGGTAACCTAAAAGCTATATTTATTCATCAAGCTAATGAAAAAATGGACGAGGCCATTGTCAAAAATTTTTATGGTATGTATGGAATTGCCGAGCCCCCTGTAAATATCATGCCTATGTGTATTCAATGGCTGGGCAACAGTTCGGTCGCCACAATCCCCACGTTATTCGATCTTGTCAGAAGATCGTCCATGCCTGGATTCAGTCTCTCAAAGGGAGATATCATCCTTTTTGCCTCGGTCGGCGCGGGTATGAACATCAATGCAGTTTGTTACGGCTATATATGACAATTATTTCCGGCTGCTGTTACAATTGGCTCAGTAAAGTTCGGAAGGAAGCTGGCTTACAGAAATGATCTTTCCATCAAGGGTCGTCCTGTCGAGAGACGCTATTGCCTGCATGGCCTGCGCAGCCACAGGCATGCTGACATGCCCGCTTTTTAATGACCGGCCATTCAAAGCATTCCTATCGACCCTGGCCGTGTCCACATTTCCGTAAGGTGCGAATAGCTTTCTTAACTGGGCATCTGTGGTGTTCAGGCTGATATTGGATATTCTGATGTTCATAAAAGGGGATTGAATCTTAAATATACGCTATTTTGCGCCGAACCCACATAATAATACAGCCCCTCCCGGGGCACTGATTGCCCTACAGCGCCGCCGCCGCCGGGAAATCTATCGGTATCCTCGTCATCGCAAAAACATAGTTTGTATAGATCCTCACCACCACCAGCCCGATCAGCTCCATAAGCGCTCCTTCGTCAAAACCCGCGGCATAAAAATTATCCACCAGCTCCGGCGCAGGATAGCCTCTGGTTTCCGCTACGGCCTTTGCCAGCTGTACGATGGCCTTTATCTTCTCATCGCTGGACTGACCTCTCCGGATATCCAGCGTATCCTCCATCGTAAGTCGTTGCTTGATAGCCGCCACAGTATGCCCTGCAAGACAATACTCGCAATGATTCACTTCCGAGACCATGAGAGCTATCGCCTCCCGTTGCTTGCCGTTGAACGCCCCGCCGATAAGATCCGCCTCGATGTCCATAAAGGCTTTCAATGCATGCGATGAATAACCCATCGTAGCATACAGATTGGGTACCCGACCCAACCGCTTCTTCATTTGCTCAAATAATTGCTGCGTTTCGGGACTTAGCTCCTCCGGGGCGGGTACTGTTATTTGTTTCATTTTTTAAGGCAATATAACAAATCATTTTTCGCCGGGCTCCCCTTGTATTCAACGGTCTTGCGGACCTTGCCCACGACAATCATGAACTTCCTCGAAGACAACATCCCGGGGAAGCTTCCCTTCCTGTCCTCGATGCTCAGGGTCCGGGTCTTGTCATTCCAACGGAAACCTATCTCGCTCCGCAAACCCTTGGGGCCCCATGGCAGGATAGCCCCCGCCCGCACATACAATGGCAGAATGTCGATGGGCGTAGCCCGGTCAAGCGGCCTCCCGCCCCGCAGCGCATCTCCTGTCCAGAAGTCTAGGAATTAGATCATTTATTTCCAGGTTTTTCCTTTCCCATCCAAACTGTCATCTCTCCCGCTCCCCTGTTGGCCCAGGTATAGTAGGGTATCATCGTGATAGGCGCCGCGCTCACGACCCCGGAAACGCTGTCCTTTCTAAGCCCCTCCCCTTTCAGTACGGTGATCCTGCCCAGCTCGCCGTCCTGCACCACTGGCCGCAGCTTTACACCGGCAGGCAGTAAAAGATTACTAACCTTACCCCCATTGTCTTTCCATTCCAAACAGTACATCAACGGTCCGCGCTGTATCGCTACCTTGCCGGCATCCTCCTGCAGATGGGTATTGGCCCGCACTTCCCGCACGGGCATCAACAAGTTCATCGTGATCTTATCCCCTTTCTTCCACTTGCGGTTCAGAACAGCATAGCCTGCCTCCATCTTGTAGGGGACCCGCTCGCCATTGATCCGGATGAGAGGCATGCCACCCATCTTATCAGTAAAAGAGTATAACGAGGAAGGTATTTCCTCATCACGCACCCACCCGGGAATTCTAAGTCGCAAGGTCAAGGGTTCTGACATCGCCGCCCCAGTTGACCCCGCCCCGGTGGACAAAGTAAAGGACAAATTCCCGTCCCAGGGATAGTTGTTCTCCTGCACGATCTCCACCGCCCCATCGGCCATATTCACAGTGGTCTTGCTGCTGATAAAAAGATTGACGTACAGGTCGTGCTCCTTCTGTGCATAGATATATCCCGGCAGCGAAGGCAATAGACGCAATATGTTGGTGGGACAGCAGGAACATTCAAACCAGCCGGAACGCTGCCGCTCGAGAGCATTATGCGAAAACCCATCGGTCACCTGCATGGCATTCGTATAGAAAAATGATTTGCCATCCAGCCCCACGCCGGACAGCATCCCATTGTAAAGCACCTTTTCCATCAGGTCGATATATTTCGACTCGCCATGCAGCAGAAACATTCTTTGATTCCAGTACACATCTCCAATAGCTGCACAGGTCTCGTTGTAAGCTGTCCCGTTGGGCAGGTCATAATCTTCTCCAAACCGCTCACCAGCAGGGACAGAGCCAATACCCCCTTGAACATACATCTTCTTGTCGGTCATGTTGTTCCATAACCTGTCCACCGCCGCCACATACCGTTGATCCCCGGTAAGGGCCGCCACATCGGTCATCCCCGAATACAGGTACATGGCCCGTACGGCATGTCCCTCCACATCATCCTGGTCTACTACAGGCTTCTCGTCCTGCCAGTATTTCCCGTTCTTCCACTCGTCGGGGTTGCGCTTGTCGTAGGCGCGTTTGCCACGGGCGTCGATAAAGAACTTCGCCAGCTGAAGATAGTCGGTCTTGCCGGTGATGCGATACAGCTTCACGAGGCCCATCTCTACGATCTCATGCCCGGGAGCAACCTCCATCTTTCCGGGACCGAATGTGCGTACCAGCAGGTCGGCATTCTTCAATGCTATATCCAGCAGATTGCGCTGCCCCGTTGCCAAGTAATGCGCCGCCGCCGCTTCAAAAAGGTGACCGGAATTATACAATTCATGACTCAGCTCGTGCTCCTTCACCCACCTGTCAGGTCCCGACCACTCATGTGGATGCAAACTGTCGATGGTCCGGGCTGTATACAAATACCCGTCCGACTCCTGCGCCCTTGCCACCGTGTCGATCAACGCATCTACGTACGCCTTCAAGGCAGGGTCGGGATGCACGGCCAGCGAAAAAGAAGCGCCCTCCAGGGTCTTATAGATATCGGTGTCGTCAAAAGGGAATTTCGTTCCAAATTTCCCCTTCCGCTGTGCGGCCATGACAAAGTTCTGTACCCTCCCGGTGCTCTCACACCGTGCAAAGGATGCCGGTATCGTCACGGTCCTGTTCCGCTCGATACGGGGAGCCCAAAAAGAATCCATGAGCTGTACCTTGGTAAAATCTATAGGTCGTATGTGATAATCAGCAGATTGCGGGTGGGCCGCCACAAAGGGGCAGAATGTCAGGAGTAGAACGAGCTTTTTCATGTAGCAATGCTTTAGGCCCTACAATATTACATTTTTAATTGTCATTTGTACATTTTTATATTTTAGCAGCCCGCCGGCCCGCCACAGGCTCACAGGTTCCACCTGATCCCGTCACAGCCCCACCAGGCCCGGCTCTGGCCAATTTCCCCCTATTCACCGGCATAATCCCCCAATACCCCGAATGGCGCCTAAAAGAAGTGCCAATTCCCGCACATATTTTTTGTCCCCTCAGCCTTTTTCAATAAATTCAACGGCATTTAAGCTCGTCTATTGATGTCATTCAAAACTAATTTGCGCACATTGTATGCGCTCCTCCTTATTCTACCTTCATTCCTGCACGCCCAGCAAGCCGCTGGGGACTCTTCTTCCCGCATAGATCGATGGCCCATCGTGAATATTGCTGAAAAACAATTAGGCAATAACCTCCGGCTCTTCACAGGCGCCGAATATATCCGCAATGGCCAACACGCCCAGGGATACCCGTTTTTTCTGTCCGAATCGCCACTGGACGGATCAGTCTTATATGACGGCGTCAGCTATGAGCATGCCCCTCTTCAATACGATCTGGTCACCGGTGAGGTAGTTGCCCACGACTCGACCGGTGATGCCAATATAAGCCTGGTCCAGGACAAACTCCCCAGATTCTCCATCAAAGGCCACCATTTTATCAGGCTGCCCGCTGCCGGCGACTCGGACCGATCCATCAGCGCCTCCTATTATGAGCTGCTCGAAGACGGCCGCACTCCGCTGCTGGCCCGTCACGAAAAAAGGCTGGTTTTTCCCTTCAACAAGGAGGAGGCGGTAAAATACCTCGCCACCGACATTTATTTTGTACGTCTCGATGGCAGATACATACGCGTTGATGGGCGACGCTCCCTGTTAAATACCCTGGCAGATAAAAAAGATCAGCTGAGGAAATTTATCCGCCAGCATGATCTGGACTTTTCAAAAGACCTTGAAAATGCACTGCGACGAGCGATAGCTTACTATAATCAACTCAATTTCACCCAACTCAAGAACTGATATGGTACGGGCCCTCCATTCCTCCTTGCTCCTTATCCCCTTGATCTTTGTCTTACAAACAGCACATGGCCAGGATAAAAAGAACATCAGCGGCAACTTCACAGGCTATACCTTCCCCCGTCTTGTAGATTATCTGGAGAAGAATACACCCTTTACCTTTTATTACGATCCCAAAGAAGTAGACAGCATCTTCATCAATATACAGGTCACCAATGCCAGCCTCCGTCAATTGCTGGACCTGGTATTCCAGGGTACAGCGCTGCATTATGCCATCGACAGTTCCGGGAGGGTCTTTGTCTCCAATAGAGTGACTATCCGCACCGCGCTGCCGCCGGGCTTTTTCAGTCGCGACAAAGACACTATAGCGCTCATAAAGGAGCCGGCAGAAGAGGACAACCCTGCCCAAAAAACAAAATTCAAAGCATCGGAAGAATTCCAGCTCATCGCAGTGGGAGATAAGAACGCGCGGTCCGCCACAGGAAAAGCTACACTCGCAGGATACATCCGCGACATAGCCACAGGAGAAGCCATCGTTGGCGCCTTTCTCACGGTAGATACACCAGCCGTCAGCGTCGTCACGGACCAATTCGGCTATTATACCCTCTCCCTTCCAAAAGGCCGGCATCATATACGAATAACCAGCCAGGGTATGACACCCACACGGAGACAGATACAATTATACAGCGATGGCAAATTAGACATCAATTTAAAGGAGTACGTCGCCAACCTTAAGGCCGTTGTGGTCACCGCCGAAAAGACATCCAATACCCGCAGTCTGCAGATGGGTGTCAATCGTCTGTCCATCAGTACGATCAAACAAGTGCCCGCCGCCTTTGGCGAAGCCGACGTCCTGAAGGTCATTCTCACACTACCGGGTGTCACCTCGGCGGGCGAGGCCAGCAACGGGTTCAATGTACGGGGAGGCTCGGTCGACCAGAACCTCATCCTGCTGGATGATGCTACCATCTACAACCCTTCCCACCTGTTCGGGTTCTTCTCCGCATTCAACCCGGACATCGTCAAAGGCATCGAACTGTATAAAAGCGCCATCCCCGAGAAGTACGGAGGACGTCTGTCCTCGGTGCTGGACGTATCCATGCTGGATGGCAATAATAAAAAATGGACCGGCAATGTCGGCATAGGCCCGCTTACAAGCAAGATCTTCCTACAAGGGCCCATAAAAAAAGAAAAGACGACGCTGGTGCTCGGGCTTCGGTCTACCTATTCGGACTGGCTCCTCAAGAATATCCCCAACTCCGCCTATAGCAACAGCAGCGCCAACTTCTATGACGCCAACCTGCGTCTGACGCATATCATCAACAGCAGGAACACGATCTATCTGATGGGATATGCCAGCAAGGACAAATTCAATTTCAACAACGACACCACCTACAGATACAGCAATGCAAACGCCAATATAAAATGGAAACATTTCTTTTCACCCAGGTCTTACGGCTTGTTCACCGCAGGCATCGACAGGTATGAATACAGCATATCCGATACAAGGGATTCCACGAGTGCATTCAAGCTGGGCTTCGATATCCGCCAGACCTATGTCCGCGCCGACCTTAATTACAATCCAGGCAACAAACACTCCTTTAATTACGGGATCAGCAGCATCTACTATCAATTGCACCCAGGTTATTATGATCCCGTAGGTCCTCACTCCATCGTGGTCCCCGACAAAGTGGGGTCCGAACAGGCATTGGAGAGCGCCCTGCACATCGGCGATCAATACGCAGTCAATACAAGGCTCTCCTTTTCCGCCGGATTGCGCTTCTCTCTCTTCAATTATCTGGGTCCCCATGATGTCTATGGGTATGCGCCGGGTCAACCCAGACAGATCAATACCATTGTCGATACTACCACCTACGGGAATAACAAGGTCATCAAGACTTACTCGGCTCCGGAAATACGTCTGTCCGCCCGTTATAATCTCCCCGGCGAGGCGTCGATAAAATTCAGCTACAACACCCTTCAGCAATATATACACATGCTCTCCAATACGGTCACGGTCTCGCCCACCGATATTTGGAAATTGAGCGATCCATCCATAAAACCCCAGTCGGGCGATCAGTTCTCCCTGGGGTATTACCGTAATCTCCAATCGAATACCATCGAGCTGTCCATCGAAGTATATTACAAACGACTTAAGAACTTCCTCGACTACAAGAGTGGCGCGGAGCTGGTGCTGAACCACCACATCGAGACGGAGGTATTTACCACCCGTGGCAAAGCCTATGGCGCAGAGCTGCTGATCAAAAAGACTACCGGCAGGCTCAACGGCTGGCTGAGCTATACCTGGTCAAGGACCTTTTTGCGACAGGATGATCCTCTCGCGGGGGAGCTTGTCAATAAAGGCAAATTCTATCCCGCCAGCTTCGACAAACCCCATGCCGCCAACCTCATCGGCAACTATGCACTATCCCATCGCTACAGCTTCTCCTTGAACGTCGTCTATAGCACGGGTCGTCCTATAACGCTGCCGCTGGCCATCTTCAACCTGGGCGGCTCCCCGGGACTCTATTATTCAGCGCGCAATGCTTACCGTATCCCCGACTATTTCCGGACGGACCTCTCGGTCAACATAGACGGGAATCATAAAGTAAAACAACGCTTCCATAACTCCTGGTCCGCGGGGATATACAATCTGACAGGAAGACAAAATGCCTACTCCGTCTATTTCGTACAGGAAAATGGACTGGTCAAAGGCTATAAGATGTCCATTTTGGGCACCCCAATCCCCTTTGTCACCTATAACCTTAAATTCTAACCTTATGCTGATTGCCTTCCGAAAATATAGTATGATCCTGTGGCTGGCGCTCCTCGTCTCGGATTGTAAAAAACCTTATGACCCGCCCGCCATCGTCGGTCCCAACAATTACCTGGTAGTGGACGGCGTGATCAATACAGGGCCCAATTCCGTCACGATCATCAATCTCAATAGGACCCGCAACCTCAACGACACCATCGTCACGGGCATTCCCGAGCTAGGCGCACAGATATCCATAGTCGATCGCAATGGAGCCACCTATTCTCTGATCGACTCGGCTGGCAAAGGCTTATATAGCAGCAGCCCGCTCACCCTCGACCCCGCCGGGCAATACAAAATTGAAATAACCACCTCCGATAGTAGACAATACCGCTCGGACTTCGTCACTCCCAATGCCACCCCGCCCATAGACAGCGTCTTTTACGAACAGCCGCGCGATTTTACCTTATACCTCACCACCCACGACCCCGCCAACAGTACCCATTACTACCGGTGGGACTACCTGCAAACATGGGAGCACGACTCCCGTTATCAAAGCCCCTGGGAGCTACGCAGGGGACAGGTTTGGGCAAAAGATCCCGACTCCGGCTCACAGCAGACGGACAGATGCTGGACCACCACTATGTCCAATACCATCCTGTTGGGCAATACCACCGCCCTTAGCCGGGACCTCGTCGACAAAATGCCCATCATTACGATGATCAACAACGATCTCCGCCTCGACATCGCCTATTATATCCTCGTCCGTCAATACGCACTGACAAAAGACGCCTACAATTACTGGCAGCTGATCCAAAAGACCTCCCAGCAGGTAGGAACGCTCTTCGACCTCCAGCCTACCCAGCTCACGGGGAACATATACTGTACCACCAATCCCAATGAGCCTGTCATCGGGTATATGAGCGCCTCCTCTATCCAACAAGCTCACTTTTATATCGAAAACTACCAGCTAAAGGCCTGGCCTCACTATATCTATATGGAGGGCTGCCCTACCCATGAAGCCAGAAGACTGAGCCCGGATGATTTCCATAGCTGGCTTTATCCGGACACGGCCTATGGACCCTATTATTTTGTCAGCAACGGTCCCCTCATCGTCGCCCCCAAAAGATGTCTGGACTGTAGATCCCAGGGCGGCACCAATGTAAAACCCTCATTTATGCCTTAAAAATCGACCTCATGACCAAGATCCATTATATATTTTTCTTTCTCCTGGTAGCTGCCCACGCGGACATATATGCGCAGGACCCTGTCATTGCCCATATGGAAGACAGCTGGCGGCAATACCAAACCACGGACTACCAGGAAAAAATATTCCTCCACACCGACAAAACATTTTTTTTGTCAGGGGAAACCCTTTGGTTCAAAGTTTATAATGTAGATGCGGCTACCAATCAACCCGGCATCTCGGTCGTGGCCTATGTAGAATTGCTCAACAAGGAACAGTCACCTGTCCTGCAGGCAAGGGTTCAGCTCAAGCAAGGTCAGGGAGCCGGTTCATTCACTCTGCCTTCCACGATCCCTTCCGGCAATTACCACCTGCGTTGTTACACTTCCTGGATGAAGAACTTTACGCCTTTCGGATTTTTTCATCAGGGGGTCACCATCGTAAATACATTTACCAGCGGGGCTCCAGATCCCGCTACGCCTCCGTCTGTCTCTGTAAATTTCTTTCCCGAAGGTGGCAACCTGGTATATGGCCTCGCCTCCCGCGTCGCATTCAAGGCGGTGGATATACATCAGCATGGAGTGGATTGCAGGGGTGTGGTGGTCGATGAGGATAAGGATACGGTCGCGAAGTTCAGATCTACTCACCTGGGCATGGGCAGCTTTACCTTCACCCCCTTAAAAGGGAAAAAATACAAAGCCTTTGTAACCCTGACTGATACCTCCTTTACGCAGGGGATGCCCGCCATCTTTGACGATGGCTATGTCATGCATCTTATAAAAGAGAATGATAAGATCAAGGTCCTGGTCAACGCCGGGGTCCCACCTTCTCCCGCATCGTCCATCTACCTTTTTATACAGGCGCACCATCGGCTCACCACCATCCGGCAAGCCTCCTTTACAGGCAGCCAGGCTGTATTTTATGTCGATATAAAGGACCTCGATGAAGGCATATCTCATTTTACCATCTTCAACCAGGGCCATGTCCCCGTTTGCGAAAGGCTGTACTGCCCCCGGCTGACACAGCTCAATACCATGACGATCAGCCCCCAGCTTTCACAATCGTCCTATGGTCTTCGTAAAAGGGCGGACCTCACCCTTGCTGCTACGGACAGATCCGGCCTCCCTGTCAACGCCAACCTTTCCCTGTCAGTGTTCCTGATCGACTCCTTACAACCTGTTCCGGAAAACAATATCCTCACCTATCTGCTGCTTAGCTCCGAACTGAATGGGGTCATCGAAGAGCCGCAGTATTATATGCAAGCTTCCGCCGATGCTACTGACGCCCTCCACGCCACGGATACCGCAAATGCCGCCGATGCACTGGACAATCTTCTCCTGACACAGGGGTGGTCGCGGTACAAGTGGGAAGACATCTTTCAGTACAAGAAGCCGTATTTTGAATTCTTGCCGGAGACCAACGGATCACTCATCACCGGCAGGATCATCAACAGGACTACGGGACGCGCGGCGCCACCTACTATCGGCTATCTCTCCGTACCTGGAAAAGCATTTACTTTCAGCGCATCCAAAAGCCGCCCGGACGGCTCCATCATTTTTAACACAAAACATTTTACGGGTACGGGCGACATCATTGTACAAACGAACAGTACGACCGCAGACAGCAACTACCGCATAGACCTTGCCAACCCTTTTTACGACAGGGCGGATGGCTGGACCCCGACGCCGTTCAATATTTCCCCCTCTTTACAAAACCAGCTCACCGGACGCAGCATCGCCATGCAGGTGGAGAACGCTTACCTGCGCGACCTGAAAAGACAATGGCGTCCCGCCGATGAGAAGGATACACTCCCCTTCTACGGCCGGGGAGACCATAGATATAGATTGGATGATTACACCCGATTTCAAACCACGGAAGAAGTAATGCATGAATACATTGAAGAAGTACACCTTCCCAGGTCCTCGGGGAAAGTACATTTCAGGGTGAGGAATAATCTCTTTAACGCCTATTTCGACGACGACCCGTTAATGCTCATCGACGGCATACCTGTATACGATGCTGACAAGATCCTGGCCATCAATCCGCTAAAGTTCAGACAGATCGACATTGTCGCAAGAAAGTTCTATACCGGGGCGCTGCCCAACGATGGCATTGTATCTTACAAGACCTATGAAGGTGATCTGGGCGGCTATCAACTGGATCCCGGCGCAGTAGCCATTCACTATGAAGGTATTCAATTGCAACAGGAGTTTTATACGCCCGTCTATGACAAGGGCACGCTGCCATCACCCCGCATACCCGACTTCCGTAATCTTTTGCAATGGTCGCCGGATATCAATACAGGTGGGGAAGGGAAAGCCAGTTTGAACTTCTATACATCGGATATTCCCGGTACTTATCTTCTTTTTGTCCAGGGCATCACGGACCGGGGACAGCCGGGGAGCAAGATGGTGACGTTCACGGTGCATTGAGCGAAACAAAAAACACTAATAAGAAAGCAAAACGCTGACCTATCCTTATTGTCGGACCTCCCCGCCTTACACCTCGATACTCTCCCCAATCCCCGGCAGCAGCAGCGTCAACCCCTTACTGGTAAACTCCTTCACCGCCGCGGCTTTATCGATATGGATCAGTCCCCAGGTATCATAGTGCACTCCCACCACCTTGGTGGTCTTGACAAATTGAGCCGCTGCAACAGCATCTTCCACCCCCATGGTCAGCCTATCCCCTATCGGTAATACGGCAAAGTCGATGTCCGCCCATCTCGGTATCAAGGTCATGTCCAGGTTCAATCCCGTATCGCCGCTGTAATAAAAATTGCCATCGGCTGTTTTAAAGACAAACCCGGATGCCACACCCGCATAGCTGCCGTCCTGGAAGCTGCTGGAATGTATCGCGGCGACCGCTTTCACCGTCCCAAAATCAAAGCTGGCCTTGCCTCCGGGATTCAGCGGCTGGACGTTCTTCAGTCCCTGGTTCCCAAAATAAGTATATAGCTCCCACGAGCCAATGACCAGCGCGCCGGTGCGGCCCGCGATAGCTGCCACATCCAGCATATGATCGGAATGACCGTGTGATACGAAGATATAGTCGGCCTTGACATCCTCCAGACGGATGTTCTTTGCCAGGTCATTTCCAGTAATAAAAGGATCGAAAAGAAGATGCTTCCCACCTGCCACCACGGAGAAGCAGGCATGCCCGTAATATGTAAGATCCATCTTTTTTATTGCAAGTTAGGGGAATCCCGACTAAGCCCGGCAGGCGCCGTTTTATCTCAATCTCATCGTCTGCGTGAAAGCTCCATCCGCAGCAACATCCCACACTTCCAGCCGCACCCATTTGCGCCCGGTGAGATCAGCCGGCACATGAAAAGTCCTTGTGCCAAAGGATCCGTATGAAGAAAGATCGATCCGCTGCCGGTACACTTTCTCTCCATCACCCGACACCAGTTCGGCAAAGTTCAAAGGGAAGGTCCACTCAAGCGTAAAGGCAACCTTGGCCTGGCCGCTCGGCCCATTCACGCGGAAGGACGGGATCAGCACTTCCCCCGTTGTAGAAAAAAAGCTCCCCCGTCTCAGCGTATCCAATACAGCCCCCCACCCTTTGTCAAAAGCGGGCAGGGCTCCCATCTTCAGATAGTTTACATTCATATGCCCATACATCTCGTTGGCCCTGTCGATAGTGAAAAGGTCCGCCTCCGCCAGCACCCGCTTGTCCAGCCCCCAATTATTCATATCATCCATCAGGTCCAGCACCCGCCGGCCAAGCCTGGGCTGCGACAGGTCCGCGGGCAAAGCCTTCCAGGCCCCACCCAGCCAATGTTCAGAAAGAAAAAAAGAGTCCTTCTTATATGCATCCGGGTATCCGGTAGATCCCTTCGTTCTGGGATGCGCGGTCCAGGCCAGCCCCTGCTCCCGTTGCAGCAGATCCAGCATCTCAGCAGCGTTGCCTACCCGATATACCTTCCCACATACAGGATCATCCGTAACAAAAGCATCGCCGGGCTTGTGCGACATGACCCAATATACGGGCCGGGGAAAAAAGGCCAGCCAATGACCTCCAAAAAACTCATTGGGCTCCTCGCCAGGTAACAAAAGGAACTTGCTATCCGACAGACGACGACATTGCTGGAACAAAGCATCCAGCTCTTTCAGCCGCTGTTCATCTGGCCCTCTGGGATGCCCCACTCCATGGAACTCGGCCAAATGGACAATATTGATCCCGGCGTCTTTAAAATACCGGACAAACTCAGGTGTGTCTGGCACAGGTTTACCGGCCAATACCACTTTCGTGATAAATTCATTGTGGAAGTGACTGGAGAAGGTCTTGTACCCGGCGAGCGGCTTATAACGATCGCTACGAGTGTAGGTTTTCACGGCGTCTATAGCGCCTGCCAGGTCCTTATCCCCGGGCAGGCAAAAGAAATTAAGCCGCTGCTCCGTCCCCGGCGGGGCATTGAACCAGGGTACAAATCGATGGTCTCCTTCCGGGTCCTGCCGGATGCCGATGCCATGACTGCTCCACCAGACAAAGCGCAGATTGAAGGCCTCGTCCAACGGATAAAAATATTGATGTGGTGCAGGAAAAACAGCCAGCGAGCCCGTTGTCGCTCCTTCGGCAGTATTGGCAGACCCGCTCCGGACAGCGTTGGCAGACCCGCTCCGAACGGCGATGGCCCTGTATTTTACAGCTTCGGGATGGGCGCTGTCCGCCTGGACCGTCTGCACATGCAGCCCGCCGCCCACCTCACACCACCCTACAGTATCCCACTTCGCGCCTCTGCTCACCAGCCCGGCATCATACAGGATAGCAGTAGAATCCTCCTGCGTCGTCACCACCGCGGCTATATTCATCAGCAACGACCCGTGATATAACGTTATCTCAATACGCCCCGTAAAACCCGGCGCGCTGACGCCGTCCACAGCGACCACTGTCCGGGCAGCCGAATGTGTAACAAAAATCCTCTTCTTCTCCAGCCGCACCTCATAAGATCGATAGCCTTTCGAAGGCACCTTGTCAAAAAATATATTCCATCCATTTTGTGATAGGAGATCGCGACGGCCCACGCGGAGTAAAAAGACAGGATCCAGCTCGCTTGCTATTTTCCGGACGACACCGTGCTCCGTCACCGACAATTGTTTTATCAGGCTGCTGTCCTTCTTCATGGACAAAACTAACTTGCCCGTTCGATGCTCACCAGCAGGCCACTCGACCGTCTGCCCGATCACGGGTTGCAGCCAACAAAAAAACAATAAAACAACAAGGGATCTCATCGCCCATCCCCCTTGGGATATTTTACGCTGGACCCGCGGCAAATGACCTGGGGTTTCAACACCAGTTTCCGCGGATGCGCATGAAAAGGTTCCCCGCTACGCAGCCCCTCGAATAACAGCCGTGCTGCCTCTTCTCCCATGGTCACGGTCTGCTGATTCACGGTAGACAATGAAGGGGTAAGGTATTCTCCAAATGCCTCGTTGGCAAATCCGATAATGGCTATATCCTCCGGTATCCTCAGCCCGGCAGCCTTTATGGCCTGTATCGCTCCCAGGGCAGTAAAATCCTCCACGGCAAACACCGCATCCGGTATCACAGGCCGGGCCAGCAGCTGTTTCATACATTCCCTGCCACTGTCGATGCTCACCTTCCCATATACGATAAGGTCCTCGTTGAGAGGGATATTATGGACGTTCAGGGCTTCTATATATCCTTTTAGCCGGAGATTGAAAATATTCACATGCTGCTGTCCCGCGATATGCGCCACCCGGCGACACCCTTCTTCGATGAGATGACTGGTAGCCTGAAAGGCGCCGGCATAATCGTCCACCACCACGGAAGATACTCCCAGCTTATCATCCGTACGATCGAACAGCACCAGGGGGATGCCCCTGTTACGTATCTCGCTGTAATGATCCAGGTTGATCGTCTCCTTTGAAATGGAAGCCAATACGCCATCCACCCGGGATTGCAGGAATGTCTGTACCCCCTTCTTTTCATACTCGTACAGTTCGTTGGACTGGTAGATCAGCACCGTGTAATTATTTTCGGCTGCCACCTTCTCGATACCATGGACGACGGAGCCGAAGAAATTGATCTCCGCCGAGGGAATGATGACCCCCACGATATTGGACTTGCCGAGTCGCAGGGAAGAAGCAATCTTATTATGCTTGTAATTCAGACGGGTGGCAGTCTCCCGCACCGCCTTTTTTGTAGACTCACGGATGCCCGGATGATCGTTCAGCGCACGCGACACCGTTGCTGCGGTAATATTCAATTCCCGGGCAATATCAAGAATGGTCACTTTGGAGATCCGGTTGCTCATGGGTTAGTTTACCCCATTTAACTTTTTTATCAGGTTGACCTCATCCTGCCGGTAGGGCGTCCCATCCTTATGGAAAATATCATGAAACCATTCGATAGGCTGGCTTCCATCCGGCAGGGGCGTATCCCATGCATAGATAGTATTTGTTTTTCCATCTACAAAGCCCCAGTTGATCGCCGCCACATTTTCTTTTTTCAACATAGGCAGTATCGTCGAAAAACGGCTGTTCCGGGTGCGGGCCATATATTCCGTGCAGATCAACGGCTTGCCATAGGCCTTCAACACCTCCACTACCCGGTGGTGCATCGGCAGCTCTTCATAGTCATGATATGTGATCACATCCGAATTGGCTACCTGGAATGCATTCAGCTTCTCAAAGCTCCAATCCCAAAGACCCGCGCTGATGGGCTGGTCAGGGTTTACCGCCCGGGCCCATTCAAATACTTTGGTCAGCAGGGGCAGGGTCGAATCCTTCTTGCCGCTGTTGCCGGGCTCATTGTACAGATCCCAAAGAAGTATACGCCTGTCATGGGCAAAGGTCGTGAGCACATCTTTTACATACTTCTCCAGACCGGGAAAATTCGCCGCATCGGAAGAAGCTGCCTGTCCCGGGTCCTGCATCCAGCCGGAATTGTGTATACCGGGCTTGGGCGTTGGCTGTACCCCGGCCTTGGGAACCTTATTCCAGCAATCGTCGAAAAATACGAACAGCGGTTGGATATGATGCTTGTCTGCTATGGTCAGGAACTGATCCATCCTTTTCTTAAAGCCGGCCGGGTCCACCTTCCAGGCCACGGAATGCAGGAACACCCGCATGGTATTGAACCCAATGCTCTCGGCCCAGCCCAGCTCCTTATCGATGGTGGCCGGATCGAATGTCTCCGCCTGCCACATTTCCAGCTGGTTGATCGCATTTGCGGGAATATAATTGGCGCCCGTCAGCCACTTATGCTGGCTGTACCAGGCATTGGCTTTTTCTGCAGACCAAACCTTACCTTGACCAAGGGCCCTTCCTCCGGTCAGTGTCAGCAATAATACGCCAACACCAAAAAACATGCTTTTCTTCATAATTATTTATCGTTAATTTTTATCGATAGCCTGTATCAATGCTATCATATCGTCATTGCTTGAAAAATCAGTGTGATGGTCCTTAACCCAGTGGCTGATAAATTCTTTTTTAGCCGGGTATATATTGCTCAGCTGACGGACATTGCCCGCCGGACGGTACTGCCCGCCGGAAAGTATCCAGTGTTCGCGTTTGGCTACGATCTGAAATCCATCGGGCAATTTAAGGTTATACGCGCCCCCACTCTGGATCAACGACCGTAATGTCGTGGCGGCGGCCGTATTGGAGGTCATCCCATATCCCAGATTGCTACCCTCCTCCTTTATCGAAGAACTATATTCTGCGAGCAGCGGAAAAGCACAACGGCACAACAGCTCATAAAATTTCTTGTCCCCCGGGATAAATACCCGGCCCGCGATCACCACCGAATCCACCTTTTCCGGCTCCCCCATCGCAAGGTACTTCCCTCCGTCCTCATATACCATCTCGGCCGTCAGCGTATTATAGTTCAATGACACCTCCTGCGTGGAGCCCGACTTGAAAAAGATCTTCCCTTTCTGAAATTGGTCAAACACATAATGTGTCAAATAAACACCGTCTTGTGCGACCCCTCGCATACCCAGGATAAAGACGACACCGATGAGGCAGATGATATGTCGCATACACTATTTTTTAAGCTTCCCTTCCAGCACCTTAATAAAATAGCCACCTACCACGCTCCGCGCCTGGAACCCTACCTGCTTTGCATCCTCCGTCTCATGCCAGTCGCTCAACGGCACCCGGGTGGGCGTCTCCGTGGCATACAGGTACACAGGGTCGGTAATGGCTTCAAAGTCATGCTGATTATCCGTCAATGTCGCTGTCCACATGATCCAGTCCGACTTGGTGTATCCCTTTCGGCTGTCCAGCGGAAGGCCGTATTTGTTTTGTTTGGTCAGATAGTAAGCTACCTCCTTGTCATATACTTCTTTTGGAAAAAGCCCCAGCCCCAACAGCTTGTCCCATACCATATTGTATTTCTGGCTCCAGGTGCCTTTTCCGCCAAAAGTGAGCGAATAATGATCACCGTCATCGGCCATACCCGCCCATTTTGTAGCCATATCCTTTGCCATTGCGCTATATCTATCTGCCGTATCCTTCAGCCCCATCTGAGCCGCCAGCTGGGCATAGCCGCCCAATGCTACGATGGCCTTGACGGAAAGGTTGGCATTCCGGGCAAGATGCCCCGCGAAGTCATCCGTACATAGCTGATTGGCCGGGTCAAAACCATTCTTGGCCAGATAGTCGGCCCAGGTGCTCAGTGTCTGCCAATGCTTTTTCGCAAAATCTGCATTGCCCTCTATCTTTCCGATGGCAGCCGTGAGAATGATCATATTGCCGGACTCTTCCACCGGCATGCCCTCTCCGTATGTCTGACCATTGGCCAGGGGATAGGTACCCAGATCATGCGCCGCAAAAGGTTTTGTCCATTTGCCGCTCTCGCTGAAATAAAAGACGCCATTCAACATCCCTTTCAGCAGGTCAGGATTATATACAAGGAACAAAGGCGCGGAAGGATAAGTGACATCCACCGTATTGATGGAGCCGTTGCTGAAGTTCTCCTTGGAAAGGAAAAGGAGCTCGCCCTGCGGGCTCTTCAGCAGCTTGTGCGCCGCCACGCTTTGACGATAGGTCAGCTCACAAAGCCGGGCATATTTCTCACCACCCGCCTTCAGGGCATCCGAGTACAATTGCTGATTAAAAGATACGCATTTCTTTATTACATCTCCATAGCCAGTCGAGGCGGCCGCCAGTTCCTTCTCGATGCTGGCTCCCGGCTTATCCCTCCACCAGGCCCGGAGGTCCTGGTGAAAATATTGTATGGCATAGATATCATCATAGCCGACAAGGAATACCTGCTCCTTTGCTGCGCCGCCCACCTGTCCAAGGTTGGCTACGGTATTCAGCCAAAGATGCTTCCCTTGCTGGCTGGGTGCAGAGCCCGCACCCGCAAAAAAACTGGCGGGCGACACTGCCGTTGAAATAGATTGAGTGATATTTTTTCCAGCCGCGGCAACATACATATACCCCCAGTCGATACGAAGATCGTCTCCTTTCTTCTTCAACACAGGCTGCTCGATGGTGCCCGCTTTCAGGATGGCAAGACCCTCCGCCGTATACTTGTCCGCACGGACCGGCTGCGCAGGGGTATTGACGGCGATGTCCGTGGATGCTCCGAAATATACCTGTACGTTGTGTTTGGCGCCATCATTAGATTGCACGCTCACCGACACATACGATACGGGTCTGGACAATTGATCCAGATCGTTGGGCAGCAGAGGGGATGTAAAGGTCAGCGAAAGGTCTATCTTGCCACAGTTGAAAGCATATTTTGTCTGTGTCGCCTGGATGGTGACACTTTTCTGTTCAGCCTCTTTCACGGCCACGGCAGTAGGGTCTACTATCTTTTCTACAATACCCGCATCGAGCCATGCCCCACCCGCCGTATTGGCGACATGTATGGCCAGCACATTGCTGCCTGTCTTCAAAGCTTCTTTCTTCTCGCCTTCCAGGGGGATATAGATGAATTTGCCGGTCCATCCCTCGCGCTGATAGATCAACGTTCCATTGAGATATACTTCCACATTGTCGTCATGCTGCAATTTCAGGAACAATGGCTGGGAACGGCGTCCTGCAATATTGAAGGTCCTGCGCACCCAGAGGTCTTTCGACTTCCACAGCGTACCTGCCGCACTCTCATTATCGCTAAAAGGCGCTTTGCCTCTCTTCCAACTGCCGTCGCTAAAGTCCGCGGTTTTCCAGTCCCCGGCAGGGGCCGACTCCGTATACGCCATTTCATATGCCTTCTCATCCGCCGCGGGGAGTACGGTCTTATACCCCATATCTTCCGCCCCCAGGAATCTATAGGTGAGCCCATCCACTTTCACGATACCCAGCAACGGCTGTTCTGTGCCGGTCCAGTGTTTGGTGGGTGAGGCGGTAAGACGGTCCGAAGTGGACCAGATACTGAAATAAGGATCATGTGTGATGAGAGGATAAGCCGGGGCGCGGAAATCCTGGGCCCTTACCAAAGTGACCATAAAGAACAAGACCGTCAGAATACAAGTTTTTTTCATCCGAATTGCATTTGTTTTTAGTTATCTCATGCCCTCACGGGCCAGTTTCTTCTGCTCCGACCCGGGCCGTGTCCACGGCCCCGGGCCGGCAAATTTTTATCTCGAAGGCACAGGCAATGCCTCGCCATCCTTTACCGGCTCGCCAAAGACGGGCTCGCCCTGCGCATTCCAGGTAAACTTCTGCGCCCTGGGAGCCCGTGTATTTCCACAGCCCTGACCAGGCTGCGCATTTGCATGATACAGTATCCAATTCTCCTTCCCATCCGGCGAAAGAAAAAAGGAGTTGTGCCCGGTGGCATATACCTTGTTGGCCGGGGATTGTCTGAAAACGGGACTCTCCGACTTCTTCCATGATCCAGGGTCCAGGATATCTCCCTTCCCCGTATAACGCAGCATACCCAGCGCATAATCATCCGTCCAGCAGGCGCTGGCAGAATAAATGACAAAGAGATCATCGCCATGTACCAGCCCCTGTGGCCCCTCGTTGACATTGATATGTGGCGGATCGTCCTTGGGGTTTTTTATATCCCCTATCTTCTCCCAGCCATAGTCCGGGCCGCCGATCTTCACCCGCGGACTCTCGATAGTCAAAGGATCCTTCATCCGGGCAATATATATATCCTGCTCGCCATTCTGATCCCCTTCCCATCCCGACCATACCATATATAGCCGTCCCTTATATTTGAAAACGTCCCCATCTATCGCCCATTTGTCAGTGGCGTCGGTGATCTTGCCTTTAAAGACCCACTCGCCCGTCATGGGGTCGGGCGAGTCGCATTCCAGCACATACAGCCGGTGCGTCTTATTATGCCCGTCATCCGCCGCGTAGTACGCGTACCACTTCCCATCCAGGAACATCACCTCCGGCGCCCACAGGTCCCGGGAATATTCCTTGCCGGCGGGAGGAGTATAAATGACCTTGTGCTCGGCATGCCGGAGGTCGGTGATATCTTTTGTCTTCCAGAGCTCCAGACGATCGCCCATCGTATGAGTGTAATAATAATATCCATCCTTATAACAGCTGTAGGGATCGGGCCCCGAAGGCAGTAACGGATTCGTATAAGTACCTGCCCCATGTCCGTCGCCGGCTGGCCCGGCAGAAGCCTCCACCACCGGAAAGGCCGATATCCGCAGACGAGCCCCACCCATCGGCACCAGCGTCAATTCTTTCAACGGCTCGCCGGTCTCGACAGGACTCTGTGGCAATACGCCGCAAAGCCCGTATTGATCGACGGTCCAGGAAGGTATCTGCCGGCCCTTCGCCTCCAGGATGATAGGAGCGGCCGCATTGGTAAAGGGATTATTGTCGGCAGGCCATGGTCTCCTGACTACCGTAAAGGATCTGGCAAGATCGCCCGATGGGTCGAGCGCCAATCCATAGTTCCAGTCGGAGGCGGGCAGTATCTCGAAAGAAGGCCATGCACTTTCATCCGCATTTTGTTGCCAGCCCGCATCACCCTGGGCAGTTGCCCGGCTGTCCTTCCGGTTATATTTTTCATCTATCTTTAAAGAGAATCCCAGCGGTCCATAGCTGATGCTGACACTATTTTTATTCCTGTCCCAGGTCCGCAGCTTCAACGCCATCGGCAAGGTCAGCTTTATCTTATCGCCGTTCTTCCATACGTTGGACAGCCAGATATAAGCTCCGTCACCGCTGAACTGGGCGGCCTTGCCATTAACTTCCACCTGCGCTCCCGTACACCATCCGGGTACACGCAGATACAAGGGGAAGTTGGACGCGGTCTTTGTCATCACCGTAAACTCGACGGTCTCGTCAAAAGGATAATGTGTCTTTTCCGCTATCGACACCGTCTGTCCGGCGGCCCCTACTTTTCCAGTTATCTTTCCTTCTACATACAGTTGTGCAACCAGGCCATTGTCGGCCGTGGCCATCCAGGCATTCTCCGCATAATAGACCCATCCGGCCGCATGATTGTGCTGACAGCAACGGCTGCTGAAAGGGTTCATCATCAGAAAAGGCCCCTCGTTGGCAATACCCGGCGCGTGGTTCCGGCTGTCGCTGACAACCATATTTGGCGCGGTGAGATAACGCAGACTGCGGTAGTCGGGCATAAATGCGGCAGGGAAAGTATTGAACGCGACATCCTCGCAGTTCTCGGCCCATTTGGTGTCTCCCGTCATCTGCAGCAGGAACTGATCCGAGGTCATCTGTTCTACCATGCCACAGGTCTCCACCGCCTGACGCGGGTCGTCATATCCCTTCCGGGCGTTCTCGTCGGCCCCGAACATACCGCCGGGCGCCTGTCCATAAATATTTCTTATAAGAGCAAAATCATTATAGGTAGCATCCAGGTCCTCTTGTTTATGGCTCTGTAAATAATAGGTGGCAGGCTCCCGGAAACACTGGGCGATATTTACATTATGCCAGTTGGGTAAATTATTTTTCTGACGCCAGTTGGCTGTATTACGATCTATCTTCGTTGCGAGGTCCAGCAGCCAGGGCTCCCCGGTATGGTTGTACAGCCAGTACACGGTCAGCATATTATCTCCTCCCCTGCTGTTTTCCCAATAATCTTCCAGGAAATGCAGATCATCAATGGACAATTCCCACCGAAAATACTTACTCATAAATTTCAGTACACGAGGGTCATGGGAATACTCATAATAAGATTGCAGGCACCACAACATAGGCATGTTCGTCCATAGGTCCCTGTTGCCATTTCGCAGCACGGCAGGGCCGAAATCTCCGTCGGGGCGTTGATTGCTCAGCACGGTATTGATCCAGAACAAAGACTCTTTGATCATGGCGGAGTCGCGGAGCATATACCCGATATTCGCATATCCCTTCAGCCAGTAAGGCAATTCCTCCCATCCATACTTTCCCTTCCCATCCTTTGTCAGCCAGGCATTATCTTTCTTCGTGAGCCAGATGCTGATCTCACCCAGGTGACCGGTAAGACCCTCCCGCTGTAGCTCCAGCTGTCTCCTCAACCAGCCTCCCGGCTGAAAGGCGGTCACCGGCAGCTTGCTGAACGGCGCCCGAAGTAAGGGAGCGCGATTGCCCGTATACCACTTGTTATCTGTTGTAGCCGCGACGTGCTGGATCAGCTCCGCCCGAACCTGGGCCGTCGCCTTCATCTGGGCATAAGAAGACACCGATACCCAGCTGGAAATAATAAGGACCCCGATTTTTTTCACCATAAACATTTTGACTCCATCGACAATAAAAGGGGGCGGGCATCCCCGCCCCACTGGCAATTATACGAATTGAACTACCTGCCTTACTAAAGTTACTCTAAATTGTGCGGGAATTGGTCTTCGGCAAAAAATAGCCCAATTCCCGCAAGCCGCTAATGTCTGAGGCCTTCGTCGGAGCTGCTTCGCCACGCTCCTCCTCGGTCGGGATCTCCGGTCCTGGACGAACCGCTGAAATCGGTTCCTGGTGTCCCTCGGACAAAACCTACAGTTCCCGTCAAAAAGATATCTTCTGCAACGGCGAAAAGATCATGTCCTCCAATCCGGCGATCTTCAATCCTACCCGCGCATAAATATAATTTTGCGTCGGTGTCATCGAAGGAACAGCCACGCTCAGCGAAATATTATTTATATCCGTGATATTCGCGGCTGCCAGGTCCACCTTGGCGATATTGTCCCCGCCGGAAGCAAACTGGCTCTTATTGATGTAAAGACTCACTCTCTCCACATTCTTCGCATTGGCATCCGTAATGATCTTTTCCAGTTTGCAGGTGGCCGATGCCGTACCGCCACTAACGGTGATACTGGCACTACGGATCATGTAATAAGGCGTCACCTGCAGATTCACCGTCTGGTTCCCCTTCAGGTCGACAGTGACCGTATCCGGATTGCCGGCGGCTGTCTGCTTCCACAAAAAAGGTCCCTGCCCATTGGGGATGATGATCTTATACGTTCCATTGAAAAGCACTTGAGAATAGCTTCCATCCTGTGCGAATGTCGAGCCGATGGGCGCCACCTTTCCAAACCCATACTGGTAGATCTGAAAGGGTACCTGGTTCCTTTCTACCTGTATCGTATCGCTGTTATAAATCAGGTGGCCGGTTAATAGGGAGCTCGGAGCAGAATAGTTGTCCTTCTTGCAGGCTACTGCCGACGCAAGGGCCAGGACACCTAAAAAATATTTATAAGACATTTTCATGTTTCAATTTTTAAGACATTATTGGTTCGGTTGCCGTACCAGCTTGGGATTGGCAGCAATAACATTATCACTGATCTGAGAATAATAGTTCCCGAACAGGAATTTATTATAACCGGTGGCCAGTGCAGGCAGCGTCTCCTTGAAGATCCATTTGCCATTGGTGGTGGGATCGGCCGGGTTATACACCTTGTATGGCCACAGTCCCCAGGGCTGTGTGCTATGCGCATCGGCTACCCCAAGATTGGACTTCACATCTGCCAGGGTCGTAGGAGCGCCGTCCCAAACCTGGTGCGCCAGCCTCCAGCGTTTCATGTCGAATAGGATATGTCCTTCGAAAGCCAGTTCGATCCTCCGCTCATGTACGATACGGTCGAACGTAATATCCCCCGCCGCCAGCGGTGTCGTCAATCCGGCACGCGCACGTACCTGGTTCATATATGTGGCGGCATCATCCGGATGTCCCAGCTCGAACGAAGCCTCGGCCGCATTCAGGAGCACCTCGGCATAGCGGTACCGTATAAAGGCCACCGTGCTACCCTGACCACGTCTGCCGGAACCAGTCGTAGGGTCTAAATATTTACGGATATAGAATCCCGTTTGCGTCCTCAGCTCCAGGCCATTTACAGGACCATCGATACCTACTACCTGTACGGGTGTGGTCGTTCCAGGCAATGCCTTGGTATGACCGGCCTCATCACTGCTGAAAAGTGTACCGTCGGCAAGCACATAGCCAGCCCATATATCTACCTTCTTGCCTTTGAACAGACCGTCGGGCAATAATACAGTACCCGCCAGACGTGCATCCCTGCCGGCGAATATATCCTGCAGGTTGGTGTAATAGACAGGTTTGTTGCTTCCATCCACTGTCGCCAGCGGAGCAAAGCTATTGTCCAGTTTTTCATATTGTTCTACCAGGTTCAAAGAAGGATCGAGACGCCCGGCATCACCACCCTCATCCGACAGCGAATACGGCTGATCATTTGTCGTAAAGCCATGCGTCTTACCACCCGTCTTGAAATCCTCAAAATAGATGGTCTCGATACTGGCCTTGTCCAGGAACAGGTTGGCATAGTTGTCGGAGAGATTGCCGCCATTATTATACAGGCCGTAGTTCCCATCCGTACCTGCAATGATCTCCTTGGCCGCATTCAACGCCTTGGTGTAATAACCATTGGCCTTGGATGCATCGATACCTACTTCCCCTCCGGGCAACGATACGGCCGGAGTGGTGGCGCCATACTTGGCGATAGACGCTGCATACAAGGCAGCCCGGCATTCCATCGCTACGGCAGCAGCTCTGCTGGCCCTGGACTTGGTAGCCGGATCGGCCGGCAGATCACTCTTGATGGCTTCGGCCTCGCTGATCACAAAATCATAGATATCGGACTCCTTTGCACGGGGGAACTGGATAGAGCCGATGTCCTTCGTATTCCCAGGCAGGGTCAGCGAATGCGTGATCAGGGGCACACCGCCATATCGCTTCGCCAGCTCGAAATAATACATGGCCCTCAGAAAACGACCTTCTGCATAAAATCGCTTCTTGTCTGCATCGGCCAGCTGCGTACTGGCGCTGTCCCGCTCGAGGAAAAGATTCACCTCACGGATATAGGTGAAGGCAGTACCCCAGTCGATGCCCCACTGGCCATAACCCCAGCCGGTGCGTTGTACGAGAAAGGAGCTTCCGTTCTCGGAGGGGAAGCTTTCGCTGAAATCCGCAAATGTCCTCCATCCCGCTCCGTCGAGACTGTTACCGTCCAGGCTGGCAAAATCTTCTTGTCTGTTATACAGGTCCGCCAGCACGGTCAGGACCAGGTTTGGATCGGAAAATACCTGGTCGGTGGTCAAAAAGGTAGTTGGCTTCACATCCAGGAATTCACTATCCTTCTTACAACCTGCCAAACCAAGGACCAGGGCGGTGGTGATAGTTGTTATCGATAATATCTTTTTCATTCTGACTTTTTTTATAAGGAAAGATTGATACCGACATTGATCACCCTGTTCTGCGGGAACTGGAGACCATTGTCGTCGATGGTTTCAGGGTCAACATTGTACTTCGCCAGGTTGTCTATCGAGAAGGCATTGTACACATTCGCATAGAGCCTGCACCGCTGCATCCTGGCCTTTCTTATAATGGACGGAGGAAGCGAATATCCTACTTCTATCGTCCTGGCTCTGAAGGCCGTTACATTGTGCAGCCAGAAAGTAGACTGTGTCCCATAGTTGCTGTGCGAGGTGCCCACATTGTATCTGTTCGCGGGATATTTACCAGGCACCCAGGGGCTGTTCGGATCAAAGATATCCTGATGATGCCACCTGTCCTTGAAAATAGCGTTCATGTTGCCATTGTTCTGAAATGCCCAGCGCTGTTCCCAGTTCTGGTACCATGTATAGCCTGATGCACCGGAGAAGTCGGCATGGAAGTCGACACCCTTGTAGTTGAGGGCAATGCTAAAGCCGAAGTTGACCTGGGGTTGCGAGCCATAATTGTATCCGATGGGACGCATATCCAGGCCATCGATCTTCCCGTCCCCATTCACATCCTGATAGATCAGGTCGCCGGGCAGCAGGGTCTTGTTACCAAACCCATCGATGTCCACCTTGTAGCTGTTGATCTGGGCCTGAGAAGTGAACTGACCGATGCAGATATATCCCCAGCTTTTATTGGTGAACCGGTTTTCCCTTGAGTTATAGTATTGATCCATCGAATTATTGAACACAGGGTTATAATCATGCAGCCATTTGTTACGGGTGAAGCTCATGTTGCCGGTGATAGTAAAGCCTACCTGGCGTATCCTTCCGTTATAGGTCAATGATCCTTCCGTGCCATATTGCGCATCCGATCTGACATTATACGCCGGTAGGTTATAACCAAGCTCTATTGGTACGACTACATCGTTCTTGCCTCCGGGAATGCCTGTACGTTTGCGGTAGAACCAGTCGAACGTGCCGGTCAGACGGCCATTCAGGAAGCTAAAGTCCATACCTACGTCCGTAACCTTATCCTTCATCCAGGATATGGTAGTATAGGGCGCTCCCCTATCGCGGCTGGCAGTAACGGTAGCGCCATTCAGGATCGCCGGGGTCAACAAGCCGCCACCATTGTCAGTACCGTAGTTATACCCTTGTAAATAGGTGAAATCGGGGAGGATGGGATCGGTGCTGTTCAGCGCCCTGTCATCTCCCAGGATACCATAAGAACCTCTCAGCTTCAGGTCCGACAATATATGGTAATCGTTATTCAGCAGGTCCTTGAACCAGGATTCCTCGGTAATTTTCCAGCCTGCGGAGAAGCCAGGGAAATAACCCACGCGGTAGCCGGGCGCGAACAGATAGGAAGCATCCCTTCTGGCAGAAGCTTCGAAGAAATACTTGTTGGCGTAGCTATAAGTGAAGCGTCCTATATAGCCAGTCCTGGTCTGTGTCTGGTCGGCATCTTCGTACCTGTCCATGATTGAAAAGGTCACCAGTGGCAAATAATTGGACTGCGGCGAAGCATGCAGCCAGTTGCGCAGGTGGTGGTTATTGATCCTCTCCGCCACAACCGTAGCGCCAATGGTGTGTTTGCCGAATGTATTCGAATAGTTGGCTTGCAGCTGAATGTCCGTATTGATATTCTTGATCTGCTCTCTTTCACGCCAGGGATTCGTACTGCCGCCCGTGACCTTGTACGTATTGTTGCTGTCCACATAGGTATAGGCTTTATACGTATACTCCTGGTTGTTCAGCAGGTAGTCGGCAAAATAATAGGAACCCAACGCCCTTACCGATAACCCTTTTATACCCGGAATATCGTAGTCGATGTGGAAATTCGTCTGGATCACACGCCAGTCGCCGCGCAAATGCCCGGACAGCTTATTGTTCAGGAAGGCGTAGTTGGACTCCAGGTGGGGGCCAAGGTCATTCAGATACAATGGATTGTCATTGGCATACGGCCTTTCCATCGGCGTATTGCGCAATACAGCCAGGCGAGCCAACCAGTAGTCGTCCCCACCGGGAACACCGGGGTTCTGCCTGGTCTCCACGCGGCCATTGATATCAAAGCCTACCTTGAGTCCGGTAGACAGTTTCGCTGTCACGTTGGACTGGATATTCGTACGGTTGAAATTATATTCCTTTCCTAATACAGAGTTCTGATACAGGTTCGTACCCGATACATAATAGTTTACCTTGTCGTTACCACCATTGATATTGACGTTGACGGAGTTCAGCGGGGCGCCGTTATTGCCCATCACATATTTCCTCCAGTCGAAGCTCCTGTATTGCCCCTGCCCTTTCTTGGCTTCGTCCAGCACTGCCTGTGTCGTGCTCGTGCTGCCAAACCTGTTCATTTCCGCATCCGCCTTGTAATAGAGATATTCATATGTATTGTTCAATACCTTGGGGAACCTGAAAAAGCTCTGCCACCCATTGTAAGCATCCACATTGATAGTGTTCCTGCCGGTGGAGCCTTTTTTTGTCGTTACGACCACGACACCATTACCGGCACGTACCCCGTAAATGGCTGCGGAACCGTCCTTCAGTACGGTGATGCTCTCCACATCATTAGGCGCCAGGTTGTTGAACTGGCCCTCATCTTGTTGTACACCATCGATCACATACAGCGCAGGTCCGAAATTACGGATCTGGATACTCGCGCTGGCGCCCGGACGGCCTTCCGCCTGGCGGAATGTGACACCCGGCAGCTTACCGGCCAACGTAGTACTTACCGTACTGCCGCCATGCACCCGGTCGATGTCCTTGGATGTCACCGTGGCGATAGCCGCTGTAATGGACTCCTTCCTCTTCGTACCATAACCTACGACCACCACGTCCGAGAGGTCGCTGGCATTCCTGGTCATCGATATGGAGATGTCCGTAGAAGTTCCTACCGCCTGCTGAACAGGAGTGTAGCCTACAGAACTAAATGCCAATACAGAACCCGTACTGTTCACCTTTATGGTGAACTTACCATTGGCATCTGTAAAAGTTGCATTGTTGGTGCCGTTCTCTGTGACCGTCACCTGGGCGATGCCCTTTCCGGTGCTGTCTTTTACGGTTCCAGTAACAGTAATCTTGGCCTTACCTTGAGAAAAGACGGGACTCGTAAAAATTACAAGAAGGAGGCAACTGAGTAGCAACCTTCCTTTTTTGAGGGTCCCGGGGGGGAAGAATTCGCGCAGAAAATACCTACGAGGGAATTTCATACAGCAATTAATTGTTGGTTTTTTAAATAAATAGCCGCTCCGACACCAATGTGTGTGTGAGGCTGCAAACGTTTACAAGGATTTTTTCAGTCCAAATGACTATTTTTATCCTTTGCCGAAAGTAGAAGTTATATATGAGGCTGCTGATTCACTCCGTATCATAATTTTTGCAAAATGTTACATTCGAAATACATCCCCATATCAACCCTTCTGGTCATTATCTGCCTCTGCAGGGCAACGGCACAACCCTACTACTTCAGGCATTTCCAGGTAGAGAACGGTCTCTCCAACAGCACGGTCTTCTGCACTACACAGGATAAAAATGGCTTTCTCTGGTTCGGCACAAAAGCAGGGCTCAACAGATTTGACGGGTACCATTTCAAGCTGTTCACGCATACGGGCAGCGAGGGCTCCATGGGCAGCGACATGGTCTACTGCCTCTTCAGCGATCACAATGGCACGCTCTGGTCGGGCGGGCAGAACGGCCTCTTCAGATTCGACCAGGAAAAGGAGAAACTGGTCCGGGTCATCGACTCGCTGGTAGAGATCAACTGGATACAGACGGACGATAAGGGCAATCTCTGGTTCCTCTGTCTCAACAATGTCTACCGGTATAATCTTACCACCCGACAGCTCAAACACTTCCCCGAAACAAAATATTTTTATGCCACCTGCATCTGCAAGACGGAGAAAGGCGGGATTTGGTTCTGCGACAACAACGGTCGTATATGGAGATACAATGAAGATACGGAAGACTTCACCTCTTTCGACATGTTCTCCCACTCTCGTACGCCAACGTCCCGCTGGATGCAGCGTATACACTATGCAGGTAATAACCTCTTCCTCATCGCCACCAACGACCAGGGATTGAAGAGCTTTGACGCCACCACGGGACAGTACAAGGATATACTCACCTACAATCCCGACGGGTCTACCATTTATGTCCGGGATATATTGCAGTACTCTGCCGACGAATTCTGGGTGGCGACCGAGTCGGGCATATACATTATCAATACCAATACGGGCAAGGTCACCAACATCCGAAAGAAATTCCTCGATCCCTACTCCCTTTCCGACAATGCCGTCTATTCCCTTTGTAAGGATTCCGAGGGGGGTGTATGGGCTGGCACCTACTTTGGAGGCGTCAACTATTACTCGAAGACCATCTTCGAAAAGTGCTATCCGGACAACAGTTCCAGTTCCATCAGCGGCAGCGCCGTCCGCGAGATATGCCAGGACCCCTATAATAATATATGGATAGGCACCGAGGACGCCGGGCTGAATAAGCTCGATAGCAAGACTGGCTTCATCAGGCATTTTATGCCATCCGGCTCCCCAAAAGATATCGCCTATACCAATATACATGGGCTCCTCTCCACCGGCAATGAATTGTGGGTCGGCACTTTCGAACACGGACTGGACGTCATGGATGTAAGAACGGGTAAGGTCATACGTCATTATAATGCGGGGCCACGCCCGGGCGATCTGAAAAGCAATTTCGTCCTCACCCTCACAAGGACCTCCACGGGCAAAATAGTGCTGGGCTCTTCGGTGGGCGCGTACTGGTACAACGAAAAGACCAATGACTTCACTCCCCTGGCCGGCATCCCGCTCAATATTTTTGTCGCCATTATAATGGAGGACCATGATGGCGTGCTCTGGCTGGGCACCCACAACGCCGGCGTTTTTTATCTGGATCCCAGGACAGGACGCACAGGCCATCTCGAAGGGAATGCCACCGACGGCAAAGGGCTCTCCTCCCCCATCATCAATGCCATCGCAGAGGACAACGACCATAATATATGGTTCTCCACCGAAGGGGGAGGGCTCTGTAGGCTGGGCCCCGACAGAAAGACATTCTTCTCTTTCACTACGGCCAACGGAATGCCCACCAACTTCATTTTTAGACTCATACAGGACAATAACAACAACTATTGGGTGACCACCTCCAAGGGACTGGTCAATATCCATAAAGACAGCTCTACTATCAATATATATACCAGGGCCAACGGCCTGCTCAACGATCAGTTCAATTATAACTCGGGATTCAAGGACAAGGACGGACGGCTCTATTTCGGCAGTGTGAGGGGCATGATCACCTTTCATCCCAATGACCTGATCACCCCTGACTTCGAGCCTGCCATTTATATCACGGGCTTCCAGGTCGACAATGTCGAGCTGAAGATCAACCCTGACAGCTCACCACTGAAAAAGTCGATCCTCTATACGGACAAGATCACCCTCCCCTATGACCAGTCCTCCTTCAGCATCGACTTCGCCGCGCTGAGCTATGCCTCGCCTGAAAGGACGGAATACAGCTATTTCATGCAGGGCCTCGACAAAACATGGACCCGTATCCCGACCAATCGGAAAGCTTATTTTACCAAGCTCGCCCCCGGTCGCTATACCTTTATGCTAAAAGCAGCGGTAGGCGGCCACTGGGGTCACCAGGTCAAGGAACTGGCCGTAGAAGTCCTTCCCCCCTTCTGGGCCACCACCTGGGCCTATCTGTTATATGCCCTGCTGCTCATTTTCCTCGTCTGGTACATCGTCCGCAGCTACCACCGGCGTACGGAAATCAAAAAGGAAAAAGAAATATACGAGGCTAAGATCGACTTCTTCACCAACATCGCTCATGAAATTCGCACTCCGCTGACCTTGATAAAAGGTCCCGCGGAGAATTTAAAAGAAAAAATAGAAGAGCTGCCGGAGATAAAAGAGGACGTCATCACCATGGAGCGCAATACCAATCGGCTGATCGCCCTCGTCACACAGATCCTGGATTTCCGGCAGACGGAGACCAAGGGGTTCAGCCTCGACTTCTCCCGGGTCAATATTACAGCCGTGCTACAGGAGACCTGGCTCAGCTTCCAGGCCCTGGCTAAAAAGAAGAACCTTCACTATCATTTCGAACATCCTGTGTCGGACGTCTATGCCATGGCCGATGAAGAAGCGCTCAACAAGATATTCAGCAACCTATTCAGCAATGCAGTAAAATATGGGCACGAACAGATCCATGTCAGGCTGCTCCCCCCGCGGTCGGAAGAGGCGGATATTGTCATCGAGATTGCCAACGACGGCCCCATCATACCCGCGGAAATGAAAGAACGTATATTCGAGCCTTTTTACAGACTCAAGGAAACCATGCGGCAAAAAGGCACCGGCATCGGACTTGCCCTGGCCCGCTCGCTGGTGGAGCTGCATAAAGGACAGCTTTTCCTGGACGATAATTGGCCGGGCATGAATAAATTTGTGCTTGTTTTGCCCAACCCATAAAATTGAACCCTTATGTTGCCATTGATCTTATTAGTCGACGATGAAGAGGAGATACTGGAGTTCCTGGAGCGAATACTCAACAGCCGTTACTCCATCCTGAAAGCAGCCAACGGAAAAGAGGCCCTGCAGGTGCTGGAAGCCGAAGCCGTGCAGCTGGTGGTGAGTGATGTCATGATGCCCGGGATGGATGGATTCGAGTTGTGCAGGGTCATCAAGTCTACCGTGGACCATTCCCATATCCCGGTCATCCTTCTCACTGCCAAAAATACCATCCAGTCCAAAGTGGAAGGGCTCGAGCTGGGAGCCGACGCCTATATTGAAAAGCCATTCTCAAAAGAGCATCTTTTGGCCCAGATCTCCAGCCTCCTGAAAAATCGCAATATGGTGCGGGAATTCTTTGCCTCCTCACCCCTGGTACATATCAAAAGTATGGCCCACACACGCAGTGACGAGAAATTCCTGGAAACGCTTCATGATACCATCATGAAAAATATGGATGACGTAGACCTGGATGTGGAGAAACTGGCAAAGATCATGATGATGAGCCGTATCACCCTGTACCGAAAAATAAAGGCCCTCTCCGACCTATCCCCCATCGAGATCATCAATATCTCCCGCCTCAAAAGGGCGGCCGAGCTGCTGGCCAGCGGCGAACACCGCATCTATGAGATATCCGACATGGTAGGGTTCAGCTCCCAAAGCAACTTTGCCCGCAATTTTCAAAAACAGTTCAACATGACGCCTACGGAGTATATGCACTCCAAACAGCAAACGCCATAGCAATCTGAAAACCCTAAAATCCTGAACATGCGCTCGAGAACCCTTATCGCAAATGCCTTCCGTTGGATAGCCTTATTCTGTCCTTTTATCCTCCACGCCCAGCAAAACAAGACGGCAAGTGAGATCCCGCAAACCAGGACGGCAAGTGAAATATTAACCAGAAGCCAGGCGCTGTCCATCGTCAACGACTCGGTAAAAAAAGCGTTTAAGATCGACTACCCCATTTACCGTGTGTATAAATACACGGACGTGTCCGGGCAATATTTTTGCGTGCTGACGGAAAGCACCGACTCGATCGCTACGAATGCCGAAGGCGAGCCCGACACCGCTCATCATACCATCAGGGCCATCGACCTGAAGCTGGACAATGGGAAATTCACCAAAGTATGGGAGATAAATGATTTCATCCTGAAAAACGGTTCAGAGATATCCATCTGGTTCTGGACAAAGTTTTGCGAATTCCAGGATCTCGATAATGATGGCCTGATCGACCCCATTATTGTTTATGGGTCACATTCCATGGACGAGATCAATGGCAATCGGGTCAAGTTCATCATTTATTACAAAGGTCAGAAGATAGCCATCCGGCACCAGGACAGCGACCTGGATGAAGCCAGATCCACAGAGGTAGACAAAACCTTTCATCCCCTGCCTCAAAAATTAAAGGATGCAGTCAAGGCGGAAATGTTATTGATCAACAAGGCGGGCCTGGCAATTTTCGAGCGGGCTGCCTTGAATCAGTAGCGGAAGTAGTCATTCCATCAAGGATGCATCCTGGCGGCCACGAACTCCCCTATCTTCCGCCCCTCCTCCAATCCATACGCAATGGCCGGTTTGAAATGTATCCCGCCGTAGAATCGGCTGATAGCTGCCTCTTCCGCAGCATGTTGAAAGGACGTAAACGACCTCGGCGGCAGCCCAAACTCCACCTCCGTCGAGTCCGCAAAGGCAAAATGCTCCCCGAACAGCCGGGTCAGCACCACGGCCGCACAGGCGGACACAACGCTATGTCCGCTGGTATACTCCGGGAACGGCGGTGTTTGTAACAACGGCATCCAATCCTGGCTGATATACTGGTTGATATAGGTCTCCGGCCGGATGGCGTTGCTCCGGTACTTCTCATCCCAGCAGCTGATAAAAGCGTCCGCGATGACGACAGAGACCCAGGCATACGCCTGCAGGCTCCGCACCACATCCGAGCCAGCCTTCTGACAGGCCACGGACGTAATATTGATCCAATGCCCGCCGGGCGAGATCTTCTTCGTAGCAAACATCAAATGGCCATTCACATTCATCTTAAAAGGATTGCAATCCCAGAAATTCGCGATCCATCGCTGTTCTTCCGTCAGCTGAAGACCCGCCTCATACACCTCCATCGCATCCTTGTAAAAAGGGCTCCCCTTCTCTTGCGAAAAAGGAGTGGGAGGATGAGGTATGAACTGCCGCGCGGAGTCGATGACAAAGGTCCGCATCTTGCTCCAGTGGGGTTCCACCGCCTTCATATACGCGGGAGGAGTAGGTTTCCAGGTTGCCGCGTCGTTCCCCGGATCATATTTTGCCAGCGCCCTTGTCTCTTTGTAATGGTCCTTCCCGGCCCAGGCCAGGACATGCGCCGCCACCTTGTCCCCATATTCCACGGAGTTGGTATATACATCTGCCGGCAGGATGGCCTTCCTATCCGCCAGCAGCCGCACCCGGAAATCTTCTATCTGATCTTCCGAGATCACCAGGGTCTTGCCTACTTTAAGCACGGCCTCCACGGCAGACAGGGAAAAATCATATTTCTTTCCCGCCTCAGGCGCCGGCACGGCGTCCAACGCGTGCAACGTGCCCGCAAAAGAAGCAAAGGCGGTATTACCCTGACGGGCTGCTTCATAGCCGGCCACCGTCATATATGCATAAATGCGGCTGGCTACAGGGGGAGAAAAAATATCGTGTACCATCACATCCGTCACTTCCTTGATGCTCCGGTGGATCAGTTGCGGATCATCTGCCCGCAGCGACTGGCCCTCGAGGTCAGGCAGCCAAAAATCAAACGGTTCATCTCTTACGGCCACCAGTGTCCCGTCTTTGTACACGAGCTCGGCCACCTGTATCGAGCTTCGCTTCTCAGAATAAGGGTAGTCGCCGTCCTTATCCAGGGTGGCTTCACCATGCGTCTTTCTGCCCGGATGTGTAAAATAAAAAATATAGCTCTTATCTCCCACTACCACGACATCCGCATGCGCCCCCGTGGGTGAATCGTCAGGTCGCACGCCATTCTTATCCAGCACCAGTCCCTGTTTCTCCCAGGTGATGGCGTCCTTACTGCGATACACCCGCTGACCATGCCATTCATCCGTGATCATCCAATACCAGCCGGAGAACTGGAATATCTTTGGTCCCTCATGCGGCGCTCCGCCAATAGCGGGTTTTTCAGCCGACCGCCAATGTACAAGATCACCGCTCTCCGCTGTCATAGTGATGCTGTGATAGTCGTCTTTATACCATACATGCCATTTCCCATCCGGCAGCTTTAGGAAGGTCGGGTCGATGACATTGTCCGATATAAGTTTTAATGAGTCCTTAAAGGTCCAGTTCCAAAGGTCTTTGCTGGTAAAATGAACGATGTGCGCCTTGCCGCCCCAATTGTTGCGCACACCTCTTATATAGGCGACAAACATATGGTAAATTCCCTCATCGAAAAAAATGTCGGGAGCCCAGAAGGTATTCACCCCTTCTTCGAACTCCAGCTTCGGGGCGCCATGATATGACCAGGACTGCCCGTGATCATCCGTCACCGCCACTCCAATATTGGTCCCATAGCAAAAGGCGACACCCGCAGACTGGACATTGGCCCGGCGCTGTGTATAGAACATCCACCATTGTTTTTTTTCTCTGTTGTAGACCACTACCGGATCGGCAGCACCATCGTAGATGGGATCGCGAAAAAGGGGGGCGGGGGCTTTGTGTATTTGCTGGGCGTGCCCTCCTGTTTGCAGCAGGGTCAAAAGGAGGAGAGCGATGACAAGCTTCTTCATAAACGTTTACATTCTTTCCAGCGGCAACTTACCGCAGGAAACCCTGGCTACCTATCCAAATCCGATCATTTTATAGTCGATTTGTTTCAATTTTTATGCAAAAAATTGCACGGTTGACGGTTTTCCTATCTTGCATGACCAAAACGAAGCAAAAACCATATGAAATCCCGCCTCCTTTTACGGCCGTTTGCATTAATTTTTGCATTGCTTGCCTTTACGGCCTCGGCCTGGTCCCAACCCAAAGCGGCGGCGCAGAACAAGACCCTCTTCCAATTGCTTCCTCCTGCCCGCACAGGGATCAACTTTACCAACAAGATCTTCGAGAGCGACTCTTTAAATATTCTCAACCAGGCCAATATCTACAATGGCGGCGGTGTCGGGATCGGGGACTTCAACCACGATGGACTACAGGACATCTTTTTATCGGGAAATATGGTTTCCAGCAAGCTGTACCTGAACAAAGGCCATATGAAGTTCGAGGACATCACCGACCGGGCCGGCGTGACGGGAGACGGCAGATGGTGCACCGGTGTCTCCGTCGTCGATGTCAATGGAGATGGCTGGCTGGATATCTATGTATCCGCCAGCTTCCGAAAAGATGCCCGTCTGCGGACCAATCTGCTTTATATCAACCAGGGTGTAGACAAAAACGGCATCCCCACATTCAAGGAGTCCGCGGTGGCCTATGGCATTGCGGACACGGGCTTTAGCACACAAGGCATATTCTTCGACTACGACCACGATGGCGACCTGGATCTGTATATTGTGACAAACCAGATCAACGACCCCAGGACCCCTATCCGGTTCCGACCCAAACTGACGGATGGCAGCGCATTGAACAACGACAGGCTCTATCGCAACAACGGCAACGGCACTTTTACCAATGTCACCAAAGAGGCGGGTATACTGATAGAAGGATGGGGCCATGCAGGGTGTATCTCCGACTTCAACGGGGATGGCTGGCTCGATATATATATCGCCGACGATTTCGTGTCCAATGACCTGCTCTATATCAACAATCGTGATGGAACATTTACCGACAGACTCGGAGAGTATTTTCATCACACGGGCTGGAACGCCATGGGTACGGATGTAGTGGACATCAACAACGATGGACTGCCCGATATCGTCTCGATGGAAATGCTTCCCGAGAACAACCTTCGTAAAAAGAGAATGCTGGCCGGCAACGAATATTACAACTATTTCAACAGCCAGCGCTTCGGCTATACGCACCAGTATATTCGAAATGTGCTGCAGCTCAACAGGGGTATGTCGCCGGATGGCCATCCCGTCTTTAGCGAAGTGGGGTTCATGGCAGGCATCTACGAGACAGATTGGAGCTGGTGCCCGCTCGTTGCGGACTTCGACAATGACGGCTTTCGCGATCTGGTGGTTACCAACGGTCTCCCCCGTGACGTCACCGATCTCGACTATGTTGCTTACAATAGTGGACAGGGAGGTTTTGGACATTATGATCTCAAGATGGTAGACTCCCTCCCGATCGTGCGGTTGCCGGGTTATTCGTTCAAGAACAACGGCGGCTTTACATTCACCAATACCAGTACCGATTGGGGTTTTACGCATCCCAGTTTCTCCAATGGGGGCGCTTATGCGGACCTGGATAATGACGGCGACCTGGACCTGGTGATCAACAATATCAACGAGCCCGCCTTTGTTTATGAGAATACGCTGAACACGCCGGGACGTCCTGCAAAAAGTCATTGGCTGAGCGCGAGCTTCACCGGCGTAGGACAGAACCTCGACGGCATCGGATCCTCCATGCGTGTATATTACGATCACGGGAAGCAACAGTTTTATGAACACCAGCCCTGCCGTGGCTATATGTCTACCGATGATTACCGCGCGCATTTTGGGCTGGGTGGCGTAACACATATCGACAGCATACGGGTACGCTGGCCGGATGGCAGGACACAGCTGCTAAAGGATGTCTCCGTGGACCAGAACATTACCGTGTCTTATCGTGATGCCGCGGGTTATATTGCACCCTACGATTATCATGCATCCTCGCCGCTGTTCAGGAACGTAGCAGACAATTATGGTATTCACTTCAAGCCCCAGGAGAAGGACGTCATCGACTACAATATCCAGCCTGCGCTCCCTCACAAGCTGAGCCAGTATGGGCCTGGTATTGCCGTGGGTGATGTAGACAAGAATGGATATGAGGATTTTTATATCGGGGGTGCTGCGGGTCATAAAGGCATGTTCTTTATGCAGGATGAGAAAGGGAATTTCACCATCGACAGCACCCGCCTGCCGCTGGATGAAGGCCATCCCGGCGAGGATATGGGCGTACTGTTCTTCGATGCGGATGGTGACGGGGACCTCGACCTTTATGTGGTCAGCGGCAGCTACGAGCTGGCGCCCGGTAGCCCCGCCAGTCAGGATATACTGTATTTCAATGACGGACAGGGCAGGTTTACGCCTCACTACGATGCGCTGCCAAAAATGTTCTCCAATGGCAGCTGTGTCCGGGCCGCCGACTTCGACGGGGACGGGGACCTCGACCTTTTTGTGGCGGGGCGCGTGACCTCTGGCGCCTATCCTACCCCGCCGCAGTCCTATCTGTTGGAGAACCACTCCGGCAGTTTTTTCGACGTGACAAAAAGATGGTGTCCCGAGCTGCAGAACATCGGCATGGTCACCGATGCTCTTTGGTCCGACTTTGACGGGGATGGCAAACCCGACCTCGTGCTCACAGGTGAGTGGATGGCTCCTACCTTTCTGAAGAACACCGGTAAGGGTCTCGTCAATATCAGCGACTCCACGGGCATTGCCAGTCACAAAGGCTGGTGGAACAGCCTGGTGGCGGGAGATTTTGACAATGATGGCGACATCGATTATATAGCCGGCAATCTGGGACTTAACTCCAATTATAAGGGCACGCCTGCCGAGCCGATGGTGGTTTATGCAAAGGACCTGGATGATAATGGGCTGTTGGACGCCATGGTATTCTGCTATATGCGGGCGGAAGACGGCGCCCGCAAGCTCTTCCCCATGACGGCACGTGATGATATGGCCAGCCAGATGATCTCTATGCGTAAACGCTACCCTAGTTATAAGTCTTATGGACTGGCCACCATCGATGATCTTTGGAAACCAAAAGATCGGGAAAATGCCCTTATGTTCCAGGCTACGGATATGACTAGCAGTTATATCGAGAATCTGGGTAATGGGAAGTTTGCTATACACGCGCTGCCTGCCGAGGCGCAGATAGCGCCAGTCTACGGAATGGATGCCGTCGACATCGACGGTGATGGCGATCTCGACCTGCTGATGGTGGGTAATGATTATGGTATGGAACCCTATAGCGGGCGGCATGACGCCTTTATGGGTCTTTATATGAAGGGCGATGGCCGGGGCGGCTTTACGCCGTGGCCCCTGCCCGCCAGCGGCTTCTATGCAAAAGGGGACGCCAAAGGCCTGGCCCGGCTGCACACCGCGCGTAATGAGGACATCTGGGTCGCTACGCAGAACCAGGACAGCCTTGTTACGATGCATCTGGCGGCCCCGCCGGTACGCAAGTGGATCGATCTACAGCCCGGGGATTTTTCCATCGATGTCTTTTATGTCGATGGGCAGAAGAGACATATGGAGGCATACTATGGCTCTACATATCTCTCGCAGTCTTCGAGAAAAATCCCGGTGAATGGAAATGTAAAAAACGTAGTGATCACGGATTTCAGGGGGAATAAAAGGGAAGTTATGCCTTGATCTCGGCTCGTGGGCTTTATTCGTGAAGGTATTAGTTGCCAAAACCAGTATTTTTAGACCACTTTTGGCTAATAATAAATTTATTATCCGCCAAAACCATCTCTTTTTTCATACTTTTGGCGAATAATAACCTGACTATGAACACCACTATCATCGGTCGCGAAAATGAGATCAAAATTCTCGAAAGGCTGTTGCACTCGCAGGATCCGGAGTTATTGGCTATTTATGGCCGGCGAAGGATAGGCAAGACCTTTCTTATAAAATCATATTATCAGAAACATATCGCATTCTCATGTAGCGGGCAGTACAATGGAAAGACCCGGGAACAGCTGATCAATTTTACTGAGCAACTGAACCTGTATTTCCCTGAGAAAAAGATGCTTCTTGCTCCAACTACCTGGCAGGAGGCATTTAGCATTTTGCGCGAACGTCTCGATGGCTTGAAGGGAGCCAGTAAGAAGGTGATCTTTTTTGATGAGCTTCCCTGGCTGGACACTCATAAATCCGGCTTTCTGTCTGCATTCAGCTATTTTTGGAATATACATGCCTCCCAGCGTGGTGATATCCTGGTGGTGATCTGTGGCTCAGCTGCATCCTGGATCATCGATAAGGTAGTGAATAATAAGGGAGGGCTGCACAACCGCATAACGCAGCGTATACGGCTTCTCCCGTTCAATTTGAAAGAGACGGAAACATATCTGCGTTACAGAAATATTAAACTGGATCATTATCAGATCCTTCAATTATATATGGTAATGGGTGGAGTGCCCGCTTACCTGAAGGCTGTAGAGGGAGGCTTGAGTGCAGGACAGATCATCGAAAAATGTTGTTTTTCAAAGGACGGCATATTAGCCAATGAATTCGGCAACCTTTATGCTGCCTTGTTCAACAACCCCAATAAACACATCGAAGTTATACAAGCCCTTTCCAGGAAAAGCAAAGGGCTTACCAGATCGGAGATCTTAAAGACAAGCAAATTATCCACCGGCGGCAGTATAACAACCATCCTGAACGAGCTGACAGAAAGTGGTTTTATCCAAAAGACCTATCCATTTGAAAAGAAAGAAAAGGACAGTCTGTACCGCCTAGCAGACGAATTTTCCTTGTTTTATTTCAGGTTCATGCAACGGAGAGATGGCCACAGTTATGAAAAAGATACCTGGCTTGGATTACAGGCTACACAGACATATATAAGCTGGTGCGGCTATGCCTTCGAAAATATATGTATGAAACATATAGCTCAAATTAAGAAAGCACTGCAAATAGGTGGCGTGCAGTCTGTAGAGTCATCCTGGTATACACCGGGAAGAGGTAAGAACAGCGGTGCTCAGATAGACCTGCTGATCGACAGGGCTGACCACTGTATTAATATTTGCGAAATGAAATTCAACAAAAAGCCGTTTGTAATTGATAGAAAGTATGCAGCCGACCTTCAAAAAAGAGCAATGGTCTTCCGGGAAACAACAGATACAAAGAAGACCCTGTTTCTAACATTTATTACAACCTACGGTCTTTTTGACAATGACCATACACGTCAATTAAGCGATGCTGAAATTACAATGCAAGCTTTTTTTCAGTGACTTGATTCGCCCTCCCGCACATAACGCTCGATAATCTCCCGGTTGACACCTGTCCCTTCCACTTTCTCCTGTCCACGCTGGACCAGCGTATCCCCATGCAGGCTCACCGTAAAGGCGAAGGTTTGTCCTTCCCAGTTCCTGTCGTTGTAAAAGTCGAGGTGCTCGGTATATTGATCGCCTTTGAGGGTATAGCTGCCACCACCCGCATCGAAGTGGTTGGCCGAGTCCTTGGGAAGATTTGTATCGTGTTTTAAAAAGGCGAAATGTGATCCATTGATGATCTTGATCATTCGTGTCTTTCCCGTATAGTCGGTCACGGTAGACACGCCGCTGGTGATATTGGTTGCCGATACCAGCCGCCAGGTCCCTTCGATGGAAATATTGGACGAATGCTGGCAGGCCAGAAAAAGAAGACAGATCAGAGAGGTGATAATTCTTTTCATAAGGGAAATATACAGAAAAGGCGGCCCCCGTGACAGTTTTCGTCTCATTTCCGTACACTGTTCATATCAGGATCGTACACCATCTTTCCCGTCAAAAATTCCAATTAACTGATTCTCAAGCAAGAAAAAAAGTTGGCACTCGGCTGGAAACTGTATTGGCATACCAGGGACGCCTGGTAAGAACAAAAAAACGATAACACTTAAAAAAGATAATTTTATGAGACAGATAACTAACCTCCGCCGCACGGCCATCACGATGGCGCTCTTTCTAACCCTTGGCATCAGCTATAGTTTCGCCAGGCCTTCCTTGCCTTCTTTCAAGCCTTTCGGATCCAATGACGAGATCAGCGTCGCTTTTTCAAAGAGCTTCCGCCATGCACAGATCATAAGCAAAGAGTCGCACAAGACCTACACCAAGCTTACGTTCAGGATGAATGACATGATCATGTTCGCCTACTATTCAGAGAATGGGGAGTTGCTGGCCGTCACTCGCAATATCCTCTCCACGCAGCTACCCATGAACCTGCTGGTCGATCTCAGGACTGACTATAACAATTATTGGATCTCCGACCTTTTCGAGCTTTCCGGAGAAGGGCAGGATTGCTACTATGTCACGATCGAGAATGCGGATGTCAAGGTCACCCTGCACTCCGTCGGTGATAAATGGGAGGAATTCTCCAAGACCCAGAAACAATAATAACTCCATATATATAAGGGCAACCGCCTCCCGGAAGGGGGGCTTTTTTTTAAGGGTACAGGCCATTGGCATGTATGCATGAACGCAGCCGGCCCAGAGGCATCTAAAAATAGCCGGAAATGGCTATTTTATGCAATTCTTTTAATCCTTTTATTTGTCAAGTAAATCTAACTCAAGTTTGTTTGGTTTTGACCTGTTGAAGCGATTCTCCAATCAACTCCTAGAATAAACTAATTCATATGCCCCCAAACCATCTTCTATCGAAGTGTTTGCTATTCGTATTACTTTTTAGCTTTTCTCTTCAAATGGCCGCTCAAACAAAAAGGAATGCGGCAATTTCAAGAACCTCTTCCGTTGAAGCGCAGAAAAAGAAACTATTCGACTACTTAAGTAGCAAACTGCTTGCTTTCGGACTGGAAGTTAAATCTGTTGAATGTGATCCGCAATTCGGGGTGATAAATATTGCCTACGAATATGCGCCATTCTCCTTTGTTATTAACTTAACACAATGCGATACGAATGGCATCTCATGGGACAATACTGACAAAGGAATATTTATTCAAATAGCGGCGGGTGGTGACAAATATGCTCAAGCTGTTATCTTATCCGTTGACTCTGTAGAAGCATTCGCCGCCAGGGGCCAACATTCGGTTGACCAGGTGCTCCAGTGGATTAAACTGGAGATGAATCTTTCCCCCGCATATGAGTTAGGCAAATTGAGAGACAAATATATGTTTGTCAGGAAATATGCTCGCTTTATATTCGCCTTATCTAAGGTCGGGTCCGAACCCAATTTCCAGGACAATATCACCAAAACCGTAAAAAAACTAATTGTGCTATGTTCTCACTAGCATGCTGGAATCCAGGGATTAGATGCCTCCTCGTGTTCGTCTTTTTTCCGATCCTATCTTTCTCTCAATCACCCACAGTAGTTTCCAAGGTCGTTGGATCGGGACGATATATAGCCTTTTACAAGGATGAAACGCTGAAACGCAACGAGAAAGGTGAAGTGGTATCCGGAACATGCGTCGGCTCAAACGTGTTCACTCCCCAAGGAACTCAGTTGAATATTGCGTTCAAAAATGGAGCATTCATCGAATTTAACAGACTAGGACAAGTTGTTAAAGGGACGATCGCTGCGGATTACAATTTCAAAGGAAAGGATGGAATTTTCAAAACTTTTTTTAGCGGCGATGAAGTAGCCTTCGACGCCAAAGGTCAAGTAGTCCAAAAATCTGATCTAAAAGCGATAGAACCCTTGGGTAAGGTTTGCGAATACAACAATATTCCGTTTTATTGCAATTCAGTCCAAACTTTTCCAAAACAGGGCGGAGGCTATATAGTGACGAGTGGAGTAATTGCGAAGAGCAATATTACTTTTTTCCCTTGCGGAAATGGAGGCGTAAAGGCGAAAAAGAACACCCGGGTAGAATTTTTTGCCGGATGCTCCTGGAATGCTGCGGTGGGTGCGGATCGCGAGCAGGCTGAGGAAGAGGCAAAGCTTTGCAAATGCCTGACAGGCAGCATCACTCGCGTCACAATTGATGGAACACACAGGTTTTTTATGTACGGTTCAGCTCATGAAATCGAATTCCCGGATGGAACGGAAATTGAATTCTATGGTGTCGTCATGAAACCAGCCGTTTTCTGGACTTTTTACAACTATGTTTACAGTGCCAAATTGGGAAGAGACTGTTATATCCCTAATCTAGGCCTTGTAAAGAAGGGAAAAACAATTACGAGTGTACACTCGTTCAAAGAAGGTTTACAGACTTCGCAGGGATACCTGAAGGTGGAGTAGCTAGCTGTAGACTATATAAAATCACCCCCCATGGGCCTTTTTGGTCATTTGGATGCCACCATCCACCCCGTTTTCCCCATCCGATCCTGACCAGTCGCCCCAGACCTACCCGCCATTCCCCCCTTTTTCCGACCAGCCAGCCGGCGATCCCGCAACTCATCCTGCCTTTTCTACCGCTTAAACAGGTATTATGCCATTCCCTGTACTATGTATTGTAAAGTACCTGCCTTGTTCATTATCTTTGTTATGTCAACAATCACCAAAATCAACATCTTAAAAAATAGTTTTATGAACACGACAACCAACCTCCGCCAGAAACTTCTTAATGGAAGCAAAAAAGTAGCCATCACGATGGCAATGTTATTGACCTTAGGCGCCAGCTATAGCTTCGCCGCCAGCCCCGACTCCATCAACAGCGATGTAAGGACCTCTTTCAGGAAAGATTTCCACAACGCCCGGATCATCAGCACCGAAGTCCGCAAGAACTTCACCAAGCTAACCTTTAAGATGAACGACGTGGTCATGTTTGCTTACTACTCCGAGAATGGAGAATTGTTAGCCGTCACCCGCAACATCGTATCCTCTCAGCTGCCCATAAACCTGCAGATGAACCTGAAGAACAACTATACTGGTTACTGGATCACTGAACTGTTCGAACTCAGCGGCGACAACGACAGCTGCTATTATGTCTCCCTGGAAAGCGCCGACAGCAAGGTTACCCTGCGCAGCAACGGCGACACCTGGGAAGTCTACTCCAGCTCCATGAAACAATAGTCCCCCCAATATAGGCCATACAAAACTCACCCCGAGGGGTGAGTTTTTTTTGCGTACCGCAACTCCAAAATGTTGTTGTAATAGGCCTGACTTCCCTTCAGGACAAACTGCTTTTCCACCGCACGAGGTCCATCGAACAACGGAATACCTTCCCCCAGCACCACCGGTATCATATGCAGATACAGTTCATCGATCAGGTCATGCTCCATCAGCAACCCATTGATCTGCCCTCCTCCAATACACCAGATATCCCCTCCGGCGCCCTGTTTCAGATCGTGTACAAACCCGGCCGGGTCTCCCGAAACAAATTGTACAAACTCCGTATCCGCATAGTCTTTTGACCGCGTGAAGACAAAGTTCTTCTTATCCGCGTAAGGGAAGGGAATGTCAAAGGAAATTACCTGCTGATAGGTCTTATTGCCCATTAAGGTCGTATCCACCGTCCTGATAAATTCTGCATATCCAAAATCCAGGTTTTCCGGGTTGGGAAAGGAAGTAAGCCAGTCGATATTCCCATCCACCCTGGCCACATAGCCATCCAGGCTCAGGGCAGAAAACAAAGTGATCTTCCGCATGTTTTTTCACAAATAACGGTCATACGATCTCAATAAAATTGTACAGGATTTCCCTCGTAGAAGATAGTATTGGGAAATGCAGTATGCGCTTGCCCGGACAGCAAGGATCGCCTGTATTGCAATGGTGTGATACCCGAAAACTTCCGGAACACGCGGATAAAATGCGCCTGGTCATAAAACCCCTGCTCATAGGCCACTTCCGTCAGGCTCAGCCCGGGACAGTTTGCTATCATAACAACGGACTTATTCACCTGCACCAACTGCAGATAAGTCTGTGGTGTATGGCCGACGGCATTCTTAAAAGCCTGTATGAATTGCTTCGGTGTACGGCCAGTGTCACGTACATACGCTTTGATCCGGCCCTTCCGGAGAGGTTCTGTATGGACGGCCTCCAAAAAGTCCCCTACGACAGAAGGCATCCGGGGGAACTGTGCCAACCTTAGCAAAAACTTCTCCAGCCGCCGGATCTTTTCCGCCGGCGCCGTGTCTTCCAAAAGCTCTTCCTCCAAACACCGCATAGTGTCCACCCCTATGATCTCCGGCATTCCCACAGGCATCCCAAACCGCCAGGCAGGCAACCCGAACAGACGACAAAGCCCCTCCGGCTTGAAGATAACGCCCATGGCATGGTGCCTTCCCCTGACGCTGGTTGTCACAGGCGTCATATAGATCCCCGACAACGCCCCCGCCGTGGTATAGTCGAAGGATCGACCACCTGTCTCCACCCGAAAGCCGTCTCCCAGGTTAAAAAGCATCTCAGGGTGCAAAAATGGAATGCTCATGCATCGGCAGCTGAGCTCGTCCTCGGCATGATACCATATATAGTCGACGCTGTCCCGCAGCTCATTTTCAGGTATATAAATATGGGCACTCATCCATTCAAAATTACGCCAGTTTCCTCTGACCGGAGAGTCTTCTATTGCTTTTCCAGCCGCCCCACCCTATCTTTATCCAAAACTGACCTTCCATGAAACCAATCCAGCTATTGCTCCTATCCTTTATCTTATTCTCCTGTAGCAAATCCGGCAACGGGCCAACCCCCGCCCCGCCCAACAGCACGCCAACGGATACCCTTGGCAGCTGGAAAGTGGTCGGCCGCATTCCGATTCCCGGTGGCATCAACGATATTTGGTTCACCTCCCCTTCTCAGGGATTCACTGCCGTACAAGACGGCTACCTGTATAAATCCCAGGACAGTGGGAAGACCTGGACGAAGATCCCCAATACTTATATTAACTCCCAGGACGAGGCGATCAACCTGTTCTTCGTCGGGGATACGTATGGCTTCGCGCAAGGTCTCAGCCATTTGCTGGTCTCGCAAGATGGTGGCAATACCTGGGCGATACGCACCTTGCCCACATATAACGCCAGCAGCGAATTCTTTGCGAGCCCTTCCACAGGCTATTATGGAGACATCAATACAGGACTATATAAAACAACGGACACCGGCAAGACCTGGACACAAGGCTTTCACTCCTCCCGGAGCCCGGTGGCTTATACAACCTATTTTTTAGACCCGGGTAAAGGCTTCTTGTTCTGCGAAGATGCCACCTTCTCAAAAACAGTGGACAGCGCCGTCAGCTGGCAACAGGTACAGCAAAATATCTTTGTCACCAGCAACGCCCCTCCCGCATACAACTCGCTGCAATTCATCGACGGCCAGACCGGATATTATGGATGGGAGAATGGCGTGTTAAAGACCACCGATGGCGGCGTCTCCTGGAACAGCGTGTATCCGAAGGGGGGAAAAATAAATGTTGTCAAATTCTTTAACGCCACCACCGGGTATTACAAGTCGGATAAGATCATTTACAAGACCACCGACGGAGGTCAGACATGGACCACCAGCGCCAGGTTCATCTCCGACGATTATTTCATTGGCATTAGCTTCGTGGGTGGCGCCACCGGTTGGGCCTGCACCTTCAAGGGCCTGGTGCTACGGATAGATCACCCGTGATCAATACAGTGTTTTATCCCCCTTCTCCTTCCACAGCCCGAACAAGGCAGCTGCCTCCACCAGGGACTGATGGTCAAAAGGTATCTTTCTTTCACTGGCGGCAACATTGATCTCCAGATAAATAAAGGCGTCGTCAAATCCAGCCGCTGCTGCTTCATCCCGCGTACTGGCGTATATCACCCGTCTTGGCCTGGCCCAGTACAGCGCTCCCAAACACATCGGGCAGGGCTCACAGGAAGCATAGACATCACAATCCGTCAGCTGATAATCTCCCAGATGCCGGCAGGCATCCCGTATAGCTACCACCTCCGCATGCGCAGTAGGGTCATTAGTAGACGTCACCAAATTGGCTCCCTTCCCCACCACCTCACCGTCCTTGACTATAATACACCCAAAGGGACCGCCTGCGCCCTCCTCTATCCCCTGTTTTGCCAGCTCTATCGCTTGCTGTAAGAATTTTTTATCGATGTCAGCCGTCATACATAATATTTAAGATCCTCGCAAATTTACCAATTCCATCACGTTCTCCGATCCGCCGGTGTCACACCATCCCGTTCCGTATCCTGTACAACAGATCCAGTCCAAATCCGGCTATCAGCAACCATCGGCGATCTCCCACTCGCGGCCGGCCCCTCCTCCCAAGATACTCTACCAGCCGGTGTATCAGCGGCTTTCCCCCTCATATCCCTCCCGCTTCAGCAGCTTGAACCGCACCCGCTGTACGCCAAAAACTTCCCTGAACAGGGACGACAAAGCCACCATCTGCTCCTTCAAAGCCTGACACTCCCAAAGATGACTACCGAACAGCTCCCCCACTGGGCCACAGGCGACAGCTCCACAGGCTGAAAATTACAACCCCTCAAATGCCGCAAAGCCCCAAGCCCCCACTCCAGCATCCCGATCATATCCGGGTCCGCCGGATGTACGAATCGGTTGGCTCTGTATTGCTGCAACAATAAGGTGGGACGAATCCCTTCCACCTTTTTCTTATACACCGCCAGCAGCAGGGAATTCAATTCTGAGCCGGTGAGCCCCTCCGCCAACAGCTCTACTAAATTGGGTATACCCAGCTTGCCGCCAATATGCCTGGCTATTTTATCTTCCATGATACGCGATTATGGCATAATATAGGTAAAATGAAGAAATTCATCCACTTCTGAGGAAAATCTTCCCCATTTTTCACTCCCCTTCCACATGATCTTGACCCCCAAAAGAATTTCAAAGCGGGAAAAATCTTCTGGACCATCTTTTGCGTATACTATATCGGCTTTTAATAGGATATTGGATTTTAGCAACGGCCTGGATATCTATCTGGGCTTTTTTTTATTTTCACCCCTTCGGACAACCGACCTGTGGTCGGTTTTTTTCACCCCCTCCCACCCGCCTGTTGGCCGGAGACGCGCCAGTTCCTACATTTGTAGCATGCCCAAATCCAAGCTGCTTGTAATACTACTGACCTTATCCCTGGCAGCCCGCTGCCAAAATACATCCCCCACGCTTGCCGACCTGAACCAGGCCATCGGGCAGTCTAAACAATATGATGCCGAAAAGGAAAGGACGATCGCATTGCTACGGTCAGACCTTTTAGCATCCCGCCCGGACGATCTGGAATTACTCTTTCACCGCTACCAGCCTCTCTACGAGCAGTACAAGGTCTATAATTATGACTCCGCCTTTCATTATGCACGTGAATTATTACGGACAGCTCTTCGTCTGAACAACCCCTCCCGCATCGTATACGCCCGGCTCAAAACAGGCTTTTGTCTCCTCTCCTCCGGTATGTTCAAGGAAACCCTGGACTCGCTAAAAGAGATCAACATTGCGGGCACTCCCGACAGTCTGAAAGCTGAATACTATGCCCTGATGGGTCGCTACTATTATGACCTGGGAGATTTTGACAACGACGCCTACAACACCCCTGCCTATACGACCCTTGGCAATAAATACATCGATTCCGCCTTGCAGCTCTATACCCCCGGCACCTTCCCTGCTATCTATTACACAGGGTTGAAGGCAATCAAGACGGGCGACAGACCGGCCGCTATGACTCATCTCCGGAAGCTGCTCGCCCGTTCCGACCTCTCCGACCATGAGCTGGCGGTCGCTGCCTCCACCCTCAGCGATATCTATATTTATAACAGTCAGCCGGACACAGCCATGCAGCTGCTCATCCGGGCCGCCATCGCCGATATCCGCTCCTCTACCAAAGAGACAGCCGCCATTTTCAATCTGGCCCAGCTCCTCTATAAAAAAGGTGATGTAAAAAATGCATCTTCCTACATCGAAGCCGCCATCAGCGACGCCAGCTTTTATGGCGCCCGTCAAAGAAAGGTACAGGTCAGCGCTATCCTGCCCCTCATCGAAGGTGAGAAGATCAGCCGGGTAGAAGCTCAGAAAAGGACACTCGTCACTTACTCTGTCATCACGACCCTCCTGCTGCTCATCGTCATCGTCCTGGCCATCGTCATATTCCGGCAGGTGAATAAATTGAAGATCGCCCAACGCAAGATCACCGAAGCCCACGAGAAATTACAGGCAGCGAACGGGCGGCTGGTGGACACCAATTACAAACTATCCGAGGCTAATAAGATCAAGGAAGAGTATATAGGCTACTTCTTCAACGCCGACTCCGAATTTTTCGCCAAGATCGAAAAGTTTAAAAAATCCCTGGAGCAGAAGATCGCCTATCGCAAATGGGAGGACCTCATCACCCTGGTGAACAATACCAACCTGAAAAAAGAAAAAGAAGAACTTTTGCAGAACTTCGATAAAATATTCCTAAAGCTCTTTCCGGATTTTATACAAGGCTTCAACACTCTTTTCAAAGAAGAGGACAGAGTCCAGCTGAAAGACCATGAATTCCTCAATACGGACCTCCGCATATTCGCCCTGATAAGAATGGGTATCCATGACAATGAAAAGATCGCCCGTATCCTCGAATACTCCGTCAATACCATCAATACCTACAAGACGAAGATCAAGAATAAATCCATCGTGCCCAATGAGGAATTCGAACAACGTATCATGGAGATAAAGACGCTGTAGCGCCTGTCCAACCAGCGTGGCATGCCTGGGTCGGGTCACTTTAGCTTCCATTTAACATACGGTGGCTTATCTTACCAGGGCAAATAACTGCCGATGCTAAAAAGCTACTTCCTCATCGCCTGGCGCAATATTGCCCGCAATAAGATCTACGCCTGCATTAACATACTTGGACTCACGCTCGGGATATGCGCCTGCCTCGCCATTTTCCTTCTCATTCATCACGAGCTCAGCTTTGATAATTTTCATCCCGATGGAAAGCATTTGTACAGGGTAGTGGCAACTACACAGAGTGGAAATGACAAATTCACCAGCGCCATTGCGCCCCCTCCTCTTACCCAGGCCGCCCGGTCAGCAACATCCGGATGGGAGGCGATCGCCCCCTACTACCTGCTCAACGATTCCACCATCTTTACGGAACCATCCTGGTTCTCCATTTTCAAATACGACTGGCTGGCTGGCAATCCTGCCACCGCCCTTAACCGGCCCTTTAGCGTGGTATTGTCGGAATATAGTGCCCGCCGGCATTTCGGCAATGTGCCGTCTGCGGGGCTCATAGGAAAGGAGCTTGTCTACAGGGACTCGCTGAGAGTCACCGTCACCGGCATTGTAAAGGATTGGGAGGGCAATACGGATTTCCCTTACACCAACTTCATTTCTCTGAACACCGTACCCGTCAGCTTTATGAAGAACGAGATCCCACTGGATCAGTGGGGCGATGGGAATGTTTTCGGAGGAGGCAGGGTTCTTATAAAGCTTGGAAAAGACGCCTCACCCGCACGCATGGCAACCCAGCTCTCCACCATCGCCAGCGGCAAGGTTCGCCTGGAGCCCCATCAAAAACTGTCCCTCAGATTGCAGCCCCTGTCAGACATTCATTTTGATACCGGGGTTCTGGATGGCTATTCCAGGGCAAGCAGAGCCACCCAATATATCCTGGCCGGCATTGCGGCGTTTGTCCTTCTGCTGGCAGTGATCAATTTTATCAATCTTTCTACCGCACAGTCTATCCGGCGAGCCAAAGAAGTGGGGATACGAAAAGTATTGGGCAGCAGTCGAAGAGCCCTCACCATCCAATTCCTCGTCGAAACAGGTATTCTCACACTCTTTTCCGTGGTCCTGGCGGTACTGCTGGTGAACCCGGCCCTGCATCTATTCCATACAATGGTTCCTGTCCACCTGCATTTTAACCCTTTCACACCGGATGTACTGATTTTCCTCCTCTGCGTTGCGCTGCTAACTACCCTGCTGTCTGGCCTCTATCCCGCGCGGATCCTGTCTTCCTGGCTGCCGGTGTTATGCCTCAAAGGCAACGGCGCCCCCATAGGAGGTGAAAAATGGTGGCTTCGAAAAGGGTTGATCGTATTCCAGTTTACCATCTCTCTCATTTTCATCATCAGCACGCTGGTCATCCACCGGCAGATAGAATATATGAGTAGCGAGGGCCTGGGATTCTCCACCGACGCCATTCTGAACATCGAAACTGCAAGGGGGGATACTACCGGGCGTGCCAGGGTCCTTGCCGAAAAGCTGGCCCAACTCTCCGGTGTGAGCATGGTAGCCCGGCAATCGTTTGCTCCTATCTCCGGGTTTATGACCCAGGTGCCTTTACAATACAAAGGAGCACAGACAGTAAATATCCCCGCCGCCCTTCAGATAGCCGATGAACATTTTATTCCCTTATATCGGATAAAGCTATTGGCAGGCATTGGTCTCCGGCCCGCGGACAAATTAAAAGAGGTCGTCATCAATGAGACCATGGTCAGGGACATGGGTCTCAAAGACCCGCAGGATGCCATCGGCCGGCGCTTGCTCCTCGGCGATAGCGAGATCCCCATCATTGGAGTGGTAGCCGACTTCCACGAACACAGTTACCGGTACTCCATCACCCCCATCGTTATGGCCGACCTACCTGTCGCGGAGAACAGCATCGCCGTCGAGCTCGCGACCAATGGTAAAAGCATAAGCCATCTTCAAAATACGCTCGCCTCGATCGAGAAACAATGGAAAGCTATCTATCCCGAAACTCCGTTCAGCTACACCTTCCTCGATGAAAGCATCCAGCGCATATATGAAAAGGAAAGAGAGACGGCATTTTTGCTGAGCACCGCCATGTGCATTACCATTTTTATCTCCTGTATGGGGCTGTTCGGCCTGTCTATGTTCACGGCACGACAAAGAGCAAAAGAGGTCGGTATCCGTAAAATACTGGGAGCCAGCGCGACGAATATCACTATGCTGTTGAGCAGGAATGTCATTGCCCTGGTGGTGCTGGCCAATATCATCGCCGCTCCGATAGCCTGGTATGGCACACAGCTATGGCTGCGGGACTTTGCATACCGCGCCAGTATCAGTCCTTGGATATTTGTCATAGCTGGCCTTGCCGCGCTGTGCATAGCGTTGGTCACCATCAGTTTTCAAACCATTAAAACAGCGCTGATCAATCCGGCCTGGGTACTGAGGTCGGAATAAGGCTGCCGACCTGGCCAAGCCCCAGGGCGATCACTCCCCCTTTATACTCACCGCCACACCCCCACCGGCCGCCAGTTTCACGGTCAGCCTGGTCTTACTCGTCACCGTCATCTTCTCGATGGTATATGATTCGGGCTTGCTGCTCCAATCTGCATCCGTCCCATCTTTATAGATCGTAGCCTGGTATTTCTTACCCGCCTCGAGGAAGTCCAGCGAAAGGGTCGCCGTGCGGCTATTCTCATCCGTTATGGCCCCTATGTACCAGTCTGGTCTCCCCTTCTCCTTGCGAGCGATAGAAACATAATCCCCCGGCTCCGCCTCCAGCACCTTCGTATCATCCCAATCCACCGGCACATCCCGGATGAACTGGAACGCATCCATATGCGCCTCGTAATTCTCCGGCAGATCAGCCGCCATCTGCAGCGGGCTGTACAACGTCACATACAATGCCAGCTGCTTTGCCAGCGTCGTATGCACCTGCCGGCCGGGTACGGTAGAGTATCCCTTGATCCGGAAGATCCCCGGCGTATAATCCATCGGTCCACCCATCAGCCGCGTAAAAGGAAGTATCGTCTCATGCTCGGGGTTGTTCCCGATGCTAAAAGCATTGTATTCATTACCCCTGCCCGCCTCACAGGCCAGCCAATTGGGCCAGGTACGCTGCAGTCCGGTGGGACGCTCGGGCTCATGTGCATCCACCATCACGTGGTAATGCGCGGCTTTCTCGGCCACGCGATTGTAGTGATTCACCATCCACTGACCGTCATGATGCTCTCCCCTCGGTATGATCCTTCCTACATAACCGGTCTTGACGGAAGTATATCCGTACTTATTCATAAATCGAAAAGCTGTATCCATCCGCCGCTCGTAGTTGGTGGCCGAGCCCGACGTCTCATTGTGCATGATGATCTTTACCCCTTTGGAAGCCGCATACGACATCAGCTCCGCGACGTCAAAGTCAGGATATGGCGTGACGAAGTCGAATACATCCTCCTTCCAGTTGCCAAACCAGTCTTCCCATCCCGTATTCCAACCCTCGACCAACACGCCCTGTATATTATTCTTTGCCGCGAAATCTATATACTTCTTTACATTGGCCGTATTGGCGCCATGACGGCCATTTGGGATCAATTGCCCCTGCGCGTTCAGGCTGTCCGCAAAATCCGAATAGCTCCAGGTGGCCTTGCCGGTCTGCATCTCCCACCATACCCCCACAAACTTCATAGGATGTATCCAGCTGGGATCGGCCACTTTCGAAGGTTCATTCAGATTCAAAATAAGCTTGCTGGAAAGTATGTCCGCCGCCCGGTCACTGACGATCACCGTCCGCCAGGGAGTGGCAAAGGGCGCATGCAGATACGCCATATTCCCCACGGCATCCGGCACCAGCGCAGACGTCAGCACACGGCTCGCTCTGTCCACATGCAGCTGCATCGCGGGGTAATTGATCAGCCCCGCCTCATGTATATTGATATAAAGCCCATCCTCGCTCTTCATCATCAGCGGCGTCTGTACGGCATACCTGTCGGGAGCCACCCGTACGGCAATGTCAGTGGACTTCTCCACCAGCTCTTTATTGTCTATTTCGCTGATCCGTGAAGTCGTATACGGATATTCATTGGTATCGTAGTCCCCGGGTATCCAGAAGGTCTTGTGATCTCCCGCCAGGGCAAACTGCGTCATTTCGCCCGTCACGACAAAATAACCAAGTCCCGACGTTTTTGGGAATACATACCGAAAACCTATTCCGTCCTCAAATACGCGGAAGATAATATCCAGCCGGCTGGCGGCGACGGGGCCCTTCTTCTGCAAATGAACGATCAGCTGCTCGTGATGATCGCGGATGCGACCTACTTCACCCCACACCGGCTGCCAGCTCTCATCTGCCGAGGTCCTCTCCACACCCAGCAATTGGAAATTCCTGAAAAAAAGACTGTCCTTGTCGAGCTTGAAACCTAAATGCGAGGGCTTGATGACAGGCCTGCCCGAGAAGGATACTTCGTACATCGGCGAGCCATCGCTGTCCAGCATAAAGGACAGCTTTACCTTGTTCATCACTACTGTCTGTGGGCCTTCCCCGGACGGCGAAACATTGGTCTGCTGAGCACGGACGTCGTGTAAAAACAACACAAATAGTGTTGCGGCAAATACGCTGGATATCATATGCATAAGTCAAAATATACAATTTCAAAAAGTGACGGGGTCTCCCCCGCCACTTTTATTGGGCCCCGGCCTAAAATAGCCGGTTGTTTTCGCCCCCATCGGTCATCGGGAAAGTACCTCGGGGTCGAAAACGTCTAACGATGGTCCTGTCGGACAACCGGCCAGTGGCCGGTTTTTGAATGGTCCAGGCTTACGCCCGGCAGTCGGACGCGAGTAGGCTCGCGCATGATGTGCATGTCGCCGAAAACTCAATTGTACCCTGGGTTCTGATCCGCAATCGTAATTTTATTATTCGAATTGATCTCATTCAAGGGAATGGGCCACGCATAGCTCTTGTCCGGGAAGTTCAGTGCACCGCTGTGCACATTCAACGCCGAACCAAAAAAACTGGCTTCTGATGCACCCAGTTTCCACCGGCACAGATCGAACCACCAATGACCTTCATTGAACAGCTCTGCCCACCGCTCATAATACAAAGGGTTATTCCCCAGCACGGGATCTCCCGCCGCATGCGCGCTGGTCTGATCCGTCAGACTGGCATAATCCACCGGCGACACGGCATCTACCGGATAGCTATACGCTCTGCGTTTCACTTTGTTGATATATTCCAGCGCGTTTGCATTATCCCCGCTGTTCGCACAAGCCTCGGCATACAGGAGATATACATCCGCCAGACGCAGCAGATAAATATTGGCGCCATCGGCCTGACCACCCTTCACATTATTCACGCTATTGAAAATGGGAGAATACTTACGGATGCTGAAACCATACTTATCGGACTGGTTCGCATAAAAGTTGGGACGCGACACCCGCTGCCACACAGGAGCCTGAAATTGCACGGAATCGATCCAGGGCTGAAGGCCATTTACAAACAGGCGTGGATCTGCCGTCTGGTTCGTGCGAACCTGCATCGCCTGTGTCTTATAGGCAGGGTCCATGATCTTCTCAGGCCATTTGTCGGAGATATACCCATCCTTGTCGGGCTTGTAGCTGGCATCATAGTTGGGATTGTCCACCAGCCCATAGCTGCCGATGGAATACCCAAATCGCAGCACATTCTTATCATGCATGATCTCGTTGCCATATCCCAATGGAATAGCGCTCGCCTCGGTACCATCATAACCCAGCGCCCAGGGACACCAGATAAGACCATTGATGGACGTAGAGTTCGGTGCGTCGCCATATACCCCATAATCCCCGTTTGAATTCAGGTCGATGTTCAGCTCGAAGATGGACTCCTCGTTGAATTCATTGTCCGTAATACCTATAAAGGCATCGTGGTATTTGGCATAGGGCATAAGGGATTTGCCGCTGTGCTGGATGACATCCAGCAAGGTGGTCTTGGCATTAGCCCAGTCTTGTGTGAATACATATGCCTTACCCAGCAAGCCCTTGGCAGCCCATTCGCTGGCGCGCCCCCTGTCATTGCCCGTCCATACAGTGCCTTTCAACAAAGTGGCAGCCTGTTGCAAATCGCTCTCGATAAAGGCCCACACATCCTTTACGCTGCTACGCGGTTTCTGTGTGCTGTCGAGCCCCGTGGGTACGCTGGCAAAGATGGGTATGCCCTTCTTATCCCCGCCGCTGCTCTGGCTCATATAGCGCTCCCCGAAATAGCATTCCAGTTGGAAATAATAGAACGCCCGTAGAAAATACGCCTGCCCCCGGGCCTGGTCGATGGCCTGTTGCTCACCGGGCTTTGCGAAGTTCTTTGCATAAAAATCAGCGGCGCTCATCAATGTATTGCAGTTTTTTATCCCGGTATAGAACGACTGCCAGGTTCCCAGCACATAGGAGTTCGCGGTCGTCATATTGGTTGCCGCCATCTCGTTCCAGAATCCGTCCCCATCCCAGATGGAGTTGGCCGTATGCGTACAGTTGGCCAGCGCCTTTGGGAGAAGATTGAATCCATACAAATTGGGATCGCGGAGATTGGAGTAACAGGTGGCCAGCACGCTGTTCAGATCATCCAGGCTAGCCGGATAGTTGCTCGTGGAATATTGATTGGTAGGCGCCACCAGCGACGGGTCCTTGGTACAGCCCGTGATCAGCATCAGCGCCAGTATCGTCGGTATAATAAGTTTCTTCGTCATTGTAGGGAAATTTAAAAATTAAAGTCAATGCCGGCCGAATAAATACGGGTCTGCGGGTATTGCGACACAGCATCCAGCCCCCGGGTGGTCACTCCCACAGAGGTGCCGACAAACCCGTTCATCGATGCCTGCGAGAAGGCGCTGCCAACCTCAGGGTCGAGTCCGGAATAATGAGTGATCGTAAAGAGATTGTTGGCCATCACGAACAGCCGGGCATTCTTCATGGCAATCTTATTCAGTATGCCGCCCGAGAAAGTATAGCCTATTTGCAGGTTCTTCAGCTTCAGGTAGCTGCCGCTCTCCACGAAATAACTGTTCACCGACGTATAGTTCTTATTGGGGTCGAGATTGAAACTGCCGTCAGGATTTACGATCCCCAGACGTGGCTGCGAGGTCAGCCCGTTGCTGCCCAGGTAGCTGTCGCCAAAGACCTTGCTGGTAGTATTGCCGTCGGCAAAGGGATATTGCTCATACGCCCTCACCCCGTTGAACAGCTGCACACCCGCCACTCCATTGAAGAGAAGAGAGGCGTCAAAAGCCTTATAGTTCAGCCGGATGTTGATACCATATACCAGTTTAGGGTTGGGGTTGCCGATGACCTGTCTGTCCTGCAGGTTCAACGTCGAGCCATTCTTAGGATCATGGGCAAATTGCAGGTCACCCGCACGCGCTCCGGGTTGTGCCGTGGCAGCTGCAGCCTCTCCGTCCGTCCGGAAAAGCCCCAGCGCCTTATACCCATAGAAGCTGCCAAAGGGTAACCCGGCCTTTGTAATGGTCAGCGTCTGGTTGGCCATGATGCCATATCCCGAGTTCCCATTGTTGTAATAGTTGTAGCCGTCGTACAATGCATCCGTGGTAATACCATCCAGGTCGACCACCTTGTTCTTGTTAAATCCGCCGTTGACGCTGACATCATAACCCAGCTCGCCAATTTTGCTCCTGTATCCCAGCATGATGTCCACGCCCTTGCTGCTGACCTTGCCGATGTTGGTGAAATAGGGTACCGTAAATCCGGAGCTCAGCGACAGCGGTAAGGCGTACAGCACATCCTTTGTCGTCTTGTTATACCAGTCCACGGAGAAATACAGCTTGCCCTTCAATGCCTCTCCATCCAGTCCGATATTGGTCTCGTACACCGTCTCCCAATGCAGATTGGGGTTGGGTATGGAGTTGATCGCATTGCCGATCAGCAGCGGAGCCCCCGGTGCGAAGTTTGCTCCCGCCAGAGAACCCAGACCGGACGACCCGAGGAACTTGCTGTAAGTCGCCGCATACGTGTATGGAAGCAGATTGCTGTTACCCAAAGAGCCATAGCTGCCCCGCAGCTTCAGCACATTCACTGCATCCGTCAGCGGCTTGAAGAACGCCTCATCGCTGATATTCCAGCCGATACTGGCCGCGCCAAAGATGCCCCTTTGCTTATCGGGTCCAAATACCGTGAAATTGGCATCCTGCCGGATGGTGCCGGAGATATAATACCGATTGTCATAGTTATAGTACAGCTTGCCGAACAAGGATTTGATAAGTCCGTTGTTGTCATAATTGCCTGATGAAGAAATAGAGGACTGCGAGGTCTGTATAAACGAGTAATCCGCCAGGCCCACCGACGTCATCGTTGTATTCACCGTGTTGTAAGTGTTCCTGATCTGCTCATACCCGGCTACTGCGTTAATACTGTGCTTGCCAAAATGCTGATCATAGGTCAATACATAGTTGCTCAGCAGCTGGGTGCTCTCGATGTAGTATTTGTTGAGAGAGTTGTTCGTGTTGGTGACGCTCCCGAAGTTGAAGGAGTTCTGAAAATAATCCTGTGTCTCCAGGTAGTAGGAATACCCGAAATTCGCCCGGAAGGAGAGATGCAATGGCAGCTTCACCTCCGCATACACATTCGCCTGCAGGTTATTCCGGAAATTTTGGGCATTGGCCGAAGCCGCCGAGCCCACCGGGTTCGGACCGCCAAAAGCCAGTCCATTATACCCCGGGGGAACTACCCCCCAGTTGCCGTCATTTCTCATGACCGGAATGATCGGCTGTGTGCGGAAAGGAGCATTGTGCAGCTGCGCCTCGGTACCCACCAGCGGAACCGTCCTTCTCTGCGACACGGCCACTTCTTCCCCTATCTTCAGGAAATCCGCCAGTTTATAATTCGTATTGATGCGTGCGCCGGCGATGTTCGAATAGTTCTTGATATAAATACCTTTCTGGGCATTGTAAAAGCCGGAGAAAAGATAATCCATCACGTTACTTGACCCCGACACCGAAAGGTTGTAGTTCTGCTCGGACGCATTCCCATATAACGCCTTTACCCAGTCGGTATTAGCCAGGGTGTCGGTATGCGTAGCCCCCGCAAAAAAGGTGGGGTGCGTGATATTGTACAGCTTGATAAAATCATTCTTGTCCAGGAGGTGTACCAGCTTGGGCGTCGTCACGCCATAGCGGGCGTTGAGATTGATCACCGGTTTCGTACCTGCGCCTTTCCTGGTAGTGATGATGATGACGCCTCCCGCGGCAGCCGAACCATAGACAGCGGCGGCGCTTGCATCCTTCAGGATGTCGATGGTGGCAATATCCTGGATATTGATATTGTCCCCCGGTACCCGCACCCCGTCCACGATATACAAAGGCCCCGGCTGGTGCAGCGAGGAGATACCCCGGATAATGATCGTCGGTTGTGCATCCGGCTGACCTGAGTTCTTAATGATCTCCACCCCTGCGGCCCGGCCCTGCAACGCCTCCGTGACATTGGTCACCGGCTGGTTCTTTATCGCGCTGCCCTTTACGGAGGACACCGAGCCCGTTACATCCTTCCGCTTCTGAACGCCATACCCCACTACCACTACCTCATCCAGGCTGCTCTTCGTAGCCTGTAAGGTAATTTGCAGGAATGCCCCGCCGCGCAACGCGACCTCCTGTGTCTCAAATCCAACGTAAGATATCTCCAGCCTGGAAGTTCTGGCCGGCACTACAAGGGAAAAATTACCGGATACATCGGTGGCTACCCCGGAGCTGGCACCCTTTATTCTGACAGTGGCGCCGTTCAACGGCCCACCCTTTTCATCGCTGACCGTCCCGGTGATCGTCCGGTCCTGCGCATAGGCATAACCTAGCCCAAGTAGCATGAATGTGCCAATCAGGCAGACCAAAGGCCTGCAGGCTGTAACCGCAAGGTTACGACCGAGAAGGAGCGTGTCGAAGCAGCTCCGCCGAAGGTCTCTGACATTAAATGTGAATCGGGCGTGGCTCAATTTTCCGGGCAAGACATGCCCGATGAACCCAAGCAATCGCTTTTTGCTCATAAATAGCTGTTTGATTAGTTTGAATGGTGTGTAACAGCCGAACCGTGTTCGACTGAGTCGTGTATCAGTCAGGCGGAATGATCACGTGGAGCCTTCGGGAGAGAAGGGCATGCAATCGTTCCAATGACCTGTCAAAGAAAGAAGCCGAGGGAGCCAAATGCAACTTATATTCGGATAGTATAGGAAATATTGACCACAACAGTAGATGCGGCAAACGCAATATATTACAGATCAATATATTAATAATATATTATCATTTTTGAAATATAACGCTCTTTGAATGAGAAAGCCTGGAATTTTTCCAAGCTCGCCACCAGTAAACCTCATTGGTCGTGTCCGGTGTAACGGAAAGTCCCTCTTTTCTGGCTAACTTTAACCCTATCCAAAAGGTTCTCATAATATAGATCGATGCTTAGAAGCTATTTTATAATTGCCATAAGGCATCTTTCCAGGCAAAAGCTATTCTCCGCTATAAACATTCTTTGCCTGGCTATAGGACTTAGTTTTTCCATGTTGATCGGTATGTATGTCCTTAATGAAAAAGAGGTCAACTCGGGTATAAAGAACATCGGCAGCCAATACGTCCTAAAAAGTGAATGGAAAGAGGAAAATATAGGGGCGTCCATTACCACGCTTGGGCCTCTTGCCAGGACCATGAAAGAGGAATATCCCAACCTGGTGGAGAACTATTACAGGTTTGACCCTGTGGTGAATATAATATCCGTAGGGGAAAAACATTTTCGTACACAGATATCCGTAGGGGACACCGGTTTTGTGTCCATGTATGGGTTCCCATTGTTATATGGCAATCCGGCCCGGGCTTTTCGCAACAATCTGTCCGCCGTCGTGACGGAAGAATTCGCTCAAAAATTCTTTGGTAGGCCCGATGTGGTAGATCAGGTCATTACCGTACAAACGCCCGCTGACGGGGGCAAACACCAGTTTGTCATTACGGCTGTGCTCAAAGGCCTGCCGGTCAACACCGTAACGAATTTTACCACCACCCCCTACCAGGTCTATCTGCCCATGGATGCCAACCAGTATTTCCAGGGCGGCGACAGGGGAGATAACTGGTCGAATGTTTTTATGGTAGGGATGGTCGAGCTTAAAAAGGGGGTTCGTCCCGACGACCTGGCAAAACCGTTGGAGCATATCCTGGAGAAATATCAGCCACCTTTTGTCAAAGGCCGGTTGAAGGTACAATTGGCAGCCATGAGAGATTACCATATAAAGGATAATAACAACGCCATACAAAGAATGATCATTGCACTGAGTTCCACAGCGGGGCTGATCCTTTTGCTGGCCATCATCAATTTCATAAATATCAATATTGGAACATCGATGCGCCGGCTGAAGGAAATGGGGTTACGCAAGGTATTTGGAGGATTGAAGACCCAGCTCATTTTCCAGCATATGACGGAAGCAGTGGTATTGACGCTGATGGCCTCCGTAGTTTCCCTGGCATTATATGAACTATTGTTACCTGTTTTCAGTCAGCTGCTCGATACGCACCTCTATCACCTTTGGCAATTCGGCTTTAATAGATTGCTTTTTGTGCTTGCCCTTGTCATAGGGGTTGGGATCTTAGCAGGTATTTATCCCGCATTCATATTAAGCTCTTTCCATGTCGTTACAGCTATAAAAGGGAAGATAAATACCCACCGGGGCGCAGAAATACTTAGAAGGGCATTGCTGGTGGTCCAGTGCACGCTGGCGATCGTCGTTTTTATAACTGCTGTAAATGTATCAAACCAGGTATCCTACTTTTTCGAAAAAGACCTTGGATATAACAAGGACCAGATAATGATCGTCTCCTCCCTACCCCGTCAGTTTGATTCTATCGGGGTGATCAATATGGAGAATGCCAGGGCGCGGCTGTTCGACGTTCCGGGTGTGCAAGGCACATCCCTTTCCTATGATATCCCCGATGGGAACCCTTCAGGTAATACCACCGTGTACTTTAATAATAGTACCCTGAACGTCATGCTGATGCCTGTTGATGCCGGCTTTGAAAAGGTCTATAGTCTTCAGCTAAAAGAAGGGGCTTTCCTGCCCAACAGCGCCGGAGCCCCCGGCCGGATAGTACTGAATGACGCCGCCGTAAAAGCATTGGGATGGACCACCGCCGTAGGAAGAACGCTAAGACTCGGAGGGGCGGATGGCCCAATAATGACCGTAGCAGGCGTCGTAAAGGATTTTCATGTCGAGAGCCTGGAGAAAACTGTTCAGCCAATGATCATTGCCGGCCTGAACGAGCCTTTTACAAGATCCTATCGCTATTTCTCGGTGAAGCTCGACAATTCCAACATTGGCAGGACCATCGGTCAGATACAGGAGAAATTCAGGGCCTCATTCCCTGAAGCAGGTTTCGACTACAGTTTTATGGACAAGAAATTTCAATCACTTTATCAATCCGAGATCCGGCTAATGAAGGCAACCGGCATTGCCACCATCCTGAATTTTATTATCGTATTCCTGGGTATTTTTGGGATATTGACCTTTACGCTCGTCCGACGTACAAAAGAGATGGCGGTACGCAAGGTATTGGGAGCTGAGGTAAAGAACATTATTGCAATTTTCTTAAAGGAATACAGTATCGTACTACTTATTTCAAACCTTATTGCTTGGCCAATAGCCTATTTGATCGGCAATCAATGGCTGGAAAACTACGCCTATCGCATTCATCAGAATATCTTCGCATACCTGGTTGCGCTCGCATCTATCTTTCTCGTCGCCTATGTACTGATAGCCGTTCAATGCTTTGGCATAGCCAATGCAAATCCGGTGAACAAATTGAGAGCTGAATAGCCGCCATGCGTCGGATCTAAATTTTGAAGAGTTTTTCGAGAAGAATGTTGATGACCTCCGCGGCGACAAGGACAATAATGATCCATTCCAGCACGGTACTGTTCCGGTATTGCAGAAGGTCTTTGAACAGTTCCAGATTTTCTCTGATGATCTCCAGTCCTTCCTTTATATCCCTGAACCGTTCCTGCAGGTCAAAGGTTCTTTTGAGCCCCAGATCGATCTTGTTGAGATTTTCGTCCTCCCATGTCTCGGGGGGCGAGTCGAATATGTAAAGATTCTCCGAGATGCGATTCTTCAGGTTGAGGGTCTTTCCAATGTACTTCTTCAGGTTCATGCCTGATATGGCAAGCCGGCCTCTTCTTTCCAGGCTTTGTGTATGAGAGTTCGTTTCCTCCAGCAGCCGATTGGTCTGTTCGGAGTAATAATCCAACGCCACCGACTGGCTGACATTCAGCATGATCAGACGCAGCGTATCCGTATCCGCCCCGGTGATCTCTATCTTATTATACCCGAATTTGTTTTCCTTCGCGTCCGTCTCGATCTGGAATTCTTCGCTCAGATGCTGTTCGAATGGGTTCTTACAGTATGGTGCGATCTTGTCGAGAAAGAGATTGCAGGTATGCTCGTCCACATTTAAAAAACAGACGACTCCATATTTGAAGACATAGACATAGGACTCCGGCCCCATTTTGTAGAACAGCTCATCCGCATCGGAGTGATAGATCCCTTCGCTAAAGGTGGTTTTAAAGGATTTGACGTCTATACTGTCGGCTATCTGGTATGATACGACTGGAAGCATAGCCGTAAGGTAGGCCATTCCCCTCAAAATCCATATTTTTAAGTATATGGTTGTCGATAATCAGCTATGACGAGCTGTGTCAACCGGCTTGGGAAATCCCTTTTCCACTTTCTTGCGCTCTGCCGAGTCAAGCGTCTCTTTTTCCATGAGGTCTATTTCTTTGTTGATCATCACCATATCGCCAGACTTTAGGGTTTCCGGCTCATTGTCTGTAGAGGAATGATAGGACTTGGTCACCTTCAGCTGTCCCTCCAGCAGGTCCGCCTGTTCGCCGGGGCTGGAGGCAAAGGCATCGACATGCAGACGCGCAAACGGAGATTGTATGGTGATGATCAGCTGACGGGTACGGATGATGAAGGGTTTTTTATCGGCGTGCCAAACAATAAACCAGGCTTCACCGTCCAGTTCGAAGGTTCGGTCACCGGGATGATCGCTCTCGACAGCATGTAACTTCGTACTCACTGTCTGAAAAATCTTTGCCCCATCGGACAGGGTGTCGTCTATATCATGGACCGAGTCTATTTCCGTAATATCCACCGTATCTACCTGAACGCCACGGTGCGTCCCGGTGTCGGCGCCAGCAACCTTGGGCCCGGGGCCCTTACAGGATACTATGCCCCCTGCCAGCAGGGCGGCACATACAATACAAGTCAGTCGGGAGACAGATAAATTGATCATAGCAGGCGTGAAGCTACGAATTATCGTAGATTTGCACCATGATCCACGTCGGAGAATACAACACGCTGACAGTAAAAAAGGAACTCGCATTCGGCCTCATCCTGGAGGACGGCAAGGAAGGCATACTCCTGCCCAAAAGATTCGTCCCCAAAGGCGCCCGGCCTGGAGACAAGCTAAAAGTATTCCTGTACCACGACGGCGAGGACAGGCTGATCGCTACGACACAAAGTCCAAAAGGCATCCTGGGCGACATCGTCCTGCTCCGTGTCGTCAGCGTTACGCCTCAAGGCGCCTTCCTCGACTGGGGATTGATGAAAGACCTTTTTGTCCCAAAATCCCGCCAGCTCACCGGCATGCGCAAAGGGGGCGATTACCTGGTAAAAATATATTTGGACGAACAGACAGGCCGCCTGGCCGCGTCGGAGAAAATAGACTCCTACCTTAGCAACGAAAACCTCACCGTTAAAGAAAAGGACCTGGTCGACCTCACCGTGCTACGCCGTACCGACATCGGCTACACTGTTATCATCAACAACCTGCACACGGGCGTACTTCACTTTAATGAAGTGTTCCGGGATATCCGGGTCGGCGACAAGTTCCAGGGCTTTATAAAGAACATCGTTCCAGCCGAGAAGTCCCCCTCCGGCGAAACACAGATCGATGTGGTGGCGGGCAAGCCCGGCTATGAAAGAACAGAGGATGCCGCTGAAAAGATCCTCCGGCTGCTAAAGGAGCACAAAGGCCGGCTTCCTTATCATGACAAGTCCGATCCGGAGGACATCTATTCCTTCTTTGGCATGAGCAAGAAAACCTTTAAGATGACCACTGGGCGGCTGTATAAGGAAAGGAAGATAAAGATCACGGAAGAGGGAATAGAGCTCGTGAAATGAAAAAAAGCTGTATGATCATTCAATGGACAAATTCACCTTCTTCCCCAATCCAAATTCAAATATCCTGTACAAAGTAGAAAGCTGCACATCACAGTTGCCGTTCTCCAACCTGGATATATAGCTCTTCTTTGTCCCCACTTTCTCTGCCAACTGCTCCTGCGTCATATTCGCCTCTTTTCGCGCATCTTTCAATATCTCGCTGATAATAAAATGTTTCGCCTGCTTTTCAAATCTTTCCCGAGCCTTCACACCAGCCTTGCCATATTTGGTTTCCACCAGCTGATCAAAGCTCACGGTCCCTCTTATCTGTTCCTTCTTAGACATAATTCTTTTTTTACTGGTTGCGCCGCCCGTCGGCAATTTTGTTTTTTTCTTTGTAAATCTCCCCACAAATCTCTCCTAATAACCAATGCAAAATGAAAAAACTTTCTTCCTACAGGGAACTACTTATCAACTGTCACCATCCACCCCGTATCAAATAAAACAGGTGTTTCATCAACGGATCGAATGCGTACATGTAACCTGAACGGTTGGATCATGTAAAACCCAGCTGTGACAAACAACGACACGGCAACTCACGTGATGAGCGTTGCGTTTCTTTATCTCATTATATTATTTTAATTGTCACACTTATGAAAAGAAGAATCTTGTTTATCCTGCTGACGCTTGGGGCAGCGGCGGCTTGTAAAAAAAGTTATAACAATGGGTATGGCGGCAACCCCACCCCTCCTCCTATGCAGGCAAACTTCCAACAGACGAATCTCGTTTCCGACATCGATGGGAATATGGCGGCAAAGGTCGACCCGACCTTACTAAACCCATGGGGCCTGGCGATCAACCCTTCTGCAGGTATTGTCTGGCTTGGCACCAATCACAACGGCACCACCAATGTTTATGATTACAATGGCAACACGGTATTGCAGCCAATCTCTATTCCCTCAGGCGGTATGCCGAATGGCGGATCTCCCACCGGGGTAGTGTTCAATGGTACGGCAGATTTTGTCATCCCATCTGTGCAAGCAGCAGCCAAGTTCATCTTTGCGAGTGAGGACGGGACTATCTCCGCCTGGGCGCCGGGCCCGTCCGCTGGCTCCGCTGTAAAAGTCGCTGATCAGTCCGGTGCCAACGCCGTATACAAGGGCTGCGCTATTGCGAGTGACGGCGGGAATAATTTCCTGTATGCGGCTAACTTCAAAGGCGGAAAGATCGACGTTTTCGACAAGGGATTTGCACCCGTCTCCGGACGAAGCTTTACAGATCCGGCGATCCCTGCTGGTTTTGGGCCATTCAATATCGCCAATATCGATGGAATGCTGTATGTCACCTATGCCAGGTTGAAAGCACCCGACAATCAAGACGATCAGGCAGGCGCGGGCAATGGCTATGTCGATATCTATAGTCCCGATGGCAAACTGGTCAAAAACTTTGCCTCGAAGGGAGCGCTGAACTCTCCGTGGGGTATTGCGCAGGCGCCAAATGGTTTTGGCTTGCCTTTCCATTCCATCGTCGTGGGCAACTTTGGCGACGGCTGGATAAATGTATATGACTCGACGGGTGTTTACCTGGGGCCGATGAATAGCAATGGCAATCCTATTGTCATCAATGGGCTTTGGGCGCTGGATTTTCCTATCAATGAAGATCCTCATGGGGATCCGGCCAAGTTGTTATTTACCGCAGGACCCGGAGAGGAGGCGCATGGTTTGTATGGGTTTTTGAAGAAGCAGTAACGACCATTCAATTGTGAGCAAGGAAGGACGTCCCGATGGGGGCGTCCTTACCAGGAACCGCCGGCGGCGGTTCGTCCGAAGGACAGACATTAGCCCTATGCGGGAATTGGGCTATTTTCGGGCGAAGACCAATTCCCGCACTTATTATCTAACTAAACAAATACGCCACATCGTCCTGGGTCAGTTTCTTCACAAACCCACTCTCATCTCCCACCAGGTCCGCCGTCAGCTGACGCTTCTTCTCCTGCAGCTGCAATATCTTCTCCTCCACTGTATCCTTACATATCATCCGGTAGGCAAACACCTTTTTCACCTGTCCGATACGATGACTCCGGTCGATGGCCTGTTGTTCGGCCGCAGGGTTCCACCAGGGATCCACCAGGTATACATAATCCGCTGCGGTCAACGTCAAGCCCACTCCGCCTGCTTTCAAACTGATCAAAAAGACCCTCGTATCCTCCTGGTCCTGGAATTGCTGCACCGATCTTCTCCGCTCCTCTGCTCCCACACTCCCATCTAGGTACAGATATGGGATGCCCCGCTCAGACAATGCCTCGCGTATCAGTCCCAGCATAGATGTAAATTGTGAAAAGACGAGCGCCTTGTGGTGACCGGTATTCTCCTCTATCTCCCTTATCAGCTCATCCAGCTTGGCGCTGGCCGATGCTCCATTAATAGCTGTTTCAGGGCCGGCGGTGGCTTTTCCCGGGCCGGCGGTGACTTTTCCCGGACCCTCAGTGGATTTTTCCGCCCCCCCGGCAGCCTCTTTCAGCAATGCCGGGCTGTCACAGATCTGACGTAGCTTGGTAAGCCCCTCCAGGATATAAATACTGCTCCGTCCTACCCCATCCTCCGCGATATGCTCGAGTATGCTCTCCCTATAATGATCCTTATAGCTGTCGTATATCTTTCGCTGCTCGGCTCCCATCTCACACCACAAGATCATCTCCGTCCGGTCGGGAAGGTCACCCGCCACCTGTTCCTTGGTCCGTCGAAGTATAAAAGGATATACTAACTTACGGAGTCGCGCAGCCGCCTCTTTATCACCATTTTTATCGATAGGCGTGGCAAACTCCATACGAAAAAAATCCTGGCTGCCCAGCATGCTCGGATTTAAAAAGTCCATTTGCGCATAGAGATCAAAGGTGTTATTCTGTACAGGGGTCCCGCTCAATGCCAGCCGGTTTCGCGAAGACAGCTGCTGTATTGCCCTGCGCACCTGCGAGGCGGGATTCTTGATAGCCTGGCTCTCATCCAGTATGATATATCCAAACGTCCTGGAGGCAAAATGCTGTATATCGTTGCGCACCATCCCAAAGCTGGTAATGATCACATGAGCCCTGGCAAAGGTCTCGTCATCCAATACCCTGTCGGCCCCATAATGGATATGCCAGTCCAGCCCCGGCGCAAACTTTTTCAACTCCGCCTCCCAATTATATATCAGCGAGGTGGGACAGATCACCAGATGCGTCTCCTCCGGATAATGATCTACCAGGTGTTGCAGGAAAGTGATGGTCTGCAAGGTCTTCCCCAGGCCCATATCATCCGCCAGGATGCCGCCCCACCCCATTTCATCCAACAGGCACATCCATTGGAACCCCGCCTGCTGATAATCCCGGAGACGGGCCTGTATACCTGCCGGCACTGCATGATCCTTTGCTTCCCCAATGCCCAGCAGCCGCTGTTTTTTCAATTCCAGTTCCGCACGCAGCTCGCCTTTTCCAGACCCGGCGCCGCCACCCGTGGCAGGGTCTTCAGACAATCGCTCCTCCAATAGTCCCCAATGTACCTTTGGCAGCTTCAGCAGCCCATCCTTCACTTGTCCCATCTTCATCAACATGCCATACTGTTGTATCCACTCTTTTGGCAACATCCCCAGGCTGCCATCTCCCAACAGAATAAAATCCTGACGTCCCAGTATCGCTTTTCTCAATTCATGCAGCGGCACCACCTGATCCCCATAGCTAACACGTATAGTGAGGTCGAACCAATCGATACCCTTACCCGCTATCAGCTCCAGCCTGGGTACATTCGTATTGTATTTGAATTTTCGAAGCTTATTCATCCCCAGGACAGGGATGTCCAGCTGCAGCATCTTTTGATAGAATTGCAGGAACCAGCTTTTTTCCAATGCCTCCTTAAAGTTCAGATAGAAATATCCATTGTTCTGTCCGGAGAATTTCGGATGCAGTCCACGTATGGCCTCTGTGAGTACGTCCTCCTCCTCGCGACGCCGCGATACGACGAAAACACTGTTCTCCTGCTCGATCCTCGTCTGTTCCTCATACTCTCCCTCTATCTCCAGGTTCGAATAGAGCCACTTAGGTTTCAACAGGAGAAAATTCTCATTGAGCTCGCTGACATATACCCTTCCCTGCGGCGCGATATCCACCATCTCCGTGCGTATGACCGCATCCATGTCCACAGGATACTTTTCCGCCAGTGGCTTTACCACCGTCTCCATATAGCGCGGCAGACCCAGTTCAGGCACCATCTGCCATTCCGTACGGAAGGACTTCAGCACCTCCACATCTTCCTTCTTCAACAGGAAGAACTCATTCCCACTCTTCAGGAAAAAGGACAGCTGTGTAAAATCGTCCAGGGGAAAGGCATTGTTATTGATCGTGACGAAGCAACGCATCCCGAGACGACTATTTTCTTTTTCAACCTTGAATTGCAGACTGGGCGTAAAAGAGCTGATTGCCGCCGGTCGCACGCTATGGTTGGCAAAACCTACTCCCTCCGGCAGATAGAACAGCCGCTCGATGGCCGGCGCCAATGGCTTCAATTCCTGCAGGATGCCACCCACATAATCGTTCAATAATGGCAGATGCCGCTCATCCACGTGCTCAAAGGGCTTTTCCGCATCTTTCAGCCAGGCAAACCCACAACGGACAAGATGATCCACCAGGGCATCGTCCCTGAGACGTTTGATCACAGCAGCGACAGCTGCCGGCAGGCCATTCAGATAAGCCAGAAAGTTGGTCCCGGCGAGAGTGATACGTTGAAATGTCCGGCCTTCTTTCTTTTCCATTATCATCAGCAGCTCTACGGCCAGCCCTCCCCTCTTCGCATTGTTGAAATTCAACAATACACCCGTTGAGAAATTGCTCTTTCCCGTAGTTCCCGCAGTCGCCGCACTCGTATTTACAATGATCGTTTTTTTGGGAATATTTGTCATATTGAAAAACCAGCAATGATTTTTTTCACGTTGAAAAGGGGCGTAAAAATAATGTTAATTCTTTGTTACAGGCCGCAATTTTGTCCCCATCCCCCACCACCCCAGCGTACCTTTGCAGTCCATGCTTGCCTGGCCTGGAGCCTTCGCCCGGCCACAGCCTGCGGATCGCTCCCGCAATAATCATTATATAAATGGAGTTATAGCTCCGGAAAATCTGATCGCATGGGTACTATCGTAAATATATCCTACATAGAGACAAAAGTGAAAGCCATTATGATGGATAAGCTCGGTGTAGAAGAACATGCTCTGGACAGGAAAGCCTCCTTCCGGAATGACCTGGGTGTGGATTCACTGGACATGATCGAAACCATCATGGAGCTGGAAAAAGAATTCAGCATCACCATCCCCGATGAAGCCGCGGAAAAACTGACCACCGTAGGTTCCGTCATCGACTATATCGTTGCTCAAAAGAATTAGTCGTAACTTTATATCATGGCCACCGTAAAGAATATCTTACTCAAAGTATTCAAGGCGATCTTCATTCGCAAAAAGGATTGTTGTAAATAGCTGATTGCGACATTTATCAGTTATTACCCAACCACCCGTAGTACCAGTCTCCATCTATGGTGTTTATATTCCGCTGATCAAGATTAAAGCCCTCTGTTCCACAATACATATAATCTTTGTATGCCATACTTTATCTACGAACCACGCCACATTTTATCGTTATGAGAATCGTTTGCCTGCTCACCTCCATCTTGCTCATCCTGTCCTATACACCATCGTCTGCCCAGGGCAGGTCCGCTGTCCGAACTATGCCCCCAGCTACATCCGCCCTTCCTTACGACTTCCTCGCCCGGGATCTGGATCGCACGACGAGCCCGGTCACAGACTTTTTCACCTATGCCAATGGCGGATGGATCAAAAGAACACCCATCCCTCCCGAGGAGAGCTCCTGGGGCATCGGCCACCTGGTACAAGAAGACATTTACCGGCGTCTGCGTAAGATATCGGAAGATGCCGCCGTTGCAAAAGGCCCCGCGGGCAGCGTTACACAACAGATAGGCGACCTCTGGTACAGCGGCATGGACTCGGCGGTCATCAACAGCCAAAAACTCACACCTTTAAAAGAAACCTTTGACCGTATAGACAATATCCATACCACGGGGGACCTGCTCCGGGTTTCGGCCGCCCTCCACAGGAAAGGCATAGATGTCCTCTTCTCCGACAACATAGGGCAGGACGATATGAACAGCGAAAAGATGACCTATCAACTGTCCCAGGGAGGACTTGGAATGCCCAATCGCGATTATTATTTCAATACCGCCAAAAAGCCGGCCCAGGTACGCAAGGCATACAGACACTATCTCTTTCTTATCTTCCGGCGTCTGGAGCATGACAGCATTGCCGCACAGCAAAGGGCCGAAGCCGTCTTCCGTCTGGAGACAAGGCTTGCCAAAGCCTCCCGCAAGCTGGAGGACCTTCGCGATCCGATAAAGAATTACAATAAGCTTGGCCTCGATGCCCTCGGGAAGCTCTCACCTGCCATCAGCTGGAATGACTGGCTAAAAGACATGGGCATCAGTGGACCCGACTCGTTCATCGTACGTCAGCCCGAATTCTATACGGCATTGAATACTGAGCTCGCAGGCACATCACTCGCCGACTGGAAAAACTATCTCCGGGTGCATGTGCTATTAGCCGCCGCGCCCTACCTGGACGGGCGGTCCTATGCCGAATATTTCCAGTACCGCAGGACGCTTACGGGCGCCGCCATGCCAAGACCCCGCTGGAAAAGAGTTTTGGATGCGGAAGAAGGCGTCCTGGGTGAAGCCTTGGGACAGTTGTTTGTAAAAGAATATTTTAATGCAAAAGCCAAACAGCGCTACAGCGATCTCGTGGAAGCTATCCGCAGCGCATATGAGCAAAGGATCAAGAAGCTTACCTGGATGAGTGACAGCACCAAACAAAAGGCCCTGAACAAGCTGTCCCATATCACCAAAAAAGTAGGCTATCCGGATAAATGGAAGGATTTCAGCAGCCTGAAAATAGACAGGAGCTCCTATGTCCTCAATATGCAAAGGGCCGCGGAGTGGTGGAGCGATTACATGATCGGCAAATTGAACAAACCCGTCGACAGGACGGAATGGGATATGTCACCGCAGACCTACAACGCTTATTACAACCCCAACAACAACGAGATCGTGCTTCCTGCCGGCATATTTGCCGTGCCCGGCAAGAGAGATGAGGAGCTGGACGATGCTTTCGTATATGGTTATGCGGCGGCGTCTACCATCGGCCATGAGATCACGCATGGCTTTGACGACCAGGGGCGGCAGTTCGATGAGAAAGGCAATCTCAACAATTGGTGGCAGCCCGCCGATGAGCAGCAGTTCAAGCAACGGGCCGCGATGATCATAAAGCAGTTTTCCGAATTCAGCCCGGTGGACACCCTTCATGTCAATGGCGACGCCACACAGGGTGAGAACATCGCCGATCTGGGAGGCCTGCTCCTGGGACTGGATGCTTTCAAACTCACCGACACATATAAAAGGGGAGACACCATCGGGGGCCTCACACCTCTCCAGCGTTATTTTTTGGGCTATGCCTATGCGTGGCTGTACCAGGAGAGAAAAGAAGTGCTTGTTACGCAACTGCTAACGGATGTGCACGCCCCTGCCAGGGAGAGGGTTAATGGTCCTGTGGTCAATGTCCCCGAATTCTATGAAGCGTTCGGCGTGCGGCCCGGGGATAAGATGTATCGGGCAGACAGCCTGAGAGTGAGTATCTGGTAAGAATCTTCACCTGCCATATACTTTCCTGCGGACAATGTCGTTCTACGAGCATACCCACTTTTTATATGACCATCCGGACGGCATGCCTTTTCGTATGTGTGGTCTGCTCGCTGGTGGCCAGATCGCAGCAGCGTGACACCATGCGGATCATCCACACCCTCGATTCTTTGTATCGCTCCTTGTCTAAATGGGTCGATACTTTTTATCTGGCGGACTACATAATGCCTACCGACCGCGACCATAGTAATTACAGTGTTTCGGGGGAAGAGGCGCTACTGCTGAAAGATCTCATCGACAGCGGCGTGGAGGTGACCTTTACTCCTGAACAGGTTCGACAGCTATTCCTTCCTCACGAGGTTCACATCATCAGCCGAAAGGCATTCTTAGAAATGAAAAGGGCCCCATTGGTCCTGACCAGACCTGAAAGACATGTCCGTAACAAACAGAATCGACTGCTTCGGCGTTGGATAGAAGATGACATGGCCATAGATAAAAAATATCCTTCAGATTCGGCTCATTACAATTCTGAAGAATATATTTCTAAATGGAAGAAATACGATGAACGAGACTCCATGCTGCGCGCCAATAAATATGCCCAATCGGCGGACCTCAAACAAGTTCGGAACAGAAAAAGGCTGATGATCTTTGCACCCTTTCTACGATACAAAGATCATTGGATGATGGTGATGTATATATATTCCGGATACTATCATGAGCTGGATACGATATTTTCGATCATCCAGCTTTAGCTTCCTACCAGAATATCGTATACAATGCCGCCAGCAATCCGCAAATGATCAGCGCACCCACGGCAAATCCCGGATTGACCCTGAACATTTTCCTGTCAACTTCCAGTCCATGCGGCTGTACACCTCTCTTATTGTCCCGCAGGCTGATAAAGTACATGCCGACGACACAGATGACGAATACAAAACCCATCCTGTCCAGGAAAGGTATCTCATACACGCCGTTATCATTGGCCTTGGCAAACCCAAAGGGCGCCAGGAACGAAAGATTGGTCCATAAAGGAAGGAACTTGAAGAAGAAGGCAAAAACCAGCCCGCCCACCGTCGCAAAAAGAGCGGCGTTCGACGTAGTCTTCTTCCAGAAGAATCCCAGGATGAACATGGCGAATATGCCCGGAGAGAAAAATCCCGTATACTCCTGTATGAACTGGAATCCCCCCTTCTTATCGATGCCCAAAAAAGGCGATATGATAATGGCAACGATCATGGCTACCACCACCGTCATCCGGCCGATCCAAACCATCTTACGCTCGTCGGCCTCCGGCCTGATCTTCTTCTTGTAAATATCCAGGGTAAAGATGGTAGAGATGCTATTGACCTTGCCCGCCAGCGATGCTACCACCGCCGCCGTCAACGCAGCAAAGGCCAGCCCCTTCAATCCCGCCGGCAGCAGGTTCAGGAGCACGGGATACGCACGGTCCGGATTTACTTCCCCATTCTGGAGCATCTCCGTGCTGAACACATTTTGTTTATACAGCAGATAGGCCGCAATACCGGGAATGACCACGATCACCGGCATCAGCATCTTCAAAAAGGCGGCAAAAAGTATCCCACCGCGCGCCGTCTTCAGGTCAGCGCCCAAAGCACGCTGTGTAATATATTGATTGCATCCCCAGTAGTTCAGGTTCACGATCCACATCCCCCCGATCAGCACCGTAAGACCCGGCAGGTCCATATAATTGGGGTTATCCTTTTTAAAGATCATATGGAAGTGATCATCCACATGGGACGTCAGCAGCTTCATTCCATTGAGCACGCCCTTGGTCCCAAAATGCTCGGCTACCAGGTTCAACGCGATGTAGGTAGTGACAAGCCCGCCCAGTATGAGGAAGAACACTTGTATCACATCTGTATAGCCAATGACCTTCATACCTCCCAGCGAGATGACGATGGCAAAGATGGCCAGCCCCAGCATACAGGCCGTGAAAGGAAGTCCGGAAATGCTGCTCACCGCCAACGCGCCCAGATAAAGGATGGAAGTGAGGTTCACCACCACGTACAACAACAACCAGAAAACAGCCATGATCATCGCCACCAGGGAGTTATACCGCTGATGAAGAAATTGCGGCATGGTGTAGATCTTATTCTTGAGATACACCGGTATAAAAAAGATAGCCACGATCATCAACGTGGCTGCCGCCATCCATTCATACGTAGAGATGGCAAGACCCATCTTAAAACCGCTGCCGCTCATCCCGATGAACTGCTCGGCGGATATGTTGGAGGCGATCAGCGAAGCGCCAATGGCCCACCATGTCAACGAACCCTCCGCCAGGAAATAGTCCTTGGTGCTGGTCTGCGCTGACTTCTTACGTTGGTATACCCACCAGCCGTACAATGCAACAATGACAAAATAAATAAGGAAAACAATGTAATCGCGGGTCTGTAACATTTGCATATAGCAGCGGCTGTTTTTAGTGTAGGTGTAAAAATAGGGCAACCGGCCAATTATTCATCGATCCGGCGGCCCTTTTTATAGATTAAATTGTGCCAAAAATAGTCCATCACCCCGCGGAGAACTTCGTTCCCCGGGTAGGCCCAATCCACTAAATATACCGATTGATCAGGTTTTCCAGGTATTCCTGGCGCCCGCTGATCACTTTTGGCTCGCCGTTAGCGATCGCATACTCCCTCAGATCCTCCAGGGACAGGCCCCCTTTCTCATAAGCAGCCCCTTTGCCGCTGTCAAAGGACGCGTATCGCTCAGCGCGTATCTTTTTGTATTCAGATTGTTTCAAAATGGTATCCGCAACCAGCAACGCCCGGGCAAACGTATCGATCCCGCCGATATGCGCATGGAACAGGTCCTCCGCATCCGTGGAATTCCTGCGGCGCTTGGCGTCAAAGTTGATCCCTCCACCCTGGAATCCACCACCCTCGAGGATGATCAGCATGGCTTCTACCAGCTCATTGATGTTATTGGGGAACTGGTCCGTATCCCAGCCATTCTGATAATCGCCCCTGTTGGCGTCCATGGAGCCCAACATACCCGCATCTACCGCTACCTGCAGCTCGTGCGTAAAGGTGTGACCGGCCAGCGTGGCATGATTCACCTCGATGTTCAGCTTAAAATCCTTTAGCAGATCGTACTGGCGAAGGAAGCTGATGACCGTGGCGCTGTCATAGTCATATTGATGCTTGGTAGGCTCGCAGGGTTTCGGCTCGATAAAAAACACCCCCTTAAATCCTTGTTTGCGAGCATAATCTTTCGCTGTATGGAGGAACCGGGCCAGGTGTTCCTGTTCACGCTTCATATTGGTATTTAAGAGGCTCATATATCCTTCCCGTCCTCCCCAAAATACGTAATTATGTCCCCCCAGGGCTATCGTTGCATCCAGCGCAGCTTTGACCTGCGCGCCTGCATGGGCCAGCACGTGGAAGTCGGGATTGGTAGCCGCGCCATTCATATAACGGCGATTGGAGAAAAGATTGGCCGTACCCCACAACAGCTGCACCTGGCTGGCCGCCTGCTTCTGTTTCGCATACTCCGTCAGCGCTTGCAGTCTTTTCTCATTATCCGACACATCATTCGTATAATCCACCACATCCACGTCATGGAAACAATAGAATGGCAGGTCCAGCTTGGTGATGAATTCAAAGGCGGCATCCATCTTATCCTTGGCACGCGCTACAGCATCCGCCTTATCATTCCAATCATAAAGATGGGTAGGCTCTCCAAAAGGATCGGCCCCATTGCCACAGAAAGAATGCCAGTACGCAACGGCAAAACGCAAATGCTCTTTCATCGTCCGCCCCGCAACGGTCTTGTTCGCGTCGTACCAACGATAGGCCAGCGGATTGTCCGTCTGCGGCCCTTCATATTTTATTTGTCCTATCCCCTTAAAGAATTCTTTGTCACCCGTAATTACTGGCATAGCTGATTTTTTACGTCGTTTATAAATATTTAAGTAATATCTCTTTCCACCGGTTATACAATTCCTCGTACTCGCCGGCGCTTCCGGGATCAACCCGTTGCAGCGGCTTCCTTCCCGCAAATGCCTCTTTCCCGCTGCGGAAAATGCCCGCCCCGATGCCGGCGCCCAGGGCAGCCCCCACGCTGCCATCATTGTCATACAGCTCCACAGGCGTCCGCGTGGCGTTTACAAATGCTTCCGTAAACACGCTGCTCAGGAACATATTCGCCCGGCCGGCCCTGATCACCGAAGGGTTCATCCCCCCTTCGCGCATGATGTCCAATCCATAGCGAAAGGCGAAGGCAATACCTTCCTGGCCCGCCCGGTAGATATGCGCAGCGCCATGCTGGTTGAGGTCGATGTGCTGTATATGCGCCCCGATGATCCGATTGCGGAATATCCGCTCCGCGCCATTGCCAAATGGCAGCACCACCAGCCCCTCGCTGCCCGGCCGGATAAGAGCCGCCTCCTTGTTCAATGAGACATAGTCGGCGCCGCCCCCTGTATGATCGCGTATCCAGCGATTGAGGATACCGGTGCCGTTGATACAAAGCAGGATGCCGATGCGCTTCTCAGCCTCACCAGAACGAGCCGGAGGCTCGTTGTCCAGAACCGTAGGTTCCGACCGAGGAGGACCGTGTCGAAGCAGGTCCGACGAAGGCCTACCAACATTAGATACCGGGAGACGGTAGTTGACGTGTGCGAAGGAATTTACGCGTGAGGCCGGATCATAAACCAGTTTGTCGCTCACCCCATAGATGACCCCCGAAGTCCCCGCGGTGGCAGCTACCTCCCCGGGTTCCAGCACATTTAACGACAACGCATTGTTGGGCTGGTCCCCTGCCTTGTAGGTTACAGGTATTCCCTTCTTCAGTCCCAGCGTCTGCGCCACCTCGGCCATCAACTCTCCATGAGCCGAAAATACGGGCCGGATGGCAGGTATCAATCCCTTATCAAAACCAAAATAACGGAAGATGTCTTCAGAAAGCTCGTCCCTCTTAAAATCCCAGAAGATGCCCTCTGACAGGGCCGGAATGCTCGTAGTCACCTCGCCCGTCAGACGTAGTCCGATATAATCCCCGGGAAGCATTATCCGGTCAATCTTCTCATACACACGAGGTTCCTGGTCCTTGACCCAGGCCAGCTTGGCCGCTGTAAAATTGCCCGGTGAGTTCAACAGATGAGAGAGGGTTCTTTCTTCCCCAATGGCGGCAAAAGCCTTATCCCCATAGGGAACGGCCCGGCTGTCACACCAGATGATGCTGTCTCTCAATACCCGCCTGTCCTTGTCCACCGTCACCAGCCCGTGCATCTGATAAGCAATGCCGATGGCAGCGATATCCTGGGGATCATAGGCGCCCGAAGCATTCGCCTTCCGGATGGCCTGCTGTACATACTCCCACCATGTCTCGGGAGACTGCTCCGCCCATCCCGGCTGCCGGACAAGTATCGACGCTTCGGTATCGGGGTATTGAGCTGTCGCCAGCGTTCGCTGCGCAGCCGCATCCACCACAGCCACTTTTATCGATGAAGTTCCCAGATCAATCCCAAGTAATAGCATGCAGTCGCCTTTTTTTAATGTCCGAAAAACGGGTCTTAGGGAAATGTAGCCCTTTTTTAAAATCGGCGGTAAATATAGGTGAAAATGAGACGATAATGCAATCGGTTGCAATAAATATTTTGAAAAACCCATTTTGGCAAAAAAAGCTTCATATTTGTGCCAAAATCGTCTCTCCCACAAGCATGGACCCTAAAAAAGACATCACCATCTACGATATTGCCAAAGTGCTCAACCTCTCCCCCGCCACCGTCAGCAGGGGCCTGAAAGACCACCCCGCTATCAATATAAAGACCCGCAAACGGATCACCGACATGGCCCGTCAGATGGGCTACCGGTCCAATAACTTCGCCAGCAATCTTCGCCGGCAAAAGACCAATACCATCGGCATCATCGTACATGAGTTGAAAAGCCAGTTCATCAGCTCTGTCCTCGCCGGTATCGAAAAGGTCACCGCCGACGCTGGGTATGATCTTATCATCGGCCATTCCTCCGAAGACTATAAAAAAGAGGCTGCCAACGCCCACAACCTCTTTCACAAACGGGTAGATGGCCTCATTGCTTCCCTGGCCTTCGACACAAAGGACCTGGATCACTACACACCTTTTATTCAAAAGAAAATACCCATCGTATTCTTCGATAGGGTCGAGGAAGTCCCCTACGGTACAAGGGTCATCATCGACAACGTCCGGGCAGGCTATGAAGCCACCGCCCACCTTGCAGCACAAGGCTGCAAGCGTATCGCCCATCTAACGGCGAACCTCACCCGAAACGTATACGCAGGCCGTCTGAAAGGCTACAAGCAGGCCCTGGCAGACAACGGTCTGTCCTTCGACCCCGCCCTCCTGCTCGTAGGCGATCTCAGTGAAACGCATGCACTCCAGGCCGCAAAACAAGTCCTCAGCATGAACCCCAGACCCGACGGCATATTTATAACCAATGATTTTTGCGCAGCCGTATTTCAGCAGGCGCTGAAGGAAGCAGGTTGCAGGATCCCGGAAGATATAGCCATCGTTGGTTTTAACAACGATGTCATCTGCAAGATCATCGCCCCCAAGCTCACTACTATCAACTATCCCGGTGAAGAAATGGGGGAAAAAGCTGCTCGCAGCCTGCTCGAACAGATGGCCGGGCATGCGTCGGCAAAATCTACAGATACAATAATAATCAAGTCGGAATTGATAGTAAGAGAGTCGTCGGTGAAGAAGTAAGAGCTATTTCTTACGTAGCAGCTCTTCGGATTGATCGTGAATAGCTCGTTAATAAGAAAATTCTAATGAACTACTAATCCTTCTCTAATTCATCTTTTACTGGTCCCTAATACCCGCCTTCTACCTTTGTTCCGGATTCAATTGCATCGAGGGATAAACCTGCATGCAGCAATCCTGAAAAGCCATGCATATCCTTTTGGTAGAAGACGATCCGAAGACGGCCCATTTTATAAAAAAAGGTTTTACCGAGCTCGGAGATGAACTGGACATCGCCGTCGATGGGATTTCGGGCAAAAGGCTGGCTTTGCAAAGCAAGTACGACCTGGTGATCCTGGATGCCGTTCTGCCTTATCTCAACGGCTTCGAATTGTGCCGTCACATCCGCCAGGAAAACACCGAAGTCCCGATACTCATGCTGACAGGTCTTGGCAGTATCAAAGACAAGGTCGCAGGGCTGCAGACGGGAGCTGACGACTATCTCGTCAAGCCGTTCCATTTTGCAGAATTGCTTGCACGTGTACGGGCGCTGTATAGAAGAGGTCATCGGCCTGTGCCGGATGTCATACATAAGATAGGCGACCTTGAAGTAGACGTGCATCGGATGGCGGTACGCCGGGCCGGAAAGCTCATTCAGCTCACCAAAAAAGAATTTTTTCTTCTACGATTGCTGGTCCTTAACAAAGATGTTGCGTTGTCGAAGCATTTCATTGCGCAACAGGCATGGGGAGACTATACCGAAAAAGAAAACAATATAGTCGGCGTATATATCGGCTACCTGCGCGGCAAGATCGATAAAGGTTTCGCGACCCCGTTGATCCATACCGTGCCTGGCGGCAGCTATATGATAAAAGACACTGAAGACAGTACAGCAGACCACCCATTAACTACTTAATATTTGTTATGAATCCGAAACATTACACGCGCCTTGAAAATAGCATTACAAAAGAAAGAAAAAGCATGTTGCCCGCCCTGCTGCTTATCCTGGGGATGGGAACGCTGCCCGGCCTGTGCTTTGGCCAGGAAAGGATCATCAGGGGCATCGTGAATGACAGCACCGGTCACCAGCCGCTGGGCGGCGTGTCGGTGGCGGTAAAAGGGCAACGCAAAGGCACTACTTCCGGCGCAGACGGCGTCTGGGCCATACGGGTACCCGGCCCGAATGCCATCCTGGTATTCTCCTTTGTCGGGTATAAAAAACAGGAGATAGCGCTGCAAGACAGCACTACCTTTCTCTCCATCCATCTTGCTGCTGATTTCGGGTCGCTGAATGCCATGGTAGTCACCGGTTATACCCGGCAGAGCAAGGTCAAGACCACCGGCTCACTGACCACCATTCCCGGATCGACACTGCAAAATGTACCGGTAGCATCCCTCGATGTCATGCTTCAGGGAAGGGTACCCGGTCTTTATGTAGGCACGCCCACCGGCCAGCCCGGCGAGTCGGGCAGGATCACCTTGAGAGGTATGGGCTCGATCAACGGCGATGTACAGCCGTTGTATATCATGGATGGCGTGCAGGTCTCCAACAGCAGCTTCTCAGGGCTCAACCCGGATGATTTCGAGTCGGTGGTAATTCTGAAAGACCCGGCATCCACCGCCCAATACGGCTCCCGGGCCGCCAATGGGGTCATCGTCATCACCACGAAGAAAGGGAAGGCCTGGGAAGACGGCAAGACCAGGGTCGATCTCAAGACCTATTTTGGAGCTTCCAAAGTCAACAACTCCAAATGGGACCCGATGAACACCACCCAGCGCCTGCGTTTTGAAGAGATCATCCAGGATCCCACGCTGCCCGGCTGGGAATATTCCCCAAACAATCCTTATAAGACCGTAGGCGGCGCCCAGGTGGCAAAGACACAACAGGATTACCAATACGGGAATTATTATCTGGACAGCCTGCGCAAGATCAATACGGACTGGCGAAAATACCTGCTGCGCACCGGTCTGACCCAATCCGATGCCATTAGCCTGTCGGGCTCCAACGGGAATACCAGCTTCTATATCTCCATGGGATATCTTCACCAGGAAGGAGTGGCGCTGAACTCAGGTATCGAACGATATAGTCTCCGGGGCAATGTACAAAATACCAACGGCCGCCTGACGAGCACCCTGAACACCGGACTGGTCCGCTCGCAGATCCGATATATCCAGAATGAAGGGGTCGCACCGACCGCAGGCGGAGGGACATCCGCCGGAGGCGGGATCTCCGCCAACAATCCCATTGCCGCCCTCTATTTTGCCTTGCCATATGAAAAGCCCAACGTGAATAACACAGGTCCGGCAAACTACGGCTCCGATGCCCTGAATGAATATGCCAATTCCAGCCTTATGAATGTCCAGCTCAAGTCGGTAATCTCGCTCAATGAGACCTACCGTCTGTCAAACGCCTGGCAACTCACCGGTACGGCGGGAGTGGAATACCAGCAGGATCATGTCACCAATTATCTCGCCGCCAACTCTTATTTCGGACAACAGGTGAGTACAGGCAACCAGGGTATGTACCAGGACAGTCTTACCATGCGGTATCGCCTCGTCGCCAACGGCGGTGTCCGTTATCTGAAAAAGCTGGGCGGGGACCAGGAGATAGAAGCCAACCTGCTGGCGGAGGCCAACCGGAGCTATGGCACCTATGCCGGATTCACCGGTTATGGATTGAATCCACAGTTGGGCAACAACCCTTCAGCCATTACCCAGGGCACATCCGCCAACAACTTTATCCCCAATGTAGCCGGCAGCACCATTGCCAACAACCTGCTGCTCTCGCAGATCGCCTTGTTCCGCTACTCTTTCGGTACCAGGTATACGCTTACCGCAAGTTTTCGCCGGGATGGATCATCCCAGGTGCCTTCCAACAACCGGTATATCTACCTGTATGCCTTCGGCGGAAAATGGAATATACTGTCCGAACATTTTATGGATGGCTTCCGGAGTATCAGCACCCTGCGACTTAGAGGCAGCTGGGGCCTGACCGCCAACGCCGGCGGCTTCTCCAGTGACTACGGCTACAGGACTCTGTATGGGTTGTCGAACTACTCCGGTAATACGGCCCTCGTCCCCCAAACCCCCGGTAATCCCGGCTACAACTGGGAATACAACCGCACCGGTGACATCGGCCTCGAATATGGACTGCTCCACAACCGCATCTATGGCGAGATCGACTGGTACAACCGCGTCACCAACAATCTCTTTGTCAACAAGAACCTTTCCCTTACTTCCGGCTGGTCCAGTGTGGCCGCCAACCTCGGCAAGGTCAGGAACAGCGGAGTGGAGCTGGCCATCAACGGCGACCTCATCAAACGCACTGACCTCACCGTGACCCTCGGGATCAATTTTGCCTATAACAAAAACACCGTGCTCTCCCTTGGCGGCGACCAGCAACAGTTCATCGACGAGATATCGCTCAACCGGGTGGGATATCCGCTGGGAACTTTCTATGCCGTCCGTTGGGCCGGCGTCGACCCGGCGACGGGCGCGCCACAGTACCTGGACAAGAACGGCAAAGTTACTACTACCTACAGCACCGATAATGCAGTTCCCCTGAAGGCGACCTGGGACCCACCTTACAAAGGCGGCGCCTCTTTGACAGTGGCCTACAAGAGGCTGGAATTCTCCGTACTCTTCAGCTTCATCCGGGGCATGTCCCGCCTGCATTTCCCTTACCTGTACAGCCACTCCGCCGACCCCAATTACCGCGTGTACAACCAGTCCGTGGATATGTTGAAGATTTGGCAGCATCCTGGCGACAGGACCGACTTCCAGGGCGCTTCCTATACACGACAGATCAATTCCAGCGACGTACGCAGCTCGGATTATATCAAGCTGAGGAACCTTGCCATCAACTATGAGCTGCACGTAGGGCCGTCGATGGGAAAATATGTGCGCACCATCAAACTGTTCGCACAGGGACAAAACCTCTTCTCCTGGATGAAATGGAAAGGCTTCGACCCCGAAGACGCCAATGACATCGCACAATATGAATACCCCATGCCGCGTACCGTGACAGCCGGTCTGAATGTATCCTTCTAAATAAAAAATCAAATAACCCGTGAGTAAAATAATTAAATTCCTTGGGCTATCTGCCCTCATGCTTTCCTCCTGCTCCAAACAACTGAACATTACACCCAAAGACCAGGTGGATGCCACCACCGTATTCACCAATGCGAACGATCTCGAACAGGGGGTGCTCGGCGCCTATGCCAGCTGGAAAGAAGAGTATCTTGTGCGCATCGCATCCGTAACATCCGATGAGTGCAGGATAGGAACACAAAATTCCGGCGTCAGCCTCACCGATGCCGGGCAGAACCTTTTTCGCTGGGCTTTCACCGCAACAACCTCCGAGATCGGGCAGCCCTGGGCCAATGGTTATACCGTGATCAATAACGTCAACCTCATCCTGGACGCCATAGACGGTGTGCCCGTCGCCAACAGCAGCGACAGTCTCCGAAAGCAGCAGCTGAAAGGGGAATTACTGGCCATCCGTGCTTTCCAGCATTTCGACCTCTACCGTGTATATGCCTATTCAGGAGTCTATGATCCCAATGCGTATGCAATACCGTATGTAACCTCGACCAATATCTATAGCCAGCCATCCCGGCCCACCGTCGCAGCCTTCTTCACTCAGCTAAAACAGGATATGACAAATGCCGAATCGCTCATCGCCGCTGCTCCCGCCGTCACACGGATGGGTTTGACCTCGCTGTATGCGCTGGAAGCCCGCGTGGCATTGTACACCAATGACTGGCCTACGGCCATCGACCGCGCCGGCAAAGTGATCAACGCCGCCCCTTTGGCTTCCACAGCCACCTTCCCCTCTATCTGGACCGACGCAGGCACACAGGAAGTGATCTTCAAACTGGCAAGGACCAATCAAAGTCCTCTGCGTCCCGGGGATCTCTGGTACAATATCCCATATAACGTTTACCTCTTCGCTCCTTCCAAGACGTTGATGAGCCTGTATGATTCGACGAATGATATACGTTACCATAGCTATTTCTCCACGGATCCTGCGCTCACCGCCAGCGGTCAGCTCCCCGATGTCATTGTCAAATACGCCGGCACGGCAGGCGCACAAAACCTCAACGATTTGAAAGTCTTCCGCACCGGGGAGTTCTATCTCATCCGCGCCGAAGCCTATGCACGCAGCGGTGCTCTGCTCTCGGCCACCGCCGATCTGAATGCTTTACGGGCCGCACGGATCACCGGCTATCAGCCCGAAATATTCGCCAGCGTGAACGATTTCCTTACAGCCTTGTTTACAGAGAGGTATAAAGAGCTACCTTATGAAGGTCATAGGCTATACGATCTCAAACGGGCGGGGATGAATATCGTCCGTCAGCCCGCAGACTGGCCTCAGGGCGCCAGCACCGGTACGCTTACCCCTTCTGCTCGCTATTACAACATTCCTATTCCGCAGGCAGAAGTACTTGCCAACCCAAACATTAATCCGAACAATCCCGGCTGGTAAGGGCCTTCCTCCGTACCCTATGTTTCCATGACTATCCCGGTACAATACAACGTTTTCCCCGCCCGACCAGTCAACCTGCAAACTTCTTTAATGAAAAATATCCTCCTATTCCTGACCGCCGCCGCCATAACAGCCACCTCCTGCTCCAAATCCAGCCGCCCCGAGCCTCCGGACAATGGCTGCATCGAAAGGGTCGTGATCAGCCAATCCCCCTCCCTTCTCAACCTCACCCAAACCAGGACGGTAGACAGCCTCATGGATGTAAACCACATCAAAAGGTACACTCGACCATACCTACGGAGCGCCTAAGCAGGGGACGACTCTCGATACCGTGCCATCCCTCAGCCTGGCCCACCTAAGGACACTGTTTTCGAACGACCTTAAAAAACAGGAACATGAACATACCGTCACCTACGGGTTTAGAGACAGCATCGACTAGCCCGCATTATCAGCGCCCCGCGACCTTCCTGACCCTGAGACAGTCGATCATCGCCTGGTTGATATCCCCATTCATATTATCATCGAAATCCTCCAATCTCAATTCTATGACATGTCGCCCCTTCCCAAGCCTGATCTTCACCGGATTGCTATATCCCCAGTTGCTCCATTCGCCCTTTCCCCGCTGCGGCAATACAATGGTGCCCTCCACCCTGTCATCCACCGCCATCGTTCGTATAGCGCATTTATTCTCCGTATTGGTGGGACCATTCCCATTGGCATATCGTACGTCGATGACATACGCCCCGTCATCCGTCACATCCACCGGGAATCGCACCACCCGGTTAGTCCCGCCGCTGACCTCGATAAATCCTTCCCCCGTAAACCCCTTGTAATCGTAAGAAGCCCTTGATGCAATATCCTCCGCCTGATACAACAGAGAATACTTCTCCTCCCCCGTCATCAAGGGCTCGGAAGCAAAAGACTCGACCCCCGCAGTATCTATCGCAATCACCTGGTATTCCACCAGTGCACCGCCGCCTGGCGCCCGCATCCGGGTGGAACGTACAACTGCCGCCGGCTGCCCATTCTTCAACACTTTAAATCTCGCAGCCCCTTTTACAGCATGCCAGACCAGCTCTCCTTTTTCAACGTGCACCTCCGGCGTGGGCAGAGAGAAACGGACAGGGCGCAGCGTTGAAGAAATTCCGGTCGCCTGCCCCGACGCCGCTCCGGATACCACCCCTTCCGTCATCCGGATATATACGTTATGCCTACCCGTTAGCCCCGTAGGGATCACCCGTCCGGTCATAGTCTTCCCGTCCAGCCGGATATCCGCCATCCGATTGCCATACCCTTCCAGCTCAATATCCAGCACAGCACCCCTGTAACCAAAACCGCTCAACTTCCGGATGCCCCCCATCGTCCGGGGAACAAAAGGCTGGAAAGCGAGACCGCTGTCCGTCAATCGCAATCCAAATAGAACCTTATGTACAAGACTGATACTCCCCGAAAGGCTCCAGAGCATATTGCTGGAATTGATCTGCGTCCCCGCATAATCCCCATTGTCCGCCTCGAAATTCTCTTTATTCGTAAGGAACAACGCGGCAGGTCTGTAAATATCCCCTATCCCTTTCATCACCGCCCGCTCATCGCCCGCCCGGGCCGCCGCCAGCGTCCAGAAGGATTCTACAAAAGGCCAGATCGCATTGTTATGATAAGGAGGTATATCCGGGATCTGAGGATAAATACAGGGAATGCCAAAAGCCGTCATGGGAGCACGACGGATGATCTCCTTACTCCTATCGGCGCCGGCAATATCCCATAATATGCAAAGCGCCTCCCCCAATGCCTCCCACCTCGGCGAAACGATCAGGTTATTCCTGCCATAGAGATATTGGGCATAATATCCTTTTTCCGGCAACCATAAATACCGGTTGATCCCACGCCGGATCTGCTCGGCGACGGCAGCACGCTTTTGCGCGGTCGCTTCATCCTTTAAGAGATGGGCCATCTTCGACAGCACTTCGTTGGCGCGGAAATGTACGGCATTGGTGCCCAGACATTCACTCTGAAAGATATCCGCCGGCTGCATCCATCGCGGGTAGGTCTGCTCACGCCAGTCGAGAAAGGATGATTCTCCCATGACCAATCCCGTTACCCGGTCGTATGCAACATGATCGTCGTCCTCCATCGATCGCTTGATCACCTCGTAGGCTGTTTTGAGCCAGCCCTCATCCCCCGTGGCCAGATAGATCTCCCAGGCCGCCGCCGCCCAGATCATCCTGTCCGTGCTGCAGGGATAGGCGCCGCCCGTACCCGTATCCTGGATGATCCGTCCTTTTCCATTCACCTTCCGGAGAAGGCTTTTCATAGCCACCGCCGGCTGCATATACGCCATGGATAAAATAATACTATAGCTGACATCCCTCGTCCATACACCCGCCCACTCCTTGCCCGTCCGGAAAGTGCTGTCCTGCTCCACCGCCCTGCACATTTCTTCCAGGGAGAGGTTATACAGCGCATCCGACACAGGAAATGGTGATCGATATTGGGGGAAAGCAGCGACATCCTTCGACAGCTTCCACCGGGCCGCCGGCTGCTGCCTGTCCTCCGCCCGATTGAGCAACAAGGTCGCCTCATAAATATGATCGCCGTCCTCATCGGTGAGCTGCAGCTGCGGATGATTGACCAGGTTGTCGAAATCCCAGATCATCGGCGGAGTACTGCCGGCCACATACACTCCCTTGAAATCTTCTTTATAGATCTTATCTCCACGGAATGTCGTAAAATATCCCTGCTCCCCAAAAGCCTTGAAAACCTCGCGCAGGTCCGTACGCAACGTCAGCCGCGTGTCCGGGTCCAGGTACACCGGCCCGGCGGAAGGCTTCTCCGTCAGCTGTATTCCAAACCGTATCAGGGGTGTCACACACACCCCATCTTTCCCGATACACGTGAAATGATGGTCCGTCCCCGACACCATCTCGTTGTCCTTACCGTTGATACTGAACTTGAAGCTGATCCGCGCATCCTTGTATCGGGCGGCCGGGCTCTTATAATCCGATACTATCTCCGTAGACGACAACACCCGGGAGGTAAACTCCTTTTTCTGCACCACGCTGTCCGCATACACCGTATAATCGGGTGTCCTGAGAAGCACCCGAGCCGCAGAAGGCCTGGAGACATTAGCTTTTTGTCCAGACTGCGCATACCCCCTCCCGCCAGCGCCCGCCAATACCAGCGCAAGCACTGCCCGCAAAACATTTTTCATTGGTCAGTTTTTAATATTCCGCGACGATCATATCCCAATAGGTCAGTGATGGCAGGATAAAGGAAATGGCATTCCCGTTGCGGGTAAAAGATATCTCCTTCAAAACGCCTCCGTCCACATCCGGTGAGGCCATCCATAATTTTGATACGGGTTTCGTCGTCGTAAGTATAAAAGATAAGTTTGAATAAGTCGCAGGTACTGTCTGGCTACCGTTGGTATCCCGCCAGTCGAACGAGGCGGCCGAACTGAAATTGATCAGGTGTATCACCTGGCGGCTGCCCATGTCCTTGCCGATCATGGATATGCTGCCGTTCTGGGGCGGCCAGTTATTCAGGCTGATCTTCCCATCCACTGAAACAAGACCGGGATTATTGAAAGCGCCTCCATCCCTGAGCAGGTTCTCATATCCCGTGAGAAAATCATAATAGCGGACAATAGCCTGCTGGAGATCTGGTTTCATTTTCAGGTTGTCATTGGGAAAGTATTCCTTGCACAACATATGATCGCCCATCTCCAGGTGCGCTCCGCCAAAAGCAAAAATTACCGCATCCGCCAGCAGCACGCCGGGAGTATTGAAATAGCCCGGATTGTTCGCTAAATTCCAATTCATATAGGCAGTCAGTACCGGCTTTTTCGTATTCCCGCTCCAGGAATAGTCGTCCGTAATAATCCGGGCCAGATCGCTGAATCCTTCATTAGGCGCCCATACTTCCGTATAGAGAAAGTCTACAGGCGCCTTAGCGATATTTCCCTGCTGACCGAACTGGTTGACCGCATTCATCACCAGCCGCTTGGACGGCGCATAGCTCTTCATGGCAGCCAGGAAAGAACCAAAACCTGTCGCCACATCGATAACGTTTCCATTATAATCATACATAGTGCCCAGGTCTCCCACCTGGTCCACATGGTAGCCGTCGAAAGCATATACATCGTACATATCTTTCGTCCGCCCGGCGATATATTGCTGCCAGGCAGGATTGCCGGGATTCGTCAACCATATATTACTCTTGAAAGGGGCGCTGAGCCTGTACCCCGCCCAGACCTGGTGCTGCTGGTCCGTATACATATACCACTGATCCGAAACGCCGTCCGCCGCCGCATCATTCAGCGCGCCATAGCAGAGGTTATAGGACATGGCCATCATACCCCGTGCATGGGCAGCCGAAATATAGTGATCCACCGTCGTGCGATAACAATCCCTGCTGGCGATGTCCTTCCAACTGGCTGCCGGGCTGGACACCGTACCCGCCAATGGCTGATGATGCTCATAGCTCCAGTCATAGAATTGCAGCCCGTTGATATGCAGCCTGGTGAGATTGCTCACTACCGAGTCCATATAAGTACCCGTGAGCGCACCGAATGCAGATAGGTGTCCATATCGCGGAAAACGTCCCCAGTCCGAAGAAATGTCCACGGCAATGCTGCCATAGATCTTCTCTGTCCCGCCCGCTGCATTATATACATCCACCATGTACCCTGTAAAATCCGCCGATGGAGCCGTCCATTGCCAGCTCTTACCCGTGACACCCGTTTCGGCGATCACCCGAGACAGCTGCCGGTATCTCACCCTGGCTGTGGCAGGCAGCGCCTTGTCCATCGTAAACAGCACCGCATCGCCCGGCTTGTAAACAGCCTTGTCGGTAGTAAGCGCCACCGTTGTATCACCCGCATAAACAGGAGGGGTGGAATGACTCCCATCCTTCTTACAAGCCGTCAGGGAAAAGACCCCAGCCAGAATAATATTGATCATTGAGATACACTTATTGTTTGACAATGGATATCGTTTCATACAGCTGGTTGAACGTGATCGTGTAGTTGCCCGCCGCAGTGATCGACCACTTGTAATCATTGGCATCGGCCGTCCCGCCGCCGTGGGGCACAAAAGGAGCATTCCCATCCGTCAGCGCGGGATGATTCATATCCGGCCGGAAAAAATCGCAGCCCCAATCCCCCGTCTTCACGGGTATTTTGAACTCACCGGCGGTCAATGGGCCGCTATAGGTGAAGGTATACGGGTCTCCCGCCACCGGCGTCATCACAGTCGGACTATTGATATTCCATCCATTGGGCGTCGCATCCCCCACCATCCACAACGCCGTATAAGGAGTGAAGGGCACGATATGAATGGAATTGGAAAGGATATTCAGCGATATTTTGTATGGGCCCGCATTGGTGATCACCCACTTGTTGTCCGGAGGATTGGCATTGCCAAAGGTAAGCGCCGCCGTCGTATCCGTTATCGGCGGATGGTTGGTCAAAGGCCGGTAAAAGTCTCCACCCCAATTGCCCGTAGAAGTGGGAAATTTAAATTCGCCCGCCTTCAGCACTTCATTATAATGAAATACATAGGCATTGAAAGGATCTACCTTCAGCTGGTTGGGATTATCGATATTCCAGCCGTTGGGCGTCGCGTCCCCTACGATCCATAGTTTGGAGTATAAAGGAGCCTGCGCTTCCGACACTACGATGGTCAATGACAGCAAGTTTACATCGATGGTGTACAGATTACCCTTGCTGATCGTAAACTTGTCATCCGGATCGCTGTCCGCGGTGCGATAGAATAAATGAGCGCTGTCGGCGCCCTCGTTGTACGAAGGCAAAAAAGATCCCCGGGTGGTGATGAACTTGAACTGGCCGGGCGACAGCACACCCGTATAGTGAAAGAGCCCCGGGATGGCGGCATCCGGCGTCAGACTATCGGCCGCATTGGCGTTCCAGCCGGTGGCTGTTGCATCCCCGAAGATATACAGGGTAGTCGACACCGGCTTGTAAGGCGTCACCGTTATGGTCACAGGGACAGAAGTATCACCCTTCATGGTCCCGTCCCCGATGATGGTATAGATACGCGCCTGCAGGGTAAAGGCCGCACCCGCCGGGGCGGACCAGTAAGTGGACAATAGCGTGTTCATGGCAAGGTTCGTATAATTGAGGGAATAGACCCCCTTGCCGATATTGTTCTTCAGAGACGAAGAAAAGTTATTCCCCTTCTTATCCATCTCCAATACATAGGTGATGGAGGCGCCGTAGCCGTGATTGGAGCCGGTGGACCAATTCACCGTCAGCGCTGTTTTGTCCCTGCCCGACTCGTCGAGCCGCAGGGTGGAATCCGACAGACTGATCGTCAGTGGTCCATTGTTCGCTACAGGGGCGAAATTCTCTGTTTTTTTACAGGCCCCGAAGCATAGCATCAGCGCCGTCAGGCAACAGAGGGGCAGAAAATATATACGTGACATGGCAAGAGATTTTGGGATAAAAGATATTTGTTGGCAGGGTGTGGCACTGGCCAACCCAGCACGCGTTTTCAATAACCAGTGTTTTGCGTAAGATGAGGATTTGCATCCCGCTCGATCTGCGGTATCGGCATCAGCAAATTTTTCGCCGTCGCATTGGTCTTCCCGATGGAATGCAGGAAATTCAATCCATACTGTCCATTGTCCACCCGGATAAGATCGAACCAACGCTGCCCCTCGAAGGCCAGCTCCATCCGCCGCTCATGCAACACCGTATCCCGGAGGGCCGCCTTCGACAAGCCAGGCTGCACGTCCGGCAATCCCGCCCTCTCCCGCACACGGTTCAAAGGCGCCAGCGGGTCACCCTGTCCCGTCTCGTTCCTCGCCTCCGCCTCCATCAGCAGCACATCCGCATAGCGCAGCACGGGAAAATCCTCCGCACTGGTATTGTATTGCGGCGACACCGACGTAGGCACCAGGAATTTCCGCACATTGTAGCCCGTGGTGGAATAGCTGCCGTAGTATGCATTCCCGGAAAAATTCGGACCGCCCTCATACAGTATGGTAAGGTCCTTCCGGAGATCGCTTGCCTCATAGCTGTTTACAAACTCCTGGGTAGGCTGGTTCCACCCATAGCCGCCTCCGACAAAAGTCGTATTCCTCGGACCCATGAAAGGACTCGTCCAGGAAGCCTGGTTCAGGTCGTCGAAAAATCCATAGGTCGTCCCCCCGCTGTATTGCACTTCAAACAGCGATTCAGAGGAGTTCTTATGCGCCGGATCGAAATTGTCTGCATAGTTGCTGTTCAGGGTATAGCCCAGCGCCGTTACCTGTTGGCACAAAGGGATCGCGTCCGCATACCTGCCCAAGGTCAGATATACCTTCGCCAGTGTACCTACCGCAGCACCCTTCGAAGCCCTGCCGATATCCGCGCCGCTGTAAGTTTCCCTCCCCGGCAGCGAGGCGATGGCATCCTTCAGGTCCTGGATGATCTGGTCATATACCTGCGATTGGGGAGTGCGCGCTGGGTACAGATCATCCGAAGGAGTCTGCGGCTTCGTGATCAGCGGGATATCCCCGAAATACCGCACCAGGATGAAGTAATAATTCGCCCGCAGGAATTTAGCCTCCCCCACTATCCGACTTCTCAGCGTCGTATCGATATTCATGCCCGGCACATTCTGTATAACAAGATTGCAATAGAGGATGCCCGGATAGGGACCTCTGTAGAGATCCAGCACACCCGCATTGGACGGGTCCGTGGTGAAATTGGCCTCCTGCACGGTCTCGATCCCGTCCGTTCCCCCGCCTGCGCCTACGACGCTGTTCCCCGCAATGATGTCCGAAGTCCACATCCGCATATTATATAGCTTGGGTCGCTGCAAGGGCTGATAGGCAGCGTTGACAGCATTGAGAGCATCGTCCTTTGTCCGGAAATAATTGGCCGAATTGATCGTATCCAACGGAGCCTTGTCTAAATATTTCTTACAGCCGGCTATGGACAGCAAACAAAAGACGGCTATGATGTATTGACTATTCTTCATGATGGCAGCGTTTAAAGGTTAATGTTGATTCCTACACTGATGGTCCTTGTCACCGGGTAAACGCTATAATCCACTCCATTCACCCCCACCTCCGGATCAAAGCCGCTGTAATGGGTGAAAGTATAGACGTTCTGACAGGAGCCGTAGAGGCGCAGCGATGAGATACCCGCCCGCCGGGTGAGTGAAGGTGAAAAAGTATAGCCTAACGTTATATTCTTCACGCGGAGATAAGAGCCGTCCTCGATATATCGATTCGAAACGCGTGTATTCTGGTTGGGATCACCATAAATGGCGCGGGGCATGTAACTGCTCGTCCCCGGTCCCTCCCAACGCTGTAAAGTGCGGGTGGTCTGGTTCTGAGCGATGGACATGCTCTCCTGGTTGATATTGTTGGCGTTGAAGATCTTATTCCCATATACACCCTGCAGATAAATATTCAGGTCAAAGCCCTTGTAGGAAAAGCTGTTGCCCATGGAGTAAATAAACCTTGGGTTAGGGTCGCCGATATAAGTGCGGTCCTTCTCGTTGATCACCCCATCGCTGTTCAGGTCGGCAAACCGGATATCACCGGGACTCGTGCTGTTGGCAGCAGTAGTACCTGCCTGCTGGAGGGCATGATTATCCACCTCTTTCTGGCTCTGGAATATGCCGTTCATGACATATCCGTAAAATTCGTTGGCAGGATGTCCCACCTGGTCGATCCCGAAGTAAGCATTCAGGCCGTAATTGTCCACATACAAGGGTGTACTGTCGTTCAGACTTTTTATGATATTCTGGTTAAAAGAAATATTCAGGTCCGTGCTCCAGGTGAAAGGCCCCGTCATATTTTTGGTGGACACGGTAACCTCGATCCCCTTGTTCTGCATGCTGGCCGCATTTACGGAAGGCACCACCGTGCTGGAATATCCCGTTGTCACCGGTACGATGGCGGGCACCAGCATTTTGGAAGTGTTCTTCACATAAGCATCCACCGTGACATTCACCCTGCTGTCCAGCAGGGAGGCGTCGATGCCGATGTTGCCCTGCGACACCTGCTCCCACTGCACATTGGGATTGGGCAGCACCAATGGATATACGATACTCACCGGATGTCCATTGAAGTTATATTGTGCGATCTGCAGGGCGGAAGCAAAAGAGTAGTTCCCGATGTTCTGGTTCCCCGTAACCCCATAGCCCGCCCGCAGCTTCAGATCATTGATAAACGGCAATCCCTGAAAAAAATCTTCTTTGGAGATACGCCACGCCAGGCTGGCGGATGGGAAGGTCCCATACTTGTTGTTCCCGCCAAATCGGGAAGAGCCATCCCTTCTCAGCGTGGCAGTAACAAGGTATTTGTCCTGGTACGTATAATTCACACGCCCCATAAAGGAAAGCAGCGACCATTCCGAAGCGTTGCCCCCTGTATTGGTCACCCCCGTCCCGCTGCTCATCTGCTGGGTGACATCGCTGGGGAAGCCCGTCTTATTACCGTTGAGAAAATCGTACCGGTTGTTTTGCGCGCTGCTGCCCGCCAGCACCGTCAGGTGATGGTCGGCTCCGAAGTTCCGGTCATAGGTAAAATAATTGTCCCACAGATAGGTGAGGTTCTTGTTATATTGTTGGAAGAGGTAAGCCGAAGTCTGTGGATTGGGCTGAAAATTATAGACAGGCGCCCAGGACCTGCTGTCGAAAAATTGCGCCTGGATACCCCCCGTGGTTTTGAACTTCAGCCCTCTGAACAATGCCAGCTCCGCATACGCCGATCCAAGGACATTATACCCCTTTGTCTCATTTTGATTGACATGAGCCGTCCCGATCTGGTTGGTGATATCGCCATACCACAGCGGATTACCCAATACATTGGACCAGGTGCCGTCCTTATTATAAAGAGGCTGCACAGGGTTGGAAGCCATCGTGCTGCGTATATCGTAAGACCCGCTGGGTTTGTCGTCCACCGTCAGGGTAAGATTATTCCCGAAGCTGATCCAGTTCAGCGGTCTTGCCTGGCTGTTGAATTGCACCGTATAACGTTTGTAGCTGGTCTGGGTGACGATGCCCTGCTGGTCCAGCACCCCTCCGCTGACATAGTAATTGTATTTATCCGAGCCGCCCGAGTAAGACAGGGAAAAATGCCGCATAGGCGCCGTCCTGAAAAGGGCGCCCAGCCAGTCGGTGCCCTCGCCCAGCGAGTCGGGATGGGCAAAAGCCGGGTTGACCGTCTGATTGCCTGCCGTCAGCATCTCGTTGTTCAAAGCGGCAAATTGCGAGGCATTCAGCATCTTTACCACCTTGGCCGCACGCTGCCATGCGCTGTAATAGTTGAATGACAGGTGCCCTTTGCCGTTAGCGCCCTTCTTCGTGGACACCAGGATCACCCCATTGGCGCCCCTCGATCCATATATCGCCGCGGCAGACGCATCCTTCAATACGTCGAAAGAAGCGATATCGTTCGGATCGAGATTGTTCAGGGGTGCGTCCGTAGGAACCCCATCCACTACGATCAGCGGATCGGCATTATTGATCGTACCCGTACCCCTGATCCGGAAAGTGACATTGCTGCCCGGTGCGCCCGAAGAGATCACCTGCACCCCCGAGGCCCTTCCTTCCACCGCATCGCCGATGTTGGCAACAGGCAGTGAAGAAAGTTCTTTTGTATCCACCGAGGCGACGGAGCCGGTAAGGTCCTTTTTCTTCACCGTGCCATAACCGATGACGACGACATTCTGCAGCTTTCCGCCGGAAGGCGTCAGCGTTACCTCCACATTATCACGGCCATCCAGGGCAATCACAGCGGACTCATAGCCCGTATAAGAGAACAGGAGCGTATCCCGCGCTCCGGAAAAAATGGTGAACTGGCCCGCCGCATTGGTCACTGTCGCGGCATTAGCCCGGCCCTTTACCCGGACCGTAACACCCTCCATAGGCCCCCCGTCCCCGCCGGACAATATTTTACCGGAGACCTTCCCGGTCTGGGCCTGCGACAGGCATGGCGCCAGCAATAAGAGTAAGATGAGAAGAGAAAATGAATAACGTAAGCAGTTCATGATGCAATCGTTTAGGTGCGTAAAATAACGATCCGGCGGCGAATTCCTGTTTCCTATACGTACCAACTTATTATCAAAACGTCTCAATTTGTTCCACGGGATTACGATATCATTTCGCTATTTTTAGGCCCGCCGATGAAAAAATGGTTGCTGATATTATCAATGCTCACAGCGGGTAAATACCTGGCCGCGCAATCCTATTATTTCCGCAATTACCAGGTAGGCGATGGCATATCCAGCAACACGATTACCTGCATCGCTCAGGACAAAAAAGGGTTCCTGTGGTTCGGTACGCGCAATGGGCTTAACAGATATGACGGGGCCGGCTTCCGGCAATTCCGCAACGATGCGGGCGACCCCGGCAGCCTGGGCAACAACTCCATCCTATGCCTGGCGGAGGACACAGCGGAACATCTCTGGGTAGGCACCCATGAAGGCGTCTACCTTTATGATCCGGTGCATGAAAAATTTTCACGCTTCGACAGGATACCCCGCGCAGAAGTGCGGTTCGTAGCCGGCGACCACACGGGCAATATCTGGCTGATCTCCGGCAATGTCCTGTATAAATTCAACGCCACTTCCAACAAACTGCTGGCCTATTATATGTCCGGCGGCGGCGCCGTGGCGCTCGGCATCGGAGACAACGGCGCTATCTGGTGCGCTACCCTCTCCGGACTGGCTAAATTGTACGATCCATCCTCAGACAAATTCATCGACTATGACATCGCCGCATTGCAGAAAAGCGCCGCACCCATCTATATACAGACCCTCTATCCTGTAACGGACACTACCGTCCTCATCGCCACCCTGCAACAGGCTCTTCTGCTCGATACAAAGACCGGCCGTTGCCGCAATGTGTTCCAGGGACACCCCTGGGCAGATCATATCCAGGTGCATAAGATCATTCGCCAATCCGACGGCCGATTCTGGTTCGGGACAGAGAATGGATTGTATATACTCGACCTGTCCACCGGCGACGCTCAGCTCATACAGAAACGCTATGCCGACCCGTATTCCATCAACGACAACGTGATCACGGATTTCTGGAGAGACAAGGAAGGCAGCACCTGGGTAGGCACCTTCTTCGGCGGCGTCAATTACTATTCACGGCAGCTGAACCAGTTCCAGAAATATTTTCCTCAACCCGGAGCGGGTAGCCTCAGCGGCAACCTCGTCCATGAAATATGCGCGGACAAGGCGGGCAACCTTTGGATCGGTACGGAGGATGGAGGGTTGAACAAGCTGGATGCCCACACAGGCCTGTTCAAGCATTTCACACCGGGCAAAAAGCCTGGCGACATTTCCTACCAGAACATCCATGGGCTGCTGGCCGACGGCGACACCCTCTGGATCGGCACCTATGAACATGGCCTGGACCTCATGGACCTCCGGACGGAAAAGGTGATAAAGCATTATGAAAAAAACAATGAGCCGGGATCGCTGCGCGGGAACTTTATCGTCACCATTTACAAGACTCCAAAGGGAGATATCCTCATCGGAACCTGGGACGGCCTCTACCGGTACGACAGGAACAAAAAGAACTTCCAGCTGCTGCCCTATTTCAACCGGCAGGCCCAGGCCATCCATCAGGACGCCGAAGGAACGTTGTGGGTGGCCAGCTATGGCAGTGGCGTCTATTTCAATAATGAAGCCACAGGAGTGAAAGGGAATTTTCAACATGATCCTAAAGACACGAATTCCTTACCCAATAATTACGTCAACAATCTGTATGAAGACAGCCGGCATAATATCTGGTTCTGCACGGAAAGCGGACTCTGTAGATACGACCGCAGCCGCCGCAAGATCATACGTTGCGCGGAAGAGCCTGGCCTGAGAGACAAGCAGGTCTTCCGGGTGCTGGAAGACGACAACGGCATGATCTGGGTCTCCACCTCGAAAGGATTGGTTAGTATGGACCCGGAAAAGAATACAGGCAGGGTCTTCAACACCGACTATGGGCTTCTGAGCGATCAGTTCAACTATAACTCCGCCTACAAGGACAACAGCGGCAGGCTGTTCTTCGGGACGGTGAAAGGCATGATCAGCTTTGCACCCTCCGCCATCGTCCGCAATACCTTTATACCCCCCGTCGATATCACCAGCCTGCAGGTGAACAACAGCGACCTGAAGATCGGCGTCCCCGGTTCCCGCTTCCCCCAGGCCCTCCCTTATTCTACCTCCATCACCCTCCCCTACGACAGTTCTACCATCAGCATACAAGTGGCCGCCCTCAGCTATACCATGCCCTCCATGAACGAATACCTCTATAAAATGGAAGGACTGGACAAGGATTGGGTACACCTGAAGGGCGCCCGGAAGATCTACTATACCAAGCTGCCACCCGGGGACTATGTGTTCAAAGTAAAAGGTTCCTCCGCCGGAGAGGTATGGAATGATAAAGAGACCACCCTTGCCATCCACATCCTGCCGCCACTGTGGGCCCGTCCCTGGGCCTATGTGCTCTATGTGCTGACAGCGCTGGCCGTCGTGTTCATACTCGTCCGGTATTATTACATTGCATTGCGGGAAAAGAACCAGCGGAAAATTAAAACCCTGGAAATTGAAAAAGAGCGCGAAATTTACAACGCCAAGATCGAATTCTTTACCAATATCACTCATGAGATCCGGACACCGCTGACCCTTATAAAATTACCCGTTGAAAAATTATTAAGACACGGCGTCTCGGACCCTGCCCTAATCGAAAATCTGGTTATGATCGACAAGAATACCAACCGGCTCATCCACCTCACCGACCAGCTCCTGGACTTCCGCAAGGCTGAAGCCAACAACTACACCCTGAACTTCGTCAAGACGGATATCAACGAGCTGCTAAGAGAGCTCTTTGCCACCTATAAACCTATCGCCGAAGAAAAAAAGCTCAGCTTCCGGCTGGAGATACCCCGCGTGACCCTGCTGGCCTATGTAGACCCCGAAGCTTTCCGGAAGATCCTCAGCAATCTCTTCAGCAATGCCCTCAAATATGCCGATCAGACCATCCTCATCCGGCTCCTGCCGTTCAACAGCGACGACCATCAGTTCCATATAGAATTTAAAAATGACGGTTTCCGGATACCGGCGGATATGAGGGAAAGGATATTCGAGCCCTTCTTCCGGCTGAAACAAACGGAGAAATACGCCGGCACCGGCATCGGCCTTCCCCTGTCCAGATCGCTGGCGGAATTGCACAAGGGAACCCTCCGGCTGAAAGAACCTTCCGATACATTCAATACCTTCTACCTGTCTATTCCCATTCATCAGCAGAATGAGATCGACCTGGGTGAATACGAGACCATTGAAAGCAGCGCCCATCCTTCTTCTCCTGAAGATGTACAAGACCGTCCTTATCATCCCTCTCAACCCACCCTGCTCCTCGTCGAGGACAATAAGGAGATCGCCGGCTTCCTGCAGAAAGAGCTGTACTCCAAATTCAACGTACACACAGCGTCCAACGGCCAGGAGGCGCTCGAGGTGCTGTCCGGCGAAACTATACAATTGGTGATCAGCGATATCATGATGCCCGTCATGGATGGGATAGAGCTATGCCGGAAAATGAAGACGGACATTCAATACAGCCACATACCCATCATCCTGCTCACCGCGAAGAACACGATAAAGTCCAGGATCGAAGGGCTGGAAACAGGCGCCGACGCCTACATCGAAAAACCCTTTGTATTCGAGCACCTGCTGGCGCAGATCAACAACCTGCTGCACAACCGCAACATCGTAAAAGAATACTACGCCCATTCTCCCCTCGCTCATATAAAAGGGATCGCTTCCTCGAAGGCCGATACATCCTTCCTGGAAGAGCTGCAGCGGATCATCGACGAAAGAATTACGGACACCGACCTGGATGTGGATATGCTTGCCAGGATGATGAATATGAGCAGGGGCACTTTTTACAGAAAGATAAAAGGTCTCTCCGATCTGACCCCTAATGAGCTGATCACTATCTCCCGGTTAAAAAAGGCGGCCGAACTGCTGGCCGAAGGGAAATATAAGATCACGGAGGTGGGCCGTATGGTAGGCTATCACCTGAACAGTAATTTTTCCAGGGACTTTTCCAGGCAGTTCGGCATGTCGCCCTCTGTCTATGTGAAGAACCTTCAAGGATCCTAACCTCACCCTATTCAGCCCATCCCCCGTCCCTAATGCAACGTTTTCCCCGCCCAGCGTGTCAATCTACAAATCGCTCTCATGAGAAACTTGCTCCTTTTCCTGGCCGCAACCACTACTACCGTCCTAACAGCCACCTCCTGCTCGAGGTCCAGCTCTCCAGCCCCTGACAATGGCTGCATCCAACGGATCGTGATCAAACAGTCCGATGCCGGCCTCTCTCCCGAACATACCAGGACGGCAGACAGCCTCTTTGATGTAAACCACATCGATCATCGCAATTATCGATACTATGCATTTCAATCCGACACCTTTCAGACACTATATTCCCCTTTTAAAAAATATGACGAGAAAGTCATCCGGCTGGACCAGTACGTCAATGGACTGAGAATATTCAATGGAGAGATAAACTATATCTTTTGGGACGGGGCACTCCATTATATAGCCGGCAAGCCGATACAAAGCGCCAATCTCGATACCATTTCATCCCTTTCTCTCCGACGGTTACGAACAATGTTCACCAGCGAGCTCCTCAGGCCAGGCGCCAATGTCACCCCGGGATTCACCGACAGTTGCTATAAGGCTGAGTTTGGATATTTCAACCTGTCCAACGACCTCGAGCCGCAGAACCTCGTCAAGGCCTGGCGCGTGACGATCAACTATTCCAGCGCCAGTTGGTATGCCCCCTATGGTTATGGATACCCCTATGATGGTTATCCCGCCGCCTACTATAAAGACAATGGACAGCTTATCGGATTTGCCGGGAATATCATCAACTGATACCTCAATACTGCCACCCCAGTTTAATAAGGGCCATACCCCCTTCCGTGCCTTGCGCATAGTTGGCCGTCAGTATAAATTGTCTCAGGGGGCTTACCCAGATCCCGCCTCCATACCCATCATGCCAGCTGTTGCTCTTTTCGCCGGCCAGCCATACCCTTCCCACGTCGTTGAACAGGTGTATCCCAAAAGCTCCGGGGAAAAGATAGCTTCGGAACTCGGCCAATTTGATGCGCAGGTCGATGTTATGATACACCGCCTCGTCGCCTGCAAAACGGAATTTGCGGTAGCCCCGCAGGTTCTCCGTCGCCCCCAGGAACTGCGCCTGGTAGAACTCGTAATTTCCGAACGTCTTGCCATAACCCGCCCTCGTGGCGATCACCACATTCTTACGGGTATTGAAGCTGATGAACAGCGCCAGGTCCGACTGAAGTTGCGAAAAATTATTACTTGCATGGCTCAGTCCGCCATAGGCTGCAAAGTTCGACTCCCAGTAAATACCCCTGCCCGGGTTGATCTTATCATCCCGGTTGTCGATGATCACGGTAGCCTTGCCGCCCGCATAGGACTTCGACCGATATAGCATAGCCTTGTTGAGCCCATTCAGTTCCGTATGGTTGATGAACCGGTCTTTATTATCCGCGCTGTCCAGGTTCACATGCTCGAAGGCAGGCCCTGCTGCCAGCTGTAACACCCTGCCCAGCTTCTTGCGTAGCTGCAGATCCGCATCATATTGAACAAACCGGGCCCTGTAATAACGGATACCCTCCGGCGCGTGCTTGTCATAGGCCGTCTCATTCCCCAGACCAAAGAAATTGATCGTATTGTTGGGCGCCAGCACCTTCCCATGGACCAGCAGGTCCAGCGAACCGATGGCCTTGGTGGCTTCCAATGAATACCTGAACGCATAAGCCTTTGTTGACAGCGAATGCTCCGCCGACAGGATCTGCAAGGTCTTGTACGGATCCTTGTGAAAACCATGCGTCGTATAACGGAAACCCGCACCGATAAAGAGCCCATCGTCAGGGTTATAGGCAAAGGTCAGCGACGGCGCCAGAATATTATAGTGGTATCCCAGCGTGGAATTGCCCACATAGCCCATCCGGATGATTTGGTTCACTGACGGATCACGCGACAGGAATTTCCGTTCCGGTCCATTGCCTTCAAAAGAATTCTTCTCCGTACTCAGATCATATATTCTCGTCTTCCCCGCCGGGGCCTTCACCTCATTTCGATAGTCATCGCTGCCCGGACCTCCGACAATGCGGACGATCGTCCTTCCGCCGCCCTCGCCATGGATATGGAACTGGTCGTCCCCACCCTGTCCATACAGCCTGATCTCCCCGGTGACAGCGGATATAAAGGTCCGGCTGTAGAGCTTCTTACCCGTCTGCCCATCCTTGCTTAGCTTATACACCGTCACAGTGATCGAATCCCCGGGCCGCCGCTCCACATCGAACAATTCACGCTTGTCGCTGCCATAGATGCTGACAGTTTTGGAGATAAATGCATAATAATGCATCATCTCCCCGACGAAATATTTACGCCGCCCCTTCAGCTGGGCAATGATCCAATCCATAGAATAACCCTGCACCGCCGAAGGCTGCTGCTTCAACGCCGACTCGATCAACGAATCCGTCATCAACGCCATCACCGCCTCGGCCCCATCCCGCCAATCCTTTTCCGTCAGCTCATTTAAATAGTTCCGGTCGAAGTTCCGCGCAGAGTAGCCCAGCCCATCGATGTTCCTCGCCTTGGCCCGAAACCCCTGCAGAGCCGGCACCGCCCATGCCGAGCCGACGATATATGTAAGAAACCCGTTGTTGATAAAGAATGGTTGGTCCCGGTCCCTTGGCACAGGTGATAGCGTTTTCCCCTTCCCATTGTCCACCGCCATCCATCGCCATTGATCCTCGTGCCGGTCGAAGTCCATCATGAACAGATCCAGCATCCTCGCCCGCAGGGCCGCCCGCTGATCCACGTTGTTGTCGTTATCCGACTTCAGCAGGTACTCGAGGTCCCACATATTATAGGTCTTCTTCCCATTGCCGGGCTCATGTTCTTCCAGGAAGGCAAAGAGATTGCCATAATCCGCCCTGAACCTCCCCAGCCGGGGATCGTCCGGTACATACACCAGCTGTGGCGTAGCATGTGGCACTCCCAACGCCTGCGCCAGCGGCGGAACGGACAAAGCCGCAAAAGGATAGGAAGCAGACACCCCATCGGACACCAGGTCGCGCACGAGCGCATCACCCTGCAGCACATCCGGCAAAGCCTGGTCATCCACATATTTCTTTACGCCCCGAAGAACATACTGCCTGCCGTTCGGGCCCGAGATCCGCAGTGAGCGCGTCTGGCTGCCTCCGCCCCGTTGCAACGGTGTCCAGCCCGTCATATCGAAGACCTTCACCTTCACCGGTGTCGCCCATTCCTTCCGGTAATTGGTCCCAAGCAGCCAGCGTTTGAACCCGCCCGCCAGGAACTCCCGGTCCCCTACCGCCATCACACTATCGGGGAAGTTCCGGACGATGGCCGTCGTGTCGACATGCGGGATCAGCGGCGTCACCGCAGCTGTATAAAAAGGCTGGTCGAGCCCCTGCGCCTCCATGGTAAAAAAGCGGATCTCGCTCCGGCCGCTGGCATGCAGCTCGATGGTCGCAAACCCGGTATTCTCCCTTGCCATCAGCGAATGCGCCCCCATCTTCACCCGCGTATTCTTCGAACCCGCACCGCTCACCACATAATACACGCTATCTTGTTGCAACAGCTGTAGCGTATGTTCATGACCGGCAACATGGATGATATTCGAATGCCCCCGGATCACCTCCTCCAGCTGCTCTCTCATTTCCTTATACCGGGGATTACGCGTATCCTGCACATTTCCGAGCGCACCCCGGGAGATGGGATAGATAGATCCGATCACCGGCAAAGGAATATACAATCCCGAATGGAGGTCGGTCAACGGAAAAATATGCTGCTTTAAGGTATAGTATCCCCCATGCATCCCATGGGTGTAGAAAGGATGATGCATCGCCAGCACGATCAGCCGGTCCGGGTACAGGCTCACGATATCCCGCAAGGCGTTGACGATCGACTTTTCATTCTTGCAATCACAGCCCGATTCAAGCCCCGGTCGCTCGCCCTTATCCTCCAGCCACCACTGGCTGTCCATACACACCAGCACCATCTTATTCCCGAGCGGGATCGCCACCGGTCCGGGACAGCCTCCCTTGGGGAAGAAATCCACATTCGCCATTCCAAGCCCGGTGATATACGCTTCTTCATTCCTCACCTGCTGCCAGCCCCCCGGCCTCCCTTGCTTCCAGTCATGATTCCCCGGCACAAAAAAAGCCTTCGCATTCTTCCCCGCCACCACCGACACCTGGTAGTCCAGTATCTTTCGAGCCGCATCGAGACCTGCCGCACCATCGGATGGCATGCCCGCCGGGTAGATATTATCGCCAAGATACACTAGTACATTGCTGGTGTCATTCCAATCGACATGCTGTTTGAGCCAGTCACACACCGGATGAAGTCCATCCTTCAGCTCCCCGGCATCGCCCACCAGGAACATCCGCTGAACCACCGGGTCGGTCTGGCTGTACCCAACAAAAGAGATCGCGCCGGCAAAACAAACAAGGCTGATGATTCTTAGTACTGTTCTCATGATCGCAATTTTTATTCGCTCCGCGGGCGCCCTCCGGCCCTTCCGCCCGTGCTCAAGGCTTGTACGGGAAATACAGGACATTCGCAATCCCCTGCCCCCCTTCGTTGGAGACATACATATTCCCTTTGCTGTCAAAGGCCAGTCCTTCCGGCTGCTTGAACAGCAAGGGCTTCAACGAATAGGCGGACTTCAATTTCCAGTGATCATCCAATATAAGCAAAACTTTGTTGACAGAGGAAATGATATACCACTCTCTTGTGATAGGGTGGCGGGCCAGACAGGAAGGGTGAAACTTCTTCTTTCGTTGTTCCTCGGGCAGGTTGATATGCGACACGTCCACCGTAAAATGGGACGTCACGGCAAAATGGCCGTCCTTACGACGGTTCAATTTATATACCGATACTTCATCACGCTGATCGTCCTGCTTGCAATTCTTACAGAGGGCGTACACATCGGGGCCGCCATCCCCATACAATCCTTCATACTCGCCCGGCGGTAGAACATTGAGCGATTCATCCACATGTTTTATTTTTCCCCCGCGCCTGATCTCATCGGCAGGGAACGAGAACAACGATCCGTCGCTTCGAAGGACCACCAGGTAATTTCCGTCTACCACCGTCACATCTTCATAATCCCCATGTTTGCCAAATTTGGCATACGCGAGCTTGCCCGATCCGGGTTTGAAATAAAAGAGTTTTCCATCCTCGTCCTCGATAGCATACAGGGTGTCGTCGTTGGGCCGTATAAAAGTGATGCCCGAGATCTCATGCAGGGCTTCACTCATAAGGAACTTCCGGGGACTGGTCAGATCATAACCGGGCGGCGAGGCAGGATCATGGCCATGCGATGAGGTCGGATTATGGCCACGTGGTGAAGCCGCCGGCATGCCGTCGTCGCCACATCCCCAGCCGGAGAATACAAAAAGACATATGATGCAAATTATCCTCATCGATGTTATCCTGCCGCCCCGATCACAGCCGACCCCGCCGAAGCTGCCGACTCCACGGGAGCCGCTGGCACTGTCCCTGCGGGACCACCCAGCTTTACCCCTACCCGGAAGGCACGCAGCCCGCTGACCCCTTGCAGCTCCTCCAGCTCCAGGTGCTCCAGGTCATCTTCCAGCACCCCCTTTTCTTGCAGATACTTCACATAGCCAAGGTATTCCTCGGCCTCCTTCTCATTAAAATAGATGACCGCGATCTTACCCGGCTGCGTCAGCCGCTCATTACTACCCCGGATATGCACCTTATCCACTCGCTTCTTTACCACCTGGTATCGTATATTATAGCCCCCTTCCACGTCGAACCTCCGCTCGTCCTTGCGGAAGCTGATGTCGATGGGATTGGAATGTACAAAGATCAGCTGTGTCGTTACCAGCCTGCCCGGCATCTGTGTGGTATGCGTAGCCATGGCTATCGTCGCCATGGATGTCAGCTGCCAGAGACGAAGGTTCCGCAGGTAGATCAGATCAAAAGGCTTGTCCGGCGCGATGGACTGACCGATATAGATATCGTATTCAACCCCGTCCGTCCGGAACTTCTCGAAATAGCAGGGATAGGTTTTCTGCAATTCCTCCATGGCCTTCTCCAGTTGCCGGTTCACCGTCTTATTGATCGTTTGTATCGAAAGCTCCAGGTCGCGACGCGCCTTGAAGGCGATGCCCGTATCCTCATCGATGGCCTTTAGATAAGGGGCTATGATAGATGCCGTATCCGGCCTGCTGTCCGAGAAATGCGCAAAGAAGACATCCACTTTCTCCTTCAAAAAAGTATTCAGCTCCATCTCCTCCGCCGTCGTCAGCATGCCCGAGATGGCCTCCTGCCATTTGTGGCATTGGAAGATGAGCTCTTCCAGCAATCCCAGCCCGGAGTATTTTTGCAGATTGATCAGCGTAAATATCAGTATTTCGAACTGGGTCTCCAGGTCCTTCCTCAGCGCATTGTTCCGCTCCACCGTAGAATTGCGGATATCGATGGCCCCATAGAGGGGAAATACATTTTCAAAATATATCGTGTCGATGACAGGTCGCTGCTCACCCCACTGCTGTTCCCGTATATAGTGCCAGGCAGCCTCGTTGAACTTCCATTCCACCGCGGGCTGGATAGAGGTAAAATTTTCTTTGGTCACGGCTTTAAGCTCCGCCTCGAACTCGTCGATGTTCTTTTGCAGCAGCTGCGCCAGCAGGGGCAGCACGATGTCCAGCTTGTAGAGCAGCGCATGATCCAGCGTACCCTCTTTACGGGAGGAGACCTCCAATACACCTGCTAATTGTGCATTGTACCAGACAGGCAGCAATGCATATGCTTTTATGCCGCTGTTACGCAGCATCTTGAGGAAAAAGATCTTGTTGTCCGTGGATTCATCGAGGTTTTCATAAAAGATCAGCTTCGGGTCCTTAAAGTATTTCTCCGCCATGGAGAGATAGGTTTCTTCCGCCTCGCCGTGCTGGAGGGCCGCCTCGGCCATTACGCTATGACAGTAGACCTCATCCGAAAAGACAGGCTTCCCATTTACCCTCAAAAAGGGCATCAGCCCAAAGTCCACCGCGTCACTGCCCGCCAGCGCACGCAAGCTCCGGATGGCCATGTCATAATGCGTATGTCCATCCAAGTGATCCGGCTTGAGGATCGTATTCTTGATGGATTCCACTACATACTCCGTGGTGATATCCGTCACCGTGATGGCGGAAAACCCTTCAAACCGGAAGAGGGTCAGCGGCAGATGCTCCATGAGGAAGGAAATGGCCGTACCGTCGTGCATGTGCACCTGCAGTTCCTCCATGTCCAGGTGCGGAAGGGGCTCCCTGGGTACGACATCGACAAATCGGGTATCTACATTCAGCCGGTAAAAGCCCGATGCCCCCGTGGATTCATCGGTAAAGGAATGGATGATCGTGCTGGAAGGGAAATAGGTCGTGAAGTTATACAACCGCTGGATGATGAGGGAATAGGTAAATTCCAGGTTGATGCTCTTGCGGTTGTGGTTCTCTTTGTCGATGAGGGATGCGCGAACCTCGCCCGACACCGGGTCGCGGAGGAGATCATAGAAAGGTCCTGTCCCATAGAAGATGACAGGACGCATGGGCACGCTCAATGCCCACAGATTGTTCCGCTCGTCCTCGATAGCAGGGAACAGCGCCGAATAGATCAGCTCATTCAGGTCCTCATATCCCGTGACTTCTTCTATCGGGATAATATCCTTGCCTTTCAGGCGATTTTCAAAATGACTGATGACAAATTCCAGGTACTTGAGCTTCATCGTCTTCTCATGCATCTTGCGATCTTTGAGGAAGTCGATAAATCTCCGGAAGGACAGACGGCTGTCGATCAGCTCCCCCCCTTCCAGCTTTTCCGCTATATTGAGCACGAAGTTTTGCATGACGGTGGTTCTTATTTCGACGGGTAGGCCAGGGCTGCGATCATGAATGCGAGTACGGATATGATCAGACCATACATAAAGGTATTATAGGACAATCTGAGCCAGCGGTACTTATTCCCCAGGGCAATGCCCTGAAAATAGACGTCCCGGATCAGGCTCCCGTACAGGAAGTCCCGGTCGTCCATCATTTGTAACATGCCACTCGCATACTCCTGCAGGCTCATCTTATAAAAATTTCCAAAGAAGAGAAGGTTTACCTTCTTCTCATCCAGGTCCTGCTTGCTAAAAGTGCCCGGAGGAATATGCGGCCGGGTCGCCAGGATAGAAAAAATGATCGTAGCCAGGTTCACGGTCAACAATATCGTGGCGGGTATGGCCAGGTTCGTATGTTCCTCTATCTTACGGAGCAGCAAACTTAATAACACCGAAATAATGATAGAGTTCACCTGGATCATGATATGGGCCTTGCTATCCGCCTGGCTGCTGAGACGTTGATTGTTGTTGGAGGTGATCCTGAACACGGTATCGATCCCCCTGCCCGGGTCTTTTTTCTTTTTCTTCCTTTCCTTCTCTCCACCGCCTTCGACCGGGTCATCTTCCTGTTCATGTAGCCGTAGGAGGGCGGTGAGGGTATTGGTTATAGGCGGCACGCCCTCCTTTGCCCGCAGTTTATCCAGGTTCTCCTGTTTTTTTTCATTCAGGAGCAGTCTGCAATAGTCCGTATGATAGTGGTGGGTCTCCAGCAGCCGGATCGTGCTCTTACGCCAGTCCTCCTTGCTGATCTGCTTATTCTGGACAGCCTCCATCTCCTTGCGCATCAGCTTGTTCCTTGCGCCAAAGTCATCCGTCCCCAGGTGAAAAAGGTCCCCGTCGCAAACGATATCCTCCAGTAAATTGGTTGGTTTTTGGGGTATTTGTGTAGCCAGGATGCATCCTTTTATGGATTGGATGGCCTCCGCATCCACGCCCGTACCCGTCAGAAAGGCAATGGCCATCTCCGCCCCCCGCTGCTCATGTCCCGAGGCTCCCCCGTTGAAATAGCCCGTGTCATGGAACCAGGCCGCCACATTTACAATAAAAAAATCCCTTTCGGATAGTTGATAATGCTGGGCGATCATCCTTACCGCCTTGACCACTTGCTCGGTATGAGTACGATCATGATAAACGATCTTTTCATCGACATGCGAGCTAAAGAAATTCCGTACGTACTGTTGAGTTTGGTCCAGTATGATATTGTAGTCCATACCCGCGTAAGGTACAGATTTCCGTGGATTTTCTAGCGTGCCGACAGCTATCTTAGCTGGCCCGCCGGGCTCCAAGGATAGCCCCAACGCCGGACCTTCTGTCTGCACCGCCAGTGGCCTTGGCTGGCCCGTTGTTTGTAGCCCGGGCAGCAGCCCCCGCCCTGTATTTTGCCAGATTGATCAGCAGTACGCTCACCAGTATGATAGCCAGTCCTAACAGCTGGACAGGAGACATATTTTCACCCGCAAAAAATACCCCCAGCAGCACCGCGACCACCGGGTTGACATAAGCGTGTGTGCTCACCTGTGTGGCCGACCGGACCTGCAGCAGCCAGGTAAAGGCGGTGTATCCCGCCAGCGAACCCATCGTCACCAGGTAAAGGACGGCCAGCCATGAGGTGGCCGACACATCCTGCCAGTGGAAATGCGAAAGCTCGCCACTACCCCAGCTCACCGGCACAAAGGCAATCCCTGCCGCCAACATCTGCCAGCCCGCATTCACGGAATTGGGATTGCCCGCCGCGCGATATTTGGAATAAAGAGAACCCGCAGCCCAGCAGATAGACCCGACGATCAACACACCCAAAGCGATCAACTGCCAGTGACCTCCCACTCCCTTCACCGTTCCTCCCTCCCCTGCCGCCTGCGCAGCGGCGCCAAAAGAATGCATCAGCCGCTCCCCAAACAAAAGGATCACTCCCGCAAATCCGATCAACAGTCCAATGATAGTCTCCCTGCTGCTAAAATTCTCTTTCCATTTGCTCTTATCCAGCAGTACAAACCAGATGGGGCCTCCCGCCAGCAGGATCGCCGCCAGTGAACTTGCCACATACTGTTCGCTCCAGATCAGCCCTCCATTGCCCAAGAATAAAAGCAGCAGGCCGCTGACGACAGCCGGACGTATATATTTCCAGGAAAAGATCTTTTCCTTCCGGACGACGCACCATGCCAGCATCAATACCCCTGCCACAATAAAACGCATGGCCCCCAGGATATAGGGAGGGATATGCTCCAGCGACATGCGAATAAAGAAATAGGTCGAACCCCACACTATATACAGGATGGCAAATGCGATAACAACTTGTATGGTTGGGACAGGTCTGTTTGATGAGGGAGACATAACACTACTTTTTTTGTATCGGTATCTGTATTTTCTGCTCTTCTTTTACGGTCTCGAGGACAATGGTTGTTTTCGTGGACTGGATAGAGCCAATGGTGGCAAATTCATTTCGCATCAGGGATATCAGCGAGGCCGAGTCGGCCGTACGCACCTTCACCAGGAAGCAATCCTCCCCGGCAATGTGATGCACCTCCTGCACTTCCGGGATCTTCGCCAGCTGCTGCCCCGTAACATTACATCCCAGTCCGTCCGTGCTCTTGATGAAAATAAAGGCCAGCAGCTTCTGCTCCACCGCGGCCGGGTCGATATTGGTGGTATAATGCCGGATGACCTTTCGCTGCTCCAGTTTCTTCACCCGCTCGAGTACCGCCGAAGGGGCCATGTCCAGCTTCTTGGCCATATCTACATTCGGGATACGCGCATTCTCCTGCATCAGCTGAAGGATATGCATATCGATATTGTCCAAAAGGAAATCCATAATAATTTTTGGTAAATGTAGTAAATTTCAGAATAAAATACAGCAAAATAGATTTAGCTTAGAATTATATTCGAAACCACCCAATATCTGCAGCCCCGTGATGAAAAATGCAACAAAAAAAGTCGACCTGCCAGTACAGTTTTCGACTTTTTCTTTAAAATTTGAGGCGATTGGGTAATCTAGTGATTTGAAAATGAGGGAATTCGATCTGACATTGATTTAGGACAATCGCATGCCGCCGATGGCAACTATTTAATAATATGATCTTTAGTACCGATACTATTAGAATAAAGAAAAATAAATTAAGTTTAGCGATATGGATAGCTATCTGCAATTGGCTTCGGGAGATTCGGCGGAAGCCGTCTCCCTTCGGGACATTCAAAATGCAATTAAAACCATAAGAGAAATGGACGACGAGCACGGTGCTTTCTGGGTAGGTATCATCGAGGATGACGAGATCGTTCTGGAGACCCATAAGGATTTAACTGTAATAGGTTTCTTGCCTGGAATGGATGGCCAGGAAATCCGCGCTCGAATGCCGAACTGGATTGAAGTGGAGCAACTCTATACCTTGTTCCTTGATCAAAAGTTTGATGCAGTAAAAAGTATTTTGAATATCTCCGCGCTGCCGCGCTGATTCCTTTTTTAGTCGAATATTGTGGTTTAAAAAAAATGGTTTTACGTACCTCAAGTACTAATATCTTATAAAAAATAAACCTTTAGAATGGGCACTTACGTTAAAGGATTAATTTCAAGGATGTCCGACGATTCGTATCGTACAGGAGAGAGACGGATAGAAAATCTCTATGAAAGTGAAAAAACTATTTCATGGGCCGCCTATGAAGAAGCGAGGCTTCTTAATGATCCAGCATTATTTGTGGAACTATCCAGCCTAATTGATAGTACCGACGACAATAACACAAAGCATCATGCCTATTTTATTTTGGGACACAATGCAAAAAACATAAAGGATCTTAATGCAACAAAATATTTATTAAAAAAACTGGCTGAAGAAAAGGATAAAACTATTTTAGTTACTATTCTTGATAGACTGGCCGAACTGTATAAACCCAGAGAATTTGACACGTCATACATTTACAAGATGACAAGCCATCGTAATTGGCAAATACGAGGTGCGGCTTTTGAGGCTCTGACAAATAATGAAAATCAGGTTGAGGATTTTTTGATTGACAAGTTGATTACGACAGAAAAAAAAGATGACATTAAGCCTTTACTGACATCTCTTTTGCATGTAGGTACAGCTAAATCAATCCCTCATGTGGAGAAACATCTGAAAAATAGGCAGCCATTTATTAAAAGCTATTCAATAAATGTTCTGACTACAATTATGTTAAGAGAGAAATTCACCTTTGAGGATATACAAAAACAACTAAAAGTATCGATGGATTTCGTTCAAACCCACTTTGACAGACTTGATACATTGACAAGGCCCGGATAATTTGCTCACGCCGTCACTCCCGCCTCAACCTGTCCCGGCTCGGTTCCGCGACCTCCATAGATTGGTCCGCATCTGTCCGGGAAAAGGTCCAATATATGCCCTTCGGACAACAAATCTGTGGTTCGTTCACATGACGAAAAAGCCATATATCATCTCCGTTAGAATCACTGATAAATGAAAGAAATCCTCCCTATAAGACAATTCACTTGGATTCCCGGGTAGGGATCAGTAGTTCCCTTATATCCACGTCGAGGGCAAGAGCCATCTCCCGGAGCAGCTTCAAAGTAGGTTGGAATTCGTTGTTGCAAATCCGTGTAACGCTGTTGGGGGCGATACCTACCCTGGTCGCTAACTCTTTATGCGACATGTCTTTTTCAGCGAGTACTGCTTTAATTCTGTTGATTTTGATCTTTTGTTCCATTTCTCCGGCGGTTTGAGGGGTAAAGCCAATTTAGGTTATTTCTTGCATAACTAGCAAAGTCCTGCAAAGATAAACTTCTAACAATCAATATTTTCCGAATTAATCAAATACGTCATTCATATTTTTCAATCAGTATAATGTATTATAAAATGATTTTTACGTATCTTACTGGCATCCTAAAAATTTGGTTACGGCTCTGGCATTTAAGTTTCTGTAATGTTTGTCCTGACCACATCCGTTCACTAATCCTTAACCAGGGGATACGCTTGTCGTTGTCCCCTGTTGTTTTGCCTTTACCGGCTAATCTCGCTGAATTGCCCATCCTCCAAAATCCGGAAGAAAAACAATCCCTCCGTCTGACCCCTGCCGACCAGGAATTCCTCACAAATCTCATGAACCAGATGCTGACCTCGTCACAAAATAATCATCACTTGATTCCCTCAATGGCTAACCAATAACCCAAAAGGAGAATTGAATAACCACCCAAGAAAATTATGCAACGATTCCTGATCCTTTTCCGCGAACCCGCCGGACGCAAAGACTGGTCCGCACCGACCACCCCTCCCTGCAAGAACAAAACAAAGTCATCGTCCGTCGCTTCAATACAGCGTTTATACAATACTGTGATATATTCGCCTTTCAGGAGATCATCGACCCTACAGGTCATCAATTAGCCTAACGTCTGAGACCTTCGTCGGAAGAACTTCGTACCTCGGGTACTTCGAAAGCTCCTTCTCGGTCGGAACCTCTCGGTCCCGGTCAATGTGATGGGTATTCCTCCGACCGGCCCGTCAGGCCGAAAATATATTTTTAAAAACAAAAAAATAAATGTTATTTTGACAAGAATAAATACCGGAACCCCGCCATATGGGAAAAGATCAATTTGTCATCGGAGTAGACTACGGCACCGACTCGGTCCGTTCCATCATCGTAAATACCGCTAACGGACAGGAGATCGCCTCCTCCGTATTTTACTATCCCCGCTGGAAAGACGGACTTTACTGCAATCCTAATGACAATCAATTCAGACAACATCCCCTGGACTATGTCGAAGGATTGGAGTCCACCATCCTCGCCTGTCTGAAACAGGCAGGTCCCGCGGCAGCCGCAAGTGTAAAAGCCATCTCGATAGACACCACCGGCTCCACACCCGTGGCGGTCGACGAGACAGGCACCCCCCTGGGACTTACCCCGGACTTTGCGAACAACCCCAACGCATTATTCGTACTGTGGAAGGACCACAGTTCCGTGAAAGAAGCTGCCGAAATTAACGCCCATGCAAAGAATTTCCCCGTCAATTACCTGCAGTTCGTAGGAGGCGTCTACTCCTCCGAATGGTTCTGGGCTAAGTTATTACATATATTGAGAATAGACCCCGCGGTAAGAAAGGCCTGCCACTCCTGGGTAGAGCACTGCGACTGGATACCCTTCCTTCTCACAGGCGGCAGGAAAGTCTCCGACATGCGTCGCGGGGTTTGTTCTGCCGGTCACAAAGCCCTATGGGCGTCAGCGTTCGGAGGTCTCCCCCCCGATGAGTTTTTTAGCACGCTCGACCCCTTGCTAAAAGGCTTTACGGCACGTCTCTTCACCCAAACCTATACGGCCGACCAGTCTGCAGGGAGGCTGTCGAAGCAGTGGGCTACAAAGCTGGGCCTTTCCGAAGATGTTATCATTGGCGTCGGCGCCTTCGATGCACACATGGGAGCCGTAGGCGGCCAAATTGAGCCATATCATCTTAGCAAAGTAATGGGGACTTCTACCTGCGACATGCTGGTAGCTCCCGTATCAGAAGTCTCCGGCCGGCTGGTAAAAGGTATTTGTGGTCAGGTTCCTGGTTCGATCATCCCCGGCATGATGGGACTCGAGGCCGGCCAATCCGCCTTTGGCGACGCTTACGCCTGGTTTAGGAACATACTTTCCTGGCCGCTGCAAAATATCCTGGGACAGACGACTCTACTGTCCGCCGAGACGGCCCGGGCGCTGGCTTCGGAGACTGCAGACAGGATCATACCCGAGCTGAGCCGCCAGGCAGCTACCCTCCCCCTCACCCCGGACAGCGAGCTGGCCGTGGACTGGTTCAATGGCCGCAGAACACCCGACGCCAGCCAGCTGCTAAAAGGCGCCGTCACGGGCCTTAGCCTGGGCACCGACGCTCCCCGCCTATTCCGCGCCATCGTGGAATCCACCTGCTACGGCGCAAAAGCCATCGTAGACCGATTCAACAGCGAAGGCGTACCGGTAAAAGGTCTGATAGGGTTGGGCGGTGTAGCCAAAAAATCCCCTTTCATCATGCAGATGATGGCCGATATTATGAATATGCCTATCCGGATACACCGTTCCGAACAGACCTGTGCGCTGGGCGCAGCCATGTTCGCCGCGACAGCCGCCGGCATATACAATAAAGTGGAGGACGCCATGACGGCTATGGGACAGGGCTTCGACACCAGCTACGATCCCAACCCCGCCAAAGTTCCGGTGTATGCCGAACGTTTCCGGAAGTATCAGCAGCTGGGAGCATTCATCGAACAGCATACCACCGGCCATTGAGGTCCGGTCGGCAGGCGGTGCGGGCCATTGAGGGGCACAATCAACGACTATGAGCAAATACAAACATATACAGGAGGCAGCCTACGAAGCCAATATGCAATTACCAAAGCTCGGGCTGGTCCTTTTTACTTTCGGCAACGTCAGCGCCGTCGACCGCGAGCTGGGCGTCTTCGCCATCAAACCCAGCGGAGTGCCATATGACGACCTGTCCCCCGATAAAATGGTCATTGTCGATCTGGACGGGAAGACCGTAAAAGGCAAGCTCCGTCCTTCCTCCGACACCCTCACGCACGCCGTGCTGTACAAACACTGGGAACACATCGGCGGCATCGTACACACCCACTCCACCTACGCCACTGCCTGGGCCCATGCACAAAGGGATATCCCGATCTTCGGCACCACGCACGCCGACCATTGCACGGTAGACATCCCCTGCGCGCCACCCATGGACGATACGATGATAGAAGGCGACTACGAATACCAGACGGGCTTTCAGATCATGAATGCGCTCCAGGCCAAAGGGCTCACCTACCAGGATGTGGAGATGATCCTCGTGGGCAATCACGCTCCCTTCACATGGGGCAAGACCGCGGAAAAGGCGGTCTACAACAGTGCCGTGCTGGAGACCATCGCACAGATGGCCTATCTGACAGAACAGATCAGGAAAGATGCGCCCCGGTTGAAAGACTCCCTCATTAAAAAACATTACGAACGCAAACATGGTCCCAACTCCTATTACGGGCAATAAATACACATATCATCATGGATCTAAAAAAATTTGAGGTCTGGTTTGTCACAGGCAGCCAGCATTTGTACGGAGAAGAAACATTGAAACAGGTAGCAGAGCATTCGAAGACGATCGCGAAAGCGTTGAACGATGCCACGCAAATCCCTGTAAAGGTCGTGTTCAAGCCTACTGTAAAAACACCCGACGAGATATATAACATATGTGTAGAAGCCAATACTACCAGGGACTGCATCGGCATCATCGCCTGGATGCACACCTTCTCGCCTGCCAAGATGTGGATCGCCGGGCTTAAGGTCCTGCACAAACCCCTCGTACACCTTCACACCCAATTCAACAGGGATATCCCCTGGAGCGCCATCGATATGGACTTTATGAATTTGAACCAGAGCGCTCACGGTGACAGGGAGTTCGGGTTCATCATGACCAGGATGCGCCTGGAGAGAAAGGTTATTACCGGTCACTGGCAGGATGATCAGGTATTGGAAAGCCTTGGCGCGTGGGCCCGTGCGGCAGCCGGATGGCACGACTGGCAGGGCGCCCGCTTCGTACGCTTTGGTGACAACATGCGCCAGGTGGCCGTTACAGAAGGCGATAAGGTTGAGGCGGAGATCAAGTTCGGCTACGCTGTCAATACCTATGGCGTGGGTGATCTCGTAAAGGTCATCGGTCAGGTCAGCGATGCCTCCATCGAGCGGCTGGTAAAAGAATACGACGAAAAATATACGCTGGCGCCGTCCCTGGGCAAAGGCGGGGAACAACATAATTCCCTGCGAGAGGCCGCCCGCATCGAGCTCGGGCTTCGCGCTTTCCTGGAAGACGGAGGGTTCAAAGGGTTCACCGACACATTCGAAGACCTGCATGGCATGGTCCAGCTTCCCGGCATTGCTGCGCAACGGCTCATGGGCAGCGGGTATGGATTTGCGGGGGAGGGCGACTGGAAGACGGCAGCCCTCGTGAGAGCTATGAAAGTAATGGGCCACGGACTGCCTGGCGGCAACTCCTTTATGGAAGATTATACCTATCATTTCGATCCTGATAACAGCCTGGTACTGGGCGCTCATATGCTGGAGATCTGCGAATCCATCGCGGAAGGCAAACCTTCATGCGAGATCCATCCCCTGGGCATCGGCGGCAAGGCCGACCCCGTCCGGCTGGTATTTAATGCCCCGGGAGGTCCAGCCATCAATGCTTCTATTATTGATATGGGCAACAGATTTCGGATGCTGGTAAATGAGGTCATTGCCGTACCGCCTATACAAAGTCTGCCCAAGCTGCCCGTAGCACGCGTGCTTTGGAAACCATATCCCGATATGAAGACAGGATGTACTGCCTGGATCTATGCGGGTGGTGCGCACCACACCGGCTACAGCCAGAACCTGACGGCGGAGCATATGCAGGACTTCGCGGACATGGCAGGCATCGAATTCGCGCTCATCGGAAAAAACACCGACCTCCATCAGTTCCGTAACGAACTCCGCTGGAATGATGCGTACTATCAGCTGCACCGATACTGAACGGACCGGAGGTTCGTTGTCCGAAGGACAGACATTAGCGGTTTGCGGGAATTGGGCTAATTTTTGTCGAAGACCAATTCCCGCATATTTAAAACCAATAACCCCTAAACTCAACCATAAAATTTAAAGCTCCATATGAATAAAAACCTCGTTTTTGCCGATTATGTCGTCTTTGCGATCTATTTCGTCATCGTCGCCAGCTACGGTTACTGGATCTATCGCAGGAAGAAGAAGACCGTCACCGACACAAAGGACTTCTTTCTGGCAGAAGGTTCGTTGACATGGTGGGCCATTGGCGCATCGCTGATCGCATCCAACATATCTGCCGAACAGTTCATCGGCATGAGCGGGGAAGGGTTCTTTGCGGGCATTGCGGTGGCGGCCTACGAATGGATCGCCGCCATTGCGCTTATCATCATTGCCGTATGGTTCATACCGATATATCTGAAGAATAAGATATACACCATGCCGCAGTTCCTGAAGACACGCTACAACGAGACGGTGGCCCTTATCATGGCCATCTTCTGGCTGCTGCTGTATGTCTTTGTGAACCTTACCTCCATCCTTTATCTGGGCGCCATCGCCATCAATGGTCTGGTCGGCGGGGATCATCTTCATAGCATCATGATCGGGCTGGCCATCTTTGCCCTCATCATCACCCTGGGTGGTATGAAGGTCATTGGTTTCACCGATGTGATACAGGTGGGTGTCCTCATCATTGGCGGTCTTGCTACTACCTACCTGGCGTTGACGGTCGTCTCCGAAAGCTTTGGCCTGGGCAGCAGCGCCCTGGAAGGTTTCAAGGCTCTGATGCGGGATGCTCCGGAGCACTTTAAAATGATCTTCCATAAGCCGACCCAAAGCACCCCGCAGCTGGAAGTAGATAAGTACCTCGTGCTTCCCGGTATTGCTATGTATTTCGCTGGTCAATGGATCGTAAACCTCAACTATTGGGGATGCAATCAATATATCACGCAACGTGCTTTAGGCGCCAATCTCAAGACAGCCCGTACAGGCATTCTCTTTGCCGGCTTCCTCAAGCTGATGATGCCCATTATCGTCATGCTCCCGGGTATCGCCGCCTACGTGCTGTATAAGAATGGCCATCTCAACCTCGATGGCGGCAGAAAGGATTATGCCTACTCAGCCATCCTGGGTTTCCTGCCCTCGGGATTAAAAGGCCTGTCCATCGCAGCCCTGACAGCAGCCATCGTTTCTTCCCTGGCCGGTAAGGTCAATAGCATCTCCACCATCTTTACGCTGGACGTCTATAAGAAGTATTTCAATAAAGAGGCAGATGAGCAAAAGATGGTATGGACAGGAAGGATGGCCGTCGTGCTGGCCATGGTCATTGCCATCCTCTTTACCTGGAAGGATTTGTTAGGCATTGGGGGCAAGGGTGGTTTTACCTTTATTCAACAGTATACAGGTTTCATCAGCCCCGGGGTGTTCGCCATGTTCCTGTTGGGGATGTTCTGGAAAAGGACCACCGGCGCTGCTGCCATTGCAGGGCTGGTCACAGGGTTCGTCCTTTGCATATTTTTCAACCAGTTCGCTCCCCAGGTCATGGGGCATGAAACGTGGTTCTACACCGCCTTCCCCACCCAGGAAGAGGTCAACGGAGCCTTGCAGACAGTCTGGAGGATACCCTTCCTTATCTGTATGGGACTGGCTTTCTTCTTTACGATGCTCGTCATGGTCCTCATCAGCCTGGGCGGCCCGAAAGTCAATCCCAGGGCCTTTGTCCTGGACAAACAAATGTTCAAAGTGGCGCCTTCCACAATGGTTCTCATCGTCGTTACGCTGGTCCTTTTGATGGCGCTCTATGTAAAATTCTGGTGATTCGGGGCGACTGTCAGCCTAAAATGTATTAATTTGACCAATAATTCATTAACGGGCGAACTCAACTATGAATCAAATGAATCGTTATCCGGGAGAGACAAGGGTTTTGATGGCGGTGGACTGCATCATTTTTGGATTTGACGGGGCCGATATAAAGCTGCTCCTGGTGCAAAGGGGGCTGAAACCCGAAAAGGGCAAGTGGAGCCTTATGGGCGGCTTCCTCCAACCCCAGGAAAGCCTCGACCAGGCGGCCAACCGGATCCTCAAAAAGCTCACCGGCCTGGAAGGGGTGTATATGGAGCAGCTCCAGACCTTCTCGGACCCCCTCCGCGACCCCGTGGAGCGTACCCTTAGCGTAGCGTATTTTGCACTCATCGATATTCATCAATATGAGAAACAGCTCAGCAATGAGTACCATGCCGAATGGTTCTTGCTGAAAAAGACCCCGGAACTTATATTCGATCATAAGAAAATGATGGAAATGGCTAAAAAAGAGCTGCGCTACAAGGCCTCCCTCCATCCCATTCTTTTCGAGCTGCTGCCGGCCAAGTTCACCATTCCACAGTTGCAGATACTCTATGAAGGGATCTATGACACCAAATTCGACAACCGGAATTTTAGCCGTAAGGTCCTGTCTACTGAATTGTTGATCAAGCAAAAGGAAAAGGATAAGGCCAACTCAAAAAAAGGCGCTTTCTATTACAAGCTGGACAAGCGGAAGTATAAGGCCAATTTCCAAGCCTTCCTCAACTTTATCCCCAACCCCGATAAGCTGCTGCTCTGATCGACCTGATACCTGTCAGGATTGCATACTCCGGGTGTGCTGGCATTTTTACCCGCACCGACATTGCCAGCGCTCGTTGCGACAACGTTTGCGTAAATAATACACTGTATTACAATAGGGTTTGCTAACAACGCCAACACGATTTATACAGACTTAATCGGGAAATTTATGTCCTTTATATCTTGGTAAATTCAATGAGAATGGTAATTTTGACAGTTAACAGGGGTTCCGTCGAACGACGAATTTCCTGTCCGTCCCCAGTCTTTTCTTAAAAAAAATTGATATATTTAGTTTTGAATGGTCACAAAAGTCGTGACGCGAGGGCAATTTCTATTGCCCTCTCCTTTTTTTAGGAGCTAATAAATAGGGGTTGAAACGCTCAATTGGACGGGGCAGGAAGGTTTATTAAATTGTTGACCCGGCAAAACTACAATACATCCTAATACAATTTCCAACAACTTTTTTCACCCTTAAACCAGTTTAAATGCTGCGGCCCCCGCCTGGCCCGTCCCTCACAACACTCAGGCCCTCACGTAACCCCGCCCTTCACGGCCTTATATGATACGCCTTCGGCTGTACGAAAGCCCGTATCCCCTGATACGACAACGTCATCCCCAATCCGGAATGCTTCCTGCCCGACCAGGGCAGACCCGCACTCACCCTGTCACAACAATTCCAATAGACAGTGCCCGTATTCAATTCCTTCATCACCTGCTCCGCACGATCGAAAGACTTAGAATAAACAGCAGCCGTCAGACCATATTCCGTGTCCGCCATCAATTGCGCGGCCTCTTTGTCACTGCTCACCTTCTGTATACCTACCACGGGTCCAAACGACTCCTCGGTCATCAGCTTCATCCCATGATCCACACCCACAACGACAGCAGGCTCGATAAAATATCCTTTTCTGTTCACCTTCTGCCCGCCATACAACAGCTTCCCCCCCTTCGCTACCGCATCCTTTACCTGGTCCAGCAGGAAATCCAGCTGCCCGGGCCTGGTCAATGCTCCAATATCCGTACCCGCAGCCATCGGATCACCTACCACCATCTTCTTCATCTGCTCCACATACGACGCCACAAAGGCATCATACACCCCTTCCTGCACATAGATCCTCTCCACCGCACAACAGCTCTGCCCATTGTTATACACCACTCCCTCCAATGCTGCCGCCGCTACCTTATCGATATCCTCCACATCATCCATCACATACAACGGGTCCTTACCCCCCAGCTCCAACTGACAAGGCACCAGCTTCGACGCCACCTTTTCCGCAATGTACCGGCCTGTCCGGTAGCTGCCGGTAAAGAAATATCCATCCAATGGCAGCTGCAGCAGCCACTCGCCGGCCGCGCCCCTCCCAATCACCACCTGAAAAATAGCTTCGGGTACCCCACTCCGGTATAGCAACCGTTGTATATGCAGCCCGGTGAGCGTCGAATACTCCGACGGCTTGTACATCACTCCATTCCCTCCAATGAGCGCAGGGATAAAGACATTCACTCCTACTAAATACGGATAGTTCCAGGCGGAGATGTTGGCGATCACACCCAACGGCTCGTATACGATCTTTTCCCGCGTAGCTCCTTCCGTCGTCACCCATTCCTCCGCCAGCCATCGGACGGAATTGTCCAGAAAAAATTTTATTCGGGCCCTGGCCCCATTCAATTCGTTATAAGATTGCTGCAACGGCTTGCCCGTCTCCGCGGTCAAGGTCGTCGCCAGTGTTTCTTTTTCCGCATCCAGCGCATCATAGAATTTGGCAATGATCCCCACTCTTTCCTCCACCGGCCTGGCCGCCCACGACGACTGGCCGCCCTTCACCTGCTGATACTTCTCATGCACGGTAGCTTCCGTATCCTCTTTTACTTCCTGTATGATCTCCTCCGTCGCCGGATTTATAATGGTCATTGTTCAATTGTTTTTTTAATTTCCTCGATAAATCTGTTGCGGATATTCATATACAGCTCCCTGTCCCGAAAGCCATTGATGAACATCCTTTCGGGATGCCATTGCACAGCCAGCAGAAATGGCTTGCCACCTTGATCGGACCATTCGATGCCCTCGATCACACCGTCGTCCGAATGGCAGTTCACACGCAGCCCTTCCCCCAATTGGTCGATCGCCTGGTGATGAGCGCTATTCGCCTCACCCCCTCCCCCCGAAATAGTAAATAACAGGCTGCCCTGCTCTATCGTCACCCCATGCTGCATATCTGACTTCCGATGGTACTGATGCCGTTCATCCCTCTCCATACCCAGATCCTGCACCAGGGTCCCGCCACGAACAACATTGATCAGTTGCAGTCCTCTGCAAACACCCAGTACAGGCTTTTTTTGTTCCCAAGCCCGCTCCAGGGCCTTTATCTCGAATTCATCACGCTCTTTCTGCCAGCTCACCCCTTCTTTACTAATTCCGGGGCTATAGTCCTCGCCCCCGCCATAAAAAGAAGGATGTATATCTATCCCCCCCGACAGGACCAGCGCATCACAGGAATCCACGGCGGTAAGGTTGTTGTCCCCGGCGGAAAGCTTTATCACCTCGATGTTCTTTCCGTCCTTCAGCCAGCGCTCATAGTTGGCGTGCTTCTCCGGCGTCCCCGTATATGTCAACCCTATTTTCATATTATTATGCCCGCTCTTACAGCGCCTCCCGATACAATTTTTTAAAATCCTCCCGGCTCACAGGCTTGGGATTATTTGGATGACAAAAATCCGCAAACGCCAGGTCCGACAATGTCTCAATATGTTCCTCCTTCACCCCTACATCCCGCAACTTCACCGGCAGCTTTAGCTCCTTGTTCAACGCAAAAAGCTTCTCCACCACCGCCTCGCCCGACTCGTCCTTCAGATCCATCGTCCTTGCTATCTGACGGAATTTATCCTCGAAACCCGAAACATTGAACCGCATGCCGTAAGGGAGATTCACCGCATTGGCCAGTCCATGGTGCGTATCCAGCAAGGAGGACAACGGATGCGCCAGCGAATGCACGACACCCAATCCCTTTTGAAAGGCAACGGCGCCCATCAGGCTGGCGATCATCATATTGCTCCTGGACGCCAGGTCGGGCTCATGTGTGGCCTGTACAATAGACCGTACGATCAGTGAAACGCCCTGCAGCGCAATACCCTCGCACATGGGATGGAACATCTTTGCGACATAGGCCTCCAGATTATGCGTCAGCGCATCCATACCCGTAGCCGCCGTAACAAAGGCAGGCAGGTCCATGGTCAGCAACGGGTCCGCATAAACGATCTTCGCCAGAAGCTTGGGTGAAAAGAGTATGCGCTTACGATGGGTATCATCTTCCGATATGATCGCACTCCGCCCCACCTCGCTGCCCGTGCCGCTGGTAGTAGGCACGGTAATAAAATAAGGGACTTCCTCCGTAACATATTGATCCCCGCCGATGAGGTCGTCATAGTCGAAGAGGTCCCGGTGATGATGGATACGCAAAGCAATGGCCCTGGCCACATCCATGGCGGCTCCGCCGCCGATGCCGATGATCGAGTCCCGGTCGCCCGCCTTGAACGCCTCGCCGCCCTTCTCCACATCCGACTTCACGGGGTTCTTATGGATGTCGGAAAATACTTCCACGGAGCCCACCTTTGCCTTCAAATCCTCTACTATCTCTTTAAAAAATCCCAGCCCCGCCACCAGCGGGTCGGTCACCAGCAGGGGCCGGCTAAGACCCTGCGCCTTCAAATGCTCCGGCAATTCTTTTATAACGCCCGCTCCAAATCGAATAGTTGTCGGGAAATTGTATTGCCGGACGGTATTGAAATCTGTCATATTAATACTCATAGTTACTGATTAAGAAAAACATCGATCAATTGTCCAATATAGTCAACATAAGCCTTGGAGGGTTCAATAAATTTACCCCACTATGTGTTTTAGGAACCATATCTTTTGTGAGCAGCAACGCTTTCGTAGCATGCCTTTGCCAACTTTAATTGTATGGAAGCATTTTTGTTACTCATGCCTGCACCATTCGACTTTTTACGGTTTGGTGCAGTGAATAATAAGAAGGATTGTTTTCCCAATCATCTTTTTGGACAGTCAATGTATTTATAAACGCCCCTATTTTCACGCTTAATGGGAAAAGGTTTGTATGTATGTTTTTCTTTATTGCAGAATCCACCGGCTGTTCCGTTAAGATCAAAATGTCCCAATCACTTTCTGATGTGGGCACGCCATAAGCCCTGCTGCCAAACAACAAGACCTTTGCACCGGGCACAACTGCCAGCACTTGTGATTTTATAGAGGATAATATCTCATCGGCCGCTGCCATCGCTCAAATTTCGCAATTATTTCTCTTTCTTTTTAGGATAACTAACAAATTATTAAAAATCAATTATTTACAACAAGTACCGCCTCCCCTAGATGATCTCAAAATACCTCCGCAGCTCCCAATCCGTCACTTCCCGGGAGAACTGCCTCCACTCCCACTCGCGTGTCCGGGTGAAGTGGTCTACAAATGTTTCTCCAAAAAGCTCCGCAGCCAGGGTCGAGCCCTTCATAGCCTGCGTCGCCTCCCAGAGATTTCGGGGCAGCACTCCCCTGCTCTTGTCCGCATAACCACTACCGCGTGTAGCCGGAATATCCAGCTTCAGCCCGGCCCGGATACCATACAGCCCGGACGCCAAACATCCAGCCATGGCCAGGTAAGGGTTTGAATCGCTGCCAACGACCCTCGTCTCCAGCCGGGTGGAAGTAGCGCTCCCTGGCAGGGCGCGAAGGGCGGTGGTCCGGTTGTCAATACCCCAGGTAATAGTAGTAGGAGCCCAGGCCCCTTCCACCAGCCGCTTGTAGCTATTGACAGTAGGAGCATACATAGGAAGGATATGAGGAAGACAATGCAGCTGTCCCGCTATATAACTTTCCATCAAGGGGCTGATACCCGTAGCGCTATCCCCATCGTAGAACAGGTTCCGCGCCCCATCGGCCGACCAGAGACTTTGATGCACATGACCGCTACAGCCAGGCAGGCTCTCGCTGAACTTAGCCATAAAGGTGGGAAGGACGCCATGCCGGTGGGCGATCTCTTTGACTCCCGACTTGAACAGCACAGCCCTGTCGGCCGCTTCGAGCACTTCTGCATATAAGATAGCCGCTTCATACACCCCCGGACCGGTCTCCGTATGCAGCCCTTCCAATGGAACGCCGAACTTCTCCAACAAATCGAAAAGGTCCTGGAAATAAGCGCTCCCCTGTGAAGCCCGCAGGATGGAATAGCCAAACATGCCCTGACTCAAAGGAGGCAGCTTCCGGTAATCCTCCGCCGCTACCTCACCTCCCTTGCCCAAAAAATTGAACCACTCGAACTCCTGAGAGAAATAGGCCTTATAACCCGCATCTTCGGATTGCTTGATCACTTTTTTCAACAACCCCCGGGGACAGACAGGAAGCGCATCCCCCCAGGTGGCCGCCGTGTCATCTGCCCCCGACCGGTCCGCCGGGGCGCCCCTAAAGTCTGCCAGAAAGAAAGGCAGGTCACCCTCCCATGGCACCCGCCGGAAAGTCCCAATATCGATCACGGCCTGCGCATCGGGATATCCCGTGTGCCAACCTGTATACCGGCCATTATCATACGCCTGATCCCCCGCATCCCAGCCAAAAACCACGTCACAAAAACCAAATCCTTTCTCGGCTACAGACCTGAATTTCTCCAGGCTGATCAGCTTTCCCCGTAACACCCCGTCAATGTCCGTAACGGCCAGTTTGACCTTGGAAGCACTTTCCTCTGTCAGCTCCTGCAATAGCTCAGGCAGCGATGGTTGATTGCGCATCATCTGAACGTTTTGTAAAGTATTTAAACCAAATATAGGATACCAGCAATATCGAAAAATATATCAATGATAAATTTATATACAACGTGATCATAGCCACCAGCGACACCACGGCGATCACCAGGGCAATAATAGGGAAATAAGGATATAACGGCGTCTTGAAAGGCCGCTCCAACCCGGGCTCCTTCTTCCGCAATACCAGCAAGGTCACCATCGCCAGTATAAACAGCGTCAATGCTCCAAAACAGGAAATGGTAATGATCTCATCCGTCCGCCCGGTCAATAAAGCAACGATACCGACACACATATTTATCACCAGCGCATTCATGGGCGTCCGGGTCCGGGAATTCACCTTCCCAAAGGCTGCCGGAATATATTTCACCCTCCCAAATTCGAAGGTTGCCCTGCTGGCCGCCAATATGATCCCATGAAACGAAGCAACGAGCCCCATCAACCCGATCGTGATTAGCAGGTGATACATCGCGCCCCCACTCCCTGTGATCTTCGACAAAGCCAGCGGCAATGGACTGTTGGAAGTATCCGCCTTGCCGGACACGGGATACACGATCGCCTCCCATCCCGCCACCCCGATAGAAGAAACAAAAACCAGTATGCACAACACGATCAGCGTAGCCAGCGCGGACCCGAACCCTATGAGCACATTCCGCTGTGGACGTATGGTCTCTTCCGCCACATTGGCCACGCCCTCCAGTCCGAGAAAGAACCAGATGGCAAACGGTATGGCAGCCCATACCCCCCTCCACCCATTGGGGAAGTCATTATGCCGCAGATTAGCATAGGAGAAATGTGGAAAACAGATACCCGCGAACAACAACAGCTCGAATACCGCAAAGATCGTGATCACCAGCTCGAACCCCGCGGCCGCCCGCACCCCAAGAATATTCAGCCCTGTAAAAAACAGATAGGCAAAGATGGCGATGACCGTGACGGGTATTTGGGGGAAGAAGATATTGAAATAGGCCCCGATAGCCGCCGCGATGGCGGGAGGCGCAAAGAGAAACTCGATGAGCTGGGCCATGCCTGCCACAAAACCCCATTCCCTGCTGAGTCCCCGGGTAGCATAATCGAACACCCCGCCGGCCTTGGGGATCGCACAAGCCAGCTCCGTATAAGAGAAGGTAAAGGTTATGTAAAGGATAATGATAAAGAAGGTGGCAATGGCCAGCCCCTTCGGCCCCCCTTCGGCCAGTCCCAGGTTCCATCCGAAATACATCCCGGAAATAACATATCCAACGCCAAGCCCCCACAACATCAGGGGACCCAGGGTACGAGAAAGAGTAGGGGTAGAGGAAACTTGCTCATGTTTGATTGCCATTCTTAAAGATAGCCATTTAAGACCTGAGTTTGTAAAATTTGATAACTTTGTACTATCTATTATATCTCCTTACCAGGTTCTCCCTCTCCCATAAAGAGCGATACGTATCCTTACAGGAATCAGATCGTTCACTTTAAAGCCAAAAGCAATGAAACTCCTATTTGTTGCGCTGGCTGCTTTGCAGATCTTCACTATTCCCCTACAAGGCAATTGCCAGGATTCTTTGTTTATCGTCAACACTACTAACGACGATGATGACCCGAATGCAGGTATGCCCGGGCATAAATGTACAGGTTTGCCGGGAGATTCATGTTCACTCCGGGCTGCGATCGAGAATCACAATGCCAACCGGATCAACCCGCAGAACAGGATCAGCTTTTCCATCCAGAACGCACCCGGGTCGGGTAGCATTGTGATCAAGGTTGGCCAGACAGGGTTGGGGCCTTTGCCACCTATTCTTGGCTCGGTCGTCATAACAGCCCTCAATAGTTCGGGCGGTGGCGGATCTGTCCGCCGCATTGAAATAGACGGCAGCATGGCTGGACCCAACGCCGTCGGCTTGGACCTGCTGGGCGGCCAGTGCGAGATATCCTTCTTTATCATTAATAGCTTCTCCTCCCACGGGATCCACATCGGGGGAACACCTCCTCCGGGAGACGGCGGGCATCACATTGAAAACAATTTCATCGGCACGGACAGCACCGGCACTGTGGGTAAAGGCAATGGCGGAGATGGCATCTTCATTGACAACACGCCGAATAATACCATCGGCGGCATAGGAGGACGCCGGAATATCATATCAGCCAATAATGGTTATGGGATCCATATTGTAGGAAGTGACACAACCGTCAGCTTTCAACCCAACGGAGCAAAAAATAACATTGCGCAGGCAAATATCATCGGGTACGATTTTTTCAGTCAAAAACTATTGCCCAATGGCTTAGATGCCGTGGCCCTGGAAAATGCCCCCAGCAATACCATCGGGGGTACACAACAGAACCAGGGCAATACGATAGGCAGCTCCAGCGCTAATAATGGCATTTCCATAAAAGGCAGCCTTTCCGAGGGCATCTCCATACAAGGTAATTTCATCGGCCAGGACAGTGTAGGGGCCAAGTTCAAGGCCGGCATCTTTTGCAGGGGCGGAAAACAGCTTTCTATCGAGGGGAATATCCTGACCAACATCGATAGCGTGGGAATAGACATATTCCTGGATGCCAGCGGCAACTACAACATTCTTAAGAATCACTTTGACGGGGATATGAAGATCGGCAGCAAGTTCCGGTTCGGCCCCGGACAACAGGTAACTATCACCTACCAAAATAATTTTCACTTGAACAATGGCACAGCCTTCGACGCGCAGGAATCCCTCACCGGCGCTATCAATTGGGTCGTTGCGGGCGATACCATCCGGGCCGGGATGGCGGGCGCTAACATCCTCTTTCAGGCAGCCGGCAATAAGAATTTTACGACCAATCGGTGGGAAGGCACTGCCGCCGTCGGCTTTAATTATGTAGCCAATGTCGGCCCGGGAGTACAGGCTAAGCTGACCCAAACTTCAGAGCTGTTCGCAAACAATGGCCTGCAGGGCAATTATGGAAAGATCACTGCCGGGGGAGAGTTCGCTGTCACCATGATGGATATTAATGGAAATGGCAATGGGAAAGATGCCTGCCGCCTGGACTTTGCAGTGGGTGGCAGCGCCAGCGTGATAGTAAATTCGACAAGGAATCATTGGGTCCTAAACGGATCTGCAGGATTGCGGATGGTCAGTGACGGCAACAACCTCGACCTGATCCAGGTATTCGTCGAGAAGGATCAGGCGGACAGGAATGCCATGGTCGGGCTCAATTTCCTGAATATGAAATTAAAGCACAGCCTCGCGGGCAGTACGATCACGAATAACGGCGGACCAGGTGTCCAGTTGGACGGGACCAGTGATGTCAGGATAGACAGCAATACCATCACCGGTAATGCCGTTGGCGTATTGATCAACGATGTCGCCACCGGGTCCATGAGCGCCAATACCATCACCGGCAATCATGGTGCAGGAGTCGCCCTGGCCGGTACGGGGACAGGCATCGATATCAGCGGCAACCTGATTTTTGGCAACACCGGCCTGGGGATCGACCTGGGCAATGACGGCGTGACCCCAAATCACACCGGAGGCCCCATACCCGGTCCCAACAATTTCCAGAATCACCCCGTCCTGACGAGCGCAATCATAAAAGGAGCAGATACCATTATCAATGGCACACTGAACAGCGCCGCGGGTGCGGTCTACCGGCTGGAATTTTTCTCCAACGACGCCTGCAACACCACCGGCTTTGGAGACGGTCAGACCTTCCTGGGATTTAAGATGGTGACTACCGACAAGACAGGAAATGTTTCCTTTTCCGACACCCTGACAGGCGTGGGCGTATCGGCAAGCTCCGTCATTACTTCCACCGCCACCGATTCCACCGGCAGCACCAGCGAATTCAGCGCCTGTATCCTGCCGAATGCCCTGCCCCTTCATTTGCTTGGCTTCACAGCAACCACCGACGGCAATTTTATCATATTGAACTGGACAACAGCCGGTGAGCGGAATACGAAATATTTTGCCGTTGAGCGCAGCGGAGATGGCGGCAATTTTGCCGTGCTGGGCCAGGTTCAGGCGGCAGGGAATGCGCCGCAGGAAAAAAATTATAGCTTCATCGACAGGATGCCTTTACCGGGAACCAATTTTTACAGGTTGGAAATGATTGATCTGGACGGACGCTTCACCTATAGTAAGATGGTGGCCGTTAATAGGGATGCCCTCACGGACGCGTTCTTCCTGTTCCCTAATCCCACGTCGAATGAATTGAGCCTCCAACTATCCGGCAGCGGTTTGTTTACAGTACGGCTCACAAGCACGGATGGCAGGATATTAAACAAAAAGGCTTTTCAATTGTCCGGCAATATGTCGACCATCCTGGATATAAGCGCGCTTTCAAAAGGCGTTTATATTTTGACGGTGGAAAATGCAGGTCAGACACATTACAGAAAGTTTATAAAGCAGTGAGGGGCGCTTACCGCACCGCCCTGTTCAAATTCACTTTCAAGTCGACAATGAACTGCTCCGACGTGATCGTCACCCGCAGCTCATGGCTCTCGGGATATAAAAGATTCAGTCGTTTGCCAATATGTTGCAGCGACACAGTATTCCCATTCATCAGCGTGGAACTGTCGATAGGCTTGCTCCATCCCAGCCGCATCTGCAAGTGCCCATCCGCCACCCGCATCTCCAGGTCCATGCTCTTCTCGGGCATATCCATACTCGCCAGCTGACGAAATCCATTCTCCACCAGCGGCAATATGATAAAGGGCGCAATACGCTCCCCCGTCAGATCACCGGACATCCGCACTACTACCTTCAGACTGTCCGGGTTACCGGTCTTCTCCAACCCAATATACTCCTCTACCAGCGCCAGCTCCTTCTCCAGACTGACGCTGGCCTGGTTATTATCATAGATCACATACAGCAGCAGGTTTTTGATCTTCTTCACCATCCCCGGTATCAGCGAAGGCCGTATAGCCGACAGCCGTTCCACCTTGTCCAGCGCATTGATGAGGAAGACAGGCTGCAACGGACCGCTCTCCAACGTTGGCTCGATATGCTGCTTTTCCTTCTTGATAAGGTCGAGCTCCTGCTGCTTGATAGCCCACATCTTCCCCAGCTTGATCGCAGCGGCCAGCCCACCCTCCATATTGATCTGGTAAAAAAGATTGAGGAATACCCAGGGCAGATTTTTGGAGAACACAGGCGGCGGCATGCCAAAAGCCTCCCGTAAATGCGGTACTATCCCGTGATTATACCACTGGAAAGCCAGTACGAAGAACGTGGAAAAAAGCACCCACAACAACCCCATCTGTATATAATGCCCCTTGTACAGGAATCTCGGTATCAAATAATAGATGATGGAATAACAAAACACCATATCCAATGGTGTAGACAACCCCACTTCCGTGAGCGACTCGCCCAGCGTAGTGCCAAAAGGATACCTGCCCTGCCAATAGACGATGTTGAACACCGTGTAATAAATGATCCACAGCATCCAGAATAATGCGTGCCGCGCTACCCTGTAACGACGGTTGTTTGAAAATACCAATGCATTCACAGCCATAATTCCTCACATATTACCATTCGAATTTATTTATAGCCGGCCATACTTGCTAGAGGATCAACCAACTATTTTTTGAGAGGCGAAATACCCACCTTTAGTAATCTTTTCTCCGCCTTTAGTTAGTTTATCCGCCCTGATGGCCGCATTCCTCTTAATTTTTTAGTTTGGAATCGGACAGTCACACACGAATTGATACTATTATTGGATGATCCCGGCGCCACTTCCGGCTCATTTGATAAGTGTTCAGCTATTGAATACATTCTCCTGTTGTAGAATACATCACTTCCTACTGTGACGGCCCTGTTCTGGGATTCACGTCAACAATTTGATATCAATATTCACATTACCAAAAAATGAAGTATGAGAAAAACACTGAAATTAACTGTTATTCTTCTGTTGTCTTCTCTTTGGGCGCTTGCTCAAAACCGGGAGATCACGGGAAAAATCACGGATTCCACCGGCGCGCCAATATCGGGGGCATCTGTTAAAATAAAAGGCATCAAGGGGGGCACAAGCGCCTCTGCAGATGGCTTCTTTAAGATATCCGCCAATCCGGGCGCCATTCTCGTCATTAGCGCTGTTGGGTTCCAGACGCAGGAGCTTCCTGCCTCCAGCACAGGTAATTTCATCCAGCTGCATACGAGCTCCAGCACCATGAGTGAAGTAGTAGTAACGTCCCTGGGCATCCGCCGGGAAAAACGAAATCTTACCTACAGCAGCCAGGAGATCAAAGGCGAAAGCCTGGTCCAGGCCAAACAGGAAAACGTCATCAATGGCCTGTCCGGCAAGGTTTCCGGCGTACAGATCACCAACACCACGGGTATGCCCGGCAGCTCGTCCCGTATCGTCATCCGGGGCGCCACCTCTCTGACGGGGGAAAATCAGCCTTTGTTCGTTGTGGACGGTGTTCCCATCGACAACCAGGAGGCAGGCTCGATCGACGCCATGAATGTGGGCACTGCCAATGCCGCTCTCAACCAGGGCAGCTCCTCCAACAGGGGTATCGACCTCGACCCCAATATCATCGAGTCGGTGACGGTGCTGAAAGGAGCCGCAGCTACTGCCCTGTATGGCGCAGCTGCCGCAAGAGGCGCCATCATCATCACTACCAAGACCGGCGCACGCGCCAGCAAGCCGCAGATCTCGGTGAGCAGCAGCTACAGTTCGGGAACTCCTATATATTATGATGTCCAGAAGAAGTGGGCACAGGGCAACGACTTTAAATATATCGATGGTGTTACGCATAAATCCCGTCAAAGTTTTGGTCCGGATGTGGATACGCTGATGGTGGGTGGTCAGCACGTCAAAACATACGACCAGCAGAAGATGTTCTTCCGTACAGCGCATGTCACGGACAATAACATCAGCGTCTCCGGCGCCACCGACAAATCCAAATACCTGATGTCCTACTCCTATCTTCGTAACGATGGGATCACTCCTCATACGGATTTCATCCGTCACAGCGTATTCGGAAAATTCAACAGCCAGCTGGGGAGCAAGGTCACGTCCACGTTCCAGTTCAACTATATCAACACGGTCAATAACAGGATCAACGAAGGTAATGGCCTGGCCAACCCTTTGTGGACAGTCTTTGCAGCGCCGATCACATGGAACCCACATCCGGACACGCTGCCTGACGGAACTCAGAACCTCTATCGCAGCCTGGCCAGGAACAATCCCTATTTCGTCCTGGATTACTCGGGCTTTGTATCCACGGTCAACAGGATCCTGCCCACGGCCACCTTCACCTACAATGCCCTGCCCTGGCTAACTTTCACAGAAAGGATCGGCGCCGACATCTACGCCGACGAGGCCACCTATCATGAATCCAACAGGATCATCAACGGAACATTCAACAACAGCGGCGGCGTTTCCAACAGGACCCAAAACTACCGGCAATTCAACAATGACTTCATGGTCCAGATGCACAAGGACCTCACATCCGACCTGAATGCAGATATCCTCGTAGGTACCAACCTGCTGGCCAGGTACGACCGGTTTACCACCCAGACGGGTATAGGACAGAATGTAGATAATTTTTACAATATTGCATCCTTCAGTAGTATAAACGGCTCCGATATCCTGAGCCGGTATAGAAAAGTAGGTTTCTATGCCCAGGCTAATTTCGAGTATAAAAAAATGCTGAACCTGGCCCTCACCGGGCGCTACGACGGAAGCTCCGTTCTGAACACCAGCAAGAACTATTATCCCTATGGGTCAATCGCGGGTGGTTTCATCTTCACCGAACTGATGAAAGGTAATTCCCCACTCAGCTTTGGAAAGGTAAGAGTATCCTATTCTGCGGTAGGAAACGACAACCTTGCGCCCTATTCCCTCAGCACACCTTTCATTTCCGCGAATGGGACAGCCAACAATATAACCTACCCGTATAATGGACAAACTGCCTATCTCATCTCCAACGGATTGGGTAACCCCAACCTGAAGAACGAAAGCCTGACAGAGTTTGAAACAGGTCTCGAGCTAAAATTCCTGCACAACCGCCTGTCGTTCGAAGGCTCTTATTTCTACCGCAAAACAAAGGACCTGCTGACCCCTGTACCTGTTGGTCCTTCCTCCGGGTATTTCACCTATACGCTCAACGCGGGCAGCATGCAGGACAAGGGGTTTGAGCTCCTCGTCAGCGGTACGCCTATCAAGACCACGGATTTCAGCTGGGATGTGCTGGCCACCTTTACCCGTATACGCAATAAAGTGCTGGAACTGGCCCCGAACGTCAACCTTATCCAGACCGGCGGCTTCGGCGGCGGTGGCGGCAGTTATGCCTTCAAGAACCAACCCTACGGTGTGATCTACGGGTCCAAATATGCCCGCGATTCGAAGGGTAATATCATCATCGATGACAGCGATCCCACCGGCAGCACCTATGGCACTCCTCTCGTCGCCAACGAATTTGGGATCATCGGCAACACCAATCCTGACTTCCTGGCCGGCCTGACCAATACCTTCACCTACAAACAATTCACCCTCGGCTTCCTGTTCGACTGGCGTCAGGGCGGCGACATCTACAACCTGGACGACCACTACAACTGGTTCTATGGTACACCCAAGGCCACGGAGAAACGCACCCCCACGACATTGAAGGGCGTCCTGGCCAGCGACAATTCGAAGCCCAATAATATCCAGATCTCCGCTGAGCAATACTGGAGCAATGTCAGCAATATCGATGAGGCCGTGATCGAAAAAGGCACTTTTGTAAAACTGCGCAATGTCAACCTCTCTTATGCATTGAGCCCGGAAAGTTTAAGGAAGGGTCCATTCAGGTCCGTCGTCATCACCCTGCAGGGAACCAATCTGTTCATCTATAAACCCCATTACAGCAGCCCGGATCCGGAAGCCAGCATCTCCGGCAGCGGCAATGGCCAGGGCGTCACCAACTTTATGACCCCGACCACCCGCAATTTTATCATTGGACTGAAACTGGGTCTTTAATCTTAACCAACAAATCTGAAAAATGAAAAAGTACATATATAGCATACCCTTATTGATAGCGATACTGGCAGGTGGCGGCAGCTGCAAAAAATATCTCGACGTCAACCACGATCCCAACAATCCGACAAATGTTCAGGAGTCACTGATCCTCTTTCCGGCAGAAATGGGCCTGACCACTGCCATTGCCGCAGGCAGCCTCACCAGCGGGAACTTTACCACCATCGCCGTCACGGATGCCTACTGGACACAGCAGCTGGCCATCAACCAGTCTCCGCCCCAGACAGACGTGTATCAGCTCCGACCCGCCGACGTGGACCAGGTCTTCCTCACTGCCTACAGCACAGGATTGCAAAACCTGCTCATCCTCGATCGCAAGGCCATAGCCAACAAGAACTACTCCTATAGCGTGGTGGCCAAAGTGCTGACAGCCTATACGCTCGGGATCATGACGGACCACTGGGGTGATATCCCCTGGTCAAAGGGCATGGATGGCAAGCTGGTAGTTCCTTACGACAAACAGGAAGATGTCTATAAAGCCATGCAGGCCATGCTGGACACTGCCATCCAGGAAAGCAGCCTGGCCCCTGGTGAACATACCCCCGGCACCGACGATGCTATCTTTGGCGGTGATATGAGCAAGTGGGTAAAATTCGCCTATGCCCTTAAAGCCAGGTACTATATACACCTGACCAAGGCCCCCGGCTATGACCCCGTCGCCCAGTCCAACCTGGCACTGGCGGCTGCCGCCAATGCCTTTGCTTCCAATAACGACGAGGCCAAGAACACCGTCTACACAGGCGCTCCGGGACAGGAAAATCCATGGTATGAGAATATACTTCCCTCTAATGGCCCGGTAGTGATGGCTTCTACTTTTGTCAATAGTCTTAAGGCGATGAATGATCCCCGGACGTCTATCCTCATCACAAAAGGTTCGGATGGCACCGATTCAGGACGGGTCATCGGAACCGCTGCGGCAACGGACAATACGATCTATTCGGTGCCCAATAATTTCTACGCCGGCTCCAACGCGACCGCTTTTATCTTTAACTATTCCGAAATATTGTTCATCCAGGCCGAAGCCGCCTTCCGCACCTCCGGTGCAGCAGCAGCCCAGCCTTATTTCGTATCCGGCATCAACAGCCATATGGCCAAGCTGGGGCTGGATACCACTTCCGCCGCCGTAATGGCCTATGTCGCCTCCAGACTGCCACTGACAGCCGGCAATGCCATTCAAAGGATCATGGAAGAAAAATCCGTGGCCAACTTCCTGAATATGGAAAACTGGAATGACTGGAGAAGGACCGGCTTCCCCGCCCTCACCATCGTACAAAGCCATTATGTAGGCACTATCCCCAGGAGATATCCTTATCCCCTGCAGGAGATAACCGCTAATCCACAGCCCCAGCAAAGCGCAGCGATCACGGATCGCGTTTGGTGGGATGCTCAATAATCAACCATAACCTATAACTAAAAAAACCGGCTCTCGCCGGTTTTTTTATGTCGGATCGATACACTATTTGTCCCAGAATATCGCTGGAGTATACAAAGTAGACTGAGGTACATTCGCCGCATTGTAAGAATATTCACTTTGCGGGTAGATCAGACGACGGGGAACTCCTTTGGAGCTTAATGGAGTGATCGCGGGAACACCCGTACGACGATACAACGTCCACGCCTCCGGATTCAGGAACAGCGCTATATATTCCTGCGAAGCCACCTGTGCGATCGCCGCGTCGGTGGTGAGAGGCAAGGTTCCATTTGCTGCCAGGTACGTAGCGATAGCCGCCGGAGCAACACCCAGCTTGGTCATGTTGGAATCAATAGCAGCCTGATAAAATCCCTGCGCCGTGGCTACAGCACCGCCGGACCTCAACGTAGCCTCCGCCTTCATGAACAGCAGCTCGTCCATCGTGATGAACTCCACGGGGGAATTAATTGAACCGTAATAGGGCCCCAGCAGCCCGCCCGCAACGGCGAACATAGGCACCCTTGGGTCATGCAGTCCAGCCATCATCTTGATCAGAAAATCATTGGTTGAATCGAACGATATATAGCCGGCCCTGTCATTCCCGAACTGTTCCCATGGATTGGCGGTTGTGCCGGTCCCGGTAAAGAGGTATTGCGCATTTTCGGCATTGCTGGCAAAGGAGGAGGCGATCTCTGTCAGGGCGCTATTAGCCATCGCAGGCGTCCCCTTGCTCTGGTGGATAAACAGCCGCGCCTTGATGGCATGGCCGAATTTGGCCCACAGCCCCAGGTCCCCTCCATACATGGCATCATCGGCCCCCGGTACTTTCAAGCCAAGATTGCCTCCGTTGAACAGCGCAATGGCGGCATCCACAAGCGCTGCCGCCGTATCATACAATTTGGCTGCATCATCGTATTTCGGATGTATGCTACCGCCGCTCAAATTGCCCTTCAACGCATCGGAATAGGGAACATTTCCCCAGTCGTCCACTACCAGCTGCAGACAGTAGGCCAGCATTATCCTGGCCACACCTGCATATGCATTATACCCCTTTGCGTCCGAAGTGATCATCAGCGTATATATATTCTCCATGGTAGAAGTATACATGTCGCCCCAGCCATTCTCGAACGTACCGGGATTGATGCCATACTGGTAAAAGGTCTGCGTCTGGTTCTGCGCCCCGAAAGCCTGCTGGCTCAGCAGGGAGCTATACCTGGAAAAATCCCCGCCCTGCGTAAATCCGATCGCGATCTCACAGGAGGGCAGCAGCAGGTTGGGCGCCGCATCGCTCACCGCATTCGGGTTATTATTGACATCCGTGAAATAACTTTTCTTACAGGCCCCTGCCAGAAGCATAATAGCACTGGCGGCCAGAAATATCTTTATCTTATATAGTTTCATATCGATGAATTTGAATAATTAAAAACCTACATTCAGGCGAATGCCATAACTTTTGATGCCAGGGTTATTGAAGTAATCCATCCCTTGCGCGTTGGAGGGACCTGCAAGGCTCGTTTCAGGATCCACTCCATCGTATTTCGTCCATGTCTTCAAATTGGTGGCAAACACCGTCAGCGAAAGGGCCGAGAATTTTATTTTCCGCAGCAAAGGCTTCGGCAGCTCATACGTTAGGCTCAATTGCCGTATCTTAGTGTAGCCGCCGTCCTCGATATCCACTTCCTGGCCTCCACCTACACTGTTACCGACACCCTGCCAATAATTTTCATCCAGGACGGTAGCCGTCGTATTGGCGCCGCCCGGACCAGGTTTCTCCAACTGGCTGGAGCCAGTACCTTCGAAGTGCACTACGTTACCCGCTGCGTCCAGGTGACCCAGCAAACCAGGAATGACCATGGAAGTTCCTCTGTTCTCCGTCTCCTTGGCGACACCACGGAATGCCAGCGCTCCACGCGTACCGTTCATGACATTTCCGCCATGCTTCACATTCACTTGCACACTCAGTGTAAGCCCTTTATAGCTCAGGTTGCTGATGACAGAACCCAGCCATTTCGGATTGGGGTCGCCTATGACCTGGTTGGGACCAACACCGCCAGACAACGGCTGACCTACTACATTATTCAGATCCGCCGCATTATCATTGATCAGCAAAGGACTCTTCAGATTCATCAGCTGCGAGTGAGGGGTCGTGTTCCCGTAAATAACGCCATAGGGCTGCCCCGGAACAGCATCGATCTCGAACTCACCAGCCCCAAATCCAGCCAGCAACAGCCTGTCCAGACCCGGCGCCAGGGACAACACCTTGTTCCTGTTCATCGACCAGTTGAAATTCACGTCCCAACGCAAGCCATACGCAGTCCTCACGGGGTTGGTATTCAAGGTCAGCTCCACCCCCTTGTTCGTCAATGTCGCTGCATTCAGCAACTGACCCGCGAAACCTGTAGTATAAGAAATAGCAGCCGGTACAATTACATCCGACGATTTGCTGTAATAATACGTGCCGTTGAAAGAGATCCTATCCTTATAAAGACCCAAATCGATGCCTCCTTCATAAGACACCGTCTTCTCAGGCTTCAGGTTGGGATTGCCGATCGAGGCAGTGACCGTGCTGATAGCGTAAGCAGGGATCGATACCCCCGTGTTGACATAGCCATCCGTGTAGGCAAAAGGAGAAGAAAAGGGCGTTGTCAACGCATAGATAGGCGCATCTTTACCGACCTGCGCGAAACTGGCTCTTATTTTACCGTAATTAAGAACATGACCTCCCTTCAACGATTCCAGCTCCGTAAACACCCATCCCAAACTCGCCGAAGGATAAAAGAAAGTATTGTTATTGGCAGGCAATGTGGAGGATTCTTCCTCGCGTCCAGTGACACTCAAATAAACCATGCTGCGCCAGTTCAATTCCAGGTCGCCGTAATACGCCATCGTTCGTTTCTTCCCGTCGAACTGCGTAGTCACCGGGCTTTGGGCATTAGACACATCGTTGAAATCCGGGACGTTCAGGCCGATGGCCTTTATCAGGCGATTGTTCGACTTCAGGTCGAAGTAGTTATGACCCAATAACAAAGATGCGCTCAGGTCTCCGAAACTGTGTTTCAGATTGATGGTAAAGTCCGAGTTATACTGCGCATTATAATAGCTGATCAGGAAAAGAGCGCCGTTATTGGCCTTATAAGGACCCGATTTGGATCCGAACGCACTCTTATCAGCCTGGTTATAAACATCCGCACCGATGCGGTAGCTGAACCCCAGCCAGTCGTTGGCCTGGAAATTGGCCTGCCCATAGCCGAATACACGGGTCAGGTCCGAGGTAGTTGGATTATTGTTGACCGTATAATAAGGATTGTCATATTTGCCATATCCCCGGTAGCTCCGCTGTCTTCCGTCAGGGAAAAGATAGGCCGCATTGTTGTTGGCCGGGTCACTCAACCCATTGGAATTGTCGAAAGTAGGAGTTGTACGGGTAAGCCCCAGCATGATGCCGGAAGTATTGCTCCCCTGCTGGACCTTGTCGTTGGATGAGCCAATGAAGGTGGCTGCTCCCTGGACAGTGAGCTTGTCGGAAGCTTTCACCTGCCCGCTGATGCTGAACGTGGTCTTGTCATAGCGCGTCTTGGGAATGATACCTGTCTGGTAAAGATTGCCCACCGACATCCTGTACCCTGCATCCACAGTCCCTCCTGCAATGGCTATATTATTGTCATACGCCATCCCTGTCTTAAAGAAGTCATAGGGATTATACGGATGCACCGGGATCTTTGCATTCGGACTCGACTTGCCGACAATATTGCCATGTTTGTCCCATTTATTCGTATTCGTCCCGTCCCAGAATAATGTATCTATCGCAGCCCCCCAGGAATAAGGCATCCCCGTGGCAGGCCCCAGGTACTCGCCCTGATCCCCCTGTGAAAATTTGTTCTGCAGCCCGGGCAGCTGCGTATGCCTGTCGAAAGTAACGGAAGAATTGAAAGTGATCTGTGCTCTATGGGCTCCTCCTTTCTTGGTAGTGATAACCAGGGCGCCGCTGGCAGCCTGGATACCATAAAGAGCCGTCGCCGCAGGCCCTTTCAGCAGTGTAATGGACTCGATGTCGTTCGGGTTGAGGTCGATCCCACGATTGGTTGGCTGTGTAGCACCCACCAGGTCCGCTCCCGCACCCCCGGCCTGAAAACCATTGAATTGCGGATCATAGTTGTTGGCCGAGTTGTCGACAGGCACCCCATCCACCACCATCAGCGGCTGGTTGTTCCCAGTGACGGAAGTCACCCCGCGTAATAAAATAAATGTGCCCGCACCGGGATCACCCGCACTGTTGATCACCGTCAGGCCGGAAGCCTTGCCGCTGAGCTCACTCAACGGATTGCTCGTGCCCGTTTTGTTCAGTTCATCGGCGCCGATGGTCTGGGTGGCATATCCCAGAGATCTTTTCTCCCTACGGATGCCCAGCGCTGTAACCACCACTTCGGTCATTGCCGTCGTACTTCTGAACAATTGAATGGTTACGTCCGACTGCCCCCCGATATTGAACTCCCTGGACCCAAAGCCTATCGCTGTGACAACCAATACGCCGTTGGGTGGGGCCATGATCTTGAAACTTCCATCGAGGCCTGCACTCGTCCCCTTTTTTCCGCCTTTTAAATTGATGGATGCACCCACTAGCGGGTTGCCTGAAGAATCGGTGACTTTTCCCGTCACCTCCCTGTTCTGAGCGTGGCTCAGAAAGGCAAATGCAGTTAACAGAATGGTTAATACCAGAGATTTTCTCATTTTTCTGTCTTTTTTGGTTAATGTTGTGTGATACTCAACAGCCGTTTAACAGCGTATTACCGCCGTTGGTAAGGCCATATAGAACAGACAAAAATTTTAACTTTTATGTGGCGCGCGAAACACCTCTCATGTCCGAAGACGGAAAATCAGCTACCGAAGCCTGAAAAATCGATCCTGAAGGAATAGATAAATGTTAAAATCCGGGGAGATTGGGCCTGTTTTTAGCCGGTCTTGAGGATAAATTAATGATGCTCGATGCAACGATTGTTGCGGAGGATACAAGCGTTCATGTTACCACAAAAAAAAAGAGCAGGTGGTAGAAACCACCTGCGAGTCACATGAGAAAACTTCTATCGGCAACTCTAATACTCCGAGGAAGTTGCCTTTTAGAAAAATTTATTCCCTCGGAAGAAGTTGAGTGTATATCTTACATCGGAGCGCATACCTCCGGCTCTTCATTGCATAGTCAGAGATCAAAATAAACACTTATTATTCTTGTTATGGACGGAATATGACCGAAGGCGGTTATTAGACTACTAAAAGGTCCATTTGACCTGCCGAATGGTAAACTGTTTCGACCATAAAGGCCCATGATCCATCCAGTCGATACCGGTCTTTATCAAAAAAATGCCGCTTTTGCAATAAATTAACTTTTCTATTACAGGGTAAATGAGAATCTTCCGTTATCGTTATTCTACTACTACACTAGGCTTTCCAGCTTCCCAACAAACCATTTTTTTATTACGTAAGGCATAAACAGGCCCTAACCCACTGCTATGGATAATAAAAATGCTTTTAACGACAGGATGGTCAAACTCATCGGCATACCTGTATTAGGGCTTTTTATTCCCAATATCTCCGGCTTGATCACCAATCATCTGTATAGCTATCCCTGGCTCCTTGTCCACTATGCTTATTTTACGTTCCTTTCCTTTACCATTTGGCAGGGCAATGTCTGGCTCATGCACTTTATCCGGAAAAAATACATATGGTCCTTCCAACAATACCATAAGATCATCGTATCCCTGTTTTTGGTCAATATCGTCTACTCCGGAGCCATCTCCCTCCTCCTGCTCACCATCTGGAAGACATTCTCCCGCGAGCCGGCGGGCCACGAAGGACCCATGATCAACGCCATGCTGATCATTATCATCGCCGCCTGCTTCATCACCAACATATATGAGATCATCTTCCTCAACAGGGAAAGAGAGGACAGCCGCAGCACCGTCGAGCAGTTGAATATCGCCAAGGCCCAGGCCGAACTGGAAGCCTTGAAGAACCAGATAGATCCTCACTTCATTTTCAACTCTCTGAACACACTCTCCTTTCTCATCACCCGCGATCCGCAGAATGCCCGACTATATAATGATACGCTGGCCAAGGTCTATAGATATATCCTCAGCAACAAGGAAAAAGACCTCGTCCTGCTGAAAGAAGAGATCGAATTTATCAGCAACTACTTTTACCTCCTCAAGATCCGCTTCGGCGAGGCCATTAACATGATCATCGAGATCACCGACCTCGCTTCCGAGGACTTCCTTATACCACCCATCTCTATGCAGGCCCTTGTGGAAAATGCCATCAAGCATAATGAATTCAATGATAAAATACCCCTATTCATCAACGTATCCATCAGCGCCAATTATGCTATCGTGAAGAATGTGATCAATCCCAGGACCTATGCCGCTCCAACATCCCGCATCGGGTTGGGTAACCTGGACAATCGGTATAAGCTTATTACCAAACGAAATATCATCATTGAAAATAATTTCAAAACTTTCACGGTAAAACTGCCGATTATCAAATTTTAGAAGGCTATGCAACGTTTTGCCGGACCCATGCAACATAGTGCAGGATCCGTGCCGCACATTTTCGAACCGTATGCAATTATAGGACCAGCGTAACATTTCACAGGACCAGTGCATTGTTTTTGTGGACCAGTGGCAGTTATTAAAGTATCATCGCATTGATTCACTACCCTTTGCAACATTATGGCGAAAAGCGCGATTTTATATATAAGCGGTAATGAAAAGGACTTCAAACAATATTAATTTTACAACGTCTAAAACCGAGTCACATGAAAGTGCTTATTGTAGAAGATGAGCGACCCGCTTTTGAGAACATGGTAGAAGAGTTGCAAGCCATAGATGAGAGCATTCACGTAATGGCAGGCTGTACGAGCGTTGATGAGACCGTACGGTGGTTGAACAAAAATCCACAACCCGACCTGATCCTTATGGACATCCAGCTTTCAGACGGACTGTCCTTTAATATTTTCAAAGCCTGTCCGATCACCTGCCCCGTCATTTTTACCACCGCATACGACAAGTATCTTGCGCAGGCATTCGAATATTGCAGCATCGACTATCTGTTAAAGCCCATCAGCCAGGACAAGTTGAAGAACGCCATCCGGAAATACAAGAACCTCCGGAGTCACTTCACCAACAATCATAATAACCTCAACGAATACCTGAATACGCACGACAAGAAGCGATCCAGGATCCTTGTCAAAAAGGGCATGGAGTTCCAGACAGTACGCGTGGAGGATACAGGCTACTTCTTCACAGAACACAAACTCGTATTTCTTGTAGATAAAGAGGGCAAGAAATATATGGCCGAAAAGAATAATCTCAGCGAGCTCGAAGAAGAGCTGGACAGGAATGTTTTTTACAGGGCCAACAGGAAGTATATTATCAACGCCAATTATGTCAAACGCTTCAAACCCCTGGAGAGAAGCAAGATCAGTGTTGAGCTGACACTGCCTGTCAGTGAAGAGATCATCATAAGTCAGGAGAACTCCGCCGGCTTCAAGAAATGGATCGGTGAAATATGATATTTCGGCGGACCCGTGGTCCGCTAGAACTGCATCAGGAACGAGCTCCCCTCCCCCTCTATCGACTGCACCTGTATATTCCCTTTATGCAGCAGCATGATCTGTTTGCAGAGGCTCAACCCGATGCCGCTGCCCGTCTTCTTCGTACTGAAGAAAGGTATAAAGATATTATCCATCACCTCCGGCGACATACCCGTCCCATTGTCCCCCACCTTGATCAGGGGCCGGCCATTATAAGTAGTCCCCAACAAGGTGATCGTCGGCTCCGTACTATCCTTTACGGCTTCGACGGCATTCACCACCAGATTGATCAGCACCTGTTCGATCAGGCTTACGTCCGCATCCAACGTCATATCAGGGTCCTTCAAAATGATCTCCATCTCGATCCCTTTCTGCGCGAAAGTAGGCTCCATCAACACATGCAGGTTCTCAAAAAGGTCCCGCACAAATATTTTCGTGAGGTTGAGGGTGGTGATCTTGTTCAGGCTCCGGTAGGTCTCCGCAAACTTCAGCAGCCCCTCGCTCCTCCGGCGTATCGTTCCTACGCCTATCTGCAGGTCCTCCAAAGCGCCCGGCTGTCCATCCAGCAATGCCGCAGACGCCTGCAGCCGGTGCGACAAGGTCTCCGCCAGCGAGGCAATAGGCGCTACCGAATTCATGATCTCATGCGTCATCACACTGAGCAGCTTTTTCCAGGACTTCGCTTCCTGTTCATCCAACGCCTCGTTCACATCCTGGAAAGCGATGAGCTTGTATATCTTCCCATCCGTCTGGAATGCGGTGGCAGCCATCAAGGTCTTGAAGCTGTTGCCGTCCTTGGTAAGGGTTACCACCTTATTCTCCCCCGGCCGGAGGTTCAGTATCTCCTGGTAGAGATTCACATCCCTTCGCTCCAACGAATGAATGGTCTTGAGATACGGGATCCCCAGCATACTCTTGAACGCCTCGTTCATCCAGCTGATGTCCCCACTCTTATGCTCATAGGACAAGATACCCGTATTCACCAGTTCCAGTATCTTCTGCAAATACTGATACTGTGTCTCCCGTTCGCGACTGATATGTTTGAATGTCGTGTTGATCTCGTTGAATCCCTGCCGCAGGGACTGCAGCTCCACGGGCGCCTGTTTTACATCAAAATAGCGCGAAAAATCCCTGTAATGAATGGACTCCACGAACTGCTCCACTTCCATCTGCGCCTTGCGGTGAAAATTGTAAAAATCCACCAGCTGGAAAATGATCACAGGCACCAGCGCCGAGAGGAACTCATACCGGCCCTTTACCATGAGGAAGCTGGCCCCCGACAGGGTAATAAACATAAGCAGCACCCTTATGAGGATCCGTTCCTGGTATCTCTTGAATATCATAATAATTGCTTGAGGCCCCCTGTCGTGCCATTCTCATGTGTCGGGGGCAATGCCTAAATATCGTATTTGCTCAGACGTCTGTACAAAGCCGTCCTTGTTAAACCCAGCTCCTTGGCAGCCTTTGAAATATTGCCATTGTGCTTCTCGATGACTTTTAGAATGGCATTCTTTTCGATGGTGCTGAGCTTGAGCTCCTGCGGTTCATCCGCCGCCTGCGGCCGGCCCGATTCGATGGGGGAGAAGATAAGGTCCTTGGCCTGCAGCACATCGCTGTCAGCCATGATCACCGCCCGCTCGATCGTATATTGCAGTTCCCGGACATTACCAGGATAGTGATAGCTCTTCAGCTTCTCGATCGCCTTTGCATCGAAGTCCAGCGACGGCTTCATATACTTCGAGGTATAGTTCCGTGCAAAATGTCTTGCCAGCAAGGCAATATCCTCCTCCCGCCGCCGCAGAGGCGGTACCATGATCTCCACCGTATTGATACGATAGATCAGGTCCTTCCGGAACCTGCTCTCGTTCGCCAGCTCGGTCAACGGCACATTCGTAGCGCAGATGAGACGTATATCTATCGGCGTAGGCTGATTGGAACCCAGACGGGTGACCAACCTGTTCTGCAGGACACTCAACAGCTTGGCCTGTTGATGTAATGATATATTTCCTATTTCATCCAGGAAAAGCGTCCCGCCATTACCCGCTTCAAAACGTCCCATACGATCTTCGCGTGCGTCCGTAAAGGCGCCTTTCTTGTGTCCGAACAGCTCGCTCTCGAACAGGCTCTCGGTCAAGGCGCCCACATCCACCTTGATATACGGCTTCTCTGCCCGCAGCGAATGCTGGTGGATCGCCTTTGCGATCAGGTCCTTGCCGGTGCCGTTCTCTCCCAGGATCAGGATATTGGCATCGGTGGGCGCTATCTTTTCCACCTTGAAAAAAATATCCTGCATCACCTCCGACTCACCCAGCAACTCCGATCCGATGACCGATTCGCCAGACGCGGAATATCCGGTGCCCGCCTTCTTATTGTCATTCTTTTTGAGCGCCTCCTTGATGGTAATGATCAGCCGCTCGTTATGCCAGGGCTTGACAACAAAATCCGCCGCCCCCTCCTTTAAACAACGTACAGCCAGATCGATGTCCCCATACGCCGTGATCATGATCACCGCCGCATCAGCTGCAAACTCGGTCTTGATCTTACGCAGCCAGAAAAGTCCCTCATTCCCCGTATTGATACTGCTATTAAAATTCATATCCAGCAGGATCAGGTCAAATTTCTTTTTGGACAAAAGGGACCGGATATTCTCCGGGTTCTTCTCCGTGACCACTTCAGCTGCCTCTGTCTTTAATAGTAACCTAACGGCAGTAAGTACATCCGGATCGTCATCTACTGCCAATATGGTAGCATTCTTTAAGTTCATAAGATTCGTCTGTGAAAATGTTTTGAAAATGATGCAACAGGCGGACACATTCGGCGTCCTTTTACTTCAGCGATTCCGTGCTAATTCCTATTAGCAATGATAAGCTAAAAACCTACGCGAACGTACACTACAAGTATACCCTAAATGTAACTATATGAAAATTAGCTCTTTACATAAACCCATTCTGAAACTAAAGTGTATCAAAACCGTACACTTCCTGTATCGAAAGTGAACTATAAAGCGGTCTAATCCAGGCTAACAGTCTGTAAATCATAGGTGTTTCATTTCTGGCATGTGTTTGCTATGTACCTGATAAGAATTTTCTCATGTGTAGTAGACCTCCTGGCATTTCTATGCTGGGTGGCTTTTTTAAAAACGAAGTAGTAAAAACGAGACTTAAAATTTAAATTTCTTATCGTGGACAGAGTAATTCCAAAGAAGACATGGACGACCAAGCGCCTGATGACCATAGGCGGTATTTCAGCATTAGTTCTTTTAATTGCCGGCAGCTTTTATTTTACCTCTGGAAAATCCAAGCTTAACGTTGATACCGAACGCATTACGATTAGCGACATTACCAAAGGCCCCTTCCAGGAGTCCATTCCCCAGAACGGTACCGTACTCCCCCTCACCACCATCTATCTCATAACACCGGATGGCGGACGGGTAGAAGAAAAATATGTCGAGGACGGAGCCATCCTGAAAGCGGGCGATCCGATCCTGCGGCTGTCCAATACGGACCTGGAACTGAACCTGTCCAATCAAATGACAAACGTATCCTCCATGCTGGCCCAGACACAGCTGTCCCGGGTCAATGCGGATCAGAACACCGTGAACAAGCTAACCCAGATGGCCGATGTGGAAAGCCAGTACAGAGAGGCCGCACGTATTTACAACCTGGATAAAAAGCTGTACGCCCAAAAGGTGATAGGCTCTCAGGAATATCAACAGGCAGAGAATAACTATAACTATTACCTGCAGAAAAAGCAATTGGCCCAGACCATCCTTAAACAGGACACGGTCTCCCGGACCGCGCAGGAGAAACAGGATAAGGAGTCATATGCAGGCGCTCAAAAAACCTTGCAGATCCTCCAGAAAAAAGTGGGCGGCCTCATTATCCGGGCACCATCGGATGGTCAGCTGACCTCCCTGGATGCGGAGATAGGTCAATCCAAGACCCCGGGCATGACCATCGGTCAGCTCGACGTTCTGAACGGATTCAAGGTGAGGCTGTCCGATGTGGATGAACATTATATATCCCGCGTATTCACGGGCCTGACAGGTGTCTTCAACTTCGCTGGAAAGGACTATAAGCTGAAGATCATCAAGGTCTATACACAGGTGACCAACGGACGCTTCCAGGTCGATATGTCCTTCGTGGGAGAAGTACCCAAAGGCATCCGTAAAGGTCAGACCCTCCAGATCACCCTGGCGCTCAGCGACGAGACAACCGCCATACTGGTGCCAAAAGGAGGCTTCTATCAACAGACGGGCGGCAACTGGATCTTCAAGGTCAGCGAGGATGGCAAGACGGCCTACCGGCAGGAGATCACGCTCGGACGCCAGAACACCGACTACTACGAAGTCCTCTCAGGCCTCAAGCCCGGGGATAAAGTGGTCACCTCCAGCTACGAGAACTATGGCACCATGCAGGAACTGGTGTTGAAAAAATAACTGTAACACAACAAAACGAAAAATCATGAGAGCTAGACTTCTTTACACCCTGGTCTGCATCTTCTGCCTGAGCGCTTTCGCCTCGTCGAAGAATGAATGTGCGTATCCCCTCCGGGATAGCAGCCCCTGTATGAACGCTGGGAAAGGGTTACCGTCCAAGGAAATTTCCAAAGAAGTTACAAAAGAGACCTCCGAAGAAGGGGCTAATGTCTGTCCTTCAGACGACGAACCTCTGGTTCGTCCGGGGGATTTCTCTACCTTTCAACTGGTAAAGTTTTTATACATATAACCCAACAACGACTCAAACTACACACTCACTTAAACGCTAATAACATGATCAAGATCAGTGACCTTCAAAAAGTATACCGTACCGAAGAGGTGGAAACCGTCGCATTGAATCACCTCAGCTTCGAAGTCAAGGAGGGGGAATTCGTCTCCGTAATGGGCCCCTCCGGCTGCGGTAAATCCACTCTTCTGAATATTTTAGGCCTGCTGGATGATCCCGATGGCGGAAGCTTTATCTTCAATGGCACCGAAGTTGCTCATTTCAACGAACGTAAAAGAGCCGACCTGCGCAAACGCAACATCGGCTTCGTATTCCAAAGCTTCAACCTCATCGATGAGCTCACCGTATTCGAAAATGTCGAGCTGCCCCTGATCTATCTTGGCATAAAAGGACCCGAACGCAAACAACGCGTAGAGGCGGTATTGGACAAAATGCAGATCATGCACCGCCGCAATCACTATCCGCAACAGCTTTCCGGCGGTCAGCAGCAACGTGTAGCCGTAGCCCGCGCCGTAGTCAATAACCCGAAGCTGATCCTGGCCGATGAACCTACGGGTAACCTCGACTCGTCCAACGGTAATGAAGTAATGCAATTGCTGACCGACCTGAACGAACAAGGTACAACGATCATCATGGTAACACACTCCGAACACGATTCCCGCTACAGCCACCGCATCATCCGCATGCTGGACGGTCAAACGGTGACGGAGAATATACTCGTCTAAATACTAAAGTTTTATGTGGAGAAATTATCTCAAGATCGCCTTCCGCAACATGGCGAAATACAAGGTTATTTCCTTTATTAACCTGTTCGGACTCACTGTCGGCGTCACCTGCTGCCTTCTCATTCTGACCTATATCATCCATGAGACCAGCTATGATAAATACAATAGCAAGGCAGACCGCGTCTATCGCGTGACACGCAGCTTCAACAATAAGGAAGGTATCACCTCCCTCCACCTGGGAGCTGTGGCGCCTCCCTACGGACCCCTGCTGAAGAATGAGTTCCCCGATATTGAGAAAGTCACCCGCATTCTGCCCATGGGTACCATCCCAACCCGTTATGAAGAGAAGATCTTTTCCGAAAAGGACATCTACTGCGCCGATGAGAACTTCTCCGACGTCTTCGATGTATCCATGCTAAAGGGCAACCCGCATACCGCCCTTATCGACCCTTTTTCCGTCATCATCACCGAAGACGTAGCTCACCGCTACTTTGGCAATGACGATCCGATGGGTAAGGCCATACGGATGAACAACCAGTTCAATCTGAAAGTCACAGGCATTATCAAGCCGCTTCCGGAGGCCGCCCATTTCCATCCTCATATCCTGATATCGTTCAATACCCTGAAGGACACAGCCATCTATGGAGAAAAAAATCTCCAGACCAACTGGGGCAACAATGCCTTCTATACCTATCTCCTTTTCCCGAAGAACTATCCTGTAAAGAATGTCGAAGCCCGTCTGGATGCCTTTCTGGATAAATACATGGCAACCTATTACGGGAACACTCAGCCTTCGAAAATGACCCGGCTTTATCTGCAGAAGCTGACGGATATCCACCTCACCTCCCATCTCGACGAAGAAATGGAAGAGAACGGGGATATCAAAAGAGTATATATCTTCGGCGCCATTGCCTTGTTCATACTCTTTATCGCCTGTATCAATTATATGAACCTCTCCACAGCCCGCTCGGCCCTGCGCGCCAAGGAGATCGGGATACGTAAAACATCGGGCGCCCAGCGCGGCGAGATCATTGTGCAGTTCCTCAGCGAGTCGGTGCTGATCACCTTTCTGGCCACCATCCTGGCCGTGGGACTCACCTGGCTGACCCTGCCCCTGCTCAATACCGTTACGGGACTGTCACTCAACATCGACAGCGTCCTTATCCCGCCGGTGATCGCGACCCTTATACTTACACCCTTTATAATAGGTATCATTTCCGGCATCTACCCCGCCCTGTTCATGTCCTCCTTCCAGCCCGTAAAAGTGCTGAAGGGTCTCTTCAAGGCAGGAAAAAGCACCGTCTCTTTCCGGCAGGCCCTCGTAGTGACACAGTTTGCCATCTCCATCATCCTCATCATCTGCACAGCCGTTGTCTTCCAACAGCTGCACTATATGCAGGAGAAATCCCTTGGCTTCGACAAGGAGAGGATCGTCACCCTGGGCTATGATGCTGGTCTGTCCATGACCTACGACGCCTTCCGCAACGAACTGCGCAACAGCGCACTCATAAAAGATGTTAGCCGCAGCTCCCGTATCCCCAGCGGCAGGCTGCTCGACGAACAGGGCGCCTCCACCGAGAGTGGCGATTCACTCCGCCCTGTTAGCGCAGACATCAAATATGTCACCACGGATTATGACTTTGTGTCCACCTATGGTATACATGTTCTTGCCGGCAGGAATTTTTCCCGCGCCTATGGCACTGACAGCTCCTCCTTTGTGCTGAATGGCGCAGCCACCCGCGCATTGGGACTGCAACAACCCGGCCAGGCGGTGGGTCGTAATTTCAAATACGGCGATGTGAAAGGCAAGATCGTTGGGGTAGTCGATGACTTCCACTTCGAGAGCCTGCACCAGTCCATCGTACCCCTCGTGCTTGTCATGGCCCCTCCCGGCACACCGGGCTTCGGCTACAACCGGCTGTCCATCAAGATCGGTGGCGGCAATGTCCCCGGCGCGCTTGCTCAGCTGGAGCGCACCTGGAAGAAATTCCTTCCCCAGACACCCTTCGAATACACCTTCCTGGACGACAAGTTCGATGAGCTCTATCGTTCCGAACAACGGCAGGGAACACTCTTCACCTCTTTTGCCGGCATCGCTATCTTCATCGCCTGTCTGGGACTGCTGGGCCTCTCCGCCTTTGCCATTTCCCAACGTATAAAGGAGATAGGTATCCGGAAAGTGCTGGGCGCGGGTGTAGGCAGCATCGTAACCCTGTTGTCGAAAGATTTTCTGATACTGGTAGCTATCGCCGCCCTCATCGCCTTCCCCGTCGCATGGTATGCCATGCATAACTGGCTCGCGGATTTCGCATACCGGATATCCATACATTGGTGGATTTTCCTCGTGGCAGGCATCCTGGCATCAGCCGTAGCCCTGATCACCATCAGTTTCCAGGCCATCCGGGCGGCCACCGCGCCACCCGTAAAAAGTCTGCGAACGGAGTGAGAAGACTTTTCGGGCCGGTAGGCCCAGACATTAGACCAAAACGATCTACGCATGATAAAGAACTATTTCAAAATAGCATGGCGACAACTCCGACGTAACAAAGCCTACGCCTTTATCAATGTGGCAGGATTGACCTTGGGTATCACCTGCAGCATCGTCATATTCGTCCTCGTACACTATGAGCTCAGCTTCGACAACTTCCATAAGGACAAGGACAGGATATACAGGGTGGTCACAGAGATCCATCATGACGACATCAGCTATACCTCCGGCACACCTTCCCCCATGGGCAAGGCTCTCCGCGACGACTATGGCTTTGCCGACAAATTAGCCCGTGTAAGGGTCCTGGGCAATCCCCTCGTCTCCGTCACCTCCGGCAACGACATCCATAAATTTGTAGAGACCCAGGGCCTCGCACTTGCCGATCCGGAATTTTTCGACATCTTCAACTTCCCCTTTCTCAAGGGTGACAGGTCGATGCTGGCTAATCCCAATACCGCGGTGATCACCGAAAAGCTGGCGGCCAAATATTTCCCGGGGCAGGATCCCATCGGAAAGGTCCTCCGCATCGAGAACAGCATGAACTTCACGGTCGCAGGCGTGCTGAAGGACCTGCCGGCCAATACGGACAGGTCCCAGGAAATATACCTGCCCTTCGTCCACCTGAAGGATTTCGACTCCTCCCTGGCCGGCCCCAATAGCTGGTCCGGGATCAATAACAATATGCAGTGTTTCGTCCGGCTGAAAGAAGGCGCCACCCCGGCCTCCGTGGAAAACCTCTTCCCCGCCTTCATGCAGAAATATTATGCGGGCACGCGTGGCTTGAAGGTATATCACTTCAAGCTCCAACCCCTGTCGGATATCCATTTCAATCCCAACTATTCGGGTGTCGTAGAAAAGAAATATATCTGGGCCCTGGCGCTCATCGGCCTTTTCCTCATCGTCACCGCCTGTGTCAATTTTATCAACCTGGCCACCGCACAAGCCCTGACACGCAGCAAGGAAGTAGGTATCCGCAAAGTGCTGGGCAGTATGCGACGCCAGCTGTTCTGGCAGTTCATCGCCGAAACCTCCCTTATCGCCCTCTTCGCCACCATACTGGCCTTTTGCCTGGCTCAGCGGGCCATTCCCTATGTCAACCAGCTCTTGCAGATCAGTCTGGAACTATCTCCCATAAAAGATTGGGGCCTGGGCATCTTCCTCCTGGTAATGCTGATCGGGGTCACCTTCCTCGCCGGCTCCTATCCCGGGCTGATCCTTGCCGGCTTCCAGCCCATCCTTGCATTAAAAGGCAAACTGAACCAGCGGCATATCGGGGGTTTCTCCGTCCGCCGGGGCCTCGTCATCGTACAGTTCGCTATCTCGCAATTGCTCATCATCAGCACCATCGTCATAGCAACCCAGATACAATATTCCCGCCAAACAGATATGGGCTTTACAAAGGACGCTATCGTGCTGTTACCCCTACCCATCCCCGACGCACCCAAAATGAGCCATATCCAGACAGAACTGGCCGGCATGACGGGCGTGGAAAAAACCACACTCTGCTTCACTCCACCCGCCTCGTCGGATAATGACCTCACGGGCTTCCGGTATAACAACGATGCGAAACAGGCCCCTTTCAACGTCAACGACAAGTACGCGGATGATCAATATATAGCCACCTTCGGCCTAACGCTCGTGGCAGGGAGGAACTACTTCCGGAACGACTCTGCGCATGAATTCCTGGTCAACGAAACATTCGTTCATAAGCTCAACATCTCTTCCCCGCAGGATATAATAGGCAAGAACATCGATGTACAGGGTGGACCTCGCGGTACTATCGTAGGCGTCGTAAAAGACTTTCACAACTATTCTTTCAAGGGCGGCATATCTCCCGTCTGTATCTCCACGGACAATAGCCGTTACAGCTATTGCGCCGTCAAAATGAATATGGCAAGGGCCGGCAGCCTCTTGCCCGCTATGGAAAAACTGTGGAACGACACCTATCCGGAGTACACCTATTCTTATAAGTTCATGGACGACAACATCGCGGAATTCTACGAGACGGAAACTATCCTGCTGCGATTGATTGAAGTATTCGCGGGCATCGCCATTTTCATCGGCTGTCTTGGATTGTATGGGATGGTCTCCTTCATGGCAGTACAAAAGACAAAGGAAATAGGCGTGCGGAAGGTGTTGGGTGCAGGCGTGCCGGATATACTCTGGATCTTCGGCAAGGAATTTTTCCGTCTGCTGATCATCGCCTTTTTGATAGCGGCCCCCATCGGAGGATGGTTCATGCATCGCTGGTTGCAGGATTTTGTTTATCGTATCCCTTTGAATGCAGAGGTCTTTTTACTGGCCCTGGCCTCGACGATTGTCATCGCTACCCTGACCATTGGATACAGGACTGTACGATCGGCCCTGGCCAATCCGGTAAAGAGTTTGCGGACGGAGTAAGAAGCTTTTCGGCCGATGAGCCGGCCCAAGATCAAATAAAAATTGTCCCATGTTCAAAAGCTTTATCAAGATCGCCTGGCGCAACCTGCGAAAAAATAAGCTCTATAGTTTCGTCAACATCCTTGGCCTTACCATCGGTATCACCAGCTGTATCCTCATTGGACTGTATGTCACGCACGAGCTCAGCTACGACCGGTTTAACGACAGGGCGGACCGCATTGCCCGCATCACCATGGAATTTACAGACGGCACCACCGTAGACCGTTCCGCTCTCTCGGGCACCAAGGTCGGTCCCCAGTTCCAACGTACATTCCCCGCCATCACGGCCTATACCCGGACGATCCTGTACAATCCTACCGTCTCCGTAGAGAATAAGACCTTTAACGAGTCCCGCTTCCTCTACGCCGACTCCGCTTTTTTTTCCATCTTCAGCTTCCCGCTGGTAAAAGGCAACCCATCCACGGCGCTATCCGCACCCGGCCAGGTGGTCCTTACCGAAAGCATGGCCAAAAAATACTTCCCCGGACAAGACGCCATCGGTAAGACCATAAGAATAAATAACGCCCGGGACTATACGATCACCGGCATTGCAAAAGACGCCCCCGACAATTCCCAAATACAGTTCAACTTCATAGCCTCCTTTACTTCCCTGCCGGCCGCACAGCGTGAGATATACTGGACTGCCAATTACACCACTTATCTGCTGCTGGCCCGCCCCGAAGACCTCGGCGTCGTTCAAAAGCAGATCACTGCCTATATGCAGACTCCTGCCGTACGCAAGGAAGTAGGCGAAAAATCCCATCTTACCTACTACCTGGAACCGCTGACCCGGGTACATTTGTACTCCAGTCTCGATGGTCTCGAGCCAAATGGGAACATCACCTATGTTTATATCCTGAGCGCCATTGCCATCCTCATCCTTATCATCGCCTGCGTGAATTACACCAACCTGGCTACCGCCCAATCACAGGGGCGCACCGGTGAGATCAGTATCCGCAAAGTGCTGGGAGCAGGGAAAGGACAACTGTTCCGGCAATATCTCGGCGAATCCATACTGCTCACGTTCATCGCGCTGGCGCTCGCCGTATTTGTAAGCATCCAGCTCCTGCCCTTGCTCAATAATGTCAGCGGCAAGTCCCTGACCGCCTATAGCCTCCTGAAGCCCGTACCTATCCTGTCCCTGCTGTTGCTGGGGATCGTGGTCAGCTTCCTGGCAGGCGCCTACCCAGCCTTTATACTATCGAATATCAGATTGATGAACATTCTCAAGTCTGGATTCCGTCTGTCCTCCTCCGGGGGTAATCTCCGCAAATCGCTCATCGTGGTACAGTTCGTCATCTCTGTCTTCCTCATGATATCCACCATGGTGATCCTGCAACAGCTGTCTTACATCCGGAACAAAAAGCTCGGTTATGACAAGGACCATGTGCTGGTGCTGCCTGCCAGCGACGAGATACATAACAGGTATGATGCCGTCAAGGCGGCTGTCAAACAGATACCCCAGGTGGTAGACGCAGGTGGCGCATCCGGTACACCCATATATGTAGGCTGGACCGATGGGCTTAGCGCTACTACTGAAAAAGGTGAAAAGAACTTCACCGTAAAGGCCATTCCCTGCGACGCCGACTTTGCAAAGACCATGGGAATGCAGCTCATTGCGGGTGAGCAGTTCACCCCCGGCGACACGCACCTGATGACCATCCCCGACACGTCAAAGAGTTTCCGCTATACCTTCATGCTCAACGAATCCGCCGTCAAAGCGCTGGGATGGACACCCGAACAGGCCATCGGCAAGACGGTCGAGAAATACTATCCCGGCACCGTACGCGCCGTAGTAAAGGATTTTCATTTCTCCTCCATGCACGAAGCCATCGGGCCCCTCATCCTCTTCCTGGATACACAGTGGGTCAACCATATCTATGTCAAAGTTTCCGGAAAGGATATCCCCGGTACTGTCGCCCGGCTGCAGACCATCTGGAAGACATACGCGCCGAACCATCCATTCGAATATCATTTCCTGGATGAAGACTACAATACCCTGTATAAGACCGAGACTCGCACCGGTCAGCTATTCGGGACCTTCTCCATCACAGCCATATTGCTGGCCTGCCTGGGGCTTTTTGCACTTGCCGCCTTTACCACTGCCCAGCGTACAAAGGAGATCGGCATCCGAAAAGTGCTTGGAGCATCGCTGACCAGCCTGGCCGGCCTGCTGTCAAAGGATTTTCTCAAGCTGGTGGCCATCGCCTCCGCTATCGCCCTGCCTCTATCGTGGTGGGCCATGAATAAATGGTTACAGGAGTTCGTTTATCACATAGATCTGTCCTGGTGGATGTTTGCCGGGGTCATCCTTTTGGCCTTGCTCATTGCGCTCGTCACGGTCAGTTTCCAGGCCATCCGGGCCGGACTGGCCAACCCCGTGGAAAGTTTGCGATCGGAATAGCAGGACCACCGGCCCGGCGAAAAACAAGGATGATCAACTAAAACCATCATATCATGTTAAAAAATCACTTGCAACTCGCCATACGCAACCTGTTCAAGAGAAAAGGGTATTCCCTTCTGAACATATTCGGTCTTGCCATCGGCATCACCTGCTGCCTGTTGATCTTTCAACATGTGGCCTATGAAAGAAGTTACGAACGATTCAACCCCAATGCGGGACAGATAGTCCGTCTCCGCGTGGACGCCTGGCAGCAAGGCAAGCTGGCATGGCAATCCGCCACCGTCTACCCGGCCATCGCTCCCACGATGAAAAAGGAATTCCCGGAAGTGGCCGACTACTGCCGCCTCATCGACGCCAACTTCCTTCTCACCAATGATGTCAACCATACCAAGTTCAAAGAGACAAAAGGATACTTTGCAGACCCCTCGGCCCTCGACATGCTGGGTGTCACCCTGATAAAAGGCAATCCATCTACGGCCCTGGACGGCCCCAATAAAATAATACTCTCCGAGATCACAGCCCGGAAATACTTCGGCAGCGAAGATCCGCTGGGGAAAAGACTGACGGTAAGGGACGGGCAGCCCGTCACACTGGAAGTTACGGGCGTCTATAAAGAATACCCCGACAACTCCCATCTCATACTCCATCATCTTATTTCCTATGCTACGTTGGACGAACAGATCCGGCTCGGCGGCGACTCCAGCCGTCCTGCGGAAACATCCTGGGGCTGGTATGACTTCTATGCCTATGTCAAATTAAAACCCGGCGCCGACTGGAAGGCGTTACAAGCCAAGCTGCCCGCCTTTGCCGACAGACATATCAACAACCAGGAGTGGATGAAAAAGAATGGCAATAAGAATGAGCTTTACCTTATACCCCTCACCGACATCCATCTATTTTCCAATTACAACCAGGAGGCTGAAGTCAATGGCAATGGCCGGGCGGTCGGATTCCTCTTCCTCATCGCCTTCTTTATCATTCTCATCGCCTGGGTCAACTACACTAACCTCGCTACGTCACGAAGTCTTGAAAGAGCCAAAGAGGTCGGTGTCCGCAAAGTGCTCGGCGCTTCGAAGAACCATCTGGTGTTGCAATTCATGACGGAAAGTCTTTTGCTCAACCTCTTTTCCCTGGCCATCGCGCTGGCGGCAGCTATTCTTTTAACTGGCCCCTTTAACAACCTCATCGGCTCCGAGGGGACCTCTTCCTTCCATCTGCCCTTGAATTATACACTGGAATTTGCCGCCCTGTTCCTGGCCGGCACCTTGCTCTCGGGCGCCTACCCCGCCTTTGTATTGTCGGGCTATCATCCCATCACCGTGCTGAAGGGGATGTTTAAGAACAGCGGGCAGGGACAGGTGCTCCGGAAAACCCTGATCGTTGGGCAGTTTGCCGTCTCCGTCATCCTCATCGCCGGCACCATACTCGTTTATCAGCAGGTGCAATACATGCGCAACCAGCAGCTGGGCGCTAACATCAACCAGACACTTGTCATCGAAGGCGCCAGTGCCCAACAGGACTCTTTATACAGAACTGCTTTCCAACCCTTCAAGACACAGGTCCTCCAGCAACCCGGTGTCCGCAGCATCACGGCGTCCTCCAATGTCATGGGACAGGAAATATACTGGACCAATGGCGCCCGTCGCATCGACCAGGACCGCCGCACTGCCGTCACGCTTTATCATTTGGGAATAGACTATGACTTTCTACCAGCCTATGAAATGAAACTGGTCGCCGGCAGGAATTTTTCAAAGGACTTCCCTACTGATAATAAGGCGGTCCTACTTAACCAGCGGGCTTCCGATCTGCTGGGATTCACCAACGCGGCCGATGCCATCGGTAAAAAGGTGAACCAGGGTGGTGATACCGTCACCGTCATCGGCGTTCTGGCCGACTACCATCATCAGGGTCTGCAAAAAGCTATCGATCCCATGATCGTCCATCTCCAGCCTTTCCGGCGGAATTATTATTCCATAAAGATCACCTCCCATCCACAGCAGACCATCGCCGCCATCGAAAAGATGTGGAACAGCTATTTCCCAAATGACCCTTTCAACTATTTCTTCCTGGATGAGTCGTTTGCGCAGCAATACAAGGCGGACGTAAGATTCGGGGAGGTCTTTGGACTCTTTGCCTCGCTCGCCATCCTCATCGCCTGCTTTGGCCTATTGGGACTGTCCGCCTACAATGTGCTGCAACGTACCAAGGAGATAGGCATACGCAAAGTGCTGGGTGCGTCTGTACAAAACCTTGTCTTTACTCTTTCAAGGGAATTCCTGTACCTGGTGCTGATCTCTTTACTCATCGCCGTCCCCCTCACCTGGTGGGTCATGGACAGCTGGTTGCAGGATTTTGCCTACAGGATATCCATCCAATGGTGGGTTTTTGTGCTGGCAGGGATATTGGCCATTACTATCGCCCTCGTCACGGTTGGCATACAGGCCTTGAAGGCGGCCGTAGCTAATCCGGTGAAGAGTCTGCGAACCGAATAATCATCATATAACTATTCTCGTATGATCAAGAACTTTTTCCGTGTCGCCCTGCGAAGCCTGCTCAAGCACCGGGTATTTTCCTTTATCAATATCTTCGGCCTTGCCATCGGCATTGCCGCCAGCCTGCTCATTCTACAGTACACCCGCTTCGAGCGCAGCTATGACAAGTTCGAAGCCAACGCCAGCCGTATATACCGCGTGCAGCAGGACCGCTACAACGAAGGCAGGCTCACCACGCAATGGGCAGCCGGGGCCGCCGGCATCGGACTTCTCCTCAAAGAGGCCTTTCCGGAGATACAGGCGGTGGCGAGGCTTCATGACGAGAATAATATCATGTCCTACAAGGAAAAGTTTTTCAGGGAAGACCATATGTTCTATGCCACCGACGAATTCCTGTCCATGTTCTCCTATCCAGCACTTCAAGGCTCCGTCACAGGCGCCTTGAAAGATCCTTTTACCGCCGTGCTCACCGCCTCCACCGCACGTAAATATTTCGGGAACGAGGACCCCATCGGCAAGACTATTGACCTGAATAAGGTCAACCATTACAAGATCATGGCTGTCCTACCCGATCCTCCGGTGAATACACACCTGAAGTTCAGCATGCTTTTCTCCTTTGTCACCCTGGAGAAATTTGCGGGACCAAGCGTCAATACTACCTCGGATTGGGACGGTTTCTTTACCTATATACTCCTCCGACCCGGCGCCGATCCGGGGCAGCTGGAAAAAAAGATCCCCGCGCTCATCGAAAAAAAATGGGGAGAACAGCTGAATAAAGGCAAAGAGGGGGTAGTCTATCACTTGCAAGCCCTGCCCGACATCCATCTGTCACCTACCTATATGGTGGAGGCAGAGCCCAACGGAGACAGGAAGGCTGTCAGCTTTCTCGAGATCATTGCTCTGTTCATCATTGTTATTGCCTGGATAAATTATATCAACCTGGCCACTGCCCGGTCCATCGAGCGTGCGAAAGAAGTGGGCATCCGTAAAACGCTGGGTTCTCTTCGCGGCCAGCTCATCGGCCAGTTCCTCTTTGAATCCTTTCTCATCAATCTGCTGGCGGTGATCATTGCCTTTGTCCTGGTCCTCCTGTTCCTGCCCGTATTCAACACGATGGCAGGCAAAAGCCTTACGTTCTCGACGATCAACAACACAGGGTTCTGGTATACGCTCGTAATACTCTTCTCAGGAGGCACCGTCCTCTCGGGGCTTTACCCCGCCTTTGTGCTTTCCTCCTTTAAGCCTATCGCCGTACTCAAGGGCAGGTTTTCCGGGACCACTCACGGCTCCCTGCTACGGCAATCTCTTGTCATAGGCCAGTTCGTGGCCTCCGTGCTCCTGATGGCAGGCACGTTTACAGTCTACAGACAGCTGCATTTTATGCAGCACGAGGACCTTGGCATAAAGATCAACCAAACGCTTGTAGTCAAATTCCCCAGAGTGACAGACTCGACAGTCACAGACAGGCTCGCAGGCTTCCGTACGGAAGTGTTGCATATTCCGGGAGTGACCCGGGTCAGTGCTTCTACGGAAGTGCCCGGTCGCAAAGTAGGCTGGAATGCAGGTGGGATCCGTGAGGTGGGCGCAGACCCTTCTAAAATCCGGCAATACCGTGTCATCGGCATCGATTATGATTTTGTGGATGCATACGGGCTGAAGGTGATCAAAGGCAGGAATATCTCCCGCCAGTTCGCCGACTCCGACGCGGTGCTCTTTAATCTCGCGGCCGTCAAAGAAATGGGCTTTAACAAGCCGGAAGAAGTGCTCAATAAAAGGATTGAGTTTTGGGGCAAGCAATATACCATTGTCGGTGTCGTCTCCAACCACCACCAGGAGTCACCGCGCCAGGTGTACGATGCCCATATATTCCGGATGATGGACCATCCCATTGACTATAATTATTTTTCAGTCAAGCTGACTGCCGGCCGGGAAAGCTGGCCCGCTGTCGTTGCTGCCGTAAAACAACAATATGCGAACTTTTTTCCCAGCAATCCCTTCGATTATTTCTTTCTCGATGACCATTATGCGGAACAATACCGGTCCGACGAGCAGTTCGGACAGATCTTCGGGCTCTTCGCCGGTCTCGCCATTTTCGTGTCCTGTCTCGGGCTGCTGGGGCTGGCTTCCTTCGTGACCAACCAGCGGACCAAAGAGATCGGCATCCGGAAAATAGTTGGGGCGGGAGTAGGCAATATCCTCCTCCTGCTGACAAAGGATTTTCTGAAGCCGGTGTTGCTGGCTTTTTTGATCGCCACTCCCCTGGCCTGGTACATATTGGGGAAATGGCTGGAGAATTATGCCTTCCGCATAACCCTTACGCCCTGGATGTTTGTCCTGCCCCTGGCGATCATCCTGGTTGTCGCCCTGCTGACGACGGCCACACAGACTTTGCGGGCCGCGACGGCGAACCCCGTTAAAAATTTAAGGACTGAGTAGGTCTGACCCATAAAAATGCTTATGCGACCAATGGCGGAATGCAGGCTCAAGGGTGCTTAAAAAGATGCTGAACAATTGGTTTAAAAAAACGCAGATTTTAGTACTTTAAGTACTAAAATTCGACAAAAAATAAACCAGATTTGCCATGTCCTTTAAACATAGTCGTATTTTACAGACATGGCAACCTCAATGCAAGCCAGGACTGACGAATATTTTTAAAAAACTACTGGACTATTGATTTATGAAGACCCCGTTAAAAATAGCGCTGCGCCATCTCCGGAAATACCCCCTCTTCTCCTCCATCAACCTGGCGGGGCTTTCTGTTGGCATCGCCGCCTCCTTTATCCTGCTGATCTATTCGGAAAGAGAAATGAACACCGACAGTCAGTTCGCGGATGCGGACAGGATCGCCCGCGTAGGCACCGACTTCTTCAATATAGGAGGCTTTGCTCAAAGCCAGCCGGGTCTTAATCCCCTGCTGCAGGGCGCCTGCAAGGACATCCAATACGCTACCTCCTTCGATAAGGATTATGGCGAGACGGAGGTCAGGACCTCGCTGAATGAAAGAGCCTATACAGGCATTCACGCCTACTTCATCGACTCCAATTTTTTTAAGGTCTTCTCCTATGGCGCCGCTGAAGGAGTCATTCCTGGGAAAGGACTGTCCCCGGGGGAAGCCATCGTTTCCGAGACCAATGCACACCGGCTGTTTGGCTCCGGATCCCCCATCGGAAAGACCCTGCTCATCGGCAAGGAAAATACACCCTATAAAGTTGTCGCCGTATTGAAGGAAGGCTTTGAAAGATCACACCTGGACCCGACCCTGCTGCTGCCCCTGCCCAGGAACGAAATGTACGATTACCCCCACAACTGGGCCAGCTGTAATATCTATAACTATATCAGGCTGCGGCCCGGAGGCTCATTTGCCGGCGTACAGGCCACACTCGACAGGATACTGAAAAAGCTGGTGAACCCCGAGTTTGCTTATATGCATGTTCAGTTCATTCTTCAGCCGTTGCGTGACATCTATTTCCATTCCCATCTCAACCTGGAGCTCTCACCCGGCGGCAGCCTCGCACAGGTGAGGTTACTGGGCGCCATTGGCCTCTTCCTCATCCTGCTGGCCATCATCAATTATGTCAATCTCGTTACCGCCCGCTCATCCACCCGTAATAAGGAGTTTGGGCTGAAAAAGACCCTGGGCGCCTCCCGCTACCAGCTCGCGGGTCAGATAGTCCTGGAATCGCTGCTCTTCAGCCTCGTGGCCATGCTGCTGTCCTGCGGCCTCATACAGGTCATCGCCTACCTCTATCGTCATTTTACAGGCGATGAGCTGACAAGCACTCTTCCATTGATGATATCCCATTACGGATGGCTGCTTCTCTTTTCCCTGTCAGTAGGTCTGATCGCCGGCCTGTACCCCGCCGTCTATCTCACGGCCATCAAGCCCATCCTCTCCCTGCGGTCTATGGCCGGCCGGCCCGGCAGGACAAGCCCCCGTGTACGCAATGTGCTGGTGCTGGTGCAATTCTCCATCGCCGCTGCGCTCGTGTTCGCCTCCTTTGTCGTATACAGTCAATTGCAATATATCAACAGCAAGGACAAAGGATTAAAAGCAGAAGGAGTCGTGCTGGTGAACAACTTCCGCAACCAGGAAGCCTTTCGTCATCTCATCGAACAGCAGTCACAGGTGGTCAGCACCAGCTTTTGCAACCGCACCCCCGCCGGCAGCACCATTTGGGTCAATACATACCAGAAGCCCGGCATGAGCAACAATATGTCCATTCAATACTTCCCCGTGGATGACAAGTTCCTATCTACTATGAATATGCGCCTTATCGAGGGCAGGAACTTCAACAGGGACCTTATCACGGACACCAACTCGCTTATCCTGAATGAATCCGCCGTGGCGGCGCTGGGACTCTTCAACCCCATCGGCGCTACCCTCAATGGCAGTCAGCACATCATCGGCGTGGTAAAGGACTTTTCTTACAATTCCCTTCATGAAAAGATAGCCCCCGCTATACTGGGCTTTTCGCCCCAGGGTAATATCCTCGCCATACGGATCAAGGGTGGACATACGGCGCAATTCCTGGACTGGCTGCAGGCCACCGGCAAAAAGTTCATGCCTGACGCGCCTCCGGCCATCAGCTTCCTGGACGACAATTTCAAACAGCTGGCGAAAAAAGATAAATTACTGGGCGACGCCATCGGCTTCTTTACCATACTGGCCATATTTTTAGCGACACTGGGTCTCACGGGTCTCACCCTTTTTACCATCGAAAGACGTACCCGGGAGATTGGCGTCCGGAAAGTGCTCGGCGCTACTATTCCCGATATATTGGCCCTCGTGTCAAAGGATTTTGTCAAGCTTACCTTTGTAGCTTCCGGTATCGCGCTGCCCCTTAGCTGGTGGCTCGTACACCGCTGGCTCGAGAATTTCGCCTATCGCGTCTCCATCGGCTGGTGGATATTCTTTCTCACCGAAGCCATACTGCTGCTGATAGCCCTGTCCGTCATCAGCCTGCTGGCCCTGAAGGCGGCAACCGTGAATCCAGTGAAGACGTTGCGCACGGAATAAACCCATCACATGATAAAGCACTACATAAAAACCGCCCTACGCACCCTCCGCCGTAACAAGCTCTTCTCGGTGATCAATGTCCTGGGGCTCTCCATCGGGCTCAGCGCCGCGCTGATCATCTACCTCATCGTACAGTACGATTTCAGCTTCGAGCAATCCCGGAAGGATAAGGACCGTATCTACCGCGTCGTCACTATGATGAGCTTTTCCAATTCGTCCTATCCAAATTCCGGCACACCCTACCCCATAGTAGAAGCCACGCGTAAAGAGGTCCGTGGCATCGATGGGTCCGCCAATTTCTTTACCATCTCGGGAGAAGCCTCCATACCCAGACAGGGAGCCGCGCCGGTGAAATTCAAACACCTGTCCAATCTTATATACACCGACGAACATTATTTCCAGCTATTCCCCGCTCAGTGGCTGGCAGGCGGGCCTGGCCCGCTCAACGAACTTTTTCATGTGACCCTGACCGAAAGTCGTGCTCAAACCTATTTCCCCGGTCTTAGCCCTGCACAGGCCATGGGCAGGACCGTGATCTATGACGACTCCATTCCCTGCACCGTAACGGGCATCATAAAGGATGAGAAAGGCATGACCGACCTTGCCTTCCAGGAATTTATCTCGCTGCCCACCATCAAGCACAGCTCCAGCAGCGATGAGGCAGGGTCCGACTGGGGCTCCCTCAACTCGAACACCCAGTTCTTTGTCCGGCTGGAGAAAGGCGTTCAACCCGGACAGGTGGAGCAGCAGCTGGCTACGCTGAGAAAAAAATACAGCAATGACGGCAAGGATACGATCAATAAGATGATCCAGCATCTCCAGCCGCTCACGGATATCCATTTCACCGGCGACTACGCCAGTTTTGGCAAGCGCCAGGCCAGCAAGGCAGCCCTCTACGGGTTGCTGGTTGTAGCCATTTTCCTGCTGAGCCTCGGCAGCATCAATTTTATCAACCTTACGACCGCGCAGGCAGCCCAGAGAGCAAAAGAGATCGGTATACGCAAGACCATGGGCGGCTCCCGTCGTCAGCTCATCACCCAGTTCCTCAGCGAAGCCTTTCTCCTTACCCTGATCAGCACCCTCCTGTCCGTGGGCCTTGCGCCGTGGCTGATGAAGGCATTCTCCGACTTCATCCCAAAAGATCTCCCATTTACGCTCTCAGCCAACCTTTACCTGTTCCTCGCCGGGCTCGTCATTGTCGTCACCCTCCTCTCAGGCTTCTACCCCGCGCTGGTGCTGTCCCGCTTCAAGCCCGTGCTGGCCATGAAGAACCAGGCCTTTTCCAATAAGAGCACTACCCGCAATGCCCTGCTTCGCCAGAGCCTCACCATCTTTCAGTTCGTCATTGCGCAGGGCTTTATCATCGGCACCATCATCGTAGGCAGCCAGATACATTTTTTCCTGAATAAGGATATGGGATTCAAGAAGGAGGCGATCTTTTATTTCTATCCACCATTTAACGCCGCTGACCTGTCCCAGCGACAGCAACTGTTGAGGGACAGGCTACTTACCATACCCGGCATCACCCAGCTCAGCGTATGTGATGCTCCTCCCGCCTCCGGCTGGATCAATTCCGAGCTCATGACCTACAACGACGGGAAAAAGGATATCAATTCCGATGTACAGATCCTGAATGTGGACACAAACTATATGAAGCTGTATGGTCTCAAGCTTCTGGCCGGTCGCAATATTCGTCCAGTCCCCGACAGCCCACGTCAGATGGTGATCAACCGCAGCTATGCACAGGTCCTGGGATTCACCCATCCGGAACAGGCGCTGGGAAAGGTCATAAAAGGATCGAATATCGTTGTGGGTGTGGCGGAGGATTTTCATCAGACATCGCTCCATAAAGCTATCCGGCCGCTGGCGATGACCAATGGTCACAGCGGCATGCCCTTCCAATGGTTCCACATTGCATTGCCCAATACACCGCAGGGGCGGGCCGGCTGGAAAAAAACCATTGCTGCCGTACAACAGGCATATAAGGACATCTTCCCGGGTGAGGATTTCGAATATACTTTTTTCGATGACAGCATAGCGCAATTCTATATAGCCGAACAGCATATGTCCACATTGCTTCGCTGGGCCACCGGCCTTACCATCTTTATCAGCTGTCTGGGACTGCTGGGGCTGGTGATCTATTCCACCAACCTTCGTACAAAGGAAATAGGCGTCCGAAAGGTCCTGGGCGCCTCCGTAACACAGATCGTCTCTCTGTTATCAAGGGATTTTGTAAAATTGGTTTGTATTGCGTTTGTGATCGCTGTGCCCGTCGCCTGGTATGCCACTCATCGCTGGATGGAGAGCTTCGTGTATAGGACGACGATAGGTTGGTGGGTATATGCCCTCAGCGGGCTGGCCATGTTGGTGATGGCGCTGCTCACGCTTAGCATACAGACCATCCGGGCCGCGAGTGCCAATCCGGTGAAGAGCTTGCGGACGGAGTGAGCTTTGCGAGCTCGGGTATTTTTATTATATTGGAACTGCCGGCAGAGGCCTGGAACTTCAGCCCTCTTTTAACCTCAAAAAAACACCTTGAATACCCAGCTAAGCCCTGAATCAACTTTTTTCACGAAGGCCCCGTTGATATGGATATTCCTTCTTTCATTGAATAATCTCTGTTCTGCACAGCCAGTCATCCACTCCTTCTCGCCAACGTCCGGACCCCTCGGGACCACCGTGACAATTTCAGGCGCCAATTTCAGCACGACATCCGGAAACAACATCGTTTTTTTTGGAGCAGTAAGGGCAACCATACTCAGCGCCTCCTCCGGTACCCTTACCGTTACCGTTCCTGACGGAGCAACCTACCAGCCGATGACCGTTACTGTGGGCGGACTGACGGCTTATGCGCAACAACCCTTTCTTGTCACATTCCCGGGTAGCGGCAACATCAGCACGAACTCCCTGGCGCCAAGTATCGATTCCAGTACGGACTTGCATCCCAACGACATCACCATGGCCGACTTCGACGGGGACGGAAAACCCGATCTGGCCACCGCAAATAATTACAGTACCACCGGCTCGCCTGCCTCCGTATCTATTTTACGCAATACCAGCAGCAACGGCGCCATTTCTTTTGGCGTCCATCAGGATATTCCGACGGGTGTTCAAACTTTTGCCATTGCAGCGGGAGACCTTGACGGAGACGGAAAGCCCGATATGGTCTCCAGTAGTCTCGCCGACAAAACCATTTCTGTTTTCAGAAATACCAGCAGCCCCGGAAACATCTCTTTTGCCACCAAAACCGATTATGCGACGGGTCAAAATCCCTATGGGATTGCGATCGGCGACCTGGACGGAGATGGCAAGCCGGATATCGCCGTCACCAACTATGTGTCAAATACCATCTCCCTATACCGGAATACCAGCACGGTGGGTACTATCAGTTTCGCCGCCGGAACGGACATTTCCACCGGTGCAGATCTCGGACCCTGGGGGATAGCGATCCAGGACCTGGATGGAGACGGAAAGCCGGATCTGGCAGTGACCAATAACTTATCGAATACCATCTCCGTTTTTCGAAATACCAGCACCCTCGCCAACATCTCTTTTGCCCCCTCCATCCACTTTTATGGAAGTTCGGCTCCCCAGGGAATAGCTATCGGGGATATGGACGGAGATGGCAAACCCGATCTGGTCTGGGCCATCAACGGCCAGAATACGGCATTTGCCGTTGAGCGCAATCTAAGTTCGCCCGGAACGCTGAATTTCGTTGCCAGCACACCCCATACCTATAATATCACCTATGCATACGATATCGCGATCTCGGATATCAACGGCGATGGGAAACCCGATGTGCTGATACCCAGTTATGGCAAGACCAGCGTGTTCCAAAATGCAAGCACCACCGGAAGCATTTCCCTTACCGAAATGGCCGATCTTCCGGGGAATTCTCCCTATGCAGCGGTGGTGGGCGATGTCAATGGCGACGGGTATCCTGACCTGGTGACAACCAATTTTACTTCTACGTACCTGTCTGTTTACAAGAACCAGGTCCTGGTCCCATCGGTGACATCCTTTAGTCCTGCTACCGCGTCCCAGGGGGCAACGGTCACCATCACCGGAAATAATTTCTCCGGGACGACAGCGGTTTCTTTTGGCGGGGTTCCCGCGAGTTCCTTTACCGTTGTCAACAATACCACCCTCACGGCAATCGTTGGTTCCGGGGAAGGCGGCGACGTCTCCGTTACAAATGCGTACGGGACGGGATCCCTGTCCGGCTTTTCATTCACGGGCCCTCCCCGGATCAAATCCTTTACTCCAGCTTCTGCCGACTCAGGCGTCGTGGTCACGCTGACCGGAATAAACTTCATCGATGTCACAGGGGTAAGCTTCAACGGAACGCCCGCCTTATCATTCCAGGTCATTTCTCCAACCGAAATACAGGCAATTGTCGGAAACGGCGCGTCGGGCGATATAACGGTGACCAATAATTATGGCGCCGGATCGATTCCGGGGTTCGTGGTAGCACAACCCGTGATCGGCTCTTTTGCACCAACTACCGCAGGACGAAGAGATACAGTCACCATCACCGGGTCGAATTTCAGTGCGGTGACGGCCGTGAGTTTCGGCGGCATGCCTGCCATCTCTTTTAGCATCCTCTCGCCCACCGAGATCCGGGCCGTTGTTCGTGGCGGAAACAGCGGCGACATCAAGATCGCGACGGTACGGTCGGTCAGCCTGCCGGGATTCACGTTCCAGTTGCCTGCCGCTCCGGTGATCTCATCCGTTGCGCCGGACTCCGGACGGGCGGGATCGTCCGTTACCATCACCGGCGACCATTTCAGCCCGACCCTGACAAATAATATTGTATACTTCGGAGCGACGAGGGCAACGGTCCTCTCTTCGTCGCCTACGACACTCGTGGCAGCAGTGCCCGTGGCCGCCACGTATGAGACCATTTCTGTGGTCAATACGGAAACTCAGCTGACAGGAAAATCAATTCCCTTTTTCACCCCAACGCAACCTGTAGTAGCAGCTATTGACAGCACCACGTTTGCGCCGCCGGTCCGATTCACCAATCCAAACCAATATGACCCCTGGCAAATGCTGCTTTGTGATTTTAACAACGATGGCAAAATAGATATCGCCGGAGAATCCGGGTCTACGTTTATCACTGTGCGAAAAAACACCAGCACAAAAAAACGAATATCCTTTGAAGATGGTATCATTGTTCCCATTGGAGGCAGCGGCAGTATCAATCATACGTTTAATATCCAGATTGCGGACATAGACGGGGACGGGAAAAAAGACCTCGTCGCGATCAAACAATTCGCTAATGACACGAATTACATTTCCGTGTTCAGAAATATCAGCACACCCGACAGCATCCTGTTTGCGCCGGCAGTGGAATTTCAATCAGTTGTCAATACCGAAAGCATCTTCGTTTTCGACATCGATGGGGATGGAAGGATGGACATCTTCGCTCAGGGCCAGGGTGAAAACATCATTCTCCGCAATACGAGCAGCGGAGCGGGCGACATCTCCTTTGAAACTTCCCCAACTACCCTGCCGGGCTGGAACGGGATCGCGGTTTGTGAAGATTTCGACGGCGACGGCAAACCGGATATCGTTGCAGGCAGTGGACTCGCCGTATGGTATATCCAAAATACAAGCAGTCCGGGATCTATTTCTTTTGCTTCCCCCTATGGGATCTATTATGCCGCCATCCAGGATCATTATCTTTGGACCATCTCTGCGGGAGATATTGACGGCGATGGCAAAAACGACCTATTGATCTTGAACAGCGGCAACAGTTCCGGGAATTTTGCCGTTCTGCGGAACACCAGCACGGGCCCCGCCGTCACCTTTGCCAGTATCGATTTTCCGACCAGCGGATTCCCCGATTTCTGCACCCTGGGCGATGTGGATGGTGACGGGAAACCCGACCTGGTGACGAGTGAATTAGACGATCAACTAATTTCCGTTTACCGAAATACGAGCCATTTGGGAATACCTTCCTTCGCTCCAAAACAGGACTATAAAAACCTGAGCCTTCATAGTGGGCTGGCCGTAGGGGATTTCGACGGCGACGGCAAACCGGATATTTCATTAAGCATGGCGCCCATTTCCTCCTGTATGGATGTTTTGAGAAACCAGTCGGCTGATCTGATCATCCGCTTCAATGGCGCCACCCATTTCTGCGAAGGTGGCCAGATCACCTTGCATTCTTCGCTTTCTTTCGGCAATCAGTGGTACCGGGATGGCAGGATCATCTCCGGCGCAACGGCGGATTCCCTCGTTGTAACGATCAGCGGAACCTATTCCGATACCGTGACGATGCTGGGCGCGCCAATCCCCCCTGACAGTACGATCACTATCAGGGTGATCCCTATTCCCGCCAAACCAGTCATCAGCAGGGGGGCCAATAACGAGCTGCTAAGTTCATCACCCAGCGGAAATCAATGGTTTGGCGACAGTGGTCGGATCACCGGCGCAATCGATTCCGCCTACCTCCCCGCGGCGCCGGCCGGCAACTATCGGGTGCAGGTAACCATCGACGGATGTGTAAGTCCTATCTCGGACGCATACCACTATGTAGCGCTCGACAATGGCGACCCGGTACGTATTTACCCCAATCCCACCAAGGGTCAGATCTGGATCGTCTTTAGCCTGCCCAATGTCAATACGGTGAATACGGTGACCCTATCGCTATACAATAAGAGCGGTGAGAAGCTGTTCGAGAAAAAGAACGTCCACAGCGGGGACAGCATCTCCTTATCGGCCTACCCTGCGGGCAGTTATCTCCTGCAGTTGACCGATGAAAGCACGAATGCGGTGGTTGGCCGCCGGCAGGTCATTAAACTATAGGAATATCCGCCAAACGTTCCGGTTTCCTATATTCGCTCCTGCCGGACAGGCGCATCCGCACCATCCGACTGGGCCTTCCGATCCGCGAAAGTGTATCGTTTCCGGACAGTTCCTGTATCAAAAACAGAACTGCCCCCCAGCCCATACTCACATAAATTATTTATTAACAGCTAGTTACTACTCTGGCATGTCATTGAAAGAGTATTAGCGGCAACAATTTAAAAGTATGATCGATCTAAAGCGTATTTCCAAATGGGTTATGGTAGGTGGCAAGCCTAATTTTATTTTAAAGGACGTCCATCTGCACATCAAAGAAGGGGAGTTCGTCTCCATCATGGGACCTTCCGGCTCGGGCAAATCCAGCCTCCTCAATGTCATCGGTATGTTAGACGACGCCTCGGAGGGCGAATATTTTTTCCTCGACCAGCCCGTACACACACTGAAAGAAAAGCAGCGTTCCCAACTATACAAACAGTACATCGGGTTCGTATTCCAGGCTTACCATCTCATAGATGAGCTCACCGTGTACGAGAACATCGAGACACCGCTCATCTATCAGAACATCAAAGGCTCCGAAAGACAGGCCATGGTAGCCGACATATTGGACAGGTTCCAGATCGTAGGAAAAAAAGATCTCTTCCCCACCCAATTGTCCGGCGGACAGCAACAGCTGGTAGGCATCGCCCGCGCCCTCATCGGCAAGCCCAAGCTCCTTCTGGCGGATGAGCCCACCGGCAACCTCAACTCCCGCCAGGGTGAAGAGATCATGGAACTATTCAAACAATTGAACAACGAAGGCGTCACGATCATTCAGGTGACCCACTCGGAAAAAAATGCCGCCTACGGCTCCAGGATCATCAACCTCCTGGATGGTAGGATTGAGAATAATTAATTAAGTGCATAATGAACATGAACAGACATCTTAGCTTATTCGTAGGTATAGCCGTACTCTTCTCTATCACCACAGCTCACGGGCAAACCACTATCGGGACGGATACTGCCGACCAGGTGGGTAGTAACCTTAGCCTTCAGCAGGCCGTAGCCATCGCTATCAAGCACAACCTCCTGGTCAACCAGTCCGACATCATCGCACAGGGGGCAAGGATCAACTACAGTCAGGCCTGGGACTATATGCTGCCCACGCTCAATGGCAACGCCAACCAGGCCATCAGCAACGGACGAAGCCTGAACCCTTATACATACCAGTATACCAACACACAGGTCAATTCCGGTAGCTATGGTCTCAACAGCAATCTCACCCTGTTCCAGGGGCTGCAGATACAGAACAGCATCAAACAATACGGCTATGCCCTCGACGCCAGCAGGATGGACCTTCAGCAACAAAAGGACAATATAACCCTCAACGTGCTGCTCGCCTATCTTCAGGTGCTCAGCAGCCGCGACCTCCTGGTCATTGCAAAAGAACAGGCTAATGTGGACGCCGTACAGGTAGGTAGATTGGATACGCTCAACCAGGCAGGCGCATTGCTCCTCCTTTCCAACCTCACCGACCTGAAAGGACAGTATGCGGGGGATCTGGCAAACATCGCCATTGCGACCAACAATCTCGAGTCAGCCAAGATCAATCTGTTCAATATACTCAACGTTCCCTACAGAAGGGATGTGGAATTTGATCCCAATGCCTTCACGCTGCAGATATCGGAATATGCCGACAATCCCGACAGCATCTATAAGACATCCCTCCGCACCATGCCCACTGTCAAGGCGGCCGATCTGAGGGTCATGTCTTACCAGAGAGCCTTGTCCGTGGCAAGAGGCGCTTACTACCCCACGCTGACCCTCTACGGCAGTATAAATACCTCTTACTCCAATCAGGCAACGACAAAGGTCCTCACCGGCACATCGAATGACCTCACCAACCAATATGTCACTGTAGCCGGCACCGCTTATGATGTCTATGCCAAGAGCCAGAACTACGCCGACCATTCGATACCCTTCGGTGATCAGTTCAAGAACAATAAATACACACAGTTCGGACTGCAGCTCAATGTCCCTATCCTCAACTATCTGCAGGTGCGCAACAGGGTGAAGCAGGCAAAGCTCAATCTGAGGAACCAGCAGCTGCTCAACGAGAACGTCCGTCTGGTGCTCCAACAGAATGTGGAAACGGCTTATCAGAACATGATCGCGGCCTACAAACAATATAAATCCTATATCGACCAGGCTGCCGCCTATGCCGAATCCTTCCGCACGACAGAGATCCGCTTCGACGAAGGGGTTGTCAATTCGGACGTATATATATTGTCGAAGAACAATACCGACAGAGCTAACACCAGTCTGTCACAGGCGAAGTACACCTATATCTTCCGTACAAAAGTGCTGGATTATTATCAGGGGAAATTGACCTGGTAGGCTTCACCGCGCCATCCATTCCCCTAAATGCCGGGCAATCGTCCCCCCTTCTACCATGAAGCCGTCATGCCCGTAAACGGAATCTATCTCGACCAGCTGGGCGTCGGGTATGTTCCGCGCAATAAAACGCTGCTCTTCCAGGGGACAGAGAATGTCGCTCCCGATGCCGATGACCAGGCTCGGCTGCGTAATGGATCGAAGCATCTCCTCCACCGATCGCCCTCTTCCCCGGGCCAGGTGATGGCTGTCCATCGCCTTGGTCAGCAGCCAGTAGCAATAGGCGTTGAATCGGTTGACCAGCTTGTCTCCCTGATAGGTGATATAAGAAGAAGCCCTATAGTTATCCAGCTTTTCGGGGTCAGGGTCTGTCTGCTTCTGCACCATGATGCCATAATTCCGGTAGGTGAGGATACCGATGGCCCGGGCGGCCTTTAGCCCCTTGCTGCCTGCCTTGGGTGACACCTCCAGCCAGGTGGAGTCCGCCTCGATGGCCAGCCGCTGCGCCGTGTGAATGGCGATCCCCCAGGCGCTCTCTGTAGGGGAAGTGGCTATCAGGAACAGCTTCCCGATACGTTCGGGCTCCATGACGGCCCATTCCAGCGCTTGGTATCCACCCATACTACCCCCCATGAGGAGGTGTATCCGTTCGATGCCAAGGTGTTTACGCAGCAGAATATGAGCTTTTACCATGTCCCTTATGGTGATCATGGGGAATTCATGATAATACGGCTTGCCTGTCCGGGGATCCTCGCTCAGCGGTCCCGTGCTGCCATAACAGGAGCCCAGTATGTTGGCGCAGACGATAAAGTATTTGTCCGGCGTAATGACATCGGAAGGTCCCACCACTCCGGGCCACCAGGCGGCCACATCGGAGTTGGCGGTCAGGGCATGACATACCCAGACGACATTGCTTCCGTCTTTATTAAGAACGCCGTACGTATTATAAGCAATAGTAATTCCAGGCAGGGATTCTCCACTTTCCAGTTCAAAAGGCAGTTCGTAATTAAGATGGTTCATGCAGGTGTCAAATATAGTCAACCGCCTCCGGGCGGTTTTAGAGGTGCAAAAATAAAGGCCCGGAGACATTACCATTGAAAAATCTTTATGGAGCACCGACCCCGTGGCCTACCTTTGCCGAAATTTTATATTATGATTCATGTTGAGGTATCGAGGGTTCACGGCGATTATGGCTTCGAAGCAAAGGACGCGAATGGTCATACTGCCCATATGGACACAAGCCCGGAGACGGGAGGCGATAACTTTGGCATTCGCCCTATGCAAATGTTACTCATGGGTTTAGGAGGCTGCAGTGGCATCGATATCATATCCATTCTAAAGAAACAGCGCCAGCCGGTGGAAGGCTTCCGCATGCTTGTAGACGGCGAGCGTCAGCAGGGGAAGGAACCCTCCCTCTGGGCCGATATTCATATTATTTTCGAGCTGAAGGGAGATATCGACCCGGACAAGGCGTACAAGGCCTGCGCCCTGTCCGTTGATAAATATTGCTCCGTGGCGGCTACCCTGAAGGGCGCCGGCGGAAAGATCACCTGGGAGGTCAAGGTAAATCCCTAGTCACACCTCAGCCTGATCCATCGAATTCATTCATCTTTTTATATTGCATCTCATGTCCCAACATCGCATCACCCAAGCCATTCGTATCCGCACCGACCGCACAGAGGAAAAAGAACATTCTTCCCCTTTATTCCTCACCAGCAGCTTCTGCTTTGACGACGCCGAAGAAATGCGCGCCGCCTTTGCAGACGAGACAGACGCTAACATATACAGCAGATTCAGCAACCCCTCCGTACAGGAGTTTGTAGACCGCATGTGCGCCCTGGAAGGCGCCGAAGCCGGATTTGCCACCGCGTCGGGGATGAGCGCCATCGTCGCCTCCTTCCTCAGCTTCCTCAAAAAAGGGGATCACCTGCTGTCCTGCAGCTCTATTTTCGGTAGCACCCATACCATCATCACCAAATATCTCCCGAAGTTCGGCATCGAATATACCTATGTCCCCGCGGGCGATCAAAAGGCATGGGAAGCCGCTATACGTCCCAATACAAAGATGATCTACCTCGAGACGCCCACCAACCCCGGCCTGGAGCTCATCGACCTGGAAATAGCCGGCCAGCTGGCGCGTAAGTATAAACTCATCCTCAATGTCGATAACTGCTTTGCCACTCCCATCGGCCAGCTCCCCATCCAATATGGCGCCGACCTCGTCGTTCATTCCGCCACCAAATGGCTCGATGGGCAAGGACGCGTGCTGGGTGGAGTGGTAGTAGGGAAAAAGGAGCTGATACACGAGATCTATCTGTTCTGCCGTAGCACCGGCCCCTCCCTCTCCCCCTTCAATGCCTGGGTCCTGAGCCGCAGCCTGGAGACGCTGGACGTGAGGATGGAAAGACATTCTTCCAACGCACTCTATATCGCACAAAAGCTGGAAGGGCATGCCGCCATCGCCCGCCTGAAATACCCTTTCCTGCCCAGCCATCCGCAGCATGACATTGCCAAAAAGCAAATGCTGAACGGCGGCGGCATCATTTCCTTCGACCTGAAAGGAGGACTGGAAGCAGGGAGGCAATTCCTGAATAAGCTGAATATGCTCTCAAAGACGGCCAATCTGGGAGATACCCGCAGCATAGCTTCTCATCCGGCCAGCACTACCCACGCCAAGCTCACACCCGAAGAAAGGGCCGCCGTAGGTATCACGCCGGGGCTCATACGCATTTCTGTGGGACTGGAGCATAGGGATGATATACTACAGGATATTTTGCAGGCATTAAAGTGAGGCCACATGGTCCAACGGGCAGCTCGCATATTGACGCTGGTTATTGTATGTTGCGCATTACAGCATGCCGCAAAGGCCCAATCATATCGTATAAGGTCCTTTGAAGGGGAGAACGCCACCCTTAAATTGAAGTATATGGTACGGACTAGCAGAACACTGGCAGTGTCTTACTTAAAGGACTCCCTGTTCCTGAGGGAAGATCGATATTTCCTTGCTGGTCACATCATCCATCGAGCTTGTATGGCCTCCCGATAGCAACCACGTTTATAAGCTGAACCTTAAAATGATCGGGTCCGATCAAGGCAATTATAAGATAATCGCCAACACCCATGACCATTTATCTAAAGAAACATCCCGATGAAACAATTGATCGTGGCAGCAAAGATCAGAAAGGAGCTCCTTCCTAATCCCCCCAGATCTCACCTTCTCCCTTCAGCCATTCTTTCACCAGTTCGGTGGTGACTGACTTCGGTCGCTCGAGGGGGAATCCCAGCGCCCTGTCCCAACAGAGACTGGCCAGAACGCCCAACGCACGGCTAACGCCAAAGAGCACGGTATAGAACTCATACTCTACCATTCCATAATGTACGAGGAGAGCTCCGCTATGCGCATCCACGTTCGGCCAGGGGTTCTTGATCTTGCCAAGGGATTGCAGGATAGGCGGCACCGTATCATAGATATTCCACACTGTCTGTACCAGGGGGTCGTTCGGCATGTGCTTTTTACCAAATTCCATTTGTGCGGTAAATCTGGGGTCTGTCTTGCGCAGGACTGCGTGACCATAACCAGGCACCACCTTCCCTTCGCTCAAGGTTTTCTTCACGTAGGCCGCTATCTGCTCACCCGAAGGCAGCTCTACACCCAACTCACTGCGCATCTCCAATATCCACTTGATCACTTCCTGGTTGGCCAGCCCATGCAAGGGACCCGCCAGCCCATTCATACCCGCCGCAAAGCTCAGGTAAGGATCACTGAGAGCCGATCCCACCAGGTGCACCGTATGCGCACTCACATTCCCGCCTTCATGATCCGCATGTATCGTCATATACAGACGCATCAGCTCCCGGAAGGTCTCATCCTCAAAGCCCAGCATATGGGCAAAATTCCCCGCCCAGTCCAAAAGACCATTGGGATGAATATGATCTTCATCCTTATACTTTCTGCGATAGATATATGCAGCTACCCGGGGCAAACGAGCTATCAGGTCCATGCTGTCATCAAATATCGCCTCCCAATAATCTTTTTTATTCATCCCTTTCGCGTACTTCTCCGCAAACTTGCTCTCCGTCTGAAGGGCCATTATGGCCACCACGAACTGGGTCATGGGATGGGAATCCTTCGGCAGCGCCTCGATTGCGGCAAACACGTGATTGGGAACATGGCTCCGGCGTTGCCAGTTGGACGTGAGATCATGTACATCTTCTTCGGTAGGCAGTTCGCCCAGCAACATCAACAGGAAAAGACCCTCCGGCAGGGGCTCGGTGCCTCCGCTGGCCTTTGGCAGCTTCTTTTGCAGGTCGGGGATGGAATATCCTCTAAAGCGGATACCTTCTTGTGCATCCAGCAGGGAAGTCTCGCTCACCAATCCGGTAATACCCCGCATACCCTGATAGATCTGGGAGAGGGTCACCTCTCCTATTTTCTTATTTCCATGCTCTTTTATCAGATCCTTTATTTCGGCAGATACTGCGTCCGCCTTGGATTTAAACCTGTCCTTGAGTATTGCCATATCGAAGCTGTTTTACCGGTTAAAGTTACTATAGGAACTGTTGTAATACAAATGATTTGGTGGGATTTACGATTAAAATAGAGTTAACGCTCCCTATCATAAAATCTCTACTTCTGCGTTCTCGCTCTTTACTTCGGCGTTCTCGCATACAACCAAAATGCCAGCCCGCTGAAAATAATGTTCGGCAGCCATGCCGCGATCATCGGCGGAAAGCTCCCTTTTGTACTAAAGGTCACGGAGAACTTATCCATCACCACGAAAATAGCCGCCATCACGATACCCATGGCCAGATGCAATCCGCTGCCCCCCCTGATCTTCCGGGTGCCGATCACAGCTCCCATCAGCGTCATGATGATGACGGAAAAAGGAGTAGCATCCCGGTGATAGAGCTCTACTTTGAAAGTATTCAATCCCTCGGCGCCCCGCACCTCCTCCATATGAATGAATTGATGCAGCTCCGGTGTAGTAAGCTTGTCCTTTAAATAGTCGTCCCTTCTCAGTTCCTTTGGGAGCACATTCAGGTTCACGTGCAAACTATCCAGTTTTGTCACGGTTTCCTTCAGCCCATCGATCTTGCGTTCGATGACTCCCTGCAGCCGCCAGTCTTTCTTAACCGGATCCCATTTCACCGTCTCGGCCCGCAGATTGTAATTGACCTTATTGCCTTTCAGCCGCTGCATAAAGAAATTGCTGGCCGACTTGTTCACCGTATCATAATAGCGGAACCCTACATAGGTGGTAGGATCCACACGGAGATAATAATTATTGGTCCGGTAGTAATCAGAATTGTACGAGCTGTTGCGATCCACATAGACAGCCTGGAAATCCGTGCGGATCTCATTGGCCCTGGGCACCCAGTACTGGCTGGCCCACCAGAATATCAGGGCCAGTATGACCGAACCCAGGAAGTAAGGGCGCAACATCCGATTGTAACGCACCCCGCCGGCAAGGATGGCAATGAACTCTGACCGCCCCGCCATCTTGCTGCTGAAATAAATGACGGCAATAAAGGTCATCAGCGGGAAGATCATCGACATGATGAAGGGTACAAAGCCGATGTAGTAATGGATCACCAGTTGCCAGGCAGTCATTCCCGACTTGACAAAGTCATCTGCCTTTTCGCTGGTATCGATCACCACGGCGATGACCGTGATCACCAATAGAGTAAATATAAAGGTCCCCAGGAACTTCCGAAGTATATATCTGTCCAGCAGTTTAAGCATGCGCCGCGAAGGTACGCTGCCATTTTCATAATCAACTCTTAAAACCGAGGTTTTGGACACGAACCTCTGGTTCGTTTCGAGGTTTTCGGGGCCTAAAGTCTTGTCTGCAGCAGCGGGACCTGCTCGTTCTTCCAGCTGACAAAATCCCCCGCCTGAATATGCTTCCGCGCCTCCGTCACTAAGTGGAGGTAGAACGCCAGGTTATGCACGCTGGCAATGGTTAGTCCCAGTATCTCCTTGGACTTCACCAGATGACGCAGGTACGCCTTGCTGTAGTACTGGCTCCACTCGCTGTCGATGCCATCGTCGATGGGTGAAAAATCCTTTTCCCATTTCTTATTGTCGATATTGATAACCCCTTTGGAAGTGAACAGCATCGCATTCCGCCCATTACGGGTAGGCATCACACAGTCGAACATATCCACTCCCCGGGCAATACATTCCAGTATGTTCCAGGGCGTCCCTACACCCATGAGATAGCGAGGTTTGTCCGCGGGGAGGTCGGTACAGCAGGCCTCACATATCTCATACAGCTGTGCCTCGGGCTCCCCGACACTGAGTCCCCCGATGGCATTCCCCACCGCGCCCTTGCCGGACACATAGGCGCAGGACGCCTTACGCAGGTCGGGAAATACACTCCCCTGTACGATGGGGAATAGGTTCTGGGTATACCCGTACTTATCCGGCGTCCCGTTGAATCGTTCAAAACACCGGTCCAGCCATCGATGGGTAAGGTGCATGGACTTCTCCGCATAGGCATACTCGCTGGGATATGGCGGACATTCGTCAAAGGCCATGATGATATCGCCCCCGATGACCCGCTGGATATCCATTACTTTCTCCGGGCTAAAAAGATGCCTCGAACCGTCGATATGCGACTGGAATACCACCCCATCCTCTTGTATCTTACGGGTGCCCGCCAGGGAGAATACCTGGTATCCGCCACTATCTGTCAATATCGGACGGTCCCAGCCATTGAATCGGTGGATGCCGCCCGCCGCCTCCAGCACCTCCAGCCCCGGCCGGAGATAGAGATGATAGGTATTCCCCAGAATGATCCGGGCCTTTACGTCCTCCTTTAGCTGTTGCTGGCTGACAGCCTTTACGCTCCCCACCGTACCCACGGGCATAAATATGGGGGTAGGTATCTCCCCATGATCGGTCACTATCCTACCTGCTCTTGCCGCGGAATGTGGGCATTGCCTTTCTAAATCAAATGTTAATGCTGCCATATAATATTTTTTCCCGTCAAACGGTCCTTCGGACCGACGACATTACGTCTTTTTATCTGTCCTTACGGACACCGACCGTTGGTCGGGGTCGTCGGTCGGCGGGTCGGCAAGATACCCCCGTCACCTGAATTTTCACCTATCTGACCCTCTTTCGCCACCCAAATAGTAATTTTACTATAATAAATTGACGGTTATGCGTACTTTCGCGGATGGATTGGAAGTTTATGTCTGACGTCCTTCGTCGGGAACTTTCAGTTTTTGTCGAACTGCCCCTGGCGGTTCCAGGCCCCAATCGTAGAATGCTTATGAATAGATTTGGCGTCTCTCTGAGCGAGATATTTTTTATACTGTTCTGTCTGGTCACACTGACCCAACTCTTTTATTATGGTTGGTTCTTTAGACGTCTCGCCTTTTTTACCCCAACCGAAAAGGCCAGCTCTCAGCAACATCCAGTCAGCGTCATCATCTGCGCACGTGACGAGGCCGGCAAGCTCGTTACCCATCTGCCGGGAGCCCTGTCCCAGATCTATCCCAGCACCCATGAGATCATCGTCGTCAACCACAATAGCCAGGACGAGACCCGATTCCTTCTGGACGAATTCAAAAAGACCTTCAAAGGCCTCCATATCGTCAATCTCGAACAGGAAGCTATCGGCATCCCCGGCAAAAAATACCCCCTCAGCATGGGTATCAAGGAAGCCAGACACGAAATAGTGCTCCTCACCGACGCCGACTGTATGCCCGCCAGTGAATTCTGGATGCAAAAAATGCAGGACGGCTACAACAATGGCATCGAGGTGGTCCTGGGCTATAGCCCTTATAAAAAAGCCCCCGGATTCCTCAATAAGATCATCCGCTTCGACACTTTCCACACTGCCGTCCAGTATCTCTCCTATGCTTTGGCCGGCATCCCCTATATGGGTGTGGGGCGTAACCTCTCCTACAAAAAGGACATATTCTTCAAGAATAAAGGGTTTTCCGCCATCAATCACATCCCCGGTGGTGACGATGACCTGTTCATCAATAAAGTGGCTACAAAGGAAAATACCGCCATCGTCGTGGACCCCGACACCTTCACGATGTCCGAGCCCAAAAAGACATTTAATGACTGGTTCCGTCAAAAGACCCGTCATTACACCACGGCCAGGTACTACCGCCCCCTTCATAAGTTCTTATTAGGGCTGTATTCCTTTTCCCATGTCCTGTTCTATCCATTGTTTATTGCCAGCCTCTTCTTCAGCTGGCAGGCGGCCCTTGCCCTTTTTGCCGTCCGCCTGATGGTGCAGGGATATATTTATTATAATGCTATGAACAAGCTCCAGGAGAATGATCTTTTTGCCTGGTGGTGGCTCCTTGACATCTGGATGTTCGTGTATTACCTGATCTTTGTACCTACGATATGGAAAAAACCACGGACCACCTGGAACTGATCCTTCGTTATTTCGACGATTTTACTCCCGGGCAGCTACAACAGCTGGCCGCGCTGGAAGAGTTGTATAAGGACTGGAACAATAAGATCAACGTCATCTCCCGCAAGGACATCGAAAGCCTCTACGAAAAGCACGTCCTGCACTCTCTGAGCATTGCGGCAGCCTTCCAGTTCGAAAAGGGGATGCAGGTCATCGACATCGGTACGGGCGGTGGTTTTCCCGGCATACCGCTGGCTATCTTCTTCCCCGATACGGCCTTCCATCTCGTGGACAGCATCGGTAAAAAGATAAAGGTCGTCGAGGCCGTACGCGACGCCATAGGGCTCGCTAACATTACCACCCGGCATGGACGGGCAGAAGAAATAAAAGATCGGAAGTTCGACGTGGCGGTGTCCCGTGCTGTGGCGCCTTTAAAAGACCTGCACGCCTGGTCCAAACCCCTGCTGAAAAAGCCTTCGCGTCGGCCGGCCCCACCAACCGACCCGGTCCCGTCCACTGGCCAGCCGGCCGGCAACCCGGACCCCACAGGGTCAGACAGCCCTGAAGGTCTCCCCATCCCCCACGGTCTCATTTGTCTCAAAGGAGGCGACCTTGCCGCCGAGATCTCGGAAAGCCACACGCGGCCACGGGTCATGGAGATACACGATATTTTCGCCCTGGATTACTTCCGCGAAAAATACCTGCTATACATACCCTCCTAGAAGCCAAAGCTTTACTCCATCCCGCCTCACGCGTCTACCCAACTACCCCAAAAACTACCACAAAATGGTATTTTTTTCTCGCCAAAGCCGCGGACCTTTGCACTATGACAATTTCTGTTTGTATTGTAGATGATAACAAGGACATCCGCTCTGCTCTCGAGCAGATCATTCTGATGGCTGATGGCTATACACTGGCCGGAAGCTATGCAGATGCGGAAGAGGCGCTGCAGAAAATACCTCTCGCAAATCCCAATGTCGTGCTCATGGACATTAACCTGGGCAACGGTGAAAGTGGCATCGATTGTGTGCGGCAGCTAAAACCCCTTCACCCCGAGATCCTATTCATGATGTGTACGATCTACGAGGAAGATGAAAAAATATTTGAAGCGCTGACAGCTGGAGCCAATGGGTATATCCTTAAAAAGACAGCCCCCGGCAAGCTCCTGGACGCACTGCGCGAACTCTATGAAGGCGGCGCTCCCATGAGCAGCCAGATAGCCCGTAAGGTGGTCAATGCCTTCCAGGTCCGGGCCGCCGCCGCCGACCCCACCCTGAACAGTCTGCAGGGAAAATCCATCAGCATCCTCTCCAACAGGGAGAACGAGATCCTGGAACTTCTCGCTAAAGGTATGTTATACAAGGAGATAGCCGGCAGGCTCTTTATCAGCCAGGAGACTGTCCGCAAGCACGTATATCACATTTATGAGAAATTACATGTAAACAACAGGGTGGAAGCTATCAATAAGTTCTATGGCAGGTAAATGTCCGGCCAACAAACTTCCGGTCCGTTTTAACTAAAACTACCATAAAGTGGTATTGTTTTACCCTTATAGAGCATCTAATTTTGCCCCCGAGGGCTGCTAATCAGATCAAATGCATTAGTCATTTTACCTTATCTAACCTATATCAAGCACGGAGGCCGTCTGACCAGACAGCCTCTTTTTTTTTGCACTTTTTCTCTGAATCTGGTATTGGCAACAATGTTCAGGTTCGATCCCTGTTCTGGGCACGAAGCAGGAGAGATCAAAATCAACCTTGGTTTCTCCTATTTCCTTTTTGTGCCAGCCCTTGACCAGCAAGTATATCAGCCGGACAGCTTCGTGCTCGATGGCTTGGGGCTCAACTTCCAATTTGCGGAGGGTATTGATCATCTGATAGGCATCGCCCGCGTTGCGGTTGAATCGGTCCCATTCGGTGAATAGAACCAGGTTTACCTGCCCTTTGCGCTCTTTAAGGTCCCTCAGGAGATTGGCCCATTCCGGACGGTTGAAGGTCTTGGCCGAATGGTCTTCCAGGATCACCTTTCGGATGACGATATGCCGCAGCTCGCAATACTTTCGGAGCTGCTCTTCCTGGTCATGCTATGAATATCCTTTATCTGCCTGCTCGTCCGTGGAGACACGGATGTATAAGTCTGCTCTCATAACTTTAGGTATTGATCCAAGGCCATATTGGCCAGTTGCAACACAAATTCCAGAACAATATTTGCTTCATCCAAGGTCACCTTTATCCCATGCCCGGCAAGGATCTTCACAATGTCTTCGGGTTTGATATTTTCCATGTTACACCTCTCTTCGCTCGTCTCTATCGACTTGTAAAGTTAGCGGTTGATGGAAAATAGCTGCAATTTATCGGGCTTGTCGAAATAATGGTTCAACAAATTTAGCCCTGCCATATACCGCTCTCTTACCACCTCCGGCAGCACAAAATGTCCCCTAACTGGACACGGCTTTCAATCCGAGAATTCAATACTTCCAGGTCACTAGTTGAAATATAAATCACCTCTATCAGGTACCCCAATTTTTGTATCTCCAGCAACGATTTCCAGGTTTCTACGTCGCAAAGGTTTGTTTCAAATCCGAATGAGACCTTTTGCTTCAGGTAAGTATCCATCAGTTCAGATGCCTTGCCGTTAGCAACCTCCTGGGTGTTCACAATAGACTGCCCAGGTCTTTTTATTTCTGCAGCTATTTCATCGGAGTTAATAACAGGGATAGAAGTGGGCACAAAGTCTTAATCAGAAGAAGTTTTTCCAATTCCATTGGGGCCAGCAATCACATATAAAACGGGGGGCATTATCAGTTCTTTTTAACCACTTCAATACGTCCGTCTGGGTATTCAGCCATCACCTTACCATCCTTGCTAAAGTAGTTAGGTAGACCTTTGGAGAAAGCCTTTTCTTTGACCCGGCGGAGAATGGATTGAGCAGCCTGTTCCAACTCCTCATGACTCATCTCGAAGGTCGATTTTTTCGCCCCGCCGTATCGCAAATAAAGTGGTGTTGTAGGCTGATTGTTCATATGCTCTCTTTGTAGCAAAATTACATTAAATTTTGGTAGGTTTTAGTCCCAATTGATGGTCAGCAAGGGCTGTCAAAAGATCATACTCGCGCCTAAAGACACTGTCACTTTGCTTATCATCCTGGCAATAAACAGTCCGATGACAACTGAATCCTATTTTGTTACCAATCTTTTGAAGAGCAAATCAAATCTCGTTGATAGCCGCAAGTACTCTGGTGACCAATCGTTTTGGATGGAATGTTCTTGCAAAACCGAAGTCGGTAGGAAAAGGAGCTCCAATTCCTTGAGACACGAAATGTCAGCCTTATTGAGTTGATCAATATATCTTGCCAAGTCAAGGCGGAGACCAGCCGGTGTCTCATACCAGCCCCATAACATATCTGAGTCATCGGTGATCTTTACCATTACCTCTGCCAGAAGGTCAGTGAGTTCACTCAATATTTCGTATCGCCTTTTCAATAAAAGAAATTGGGAGAAGTATATCCTTTTTGACCTAATGTGAGTTGATTTTGGACTCGAATTCTGCTTGTGAAATGACCCCAATCTTTAATAATGCCATTGAAAAATAGGGTTCCAATTGGTTATTGGTATTTATATTTTTTATTTGTTCCAGTAGGGATTCAAAGTTGGGATGTTCTTTAAAGTGATGTAATCTTTTCATTGCGGCAAACTTAACATGTTTGTTGGGATCATAAAGGATAGCATACTCTATAAGAGAAAAATGCTGTGGCAGCCCGGTATCACCAAGAATCATTGTGGTCTTTATCCTACTGTCGGCATCAAGTTTCGAAAAGTCGTTTGGAGAATGGTCTTCTTTTCCTGCCCCATTGCTACGTTCAGGGATTGTTCCCTTAATAAAGGCGTCCCAAGATTTTAATATATTTCGTACCCGACTCATCCTGATGCTTGTCTTTTTGTAGCCTCAATATACAAAGAATCAAGCACATAGATCAATTAGCAATTTCAGATCCTCTATAAGATGGCTCGAAAACCCTCCACCCCGGTGCACAGCGCCCCCGACAACATCGGGGGCTTTGTAATTTTAGCCCCTACTCTTTTTATTGCTATTTATGTATATTGACCGAAATATCCAATGTGAAATATATATTCTTTTCTTGTTTAATCATGTTGACCGCTTGCGGACAGCCTGAACAGTCAAAAATCGAAATAAATAAAATTGATAGCATGCGCTTAAAACACGTTTGGGAAAGCAGCGATAAACCTAGGATTGATACTCTTAGACGATCTGATTTTTATATTTCAGAGAATTACATTGCCAGGGCAGATAGCACCACTACCGTGATATTGAAAGATTCAATCGGGCATATCGTCGCGATGAGACAAACAAGGAAGGGCATTAATGTTTTCGTTGCGGAATATTATCCCAATGGTCAGCTGAAAGGAAAGGTGACCTTAACAGATTCTGGTATTGATACCGGCCCTGCCACTTATTACTATGAAGATGGGAGGGTAAGATCGGAGGGAGAGTTAAGAGATGGCAGTAGAGTCGGAACATGGAAAGATTACGATAGAGAAGGATTCCCGGCTAAGCCGGACAATAAATGACGCTGTTTATCTGTAATAATCACTACTTAACCTGACAACGAGGGATTTTTTAGTTTTATAGGGTCAGGAATATATTTAAGCTGCTGGGGGTACTTTGATCTAGCATTTATGTGACCTTTATGACAAATCGCGAATGATCAAATAGATCGACCAAGCAATTGCGATGTAAGCCACCGCAAGCAGGAGCGTCTTTTTCTTTCCTGTGTATTTATCAAATTTCTGCTGCCTTGGCGGCGGCAATCTGACGACCCCATAGGAAATCAACAAATAATACCCGCAGCAAATGAGCGGCAAAGAATGGTCGAATAATTTGTTCATTTTAAGCAATTTCGAATTATTCTATAATGGTCACGACCTCATCGAAAAGTGGTCCCTATTTTTATAGGGTCAGGATATATTTAAGCTGCTGGGGGAAGACGGTCCAGCATCTTCTGTCTCGCTAAGTTCGTTAAAAGTTTCCATAGGCGTTTTTCCGAAGCAATACTTCCCACTGTGTGTTCGCTGGAGACATTGCCTAAATGTTCTGCCAAATTCAGCAGTCCTGGCTTGGATTTGATTAACTTAGATTCCTGATTCATGATCTGACATTTTGGGGGTTGATTAATAAGTGGGGTAACTTAAAGTTAGCCCCTATTGTCAGATCAAGTCTTAACTAATATAGTTTTATCAGACGCTTTTCATTCTGGCAGGTTTGTTCAGGTCTCAGCGACAATATTTTCTTATAGCATTTGAGGCTTCTGGAATGCCCAACGCAGCCGATTTTTGGAAGTCGGCGCAAGCGCCCAGCATATTCAAAACCCTTTTAACCTCACCTCGATACCAATACGCTTGTCCATAGTCCTGTTTTAGATCTATGGCTTTTGAGAAGTCAGCCAGCGCCGAATCAAACCTTTGTCGGTCATAATATTCGTATCCTCTGCCATAGAAAGCTTCAGCATAATTCGGACGCAATTCGATAGCTATCGTATAGCAACGGATTGACTCCTTGCTATTGCTTAGTTTTGATTCTAAATTGCCCCAGTTATAGAATATAAGAGGGTCTTTAGGATTAAGTCTGAAGGCAGCATTATAGTCCAATGCTGCCCCATTTAAGTCATTTAGGTGAGTTTTTGCAGCCCCTCTGCTTATATATACCTGCTCAATCCTTTTGTCAAATTGAATAGCGGAGTCAAAGTCTTTTTTGGCAGCTTGCCAATTATGCATTTCCGCCTTTGCTCTACCCCTGTCAAAATAGGCAATTGCATAGCGACGTTTAAATTTAATGGCGAGCGTATAATCTTGAATTGCTCCTTCGAAATCTTTGCCATCGTCTTTCAGGTTTCCTCGATTGAGAAGGGCCTTCGGGAAATTCGACCGTAACGAAATGGCCCTATCATAATCCTGGATGGCAAGAAGCGATTGGCCAAGGTCCGCATAGGCAACTCCCCTGTTATAATATATGGTGGCGTCAGCAGGAGCTAATAGGCTAGCGCGGTCATAGTCTCTTATTGCCTTTTGGAATTGACCGAGAGCAGCTTCGGCCACACCTCTGTTTAGGTAAGCTCTACTATTCGAGGAGTCATATTCCAATGCAATATTGTAGCACCTGATGGCTCCTCTATGGTCTCCGCGATCCGCCTTGCGGATTCCTGCATGTACAAAAGCAGACGAGGGATTCTGACAAAATCCCCGTGGATTGCCAAACGTAACAAGAGTTACTAGAAGTAGCGCTCTGATCATTTACAATTATAATATAAAACCCCAGTTATCCAAAGCCGTAAAATAAACAGGTTAATTCTGCCGTTGATGGATTAATTATCAAGCACATAGATCAATCAGCAAGAAAAGATTGCCCAAAATCCGGTTCGCCCCCCCCACTCCGGTGCACAAGTTCATCCCCATTCTTTAAAACCCTCTCTGGCAGCGGCTTTTTTAGTTCGATATACGTACACGCTAATTCCGTCAAATTATTAAATAGCTTATTTCTACCATCTTATAGGTTCGACTCCTGTATGCCCGGCAACCGCGCATAATTGCGATCAAGAGATAAGAGACGTATTGATCTGTTTTTCGTATTTTAGCACTGCATTGACATTCGCAAAACCCTCCGAGTCCCTCCCGCAATGGAAGCTGGGTTAATCAAGTGCCTTATATTATAATTGGCTGACCAAATTCTTGTTTTAGAGGACATATTTACACAAATTCATGAATGGCTTAACCGGGCATACCGTATTGAACGCCTTGGTCTCTCTTGTTGTGGCGTCTTTCTCCACGCTGTCGCTGAGTGATCGCGCCAGCACCTCCGGGTCTGCACCAATGGCTCACGAGCCCCCACCGACGCCCCGCATCACTATTCTATATGATGCATTCGGCAAGAATACATCAATGAAAAAAGATTGGGGCTTCGCCGCGTTCATCGAAGTCAATGGGAAGCGCATCCTGTTCGATACCGGCGACAATCCCGATATCTTCGCTCAGAACGTCAAGGCGGCTCACGTCGATCTGACGAGACTCGATTTTGTCGTCATCTCCCATCGCCACGGCGACCATATCGCCGGTCTCCTCTATTTATTGAAAGTGAATCCAACCGTGAAGATCTATGCGCCCATGGAGGGCTTGGGTGGCATATTCGGTTCCTTGCTGCCCAGCAGTTACTACCGCAAGGCTGATGAACTGCCGCCGGAAATGCGCTACTTCGATGGCAGCCCGCCGAAAGTGATAAAATTCGGCAAAGCTTGGCCTGATGCGAATCTCGAGCTGATCGATTCGACAACCGAAGTGGCCCCCGGAATGACGCTTATCGCCCAGGTTTCTGACGTACAGGGAACAAAAGAGCTAAAAGAGCTATCGTTGGCGATCAATACCCCGGACGGTATCGTGCTAATAGTAGGTTGCTCGCATCCAGGCATCGACCCGATTGTCGCGCAGGCGGCTAGGATCAATACCCACATCCATTTCATTGCCGGCGGCTTACACCTCGTAAGGGCACCTGACTCCGTGATCGGGAAGGTGGTTACCTCGCTGAAGGACAACTGGAAGGTGGACTGGATCGCACCTGGCCACTGCACCGGCGAACCAACCTTCGTCGCATTAATGCAGGCCTTCGGCGATCGATATCTTTACGCGGGACTTGGCACAGTGCTTGAACTAGGAGCGCCGCCGCACGTCAGCTTCTAGCAACTCCCATCATGGAGAAGTAGGGACTAGGCGCTATTTTCCACAACCCCCGACCGCCGGGATCAGTCCAAATATGTCATTAAACCGGAGTGCCAAAGGCGCGGGGAGCATTGTTTGTTTAACTGCCTTGCAGCGGTTTATTTCTCATCGCCCCCCCACCACAGGATTCAATCGCATATATTTGTTGGTCCCATCAAAGCTCACTACATAGTCGGACTTGAAACGTGTGCTCTTCCGGTAATAATCGGTGGTAATGATCTGCGCTCCGGAGCTGCAGGCAGCCATAAACTCACTCCTATCATTGGTACGCGCCTCCCTCGTATCCGCATCCGCCCGCGTACGGATGATATATCCCTTCCCAACCAACCTCTTTATCTCCGGATTGTTTGGGTTATTCAGGATCATAGCTGCCGCTTCCGGCGTACCCGCATCGGCATTCACAAACAAGACCCTTCCCTTCAAAGACGGATGTTCTGCCATATACATGTCACGCTTCCTGTCATGATCATCCAGGATAAAGAGGAACTTCCCCTTTGCAGCTTTCAGCCTCGGCCAGTTATCGCTCAGGACAGCTTCTTCCAGCGTCGCATAACGTCCCCGTACCATATCGGGCGTGATCAGGTGCTCCTTGCCCAATCCATCTTCCAGCGCCTTGTCCAGCTCGTCAAAGACGGCAGGAGTATAGGGCTCCGACTCCGTCAGGTCCTTCTCCTTTTCATTATCATGGGTAATGCCGTCCTTCGGCTCCAGCGTGATAAAGACGGGATAATGATCCGGATGCCGCTCAGACCATACCCGCAGGTTCCGTAAACACTGCTTCAAGGTCAATGCATCGCTGCGGAAATCCAGGTCAGGGATGTGCAGGATCTTAAAGCCCGGCTGATTCATCACTCCTTCCGGGTCATAAGGCGCCTGACCCTTTGCCCATTCCAGCCCCTTCGGATGTGCATACCGGCCTCCCTTCTCATCCACATAGCAGTCGAGCTCCAGGTTCAGGAGGCCCATATCCAGCTGCTCGGTCAGGGGTATATGCTCATAATCGAGCGAGATCGCGTCGGCGGAATCCCGCTGCCGGAACATTTTGAACAAGGCCGGATCGATGGCCTTCTTGTAGCTGTTGTGACTGCCAATGACCTGGATCTTATTGATAGGCAGGTCGTCCGGAAGGTCCTTGCCGATGGCGGGCAGCAGCAATATCAGTGCGGTACTTAATAAGGTCTTCATTGTTTATACATTCTACCCCCAAGTTACGACATCATTTACCACTTCAGCTCCAGCTTATTATTGCGTCTGTCTGTATCCGCCATCCGCTGTGTCGGATCGATCTCCACCACTTTGACATCCAGCAGGCGGCGATCGAAGGAGAAAGTGTAGGTAGCGTTCGTCCACTTCCATGGCTCATATTGTGTCCGGGGGATGGTATGATCTTCTACCGGCTTGGCGCCAAACATAAAATATTGAGGGATATATGCCATCAGCTTTGATCCATCCTTAAAGGTGAGCAGCACATCGATGGGCATCGGCACATCTCCATCCATCCGGAGCCGTATATTGGACTTCCCATTTTCTTCCCACAGACTGTCGATGGCATAGTCGATGGTTTTGGTCGTATTGATCCAGTATTCCTTATACCAGTCCAGCTGCATCCCGCTGACCTTTTCCGCCACCCGCATAAAATCATTGGCATTCGGATGCTTGAACCGCCACTCACGATAATATTCCAGCAGGATCTTGTCCCGCACGGAATCACCGACGATATAACCCAGCTGCTCCATAAAAATACATCCCTGGGAATAGGCAGCCGTCTGATAAGTTCTGTTGGTGTGGAAATGGTCCGCATGTGTTGTCAGCGGTTCCGCCATACCGTCCTTGACCAGGGAGAAGTAGTCTTCATACGCCTTGGGTTGGATCAGGGGTAATTGTGCCCGCCGTTTGTCAACGAGATCTTTCAAACCCGCATTGCCCGGTTGGCGGGTCAGCAGCTGCTCATAATAATACCCTGATACCCTACCCTCCGCATAGGTGGTAAACCCTTCATCCATCCAGGCATACACGGATTCATTTGTGCCCAGCATGCCCTGGTACCACGAGTGCATCCACTCGTGAAAGGCGCCTCCGAGACTGGGCCCTACCAGCAGCGTAGCCATGGGATATTCCATGCCTCCGTCTCCGCCATGTATAAAGGAATATTGTTTATAGGGATAGGGACCGAACGTCCTCTCTATATAAGGGAGCACGATCACCGCCGCATCCGCCAGTGTCGTCCACAGCGTGTCCTGTCTGGGATCATTATCCTTATTCTTGTACAGCACATTGATAACGGGTCCATTTGGTATACGCCTGACCAGGTGATGATATCCCGGATCAGCCGCCCACATAAAATCATGAACGTTGGGAGCCACAAAATGCCATTGCAGCTTATCCCCCGCGGGACGCACCACCTTCACACCGGGGCCTTCATATCCATAGCCTATCTGAGCTGCATTCTCCAGGTAGCCCGTGCCGCCTAAGATATAGCTCTTATCGATCGAGATCTTTACGTCATAGTCGCCCCAGACGCCATAAAATTCCCGCGCCACATACGGTGTAGGATGCCATCCGGCATAATCATATTCACAGATCTTAGGATACCACTGGCTCATGGAATAACGAACCCCGGTCGTGGGATTATCTCTGCCGCTGCGCCGGATCTGCAGAGGTACCTGCGCTTCGAACTGCATATCGAACGTGACCGTGGAATGGGGTAATATGGGCTTGGTGAGATTTACTTCCAGGATGGTCTCTTCCGTCTGAAATGATTGCACTACGCCATTCATCGTGAGCGAGATCACCTTTTGATAGCCGATCTCCCCGGGACTGAGGTGTTGGATACGATCTTTTACACGGGAGTCCCAATCCTGCGCCCGGCGACCTCCCCCAATCGGATAAGTTATCTTACCCAGCTCACGGCTATGTACATCCATCATGCTTCCAGGCTGAAAAGCATTCCAGTACAGATGATAGAATACCTTTCTGAGCGTGTCCGGCGAATTATTGGTATAAGTCAGCGTTTGCTTTCCCGTCATCCGGTTGGTGGTCACATCCATACTGATGTCCATGTTGTATTTTACATGCTGTTGCCACCTGTCAGGTTGTGAAAAGCCGAAGTGAGGCAGGGATAGTGCGACCCATGCCAGAAAGGATATTCTCATGCTCATGCGTGATTTGTTTATTGCAGGGAACCGCCTGTGGCGGTTCCTGTGTTTACAGTGTCAGGTTGTCCTTCAGCAATTGTCCATCGCTGGCGAAAGTAAGGTTCTTCCGATTGATATCGCTCTTGCTGACGAAGATGATATAGATGGTCTTGTCGCCGGGCAGATAGCGTTCTGTCACCGTACCTACCCTCCAGTCTGCATATTTGCTCTTGGAGAGGCCGTCCTTTACAGCCGACGGTATCGCATCCGACTTAATCTTCTTTTCCGTGCTCTGCCATTCCCCCTTTCTGCTGTACTTGGCGACATAAGAAGTACTGTCCAGCTTGAAGCTGGCCTGGTAGGAACCTATATTGTCTCTCCAGGTCACTGTCTTGGCGTTGGGATATTTGACCTTGAAGGAATCCGTTACGACACCCGGCACGCTGCCGAACTGGGCATGTGCAGTTGTGGCCATCAAAAAGATACTGGCAATAAAGAACATTAGCTTTTGCATAAGTATTATTTAAGGTTGTTTACTCCTGTCTGTCGTCCTCACCCCCTTCATCCTCCATCTCTTCTATCACATGCCCCTTTTTCCGGACGTCCCCCGCTCCCTCCACCACGATGACAATCTCCCCTTTTACGCCCTTCAGCCGAAAATGTTCGCATACCTCCCGTAAGCTCCCCCGCTGGTTCTCCTCATATAGCTTTGTCAATTCCCGGCTGACCGAGCACGCTCTTTCCTCCCCAAAATAAAGAATAAAATCTTCCAGTGTCTTTACCAATCTCATAGGACTTTCATAAAATACCATTGTCCGGGCCTCCGCAGCCAGCTGCTTCAGCAAGGTCTGACGCCCTTTTTTCAAAGGCAGGAACCCTTCGAAGCTAAATCGCTGCATGGGCAGTCCGCTATTCACCAGGGCCGGCACGAATGCTGTTGCACCCGGCAGACATTCTACCTTCACACCCGTCTTGATACATTCTCTCACCAGTAAGAATGCAGGATCAGATACGCCCGGTGTACCCGCATCCGTCAGCAAGGCCATGGACTTACCTTGCAATAGCTGGTCCACCAGGTGGTGCAGTATCTTGTGCTCGTTGTGCTGATGATAAGGGGACAGGGGCTTGATGATCTGGTAATGATTCAACAGCCTGGAAGAATTCCGGGTATCTTCCGCCAGGATAAGGTCCACTGACTTCAACACCTCCAGCGCCCTTAATGTAATGTCCTGTAGGTTTCCGATGGGAGAAGGAACTATATAGAGCAATGCCGTGATTAGTTTACCGCTATCTCGAAGTATTCCATAACAGGATTGGCCAGTAACTTCTTACCGGCTTCTTCCGCTATCTTACGGGCCTCGTCAGCCGATCCGGCTTCCACCTGCAAGGCAATGCTTTTGCCGATACGCACATCGCTGACACTCTTGATCCCCAGGCTTTGCAAGCCACTCATTACCGCCTTGCCTTGAGGGTCCAACAATTCTTTAAGGGGCATAACTTTTACCTGTACAGAGAAAGTCATATGAAATTTTTGGTTTTGGCCGCCGCGTAGTAATAATACCGCCCGGCTAGGTCCTGTTAAACGATTTTTTTTCGGATAACAAAGATACGATAATGTAGAAAATGAACACCACCGGCACCGCCAACCATTTTAAAAAGACGGCGGAAACAATGGCTAAAGCCAACAGGATCAGCTTGGGAAGGTTGGTCTTTATCGTATAATCCGTGAACTTCAGGGCCATCAGCGGGAGATTGCTCACCATCAGCCAGGCCAGGACGACGATCACGCCATAAAGCACCCATTTGTTCAATAAAAGAGCGGTGACGGTCTCGCTCTGCGTGTACCAGTAGATCAGGGGAATGCTTGCCACGACCAGCCCCGCCGCAGGTGTAGGCACACCTTTAAAACCATAGGTCTGGCTCTCATCCACATTGAATTTCGCCAGCCGGAAAGCCGCTGCACAAGGGATCAGCAGGGCCGGAAGGAACCAGACAGGTGAAATATCAAAACCGTCCTGTTGTCTTGCAAAGCTTATCCGGAGGAACTGATAAAGGATCATACCAGGCGCTACCCCAAAGCTCACTACATCTGCCAGCGAATCCAGTTGTTTGCCCATGGGGGATGTAGCCTTGAACATCCGCGCCACCAGCCCGTCCAGAAAATCCACCAGGGCCGCTGCACCAATGAACAGGGATGCAATCCCCATTTTTTCCGGCATATCTACATATTGCGTCCCTTCGGGAGTTGACACCAGGGCCAGTCCAGTCTGTAGGGTAAAGATCACGGCAATACACCCAAAAAACAAATTCAGCAAAGTAAACAGGTTCGGTATGTTCTTCATCCTATTGGTTTTATCCGCCTGAAAATTAATACATTATTTCTTTACATCCTCGATCTTTTCTACCTCCGCATGGCCGCCTCGATCTCTTCCACGGTCATCGGTACCTTCTCCATCAAGTCCCTGTAACCGCCGGCCGTGATCCATACATCATTCTCTATACGGATCCCTATTTGCTCTTCCTCTATATATATCCCCGGCTCGATGGTCAGCACCATGCCTTCTAACATAGGCCCCGTACGGGCTCCAAGGTCATGCACATCGATGCCTAAATGATGCGAAATCCCGTGATACATGTACTTAGTGTACGCCGGGCTCTCAGGGCTCTGGTTCTTTACATCCTCCTTTGTCAAAAGTCCGATGTTTTCAAAGGATTTGTTAGCCTCTTCACCAATCTTTTTCTGGTACTCGGCAAAGCCCAGCCCGGGTTTTAACAAGCTCTTAGCGAATTGATGCAGATGCAGGCAGGCATTGTATACTTCCTTTTGTCGCGCGGTAAACTTTCCATTCACCGGCACCGTTCTAGTGAGATCGGCACAGTACCCTCCATACTCAGCTCCGAAGTCCATTAACACCAATTCTCCGTCCTTGCACTCCTGGTCATTGGTAATATAGTGCAGCGTGCGGGCCCTGTCTCCGCTGGCGACAATGCTGCTATAGGCCGGACCAGCACTTCTTTGAGAGATAAAGGAGTGATAGATCTCAGCCTCTATTTCATATTCCATCACACCCGGCCGGATGAATTTCAGGAGTCGGGTGAAAGTATTATGCGTAATATCGACGGCCTCCTGCATGAGCTCAACTTCCATGAGGGACTTCACAGCCCGAAGCTTCTTCATGATGGGAGCTACCCGCAAATACTGGTGGAGGGGATAGCGTTGCCGCATTTCCTGTATATAGCGGTACTCCCTCGTTTGGCCGGGTCCCGACCTCCTGTCATTCTCATTACTGCTGAGATAGATGTTTTCCGCCAGGTGTATCCATCCCTGTAGCTGGGAGTCCAACGTATCCAGCCAGACTATTGTTTGTATGCCCGAGATAGCCCTTCCTTCATCTGCCCGAAGCCGACGGCCATCCCATTTTTCCTTCATTTCATTGGGACGTACCAGGACCAGCACCTCCCGGTAACGGGCGTCCGGATGGTCCGGGAAGAGGATTAACATGCTATCCTCTTGGGTAATGCCCGACAGCCAAAAAAGATTACTGTTCTGACGAAAGGGGAAATGAGCATCGGCATTGGATGGCATTTCATCATTGCTTACAAAGACGGCTATCGAGCCGGGTACCATCTCTTTTATAAATCGGGCCCTGTTGGCAGTAAATAGCTCCGGCCGTTGCGGGAAAAATTTCATGACGTAATTTCCGGCTTTTTTGCGGGAATTGGCCTGACGAAAAAAAATAGTCCAATTCCGCAAATGTCTCATGTCTGTCCTGGCGGACGAACTGCCTGTGGCAGTTCCGGTCGGAATTATCCGCTTCCGGCGGTTCCAAAATCTTCGAATCGATTCAACGCCCCGCGTCATTTAGCAAAAACCCTCAAAACTAACAGTTGTTAGTTAGCAATATTTTAACCAATATGCCTCGTTATTTGATTTTATCAAATTTTAGAACATTTTCAGGCCTTGTGTTAGAAAAATTAAAATTTAACTTTGCTAAAACAAACGATTGCTGCCATGACGGTACGTACTATTGCCATCCCCAAAGACAAGCTTGTCCAACTTGGTTTACAAAATCCCAGAAACATTCATTATCAATCATCTCCCGAAGAATTAGTACAGGATTGCCTCCGCAGGAAGGAAGGCGTGCTCAGCGACACAGGGGCCCTGGTGATCCGTACGGGGGAGTTCACAGGCCGTAGTCCGAAAGACCGTTATATCATAAAAGACGAGATCACCACCGACACCATCCATTGGAATGACTTCAACCAGCCCATGCAGGAGAAATACTTTACTATCGTCCTCGCATCTATCACCGGATACCTCAATCGGCAGACCGACCTATGGGTACGCGACGCCCAGGTCTGCGCCGACCCGCGCCACCGGCTGAATATACGTGTCATCACTGAAACCCCAGCCATCAACTTATTTTCCTACAATATGTTCCTCCGTCCTACGGAAGAGGAGTTGGAAAGCTTCCAGCCGGACTGGCAGATACTCTCTGCCCCCAATCTGCGTCTGGATCCCACCGTGTGCGACACCCGCAGCCCTAACGCCGTGGTCATTTCCTTCCGTCATAAGATGATCCTGCTGGCCGGAACAGGTTACACAGGCGAGACGAAAAAAGCCGTTTTCACTATTCTGAACTATCTGCTGCCAAAGGAAAAGAACATACTGAGCATGCATTGCTCGGCCAATAGAGGGAGCAGTGGCGACACCGCTATCTTTTTCGGGCTCAGCGGCACCGGCAAGACCACGCTTAGCGCCGATCCCGACCGCAAGCTCATCGGGGATGACGAGCACGGCTGGACGGATGACAATGTATTCAATTTCGAAGGGGGCTGCTATGCCAAATGTATCAATCTGAAAGAGGAAAAAGAGCCCGATATCTATCACGCCATCCGTCCCGGCGCCCTGGTGGAGAATGTGAAATTTTATCCCGGCACCGATCAGATCAACTTCGAGGACGGGTCCATCACGGAGAACACCCGGGTGTCCTATCCTTTATCCTATATCGGCAATTCCCTGGAACCTTCCGTCGGCGATGTGCCAAAAAATATTTTCTTCCTCACCTGCGATGCATATGGCGTACTGCCACCCATTTCCAGGCTTACCCCCGGACAAGCCATGTATCAGTTCATTTCCGGCTATACCGCGAAGGTCGCCGGTACGGAAACGGGTATTACAGAGCCCAAGCCCACTTTCAGCGCTTGCTTTGGAGCCCCCTTTTTGCCCCTTCACCCCGGCGATTATGCCGCCATTCTGGGTAAGAAGATGAAAGAGCATGGGGTCAAGGTCTGGATGATCAATACCGGCTGGACCGGCGGCCCCTATCTCAAAGGCAGCCGAATGAAGCTGGCTTATACAAGAGCCATGGTCACCGCCGCCCTCGAAGGTAAGCTCGATAATGTGGAGTATGAGACCCACACCGTATTTGGGGTCAGCATGCCTAAAACCTGTCCTGGCGTACCAGCCGGACTCCTCAACCCCCGCAATGCCTGGCCCGACCAGAAGGCCTATGATCAGATGGCGGGTAACCTGGCCGGGTGGTTTTTAAATAATTTTAAAAAGTATGAGGCGGGCGTGACCCCGGAGGTCCTGGCTGCGGCCCCGATGCCGGGAAAATAGCCTTGCGGGGACGGGTGCGTACTCAAAAATGCCTCCTTTTCCCGCAGGAACGTACCCAAAAGTTTTTTTAAAAAATCGTTAAAAAAAATTTCATATTCCGAAAAAAAAGCAGACCTTGGCGCATCAATTAAAGACGATTTGTCTGCGATTGTTTGCCAAAACTAACTCCATCACATCCTGGTGGGGTTTTTTATTTTCGACCTGGGACCCGTGGTCCATTTTGAGTCTCTTGTCCTTTTGGGGCAACAAAACTAACTGCAGCTCATTAAGTAACCAGAACTAACTGCTACTCGTACAAGCCATATCCAAAATTCTTTAACCCAAAACTAACTGCTGATTTTTACAGTCCGGAACTAACTGTTCTTTAGAAAAGTCCGTAAAGCTGCGAGTCGATGCGCGTGATGATCTCCCCCAGGTGCTCCTCATTTTCCGGGAACTTATTCTTGTCGATGTCTACGATCAACAACGGTCCTTCTTTATAACCTTCGATCCATTTGTTATAAAAATCGTTCAGCCGTTTGAGATAGTCAAGGCGAATATTCTCTTCATATTCCCGTCCTCTTTTTTGTATTTGTGCCACGAGGGTAGGCACAGAGGCCTGCAGGTAGATCAGCAGGTCGGGGGGTTGCACCATCCTTTTTAAGGTCTGAAAAAACTGGAAGTAGTTATTGTAGTCCCTCTTGCTCATGAGTCCCATCTCATGCAGGTTGGGCGCGAATATGTGGGCATCCTCATAGATGGTCCTGTCCTGTATCACCGTCTCTGTCCCCGTATGTATCTCAAGCAGCTGGTTCAGGCGGCTGTTCAGGAAGAATATCTGCAGATTGAAGCTCCAACGGGGCATATCCTCATAAAAATCATTCAGATAGGGGTTGTGGTCCACATCTTCGAATTGAGGTATCCAACGATAGTGCTTGCTCAACATTTCCGTCAACGTGGTCTTGCCCGCACCGATATTTCCAGCTACAGCAATATGTTTAGGTTTCTTTGTCTTTGCCATGGTGTTATATTCTCCATCCGGGCGGACAGCCATCCCTATAAGTCCCGAAAGAATTTTTAAGGTATTAATTCTTTTTTGAATTCAATTATTTTTTTCTGGTGATCCCCCTCGCTCGCGGCGCCGACTAATAGTAGATCAGCCCTATCGCCTCTTTGGCCAGTTCGACAGTGACGGCAGCGCTGGCCCTTGCCTTGGCAGCTCCCTGCTCCATCACTTTTTTAAGATAGGAATCATCATTCTGGATCTGTTCGGCCTTCTCCCGTATGGGCGCAATAAAGCTCACCATCCCTTCTGCCAGCTCGCTTTTCATATCACCATAACGGACAGTGCCCGCCTGGTAATCGGCGTGGAATTTACTCACTACGTCGGGCGTGCATACCAGTTTCAAAAGTTGGAAGAGGTTCTCTATGGAGGCGGGCATCGGCGCCGCCGGGTCGGCAACGCTCTCGGTCTTTGCTTTTTTGATCTTTTTTCGGATGGTATCGTCATCGTCCGCCAGGTAGATGGTAGCCATCTGGTTCTCGCTCTTGCTCATTTTCCCTGCTCCATCCAAGCTGGGTACTTTAACCAGCTCCTCGCCAAAATTGAAGGCGAATGGCTCGGGAAATACCTCACGCTCATAGCGTTTGTTGAACCTACCCGCAAAATCCCGGGCTATCTCGAGGTGCTGTTCCTGGTCCTTGCCGACGGGCACCAGTGTGGCGCGGTGCAGAAGAATATCAGCAGCCATCAATACGGGGTAGGTCAACAGACCGGCATTTACGTTGTTGGGCTGCAAGCGTACTTTATCCTTAAAGGTAGGGGTCTTTTCCAGCTCGCCCTTGTAAGCCAGCATATTGAGGAAAAGGTACAGTTCCGACGTCTCGGGTACATGGCTTTGGCAATAAAGGGCTACCTTATCCGGGTCCAGTCCGCTGGCGATATTTTCCGCCAATACCCTCCGCACGTGCTGCTTCAGCCCCTTAGTTTCGTTCAATGTAGTCAATGCATGCAAGTCCGCCACCATGAAATAACAGGTATACGCATCTTGCATCCGAACATAATTCCGCAGCGCCCCGAAATAATTACCCAGGTGCAGAAACCCGGTGGGCCGGATCCCACTCATGACAATATCTTTCTTTTTCTCCATGGTATGTGCCGTCGACGCGCTTTTAGGAAAATTATCGCATCGCCGGCAAAAGTCTAATGTCTGTCCTGTCGGACGAAGTCTCCTTCGTCGACTTGAAGGCGCGAAGATAACCCCTCTCTGCCGTCCGTCAAAACTTACCAGGCCGGCCCGTCCTCATTCAACCAGAACGAGCCGGAGGCTCGTTATCCGAAGGACAGTCGTTAGATCTTTCCGGAAAACGGGCTACATTTCCCGGAGGCCCGTTTTTCGGACATTAATAAACAGTATTTTTGTCTAAACACCTTGCATGGAAGTCAACGACGCCCTCATCGACAATCTATCTAACCTGGCCAGGCTGGAATTCAGCGCCGAGGAAAAGGAGGGTATAAAAAAAGACCTGCGCCGGATGATCGAATTCGTAGAAAAGCTGGGCGAGCTGGATACTACCGGCGTTGAGCCATTATTGCATATGAGCCCCTCTATCAATGTTTTACGCGATGATATCCCTCAGGGCTCCGTCACAAGGGAACAAGCTCTCTCCAACGCACCCGCTACAGATGGCACTTATTTTAAGGTACCGAAAGTGATCCGTAAAATATGACTTCTACCCCAATAATACGTCTGCTGGACATTCGCAAGAGCTACTTTATGGGTCATCAGGCCCTCCCGGTGCTCAAGGGTGTTTCCCTGGATATAAATAAGAATGAATATGTAGCCCTGATGGGGCCTTCCGGCTCGGGGAAAAGCACCCTTATGAACATCCTTGGCTGCCTGGATACTCCCACGTCCGGCACTTATATTCTTAATGGACAGAATGTAAGCACCATGCCCGACGACGACCTGGCCGATGTCCGGAATATAGAGATCGGCTTTGTCTTTCAGCAGTTCAACCTCCTCCCCCGTCTGACGGCGCTGGAGAACGTGGCCCTCCCCCTTGTCTACGCCGGAACCCCCAAAAAAGAAAGGTTTGAACGGGCCATGCAGGTACTGGAGAAGGTCAGTCTCACCGACAGAAGCCACCACAAGCCCAATGAGCTATCCGGCGGTCAATGCCAGCGTGTAGCCATCGCCAGGGCCCTCGTCAACAACCCTTCTATCATACTGGCCGACGAACCCACCGGCAATCTGGATACCAAAACTTCCATTGAGATCATGGATATCTTCACACAGATACAGAACGCCGGCAATACCGTCGTGCTGGTCACACATGAAGAGGATATTGCCCATTACGCTCATCGTATCGTGCGATTGCGGGATGGCGTGATAGAATCCGACAAGCGGCAGGTGCCTGTAGCCATGAGCCACTAAAAATCATTTCCATGGCATTTAAAATATATACCAGGACGGGCGACAAGGGTAGGACATCCCTGATCGGAGGCACCAAGGTCCCCAAAAGCCATATCCGTATCGAATCTTATGGTACGGTGGATGAGCTGAACTCGTATATCGGGTTGTTGAGCGATCAGCTGGCGGCCTCGGCTGGGCCTGTCAGTCATCCGGTGCTCCCTCTGGCCGGGTCCATCGAGACGCTGCGGGATATACAGGACCGTCTCTTTACCATTGGAGCCTCCCTTGCATGTGATCCGGAAAAAGAGTCGAAAATGAAGATACCCGACCTGAAGGAAGAGGATGTTAAGGCGCTGGAGGAAGATATTGACAGGATGAACGAAGTGTTACCCGAGATGAGATCGTTTATTTTGCCGGGTGGTCATGTGGCGGTATCCACCGCACATATAGCACGTTGTGTCTGTCGTCGCGCCGAAAGGATCTGTGTAGAGATGCAGGAAAATCAGCAGTATATCGAACCAATCGTGCTGATATATCTCAACAGGCTTAGTGATCACCTGTTTACGCTGGCCAGATATGCTGGTCACCTGCTCCAGGTCCCGGAAATTCCGTGGAAACCACGAGTCTAACCTTCCCGTTCGATCAATCCATCCTTCATATGAAGGACCCGGTCGCTCATTCGGGCGAGGTCTTCGTTATGTGTGACGATAAGAAAGGTTTGTTGCATTTTGTCCCGAAGATGGAAGAACAGCTCATGCAGCTCCTTTGCATTGGCAGTATCCAGGTTGCCCGTAGGCTCATCCGCAAATACGATATCGGGATTATTGATCAATGCCCGGGCGACTGCTACCCGCTGCTGTTCCCCTCCCGATAATGCTCCAGGCTTATTGTCGATGCGATGTCCTACTCCCAGGATATTCAATAGCTCCGTGGCCCGTTCTTCAACATCCGACCTCTTGGTTCCGGCGATCCAACCGGGGATACAGACATTTTCCAGGGCGCTGAATTCAGGCAGCAGGTGGTGGAACTGGAAAACAAATCCGATATGTTGGTTGCGAAAATCCGCCAGCTGGCGCCCTTTTAATTCGTTGATCTTTTCATTTTGTAAGGTTACTTGCCCTTTGGCAGGCACATCCAGGGTTCCCAGGATATGGAGCAGCGTACTTTTTCCACATCCCGACGGACCGACGATACTAACGATCTCCCCTTTTCGGATATGGACATCTACCCCCTTCAAAACCCACAGGTTCCCATAATATTTTTCTATTCCTTTGGCAGTTAACATACTAATAATTTAATTCCAGCGTATTTACGACCGGCACTGGCCCATTTTATATGTCCCTTATCAGGTGCCTCTTGTCATGTGTCCTTTTGTACTTATCGCTTGCAAACGTACACGTTAGGGTTGATATATAGGGACATATGGGGAAAGAATTTTATGCCGTAAAATGTCCGAGCCTCCGGCCCGTTCTAAATAGGAACCCTGAGTTGTAAAGGTTAAATTTTAACTGATATTTGGTGGTTCGGTATTAAAAATTACTTTTGCGAAAAATTAAGAGTAATGTTTTGGACACTTGAATTAGCCAGCTACCTGGAAGACGCCCCCTGGCCGGCTACAAAAGACGAATTGATTGATTATGCCATTCGTTCCGGTGCTCCGATCGAAGTGGTGGAAAATCTGCAGGAATTGGAGGACGAAGGGGAGATTTACGAAGGTATCGACGATATCTGGCCGGATTATCCCAGCCAGGAGGATTTCTTTTTCAACGAGGATGAATACTAAATCACAATAGAAAGGGCGCTCTCGGAGCGCCCTTCTTCTTAGCTCTTATGTTGCATTGGTTATTTTGTTGCCATGCTGTTGATCACCGGCTCTGTTACCCCAGTGAAAGAGAATCCTCCGTCATGGAAGAGATTCTGCATGGTCACCATCTTTGTAAGATCACTGAACAAGGTCACACAATATCCCGCACATTCATCCGCGCTGGCGTTGCCCAGCGGACTCATCTTCTCGGCATAGTTGATAAACCCGTCAAAACCCTTTACCCCGCTGCCCGCTGTCGTACGCGTCGGAGACTGGCTGACGGTATTGACCCGCACCTTCTTCTTCACTCCATAATAATAGCCAAAGCTACGTGTCACACTCTCCAGCAATGCCTTCGCATCAGCCATCTCGTTGTAATCGGGGAATACCCGCTGCGCCGCGATATAGGTTAACGCTACAACGCTGGCCCCTTCATTCAGGGCATCCATATCCCATGCGGTGCGGAGCACCCGGTGCAGCGACATCGCTGAGATATCCAGTGTTTTTTTATTCCATTCATAATCTATCTCCGTATAGCTCTTGCCCTTACGGACATTCAGGCTCATCCCGATGGAGTGCAGCACAAAATCGATACCCCCTCCGAAATGTTTCATGGACTCTTCAAACAGTTTTTTCAGATCATCCATATTGGTGACATCCGCTCCGATCACCGGTGCCTTTACGGCCTCGGCCAGCTTATTGATCTCACCCATACGCAATGCGACAGGAGCATTCGTCAATACCAGCTGCGCGCCTTCCTCGTGACAACGCAATGCGGTCTTCCAGGCAATGGAATTCTCGTCCAACGCCCCGAATATGATACCTTTCTTCCCTTTCAACAGGTTATATGCCATAGATTGAATTTTTCAGGGCACAATGTTACCCCTTTTTTGGCATCTTTACTCATCCGGCCTGGACGAATTCCCCCTTAATCCGACCGGATACTCGATTTTACCTTCCGGCGCTCCCAAAATCGATACCTTAGCACATATATACCGGCATTCGTGTTCTCCACCCGCATTGCCATATTAACCCTTGGAATTTTAGCCGGGCGGTCCGGCCTTGCTCAACATGCGCAAGAAGGTTTCGAACATCTCACCATGGAACAGGGACTTCAATCCAATTCGGTGCTGGATATATTATTCGACAGGACGGGCTATCTATGGGCTGCCACTGGCAATGGTCTTGCCCGTTACGACGGCTACAGGTTCGTTACCTATAAATTTGATCCGCGCGATTCTCTCTCTCTCAACCAAAACCTGGTTTTCTCTTTGTTCGAGGATGACAAGGGCATTCTTTGGGTAGGCACTGTCGAGGGCGGCATTACTAAATTTGACCGCAATTCTGAAAAGTTCATCAGTTACCGTGCACCCCAGCCTGCCCATCGCTACGAGACGGTACTCAGGGCTATTTCTGCGATCAACCAGGACCGGGAGGGAATGCTTTGGATCGGCTCTTTCTCGGGCGAGCTCAGAAGATTTGACGGGCGCACGGGGCAATTCTCATCTTTTGACTACGACCTGGGTTATCGTCCGCGGCAAGACGATCTGCGCTCCTTCGACCGGATCAACTGTATTTACAAGGACAGCCATGACGATATCTGGATCGGGAACAGATCCGGGCTGCATAAGCTGGTCCTGACACCCGGCAGCCCATTTGATCCGCAGACCGCTCATTTTTCACATTATTTGAACGATGCCGCCGATAGCAATTCACTGATGGGAACGGAAGTGTCGTCTGTATTCGAAGACCATAACGGGGATTTGTGGATAAGTACAGACAGCGCACTGAATCTGTTGGATAGGAAAAAAGATCGTTTTATTCACTACCGGCATGATCCGGGCAATCCCAACAGTTTTTCAGGTTCCTGGCTTGGGAACATGGCGGAAGACTTCGATCACTATCTCTGGATCGCCACGAATAGTGGGGTCGACAGGCTGGATCCTCAGCGGCGACGATTCGAGCATTTCAGACATATCGATGGCGATGTCAGCAGCCTTGCAGAGGGAGGCAAGCAGGACCTTCATAAAATTGTAGTGGATAAGTCTGGCAATGTCTGGATCAGCAGCTCCGCCGGGATCAATAAACAGGATCACAACCTGATCACCGCCGTCCGGTACAAACATAATGAACGTGACCCGCATTCGCTGGGAGATGATGTTGTTTTTAGCGCCATCGAAGACAGGAACGGGATATTGTGGGCGACCACCATGAAGGGCCTGGATGCATTCGACAGGCGATCCGGCAGGTGGCGGCACTATCGGCATGATCCGGCTGACCCGGCCAGTCTCAGCAATGACCTCACGGCTGCGGTCCTTCAGGACAACGAAGGGATGATCTGGGTTTGTTCCTGGATGGGTACGCTCGACAGGCTGGATGTCCGTACCGGCAAGTTTACTCATTTTATCGGCGCCCATGGAAAGTTTGAAAATCCACACCGGGCCTTTTACAATCTATTGTACCAGGATCACAACGGTGTCATCTGGATCGGCGAGTCCAGTAGCGGTGTTAATGCGTTGGATTATAAAAAGGGAACACTCCAGCATTATGGACATGACCCGGCCGACCCGGAAGGCATGAGTGACTACCAGGCCAACTGCATATGCGAGGACAGCCAGGGATACATCTGGATCGGTCATGGCAGCGTCGCTACGGACAGACTCGATCCGCGAACGGGGCGCTTTGAACATTACCGCTACCGCTTCGGCGACAGCAGCGGCATCAGCTCGAACTATGTCAACACCATTGTCAACGATAAGAAAGGCGATCTATGGCTGGGAACACTGGCCGGCGGTCTCTGCTGCTACGAGGTCTCCAAAGGAAAATTTACGACATATACGGAAAAAGACGGATTACTGGATAATAACATTAATTCCATTGTAGAGGACAACGAAGGCAATCTCTGGCTCGGTACGGGTAAGGGGATCTCTCGATGGTCCCCGGCCAGGCGACAATTCAGCAATTTCGACTTTACCAACAGCCCAAGGTCAGACAGGACGGTGACATTTCTTTGCAAAGCCAAAAATGGAATGCTTTTTTTCAAATCCGGCGACAACGGTCTGATGGAGATGGATCCTGCGTTATTGCGTCCGAATAATTATATACCTCCCGTTGTCATCACAACGTTCAAGCTGTTCAATAAACGAGTGCCCGTGCATAGCAGCGATGGTGAAAATGGCGGACTACCAACCTTTGAGCTCGCACATAACCAGAATTTCTTTTCTTTCGAGTTTTCGGCGCTGAATTATACGGACGCCGGTAAAAACCAGTACGCCTATAAACTGGAGGGGGTCGACAAGAACTGGGTGTACAGCATCAATTCCCGGTGGGCCGAGTACACGGATGTGTCGCCGGGGACGTATATCTTCCGCGTGAGAGGTAGCAACAACGAAGGCCTTTGGAATAATGAAGGTGCTGCCATGAAGCTGATCGTCCGTCCACCCTGGTGGCGAACCTGGTGGGCCTGGTCGCTGTATATCCTTTCCATAGGCGTTATTTTATGGATCATCGAGCGCCGGCGCCGGGGATGGCTTATTGAAAAAATACAGCAACGGAACTTTGCAAGGGAGCTGGAGATGCAGGTCCTGCGGGCCCAGATGAACCCGCACTTCATTTTCAACAGCCTTACCTCCATCAACAAATTCGTACTAAAGAATGAAACGGACGCGGCTTCGAACTACCTGACCAAATTCTCCCGGCTGATCCGCATGGTGCTGACCAATTCCAAGAAGTCGCTGATCTCGCTTTCAGACGAGTTGGAAATGCTGCGGCTCTACCTCGAAATGGAAAAATTACGATTTAAAGAGGCGTTCATATACTGTCTGGATATGGATGGAACTATCGATGCGGAAAGCATATTTATTCCACCACTGCTTTTTCAACCTTTTGTAGAGAATGCCATCTGGCACGGGCTGATGCACAAAGAGGGTCAGGGCAGGATCGATATTGGGCTACGAATGGATAACGGCATCCTGGTATGCACCATTCGTGACAATGGCGTAGGCAGATCGTTTGCCAAGGCGTCGACCAGCAAGTCGGCGCAAAAACAAAAGTCCATGGGCATCGATATTACGCGGCAAAGATTGACGCTAATCGATGGCAGGATGGAAGACGAGGCGGACAACCTTTACATCGAAGACCTGTATCTGGATGGGATACCGGCAGGTACGCAGGTGACCCTGAAAATCCGGATCGCGGAGGACGAGAACCTTTAATGTTACCATATGATAAAAGCTATCATTGTAGATGATGAGCCCGACTGTTCCGAGACACTGGACATATTATTGCAAAAATGCTGTCCCGAGGTGCAAATAGCGGCTATCTGTAATTCAGGTGCGTCGGCATTGAAGGAAATAGCTTCCCATAATCCCGATCTCGTCTTCCTGGACATCGAGATGCCGCATATGAACGGGTTCCAGTTGCTGGAAAAACTCCCATCCATAGCATTCGACATCGTCTTTACCACCAGCTATGACCAGTATGCGATAAAAGCCATCCGGTTTAGCGCGATGGATTATTTATTGAAGCCGGTGGATGGGGAAGAGTTAAAGAATGCCATTGAGAAAACAGCCCGGAAGCATCAGCCGCCCTTGCCGCAACAATTGGAAATACTCTTTCAGCGTTTGCATCAGCCCATGGTTTCGAAAATAGCCATACCCACCATGGCGGGTCTGGAGATGATACACGTGGATTCCATCATTTCCTGTGCTTCAAGCAGCAATTACACAACGTTGCACCTCAAAGGCCGGCAAAAGATCACTGCTTCACGCACCTTGAAAGAAATAGAGGAAATACTGGACGGGCTTTCCTTTTTTCGCGTGCATCAATCGTTCCTCGTCAATCTCAACGAAATAACAAAGTATGTCAAAGGGGAGGGTGGCTACCTTGTGATGAGCGACGGCACCTCCATCGATGTCGCCCGCAGCCGCAAAGAATCGCTACTTACAAAACTCCAGCCCAGAAAATAATTGGTTGATATATCAACTAATACTATCTTTGTCTTATGAAAGGCAGCCAATCTCCGCCTGTTCCACCATTATTGTTGCGACAGATCGGTGGATTACACAAACAGGTCTATAAAGAATGCGACCGGATATTCCGTGAGCTGGATTTTCCGCTGGAGATGGATCAGATACCCGTCCTGATGCTATTATATTATCATGGAAGCGCCTCCCAGCAGGAGATATGCGTATCGCTGCACCGGGACAAAGCTTCCGTCAATCGGACCGTAGCGTTCCTGGCGCGGGAGGATATGGCGGTGGTGATCCAGGATGCTGTCGACAAACGTAAGACCAGGGTCGAGTTGACGGCAACAGGGAAAAATCTTGCCAAACAAGCCAACAATGTTATTACAGCGTTTGACGAAGGCTTGGTCAAGACCTTGTCCCCTGAAGAAAGACAACAACTTCATACCTTATTGAATAAGCTTATCGAGACTGTCAATATTACCCACGTAAATTTTTAATACCAGCATCCCAGCCATATGGATGAAGCAGGTTCAGCAATTGAGCCTGCCATAGAAAGCTTTTCCCATTTTTTATCATAAACCGGCCAAAAATGAAAAAAGGTCTCATTTTAGGAGGCATTCTATTGCCTTGCCTTATCCATGCCCAACACCCCGACAGCGCCAGATCCCCCTTTGTCACTACTGCGCCACGACTGGGCGGCGTCACCATCACCAATCTTGTCGCTCCTATCAAGACTGGTGGAAATACCTTTCTTATGCAGCTACCCACTGTCGACATCGGTGTCCCCCTTTACAAGAATTTCTCAACAGTCCACACAGTGCTCATCAAGACAGGCGTTCGTTATGATGGGATAGTTCTTAACGACGAAAAGAACATCGGCGGCAGCGACTTTCACAGCCTAACGGTACCCCTGCTGGCAAGCTATTCCTTCTCCCGTACAACCAATCTAAGCCTTATCGGTCTGGCGACTATTGCTTCGGACTTTAAACAGGACATTGTGGCGGATGACATCCTTTATACGGCCGGCGTACGGATCGGCTTCCAGCCGAAAAGCACGTTGCGTTATGGTATCACGCTCACCTATATCCACAATTATTCCGGAAATTTCCTCCTCCCCCTGCCGGACATAGACTGGATGATCAGTAAAAAATGGAACCTCGCTGGAGTTTTGCCGGCCCGACTGTCATTGAAATATAAATTCGTTCCGTCCCAATCCATCGGTATTACCTCCTGGTACCTGGGCAGCATGTACCGGCTCAACGATGGGACGGAGAAACAATATCTCAATCTGCAACAGTACAGCGCCGGACTGATATATGATCTGAACCTGGGCGGGCGATGGAGGGTGACGCTTAGCGCGGGGCATACCATGCTGCAAAGGCTGGAGACCTTTGGCATGGATCAAAAGGTGTCCTTTAACAACTTTGGGAAACTATACCACCGGAAGCCAAACATTTCCTACAGGGAAAACTCTTTCGTTGCCCAGGGCGGGATCAGCTATCGGTTTTAAATCATCCATATGATCGAAATATTCAAAACAAATATTGTATACGCGGGCCAGGAGACACCGATACTAAAAAAGCTCGGGAGGCTCCTGCCCCATCATAAAATAAATTTTGACCTGGAGGACTGTGATAAGATACTAAGGATAGAAGGCGAGGGTTTCGATCCGCAGGCTGTTATGGAGCTGTTGAGAGAAAATAACCTGGTGTGTGTGCGATTGGAGTGATCTGCTTACAGCTGGATCTCACTTCGCCGGGAACAGCCTGACTACAATCGCCACCACGGTCATGGTATACACCACAACAAGGAAAAAATTCGCAAATATAAAAAGGAAAAAACGTTCGGTACTCTCCCTGGGGCGTATGGTCCTCTTCAACACCCGATTGATATAATAAATGGGGATCAGCGCAAGCACTATTATAAAAAGTATCAGCAATGCCTTTAGCTTCGGTTTCATACCTCTCCTCCTACCATCTCCCTCGCATTCTCCAACGCTGCTGCGGTCGGCTTTTCCCCACCCAGCATCTGGGCAATGGCATTGATACGCTCATCCTTCGAGAGCAGCCGCACCCCGCTCTTGATATGCTTCCCCTTCACCTCCTTAAAGACAAAATAATGCGCATCTGCCTTACCGGCTATCTGCGGCTGATGCGTGATACAAATGACCTGCCGCCGCCGGGAAAGGCCCTTTAAAATGATCCCTACCTGTCGGGCCGCCTCACCTGATATACCAGTATCGATCTCGTCGAAAATTAACGTAGGCAGGTCGATGGATTCGGCCACCAGCGACTTGATGCACAACATCAGCCGGCTCAGCTCACCACCCGAAGCCACTTTCCGTATGGGTTCGAAACGGCCACTCTTATTCGCATCAAAGAGGAATTCAATTGCATCCATACCGGACGCCTGCAATTCAGCAGGCTGCACCTGCACCTTCAGTCTTGCATTGGGCATACCCACCTGTCTGAGCAGCTTATTGACTTGTTCCTCGAAAGGCCCTATTTGGGCTTGTCGATGCCTTGATAGTCCAGCGGCCAGCTTCTTTGCCTCCTCCAGTAATTTAGCCACTTCCTTCTCACGGGCAGCAATAAGCTCATCCACGTTCATTGACGTCCGCAGTTTTTCCTCCAACGCATTTCGCAACGCCAGCAATTCGGCCGTCGTCTGCACTCCATGCTTCTTCAACAGCTTATACCCCGTAGATATCCGCTCATTCACTTCCTCGATCCGCTGAGGATCATAATTGATATGATCACTGACCCGCTCCACCTCGCCGGCAATATCCTGCAGCTCTATCTGTACGGATTGCATACGTTCCGCCAGGATGGGCAGTTCGGGATGATAAGAAGAAAAGGTATGCAAGGAATGCTGCAGGGATTTCAGCTGCTGCACCATGGGATGCTCTCCCTCCCGCAGCTCATAATAGATCTTTCCAAGGGCGGTCTTGATACCTTCGGCATTGTTCAACAATTTCAGCTCCTGGTCCAGTTCCTCCAGCTCATTCTCTTTCAATCCGGCATCATTGAGCTCGTCAAAAAGGAATTTATTATAATCTACCTCTTTATTGAACTGCGCCTTCTGCTCCTGCAGTTTGGCAAGCTCCCTGCCAGCCGCCGCCCATTGTCTGTATACGGTCTGATATTTTTCCAACGCTGCCATCTGGCCGGCCAGTGCATCCAATACCTCCCGCTGGAAGTCGGACTCGCCCAGCTCCAGGGTGTCGAACTGTCGATGCAGGTCCACCAGCTCGGAGCTCAATTTACGCAGCTGCTCCAGGTTCACGGGAGTATCATTGACAAATGCCCTGGACTTCCCGCTAACGGCGATCTCACGGCGAATGACGATCTCCTCCTCCACATCCAGGTCATTCTCTTTAAAGAAACGCACGACCTCCTTCTTGCCCGCCAGCGTAAACACACCTTCCACAAAACATTTCTTGTCCTTTTCCATCAATACGGCGCTGTCTGCACGATCCCCCAGGATCAACGACAATGCCCCCATGAGTATGGACTTACCCGCACCTGTCTCACCCGTAATGACATTCATCCCGCCCGAAAAGTCGATGGTAAGGGCATCGATGATCGCATAATTCTGTATATGAAGCTTTTGTATCATGGCTCGCCGTACTATTTCTTTCACCCGGCAAATTAAGAGAAACCCTTCGAAGGACAATGCAGAATATTTTCACACCATGCTCTGGGAGAGAGGGCCGACGGCGTACACCTACTGTTTCAAAACCGAACGCCGGGACGGCAGGGGGCAGATACAATCTATTGATTTCTAACAGCCTCGTATTCTGGCAATTCTTTTGGAGCAAAACATGCATGCTTATAAACTATTTCAGGACAGCCCTGCGCTACCTTCAAAAGAATAAAGCCCACTCGTTCATCAATATCGCCGGCCTGTCAGTAGGCATGTCGGTAGCCCTGCTCATCGGGCTCTGGATATGGGACGAACTCTCTTTCGACAAGAACCATCGTAATTACGACCATATTGCGGAGGTCATGCAACGTCAGAAGATACACGGCGGCATCGCTACCGGCCGGGTGATCTCGGCGCCGGTAGAGGCAGAGCTTCGTAAGAACTATAGCGATAATTTCCGGCACATCGCATTGACATCGCATACGGAAGCACATGTCATGACGGCAGGCGATAAGGTAATCTCCTACCCGGGCATCTTCATGGGCGCCGAAGGACCGCAGATCTTCACCCTCCCCATGCTCAAAGGATCATCGGACGGACTAAGGGACCCTTCCTCTATGCTGATATCCGGATCGCTGGCACAGGCCTTGTTCGGCAATGCGGAGCCCATAGGAAAACTGATAAAGCTGGACAATGACGCCAGCTTCAGGGTGACGGGCGTCTATGAAGATATGCCGTTGAATAGCAGCCTGCGCGATATAGCTTTTATCTGTCCCTGGGATTTTTATGCCTCTCATAGCCTGGCGGCGAGGACTCTTACGGACTGGAGCGATAACTCCTTTTTCCTCTACGTGCAGATGGCGGACAATGCAGACATGGACGAGGTTTCGGAAAAGATCCGGGACGCAAAGTTGAACAATATCAGCAAGGACGACGCTAAAAAATTCTCCCCTACTCTTTTTCTACAGCCCATGCACAAATGGCATCTGTACGCGCAGTTCAGAAATGGCGTCAACACGGGAGGCGCCATCGAATACGTATGGATGTTTGGTATCATTGGGGGCTTTGTGCTCCTGCTGGCCTGTATCAATTTTATGAACCTCTCCACGGCCCGCAGCGAAAAAAGAGCCAAAGAAGTAGGCATACGCAAGGCGGTGGGTTCGGTCCGGGGTCAATTGATCGCCCAGTTCTTTTGCGAATCGCTGCTGGTAGCGTTGCTGGCCTTTGCCCTTGCCCTGCTGCTGGTACAGCTGGCCCTGCCTTTTTTCAACGAGCTCTCGGGAAAGAAAATGCTGATCCCCTGGAGCAATCCCCTTTTCTGGCTCATCAGCCTGGGCTTTACATTTTTTACGGGGCTCATCGCGGGCAGCTACCCGGCCCTGTACCTCTCCTCCTTCCGGCCCGTGAAAGTGCTGAAAGGTGTTTTCAAGGCGGGACGATTGGCGGCAATTCCAAGACAGGCGCTGGTCATCATACAGTTCACGGTTTCAGTGGTGCTCATCATCGGCACCATCATAGTCTTCCGGCAAATACAATTCGCCCGGAACAGGCCGGTGGGATATACTCGCGACGGGCTGGTAAATATCACGACAGCCACGAACGATCTCCATAAACACTTCAATGCGTTGAGGACGGACCTGCTGCGGTCAGGCCTGGTGACAGAGGCGGCGGAATCCTCCAGCCCGGCCACAGGCGTTAATAACAACCGGAGTGATGTTTCCTGGGAAGGTAAGGACCCGGCCCTGACCACGGACTTTGCCAATATCCGTATCACGACGGGCTATAGCAGGACGGTGGGTTGGGAGTTCGTACAGGGAAGGGACTTCGACAGCCGGCTGCTCACGGACTCCTCCTCGGTGGTAGTTAACGAGGCAGCGGTAAAATATATGGGGTTCAAAGATCCTATTGGAAGAATTATCCGATTTCGCGAGAAGGACCACCGGATCATCGGCGTGATAAAGGACATGGTCATGTCTTCGCCCTATGACCCAGTGAAGCAAACCATCTTTTATCTCACCCCGGACGGTTTCGGATACCTTAACATAAGGATCCACCCGGATGTCAGCCCGCACGAGGCCATCGGGAAGATCGAAGCAGTGTGTAAGACCTATTCCCCCGCGGTGCCCTTCTCCTATAAATTTGTCGATGAAGAATATGCGATGAAGTTCAACAATGAGGCGCGCATCGGCCGGCTGGCGGGATTCTTTGCTACGCTGGCGGTCTTTATCAGCTGTCTCGGTCTCTTCGGTATGGCCTCCTTTATGGCGGAACAACGGATCAGGGAAATAGGGGTCCGTAAAGTGATGGGCGCCTCGGTATTCAATTTATGGGGGCTGCTGAGCAAGGACTTTGTCATACTGGTGGCTGTCGCCATCCTCCTGGCGGTGCCGCTGGCCCGCTACCTCATGAACGGCTGGCTGGATAAATATCAGTATCGCGTGGATATGTCGTGGTGGATCTTTGTACTTACGGCCCTGGGAGCGTTACTGATCACCCTGCTGACGGTGAGCTATCAAAGCATACGGGCGGCGACGACGAACCCGGTAAAGAGCCTGCGGTCGGAGTGAGGAGTGTCACTTGCACCTTTCAATCCCGGCCTTGGCCTTTTGATCAAGCGAATTCTTATAATCGTGATCCTTCAGTGAAAGACATTTCTGAAAATAAGCGAGAGCGGAACTCTTGTCCCCCTGCTGCTCATAGATATACCCGGCCTGCAAGGCAGCCCTGGCGGCAAAATATTCTTTCAAGCGCTCACCTGTCTTGATAGCGGTCAAATACGCAGTGATGGCCTCATTCCCCCTGCCCAGCCCATCATAGATCCTCCCCAGCCGGTAGGCAAACTCACACTTATCCTCGGGCGTATTGAAATCCCCGGACCCTTTGCCCTGCAAGGATTGTAACGCCTCTCCATAATACCCGCCATCACAAAGCAATCGCGCCTTCAACAAAACCCTGTCAGGCCATTTTCCACTCTTTGCCTCCTTCAATGCCTGCTTGTCGGCGTCAGACGCTGCCCCACCCTTCGTCGATATCTGCGTACGACACTGCGTCGCCCGGGCCATATCCCCATTGAGATAATAATACCAGCTCAGCTTCTGCAACGCATCCTTCACATAGAAACTTCCTTTGAATGTATTGACAAATTTCTCGAGATATACATGTGCATCGGGCGCCTGATGACACAAAAGCACATACCCCATTTCCAGGTCCCACACGGGCATCGCCAGATATCCCGCGTCCCTGCTTCGCTGATGCATGACCTGTTCGGCATAGGCAGCCCGCTGATCGTTGATAGCCAGATTCGCCGCCAGGTAAGAAAAAAGATAGTTGTTCTTTATATCCAGGTTATGCGCCCGTATATACGCAAAGACATCCTCATGCTTGTTCTCGATATAGAATTTCAGATAGAGGTAATAAAAGGTAGCCTCTTTCCGGAACCAGTGAGATGTATTATCATCGGATGTCAATACCTTGTCGAGCATATCCATCCCTTCTTTGATATTGCCTTTGATACCCAACAGTCCGCTGAGCCACTTGTACCCATCGGGAATGGTACCAGCCACCACCTTCATGGCGCCGCTAAGCATCCGGGCAGGCACAAAGTTTGGGAACTTCTTTTCCGACTCCTTACTTTGCAGGAAACTCCGTCTGAACTCCCATCCAGCGTCCCAGTTATCGCCAAACTTGATCTTGATGGCAGCCCATTGAAAATGAATGACGCTATGGGTAAAAAGATAAAAAGGCGAGGACTCCGGCCCCTCGTTCATCCACTTGATCCGCTGGTCCAGCATCCCCTTCCGGACCTGGTATTCGGCGGGATCCTCGTTAAAAAAAAGAATGAAAAAGTCGATATAGTTCTCCAGGAAGAGGGGTATCAGGTTGTCGGGATCCCTCATCTTCTCTGCATCCAGTATCTTCTGCCCGGCATCGAGCCTTAACCGGATGATGTCCTGGTAAGCTTCCTGGCACTGCGCATTGAAGTCGAAACGTTTTTCGCCGGAGCTAGTTTCCCCCATTGCGCAGGCGGGCAACAAAAAAGGCAGTAATAATAATATTACTGCCCCAGTTCTTTTTATCGCTGTCCGGTACCTCACAGTCTCCGGTCGGCGTTATTTTACTTCGATCTGGTCATTCAGCTCATTATCGACCAGGATACGTCCGCAGTTCTCGCAGACGATGATCTTCTTACGCTGACGGATCTCGCTCTGACGTTGAGGAGGGATAGCATTGAAACAGCCACCACAAGCATCACGCAACACGGGTACAACGGCCAATCCATTCCGGTAGTTGCTGCGGATGCGATCATAAGAATGTAGCAACCGGGGCTCTACCTTCTCACGGGCTTCAACAGACAATTTATTAAAATGCTTTTCTTCCTTTTCTGTAGTGGCAATGATCTTGTCCAGCTCATCCTTCTTGTTCTTCAGGACAGACTCCTTGGTGGCGATGTTCTTCTTTGCCTTTTCCAGCAGTTGCACCTTCTCGGCTATCTCTTCGTTGGCATCCTTGATATGCTTTTCAGCCAGTTTCACTTCCAGCTGCTGCATCTCGATCTCCTTGTTAATAGCTTCGAACTCACGACTGTTCTTTACGTTCTGACTCTGCTTGTCATATTTCTTGATCAGCGTATCAGCTTCCTTGATGGTCTCTTTCTTGGAGTTGATGAATTCCTGAATGCCGTTGATCTCCTCTTCCACACGGGTCTGACGGGAATGCAGACCCTGGATCTCGTCCTCCAGGTCGCTAACCTCCATCGGCAGCTCCCCCTTCAATATTTTGTACTCGTCTAACTTCGATTCAATTTTTTGGAGGGTCACCAGGGAGGTGAGCTTTTCCTCAACAGAGAATTCTTTTACGTTTGACATAGTGTTTATTTACATTGATCCGGCTCCGTAGTAGTGGATCGGATTTGTTGTTGTTTCCGATTTAAGGACCGCGAAGTTACGAAATTTTTCATGCAAAACCTCAAAAAGCAGGTCCACGGTGTATTGTTCGCTCTCAAAATGCCCCACATCGGCCACCACCATCCGGTCGTTGGCATCAAAAAACTCGTGATATTTCACGTCGGCGGTGATATAAAAATCGGCCCTCTCTGCTAAAGCCCTGAAAATGAGGAAACTACCAGCACCCCCGCAAACAGCGACCCGCTGTACGGGGCGACCGGTCAGCCGGGTATGACGCGCCACAGGCACCCGGAAAACCTCGAGAATGATGTCCAAAAAGGTTTTTTCATCCACCGCCGCGGGCAATTCCCCCACCAGTCCGGCCCCTACGCCGGGATGGCTATTGGCCAGGTTCACCAGGTCGTACGCCACCTCCTCATAAGGGTGGGCAGCTGTCATCGCCCGGATCACGGCTCCGCTCAAATGAGCGGGTAAGACCATTTCCACTCTCACCTCCTTCTCCGAATGTCGCAAACCTGGTTGACCTACAAAAGGATCGGTGCCCTCTCCACCTTTAAAAGTTCCGGCGCCCTCGGTGGAAAAGCTGCATTCGCTGTAATTCCCGATGTGGCCGGCTCCAGCTGAAAAGATGGCATTCCGTACAGACTCGAGATGGGCGACGGGAACAAAGCAGTATAATTTTCGCAGAGTCCCTTCTTTTGGTAGCAAGGGCCGGCTCCGCACAAGTCCGAGCTTGGCGGCTATCTTCCCATTCACACCCTGAGCTACGACATTGTCCAGGTTAGTGTGAATGGCGTAAATGGCAATATCCTTCTTGATAGCCGCAATAACGGCCTTCTCTACGTAATTACGTCCATTGATCTTCTTCAGTCCCGAAAAGACGATGGGATGATGGGCAACGATCAGGTTGCAGCCACGCCGGGCAGCTTCTTCTATTACAGCCTCGGTGGCATCGAGGGTAACCAGCACACCGCTGCAGACCCATTCCCGGCTGCCGGTAATAAGCCCTGCATTGTCATAGCTCTCCTGGTAAGAAGGGGGCGCCATCTGTTCGAGCCATGCCATCACGGCATCGATGGTTATCGCGGTATCCATACTTATTGAATGATCTTCTCGATATGCGTTAGCTTGCCATCTTCACTCACACCTTCCAGCACAACCCTGAGTTTTTTGGTAATGTCGTTATTGAAGAATTTGATGCTGACCTTACGGTTGTCCTTGTCGGTGAGCAAAAACGGCTTCCAGTACAAAGTGGTGCGGATATCTTCCTTTTCATTCTCCGGATTGTTCTCCAGGTAGTTGGGCACATAGAACTCTTTCATGACGGCATAACCTACGAGCGTGGCGCGGGGCAGCCCCTTGAAATTGGCGTCATTCCTCTTCTCATCTCCGCCCTTACGGGTATATACGGCGATGACACCACCGGCGCCGCCACCAAAACCTACCCCCGATCCGGGACGGAAGACCTTGACCATGGCGACATCGGACACGGGTGTGGATTGCAGCTGCTGCGGGTCCACCTGCATCTCATTCAGGTACAAGGTGGGGGTCGATCCCCGCCAGCTGAGAGAGGGAGAGCCGCCGGGGCCATTGGCAGTAGTGATCTGCAGACCGGCTACCTTGCCTTGCAAGTATTGAAAGATATCCATCATGGATACAGCATAGGGGTCATTGACGAGGTCGAAAGTATAGGCATCCCCGCCACTGAACATACCCGATGTGTATTTTTCATCCAGTTTTTCCGCATCGGACTTTACCCGTCCCTTGACGGTGACGGATTCCAGGGTCTTCACCTTCTGATCGGTGATGGGCTGGATACGGGCAGCCTCCTGGGCGACAAATTTGTTCCTTCGCAGGTACATGGAATCCTCGGCAGTCCACCCATCATAGGTTTGGGACAGCGCCCGGGCCATCCGGCCTCCCCTGACCAGGCCATTGTTGAATGTAATAGCCGCCTCATCAGACAGCCGGCGATTGGTATTGAATTGATAATAGACCTTGGCAGTGTCGAAGAAGACAAGTCCCGTCAGTCCGAATTTGATCCCTGATTGATGCGGCACCTGCAGCATCTGGGTACTGGAATCTTTTTTAGACATGATCACATTCAGGGATTCATCCTTTGCGATCTTATACGGGTCGATGCCGAGCACCTCCACTTTCAAAGAAAGATAGTCTTGTTCAGGGTTCCTGATAACAGGCAGCTTGCCCTTTGCCACCTGGTCCCATTTGAACCTCCGCCAGCCATGCGTCATCATCACCAGGTCCAGGTACCCGGACGTACTGTCGGAGATATTGGAAAAATAGTAATAGGGATTGTGCACATATCCTCTGATATCCCCTAACAGCAGGAGATGGGAAATGATATTATCATCACTGGGGAACTCGCCATCGGCGGTAGCGTCGGTAACGGCAATGGACAGGTTGGTCTTCAATGTATCGGGCACCTCTATCTGCAGGGCATTGTTCCCCCGCTTGTTGACATTCTTGTTGAGGATCGCCATTTCAGGAAAGAAGCTGTATTCATTGTTATTGACAAACACCACCCTTTCGGCCAGTGGAATCTCCTGATCGTTAAAGACGGTGATCTGTAATACCCCGGTGGGCAGCTGCGCGGTAGGAATGGTCCCGCCACTCATGAAGTTCTCATCCAGATTGATCTTTGCCTTGTACACGAGGTGCTGGTGCATATGTCCGATAATGATCAGATGCTTGAATTCTGCGCCCTCAGCCGAACGGGCCACCGAAAAAAGTACTTTCTGATTGCCGCTGATGGTCCTTAGTATGACCCCCTGGGGCCTTACCCCGGGCAATCCGGTTTTTCTCTCCACTCCGTGTTCATCCTTCCATACAGCGATGAGACTGTCACCCTTTTCGGGAGTTATGGTAAACTTCCCCATCCCATCGTGAACGGAGCCGAAGGATAAAAGTTCCTTGCCCTTTCCATCCTGTAAAACTCCTTTTACCGACACGGGCAGGCCATATTGGTCGTTGGCCTTGAAAGCTACGGCACTCTCCACGCCAGCTACCATGTCCCCACCCTCGGGGAAGAATTGGATACGGGCGCCCTGCGGAGGAGGAACGGCTGCCACTGTCGCAGAGTCCAGCTTTTTATCATAGATCTTGATATCCCTTTCGAAATAAAAGGCGGTATCGAAATTGGTCATCCAGGTAGTGTAAGCCCTGAAATGGAGATGTCTGCTTTTTACGGTCTTTGGCAGATCATAGTTACCAGCCGAAGTGGCTTCCATAATAGGAGATACTTTTCTTTCTATGATGTTGCCATCGGCATCCGACAGCTCGGTATAAAAGTTCTTGCTGAACAGCGAAGGATCGGCGCCGGTGAAAATATATGCTTTGAACCAGAGGGTCTCGCCAGGACTGTATATTTTCTTATCAAACTGTACATATGCTTTCTCCTGCGGATAATTATTCGCATAGATATTCATGATGGAATCCAGCTGTTGGGAGAAGGTCAGTATGGGCAATAAGAATATAAAAGCAATTAGTAAGACGCTGCGGTAGTTACTCATAGAAAATAAAATTACTCTCTTCGGCTCAAATGAAAGTACCTTCGGGCCGAAAATTTGTTAAAATGGTCTTAACAAGGTCCACAAAAGAGCTCTACGAAGAATATACCAGTCATATGAAGAAGATTGCCGATGTCAGACATGCGGCAGCCGTACTCCAATGGGATGAAGAAACCTATCTGCCGCCCAAAGGGGCATCCTTCAGGGGTCAGCAGATGGCCACTTTGTCGGAAATAGCGCATGAATGGTCCATCGATCCCAAACTGGGCGATCTGATGACGGAACTGAAAGGCAGGGGCGACCTGGATGAACCCGGGGGAAAAAACATTTCTTTGAGCCTGGAAGATTATACCAGGCAAAAGAAATTCACTCCTGCCTTTATACGCCTGCTCAGTGAGACGACCTCCCGATGTTTCCATACCTGGATAAAGGCGCGCAAGGACAACTCATTTACCATTTTCAGGGACGATCTGGATAAAATGATACAGCTAAAAAAGCAGGAGGCGGAGATGGCGGGCTATGAACAGCATCCTTACAACGCCCTGCTGGACCAATATGAACGAGGCTGTACGGTCACGCTTCTGGATAATGTCTTCAACCTCGTACGCGAACCTCTCAAGGACCTTCTGCATCGCATACAGGCACGTCCATCCATAGACGACAGTTTCCTGCACCGCACCTATCCGAAACAAAAGCAATGGGACTTTGGCATGGAAGTGATCCGTCACTTGGGTTTCGACTTCGAAGCAGGACGACAGGATATTTCCGAACATCCCTTTACCACGAGTTTCAATAAGTTCGATGTGCGGATCACGACCCGTATCGATGAACAGGATTTCAGCAATATGGCCTGGAGCTGTATCCACGAGACGGGGCATGCCTTGTACGAACAGGGTTTGCCGGACCAATACTACGGACTGCCGCTGGGCGAATATGCCTCTCTCAGCATTCACGAGTCCCAGTCCCGTCTGTGGGAGAACAATGTAGGGAGGAGCCTCGACTGGTGGAGACACTGGTATCCCATTCTGCTCACCTACTTCCCCGGTCAGCTGGAAGGCGTATCTGTCGAACAGTTCTATCAGGGTATCAATAAGGTAAAGGCCTCTCTTATCCGTACCGAGGCGGACGAAGTCTCCTACCACTTCCATGTCATGATTCGCTATGAATTGGAAAAGAGCCTGATAGAAGGCTCCCTCTCCGTAAACGACATCCCTTCGTACTGGAATCAGCGTTATGCGGACTATCTGGGAGTTCGGGTGCCGGATGACAAGCAGGGTTGTCTGCAGGATGTCCACTGGAGCCATGGCAGCCTGGGGTATTTTCCCACCTATAGCCTGGGCAGCTTCTATGCGGCCCAGCTCTTTGCGACGGCCGGGGAACAGGCCCCCTCTATCCAATCTGCTGTACAACAGGGGGATACGGCGCCCCTACTACATTGGCTGCGGGAGCACGTCCACCAGCATGGCCGCAGATACACCAGCGAGGAGCTTTGCCGCCACGCAACGGGACAAACGCTGGATATTCAATATTTTCTGCATTATTTACTTGACAAATACAAGAAAATTTACAAATTTTGAGGGTACAAAATCCACATTCTATGAAGAGGCTTTCTCCCTTTGGCCTTTTACTGATTGTCGCACTCTCTTTTTCCTGCAAAAAGCTCATCCAACAGCAGGAACAACAGGCTGTTTTAAATATTATTACCAATGGCAACTGGTATGTTTATCAATACCTTCAGGGCGACAGCAACATCACGGCCAATTTTTCTGGTTACCTCTTTAAATTTACGACCTATGGCACAGTCACAGGTACAAAGGGCGGCGTTTCCAGTACAGGTACCTGGTCCGCGGATATAAATGCAAGGACTATCACTTCAAACTTCCCGTCGGCAGGTCCTCCCGTGAGTCTTTTGAACGGAATATGGAAGATCAAAGACAGTGGTACGGACTTTGTACTTGCTACCTATACCGATACGACCACTCATATTCCCGATACCCTACGATTGCAAAAACAATAGCTGCGTCAAGGAGCCGCGCACGAGGCGGCCCGGGAACAGGCATTCAAATCCGGTGAAAACCCCTATTTGCCCGACGTCCGGCCCTGCCGGATGAAGGTCTTTAACTAATGTTTTACCAAAATTGGCCATTTTTGATCCGGATACAATTCGTTATCGTTTGTTGCTTACTGGGAATCATCAACGTCCGTGCTCAGCTGACCGCCGACTTTTCCGCGAGTGTCGTCTCCGGCTGTGCGCCTCTTGGAGTAACTTTTACAGATAGATCCACCGGCAGTCCTAATTACTGGTCATGGGGTACCAGTGACGGACAGATATCCCGGCAGCAAAATCCAAGCTTCACTTTTAGCAAACCAGGTACCTATTCCATCAGCCTGTTGGTAAAAGACGCCAATGGCAACTTCGGCTCGGCCAGCAAGACGGACTATATCACCGTATACCCATCGCCAAATGCCAGCTTCAGCGCCAACCTGCAGGTTTCATGTGTTCCCGCCAATATCCAGTTCACCGACAATTCCGTACCCGGCGCCGGCTCTATTACGTCGAGGCAATGGACCTTTGGGGACGGCAGCAATTCCACCGATCAGAATCCCTTTCATCAGTACACGGGGGAAGGTTATTACAACGTGATACTGACTGTTACCAATACGGGAGGCTGTACTGCCACAGCCGTCAAGGGAAGGTATATCCGAGTCATACCTGGCGTGAAGCCCGACTTCTCCTGGACACAGACTTCTGCCTCCTGTTCCGCCCCCTTTGACATTACGTTTGTAAATCAGACCTCGGGGCCGGGTCATCTATCCTATAACTGGGATTTTGGGAATGGCGCACCCGGCTCGACGGCCGTCAATCCTTCCACATCCTACGCCACCAATACCTCCACGGTGACGTTATCCGCGCTCAGCGATCTTGGCTGTAGTGGGTCCATTACCAAGCCGGTGAGTTTTCAGGGACCTACGCCCGTCATTAATGCTCCGGACAGCGCCTGTCTCAATACCCCCGTCAGCTTTTCTCCCGGCGGTAACCCGGTCCCCCTCAGCTCCAGCTGGGATTTCGGGGATGGCAATACCTCGAATCAATCCAACCCGGATAATACCTATACGGTATCCGGCGTCTACAAAGTAACGCTCACCAATAACTACGGCACCTGCAGCTCGAGCTCGACAAAATCCATCAAAGTAATCGCCAATCCGATCGTCTTCCTTATTGCGACGACCCCCACCGGCGGCTGTCAGGCGCCTTTCACCGTTGGCTTTAAAGACCAGACAGCTGGAGCAACGGACTGGACATGGGATTTTGGTGACGGCTCACCTGCAGGTCATGGGCAGTCGCCCAGTCATCAATACACCAGCCCCGGGCAATTCACGGTGTCCGAATTCGTCATCACTGCCGCGGGTTGCCGTACGCCAGTAGCCGCCGCCCCAAACTATGTAAAGATCGTATCACCCTCCGCCACGCTCGTGACGGACTCCCTGAAAGGTTGTGCCGGCATACCCCTGCATCCAATGGCCAATATATCCGCGCCGGATGGTGTTGCGACATATTCCTGGTCGGCGCCGGGGGCAACACCTTCCTCGTCAGCATCCGCGACACCTGCCTTTACCTATAGCGCGCAAGGCAACTATGATATTACGCTTAGCTTCACCACCAACGGAGGCTGCACCTTCTCACAGACCTTCCCACAGGCGGTCACCATCGGCGATCAGGTTGATCCTACATTCAACCCTCACGGTGTAGTTGTCTGCGCATCCCCGCCGGTCACGTTCACCTCCACCAACTCACCTGTGGACAAATGGATCTGGAATTTCGGCGACGGGGACACAAGCCAGATCGGCCCTATCACCATGCATAGATTCCGCGATACAGGCTACTTTGATGTCACACTCAAAGTCACCAATCATGGCTGTACGCTTAGCTATACTGATAAAAAGACAGTCTTTGTCAACGGACCGGTGGCAGGATTTTCCTTTAAGATAGATTGCAACAACCGAACAAATGTTTCGTTTTACGATACGTCCAAATATTATCCTGCCAAGCCTCCCCTATCCTATAAATGGATCTTTGGGGATGGCGCCACCTTCACAAGCAGTGCGCCTACCAATCCTGTACACGACTATTCCGCAAGCGGAGTCGGCACATACACCGTCCAGTATATTGTCTCCAACGGGGATTGTACCGACACCGCCACCACCGTCCTCGACCTTACGCCTCTTGTACCTACCTTCAAGGTCACACCCACGGACACCTGCCGCTACAGGCCCTTCAAGATCCAGTCCACAACGGACTCTACGAATCTTGTCCAATACTCCTGGCAGATTGGTACGGCCACCTATATCACTGACACGTCCTCCATCAGGGTCAGCGTCCCGGATACGGGCAATCACGCCATTATACTGACAGTAAAAGATGTCAGCGGGTGCTACTACTCCTCCGCCCCCGGCAATATCCTGATCACGGGCCCCACGGCAAAATTCGCCGCCAACCCCACAGGGGCCTGCCGGAACAGCCCGATCACCATGACCGATCAGTCGGTCCCCTTCCGGAACAACAGTATATCCTCATGGACATTTAGATATGGAGACTTCAGCGCCCAACAGTATACCGCTCCGCCCTTTGTCCACCAATATACGGACACCGGTACCTATGACGTCACTCTTATCATCCGGGACAATAAAGGATGTACAGACACGGCAACAAACCGGGCTGCGGTGAAGATCACATCGCCCAGGGCGGGCTTTCGCACGACGGACACGCTCTATTGCCCGAATGCAGTTCTGAACTTTATCGACACCTCAAAAGGCAATGGACTCGTCTATAGCTGGGATTTTGGCGACGGCAATACCTCCACAGCTTCAAACCCATCCCATACTTACACGGCCAATGACCAATACCACGATGTCAAATTAAAGATCACCGACGCTACTGGCTGCGTCGACTCGGTGGTCATGCCCAAATATATCCATATCGAAAAGCCGATAGCCTCCTTTACGTTGCAGGACAGCACAGCTATTTGCTTTCCGCTTGAGGCTATGTTCACGCCGACGGGTAAATACTACGACAGCCTGTACTGGGACTTCGGCGACGGCATTACGTCCACATTGGATACGACATTCCATTTTTATAATGCCTTTGGCCCTGCGCCCACCTATGCATACACGGCAAAGCTGGTGCTGCAGAATGCAGGAGGCTGTCGCGATTCCGCCACGCGGAATGTATATGTCTATGACCCAAATGCCGTCACCAAGCTTTTATACAGCCCTATTTCGAATTGCGACTCTGTAAGAGCTTCTTTTCAACTGACGCCAGCGCCCTATACGAAGTTCGCCCTCTATTTCGGAGACGGCATAGTGGATTCTTCGGGCATGACGACCCTTACCCATTTATACAATCTTCCCGCTACCTATAATCCCGCGATCGGCATGCAGGACAGTACGGGCTGTATCGTGGGCTATGCCAACGGCGCCATAAAGGTGCTTGGAGCGACGCCTTTCTTCAGCAGGACCCCTAAAGCGTTCTGCGATACGGCCACGGTCGAATTCCACAGCATCTACCCCATACCCAGCAACGATGGCATCAAGAGCCTGACCTGGGACTTTGGCGACGGCAGCCCCACGGTGACGGGTACGCCTACCGGCGCGCCGGACGACCCGCTACTGGACCAGCAACATTATTATAGCAAGCTGGGGTTACTCACCGCCAGCATACAGGTCACTACGAACAGCTGTGTGGAGGCCTATACTGACACGATCCATGTCTGGCAGACACCTCATCCCCAGATCACGTCCGACGGACCTTACTGCACAGGGCCTATTCAATTCCACGGCAGCCTGACGACACCCAACCCGGACAGCATCATCTGGTCATGGAACTTTACCAGCGGCGCCACATCACTGGATCAAAACCCGCGTCTGAACTTCCCTCCGGACCCCCTTACCGCCCATCTGAAGACGGCTGTCGCCTTTGGCTGTTCGGATACCATCTCCCAGCCGGTGCTGATCAATCCGCTGCCGGAGATAAAAGGCCCCAAGGTCCTTACCACACCGGTAGGCATCCCCGTTACCCTTCCCTTTACGTACAGCCCCAACATCACCACCTATGCGTGGTCACCGGGCAGTTACCTGGACTGCACGGATTGCCCTAACCCGGTGGCTAACCCGACCTTCAATACGACCTATATCGTGCGGGTGACGGACGCCAACAATTGTGTCAATACGGACACTATACTGGTAAAGCCTATTTGTTCAGATCAAAGCTATTTCATCCCCAATACCTTCTCCCCCAACAACGATGGCGTCAACGACGTCTTCTATCCGAGAGGGAAAGGGCTGTACAACATACAGTCCATGCGTATATTCAATCGCTGGGGACAGCTGATATTCGAAAGAAAGGATTTTCCGCCCAATACGGCATCCAATGGATGGGATGGGACTACGAGCGGCAGACCCGCCCCGGCTGATGTGTATGTATATATCATCGAGGTCGTTTGTAACAATGCACAGGTCATAGCATTGCATGGAGATGTTACTTTGATACGTTAAACACCCGAACAATTTGAAAAACTACCTATATACGAAGATCTTCATCCTGAGCATGGCGGCATCCACCCTGTGTCTCCAAAAGACGACCGCACAGGATATCCATTTCTCCCAGTTCTTCGAAGCGCCCCTTCTGCGGAACCCTTCGCTGGCCGGTATTTTCACGGGAGACTATAGGATACAGGCCGTATTCCACGACCAGTGGAACAGCTTCACCAACGCCTATCGCACCGGATCGCTCAACGGAGAATATAAAATGCCTATCGGCAAGGGTGATGACTTCCTCACGGTGGGTCTGCAAATGCTCGTTGATAAGGCCGGCTCCGCCGCCCTGACTACCACGGAACTGCTGCCGGCGCTGAACTATCACAAATCTCTCAGCAATGATCACCCGATGTACCTTTCCCTTGGATTCTTGGGAGGCATCGTACAAAAGACGATCGACCGGTCCAAGATCACCACCAACAGTCAATATAATGGTACGGCCTATGATCCGGCCCTGCCCGATGGGGAAACGATCTTTACCCCCACGATCCGGTACCTGGACGGCAGCCTGGGGCTAAGTTTCAACACCACCTTTGGAGAGAACAACAGCAATACTCTCTTCTTCGGCGCGGCCCTGCACCATGTCAATCGACCGAAAAATTCCTTTTACAAGAATCCCTCCATCGAGCTGGACCCTAAGTATGTCTTCTCCGGAGGAATGAAACTTACCATCAACGAATTCTCCTACTTCAATATCCAGGCAGACTACAGTCATCAGGGGCCTTCACATGAAACCATCGGCGGCGCACTCTTTTCCTACAAGTTGGGCGACGATCCCGAAAACTCCTACAACACCTTCAGCGTGGGCAGCTTCCTTCGCTGGAAGGACGCACTCATCCCGGTGATCAAACTGGAGACACACTCCCTGGCCATCGCCCTCAGCTATGACGTCAATGTCTCGGAGCTCAAGACAGTAAGCCAGGGCCGGGGTGGCTTCGAGCTATCGATATCGTATATAGGATTTCTCGACAGGGAAAATTCCAACAAGTACCGTGTACTATGCCCGAAATTTTAACGTAGATTCGCAGAACATCCTGAAAAAAAAGCATCACCTGAAAAAATTTTATCGCTATGTCAGCAGTTCAAGTCGGAAAGCCAGCACCCAAATTCAGCCTCTATGATTCCGAAAAGAAAAAGGTGAGTTTGGACGATTTCAAAGGCAAAAATGTTCTCATCCTCTTCTTCCCCCAGGCCTTCACTGGCACCTGCACCAAGGAACTTTGCAGCATGCGCGACAATATCGCCCTCTATGACCAGGTCAACGCCCAGGTGCTCGGTATCAGCGTAGACTCCCTCTTCACCCTGGCCCGGTATAAGGACGACCAACAGCTGAATTTCCCCCTGCTCAGCGATTTCAACAAGGAAGTCTCCAAAGAATATGACTGCCTCTACGATACTTTTGTATTCGACATGCATGGGGTGTCTAAAAGATCTGCCTTTATCGTCGATGCAATGGGGATTATTCGCTACGCAGAGGTCCTCGAAGCTGCCACAGATCTCCCCAACTTCAGTCAGATCCAAAAGACCCTGTCGGAGCTTAAGTAATTGAAAATCAATAGACACATAACCCATTCAATAACAAAAATTTAGCAAATTTTCTGGCCGGCAATTTGTATCTTTGAATGAAAAGGATTATTTTGTCACCATATGTAAAACAGGCTAGTGAATGAGGATTTTTTACATCTTTTTATCCATTATTCTACTGACTTCCACCCAGGCAAATAGCCAGGCCAGAGGTCCTATGCCTGACCCGGAGCCAAAAATTGTCAAGTTCTATCCCAACCCGGCCGTCTCTTTTATCACTTTCGAGGTCACCAGAGAAACAAGTAAGACCTATACTCTCCAAATATTCAATTTCCTCGGTAGAAAAGTAAAGGACGTAGCAGACGTCTCCCCCAAGACAGTAGTCAACCTCAGCGATTTTGTACGGGGTCTTTATATCTTCCAGCTAAAGGATGCCAACGGCAGAGTCACCGAATCCGGTACCTTCCAGGTCAATAAATAATCTCCTTTCCACCAATCGCGCGGCTCCCGGGTAATCTACAATACCTGCACAATGAGGAATTTAAGATAATTCGTATTCTCCCATCCTTCGATGATAGGATGATCGCTGGCCTGCGCCTGGAAGGTCACCTGGCGCAGCTTTCTGCGTGCATCTTTGGCCGCCATTTGTATCGTCTCCAGGAAAAGCTCGGGCTGTACGAGATTGGTACAAGAGGAGGTTACCAGGAATCCCCCTTTCTTCACCAGCTTCATACCCCTCAAATTGATCTCTTTATAGCCGGTGATGGCTTTTTGGATCGTCTCGCGGCTTTTGGTAAATGCCGGCGGGTCCAGCATCACTACATCGTACTGCCTCCCGTCCTTACTCCATTGCTTTAAGACATCAAAGGCATTCACAGCCTGGTAGGTGCAGATATTCTCCAGCCCATTGAGCGCCGCATTGCGACGTGCCTGCGCCACGGCATTCTCTGAGATATCCAACCCAAGCACGGACTTGGCGCCATACCAGCCGGCATGTGTCTCGAAGCTGCCGGTATAGCAAAAGGCGCCCAACACATCCGCCCCTTTGACAATATGCTGAATAGCGCGGCGGTTGTCATGCTGGTCCAGGAAATAGCCTGTCTTTTGTCCACTCTCCAGATCCACATGCATCCGGAGGCCATTCTCATTGATGATGATCTGCGTGTCGAAAGGAGCTGACAAAAAACCCTTTTGCTGTGGCATGCCCTCCAGTTCGCGTACGGGCACATCGTTCCGCTCATAGATACCCTTCGGGCTGAACAGCTTTTCCAATGCCTGCACTATGGCGGGCTTCCACTTGTCCATACCCAATGCCAGGGTCTGCAATACAAAGTAATCGGAAAACTTGTCGATGATCAGGGCGGGAAGATAATCCGCCTCGCCAAATACAAGACGGCAGTTCTCGGTATAACCCAGCCGCTGTCTGTATTCCCATGCTTCTTTCAGCTTATTGAAGAAAAATGCATCGTCGATGGTCTCGGACTTATCCCGGGTGAGCAGTCGCACCAATATCTGGGATTGAGGATTGATATAGCCTCTGCCCATAAATTTCTTGTCATGCGTATACACGTCCACAGTCTCGCCGCCGGCTACATCGCCTTCTACGGCATGCACTTCATTGGCAAATATCCACGGGTGACCGCTCTCAATCCTACGGCTGATCTTTTTCTTCAGAATAACTTTTGTCATGGGGTGCAAATATACGACATCGGCCCCACAGGGGCGGGCGGCCTACCAGACAAAGGTCCCTACATCGCCGGCGCCTAGCGCCAGCTGGACATACCAGGATTTATAAGCGATGTTGAAGGTCTGTGGGGAGCCGCTGTCATTCATCGCAATGAGCACTTTCTTTCCGTCGGGAGTGAGGAAGGCCACATTTCTCATGGTGCCCGGTACATTCGAATCAATCCGCAGGCTGCCGGGCCGCACGAATTTGCTAGCGTGTGCAATAATATAGTAGGCAGTGTTGCGGCTCACCAGCGTCCCTGTCGATGCAATGGTCAGGGCTCCCAGACAATTGCTGCAGCCTCCGGGGGTATGGGGGTTGTAGTTCGGATCGGCGGCCAGGTTCCATTCCAGCACATTACGGCTCCAGTTACGGGACGCGCCGATGATCAGGTTCCGGACATGCCAGTCGAAGTCCCCTCCGAAATTGCTGGGTCCTCCCACATACTGCTCAGTGAAGTAGATATTCTTATTGGGGTAGTCATTGTGTACGGTGCTCAGGGCGCTGATATCACCGGCATAAAGATGGAAGGCAGAACCATCCACAAACGCGGCCGCTGCGGCATCTTTCAATATGTCCTCCGGATAGCTATACTGATCGCAGTTGTGATCCCAGCAAATGATCTTGGTGGAAAGGCCCGCGGTCTGCAAGGCGGGTCCGAGCGAATTTTTTATAAAATCCGCCTCTTGTGCCGAGGACAGCACCATGCTGGGATTGTTATAGGGGTTCTGCGGCTCATTCTGCGGCGTGATGGCATCGATGGTAATACCCAGCGCCTTCATGGCCTGTATATACTTTACAAAATACTGCGCATAGACCTTGTAGTATTGGGGTTGCAGGGTCCCTGCGACGCTGGTGTCATTATCCTTCATCCAGACGGGTGCTGACCAGGGCGAGGCCAGGATCTTTATATTGGGCGCCAGCGTAAGTATCTGCTGCAGCACGGGGATGAGATCTGTCTTGTCCTCACCAAGGTCGAAATGAACGAGGTTGGTGTCGGGGTTGGCGGCGGTGCCGCTGTCGTCATAGGAAAAAACTCTGTCGCTGAGGTCGGATGCGCCGATGCTCACACGGAGATAGCTCACGCCAAGGTGAGCACCGTCAGTGCCAAAAAGCTCGGAGAGCAGGGACTGTCTGTCCCCGGCGGACATATGGTTGATCAGAGTGGCGCTACCCCCGGTGAGACAATATCCAAAGCCATCGATGGTCTGATAGGTCTTTGTGCTGTCCACGGTGATGATGGGTCCGGTGGGTGAGGCGGTCTTGAAGGTCAGACTGGCCTGTTGCTGGAAAAGAACGCTCCCATCGGCCTTGGTAAGATAGAAGCCGATGTCAGGGCCGTTTTGCACGGGGGGCGGTGGTGTAACGGGCGTGGACGAGTCCCCTTTTTTGCTGCAGCTATATAAAATGACTGTCGAAAAAACAAAGGCTGGTAATATCTTCACAAAAGCTCTCATGCAGGTAATTTATTGAAACACCCTCACATAATCCACAAACATCCGCTGAGGGAACACGGTCGTACCGTCCGGGGAGCCGGGCCAATCCCCTCCCACCGCCACGTTAAATATAAAGAAAAAAGGGCTATTGAAAGGATAAGTACCGGAAGTGACATTGCCGGTGCTCCCATTTACATACACATTATCGTCCACCAGGAATTGCAGGCTGTCCTGCTTCCAGATAATACTAAAGACATGAAACTGCTGGGAAAAATCCTGGCTGGACAGATTGTACGCATTGTTAAATGTGCCTGTCGATCCATCCTGCTGTTTCCAGTGCATCGAACCCACGACCCGGCTGGGATAGGTACCGATAAGCTCCATGATATCCGTCTCGCCGCAGGCGGGCCAGGGTACCGTGGAAATATTCGAGCCCAGCATCCACAAGGCGGGCCACATTCCCTTCGACACGGGGAGCTTAGCCCTGATATCGATACGGCCATAGGTGAATTGCTGCTTGCCATAGGTGGTCAGCCGTCCAGATGTATAATTGCTGCCGCCAAAGGATTCTTGCCGGGCTTCGATGATCAGGTTACCGGCGGAGACGAACACATTCTGCTGTCTGTTGGTATAATTCTCCAATTCATGATTGCCCCAGCCGCTGCCGCCCTGCTCGTAATTCCAATCCGATGTGTTCAGGGCACTGCCGTCGAACTCGTCATGCCATACGAGGTTATAACCGGGATAGGCCAGCGGAGTCGAATATCCAGCCCCATCGGTGGGTAGATAGGTACCGTCCGCATTGCCCAATGTGCCGGTGGCTTTAGCGACGCCCAGTGTACAGTTTACCGGATTGTTGAGCTGAACATAGAATTGCTGGTCGGCCTTCCGCAGGCTGTCCCCTGTCACCGGAACATCGATGTATAATTCCGTCTGCCCGGCCTGGAAAGTCAGCGTGCCGCTGACGGCGGTGTAGTCAGTGGTTTCTTTGGCGGTGCCGGCCACGGTGGAATAATTCACCGTGACGGACTGGGTGGATGCAGCGCTGAGGTCTACATAAAAGCGGAAGGCGGATGCGGTGTGCTGCCGCGCCTGGCTTACATCACTGATCCTCGCACTCGGCAACGGGCCCGCGCTCTTGTTGCCGCTGCTCTTCGAACAGGCCGTACCACCGATGAATACCATTAGTAAAAGGAGAAAGTCGGTTACGGATAAATTGGTCTTCATGATTAATTTTTTGCTACAAAGGTAAATTGCCATCCCCCCCAGCTGTACTGTTTCTGGATCACCAGGCGGGAATCCGTGATCGAAGTTATCGTATAGGTGACCTGGTTGTCCGGCACAGGCGTGGTGCCCGCATCGCCAACCTTATAGAGTCCCATGAATGCGCCCTTGCCTATCACCGTCAGCGTACTGCCGGTAACGGTAAACGTGTGGCTGCCGGAGCCCCAGGCGGCATAGTTGGGATTGATAAGGGACCAGGCGTAGCAGCCGGATTTGGCGCCGGTGTTGTTGAGAATATCGGACGGATAGGGATCGATGCCGCTGTCATTGTCCACCCACATATCGCCTTTATTGTCGAAGGTAAAGGTCCCGTCCTTGGAAAAACTGTATTCATCGTTGAACTGGCAGGCCCTGGCCGTAACATCCGATGCCGAATTGGCCCACCAGGTGGCGCTATGGTCGTTGGGTCCCACCCACAAGGCGCCTGCATTCGGATCCAGGATCCAGGTCCTCGTTGCGCAGCCTGTCAGAAAAGCCTTATTGCCAAAACAGCCATTGGGATCGTCACTGGCCACCTGGATGGTCTGGGAGGTGCTGTCATAGCCGCCTTTGGTCACCACGATCAACCTCACCGTATAAGAGCCCTTCGAAGGATAATAGGCTGTATCTGTCTGGGCGCCGATCACCGGATTCGAACCATCCCCTACATCCCACTTGAATACAAAGGAGCCGGATGTAGTGGCCGTCAACAGGTACATGTTGGTCTTACCCGCAATGGGGGTTACGGTAAAAGCTGCCTTGGGCTTCTGTCCCTGATCGGGTACGGCATTATCCGGCTTGCAGCCTACCATGCACCAGATGGCTAAAAATATTATTACTCTATTATTCATATGGCGTTGTTTAAAGATTAATTGTATCCGGGGTTCTGTACCAATTTGGTGCCCTTGAGCTCGTTAAGGGGAATGGGCAGGAGTTCGTTCTTGCCAGCCTGAAAGCCTTTGAAGGCCAGGACCGTCGCCGCCTTCCCCGTCCGCACCAGATCAAACCACCGGTGTCCCTCGGTGGCCAGCTCCAATCTCCGCTCGTTATAAATATTATCCAGCGTGGCGGGCACAGAAGGCAGCCCTACTCTTGCCCGTACCTGATCGAGATAAGATTGTGCCTTGGAAGCATCACCCCCACCCCGCACCAGGGCCTCGGACTCCATCAGGTAGGTGTCGGCCAGGCGTATCTCGATGTCATCATTCGGCCAGTTCAGGGGGATGTCCCCAATCTTACCTTCGAACTGAGCTAAAGGCGCAAACTTTTGTATGAAATACCCTGTATTCTGGTAGCCGGTAGTGTCATACTTTGCTGCTCCCGCCCTCCGCATGCTATCGATGTTCGCAGCAGTAAAAGGGTAACGAGGGTCCCCTTGCAGGGCCGTCACCAGCTGCGTCGTAATAGGGTTAAAGCCCCAACCCGAGTTATTGGATTCATAGATCGGTCCGCTGTACCCGCGGGGGCCGACCATCTGTACTCCCACATTCCCGTCGAAGTTCGGCCAGTTGCCCCATCCCTTGCCCGCGGCGGAGGTATGATAGATCTCGAAGATGGATTCGGCATTGAACTTATTATCCGGACGGAAGATGTCCCCGAAATTAGTCAGAAGATGATAGCTGGGATTGCTGTTGACCTGTTCGAAATAGCCTGCAGCCTCCTGCATACGCGAATTGTTGTTCTGATAAAGGATCACTTTACCTAACAAGGCCTGCCCTGCCGCCTTTGTCACGCGGCCATTCTCCGTAGACGGTACAGTGCCGGGCAGGTTGGGAATAGCATCCTTCAGGTCCTTCTCGATCTGCGCATAGACATCCGCCGGCTTGGCCTGTACCTGGGTATAGATCTCGGCTGCGGACAGCGACTTTAATATCAACGGCACATTGCCGAACAGCCGCACGAGGTCGAAGTAATAATAGGCTCGGAGAAATTTCATTTCGGCGATGTACCTGGCCTTATCGGCGTCACTGAGTCCCGGCACGCCCGGCACCTTCTCCAGCATCACATTCGTTCTGTAGACGCCTGTAAAGTTCCTGCTCCACATGTCGGCCGGGAGATTGGGCGTAGCCGGTGAGATCTTATAGTCGTTCCAGTCCTGGAAGCCTTGTACGTCGGAGGAGCTGCCGCCGCCCGCGTAACAATCGTCCGAAGCCAGGTTCATGACCACCGTCTTCGCGCAATACGTGCCCGCCACGGTCCATCCCAGGGGGTTGTACGCCGCTACCATTCCGGCAAATGCCTGGTCGGGGCTCTGATAATAGTTGTCCTCCAGGCTCGTTCCCTTGGGTTTTACGTCCAGGAAACTTTTCTTACAGGCGGTGTTCGAGAGCAACACCACCGAAAAAGCCGCTGTATAGAAAAATATCTTTGTCTTCATATTAAATGCTTTTTAATCGTTAGAGTCCAACATTTAATCCCACTGTGAATGACCGCGCCTGAGGATAGATGCCCCTGTCGATGCCATAGCTGCTGCCCCCGATCTCAGGGTCAAAACCAGTATATTTCGTAAAGGTCACCAGGTTATTCCCGCTGACATATACGCGGACTTTCTGCAAGCCGGCCCTGTCCGTCACATTGTGCGGCAGGTTATATCCTATCTGCAGGGTCTTGATCCGCATATACGAGCCGTTGGAAAGATAGAAAGGAGATGGCCTGCTGAAATTGCCATTCGGGTCGCCGTCTATCAGCCGGGGAAAATTGTTAGAGGTCCCGGGTCCTGTCCACCTGTCCAGGGCTGCCGTGGTGTAATTGGCCTTTGGAATGTCCAGGCGGCGGAGTCCCTGGTAGATCTGGTTGCCGGCAGCACCCTGCCCGAAAACGAGGATATCGAAACCCTTCCAGGCGGCCGAGACTGTGAAACCAAAAGCCCATTTGGGAGTAGGGTCCCCGATAAAGGTCCGGTCGTCATTGGTGATCTGTCCGTCGCCTGTGATATCGGCCCATTTGAAATCGCCGGGCTTCGCGTTGGGCTGTATCATCTTGCCATCCTTATTGAGATAATTGTTGATTTCGGCCTGTGTCTGGAAGATGCCAAGCGTCTTAAATCCATAGAAGGAGCCAATAGCATAGCCTGGCATGGTACGGCTCAGCTCCAGCGCAGTCGACGCCAGGTGTGCTCCGTCCAGGTAGGGCTGGGGTCCGATGTTCGTTACCCTGTTCTGCAGGTAAGAGACATTTCCTCTCGCGCTGACATTCACTTCCCCGAACTTCCTCGTATATCCCAGCTCCAGCTCGATGCCCTTATTGGACATGTCGGCCACATTACCCCAGGGCGACCCTGTAGCGCCCACATAGCCCGGCAGCTGGATAGTCTGCAATATACCCTTCGTCTTCTTATTGTACACATCGAAACCAACCGTGATGTCTTTGAACAGCACGGCGTCAAAGCCGACATTGGCCTGTGAGGTCTGCTCCCATTTCAGGGCAGGATTGGCCGGCGCATCGGGGCTGTAACCAATGTTGTAGCTGTTGTTGCCGAAGGTATAGTTGCGGCCGCCGCTGACGGTGGAGACGTATTTGAAATCCCCAATATTATCGTTGCCTGTCACCCCATAAGACCCCCGGATCTTTAAAAAAGTCACGGCAGTGTTCACCGGCCAGAAATCTTCCCGTGAAGCTACCCAGCCCACACTGGCGGAAGGGAAATAACCATACTTGTGATCGCTGCCAAACCGGGAGGAGCCATCGCGGCGTACTATGCCGGTGAACAGGTATTTTTCAGAGAAATTATAGGTCAGCCGCGCAAACATCGAACTGATGGTGTGATCAGGATCGTCAAAGCCTCCGGCGATCTTATTCGTATTAGCCAGGCTATAGGAGAGAGAAGCATCATTCAAATTGTTCACCGGCATATTCTTGTACGTGCCGTTGAGCCCGTTGGCCATCGCCTTGTAAGCGCTGGTGCCCACCAGTACCGTGAAATTATGCTCCCCGAAACTACGGGTATACGAGGCCGTATTTTCCCAGTTGTAGGTAAACCCTTTGTTGTTCTCCCGGTAAAAAGAGGTTATAGGATTGCCGGACGATCCATTGAGATAGTAAATGGGGGTAAAGCTCTCACTGCCCCAAAAAGCCAGCTTTGTACCGATGTCGCTCCGGACTTTCAGCCCCTTGATGGGCTCAACTTCCAAATACGCATCACCCACGATATTATCCGACCAGCCATACCCCTGCTGCGTCTTTATATAAGCCAGTGGATTCGTTTCTTCCTGCCCTACATAATCGGAAATGGCATAAGGGCGGCCCTGGCCATCTCTGATCACCGGCTTGGAACTATAAGGTTTTGTAGGGTCCGCCAGGACTGCCGGGTCTGTGATGACAAAAGGCGTCAGCGGGTCTAAGTTGATAGCCGAGCTCAGTGGGCCGCCATACTCGCCATTGGTGTTACCCAGGCCCTGGGCCTTGATATGGGAATACCCGATGTTCTGCCCGAAAGTGAGCCAGCTCTTCATTTTATGCGTCGCGTTAAAACGGGCTGTCAGCCGTTTGTAATAAGAAATGGGTGAAGCAACGATACCTGTCTGGTCAAAATATCCGAATGATCCATAATAAGTCGATTTATCACCGCCTCCGCTCAGGCTCAGCTCGTGATCCTGGATCTTCGCGCTGTTAGAAAAGATGGCGTCCTGCCAGTTCGTGCCCTTACCCAAAGACGCAGGATCAGGGAACAGAATGCCCCCGCCCCCTGCAATGGAAGATTCATTCCGCAGCGTAGCATATTGAGTGGCGTTGAGCAGGTGCAATTTTCTGGCCGGGGCCTGTGTTCCATAGTAGCCATTATAATTCAGCCGCATGGTCCCTGCCTTGCCTTTCTTGGTGGTGACCAGGATAACGCCGCTGGCGGCGCGCGTTCCATAAATGGCGGCGGAAGCCGCATCCTTCAATACTTCTATGCTCTCGATATCGGACTGGTTCAGGTAATCGATACCGCCCACATCGACAGGTACTCCATCCACCACATACAACGGATCGCTGTTGCCGATAGAGGTTGTACCCCGTATCCTCACAGTGGAGCTGGAACCGGGCTGCCCTGAGCTGGCGGCGATCGTCAATCCGGATGTGCGCCCCTGCAGCGACTGCTCGAGCCTGTATACAGGCATATTCTCCAGGTCGCTGGATTTTACGCTGGAGATAGCGCCGGTGACTACGCTTTTCTTTTGTGTGCCATAACCCACCACCACGACATCATTCAGGGATTGGGACTGGGATACCAGCGCCAGCTGGAAATTTGTCTGGCTGCCCACCGTCACCTCCCTGGTCTGATACCCTATGAGTGAAATGAGAAGAACCGATCTTTCATCCGGCACTTCCAGGCGAAAATTGCCGGCCTTGTCCGTGACAGTGCCCCTGTTGGCGCCTCTTATGACAACGCTCACTCCTTCAAGCGGCGTGGCCTTCTCGTCCATGATACGTCCGGTGATGACGATGGGGGGAATTTCCTTTGCGCCCCTTGCGTGCAATATCTCATCGGGGATACTTTCTCCGTGACCAACGATGGTCATCAGTCGCTTGAGCTCTGTGTTGTTGGAATAGATCACATAGGCCCTGGTAAACATCTTCCTGAACTTAAGGTTATAAGGCCTCAGCAGCTCGGTAAGAAAATCCTCGACGTGTTTGAACCTGTCGATGTCCATCACCAGCTTCACATCGGGCAGGATCTTCGACTCATAGATAAAATCCACGTCGAATGTCTTTCTTGCGTCCGACAGGATGCTGGAAATAGCGCGGGCCTGGTCGGGGTCTGCCGGCGGAGCAGCGACCTGTGCATAGGACACCAGCCATGTACCCGTCTGCGAACGGGCATTCATGAAATTGCTGCATCCCATGAACAGCAGGATAAAGAAAACGAATTTACATGTGTAGTCATGATTTCTCATATAGCATGTTTTAGCTTTGAATCGTCACAACGTCTTACGACGCGTATATAAAAAGTTTATTCTGGTCAGGGTCTCGTCACATAAATGGTCTTTCTTTCTCTGTCGATGCGCATGGTGGTCTTCAATGTCACTTCCAGCACTTTTATCAATTCCTGTATATTGGAAGCCCGCAGATCGCCGGAGATGGACAGTCGCCATAAGGAGGTATCCGCTACTGTCATCTTGTAACCATAAGTATCTTCCATGAGCCGTGCGATCTCGGCCAGGGAGGTGTTGTCGAAATGAAATTCATTTTTGGTCCATCCGGAATGCGCCGTGACATTCCTTTCTTCGTTGACTTTCGGCATGCTGGATGCATCCACCACCACTGTCTGGCCGGGGCGCATTACGATGGATGAGTCTTTGTTCACCATGGATACTTCACCATGTACAGACAGCCGCACTTTTCCCTCCTCCAGCGATACGATGGATTGCAGTCTTCGTGTATTGACGTTGAATTTGGTGCCCAGCACCTCTACATCCACCTGTTTGGTATGCACGACAAATCCTTTTCTTGCGGCATGCTGTTTCTGCACCTGGAAATAAGCCTCGCCGTCCAGCCAGACTTCACGGTTGTCACCCGCCCCCCATTGCTGCAACATCCGGAGGGAGGAATTGCCATTCAGCATCACCACGGAGCTATCTGGTAACAGAATAGTCTTTATTTCGCCATAACTCGTCTTTTCCATGCTCATCAGGGGTGTTCCGGTGCGGGTTTCCACCCACCATATCCCGACAACGACCAGTATCAATGAGGCCGCCGCCAAAGATGCAGGTAACCAGGAAAGTCGTCTTACCTGGACTTCTTCCGGCTGGCGGATAGCTTCTTCTACCCCCCTCCAGTTGTCCTGTTGTAATTGTTCGTCCACGGGCTTGTGCCGGAATTCAAATGGAAGTTCTTCGTCGCCAAAGGGATGCTGCTGTTGGTCCATGAAGCCTTTTTCTGGAAAAGACACATGAACTTTACTTTCATACTCTCTCTTTTTAAAAAAATTCAAAGGGGGCTAAAAAAATTTGAGGGGCCATCCTTTTGAAGGGGCGACCCAGGGGATGGAGTCTATCTGGTCTTTTCCAGCAGCAACAGCAGAAAGATCGTCAGCAGATTGGCAGACCGCAGCTTTTGCAGGGCCTTTTGAGTGAGATTTAAAACGGATTGATAACGAATACCCATAACTTCCGCGATCTGGGTATAATCCATATTTTCGAAATAATGGAGGTAGATCACCTCTTTCTGACGCTGTGGCAACTCATTCAACAACTCGACGATCCTGCCTTGCAACGACCCATATTCTTCTTTGCGGATCACGATCTCCTCCGGTGAAAAATCGATGTCCGGCTGGGGGATATCGCCTATTTTCAGCTCCCGGAGCCGCAGGTTACGCAACTGGTTGAGGATCTGACGACGAAGGGCTGTAAAAAAATAGGATTTCACATTTCTAAGTCCACCGATCGAGGACCTTTTTATCCATATTTTAATAAAAAGCTCCTGTACCGCGTCCCCTGCGAGCGCATTGTCCTCCAATAACTTCAGGGAATAATTGAACAAACCCTGGAATAGTTCCCGGTGGATACGGTGGAAGGCCTCCGTGTCCCCTTCCAGGGACTTCTGCCAGGATTCTTCCAGTTGGTCTGTGTTTAAGGAACTAATACCCATTCGATTAAATAAAGCAAGGTCTATCGGACCACTTTGCCCGATTAAAACCTATTGCAACAAATTTAGCTTTTACGCCGATGCTGTCAGTAAAAAAGAAATTACCAGACAATTTGTCTCTGATCATTGCTTGGCAAAACTTTTGACTACCTTACCTTTGTGCCAATTTTTACATGAGTATGAATATAGAAGACATCAACAACGATATGGAAGACATGAATACGGACGAAAATGTCGCAGGTACCACCCATCTCAACGACAGTGTGGGATTGGAGGATGAAGTGGAAAAACTAAAGCAGGAAGTTCAGGATCAGAAAGATAAGTATCTCCGCCTGTTCGCCGAGTTCGACAATTTCAGAAAACGCAGCGCCCGGGAGAACCTGGAAATACGCCAAACGGCCGGCAAGGAGGTCATTACTTCCCTCCTGGACGTATTGGATGACTGCGAAAGGGCTGAAAAACAATTACAAAGCGCCGAAAACATCGATCAGATCAAGGAAGGGGTCCAGCTGGTATTCAACAAGCTGCGGGCTACCCTTCAGGCCAAAGGTCTAAAACCCATGAAGAGCATTCATACAGACTTCGACGTGGAAAAGCATGAAGCCATCACGGAAATACCCGTGCAGGACTCGACGTTAAAAGGCAAGGTCATCGACGAAGTACAGAAAGGCTATTATCTCAACGATAAGATCATACGATTTGCCAAAGTGGTGGTTGGCAAATAAAATGCCGTTCCCGGCACACTAAAATAGAGTTTCTACTTATGTCTACAAAGAGAGATTATTATGAAATACTCGGCGTCACAAAAAGTTCATCCGCCGACGAGATCAAAAAGGCATACCGTAAGGTAGCCATGCAATACCACCCTGACCGCAACCCTGGTGACAAAGCCGCAGAAGAAAAATTCAAGGAGGCAGCCGAAGCATACGAGGTATTGAGCGATGCGGACAAAAAGGGGCAGTACGACCGCTATGGCCATGCGGGCGTATCCGGCAATGGTCGCGGATTTAACGGCAACCCCAACATGGAGGATATATTCAGCCAGTTTGGGGACATCTTCGGGGACGATCTCTTCGGCAGCTTCTTCGGAGGCGGCCGGCGTGGTGGAGGCGGCTCCCGCGCACGCGGTGTGAGAGGCAGCAATCTCCGGGTAAAGATCAAGCTCAATTATGAAGAGATAGCCAAGGGCGTCACCAAGAATATCAAGGTAAAAAAATACGTTACTTGCAATACCTGCACGGGCAGCGGCGCCAAGGACAAGAGCAGCATACAGACATGCTCCACCTGCGGCGGCAGCGGCCAGGTACGAAAAGTCACCAGCACCTTCCTCGGCCAGATGCAAACGGTCACCACCTGCCCAACCTGTAATGGCGAGGGTTCCACCATCACTTCCAAATGTACGGTGTGCAAGGGCGAAGGACGGGTGTATGGCGAAGAAACGGTCACCATCGACATCCCCGCAGGCGTACAGGAAGGTATGCAGCTCAGCGTAGGTGGACGAGGCAATGCGGGAGAAAGAGGCGGCATGCCGGGCGACCTCATCATCCTCATCGAAGAAGAATCACATCCCGAGCTGCACCGCGATGGTCTCAACGTCGCCTATGAGCTCCATATATCTTTCTCGGACGCAGTCTTTGGCATGAATGCAGAAGTTCCTACCATCGATGGCAAGGCCAAGATCAAAATACCACCCGGCACGCAAAGTGGAAAGATATTCCGTCTGAAAGGCAAGGGCTTCCCGGGCGTCAATTCTTACGAAAAAGGCGACCAGCTGATACATGTCAATGTCTGGACACCGCAGCATGTCTCCCCGGAAGAAAAGGCGATCCTGGAAAAGCTCAGTGATTCACCCAACTTCCAGCCCAAGCCGGATAAGAATGAACGCAGCTTCTTCGACAAGGTAAGGGAGATGTTCAGTTAAGGCGGGGGGTGACGACCTGTTTACTCTTCGACCTTCCGCTTTTTCTCGCGCCCATAAATTTTACGGGCCTTTTCGATGAGACCGATAAATTCCTGCTGTATCCCATCCTCGGGGTCGCTGGATTTTTCCGCCAGTCCAATCACAGACTTCCAGCCGGACTTGGGGATAAACTTCGAGCGCTTCAGGAGCCCTCCGAACAAGGCGATGGAGGAAGCAAATCTATAGCAGGGCTGCAATTCATTAAAAGGTGTCACTTCGGAAGAGCAGGTATAAGCAGTAGACTTCACTACGGAATCATGGGGCAGCTTGTAATTCAATACAACCCTTGCCAGCCTGTCCTTATCCGTGATATCGACGCTGTCGGCATCGGTTGGAGTGATCTCGAACAAGGCCAGCAATGAATGTCCCGATCCTACTTCCCCACCCTGCACTTCATTCATGCTGTCGGAGAGGACCTTTACCTTATTATCGAACCCTATCAGCCTGTAGTCCTTTACGAGCGTGGAATTAAATGCTATGTTCAGATAGGCGTCATCTGCCACGGCATATACGGTCTGTGTAAATTCACGTACCAGCACCTTCTCGGCCTCCCGCTCGTCATCGAGGTATGCAAAATTCCCATTCCCCTTCTTGGCCAGGACCTCCAGCTTCGAATCCTTGTAGTTACCCATACCTACCCCGAGACAGGTAAGATAGATACCCCATTGCTTATGCAGGGCCACCAGCTTTTCCAGCTCGTCCTCCGAAGTCTCTCCCACGTTGAAGTCCCCATCCGTGGCCAGGATCACCCTGTTGTTTCCTCCTGTGATGAACTGTGATTTGGCCACCCGGTAGGCGGCCCTGATACCAGCCTCCCCAGGCGTCGGTCCTCCGGGAGAAAGATCCTCGATGGCCTTTTGTATCTTTTTCTTTTCCGCGCCTGAAGTAGGAGGCAGCCAGACTCCTACGGTACTGCCATACACGACAATGGAGACGGTATCGATGTCCCGCAGGTTGTTCACCAGCAGGGTAAAGGCGGACTTCAACAGGGGTAGCTTATTGGGCAGGTCCATGGACCCGGATACGTCGATAAGGAACACGAGATTGGCGGGTGGTATCTTGGCAGGGTCCAGCTTCCGGGCGCAAACCTTTACGAACAGCAGCTGGTCTTCCGGGTTCCAGGGACATTCCGACAGGCTGCTCCAGATGGAAAAACAGCTGTCCCTGGGTGGCTCGCTATAGCCAAAATTGAAATAGTTCAACAGCTCCTCGATACGCACGGCATCGGGCGGTATGGTGCTGCCCATGTTCAGGAATCGCCGGACATTGCTGTAGCTGGCCTTGTCGATATTGAGGGCAAAACCCGTCTCGGGAAATCTTGACGCTGGAACGAATGCATTTTCCACCAGCGAGCTGTAGGTCTCGCTACCTACGGTCCAGCCCTTCCAATCACCTCCCTTCAAGTCCTTTGTCAGGGACAGCAGCCTTTTCTTCGGCGCCGGCGGCGGGTGATACAACAGTTTTAGTATAAGGTGCTGATATTCGGTGGCGTCTACATGTATGGTGGAGGTCTGGTATCCATCTGCTGTCAGCGTGAGCGAATCGCCGGGTTGTGACACAGGTATCCCGAACTCTCCGGAACTCCCGGAATGATATAAATACCCGCTGGAATGAAGCAGTATTCTCACATTTGGCAAGTAGCTATTGTTCTCATCCTTTATCTCACCCCGCAAATAGTACTGTCCCAGGGAGGATTGAAACAAAAGACAGCCAATAACAAAAATGGCTACATTTTTCAATGGGATATTTTGATTCTTAAATTACTACGAATTGCAGGCTTTGTCAAGCATCACTTTGTTAAAGTACACTCCTCCCCGCCATGGCCGGCCGCCGGCCAATCCTGCCCTACTCTATCAGCTTATAGATGGAGGGGATATTCCGCCCCAACCCATCATAATCCAGCCCATACCCCAACAGAAACTTATTCGGCACTGCAAAACCCAGATAATCCACGCTTATGGGATACACTGTCGCCTCCGGCTTGTGCAGCAGGGCTGCAATACGCAGGCTGGCCGGCTGCATATGCTCCAACTGCGGTAAGAACTCACTCAAGGTCTTGCCAGTGTCCACGATATCCTCGATGATCACCACATGCCTTCCAATCAGGTCTGTATCCAGTCCAATAGCAGTGATCACATGCCCGGATGACTTTGTTCCCTTATAAGAAGCCAGTTTGATAAAACAAATTTCAGCCTCGATGGAAATAGCCTTGAACAGATCCGACGCAAACATAAAGCTCCCGTTCAGAATGGCGACAAACAAAGGCATCTTCCCGGCATAATCCTGGTTGATACTCTCTGCAATCTCCCGTATCTTACTCTTTATCAACTCCTCGCTTAAATAAGGTTCGAACTCCTTATCGTGTACCCGGACAATGGACATCCTCTTTGATTTATCAGTTAACAGTTTTGGTTATCACCGGACGGGTGGGCGCGGACGACTGCAGATAGATCTTTTCTCCCGCGGCCGGCTGCGCATCTGGCGTCAGCTGATTCATTTCCAACAGGTCCTGGAACCGCATCCCTTCAGCCTGGCATATGTCATATAGTGTCTCCCCTTCTCGTACAATGTGGAACTCCATCGTTCCCGTCCTGCGCTTACGTGCCAGGAAGAGCAGTTGGTCTCTCACTACAACATCCTCTTCCTTCAGGTCGTTGAACTCCAACAGCCGTGCAAGTTGCAGCTCATATTGGTTGGCAACGGCCAGCAGCGAGGTTCCCGCCCTGACAAAAACGACCCGGGTGCGGTTGATCTGGAACTCCCCCTCGGGGTAGATCTTCTGATTACCTGTTCCTGCCGGCTGCACTACGGCCCCTCCGGCGCCGGGGGTCACTACCACAGCAGGCCCCTGGTTCAGGGCAGTCAGCGGTTGTGAAGGACTTCCTGGTACCGTGAGCACTACCTCGTCGGAAGGCTTCATCTTCCCCATGGCAATGAGCGAATACTGGTTCAGATTGTAATCCTGTATATATTTTATAAGTATCTGGGAATAACGGACATTCGTTGCATATCCGGCCTTGCGGAGCCCAGTGGCCCAGGCTTCATAATCCGCAGGGTCAAGGTTGAAAAGAAAAGCATACCGGCTGCCCTTTTTTAAAAAGTCGGAATGGTCCCTGTATGACCCGGCAGCGGTGGGATAGCTGCGAAAACATTCTCCCCGCGCATCGTCATCGTGGTATACCCTTTCCCCGGTCCAGTCGTCCTTGCACTTGATCCCAAAATGATTATTTGACCTTTTTACGAGGTCGCTGTTGCCGGCCTCGCTCTCGTGGATACCCTGGGCCAATGTGATGGAAGCCGGCACCCCCGTCCGCTGCATTTCACTGATTGCCAGCGATTTGTATGCATTAATATAGTTGATGACGTCAGGATTGTTCTGGGCGTAAAGTCTCCCTCCGCTGAGGATGATCCATGCTCCGAATAGAATTTGTTTTCCCTTCATGAAAGCCCCACATTGATTTTTTTCCGGATGAACAGCAAGCCATCCCGAATGGTGAGCATTAGTTTTTCAACAGTATCGTCCTTTTCCACATACGCATTAAAAGCGTGTATTGCCTTGGCATTCTTGTCGTTAACTGGTGATTCCAGCACCTTCCCATGAAACAGCACGTTGTCGGCTATGATCAGTCCCCCGGGTGTCAATCGCGGCAATACTAATTTATAGTATTCCGTATAATTGACCTTGTCCGCGTCTATAAAAACCAAATCCCAGTCTTCTTGTAAGGCCGGGATGATCTCTAACGCAATACCCCGGTGCAGTATTATCCGGCCATTCATATTACTCCGGCGAAAATACCCCTCGGCGACATCTGCATCCTCGTCCCTTAGCTCGATGGTATGGAGCACTCCGCCTTCCCTTAGTCCTGCGGCCAGGCATATAGCGCTATATCCCATAAACGTGCCTATTTCCAGTATCCGGCGGGGGCGCTGCAGACGGCTGATCATTTCCAGGAACCTGCCCTGCAAATGACCGCTCAGCATATGCGCATGAGCATGATGTTGATAGGTATGATCCGCGATCTCTTTGAGCAGACCGTTCTCGGGAGAAGTGAACCGCTCTGCATAGGCCTGTGCCAATGGGTTGATTATATCCACGCCGAACGTTTCGGCAAAGATACGTCGAATGTCCGACACCACGGGATCCGGAAGATGCTCCGGCCCGGCCGTGGTACAGGCGGTACCCCTAAAAGTTAGGCTGGAGTGAATGCTGCTGATAAAAGGCCAGCACATGCTGCGCTACCTCATCGGCCGTATCAGCCACTTTCAGCAGGTCCATATTGTGCGGAGAGATATTTCCATGCTGGTGCAGCATGACCTCTTTCATCCAGCTCAACAGGCCGCCCCAATAGGATGATCCAACAAGGATCAGGGGCACAGTTTCCATCTTACCTGTCTGGATAAGTGTTGCCACTTCAAAAAATTCATCCATGGTGCCGAATCCACCCGGCATCATAATGAACCCCTGGGAATATTTGGTGAACATGACCTTGCGGACAAAGAAGTAGTCGAAATTCAGGTTGGCGTCCCGGTCGATATGCGGATTGCAGTGTTGCTCAAATGGCAACTCTATATTCAACCCCACTGACTTGCCTCCACCCAGTTGCGCCCCTTTGTTGGCGGCCTCCATAATACCCGGTCCTCCGCCGGAGATGATCCCAAAACCTTCTTCGGCCAACCGCTGTGCGATCTCGGTAGACAGCTCATAATACTCTGTCCCGGGTTTGGTACGGGCCGATCCGAAGATGGATATGCAAGGCCCCAGCTTGGCCAATGCCTCGAAACCATCCACAAACTCAGCCATTATTTTAAAGATCTGCCAACTACTGTGTGCTTTTGATTCTGCCCATCTGCGCTGCTTGGACATACGGATCGTGTCATTCATACTGCTCGCGTTGTGTTAGATTCGAAAAACGCGTTCCCAGCAAAATATAACGCGCTTTTCCGAATGGGTCTAATGTCTGTCCTGTCGGACAACGAACCCGTGGTTCGTTCTGGGATCTAATCCCTATAACGTACAGTCCGTCAATTTAGTTTGTGGAGACCGGCCTTTTAGTATCAGCTGACCCGCCCCGGGAGACAAGCCATAGTCCCAGGTACGTGAGTATCCCATTGATCAGCAGCAGTTCTATCCCTATCTGGAATCCACCCAGCCACTGTGAGGAGTACTTGCTGAGAAAATAACACAGCACGGGCGCCACCAGACAAATGACGGTGATCACACCCGTGTCGGGCAAATGCCGGCGGGTGAAAATGCCAAAGGCAAACAGCCCCAGCAATGGCCCATAGGTATAACCGGCCAGCTCGAGGATGACGCCAATGATGGATTTATTATCGATCCATTTAAATACGAGTATACATAACAGAAATATAATGGCGAAGGTCCCGTGTACGGTCATGCGGGTCTTTTTCTTCTGCTGCTCGCTAAGCCCGGTGCGCTCGCGAAGCCCCAGTATATCGATACAAAAGCTGGAGGTCAGCGCGGTCAATGCCCCATCGGCGCTGGGGAAGAGCGCGGATATAAGCCCGATGATAAAGAAGATGGAGACGGCCTTTGGCATGGCGTGCAAGGCCAGCGTGGGAAAGAGATCATCCCCTATCACATTGTGCCCATTCAGCAGCAGCTCATGTCCCTGGTAGGTGGCCCCATTGTGCAGGACAAACAAGTATAACAATCCGCCCAACAGCAGAAAAAGAAAATTCACGAACACGAGTATCAGGCTGAACGTGACCATATTCTTCTGCGAGTCCTTTAAATTCTTTACGCTGATATTTTTCTGCATCATCTCCTGATCCAGGCCTGTCATGGCGATGGTGATGAACATGCCCCCTACTATCTGCTTCAGGAAAAAGCCCTTGCTGTTGATGTCCCAATTAAATATTCCTGTAAAGCTTTTTTCGTCCAGGGCCTGCATGGCGCCGCCAAAAGAAAGGTCCATATGCTTCAGCATATAGACGATGCATACAACAAGCCCGATCAGCATGAAAGTGGTCTGTAGCGTGTCGGTATATACAATGGTCTTTACACCGCCTTCGAAGGTGTAAAGCAGTATCATCAGCAAGATGACAAATGTGGTCACGCCAAAGGGCACACCCATATCCTTCAGAATAAAGAAATGCAGCACATTGATCACGAGATAAAGCCTTGCCGTAGCGCCTACGGTGCGGGAGATAATAAAAAACAGGGCTCCGGTGCGGTAGGCCACCTTGCCAAACCTTGTCTGGAGATAGTTATAGATGGAGGTAAGATGCAACCGGTAGTATAGGGGCAGCAGCACATAGGCGATGATGAAATATCCCAAAAAATACCCGATGACCACCTGGAAATAACCAAACCCCTTGTGGACATTCCCCGCAAAATCTCCCACTGTACCGGGTACGGAGACAAAGGTCACCCCGGATAATGAGGTGCCGATCATGCCAAAGGCGACGAGCATCCAGTTGGAGCTGCGATTGCCTATAAAGAATGAGTCGTTGTTGGAATGCCGGGAAGTACGCCAGGCCACTCCTAATAAGAGTAAAAAATATCCGATGACAAAGGAGAACAGCAACAATGAGGACATGGGCAGTAATATTCAGGCCGGAAATTAGGAAATACAGGGGTAATATATCAATTTTAATTTTGAATAAACCCTACTTATGCGCATTTCATCCGTTGCTGTTTTTTGTGGATCACAAAATGGAAGGGACCCGCTGTACGCTCAACATACAGCCCAGCTGGGCAGATTGCTGGCCCTTGCAGGACTAAAGATCATCTATGGTGGAGGCAATGCCGGGTTGATGGGAGTGGTAGCCAACGCGGCCCTGGCAGAAGGCGGCAAGGTCATAGGCATCATCCCGGAAAGATTAAAGGAATGGGAACGTCACCACAGCGGATTGACGGAGTTGGTGGTGGTCCCCGATATGCATACCCGTAAAAAGATGATGTACCAGGGCTGCGATGCAGCTATCATTCTTCCGGGCGGCTTTGGCACCCTGGACGAGCTCTTCGAAATGCTGACCTGGAATCAGCTGAAGATACACGATAAGAAGATTTATATGCTCAATACGTCGGGCTTCTACGACCCGCTGCGACTACACCTCCAACACCTGGAAAAAGAGGGGTTCCTCTATGACAGCCTGGAAGAAAGGATCGGTTTCTGTCCCACGCCCTCCCAGGTCCTCGAAAAACTGGCCGGGTAGGTTCTCGAAAAAAAATTTGCGTAGCCAAATAACTACGCATATATTTGTAGTCAAATAGCTACACAATGAACCTAAGACGAGACGTATTCCAGGCCATAGCGGACCCTACAAGAAGGGCCATATTGCTGCTGGTGGCTTCGCAATCCCTGACGGCTGGGGCCATCGCCTCGAACTTCGACACCGCCCGACCCACGATCTCAAAACATCTGTCAATACTCACGGAATGCGAATTGCTTGTCCAGCACCAACAGGGCAGGGAAATTTACTATCACATCAACGCAAAAAATATGAAAGAAGTAGCCGATTTTATCGAACCATTCCGCAAAATGTGGGATGAGAGATTTAACAAATTAGAGGCTATCATGAAAAAATACAAATAACATGGAACAAAAAACAAAGATCAATGCCGAACCGCACCGGCAGGAATATGTCATCACAAGGGAATTCGATCTGCCGGTGGAATTGCTTTTCAGAGCGCATGTAGAGGCGGACATCATCGAGCAATGGATGGGAACGAAAGTGCTGAAGCTCGAAAGCAGGAAGTTCGGTGGCTATCAATTTGAAACGGCCGATGCCAAGGGTAATGTAGCATTTAAGGCGAGTGGAGTGATCCATGAACTTCGCCCGAGCCAGAAGATCATACGTACCTTTGAAATGGAGAATACACCTTTCGGCGTCCAGCTGGAGGTCTATGACTTTGAGAAGCTCACCGACGATACCAGCAGGCTCCACATGCACGTAATATACGAGTCGGTGGCGAAAAGGGACCAGGTGCTGAAAATGCCGTTCGCGCAGGGCCTCAACTGGGCGCACAACAGGCTTCAGGACGTTGCAAGTAAATTAAAATAATAGGCGTATGAACCCCAAAGCGGATTTCTTTTTTGATAAAGACACCCAGTGGCAGAAAGAATATGGGAAATTGAGAACGATCGTTCTCGACTGCGGGCTCACCGAAGAGCTGAAGTGGGGATGTCCCTGTTATCAATTCGAGGGAAGGAACATCGTTCTTATACATGGATTTAAAGAATACTGCGCACTCCTGTTCTTCAAAGGCGCCCTTCTAAATGATCCCGACGGTATTCTGATCCAACAAACAGAGAACGTGCAGGCGGCGCGCCAGATACGACTGACCAGCGTCCAGCAGATAGCTAAGATGGAGCGCACGTTGAAAACCTATATTTATGAGGCCATCGAAGTGGAGCGGGCGGGACTGCAGGTGAAAATGAAAAAGACCACCCAATTCGCAATGCCCGAAGAATTCCAAAACAAATTAGACAAGTCCGCCACCTTGAAGAAGGCCTTTGAAGCACTAACGCCGGGCCGGCAAAGAGGATACCTTCTTTACTTCGCCGCTGCCAAACAACCCAAGACCAGGGAGTCGAGGATTGAAAAATACAGGCAGCATATCCTGAATGGCAAAGGGCTGGAAGATGTCTGAAAACGGGCCTCTGGAAAATTTAGCCCGTTTTCCAGAAATATCTTATGTCTGTCCTTCGGACAACGGACCTCCGGCCCGTTTTTGTGAATAATCCGTTGTTACCGCTTGTGCAGGTACACGTTGAACCCAGCCTTGATCACGGGCAGCGGATGGCCATTGAAGTCATTATACGGAGAGTTCTTATCCCCCAGCACATCGAACATAAGGGAAATATAAAAGCCGCCCTCCCCGATGACCCGTTGTCCATAACCCACGCCCAACAGCAGGCTGGCGGCGCTGGTATTGAACGTATACGATGCACCACCTGACCCTGGATTCATATCTTTTTGATTCTGGCTGATCCAATTGTATTCCGGCTGTGCCGCAAAAAAGAGGAAAGGCAGCGGATAAGCCCTTCCAAATACCCCACCGCCATAATTGAAGGTCCTGTACCGGATATTGTTATCATAATACGGATCGGCCCGTACGGAATTGTAGTTGAAGTTGACGACGACGCCGGCATCCAGCCAGTTGTTGAGCGAATATCCCATCTCGGGGCTTACCCCCACATTGAATTGATAGGAGCCCAGACCCAATGCCAGGCTACCTCCCAAAAAAAGATTCTCTTTCTGCAATCCGCCTCCGTTGGCGGCATCCGAATAGGTATATACACGTTGTGGCATACGTTCCTGCGCCCCGGCGCCCAGTGCTGCGATCAGGCAACATCCTGCGAATAAGATCTTTTTTAACATGACTGGCTTTTAATTTCTTTGATCGAATATTTTTCCGGCATTTAATATATTATTGGGATCAAAAACCTTTTTGATGCCTCGCATCAGCTCCAGCTGAACATCCTGAAATACGATGTCCATATACCCCTTCTGTACCAGCCCGATGCCATGCTCCCCGCTAATAGTGCCACCCAGCTCCTTCACGAGCACGAAGAGGGCACGCAGGCTCTCCACGATCTTCGGGTCTTCCTGGCTGTTGGCGCTGCCCTCCTTCTTTATCCGGATATGCAGATTGCCATCCCCCGCATGTCCATAACAAACAGCATAGAACCCATACTGCCTGCCCAGTTCCTTTACTCCCCTGATCAATGCGGGCAGGGCCGCCCGGGGCACCACGGTGTCCTCCTCGATGGTATACCCGTCGATCTTCACGGCCTCGGCTACCCTCCGCCGGATCTTCCATAGCTCTGCCTTCTGTACGGCATCATCTGCAAAAAGGATGTCTTCCCCAGCACCATATTCTTCCAAATAAGATGGGCGTCTATCTCCACCAGTTCGAGGGCGCTGGGCGTAAATCCGGCCCGGAAAATAGCCGATACGGCCTCGCCGGCCTTCTCCAGGCTCTTGAATGGCACCAGCATCAATAGGTCGTATCTGGGTAAAGGCAGCAGCTTCAGGACAATCTTAGTGACAATTCCCAGGGTCCCTTCGCTGCCTACCACGAGCTGCGTGAGGTTATAGCCGGTGGAATTCTTTAATACGTTGGCGCCGGTCCAGATGATATCGCCTGTAGGCAATACCAGCTGCAAGTTCAGGACATAATCCTTTACCACGCCATATTTCACGGCCTTGGGCCCTCCGCTGTTCTCCGCGATGTTCCCTCCAATGAAGCAGGACCCTCGGCTGCTGGGGTCGGGCGGATAGAACAACCCTTTCTCCTTGACGGCATTCTGGAGCACTTCGGTGATGACGCCCGGCTCGGTGGTCACCTGGCCATTCCGCTCGTCAATTTCGACAATAGAATTCATTCTTTCAGTGGAGATCAGCACTCCGCCAAATTGCGGCAAGGCGCCTCCGCTGAGTCCGGTGCCGGCCCCACGAGGTGTGACTGGGATACGATATTGATCGCAGATACGCATTATGGCGCTGATCTCCTCCGCTGTACGGGGTTTCAGCACTATCTCAGGTAAATAGATCAGGTGCTCGGTCTCATCATGCCCATAGTTCCGGAGCGACTCTTCATCCATAGCCATATGCTTTTCTCCCACGATGTGTCTGAACATTTCTATCCGTTCGACTGTGATAAGCCCTTCTTTTCCAGCAGTGGACATTCCTTAAAATTTGCCGTAAAATTAATGTTTTTAAGGCTTGAAAGAGGGACACAGCGACTGCCTTCTGTTGCCGTTGTATTCATTGTAAAAGCCCTGACTGGTGAGTGCAAATTCGAATGCCCCAAATCCACCGTCGTAATGCTTGAGGGTAGAAGTGGTGACGTCGTATGTGAAGGTTAGCTTTATGTTCTTATAAATGAACCCGATCATGGGAATAATGGCATCGCCAGCCCTGTAGTAGAGACCGCCAATCACCTGCTGGTCGCCATCATCCTTGAGATTGTACTGCGCATTCATGCCCAGGACGGCCTCAGAAGAATTGGCCATGCTGGTATAATACCCCATGGGGTTGATGATCACCTGGTCGCTGGCCTTGATGCTGGCATTGATGAACCCAATATAGCGCCGGGGGATCCTGGAGTCGAACCCCGCGGGGTCGGTGCTGAAGAAGGATTCCCGGGCCCGGTTGATATGCTGTACGGAAAATCCTGCGTTCAGGTACATTTTATTGGTGGGGAAATAGGCGTAGTTCAACCCTATCTGCATATCGAAATACGTCACATTCGGCTGATCGATGACGACGCTGGTAGGCAACTGGGCGTCAAAGAAATGTCCGTCGAACTGATCGGGGAATTTCAGCTGGCTGGTATTGATCCGCTTGTTGATAAATCCTGCGTTAAATCCGGCGGTGAGCAGGCTGGAATAACCCAGCATCTGGTGATAGGCCACGGAGCCATAGGCCTCGGTAGAGGTCAGCGTGCCGGCGCCGGCATCATCCCGAAGAATGACACCCCCAACCCCCATCCATCCATTCTCGATCCTGTTACGAAATACCTGCGCGTCCCCCCAGATACTCATGGTCCGATACGGCACGGCCATCACGGGAGACCATTGATCCCGATAGTTCGCGCCCAGTCTGAAATCTGCGTCGGGAATAAATCCGGTGTTGGCGGGATTGGTAGTAAGCGGGGAATTGAACCATTGGGAGAAATGGAGGTCCTGGGCATGCCCTTGCAGCAATGCCAGCACCATGCAGCAACCCATGAATGATATTTTTTTCGCACTACGCCGCATAATCCCTCTTATTTTAAGTAACGTTATGAACGTCTTTTTGGTTGTCTTTCTCCCTTGTTAATTGCATGGGAATTACCGTGAATCACCGGGAGATCATCGTATCAGCGTCACATCTCCTTTTTTGCTCACATGTTTGCCATTCGAGAACTGCGCCTCCAGGGTATATGCGTATACGCCCATCGGCTGTAAAATGCCCTGGTAAGTCCCATCCCAACCGGTGTCCTGGTCCGTCGACTGGAACACCAGCTGCCCCCAGCGGTTGTATATCCTGAGCAACATCTTGTCAATGCCAAAACCTGCTACTTTAAAGATACTATTCTGCCCAAATCTGCCGGGCGTAAAGGCATTCGGCATGTCCAACAATGGGTTGATCAACGTAGCTACTGCATGACAGGCGGTATCGGTGCAGTCATATTGGTTATAGGAGACTAGACAAACATTGAACGTGTCCGTAAATTTATACAAATGTTGGACAGTATCCATTTTTGTTGTCATTAAAGTGTCCCCATCCCCAAAATCCCATTTATACCGGTTGGCGCCGGACGACCCATTAGCAAACACCATCGGCGTATTGGACACGGGCGGCGACGGGCTAAAAGTAAAGGCGCTGACAGGTTTGGGACTTACGATCAGCGACATGGTCGTATCGTCTTGCTTATTACAGGTGTTAGGATCGAACGCCGTCATCTTCACCGTATAGGTACCAGGGTTCTGATATAAGTGGGTGGGTGACGACTGGGTCGATGAATTGTCGGGACTGGAGGGGTCGCCAAAATCCCATAGGAAAGTCTGTCCACCCAGGGAGGTATTGTTAAAGACGGCGGTATAAGGCGCACAGCCAAACGGCGGCGTCTGGAATAACGCTACAGTATTGGGCGAGACCCGCAGTGTATCTACGAGTTCGTCCGGGGAGTTGCAATACCCCGTATCGATGAGTGCCAGATGTATAAAATAGGTGCCCGGGGTCGTGTAAAGGTGCTGTATGGATGATCCATTCGGGCCGGCGTTGATCCTGCCCGCCGCGTCGCTGAAAATCCAGACAATGGAAGTATCGTCCAGCGGTTTCGAGCCCGGCGCCAGGGTGGACAGGTTCGTAAATTGATAGTTCAGTAAATGACAGTCGGTGCCCACTTTTGCAACGTTCATATCCAGAAAGACCTTGTCGGTGCGTCCGCTTACGATCCTATAGGCGGTGTCCCGGACATTACAGCTGTTGCTGTCGATGGCCACTATCATCACCCTGTAAGATCCCTTAGTGTAATAGGTATGTGTAACAACTGGGCTTATAGTAGCCGTGTCCGGACCGCCATCCCCAAAATTCCAGATATAAGACTTGGCATTGCGTATGGTGTCCTCGAATACAGCGTCCAAAGGAATACAGCCGCTGGTATCCCCCAGCCGTCCGTTGACGGAAGCCCGCAGCCCGGCCGCTACCCCTGCGAAGTTGAAGGCGATCTTGATGGCAGCCAGGTTACAGCCGGTGGGAGCCGCTCCGTTCCTGGGCGCCCAGACCCCGGCGGTGGTGGGGAAGGGCTTGGCGGTGCCGGTATTGCAATTGGCGCACACGGCCTGGTAAATGATCCCGAACTGGTCGTAGCGGCTGGTGCCGCCATCCACATGCTCGCTGATGCTTCGTGCGTTGTCATCCTGCCCATAGAAGGTTCCATATAGAAGGGCGGACGCATTCTTCTTGATGACGATGAAATAAAAATCCCGATTGTCCGTCAGTTTTTTGATGGCATCAGGGGTCACTGGCATGCCAACGGTGCCAGCCAGTCCATAGTTGTCGGTCTGTCCGGCAATGATCCATCCTCCCCATCCGGAAATGTACATGTTCTCGCAACGATCCACCAGGAATGCTACAGGAGAAATATTGGGCAGTTTGCCGTTGGGCGTACCGAAAGTGGTGGAGAATACAAAGCCGGACAGGTCGTTTTTTAGTTTGGATACAAATTGCTTGGCGCCGGGATTGATGAATTGTACATTGGACGTGACGGGCCAGGTCCCATTGGTGGTGCCCATGATATAGGGAGCCCCGTCCCGGTCGAACTTTATACCATAAATGGACTCCGCCGCCCCTGTACCAAAGTAGCTGGTCTGTTTTTGCCGCTGGCCGTCAGCGGATATCACGGAGACAAATCCGTCACAGACACCACCCTGGTATGAAGCCTGGAATGCGCTGGTCTTATCTCCCGGAAAGTCGCTACTAGTAGTTGCCCCGGCGACATATATGTCCCCAGTCAGGGGGTTGGGCTGCAGTACGAAGACAGCATCCATACCGGAGCCTCCCAGAAAGCTGCTCCATATGATATGATTACAGGCGGGGTCGACCTTTATCACGACGGCATCCTGTCCGCCACCTCCATATTTGGGTTGAAATACATTGCCCCGGATGGGGAACAGGCCGGCAGGATCCGATGACTGGGTCGAAGCCCCGATCAGGATATTACCCTGCCCATCCAGCACTACCTCGCTGCGGGAGTCATCCCCATAGTTCCTTATCAACGAATCCGCCCTTTCATTACGGCTTCTCAGCTGGTCGGCCATATTCACACAATCATTACCCGTTCCTCCGATCCTGATACAGCCGATGAGTGCACTACCTGAGGGGTCGAGTTTGGCGACAAACATGTCGGCAGCCCCGCCGGGGCCTTCCTTGGTCTTGTATGGGAAGTCGTTAGAATAGCTTCGTCCCAGCACGATGAGATCACCCTGCGCGTCGGAGATCATGCTATGCGGTGTCTCGCTGTCGGAACCGCCCAGGTAGGTGGCAAAGATCTTGCTGCGGCCATTGGCGCTGAACTTTATAACCCCTACGTCGAACTCCCCGCCTCCGTATCTTGGCTGCAGCGCTCCCGTATTCCAGGGGAAAGCAGCGCCAAAGACAATACCCCCGGCGAAAAATGTTCCACCGGGACCAGGGGTCGCCGTAAATCCCCAGTTGCTGATCTTGCTGCCTGTGAAAGTGCAGAATACCAGCGTGGGGTCGATGATCAAAGTAGACCCAGCATCATAATCGGCCACCTTAAAGCTTACGGTATTCCTGTTCCTGATGACGAATTTCGACCGTACAGGCACACGCCCCTTTGCATCAAACTGGAAAGTGGACGGCTCCAGTTCCTTTACCTGTCCAACGGAGGTATTCACCAGCAGCTGTCCCTTTTTGATCTGCAGCCCGTCGGCTCCTTCATACTGCATGGCTATCTGGTTCACATTCCCTCCGGGATGGACGATGATCTCGTATTTCAATTGCCCCTCATCGGTGTAATAACGAAGGTCGATGTTGGGATAAATATCTTTATAGGTCACCCCTTGATAGGACACACAATGGCTGGCCCATTTGGAAGGGTCATTGCCGATGAAGTAATTATTGTATCCCTCAACAGGTTTGTCGGGGATAATGGTTACGCCCTCATTGGCTCCGATAAAAGTGACACGGTAGGCATGAGAGTGGATGAGCACATCATCCGGGTCTGCCGGGGCGCCACCCCCGCCACCGGAACCACTGCCCGTACCGCCGCCCGGAACACTCTTGACGGGAGTGGAAGAAGCGGCTACTTTCACGTTGCCTGTGGGCGATGCCTGGGGTCCAACAGGATGCCTGTGCGCCACTGTCATCTTTGCCAGGTCATCGGGGTTGTTCAATAGTACGGTAAAGCCTGTCTTCTGAAGAAAGAACGCTCCGGTATTCATATCGCCCCTGAAATTCACCCGGCTGTCCCATTGCCCTTTATTCTCTACAAATTCTATATTGGAAGCCCCGTCCTGCGCAAGACAGGAGGTGACAGCAGCAATCAGTGCCAATACCAGTATGGAAGCGTTTTTCTTCAAGTTAAGCTTTTTACAATGTACGAAATATCCACTGCAAATTTCTTACCGAACCAGCGTAATATCCCCCTTCCTCGTCACGTGCGTACCGTCCGAGAATTCAGCCTCTAACGTATAAGCATATACCTCCATGGGTTGCAAGGTCCCTCGATAAGTGCCATCCCATCCCTGGTCGGGATTGATGCTTTGGAATACCATCTGCCCCCAGCGATTGAATATCCTGAAATTCATACGAACGATGCCGAATCCCATCACCTTTATGATACTGTTCTGTCCAAACCGTCCGGGTGTAAACGCATTCGGCACATCCAGCAGTGGATTGATCAGGGTGGCTACAGGATGACAAACAGTGTCGCTGCAGCCGGCGGTATTGTATACGACCAGGCAGGCCTGGAAGGTATCGGTCTTCACATATTGATGCATGGCAGTATCCCCCGTGAGCTTTACTTCCGAATGTCCATCCCCGAAGATCCATTCCCATTTGACGACATCCGGTGAATTTGTCGGATAGAAAGTGGTGGGCGTATTGGGCGTGGGTGGATTGGGCGTGGTGGTAAAGTCGGCCGAGGGCTTTGGCAGCAGCGTGATCGTCACAGATGTATCCGAATTGACATTGCAGGTGGCAGGGTCTGTCACGTGCAGCTTGACGGTATACCGCCCGGGGTTGGTATAATAATGAACCGGCGCTCTATCCGTAGACGTGGAGCCATCCCCGAAGTCCCAGAGATAGGTCTGACCACCTTTCGAGTCGTTCCCGAAGTGGATGCTATCAGGGGCGCATCCTGTGTCGCGTACGGATATGATCGCTACTACATTGGTGGCGATATACAGCTGCCGGGTCAGTGTATCCGGCGCATTGCAATAGCCGGTGTCGACGAGGACCAGGCTCACATTGTACGTCCCGGCGGAAGGGAATGAATGCTGTTCCTGGTCGGTGACGGACTGCCTTGGTATAATGGCGCCGTCGAAGATCCAGGTAAAGGCGGTATCCGAAAAAGGCGGTGCGGTACCCTGGGGCTGGGACAGATTGGTAAAGATAAAGTTGAAGGCGCCGCAGGGCCCCGACAGCTTGTAGCTGAAGTCTACGTTGGCGCGGTTGTCCTTTACCGTAATATTGTGGTAGACGGTGTCGGCTACATTGCAGGAATTGCTGTCGATGGCGATCAGCATCACTCTGTAAGACCCTACATTGGTATAGGTATGTGTCTCGGTGTAGTTGGTAGTGGCAAGGTCAGGGGTTCCGTCGCCATAACGCCAGATATAGCTCTTGGCGCGGCGCACGGTATCTGTGAATGTTACATCCAGCGGCGCACAGCCCAGGCTATCCCCTCTTCCCTGCAAACTCACCTTCAGTCCCGCGGTGACACCCGCGAAGTTAAAGGCGATCTTAACAGCGGCTTCGTTACATCCGTCTCCGCCGGTGCCGTTGCGGGGAAAGACCACGCCGGTGGTGACAGGGAAGATATTGACGGGTCCACCGCAGTTGGCGCAAATGGACTGATAGATGACCCCCTGCTTGTCAAATCTGCTGGTACCTCCATCCACATGATCTCCGAACCTGCCGCCGGGCTGTCCGAAGAAGCTGCCATACAGCTGGCTGGCGGCATTCTTCTGCATTACAAAAAAGTAAAAGTCCTGTCCGTCCGTCCGACTCTGTATGGGGCTCCCGGTGACGGTGAGCCCTGTCGTAGTGGAATTATGATATCCTTCCATCGGGGCAGCATCTATGCCGCCGCCCCATCCTGATACGTATACATTTTCACACCTGTCGACCAGGAAAGCCGTAGGTGAGATATTGGGAAATGACAGACCTGAGGGACCGAAATTGGCGGAGTATATGATGCCGGAGAGGTCAGGCTGGAGCTTGGTAATAAACTGCTTCCCGCCGGCCTGGCTGCTGCCCGCCCCCTGGTTGAAGGGAGAGTTGACGACGGGCATCACTCCATAGGTCGTTCCCGTGACATAGGGAAATCCCTTGGCATCCACCTGCACACCATAGATCATATCCGTAGTGTTGGTGCCAAAATATCTTGCAGTGAGCAGGGAAAGGCTGCCGCCATTGTCCTGGATCATGGTGATGAGTCCCTCCACGCCTCCATGACTCGAGGGACCGATAGCGCCCGCCGCAGGCCCTCCGGCACCAGGTACATCCGTGCTTAGGGTCCCACCCGTTGCATACAATATTTTGGTGAGAGGGCTGATCGCCACAGAGAACAATGCATCCGAGCCGCTGCCTCCAAGGTAGCTGCTGGCCATCAGGGTGGTAATATTCGGATCGAACTTCAGGATGACCCCATCCTGCCCGCCGCCGCTGGTCGATTGAAAAGCTCCTTTTACAGGGAAGTTGGTGGATTGCGTACAGGAGGCGACAAAAACATTGTTGTTGGCATCCAGCATGACCTCGGACCTGCCATCATCCCCATAATTCAACCTTAGCTGCTGTGTTCCTACTCCGCCGGGAGGATTCCTATACTTGGGCGCATAGTTTACGCCATCATCGTTGTCGCCGCCGATCTTTACGGACCCGATGGCGGCCGAACCCGCGGCATTCAGCTTCGTGACAAAGAGGTCGAAGGCCTTACCTGCATATTGCGAATTTGCCGAAGGGACGGTGGGAAAATCCGAAGAAGAGGTCCTGCCTGTTACCAGGAGGTTCCCCTGGGCATCACAGATCATACTATGGGGCTGCTCATCTCCTGAGCCACCCAGATAAGTGGCATATATCACGGCCTTACCAGTGCTGTTGAACTTCATGATACCGATGTCGGTATTCAGGGGATCGTTCGGAGTCCCCTCGGACCCGTCGCCACCGTTCCAACGACGTTGGAAGGCGCCGCTGGTGGTTCCAAACATATCCCCGGACACTCCGTTGTCATCGAGCACGATACCGCCCGCATAAAAATTCCCCGCATTATCATACGTAGACGTATATCCCCAGTTGTCACTGCGGCTGCCGGTGAAGGTGCAGAATATCTCCGAGGGATCGATGACGAGGAGCGCATTGGACGACCTGTTCTTGACACGAAAGCTCACCTTGTTGTCTTTCATCACATACTTACAGGGCAGCATGGTCCTGCCCTTGTCATCCACCTGGTAAGATCGGGGTTCCAGCTCCTTCACGGTGCTGACGGACGTCTTCACCATCAGCTGGTTCTTCTGCATACTCAGCTGATCATGCCCGTCATATTGCAAAACAATCTGGGATGGATCTGCTCCGGGATGCACGATAATATCATATTTCAACACCCCCTCGTTGGTGTAATAGTGTATATCGATGCCAGGGTAAAGTTCCCTGAAGGTGACACCGAGATATATCTTTACATTCGAAGCCCATTTCGAAGGGTCCTTTCCAATGATATAATTGTTGTAGTTGGGCTGTACTTTCTCGGGCACCACCTGTGGATGGGGATTGGCGTTTACAAAGTTCACGTGGTACATATGAGAGTGCAGTATGTAGTCGGAAGGAGAATTGCCGCTACCACCGCCGCCGGAGCCGCTGCCGGTGCCACCCTCACCGGGTGTACCCTTACCTGGTGTGCCCTTCCCGCTGGTAGAGGAAGCCGCCACCTTCCTGTCTGTATTCCCCCCGGGCGACCCGCCGCCGGGGTGTATGGATTCGCCATGTACCAGCTTGCCGATCCTTATCAGATCGGCAGTATCGTTCTGGAGGACGGAGAACCCTCCATTGCGCAGGAAGAAGGCTCCGGTGGTCATCAGTGCCCGGAACTTGATAGCTGTATCCCACTGCCCCTTGTTCTCAACGAATTCAAGATTTGAATAGCCGGCTTGTGCCGAGCAATAAAGGACAGATAAGGTAAAACAGCAAAAAAAAAGGCTGAATCTTCCCAATTTATTGAGTTTCAGATTATACAATGAATCACCTGCTATGATATCTTGCTCCACTGCGTCTTGCCGTGCTGCGTTTGCAGAAAGACCTTCAGCCCTGTATTTTCAGATGCCTCCAGGTCGGGGTCCTTATCCAGGATCTTTTCAGCCATCTCCCGTGCCAGCTCCAATAATTCCCTGTCTTGCACGATGTTAGCAAGCTTGAAATTCAGCATGCCGCTCTGACGGGTACCGCTGATATCGCCGGGCCCCCTCAGCTCCAGGTCTTTTTCCGCAATTTTAAAGCCATTATTGGTGGCACACAGGGTGTTTAACCGCTCTCTGGCTTCTTTGTTTAAACGCGGGCTCGTTAATAATATGCAAAAGCTTTTTTCCTGGCCCCGCCCTACCCTGCCTCTCAACTGATGTAGCTGGGACAACCCGAACTTTTCGGCGCTCTCTACTACCATCACCGTGGCATTGGGGACATTGACCCCTACTTCGATGACGGTGGTGGCGACCATGATTTGAGTATCGTTTTGTAGAAAACGTTGCATATTCGTCTCCCGCTCCTCCTGTTTCTGTCGTCCATCTACCCTGCTGATCCAATACTTAGGCTCCGGGAACCAGGCCTTGATATTCTCATATCCTCTCAGCAGATTCTCATAATCCACTTTTTCGGACTCCTCTATTAGGGGGAATATTACATATACCTGCCTCCCTTTCGCAATCTCATGCCGCATAAAATCCATCACCTGCGGCCTCCTGTCATCAAGACGATGTACAGTGACAATTGGTTGCCTTCCAGGGGGTAATTCATCCATGACACTGTAGTCGAGGTCCCCATAGGCGGTCATGGCCAGGGTCCGGGGTATCGGGGTCGCGGTCATCACCAGCACGTGCGGGGGTATCGCCGCCTTCTTCCAGAGGCGGGCCCGCTGTTCTACGCCAAACCGGTGCTGCTCGTCCACGATGGCCAGCCCTAAATTATTGAACTGTACAGCCTCCTCCAGAACGGCATGGGTGCCGATGAGAATATGCAGCTCACCCTCTTTCGCCATCTCCAGAACCTCCTTCCTTGACTTCGACTTCGAAGACCCGGTCAACAACCGCACCTGCACGGGCATCTCTTTCAACAGGGCTGATATCCCTTCATAATGCTGCCGGGCCAGGATCTCGGTGGGCGCCATCAGACAGGCCTGATAACCATTGTCGATGGCCAGGAGCATCGCCAGCAGGGCCACGATAGTCTTCCCGCTGCCCACATCGCCTTGCAGCAGCCGGTTCATCTGCCGCCCCGAACCGGTGTCCTTGCGTATCTCTTTCAACACTCTCTTTTGCGCGCCCGTCAGCTCGAAAGGGAGGTATTCGCTATAGAACTTATTAAAGACCTCTCCCACCTGTCCAAACACCACCCCATGGGAATAACGATGCCGTTTGGACTTGATCATCCCCAGCCGCACCTGCGCCAAAAACAACTCTTCAAACTTCAGCCGGTGCACCGCCTGCTGGAACAGATCGGGCCGTGTGGGAAAATGTATCTGCCTGTAAGCCTCCCAACGACCGAGCAACCGTTGTGGCTGCCCTTCCTGATCCATATACTCCAGAACATGCCCGGGCAGATTCTCGGGGACGTCTCTTTCCTTTACCAGATTGATCAACGTCTGGGTCAGCTTCCCCAGTTGCCTGCCCCCCAGCCCTTTGACCTTTAATTTTTCGGTGGTAGGGTAAACGGGCTCCAGGGTGGCCTGTCCTTCCGGCTGTTTGACCAGGACCTCTATCTCGGGATGCGTGATCTGGGGCGACCCTTGAAAAAAGCTCACTCTCCCATATACGAGAAATTCGGCCCCTACCTGTATCAGCTTTTGGAGACCGGCAATACCTTGAAACCAAACCAGCTCCAATGAGCCCGAAGCATCCTTCAATTCGGCCACCAGCCGCCGGCTGCTCTTGACGCCCAGCACCTCCACGCTCGTGATTCGACCGGCCACCTGGATGAATTCTATGTCCGGACCGATATCCCGTATGAGATTGATACGGGTCCTGTCCACATGACGGTAGGGGAACAGGTTCAACAGATCATTGAACGTGAAGATCTGCAGCTCCTTCTTTAAAAGGTCGGCCCTGTAAGGCCCCACCCCTTTCAGATATTCAATCGGATTGCCAAGTATGGAAACGACCGCGCTAATGGAATGATTTTGGGGTAAAGTTACCGAGTTTTTATTGCTTCGGGGCAACAGTACTGTCCGGCCTGACATAAACCTCGATCTGTCCCTTCGTCTCGGGACCACGACGTGGCGCCAGGAAAGAATCCACCAGCCTGTACTCATGCCGCAGGGAATCCCGTACACGGAAAGGATAAAAATTATTCAGCGTAGGAATGTATTCGAAAAGCACGAGATCATAATAATGTTGTTGTATCCGCGTCTCGAATGTATCGGCCTGCCGGTTGAACATACCAACCCCTAAATGATACCACAGGGGCAGCTGTGAATTCTTTTCCAGCTGGAAAGGTACCTCCTCGGCCAGGGGTGTCAGTTCGGACATGTTCAAAACTTTAAGGTTGCCGTTACGGCCGCGTTTGACGAGGTCCATATCCATCAGCCTGGTTATGCCATCTGCGGTAGGGGCGGGCATGGTGATACGATGAAAGGAAGGCAGCCCGCATTCCACCCACTGATCCTGTGGGATATCCTTCACCGTGTCCCTCGATATCTGATAGGTCTGTCTGTTCACTATATTCTCTCCCGTAGGTGATACAGCCACCTGATTATGGGGGAGCACACGACTGACCATGCGCTGTGTATACTTCCACCAGGTGCCGCTCCACCAGATCAGGACGCCTGCAGTCACTATGATCAGCATACGAGGCTTTGCGATGGGCATGGGCAGCAATGGACCCAGCAGCGACAGGATACAGGCAAAGGCAAAGCTGTGAAAGAAGATATTATTGTCGGGTGGCGTATAGCTGGTGACCTGGAAGACGGCGGCCTCGCCCAATATACCCAGGGTCAGCACGGTGATCAATATCCCTTTTTTATCCACCGGCGGGTGGTCACCACCTTTTTTCCGCCATAAAGCAACGTCCCTGAAACGAACAACGGCCAACAGCACGATAAAGAAAAGGTAGAACTTGATCCATGGAGATTGTCCGAAGAACTCATCCGCAATGTCGAATGCGGATACCCGTGCGGTATGGGGCGCCTGGCCATGATTGAACCAGTACCCAAAACCATCGTGGAGGAAAGGAAGAATGATTAACAAAAGCGCTATTCCAAAACTACCCACATACACGAGTAGGGGCTGCCACTTTTTCTCCAGCAAACCATAGAGTGCCAGTACGGCGCAGGCGATAAAAAAGGTCATGCCTCCTCCGTCCTGCTTGGTAAGAAAAGAGCATACGGTGAGTATGCCCGCTCCGGTGAGCCAAAACATTGCTCTTCGGCCACCCCGCGTGTAACGAAAGAGACAGGCGAGCGCCAGCAGCTCGTATACGATGACGGAATGATTATACCAGGGCCAAAAATTAATAAAAGAATAAGACAGGCAGAACAGCAGCACGGATACAAGCCGGACGCCCCTGTCGACGTTCAGGCTGATAAGGATACTGCGGAAAGCCAGGCCAGCCATAATGTTGATGAATACCTGCGCCCACACCAGCGTGATCATCTTCGAGCCGAAAAGCTTGAAGAAAAAGGCGGGTATCACCCAGTACATGCCTCCCAGCGGCGTACCGAAATCCCTGAATGGCAGCTGTCCATGGCTCATCCTGTAAGCTCCTTCCCAGGACAGGAATATATTCACCCGATAGGGCAGCCGTATAAAAAGCGGGATACATGCGAGCAGAATAATGATCAAAATTTCTGCTCTGGCCGTCAGGTTTCGGATCATGAGGTTAATTTTCAGTGCAATATTATAAAAAGTCTGTTTTTGTTTGTATTTTGTCGCGACAAATTAATGCAGTGGCGTACCTTAAACTCTTACGGCCAAAAGATTGGGCTAAAAATCTGTTCTTATTTGTTCCCTTGTTCTTTGCAGGTGAAATTTTCGACCGCGATAAGCTGATCCGCCTTTTTTTGGGGTTTATCGCCTTTTCCTGCATCGCCAGCAGCATTTATATCATCAATGACTATCGCGACAGGGAGGACGACAGAAAACACCCAACGAAATGCAAGCGTCCCCTCGCAGCGGGAACGGTCTCGCCGACGGCCGCCATCGTCATCTGCGTGATCCTTATCCTTGGCGGCTTCGGGCTGGCATACTATATAAGGGATAAATTCCTCTTTGTGCTGGCCATCTACTTCTTTATCAACCTGGGCTATTCACTGGGTCTGAAAAACATTCCCATACTAGACATTATACTGTTAGCAGCAGGTTTTGTCCTGCGTATCAAGAGCGGGTCTGTCATTGCGCATGTCTTCCTTTCGGAATGGATCGTGATCATGGTATTCCTGCTGTCCATCTTTATGGCCATAGGCAAACGCCGGGACGACGTGCTGCTAAAGCTCAGCTCCGGCACGGATATGCGCAAGTCCATCAAGGGATACAACCTGGACTTCCTGAATACGCTGCTGGCGTTGGTCTCCGCGGTCATCATCGTCAGCTACTTCATGTATACCATGAGCCCGGAAGTAGAGACCAGGCTGGGCAGAAGACTTTATTACACCTGCCTGTTCGTAATGGCGGGACTTATGCGATACTTGCAGATCATTTACGTATCCTCAGATAGCGGATCGCCCACAAAGATCCTGTATAAAGACCGATTCATCCAGTTGACATTAGTTCTATGGATTGCCAGTTTCGCACTGATCCTATACTTAAAAGATATCACTATATTCAAATAGAACTACATGAACCCGATGAAACAAGGTCCTGTTAAGGACATAGCCAACTGGGGCAATTACCCGGTCATGGCCAGCGAGGAGAATACCCCTGTCTTCCTCGAAGACATCCGTCGCTACGTAACGATACCAGGAACGTTCATCCCGCGGGGCAATGGCCGCTGCTATGGTGACGCATCACTGGCATCCAGGACCATCTGCACCACCAAATTCGACAAGATACTTTCCTTCGATGCCGGGCAGGGCATCTTCGAATGCGAGAGCGGCCTTACGCTGGACCGTATTCTGGAGGTGGTCGTCCCGAAGGGATGGTTCCTTCCCGTAACTCCCGGCACAAAATTTATCACGGTGGGAGGCGCCATCGCCAGTGACGTACATGGCAAGAACCACCATGTGGACGGTTGTTTTTCCCATCATGTCCGGGAGATGGATGTGCTGGTGGCAGATGGCCGGCTGATCACCTGCGGTCCCCAACAGGAAACCGACCTTTTCGAAGCCACCTGCGGAGGCATGGGCCTCACAGGGGTCATCACCCGCGTCAGATTCCAGCTGAAAAAGATAGAGACCTCCTATATACGTCAAAAACAGGTAAAGGCAGCCAACCTCGAAGAAGTGCTGATGCTTTTCGACAAATACAAGGACTACACCTATTCGGTGGCCTGGATCGACTGTCTGAAAAAAGGCAGGGGTTTTGGCCGTAGCATACTCATCCTGGGCGAGCACGCAGCTGTATCGGACCTGACACCTCAGCAACAGAAAGATCCGCTGCAACTGCCAAAGAAAAAACAGATCACCTTCCCGTTCAATCTCCCTTCCTGGGTGCTGAACACTTTTACTGTAAAGGCATTCAACTTCCTTTATTATGGAAAGAACTTCAAAAAAGAGATCAACAACACGGTAAGCTACGAGCCCTTCTTTTATCCCCTGGACGCCATTCTTCACTGGAATCGCGGCTATGGTAAAAAAGGCTTTATACAATATCAGTTCGTGCTCCCCATGGAAAGCAAGCAGGGGCTCATCGAGATATTGCAGACCATCAGTAACAAGGGGCTGGGGTCTTTCCTGGCGGTGCTCAAGATATTTGGCAAACAGGAAAGCCTTATAGGATTCCCCATGGAAGGTTATACCTTAGCACTCGACATCCCTGTGAGAAAAGGCCTGTTCGAGACGCTGGATCAGCTGGATGAGATCGTCCTCCGGTACAATGGCAGGCTCTATATGTCGAAGGACGCCCGGATGAAGCCGGATGTGCTGGAAGCCGGCTACCCTAATCTGGCGCGATTCCGCTCCATCCTGCACAAATACAATCCGGACCAGAAGCTTCGTTCCGTACAATCCGACAGATTATTCTTAACCCATAAGTCATAAGACACTTGCATGAACACAGTACTCATTTTAGGCGCCAGTTCGGACATGGCGGTCGCCATCGCCAAAAAACTGGCGGGCGAAGGCAATAATATCCAGCTGGCGGCGCGGAACGTGGAAAGACTGAAACCCCTCCAGTCGGACTTATCCATACGCCATTCCATCACTTGTACGCTGCACGAATTCGATGCGGAGCGGTCGGATCAGCACGCTGCTTTCTTTATGGGTCTCGACCCGGCCCCCGATGTGACGATCTGTGTTTTTGGCTATCTGGGTAACCAGACCCTCGCGGAGAACGACTGGAAGGAATGCGAAAGGACCATCCAGGTGAACTATACGGGAGCCGTCTCCATCCTCAATGCAGCTGCCAACCACTATGCGGCAAAAAAGGCCGGGCTCATCATAGGCATCAGCTCGGTGGCGGGCGAGCGGGGACGTCAGAGCAATTATTTCTATGGCAGCGCCAAGGCGGGCTTTACGGCCTACCTGGCGGGCATGCGGAACAGGCTGTTCCACCATGGCGTACATGTGCTCACGGTCAAGCCGGGCTTTGTATATACCCGCATGACGGAAGCCCTCACCCTGCCGAAACCGCTCACAGCCACACCCGAACAGGTGGCCATCGCTATTGACAAGGCCATGAAGAAAAAGAAGAATACCATCTATGTAAAATGGTTCTGGCGCTGGATCATGCTGATCATAAAGTCCATACCTGAGCCAATTTTCAAAAAGCTCAAAATGTAAACTTCCGTTGATGTCACAGCTGATAGCATTTTTAGATTTTGACGGGACGATCACTACAAAGGATACCCTGCTGGAGTTTATTAAATTCAGTAAAGGGCGCTTTAGATTTTATATAGGCTTTCTCCTCAACAGTCCCTGGCTGGTAGCGATGAAGTTCAAGGTCATCTCCAACCAGACGGCAAAGCAGCGGATCTTTATATGGTTCTTTCGTAACCATCCGCTGGAAGACTTCCAGGAACAATGCAGCCGCTTTGCCACGACGGTCATTCCCGGGCTGCTACGGCCCAAGGCGCTAAAAGAGATACAACTGCTGCAGGAAAAGGGCGCTACGGTGGTCATCGTCAGCGCATCGCCGGAGAACTGGATCCTTCCATGGGCCCAAACGCTCTCCTTACCCGTCATTGGCACTCGTCTCGAGACAGAGGATAATACCCTCACAGGCAGGATATATCTCCGGAATTGTCATGGCAAGGAAAAATGCTCCCGGATCAGGGAAAACTATCAGCTGGAAGAGTATACGGACATCTATGCCTATGGGGACAGCTCAGGGGACAGACCCATGCTGGCCCTGGCAACAAAACCCTTTTATAAGCCTTTCAGGTGATTATAAGCCTTGGCATTATAAATGAGCCGGGCTCCGAGCGCAAGGCCTGCCACCGTCAGGAAAATTACTCCTTCGTCCAGGGGCACGCTGTTTGTTGTGCCCGACGGTTTAGTGGGGTTGCACTCCTGATCCTGATCCTGGTTCTGACCTTGATCATTGCCATCTCCGGCACGGCCATGTATGGGCAGGAAACAGGGGGCAGCAATTAATAGTAATAACGGCAGTTTTTTCACCAATTTCATCAGATAAAATTTGACAGGTTGATAAAAACAATCTTCAAAACCCAAACGAAAGGATGAAATGGAATTTAAGACAGTTTCTTGAACGGGATATTGAGAGAAAACATCAGGTGGTAGTTAAAAAGGAAGCGAGCAACTCTGAAGATAGTATTTTTGGGGGATCTAAAAAAAAGTATTTTATTGACCCGTCCGGGTGCGGGGACGGGCATACCGGTACCATAACAGGAATACGCAGGCGTATACGATAAAAGTGAAGAGGAAGTGATGGGAGAAATCCAGGTATTGCCGGTAGCGTAGAAAGATCCATACCAGCAGGGCGCACCGGATGATGTTCAAAAAGAAGATCAGTGCCAGTCCCACGCCGAGAAAGGTCCATCGGCGGGATGGGCTTGCAGCCGGGAAGCAAAAAAGGAACCCCACGTATAACACCATAATTTCCAATCCATTACAGGCAGTCGCAATGCGCAGCGTGTTCTCTCCATTTCGATAGACATCTACTACCCCACCGGGTTCTGTCCCCTCTTCCATCCCGTCCTTTGGAAAGGATCTGACGCCTTTAAAGTCGTCATGATGAGAAAAGAGGTTCAAAAGCCCGACGGTAGATGTGCCTACCGCAAAGGTCAACGGAGCATCCAGCGTACCCTGAGGCCGCAGCCACAGAAGATACAGCGATTTCCAGACAATGAACAGCACGGCCGCCTTGACGAAAAAAACGATGATAGCGCGGGGCGCCTTAACTGTGTGACTGCTAGATGCCACTTGCAACCTGCTTTTGCTGAGCCCTGACATCATAGATCAGCTTGGCTCCGAGACCAAGACCGGCCACCATCAGAAATACCACGCCTCCGTCCAATGGAACGCTATTGCACGGGGGAGGCGGGTTCTGGCAATTTTGTGTGTTGTCGGTGCCGAGCAAATTGTTCAGCAAGTCTCCGATCACACCTGCGCGGCTTTGCACAGGCACGAAGTAGGGTGCAGCCACCAATAATAACAACGGTAGTTTTTTCACCATTTTCATCTGATAAAAATTAACGATTAAAAAATAAGAACAACCTTGAAAACGCTAATGTCTGTCCTATCGGACGAACCGCCTAGGCGGTTATTGGACATGGAAGGATGAAATGGGATTTTTAAAAAGGGTTTAGACAGGGATATTGCGCGAGATGCGTCAGGTTGCTAACTAGGGGATATCCAAATATACAACGAATCTCCATTAGGTGCAAATAATAATTTATACTTATTTCCTGGTATGCCACGGTCCTCCTCGGTCGGGACCTTTCGGTCCAAGACAACGAACCTCCGGCCCATTTTGGCGTGGGAGAAATCCAGGTATTGCCGGTGGCGTAGAAATATCCATACCAGGAGGGCACCTCGGATGATGTTGAGCAGGAAGATGAGCGCCAGCCTCAGGCCGAGGAAAGTCCATCGGCGGAACGGGTTTGCAGCAGAAAAACAAAAAAGGAACCCCGCGTATAAAATAATGATTTCCATTCAATTGCAAGCAGCGCCCTCTTCCTCGCCGGCGACCGGGAAAGATCTTACAGACTTGAACCGAGAGTTCAATGACGAACAGAATAGCCGCTTTGACAAAAATATAATGATCGCGCGGGGTACCTTAAGACTGTGACTATAGTCCACCGGCTACATTCTTTTTAGCCTTGGCATCGTACAACAGTTTAGCGCCAAGACCGAGTCCGGCCACCATCAGAAAAACGGTGCCTCCGTCGAGAGGCACGCTGTTGCCGTTTTGTCCTTGTTGACCTTGAGCACCTTGCTGGCCGGGCGCGCCCTGCTTCCCATAAGCGTAATGATTCCCATTATTAGGGTGCTCATTTTTGTTCTTACCGCTGCCGAAGATATCTTTCAGCAGATCATCCAGCCAATTAGCTCTACTTTGCATGGGAATGAGGTAAAGCGCTGCCACCAACAGCAGAAAGGGTAGTTTTTTCGCCATTTTCATCAGATAAAAATTAAAAGGATTAAAGAATAAAACAACTTTGAGTAGCGATCCGTAAGGATGAAATGGGATTTTAGCAGGTCTTGGAACGGGATATTGTGGAAAGAAGTTCCGGTGGTAGGGTGAGAGGGGGAATAATTCAAAGGTAGAAAATTAAAACTTCTGCAAAAAATAATTGTTGCAAATGATGTACCACTTTCAGGTCTTCCTTTTTTTTTCTATTTTGGGCCCGGAGATAAAGTTCAATGAAAATTACCCATCCCGGTGACCGGCAACCTTACAGGAAAGACATCGTCGTTATATTGATAGTATTCCTTCTTTCGCGCGTCCTGTCTGCTCTTTTCGGCATTCACCTGGGATACGAAGCGCTCTTCACCTACTGGCAATACCTGGATGTCACTACCCTCCAGCATAACCTTCTCCGTGGTCTCTGGTATGACCATGCGCAGCCGCCTTTTTTCAACCTGATCCTGGGGCTTGTACTGAAGACATCGGGAAATTCCGCCCCAATTGTCTTCGCAGCTTTGCTTAAATGCATTTCTCTTGCCAACTGCTTCCTGCTGCTGGCCATTCTCCGGCGGCTGATACCCACAAACGTTGCCTCCGGCGCCTCTGCCCTGACAGGGTCATTGGTCCGGCACGCCCCCCTGCTGATCACCCTGGTCTACCTCCTCAGCCCGGCTCTGATCATTCTCGAATCGGAGCTTTTCTATACTACCTTCAATACCATGCTCCTGCTCATCGGCGCCTATTTTATTCTCCGGCTGCAGGACAGGGTGTCTGCGGACGCCGGACGGGGCTCCCGTCCCTGGAAAACTGTCGCCGGTATATTTCTCCCGCTGATCATCCTTTGTTACACCCGGAGCATGTATCACATTATCTGGATCGTGGCGGTCGGCGTATGCCTGCTTTTTGTCTTTAAAAAAAGCATTGCCTTCAAACCCCTTCTAACGATCTCTATCATCTCCACCCTGTTAGTCAGCAGCTGGTACCTGAAGAACTATATCATTTTCGGCCAGTTCTCTACCTCCAGCTGGCTGGGCATGAACTTCGCCCGTACGGTCTTCCATGATCACCCCACCAAAGACTCGACTTATATTTCGACGATCGAACCCTTCTCGCCCCTGCACTACTACCATGCGTTCGCCGATACCACGCATCGGGCGACCTATGCAGGGCTCGACGACCGCGACCTGCTCACGGCCGGCAAGAACAACTACGACACCCTCATGAACCTGAACCACGTCGACTACCTGGGCATCTCCCAACAATACATGACGGCCAGCAAGGCTTATTTGAAACAACATCCGGGCGGCTATCTGAAGGTGGTCCTTCAATCATCCATCATGTTCTTCGCACCGGCGACTCGCTATCCTTATGCTGAAGAAGCCGCCCAAAAAATAAAATACTACGATCTGGTCTATTCCTTCAACCTTTCCCAGCTCACCAGCGGCAAAGGCCCAAGAAGAATAGCCCTCACGCTCTCCGCCATTCCCAAATTCTTTGTCTATCTTTATGTTTTCTACCTGCTGGGGATGGACATCTACCGCAGAAAAAAGATCTCCCCCCTGAACCTTTTCATCGTTTGCACGATCGGTTACGTATTTGCCACCAGCTCGCTGGTAGAGCATTACGAGAACATGCGCTTCCGTTATGAAATAGAGCCGCTATTCCTGGTATTGCTGGGACAGGCGCTGCTGCTTGCCAAACCCTTTAAGACAATATTTAATACATCATCAGCGTTGAACCATGTTCTTAAATGATAGTATGGGAGTACAGTCACCGGCACCAGCCATACCCCGCGTCGAAGGCAGGGACATTGTAATGGTTGGCCTCCAGCCCTGGTATTTCAAGACGGGATGCAATGCAAAGAACATTGCCAGGCTGCTCGCGGCTGACAACCGGGTACTCTATGTCAACGTCCCCATTAAACGAAGGGCTTTCAAATCCAAAAACCCCGACCCCAAGATCCTGCCGCATATCACCCTGCTGAAGCAGGGCGAGGACACCATAAAGGAAATATCGCATAACCTTTGGGAATTCTACCCGGAATCCCTGATAGAGTCGGTGAACTGGCTGCCCAGCACCCGGGCCTTTAAGGTGGTGGACCAGGTCAACAACCGCAGATTTGCCCGCAATATCCAGCAGGCCATGGACAGGCTGGGATTTCGCGATATCATCCTGTTCAACGACAACGATATTTACAATGGGTTCTTTCTGAAGGAGCTACTCTCTCCTTCCATCTATATCTACTATCTCAGGGACTTCCTCCAGGGGTTCGCATATTGGAAAAAACACGCTTCGGTGCTGGAGCCGGAACTGATCCGCAAGGCGGACATCGTCATGGCCAATTCCGTCTATTTCGCCGAATACAGCGCGGGACTCAATCCCCGGAGCTATTATATGGGTCAGGGCTGCGATTTCGAAAGCTTCGACCCTGACAATACGGCCCCTACCCCGGAGGACATCGCGGGCATCCCGCACCCCATCATTGGATACATCGGGGCCCTGGATTCCGAACGACTGAATGGGGATATCATCGCGGGCCTGGCCAAAGCGCAGCCTTCCTGGAATATCGTGCTGGTGGGGCCCGAAGACGAGCGGTTCCGGGAGAGCCCTCTGCACCAGATACCCAATGTCCATTTCCTGGGCGGCAAACCCTTCGGGCTCCTCTCGGCCTACCTGAAGAGCTTCGACGTATGCATCAACCCCCAGTGGAACAACGAGATCACCAAAGGCAATTATCCGCTCAAAATAGATGAATACCTGGCCATGGGCAAGGCGGCGGTGGCCACGCGCACCTATGCTATGAAAATATTCGAAGGCCATGTATATCTGGCAGAGACCCCGGAAGAATATGAAGAGCTGGTAAAAAAAGCTCTTGCCGAGGACAGCCCGTTCAAGGTCGAAGAGCGGATCCGGTTTGCGAGAACTCATAGCTGGGAGAATTGTGTCGCCGAAATGTACCGGGCAATAAACTTATTAAATATATCAACCCCTCACACTTATGGAATGGATAGCAATCCTAAAATGCCCGTTCACGGGAAATGATCTCCGGCTGCTGAATGCGGCAGAAATGGAAGCACTGAATGCCAGGATCTCCCAGGGCGCGGTATGGCAGGCGGACGGCAAGCCTTTCAGCACCCCGCTGGAACAGGCGCTGATCTCCGTCAAAGGAGACTATATCTTCCCCATCATCCGCGGTATCGTCCTTTTACTGAAGGATCTTGCCCTGGTGGACGACAAGGAACACCTGCTAAAAGATACGATCAGCGCGGACAAGCAGCTGGTAAAGGATTTCTATGATCAGAAAGGCTGGTTCACTGATGAGAAAGGTAATTACGAAGATGCGGTCATCTTCGAAGACCTCCGGGATGTATCCAAAGAGTATATCAGGAAGTGCCATGACCGTGTCAACCGGTTTCTCAACCCCAGCGGCACCTACATGCTGGATGCGGCTTCCGGCGCACTCCAGTTCCCGGATTATCTCCAGTACTCTGCCAACTACAAGTACAGGATATGCGTTGACTTCTCCTTCCAGGCCCTTTCCGAGGCGAAGAAGAAATTGGGGGATAAGGGTATCTGCGTCCTCTGCGATATGACCAATATGCCTTTCAAGACGGGCGCTATCGATGGCTTTGTATCCCTCAATACGATCTACCATATTCCCAAGGATGAGCAGATCACGGCCATGAAAGAGCTGTATCGTGTACTGGCCCCGAAAGGCAAGGGGGTTATTGTCTATGAGTGGTTCAAACATTCCCCCTGGATGAATTTCTGGCTGCTGCCAGTGCGGGGCTTTGCCTTTATCCGCAACAGGCTGAAACGTCTGTTCGCCGGTGGAAAAGATCCGGGGAAGATGCTTTATTTCCATGCACATCCCTACGAGTATTTCAAGACCCAGCTACCCTTCCCCTGGCAGCTGAAGGTATGGAGGACGGTGGATGTGCGGTTTATGAAGCTTTATATTCACAGTCCCCTCTTTGGCAGGCAGATACTTAACTGGCTGTATGAGCAGGAGGAGAAATATCCGGAGAAGTACGGGTTGAAGGGGGAATATCCGATATTGTTGTTTGAGAAATAAAATTAGAAAGAGGGCGCCTTGAAAGGCGCCCTCTGTATTTCATAACTAATCAATAATCACCTTCTGCACCATCGGCTTCTCATCCAGGAAGAACTGTGCAAAGAGCACGTACGTGCCTCTACCCAATCCACCCATATTCATGGTCAGCGCATAGTTGGGCTCCTCCTTGTCTATCGTCACCATCCGCACGATCCTTCCCTGAATATCCCTGAGGACAAATGTCACTTTACCCATATAGCTATTGGAACCCTGGATAACCAGCTGTTGATCCATCGGTATGGGGTTCGGATATAGTAAGGAGGTGGCGGTCGTACGCTCATTATCCTTCACATGCACGGTCACGGTAGCTGAGTTGGTGGCGCCGCTGTTGCTGGTAACGGTGAGTTGGAAGACATAGTCCCCTATCGCCAGACCGGACACGGATCCGATAGATGTATTGCCGGCAGCGATGGTTACATTAGTAGGCCCTGATACCTGCGACCACGCATACCCCGTGATGGTGCCCACCGGATCATAGCTGGCGGTACCGTTGAGCACGGCGGCATTGGCATTCGGGAAGTATACGGTAGTGTCATTCCCTGGCACAGCGGTCAGGCTGCCGTTCAATGTCACGGTGATGGTCACGCTTGATGAGCCGGTGGCCCCTGCATTATCTGTCACGGTCAGCATGAATGTATATGTCCCGGTGGTAAGCCCGCTGATGCCCGGCTTGGCGGTATTGCCGCCGGTGATGGTCACGCCACCCCCACCGGATGTCTGCTGCCAGCTGTAGCTCGCGATAGTGCCATCGGGATCATAAGAGGCGGAGCCATCGAGCGAAACACTGGTGGCTGTCGTCGTCTGATTGGGCCCTGCATTAGCCACGGGCGATTGATTGGCAGGCGTAGGATTGGGGTTCACGGTTACGGTGATCACGTCGGTGGCAGTGACACCCGAATTGTCGGTGACGGTGAGCTTAAAGGTATATACACCCTGTACAAGACCCGTCACAGTTGTCTGTGCCTGACCGGCGCTGGTAATGGTGCCCGGTGCAGGACCGCTGGTCTTCACCCATGCATACGACACGATAGTGCCATTGGACTCGCTGCCGCTGCCGTTGAGCGTTACGCTATTGGTCGGCAGGGTGATGGTCTGATCCCCACCCGCATTGGCAGAAGGAGGACCGACCACCACAGGGGCGGGGTTTACAGTCACCTGCATGGTAGCTGTGGCGGTGACACCCGAATTGTCGGTGACAGTAAGCCTGAATCTGTATATGCCTTGCACAAGCCCGGTCACAGTGGTCTGTGCCTGGCCGGATGTTGTGATCGTTGCCGTAGAAGGACCGCTGACCTGTGTCCATGCATAGCCTACAATGGTGCCATTGGTCTCGGCGCCGCTGCCGCTGAGCGATACGCTATTGGTCGGCAGGGTGATGGTTTGGTCACTACCTGCATTTGCGCTGGGAGTACCGGGCACGACTACAGCAGGGTTCACGGTCACCTGCGTCTGGTCTGTCGCCGTCACACCGGAGTTGTCGGTGACCTTCAGCTGGAAGATATAAACGCCCTGTACGAGGCCTGTCACGGTTGTTTGCGCCGCACCGGCACTAGTGATCGTGGCCGTGGAAGGACCACTGATCTGTGTCCATGCATAGCTTACAATGGTGCCATTGGTCTCGGCGCCGCTGCCGGTGAGCGTTGCGCTATTGGTCGGCAGGGTGATGGTTTGGTCACTACCTGCATTCGCGGAAGGAGGACCAGGCACAACAGGCGCAGGGTTCACCGTCACCTGTACGGTAGCGGTGGCGGTGGTGCCAAGGGCATCGGTGACCAGCAGCTGGAATCTGTAAACACCCTGTACAAGGCCGGTGACCGTGGTCTGGGCCTGACCGGCGGTAGTTATTGTCGCCGTAGAAGGACCGCTCAATTGGCTCCATGCATAGGAAGCAATGGTGCCGTTGACCTCAGAAGCGGTACCTGTCAACGTTACACTGTTCACAGGTAATGTAATGGTCTGGTTCGCACCCGCACTCACGGTGATAGGTCCGGGCACGATAGATGTCACCACGATGGTGTCATTGCCGCTGATCGTACCGGTGTTATCATCCGTGGCCAGCATATTGAAGATATACGTGCCGGTAGTGAGGCCTGACACGGTAGTCGTTGCAGCATTCGGGGAAGCAATGGTTCCTCCTGCAGGACCGCTGACCTTTGTCCATAGATAGGAGACGATCTTGTAGCCGGCGGTGTCTTTTCCATTGGGCGCCGGATGCTTCACAGCGACACAAAGCAAGGGCTTTACTTTAGCCGTCATCGTAACGGTCGCAGCGGAGATCACCTGCTTGGGATCCATCGTGATGGTGGGGGGATCCCATCCATACTCTGTAAAGACACTGGTCAACGGATGCACCATGGTAGGCCTCAGCACGTCCAGCGTGTTGGGGTGGTACTGACCGCCGGCATAACCATTCCAAAGACCATTACCCAATGCCAGCGACTTGTTACGTCCCCATGAGTAGATGCTGTCATTCTCATCCATCGCATATTTATAGAATCCGAACCAGTTGTTGGAATAAAGATGCTTCCACTTGATGCCTGCACCGATCTGTACGGGTTTGCCGGAAGGATTCTCATAGTCCTTGAGGTCCCATCCGTAATTAGGCCATCCGGGATAATTGTACTTGCCGATGAACTCCTCTCCATTACCCACTTCTCCAAAGGAATTGAATCCACAGCCATACATATTGCCAAGGGCATCGATGTAGTGGATGGTGTTCCAGTCCACGCAAATCTCCCTGACAGGCTGTGTCATATTCCACAGCGTCTTGAGGGAGACGGGCGCGGCAGAAGTGGTGTTGGCGCTTCCGCCCCACATGCTGCAGACGCCACCCCATATATAAGGATAGCCCATACCGGAGTTGTCACCCGCGTCGGGCATGATATAGCCGGCAGCATTCAGATGCGAAATAAATATATCGGTAGCGGGTCGGGGAGTCGGGATCAGGGTTGGCGTCTTGGTGCCTCCGCTCCACTGGTATACCTGCCCGCTAGTGGTGAGACCCAGGATCGTGGTACCCCCAAACAATACTTTCCTGAACTTCATACCGGCAGGCGACATCTGTGTGGGCTTCATATCCGCACCGGTCATGCCGAGAGGGCTGCCTCCGGGGTAGAACAGCGAATATATGTCCTTACCAAAAAACCAGACACTGCTGTCGGCACGGATGGTCAGCGCTGCGTGTCCGTAGGCATCGATGTACCAGTTGCCGCCGAACGGCGCGCCGGTGGTGTCGGTGTCGATGCGGGCGGTAGTCGTAACGTAAGGGTCCGTATTGGTCCATACGTATCCCTGCTCATCCAGGATACGGAAATAGTTGAAGCCGCCGGCGCCGGTGTCCGCTTTCAGTCCGCCGATGGGATATTGCGAAGGCAGCGGATTGGCATTGGTATATGCCCAGATCTTACCATCCTGTGTGATATACCAGGTGCGGTATTCGGCTACCACGACCTGCTTCATCACATTGTTCGGCAGTGTGGGGCCTGTGGGAACCGCGTTCACGGTGACCTGTACGGTGGAGGTAGCGGTGACGTTTAGCGCGTCTGTGACTTGCAGCTGGAAGGTATATGTACCTTGTATCAACCCGGAGACAGTCGTCGACGCCAGTGCTGGCGAGGCGATAGTAGCTGTCGAAGGACCGCCAGTCTGTGTCCATGCATAGCCCACAATAGTTCCTCCGGACTCGGTGCCACTGCCGGTGAGGGTTACACTGCTATTGGGTAATGTAATAGTCTGATTGGAGCCTGCATTGGCCACAGGTGCGCCGGGGGCAGGAGCCGCGTTCACAACAACCTGCACGGTGGCGGTAGCGGTGACGTTTAGCGCGTCTGTGACTCGCAGCTGGAAAGTATAAGTACCTTGTATCAACCCGGAGACAGTCGTCGACGCCAGTGCAGGCGAGACGATAGTAGCTGTCGAAGGACCGCCGGTTTGCGTCCATGCATAGCCGACGATAGAACCATTCGTCTCGGAACCGGAACCATTCAGCGTCGCGCTGCTGGTGGGCAATGTAATTGTTTGATTGGAACCAGCATTGGCCACCGGTGTGCCAGGAGTAACAGGTCCGGCCAACACCAGCGAAGTATCACCATGCTGCAACATCCATTGGAATATACTGGAAGGTGCCTTGTAATCCCCCATCTGGTTCGTACCCAACTGCGAAGGTGCGTTGTTGGGACCCAAAGCCGTAGCGGGCGCACAAGTCCAGTTGGTAGCATTGGGATCATACATGCTGTTCCAGCAGCAATGCGCGCCACCGCCCAGATTCTCGTAAGAGAAGTACGCGGAATTAGGCACGGTATCATTCATGGGAGTGGCAAATTGCCATCCGTCGCGGAAATTGTCGGAGCCGCTGCCCTCCAGGTAAAAATAGCGGCCGCCATACTTCGCTGCCCATACTTTATAAGCATCGATCCCGCGCGTCCAGGTGCTGTATGGAGCAGGCAACGGACCGGGCGTACCCTCCAGCGCAGTCAATGTCGTCACCATTTTCATACCCGTCTCGGCACCGGCAGTCTGCTCGAACTGGATCAGCGCACCCGATGTAAAGGCGCCCTGGCTCAATCCGGCAAGATGCACCGAATTACGCTTGATATGATAGGTGTTCAATAAATAGGTCAACAGGCTATAGTATGCCACCGCAGTGGGATATACATTGTTGATATAGCAGGAGGTAATTATTATAGGATAATGTTTGCCATTTGACTCCATCACACCTCCGTCCCAACCATTTTTCATCCAATAGTGCGGACCATACACGACCAGTTTGGTGGTATCATCCACACCCAGCTCTCCCTGGCCGGGCATAGTGAAGATCGCAGGACGCGAAGCCGTATCGGGATCGCCTGCCACAAACATGTTCTTGGGCCGGGATATACGCACATTCCATCTGTCCTTTGCACACGCAGGACACCCAAGAGGAGTAAGACTGATAGCCGTGTCGTAAGTAATGAAATTGTGCGTTTCTGCCTGAGCATAGACGGGCGGTGAAGCATGCAGTAACAGGTATGCTGTCGCCAACAGCATTACGGGGTAAAGCTTGGTTCTCATAGTACATCGGATTTAGCACGAAATCACTAATAGGATACTTTAGTACCTCACCTGAAACCGCCATAAATAAGGGAATAAAACAAACCGAGAGAAGCGTGTTTCATTCAGGTACGGGTATACTATTAATCGCTAAATAGGCTGCTAATATTATGCCAAGCTGTGGATAATTTGCCGCGATCGTAGAAAAACCTAACCGGGTAATAGTAATTTCCCTATAGCTCAGGGGAATGTCCGCTGTCTATCTATCGGTTCTGCGCATCGATGATCCGCATGCCCACATACAAGATGGGACTGACAAGTAAGACCTGTAATGAATCCGCCACGCTCCGCAAGGCTATGGGAGCCCTGGAGTTGGCCCACTCATAGCCGCCTAATAATAGCAATGCTACTACGATAAAGAGATAGCACAGATGCCATACCCTTATCATCCAGGGCATGCCCCATCTGCGCAATGAAGTGAGGCCTGCTCCATACACGAGCAGGATAAAGATGAATTTTATCACATGCCGTCGCCGGATGGGCATTTCCACCGCCATCCTGTACAGGAAAAGCACGTAATACAGGCAATAAAATATGCTGATGAGAATAAGTCCCACCCAAAACCAATACTTTGTTCTGTCGATCCTATCCATTGACGACCTCCTGAGCGATTGACATAGGCTGTATATACGATAAAGGTGAACACAATGTTGTGGGAAAAGTCCAGATATTCCCGATAATGCAAAAATATCCATACCCGCGGCGCGCATCAGGTGATGCGCGACAGAAGCAATTTATCTCACAATATAATGATCTTCAACCAATTGAAGGCAAAATCTCTTGGCTGGAATTAAACAATTCTCCAAAAAATCACCGTGCAAATCACGGACCACTTCCACGTCCGCCATTTTTTATCTATTTTGAGCCCCAGATAAAAGGCCATGAAAATAATACAGCCAGGCAGCCGGCAGTCTTACAGAAAAGATGTAGTAATCCTTTTGATCGCATTTGCCCTATCCCGGGTTTGGTCTGAATTCTTCCGCGGCATTCATCTTAAACAATGGGGGCTCGGCTATTATTGGCAGATCCTTGACGTAGACACGTTGAAGCATCATCTTCTAAAGGGTCTTTGGTATGATCATGCGCAGCCTCCTTTTTTCAATCTCGTCCTGGGGCTGGTATTAAAAATATCGGGAGACTATTCCCCCATTGCACTCGTAATTTTATTCAAAGGCATTTCTCTTGTAAATTGTTTTCTGATCCTGGCGATCCTTCGGCGGGTGATACCTTCCGTACCAGTCTCCGGCCGTCCTACGCTGGCGCAGACGATCCTGCGGAACAGTCCCCTGCTGATCGCCCTGTTCTATCTTCTCAGTCCGGGTCTGATCATTTTCGAGTCAGAGGTGTTGTATACGACCTTTATCTCGATGATCCTGCTTATCGGGGCCTTCTTTGTCGTTGCCCTGCAGAATGCCATACCCGTCGGCCAGGTGGTATCAGATAACCGTGATCCCGCAGCCGGCAGCCCGGCCCGACCAGTATGGAAATATGCCGCCGGTATATTCATTTCTGTCGCGATCCTCTGTCTCACCCGCAGCATGTACCATCTACTATGGCTGATAGCAATATCCCTGTGTATGCTCTTTGCCTTTAAAAAAACCATTGCTTTCAGGCCGGTTTTGATCTGTTCTTTCCTTTCCCTTCTGCTGGTCACTGGATGGTATGCGAAGAATTATGCGATCTTCGGTCAGTTCTCTACCTCTTCCTGGCTGGGTATGAACCTGTCACGCACAGTCTTTCATTTTCAAACCAAAGACTCGGCCCATATCTCGACGATCGAGTCCTTCTCAGATCTGAAATATTATCATGGATTCATCGATACGACGAAACGTAAAGCATTTGCGGGACTTGATGATCAGGATCTGCTCTATCATTATAAGAATGATACCGCCATCAACTACAATAACATCGACTATATAGACATCTCCCGTCAATACATGGCCGCCTGCAAGGACTATATAAAAAAAAATCCTGTCTCGTATCTTGGGACAGTGTTTAAATCATGCATCACATTCTTTGCACCGTCTACGCGATATTATTTCTCGGAGCTGGAAACCAAAAAGATAGAATATTATGATCTCATCTATTCTTTCAATTTTACTCATTTCGCAAAGGACATCCCGCAAAGAAAGTTAGCGCTTACTGTCTCCGCCATTCCAAAGCTCTGTCTTTACCTTTGTGTGTTCTTCCTCATCGGAAGGGATATCATCCGCAGGAAAAGACTCCCCCCCCTGAACCTGTTCATCATTTGTACGATAGGTTATGTTTTCTTTACCAGCTCGCTGGTGGAGCATTATGAGAACATGCGCTTCCGTTTTGAAATAGAGCCGTTGTACCTGATCCTGCTGGGCCAGGCGCTGCTGCTTATAGAACCCTTTAAAACAACATTAGTACCCTGGAATAAAAGGCCGGAACATCATGATGACCGTCCTCCAGCCCTGGTATTTCAAGACAGGATGCAAAAGCCACCGCTTGCCGAAGAACCAGCAAAAGGTTAAGGATCGCTCCAATAATTCGACTATTTTCAGGCATATTTTGTTAATGTCCAATCTCGCTGCCGATTTTCGAATTAATGAAAGATTCTCCCTAATTTTAACGTTGTAAAGCAATAGAAAATGGAGAACGAAAAGCCCTCTTTGCATGAAATTTTCATGATCGGCGTAGCAGCCGCCATGATGGCTTTCTTTTTCCTTAAAATCGTTTTTTTGTAATTCCTCCCAATGTCCAGACAATTCCTTGGCGTCCTTAAAGATAGTTTCTCAAAAAAACTACCCGACCTTTCGGCAAGGACCTTTATCCGGCGGAAACTAAACAACTGGCTTGGTATGCTGGTGCTGGGAGCGATAGCCTGCATCTTCGGCTATCTGCTGGCAACGGACGCGCTGGTCGGCATGGCGCTCTTTGCGCTGATAGCGGGCCTTTTCGTGGTGATCCTTTGCTTTACGAATGTCGTATTCGGATTCTACCTGCTGTTGTTCATCGGATTTTTTGGCTACTTCTTTTCCAATGCATTGACACGTGGTAACCTGCCCGTGGGACTTATGTATGACTGTCTTGTGCTGGTAAATTTCCTGGGACTCATCATGTCAGGCAGGGATTTCAAGCGGAGCTGGAAACAGTTCACGAAGAACCCCGTAGTGATGTTCATGTTCATTCCGTTGATGTTCAGCATGGTGGAGATGTTCAATCCTTATACGGCTGGGCTTAATGCCATCAACCTGATGGCCGTGCGGAAGTTCCTGGAATATGTCCTGATCCTTTTTATTGCATATACGATCTTTGACACGCATAAAATGGTCCGGAGATATGTTTTCTGCCTGCTGGCGATGGCAACGATCTGCGCCATCTATGGCTGCATACAGGAATGGCACGGTCTCTTTCCCTGGGAGCTTGAAGCCATCATGTCTGACCCTCATGCATTTGCCCTCCTCTTTGTCGGCGGTACTTTCCGGAAATTCTCCACCATGGCGGACCCTGCCAGCTTTGGCATCATAATGGCCGTCTGCTCGGTGTTCTTCCTGGTGCTCAGCGTCTACGAAAAGGACAACCGCATCCGGCTGATCTATATAGTCTGCACCATCTTCATGATATTGGGCATGACCTATTCGGGTACGCGCACGGCTTTCGCTACGGCCTTGGGAGGCATCGGCTTTTTCATCCTCTTCAATTTGGACAAGCCCGCCATCCGCAAGTTCGGCGCCTTTATGCTGGTTGTGTTCCTGGTCCTCGAATTTGGCCCCTTTTCGGGCATTGCGGCAGTGAGACGTTTCCGAAGCACTTTCGAAGGTTCAAAGGACGAATCCATGAAAGTGCGGCTGATGGCACGTGCCTGGGTCCAACCCTATATTCGCAGCCATCCCATCGGCGGTGGCCTGGGAACCACGGGCTTTGCAGGCGCGGCCAACTATCCTGGCCACCCGCTGGCCATGTTCATGCCGGACGGAGCATACGTAACCAAGGCGGCAGAGACAGGCTGGATAGGCCTATTAATCGTCTGCTGTCTCTATTTCATTGTGCTGAGGACAGGCATCCGGGGATTCTTCCGATGTAAGGACCCCACCATGAAAATTTATTATTCAGCGGCGGTCAGTAGCATTTTTGCCTTCTACCTTGCCGAATATACGCAGTCGGCTGTGGGAGGCATCTCCGACTCGGGGTTCTACCTTGCACTGATAGCGATCATTCTCAACCTCAATAAACTCCATGATAATCCCCAAGCCTGGTATGTGGAAGAATAGTATTTGGCGCATGTTGCTACTCTGCAGCATCTGTCTGGCAACTGTTTGTAGCGCATCCCCACAGGGCACGGACCATGTCTATGTAAAGAAGGTCGTCGTAGCAGAATACAGGGTCTGGTATATAGGCAGTGATGGCGTAGTGTATGGTTATAACAACGGGTCGCTCCGGCCTGTCCCCTTCCCCATCGGCAGTAAAAGAGCGGTGACGGGCGCAGGCGGGTTCAATGTATTCCGGGTCATCGATGAAGATGGTTACCTTTGGAGCTCGCAGATAAATTATACTACCAATACCATCCGGACGGATGTGGACGCTGCGGGCAAACCTTTCGACGGGAATGTCTTTGTGGATGCCTATGCCAACTGCACGGTCACGATCCGTAAGGACGGCAGCATCTGGTTCCTGGGCAACGACTATTATCATCTCTTTCAAAAAAGCGACGACAGGGTTTTCAAGCCAACGCGTATCTCTCCTCCCGGAATGAAGTTCACAAAAGTGCTGCTGGGCGGCTACAGGATATTGGCGTTGACCACGGACGGTAAGGTCTATGAATGGGTGAGGACAGAAAGCCCCAATCTCAATCCGGTGAAAAAGGATATTCCACGTCCGGCTTGTGATATATTCAATGCGCACTATGATGTAGCAGGCGCCATCATTCCCGACCCGGGCGGCTCCAAATCGATGGGCTACCCTTATGTATGGGGCAGGATAACCAGCATGTACGGCGGCGGACAGCCCTATACGCAGCCTACATCCATCAAAGCCCTGTGGAAAATGAAGGCTCCAATAAAAGAAATCACTACCAACGTCAATACCATTCATTATATCGACAGTCTTGGGAGGATGTTCGGCATTGGTTTCAATGTCATGGGCGAAGTGGGCAATGGGCAGGAGACGGTAAATAAGTTTGACTATCCCGGATTCCCGGGCTATGGGTCGACCTTTGTCGACTACCAGTCCCCATCAGGGGCGCCGCCGGTGCAGATCGGCATGGGTGTGAAATGGAAGCACCTCTATTCCAACAACTGGTTCACCTTCTTCAAGTACGCACAAGACGAAAAGGATAGCATCTACTCATGGGGACGCAACAAGGCATCGGTCCTGGGCAACGGCATGTACAATTTGCAGGAGCAATACAGCTATGATGCGATGGACGTGCTCCGGCCGACGATGGTCCACCCGTTGACGGTGACAGTACAAGGTTACAACTTCACGCCGCCCACCATCGATGCGGGTCCCGACCAGACTGTTGTGGGTACGGAGGCCACGCTCTCAGGAAGAGCCACCCCACCGCTGTTGATCAAGTCTACTCCGGTGTCGGCTAATGGTATAGATACTGCGGGGTATACCATCGTATCTTACAAATGGACAAAGGTCAAGGGGCCAGCGGGCGCAAAGATCACCAACCCGGGTGCCCCGGTGACCACGGTAAAAGGGCTTGTGCCGGGCATCTATACATTCAACCTGATGACTGTCGACAGCAATACCGGTACACTGAGTGATGATATCAACATCACCGTGAAACAAAAATAATGACCATGATCGTTCTCCACATACTGACCATACTGTTGTTCGTTTACCTTCTGGCGACATTGTCCTACCTCTTCATCCTATCGGTTGCAGGCCGGTTTGGACGGCTGCGTCAATATAGCGCCAGCCTGCAAAAAGCTCGTATCGCAGTCATCATACCTTCTTACAAGGAAGATAATATCATCACCCATACGGCGACCCAGGCCCTGCTGCAGGACTATCCCCGGGCCAACTATACGGTCACGGTGATCGCAGACCGGCTCCAGCCGGAGACGATACGGCAATTGAAGGAGATACCCGTCGGCGTTATAGAGGTAGAATGGGAGAAAAGCATGAAGGCCAAATCGCTCCATGTGGCATTTCAGAAATTGGCCACTGACCACGGTGAAGGGTCTGACAAAGGATACGACCTGGCCTTTATCCTCGATGCGGATAATATCATGTCCCCCGACTGCCTGGAAAAGGTCAACCACGCCTGGCAGCAGGGTTGGGAGGTGATCCAATGTCATCGCACCGCCAAGAACAAGAACAACTCTGTCGCCATCCTGGACGCCATGAGCGAAGAGATGAACAATACCCTCTTCAGAAGAGGGCAAAGAGCCCTGGGTCTCTCCTGTGCGCTCATCGGCTCGGGCATGGCCTTCCGGTTCAGCCTGATAAAGGACATCTTCTCCTCCCCGGAGATACAAGACAACCCGGGCGAAGACAAGGTGGTGGAAATGCAGCTGATCAGCAAGGGCATTCGTGTGGAATACCTCGAGGACGCCTATGTTTATGACGAGAAAGTACAACGTAAAGAGGTCTTTGAAAAACAGCGTACGCGCTGGCTAGGGACACAGCTCGACAACCTGCGGCCCCTGCTGACAAAGACAATGCGGCAAAACGCCATAGGACGGATATACTATCTGAAAGTGCTGGAATGGCTGCTATTGCCACGCCTGCTGTTACTAGCCCTATTTGGGCTGCTGCTCCTGCTGTCTGGCGTCGATATATTCTTTGATTTGGGACTGCTGATGCCCTCCTGGCCCTGGTGGACAGGTCTTATGGCGCTGTATGTTCTTACCCTCCTGGTAGCCATACCGGGCTCCTTCTACAACGGACAGACGGTAAAGGCATTCCTGAAGATCCCGGTGCTGATGCTGGCGATGCTAAAAGCCCTGATGGGCGTGAAGAAGAACAAGTCAGGATTTATTCATACTCCAAAGGAGTTTTCAAATTAGGATTAGGCTCGGGTGGTTTTTTCCGTCCTTTGCCGCCGGCAGGATACCAGCGATCCTTCAACCGGATGAAGAAGGACTCGAAATATTTAAAGCTCAGGAAGGCCACGATATATACGAGGATCACATAAGGGATAAAGAAAGGCAGCCTCCATTTTACTCCCACGGGCTTGAACACACCTTCGAAAAGATAATACCAGATCATCCAATGGTAGATGTACATACCATAGGATACTTTCCCGATGTTGACCAACCACTTGTTCTCCCAGAAACGTCGCAGCGCAAAAGGCTGACCCTGGGTATGCACGCTGACAAGCAGGAGGATGGTGGCGGCAAAGAGAAGGTTTAGCACGGTATAATGCCACACGTAGGCGTAGTTGGTAGTCTGTCCAAATGCGAATCCCAAGTCGACAAGGTAAAAGCTATGATCGGGGTGATTGATATAATTCAGGGCGCCTGCTGCCAGCACGAGCGCAAGACAGCAGGACAGCAGCGTCCAGGGCTTTTTTATGCGTTTGTCCAGCGATAATACGGGGATCAGTCCGCCTATAAAGAATGCATCTACATGACTGAACGAATTCCAGTAGATGATGGTGGCCAGGGTCTCTCCTTTAAAGCCCAGGTCTATATAATGCTGCCCTATAAGGAACCTGCTGACGGGTGTGAGCACGATGACGGCGATCATAAAACCCATTACCACTTTGGGAGGCGCCAGGAACAGGATCAGGGGGAAGAATAAATAGAACTGCTCTTCGATGGCCAGCGACCAAAGATGCGCAAAGGAGGGGTCCACGGTCCATTCGGGCAGAGTCCGGGTAAAGTTGTAGGTATAGGTGAGCAGCCAGGGCATATAGGTCCTGTACGTATCGGGAAAATGAAAAAGCAGGTAGGTGATACCCAGCACCACGAGATAGCCGTAATAGAGGGGAAGTATGCGTAAAGCTCTTCTTACCCAGAATTTCCTGAACTTATACCAGGTGGGTTCCTCCCTGGCCTTCTCCTTCCAGAGGATACCGGTGATGAGGAATCCCGACAATACAAAGAAAAGCTGTACGCCTATCCATCCGAAATGCAGCACGCCGGTGTGCAGGCTCAGCACGAGCAGAATGGCCATAGCCCTCAGCCCATCGAGGCTCTTGATATATCCGCTGCCAGACATGGGTTTAGTTTCTTTTACTTTTATTGTCAGAAGCCGGCGCTGTAGAGGAATAAGGACGAACTACGGAATCCAGTGACACGCCGATCATTCTTTCTATATCCAGACGGATAAGGTCTTGCTGCAATTGGAGGTTCATGATCTTTACCATCTCTTCGTTCTTTGCCCGCTGTGAAAGGATATATGCCTCTACGGTGATCTTGCCCTGCCGGAAATTCTCCTCCGCCTGGGTAGCGTTGACCATTACGTCATTGCTCAATTCATTCTCCATCTCTATTTGCGCCGCATAGAACTTGTACTGCTTGTATTTGGTAAGGACCTGCATTTTCAATGTCCTGGCCAGGATCTCCTGCTGATCCTTGCCATTGGCAATGGATTCCCTGGCAGTCTTCACCTGGTTGCCCTGTGAGAAGAAGATACCCAGGGGGATGGTGATGCCAAAAAAGTACTTGGGATATACATAGGTGGCCTGTCCATTGGTGGACACCGGCTTTGCAAAGCTCTGGTCGTTGTAGTTGGTGGAAATGGTCAGCAGGTTCAGCCAGGTGCTCTTCGCCCTCTTCAATTCCAGCTGCGCGATCCTGCCCTGGTGTATCGAACCATCATACTCGGGTCCTTTCAGCGCCAGCTCCACCAGCCTGTTCTCGACGGCGGTGTCATTTACCTCGGCAACACCAAAATTCGACAGGGGATTGACGGATGCGGGGTTATGCGTCTTATCGCCGCCAGTGGTACCGGGTGTTTGTTTAGGAGGCTGATTAGCCGGCTGCTGGGCCGAGACATTCATAAGGACGACAAGAAAGCATGCAGAGAGAATAGAGCTTCGAATCATGTTTATATTACGTTTACATTTTCCAGATCGATCATATTCAGGACCGATCCACAGAATTTGCCATTCAGGTCCCTGAAAAACTTTGCCGACTCCTTGTCAATCTGCTTGATGATATCCGTCGCAGAGAATACGGCTACCACACCTTCTACATAATCTACGAGCTCACGGCTGTCCGAGAAATCGTTCAGAGGAGGTCCTTCCAGGAAAATATAATCGAATTCTTCCAGCAGGGCCTGCAGGTGTATCAGCAGGTTGTTCTCGCTGGGCAGTACTTCGGATGGCGTATAATCACCACCTTGCGAGCCGATGATAAAGATCCCGCCGGTGCCGGCGCCTACGTCCTTCGAAAATACTTTCACCTTCAGCTTGGGCGAGACGCTCAGGTCCTCGTTGGAGATCTTCTCGAGCACGGGGTCGCCATGCAGCTGTACGGTAAGGTCATTATTGGAGAAGTTGGTGTCGATGATCAGTATCTTCTTCTTGCTCATGCTGAGGCTATAGGACAGCGCCTGTATCAGCGTGGTCTTGCCCTGTCCCTTTTTGGTGCTGGTAAAGAGGAATATTCGCTTGCCGCTGTGCTCTATCTCATACCGGAGCTTGCGGATGGATTCCCGGAATGTATTGCTTCGCTTCTTCTCGGAGTTGCCTTGCTCCTTGAGATTGCCGGTGATGACGTCCTTCAGCGCCTTGTTCTTCATGTTCATGAAGTTGACGATGCTGATGAGCTTCAGGTTCATCACCTTGGAGAAGATGGAGGGTGTCCGAACGGAAGAGTCCAGGTAGGACAGGATCACGATGATGAGGACGGCGGTGACACCGGTGACGAGTCCGGCCATTCCAACGGTGATTGCTCTTTTTGATGGTTCGGGCTCGATGGCAGGCTGTGCTATTTGCAGCTGACGGAAATTATTGACAGAAGAAGAGCCGATGTCCAGTGCGTTGGTATACCGCTGTTTGGCATCAAAATAGTCTTTTTCTGCCAGCTTGGCTTCCTGCAGCAGGGCCTCGACGGTAGCATTTCTCGAAGAGGTAGAGCTGGCAGTGGATCTCAGCGTGGCGATCCTGGCCTGGATGTTCTTGATCTTTTCGTTGGACGCCTGGATGGTGGTCTCCAGGTCCTGCTTCTTTTCCAGCAGATCGTTCCTTTCGGAGCTGGTATTGGCGCCGCCGGTGGTTGGTGCGGGCTCACTATTTACATATTTCGAATAGTACTCCTGTCTCAGCTGATTGTACCGGGCAAGCTTGTCCTTGTCATTGGTCTTCAGATAATCCGCATAGGCGTTGTTCATGGCAGTGCGCGCCTGCACGAGCTCTTCGTTGTTGTTGGGGGAAGTGGTCTTGGCGCCGCCGGTAGCGGGAGCACCCAATGCCTCGAGCTTTTGCTCTACCCTCCGCAGCTGGTACGTAAGGTCGGTGAGATGATCCCTCTCTTCCGACTGCTGTTGTTCAGCCTGGGCTATGAGGTCCTGCTGGCTGGTGGCCTGTGCGGCTACATCTGTAAGTCCTGCGTCCCGCACGAGTCTTTGCTTCTCATCATACTCCTGCTTCTTCTTTTCCATGATACTTTGCAGGGTGTCGATGGACTCCTGTGACTTGGTACTGCGAATGTTCTTGTAGACCCTAAGGAACTGCGCATATGACCTGTTTACCATAAAGGCTGACAGCTCGGGGTTCTCGGTCTTGCAGTCCACCTCGATATAGTCGGTAGCCTGCAGCTTAAATACGTTGAGGTAAGTTATAACGGATTTATAGCCATAGCCGTATAGATTGAGATACTCCAACAACGCCTTTTCTTCGGGCTTGTATGAAGTAAGCACGCTCATGGTCTCGAGCTTTTCCTCGAATGTCTTCCGGGCAGTCTCGGCATTGATGCTCTTATAAAAAGCGGATTGCTTCTGTGCAGCGGTTAGGGAACGAAAGGGCTTGGGATTGGTCATGTCATGCAGGATCAGCTCATAGGACAGGAGGCTGAGGACGGAAGGAGAGGTCCAGGTGTTTATGGCATTGTTGAACTTCACCTCTGCATCATACATGCCGGAGCTGCTCTCGTTGATCTTGATCTCATCAGGGATGGCAAATCCGGTGGATATCCTTGTGGTGGAGAAATAGTACTTCTGTTGGTCACGGGTCAATATCCAGGCAACAGCAGCAGCCAGCATTGCGGAGCCGATGATGATCCACTTCCGCTTCAACAATATCCTGAATAAATACGCGAGATCCATGAACTTGATTTTAGGCCAAAAATACTCTTAAAATCTGCATGATACCAATAACTTAGTGTAAAACTGCGAATTTCATGCCCTAACGTAAAAAACGGCTTTTTATTTCGACCTGCAGCCACGCTCGCGACCTTTTTCAATCCTTAAAAATCATGTAGATTTGACCACTCATGAACAGGCGCAAAGCAATCCTTCGTATCTCCCTGGCGGGACTTAGTATCACCGCCGCCGCTGGAACAGCCTATAAATGGTGGTATCTGGTGAAAACCCCGGACATTGGATTCCTGCAATCCAACAGGGGTCTCCTTGCAGCTCTTTGTGACACTATTATCCCGGCTACAGATTCTCCCGGAGCTCAAGATACAGGGACTCATGATTTTATCATAAAAATGATCCGGGACTGCACACCGCGCAAGGAACAAAACAATTTTATCCATGGTCTCCACGACATCCAAAACTATTGCCAATCCAAATATGGCCAGCCTTACCAGCGTTGTTCCCATGATCAACAGACGGCAGCCCTGGCATATTTCGAAGAGAAGGGCAAGCCTTACAGCGGCAAATTGGGGAAGGTGGAATTACGCCTGATGGGCAGGCCATTCTTTGTTATTCTCAAAGATTATACCATACAAGGGTATTGCACCTCCCAGCAGGGCGCTACAATGGGGTTGAGTTACGTTTATATACCGGGCAGCTTTAAAAGCTGTATTCCGCTGGAGCCCGGACAAAAGGCATGGGCCACCAACTAACAGGACGAGCCGGAGGCTCGTCGTCCGAAGGACAGACATTAAATTTTTGCAGAAAACGGCCTATATTTTTTCGGAGGCCGTTTTCTGGACATAAAATCAACCATGGGAGATCCAAGAAAGGACCATACATTCGACGCCATCGTCGTAGGCTCGGGCATCAGCGGGGGATGGGCAGCCAAAGAGCTTTGTGAAAAAGGACTCAGGACTCTGGTCCTGGAGAGGGGCCGGAATGTCGTGCACATCAGGGATTATCCGACGGCTCCCCTTAACCCCTGGGACTTCGAATACCGGCTCAACAATACGGAGAAGGAGAAGGAGCGGGACCCCATACGGACAGCCTATGGCGACGCAGGCAGCACCCTATTCTTTGTCAAGGACAGCGAACACCCCTATATACAGGAGAAACCTTTTACATGGGTCCGTGGATATCAGGTTGGTGGCCGGAGCCTCACCTGGGGCAGACAAAGCTATCGTCTCAGCGACCTGGACTTCGAGGCCAATCTCCGCGATAGTCATGGAGTGGACTGGCCCGTTCGGTATAAGGACCTGGCCCCCTGGTACGATTATGTGGAAAGTTATATTGGTGTCAGCGGTCAGAAAGAAAACTGGCCTTGGTTGCCCGACGGGAACTTCCTGCCGCCCATGGAAATGAACTGTATCGAGGATCACTTTTCGAAATCCGTACGCGGCCATTTCACCGACAGGATCGTCACTCCCGCCCGCACGACCAACCTGAGCAGAGGCTGGAATGGAAGAGGTCCATGCCAGTACCGGAATCTCTGTTCCAGGGGATGCCCGTTTGCAGGATATTTTAGCAGCAACGCGGCCACTCTCCCCGCCGCTGCCGCGACTGGCAAGCTCACCCTTCAGCCGGACTCCATCGTCCTGGAGGTTCTCTATGACGAACAAAAGAACAGGGCTTCTGGAGTACGTGTCATGGATGCACATACCCGGGCGGTGACGGAATATTATGCGCCCATCATTTTCCTCAATGCTTCCACTATCGCTACTGCAGCGCTCCTGCTGAACTCCACCTCCCGCCGCTGGCCGCAAGGTCTCGGTAATTCCAGCGACCAGGTGGGACGCAATCTTATGGACCATTTTACGGGCACGGGCGCCGAGGCGGAATTCGACGGCATGAAGGATGAATACTATTATGGCCGCAAACCCATCGGCGTTTATGTCCCCCGCTATCGCAATGTGAACCCGGCCTCGGCCCGGAAGGACTATATACGGGGCTTTGGTCTGCAGGGCAAAGGTGGTCGCGCGGAATGGCGGGAAAATTCAGCCCGCCTGCCAGGTTTTGGACAGGACTTCAAAAAACAACTGGTGAGACCGGGCCCCTGGATCATGTGGCTGGGCGGATGGGGAGAAACACTCCCCTATTCAGACAACCGGGTGACCCTCGACAGCAGCCGCAAAGACAGCTGGGGATTGCCACTCGTAAAAATAGATTTCCAATATCATGATAATGAAAAGAATATGAGCAAGGACATCCTGGCGGACATCCAGGAGATGTTCTCTACGGCGGGCTTCACGAATATCCGGCCCTACAGCTATCTTCAGCCAGGGGGCACGGCAGTCCACGAGATGGGTACGGTCCGGATGGGCCGCGATCCAAAGACCTCGGTCCTAAATGGCTTTAACCAGATGCATGAAGTAAAGAATGTCTTTATTACGGACGGCAGCTGTATGACCTCTTCGGCCACGGCCAATCCATCCCTGACATATATGGCCCTGACGGCACGCGCCTGCGACTATGCCGTCACCGAATTGAAAAAAGGGAATTTATAACACGCAAAACGCCCCGGCGGCAGGGAACTCAGGTGGTAGGCGACTTCCTAACGAACCCGTGTATGCGCCTGTACAAACTGCGGTAAGTATCTATCGTGTGATTCCATACGGAGTGCAGCTCCAATCCAATCTGCCGGCGCATAATAAAATACCAGGCGATGAATCCCAGCAAGGTGGCAATGACGGTACCGATGGCTGCCCCATAGAACCCGAACTGACGCAAACAGATATAATTGATGATCAGCGCCATGGCCAGGGTGCAGGTATTGGTCCAGAAGACGAGCCGGGACTTGCCCATGGAATTCAGCAGATTGGCTGCCTGGTTCTGTGCGGGACGGAAGATGCCGGTGATCATATACATCTGTAGTATGGGTGCGGCCAGGCCATAGGCGGGACCTGCGATGAAATAGGTGAACAGCTTTGGCAACGCAATGATAAAAAGAGCGGTAGGGACGGTGAAGGCCAGCAGTATAGCCACCATGCGCTCATAAAAGAACTTTATCTTCCCCCTGTCGTCCTCTGCAAATGCCCGGGAGGCCTTGGGAAAAAGTATCTCGGAAGCCGCATAGCTTGGTATGTCGACCAGCAGGTTGATACGGGACGCAACATTATAATATGCGACGAACTTGGGGCGGATGTACTTCCCGATCATCAGCTGATCCAGGTTCTGGCTGATATTCGCCACAATACCTGACCCAAATATATAGCCGCCAAAATGAAATATCTGCTTTATCCATTTCAAGCTCGCGTTGAATCTGAACAAGAGGTATTTACGGCTGTCCAGGAAAAGTATGATGGCGCCGAGTCCGATGCTGACGGACTGATAGATAGATAACTGTACCAGCGTCAGTGGCCAATTGAGGAACTTATAGAGGGCTATCACCAGGAAAAAAAAGACCTGACGTACCAGGCTACCCGCAAATCCACCCCTGAAATCCAGGTTGGATTGCTGGACGGCCTCGAGGTGAGCAAAAAAAACCATGAAGATCAGTCCCGGAATGAACCATTGCAACATGGCGCCCAACTCGGTCCCTGTATGGAACCATCTCCCCAGCCAGTTGGAAAACAGGAGTATCAGTATGATGAAGAAGAGGGTAATGGCGGCATTGATAAGAAATGAGGAAGAAGCGATCTCGGCCTGCACTTCCGGATCGTCGATGCTGCTGACATACTTGATATGGGCATTTTTTAGCAGCGCGCTCTTGGTCAGCTCGAAGATGCCGGTAATAGTGAGGAACAGGGCCCACATGCCCATCTGGTCTACCGTCAGTTTGCGGGTGAGTAGCACCAGGTTGATGAACCCGAAAAAGGTCAGCGAAAACCGCTGGAAAAAAGTATAAAAGGCACTACGGAACCAATATGAAGACAAATATTTTTTCAAGCGCAAAGAGGTTTTCTGGCCGAGACAAAGATAATATGTGGACGACGGTATTTATAGTTTATATCGATGATATTTCAGATATTTGCCAGGCAGGGCTGCTGCCCTTACATATGCAATTTTGGCAATACATTTTTATCATCAGCTGTGCAGTGATTTTCTACAATTATGCCGGCTATGCCATTCTGGCCGCGGCGCTGAACACCTTCATGCGGACAAAGGATAGACCCGACCCAAACTCCCCAGTCACCCCGAGGGTATCTTTCATCGTAGCTGCCTTTAACGAAGGCGCTATTATCCGGGAAAAGATACTCAACTCCCTCGACCAGGATTATCCTACGGACAATATCGAATTCCTCTTTATCACGGACGGCTCCACGGATGACACGCCTGGTATTGTCTCGGCCTATCCTTCCATCCGGCTGCTCCACGAATCGCAGCGCAGGGGGAAATCAGCCGCGGTCAACAGGGCGGTGAACGCGGCTGCCGGCGATATACTAATTTTCAGCGATGCCAATACCATGCTCAATAAAGAAGCTGTTCGCCTGATCGCACACCATTACCGGGACCCAAAGGTCGGGGGTGTCGCGGGAGAGAAAAAAGTGCTTCCCGTCCCCACGAAAGGCACGCCCCAGTCGGGTGACGACTCGCCAGGGGCTGGTGAAGGCATGTACTGGAAATACGAGTCCAAGCTCAAACAGATAGATTCGGATTTTTATTCGGTGGTGGGTGCTGCCGGCGAACTCTTCTCCCTCCGCAGGGGTCTTTATGAGCCGCTGCCGCATAACACTATCCTGGACGACTTCGTTCTTTCCCTCCGGGCAGCCCAAAAAGGTTACCGGATCATCTATGAACGGGATGCGTATGCGACGGAACTGCCTTCCTTCTCCATGCAGGACGAAAAAAAACGTAAGGTCCGTATAGCGGCGGGTGGCTTCCAGTCCATCGTCATGCTCTGGCCCCTTCTGCTGTTCTGGCGGCATCCAAGACTGAGCTTTCTCTATGTATCCCACCGGGTACTGCGTTGGACCCTTAGTCCTCTTTGCCTGATACTGGCGCTGGTAGCCAATATAGTGCTGGCCCTGACATTTGACAGCCAATTATTTACCACGATCCTGATCCTCCATCTGGCCTTTTATGGCCTGGCGATCCTTTCGCTGGCACCCGCCGTGGCTAAAGGCAAGCTGGGAAAAATCTGCAAGATTCCTTACTATTTCGTCTTTATGAACGTTTCTGTTATACTTGGATTTTTCCGCTGGCTGAAAGGCAGTCAGTCCGCCGTGTGGGAAAAGGCCCGTAGGGCGGAAACAGGCATCGCCACCAAATGAGATTATGGATACAGCATCGACCAAGACGGAGAAAAAAAGCTGGCTTGCCAGAGCATTCAATACGGCCGTATTGGAAAAGAGCCGGATGGCCTGGGTGGACTATCTTCGTGGCATCGCCATCATTCTCGTCGTCTACCGCCATACCTTCATCGGCATCGAGCGGAGCAATATTGCCGTGCCTTCGATCCTGCAGGATGCCAATCTGATGTTCTACAGTTTCCGGATGCCTCTATTCTTTATTCTCTCAGGCGTATTCGTCAATGCCAGCATCGGCCGGAAATCCTTTGGCAAGCTGGTATACTCCAAGTTCGAGCTACTCCTTTATCCCTATTTCATCTGGGCTACCCTTCAAATAACCCTGCAGTTACTCCTTTCTAAATATACCAATGCAGAACGTACGCCACACGACTACCTGGCGATCTTTTATCAGCCCCAGGCCCTCGACCAGTTCTGGTACCTCCCGGCGCTGTTCAATTGTACGATAGTATATCTGATACTAAAGGTCAAGCTGCATGTACCTGCTTGGGCACAGGTCATCATCGGGATAGGCCTCAATGTTTTAGGACCGCAGCTCAAAGAGATCAGCATGATCGCGGACTGGATGAACTTCTATATTTATTTCGCTCTTGGGGATCTATGCTCGAGCCTCTTCTTCAGGGAAGGCAGCCAGCGATTCTTTAAAAACCCTTATACTCTGCTGGCAGTGACACCCGTCTTTGTCGCCACGGAACTTTGGTATCTCCATCGTCTGCATGGCACGGGTGTATTGCTCTTCGAATACCTGGCCATTGCCATCATCGGTTGTTTCTGCATGATCGTACTGGCCTTCCGCCTGCAGAGCTGGAACATTCTGCGCTGGCTGCGCGTCATAGGATTTCACTCTCTTTTCATCTATGTCATCCATGTGCTGGTTACCTCTTTCACACGTATGATCCTGACTAAGTTCCTGGGCATCCACCATCCGGTAATACTGTTGGTATGCGGTATCTTCTTCGGAGTGACGGTGCCCATTATATTCTACAATCTATTGGTAAAAGACAAGGTCCTCTGGTTCCTTTTTACACCCAAGCGGCCGGTGAAGAAAACGCCGGCTCCGCCATCACCCACCTTAGTTATATCTTCTGATAATGCTTAACGCATCAGGGTCGACGCGATGCGCAGTATCACTGAGAGGCTTGCCAAAAAGTACGGTCTCATACTCATTGCGATAGGCGCCGTTGGCCTGCGTACGTACCATGACCTTCTTGTTCAAGGATGTATAGGTGAAATACCCGACGGCTACCACCCCCAGCACAAGATAGACAGCGCAAAAGGCGGTAGCCAATACCCTCGGCATCCTGGCCGTAGGCAGGGGCAGCTGGGCAAGAACGGCGGCGATCAGCGGCAGCACAGGCACCCAGAAGCGAGGGTCGTAAAATGGCCAGTCGAACATCAGCACGGTATAGCATACTAAATACGCCCGCACGATAAAGGGGACGGAGTTCTTCCGGATAAAAAGCACCCAGGCAAAGGCGGCAAAAAAGAGTATACCAGTGATAGTAAAGATCAGTTTGGCGGCACCGGAAGGAATGTAGGGAAAGAGTTTTACAATAGACGTATTGAACCCTACTTCAGACCATTCCGCAAAATGCCATTTGATCATGCCGGCAAAGGTCACTCCCTTTTGAAATTGTTTGGTGAATACACCGGTATAATGATCCAGCCCCAACTGCTTCGAGAAGATAAGCACTACCACGATGACGGTGAAGAGGACGAATACGTATATCCTGTTCCGGAGGATCAGCTGCATCACCGCCTGCCTATACTGCCATACCAGTCCGGCCACAAGAGCGGCCACCAGCGAGATGCCTACACTGCGGGTCAGGAAAGCAAGCCCGCTCAGCGCAAAAGCGGCCACCAGGGAGACGATACGCTTGTCCTTCGTATAGCGATGAAAGAAATACAGGCTGGACATGCTGAAGAAAAGATACTGCATCTCGGACATAGGATGCGTCACGTATTTTATGACGGTCCAGTTAAGCAGTACGATGAACAGCGTGACATAGGGCCGCAGGGTCTCACCAAACAGCTTCTTTACCATCCAGAGGCCGCCGGTCAGGTACAGGATATTGATCAGGACGAGCACAAAAGAATGTAACAGGTGCAGCTTGGAGAGGAGCAGCAACAGGGCGGTATACCCGTAGGGCATATAATCCTTTGCCGCGTCGGAGTCGGGAGGACAGCCGTACTCTATACAATCCTTGATGAGGAAATAACGGACCATGTCCACATGTAGACGAATAGGCGTCAGACAATTCAAAAGATAGACGGCAGCCAGGGCATAGATGGCCACCTTTAACCATCCGGAAGCCCGGGAAGCAGGCATCATTTTGCGAACAGATTATATTTCAGAATACAGTAAATAGCCCGGAAACCGTCCTTCCAACCTATCTTCTTACCCTCCTCGTAGGTACGGCCATAATAGGAAATACCCACTTCATAGATCCGGATGTTCGGCACACGGGCGATCTTGGCGGTCACCTCGGGCTCGAACCCGAAACGCTTCTCCTTCAGCTCGATATTTTGAATGATGGAGGTCTTGAACATTTTATAGCAGGTCTCCATATCCGTAAGGTTCAGGTTGGAGAGCATATTGCTCAGACGGGTGAGGAACTTGTTCCCGATGGAGTGCCAGAAAAAAAGGATGCGGTGCGAGTTCCCCCCCAGGAATCTGGAGCCGAACACGACGTCCGCTGAGCCCCTGAGCACGGGTTTCAGGAGGAAATTGAACTCCTCGGGGTCATATTCCAGGTCGGCATCCTGTATGATCAGGTAGTCGCCGGTGGCCTTTTGAATACCGGTGTGGATGGCGGCGCCCTTGCCCTTGTTGACCTCGTGCTTATAATATTGCATATTCAGCTCAGGGTGAGCCTTGATATAGGCTAATAAAACCTCCTCCGTGGCATCCTTGGAACAATCGTTCACCAGGATCAGCTCTTTCTCAATGTCATTGAGAAGTTTCACCTCCGCGACGCGGTCCAATATAAGATGTATGGTCTTCGCTTCGTTATAGGCCGGAACAATGATCGAAAGCTTTGTAAATTTTTCCATTTTTTTGATTCTTAGGAGGTTATTTAGGCCGTCAAAATACAATATAATGACCTGATTTGCAATATTTTTAAAACATTTTGAAAAAAAACGTGGAAATTCATTTATTATTATCGATTTTAATTTCAATGTGATCCATGAAACGCATCTACCCTTTTATCTGCATCTTTTTCTTCATTCTTCTGTTCACTTTTGCTTTTCTTCATACCTGGGAATATGATGAAGCATGGACCTGGCTATCGGTAAAAAATGAATCCTTTGGCGACCTGGTGCTCTACAAGCATTTCAACATCGCCAATAACCATATACTCAATTCTCTCTGGTTCAAACTAATGCAGACAATTGGGTGCAGGCATGTCATTTTCTATAGAATGGCAAGCTTGTTCTCCTACATCCTATACTGTTATTTCTTATGGAAAGCAATCACCTGGAAGACGCCGTTAGCAGACATTAAGTCGGACTGGTGGCTGATACTCTTCTTCCTGCCACCGATAATGATCTATTTCACTCTTGGCAGGGGCTATGCGATGGCAACCACCTTTTTCTTAGGCTCTCTATATTATATGAAAGCCTGGCTGGATGAAAAAAGAACATCGGATTATTGGAAATTCTTTTGTTGCGGGGTCATCAGCTCCCTTTCCATCGTCAGTTTCCTCTTCCCATTCCTGGCCATGCTCATCTATTTATTCTTCCGCAGCGGCGGAAAAGTTTTCTCTGTCCGGAATATCATCTCAGCGGTGCTTGTCCTCCCCTTGCTGGGCTACATCTATTACGTGGGCAAAATTATTTTGCTGAATGATAAGATCATCAATGGGACGGATCATCTCTTCGTCAATGGCATGTACAGCACTTTCTTCGGATTCCTCGGCATTTATGATTTTATCTTCCCATCTCCGGAGCTGCTGGAACATCTCAATCTGGTGTTGATCTCGAAGATCCTGGTCCCTCTCAGCTTTGTCCCCGTGGTCTGGATCATGTTGCGCAAACGCAAGGCCCGGGCTTTTCCCGAGCTGACTCTGCTCGTGCTTATTACCCTCATGCTTCTCAGCGCACACCTGGTACTGAAAGCCAAATATCCCTCGGACCGCTCCGTAATTTATTTTCTTTATTTACTCTATATTCCCATCGTATTGTATATCATCCGGGAAAAGAACAAACTTTTCAAGCTTCATTATCTTGTCGTCATCTTTTTCAGCCTGGTAAATTTCGCTGGCTATGCCTATGCGCTGGCCCGGCCGGACTTTTATGGCGTGATGGCGGCGAAACCAGTACGCACCTATACGATCCTCTCTGACTTGCAAAACTATCCTGACGAAGTATACAACGAACTTTACTTTGACGGCCGGCTCCAGGTCCATTATATCGCCACGAGTTTCGAATCAGACTGGGGTAAAACAGACAGGGTCATCGCATCGGCGCTGAAGGAAGGCTCAGCAGATTTTTTACTCGTTCAAAGATCTACCTGGTTGCGTGACCAGTCTATGTTTGCCGGGCGACCGGCTCAAAAGCTATTGACTTCTTCTTATAAGGAGGTTTATCTTATACCTATAAAAAGGGCGGCTCAGTGATGAGCCGCCCTTCGGCCTAAGTTTATCTTAAGGATCTATTTCTTATTCTTCAGCAACTGGATGACCTTCTGCTCGCTTCTGTTGGTGTAGATCACCTTCACATAGTATGCACCTGTGGGCAGGGCCGTGCTCGGCTGTATCCTCAGCAGGTTGTTACCATCGAAGAGGTTCTCGAAGCGCTGGCTATAGATGGTTCTACCACTCACATCCGTCATGATCACCAGAACATTGTCGCCGGACTGGGCAGGAACGTTCAGGTTGAAGAAGTCATTGAACGGATTCGGGAACGCCTGCAGCGGTTTCACATCCGTGGTGTTGCTGGTCGTAGTCAGCGCCAGGTTGTTGGCCGTTGCACTTACCACATTCGATACTATCGTAGAAGCAGGAGCCGTAGATGTAGAGCCGACTGCCGGTGTATGACCCTTGACAGCGATATTACCCAGGATCGCGAACGATGTATTCGAAGAGTCGTAGGTCGTCAGGCCTATGTTGACATTACCAAATGCATCGGGCGCCATATTGAAGAAGGTCAGCGTTCCGGACGTATTGTAATGTGCGTTCAATATACCTGTCTGTCCGTTGATGGTGTACCTGCCGCTGGCGTTGCCGGTTGGGGCGTCTGTACAGGATGCGAAGACCGTGATGTCATACAGCTTGCTGACATCCAGGCCGGTGATCGTCACATAGGACGAAGATCCGGGGAAGTCCAGCCAGCCCTGGCTCATGGCCAGGTCGGGATAGATACCTGAGTTGTTGCCGGTGGAGGCCCCGAACGGATCCACCTCATCCCACTCTGTCGGCTGCAGCATACCGACATTGGTCGGCAAGCCATTCTCATCCTTAAAGTTATCCCACTCGGTGTTCAGCGCCTGGTAGATCCAGTTCGTGTTGTTCCACGGAGTCGGTGCGCTCGGGAAGTTATAAGGCGGAGCCCAGACCCTGTTCAAGAAAATATATACGGAGTTGGCATATGTATAGCCCAGT